>Ga0213840_1000012_pt1 | contig 841401 bp, 760 predicted proteins | sample SWPATP22_FD_160132 | JGI IMG/M metagenome (GOLD analysis project Ga0213840, IMG submission 160132) | Coastal seawater microbial communities from Marineland, Florida, United States - SWPA TP2 #2 | ecosystem: Environmental > Aquatic > Marine > Coastal | place: USA: Florida | collected 2016-08-14 | reverse complement strand
TTGTTCGGGACTTGCATAAAGCATCGAAATTTGGTGCCTCGATTCTGATACGACATAAAAAAAGCCCCGTAAAGAGGCTTATATGAATCCGTTTTTTTGCTTTTCAATGGCTTGTGCAACGGTTACCATTGTTATGGGCTGGGCTTTCTTGTTCGCTATTCAAGTCCGCCATTATCTTTAAATATTTGTTTGTATTTCAGTTCATTTTCTGTATGTCCAATGTCGCGATAAAGTCTTGAAAGTTCCAAAAAGATGTATTCAGATGAAGTTCCGTTTTGCTCACTAATTTTAAACGCTTCTATTGCTTCTTCATTCATTTTTTCGTCACGCAAAATGTATCCCAAGTCTTCAGCAACTACATTTTTGTTTATTGCTTTTTTAAGTCCGTCTTTTAAAACGTCAATTCCAATTTGAGGATTTTCTTTTGCATAATACAATTCATAGTCGCCAAAGCATTCAGACGCAACCGCTGGAATAACGGTTTGTTCTTGGTCGTAAATACTTTCAGCTACGACTTGTCCATTTGGTAGTCTTTTCACAACATTTTCAGCAATCCTTTCAGGTGTCATTATTCCAATGTAACAGTCAGAAGTATTGTCTGCTGAAACTTGAAGTGCTTTTACGTAATAAGTATTCTCTTCTTCTGGCAAAAGGTCAAGGTCAGTCGGCTCAATAGTCCAATTAAGTTCATCTACATCGTCTTGGTCAGTCACCACGAAAACTCTTGTCTTGTTGTCCGAAAAAATGTCTTTTAGTTTCATAGTTGTTGTCTTTTTGCCTTGCCCATAACGTTAGAGATATGATTCGTTTTATTGAATTATATCGACTGATAACGAAGTTCGTGGAATTTTCTATCAAAAGCAATGGATTAAATAGTGTGTTTATGAGTAATTGTCAACATTGGAATAGGGTAGAAGGTCATTTCGAACGTGCGTGATAAATCTGGATTCCCCGCACCCCCTTTGATTGGTACACATTAATCTATATTTCAAGAATAAGGGCCGCTTTTTGCGGCCCTTATTAGAATTCATCGTGTTTTTTCAATTACATCTCCCAACCCTCACGATAGGTTCGGGTTACAAACTGGTTGGCATCCTCGAAATTGGTGATCTGCATGTTCTCCCCGTCCCAAAGTAATTTTTTGCGACCGTAGAATTCCATATTACCTTCTTCATTGGCACGGCGCAGCATATAACTTCGGATGGCCAGGTTGCCCATCAATACGGTTTCCGTCATAGGACCGGCATAATCGAAGGAAGAGGTGAGTGCCAAGTGTTCCGCACTGCCAAAACCGGCCTTGCAAGCATCCACCCATTTGCGTTGGTGACCATATTCCGGTTCAGGCATTTCTTCCACTTCCGGACCGAACTCCATGGTGCCATCATTCAAGTATAGTTTGGGAGTCAATGGGGAACTGTCGTTGATGTTAGTTGAAATGATGCCATTCTCCCCATGGATCAGCACACCATTATAACTTCCCGGCCCACCAATATCGCTATCTGCCGGAATGATCTCAGGGTGGGAAGGGCGAATACCGCCATCACTCCACGTCATAATCAACGGAGCTTCCGTTTTCTCAGTGGCTTCATAGGTCAATGTGATAAAGGAGGAGGCAGGACAGCCTTCGGGGTGGTAATCGGGCGTCCACATTTGGGAAAATACCGTCCCCACACTGCATTCGGCGGAAGTAGGATATCCTAAATTTAAGGTTCTATATGGGATGTCTACCAAATGGCAACCTACATCGCCCAAGGCACCTGTACCGTAATCCCACCAGCCCCGCCAGTTAAATGGATGTAAATTGGGAGTATAGGGTCGCATGGGGGCAGGGCCCAACCATAGGTCCCAATCCAAGTCTGCTGGTTTGCTGGCAGGGTCTGGGTCTGGCATGGCATAACCTTGTGGCCAAACAGGCCGATTGGTCCATACTTCCACTTTGGTGATCTTGCCCAATTTTCCGGAATCCACCCAGTCTTGAACCATGCCCAACAATGGGTTGGAGGCCCCTTGATTGCCCATTTGGGTCACTACTTGTTTATCACGTGCCATTTGGGTCAAAATGCGGGCTTCGCGAATGTTGTGGGTAAGGGGTTTTTGTACGTAGACGTGTTTGCCGCGTTCCATGGCATAGGCCGCGGCAGGGCCATGTAGGTGGTCGGGCGTACTGATGGTCACGGCATCAATACCCTTCATTTTATCGAGCATTCTTCGGTAATCGCTGAACAACTTGGCTTTCGGAAAGCGCTCTACGGATTGCTTGGCCGTACCTGAAAAATCAACATCGCAAAGGGCTACCACCCGTTCCCTTTCGTTAACGGAGGCATTGGCAATATCACTGGCGCCTTTGCCCCCCGCACCTATGGCAGCAATATGCAGACGATCACTGGGTGCGATAAATCCGGGACCTCCCAAAACGTGTCTGGGCACAATAAAAATGCTGGAGGCCAATGCGGTGTTCTTTACAAAGTTTCTTCTACTGGTGGAGGTTGCTTTTTTCATTATCAAGAGGGGTTGGCTGTTGTTTATTTACCAACAAGATAGAAAAAATACGATTGCAATAAACAGTGAAAATCTTTAAATGCTTCTATGCAAACAAGGCATTGGAAAAATTAGGTGTACCCCATTGAAAAGATTTTGCAAAGGGGAATTATTTTTTGGCTTCCACCAATTCCAATTGGTCCACGCTCACATTGGTGGTGAACATGCCATAATTGACCACGGCTTTACCTTTTTCCAAGATGTCGATGCTACCCACGGCCTTTCCGTCCATCATGCGGACACGATCGCCCACTTTGAAAACGGGTCTGGGTTTGTTCTTTTCGGCTTGGATCTCTTTTTTCTTTTTGATCTTTTTCTCGACCCTTACCTTCTTGATCTGTTGCTCCAATTCTTGGGCCACCTGTTGTTGTTCCTGCTGTTTTTCCTTTGCCTTTTTGGCAGTGGTCTTTTTGCGCTTGCTGTTTTCGGTTTCCACAATGCGCAATAACTCCGAGATCAACGGTCGTTTTTTGCTATCTATAAAATAACGCTCGGCCACCGTGTTCACCTTATTGCCCAATTGGATCATGCGCTGGTTGTGGTCGTACATTTCTTGATAGCTCTCCAATTTCGATTTGATCTTACTGTTGAGCTGTTCCAATCGGTCCGCTTCTTCCCGGGCCTTGGTTTCTTCCTCTTGTAAGCGGGTGCCCGTTTGTGCCATCTTGCTTCGCTCTTTTTGCAATTTGGCGATGGTGGCATCAAAACGGACTTTACCGCGCTCTATTTTCTTTTTCGCCTTGTTGATCAACGAATAGGGAATCCCGTTCTTTTGGGCCACTTCAAACGTAAAGGAACTCCCTGCTTCACCCAGTACCAATTGGAATGTGGGTTCCAACGTTGCCGAATTGAACAACATATTGGCATTGGTGGCATGGGGCAGCTCATCGGCCAATGCTTTCAAATTGGCATAATGGGTGGTGATTACACCATACGCTTCCCGTTCATAAAAAACTTCGAGGAAGGCTTCGGCCAAAGCGCCACCGAGTTCGGGGTCACTACCGGTACCAAATTCATCGATCAGGAATAAGGTCTTATCATTGCACCGCTTTAAGAATTGGTTCATGTTCTTTAAACGGTAACTATAGGTACTTAGATGATTTTCAATGGATTGATTGTCTCCAATATCGGTCAAAATTTTGTCGAACAGACAAACGGAACTGCGCTCGTGCACCGGAATCAATAGGCCACTCTGCAGCATTATCTGTAAAAGCCCAATGGTCTTTAGGGTGATACTTTTACCACCCGCATTGGGTCCGGATATCACGATGATACGATTCTCGGGATGCAGTTTGATGGTCTGTGGCCAAGTCTTCTCGTTTTTCCGTTTGTTGGACAAATAGAGGAGGGGGTGATAGGCATCCCTAAGGAACAATTCCCTGTTGGTATTGATCTCGGGCAACAGGGCATTCATATCCTTGGCATACTTGGCCTTGGCCGCTGTGATGTCTACATCCGTCAAATAGGATTGGTAGTCCCGAAGGAGTTCGACAAAAGGGCGAATGTGATTGGTGAGTTGCCATAAGATTCGTTGGATTTCTTCTTTTTCCTCAAATTCGAGGTTGTTCAGTTCCCGGGTGTAGGTTAAGGTGGCCTCTGGTACAATATAAACGATGCTTCCTGTTTTGGAGGTGCCCATTACAGTGCCCTTTACCTTTTTGCGGTGCATTGCCTTCACGGCGAGCACCCTTCGGTTTTCAACAACCGATTCCCGAATTTCATCCAAAAAGTCAAAAGATTGGTAGCGACCCAAGGCAGCTCCAAAACTTTGGTTGATTTTGCCACGAACCTCGTTGATCTGTGTGCGTATTTGTCGAAGGTCCACCGAGGCCGAATCCTTGATTTCGCCAAACTTATCGATTACGTCATCAATGGCTTCGGTGATGTTGGTGTTGGTTTCCAGGCTATCCGCTTTTTCATGTAATAAGGGATAGTAATCTTTGAATTTCTTTAGAAACTTTTGATGGATGACCACTGTTTTGCAGATGGTGCCAATCTTGCGAAATCCTGCCACCTCCAGCGTGCTGTTTTCAATCTTGAGCAATCCCAATTCGGGGTTGATTTGGTCAAAACCATGGTTGGGTATCCGATTGTCGTTGGTGAAGGAAGCCAAGTATTCCGAGGTTTGCCCCAAAACCACCTTTAATTCCTCCAGATTTTGAATAGGAGAGATGGTCAATGCGGATTCCTTGCCCAATTCGGTATTACAGCGGGCAGCAACTTGCTGGAGTACTGTAGGGAACTCTAGATCTTGTAATGTTTTGGGTTGAATCTTGTGCATCTTTGTTCAATAGCAGCGCAAAGATAGGATTTTGATGTGTTTTGTGTGAGGCACCTTCCCATAAAACCATGGGCAATTCGTAAATTTGAAACGGATTGGATGGCCCAAAATCAAAAGTCCCAAAAATGAGAAACGATAATACCCTGATTTATGTGATAGCCGGTATCATTTTACTTCACTTTGTTGCGGGCATTGCTTATCTGATCTACAAATTGACCAAAAAGAAATGAACCGATTGCATGGAGGTAAACATTGAGCCCAGTTGGAAACAGCATCTACACCAAGAATTTGAGCAACCCTATTTTAAATCACTGGCCCAGTTTGTAAGGCAGGAGTACCAAAACCATACCTGTTACCCAAAGGGTAAGGATATTTTCGCCGCTTTCGACCATTGCCCATTTCAGGAAACCAAGGTGGTCATTATTGGGCAAGACCCTTATCATGGTCCCGATCAGGCCAACGGATTGTGTTTTTCGGTAAAAGATGGCATTCCGCACCCCCCTTCGCTGGTCAATATTTTTAAGGAAATCAAGACCGATATGCAACGACCTTATCCTGAAAGTGGCAACTTGGAACGATGGGCCGATCAAGGGGTGCTATTGTTGAACGCTACGCTAACGGTACGCGCGCACCAAGCTGGTAGCCACCAAAACAAAGGGTGGGAGCAATTTACGGATGCGGTGATAAAAACCATTTCGGTCCAATTGGAAGGTGTTGTATTCTTGCTTTGGGGTGGTTTTGCCAAAAAGAAGGCCGCTTTGATCGATAAGACCAAACACCACATTCTCACCTCCGGGCATCCCTCCCCATTAAGTGCCAATCGGGGCTTATGGTTTGGCAATAATCATTTTAGCAAGACCAATGCCTTATTGGGACAAATGGGACGAACTGCGATAAATTGGTAAACTATGTCCAAAGAAAAGTTTCCGGAGGTTTTATGGCTTCAATCAAATCAAGATCAAACAAGCGTTGTTGTACCGCAATAAGGGTTTCTATTTGTAGTTGATCTTGTCCCCAGTCTGTATTGGACAGCCATTCTTGGATGTCCTCCAATTGTTGTTCGTATCGATTGGCCAATGTTCTGTCAATACTAGGAATTTGCTTGAATTCGGAAGTGTAGTTATTGATGACTTCCAAAATATGTGGTACTAATCCAGATTTTGTTTCTAGGAATTTGTTGGATGCCGTAATCACAAAACAGGGCCATGGGGTAGGGCAATCGCCCACACGTTTAAAGGTGCCATTGTCCACCAAAGGTTTGGTAGTGAAATGTTCCCACATAAAATAGGCATTGGAACCAGAAGTTAAACTTTCAACAGCCCCGTCCAAATTGTTGATGATTTCAAATTGTAGGCTACCGGTATCCCAGCCTTGGTTTTGTGCATTTATGTAGGCCATAAGATGGCTTCCACTGCCCATTCGGCTGATGGCTACTTTGTCCTCTTTTAGATCCTCAATTGAATTCCGCGTACTGTTTGCAGCTACATGAATGCCCCAAAGTAGGGGGGAAGCAACAAAAACTTGAACAATTTTACTGGGGTTTCCTTGGGAAATGCTTTTTACGATGCCTTCAGTAAGAATAATGGCCAAATCCGTTTCACCATCTTGAAGCATTTGTGCCATCTTTCCGGTCCCTTCAGGAACATCGGTCCATTCCAAACGAATACCGCGATCTTCAAAGGCACCATCCTCGATGGCCATGTGCCAAGGGAGGTTAAAATGTTCGGGTACACCAACAATTTTGACGGTCTTCATCACTAACGTTTATTTAATGGGTCAAAATAAGCTTTCCACTCGGTATAATTGTTAAAGGTCAATTCAGAAAAATTATACCAATTGCTTTTCGTGAATTTTTTCCAAAGTATATTGAATCAATGAGTCTATGGACTGATGCCCTGTTTTGGAAAACTCGAGGGTAGCCCGATTCGCCAAGATCACATTCAGTGAAATGGCACGATGTCCAAGCATTTTGGATAAGCCGTACATAGCGGCCGTCTCCATTTCGAGGTTGGTGATGCGTTGATTTTGGAACCGGAATGCAGCAAGTTTCTCATTGAAATCGGTTATTTGGGTTTGGAGGCGAAGCGACCTTCCTTGAGGCCCATAAAAACCTGAATTTGTTCCGGTTGCACCATATCGTATACGATTTGAGCTAAAAATTTCTACCAAATCGCTATCGGCTTCCACTGCATAAGGGTGTATGTTGTATTGGCCCCAGCCCAAATAAGTCTGCAACTGTTCCTCGAGTTCCAAATTTCTGACTTGTCCAGACGCATAAAAGTGCATAAGGCCATCGAATCCAATGCCATGGGTGCTCATTAAAAAGGAATCGATGGGTATATCGGGTTGTATGCTACCAGATGTACCGACCCGTATAAAATTGAGTCGTTTCTTCTCAGCTTTTATCTGGCGTGTCCGGAAATCAATGTTGGCCAAGGCATCCAATTCATTAAAAGTGATGTCGATATTGTCGGTTCCAATCCCTGTGGAAATGACCGTAATCCGATTTCCTTTGTAATACCCGGTGTGGGTCACAAATTCACGTTTACTTTTCTTGATTTCGATGCTATCGAAATACTTGGAGACCTCGGTTACCCGATTTTGATCGCCAACCGTGATAATGGTAGTGGCAATATCCTCTGGCAACAGATTGAGATGATAGATGCTCCCATCCGGGTTAAGAATGAGCTCCGAACTGCCTAAAGTGGGCATGGATTACAGTTTAAGGATACGGTCGGTTTCCGTATTGTACAAGAAGTTGTACTTTAAAGAACCACCCAAATACATTTGATTGTCACGAATTTGCGAATAATAATTTGTTTCGCTATGCAACACTTCCATACCCTTTTTGGACAATTTTACCGGGTTGAAGGAGTTGAACAAGGGTTTTAGGGTGGTGACAATCCTTTCGTATTGCGTGTCACCAAATCCATAGAAACCTTGGTTAGTGACCAATTCGCCCATCAGTGCTGCTTTGGACTTGGGTTTTTTCTCCACTGCAATTTCCAGAACATGGTTTTCCAGTTCGTTCAAACCGTTTTTAATGGTCGGGAATCGTTTGAGATGGGTTTTAAGGGCGTCTGAAAGGTATTCAAATTGAAAATCGTTGTTCGCTATCTGGTTTTCGAGGCGAATGGGATTGTCGCTACAATAGAGCTGCCAAATATAGTCGGCGTATTCAATATCATCTTGGGAAAGTACGGTCCTTTTTTGGTAGAGCTCCATCAACTTTTCGTTGGAAAGCTCGTTGAGTCCGTATAATTTATCACTTTCATCTTCATTTCCGCTGCAGACCAAAGAAATTTCGGCATGTCGCCTATGGGTTTTGAGCCAGCTTAAAACAGCCAACATATTGATCTGGCAAAACAAATCGTATTCGAACCATAAAACAATCTGATCTTGTTGTTTATGGTTGCACAGCGAACGATACTCCTTTAGGGTTTTTTCAACAAACCAGGACTTGGTGATCTTGTAGTTCTTGTTCAGAAATTCAAAACGTGTCTTCCAAAAGGATTCACTACCTACGGTGCAGAGGGTTTTGCCTTCGCAAAGCATCTCCCTCCAGGTAATAATATCTCCCTTTAGCTGTAAAGATTCAAGTCTAGACGTGAAACTGTCCCCGTTGGTAATGTGCAACAGTGATTTCATTTTCAGCTTTGTTTTCGTTGGTTAGGAACAATAAATGTAAGATTTATACCAAGAACTTAAAAATTTTTTCACAAAACATTGATTGTCAAACACTCAGTTTTAACAATGGTTAAATTCCGCTTAATGAAGCAAAACACCATACGCAATCAGTGGAAATCAACCGCCCACACGCTTTACGGTAAATCCATTGTCTTTCAAAAAGACCATGATCTTGTCTCGGAAATCCCCTTGAATGATGATGGTTTCGTTTTTAACACTGCCACCGACCCCTAAAAAGGTCTTTAGGTCTTTGGCCAATTTTTTCAAGTCGCTGTCGGCACCATTGTACCCTTCCAAGATGGTTATGGGCTTGCCTTTCCTTTTTTCGTATTTACAGATGATGGGGTCGTCCTGCAGCCAATACGAGGGTTTGGCGTCGATTTTGTCGGTCGATTCCTCCGGTTCGTGGTCAGGAAAAAGATTTTTAAGTTGATCCTGTAAATCCATGGTTATTTTTTAACCAATCCAAGTTCGATTAAACGCTCGTGCAGATATTCGCCTGCCGTAATGTCCTCAAATCCTTTGGGGTGATCGGCGTCGATGCAATTTTCCAAACAGTTCAAAGGCATATCGCTAATGGGGTGCATAAAAAACGGAATGGAATAACGTGAGGTACCCCAAAGCTCCCTTGGTGGATTTACCACTTGGTGAATGGTCGATTTCAATTTGTTGTTGGAAAGGCGTGAGAGCATATCCCCAACATTGATCATCAACTGGTCAGGTCGTGCTATGGCATCTACCCATTCGCCTTCGTGGTTCTTGACCTGTAACCCTTTTCCATGGGCGCCCATCAAAAGGGTAATCAAATTGATATCGCCATGGGCTGCTGCCCGAACCGCATTTTTAGGCTCTTCTGTGATCGGGGGGTAGTGGATGGGGCGCAGAATGGAATTTCCGTTCTTGATGTAATCGTCAAAATAGGTTTCTTCCAAACCAAGGTGCAAGGCAAGGGCGCGCAACACATATTGGGCTGTTTTTTCGAGCATCTTATAGGTCTCTTTGCCCACCTCATTGAATTTCGGAAGCTCTTCCACGGTAACATTGGCAGGATATTCCGCTTCAAGCTTGGGGTTGTTCTCCACGTATTGCCCAAAATGCCAAAACTCCTTCAGGTCACCTTCTTTTTTCCCTTTGGCATGTTCCTTTCCAAAGGAAGTATACCCCCGTTGGCCACCAATACCTTCAATTTCATATTTTTCCTTTACCTCTTGGGGCAATTGGAAGAACTTTTTGATTTCTTCATATAGGCTGTCCACCAATTCATCAGATAGAAAATGACCGCTCAGGGCCACGAAGCCGATTTCCTCAAATGCGGAACCGATTTCCTTAACAAACTTCTCTTTTCTGGCTGGATCCCCCGAATCAAAGTCCTCGAGGTTTACACTGGGTATGGCACTCATATCATCAAATTTGTAATCCTGTCAAAAGTAAGGAATATTGCCGAAGGTTTTAATGAATTTGACCTTAATGGATGGCTTTTTTACTACTTTTAACCGGTAGAATTTTACGATATGATGTATCATATTGGCGACCTGGACAACGAAAGGTTGCTCGATTTGTATACTGGGATGTTAAAGCCCAGAATGATAGAGGAAAAAATGTTGATCCTCTTGCGGCAGGGAAAAGTTTCCAAGTGGTTCAGTGGCATTGGTCAAGAGGCTATTTCAGTCGGTGTCACCACGGCCCTGAAGGAATCGGAATACATATTGCCCATGCACCGAAACCTTGGTGTTTTCACGTCACGCAACATTCCCTTGAACCGATTATTTGCCCAATGGCAGGGCAAGCAAAGTGGTTTTACCCAAGGCAGGGACCGAAGTTTTCACTTTGGCACCCAAGACTATAAAATTGTGGGGATGATTTCCCATTTGGGTCCACAATTGGGGGTTGCCGACGGCATTGCCTTAGCGGATATGCTTCGTAGAAAAAAGCGGGTCACGGCAGTTTTTACAGGGGAGGGCGCTACAAGTGAGGGTGATTTTCACGAAGCGTTGAATGTGGCTTCGGTTTGGAACCTTCCGGTGCTCTTTTGTATCGAAAACAACGGGTACGGATTGTCCACACCGACCAATGAACAGTACAATTGTGAGGATTTGGCCGATAGGGCCAAAGGCTATGGTATCGAATCCCGAATCATTGATGGGAACAATATCCTGGAGGTCTTTTGTAAAGTGGACGAGCTTTGTAAAGCCATTCGAAGACGACCCAGACCCATTTTGGTGGAGTTCAAGACTTTTAGGATGCGGGGTCATGAAGAGGCCAGTGGCACCAAATACGTGCCGGAAAAATTGATGAAGGAATGGGCGAAGAAAGACCCCATTGCGAACTACGAGCACTTTTTGTTGGACAAAGGCATCTTGACCGAGGCGAAAATAGAGGAATTGAAAGCTGCCATTGCGGAGGAGATCAACCAAAATCTGGATTTGGCCTTTGAGGAGTCCCCTGTTTCTTTTGATGAAAGTAAAGAATTAAGTGATGTTTATCAGAAGTTTGATTATCAAGATGTAAATCCAGATTCAGAATCAAAGAATATCCGTTTTGTGGATGCCATTTCGGAAGGGTTGGAACAATCCATGTACCGCCACAACGAACTGATCATCATGGGGCAGGACATTGCCGATTATGGTGGGGTGTTCAAAATTACCGAAGGCTTTGTTGCTAAGTTTGGCAGGAGCAGGGTGCGCAATACCCCAATCTGTGAATCGGCCATTGTTTCCGCAGCCATGGGATTGTCCATCAACGGGATGAAAGCCGTTGTGGAAATGCAGTTTGCGGATTTTGTGAGTTCGGGATTCAATCCCATTGTCAATTACCTGGCGAAGGTACATTACCGTTGGAATGAAAAAGCGGATGTTGTGGTTCGTATGCCCTGTGGTGGTGGAGTGGGGGCCGGTCCTTTCCATTCGCAGACCAACGAGGCGTGGTTCACCAAAACACCTGGACTAAAAGTGGTGTACCCATCGTCACCGTATGATGCCAAGGGATTGTTGAACACGGCCATCAATGACCCCAACCCTGTCTTGTTTTTTGAACATAAAGGACTGTACCGAAGTGTGTATGGCGATGTGCCCACCGAATACTACACCTTGCCTTTTGGTAAGGCCAACCTGATGCGGCAGGGGAATCACATAACAGTGGTCACCTATGGTGCCGGTGTGCATTGGGCCATGGAAATTTTGGATAAACATCCGGAAATTGAAGTCGATCTTATTGATTTGCGCACGTTGCAGCCTTTGGATACGGAGTCCATATATGAATCGGTCAAAAAAACAGGAAAACTCTTGGTTTTGCAGGAAGACACCTTGTTTGGTGGTATAGCCAGCGATATTTCGGCCATGGTCACCGAGCATTGTTTTGAATATTTGGATGCCCCGATCAAAAGGGTGGGAAGTTTGGAAACGCCCGTGCCATTTGCCAAGGCATTGGAGGAGAACTATCTACCCAAAAAGCGTTTTGAAACGGTATTATTGGAATTGCATGCCTATTGAAAACGAGTTAGTTAGGTATTATTTAAAGTGAAAAACAACTAAAGCAGCCCCTATTTTCGTATATTTTATTGAACATTAACTTAAATCTTATGGTAAAGAAATCATTCTTTTTATTTGTCGTGGTGGGTATTTTGATCTCATCATGTTCAGTGTCCAAAAGTGCCAGGGACCAAAGAAATCTACTGAGCGGCACCTGGAATCTGGACAACGTGTACTACGAAAACAACACCGGTAACTTTAAATCGGTCATTTTTAACGATGCAGAGGATATCTGCTTCGAAGACAGCCAATGGTTCTTCCGCGACAACAACAGTACAGGACGCTACACCATCAAACAAAGTTCTTTATGTCAAGGTGGTGATCGATTCTTCCGTTGGTCCGTGGTGGAGCCCCAGCAAAACTACAGCAGCCAATTGCAGTTCAAGTTCATCGATGAAAACCGTAAGGACGTTTCCGGAGGTTTCGGCTATCGTTTGAACATTGTGAGCCTAACGGCCCAAGCCATGACCTTAAAATCCAACGTTACGGTTGATGGACAACCCGTGACCCTAGTTTACCAATTCTCAAAAAGCTTATAACATGAAAAAAATACTATTGAAAGGAACCACAGCCTTTTTGGCCTTGACGCTAATATTGAGTTGTGATGCCGTAAAGAATGCCAACAACACACAAAAAGGAGCCGTAATCGGCGCAGGAAGTGGCGCTGTGATCGGTGGAGTGATTGGTAACAATGTAGGTAAGGGCAATACGGCCCTGGGCGCCATTATTGGTGCCGTGGTCGGTGGTGCCGCCGGTGGCTACATCGGTAACCGAATGGACCGCCAGGCCGAACAAATCGAGGAAGAGATTCCAGGGGCCGAAGTTCAGCGTGTGGGTGAAGGGATCAATGTGACCTTCAGTGGAGAGAACGGTGTCTATTTTGAGACCAACAAATCCGACATTAAAGGGGCTTCTGCCAATACGTTGGACAAGTTGGCCGGAATCTTTAAGGAATACCCAAAAACCAATATTTTGGTGGAAGGCCACACCGATAGCGATGGTGCTTCCGAATACAATATGGGATTGTCCCAGCGCAGGGCACAGGCCGTGACCAATTATTTGGTGAGCAAGGGCATCTCCAGTGGTAGGTTCACTACCAAATGGTATGGTGAAGAGCAGCCAAAGGCCAGCAACGAAACCGCAGAGGGCAAAGCCCAGAACAGAAGGGTGGAGTTGGCCATTGTTGCCAGTGAAGAATTGAAACAGGAAGCCTACGAGAAGACCGATAACTAGTAGGTACCTACTATTTTTGATACCAAGCCCGATGCGTTTCGCATCGGGCTTTTTATTGCTGCAGCATCATTAAACCATTAAATGAAAGTTAATTGGCAAACAATTCTGTAGGATATTGTTTATCTTAAAGGTGGAATTATTTTTTCATGCAAAAGTTGAACAAGATTATGGAACCAATTGTAAAAAAAGCCGCATTGCCCAAATCTGAACTGTTGATTCGTTTTGAACGAAACAATAAAATGTTCCAACGATTGTCCCAAAAATTAAACTCCTATACGAGCGAACCCCATTGCTTTTCGGGGTTCGAGCAATGCAACAAACTAAAGCGCGACTTTCGCACCTTTGCGAAACACCAAAAACAACTTACGGACCAAATTCAAATGGCAAACGAAGGGGTTTCCAGCCAACTTGCGGCCGACCTACGGTTACATTTAAGGCGTTACAAGGAATTGGAAAGTGCCATTGCGCAATATCTTTTGGACCTGAATTTCACTTCATAGACCACTGGCTTGCAACATTTGGAAATTAATTGTTGCAAATGAAAAACACCAACAGTTTTCTACTCTTTCAAACATCCGTAATATTGCAGGGCAAACAATTGGCCTTGATATGGGAAAATCTCCGAACGCTGCATTGGTACTATTGGCATTTTTTGCCATCTACGTGATTTGGGGATCCACCTACCTGTTAAATAAGATCGCAGTGCTCGAACTGGAGCCTTTTATGTTGGCCTCCTGTCGCTTTACCACGGCCGGACTTTTGATCTTCATTTTGGCCAAAATCATGAAAATTCCGTTGACCATCACCAAAAAGCAATTGTGGAATGCCATAATTGCGGGCATCCTATTCCTAAGCTTTGGCAATGGGGTAGTGGTCTGGGCACTTCGTTATGTGGATAGTGGGTTTGCCGCTTTGGAAATTTCCGCCCAGCCGCTTATCATTTTATTGTTGATGCGCGTGCTGCAGGGCAAAAAAATACAGCCCATGTCAGTAATTGGGGTCGTATTGGGAATTATTGGTATCTATTTACTGGTAAGCCAGAAACAGATCATTGCCCAAGAAGAATCCATTGTTGGGATGGTCATGATTTTCTTTTGTATGCTCAGTTGGGCCTATGGCAGTTTGTTTGTGGCCCGTGCCGACCTGCCGAATAATTACTTTGTGAATACCGGCTACCAAATGTTCACTGCGGGACTCACTTTGGCATTGATGAGCTTGGCGTTTGGCGAGGAATGGTCCTCACCTTTGGAGTGGAGCAGTAAGGTACAATGGTCCATGATTCTGTTGGTGTTGTTTGGCAGCATTGTCGCCTTTACTTCCTTCAATTACTTGCTCAAAGCCGTATCTCCCGAAAAGGTGGCCACATCTACTTATGTCAATCCTATCGTGGCCTTGCTGCTGGGATGGTACTTTTTGGACGAGACCATTACGCTACAATCCATTGTGGCTGCCACTATTTTGCTTACCGGTGTCTATTTTATCAATACCAAAAAAACCTTGGCCATTTTCGAGCGCTTCAAACGATAAAATAACTTTTATCGCATGAGGTCAAAACGATGGGTGTATTTGATGGTCAGCGTTTGATTGTCCAAAGCATCGATCAAATCATCGTCCTTCACCACATTGAAAACCACAAAAAGTCCTGTATTGGCATTTTGAAGCCACCCGAATCGAGCATTGACCGAAGTGATGTTCGAGACATTGTTGCGTTGGATCAAACTTTGCACAAAAATGCGCGGCGTAAACGAATACGACAATCGAAGCCCGCCCACAAGCGCGGTGAGATTTCCGGTATCCAATTGAATGTCACTGTGACTGAATGCAAGGGAGGAGTTGAACCGATCTCCGACCCTGTATTTTACAGTGCCGCTGTTGGTGATTTGGTGTCCGTTAAAATAGCCCCCGATGATTGTTCGTGTATCAAAGAACAGGGCATTGTTGGGATTGGTGGTGATCACCAATTGCAGTTCTTCGTTGTTGTAATAACCCACGGGTACCGTTACATCGGAGATGGTGAAATCTTGAAAAACCTGCTCTGCGGTAAAATTTATCCCTGTATGGATTTCCAACCCGCTCTTGAATACCCAATGGTTGTCCACGTGTAAAAAACTAGTGACCAATTGATCGTCAAAATTCCAATAGCCGCGGTATGACACGTGTGGGCGAATCTCCAACAATTGTCCAGCATTCTTGAACCGGTGTGTTTTAAAAACCAAAAACTCTGGCTTTCTAAAGGCGGTGCGCTGCAAGAAACCCACTTCGGGATTGAATCCTTCGCCCACTTCGGTATAGCCGGCAGTCAATCGCCAGCCATCCCAATCGTAATTTCCCAAAATTTTGAAGGCATGGTCGTTTGCTTCAATTCCCGGGGTAACACTTTTTGCCGCAAAACCTATGATTTCGGCTTTGTTGCCAAGGCCCCATTTGCCATCCACGGCAAAAACACGGTTGTAGTCATCTTCCAATTCCCCTAAACCTGCCCGGTTGATGAAAATCCCACCTACGGAAGATCGTGTACCGGACACATTGTGGTTGACACGCGCCACAGTGAAGTTGTTCTTTTCAATGCCCACATCGCTTACATCATCCGTGAACATACTCAAAAAGCCCACATTGGTTTGCCCCACTTTACCGGATAATCGGGCACCGCCGATAATGGGTACCAAACTGCCATCCTCACTGATTCCGATCCGCCTGCTGAAAAACAGGTCCACCTCACCTGGACTACCCACACTGAACTGCCCTGCATTTTCCAAGAAAAAAGCACGTTTCTCCGGGAAAAACAGGTTAAAGCGATCCAAGTTCACCTGTTGGTCGTCCACCTCAACTTGGGCGAAATCCGTATTATAGGTAAGATCTAAGGTCAAGCTCGGTGTCACACTAAATTTTACATCCATACCGGCATCAAATTCGGTATCGGTCTCGTTCGGCTCTACCGATTTGTCGTTCACATATCTGCCCAATACATAGGGAATCACCTTCAGGTTTCCGGGGTTTTTAAGATTCAATCCTTCCAAATTGCCTGCCAGGGACAACCGTTTCATATCAAATCCCAGTGGGAGGGAAGTCCAATAGGCCGTTTCGGTATTTTTGCTGATGTTCCGTTGAAAATTCAACCCCCAGGTTTTGCCATCGCCAGGGGCAAAGCGTAAAGATCTGAAGGGAATCGCAAATTCCGCACTCCAGCCATAATCGCCCATTTGCGATTTTACTTTCCAAGTGGCATCCCAGTTGATGTTGGTTCCCCCGATCACTCCACCCTGTTGGCGATTGGCGTTGTTGTTGCCCTTGCCCTCGTTGTCAATTTGGGCATCATATTCCATGCCTTGGGCATTGGTCCCGAACAAAAAACCGTTCTGTCGGTCGTGATAGGTATCGATGATGAACAGAAAACTGTCCTCGTCGTTCAAATCGGCATCACGCCTGGAGTCCGAAACCACAATATTGGCAGCATCGGTATCATAGCACACTACCGAAACATAAAAGGTTGTGGCGGTGTAGGCGATTCGCACTTCGGTTTTTTCTGAAACAGGGGCCCCATAATTGGGACGGATCTGGAGCAAATCGGTTATGGCAGGGACGTTTTGCCAAATCGGGTCGTTTATCACATGCCCATCCACCTGCACATCCTGTTCCAGCATGGTGGCCTGATAGGTGGGTTTGGCTGTGGAGGAGTTGTTCAATTGGGCATGTACGGTAATGCAACAACAGCACAGTGTAGCAAACAGCAGTTGGCCTAAAGTAGTCTTCATAAAAGTCAGTCTAGTTGGTGTTTAAATATAGGGCATAAATAGTAATTGGTTGGATGTTTTCGTAAATTGTAGATACTAAAAAAAGAGGCGATGAAAACAATGGTCAAGATGGGCTTGATCCTATCTGTAATTTTAATGACGGCCTGCGCTGCCGGTTCCAAGGCGACCCCTGAAGAAAAGGCGGCCCTCGATAAAATGGTCAATGAAAAGCAAATGGAAGTTCGTGTCCTGTGGGCCCAACCTATGGCGAGTCAAGGGTTGAACAGTATCGCCAATGCCGGCCTGCTACCGCCGGGCAGTACGGCCAGTAGGATCGATGTGTCCAGTTCCCGGGGCTATTTGCGAATGGTGGGCGATACCGTCATGGCCGATTTGCCCTATTATGGGGAACGACGTATGGGCGGTGGGTACAACACCAGGGATGTTGGCATCAAATTCAAGGGGGTCCCCGAGGAATTTATCTCGGAACCCATGACAAAATCGGATGGTTATACCCTAAAATTCAATATTAATAACGGCACGGAAGTCTTTCAGGTAATGGCGCAGTTATATCCCAACCAAAATGCCCTGCTCACCATAGCCAGTTCGCACCGTACCAATATTTGGTACCAAGGCAATTTGTACCCCTATGAAAAAAAGGACGGATCTCGGTAAAAGTGTCCTAGGGAGAATTCCATTGTTCCCCAATTTTGTCTTAGCTTTAGGGGTTGAAACCAAAAAGAAAACCAACATGAAAATGAATACTATGACCTTTAGGTCATTAACGATGCTGGCTTTTTCCCTCCTTATTTTTTCCTGTAACGGAAAAAAGGAACAGCAGACCGAAGAAACCAACGAAGAAACCGTGGTGGAACAGGATTCCTTGCTCCCCTTGAACCGATTGAACCTCCCGGAAGGATTTAAAATAGAAATATATGCCAAAGGTTTGGATGGAGCCCGTTCCATGGCCATGGGTGACGATGGCACCCTCTTTGTCGGAACGCGTAGGGAAGGCAATGTGTATGCCGTAAAGGATACCGATGGCGATTATAAGGCCGATAAAATGTGGACCATAGCTTCGGGAATGACCTTGCCGAATGGCGTGGCCTTCAAGGATGGCAGTCTGTATTTGGCCGATGTGAGCCGCTTGCTCAAATACAACAACATCGAAAACGAACTGGACAACCCCAGCGAGCCCGAATTGATCTACGACGATTACCCAGAAGCTTTGCACCATGGCTGGAAATACATTGCCTTTGGGCCGGATGATAAATTGTATGTACCAGTAGGTGCGCCCTGCAACATTTGTGACAGTACCATGGTGGACGAACGCTATGCCACCATTACCCGTATGAATGCCGACGGTACCGACCGTGAGATTGTGGCCCGTGGGGTGCGCAATACCGTAGGTTTTACATGGCATCCGGAGTCCAAAGAACTCTATTTTACCGATAACGGTAGGGATATGATGGGCGACGACGTTCCGCCCTGCGAATTGAACAGAGTGACCGAGATGGGTCAACACTTTGGCTATCCGTTCTGCCACGGAGGCACCATTGCCGATCCAGAGTTTGGCGACCAACGTCCCTGTTCCGATTTTGTACCACCTGTTCAAAACCTGGGCCCCCACGTAGCACCATTGGCCGTGAAGTTCGATACGGGCTCCATGTTCCCCGAAAGTTATAAGGGGCATGCCTTTATTGCCGAACACGGCTCTTGGAACCGTTCCAAAAAAATAGGGTATCGCATCATGTTGGTGAGATTGGATGCCAATGGCAATGCCACCAGCTACGAACCTTTTATCGATGGTTGGTTGGATGAGGAAAACCAAGAGGCCTTCGGTCGTCCGGTGGACCTGTTGTTTTTACAGGATGGTTCGCTGTTGATCTCCGACGATGTGGGGGACGCCATCTATCGCGTTACCTATCAGGGGTAAGTACTTCAATTAAACGTATCAAAGTACTTGGGAAGGGACAAAGGTTCCATTTTCCAGGTACTTTTTTTATGGTCCTGATCGCAAACTTCCAAAAAGATATGGCTGACCACGGGATGGTCTTTCGGAACGATCCGTTCCAAGGAAAAGGTCCAATCCTCGTGCTCAAAGAAAAACTCCGTTTTTTCATCATTGGTTCCACTACGGATCATACGTCCATTGTCGAGCACCAAGCAGGGTGGGGACAACAGCCCCTTATTCGTGTTCCAGCATAGGTAACGGATGGACAGGTTTTTTAACAAATCAATGCGGACAATGTATGTTCCGTTGCCGCAAAACAAAAGGATTCGTTCAATGGTAGGGTCGCTCCAGTAGATGGCTAAGTAGGTTTAAGTTGGCTTGGATACTAGAAACGGTACAAAAAAAAGCGTATTGTGTTACACCCGATTTCTTTTTCCCCAATGGGCGCCATGCAGCCATCCGGCCATATAAATGATACAGCCCAAAAGGACCAGCGCAATGATCTGTAAAGTATTTATGGTTTCCAGTGTACTCATGTTATCGAATTTTCCTACAAACTACGCGCTATGCAATATCTTTACGCATACAATTGACAAATACCCCTTTTGAATTGACGGATATAGGGTTTCAATTGACGAATGTCCAATCTTTCTTACGTGATTTTTCGCTGGTTCGAAAATCGTCCATCGACCGGCGAACTACGTCCATTTTTTGCCATTCCAAACCGCCGCAACTTTGTACCATCAAAATTAAAGTTTAACCCTATAAACAAAATATCATGAAAAATTTGATGCGAACCATTTCAGTGTTCATGTTAACAATCACGGGCGTTTTTGCCCAATTACCAGAACCCGGTTTTATCATCGATGAGCGTACCGCCATCGTGATCACCGATCCACAGAACGATTTCCTAAGCCCCGATGGTGTGGCCTGGGGTGCCGTAGGGCAGAGCGTTCAGGAGAACAACACCATCGAGAACTTGGAAACCATTTTCAAGTTGGGTGAAAAGTACGATATGCCCGTGTTCATTTCTCCCCACTACTATTACCAGCACGATCACGTGTGGAAGTTTGAGGGAACCCTCGAAAAATTGATGCACAACATCCACATGTTCGACCGTGGGGACCAATTGAACGTAGAGGGATTTGAAGGCTCCGGTGCCGACTGGTTGCCCCGTTACAAAAAATACATCAACAAGGATAGGGTAGTGGTGACCAGCCCCCACAAGGTGTTCGGTTCCGAATCCAACGACTTGGCCCTGCAGTTGCGCAAGCAGGGTATCGACAAGGTGATCTTGGCCGGGATGTCCGGTAACCTGTGTGCCGAATCGCACATGAGGGAATTGGTTGAAAACGGTTTTGAGGTTGCCGTGGTCGGCGATGCCACCGCTTCTGCCAAATTGCCCGGACTGGATGGCGACCAAGCTGCACAGACCAATTATAAAATGATCTCCAGCAGGGTGTTCACCACCAAAGAATTGGTTGAGGAGTTCAAAATGTACAAGAAGTAGAGAGAGCGTCATTTTTAGTGAGTGATGATGTGGTTGTGAAGGGGTCCGGCTTTTGGTCGGGCCCCTTTTTGTTTTGGGGCTATATAAATGTTCAAAAACGGATTTCTCCAAATAGTAAGATGCGTCATTCTGAACCTGCCTGTCGGCAGACAGGTTCATTTCAGAATCCCATCTTGTTGATGAACAAATCTTCATGAGAACCTGAAACAAGTTCAGGTTGACGGAAACTAGATGCACCAAAGTGGATTTCTCCAAATAGTAAGATGCGTCATTCTGAACCTGCCTGTCGGCAGACAGGTTCAGAACAGAATCCCATCTTGTTGATTAGAACCTGAACCCTGCCCAGTCGGCAGGCAGGCGAGTTCAGGTTGACGGTAACCTGATGCACCAAAGCGGATTTATCAAAATGGTAAGATGCGTCATTCTGAATTCATTTCAGAATCCCATCTTGTTGATGAGAACCTGAACCCTGCCTAGTCGGCAGGCAGGCGAGTTCAGGTTGACGGTAACCTGATGCACCAAAGCGGATTTATCAAAATGGTAAGATGCGTCATTCTGAATTCATTTCAGAATCCCATCTTGTTGATGAGAACCTGAAACAAGTTCAGGTTGACGGTAACCAGTTTCTTGGTTTTCGGGCCTTTTTATCCATCAAGGGAAAAATGTCCAAGAACAAGTGACATCTGTCCATTTTATCCCAACCATGGCCATTGCACCTTTGTATCGTCAATATTGACAAAGAATTAAAAAAACAAAAACTATGACACGTTTACAAGCATTGGATCCCAAAGACGCAACCGGAAGATCCAAAGAACTTTTTGATGGCATCCAAGGCAAATTGGGCATGGTGCCGAACATGATGCGTACCATGGGCAACTCATCTGCCGTATTGGAAGGCTATTTGAACTTGAGCGATGCCTTGGGCAAAGGAACCTTGGGTGGTCGTTTGGGCGAATTGATCGCTTTGGCCGTGGCCGAGTCCAACGCCTGCAACTATTGTTTGTCCGCCCATTCCTTTATCGGGGAAAAATTGGTGAGCATTGATACCGACACCTTGCACATGGCCCGCGAAGGCCGTAACAAAGATCCCAAGATCGCTGCTGCCCTTACATTCGCCAAGACTTTGGTGGAAAAAAGAGGAAGAGTATCCGCAGACGACGTGGAAACCGTTAAAAATGCCGGCTTTACCGATGGTGCCGTAGGCGAGATCGTGGCACACGTGGCCTTGAACGTTTTCACCAACTACTTTAACAACACTGCCAACACGGATATCGATTTTCCGGTAGTGGAAGCTGAAACTGTATAGTGTTCATTTTTTTCTAATTATAAAATCAATAACAGATGAAATCAATTAAATCCATTTTTCTTTTAGGGGTAGCCTTGTTTGCCATGATCGGTGCACAGGCGCAGATAGACCCTATTGACAAGAACGGACTTGCCATTGGCGGGTACGATGTTGTGGCCTACTTCTCCGGAGCGGCCCAAAAAGGTAGCAAATCCTACATGGCCAAGCACAATGGGGCCACTTATTACTTTGCCAGCAAGGCCAACCGTGACGCTTTCACCAAGGCACCCAGCAACTACTTGCCTCAATTTGATGGCTATTGCGCTTGGGGTGTGGCTGCAAAGGACACCAAGTTTCCCATTAACCCGGAAACTTTCGATATAGTGGATGGTAAACTGTACCTATTCTACAATGGTCCTTTTGACGGGAAGACTTTGGACACTTCCTTGGATTGGGGCCAACGCACCACAGAGCTTAAAAAGGCGGCACACGCCAAATGGCCCAAGGTGAAAAACAGCAAATAGTTTTAATTCCAAAGGGTAGGGCTTGCCATAGGTCCTGCCCTTTTTTATTTTAAAAAAGACACAGCATGATCATTGAAAAAAAATATCCGTTGCCCCCCTTTACCGAAGCAACGGCAAAAGAAAAAGTACAATTGGCAGAAGATGCCTGGAACAGCCAAGACCCCAATAAGGTAAGCATGGCCTACACTGTGGACACCGAATGGCGCAACCGCTCCCAGTTTGTGAACGGGCGTGAGGAGGTCGTTGCCTTTTTGACGGACAAGTGGCAAAAGGAAAAAAACTATAAACTACGTAAGGAACTTTGGGCCTTTTCCGACAACCGTATTGCAGTGCGTTTTGAATACGAGTACCAAAATGCCCAAGGGCAATGGTTCCGTGCGTATGGGAACGAGAACTGGGAGTTCAACCAGTACGGGTTGATGCAAAAACGGTATGCCAGCATCAACGACCTGCCGATTGCGGCCAACGAACGCCGATTGTGATCTCGGATTGTCCGTGATCAATCAAAGCAATAATAAGTGTCAGGTCGAGCGCAGTCGAGACCGCATTTAAGCTACTGACCTTGTTGACTTCTCGACTGCGCTCGAAATGACATTGCGTTATGACAGAGTACTAATTACTAACAACTAACCACTAAAGTCTAACCACTAAAAAAATGGACCTCTACAACACCAACACGCTAATTGACGAACAAACGGGCAACCTGGCCTTTAAACTTTCCCATTTTGAGGACAGCTGCCAATTCTGCGATACCAACCGCCACAACTACTACTCCCTGATCTGGATCAAAAAGGGGAGGGGCACCGCCCAGGTGGATTTTCAGGAACACGCCTTTACGCCCGACACCCTGTTCGCCATGACGCCCTACCAACCCTTTACCCTTACCGAGGACGAACCGTTGGAAGGCGTGGTGTTGCATTTCCATCCCGATTTTTTCTGCATCCACCATCACCACGAACAGGTGGCCTGCAACGGGGTGCTCTTTAACAACATATACAACCCGCCCATGCTCTGCATAACGGACGATATCCGCAACGAACTGGACATGGTGCTGCAACAGATGCGTCTGGAAGTGCAGAAGGCCGAAATGGCCCAGTACGAGTTGTTGGTCTCCTACCTCAAGATCTTTTTGATCACCACCTCCCGGGCCAAGGCCAAGCAACAGCCCGAAGTGCTGGAAGGGCTATCCGACGAAAAGGAGCCCTTTATCCTCCAAAAGCTGAAAAACCTGATCGAGACCCACTACCGCACCAAGCACTCCGCCGGGGAATATGCCGACCTGCTGAACATAAGCCCCAAGGCGCTGGCCAAGATCACCAAGAACCATTTTAACAAGACCATGACCAACCTGATCAGCGAGCGGATCATAATAGAGGCCAAGCGCGAGCTGTACCTCACCAACAAAAGCGTAAAGGAGATCGCCTACGACCTCGGGTACGACGACGAGCACTACTTTAGCCGCTTTTTTAAGAACAACGCCGAAATCTCCCCCACAACCTACCGCGAAACCGTGGGCTTTGCCCGCGCCACCGCCTAAACTTATCGCTTATGAAAGCCCATGTGGAACACCAACTGCTACCGCTGCCCTTTGGGCAGGTGTACGAAACCCTGAAACAACGGATCACCGACCACGGTTTTTTGCTGCTGCACGAGATCGATACCCAGGCCATTGTGGCCAAGCACGGGATCACCATACCGCCCTTGCGGCAATTGCTCTTTTTTGAGCCCAAATACATTGCCCAGATCATGGCGGGCGACCCTTTGGCGATCAACGACATTCCCTTAAAACTGGTACTGCAACAGGTGGATGCTAACACCACCCAACTGAGCTTTAAAAACCCCGTGGGCAGCCTACAGGATTATGGGTTGGACCCAACCATGGCAGCCGAGTTGTTAGGTAAGGTCAATAATATTATTATAAGTTGGTGATATAAATTATCTACATTTTAGCTTAAAATAGTGTTGTTAAAGAACAACTTGTAAAAAAATATCTACATTTTTTTCTTTTTTTTATGGAACCAAAGTACTTTTAGTTGGTTTTATAACCAACGGTATGAATTTTGTAGATCTATTTTCTGGAGCTGGAGGGTTGTCTGAGGGCTTTATAAAAGCGGGATTCAATCCGATTGCTCATATAGAAGTTGATAATCATGCTTGTAGCACTCTTGAAACTCGACTTACCTATCACAAGCTTAAAAAAGAGAATAAACTAGATCATTATTATGATTATTTGACTGGAAAGGTTTCTAGAGAAAAATTCATCAATGACTATAGTGATAAGTCATTATCTAATTCTGTTTTGAACATAGGAATTGGAGGTTCAAACAATAAGACCATATTTAATAAGGTCGACCAACTTGCTGGGAACAAAGAAATAGACCTTGTTGTTGGTGGACCTCCATGTCAAGCGTATTCCTTGGTTGGTAGGGCAAGAGATGAAAAAGGAATGAAGGATGACCCCAGAAATTACCTTTATAAAGAATACGCTAAGTTCTTAAAGAATTATAGACCCAAAATTTTTGTTTTTGAGAACGTCTTAGGACTTATTTCAGCCCAAAATGGGTTGTATTTCAAAAATATGAGAGCTTATTTTAAAAGGGTAGGTTATAATCTTGATTTCAGCATTCAACATTCAGAAGATTTTGGGGTTTTACAAAAAAGAAAACGAATCATATTGATAGGATGGCGTAAAGATTTAGACTTTTCATATCCTAAATTCGCCAAGGTTGATCATGATTTTAAGGTTAAAGATTTGCTCTCCGATTTGAAGAGCCTTAAGCCAGGAGAAAAAAACCCAATCAGTAAATACTCATCTGATTCCACCAGTTACCTTGAACAATTTGAAATTAGAAATGGAGTTGATTTTATAACCCAGCATATCGCAAGGCCACATAACCAAAGAGATTTATCTATTTATGAAATTGCAATTAAAAAGTGGCAAAACAAAGAACGGCTTAAGTATCCTGATTTACCAGAAAGATTAAAAACGCATAAAAATCAAAAATCCTTTTTGGATAGATTTAAGGTTGTAGATGCTGAAGGTTTATCTCATACAATGGTGGCGCATATAGCAAAGGATGGTCACCATTATATTTACCCTGATACGAAACAAGTACGATCATTGTCAGTTAGGGAAGCAGCAAGGATTCAATCATTTCCTGATGATTTTTATTTTGAAGGAGGGCGAAGTGCTGCTTTTAAACAAATTGGCAACGCTGTGCCCCCATTAATGGCCAATAAAATTGCAGATAGCATAAAATCTTTATTTAATGGATAGCAAACCTGAATTGTCTTATAAAATAAGGCCCGCTGCCAGAATAATCCATACCATTGGAAGTGATTTAATTGGTGATTCATATGCTGCTTTAGTTGAGTTGGTAAAAAACTCTTATGATGCAGATTCATCCAAGGTGGACATCAATTTTGAATATAAAAGCATTGATAATGAAGACGCTTTAGTCATATTGATATCTGATGATGGTCATGGAATGAACTTCGATACGGTTATCAATAAATGGCTAGTACCTGCAACGGATGATAAACTTAAAAGGAAAGAAAGTCCAAAGGGCAGAAAATTTCAAGGTAGAAAAGGTATTGGTCGATTCGCGGCCTCTATATTGGGGCAAGAGATGACGTTGTCATCGATTGATGAAAATGGCGAAAAAACTACAGTCGTAATTGATTGGCGCAAATTTAAAACCGACGAATTTCTTGAAAAAATAGAATTGTTGGTCGAAAAAGAAATGACCAATGAAGAGTCGGGAACACAAATCGAAATAATTGCAAAAAATGAAGTAAAGGATAGCAAAATATCCGCTTGGGATAAGAATTCAATTGAAAGCTTAGTAAACGAATTAAGAAAATTGATTTCACCATTCAAGGATTTTGAGAATGATAGATTCACTATAAACCTATCATTTACCAACTGCCCTATTGAGGGATACAATGAGCGTGACTTTGAAATTGAAACTTATCCAATTATTGAATTGTATGATTATAGGATCAGTGGAATTGTTGACTCACAGGGAACCGCAAGCTTACTTTACGAGAATAATGTTACAGACGTTAAACAATCTGAAAAAATCAACACTCATTTTGAGTTACAAAATGGTGGTAAATATTGTGGTGAGCTAACCATAGATTTTCGTGTATTTGATCGAGAGCCAGAAGCAATAGATAATCTGATTAATAAGGGCCTTATAGACCCAGTAACAGAAAAGTTTGCTGGAAAAAATGAAGCAAAAAGGATGTTAAACGAGGTTTATGGGGTTAATATTTACAAAAATCAATTTAGAATTCGACCCTATGGCAATGGAGGTATTGACTGGCTTGATTTAGATAAAGATAGAATTCAGAACTTCACTCTTAAAATAAGTAATAATCAAATAGTTGGATTTATTAATATTCAATCAGAAGAACTGTCAAATCTTGAAGAAAAAAGCGCACGTGATGGACTCAAGGAAAATGAATATTATCAAGGTCTAAAAGAAATTTCACAAAAAGTACTTAAAGAATTAGAACTGAGAAGATTGACATTTAGGGAGAGAAGTCTTAAAAGCCGAAAGGGAAGGACTTCTATCCAAGATTCTATGAATAATCTTTTTAGTTTTTCGGAATTATCTAACAATATTGAATCCAAATTAGAAAAGTTCAATGTATCTAAAGTCAATATTAATGAGATCAAGGACATTTTAAAGAAAGAGGAGGAATCAAAAGCAGAGCTGTTAGAAGATATTCAAAAGACAATTGCAATATATCAAGGTCAAGCAACACTGGGTAAAATTGTAAATTTCATTCTGCATGAAGGTAGGAAGCCGATTCAATTTTTGAACACGGAAACAAAAGTAATCGAGAGGTATATAAGACACTACAAAGCTTCAAAGGATGAAGAGATACTGGATGAGGTGAGTGAAAGTGTTGAGGCTTTCAGGAAAAATAGCAAATTAATTTCTGACTTGTTCAAAAGGGTGAATCCTTTAGCTAGTCAGCGACGTGGAAATAAAAAGGAATTTAAGATTAAACCAATTATCGAAGATTCGTATAAAGTATTTAAGCAGTCTTTAAATGAGTCCAATATAAGATTTTCAATAATCTGTGATGATATTGTTTCACTATACGGTTGGGAGGAAGATTTGTATGTTGCAATGACCAATTTGATAGAGAACAGTATTTATTGGTTGACAAATTCAAAAAAGGACTCAAGAGAGATAGAAGTTACAGTTTCGAAGACTTTGGAATCAATAAAAATTGATTATAAGGACAATGGACCGGGTTTAACAGACGATGAAATCGAATCTGATATAATTTTTGAGCCGGGTTATTCAAAAAAACATAATGGGACGGGGTTAGGTTTGGCTATTGCAGGAGAGGCAGTTGAAAGACTAAATGGTAAATTAAAAGCTCGAAAATCTAATGAGGGGGCATACTTTCAAATAGAAATAGAATTATGAAAGAATTAAATTTATTGATTGTCGAGGATGATAAAGATGCACTAAAAAGTTATAAGAGAGATATAGACTCATATAACTTAGAAAGTACGGTTAAAATAAAACCAATTGAGTCAAGCGACAAGGATGAAGCACTGGAACTATTAAAAGGGAGGAATATATTTGATGCGGCAATTGTAGATTTGGATTTATTAGGTAAAGGTGGTGAAGATTCATCTGGAAATGAGGTTATTAGAGAAATAAAATCTAATTTAAGATTCCCAGTTTTTGTAATAACGGGAACTCCTCAGAATGTAGCTGAAGACTTAAAAGAGGAGTCTGCTTTATTCAAAATTAAAACAAGAGGAGAGCAGGAAGAGGAAGGTTATTTAGAACAGTTTGTGAAAATTTATGATACTGGAATTACTAATATTTTAAATAGCAAGGGAACAATTGAAAATTACTTGAATAATATTTTTTGGAATCATATGTCCAATTCATTGGACTTGTGGATAAATGATTCTTCTCGTGACCCTGAAGAAAAGGAAAAGTCACTCTTAAGGTATACATTGCTACATATGCATGAATATCTAGACCAATCCAGTTCAGGAGATTTAGAAAAATATCATCCAGCTGAATTTTACATAAGCAAACCAGTAAAACCAAATATTTTTACTGGTGATGTTATTCTTTTCAAGGAAGATTCGTCATTTTATCTTGTTCTGTCTCCTGCTTGTGATATTGATTTGAAAAATGGAGTGAGAAAATCTAAAAAAATACTCTTTTTAAAAGTAATCATGCCAGAGGAAATTGACGATGAATTCAAAAACCCAGACATGAGCAAAACCAAAAAAGGGGATTTGAAAAGTTATATCAGGAATTCTAGACCTCAATTTCATTTTATTCCTAAAATTGACTCGATTCCGAATGGATTCATTGATTTTCAAAATAAAGTAACAATCAATGAAAAAGAGGTAGAAGAATCATTAAAAAATGGGGATATGGAAAGGATTGCAACAGTATCAAGTCCGTTTTTGAAGGATATAATATCCAGATACTCTAATTATTATTCTAGACAGGGATCTCCCGATTTTAATGAGGAAGAATTATTAAATAATCTTTTTTAAAATTTATAGATTTTAAACAATTTAATCCCTTCATTCATATTAATCTATATCCCCCCAATCACCTTTATACTCAAGCCCGTAGCTTTTTTAATAATCTCAGTGTCTACGCCTTGAGCCTTTAATTTCTTGGCAATATCCAAAGCCTTTTCCTTTTCGGCCCGTTTCCGTTCTGTTTCCAATTTAAAGGCTTCCAATTCCTGCTTTTCGGGGCCCATAATTTCAAACAAACCACTTTGTTGAAGTTGGTCCATTACCCCTTGGTCGGCAAAACTGGTGTAATGGGTTTCGGTGATCACCAAATGGTCCAGCACCTCCACCTTGATCAATTTCCCCACTTTTAGCATGTGGTCGGTAAAGGTAATATCGGCATCAGTAACCTCGTGCGAGCCGCTGGGGTGGTTGTGTACCAAGATCAGCTTGCTGGCCAGTTTGTAGATCGCCATGCGGAACACGTCGGGCGGGTCGGCATTTACCCGATTGCTGGCCCCCAAGCCAATGAGCTCCACAAACAGGATCTTGTTGTTGTGGTTGAGCCCCACCACCCAAAAATGCTCTTGGTTGCGGCGTATCTTGTTTTCGCGCAGCAATACCTGCTGCATGATCGCATATATGTCCGTAGAGTTGAGCACTTTGATCTTCTGTTCTTTGGTAAGCCGTACGTTCATGGTAGGTGTGTTGTAATTTTTGGGTCTGGGAAAGGTAATCCATGCCCGCGAGAAAAACAAAAATGGGGCGGGGGTAGCTTCAATATGCCGTATCGTGTTCCAGTATGGTCCCATTTTACTATTTTAGGGAACACAATCAACCGCGCCATGGGCATGCACCGCAAATTGACCGCCATAATGTTTACCGATGTGCAGGGGTACACCGCCATTATGCACGAGGATGAACAACGGGCCCTGGCATTGCGCCGTAGGCACCGCACCTTGTTCAAGGAGCTTACCGAACAGTATCGGGGCACCTTGGTGCAATACTTTGGCGATGGCACCCTAACCATTTTCGACAGCGCCGTGGATGCCGTGGAGTGTGCGCTGGCCCTTCAAAAAGGATTTCGGGAAGAACCCGTGATTCCGGTACGCATCGGGATCCACGTGGGCGACATTGTACTGGCCGAAGACGATATTATGGGCGATGCCGTAAATGTGGCCTCACGCATTGAGGCCGTATCGGTGCCGGGCAGTATCTTTTTTTCCGGTCTAGTGAACGACCAGTTGCGGAGCCATAAAAAATTCGAGACCCGCTTTTTGGATGTTTTCCATTTTAAGAACGTAAAGGAGCCCATTCCCGTTTTCGCTTTGGTGGATGATGATCTGGAGGTGCCCGAACGCAAGGCGTACATAAAGGACCCCAGCCGGGAAAGTGCCGACTTGCTGTCCAAATACCAAAATAGGGTAGGCGGTAAACGCAGACTGGGTGCTTGGGCCGTTGGGGCGGTAGTGGTAATCGGTCTGTTGGTAGTAGGATATTATGCGCTCATCAAAAACAGCAACGGTTTGCCCACTCCAAGTAACAAGGCACTGGGCAGTATTGCCGTATTGCCCGTGCAGAACCTTACCGGCGAGGCACAAAACGATGTGCTGAGCGAAACCATTACCGACGACCTGATCGCGCAATTGTCCGACAAGCTCATCACCATAAAAGTGGTACCCAAATCCTTGGTGCAGGATTATCTGGATCAAGGCAAATCGTTGCAACAAATGGCGGCCGCCTTGGAGGTGGGCTATATGCTGGAAGGCGCGTTGCACCAATCCGATAGTCTGTACAACCTCGACCTCCGCCTGGCCGATGCCCTGGAGCGGGTGTACCTCTGGTCCGAACGGTACGACCATGTGTCGGGCGACAACATTGCGGCCACCTTGCAAGATCGCACCAGTGGGGTGATCACCACCGAATTGAGCACCCATTATCGCAATCGGGAAAAGACCAGTACCCAAAACCAGACCTTGGACAATAAGGATGTGAATGAATTGTTGGCCCGTGCCGATGCCCTCACCAATAAAATGGACAAGGAATCCATGTACCAAGCCATGCCGTTGTACCAAAAAGTGATCCAGTTGGAGCCCAACAGGGCCGAGGGCTATATTGGTTTGGCCCGCATCTACACCATTGGCGGAATGATCTGGGGCTATTTTAAACAAGAGGAATCCAGAACGAGGGCCGCGGAGTACCTGGAAAAATCCATAGCGCTGAAACCTACCTTGGAAGCCTCGCAATACCTGTTGGTGAGCAAGTTTTTCTTTGAACATGATTTTGAGTATTCGGAGGAACATTTGTCGTTGGTGGCCATTTTGCCCCCCTTTCCGGATGGGGCTTTCTACTCGGTGTACAGCAATATGCTAGGCCGTTTTGACGAAAGCATCCACTTTGCGGAAAACTACATCGACCGTTTCCCCGATGCGGGCAACGGGTATGCACAGATGATCCGCGCCTATTTTCTGGCCGGGAATTGGGCCAAGGCCGACAGTTTGATGAACCGTTGTGACAGCCGGTTCAAGCACGACCTGTTCTACACCCGTGATGTGGCCATGGTGCACCTGAACATGGGCAACTTTGAGGCGTTTAAGGAAATGAACAATATCCTAAAAACCAATTTTCTGGACAATGCCGCAGTACACCTCTATTACGATGCGGTGGCCCTGCACCACGACGGTGCGGACCCGGCCAAAATCCAGGAAAAGCTAAACCTGCTGAACGAACAGTACGATCAGGGTATGGCGGGCTCGCCAGCATGGTTCTTGGCCATGTACTATTTTTACCTCAAGGACGAAGACACCGCTTTTGAGTGGTTGAAGAAGTCGGTCGAACGCAGGGATGTGGAAACGCTGTGGCTCAAAACGGAATATTGGGTACAGCCCTACAAAAAGACGAACGACCCCCGGTACGTGGCTCTGTACAACCAAATCGATTGGCCGGAGTAGGGGATTCTTTCAAAAAAAACCGCCCTTCTTGAACACATCAAAAAGGGCGGTCTGCATTTTAAAAAACGGGCACTTACTTTGTAAGGCCGATCAATTTTTGAACTTTGGCATCAAAGTTTTTCAGGGTGGTGGCCAAAACCCCGATCTGTTCCTGTGCTTCTTTCCACTCTTTCTGCTCGATGGCCTCGCGCACGCCTGGAAGTGTTTTTACCCCATACCCCGTGTAAAATCCTGGGGCATAGATCTGGTGCTTGAACCAGTCCCTGCGGGGAAGTCCTTTATCTTGTAGCAACACCTGTTCCATACCCATCAAAGCTTGGTTCAACTGTGCCTTTTTGGCAGCGGACAAGCCCATAAGGTCGGCCTTGGCATAGGTATCGATGCTCTTTTTCAAATCGGCGATCACGTTCTGCAAGGGCGAAAAATCCAAATAGGGGATTTCGGCCTCCATTTTGGCAGGGGCCACCGGTTTTTTGGGATCCATAGTGAGTTGGTACACATCCTTTTGTACCAGTTTGTTGTGTTTTTCCACCTCGGAGCGCATGCTTTCCAAGGTTTTCATTACCTCGCCCAAATAGCCGTCCACAGTGGCGTGCCACTGGGTAAGCTCGAACGGCAATACCTCGGCATTCGCCAAACGCAAGGTGATCAGTCCGGCCGTGTTGGCCAGGGCCACCCCATATTGGAATCCGGGATCTTTGAAGCGGGTATAGTGGGTATAGGTATCGTAAATGGTATGGTATTCCCCGCCGGAGCCTTCGCCACCATAGCCGAGGTTCAGCGAAGCAATGCCGCTGTGCTGGATGAACGGGGTGTAATCCGACCCCGAACCCAGGGCAGATAGTTTAAAGGAGCCATCGCCACCCCGAACGGTGTTGGCCGCCATGCGACGTTCTGCCACGGAGACCCCTTTTTGTGGATCTACTACGGTGTTGGCCACTTGGGTGACCATGGCCTGTAGGGAGTGGGAGCCACCAGCACCGAGGTACCCACGGCTGTTTCCGTCCGTATTGATGTAGGCCACTACTTTTTGTTGTAGTTCGGCTCTGTGGTCTTCCACCCATTCGGTGGAACCGATAAGTCCGGGCTCTTCGGCATCCCAAGCGCAGTACACTAGGGTACGCTTTGGCTTTTGACCTTTTTTGGCGAGGTTGCCGATCACACGGGCTTCTTCCATCAGGGCCACCATGCCACTGATCGGGTCGCTGGCACCATGTACCCACGCGTCGTGGTGGTTGCCGCGCATCACCCATTGATCGGGGAATTCCGAACCTTTTAGGGTGGCGATCAGGTTGTGGGCCGGTTTCAGTTGCCAATCGAATTCGAGTTTCAGGTGTACCTTGGCAGGACCGGGACCAATGTGGTAGGTGATGGGCAGTCCACCTCTCCACGAAGCAGGTGCCACGGGACCTTCCAACGCTTCCAGCAACGGCTTTGCGTCTTCATAAGAAATTGGCAATACGGGTATTTTGGTAATGGTGGGGGCATCCTCGCGGTTCAATCGCTTGGCATCCTTGGTGGCGGCATAGCCGGGTGTCAAAACGTCTCCGGGGTAGAGCGGCATGTCCATTACGGAACCGCGCTGTACGCCCGTTTTGTTTTTGAAGGGTCCTTTGGGGTATACATCGCCCTGATAATACCCATCATCCATAGGGTCGGAATAAATGATACAGCCAATGGCGCCCTTTTCGGCAGCCAACTTGGGTTTGATCCCCCTCCAAGAGCCTTGGTATTTGGCGATCACGATTTTTCCGGTTACATCGATGCCCAATTTTTCGAGCTCCTCATAATCGCTGGGGATGCCGTAGTTTACAAAAACCAGTTCGGCCTCCACATCGCCATCGGTGGAAAAGGCATTGTAGCTGGGCAATAGTTTGTCACCCTGCGCGGTGTAGGGGTCGCCATCCACGGGAATGGCCTCCAACGAAGTCGTGTACTTGTTGGGGGCGGTGAGTTCCAATAAACGCACTTTAGGATAGGGGAACAGCACATGGTAGGTATCGATACGGGTATCGTACCCCCACGACTTGAACTGTTTTTCCATCCATTTTACGTTTTCCTCGCCATAAGCGGTGCCCACCCAATGGGGTTCGGCGGCCATGCGCTTCATCCATTGGTCGAGGTTGTCGGCAGAAAGTTGTTTTTCAAATTCCGCTTCGAGCTGTAGTTCCGCTTCCGAAGCTTTTTTACTAAACCCAATGATATTTTCTTGGGCCGAGATACTGAGTACTCCCAATAAAAGGAGCAGGGTAAGAAATTTAGTTTTCATGGTTTTGAATTAGCTCTTAAATTTAAGGGATTGTTTAAAGTTTATGAAGTAAAAAGAGGAGAAGTAACCGTGAATCTTCAACAAATTTGCATTTTCTTTGAAAAGGCACTTAAATATCGAACATCATAAAATGAACCCACAAGTAGATGCTTATTTATTGGAAGGCTGTGGACGCTGCCCCTTGGGCGGGACCCCCGATTGCAAGGTACACCGTTGGACGGAGGAATTGAAGCTGTTGCGCAGCATTATGCTGGAGGCTGGCCTTACCGAGGAAGTAAAGTGGAGCGTACCCAATTACATGTACAAAAAACGCAATGTGGCCATGGTGGCCGCTTTTAAGGAGTATTGCTCCCTCAGTTTTTTTAAAGGGGCCTTGTTGAAAGATGAGTTGGGTATTTTGGAAAAACCGGGCGAAAACACCCAAGCGGGCAGGGTGGTGAAGTTTACCGATACAGCCCGTATCTTGGAGTTGAAGGATGCCCTTCGAGCGTTGGTGTTCGACGCCATTGCCGTGCAGGAATCAGGAAAAAAGGTACAATTCAAAAAAATTGAGGAATATGAGGTACCTGAAGAATTCCAGCAACGATTGGCCGCTGATCCCGATCTGAAAACGGCTTTTGAAGCATTGAGCCCCGGTAGACAAAAAGGCTATTTGTTGTATTTTGCAGGAGCCAAGCAATCCAAGACCCGTATAGCCCGTATCGACAAATACATCCCCAAGATCCTACAGGGATTGGGGTTTCATGACAGATGAACTGGTCGGTAGTTAGTGGTCAGTAGGCAGTGGTCAGTGTGCAGTAGGCAGTAGGCAGTAGGCAGTTGTCAGTAGGCAGTGGTCAGTGGGCAGTTGTCAGTAGGCAGTTGTCAGTAGGCAGTGGTCAGTGGTCAGTGGGCAGTAGGCAGTAGTCAGTTGTCAGTAGGCAATGGTCATATATTTTAAGCAACATGAATAACCGTCAACCAAAAACGATTAACCAACAACCATCAACCAACAACCAACAACCAACAACCAACAACCACAATCGACAATTCCTAAAATTCAATTTAATTTTTTGTTGCATTTATTTTAACTACATTTACCAATAACCTATTGAAAATCAATTAGGTTCATTCATTCTTTGAGCAACCGACCATTAAATGGTTGTAGTGGCACCAATCGTTGACCAATTTTCCTAGCCAATTTTCTGATTCGTCTAAAGGTTATTGAAGCAAAAGTTCGACCTCTTGACCAATGGAACATCCAATTATACGCAACAAATAAAACCAATATATGGAACGCACACTTTTTGAACGACTTGGAGGTAGGGAAGGTATTTCTGCTATTGTGGATACCACAATAAACAACCATATGGAAAACCCTGCGGTAAATGCAAGGTTTCTTCCTTTAAAAGACCAAACGGAACGACTTAAAATTATCAAAGAACATACGATTGATTTTTTTAGTGCAGGTAGCGGTGGACCGGCGCATTATACCGGGTTGGATATGGTAGCTGCCCACACGGGAATGAACATCAGTCCGGGTGAATATTACCATGTCGTGGATGATATTATGAAGGCATTGGACGATAATAGCGTGGATGAAGATTCTAAAAAGGATGTCCTGTCTGTTTTATGGTCTTTAAAAGGTATGATCGTTTCAAAATAAGCAAAAACTTCACAAATGCTTTCATGTATTGAAACGGGTTTTTTTTCGGGGAATGTTTAACTTTAGAGGCAACCAACCTTAAATCATATGTCTCAACGTAGAAAGTTTCTAAAACAAGGCGCAGCGGCCATGTTGTCCTTGCCCTTGTTGTCCTTCGATTCCAAAAAAGATTGGTCTCTTGACCCGCTGAAACATGCAGCAGCCAAAGATGATGCGTATTGGAGCATGGTCCGCAAGCAATTTCCATTGAAGGAGGGTCAGACGTATTTTAACAATGGTACCATGGGACCCACTTCGGGGTATGTGCTGGACAAGATATTCGACCACATGATGCATTGGAATGTAGAGGCCGCTACGGTGGATTACAAGGATGGTTCCGGGCCGGAATTGTTGACAGGCTATTTTCCGTATGAAGAGTTGCGCACGAAGTTGGCGAAAATAGTCAACTGTGATTTCAAGGAAATTTCCCTGACCCAAAATGCCACGTTTGGCATGAACTACGTGGGCATGGGCCTTAACCTGAAAAAGGGAGATGAGCTGCTCAATACCAATCAGGAACATGGAGGCGGATTTGGGGCTTGGCAGGTATTGGCCAAACGCAAAGGCTGTGTGTACAAACAGGCCACGATGCCAGAGCCGGCGAACGATCCACAGGAAGTGGTGGATGCCATTTTTAAAGAGGTGACGCCAAAGACCAAGGTGATTGCCATTCCACATATCATTTCGGGTTTTGGAACAGTGATGCCCGTGAAGGAAATCTGTACCGAAGCCAAAAAACGGGGCATTTTCACCATTTTGGATGGGGCGCAATGCGTTGGCCACGTACATGTGGATGTGAAGGACATTGGTTGCGATGCCTATTATTCCAGTTTGCACAAATGGTTGTTGGCCCCTGCAGGGAGTGGGTTGTTGTATATCAATAAGGACGTGGTGGGCGATATTTGGACCACCATTGCCAGTTACAATTGGGACAATCAGGACGATCATGGGTTCCGGTTAATGCAAAACGGTACGGGCAACGCTGGACTTTTGGCCGGGTACGATGCCGCGGTGGACTTTTTCAACACGATTGGTGCCGAGGCTTGGATCGGCCGCATCAAGGAACTGGGCATGCACTTACGGGATGGGCTCAAACAAATGAAACACGTCACTATCTATTCCTCCACCAATGAGGACATGGCGGCGGGCATCACCACGTATGGGGTAGCAGGGATGTCGGGCCCCGAACTGCAAAAATACATGTGGGAAAAGGAACGTTTGCAACCCCGTTCGGTGGGTAGTGAAATGCTGCGTCATTCAGTGCATATCTATAATTCCAAGGAAGAAATTTATAGGGCGTTGAATTTGATAGAGGAGTTGGGGTAGTTTTTAAGTTATAAGTTGAAAATTGAAAGTTTTAAGTTAAAGTTAAAGGGTGAAAGGTGTAAGGTATAAGGTGTAAGGAAATCTAAAGTGAAAAACGCTATTAACAGATTAGAATTGAAAATGAACTGTATGAAGATTGGTGTGAGTTTAACAGTATTATTTTTTGCGGTATTGACCTATGCACAGGATAACCCCGTTTTTCAGGATGCCAACGCACTGGTGCGTGAGACGCAACGAGTTATATCAGTAATACCGGGACAAAAAATAGATACGGCCTATTTTCGGACTCTGTTCTTGCCGTCGGCCCATTTTAGTGTGGTGGGGCAGGAGAATGGCGAATATATGCAAGAAACCATGGGACTGGATGAATTCTTACTAACATTAACGGACGACTATTATACCATGGGTTATCATGAGAAGGGAACCGGAGAAATTGTTGAAGAATACAACGGCATAGCCCAGGTAATCCAAAGTTTTGAAGGACAAGACTCTGAAGGTGAAACAGGAAAAGGGGTGGGAAGTTACCAATTGATCTATGCCAACGGGCGATGGTGGATTGCCAATATGGTATGGACCATGAGTGCCAATGACGGCAAGGATATTCCTGCGAAGTATTTAAGAAATAAATAACTACAATAAGATAGGAAACGCACTTAACGGTGCTTCCTTTTATATTGTATTAGAAGGTTTGGAAAGTTAAGACTGTTTTGTCGGAAAATTTGACCTATTATAGTAATCATGTAAGTTTTTTATTTCTATTTCTTATTTTTAACATTACATCGAAATACATATAATTTAACAAACTTAATTATCTATTTATGAGAAAAGCATTTGCTTTTCTTTTCTTTTTAAGCATTTTTATTTCTTGCTCGAAAAGTGAAGGAACTTTAACCCCAAACATTCCAGAAACCCCACGTGCCGTAGAGCAAGGGATACAATCTTTTAGTATTACCAACAAAGAGATTACTTCCAAGAGATCAACCGATTTAGCAGCAAAGGAATTTATACCGGCCTATGTTTTTGTAAGTATAGAGACCAGTGAGGGCAGTACAGTATTGGGTAGACAAAAGATTGATGTTGTTGAACAGGGAGGTGATTTTGTTACAGAAGAAATAAAGTTGGACCCCGGAGCTTACAAATTAACGGAGTTTATTGTAGTGGATTCTGATGATACTGTGATTTCCCTAGTGCCAAAAGCCAATTCAGCTTTATCTCAGTTTAGTGGAACTTCATTGCCATATAATTTTACGGTTAAAGAAGCGGATTCAAATAATACACCTATTGAAAATATTGAAGCTGCAGGCTTTTCTTGGGTAGAATTTGGATATGAGGAAGATGACCTTATTTTTTCTGTAGCCGAAGAATTTTTTACGTTAACCGTTGATGATTCAGAAAGCATAACAACAAAAATAATTTCCTTGAAATCGCTGACAGGTTCAACGTATCAAATTGATTGGGGCGATGGCACTATTGAAGAATATGTATCGAACCAAAGTGAAGTTACTGAAAATCAAGAGATAACCCACAAATATAAACAAAACGGTATTTATGGGATAAAAATTATTGGAGCTATTAAGGTTTTGACTAATGTGATTTTAAAGAGTGTATCTGAAGATGATTATTACACTAATCTGGTTTCTGTTGATTTGAATAATCTGACTATGCTCAAAGAATTTGGGGCGTATGGGGGACAGCTCTCTTCAATTGATATTACTCAAAACAATTTACTAGAGGTAATTTGGTTAGGACATCACAAAATTTCCAGTATTGATGTTACCAAAAACACAAAACTGAAGGCAATGCATTTTAATGATAATGAATTGACAAGTTTGGATGTTTCCCAAAATCTGGAATTGGAGACATTGTTTGTTGGGAATAATCTACTTTCCAATTTGGATGTTACAAACAATACTAAATTAAATACTTTGATTGCATACGGAAATGCATTGACTCAAATTGATATTAGTTCCAACTTGGAATTGGAACAGTTAGGATTACATCTTAATGACTTGTCTGCGTTGGATGTAACAAATAATGTCAAATTAGTTTATCTTAATATTGGGTCAAACAATATTTCTGAAATCGATTTTTTGAATAATGTAAGTCTTGTTTTTCTTGAGTTATATGATAATCAAATCAGTACTATTGACGTTTCAAATAGCCCAGAATTATTTAGTTTGTTTGTTAAAGATAATTTGATAGATGAAATAGATTTATCCAATAATTTAAAATTGGAATCCCTAAGTATTCAAAACAATAATTTAAGTGATTTGAATTTGTCCAACAACACCCTAATATCATTGCTTCATATTGGTTTGAATCAATTTACGGAAAGTAAATTAGATCAAATAATTTCAGGTGTTTACGATAATACTGTTATTAATTCCATCACAGGAGGAAATATAGATTTTCAGTATAATCCTGGTACGGAATTGATCGACCAGACGACCGTTGATAAAGTAAATGAGTTGAGAGAGTCCTATGGTTGGTTGGTTAATAACAATCTTTATCCTTAAGAAAGATGTTACCATTTTTTCTTTAACCAATGAGGACATGGCAGCGGGCATTACCACATACGGCCTAGCTGGGATGTCAGGGCCGGAATTGCAGAAATATATGGGAAAAGGAACGCTTGCAACCCCGTACGGTAGGTGCGCCATTCAGTGCATATCTACAATTCCAAGGAAGAAATTGATAGGGCGTTGGCGCTGTTCGAAGGGCTGGGGTAGCTTTTAAGTAATAAGTTGAAAATTGAAAGTTTTAAGTTAAAGGTAAAAGGTAAAAGGTAAAAGTTAAAGGTTAAAGGTTAAAGGTGAGGGTGAAAGTAAATGGGTAATTAATAATAAAGTGTAATTAGAAAACAACCTCAAACGATGTGCTATTCCACGCGCCAGACACGGAAGAAATCGGAGTTGTCCAAGATCTTTGATGCAGTTCCCTTGGAGGGGACACAGGAGGAATTGGAACTCATTTATTTTCATGCCAACGGATGGTCACATCCCGTAATGTGGATGATTCCCCAAGAAGATCCTGGTAAACTGGTAGCGGCGCGTTGGGGGATTATGCCATCAACTGAACCACAGCATAATTACGAAGCCTATTTTAAGCAAAACTTGAAATCTTTTGGCGGACTCAATGCCCAGAGTGAGAAGCTGTTCGGTTATTATGCGCAGCATTACCAACCGTTGCAAAAGCGGTGCATTGTTCCGGTGGACGGCTTTTTTGAACCCCACAACACCCATGTAAAGGTTAAGGGAAAGGAGTTTAAGGTACCCTTTTACATTCATCGCAAGAACAACGATCCCATTTATTTGGCCGGTATCTATTCCACCAATGCGGATGGCCGGAATACCTTCACTTTATTGACCCGACAGGCCTTGCCCAAAGAGGATGCCTTACTTTACAAAATCCACAATAAAGAACCCCAAACCGAACGTCGGAGACCGGTCATCCTAAAGGATGAAGATGTGGAATCGTGGTTGCATCAGGGTAATACCGCTTACGATGTGTTGCAGATCATCAACGACGATCTTTGGGAAGGGGAACTTGAAGCCTATCCCGTCACTAAGGACCTGTATTCACGCACGGTGGACAGCAATCGGGAGGAGATAATCGAAAAGGTTCAATACGATGAGATTTCCATTGCTTATTGATGCTGCTGCACAGGCCTTTTTCGCCCCAATTTCACCTAAAAATATTTGATAAGGAATTGCATTTACGTGTCAAAATTTGACATACCTTCGAACAAAAATTTCTGACATTAGATCATAAAGTGCGATTGGTGGAACAGTTGTTCGGCCAATTGGAAAAGGAGAGCGCCCAATTTCAGCAGACATCAGGTCTGGGTTGTGTTTCAGGCTGTGGAAAATGCTGTTCCTATCCTCATATCGAGGCCTCTCCCTTGGAGTTTTTGCCCTGGGCATTCCATCTTTTTTTAATAGGTGAAGCGGAACAGATGTTGGATACCTTGAACAGTAACCCACGTTCCCATTGTTTTTTGTTCCAACCCTTATCGGTGGAAGGTCATGGTCATTGTGGCAGCTACCCCTACCGTGGATTGATCTGCAGGTTGTTTGGTTTTGGCGCCACAAGGGACAAATACGGCAGTTTGCGATTGGCCACCTGCAAGATCATCAGGGAAGGACAGGCAGAAAACTATAAATCGGTTTCAGAAGCCATTGCCCAAGGGTTGTATGTGCCCGTGTTCACGGATTATTACATGCAATTGAACCAGATTGATTACCAACTGGGCAGTAAGATCGTCCCGGTGAACAAAGCATTAAAATTGGCCTTGGAAGAGGTATTGCAGTACTATTCGTACCGCCCCTTGCCCGATGCGGACATCCAATGTGTTTAAAACGAAGCAAAGGTTTAGAGTAACCCTTTTTCCTCAAGGGTTTTCTTTAACCGATCATGGTTTTCCCAAAACCGATCTTCGATTTTTTGCATAACGGCCTTATATTCCGGGTGGACTTCGAGAGGTTGTAAAGCGGGATCCAATTTCATGAACAAGATGATCCAGTACTGAAAATGGTTTTTGGTGGAAAACTTCTTCAATTCGGCAATGGCTTGGTCCAGTTTGCCCTCGTGGGCATATTTTACCGCCATACTTGCCGGTTGGTAAATGGATTGGTCGTTTTCGCAGTATTCAGTATACGAGGCAAATAGTCTATTCGCTTCTTCTTGGAATCCCATTTGTTCAAAGGTGACCCCAATTTTAATATCCTCTTGGGGGTAAATGAACAATCCTTGGGTCCTTCGGATGTCATCAAAAGCCTTGTAGTAAGGGTAGGCACTGTCGAATTCTTTTTGAAAGTAATGCAACTTGGCCACTTCCTGTAAAATATCAAGCCGCGTGGAATCCTTTTGCAGTTCGGCTTTCACCAATTTTAAGGTTTGCTCGATGTCCTTGTCCCGAGCATACAGAATATAGGCCCTTAGGTAGGGTGCATAATAGTTATCGGGATAGTAGGCACTGGACTTTTGGATGTAGGTCAAGGCTTCCTCGGTAAACCCCGATTGGATCAAGGCATTGCTCAAATGCAGGTAGATATAGCTCTTTCCAATGGAATCGTTGCTGGCGATATCCAATTGAATGCCCTTTAGGGCATATTCCAAATATTTGCCAGTATCGGGTAGGGAATTGGCGTAAAGGGAGGATAACATATTTACCACCCCCGATGCATTGGGATTGTACTCCAACGCTTTTTCCAAATGGGGGACTGCCAATCGGTACTCCCCAATGTGTTCGTAATACAAGGCCTTTGCAATCAAACTCTCGGTCAATTTGGAATCGTGCAACAGCGCTTTGTCCGCATAGTTGTTTATGGTTTCGGTATACTGTTTTTCCTTCTTGTACAGATCCAAATAATAGTAGGCTATCGCCAGATCGGCATAGGCCAATGCGAATTGTGGGTCTTCCCCAACCGCTTTTTCAAAAAGCGGAATAGCCTCCAAAAGTCCTTCAATGGTTTGCCGATTAAAAGGTTCCTGGGCCTGAAGGAAATAATCGTAGGCCACAAGGTTGTCCGTGGGTTTTTTATCGATTTGTTCCAACTCGGATGGGGTGATCTTGGCCTCGATGGCATCGGCGATCTTTTTGGCCACTTCGTTCTGCAGGGCAAATACATCCACCAACCCATAGGTATATTGTTCACCCCACACCCGGGTATCTGTAGCTGCATCGATCAGTTGGATGTTCAACAGCACTTGATCGCCAATTTTTTGTCCACTGCCTTCCACTATGTAATTCACGTTGAGCTCAGATGCGATTTCCCCGATGTTTTTGTCGGAATGCCGGTACTTTTCCACCGAAGTACGACTGATGACGCGCAACTCTTCAATCTTTTGCAGGTTGCCCAACGAAGCTTCCATTAAACCGTTCACAAAATAGAGGTTGGTGGAATCGCTGCTCTCATTTTTGAAGGGCAAAACCGCAATGGATTTTTCCACTATCGCTTTTTCGGAAGGAATGGGAGCAGGGGAGTTTGGCATTAAAATGGATACCAAACCCAGAAGAACCAAGAAGGCCGCTGCAACCAATGGCCATTTATAGCGCTGCCCAACTGTGCGATTCTCGGCAATTTGTGCGGACGGTTCAAAACCGGGTTTGTTCACTTCCCCGGGCGGATGGCCGTAGTGCTCACGAAAACATTTGATAAAATAGGAGGTGCTGCCGAAACCTACCCGATAGGATACTTCGGAAACGGTCAGGTCGGTTTCCTTGAGCAGTTCCATGGCCTCTTCCAATCGAATTTGCCGGATGAACTGGCTGGCCGAGAGCTGGGTCTGTTTTTTGCACTTGCGCAATAGGTTGGAACGGCTCATGTGCATGGCCGCTGCCAATTCGGAAACCCCAAAGTGTTCGTTGTCCAGATTTTCCAGGACTATGGCCTTGGCCTGATCGGTAAATTTTAGCCCTTTGGGTTGTTCCGACATAGTGTTTTTAGGATTGGCAGGTGCGTTGCATTGCACAAATATAAGTGATTCATTTTCATGGCTAAAATGCATGTTTTGCCGCATAATTTATATCCCTGCGCCATAATTTTCATCCCTTGTACACCCCTTATATCCTTCGCAGCATAGGTGATTGGTCCTGCATCGGCCTTTATGGGAACTTTGTACTTTAAAATTTAATGTTCAACAAATCAAAATGTAAAGTCATGAGAAAATTTCAATTCAATTCCCTAAAAAAAGTAAGTTATGTAGTGTTGCTGGCAGCGGTAAGTTTAACCGCCTGTGGTCAGCAAAAAACCAAGTCCGATGCAACCAACACGGCCCAAACCGAGGTCAAGGCTCCAGATATGGCACTGCAGGCTGCCGTGGTCACCGGTAATCTTGATGTGGTAAAACAGCATATCGAGGCCGGAACCGACATCAACGAAAAGGATGCCCTAAGTGGTGCTACCCCCTTGATTACCGCAATCACCTTTGAGAAAAATGATATTGCACAGGCCCTTATCGATGCCGATGCCGATCTGTCCATCAAGAACAATGATGGTTCCACGGCACTGCATGTGGCCGCTTTCTTTTGTAGGGTAGAAGCGGTTCAGATGCTAATGGATGCCGGTGCCGACAAAACCGTTAAAAACAACTTTGGCGCAACCCCCAGAGAAACGGTAATGGGTCCATTTGAGAATATTAAACCCATTTATGAAATGATGCAACAACAATTGGCCCCGATCGGTTTAAATCTTGATATGGCCGAAGTGGAAAAGACCCGTCCCGTGGTTGCCATGATGTTGCAATAAATCAAAAAAACGAAAAGTCATGAAAACTGCAAGACGACACGATATTGACAGGCTACGGGTAATTACCATAGCCTTGCTTTTGATCTACCATATTGCCATTATTTTTCAACCTTGGGCCATGTTTGTGGGTTTTGTGCGCAGTGAAAGACCTTTGGAAAGTCTATGGGTGCCCATGACCATGCTCAATGTGTGGCGTATCCCGATTTTGTTCTTTGTATCGGGGATGGGGCTTTACTTCGCGATGCGCAAACGCAACTGGAAACAGTTGATCGGGGAACGCTCCCGTCGTATTTTGGTGCCGTTTCTGTTCGGTATTGTGGCCATAGCACCATTGCACATGTATCTGTTCCAAGCTTTTTATAAGTTGCCGTTCGGGTATTATCCACACATGGGACACCTATGGTTTTTAGGGAACATCTTCGCGTATGTTTTGTTGTTCCTGCCCATCTTCTATCTTTTGAAAAATAGGGAAGGGGGGAAGTTCAAAAAACTTTTGGACAAGGTGTTTTCCAATCCTATAGGACCGTTGTTGATCTCCCTGTTTTTTATGTTGGAAGCCTATTTGGTGAAACCACAGATCTATTCGCTGTATGCCGAGACCTGGCATGGGTTCTTTTTGGGTGCCCTGGCCTTCTTTTTCGGTTATCTGTTCGTGTACAGTGGTCCGCATTTTTGGGCGACCGTTAAAAAATGGAAGTGGGGCTATTTGACCCTGGCTTTTGGGTTGTATATCTTACGTTACGCAGCGTTCAACTTGGAGGCACCTGGGTATCTCATGGCGTTGGAATCCAATTGCTGGATTTTTGGGGTGTTCGGTCTTGGTTATACCTACTTGAACAAACCCAGCCACATTTTGGGTTATTTGAGCCAAGCGGCCTATCCGGTGTACATCATCCATATGTTTGTAATGTATTTGGGTGCTTATTTGATCTTGCACATCCCCATACACCCCGTATGGCAATTTTTGGGGGTAACGGTGTTCACCTTCGCGGTTTGTTATCTTTTGTATGAATTTCTGATAAGAAGAATTTGGTTTTTACGACCCTTGTTTGGGTTGAAAGGGGAGCAGTCATCCTCAACCAAGACAAAGGTATTGGCAAGCGAATCCCAATAGTTGGCAATTGCCCCATATTTGAAGTGGTTTCGGTATGGGGCATCTTTCATTACCTTATTGAACTTAAAATATTTGTTTGAAAACGTAACATTTCTTGTTGGAGTGAGACAAATCGAAGTATAAAAATTACGCCTTGTCCATGTGCAAGACAGCCTTTTTGTTCTACCCATCTAAAACGTGAAATTTCATAACAAAAGCATTAGGACCATTCCCATGTAAAGGCTTTCAGAGAAACGTATCTAAATGAAACTAATAAAAAAGCTATTAAAATTTGTTGTTGCCCTAATTGGGCTTTTGATCATTGTTGTTTTTAGCATCATAGCAATTGATGCTCAGGGCACCAGCTACCTGAAGGTCAACAAGAACCTGTCCGCAATTAAGGATTCGTATGTGATTGCCCATGTAAATGTGATTCCCATGGATAGGGACACCGTTTTAGCCAACAAAATGGTGTATGTGAAGGATGGAATCATACAAAGCATTGGTGATGAGCTTACCATTGACGGCGTGGAAATTGTGGATGCACAAAACAAATACCTGATGCCCGGACTGATCGATATGCACGTGCATGTTTGGGACCGGTACGAATTGGGCCTTTACCTTTCCAACGGAGTTACGGCGGTGCGCAATGTTTGGGGCATGCCCATGCATTTGCGGATGAAGGAAGACATCAACAATAATGAGATTATTTCGCCCTTGTTCTTTACTTCGGGCCCTAAACTGACCGGACCTGAATTTATTGGTGATGACAACCTTAATTTGGTAGATCCCGAAGAAGCCAAGGCTAAAGTGGTTGCCTACAAGGAGCGGGGCTACGATTTTATAAAAACCTACTACGGATTAACGCCGGAACTTTTCACTGCGGTACTGGAGCAGGCTCGGGAATCGGAGGTGGACATTATTGCGCATCCTTCCCAAAAAGTGCCCTATTCCTTCCATTTGGATCCACAGATCAAATCCATTGAACATACGGAGGAGTTTGTGCAACAACCGTTGGAATATAAGCTGGACACGATTACTTTAAATGATGTGATCCAGCTTTATAAAGAAGCGGAATACAGTAGGCATTGCCCCACATTGGTGGTTTTCAACAACATCTACCAAATGATGAAGGACGATCACATTTTGGAGTCGGAAGGAATGGGGTATATGAACCCACTCATTAAAATGGAGGACAGTAACGCCCAGTTCGATCGATGGCACAATGCCAAATTGGAGGATGACGCAGTGGTGGATCGGATTAAAAACCAACATGAGTTTCACCTGTACATCATCAAAAAACTCCATGAAGCTGGCGTCACCATTATTTGCGGTACCGATGCAGGCATTGGTGTCACGCTTCCGGGTTTCTCGGTACATCAGGAGCTTGCCTTTTATAAAGAAGCCGGCATGTCCAATTATGAGGTGCTGAAAACAGCCACCATCAACGCGGCCAATACCCACAAGATCATGGGCAACCTGGGTACGGTTCAGGAAGGCAAGGTGGCCAATTTGATATTGGTCGACGAAAATCCATTATTGGATCTTGGGGCATTGAAAAATCCATCCACCGTCTTCATCAAGGGCAGAAAATTGGATCGCGAAACACTCGACTCATTCAATGAAAAGGCCAAGAACCGTAAAAACTTGCTCGTTTCAGGATTGCGATATGCAGAGAACTTGATCATTGAGAAATAAAATTGGTGATCTAACGCCTTAATCACCGTATTGTATCCCCGATTGGCAACGCTTGGGACTTCGAATTCGTTGAACCATTTTATACCTTGTATATTTGCAACAAATTGATTTTAAAAGCGTAAAACAAAATTATGAGTAAAGTAAAAGCGAATGATACCGTTAGGGTACATTACACAGGTAAATTAACAGATGGGCAGATTTTCGACAGCTCATTGCAAAGAGAACCTATGGAAGTAGCCTTGGGTCAGGGTCAGCTTATACCGGGATTTGAAAAAGGACTTATCGATATGGCCGTAAATGAAAAGAAGACCATTACGATCGATAAGAAAGATGCCTATGGAGAGGTGGATGAAGCCCTTTTTCAAAAAATCTCAAAATCACAATTGCCTGAAGATATTAAACCCGAGGTTGGTATGGGATTGGTAGGTTCCAATGCCCAAGGTCAACAACAACAGTTCAGGGTGGCCAAAGTGGAAGAAAACGATATTATTTTGGATGCCAACCACCCATTGGCAGGCCACGATTTGGTGTTCGACCTGGAAGTGGTGGAGATTTTATAATCACTTAACAAAGAAGGTTAAGGTTAAAAACCCTAACGCCAAATACAATTGAAGAAATCACCCATTTGGGTGATTTTTTTTGTCTTAAAGCATAAAAAATTATGGAAAAACCTCAGAATTATTAAGGTTTTCGTGCAATGGGAATTCCTTTTCGTTTGCTACATTTAAGAACTCCAAATGTTTGATTCCCTACTATTTAGTTCCCCAACTAATTAAAAGACACAATTCATCCGACGGTTTGATATTGGCGAAAATGCCTTGATATTGGTACGTGAAATGATTGTGAATTCAACATCAACATTGACGTGTTGAAAATTTCGATTCCCCAAGAAGACAAACAATTAAGTTAATCAAACTAAATACTAACTAAATATTCCAGGGTTATGAGCAAAAAATACGAAAAGGGACAAATGCCGTTAACGGTACCCACACCACTTAAATCAAACATTGTAAGGGACAAATATTACGTGTTCAATGAGACCGGTAATATTATGATTGCAACCACTGAGGTTGACGGTTCCCAAATTCAGGAAGATGTTAGGGATGTTTTCAACGAAGTTTCCGTTTTTTTTGCCGGAATGACGAAGGTGTTGAATTCGACCCCGATACCAAACACTTCACCCGTGCAATACTATAATATCTTTCATTATGAACAAATGATGAAAATAATTGACAACTCGGGCTTGTTTGTTCAAGTGGGGATGGAATCGATTGTAGCCGAATCGCAATCTTTTTCCGCCACCTTCAGTGAACAACTATTGCTTGGAGTAATCGGATTGGCGGTTGATGAAGAGTTGGTAAGTTTTGCCAAATCCATGGTTTCCTCGATGGGGAAGGCAGGGCTTACAATTTCTGAAAGCCATCAGAGTGACACTTCCGAAGTAAGCAATATTATTTTTGTGATCGAATATCTTCTGGGAATGCCGATTGTAACCACCCTGGTAATTCATGTTGATGTGGATGATGTGGTCACCAATGTTAAAATCGGGCCATGCATAAACATTCATGCACAATCTGAGGACATGACCATAAACAAGGATTCCTATCTATTTGTTTTACCGCAATACATCAAAAAATATTCACCCGATTTAATAAGTGGAGAAGAAGATCCAGCGTATCTACGATTTATCAATACCCTTAGAAATGCCATGGATCCCGATGATGTTATGTTCAATTCTATACTTGACCCAACGACCCTTGCTCCCACAACAACGCTTAAAAATGGCAGCAAGTATATTTTATTGATCAATAATTTGGGGATTGTTAATGCCAATTACCTAACCATTGAAATGGTGGGAAAAACTGCAAGTGAAGTTAAAATAACACCAACGGCTTCCACCAAGTTCGCCAATGAAGCAACCATGTTCCAGGTTACTATTACCATCGGCGGTACAGCCACTGGTACCGTTACCAATTTTTTGACCATTACGGCTCCCAAAACCGGGGAGAGAGATGCTATTTCCATTACAACTGCAGAAAAATATAAATTTCAATCATAGATTATGAAGCTTGAAGACTTGTTTAATTTGATTAAACTGATTGTTAATGGGCAGAAGGCGTATGAATTGAGCCTAAGTAAAGGAGGATGGGAAGGTTGGCTTCAGTGCGAACTTTGGTATTTATTAAATCAGAACGATATATCCTCGGAACGGGAACTCCCTTATCCACCTCCCCATGGGAAAAAGAGATGTGATTTGGTCATATCCGACCAAGTTAATAAATGGGTTGAAATCAAGGCATATGGGGTTTTTAGAGATAAGAGTGTCGAAGATTTTATAACAGCGATCGCAGCAGATGTTGACAAATTGATACATGACAGGCCACAGAATACAAATGGGATTTCATTGGTTGTTGTCCCCAAAGCTATTAGCCATAAATTTTTGGAGGCGATAACACGACGGTGGAATAATTTCAAATTCGTGGAATATCAATATGTTTATGTATTCTATATCTTGGTGTAACAGCGATATGTATAAAATGACTCATTTACTTTGACTTGAATCTTTGCTGTACTGATGCCAAAGCTTCTTGGGAGCGCCGGCCGCACAGGTCTCGCCACCAATCTAAAAAGTCTACGAGACTTTCCAGATTGTCACGTGTACTATGATGTTCCCGCGTTATGTTTTTTGCTTTGGATGAAGCATAGCTTACTTCCCAATTCCGTTGCAAAGTCCATCTGGAACTTTCTTTAAAAAGGTATGGATTGTGACCCTGGTCAATTGTCAATTTTTGATGCCAAAAAGCAGAAAATCCTGTGAACCACGATTACTTAAGAAAAGATCGTTGATGCCATCACCGTTCAGGTCCACAAAATCGATGTCAAAACCTCGTCCGGATATGCCCTCGGGAATGATTTTGTCGGTTGCTTCCATGAACTTTCCCTCACCATTGTTGAGATAAACGCTGTATGGTGTGTTACCGCCAAATCGGGCCCCGTTTGTATTTCCGGTCATAATATCTGGATCACCATCACGATCGATGTCCAAAAAGGCCACTCCAAAACAACGATTGTCATCTTTGGGCAAATGGCTGGCGGTAATATCCGTGAAAAAGCCTTTCCCATCGTTCAGTAATAACCGGTTCTGCCTTAGGGCATTGTCCACAAAAGCCTGAACATTGCCATACAAAATGTCCAGATCACCATCCCCATCAATATCCGCTACATCCACTTCGCGGGTTTCCTCGGGTTCATTGCGATAGGGCAGCCTATCGGAAGATTGATCTTCAAAAAAGCCATTTCCAGCATTGATCAATATTCGATTGGCATCTTCATTGCCCACCAGCAGATCCTGGTCTCCGTCGTTGTCCACATCGGCAAGGGTAAGGTCTTGTGTAACATCCAAAAATACACCTAACCGCACAAGGGTCTCATCTGTAAAATGGCCGGTTCCGTCATTGATAAGGATATTGTTCTGACCATTGTTTCCTATAAAAATATCCGGGGCGCCCTCTCCAGTTATATCAAAAACAACTACGGAATTGGAGGTTCCGGTCACCGGAATTCTGTCTCCACCATCCATAAAAGTGCCATCGCCATTGTTCAAATAGAGCTCATTGGTCTTGTCATCCTCACTGACCACGATGATGTCCAGATCACCATCCCCATCAAAATCGGCAATGCCAATATCCTCACTGTCATGGTCTACCTGCGGTATCCGCAATGCACTCTCGTTGGTGAACCTTCCTTTTCCATCATTAATGAGCAGAATGTTGGGCCTGTGCTCATTGGCAATTAAAATATCCATATCTCCATCTTGGTCCAAATCGGCAATTCCGGCATCCATGCTGAGCAATTGCAGGTCTTGGTATGGCAAATGTGTTTTGGTAACGTCTTGGTAGAAAGAAGTGGAGCCAGCAGGATTACCTTCAGTTTGTTGACCAAGACCGGTCTGCAAAACAACTAGGGCCAAGCACAATGGTATTCTTTTCCAATACATGGATGTTTAATTAAAGGTTCGCCACTAATATAAGAGATTTGTACCTCGGTTAGCTGCAAAGGCTACGAGACTTTCCAGATTGGGTGGTATGCTATTCGATACTGTTCTTATGTTATCAGAGCCTGTCCTGAGCGCCTGCCTGCCGACAGGCAGGAAGTCGAAGGGGAGTGGGGGAGGTAAAAGTGTATGGAATGGCTTTGTACATAACTTGTTGAAAACTGAAGAAATCCGTAAATAAATACTTGTTAAATTTTACTATATTTAAATTCTCCCGCAACTAACTGATTCACTTTAACCTAATAAAGTCTCTTCATAATTAATTTATGAGTTGAATACTTTAAAACTATTATGTAAAATCCAATATGTGGAATGATAATGAGACAAATCAAGATCTAATTGATTTTAAATACTTAACTGATTCTGTAAACCTTATAATCAACAATGACCAACTAGTTCCTTCTACTATTGGAGTTTATGGAGATTGGGGAAGCGGAAAGTCAAGTTTAATGAAAATGATTGAACTTGAAAACACAAAAGAAAATAACTTAATTATACAGTTTAATGGCTGGTTATTTGAAGGGTATGAAGATGCTAAAATAGCACTATTGAGTACTCTGGTCGATGAATTAATTAAGAGTAGAACTTGGGATCAAAAAGCAATTAAATATATAGGTCGTTTAGTTAAAAAGGTGAAATGGCTTAAAGTATTAACCAAGACTGGTCAAATAGGTTTAAATACTTATCTGGCTAATAATACAGATTTTGATTATTCAAATGCATTAAAAGAAATTTCTGATTTAAATGTTGAAGATTATGTAAATGATATAAAAGATGAAAATCAGGATATTATTGAAAAGGGAATAAGGGAATTTCATAATGATTTTGAGACTTTGATAAAAGAAACTAACATTAATAGGGTAATAGTCTTAATTGATGATTTGGATAGGTGTAATCCTGATACAATAATATCTACGTTAGAGGCTATTAAACTTTTCCTTTTCGTAGACAAAAGTGTATTTATAATATCCGCAGACGAACGCCTAATTAATTATGCTGTTAAAAAGAAATTTCCTGAATTACCATCCACTGACTATGATGTAAGTAAGGATTATATCGAAAAACTGATTCATTTTCCTATAAGGATTCCATCTATGAGTGAATCAGAATTTGAAACATATACAAATTTCCTCTTCGCAAAATTACATCTTAAATCTAATGAATTTGAAGAGCTAATTCACAAAGTGTTCAACGAAAGTTCCGATGATATAATTACTGCAAAATTAAGTTCAGAAAATATTACGGGATATTTGGGAAATGTTCCAGAAGAATTGAAAGATGACTTGATTCTTTCAAAACAAATTAATTCAATTTTGGTTTCTATTCTAAGTGGGAATCCTAGACAATGTAAGAGATTCTTGAATATGTTGATGATTAGAATTAACATGGCGAAATCTAAAGGGATTGACTTGAAGAAGAATGTTTTAGCTAAACTGATGCTGTTAGAATATTTTAAAACAGAATCTTTTAATCAACTCGTAAAAGCATCTTATGAGGAAGATAGGAACATTCTCTATACTATTGAGAATGTGGAAGAGGAAAAAGAAAAGGAGAAAACCGATAATACATTTGATGTTTGGTTAACTGATAATTGGTTGAAAAAGTGGGTTGATATAGAACCTCGTCTTGGCAAAATTGACCTTAAAAAGTACTTTTATTTCACAAGAGGAAATTCCAAATTTGAATTACTTTCCAAAAAAAGAATCTCATCAGAAGCCAAAGAAGTACTTGAGGGCTTATTAAAGGGTGGAGCATTGCAAACTAAAGCATTAAAAAGCAGCCTAAACTTATCATCTACAGATTTAGCATCAATTTTTTCTGAGATAACTAATAGAATTAGCATTGAAGAAGATGTCAAAGAAAGAGGTAAACTTAACATACTCCTTTTTAAGTATTGCCAGAAGCATTCAATTTTGATATCTGAATATTGTGCATTCATGGATAATATTCCAGAAAGTATAGTAATGCCTGCCAACGTGCCTAATTTATTAATGATAACAGAAGGAACACCATTTAAGATAAATGCAAAAAAAATAATTGCCAAATGGTCAAATTCAGACATTTCTATGTTGGCTAAAGCAGCCAAATCAAAATTATAATATATGGGAACATCGAAAGCAAATAGAGGTCCAGTAGGAACACCTAACCCAATTCCAGATTGGGTTGAAGATGCAAGTTTAGATGGGCCTTCTCCCTCTCCAGATTCTGATAATAATGAGGAAAATGATAAAGATGACAATGAAAATCAAGAAGGTAATGAGGAGGAAAATTTAAATAATTTGAATTGGAGTGATGTGCGACGCAGTTTCACGGCATTTACAAAAAATGCAAGTAAAAGCAATTTCAAAAAGTTTACATCAAAATATAGAAAAGCTTCTGGAGGCAAAAAAGGTTTAGCAAAATCCTCTCATAGTGGAAAAAGGGGAGCTATAATTTTAGTGGATTTTCTTGAATCTATTTCAACAAATGGTTTTGAAGACACCTTAGATAAATACAATATTGGTGATATTTCTTCATTAAATGTTGAAGGTTCTATTAATAAAATCACAGAGATTTTTGTTGATTTAGATGGGACAGATGAAGGTAGTGCTGCATCTTATGCCGCTGTTGAAACAATAAATAAACTTTATAATGACTATATAGATAATCCTGAAGAAATAAATACGATGGACGTCAATAAAATTTCTGAATATTTAGAGTTCTATATTTCCAAATATATATTTGAAAGGATTTCTATCGAAATAACAAGAGCTTTAGAAGAAAAAGATTTGTCTTCGAAGGAAGTCAATAATATTGAGACACAAATTGAATATTTTATTGATGCTGAAGTTAATTTGAAGTTTTCAGAATCAAATTTTTCCAAAATGGATTTAAAGAAGCAAAACAAGGTTATAAACAAAATATTTGAAGACGCTTATTCCCTTATATAAATATGAAGTTAACAGTTGTATTAAAAGAGAATAAAACGGACAGTTATTCAATAGAAACTGAAAATATTTTTTACCTAGACTCTATCCTTACCAATCCAAAAGAGTCACGATTAAAAAAGTCTATTGTAAGGCATAACATTTTTAATTTTCTTTCGAGTAAGGAGAATTTTAAATTGTGCCCAAATAGTTTAACTGTTGACTTCGCCAATATTTCTATGGCCGCCTATGCAATTGACCAAGCCGCAAATAGGGGAAAGTATGGACATTATGGATGGAGTAGATATATTGAATTAAATATTCCAGTTTATAACATTGAGAAATGGAACAATGTTAAAGACCAATTTGAAAGAACTCTTTCTTTTTTAAGTGGTGATAAGTGGATACTAAAATTTAGAAAATGTAATAGTTCCTTTCCGAATTATAATATTTCTGAATTTAGGACTGACAAAGTTTGTCTTTTTTCTGGAGGAATGGACTCATTCATTGGCATTGCAGATATTATTTCGAATAATACTAGTTTAGCCACAATATCGCATCATAAAGGAGGAAATTCAGGAGAGTTAACTACGCAAAAAGAATTAATTAATTTACTTCAAAAAGAAGTCAAAGAAAAGGAAGTTTTACCATATTATTTTTTTGTTCAAGCAAATAAAAATAAAGTTCTTTTAGGGGAAAGAACACAAAGAGCTCGCTCGATATTATTCATTTCTTTAGCCCTACTTGTTGCAAACTCGTCAAGCAAAAATACGGAAGTAGTTGTTCCTGAAAACGGATTGATTTCATTGAATTTACCTTTAACCCTATCTAGGGGAGGTAGCCATAGCACCAAAACTACACATCCAAAGTATATATCGTCATTAAATGAAATATTTGATAAGATAGGAATTAGCAATAAAATAATTAATCCTTATAGGTTTATGACTAAAGGAGAAATGTTTGCAAAAACTAAAATGTCAAAATTTGTTTCTTCTCATATCAATAAAACTCTTTCATGCTCAAAACCTGGATATTACCAACAATGGAAAGGTGCTAAGCAGAGACAATGTGGTCATTGTGTACCATGCATAATAAGAAGGTCATCAATGCATCTATTAAGTCAGGATGATGCAAGCAATTATGTTAAAGATGTTATTGGATCAAACAAAAAGTATGATGATTTTAATGCTTTTAAGATTGCAATTAAAAGATATTCTTCTAAAGAAAAGATAAGATTGGCTTTTCAAAAATCGGGTTACATGAATGTTTCTGAAAATGAAATTATAAAATATGTAAATATGTATAAAAGAGGATTAAAAGAAGTGAAGAATTTTATAAATCAGTAAGTCTAAGATTAAATCTATTTTTAGAAATTGACCCATAAAATATAATTCAAAAATTAGGAGAGGGCAGCGGCACGAAGAAAATGCGGGCGAGTAGGGGAGTGAATTTGTGGCTTGGCACAAAGAGCCATTGCCCTGGGCTTTGTGTGGTGGGTGCGTGAAACGCCCAAATAGCAAAGCTATAAGACACAAAGAGCGCGTAGAAGCCTATTTTACTCATAGCACTTGGCTAATGTTTTTCAAAGGTATTCGTGAATGCTTCACATTTCTTCTTGATTTCCTGCCTGCCGGTAGGCAGGTTTGTTTCCTTTTTTAGTTCTGCTGAGCGCAGCCGAAGTATCAAGAAAAAAGAAAAGGGAGCGAATAATATTAGAATGTGGTTATAGATTATTTATAATAGTAGTTATTTTTGTACGTAAAAAAAGCGTACAATAATTTGTATAGTACGGAAATTGTACGTACATTTGAAAAAAATAATCATGGAAACAAAAGCGATTAACGAAGAAAAAGCCCGATTCGATACTAGACTTCCTAAGAAGCAAAAAGTATTTTTTGAGAGGGCAGCTAGTTTAGGAGGCTTTCGCAGTCTGACTGATTTTGTTATATCTGCTGCTCAAGAAAAAGCAAAATTAATTGTTAGCGATTGGGAAAAAGTTATTGAAAGTGAAAAAGATAGCGAAATTTTCTTTGATGCTATTGTTAATGCAGGTAAGCCTAATGAAAGTTTAATTGAAGCTGCCAAACACTACAATGAATCAGTTTCGAAATGAGTTTCCTAACAGAAACTTTAGATAGTTCTCATATTAAAAAGGAGTTTTCTTGCGGAAAAGAAATGCTCGACAATTATATTCAGAAACAAGCAAGCCAAGATGTAAAAAGAAAATTATCGGCTTGCTTTGTTTTTGTTGGGGAAGATAAAATAGTACAAGGATATTATACCTTGTCAAATAATGGAATTCCTCTTGAACAGGTTCCGGAAAGCTTTAAAAAAAAGCTTCCTAAGTCGTACGCTTCAATTCCAACAACTTTATTAGGAAGGTTAGCAGTTGGTGAGAAGTTTAAGGGAAACGGTCTTGGAAAACTACTCCTAATTGAAGCACTGAAAAGGAGTTATTTGATTTCAAAAGAGATTGGGTCATTTGCCGTCATTGTGGATCCAATCGATGAAGACGCGGAAATCTTTTACTCAAAATATGGTTTTATAAAGCTTCCTGACAGTGGTAAAATGTTTTTACCTATGAAGACAATTCAACAGCTATTTTAAAAATATACGTGAGCAAGTGCTTAAAAATTTATGCTCTGCTAAATTTTAAGCTTTTGCGACAAGCTGACGAGATTTTCCTGAAATTTTTCCTCTCCAAATTTTCAATTAAACCAAAGGTTTCAACAAAAAAGATGAGCTGAGCTTTTAATCTGGCTACGTGACGAATAAAATTATTCAGTGGATGATTTTATTTGGCGGCGAGATGCTGCGTTGGAAACAAAGCAACGAATGTTTAAAGCAAATTGCTTTGACATACGCGACGAATAAAATTATCTAGTAGATGATTTTATTTGATGGCGAGATGAAGCGTTGGATATATTAGCAGAATTTCTTTTTACACTATATCAAATAGCAAAGCTATATGCAATTTGCTGTAGAACAACAATTGAATCATAATTTACATTATGTAAAATAGAATATATCGGATCCTCCTCTGTATCGTGTTTTCCTAGAATAATTGTTTTATTCGTTTCGCCCATTGCTCCGAAAGTTTGTACGGTGCATAACGTACCGGAACATCCAACCAAGTACCGCGTTTAACAATGGCTTTTTTGTGGGAGAACAACTCAAACGAAAACTTGCCATGATACCCGCCAATCCCTGAGGCGCCCACACCACCAAATGGCAAATGTTTGTTGCTGATATGGATGATTGTATCATTGATCGTTCCGCCACCAAACGGATACCGTTCCATGAGTTGTTTCTGGAACTTTTTACGGTTCGAAAACACATAAAACGCCAACGGTTTCTCGTAGCGTGAAATACAATCATGGATTTCCTGTTCCTCTTTATATCCGATTATAGGTAAAATGGGCCCAAAAATCTCCCCCGTCATCAACGCACTGTCCTGAGCGGGCTCATCCACCAATGTCGGTGCTATATAGCGCGTGGCATCATCAACATCCCCGCCGAATACCACATTTTCGCCCTCCAATTTGGCTTTCAGGCCTTGGTAATGCTTATCGGTCGCCATGCGTGCAAAATCTGGGGATTTTGCCATTTCAGCGCCATAAAATGCAGTAATTTCTTGTTTTAAGGCTTCCACCAAAGCGTCTTTGACCCTGTTATGCACCAAGATGTAATCCGGCGCAATGCAGGTCTGTCCACCATTCAAAAACTTGCCCCAGGCAATCCGTTTGGCCGCCAGTTTTATATTGGCGGTTTCATCCACAATACAGGGATTCTTACCACTAAGTTCCAAAGTGACGGGCGTTAAATGCTCCGCAGCGCTTTTGTACACAATCTTGCCCACAGCCGTGCTTCCGGTAAAAAAGATATACTCCCATTTTTCGGCCAATAATTGGGTGGAGACCTCCACTCCCCCTTCCACAACGGCCACATATTCGCGTGGAAACACCTTTTTAATGATTGCCGCGATGATTTGGGAGGTATTCGGACTCAGTTCGGAAGGTTTGATCACTGCAGTATTCCCAGCTGCCAGGGCACCTATCAACGGCGACAGGGCCAGCATAAACGGATAATTCCAGGGCGATATGATCAATACCTTGCCAAAGGGTTCGTATTGGATCCATTCCTTGGACGGAAAATTGATCAACGTAGAAGGCACCCGCTTGGGCTCGCTCCACGATTTTAATTTTTTGATGGCATACTTCAATTCGGCCAGCACCAATTGGGTCTCGGTGCCCAAACTTTCAAATTTAGGTTTTTGGAAATCGGCATAGATCGCCTCGCAAATGGCATCTTCCTGTCGCTGAATTTCTTGATACAATAACTTTAGGTGTTTCTTTCTAAAATCAACATCCTTAGTTTGTTGCGATTCAAAAAAATTATTTTGGGATTGTATCAGTTCCTGGATCATCTGCTTCGAATTATCAGCTAAATATAACCAAACTCATCGTAGGGACATGCATAAAAAAGAAAGCACCGAATCTACTCGGTGCTTTCCTTCTCTTTAAAAAATCTGACTTGTTTAAAGGGTAATTTCTTCTGTTGCGCCGTTCGGATAGATCAAGGTCGCCTTGTCATCACAATCACCGTTACCGAAATCAACGGTCACGGCCAATCCGTTTTTGGAAACCACCATGCTTCCACTGGTGACATAGCCACAGGCGGCATTGCCTGCAAGGGCCTCCAAAGTTTCCACGGCATAGGTGTTGCCATCGGCCATTACGGTCCAATTACCGGAGATGCTATAGGTGGTGCTCGCCAAATCTGCGCCAAAAGTAAAGCTGAAACTACGCGTACCGGCCTCACTGATCACACTGCCATCCTCCATTTCCACGGTCATGTCGCTGGTTACGGTAAAGGAAATACTGTTCTGATCGCCATTGGTATTGGCTACGAAGGTGCGGGTTCCGTTCAATTTGACGGTCCCAACATAAAAGTCGACATAGGTGGCAGTAAAGGATGCGGTTTCCGTTCCCATTTCGTAGGTTACGGTCACGGTTCCGTCCACATTATCGGTTCCGTTGAGCACACAGTTGTTAAAGGTGGCCACAAAACCAGTGTCGGTGTATTCCGCGGTATAGCATTCGTTCATTTTAAAGGCACTGCCCATTTTTCCGGTTGTGGTGGCATATAGGTCTGCCAAGGCAGAATCCGTTACGCCAGACACTTCATCCACGGACAAAACGGTGTGCAGTTCCGCTGCGGTCAACGCTTCCCCATCGCCGGGCATGGCATCTTCGCTACAAGACTGCAATCCCAATAAAGCAGTTCCTATTAGGGTTATGCTACAAATTTTCAACGTTAGTTTACTCATGGTATGTGTGTTATGTGTTTACGGGTGTATAAACGCATAGGAGTTACATTTAGTGCTCAACCAGGTCATTATTCGATGAACGGTTTTTTAGTATGTAATTATAGGAAAGTAATGAGGATATCCCCAATTTTAATTGGGCCTGTTCAAATCTTCCAATATTTTTTTAAATCCCAGGGCCACTCCATTGGTCCACCCGAAACCATCTTGAGTGGGGTACTCCCCTCCTCCTGACAGCAATGTGAGGTCTTCCACATTGTATTTTTCCATCATCTTGCCCGTGTTGGCATATACCTTTTCATTCAGGGTTAACCAACGGGTCATAATTTCCTTCGCTTCTGCCGTATAGCCATAATTCAGCAAACCGTTTACAGCCAACCATTGCAAAGGCGCCCATCCGTTCGGTGCATCCCATTGTTGGCCAGAATGGTCCAATGTGGTAACCAACCCACCGTCCTTTAAGAAAACGGACATGATCACATCCTTTACTTTCTCGGCCTGTTTATCCGAGGCCAAACCAAAAAATAAGGGGGTCATCCCGGCTAAGGTTGGCTCCAAGGTCAACCGACCTTTTTCAAAATTGTAATCTTGGTAATATCCGGCATTTTCATTCCAAAAATAAGTTTGTATGGCCATCTTCCGTTTGGCTGCCAGATTCTCGTATTGGTTGCTTTGATCGGCATTGCCCGCCAGACCATGGGCTTTGGCCAAACTTTGTTCCATAAAAAAAAGTAAACAGTTCAAGTCCACCGGAAGAATGGAAATAGTCTCGGTGGAAGCCAATCCCCGCTCATTTCCAAACCAACGGGAGCTGAAATCCCATCCTGAGGCCGCCGCCGAACGCAAATTTTTATACAGTAATTGTTTCAGGGAATCGTTGGGCAGGTTTTGGGCCAACAAATAATCCTCCTTGTACGATTCCGGTCTTGGGGTGTTTCCGGAATCCCAGTAGCGGTTCAAGGTATTGCCATCCGAAAGGTTCACCACGCGTTTGGTCGGGTGCAATTTACCAACATCTTGGGTGCCCTCCATCCAATAGTTGTATTCCTTTTCGATTTGGGGCAAATATTTCACCAATACCTTTTCATTCTTTCGGGCGATGGCGTCCACCATCAAGGCGAAATAGGGTGGCTGGGATCGTGTATTGTAATAATCTCTGGTACCGTTTGGTATAAACCCAAGGGAATCGATCAAGAAAGCAAAATTAGCGACCATACTTTCGACCAATTCATCCTGCCCGTCCACCAACAACCCTTCCATGGTAAAATAACTGTCCCAGTAGTAGATTTCCTGGAATCGCCCGCCCGGAACAATATAGTCATGGGGCAAGGCAATCCGAGATGCATGGGCAAACACGCTATCAGGGGATCGTTTGAGCTTGTCCCACATTTGCGAAATATGCTCGTACATGTTTTGTGTCGTGTCCAGTTCAAATTGGAGACCACGCATGGATTTGTCCTCAAAGTTTGCAAGCACAAAATCGTTTAGGCTAAAACCTTCTTGATCTTTTTGTGCCAAATATTCAGCTTCAAGAATGGACACGTCCCGTTTTGGAACCAGATCTACAAACGTCTTGGAATCTTCGAAAATAGAGGACAATTGAACGTCGTTGAACAATTGTGTTTCATATAGGCTTACGGATTGAGTTGGTTCCGAGGGCGTATTCTTGCATCCCAATACAAACAAGAAGATGACAGCGCCCAATAACAATTTTTTCATGCAAAAAGATTTTAACCGAGGCTTAAATATAGAATAATAACTTCAAAATTAGGGCGTTAAATCGTATACGATTATTAACTTGGGGTTATGTCGAAAAAAACTGTTTTACGGGACAAAATCAAAGAGCAGCTGTTGTTCCAGATCCATCAAGGTGACCTTGCCATCGGGAAAACGATCAACTTGGCGGCCCTTTCGCGTGAAACAGGAATCAGTGTTACCCCTATCCGTGAGGCGTTGAGCCAATTGGAACAAGTTGGTGCGATCTGTGCCGTTCCCAATCGGGGGTTTATGGTATCCAAATTGTCCAAAAAAGAAATCCATGAGCTCATTGCCACCCTATCCCAATTGGAGGTCATGGCTTTGGAGCAATCCAATTTGGAATCCATGGATTTGGATGAACTGGCCCATTTGCAACAACAGATGACATTGACCGGGGAGATTCGTGAGCGATTGCAGCTCAGGTTTAAATTCCATGATTGTCTGACCCAGAATTGCAACAACAGTGTTTTGGTGCAATTGATCAATGACCTGCGCCTACGCCTGCGTTTCTACGAATACCAATTGGTGAATGAGCTTGCCTTTTTTGAGAAAATGGACCAGCAAACCCACGCCATTGTGCACGCCTTGTTGGATGACAACCTTCCCACGGCCAGTCTTATCCTAAAAATGCATTGGCTGTATGTGGAGGAATACCTGAATGGTAAATTATAGGTTAAAAAATGGATAACCCATTGATTTTCAAAATAAAAAAAATGTAAATTCGTTTTTAGGTAAAATCGCAATCACATGCAATACTTGAACAAGGAAATCGAAGCGTTGGCCAAACGGAAAAAATCAAGATCCTTATTGAAAAAGCAAATCTCCTGTGGCATTTTTCAGGATTTGGAACCGCTGGATCTTGATGCGCAATCCAAGTCAAAGCGCAGGTAGCCCTTCCCTACTCCTTTTGTTCTGAATTGTCAATTTTTCTTTTGGCAAATTCAAAATTTTCTTGCGTATTGGCATTGAACAAGCATTCCTCATTTTCGACAAATACCCGTTTAGCATCTGAATGGATCAAGAAATGTTTTGGACTGATATTCCCGGAATCCATCATATAGGCTTTGGCCTTTTGCAGTCCGTGAGGTTCCCAAATACAGATCAGGGGCTCTGGAATTCCAGTTACCGTGGAGGTTAAGGCCGTTGCAGATTTATTCGGATTTCGGCCCTGGAGCAAGGCTTTCAGTTCATTTTGCCCAAGAAAGGGCAAATCGCAGGCTACAACCAACCAAGCCACATGCGGGTACGCATCGTAGGCACTCATAAGTCCATTGTAGGGCCCAGCATATTGATTGTTATCTAGTATTACTTTAATATGTTGTTCTTTGTAAATTGATTGTGAGGTATTTAAACTCAAAAAAGTGTTTTCGCAGAACAAATCCAAAAGTTTATACAGATGTAGGTATTGTGCTTGTTCATGATAGACCAATTCCGCTTTATTGGCTCCCATCCGATGGCTTTTTCCACCCATCAGAACCAACCCGAACAAGGGTGCGATATCTTTTTGAACATTCCCCATTTGAGCCAATTTACAGCTTTAAACGCTATCGACCAGTCTGACTTGGAATAAGCGCTATTTCATCGTACGAATTGATGATGGTATGGTCTTCCGCATAATTGTGGTTCACGGCCACGATCACTGATTTTAATCTTTTCAGTTCTGGATAGGTGTTGTTCAAAAAAAGCCGTAGCTCGCCAACATTTTTTGGCAATTTCTTTCCGGTTAAATTGGATGTGGGAACGGACAATGTGGGACTGCCCACAATTTCCTTGGCGGGGCCAAACAATAGAATCGTCATAAATGCAACCTAATTTTGGGTTATGGTACTGTTGTGTTTCGGTCAGTTAGGTCGGTACGTATTACAACTGGTTCTGTTTGATGGGTTGAAATTATCAAAAATTGTACGCACTGGTATTTTTTTAACAGCGCAAATATCATTTTAACGTTTCTTAACAACCAAATTAATTGGGTCGACATAATTTTCCATCGAAATGTGCGTTCTGCATGCAGAACCTTAACTCTTTTGAAAATGAAGAACATCTTAAAATATACCTTCCTTTTATCTTTTGTATTTGTATTGAATTCCTGTGGCAATGCCGATGATGATGTTGATTTTGACATCAACAACCGTGAATTGGGATTGGGAGAGGAACCGGATGATTGCCTTGGTTTTGGGGAGAACGAACTGTTGCTTTCCATTCAGGATGAATTCACTACCCTACCCGGAAAAGTATCCATTCTTTTTAAAGTGTCCGATCTTTTGGGTAACCCCATTTCCGGACTTACAGCGAATCAATTCACCATTTACGAACAAGGGAGAAACGATGCATGTTTTAATTTGATTTCACCTTCCGAATCCCAAGCGCGTATTTCACCGAATACACAGGTGTTCAACAACAATACCGTTTTGGTACTCGATTTGAGTAACAGTGTTTTGGAGAGCAGCTTGGATGAGCTTAAGGCGGCTTCCATCAGTTTTATTAACAATGTGATGCCCAGCCCCGCTACCGAATCCTTTAAAATGGCCATTTATTGGTTTGATGGTGAGGATGAACTGCACTTATTGAACGCGTTGTCATCGTCCGCTGCCGAGTTGACCGCTGCCGTGGACGGCATTACTGCCGATATCAGCAGCGATCCCTCTACAGACCTTTATGGGGCGGTGATCAAATCCACCAAAATTGCAGAAGATTTGTTAAAATCCAATACCAATGTCATCGGGGCTGCTTCTGTAGTGTTGTTCACGGATGGTACCGATCAGGCTTCCCGTTATCGAGAATCCGATGCTTTGAATGCCGTGAAGGATGCCAATCGAAACATTTCTTTCTTTACCATCGGCCTTGGGGCTGAAATTGATACCGAAGTTTTGGAAGGTATTGGAAAAACAGCCAGTGTTTTTGCGGCCAATAAGGAAGAATTGGAAAATACCTTCAACCAAATATCCCAACGTGTGGCCGAACAGGCCAATAGTTTTTACCTTTTTGAATACTGCAGCCCCAAACGGGATGGAAGCGGTGAAAACAATTTGGTGATCCGTCTGACAAACGGCAGTTTGCAGGGTGCGGTACAGACCAAGTTCAATGCCAAAGGCTTTACGGGCGGATGTGAGTAAAAAAGGATAATTCCGTATCTTGGATGTTTCAATTCTAACTGAACAAACTATGACATCCAAACAACACTCGTTTATTGTTTTACTATGCACCTTCGTTTTTGGAGCGTGCATGAACCTGAATGCCCAGAACATCAGTCCGTTGGAAGGACGATGGGACCTTGAAATGGAATTTATGGGCAAAACAGCCCCGTCCTGGCTGGAAATCCGACATTCGGGCCATGCCACATTGATTGGTCGATTTGTTTTCGCCTTTGGTAGTGCTAGACCCATAGCAGAAGTAAAACCATTCGGGGAAGATAAATTTACGTTCAGCATACCGAACCAGTGGGAGCCCAAGGGCAGCGATATGATTTTCCATGGAGAATTGAACGATGGCAAACTGAAGGGGACAATGATTTTTACCGATGGATCGGTGGTACCATGGACCGGGGTGAAGGCCCCCAACTTGGCATATACCGAAAATCCAAAGTGGGACAAACCGATCAATGTGTTCAATGGCAAGGATTTGACCGGATGGCATGTAGAAGGCGAGAAAAACCAATGGATGGTAAAGGATGGTGTGTTGACAAGTCCGGAGTCGGGTGCCAATTTAATTTCCGATCAAAAGTTCCAAGATTTTAAGCTCCATGTCGAATTTCGTTATCCTGAGGGCAGCAACAGTGGTATATACCTTCGTGGGCGCTACGAAGTGCAGATTGAGGATGGCAGCAAGGGCCTCGACCCTATGGACATCTATATCGGCGGCGTTTATGGCTTTTTGGAACCCAATCAAAATGCGGCAAAAAGTGCTGGCGAATGGCAAACCTATGATATTACCCTGATCGGTAGAAGGGTAACCGTTGTTTTAAATGGAAAAACCGTAATCAGCGATGCCACTATACCAGGGATTACGGGTGGTGCTTTAGATAGCAAGGAAGGTGAACCCGGTCCCTTTTTGATCCAAGGAGATCATGGGCCAATTGAGTTTAGAAGTTTTGTGGTTACCCCAATGAAGAATTAAGATTATTTCGATACAACAAATAAAAAAGCCCGATGAGTCATCGGGCTTTTTTTATTACTGTACTTCCAGTTTCTTTAAAACTATATTTCTCCAGCGGACCTTAATGCCACCACCGTCGTGAATTTGTAAGGCAATGGCTCCTTTCCCTTTTCCGATGATGTCATCCTGCAAGTGTACCATTTCAACCCCATTGAGCCACGTGGTTACATTGGCACCATTTACGCGGATTTTCATGGTGTTCCACTCCCCCATTTTAAGAACTTTTTCTTTTTCGGGGTCGGGTTTGATCAGCCATTGTCGACCATACGATTCATAAATGCCGCCAGTGTGTTTTCCAGGAGGTGCTACTTCCACTTGCCAACCACTAACTTTGTTGCCATCAAAAGTCGAACGGATAAAAACGCCGCTGTTGCCATCGGCTTCTTGTTTAAATTCCAGGGTCAATTCAAAATCCTGGTAAAACTCCTTGGTGGACAAATAGCCATATTCGGCCTTTGGTCCACTCTCGCAGATCAATTCGCCATCTTCCACATACCATTTTTCATCACCATGATTTACCCATCCATCAAGATCTTTGCCATTGAAAAGATGTATGGATTCCTGCGCCGACATGGTCTGGACGGCTATCAAAGCAAGTGCAATTAAAATTGTTTTTTTCATTTGTTTAGTTAAGTTTAATGGTGTAATAATTAATCAATATGGAAACTAAACACCAATCAGCAATCAATGTTTAGCTATTATTTTATTTTCTGTAAATCAAGCCATTGCCTGTATTTTGTTCATCCAAAGGTTTGGAAAGGTCCACTAAAAACCCATTGATCACAGCATGGGTGATCACCCCATCTTTTTTCAAGAAGAAAGTGGGATTGATGCCCGGTTGCAGGTTCATAGGTTTCAATTCAAAATCCTGGTGTACCAATTGCAGTGGAAGGTTGGTAAAGGCCACTTCAGTAGGTAGTTTCGTCTTCACGAAGGCCACTCCGTTTTGTAGCAATGACATGGGATTTTTTACCGATTCTACTGTTGCCATTTTTGGAGCTATTAGCTCATACCCTTCAGCGTCGAAGGTTTCATAACCATAAAAGGTGGATAAATCACCTTGATCAGCCACACTTCCACGATAAAAGAAATCGTTGTGATCTTTCAAGTCCACTTCATTTCGAAAAATGCCCAAATCGAGAATGTATTTATTGCCCAACAATTCATAGGTCACATTTTTGATTTTAAGGTCGAATAGTTTACGATCATTATGGGGGATTTTTTCATAATCCTCCGTAGGAATGCTTTTGAAGGACTCTTCTGCAATGGTATACAGAGCCGACAAGATGGAGACATAGTTCAGTTTTCGTATTTCCTGTTTTTCGGGATCGTTCCGATAACCGCCAGATTCGATCAAGATCAAACTGGTGCCCCATTTGGCAATATTGTCGCCAAATGCCCTTGGTTCGAAGTCGTCGCTGTACCGCCCAACCTGCCCTGGCGCATATTTTTGGATAATATTGTTCATGAACACGATCACCTTCATGGCATTGGCGCGAATCTCGTTGATATCCTTTTCGTAATTGAAAGCGGTTGCCAAATAGGAGATGGTAGCCGGCTTTTCTGTCAGTTCGGCATTGTAGTACTTGCTTTGGTCGTGCAGGTTGAATCCAAAATCGGCATCTAGACTGTCTCGAAGTCGTTTTAAGGTCTGTCCTTCAGGGGATTGCAATCTCAACGCATCCCTATTGATGTCGATACCCAATGCGTTGCGGCGCTGAAACACCTCTGCCCCATCGGGATTCAGCATCGGAAGGAAATGTAGTTTCAAGTTGGATAGCATCACTTCTTTTTCTGTCTTGAAATCCGGGGCATCCAAAAATCGGAGTATATCAAAAATGGCTTGGGTTGCTGTGGGTTCATCACCGTGCATTTGCGACCAAAGAAAAATATTGCGCTTGCCGGTTCCGATACTGATCAAGTGCAGGTCCTTGCCCTGAATGGATTGCCCTACCTTTTGCACCTCAAATTTTGGATTGGACTTGAACTCGGCGATCAAAGGCTGTATATCCGCATGTTTGATGCGACGCTTACCAATGCTGTTTTCCTTGAAGTTTTCATAGGTTTCATACAACTGAGAGGTCAGGTCCTTTTGTGCAGTAAGGGTTGTTGCCCAACAGAGCAGTGCCAAAGGCACTATTTTTTTGAATTCCATATCAATTATTTGGTACAGGTTTAAAATTAAATCTTTTTGTGGCCTTTCTAACTTTGTTAACGAAATCCATTCCTGGGTCGGTCTTTGTGGTCCGATAGCCATCGTCAACTTCGAGCCAAAGCGGGTGCCCTTCAAACTGGGTGTATTCCTGATGGCCGATCACATATTCGATATCATACTTGGATGCCAAATAGTTGACCAAATATATGTTGGCTTTCAATTGTTGTTGGGTCAAAGGTTTTCCCTCGGTGCCTCCCACATTTTCAATACCGATGGCGCAATGGTTAAGGCCAATGGTGTGGCGTGCCATAACGGTTTCGGGCATCAATCGGTAAATGGTGCCATCTTGATCCACCAAAAAGTGGGCCGATACATTCAAACCACTAACATTAACCAAATCGGGACGCCAATTGGGCAAGGTGGGTGGATTAAACGCTTCAAATGATTTTTTCAGGGTTGGAATGGCGGTCCAGTGCAGTACCACCATTTTAGGGGTAATGGTTGTCGTGTCCTGTTTAAGGTTATAGCGCTGCTGCAGGTATTCCTTGGTCAGGTCCACACGTTGTTGGTTAAATAGGATGGGGATGTCCACAATTTCCTTTTGGGTGGAACAGGATGCAACCATCAATACAGCAGTAAGTAGCCAAATAATTTTTCTCATTCTATCGATTTGGTTAGGGTGTCCTTGGGTACGGCATAACAGATCATAATCCTTTTTTTGCCCCATTCCCTAGCTTTTTTAACATCTTTTCCCATGTAGATATCAATACGGTTTCGCCAACGCCAGTGCATTTTGTCCTTCACATAAAAGGTATCCGGAAAGGTATCGATTTTTACCATGGTATTGTGTCTCAATCCCATTTTGATAAGATCACGAGACACAGCAATACTTTTCATGCCGGGTTTTAAAGTATCGCCCCAGGCTGCAACGGAAGGGCTGATGCTATCGGTCTGCCAATACACAGAATTGTAGGCGGAGGCAGTAACTTCATGGCCATACCAATCGTGCAAATGCTGCTGACCATCAGTGTTTTTTGGGGCGCACCCCCAAACCAAAAATAGCGCTATGACTGCACCACGTATCACTTCAATTTATTTTCCAACAAAACAATGTCCACATTGCTTTCGTCCCATCTTGTTTTCAGCTCCTTAGGCAAGGGCGAAAACACATAGGTGAAGGAGCTCAGCACAATATCCTCATCGCCGTCGCCGTCCACATCGGCGGCATCCATCAAAAACCATCGGGCTGCTGAAGGGTCTTCCAACAATTTGGTATCGAATTGAAATTGTTTCGGATCTTTGTTTTCTAAATATACGAAGGTAAAATCACTCGAATTTTCATAATCGGCAAAAGTGCTGATCAAGGCAAAATCCACGTCACCATCCTGATCGAAATCCCTTGAAGCCACTCGTGTTGCCCCGTACATCGGAAAAAAGAAGGCTTCCGAATAGGTGTTATCGCCTTGGTTCAAATGAATGCGCATGCCATGATATGGTTTCCGGGTATAGGAAATATCCGCATTGTCCCCATTTACGGTAATGATGTCTTCTAGGCCATCACCATCAAAGTCCACCAATTCGAACCAACTGGAGCCATATACCGGGCTGAATTCCAAAACGTTATTGGGTTCAAACTTCAGGTTTCCGGTTTGGTAGAAAATGGTGATGCTTTCATTGCTTTGGGTCATTAAGGCCACGATATCTTTTTTGCCATCGTTGTCCATATCCCTGGCCAAGGTTCGGATAGCCCCTGGCAGGTTGAGCAATACTTCCTTTTCATAGCCACCGGATTTGTTCGGGGTCAATAAAGACAATCGGCCTTTTTCATTTCCAAATTCGGATACCACGATTTCATCCTTGCCGTCGCCGTTCAAATCTTCCAGTAAGGTATGCACCGGTCTATGGAACGGATGGGCTATGGAATCAGAACTACTGTTGGTCATTTCCACTATCTTTCCCTTTTCCAATTCGGATGGTCCCAAAATACCAACTTCACTAATCAAGGCATGTTGTCTGTTTTTGCTGTACCAGGTAACCGGGGAGCCTCCTTGATATAAAATTTTATTAGCTCCTGTCTTGAAATTAAACGATCCCAAATTTCCGGAAAGATCACCGAAGTACAGTGCCGAATCCTGCTCCATAAATTGTAAATAGGTGATCATGGCCCCATTCTGATCGTCCAATGCAATTTCAGACGGTTCAAATAGTGCCTGAACGGTTGTCGTTGGTTGAACAATGGAATCTAACTGTTCAGGAGCCAGTGACACTATATAATTTTCAAGTTTTGACCACTCCTGCAGGGTAATCTTGGGCCGGAAACCAGGTTTTATTTCATTGGGGTCTTGGTACATGCCCTTTACATCCATTCGGGCGACCATGGCAGGTAACACGGATTTTCCCCAAACATTTTTAGGGAGTTCCTCAATTTTTGGTGCCTTATGGCAACTTGCACAATAGTTGGTGTACAGTTCAGCAGCTTGTTTTGGTTTTTGTTCCTTTTTGCAGGATAACAGGAAAATAAAACACGCAACTAAAAGCAGTGTAGTTCGGTTCGGGGGAGTTTGCATGTGTGGTTCAGGGTTATTGCTATTATTGGTTTTGGTTAGGATGGAAGCGACACATAGGTGTTGTCATTTTCCATCATCGGAAATGTTTTGTTTGCCCATGCTGTTTTTGCCCATTCCAATTTGGTTTGGTCCGATGAAACAAAGTTCCAGTAAATATAACGTTCTTCGGGAAATGGTTCACCCCCAAACAACAACAAATGGGTGTTGGGTTTTAGGGAGATGTTGCACGTATCTTCCACTTTGGAAACCAAGATGTTCCCCTCGTCCACTGTTTCCCCACAGGCTTCTATGCCACCGGAAACAATGCATATCCCAATTTCTCCTTTGAGGTTGCCATTTACATTTAAGGTGTAAGGTTCCCTATTTTGAATTTCTACCATGAACAATTCGGAGTGCACGGGTACTGGGGATTGCTTGCCATACCCCTTGCCAGCGACCAGCGTAAACTTGGTATTCCCATCCTCCCACTTGGGCAAATCTTGTGAGTCGATATGATGGAATTCGGGATCCATATCTTCCAATTCTTTGGGTAAGGCCACCCAAATTTGATAGCCATGGGCGGTAAATACATTTCCATTCCTAAGATCTTTGGGGGTACGTTCGGTATGGGTCACCCCTTTGCCGGCCGTCATCCAGTTGACAGAGCCGGGACGTATGCGTTGATGGGTTCCCAAACTATCCTCGTGCACGATTTCGCCTTCCAACATAAAGGTTAATGTGGAAAGGCCCATGTGCGGGTGTTGGTCCACATCCATATATTTGGAAGGGCCAAGTGCTGTGGGCCCCATGTGGTCTATAAAAATGAAAGGGCCTATCATTCGTTTTTTCCGGAAAGGAATTAATCTTCCCACCAAAAAATCCCCGATATCCCTGCTTCGCTCTTCTATGATCAATCCGATATTGGACATGTTTAAATGTTTATCTTTAAAAACTGAAAGTTACAAATACATCTATTAACCATGAAACTACTTAAGCGTGTTTTGCTACTCCTTGTCATTGTTATAGGAGTGGTGGTCTACCTGAATTATCCCAAATTGAATATCATATCCGGTTATGCTGCCAAAAATGTGGCATCTGGAGTATTTGTGGCCCACCGATCGGCTGCTTCGATGAACCTGAACGACAACAACGTGCCACTCATTGAATTGGCATCCACCGAAGTGGACGAAAAAGCAGAATCGGCATCTTCCACGGTTTACGGTTTAATGAAACGAACAGCTGTTTATCGAGACGGCTTAGGTACCGTATTGATCAATGATGAATATGATTCTGATAAACTGACCATTCGTCCAAACCGAAACCAGCCTCAGGATACCCTACCCTATCCGTATGGACATGCAGCTCCTGTGGACACCATTTTTTCAGATGTGGACATGGACCAGATCAATAAAGCCATGGCCTTGGCCTTTGCCCATCCTGAAACACAAAAAACCCGAACATTGCTCATTTTGTACAAGGGACATATTCTGGCCGAAAAATATATTGATGGCTTCGATGCCGACACCCCAATATTGGGTTGGTCCATGACCAAGAGTGTCCTAGCGACTTTATATGGCATTTTGGAGCACCAAGGAAAACTGGAAATGGATTGGCCCGCGCCCATCGCAGAGTGGAAAGATGATGAACGAAAAAACATTACGCTTGACCATCTGTTGCGTATGCAAAGTGGTCTGGCATGGGATGAGGATTATTCAGGTATTTCCGATGTAACCCGAATGTTGTTCCTGGACAGCGACATGACCCAGGCACAACGCGATAAAAAAGCCATTGCAAAACCCACCGAAATTTGGAACTATTCCTCCGGAACCACCAATCTACTTTCAGGAATACTTCGTCAGCAATTTAGAAGTCACCAAGAATATCTGGATTTTCCCTATTCCGCTTTAATCGATAAAATTGGAATGTACTCCATGGTGATGGAGGCCGATATAGCTGGAAATTATGTAGGATCATCTTACGCTTGGGCCAGTACCAGGGATTGGGGTCGATTTGGCCAATTGTACCTGAACAAGGGCGAGTGGAACGGAGAGCAACTTTTTGACCCACAATGGGTGGATTATATTACTGAACCTACAGAACACTCGGACGGTACGTATGGCGCCCACTTTTGGTTGAATGCCGAAGGAAAATATCCCGATGTGCCCAAAGATCTCTTTTCCTGCAACGGATACCAAGGTCAGCATGTGTTCATGATTCCCTCCAAGGACTTAGTGGTGGTGCGCACCGGATTGGCCGAAGAACCTGAATTCGATGTAAACGGAGTGTTATCGAACATCGTAAAAGCACTACCATAAAACGAGGAAATAACCAAAAAGGGATTGCAAACCACAACAAAAGGGTACTTCACAACAATAATTTTAGTTACGGGAACACACGTGGTACATTTACCATGTAATTAATTAAGAAAGTAATTTTTTCATTTTCATATAGTGTTCTCGTAAAAGAGTCTTGACCCAAGTGGCAAGGCTCTTTTTGGTTTACATCATTTCCTTTTTTAGCTGGGGATACATGCAAATTGTTAAAACCAGCCGGTCGCCACATCATGGTGTCGATTCACAACAATAATTTCGTTTGGCTGAAGCTGGGAGGTACTTTTACACTGTAATTAATTCGAAAGTTAGTTTTTCATTTTCATATAGTGTTCTCGTAAAAGAGTCTTGACCCAAGTGGCAAGGCTCTTTTCAATTTATACCATCTGGAAAACAAAAGTTCAATAAAAAATGGGAAAAACTTTGATGTTGCCAACTGATTCCGTTATCAGAAGGAAGCTCATTGGTAATTGTAAGTTGTTCAATGCAAATTGAATTAAGGAATCCACTTATCCTTTCCGAAATCAGGCTTACGTTTCTCCAAAAACGCATTTCGTCCTTCCTTAGCTTCATCCGTCATGTAGGCCAAACGCGTGGCCTCCCCAGCAAAAACCTGTTGTCCCACCATACCGTCGTCGGTAAGGTTCATCGCGAATTTGAGCATTTTAATGGATGTTGGCGACTTGGCCAGAATCTCTTGGGCCCATTGGTAGGCAGTGTCCTCCAGTTCATCGTGTGGTACAACAGCATTCACCATACCCATCTCAAAAGCTTCCTGTGCAGAATAATTGCGTCCCAAAAAGAAGATTTCCCGCGCTTTTTTCTGCCCAACCATCTTGGCCAAATAGGCGGACCCATAGCCTCCATCAAAACTGGTCACATCGGCGTCGGTCTGCTTAAAAATGGCATGTTCCTTACTGGCCAGGGTCATATCGCAAACCACATGTAAGCTGTGTCCTCCGCCAACGGCCCATCCGGGCACCACGGCAATCACCACTTTGGGCATAAATCGAATCAAGCGTTGTACTTCCAAAATATTCAAGCGATGGTAACCATCTTCACCCACATAGCCTTTGTGACCCCTTGCTTTTTGGTCACCACCACTACAAAAGGCCCATTTGCCATCCTTGGAGGAAGGTCCCTCGCCGGAAAGCAAGACCACGCCAATAGAGGTGTCCTCTTGCGCATCATAAAACGCCTTGTACAATTCACTGGTGGTTTTGGGCCGGAAAGCATTCCGTACATCGGGTCGGTTAAAGGCAATTCGGGCAACCCCGTTACATTTTTTATAGGTAATGTCCTCAAATTCCATGGCGGTCTGCCATTTGGGTGATTCCATAGAAGTATAATTTTATGAACACAAAATAACGGAAAATCTGAATCATGACCCTATTGATTCACCGAATAACCTTCAATCCTTTTAATTAGAACAACTTACTTTTAAAAAGGAAAAGACAGGGCACCTACGATTTGCATTGCAAATGAAGTAAAATTCAACGAACTTGGATACATAGTGTCATTTGTACCCGAACAGGAATCATAAATTCACTCAAAATATTTTTACATGCCTAAATTATTTTTACTCAAACCTGATTTTTTGGATGCCAATATGGATAAGGATGCCAAGTTTTATTGTCCGTCCTGCGCCCAAGTACTGGGCATTATCACTTATTATCCCCAACTGAAGGAAAAATTGGAGATCATCTTCATAGATTTTAAACGGCCACGAAAAGAGATTGTAGAACTTATCGGCGAAGAAAACCAAGGATGTCCCAACCTTATTTTAAGCAAGGACGAAGCAGCAGTTTTGGAGGATACCAGTTATTTGATTGACTATGGCGATTATTTCTTTCAAAACAATGCGCTGTTGATTGCGGAATTCTTGGCTGAGGTATATGATGTTGGAGTTCCCCATTGATGTAATGCTTGTATGGTTTTCAACGTAGGAAGGCAAATTCAAAATTAAATTTCACTATATTGAAATACCACAACCAACCTAAAATGAAGGCTTTTCAATCTCCCCTGCACGCTTTTTCCTTTTGGTTAAAGGAAGAACCTGATCGTATTTTTCTTCGCCAACCCATCAACCGTAAGTTTATCGAGTATACTTGGCAAGATGCTTATGACCAGGCATTGTCCGTTGCGGGAGCGTTGCATCGAATGGGATTGAACAAAGGAGACCATGTGGCCCTGTTGTCCAAAAACTGTGCGCATTGGTTCATGGCCGACCTGGCCATTATGTTGGGTGGATTTATCTCGGTGCCCCTATACCCTACCTTGGACAAGGACAGTATCAATGAAATATTGGCCCATAGTGAGGCAAAGGCAATAATCGTTGGTAAACTGGACGATTACAGTGCCCAAAAACCAGGTATCCCCAACATTCCAAAAATCGGCATCGCTTTGTATGGCATCCAAGAGGAACAATCGTGGGAAAATCTGGTGGCTACGTCAACAGATTTTCAACCCTACGAACAAGACTCGGAAGAAGCCATCACCATCATGTATACCTCGGGTACCACTGGCAATCCAAAGGGTGTGGTGCACAAGGTGAAATCCTTCAATCAGGTGACCACAGTAGGAATGACAGCACTGCAAATCAAGGACCGAAGCCGTATGTTTTCCTATTTGCCCTTGTCGCACATTGCGGAACGTATCGGTATTGAAATGGGCAGTTTCTACAGTGGAAGTACGGTGAGTTTTCCCGAATCGCTGGATACCTTTGCGGACGACTTGGCATCCGTAAAACCCAATACCTTTTTTGCGGTGCCTCGAATTTGGCAAAAATTTCAGGAAAAGATATTGGAAAAACTACCTCAAAAGAAATTGGAACTTCTATTGGCCATACCAGTCGTCAACAACATCATCAAAAAGAAAATCATTGGCAAATTGGGCCTGTCCGAAGCTACCTATTGTGCCTCGGGAGCGGCACCACTGGCCGTGAGCCTTCAAGAGTGGTATATGAAACTGGGATTGGAAATCAACCAGTGTTATGGGATGACGGAGGATTGTATACTTTCCCACTTTAACCTACCAGGTAGCAATAAGTTTGGCACTGTCGGAAGACCGTTGCCAGGAGTAGTCTCTAAATTGTCGCCAGAAGGTGAGATATTGATCAAGAATGATACGCTTATGGCAGGTTATTACAAAGCTCCGGATCAAACGGCTGCCATGTTTACCGCCGATGGTTTCTTAAAGACAGGGGATGTCGGTGAGTTTGATCATGATGGGTACTTGTCCATTGTGGGGCGGATCAAGGACCAGTTTAAGACGGATAAGGGAAAATATGTGACCCCCTCTCCCATTGAACTGGAGTTGTCTAAAAATACAGACATCGAAAACCTTTGCTTGGTGGGCACAGGCATTTCACAGCCCATTTTGCTGGTGATTCCTTCAGAAGCGGGTCTGGCCAAAGGACGTGAGGCATTGAATGCTTCTATTTTGGCTTCCTTGGACGCCTTGAATCCAAAGCTGAAAAAACACGAGAAAATCGAAAAGGCAGTGATCATGAAGGAAAATTGGACAGTGGACAATGGTTTAATGACCCCTTCCATGAAAATACGGCGCAATCGCATCGAGGCCATTCACCAACCTATGTACCAGGACTGGTTTTCCAAAAAGGAGCGTGTGGTGCATGAAAGCGATGGATAATCTTCACTCTACTTTAATTCATAAGATCAAAATGGTCATCCATCAATTATGATAATCAGTAACTCGGTTCCTACCCTATCTTTTCGCAATGTTACGCTATAAAAAAATGTGGATTGTTCTCGGGATACTAATTGGCATAGGTGTTTTGTGGTACTTGATACTTTACCGTAAAATAAACCCGGATAACTACTTTGTTAAAAAATTGGATACCATACCTTTTACCCATGTTTATGTGAACGATTATGCGGGCAGTTTAACGATTACTCCCGGAATCGGTGAGCGTTATTATTATAAGTCGGCTGGCAAGGTTCGCATTTCCATGAACTTTGATTATTTATTGTTTGATGACGAATATGCTTTTAAGATTGATGGGGATAACAACTTTATTTTGATTCAATTATCAAACAATCAGTCTTTTGTGTTGGGTAAAGTAGTGGAGAAATCCATCCAAGATTTCCATAGTACCGATTATTACGCTATTGAGATACCCAAAGGATACCAGGCCAATTATTATTTTAAAAAGGGAATTTTTCCGTTTTACGTGCCGGTTCAATTTACAATGATGACCAGTGGTGGCTTGAAATATAGCAGTGAATATCTGACCGAAATTGCAACTCCGAAAGGAAATACCTTAAGGTTATATTACAACTACGGGCATATACCAGAAGGTGAACCAACAGGGGTGTATTAAAGGATAGAAACTATAAAAACCAAATTTTTGGAACATTTGTGGGATTTTAAATACCGGATCAATCCTTACTCCATTGAATTGAAGAATAAACAATCCGTGTGATTGTGTTGCAATAAGTCAGTTACACCTTTTAGTGAAGCACTAAACCCATACACAGTTGATTGATCATGAAACGATTAAAAAAATGGGGGTAACCATAGCAATTTTGTTCATGTTAGGGCTATTGGGCCTTTTGATTTTGTTCCGTACCATAAATATTGATAATTATATCTTATTAAGAACAGATAAGCTGTACTATTCAGAGCTTATGGTGGAAATTTACGATGATTCAATGGTATTAATTCCGCAAATTGAAGAAGGACAATATTCCTTGGGATTGGGAAGAAGCAGACATATTTCTATACCTCAAAACAATTTGTACCTTTATAATTATAATTTCAAGATTGACGCCAACACTAATTTTGTTTTAACCCATCAACATACAGGACAACAAATTATTCTTGGAAATGTCCTAAGCGAAAACAAAGGGCCATACCCGAAAATTATATCATATAAGCTTAAGATTCCTGATGATTATACAGCCTATCATCAAGAAGCCGAAAGTATTATTCCATTTTACAGATTGAATTTAACACTTTTGAGTCCTCGTGGAGGTGGATTCGATTATAGTTGGGAAATAAAAACCGTTTTGATTGCTCCCAATGGGGATAAGTTGCAGTTTTACCGGAGTCTTGGCCATATCGATAACGACAATAAATCCGGCATTTTCAATTCAGATTGATTTTTTTTTTTAATTTTAGTTGTCAATCACATCAATCATGAACACTGCAATAACATTCATCGTCGGTTTCTTTCTGGGTCTTATGTTGTTGAAACTTCTTTTTCCCAAGAAAAAATCCAACCGGTAAATATTGTGCTGAACAAACTTCAACCTCTTGGTCAAAGAGTAGGTTTCTACTCATTGTCCTTTGGATAAGCTTTATCTTTAGGGTTTAAATTGAATGATATTCCATGGAAAGTGATTGGCTTAAAATGTGGAATGCCCGTTTTGGCACCTACGATTATGCTTATGGCACCCAACCCAATAACTACTTAAAGGAAAAACTGGACCAATTGGAAGTCGGTTCCATGCTGTTCCCGGCAGAAGGAGAAGGTCGAAATGCGGTATATGCCGCACAATTGGGTTGGCAAGTTTCCGCGTTCGATATCAGTGAGGAAGGCAAGAAAAAAGCCCTCAAATTGGCTGCAGAGCAAAATGTGACCATCGATTATCAAATTGGGGAGCTCCAAAATTTGGGCTATCAACCGGAACAGTTCGATGCCATTGCCCTGATCTATGCCCATTTTCCACCGAATATCCGATCAAATTATCATAAATTATTGGTCAGCTATCTCAAAAAAGGAGGCTATATCATTTTTGAAGGGTTCAGTAAAAAGCATTTGGAGTATCGCACCATCAATGAAAAAGTGGGCGGACCAAAAAATTTGGAACTTTTGTTTTCGATCAAAGAATTGGAACAGGATTTTGATGGATTTGAAATTCTGGAACTCAAAGAAACCGTGATTGAACTCAACGAAGGTACCGGACATGTCGGCAAAGGTTCGGTGATTCGATTTTTGGGGAAGAAGAAATAGGCAATTGCAATTAAAGTCCCCAAAACTATAGTTTTCCGATTATCTTTATCCCCAGATTTTTTAACTTATAACTTTAAAGTTATCGCTAGATTAAAATGGGAAAAAGAAAATATACCATTGCCGTTGTTCAATTAAATCTCAACAACACTCCGGAAAACAATCTCAAAAAATGTGTGGAATGGGTGAGAAAGGCTGCTTCACAAGGAGCCGAGGTCATTTCGTTGCCCGAACTCTATAGTAGTCACTATTTCTGTCAAAGCGAGGACGTGGATAATTTCAAATATGCCGAACCATTGTACAGCACCTCTTTTGATGCGTTCAGTGCATTGGCCAAGGAATTGGGTGTGGTGATCATTGTGCCCTTTTTCGAAAGACGAATGGCCGGTGTTTACCATAACAGCGCTTATATTATTGACACGGATGGCTCCGAAGCCGGACTGTACCGAAAAATGCACATTCCGGACGATCCCCACTTTTATGAAAAGTTCTATTTCACCCCCGGAGATTTGGGCTTCAAGACCATATCGACCAAAAAAGGAAATGTGGGCACCCTGATCTGTTGGGATCAATGGTATCCCGAAGCAGCTCGATTAACGGCCCTTCAGGGTGCGGAAGTACTCTTCTACCCTACTGCCATCGGGTGGCACCCAAAAGAGAAAGCAGAATATGGTGCCAATCAATACGGTGCTTGGATGAACGTAATGAAGGGCCATGCCGTGGCCAATGGGGTCTTTGTGGCAGCCGCCAACCGAATCGGGCTTGAAAAATACTTGCCTGGAACCGATGGCATTGAATTTTGGGGTGCATCGTTTATTTGTGGACCCCAAGGTGAAATTCTGGCTCAGGCCTCCCATGATCAAGAAGAAATATTACTGGCAGAGGTAGATTTGGATCTTCAGGAAAATGTGCGCCAGAACTGGCCCTTTTTACGTGACAGACGTATTGATAAATACGACGGCATAACCAAAAGGGCAATTGACTAACATGGGAACTTCAGGATGGAAATTCCCAGCGGAATGGGAAAAGCAACAGGGCATTTTATTGTGTTTTCCGCACAACGGTAACGACTGGCCAGGCAAATACGGTGCTATTCAGTGGGCCTTTGTGGAATTCATTAAAAAAGTGACCTCGTTTGAAACGGTTTTTCTGGTGGTGGCCGATGAAAAATTGAAAGATAAGGTCACGGCCATGTTAGAAACCGCCCATGTAAACTTGGATAATGTTTCCTTCATCATCCATAAGACCAATCGAAGCTGGATGCGGGACTCCGGCCCTATCATAGTGAAAAAGGGCAAGGAGCGGAAAGCACTCAATTTCAATTTTAACGGTTGGGCCAAATATGCCAATTACAAATTGGACCGACATGTGCCCAGTAAAGTGTCTGCCCACTTGAACATCCCCATGGAACAGGTTTTTTATAAAGGGAAACCAGTGGTTTTGGAAGGTGGCGCCATCGATGTAAACGGAAAAGGAACCTTGATCACTTCCGAAGAATGCTTATTGGACCCCAAAATCCAAGTGCGAAATCCGGGTTTCACCAGAGAAGACTACGAGGCAATCTTTAATGACTATTTGGGCGTTACGAACACCATTTGGTTGGGAGATGGCATCAAAGGGGATGACACCCACGGACATATTGACGATTTGGCGCGGTTTGTCAACGAGGACACCATTGTAACGGTTGTGGAATCGGATAAGAAATCGCCCAATTATGCTGCTTTGCAGGATAATTTGAAACGTTTGGAAGGTGCCGTGCTGGAAAATGGCAAAAAACCGAACATAGTGCAATTGCCCATGCCCCAGCAAATCGATTTTGACGGGGTTGTCCTTCCGGCCAGTTATGCCAATTTCCTGATCTTGAACAAGGCCGTTTTGGTGCCTACATTCAATGACAGTAGGGACCGTGAAGCCTTGAACATTTTGGCCGATGTATTCCCAAACAGAGAAGTCATTGGTGTCAGTGCCATCGACTTTATATGGGGTTTTGGTACGTTGCATTGTTTGAGTCAGCAAATACCTGTGTAAAAAAAATTAAGAAGAAACCTTACTCGACTTACTGTTGGTCTGGGTTAAATAGCACTACCGCATTAAACCTTGATTGCAACAAAGTTGAATCGATAAATTTTGTAATCAATTCAAAAACTTCAAGTGGTTGTGGTTTATTTTATCTAATTTGAGTAGCATCAAAAATTGATAATGAGACCATTAGCATTTATAATTTTAGCTTTTTTACAAATAAATTTAGTTTTTGGCCAGACTTCTTTAAAGGCCATTAACCTTGAAAACGGAGACTTTAAAGTAGGATTTAATCATTATTTAGCATCCGACAGTACAAGAACCTACAAAAGAATATTCGATTGGAATAACCAGAGTATTCCAAGACCTATTCCCATAAGCATATGGTATCCTGCAACCCATACCGCAGGTGATGTTGAGCATTTGTCCATATTGGATTATATGCACATCTTAAAAGAGGAAGAGGAATGGGAACACTTGCCCAATGATCAGATACTAAATTGGTTTGAATTTCCGAACAACTTGGCCAATCAAAACCATCTAAAGGAACAGGTGAATGCTGCATATAGGATACATGCGGCTGAAGGCAAATTCCCAGTGGTTGTTTATGCCCCCAGTTATCAAGCATCATCCATAGAAAATTTTGCTTTGTGCGAATACTTGGCCAGTCATGGTTACGTCGTTATTGCCAGTCCAAGCAGAGGAGCCGAAAATCGATTTTTTGAAGGAGGAACCCCCAAAGATTTGGAAACCCAAGCTAGGGACATTGAACTTTTGATCAAGGAAGTCCAAAAATTACCTTATGTGAGTGCCAACCATATGGCCACCATGGGTTTTAGCTTTGGAGGATTGTCCAATGTGCTATCCCAAATGAGAAATGAAAATATTAAGGCCATTGTCAGTTTGGATGGCAGTATAAAATACCAATTCGACACCTTGAAAAAGTCACCGTTCTTCAATATGGAAAAAGTGGATGTTCCCTTTATCCACATGGCCCAAAAGAACATTCCGGAACAAGTGTTGATTGAAGATAAGTTACCATCCGAACTCAATTCTAAATTTGAGTTTTACGATAGTCTTACCAATAGCAAGGCCTATCGATTAAAGTTCCATAACCTTACCCATTCTCATTTTAGCACCTTAGGGGTTTTGTTAAAGCCAAGGGATAAAAGACAGGATAAGACTGACGCGGAGATTATGGAATCCTACAAGTTGGTATCTCAATATGCCTTGAATTTTCTGGACGCTTATTTGAAAAATGATTCGGTCGCCCTTAATTTTTTAAATACTGCCCATTCCAAGAATGGAATGGCTGAGGGTTTGTTGAAATACCAGACCAAAGAGCCACAAGTGATGGAATTTGGTTTCAATGATTTCAATGAAATGGCTGCAAAGCAAAATTACCAGGAACTGTATGCGCTTTATGAGTTGTCTTTAAAAAAACACCCTTCGTTGGAATTGGCCGAAGGGAAACTCAACAACCTTGGTTTGCAATTGGTGTTCGATCCAAAAACATCGGGTTATGGCATCAACATTTTTTTATTGGCCACTTCATTATATCCAAATTCATGGAACCTTTATGATAGTCTGGCGGAGGCCTATTTGTTTTTGGGGGATACTAGCTATGCGATTTCCAACTTTAAAAAGTCCTTGGATTTAAATCCACAAAACCAAAATGCAATAGACAGGTTGGAACAATTAAAGCCATAAATGGGGATTTGCTTTAATTAAAAAAGGACTAACTTGGTAAGCATCACAAAATACCAAGTTATGAAACCAACCTATTACCTCCTACTCTTTTCCTTATTGGTATTGAGCAGTTGTGCCAAACCCCAACATTTCGATGTACTGATCAAAAACGGCCAGATTGTTGACGGTTCGGGCCAACCCTCCTATATCGGTGATGTGGGCATCAATGCCGACACCATTGCGGCTGTAGGAAATCTGGAAGCTACGGGCGACCTCGAAATCGATGCAACTGGATTGGCGGTTTCTCCGGGTTTCATCAACATGTTGAGCTGGGCCACAGTATCCTTGATCGAGGATGGGCGCTCCATGGGCGATATCAAGCAAGGGGTGACCTTGGAAGTGATGGGCGAAGGCTGGTCCATGGGTCCACTGAATGAACAAATGAAAAAGCAGGAGCAAGAAAACCAGGGCGACATTAAATACGAAGTGGCCTGGAACACCCTAAACGAATATCTCGAATACCTGACCAAAAAGGGCATTTCGCCCAATGTGGCCTCTTTTGTGGGGGCAACTACCCTACGCATCCATACGGTCGGGTTTGAGGACCGTGCCCCTACCCCTCAGGAACTCGATTCCATGAAATTGATGGTGAAACAGGCCATGGAAGAAGGCGCCATGGGTGTGGGATCATCGCTGATCTATGCACCAGCGTTTTACTCCAGTACCGAAGAACTCATCGAACTTTGTAAGGTGGCCGCAGAATACGACGGCATGTATATTTCCCACATGCGAAGTGAAGGCTCACGTTTGTTGGAAAGCTTGGACGAACTCATCCGCATTGCCGATGAAGCCGGTATTCGTGCCGAAATCTATCACTTAAAGGAAAGCGGCAAGGACAATTGGGACAAATTTGATGCTGTGGTTGCCAAAGTGGATTCCGCGCGTGCCGCCGGATTGCACATTACAGCCGATATGTACAACTACGTAGCGGGTGCCACGGGATTGGATGCCTCCATGCCGCCTTGGGTGCAGGAAGGGGGCTATGACAAATGGGCCGAACGCTTGCAGGACCCTGCCATTCGTAAAAAGGTCATGGAAGAAATGAGAACGCCCACCGATGAGTGGGAAAGTCTCATGCAAGCCGCCGGAGACCCCAGTAAAATATTGTTGGTCGGGTTCAAAAATGACACTTTAAAGCACTACACTGGCAAAACCTTGAAGGAAGTGGCCGAGATACGCGGCACTTCTCCTGAAGAAACAGCCATGGATTTGGTGGTACAGGATGGTAGCCGTGTGGGCACCATCTACTTTTTGATGTCCGAGGACAATGTAAAAAAACAGATTGCCCTGCCCTGGATGAGCTTCGGTTCCGATGCCGGCTCCTTGGCTACCGAAGGGGTGTTTCTAAAATCGAACACCCACCCTAGGGCCTATGGCAATTTTGCTCGACTGTTGGGCAAGTATGTGCGGGAAGAAAAGGTGATTTCCTTGGAAGAGGCCGTACATAAATTGAGTCAATTGCCCGCCACCAATTTAAAAATCAAAAAACGAGGAAGCCTTACCGAGGGCAATTATGCCGATGTGGTGCTTTTTGACCCGGAAACCATCATTGACAAAGCCACTTTTGAAAATCCCCATCAATATGCCGAAGGCATGGTACATGTGTTTGTGAACGGCACCCAAGTGTTGAAGGATGGTGAACATACCGGAAACATGCCCGGTCGTGTGGTTCGAGGTCCCGGCTATACCAAAGAGTGATCACATGAAAAGGCTTGTTTTGTGGGTAATTTGTTTGTTCCCAATGCTATTTTGGTCGCAATCGCAACAACATCAATTTGTGCTGTTCGATGTCACTTTTACCTATACCAAGCAGGATGCGGACACCTCCAGTCCTAGCAAATCCCATTATTATGTAACTGGGGATAGGCTAAATCCCGACCGACCGACAGACTGGACCTCGCCTGTGGATTATCGGAACGGTACGGTGCACATCCGCATTGAGGTGTTGGAAAAACCACCCGGCAACGAACCCACCAAATGGACCCTGTGCTACATTCCCAATCGCGGACAGGGCAACGGATACGGATGCACAGGCACTGACCTGTTTACCGAAGAAGGGGTTTATGAAAAGGATGTGCCCATGACGGAGTTTTGGGAAAACGAATCCATCATTTGGGAAGAAGGGATCAAACAAATGGATTTGGTGATCAAGGACGACAGCGGTGGCCAGGGCCATGCCCACAAACGCGCCGATAATGAAAAGTTTTTCCCTACCAAAGTGCGGATCACGATGGTGCAGGTAGCGAAGGGGGCAATGTATGATCCATCTATGTTAAATAACAAATAGAAATACGTTTTGAAAGTCATTTCGAAAAGAGGCGCGTGGTGACGATTGAGAAATCTCTTTTTTCAGATTTCTCACACTCCCTTTGGTCGGTTCGAAATGACGCTGGGTCCAAGTACATGGTATTGTCATTCCTGCGAACGCAGGAATCCAAAGTGTGAGATTATGGATTCCGCATCGTGCTTCGACTACCTGCCCGTCCAGTGGGTTCTCGACATGACAATTCTTTTGATTCGTGCAATTCGTGTCCAATATGTCATTTCGAAATGAGGCCATGGTGCCGATTGAGAAATCTCTTTTTTCAGATTTCTCACACTCCCTTCTTTCGGTTCGAAATGACGCTGCGTCCAATTACATAGTACTGTCATTCCTGCTAAAGCAGGAATTAATAAAACAAGAAGATGGATGCCATATCGTGCTTCGACTACCTGCCCGTCCAGTGGGTTCTGGACATGACAATTCGTTTGATTCGTGCAATTCGTGTCCAATATGTCATTTCGAAATGAGGCGCATGGTGCCGATTGAGAAATCTCTTTTTTCAAATTTCTCACACTCTCTACATTCGGTTCGAAATGACAGTTGTACGAAGTCCAAGAGAATGTTGTTCTGTCATTCCCGCCAAAGAATAAGATTATGGATTCCGCATCGTACTTCGACTTCCTGCCCGTCTGGCAGGCGGGCGCTCAGGGAACTGATCTGAGTGACACTTCGTGCCTAAGTGGTTAGTACCGCAAAATCTTACACTTCAATATTTTAACGTAAAAGTGGCTTTTTCAATGTGAAATATTTCTATCTTTATGTTAGAAATAAATAACACAAAATAAAAAATCATGAAATCAACAAAAACCGCACTGATCCTTGTTTTGGTAGGTGCAGTCATGTTTTCGGGAGGTTTATGGCTTTACTCCACAGGTAAAAGCCTAGGATTGTTGGAAATCGGCACCGCCATACTTGTTTTGATCGTGGTGCTTTTAAGTCTGTTTGTTGGGCTGAAACGCATAAAAGATGAAAAAAAAGGCCTACCCGTAGATGATGAATTGAGTCTTCGGATCAAACAAAAAGCGGGTGCCAGTGCCTTTTCGGTATCGTTCATTCTTTGGCCCATTATTTTAATCTTCACCATGGACTCTGATCTGGATGTCCGAATTCCGATTGAAATCGGGATTTTGGCCATGGGATTGATTTTCATCGGATTTTGGATCTACTATACAAGAATGGGATTGAAGGATGAAAACCAGAATTAAAGAGTTGCGCGCCAAGCATAACCTGACCCAAGAGGATTTGGCCAAAAAGGTGAATGTACGGCGCGAAACCATTGTTTTTTTGGAAAAAGGCAAATATAATCCATCATTGCAATTGGCGTATGATGTGTCCAAAGTGTTCGATTTGAGGATTGAGGAGGTGTTTGTGTTTGAAGATTCCAACTGAAGTCGGGCAGCTATGGTTTTTTGTTCTTGGCCTCAATCCATTTGGCCATATACTTAGTACTGGTCAAGGTTTGATGTTGCAGCAATCGCCCCATGAAGTTTTCGGTTCGATGAGCATCAAGATTGTCCATCAAATATTTCAACCGCTCCTCTAGCCTTTTTTGATGGGTTACTTTGTCAAAATGATAATTGAAGGTATAAATTCCCTGAGCTTGGGTCTGCTCCCATAGTTCTTGGTCGGTGTAAAATTGTACGGCGGCATGGGCAAAATCTGCCCAATTATCGGCTACCCTACCACCCCAGTTTTTATCATTGAACATGCCTTCTGCCCCTATTTTAGTAGTCACAGATGGAGTGCCGTTTCGCAAGGCATCCAATAATTTACCCTTGATTCCGGCTCCAAAGCGAAGTGGCGCCAAAAGCACTCTTGCGTTTCGAAGGATATCGGAAATATCTTCGGCCCATCCATGGACCAAAAAACCGGTATTCGGGTCGTTCCATTCGTATACGTGCTTCGGTAAGTATGCTCCATACACATGCAGTTGGGCATCGGGCAACTGCTGTCGAACTTGGGGCCAAATGTTGGTTTTCAAAACACGAAGCGCATCCACATTGGGAGCATGTTTTCCATTGCCCAAAGTCACAAAATCGATTCGTGTATTAAAGTCGGGCCATATAGCTTTTTCTTTTGTTGAAATAGCATCAAAAAACAAGGGCAGGTGCAGTAAAAACTGGTCAGGTATGCCCAATTCCTTCAGAAGTACCTCTTCAAAGCTGGAGACCATCAAAGTCAGGTCACTCCGATAGATACTGGCCACCTCGCGCAGTGTAAGGGGATGGTTCCTCCAATCCGTGATTGTAAAATCGACCTCCTTGTTCAAGGCTTCTTCCCTAGCCTTCCGTAGCGCATGCAAATCTTCGGTATTGAGAATCCGAATGGCCTGTGGGGCAAATTCGGCTACCCGCCAACCAAACTGTTCTTCTACCATAAAGCGATCGAAAACCACCACATCGGGCTGCAATGCCTGTACAAAAGTGTCAAAACTGGGATTGTTGAGTTCGATGGTTGCCTCCTCAATGCCTAGTTGCTCCAAATCCATGCTGTATTCTGTCTTGGTAGCGGTGGAAGCAAATGTAATCTGATAACCAAAGGTTATAAAGGTTTCCAACAATTGTTGCATGCGGCAGCCGGCAGCTGTGGTCGATGGTTCGGCCCATACAAAACCGATAACAAGAAGCTTTTTCATGCAGTTGGGCAAATAATCAAAGGTAAATGCTAAAAGTACGAAGTTGGAAGTAAAAGGTAAAGGTAAAGGTAAAGGTTTGAAGTTTAAGAGCCGAGAATCCAATATTCATGCAAGCTACATTCGGGCCGCAAACATTTTGGAAATACTGGAGCGCAATTTACGCTCGTAGTCTTCCTCCAACCATTCCTTGTAGTTTTTGGTGTTGTTCATAATGCAATAGGAATACTGCTTCACACGATAGGCGATTTCATCCTTCAGCTCCTTGGCCAAGATTCGGGCATCGAACACATCTTCGCTGTTTTCCACACAGATTTGGGCATGTTGCTCAATACTGCGCTCCAAAACCAACTTGGATTTCTTTCCTTCAGCAAAGACTTTCTTGTATTCTTCCTTGATATCAAACGTGATGTTTTCCGACTTGCTGAACTTGGCTTTGAGTTCATCCGGCATTTCATAGACAAAATCACGCTCGATTTCCTCATCATTTTTAATGTTCTCCAAGTAGAAATCGGGGAAATGAAAGATTTCCTGCCAATCGATGGGTGCATCCCAAGGTCCAAATCGGGCAATGTTGTTTCCCATATCGATGACATTGAATTCATCCTTGTCGGGCAAAATCCGAGAGCCCCGTCCGATCATCTGAAAATACAGTGTGAGCGATCGTGTGGCCCGGTTCAATATGATGGATTTTACGGTGGGTTCATCAAAACCAGTGGTCAAGATACTCACCGAAGTAAGGATGGCATCGGGAGTCTCGGCAAACCATTCCAGGATTTCCTTTCGCTCGTTGGCCGTGTTCTTGTTATCGAGGTGCCGAATATTGTAACCGGCCTTTTTAAAGGTTTCATACACATAGAGCGAGGTGTTGATACCGTTGTTGAAAATTAGGGTCTTGGTACCCTTGGCTATTTCTTCATAGGCGGTCAATAATTTGCCCAACATGCTATGGTTTCCATAAAACTCATCCGAAGATTTTACGGTATAGTCGCCATGGATGCCCAGTTTTAACGTCTTTAGGCTAACGTCGTAATTGTACAGGTTCGCCTTGGCCAAGAACTCCTTTTCAATCAATGATTTTATGGATTCCCCAATAATCAAATGCTTGTAATGGTCCTTCATGGGGAGCTTGATGTTGGAGCTCAGGGGTGTCGCGGTAACGCCAAGGATGGTCGCCTCATCAAAATATTTGAACAACTTTCGGAAGGAGTTGTAGTGGGCTTCATCGATAATGACCAAGCCAATGTTTTTGATGTCCACCTTTTCTTCCTGAAGTCGGTTGTTCAAGGTTTCCACCATGGCCACAAAGCACATGTAATCGTCTTGATCGTACAGTTCCTTTACCTCACTATTGATGATTTTGTTGGCCACACCAAATCCATGCAGCATTTGTGAGGTCTGCTTGCTCAATTCGATGCGGTGGGTAAGCACAATGACTTTTTTACCGGTATTTTGGATATACCTGCGCGTAATTTCGGAGAACACTACGGTTTTACCACCACCAGTGGGCAATTGGTAGAGAATATTGGTGCCCTCGGGCAGTTCTTCCAAATGCTTGAAGATCTTACGTAGATCTTCTTGCTGGTAGTCGTATAGTGTTTTTTTATGTACTGTTTTATTTACCTCCAAGAATCAATGGCTTAAGCGTTCCAAATTCAAAAACCCTACAAAATTAGGAGATTTTTGTCGGCGCTGGAAACGCCAATGTTGGAATTCTATCAATATTCTATCAACAATTGAAACTTTAACCTTTTTTAAGATAAATCCGGTACAAGCTCATAAGATTTGGATAAGAATAACATTTTGTGCTTGGAAAATCGGGTATAAAAACGTATAATATAAGCTTAAATCACTTTCAAATCCAAAGCAAGAATGAGGCAACTTAAAATCATTAAACAGGTAACCAACCGAGAATCCAAATCCCTAGACAAGTACCTACAAGACATCAGTAAAATTGATTTGATCACTGCGCAGGAAGAAGTGGAATTGGCACAACGGATTAGGGAGGGTGACCAAGTTGCCTTGGAAAAATTGACCAATGCCAACCTCCGTTTTGTGGTTTCTGTTGCCAAACAATACCAAAACCAAGGGTTGAAACTGCCCGATCTGATCAACGAAGGAAATGTGGGATTGGTAAAAGCGGCCAAACGATTTGATGAGACCCGTGGATTTAAATTTATTTCCTATGCCGTTTGGTGGATCCGGCAATCCATTCTTCAGGCCTTGGCCGAACAAAGCCGTGTGGTGCGACTGCCACTGAACAAGATCGGCTCAATCAATAAAATCAAGAAAACCTTCAGTTATTTGGAACAGGCCCATGAGCGTCCACCATCTGCGGAAGAAATTGCAAAGGAATTGGACATGACCGTTTCCGAAGTAAAGCAATCCCTTCGAAATTCGGGTCGCCATGTGTCCATGGATGCTCCACTAAAGGAAGGCGAAACTTCCAATTTGTATGATGTGTTACGTGCGGGCGATTCCCCAAAGCCGGACCGTGGCTTGATGCACCAATCCCTGAATACGGAAATAAACCGTGCACTGGACACTTTATCGCCACGTGAAGCGGATGTGGTCCGTTTGTATTATGGCATCGGGAATCAACCGTCAATGACCTTGGAAGAAATTGGCAGCACTTTCGATCTTACCCGGGAACGGGTTCGACAAATTCGGGAAAAGGCCATTCGCAAATTGCGGCATACTTCAAAGAGTAAAATTCTGAAGTCCTATTTGGGCTAGTCAAAAATTTCGATATAAAATAGAAAAGGGGATGCACAACGCATCCCCTTTTCCATGATATTCACTTAAACAACTTATGGGTGACTCAATAGATTAATATCAAAATCTGTGAGGATACTATTCAAATCCTGGATAAAATTCAGATAAGCTGTGTTGTCGTGATTATAATTTTTCATGGCTTCAGAATTTGGGGTTTTGTGTCTTATAAATAATCAAGCTCGGCCAGTTCGTTAACGGTCAAAATTTCGTTCAACTCCTGTAAAAATGCCAAGTATTCTTCTCCGTAGGTGTCGTATAACATTTTAATATCGGGGTTTATTATTTGGGTCTAACCTATTAACGTGAATCTATATCAAAGATTATTCGGGTACAATATTTTGTGGTGAATTTGGCATATTTGGTTGTGTAATTGCCATTTATTCCATGGTCATGATATCCAAGGTTACTCCAAATTCCAAGTCCGGATCCACCTTGCTTGGACGTATATTGAACTCGTCATAAATAAAGCACAGGTTCATGGGCAATCTTCTTCGTTCGCTTTCCGATATAAGGCCCAGTTTATCCTGAAGCTTGCTTTTTATTTCAAAAGCCTTGTTACTGATTTTAGCATTTTCATGTATTTCCAGTTCCGCTAAAAAAGGCAACTCTTTCCGGTCCCCTACCTCCAGCATTTGATCCATCAACATAAGTTTGCATTCCAGATCCTTCGCATGTTTGAACAGCGGGTAAAAAATACTTTGCAGGTATGCGGGTAATTCCTTGGTCGCCATAGTTCGGTTTTATTTACATGGTTCTGAACAGTTCCATTTCAAAATCCACCTGCTCCTGCACCATGGGGTATTCCATTACAAATTGTTCGTACAGGAAAGCCAGATGTTTGGCATCTTGTTCGGTCTTGCTCATCAAGGCCATTTGGTTAACAATATCGGTAAGTTCATGTGCCTTCATCATTTTTAGATTGGGTACAATTTTTTGGCAAGCTTGTTCCAAGTTGACGAAATCCTCATTCATCAAATGTACTTTGGCACTGCCTATAAATTCCAACACATTGTGCTTGAACATCCGCACCAGTTCTTCCATGAGCTCCATTTGGCCCATGCAATCCTCCAATACGGGTTTTAAATTGATCTTGTGGGCAGCAAAGCCCGAATCCAAACTTTTTTCTATGGTCTGAAAACTGATCGGCATATTTTCCGGGGTATTTGATTCTGTTTCAAAAAGCTCTTGAGTAAGTTGTTGTAAGGCTTTTACAATGGCATATTGTTTTTGGGTCAAAGGGGTTTGTTCCAATGCAGCGATCAATTTTTGCATTTGGTTGGCATCCTTTCTGTCCAAGCACTTTTTGCTTGAACCCGCTATGCCCACTTTTTGGTAGATGGTTTCGAGTTGTTTCATTTCGGAAACCCCAAAAACCTTGTCTTCCAGTCCATGTTTAAAGATTTCAAAGGATTTTTTAAGTTCTCCGGCCTCCACAATGCCCAATTCTTCATATGAGAATGAGCTGAGTCCGATTTCCAATTTTTCCAGATATAAGAGTAATTCGCGTGTTCCCAATGGTTTGATTACTATGAATGTTTACCCTAAAATGTGGAATCCATTGAGGGTTGGCAATTTAATGTTCCGTAGGATTCGGATTTTGTTGTCAAATTGCGTTATTTGTAGGTGTAAAAAACCAACCATGAAACAATTCTACCTTTTATTGAGCACTATCGCACTGATTTCCTGTGCAGAGAAACAACCTAAAGCCACTGAAAACTTGGAAGAAAAAGCCCGTCGCATTCACGATGCGGTGATCACCATTGACACCCACGACGACATCAATGTCAAAAATTTTACAGACAGTATCAACTATACCCAAAACCTGGATACCCAGGTCAATTTGCCCAAAATGAAGGAGGGTGGATTGGATGTGGCTTGGCTGATTGTGTATACCGGTCAAGACACGTTGAGTGCCGATGGGTATGCCAAAGCTTCCGACAACGCTATGTCCAAATTCGAGGCTATTCACAAATTGTGTGAAGAAATAGCTCCCGACCAAATTGAATTGGCCCTTACCTCGGCGGATGTACGCCGAATTGTGGACTCTGGAAAAAAAGTGGCCATGATCGGGGTGGAAAATGCCTATCCCATTGGTGAGGATCTTTCTAAAATCGAGGAATACCAAAAACTTGGTGCCCGATATATTTCCCTTGCACACAACGGACACAGTCAGTTCAGTGATTCCAATACCGGTGAGCAGGATAGCGTTTGGCTACATAATGGATTGAGTGACCTGGGCAAACAGGCTGTTGCTGAAATGAACCGCGTGGGCATCATGATCGATGTCTCCCACCCTTCCAAGGAAGCCATGAAACAGATGATCGAGCTTACCAAAGCGCCCATTATCGCCTCCCACTCTTCAGCTCGAGCGTTGTGCAACCATAGCAGAAACTTGGATGACGAGCAGTTGCTCCTCATGAAAGAAAATGGTGGTGTGGTGCAGACCGTGGCCTTCAGCTCCTATTTGAATACGGAAAAACATGAAGCGCGCGCCGACTACATGAAACAAGTGTACCAAAAAGTGGCCGATTCCCTGGGCGTTGATTGGTACGAACGTTCCCAATTCGCCACACTGAGCAAGGAACAAAGGGACGCCTTTTTTGAATACTACCCCAAAGTGGTAAATATCGCCAAGGAACTGGCCGAAAAGGACCCTAACATTCCACCGGCTGTAAATGTGTCCGATTTCGTGGACCACATTGATTACATGGTGAAACTCATCGGTATTGATCACGTGGGCATCAGCTCCGATTTTGATGGAGGTGGTGGCATAGAAGGTTGGTCCGATGCCTCTGAAACCTTCAATGTGACCCTGGAACTGGTAAAACGAGGGTATACCGAAGAGGAAATCGCCAAATTGTGGGGCGGAAATCTCATGCGTGTATTGGACGAGGTTCAGGCCGTTGCCCAAACCATGAACTAAACGGCTTCCTCCTTTTCCTTCTTGGCCAAACGATCTTTTACGTATTCGATCTTGGTCTTGCCATGGGGCTTAGGATTGCCTTGATCATCCAGATTTACCATAATGATATTGTCCACGGTAACGATACTTTCGTGGGTCATCTTATTTCGAACCTCACAGTTGAGGGAAATGGAGGTGACCCCGAATTTGATCACATCGATACCAATTTCAATGATGTCACCATCCACTGCGGTGCTCATAAAATTGATTTCGGACATATATTTGGTAACTACTTTCTTGTTTTCCAACTGAATGATGCTATAAAGCACCGCCTCTTCATCTATCCAGGCCAGGACCTTCCCGCCAAACAGTGTTCCATTGGCGTTCAAATCTTCGGGTTTTACCCATTTTCGTGTATGAAATCGCATATTGAAACTAATTAATTATTGCCGCAAAGTTAGGTTGATCTCACATTGCTTGTTCATCCTAAACCCTACTAATTTTATATAATTATCAATTTGAAATAATTCGGTTTCCCGTAATAGCAAGTACGCAATTTTAGGGCTTTTGGATTTTTAATTCCTTGAAAATAAGCCGTTGTCCTTGATAAGCAGGCTTGTAATGGATGATCGGACAAAAAATGATCGCATTGTGGTATGGGATGTTCATAACATCGTTGACAACTAATGGGGATTTAAAAACGGACAGATTGATCATTATGTAATTTTAATAAAACTAAAAGCCATGGATTCACGATCCAAGAGTCTTTTGGACATTCGTCCAGAAATTCCACAAGCACATTTTAATAGCCAAATGAGTTTTGATGAGCGGTTTCAAAACCAAACATTACGACCAGTGATCAAGCTTCAAAACTTTCTGCTCGTAGAAGCATTCAAGAATTATGTGAACAAACACAAGGGTGTTTTTCATGACCTTTCCTTGGAGAAAAAGCTACAATATATTGAGCGTGCCATCCAAAAGGACATCAAATTCCGAAATTCATTAAAAGGGATGGTCATTGGGCAATTTACCGTAGAGGAGTACACAGATTACATATCCAATTCATCAGCATTGAACAAGCGGATGATGAACATGGTGGTCGAACGCTTGAAAGATCAGGTCCAACTATTGGACCATGAGGCACTTTTACAAGAGTGATTCCCCGTTCAAATTGGTGGTAAGCACGTCGCTCATCAAATCAAAATAAGGGCGTATGGCTCGATAAGACCGGTCGACTTCCCCTAAAAATTGTGGGGATAACACTTCTTGATCGGCAAAGTTGCGTACAAAAATGTACTGTTTGTGTTTGATCAAATCGATATCCGGGTGTTCCTTATCAAATCCTTTTGGTGCCGTTTTCACCGTTTCACCCTTTAATTCTCCCCAAACCGCTTTAAAGTCCGGATTACCGATAACCTGCCTAAATTCAGAGGCGTCCATTTCCAATTCCTTGCGGATGCGAAAAAGATCTTCCTTGTTCGGCGCCCAAAAACCGGTGGCCAAAAAAGATTCCCCTGGCTTTAAGTGCATATAGTACCCGCCTCTCAAATTGGCTCCCAAACGAGAAAACGAACCTGCAAAATGGGATTTATACGGGGTTTTATCCTTGGAAAAGCGCACATCACGATAAATACGGAACATTTTCATTTTTTCGATGTCATCGTGATGGTTCAGGTTATCCTTCACCGCTTCAAAAAAAGACTTTACCGCTTTTTCGTGCGTTTTAAATTCCGACTTGTGTTCTTCGAACCAATCCCGATTATTGTTCTTTTCAAGTTGTTTTAAAAAATCAAATGCAGGTTTGGAAATCGTACTATTGGTCGCCATATATCGATGATATGTTATTTTTAAACTAAAGTTACCGTTTTATCCCTGCCTATGGTAAGGAATTGCATAATTTTAGGACAATAGTAGGTATTATGGACAAAGAAAAAATCATAGCCGAACTGAACAGGCATAAAAAATTGCCCTATCTCGATTTTAGGCTCAAACAGGAAACCGAAGATTTTACCGATACCCTTTTTTACACTCTTTTTGATGCGAATACGCCTGTAGCGGTGAATTTGGAATTGCTGGAAAAGCAGTTCAACCGCTTGATGGATATGGCTTGTTTGGAGTTGGAACGACCCAGCAACGAGTTATGGGACAACTATGTTTCCCATTTGCCGGAAATTTTGGAAAAATTGAACCTGGATGCCGAAGCTATCCTGAACTGTGACCCTGCTTCCTTGTCTATCCAGGAAATTTATATGGCTTATCCAGGTTTTTATGCCATTTCCATATATCGATTGGCCCACGAACTTTACAAACAAAATGTGCCCTTGGTACCCCGATTGATGACGGAGTATGCGCACCGGCAAACAGGTGTGGACATCAATCCCGGAGCCCAGATCGGAAAATCGTTTTTTATTGATCACGCCACTGGAGTTGTGATTGGGGAAACAGCCATTATTCATGATAATGTAAAAATCTATCAAGGAGTTACCCTAGGAGCTTTGTATGTGGCCAAAAATTTGGAGAAGACCAAAAGACACCCGACCATTATGAGCAACGTGACCATTTATGCCAATGCGACTATCTTGGGAGGCAATACCGTTGTGGGCGAAAATTCAATAATTGGGGGTAATGCATGGGTCACAGCCTCAGTCCCACCAAATTCAACCGTTTTTCATACCCCTGAAATCAAAATTAAGACAGCGCCAAATGTCTAAAAGTATACTCGATCTTATTGGAAACACACCTTTGGTGGAATCCAAAGTATTGAACACCAATCCCAATGTAAAAGTGCTATTTAAACTGGAAGGCAATAATCCAGGTGGAAGTGTTAAGGACCGCCCAGCCTATAACATGATCAAAAGTGGGTTGGAACGGGGCGATTTTACGAAATCCTCGAAGTTGATTGAGGCCACAAGCGGCAACACGGGTATTGGATTGGCGATGGTAGCCAGTCTTTTCGGTTTGGACATCGAATTGGTAATGCCGGAAAACTCTACCAAGGAACGGGTACAGACCATGCGTGCCTATGGTGCCAAAGTTACCTTGACTCCAGCCGATGTGGGCATAGAAGGTGCTCGAGATTACGCGGAGTCCAAAGTGAAGCATGAAGGGTACATTATGATGAACCAATTCGCCAATGCTGACAATTGGAAGGCCCATTACAAAACCACGGGACCAGAAATTTGGCGCGACACGAATGGTGAAATCACCCATTTTGTATCGAGTATGGGCACCACAGGAACCATTATGGGGACTTCTACCTTTTTGAAGGAACAAAGTACAAATGTCCAAATTGTGGGAGTGCAACCTACCGATAACTCCAAGATACCGGGCATACGCAAATGGCCAAAGGAATACTTGCCCAAGATTTTCAATCCAAGTAAAGTGGATGTGGTAATGGAAGTAAGCGAATTGGAGGCTATCGAAATGGCCAAAAGGCTAGCCAAGGAAGAAGGAATTTTTGCTGGGATGAGCAGCGGAGGTGCCGCTACCGTGGCATTGCGTCTTGCGGAGACCTTAGAAAGTGGAACCATTGTATCCATTGTCTGCGACCGTGGCGATCGTTATTTATCCTCCGATCTTTTTGAGGGATAACATCCTTTTTTCACATCATAAAATCGTTGCTAGATATCAGATTTTTCTGATTATCCAACATTGATTACGGTTTGTCGATTTGATTTAAATATTAATTTCCAAACTGCGTTCTTTGAATTGAATTTAATTCCCAAATCTTGATTCAACATGAACGTAATTACCAAAATCTTCAATTGGAAAGTAACCCTTCTTAGCAGTGCTATAATTTTAATACTATTGGTCGTTTTGGATTTCTATGGTGTGTATACCAATAGTTTTTATATTCTAAAACCCGACAATTATATCTTTCCGTTGTTAAGTACCGTTCATTTTGTATACTTATATGTGGTTTGGTTCAAAATTCGGGAGTATGAACTGCCGGATCCCAAAATGAGAAACATAGAATTTACGCTGTACGCCATACTTCTAGTCTATTTTTACAAAATTTATGACAGTTACCAGATTTTGATTTCTGTTTCAGACTATGACGAACATGTTATTCCGGCTACATTTCAACCTATGGCCATCCTAACCCTGGTGCTGTATGGCCTTTTGCCCCTATTGACATTTTATACTTTTTGGCTTCGTAGAAAATATATTGGGGCTTATAATTTTGAAAATTATAACGACAATCTCAATATTTGGCAATAATCGTTATAGTCCTCTAATGTAGCTTCCGTACAGGTCTTTGAACTGAAAACCTTGCACGAAACGGTGCTTGCTCAATTTTTTGTGCGCGACCAATCCCCAAAGCAATAGTTCTTTCAAGAAATAAGAATCTTCTTTGGAAATTTCAGGTTGATGCGTCTTGATAAGTTGGTTCAATGGGCCCACGGCATCCAATTTAGATTTGTAATCAGCATCGGAATCATCATCCAAAAGATCAAAGCCTTCCCCTTCAAAAAACCAAAGCACCAATTCATCGTAATCGGTTTCCTCCTCCTTACGTTGCAATTTTTCAATTTTGGGGAAGAATTTTGGAAATATGGATTTCACGGCATCCTCGATCAAGGTTTCCGCTACAAATCCAGCTCCCTCCTGCTCACCTTCATATACCAATTCAATTTTTCCGGTGATGGATGGGATCACGCCCATAAAATCACTTAATCGAACAGATGTTTCCGAATCTCCACTTAATATGGCCCTTCGTTCGGCCGTACTCAATAAGTTTTCGAAGGCAGTGATGCTCATTCGGGCACTTACACCACTTTTGGCATCCACATATTCACTTTTGCGTGCTTCAAAACTGATTTGTTCCAACAGGTCCATGGCCAGTTCTGGCACATAAATATGCTCGGATTGCCTATTGTCCAAACGGGCTTCTTGCTTGGTTATCTTCTTCGCAATATCGATGCTTTCCGGATAGTGGGTCAAAATCTGCGAACCGATACGATCCTTCAAAGGGGTTACAATACTGCCTCGATTGGTGTAATCTTCGGGGTTTGCCGTGAACACAAACTGAATGTCCAAAGGCAATCGTAATTTAAACCCTCGAATTTGTATATCGCCTTCCTGCAGTATATTGAATAGGGCTACCTGAATTCTTGCTTGAAGATCTGGCAGCTCATTGATTACGAAAATACATCGGTTGGCCCTTGGAATCATTCCGAAATGAATCACGCGGTCATCAGCGTAAGATAGTTTAAGGTTGGCTGCTTTAATCGGATCCACATCGCCTATCAAATCGGCAACGGTAACATCGGGTGTGGCCAGTTTTTCGAAGAACCGTTCATCTCGATGTATCCAGGTAATGGGTGTGTCATCGCCTTTTTCCTTGATAAGCTCCATGGCGTATCTGGACATCGGACACATTGGATCGTCGTGGATTTCCGAACCGGCCACAATCGGCATCCATTCATCCAACAGTTGTACCATCAAACGGGCCAAGCGGGTCTTGGCTTGTCCGCGAAGCCCCAATAAATTGATGTTGTGTCTTGAAAGAATGGCGCGTTCCAATTCTGGGATCACCGAATTTTCATAGCCCCAAACACCTTTGAACACTTCTTCTTTATTTCGAATTTTTTCCAATAAGTTGTCACGAAGCTCATCCTTGATGCTTTTACTCTTATAGCCTGCATTCTTGAGCTCGCCCAGTGTTTTTATTTTGATGTGGTCCAATTTCATGAGGTTATTATCCTTTGATTCTTCTTTTTCTGTTTTGTTCGTAATCTTCAAAAATCATTTCGCCCAATCCCTTTAGCCCAGTGTAAAAGGCCTTCCCCTTGTTCGCTTTGGTAAATTCCCGTACAAATTGCATTAAATAAGGGTCCTCAGCAATCATAAAGGTGGTAATGGGTATGTGCAGCTTTCTGGCCTGCTGTGCCATGGTGTAGCATTTTTCCACGATATAATCGTCCAGGCCAACACTGTTCTTGTAGTAATCGCCATTGGGCAAACGGATACACGAAGGTTTGCCGTCGGTGATCATAAAAATCTGTTTATTGGTGTTCCGCTTACGTCGAAGCATGTCCATGGCCAGTTGAAGTCCAGCAACCGTATTGGTGTGGTACGGCCCCACTTTTAAATAGGGCAATTCCTTGATGGCAATGGGCCAAGCATCGTTCCCAAATACCAAAATGTCCAGGGTGTCCTTCGGGTACCGGGTGGTGATGAGCTCAGCGAGGGCCATGGCCACTTTTTTGGCGGGGGTAATGCGGTCCTCCCCATATAAGATCATACTGTGACTGATGTCAATCATCAATACCGTACTCATCTGTGCCTTATATTGGGTATCCTCAACGACCAAATCTTCCTCATTCAGGGAAAAACTGTCGAGACCATGGTTTACTTGGGCATTTTTAAGACTCTCGGTCATGGAGATATGTTCCAAGGAATCCCCAAAACGATATTCACGAAACTCCCCGGTATGTTCATCTCCCCTCCCCGATTTTCCTGTGCGGTGGTTTCCGGACCCACTGCGCTTGATCTTGCCAAAAATTTGATCCAACGCTCGCTGTCGCAGTACTCGCTCCAATTTGGCCGTGATGGATAAGTTGCCTCCGCCACCGTTTTCATCGCCTTCTTCAGCTTCACCGCCTTGCTGCCCATCCATGTCAAATTCTTCACGGATATAACCTTTGGCCTTTAGGTCTTCAATAAAATCATCAATGGTGTAGTCTTCATCAGTGAGGTCATATTCCTGATCCAATTGACGCAGCCAATCCAAAGCTTCTTCCACATCACCTGAAGTATGCGTGATGAGTTCTTGAAAAATCTCAAAGAGTTTTTCGAACGGGGTTTGATCAGGAGCTTCGTAATTGGTGAAACGAAACCCTTTTCTTGTGTTCATAGCCATTACATAAAATTACGGCATTTCCATGTAATGACGATTGCTTTAGAAAAAACTTAACGCTCTTGTTCAACAACAAAATGGAAAATGTTGATAAAGAAAAAGTGCCGGGCCCTAGAAACCCGACACTCTGGCATTCAACCAACCTAAACTAATCTTCCACAAAAGTGTAACTGGTCCGAACAAACTCTGTCAACCTAAAATAGCCAAAGGCATAGTTTTCAGGATTTGTCTCATTGATGCAATTCCCTTTTACCGCCACTGGGGTTGTTTCAAAAAGTCCTACACCTCCCAGCTGTGCCGTCAAAATTTTCATATAGTCATAGTAGGCTCCTGAAATACCATACATTTCAATGATAACAATATCACCAGGTGCGAAAGGAGTAATGTTCTCCTCTTCGTTTTCCTCAATTTCGTACCACCAGTCAAGCTCGTTCCCGTTCACAAATTCATCCTCGCCCACTTCTAAATCTGGTAGCAAGTCTCCATCCCGTTGAAACTTAAAAAGGTAATTGTTTCCTTCCTCGATGGGGTCGGTGAATACCACATGAACTTCAAGTGCATCGGTGTCGAACCCTTCTTCACGGGCTTGAAACACATCGGTGATGTTGGTAACACCCGTCATGGTTTCAGTAGCAGTATAGATTTCCCCATTATACTCAATTCGAAGTGAATAGCTTTGCCCTAACACAGGGTTGAACGTTGTGGTGCGATATTCTCCATTGCCTTGATCGGCAAAATCGAAGGTTTCGTTGTTTGTAAGATTCGTGACCACTACATTGGCACCGGTCACCGCTGAGATGGTATTGGTATCAAAAAATGGTGTGGACTCGCTCAATTTTATGGTCTGTACATTTCCCGTGGTACCTTTTTCCCAGTCCAAAGAGGCTTCTACCACCAAGCGTTTGGGACCTTCTTGGACTTCAACGTCCACTATATCCTCGCAAGAGGCGAAAGTTATTATAATGATCAGTGCTAAGAGTTCTTTCAATGTTTTCATGGTCTAGAATTTAAAGTTGTAGGTTAATGAGGGAACTATGCCAAAAATGGCAGTTCTTGTGGCTTCATTGGCTCCTGTTTCCAAATTTTGTCCAAAGGAGATGGAGGCAGCGTTCTTTCTGTGATACAAGTTGTAGATGCTGAGTACCCACTCCCCTTTAAAGCGTTTGTTCTGATATTTTCTGGGCTTGTAATTCACGGAAACGTCCATTCGATGATAGGCTGGCAAACGATCTGAATTTCTATCAGCATAGCTGGCAATGGACAATCCTTCGTATTGATACTGTCCATTGGGATACGTCACCGGTCTGCCGGTTTGAAAGACCAAATTGGTACCAAAACTCCATTGATCGTCCAAACGATAAGCTCCCGAAACGGAGATGTCATGGGTTCTATCAAAAAACGCATTGTACCATTCCCCGTTATTGATGCCGGGGCCTCCAGCATTGCCACCAAGGGTCCTTTGTTCGGATTTTGAGAGTGTATAAGCAATCCAACCTGTTAGGTTACCCTCATTTTTCCGAAGTAATAATTCCAAACCATAGGCACGCATTTCACCATTCAAGATTTCGGTCTCAATGGAATTTTGCCCTACCAATTCCGCCCCATCTATGTAGTCTATTCGATTATCCACGGTTTTGTAGTAGGCTTCCACTTCCAATGAAAAGATCTTATTCGAAAAATTACGGAAGTAACCCAACGCATACTGGTTCGACAGTTGGGGTTTAATAAACGGACCACTGGGGGTCCAAACATCCAATGGGGTTACCGATGAAGTATTGGACAACAAATGGATGTACTGGGCTGTTCGTGAAAAACCTGCTTTGATGGATGCATCATCGTTCAACAGATACGCAAGGGAAACACGAGGCTCCAAATTACCAAAGTTTTCAATGGCATCACCCTTTGCATAATTGGTTTCGCCTATGACTTCTCCCCGTTCATAAATGCCTAATTGCGGATTGTACACTACAGGTTGTCCGTTTATATATTGGTTAATGAGTTGCCCACCCAGTCTGGAGAAGGTGCTAAATCGAAGACCATATTGTGCTGTCAACCTTGGGCTCAATTTATGCTCTGCATTTAGATAAAAACCACTTTCAAAGGCTCGCTTTTGGTCCAGCTTCAATGCATTTACAGGGGATGTATCAGCTGTTGGGGTTACTTCTCCCGGGTCAAAATCATAAAAAATACCATTGGCGCCAAAATCCAATTTGAAGGCATCGCTCAAATAGTATTTAAAGTCATACTTAAGATTGTAGTTGGTAATGGAGGATACCCACACAAACTCCTCTTGGGCAAATTCCAAATCGTAATCGTATCGACTTAAAATTGCCGAAAGGTTCGAAAACAGGCGGTCATTAAAAATATGGTTCCAACGTAGGTTTCCTGAGGCATTTCCGTAGCAGCTGTCAAAAGCATTACCCAGTTTAAAGGCATCCCGCCCAAAATAGCCACTGAGAAAAAGTTTATTATTAGGGTTTATGCTGTAGTTGGTCTTTAGGTTTAGGTCGTAAAAACTGACACTGTTCTCTTCCCCGGCAGCTTTCAGCAATAGGTCCACATAGGAACGGCGACCTGCCACCAAGAAGGAGCCCTTATCACCAAACATGGGGCCTTCCGCAGTCAGTCGGCTGGAGATGATGCCGATACCCCCATTCAGTTCAAAGTTTTTACTGTTCCCATCTTTTTGCCGAATGTCCAATACCGAGGAGACTCGACCGCCAAATCGTGCGGGGATGCCTCCTTTGTACAGTTTTACATCCTTGATGGCATCTGCATTGAATACGGAAAAGAAACCGAACATATGGGAGGTGTTATAGATAATGGCCTCATCCAGCAATACAAGATTCTGGTCCTGTGCGCCACCCCGCACATGGAAACCTCCGCTACCTTCCCCATTGTTGGTGACACCGGGCAGCATTTGAAGGGATTTTAATATGTCCAGTTCTCCAAGTACTACGGGCATTTGCTTCACGGTCCCAATATTCATTTTCACTACGCTCATTTCGGGCTTTCGCAAGATGGCACGTTCGGGTTCGTCCGCAGTGACCACTACTTCATCCAGTTCTGTTGAAAATTCTGAAATTTCCACATCGTGTTTCAAGTCGCTGTCCAAATTAATTTTGAGGTTAACATCCGTGTAGCCCATGTACGAAATACTGAGCACGTACTCGCCTTCCGGGGCGGTGATGGAATAAAAGCCGTATTCGTTGGTGACGCCGCCCATAGTTGTTCCCGTAAGAAGTACCGAGGCTCCGAAAAGGGTTTCCCCATTGCTCTTATCGGTAATGGTCCCACTAATGGTGTGACTGGTCTGACCCATGGCCAGAATGCAGCCCATAAAGAAAAACCACAGCAACCAAACGGTACTTTTGATTGCTGGGTTCAACGGTGATTTTCTGTTCATTTTTTGATGTTTTGATGGTTGTACTTAAAATTTTCACCATCATAGACAGGCCAAAATTTGAAGGGTTGCATATACCCGCTTTTTTAAAGAAACTTTCCTTCCTATTTTTTCGAAACCACATTTTTTGCAATTTTTTTTCTTGAAGGTGCAACCCTTTACTTTTGCATTTGTCTTTAGCAACAGCAAAGGCATCAACCTAAACCAGTGGAAACCGACATCCGTTTTACGCACAAAGCCATCGTGGAGCAATGCAAGGCCGGCAATGCCAGTTCGCAGTACGAACTGTATTCCCGCTATGTGGATGCCATGTTCAATGTGGGATTACGGTTTTTGGGGAATACGGAAGATGCCGAAGACATTGTGCAGGACAGCTTTGTGGATGCATTTAAGAACTTGAACGACTTTAAGTATGAAAGTAGTTTCGGGGCTTGGTTGAAACGGATTGTCATCAATAAAAGCATCAACCATTTGAAGGCCAAACGCATACCTGTGGTGCCCATGGAGTCCCATGAGTTTCATTTGGCCGATGAAGAACCACCGGAAGCTGAGGCTACGGACATCGAAAAGGTAAAAAGGGGCATTGCCCTATTACCGGACGGTTACCGACAGATCATCAATCTGTATTTGATTGAAGGATATGATCATGTGGAAATTGGGGAAATCTTGGATATTTCAACCAGTACTTCAAAATCCCAGTATCATAGAGCAAAGAAAAAGTTATTGGAAATTATAGATGGAATGTAATGGACAATTTTGAAAAACATATTCGGGAAAATGCCACCAAATTTGACACCCACAAGGCAGACCGGGCCAAAATGTGGGCAAATATCTCGGCAGAGATTCAAAAGAAAGAACCCAAGGTGATTCCACTTTGGAAAAGACCGATGTTGCGCATAGCCGCTTCTGTTGTGTTGGTATTGGGAATTAGCGCAATCATTGGATTGTATCAATTCGGTGCCGGCTCGGCAGATACCCAATATGCCTCCAGAGAATTGTTGGAAATTGATATGTATTACCAAGACCTTGTTTCCTACCAAGTCCAATTGGTAAAGAACAACCCGAACATTACGGAAGAGAACAAGGAGGAGTTTCTGTCCTTCATGGATGATCTGGATGCGGAATACGACGTTCTTCGAAAAGAAATGAGAAAAAACCTGGACAATGAGCGGGTGTTGGAAGCGATTATAGCCAATTATAAAAAACGTATTGAGCTCATTGAGAATTTGTTACATCAGTTAAATGAATCAAAAAAACCGAACGATGATTATGGATACACATTATAGAAAAATTCTGTGGATGGCGTTGGTGCTGTTTTCGGTGTATGTGGGTACGGCCCAGGAGCGCGTATCAAAGACTTTGGAAAAAACCTTTCCCTTAACAAATGCCGGGGAGCTTCAGTTGGAGAACAAGTATGGGAAAATTACACTCAAGGGCTGGGATCAGCAAAAAGTTGTGGTTACTATGACCGTGACGGTAAACCATCGAAAAAAGGAGAATGCGAAGGATTTATTGGAGCGCATCAACCCAAAAATTAAATCGAGCAGTGGATTTATCTCGATTGTCTCCGAAATCGACAATAAAAATACAGGTTGGTTTGCCGATTTTTTCAACCTGGCCAACCCCATTGATTTTGACCGAAGCCATGTACAGATAGATTACGAGGTGTACCTGCCCCAAAAAGCAGAGCTGAAGGTCACCAATCGATTTGGAGACGTTATCGTGGAAAACTGGAACGGCCCTCTTAGTACATTGATTGAGCATGGGGATTTGTGGATCGGTGAAAATTTAGACAGGGCCAACATCATTCTCAAGTTTGGAAAATTGCGCGCCAAGGATTTGAAATATGCCGACTTGACCTTGAAAAATGGGGAATTGGATATGGAAAATTCTGAAAACCTTCGTTTAAACAGCAATGGTACCGATGTAAGAATCAATTTGGCCAGTACCTTGGAAATCTATTCCAACAAGGACAATATATCCCTGAACGAGGCAGGCTCCATTTACGGAAATCTTGAGTTCACTACATTGAGATTGGAACGTTTGAACGGAGATGCGGACTTGAACATGAAGATTGCGGATTTCCGGATAGAACAGATTTTAAATCCTGACTCCAAAATAGCCATAGAGCAAGAATCGTCGGATATCACGCTCTCGGTCACCCATTTTTCACATCGTTTTAATGCCACATTAGAGCAAGGTGTGGTACGGCTTTCCAAATCGTTCGAAAACGTAAACTCTGACATGTTGGACAAGGGAAGAAGACTTCGAAAAATCGAGGCGACCTACGGCAAGGATAAAAATGGAAGCATTTCCATCAGCGGCATAAAGGGTATTGTAACATTGAACGATTAAAATCTACTAGTAGATGCAACCCTTTGACCAATGCATTGTCATTATAAAGAATTCAATCAAAAACCTAACAAAATGAACAATCAAAAAACGACTTTACTTTTCTTTTTCCTATTCATGGGTCTTTTGTCCTTTTCCCAAGAAGACAATGATCAGTACATCACTTTCAATGACCGCAAAAATGTGGTCCACGGGGTCTACCTTGGGCTTTCAACCTACTTTGGAGAGATTGAGGGTGAAGACACCTATATCGGAGGGTTAAAGGTTGCGTATGTGGCCAACAGACAGTTTGAAGTCGGCTTTATGGCCAACATCCTTTATTCCGAGCAAAATATTTTCAACCCAAGAACGAGCAACAGGGATGATATTGTGGCCATCTATGGTGGACTGCATTTGGAACCTATTTTGTTTGGCAAAAAGAGGGTAAGCCTATCCTTTCCGATATTGATCGGTGGTGGCGGTGTGGGGTATGTGGACCATCAAGCAGTGATAAATGATGAAAATGTGGATTTGAATGATGATGACATCGACGCCATTTTTGTTTTGGAACCAGGCATGAACGTGTTGTTCAATATTTCTAGGCACGTTCAATTGGAGGCGGGTATGCGGTATAGATTTTCGAGCAAAATAGATTTGGCTCAAAGCCCAGTGGACAGAATCAACGGATTTTCCGCGGGTATAGGGGTGAAACTCGGCGTTTTCAATATGGGAAGGAATCGGTACAAAAAACAATTGGACTGATGAAAAGGAACGCCAAAAAACAAGAACCGATTGAAATTCAATTGGTGTATACCCATAATAATCAAGTTTTTACAAAAAACGAAGAGGAATGGTTGCCGGTTCCATTTAAATGGGTTCCAATTCCAACCAGGTAACATCTCAATCAATCAAAAAACAATCATCATGAAAAAACAAGCTATTATTTTTTCACTGGCTACGCTATTAACATTTTTAACCTCCTGTGATTATGATACCATCCAAGCCGAAGGGGAAGTAACCTCCAAACAGCACGACATCACAGGCTATAGTGAGTTAAGTGTTTCAGATACTTTTAAGGTCCATGTTATTTTTTCAGATACCGAAGAAGGTGTCCGAATTGTGGCAAACAACAATCTACATGACAAGATTGTGGTGGAAAAGGATGGGAATCAGTTGATTATTCGGTTAAAAAACAGAACCTCGGTTAAAGGCAACGCCACCTTGAATGCCTATGTGACCACTCAAAACCTTTCTACCCTTTTTGTTATTGGTGCATCCGAGCTTACGTTGGATGATGCATGGGTTATCCAAAATGGTAGCATCCATGTATCAGGGGCTTCCCATGTTTATGGAGAGGTAGATGTAGATGCGTTGCATACTGTTATTGATGGTGCTTCCACTTTGGACCTTTATGGAAATGTTTCATCCTTGGATGCCAAACTATATGGCAGCAGTGAAATGCGGGATTATGATCTTCACATTTTCGATTTGAACATGGAACTTGCGGGAGCCAGTGTTGCTTTTCTATCCGTGGATGAAACTATAGATGTAAGCGCCTCCGGTGCAAGTACCCTTAACTACAAGGGAACTGCGGTCATCACAAGAAGTGAATTGTCAGGTTCATCCAAAGTGATACACAAGAATTAATTGAGGTTGGAATAAAAAAGGGCTCTTTTGGAGCCCTTTTTAGTGTCTAGACTCTAAGATTTGTACCACATCCCTTAATTCAAATCCCTTGGCTTGTAGCAGAATTAAGTAATGAAACAATAAATCGGCACTTTCGTTCAGGAAAAGTTCCTCGTTATCGTCCTTTGCCTCAATCACGGTCTCTACTGCTTCTTCCCCAACTTTTTGCGCAATTTTGTTGATGCCTTTTCGGAAGAGGGAAGCCACATAACTATCCGGATTTTGTGGATCATTTTTTCTGGAAGTGATAATGTCCTCCAACTGGGAAAGGAAGCCATACCCTTGAACATTCTCCTCTGCCCAGCAGGTATCCGTTCCCTTGTGGCAGGTAGGACCAACAGGATGCACTTGTATCAAAAGGGTATCATTGTCACAATCGGATTGCAGGTCCACCAAGTTCAAAAAATTACCACTTTCCTCCCCTTTGGTCCAAAGTCGTTGTTTGGTTCTACTGTAAAAGGTGACTTTTTTGGTCTTTTGGGTCACCTCAAGGGCTTCTTGGTTCATATAACCCAGCATCAGAACATTTTTGGTGTTTGCATCTTGGATGATGGCCGGTACCAATCCATCCGAGTTTTTGGTAAAGTCTATTTCCATATCTTATAATCTTACCGGGATGCCTTCTCCCTTCAATTCTTCTTTTAGTGTGTTGATTTCAATTTCCTTAAAATGAAAAACGCTGGCAGCCAAGGCGGCATCTGCTTTTCCATCTTTAAAGGTATCGGTGAAATGGGAAATGGTCCCAGCGCCACCCGATGCAATAATGGGAATATTGACCAAATCGGATAACTGCGCCAATGCCTGGTTGGCAAATCCGTTTTTGGTGCCATCATGATCCATGGAGGTGAACAAAATTTCTCCTGCACCGCGCTCCTCAACTTCCTTTGCCCATTCAAAAAGGTCTAGTTCGGTCGGCACCTTCCCTCCCACCAGATGCACTTTCCATCGTCCATCAATCTGTTTCGCATCAATGGCGACGACAATGCATTGTGACCCAAACTTAGCGACCAATTCGTTGATCAATTCCGGTCTTTTTACAGCCGAAGAGTTGATGGACACCTTGTCTGCCCCATTTTTGAGCAAAATATCCACATCTTCCACGGAAGAAATACCACCTCCCACCGTAAATGGGATATTAATGGTTTCCGCCACATGGTAGACCAGTTCTGCTAAGGTCTTACGTTTTTCTTCCGTGGCTGAAATATCCAAAAACACCAACTCATCGGCACCTTCCTTGGCGTAAATGGCAGCCAATTCCACCGGGTCACCGGCATCCCGTAGGTCCACAAAGTTGATTCCTTTTACGGTCCTGCCGTTTTTAATGTCGAGGCAGGGTATGATTCGTTTTGTCAGCATAGGTAATACTTGTCACCCTGAACTTGTTTCAGGGTCTCATTCGTTTATCAGTAGTCCAAAGTTTCAAGCTTCGGATTTTTCTCTTTTATCAAATTGATTTTCCAATCATGGTGCCAATTTTTCAATTGCTTTTCTCTTGCAATGGCTTGATTTATTTCAGAAAACTCTTCGAAATAAATCAAATCTGTAAGATTGTATTTTTCAGTAAAGTTAGACCCTTTTCCTTCCGTATGTTCCAAAATGCGATTGGACAAATCAGAAGTAACACCAATATAAAAGGTTGTTCTGTATTGGTTGGTCATGATATAAACAAAACTTTGTTTCATTTTGATGTGATTCCGAAACAAGTTCGGAATGACGTTATTCGTTCTTCACATTCAGGTCCACACCACTGTAAAAACCCAGATCGGTATTCTTCAACAATTTCGTCCATAGGGCAATTTGCCCTGTATGGTAGGACAAATGTTCTGTTACGTGTACAATGTTCCCAACACCGGAAAAATGAAACCCCTGTACGGAGCGTTTCCGCAACAATTCACTTAAGGGTGCATCATAAAAGGCCCGTTTGGCTTCCGCGATGGTGACTGATAATTTTGTAATCAGTTCTTCCTTCGTATAGCCTGAACTCGCCGAGAACTCCTCATCCCGCTTTCGGTTGTCTTCTTCATTTTTGATGGAGGCAATGCCGTATTGGGTGATATTACCACACAAATGCAATATCAAATTGCCGATACTGTTACTGGATTCGTTGGGTTTTTGCCAAATGGCTTCTTCGGACAATAGGTCCAAACAAATTTTGATCTGTCGAAGGCTTTCGTCCATACGATAACCTACGTTCCAAATGAGCTCTTCCTGAAGTTGTTGATCCCTATCCATTGTCCAGAATATATTTTTCCAGTTGTAGTAAACTGATCTTATTTTCATAAATGGCCTTGCCGATAATGGTCCCCTCGCAGCCCAATTCAGCCAACCTGGGGAGTTCATCAAAAGTGGAAATGCCCCCGCTGGCAATCAAGTGCACACCTGTTTTTCCATTAACTTGGGTGTTGTCCAATATCCTTTTGTACAAATCGAATGAAGGCCCCTGCAACATGCCATCCTTGCTGATGTCCGTGCAAATAATATACTGAATTCCTTCCTTTTGATAACCTTTAATGAATGGTATCAATTCCTGTTCCGATTCTTCTTGCCATCCAGAAACAGCTACTTTTTCATTATTGGCATCGGCACCTAAAATAATTTTTTCCGGCCCGTAGGTTTCCAACCAACCTAAAAATGTTTCTGTATCCTTCACAGCAATGCTTCCGCCAGTAATTTGGTGGGCACCGCTTTCAAAGGCAATATGAAGGTCTTTATCGGTTTTGAGACCGCCACCGAAATCAATTTTCAAGTTGGTTTTGGTTGCAATGGTCTCCAAGACTTTATGGTTTACAATGTGCTTGGATTTTGCACCATCCAAATCCACCAAATGAAGGTGTTGAATGCCGTGGGCTTCAAATTCTTGGGCGACTTCCAGAGGATTTTCGTTATAAATCTTTTTTGTGCCATAATCCCCTTTGGACAACCGCACACATTTACCTTCAATAATATCTATGGCTGGTATCAATCTCATGTCAAATCGTATTTAACCCTATCTATGGACATCCACATTTGTGAATCCCCCACTCTTTTGAACCCGAAACTTTCATAAAAACTATGGGCATCCATTGTTTTTAAGGCCACGGTGTTCACTTGTTTTACATCGGGACGGTCCAAAATGTACTGTATTATTTTCTTGCCCAACCCTTTTCCTTTATGTGGATCGAACACGATCACATCCATCAAATAGGCAAATGTGAGACCGTCGGTAATCATTCTTGCATAGGCAATTTGCTCCCCATTTTCTGCATACATGCCAAAACAGATGCTCTTTTCAATGGTGGTCAAGGTTTGTTCCCACGTTCTATTCGTTCCCCAATACACAGAGGTCACTTCTTGATGTATTTTACGTACATTCAATCTCGACTTATCTTCTGAAATAATGAATTCCATATCAGATGACGGTTAAAAAGTTCCTTAAAATGTCGCTGCCCACATCACTGCTTTTTTCTGGGTGAAACTGAACCCCAAAAAAGTTGTCCTTTTGCAAGGCTGCACTATAATTCAAGCCATATTCCGAGGTGGCTATGGTTTCCTTGCCCAAGGGAGCGTAAAAACTGTGCACCAAATAGATGTAGGATTGCTCCGGAATTCCCTTGAAAAGATCGGACTTTAAATCGGAAATTTGGTTCCAACCTATTTGCGGTACTTTGACGGCATTCGAAAATTTAACCACATCCAAATCGAAAATGCCCAAACCTTCGGTATTGCCTTCTTCAGAGGAATGACACATGAGTTGCATACCCAAACAAATGCCCAAAACAGGCTGTTTCAGATTGGGGATCAATTTATCCAGACCTGTGGCCCTTAGTTTTTCCATGGCGGAACTGGCTTCGCCAACACCTGGAAAAATCACTTTATCGGCAGCTTGGATTTCATCCACATCATGGCTCAAAACAGCCTCGTATCCCAACCGTTGGATGGCAAATTTGATGCTTTGGATGTTTCCTGCACCGTAATCGATTATCACAATTTTCATTACAACATTCCTTTGGTTGATGGCAATACCATTTTTTCCACATCCCGTTTTACCGCCATTTTAATGGATTTGGCAAATGCCTTGAAAATAGCTTCGATCTTGTGGTGTTCGTTGGTTCCTTCTGCTTTGATATTAAGATTGGCTTTGGCGCCATCCGTAAACGATTTGAAGAAATGCATGAACATCTCGGTGGGCATCTCCCCTATTTTTTCCCGTTTAAAATCGGCCTCCCAAACCAACCAGTTTCTGCCACCGAAATCGATGGCGACCTGTGCCAAACAATCGTCCATGGGCAAACAAAACCCATATCGTTCTATACCCAGTTTATTGCCCAGTGCCTTGCTAAATACTTCACCCAGGGCAATGGCTGTGTCTTCAATGGTGTGGTGTTCGTCCACTTCCAGATCGCCATCCACCTTTATTTCCAAATCCATTTGACCGTGACGTGCCAATTGGTCGAGCATATGGTCAAAAAAGGCAAGACCGGTCTGTATGTCGCTTTTCCCGGTTCCATCCAGATTCAGTTTGATTCTGATATCGGTCTCGTTGGTCTTTCTTTCGATTTCAGCTACCCTGCTTTCCAACTTTAAAAATTCGTAGATCTTTTCCCAATCATTGGTTTCCAAGGCGATATAACCCTCCAATTCATCCCTTTTTACTGTAATCTCACCTGTACCCAAATGGGTTTCATCGTTAATGAAAATGCCTTTGGCCCCCAGATTTTTAGCCAGTTCCACATCGGTCAAACGATCACCGATCACAAAGGAATTTTCAAGGTCATACACTTCTGAAAAATAGGATGTGAGCATTCCGGTTCCCGGTTTTCGCGTGTTCGCGTTGTCCTTTGGGAACGTTCTGTCAATATAAACGGCATCAAAAACAACCCCTTCGTTTTCAAAAGTTTTCAGAATAAAGTTGTGCACGGGCCAAAAGGTTTCCTCTGGAAAGATATCCGTTCCAAGACCGTCTTGATTGGTAATCATTACCAATTCATAATCCAGTTCTTTGGCAATTTTCCCCAAATAGGTGAATGCCTTTGGATAAAAATCAAGTTTTTCAAAAGCATCGATCTGCTCATCAGCGGGTTCCCTGATAATGGTTCCGTCACGATCGATAAAAAGTACTTTTTTGCCCATTAGTCCAATTGTTTTAATATGGCTATCAATGTGTTATTTTCTTCTGGTGTACCCACTGTGAAACGTAGCGTATCTTCACATAGGGGTTGATTGCTTCTGTTCCGCACCACTACTTGTTTTTCGAGCAATTGCTGATATCTTTTGTTCGCATTATCGACTTTCACCAATACAAAGTTGGCATCTGTGGGGTATATGTTCTCCACAAAGGATAAATTTTGAAGTGCTTGCACCAGTCTATCACGTTCCCTTAAAATTTGTTGCACTTCCACTTCAACAATGTTGGGATCCATGACCCTTTCCAATGCCCGTTGCTGTGTCAATTGATTTACATTGTATGGAGGTTTGATTTTGTTCAGAACAGCAATGATTTCTTTGGATGCATAGCATATCCCCAATCGAATACCAGCCATTCCATAGGCTTTGGATAGGGTTTGGGTCACGATCAGATTGGGAAATTCCTTTAATCGAGCGAGCCAACTTTCTTGTTTGGCAAAATCGATATAGGCTTCATCAATCACCACAAGTCCATGAAATGATTCCAACAATTTTTGAATCGCTTCTTTTTGAAAAGCATTTCCAGTGGGATTATTGGGTGAACAGATGAAAATGAGCTTGGTATTCTTATCTACGGCATCCAAAATAGCTGGAACATCGGGTTCAAAATCGACAGTCAACAAAACCTCTCTGTTTTCCACGGCATTGATGCCCGATAATACTTTGTACATGCCATACGTTGGCGGTAAAGTGATGATATTATCTTGGTTTGGTTCGCAGAAAGCCCTGAAAATCAAGTCCAGGACTTCGTCACTTCCATTGCCCAACAACATATTTGTTTCAGAAACTTCTTTCTGTTCGGCCAACACACTTTTTAAACTTCGCTGATACGGATCGGGATAGCGGTTGACCCCATTATCATAAGGGTTTTCGTTGGCATCCAAGAAAATCATTTCGGAACCATCGGAAACATATTCGTCCCGTGCCGAGGAATAGGGTTTCAGCATTTTTACGGAATCCCGAACCACGTTGTTTATATCAAAAACTATACTCATTTTAAACTATTCAATCGAAGTGTCACCGCATTTTTGTGGGCTTGTAATCCTTCGGCTTCCGCCATCAACTCAATCGCATTCCCGATATTTTTCATCCCGTTTTCCGAAATTTTCTGAAACGTCATGCTCTTCATGAAACTATCCAGATTCACACCACTGTATTGCTTGGCATAGCCATTGGTGGGCAGTGTATGATTGGTTCCAGAAGCATAATCCCCTGCACTTTCTGGAGTATAATTACCAATGAAAACAGAGCCGGCATTTTGGATGTGCTTCACATAAAATGCCTCATTCTGCATGCAGACAATAAAGTGCTCGGGGCCATATTCGTTGATAAGGTCAATAGCCTCTTGATCGTTTTCCACTAAAATGAGCCTGCTGTTGGCCATGGATTTTTCAGCAATGGCAGCACGTGGCAATTTCTTGATCTGTTTGTTGACTTCCTTTTCCACATCATCAATAAGGGATTCTGAAGTGGATACCAAAATCACCTGACTATCCACCCCATGTTCCGCTTGGCTCAACAGATCTGACGCCACAAACGCAGGATTGGCACTTTCGTCCGCGACCACTAACAATTCACTAGGGCCGGCTGGCATATCAATGGCAACCCCATATTTGGTGGCCAATTGCTTTGCCACGGTCACATATTGGTTCCCTGGCCCAAAAATCTTGTAAACCTTGGGAATACTTTCCGTTCCGAATGTCATGCCGGCAATGGCCTGAATACCGCCCACCTTAAAAATTTGGGTAACCCCACAAAGTTGTGCCGCATATAAAATGCTCGGGTTAACTTCCCCAAATTGATTGGGGGGAGTGCACAATACAATTTCTTGGCAACCGGCCAGTTGGGCAGGAATGGCCAACATTAAAATAGTGGAAAATAAGGGAGCGGTTCCTCCCGGAATGTATAGTCCCACTTTTTGAATGGGTCGTTTTTCTTGCCAGCATTGCACTCCAGGTTGGGTTTCCACCTCCAACCTCGTTGTTTTTTGGGCAGCGTGAAACTTTTCAATATTGGATTTGGCCAATTGTATGGCCTTTTTTAAATCATCGGATACTGCTTTGGACGCAGCCGCAATTTCTTCCGGGCAAACCAAAAGCTCATCCAAAATGGCTCCATCAAATTCTGTCGTATATTTTTTGACGATTACGTCTCCGCCGGTCTTCACTTCATTAAATATGGTGTCTACTGTTCCTTCAATATCAGAAACCGACTGTGTCGGACGCCTAAGTATTTCCTCCCAGTCTTGTTGAGTCGGGTTGTAGATCTTGTTCATGGTTGAATTTTTTTGATCATATGATATCCAAGTGCTTCATAACCTTGGTTTTCCCAGAACCTTTTTCCTTTTTCGTTCTTTATGTAACAATTGACCTCGGCAGTTTCACAGCCCATCCTTAAAGCATAATCATGTAGGAACTCCATCATTAGTTTTCCAATTCCTTTGCCTTGGTATTCAGGTGAAATGATAACATTGTCTGCTTCCAAATGCTTTCCTGTATATAGTTTGTTGAGTTCCCAAACACCACAAATACCAATTAATTCTTCTTCATTATAAACCCCAATACATTTATAGCCCATTGGGATCATTGATTTCAATCGATTTTGCAATAGCTCCATTGATACTCGTTCTTCATTCAGCAGATACACCAAATTCAGTATGGATTTCAACTTTGTTTCTGGAATCCATCCCACTGTAAATCTTGTTTCCATTTTTTACAAAACCATTTTTTCAATGGGACATACCAAGATACCTTCGGCACCTGCCTGTTTCAACTCGTTGATGACCTCCCAAAAGGTATCCCTGTTGATCACCGTGTGCACCGAACTCCAACCCTCTTCTGCCAACGGTAAAACGGTGGGGCTACGCATTCCCGGTAGAATGGAAATGATCTTATCCAGTTTTTCGTTCGGAGCGTTCATCAACACATATTTATTTTGGCGGGCCTGAAGTACCGATTGAATTCGAAACTGGATCTTTTTTAATATTTCTTTGCGCTCCTCGGAAATTTTTGGGGAAACCGCCAATACCGCTTCACTTTTCAGGATGACTTCGACTTCCTTCAAATTGTTTTTGAATAAGGTGCTGCCACTGGAAACGATATCGCAGATGCCAAAAGCCAATCCAATGTTCGGGGCAATCTCCACCGATCCGTTGATCAAGTGCAAATCAGCCGTGACGCCCTGGGATTTTAGGTATTCGTTGACCGTATTGGGATACGAGGTGGCTATTTTTTTTCCTTCAAAATCCTTTACAGAGGTATACTTTACATTTTTCGGTACAGCCAAAGAAACCCTACATCTGGAAAAATTGAGTTTTTCGGCCACAGTGATGTCCTTTCCCTTTTCCACCAATACATTTTCACCGATAATGGCAATGTCCACTACCCCATCACGAAGGTATTGGGGGATGTCCCCGTTTCGCAAATAGAAGACTTCCATGGGGAAATTACGGGCCGTGGCCTTTAATTGATCCCTTCCATTGTCGATGGAAATGCCACAATCTTTTAGGATTTGAAGGGAATCCTCGTTTAAACGTCCGCTCTTTTGTACAGCAATTCTAATTTTTGTCATTGTTGAAAGTTTCTGTCTGAAAAACCAAATGGACCTAAAAAACAAAACCCGCTTGATTTCTCAAACGGGTTAGAATATATTTTATATACAACAATACATTTCTATCTCGCTTGAGGGCAAGGATAAAAATGATGGTGATGTACGTTTGTGTTTCTCATAACGCTTCAAAAGTAGCACATATTTTTTTATCAAAAAAGGGGAATTTAGTTATTTCCCAAAATCAATGGCAATCCATCATTGCCGGAGCCCACAACTACAATCTTCGTGTTGGGTGATTCAGCAAGCTTTAAGGTGGCATCTATTCCTTTGTCCTGTAATATTTTGTCCGTTAACGAGGCACTTAAAATACGGTTTGCATCAGCTTTACCTTGTGCTTCAATACGCACCTTTTCTGCTTCTTTCTCCGCTGTTACCAATCGAAACTCATATTCCAAGGATTCCTGTTCTTGTTTCAGTTTGCGTTCAATGGCATCTTTAATTGTGGGTGGCAAGGTAACGTCCCGAACCAAAACCTCGTTCAACTGGATGTATTGGTCATCCACAATCTTTTGTGTTTCCTCAAAAATCTCCTGTTGGATGGCGTCCCGCTTACTGGAGTATAATTGTTCCGGAGTGTATCGCCCTACAACGCTACGCGCTGCGGAACGTATGGCAGGAAGCAGAACACGTTCTATATATTGCTCACTTTTTTCTTGATGCAGCTTGCCAAGCTCAGCATATTTGGGCTGAAACCAAACGGAAGCTTCCAATTTAATGTCCAAACCGTTGGATGAAAGCACATTCATTTTTTCAAGCTTTTCTTGTTGTCTTACCTCATAAACAAACACTTTGTTCCATGGGGCAACCAAGTGAAAACCTTCCCCTAAGGGCGGCTCATCAGTTACTACACCACCGCCAAAATATTTGTAGAGAACACCTGCTTCACCAGAACCTATTGTAATTGTTGATCTCGATATAAAAATGATTAGAATGATAACACCCGCTAATGCAGGCAATGCAATTTTTGGTAATTTGTCCATGTGTATTTTGGTTTATATTAATCCGTTGTATTTTCTGATGAACCATTCCAAGGCAAGTGTTATGGCCATCAATCCGAGTAAAATACGGAAATCTATTAAAGATACAACATTCTCCCTGCTCTTTTGGATGGGTACGAATTGTTTTGATGAACCAAGAGCCGTTTCAAGTTCTGTCAAAGAATCCAAGTAGGTGATACTGCCTCCTGTTTTTTGTGCCAGACGATCGAGTTTTCGATAATCCGAAGCAGTTTGCTGCAGTTCGGGATTAAAATCCAAAATCCTGAAAGACCCGGAACGTTTCGTGTTCGATTGACCTTCGGTAACTGTAAATTGATACGATCCGGAAGTTAAATCACTGAGGTCCACTTCAAAATAACTGCCTTTTAAAAGCATGGGGGATTCTCTCTTGAAATCGTTTGGGCCATTCACGGTTATGGAGAGATTGGCTTTGGAATCGAACTGGTAACTTTCGTCAAAATAGGAAGCCCTGATTTTTGCCATCCCTGCATTGTCAAAAACTGCAGGGTATTCCAATTCGAGCCTACTTCTCTGATTGTCGGACCCCAGATATACCATCAAGTTGCCCATAAAATCATCGAAACGCTTAAAACTTTGATCGTTGCGAAAGGTCTGTGCCCTCCAACGCCAAATATTTTCCCCGAACAACATGGCTTCCTTATGTTTGCCTTCCGTTAGTATCGAAAATAGGGGTTTGTCCAGTCCAACGCCCCGTATTTGCTGATATAGTATGGTCTCATTGTTTGCATTCAATTCCAAATCACCTAAGCTTCCTATAAGTGGCGGATAGTTGTCCAGATTAAAATCACCCAAGCCGAAAATGCCAAAAGCGTTATTCAGCACAGGCACTATTTCTTCGGATTGACTGCTGCCCGTTTGAAAAAATCGTTGTTGGGCACGGTTTAAGAAGTTCCAATCCGTTTTACTTCCGGTAATGGTGAAATAGTTCAACCCCGATTTTTTTAGCATGTCATACACATTGGAAAAATTACGGTTGGGCTGGTATAGCAAAACAAGGTCGGTATCGGCCAATGTATTGATTTCACTGGGTTTTTTGATGGTTACCAAACGCTGCTCATTGCTTTCGATTGATTTTTTCAAGGCTCCTATATCTGGGTGTAGGATATCTGAGACAATGACCACATCTGTTTTTTCATCAATGACCTCAATGGCCGTTTCTTTGCTATTGTTTGCGATGTTCCTTTCATTTTCCAGGGCAGCTACCGAAACCTTGATGTTCTTAATGCCCACACTAGTAGCTTCGGTAACAATGGACAATGTTTTACTGTTGGCCGAGGGGCTGAGCGCAACTTGTTCCCTATGAACCGTTTTACCATCCACTGCTACGACAACAGACGAACGTATTGCAGTATTGCCTCTATAATTGATGGTGGCTTCAATTGGAAATTTGTTCCTTAAGAATGCATACGTATTGCTATTGACCAGGCCGATGGATACATCCTCATATTGGGTGGTATCCCCAATTATCAAGGGAAATACCGTCAGTGAAGGATTCAGGTTAAGGTACTCGTAATCCCTTCCATACGTTGAGTTGCCATCAGTGAGCAACACTACGACATTATTGCCCTTCAAATAAATTTGATCAATAGTGGACAGCACATTGGCAATATCCGTGCTCCGTTGAGCAAGGGTAAGGCTATCGGTCGCTTCAATGGCAGCCCCAAAGGCGTATTGATCAATATTGAATCGATCGGCCAGTTCACCATTATCCTTGAATTGATTAATGGTATTTGTAAGTGATTCTTTTGAAATAGCCGTTTGCAAAGATTCCGAATCATCGACCAAAAAAATAAGTTTGGCCTTTTCGACATAATAATCCCTATCGACGAATTTGGGGTTGACCAACAACAAAAGGCCACAAAATAGGGTTAAAAACCGTATTGTGGCCAAAATAATATTCAAAGAACCCTTCCTGGGATTCTTAAAAAAATACTGATAAAAAACTAGGCTGAGTGCGGCAACGGCAGATAGAATAATAAGTAAAACCGTGCGCAACTCCATACATTCTATGTTAACATGCCTCCATCAACATTCAATACCTGTCCTGTAACATAGTCTGAAAGATCGGAAGCCAAATACAAACATGCATTGGCGACATCTTCAGGAGTACCACCGCGTTTTAATGGAATGGCATCCCTCCAACCTTGAACGGTCTTCTCATCCAATTTATCGGTCATTTCGGTTTCAATGAAACCGGGCGCAATGGCGTTGCAGCGAATATTTCGTGATCCCAGTTCCAGTGCCACGGATTTGGTAAAACCAATCATACCGGCTTTGGAAGCCGCATAGTTGGTTTGTCCGGCGTTGCCCTTTACGCCCACCACACTGCTCATGTTGATGATAGAGCCCTTACGTTGCTTCAACATGGTACGTTGCACGGCTTTGGTCATATTGAAAACCGACTTCAGGTTGATTTCAATTACAGTATCGAAATCCTCCTCGCCCATTCGCATCAATAAATTGTCCTTGGTAATTCCTGCATTATTGATCAATACGTCGATTCTTCCATCAAAATCTTCCAAAACCTTTGCCACCAAAGCCTCTGAATCTTCATAGCTGGCTGCGTTGCTCTTATATGCCTTGGCTTTTACACCCATTCCCGTCAATTCCTTTTCCAATTCCAAGGCCGGTGCTTCACTGGAACTGTAGGTAAAGGCCACATTGGCTCCATGTTTTGCGAAAACTTCGGCAATGCCCTTGCCAATTCCCCTACTTGCTCCTGTTATAATTACATTTTTCCCTTCCAAAAGTTTCATAAGATGCGTTTGTTTGAATGGTTATCTACCAAATATAGTTGTTGTTTTAGGTTTAGACGAAAAAAAATCCCGCTAAAAAACGGGATTTAGAATAGATTTAACGGTTGGTTATCCAACCACTTCTTTCACTTTTGCGCCAATTTCTGCTGGAGAATCCACCACGTGGATGCCGCATTCGCGCATGATTCTTTTTTTGGCCTGTGCGGTGTCATCGCTACCCCCTACAATGGCGCCTGCGTGACCCATGGTACGACCGGCCGGTGCGGTTTCCCCCGCAATGAACCCAACAATGGGTTTTTTACTGCCGCTGGCTTTGTACCATCTAGCAGCCTCAGCTTCCAACTGTCCACCGATTTCCCCGATCATCACCACACATTCTGTTTCTGGATCGTTGATCAACAACTCCACTGCTTTCTTGGTCGTGGTCCCGATAATGGGATCCCCACCTATACCGATGGCGGTTGTAATACCCAATCCTTGACGAACCACTTGGTCGGCTGCTTCGTAGGTCAATGTTCCAGACTTGGAAACGATACCAACATGTCCTTTTTTGAAGACAAACCCAGGCATGATGCCCACTTTGGCCTCTCCTGGCGTAATTACCCCAGGACAGTTGGGTCCGATCAAGGTACAGTCCTTATCTTTTATATAATCGTAAGCTTTCACCATATCGGCAACGGGAATACCCTCGGTAATGGTAATGATCACCTTGATACCGGCACTGGCTGCTTCCATGATGGCATCTGCAGCAAACGCGGGCGGCACAAAAATAATCGTGGTATCTGCCCCAACAGCCTTTACCGCATCTTCAACGGTATTAAAAACAGGTTTTCCAAGATGTTCTTGTCCCCCTTTTCCAGGGGTAACACCTCCAACCACGTTGGTTCCATATTCAATCATTTGCTCGGCATGAAAGGTTCCTTCACTACCGGTAAATCCTTGTACAATTATTTTTGAATCTTTGTTTACTAAGACGCTCATAGGTTTAACTTAATATAGGTGCAAAAATATGGTTTACTCGTGTTTTTATCTATTGATTTTTTAATTCTTTTTCAGTTTTTGTAGGATTTGCGGGATTTGTTTGACCGAAGCCATTTGTTTGAGCTTTTCCCTCGCCTCTTCTGCAGGGCTGCCAAAATAGGTTTTTCCTCCTTCAAGGGATTTTGAAATTCCGGACTGGGCCAAAACCACTGCTTTTTTTCCTATGGTCACACCACTGATAATGCCTACCTGGCCCCAAAGAGTCACTTCATCCTCGATGACCACACAACCTGCTATGCCCGTATGGGAGGCGATCAAACATTTTTTGCCAATAATAGTATCGTGCCCTACTTGGATCTGATTGTCCAGTTTTGATCCTTCCTTAATGGTTGTGGCCCCCGTAACACCACGGTCAATGGTGCAGGAGGCACCAATATCCACATGGTTTTCAATGACCACATTTCCACCTGAAAGCAATTTGTCAAATCCCTCAGGACGATTTTTGTAGTAAAAGGCATCGGCTCCCAAAACGGTATTCGAATGGATGGTGACATGATCCCCAATTTCACAACCATCATAAATGGTGACGTTGGGATGGATCACACAATGCTTACCGATCTTTACGTGGTTGCCAATAAAAACATTGGGCTGGATAATTGTTCCTTCCCCTATTTTAGCCGTATCCGAAATGCTACCGTTGGCACTTTGAAAAGGTTTAAAATGCCGGGTCAATTTATTGAAATCACGAAATGGATCATCTGAAATCAACAATGCCTTACCTTCCGGACAGTCTACCTTCTTATTAATAAGAATAACAGTGGCCCTCGAGTTCAGGGCCTTGTCGTAGTATTTGGGATGGTCCACAAAAACAATATCGCCCTCCTCTACCACATGGATCTCATTCATGCCGAAAACGGGAAAGACCTCGCTTCCCACAAATTCGGAACCAATGATATCCGCAATCTCCTTTAATGTATGGGCTTTGGGAAATTTCATTTCACCTATTCTTTTGCGCGTTCCAAATAGGCACCTTTTTCCGTATCGATCTTGATTTTGTCACCTTCGTTGATGAACAAAGGCACATTGATGCGGGCCCCGGTCTCCACGGTGGCCGGTTTTGTGGCGTTGGTAGCCGTATTTCCCTTAACACCAGGTTCGGTATGGGTTACTTCCAAAACAACGCTGGCTGGCATTTCCACGGAAAGTGGACTGTTGTCCTCAGCATTGAAGATGATGGTCACCACTTCGCCTTCTTTCAAAAGATCGGGTGCATCCAAAGCATCCTTTTGAAGGGAAATCTGGTTGTAATCATCTGTGTTCATGAAATGGAACGTATCCCCTTCAGGATACAGATATTGGTACGATCGGGTTTCAACACGTACATCTTCAATTTTATGACCTGCGGAAAACGTATTGTCGATCACCTTGCCTGTGGTCACACTTTTCAATTTGGTGCGCACAAATGCAGGTCCTTTTCCGGGTTTTACATGAAGAAATTCTACAATCTTGTAGATATCGTGGTTGTATCGGATGCACAACCCCTTTCTAATATCAGAAGTATTTGCCATATAATTAATTTGAACTGAAATAGCCTTTCATGATGCCCCGTTGCGAATCCCTGATGAATTGAAGAATCTCATCACGTTCCGGGGTGGCTTCCATTTCTGCTTCGATAATGGAGGCCGCTTGTGTATTGTTATAATTTTTTTGATACAGAATGCGATAGATATTCTGGATTTCACGGATTTTATCCGACTCGAATCCTCTTCTACGCAAACCAATGGAATTGATGCCCACATAGGACAACGGCTCTCGGGCGGCCTTTACAAATGGAGGCACATCCTTACGCACCAAGGAACCTCCGGTAACAAAGGCATGGTTGCCGATCGATACAAACTGGTGTACGGCCACCATTCCTGCCAATACCACATTCTGACCAATGGTAACGTGTCCTGCGAGGGTTGAATTGTTACTGAAAATACAGCCATCGCCAACGATACAATCATGGGCAATGTGGCAATAGGCCATGATCAAACAATTATTGCCGATCACGGTTTTCATTCGGTCGGAAGTACCCTTGTTGATTGTTGCACATTCACGAATAGTGGTATTGTCCCCAATTTGAACGGTAGTCTCCTCTCCTTGGTATTTTAGGTCTTGGGGCATGGCGGATATCACAGCCCCTGGGAAAATATTACAGTTTTTACCGATACGGGCCCCTTCCATGATGGTTACGTTGGAACCGATCCAGGTGCCTTCACCAATGGTCACATTGTTATGGATGGTGGTAAAGGGCTCAATCACCACATTTTTGGCAATCTTGGCCCCGGGGTGCACATATGCTAATGGTTGGTTCATCTACGAATCTAAGTTTTTGGTTTTAACGATCTGTGCCATCAGTTCTGCTTCCGAAACCAATTTTCCATTGGCATAGGCATACGCCTGCATATGGCAAATCCCCCTTCTTATGGGTGAGACCAAATCGCATTTAAAAATTAAAGTATCTCCGGGAACCACCTGCTGTTTGAATTTCACATTATCGATCTTCATGAAGAAGGTCAGGTAATTTTCAGGATCTGGAACAGTGCTCAGTACCAAAATCCCTCCGGTTTGCGCCATGGCTTCTACTTGTAGTACCCCTGGCATTACTGGTGCTCCAGGAAAATGCCCGACAAAAAAGGGCTCGTTCATGGTAACATTCTTAACCCCGACAACGTGGGTGTCTGAAAGTTCCAAAATTTTATCCACCAACAAAAATGGAGGTCGGTGGGGCAATTTTTCCATGATTTTGTTCACATCCATCAACGGTTCCTGGTTCAAATCGTAGGATGGCACCTTGTTCCGCTTTTCTATCTTGATGATCTTGGACAGCTTCTTGGCAAACTGCGTATTCACGAAGTGTCCGGGCTTGTTGGCGATTACCTTGCCACGAATACGTGTTCCGGCCAAAGCCAAGTCACCAATAACATCCAATAATTTATGTCGCGCGGCCTCGTTGGGATAATGTAGGGTCAGGTTGTCCAAAATACCATTGGGTTTCACGGACAGTTTTTCTTTGTTAAAGGCCTTTTCCAATTTTTTCATGGTGGATTCGGAAATCTCCTTGTCCACATAAACAATGGCGTTGTTAAGATCACCACCTTTGATCAGGCCATGTTCCAATAGCATTTCCAGTTCATGCAAGAAACTAAAAGTACGGGCATCGGCAATCTCCTCCTTAAAATCGGACATGCTGTCCAAAGTGGCGTTTTGTGTGCCCAACACTTTGGTGCCAAAGTCCACCATGGTGGTTACTTGGTAATGATCTGCTGGAATAACGGTGATCTCGCTCCCCGTGGTCTCATCTTTATAGGAAATGACATCCTTTACCACAAATTCTTCACGCTCCTGGTCCTGCTCCTCGATGCCCGCTTCTTCCAAAGCTTTTACAAAAAACTTGGAGGAACCATCCATAATGGGAGGTTCGGGAGCGTCCAATTCAATCAGGACATTGTCGATTTCCATACCTACCAAGGCAGCCAATACATGCTCTGAAGTATGTATTTTGACCCCGTTTTTTTCAAGGTTGGTTCCTCTTTGGGTGTTTACCACATAGTTGGCATCGGCCTCTATGATGGGTTCCCCTTCAAGGTCTATGCGTTTAAATGCATACCCATGGTTTTCGTCCGCGGGCAAAAAACTCATGGTAACGTTTTCCCCAGTATGCAACCCTACTCCCTGTAGCGTTACTTTCTTTTTTATGGTACGTTGCTTATTGCTTATTTTGTTCACCTTCAACCTTTTTTTCTATGTTGGAGATTTGATTTACCAGTCTTGGTAGATTCTTAAAGTGTACGTATGATTTGTTGAAGTCGCCATAACTTAGGGCTGGTGATCCCTGCAGCACTTCATCGTCCTTGACATTTCTGCCGATACCTGATTGGGCCTGAATTCGCACCCTGTCTCCAATGGTAATATGCCCAACAATGCCCACTTGGCCACCAATCAAACAGTTTTTTCCAATTTTGGTAGATCCGGCAATGCCCGTTTGGGCAGCAATGGCGGTATGTTCACCAATTTCCACATTATGGGCAATCTGGATCTGATTGTCCAGCTTTACCCCTTTTCTTAAAATGGTAGACCCTAATGTGGCGCGATCAATTGTGGTTCCCGCACCTACATCCACATTGTCTTCCAAGATCACGTTGCCTGTTTGTGGCACCTTGCTATATTCCCCATTTGCGTTGGGCGTAAAACCAAAACCATCGGCACCGATAATGGCACCGCCATGGATCACACAGTTGTTGCCAATCTGTGTTTCGGAATAAATTTTCGCTCCTGCAAACACCACCACGTTGTTTCCGATTTTTACATTGTCGCCAATAAAAACATTCGGAAAGAGCTTTACGTTGTCCCCTATGGTCACATTGTTGCCCAAGTATGAAAACGCACCGAGATAAAAACCTTCGCCATAACTTACATTGTCAGAAATGTAAGAGGGGTTCTCAATACCCGATTTATTGTTCTTGACCTGATTGTAATACTCCAATAGTTTGGAAAACGACTTGTAGGCATCTTCCACCTTGATTAAGGTCGTGGAAAGGGATTGTTCGGGAACAAAGTCCTTGTTCACAATGGTGATGGAAGCCTTGGTCGAATAAATATAGGATGTGTATTTTGGGTTGGCAAGAAAGGTCAATGAACCTTTTTCACCTTCTTCGATTTTCGACAATTTATGGACAGCGATTTGAGGATTTCCCTCAACTTCCCCCTCTAGGAGTCCGGCAATTTGGGTGGCTGTAAATTTCATCTGTGCAAAAGTAACAAAATTTGTTAAACAGCCTCCTTGGGATAGCAGCTGTAGTATTTGTTAACGGTCTTCGACAATGCCTTTAAGCTCAATTGGTCTGATTCTTTCAACACGTCCGAAATTTTCCCATTCTTTTTTAGAATGTAAATGGCCTGTTGTTTTTGATTGTAGGCCTTGTTCGATATCTCACCCTGAAACACAAAGTTAGCGGCTTCAGCTACTGAAAGATCGTACTTTTGGATGATACCTTGCAACTTTTCATTCAATTTTTGTTGGTCCATGGGCTGCTTTTTGATTTTCACATGCAACAACCTTCTATCCAAAAGCATACTGCACATTTTGGAGAGCACAAAATCATCGTGGGTTTGCCAGTTTTTCAAGGCTGCCAATACATCCACATCATCCAGTCGTGCAAAGGTTTCCAATATGGTCTTGTCCATGGTAACTGCTTCATTCTGGTTTAGGAAAAACAACAAAGGCTCGCTCGCCGCCAATTGATCACCGTTCTGCAAGAGTTCCCTTGCCCTTTGCATGATACGGACCAGTAGCTGTTCTGCCACAAGGCCTGTTTTGTGCAAATACACCTGCCAGTACATGAACCTTCGTGCCATCAAAAATTTTTCCACGGCGTAAATCCCTTTTTCTTCCAACACCAAATGCCCGTCCACCACATTGAGCATAGAAATAAGTCGTTCGGAATTGATGTTCCCTTCCGTAACCCCAGAGTAAAAACTGTCCCTTTTAAGGTAATCAAGGCGATCCATATCCAATTGGCTGGATACCAATTGATTTAAAAATGGTTTGTGGTGGTCGCCTTTAAATATGGAAATGGCGGTTTCCAACTGCCCGTTGAACTGTTTGTTGAGTTCCAGCATAAATTGCAGGGAAAGTTTTTCGTGGCTCAAATCTTTCAGTACAAAACCTTCCAATGCATGGGAAAAGGGTCCGTGGCCGATATCGTGCAACAAAATGGCGCAAAGCAGTCCGTTCTCTTCCTCCTCGGTAATCTCAATGCCCTTCATGCGCAACACATGAATGGCCTTGGTCATCAAGTGCATGCTTCCCAATGCGTGGTGAAATCTTGTATGATGGGCTCCTGGGTATACCATGTACGACATGCCCATTTGCGAAATCCGTCGCAATCTCTGAAAAAATGGATGGGAGATCAGACTGAAAATTAGTTCGTTTGGAGTTCCAATAAAACCGTAAATTGGATCGTTAAAAACGTTAAGCTTATTGGTTTTTACCAAGGATTTTTGTTTTAATGCCACAAAGATAACTACTATATGAACAAGATTACAATACTTTGGGTAGATGATGAAATCGACCTATTGAAACCCCATATTATTTTTCTTGAAAACAAAAACTATGAAGTAGTTACCAGTCAGAGTGGTCAGGATGCCCTGGAGGAAATCCGTGAGAACTTTTTCGACATTGTTTTTTTGGATGAAAACATGCCCGGACTGTCGGGACTGGAGACTTTGAACGAGATCAAAAAATACGACCCCTCCATTCCTGTGGTGATGATTACCAAGAGTGAGGAGGAGTATATTATGGATGAGGCCATCGGTTCCAAAATTGCCGATTATCTCATCAAGCCTGTGAATCCCAACCAAATATTGTTGTCGTTGAAGAAAAGCTTGGACAACTCCCGGTTGGTTTCGGAAAAGACAACGGCAAACTATCAGCAGGAATTCCGAAAGATAGCAATGGACCTATCCATGGTCAATTCACATGAAGAATGGGCAGAACTCTACAAAAAACTGATTTATTGGGAGCTGCAACTGGAACAAATTGAAGATTCCGGAATGTTTGAAATCCTTGAATCCCAAAAAGTGGAGGCCAATTCCCAGTTTGGGAAATTTGTGGACAAGAATTATCGGAGTTGGTTCAAGGATGGGGATGGACCCGTAATGTCGCATACCTTGTTCCGAAATAAGATTCAACCGGAGCTCGAAGGGAACAAAACCCTATTGGTGGTGATTGATAATTTAAGATACGATCAATGGTTGGCGTTTGAAGAAACCCTTTCCGTGCACTATAAAAAGAAACAGGAATGCTCCTATTACAGTATTTTGCCCACGGCCACCCAGTATGCCCGAAATGCGCTGTTCTCAGGCCTCATGCCATTGGATATGGAGAAGCGTTATCCCAAATGGTGGAAAAACGACACGGACGAAGGGGGTAAAAATTTGCACGAAGCCGACTTTTTGGGCGAACAGTTAAAGCGATTGGGATTGAACCTCAAATGGGAGTATCATAAAATCAGTAACCTGAAACAAGGAAAACAGCTGGCGCAAAATTTTAGGTCCCAAAAGGAAAATGACCTTACCGTTGTGGTCTACAATTTTGTGGATATGCTTTCCCATTCCAAAACCGAGATGGAAGTGGTAAAGGAATTGGCCTCCAACGACAAGGCCTACCGCTCCTTGACCTTGAGCTGGTTCAAGAATTCCCCTTTGTTGGAAATTATACAACAGGCCCAAAGTTTGGGCATGAAATTGTTATTGACCACTGACCACGGTACCATTAATGTAAAACAACCCTCCAAGGTTATCGGGGACCGGGAAACCAGTCTTAATCTCAGATACAAGACCGGCCGAAGCCTTACCTATGAAGAAAAGGATGTTTTGGCCACGAAAAATCCGCAGGAAATTCATTTGCCCAATATTAACCTGAGCAGTAGTTTCATCTTTGCAAAAAACGATCTGTTCTTTGCCTACCCAAACAATTACAACCATTATGTAAGTTATTATCGGAATACGTATCAACATGGTGGTGTTTCATTGGAAGAAATAATTGTTCCTTTTGTAGTTTTGGACCCAAAATAAAATCTGTTGAAGACTACGTTTCAGTTATCCGAAATCGACAGGGTGGCCCAAGAGGTTTTGGCAGCCGCTCCGAACAAGACCCTATGCTTTTATGGCGACATGGGCGTGGGCAAAACTACATTGATCAAATCCTTGGTGAAGGAACTGGGTGCAGTGGATATAGCCAATAGCCCCACCTTTGGCTTGGTGAACGAATATGCCGATAGTGATGGCCGGCCATTGGCGTTTCATTTCGATTTTTACCGATTGAATGATGAAATGGAGGCTCTGGACATGGGCTTCGATGATTATCTCGCCTCGGATGCCTGGTTGTTTATTGAATGGCCGGAAAAGATTGCTTCCCTGATTCCTGAAGACGCTGTAAGGTTACACCTGCACTTCATCGATGAAAAAACACGTTCAATCGAGTTAAATGTTTGTTAACGGACATTCCCGCTATCTTCAAAGCATTCTTTTTACAAAGCAAGTCTGATTCGATAAAATGTTAGGTTTTTACGTTAAAAAACCAAATTTATCGATAAAGTGTAGGGATAGTTGAAATATTTTCCTACATTTGTTTTGTGAATGAATTCATTTATTAACCAAAAACTCTTTTACGATGAACACTAAAAAAGTTTTTTTTGGATTACTTGCTGTTGCTTTTTTGGCAATGACCGCTGTTTCTACTGCAGCGATTGACAAAGACCAAAAGGTAAGTATTGAGAAGAAGAAATTGGTAAGAATCTAATTTCACTTCCATCCACTGATTATAATAGCCCCTTTTTTCGAAAAGGGGCTATTTTTTTACAATAATCCGGGATTTTTTGAGTTTACAAAGTAATGAGTAAAAAATCTACGGTTAGAAAACGCTTTATTATTGAAGGGGCCATTGCATTTTTAATTGCCATCACCCCTCTAATGTTCTATTGTTATAAATATCTTCCAATACCGCCCAATAGCACTTCGTGGACATTTTGGGGAATAGAGTTCAAGGAAAATAATTTTGGAGAGGTAGCAACTGCCATCTATTATTATTTTAACAAGTTTGTTCCTTTACTTCTTTTAATCATATGGTTTGTCACATCCAAAAATTGGTGGTACCACGCTATACTCATACCACTTGCAATGTACAGTTTCCAGTTGTTCACTGCTTTGAACTACTCCAATAGTGAGCGAATTGATGAAAACGAGATACTGTATGTGGTTGCTGTAACCATGGTCGTTGTCCCCGTGGTATACTTCATTAGGATAAAATTGGTGGATAAGCACGTACACGGAATCGACCTGGATGCCATGGATACCGAACTACAGATTTTAAAGGAAAAAGAGGAGTTGCGTAAAGAGCGACAGAAACTGGAAGAGCGTCAAAAATCCCTTTCAAAAAAAATGTAAATTTGTTCACGTACCCGTTGGTGCCCATTGAATTGATTTACAGCCTATGAACCAGCCTTCTTCCCCGTTCAGCAAACAGCAATTATTGCCGCAAGAAGAGACCTTGGAGGTCATGAAGCAAAAAGGGGAACTTTTTATAGGGATTCCAAAGGAAAACCAATATCAGGAAAAACGGATTTGTCTTACCCCCGATGCCGTAAATGCCATTACGGCCCACGGTCATAGGGTTCTTATAGAATCCGGCGCTGGTGAAGGCGCCAATTTTTCAGACATCGATTACACCAATGCCGGTGCCGAGATCACACGGGATACTAAAAAGGTTTTTTCCTGCCCAATTCTTTTAAAGGTGGAACCCCCTTCCCTATCGGAAATCGATTTCATCAATCCCCAGACCATTGTTATTTCTGCGCTCCAGATCAAAACGCAGCACAAGGAATATTTTGAGGCCATGGCCAAAAAACGGTTGACCGCCATAGCATTTGAGTTTATTCGGGATGAAGATGGCAACTATCCTGCCGTGCGTTCCCTGAGTGAAATTGCCGGAATATCCTCCATTTTGATCGCGGCGGAATTGATGGCCAATACCGGACAAGGGAATGGACTTATGTTTGGAAACATCAGTGGGGTGCCGCCTGTGGAAGTGGTAATCATTGGAGCAGGTACAGTGGGCGAATTTGCAGCCCGATCAGCATTGGGACTTGGGGCGAACGTAAAAGTGTTCGACAATTCCATTAGTAAATTAAGATGCCTCCAGACCAATCTGAACCGGACGCTCTATACTTCCACCATACAGCCCAAAAACTTGATCAAGTCCTTAAAACGTTGCGATGTGGCTATTGGCGCCACTCGTGGCAAAGACCGCTCACCGATTGTGGTGTCGAGTTCAATGGTAGAAAACATGAAAAAAGGGGCAGTGATTATTGACGTCAGTATCGATATGGGTGGTTGTTTTGAAACTTCTGAAGTTACGACCCACAGCAAACCGACTTTTGAAAAATTTGGGGTGATCCATTACGGGGTACCCAATATTCCATCCCGCTATCCGCGAACATCTTCTATATCCATTAGTAATATTTTTACCCCATATCTCTTAAAGATCGGGGAAGACGGTGGTTTGGAGCATTCCCTGCGGTTTGACAAAGGACTGCGGAGCGGACTTTACATGTATCACGGGATATTGACCAATAAATCTGTTGGGGATTGGTTTGGGATGAACTCAAGTGATATTAACTTTCTTATTTTTTAACATAGATGGGGTTTTTGAAACGATTGGGCTGGTATTTGGTAGGGCTATCCATTGGAATGCTATTTCTGGTCTTCTTTTTAAAGAAAAAATCGGGTGAAGGTGGTTTCGAAATCTGTTATTTCCCCAATTGTAGGGTGTTGAAGGATATGCGTTCCAAAACGTTGACCTTTGGAGAAAACTTGCCGGAGCAATACCGCGACACAAGCCTGATCATGACATTTTTAACGAACGGGGATGTGGATTTTGGTAAAAGCGATACCAAGTCCGAGCCTTGTAAAGTTTATTTTGTTTCGTATGAAAACAATGGGAAAGAACTGGAACTACAGGTCAAAAACTGTAAAGAGCAAGTTATTGTGGAAGACATTTTATTATTAAATAATAGTGTTCCCTAAACATTTGGTCAATTCAAATGGGGTATCCATCAATTTGTAAACTAATTACACCAAGCAAGTATTATTTTTCTTACTGAACAGAAAATTAATGCAGGTTTTATGATTTCTATTGGAATTTTCGTATCTGAACTTAGAAAGATAAATAAGATAAAATCCACTTCCTCGCAAATTTTTAAATTTAAGAAGAAATCAAAACTCAAAGAAGAGATTTATCATAGCATTTTGGAAAACCTTGATTCCTGGGAAATGCAAAATGGTTTTTTAGATAATACAATAACCTTGCAAAGTTTGGCTAAGGTGTTGAACACAAACACCTCTTATCTTTCGAGTACAATTAACACATTAAAGGGCAAAAACTTTGCGTGTTACCTAAAAAATGTTCGAATTAACTATGCAATCAATCACATAATGGAAAACCCAGAAATAATCAAATCCAAATCCATGATCCAGATTGCAGAAATGTATGGCTTCAATTCCACTAGTGTTTTTACACAAAGTTTCAAGCAGAAAATTGGGGTCACTCCAGGTGTGTTTTTTAAACGTATTTCGGCATAGTGTGCTGGGTTCGGTATCAATTTGCCAAAATTCCATTTTCTTTACCCTTCAAATTCTTAAAGTAGACAAAGCAAAAATAAATGCTTACCGTTTGAAGGAAAATGGCCAATATTGATCCTTCAAACCCAAAATCCCCACCATTCCATATATTCTTATCTGAAATTTGAAATGTAAGCATGGAATATGAATCCAGGCCACTTACATTAAAGCCAAAAATGGATTGAAAAAAGTTCCAACTAAAATGAAAAGCGATTGGAAACATCAAGTTTTTGGTATAGATGTAGGGCAGCCCCAACAATATCCCGGCCAAAAAAAGATTTATATTTCCAACTAAAGAAAGATTGGGGTTGGCCGCATGCAGCAATGCAAACAAAATTGCTGAAATTATCAATGCTAGGAATTTGTTCATGGACCCCATGAGGTTTCTAAGCACATAGCCACGGAATAGCATTTCCTCAGATACTGAAACAAGCAGAAATACCAGTATGGTCAAGAAAAACTCCCCTCCTTTATAGTCGGTCTTAACAAACTGAAACTCATTAGATATGTCAAGGGCAAAATAACCCAATGCCATTATGGCAACCCCTGCAATAAGACCCAATAACAAATCTTTTAGATGATTTTTTAAATGAAAGCCAATGTTAATCAATGGTATTTTATCTACCCATTTAACAAATACATAGACCACCAAGAAAGTGCCCAAAAAGCCAAATAATGAAGTAATTAGGTGTTGTTCAGTAGTGGCATTTGCTGACTCTGACGAAAGTTCATTCCCGGTAATAAAACCGCCAAAAAGTTGAAATAGGCCAACAATTACAACATATGGTACAACAAATAATAGTACACGTACCCAGCTATTTGTATTTGATGAAGATACAGGGAGTTCTTTCACATCGAAGTTTTCTAGTTTCCTCGTTTCAAATAAATTTTAATCACACCATTTGTTCTGTAAACAAAGACGAAAAATCTGTTACTCGCTAATATAGATAACATTCCAAACATGGGGATTGACAGTCCCCAATTTTGGTCCACGCCTAATGTTAAATATTACAACTCACCAACCCAATGAAAATCCCAATTTGAGCATGGTCCTTTTGTTCAAACTAGCATATTCCGGTAAGAATCCTTCAGATTTGTGGCTTAAACCTAGATTTAAATAGAAACTTGAAGCATTATTGTTATTATTCAAAACTCTGTATCCAACATCTATTGCTCCTCCTACGCCAGAATCTGATTTGGAAGCACGAAAATTCATATCTTCTGGTTGGTTCCAAATGTGGAATTCCGAGTTAAGAATAATTTTATCCCTATATAGTGAATGATTGAAAAGTTTTAATCCAGTTCCAAAAAATAGTTTTTCTCTGTTATGAAACTGTCTAAAGTATAAATGGAGTTTGTGTTTGCTCTTTATCATTAGCCAAATATTTTCATCCATGAAACCACCAAATGGAGCCATGGTATAACCTATCCCCCCATTTGCCTTTAAATTTTCATTTATTCTGAAGTTGTTAATACCCACAAGCATAGGGTTGGCTAAATTGAGTAAGGACAACCAACCTATTTTTTTGGTGAATTTTTTTTCTTCAATGGACAAATCTTTATAATTGGTGTATCTATAAAATGCTTCATTGGGGCGGTAAAGGTTTTTTATGGCCCCATATATGTCATGTCCCACAATATCCCTTTCCAATTCATTTTCTTCTTCTTCTATTTCCGAAAACAAACTAGGAATTAAATTTGTTAGATAATACCCAATCAGAGAAGCCTTCCTTGTTATATAATCTATACCAAGGTCTTTGAAGTTATCTTCCTCAAAGGCCAAAAGTGTTTCTGTTCTTGTCAATAGGGCATAGTCTGATTCCAATCCTGCTGTATGCAACCTGATATAATCATCCAAATTGTTATTCCTTAAATCAATCAAGGTTTGGTCTGTAACTCCTTTAACGTAGGCAACACCTTTTAATATCGAGAAAGGTTGACTTACCGACCCTATTTCTAAATCAGTCAATATTGACCTATGCCCCTCCTCATGAGTAATTGATACCCCTAAAAACGAAATTCCAAATTGTAGAAACTTATCGACTTTAGATGGGGTTTTATTGATTAACCTAGACAATATTCGATTTACAGATACATAATTTGTGTTTGTTTGCTGCATGGTAAACAAATTATCTCCGTTGATAATTGAAAAGTTGTAGGTGTGTGTTTTGTAAAGGCTATCATTTACTTGAGTATTTTGTGAAAAACCACAATGAGCAAACAATAGGAGTGAAATGAAAAAAAAATTAAGCGATATATAATTAAAAGCCATAACTGAGAAAAGAGGGATGTAAAACCATCCCTCTGATAACCTTTTATTAACAAATATTAATTAGAAAGAAGGGCCAAAGCGGTCGCAACGAATCCCACAAGTAAACCTCCTAAAAAAAGAAATCCACCATTAACTTCTGTTAATTCAACCGAACTTAATTCATGTGTTCCAAAATTTTCTAAATTTTTCATGACATTGATTTTTAATTTAATCCTGTTTTTTATCAAATAGCAACATAGCGATTGCTGAGCCTAATAGAAATCCTCCCAAAAAGGCAAGGAATCCTCCATTTACTTCTTTAATATCTTCTCTTTTAAGTTCTAATACCCCATAACATTCTAGGTTTTCCATAAGTGTTATTTTTTAATTAAACATTGATTCTTGCAACCAAAGCCAGGAATTCTGTTGCGCGCCGCTTTGTATTACCTTTCAAATATGGGGATTGATACTCTCAAAAAATGAGAGTAAGAAAATAAAATTGTTAAAATGCGAGCACTTGCTCCATATTGGAAAAACTATATCCTCCAGAAAGGTTCTTTTCCGTCACATCATCCAAATCCTCTACATAAAAACCACATTTAAATCGGGTACTTTCAGTATATACATAGCTTTGCCTTGCCAAGTCATAACAAATGGGCGCATTCATTTCTTTCATGGTCTCAATCATTCGAAACACGGTAGCCTCAGATACATTCAATTGTTTAGCCAATTGCCTTGGCCTGCCTGTTGCCTTTAACCGGATCAATTGATCCATACGCTCCATTAATGCTATTTGCTGGGTCAATTTTGCCATACTGTTAAACATTTATATCATTAGTAAATAGGTTTTAACACGGACAAAAACGATGGAAACTGTTGTTGCCATAAATTAAAATAAGCTCCTTTGGCTTCAAAAAGTTCGTCATGGGAGCCTTCTTCCAATACCTGTCCTTTGTCCAACACCACTATTTTGTCTGCATGGATCACTGTGCTCAATCTATGGGCAATGATGATCACTGTTTTACCCTTTAACCGTAAATTGCGTACTGTTTTTTGTACGTAATTCTCCGAACTGCCGTCCAATGAAGAGGTGGCTTCATCCAGCACCAAAATTTCAGGATCCTTGTATAATGCCCTCGCAATGGCAATCCGCTGTTTTTGTCCTCCGGACAAAGTGGCACCATTTTCACCCAAATAGGTGTTAAAATTATGAGGTAGACTTTCGATAAACTCCAAAATTCCAATCTCTTTGCAGATTCTGTATACTTTTTCGTAGTTGGGCTGGAGTTCCCCCACTGCAATATTCTCAATTACGTTTCCTGCAAAAAGATCAATTTTTTGAGGGACCACGCTCACCAATTCTCGAACGCTCAGGTTCTCCAAGTGACTGATATCTATGTCCCCAATCCGAATTTTTCCTTTTTGGATCGGATAAATGTTTTGGATAAGGGATACAAGGGTCGATTTTCCCGAACCACTTTCCCCCACAAAGGCAGTTATCTTGCCCTTTTGAATGGTCAGGTTTAAATTTTTAAAGACTTCGACCCTTGTCCCATACTGAAAAGAAACTTCTGAGAAGGTTATATCACCGATTTTATCTTGGGTGAGACTGATTTTGTCACCATCTTCTTCCCGCTCCAAATCCATGATCTCAAAAAGGCGGTCGGCAGCAATCAACGCATTTTGAATTTCTTTGTTCGCCCCGATCAGACTACCCAAGGGACCTGTAAAATATCCTATGATGGCATAAAATGAGAGTAGCTCCCCTGGACTTATCTGTCGTTCAATCACAAAACCCGATCCAGTCCAAAGTAGGATGATAACAAATACCTGTGCAATGACCTTGGAAGACGTTTGGGAAAAAATAAAGTTCAAGGCAGATTTGTATCCTGTTTTTAACAATGTAATGAAACGTGTTTCGGTTTTAACATTGGCAAAGTCTTCCAACCCAAACCTTTTAATCGTTCCAACCGCATTGAGTGATTCCACCAACTGACTTTCAAGTTCGGCGGCATTTTCCATCACCCGACGTTCCACTTTTTTGTTCAACCTGTTCACCACCCAATATAAGGCAAGATAGATAGGGACAATGATGAGCATGATCAAGGCCAATTTCCAATAATAGGTGAACATTAGGGCAAATGAAAAAATAACGATTAGGACGTTTACTGTTAAGTTCAACGATACACCATTGATAAAGTTTCTGATCTTGACCGCATCGTTGATTCGAGATATGATCTCCCCTACCCGCATGGTGTCAAAAAATTGTTGAGGAAGCTTCAATAAGTGCTTGTAATACCTCAGTATCAATCGCGCATCTATCTGTTGACCAGTCTTTAACAGAAAAGTATCCTTATAATACCCGATAAAAAGTTGAACCACCAATAGGATCACCATTATTGTACTCAACAAATTAAGTAATTGAATATTGCCATTGACCAAAACATGGTCCGTGATTTTCTGGATATAAATTGAAGTTGAAAAACCCAATAGCGTATAGACCAAAGCGCCAATAAAGGCTTGAAAGAGTACGCCCCTATGCGGCCGCAACAGAAACCAAAACCGTTTAAAGACAGACACTTTTTCGTTTCCTTTTTTAAAATCTTCGCTGGGCAATAAAAGTACGAGAACACCTGTCCATACTTTTTTGAAATCTTCATGGGAGTATTTTTCCAATTTGCCAGAACCGGGATCCATCACTTTGATGTGGTTTTTGCCCGTTTCATAGATTACGACAAAATGATGCAATTGTTCCTTGACAATGATATGGGCAATTGCCGGTTTTGGAATTTTAAATAAGCTTTCAAAATCACCTCGAACACCCTTGGCTTCAAATCCCAATTTTTCTGCAGCCTTAATAAGTCCATAAACATTTGTTCCCTTTTTATCTGTACCTGCATATTGCCGAATTCTGGAAATGGGAATTTGAAATCTATAATGTGCTGATATAGAAGCTAAACAAGCTGCACCGCAGTCTGTAATATCATGTTGTTTTATATTGATTTTTGCCATTTCAATTGTTGGAAGTGATTGGGTCATGCTGTAAATCCGGGTTCATCCAATTATCAACTTTGTCATATAATAATTGATATAATGTCCGTTCAGTAAGTTCAAACCTTGCATTGAAAGTCATTCCCTTTTTTATGCTCCCCTTTGTTCCATTCTTAAGTTGTAAAAATGTCTCGTTGATTTTACAGCGCATTTTAAAAACAGGTTGATTGTCCATAAAGATTATATCTTTCGATATTTCCTGGATGTTTCCGGTTGCAATTCCCCATTGGTTGTAGTTGAAGGCATCAATTTGAAAGTTTACCGACTTAGTTTTATCGATCAAACCGATATCCAATGGGCTTATGTAGCATTCGGCCAATAATTCTGTATCTGGGGAAATTTCAGCAAGGGCAATTCCTGAAGTAACGACACTTCCACGTTCAATTCCTGAAATATTGATCAATGACCCACTGATAGGTGCAGTAATAACATATTCCTTTTTACTTTCCCTGTATTGTGCATTTTTGTTTTGCGAGATCCTCAGTTGGTGCTCCATTTCTGTTAAACTGGTCTGCCATGAATTTGTTTGCTGTTTCCTAAATTGGCCGTAGGCATTCCTTGCCAAATCATAATCCAATTTTACATTCTCAAACTCCACTCTGGCAATAACACCCTTCAACAAGAGTTTGTGGTTCCTTTCAAAATCTATCCTTAATTTTTTTATACGAGTTAAGTATTCATTTGATTTTTCCAAAAAATGGAAGTACTCTTTTTGATATTTTGAAGAACGAATGCTATCCTTTTGTATTGACGCTGTATTGAGCAGATACTTTAAATCCTTAATCTGTTCCGATAATCTTTCAGAATCGTATTCAGTCAGGGCAATTTGCTCTGAGAGCACATTGCTTTCCAACACAAGTAAAATATCTCCCTTTTTTACGTATTTATTGTCTTCAATATTGGTCAATAGGACTTTCCCCGAATTAAGGCTTGAAATGGCAGCTCGCTCTATGGTCGGTTTTATAATCCCGTTGGCGGACGTATATACTTTTACCTTAATGAAAGGCAAGGCTACAATGGCCAACAATACGGAACCCAGCAAAAGACCATAAATAGCCATGCTTTTCACACCGTTTTTGGGTAAATATGCTTGTATGGTATTCTCTATGATTTCTTTCGGAAATATTTGCATGGACTAAATGTCCCCGCAAAAAGCAAAAATTGCAAATGAAGGTTGGTGCGATTTATAAATCTCACGTCGGATTTATAAATCTGATTTGATTTTTTGGGTATTAAACTATTTTAAAACCTAGGGATTGGTGGATTATAAGAATTAATCATCCAACTTTCTTCGTTTACGTTCCTTCTGCAACAAAGCCAATTCTCGTGATGTTTGTCCGGCCACAGAGGTATTCTCCTCTGCCCTTCTGATCAAATAGGGCATTACATCCCTTACCGGCCCGTAGGGTACATATTTAACGGCATTGTAACCAGCTGCCGCCAAATTGTAGGTGATATGGTCGCTCATGCCGAACAATTGGCCAAACCAAACACTATTGTCATTTGGATCCAATTTCTTTTCAGCCATCAGGGAAACCAATTTATGGCAACTTTGTTCATTGTGCGTACCTGAAAACACCGTGAAAATATCCAGATGGTCCATTAAATACTGAATGGCCGCATCAAAATTTTCGTCAGTTTCCTTTTTGGAATTGCATATGGGCGTTGGGTAGCCCTTTTCCTGCGCTCTTTCATTTTCTTTTTCCATGTAGGCCCCGCGAACCACCTTGGCACCATATTTAAAGCCTTCTTCCTTGGCCAATTGATGGACTTGTTTAATGTATTCCATTCGGTCCCATCGGTACATTTGGAAAGTATTGAAAACAATGGCTTTTTCCTTGTTGTATTTGCGCATCATTTGCAATACAAGGTCATCGGCCGCTTTTTGCATCCAACTTTCCTCGGCGTCGATCAATAGGGCCACATCCAGGTCGTGGGCCTTTTTGCATACTTTTTCGTAGCGATTCACAATGCGGTTCCATTCCGCTTGCTGGTCATCGGTCAACTCGAGCCCCGCGCTCATCATTTCGAACAATTTGAACCTGCCAAAGCCTGTTGGTTTGAACACGGCAAAGGGAATCGCATCTTTTTCCTTTACAAAGTCCAAAACTTCCAAGGTCTTCTCCATGGCAAAATCAAATTGATTGTCCACTTCCTTGCCTTCGGCCGAATAATCCAATATGGAACACACCCCTTTCTCGTACATTTTGTCGATAATGGGCAGGCAATCCTCTTCGTTGACACCACCGCAAAAGTGATCGAACACCGTGGCCCTGATCAACCCTTCCACGGGCAAATGGGCCTTAATGGCAAAATTGGTCACGGCAGTGCCGATACGGACCAAGGGTTCGTTGGCGATCATCTTAAAAAGAAAGTAGGCCCGTTCCAGTTGGGAGTCGGATTTTAGCTCGAACGCTATTGCGGTATTCTCAAAATTGGGTTGCATTATTTGTATTCCATTTAATGATTCAAATATAAGTACGGAAAACAGAATCATTTCTATAAAATAATCTTTATTTAGCGTAGTAATTTGAATTATGGAGTCGGTAAAATCACAATCCTACGAAGTCCACATTGGTGCCTTGGCCCAGGCAGCACTGAATCAGCATGTTGAAAAGAAGAACTATTCCAAAATTTTTGTTTTGGTGGATGAAAACACCCGAAAATTTTGTTTACCGGAATTCAGTAAAACCTTTACCGGATACATTGACGAAATACTGGAAATCAAGTCTGGTGAGGAACAAAAGCACATACACACCTGTTTGGGCCTTTGGGAGCAATTGTCCAATTTTGATGGCGATCGAAAAAGTCTCTTGATCAACCTTGGTGGAGGTGTGCTCACCGATATGGGCGGATTTGTGGCCTCCACTTTTAAAAGGGGCATCGATTTCATCAATATCCCCACTACCCTGCTTTCCATGGTAGACGCCTCTGTTGGTGGCAAAACCGGTGTGGACCTAGGTTCCCTTAAAAACCAGATTGGGGTGATCAACCAGCCCCAAATGGTGGTTGTTTTCCCAGAGTTTTTAAAAACGTTGGAAAACAGACAGGTGGTCAGCGGCTTTGCCGAAATGTTGAAACACGGATTGATCAAGGATGCCGAATATTGGGATGTACTTAAAAATGAAGGAGCCTTTACCGATCCAACAAACATTCAGCGGTCCATAGCACTTAAAAATGAAGTGGTCATGATCGACCCAACAGAACAAGGGCTACGCAAGATCCTCAATTTCGGACACACTCTGGGCCATGCCATCGAATCGTATTGCTTGGAGAATTACGATAAAAAAACACTGCTGCATGGCGAGGCCATTGCCATTGGGATGATATTGGAAGCCTATCTATCCCACGAACTGCAAGGGTTGTCCCGTTTATCCCTTGACGAGATCAAAACGACCTTCCTGCACTATTTTGATCGGGTGAGTTTTAATGAGCACGATATCGATGCCATTATGAAACTGCTGAAGTATGACAAGAAAAACTCGCACGGCGATGTCAATTTTGTGCTATTGCACGGTATTGGAAACGCTGTGACCGATATTAAAGTGCCTGAAAATTTGATTCTTAAAGCCTTTGCTTACTACATGGATTAGCGGCTTCATATACTATTATTTTGCGTTCGCAACTCTTTGAATCCATCAAATTCGAAAATCCCTAGATTAGGGAAACAAACAAATAACTAACCATTATGAAACGAATTTTGATCGATTACAAGAAACTCGACCACACAGCGGCATCAATTCTAATTGACTCTTATCCAGATGGTTATGGCGATGATGATATCATTACCATCAAAAAACCGAATGGGGAGGTTATCGAGGCAGTGGAAATCAGAACGGATGATACGGTATACTTGGTAAAAATTAGCAAGAGCCTTTCCAACTTCATTGCCAATTTTGAGGAAACCATCGAAAAAGAATTGGAAAAAGACCTTGTTCCCGAGGCAGTATCGGAATTTGATGAGGATTCGTTCCGGAATACTGATTTTGATTCCGAGGATGTGGATTCAGAATCCGATTACTGATCCTTCAAGTATCTTTCCCTTGCAATTTTTACATGATGGGCCTGGTGCCCACAGATAATAAAGCCCAAGGCACGTACACTCATTTGTGAGCCACTTGCCACTCCCCTACGTTCCAGTACTTCATCCGAAAAGGAACGAAAAAGCGTTAGTGTAGATTCGCGTACGGCTTTATATTCTTCCAGTATATCGGCTTTGGTCCGGTTCGCAGCATTGGAATTCGGAACATAGGCATCTTGATCAAAACCAGGGAGATCGGTCTTGTCGTTTCTTGCAAAGCGAAGGGCTCTATATTGAAATACCCTTTCAGTATCCAACATGTGAACCAAAGATTCCGCCAAGGTCCATTTGCCTTCAGCGTAAGCATGGCCCAACTTCTCCTCTGGAAAACTTTCCATGAGTGCAAAAAATTTCTTCTTGCCATTTACCAATTCGGCCATGAGTTCTACTTCTCCCAAGGCCAAAATATAGGTATGGTAATACGGATTGTATTCAGAAGTGGGTAGTTCTGAGGTCAACATGGTTAAATGACCTTATTAAAGTTCGTTGAAAATAGTATGCATCAAACGCTTTTTGTCGTTGATGCTTTCTTCCAAGGAAATCATGGTTTCCGTTCTACTGATACCATCAATGTCATCAATCTTAAAAATGATGTTCTTGGCATGGGTGGTATCGCGGGCCCTGATCTTGCAGAAAATGTTGAATTTTCCGGTGGTAATGTGCGCAACGGTCACATAGGGTATTTGGTTCAGCCTTTCGAGAACGAATTTGGTCTGATGGGTTTTCTCAAGAAAAATACCAACATAAGCGATGAAGGAATACCCGAGTTTTACATAATCCAAGGTCAATGAAGAGCCTTTGATGATGCCAGATTCCTCCATTTTCTTCACCCTAACGTGAACTGTTCCTGCCGAAATCAACAATTTCTTGGCAATATCGGTAAAGGGAGTTCGGGTATTATCGATCAGCATATCCAATATCTGATGGTCGATTTCGTCAAGCTTAACTTTATTCATGTATGGAAATTTTCAACAAAATTAGTTAATTAAGGAAATTTACATAATAAAATTGGTTCTTTTTTAAATAAAATGCAAGAGAGAAGTGGAATTTGTTGATTATTAGCTGACTGTTAACACCAAGTCCATAATTTCGGCAGGCAGGTTTTCCACGGAATCCGAACAATCCCAAGTCTCGTGCCCAAAATATTCGGTCAATAATCCGATTTCTGCAATTTCTGGTTTGAACAAAATGGCACCATTTTCCAAGACTTCCTTATACCGTATACCAATCCTATGCCCTATTTCTATATTCGGATTTACACTATTGGCATTGTCCACTATAAAATCAAAGAAAAGTTTTTCGTTCTCTGGAATTTTGAAATAATCGGATGTGCTATAGTTGGGGAAAGTATTATTTGCAATGGTGGTCAGCGCTTCCACCAGGGCATAAAAGATGTACTCCCGGGTTTTCTCCCGCTGGTAATCCTTCGGATAGTGTCCTGCTTCAAATAAAATCGTCGGAACACCCGCCATCTGAAAAGCGTCACCCACACAATTATCATTAAAACCATCATCATACCGCCCAACCTGACCCGAAATCAATTCTTGGAGCTTATTGTTCATGGCAACGATCACCTGCATGGCCACTTCACGATTGGGCGTAAGGTCACGTTCCTTATTACTCGCTGGGGATAGGAACGAAACGGTTGCGGGCTTGGCCACATTTCCAGCGCTGAACAACGTGCGTTGATCGTGCAAGTTGAAACAAAAATGGGGTTTAAAGTTTTGGAATAATTGGCGTAATGCTCGGCTTTCAGGTTGCGACCGTTCCTTGGCATCCCTATTAAGGTCTATCTGATTACTGTTCACACGGGTATAGGCTTTTGCGCCATCGGGGTTCAGCATTGGGACTATCATTAATGTGCATTGTTCCAAAATGGACAAGGCCAATTCATCTTGCGTCCCTAAAAAATTCACCATGTCCCAAACCGCCTTTGTGGTGGTCGATTCGTTACCGTGCATTTGGGACCACATCAAAACTTTCGTGGCGCCCCTTCCTATCGAAAATGCCTTCAAGATTTCCCCATCTACCGATTTACCTATTTGCACAATGGGAGCATTGAGCTTCGAAAAGCATGTAGCATTTAATAAATCTATAGTGATGTATCGTCCGGATAGGGATTTTTCCTTGAATAGGGAATAAGCAATCATAGTGAAGGTTTGCGATCTATTGACAAAAGTAAACATCAATAAGTTTACAAATGTATCATCAATATTGATAGCTATATTTACATATGTAACCTGTTATTTATCGATATGTGTCGAGTTTGTTACAATTGTATACATTTAGTTTGTGGTAAATCATAACACATAAAATATCAGATAATTCAATTTATTTAATTAAACTATTTGTTGATATTTTGATTATCAATATCACTATTATTCTTGGTGAGAAGTGGAAGTTGTTCTACCTTTGAATTATAAATTTTACATTTGTGAACGAAGATATTGTCACACGGATTCAACAAGTAATAGACTTCTACGGATTAACGGTTTCTGCCTTTGCGGATGAGATCGGTGTGCAACGATCCAGTATATCTCATTTGCTCAATGGCAGAAATAAACCCAGTCTTGATTTTGTTCTCAAATTGATCACCGCGTATCCTGAAGTGGATTTGTATTGGTTGTTAAAAGGTGAGGGCAGCTTCCCTCCTGCCACAATTGAATCCAAGCAAAACGTTGATGAGAATACAACGAAGACAATTGCTCCGCCGATCGTTCCCTCTGAAACTGAATCGATAACCACCAAGGGCATTGGTTCTAAAACAATTAAGACCAAACAAATCGTACTGTTCTATACAGACGGAACCTTTGAGGTTTTCAACCCAAAAAAGGATTGACCCTTTCCTATTCTTTCCGTTACTTTGTAAACATGAAAAAACATGTTTTCCTCGGTATGCTTTTGCTGTTCGTTCTTGCCTGTAAACAACCGCCCCAAAGGGATTGTACTGACTTTAAAGCTGGTAAGTTTTCGTTTACCACCACCATAAACGGAGTGGAAAAAACAACTTATTTTACGCGAACTATGGACATGGAAGTGGATGAATTTGAAGGAAAGATAGATTCCTCCACCGTTCGTTGGATCAATGATTGTGAATATGTTTTAAGAAACATGAACCCCAAGAATATGGAGGAAGAAAAATCCATCCATATCAAAATATTGACCACAACAGACTCCACGTATACTTTTGAATACAATGCCATTGGCGATAAGCGGAAATTTAAAGGAACTGCCTATAAAATACACTGACCATGTTTGAAATCTTCACCAGTCCCGATGCCTGGATGGCTCTTTTGACCCTGACTTTTTTGGAAATTGTGCTGGGTATCGACAATATCATCTTCATTTCCATCGCTGCAGGGAAACTGGAGAAACAAAATCGTAAAAAAGCCACCAATATCGGATTGGTTCTGGCCATGCTTTTGCGGATCATCCTTTTGTTCGGGATAACTTGGCTCACCAAGATGAAAAAACCTTTTTTGGTTTTTAATGAATCATGGATTACTGGTGGCATTAGCTGGCAAGCAGTAATATTATTCGCAGGAGGGCTGTTTCTGTTGTATAAGAGTACACGCGAAATCCATGAAAAAATTGAAGATCGTGGACATGATGAGCGCGAAGTGAAAAAGTCCAGGTCTTCATCCTTAATGAATGCCATAGTTCAAATTACGGTAATCAATATTGTTTTCTCCTTCGATTCCATACTCACGGCCATTGGTATGACCAACGGAATTTCACCCAACCCAACAGACGCCTTGGTCTTGATGATTACCGCAGTTGTCATTTCGGTGGTGATCATGATGCTTTTTGCCAATCCTGTAGGGGAATTTGTGAACCGTCACCCTTCAATCCAAGTATTGGGATTGTCCTTTTTGATTTTGATCGGGTTCATGCTAATTGCCGAATCAGCCCACCTTTCACATCTTATCATATTTAAGAACGAAGTTGGGTCCATACCCAAAGGGTATTTGTATTTCGCAATTGCCTTTTCGCTAATGGTGGAGTTTCTAAATCTTCGGATTCAGAAAAACACCAATCCTGAAGAAAGTAAGGGAGCCTTGGATAAGCATTAAAGCCTAGTTCGGCCGCTGGTAGGCCAGCTCTGGATTGGCCGTTTTATGCTCTTCAAAAAGACGTTGTTGTTGTTTTACCGTAAGTGTGCTTCCATCGTGGCTCCATCCCGGAGGGCCAAAGATGTACATCAACTTGTGCGATAATTTGTTCGATTTCTTGACATCGTTCCAAATATCCTTGAATTCATGGGTAAGAATAACAACAGGATTGAACGAATCGGGAGAATGGATCACACCGTATTTCACGTCGATTTCCTCATCTAATTCTTTCCAAGTACCGAACATTTTGTCAAATATATTAAGGAAACCGCCATGGTTTTTGTCCAAATACTCCACATTCTGGGCGTGGTGCACTTGGTGCATGGTATGTGTGTTCATGAATTTCTCCAAGAAACCCAATTTTGGGATATAGACGGAATGTAGTTGAAATTGCCACAATGCCTCGATTCCCAAGCAGACCACTACCATTTCAGGTGGAAAACCTATGGCCGGCATCCATGCATAAAAGAAAGGTTTGTACAATATGGTGAACCATCCGTTACGAACGGCGGTCCCCAAATTGTAATTATCGGACGAATGGTGCACAATATGCGCTGCCCATAAAATCCGGATTTCGTGGTTGGCCCTATGAAACCAGTAATAGGTGAAATCGTCGGCCAATTGGCACAAAATCCATACATACCAAGCATAACTGAACGATTGAAAACCCAAAAAATTGGTTCTGACCCCATCAACTATCGGATTGCAGAGTTCGTAAACGCCCTCAAAAAGCACAATGGCAAAAGCCACTTTAAACAATGGCCCCAAAATGGCGGAGCCAACTCCCATAAATCCACTGGCAGCTAGATCTTTCCAATTGTACAGATGGTCGTCGCCATGGGTTTTGCTGTATGTAAGTTCAAGCAATATAAAGGCAATAAAAACAGGTACGCCATATACCAGGGGGTTGGTAAAGTCCATATAGTTTGTTAAGAGGTAATTTTTGGTGTGTAACTCAAGAGTGAAAATATAGGCAGAAATTGGTTCAAAACAAAGAAGTCTGATCAGAACCTCCATTATTTGTATCAATATCGGTATTGGTATCTTCTATATTTTCCTCATCCACAACTTCAATATCCTCGGCTTTTTGTTCTTTTGGCTCTTCAAAAGGCAATGATTCCAAGACATTTATGCTCTTTACTTTGTCCGTTGTCAGTTGATTTCCCAATGCTTTGATCCCTTTTACGGCAATAAATTCTTCCACATTGATCTCTTGGTTGGGTTTGGCATCCTTGCCCCTTGGTTTCACGAATTCGAGTTCGATTACCGGTCTCCAATCGGTGGACACCAGTTCCAAATGTGATTTAGGTGCTTCGGAGATGACCAACTCTTCCTTATTGGGGTTTTCAACCAAAAAGCGTTTCAAGTAGTAGCGGTCCTTTTCACCATCATAATGTACTACGGAAATCGGTTTGTTTGGATTCCATTTTTCCAATACGATCATATCATCGTTGAAACGTGTCAACAAATCAGGAGGAATGGTTTTCACAATTCCTTTTTGGTCTATGACCAGCAACAAATCGTCTCCTTTGAATTCACCGAGCAACTCCCCTCTTCCATCAACGTTGAGGCGGCTTACCACATCGTCAAACCAAATTTTTCGTGGTTTCAGTGTAGATACTCCTTTTTCTTTCAGTTCAATGCGCTTAACGGGATATTTGGTTACCAAATTTCCTTTGGAAGCCCTTCCTTTGATAAGGACATCGGCAAAATCGAGGTCCCATTTTAATTTTTTGATACTTCCGGATTGACGGAGCAATACGGTGACCACTTCGGCCTCGCCATTGGGGTTGGCGGAAAAATATAGTACTTCTGCAGAAGCTTTCTCGCCCGCCAATTGGTACATCTTGTCGCGGGTAATGCTGGTCACATTAAAACGCTTAATGTAGGATGGCCCGCCCTTCCCATCTTTGTATATCATGTTGTAGATGGTACGCTTGTCCTTTTTCTTGAACACGGCCACATGGATGATGTTCTTGCCCACAAACACTTTGGAATCCACCTTGGTGACCATCATTTCACCTTTTTCGGTGAATACGATAATATCGTCAATGTCGCTACAATCCGTTACGTATTCGTCACGTTTTAAGGAAGTTCCAATAAACCCTTCCTCTCGATTTACGTACAGTTTGGTATTTCGGATAACCACTTTGGTGGCCTCGATGTCATCAAAAATCCGGATTTCCGATTGTCTTTCCCGACCGGCGCCGTATTTCTTCTTCAATTCCTTGAAATAATCGATGGCATATTCCACCAAATGCTCCAAATGGTGTTTGGTCTGGGCAATCTTTTCCTCCAGCCCCTCAATGAGCTGCTGCGCCTTTTCCAGGTCGAACTTGGAAATACGTTTGATTCGGATTTCGGTCAAGCGGACGATGTCCTCTTCAGTAACAGCGCGTTTTAAATGGGCAGTATGGGGTTTCAATCCTTTATCGATGGCAGCAATAACGCCTTCCCATGTTTCTTCCTCTTCAATATCGCGATAGATACGATTCTCAATAAAGATGCGCTCCAACGATGCAAAATGCCACTGTTCCTCCAATTCGTCCAACTGTATTTCAAGCTCAGATTTCAGTAGTTCAACAGTGTTATCCGTTGAACGTTCAAGCATTTCTTTAACCCCGATAAAATTCGGTTTGTTGTCCTCGATGATGCATCCCAAGGGAGATATTGACGATTCACAGGCCGTAAAGGCGTAAAGTGCATCAATCGTTTTGTCCGGTGATATGCCACTGGGCAAATGCACCAAGATTTCGACTTCGGCCGCTGTATTGTCCTCTATCTTTTTGATCTTGATTTTACCCTTATCATTAGCTTTTAATATGGAATCAATTAAAGAGGAGGTGTTGGTTCCATAGGGTATTTCAGTGATCACCAAGGTGTTCTTGTCCAACGTCGATATTTTGGCCCTGACCCTGATCTTGCCGCCGCGCATGCCATCGTTGTAATTGGTGACATCGATAATACCAGCCGTTGGAAAATCGGGATACAAGGTGAATCTCTGGCCCTTTAAGTGTTTGATGGAAGCATCGATCAATTCCACAAAATTGTGGGGCAAAATTTTCGTGGACAGTCCTACCGCAATACCCTCTGCGCCCTGGGCCAAAAGCAATGGGAATTTTACCGGAAGGTTAACGGGCTCCTTTTTTCGTCCGTCGTAGGACAATTGCCATTCTGTGATTTTTGGGCTGAATACCACTTCCAATGCAAACTTGGAAAGCCTTGCCTCAATATATCGTGGTGCTGCTGCTCCATCTCCGGTCAAAATATTTCCCCAGTTTCCTTGGGTATCGATCAGCAGGTCCTTTTGTCCGATCTGCACCATGGCATCGGCGATACTGGCATCACCATGGGGGTGGTATTGCATGGTATGCCCCACCACATTGGCCACTTTATTGTAGCGCCCATCGTCCAACTCCTTTAGGGCATGCATGATTCGGCGCTGAACGGGCTTGAACCCGTCCTCAATGGCCGGAACCGCACGCTCCAAAATTACATAGGACGCATAATCCAGGAACCAGTCTTTGTACATCCCCGTAACCTTGACAAGGCTATCGTGGGATTCTTCATGGTTTTCTAAACCTTCCTCATTCAATTCTTCGTTCTCTTCCATTTAGAAGGGCAACATTTATAGGGTTTATTTAAAGTTGGTTTTCTTCGATCAAATCAAGTTCCACTTTAAGGTTGTTGATGATGAATTCTTGTCGGTCCGGGGTGTTTTTGCCCATATAGAACTGGAGCAGATTGTCGATGCTCATGGCTTTGTCGAGCATCACGGGTTCCAGTCGAATATCATCACCGATAAAGTGCTTGAACTCATCAGGGGAAATTTCACCCAATCCCTTGAATCGGGTAATTTCCGGTTTGCCGGTCAGTTTTTGTATGGCATTCCTTTTCTCTTCCTCACTGTAGCAGTATATGGTCTCCTTTTTGTTCCGAACACGGAACAATGGAGTCTGTAAAATGTATAGGTGATTTTCCTTGATCAATTCAGGGAAAAATTGTAGAAAGAAAGTGATCAACAACAATCGAATGTGCATACCATCCACATCGGCATCGGTAGCGATCACAATATTGTTATACCGAAGGTCCTCCATAGACTCCTCAATATTGAGTGCAGCCTGCAATAGATTGAATTCTTCGTTTTCGTAGACAATTTTCTTGGACATGCCATAAGAATTCAACGGCTTACCCCGCAAGCTAAACACCGCTTGGGTATTCACATCCCTGGATTTGGTAATCGAACCGGAAGCGGAATCCCCCTCGGTAATGAAAAGTGTCGTTTCCAACCTTCGTTCATTCTTCATATCCTGAAGGTGTACTCGGCAATCACGAAGTTTTTTGTTGTGCAAGCTAGCCTTTTTGGCCCGTTCCCGTGCCAATTTACGGATACCGGAAAGCTCCTTGCGCTCACGTTCTGCCTGTACAATCTTTCGTTGCAATGCCTCGGCAGTCTGTGGGTTCTTGTGCAGGTAATTGTCCAATTGGGTCCCTAAAAAGTCATTGATATAGGTACGGACCGTGGGCAAATTGCCCCCCATATCTGTGGAGCCCAGCTTGGTCTTGGTCTGGCTTTCAAAAACGGGTTCCATCACCTTGATGGAGATGGCTGAAATGATGGATTTCCGAACATCGGAGGCATCATAGTTTTTGCCATAGAAATCGCGGATGGTCTTTACCACCGCTTCCCGAAAGGCGGCCTGGTGGGTACCTCCCTGTGTGGTATGCTGCCCGTTCACAAAGGAATGGTATTCCTCACTATACTGGGTTTTACTATGTGTCATGGCGACTTCAATATCATCTCCCTTCAGATGGATGATTGGGTATAGAAAGTCGTCTTGGTTGTTATTGTCCTCCAAAAGGTCCTTCAAACCATTTTCGGATTGGTATTTTTCCCCATTGAAAATTATGGTCAATCCTGGATTGAGGTAAACATAGTTTTTGAGCATGCGTTCCACATACTCGTTTCGGTATTTGTAATTTCTAAAAATAGTCTCGTCCGGGGTGAAGCTTACCTTGGTGCCGCGTCTTCTGGAGGATTCTTCCAAAAGCTCTTCGTTAACAAGGTTACCAATTTCAAATTCGGCCGATTTGGATTGCCCATCCCGGTTGGATTCCACACGAAAGTACGTGGACAAGGCATTCACTGCCTTGGTACCCACTCCGTTCAATCCTACGGATTTTTTAAAGGCACGGGTATCGTACTTTCCACCGGTATTCATTTTGGAAACCACATCCACCACCTTGCCCAAGGGAATGCCACGGCCATAATCCCGTACATGAACCACATTGTCCTTTATGGTGATTTCGATGGTTTTGCCGGCACCCATCACAAACTCATCGATACAGTTATCGATAACTTCCTTTAAAAGGATGTAGATACCATCATCCGCCGAGGAACCATCGCCCAATTTGCCAATGTACATACCGGGACGCATGCGAATATGCTCCTTCCAATCGAGTGAACGTATATTATCCTCTGTATATTGGGTTTCTGCCATAACTCTGGGGAATATCCTTGCTAATATAAAATTTAGGGGCAAAAATAAAAGTCTTCATCAAAGAAAGTAATCAACAATGGACATGGGTTTTTGTTAACACATATCAGGCCCCAGCGCCTTTTTTCCGCCTTATGGAGAGATAGGTTACCCCGAAAATCACCACCAACATCCCGAACAATTGCCAATAGGTCAGTTTTTCGTCCAAAAACACAAAGGCCAACAAAATGGTGGACACGGGACCCAAGCTCCCCAATATGGAAAAATTGGAGGCGCCCAACCGCTCGATGGCTGCCGATACCAAAAAGGATGGAATCAAAGTAGCCAAAATGGCCATCGCCACACCATAGCCATACACTGCAGCTGGATATTCCCATAATCCAAAATTGCCGGAAATCAAATAGTGCACCCCAATACAGACCGTGGAAACCACCATGGCATAACTGGTAAACCGTAGTACTCCGAATTTTGGGATCAACCAGCCACTCCCCACCAAATAAGAGGCATAGGTAATCGCGCTCAGCAAAACGAGAAAGCCACCGATTAGTACCCAGTTTCCATTGATGTCCAGTTCACTCCAAAAGGTAATGACCACACCGATATAGGTGATCATTATGGCAATGGCTTGGACTTTGGTGATTTTTTGCTTAAAAAATAACCAGGAAAGAAACACAACAATCGTTGGATACACGAACAGAATGATACGCTCCAAGCCTGCCTTGATGTAATTGAGACCCAAAAAATCAAAATAACTGGCGAGATAATAGCCTACAAAACCAAATAGAAACAACCTTGCATAATCTTTTATGGTAATGTTGACCAAAGGTTTTTTCTTTCGGATCAAAAAAAGGATGAAGAGATAAAAAGGCAACGAGAACAACATGCGGAACAGCAAAAGGTCCAAGGTCTCCACCTGATACTCGTAAGCCAACTTGACCATGACCGCTTTGGAAGAAAACAGCACTACGCCAAGAATACCGTAAATGATCCCCAAGCTTTTGTTCGACATGCCTCAAAACTAGTCGAAACCCGAATGGGAAGTTTAATACTTCAATGGAAAATTACAATGGTCAGCAACTACACGTTGAACCTAAAGTGCATAATATCACCGTCTTTCACGATGTATTCCTTACCCTCTACGCGCATGCGGCCTGCTTCCTTCACCTTGGCCTCGCTACCGTATTTAATGTAGTCGTCATAGGAAATCACCTCGGCTCGGATAAAGCCTTTTTCAAAATCGGTATGGATCACCCCTGCGGCTTGTGGCGCCGTGGCACCTACAGGAATGGTCCAGGCCCGAACTTCTTTTACACCAGCGGTAAAATAGGTTTCGAGGTTCAATAAACGATAGGCCCCTCGAATCAATTTAGCAGACCCAGGTTCTGTCAATCCCAAATCCTCCAAGAACATTTGACGCTCTTCGTAGGTTTCCAATTCGGTAATGTCAGCCTCGGTGCCCACGGCTAAAAAGATGACTTCGGCATTTTCATGGGCAACGGCATCACGCACCTGTTCCACATAATCGTTTCCAGTAGTGGCAGCACTTTCATCCACGTTGCATACGTACATGACTGGTTTATCCGTGATCAATTGCATGGGTTTCACATATTCGGCACGGTCTTCCGGACTTAGTTCGATGGCCCGTACAGAGGTGCCCGCTTCCAATCCCTGTTTCAGGGCATTCAGAACGGCTTCTTCTTTTTGGGCTTCCTTATTTCCCGTCTTGGCTGCCCTTTTCACTTTGTCCAGCTTTTTTTCAACGCTTTCCAAATCTTTTAGCTGCAGCTCCATATCAATGGTTTCCTTGTCACGGATTGGATTTACAGAACCGTCAACGTGCACAATGTTATCGTTGTCAAAACAGCGCAAAACGTGTAGGATGGCATCGGTTTCCCGAATGTTCCCCAAAAACTGGTTGCCAAGCCCTTCACCTTTACTGGCACCCTTTACCAATCCGGCAATGTCCACAATCTCCACGGTGGCAGGTACCACGCGTTCCGGATTCACCAGTTCTTCCAATTTTTCCAAACGTTTATCGGGGACGTTTACCACGCCGATGTTCGGTTCTATGGTACAGAATGGGAAATTGGCGCTTTGGGCCTTTGCGTTGGACAAACAGTTGAAGAGTGTCGATTTTCCCACATTGGGCAATCCTACGATACCAGCTTTCATCTAAATCCTATCTATTTTGAGGGTGCAAATATAAGTTGAAGTTTTGGTTTGCGGTCTAATATTTACCGATGAGTAGATAGAAGCCCATGACCACCAAGGCTATTATGGCAAAAATGGCCACCAAGGACAGGATGCACCCAGCCTGTTTCCAAATTCCGTTGTATTCCTTTTCCTTTTGTTCCATAAAAAACCCGGACACTTTTAGGCCCGGGTAAAATTACATGAATTTATCTTTTATCCGTTGGGGTGCATAAATTGTTGCTTGCCCAGCAGTACCTCTTCGCTTTCTACGTGGTTCTCATCGGGCACACAGCAATCCACGGGACAAACTGCAGCGCACTGTGGTTCTTCATGGAAGCCTTTGCACTCCGTGCATTTGTCCGGTACAATATAATAGATTTCGTCGCTTACGGGTTCCTGAACATCATCGGCATTAACGGCCTTGCCATTGGGCAGTACCACATCCCCTTTTAAAGAGGTACCATCACTATATCTCCATTCATCCGCACCTTCATAAATTGCCGTGTTTGGGCATTCTGGCTCACATGCACCACAATTTATGCATTCATCAGTAATAATTATCGCCATAATTTTCTTTTCCTTTTGGGCTGATTCGATTCAGCATGCTTACTTTTGGCAAAAATAAACCCTACCAAATTAGTGTACAAATTTAATGGCGCCGTATATCCAAACAATTGAAGCTTTTGTCGAACTTGGAAAATACTTGTCCGATTTTTGCGAAAATCAGCAAAATGAATCTGAAAATGAGGACATGGCGTTGGTCGAAGCCATTTCCAAAGCAGAACAACACAATGGCTGGTTTACCAATGAGAATATTTTGTTCGCATTGGAGCAATGGGCCAATTTATTGACCAAGCACCAATTGGAAAGCTGGATTTCCAAATATGGAATAAAGCCCCTAGGTGAACCCAAAACGGTGGGAATTGTAATGGCTGGCAATATTCCCCTTGTCGGTTTCCATGACTTTTTGTGTGTATTGCTTTCCGGACATCGAGTCATGGTAAAACTATCATCCAATGATAAAATTTTATTGCCGTTTCTGGCCAATTTTTTAATCAAAGTGAATCCAGAACTGGCCCATCGTATACAATTCGTTGAGGGCAAAATGGAGAATTTTGATGCAGTGATTGCCACAGGGAGCAACAATACGGGCCGTTATTTTGAGTATTATTTTGGCAAGAAGCCAAACATCATACGAAAAAACAGAAATTCCGTGGCCATTCTTACCGGTGAGGAATCGAAGGACGAACTGGAAGCGTTGGGCGAGGATGTTTTCAGATATTATGGTTTGGGATGTCGAAACGTGTCTAAGCTCTATGTTCCCAAAGGCTATGATTTTGAACCTTTTTTTAACGCCATGTATGCCTACAAGGACATCATTCACCAACATAAATACGCCAATAACTATGATTACAACAAGGCCGTTTATTTGATGAGTGAATTCCAATTGTTGGATAATGGTTTTCTGGTACTCAAGGAAGAAGAATCACTTGCTTCCCCTATTTCTGTGTTGTTCTATTCCCATTATGAAACAAAAGAAGAATTAACGCAGGTTTTGGAAAACAGGAAGGAAGACATACAATGTCTGGTTACTGCCACAGGAATAGGTTCCGAAGTTAAATTCGGTGAAACCCAAAAACCCAGATTGGATGATTATGCCGATGGGGTGGATACGATGGCTTTTTTGCTGCAACTTTAGGCTGACACTAACCCTCTTTACCATTTTTTGAACCAAGAAATTTTTAGAACTTTACCCCGTAAACCAAGGAAATGAAAAAACACAATTTTAGCGCAGGCCCATGCATATTGCCCAAAGAGGTAATGCAAAAGGCATCCGAGGCCGTTTTGGAACTGGACGGTATTGGATTATCACTCATAGAAATCTCCCACCGAAGCAAGGAATTTGTGGCCATTATGGAAAAGGCCCGTTCCTTGGCCCTGGAATTGTTGGGACTGGAGGGCAAAGGGTATCAGGCCCTCTTCCTTCAAGGTGGTGCCAGCATGCAATTTTTAATGACGGCCTTTAACTTGTTGGAGAAAAAGGCTGGCTACGTAAATACAGGTACTTGGAGCCAAAAAGCAATTAAGGAAGCCCGTCTGCTGGGTGAGATTGTGGAAGTGGCCTCGTCCCAAGAACAAAATTTCAACCATATCCCAAAGGGATACAAGGTGCCAAAAGACCTCGATTATTTGCATTTGACTTCCAACAATACCATTTATGGTACCCAGATCAAGGAATTTCCCGAAACGGATGTGCCTTTGGTCTGTGACATGAGTTCGGATATTTTTTCCCGTCAACTGGATTTTTCCAAATTTGACCTTATCTACGCTGGGGCCCAAAAGAACATGGGACCTGCGGGCACTACATTGGTTGTGGTGAAGGAAGACATTTTGGGCAGGGTAAGCCGTAAAATCCCATCCATGTTGGATTATAAAGTACACGTGAGCAAGGAAAGCATGTTCAATACGCCTCCAGTTTTTGCAGTATATGTTTCCATGTTGACCCTGCAATGGCTTAAGGATTTGGGTGGCATTGCTGCCATTGAGGAAATCAACGAGCGTAAGGCCAATCTGATCTATTCTGAAATTGAGTTGAACCCTGTTTTCTCAGGCATTGCCGCCAAGGAAGATCGTTCCATCATGAATGCAACCTTCAACATTACCGATGACGAACTCAAAGATGAATTCGACGCTATGTGCAAAGAAGCGGGCATCAGTGGTATCAACGGACATCGTTCCGTGGGTGGCTACCGTGCATCCATGTACAATGCCCTTCCCATTGAAAGTGTCGGAGTTTTGGTGGATATCATGAGTGAATTGGAAAAGAAAGGATAACCAATTTTCAATGTTGAGTTATAAATGTTAAGTATTGATTGAGGAAAGAAGCTTTCAGTTTTCATTGGACATCATCAAGGTGGTAAAAGATTTGAAGGATAACAACGAATATATTTTTGCCAATCAATTACTTCGCTCTTCAACAAGTATTGGAGCCAATGTTGCTGAGGCAGGAGCGGGTCAATCCAAAAAAGATTTCGTCGCAAAAATGGCAATTGCTTCCAAAGAAGCTAGGGAGACTAGATATTGGCTACGATTGATTAACGAAGCCCAACTTTCAAATCTTGAGCTTTCTGAATATCTAAATGAAATTGACCAGATCATCAAAATTTTGACCAAGATCGTGAAGACAAGTCAAACAAACATTTAGAACTTAAATCTTATAATTTAAACTTATGAAAGTTATTTTGGCGAACGACGGTATCGCCCGAACCGGTAAAGATCTTTTGGAAAAAGAAGGTTTTGAAGTAATCGAAACACGAGTTGCCCAAGAACAACTGGCCAACTTTATCAATGAACATAAAATTGAGGGGCTTTTGGTCCGTAGTGCCACCAAGGTGGACAAAAAAGTGATCGACGCTTGTTCCCACCTTAAATTGATTGGCCGCGGTGGTGTTGGCATGGACAATATTGATGTAGCTTATGCCGAATCCAAAGGCATTGAAGTTTTCAATACCCCGGAAGCCTCTTCCGAATCGGTGGCCGAATTGGTGTTTGCCCATTTGTTCACTGCGGTTCGCTTTCTGCACGACTCCAACCGAAATATGCCCTTGGAAGGTGATAGCCAGTTCAAATTCTTGAAGAAAAGCTATGCCGGAGGCACGGAATTGCGGGGCAAAACATTGGGCATTGTCGGGTTTGGCCGAATTGGCCAAGCAACGGCCCGAATGGCACTTTCGCTGGGTATGCAAGTTCTTTTTACGGATCATAGCATTACGGAAACGGAAATTGAAGCAACCTTCTTCGACGGACAATCTTTAAAATTTAAATTGAAGGCAGATAATCTGGAAACCGTATTGGCAAATTCTGATTTTGTAAGCCTTCATGTGCCCGCACAGGACAGTTATTTGCTCGGAGCCAAGGAAATTGGATTGATGAAACCCGGTGCTGGCATCATTAATACTTCCCGCGGCGGCGTGTTGGATGAAGTTGCCTTGGTGGAGGCTCTGGACAATGATCACCTTTCATTCGCCGGATTGGACGTGTACGAATCGGAACCCCATCCCGAAATCAAGATTTTGATGCACCCCAAAATTTCCATGACACCACACATTGGAGCATCAACCGTGGAGGCGCAGCAACGTATTGGTATTGAATTGGCCCAAAAGGTAATTGCAACCTTGAATTAATATGGCATATTTAAGTCGTTAAAACCCACTTTTTCGTACCTTGACCCTCTAACCTTAACACAGAACACATGTCAGGAATTTTGGATTTAATCAATAGCCCAATGGGCAAACAATTGATCAGTGGTGTTGCCGGGCAAACCGGTCAACCAGAAAGTAAAACAGCTGATGTATTGACCATGGCCATGCCTTTATTGATGGGTGCCATGAAAAAAAATACCTCTACCCCCGGAGGCGCGCAAGGCCTTATGAATGCTCTTTCTTCCAAGCACGATGGCGGCATTTTGGATGATTTGGGTGGATTGTTCGGCGGTGGTGTGGACCAGAGTGTGATGAACGATGGTGCCGGTATTTTGGGACATATTTTGGGTTCCAAACAACCACAGGTAGAAAATGCCCTAAGCAGTAAATCAGGTATGGATGCGGGAACCATTTCGCAAATCCTTCAGATTGCCGCTCCTATTCTTTTGGGCTATTTGGGCAAACAGACCCGCCAACAGAATGTGAGCAGTCCAGATGGGTTGAACGGCCTTTTGGGTGGATTGATGGGCGGCGGTAAGGCAGCATCCAAACAACAATCTTTGATTGAATCTTTCTTGGATTCCGATGGAGACGGAAGTGTCATCGACGATTTGGCCGGAATGGTCCTCAATAGTGGAGGTTCCAAGAAAGGCGGACTCGGGGGTATGCTTGGAGGTCTTTTTGGAAAATAAGCACCAATACTTAACGTATTTTAACAAGGCCATTTGGAATTTCAAATGGCTTTTTTTGTACCTTAAGGATATGAAAAAGAACCTATTGTTTAAATTGTTTTCCCTTGTATTTGCTGGATTGCTGGTACTTTCCTGTACTGCACAGAAAGAGGTGTTGGATATTTCAGACCAAGAGCAGAGTGTGTTCAATTCCAAGGAAGAGGAGCCCGTTGAAATCAAGGATGAGGATACGGAATATGACATCATCATCATTGAACCCGGTTTTTATACCTGGCTCAATTCCATTGCGCGTCCGGAAGGCTATTATTCCCAAAATTTTTTGGAAAGCAGAAACCTTATCATGGTAACCACTTGGAACAATCGGGTATTGCAGCCCACTCGATTCAACCCCAATCTGTATGAAATGCAGATCAACTACGATCCCAACATAGACTACGGCTACGAAGTAAATTACAAACTCTACAATTACTTCATTTACTTTCAACGAAAATACAACCAACGTCTAGGGCCCTTTCTTCCCCGGATTTAATATGTTATTTTTGCCCTGATTTTATTATTGCTATGGATAAAGTTAGAGCGCGTTGGGAAATCCAAAAGAATTGGCAGTTGTTGTTCCCCATATTGGGTGTTGCACTTACCATGCTTTTTGCCTATTGGATTGCCAGACGTTTGTTGCATGCGTTTGAATTGAACAATACCGGCATTGAATGGATCTTCACTATTGGAATTTGCCTTGCCCTCTATTTTGCAATGGTTCGTTTCTTTTTGTGGTGCTTCAAAAAATTGGAACACAAATGGAAGGTGGGCCAAAAATGGGAAATGATCGCCATTTTTATCGTTTTTGCCATTACTGGAAGTTTGGCAGGCAAGTTGGCCGCACCCCTAACCCATTGGATCGGATTAACCGGTGATTCCGTACATGGTGCAATTTACTGGACCTCACGTATCCTCCTTATTTTTCCCATTTATCAAATTCTGCTCGTAGGCATTGGATGGTTGTTCGGCCAATTCGAATTTTTCTGGAATTTTGAGAAAAAAATGCTCAAACGGATCGGTTTGGGCTTTTTGGTGCCATAGTTTAGGTTTTTGTTAACACAATGTAAGCCCTTCACTTGGTTAAATTTGCGTCAATGGCCTCACTAGTATACAAGCGGATCTACGTTTTTATAGCCTTGGTATTGACCTTGGGGATTTTCACCCCCACCTTGGTCAAACTGCATCACGCGTTTAACGGCCATTCCCAGGAAAAGCAATGTGTTGCTCAAGGAACCGATCATGTCCATAGTTCGGATATTGGTTGTGAGTTCCATGATTTTACGCTTGTTTCCAAATTACTGATTTCCACAACATTTACTTATGAGTTGGTGGAAATTCAAGAGATAGGTCATTTTGAGACCTATTACTCCTTTGTTTTTAAACCTTTTAAAACCAATTTTCAGACCCTTCGGGGGCCACCCGGCGTTTCATTGTCTCTAGCTGTTTAGTTCTTATTAACCTCTTTTAACATTAACAATGAAACAACTTTATATTTCAATGCTTTTGGCATTGGCCCCAATCTACATATTCTCACAAAACACCATTTCCGGAACCATTACCGATGCCGAAAACAGTGGTCCTTTGGAGCAAGTGTCCGTTTATATTCCACAATTGGAAAAAGGGACCATAACCGATGAAAACGGAAATTTCATCATAAACAATGTGCCAGAAGGAACCTACAAAATTGTGGTTTCTTACCTAGGATATGAAACCTATTCCACTTCCTTTGAAATCAATGAAGGAAACAATAGCTTCTCCTACGCTATGGTACCTTCTGTAATAGAAATGGATGAAGTGGTCCTCTCCACCCCCTTTCATAAACTGGAACGGGAAAATGTAATGAAGGTGGAACAGAAATCCATTGCAGAACTGAAAAGTAATGGTGCCATAACTTTGGCAGACGGGATTACCAATATTCCCGGCGTTTCCTCGGTTTCCACCGGTATGGGTATTGGCAAACCAGTGATTCGGGGATTGAGCTTCAACCGCGTGCTCGTCTACACGCAAGGAGTTCGATTGGAAAACCAACAGTTTGGCGGTGAACACGGATTGGGCATAAACGATGCAGGTATTTCCAGTGTTGAGGTGATCAAAGGACCCGCTTCCCTGCTCTATGGCTCAGATGCCTTGGGTGGTGTACTTTACTTGAATCCTGAGAATTTTGCGTTGCCCGGTCAGACTTCTGGCGATATCAACATGAACTATTTTACAAATACGTTGGGGTATGGGGCCAACGCAGGTTTTAAGACCTCAGGGGAAAAACTGAAGTTTTTGGCCAGGGGTGCTTATGCCTCCAATGCCGATTACGAAACCGGGAATGGTACCAGTGTAACCAACTCCCGATTTAAGGAAGCTGATTTGAAAACAGGTGTGGCCTACCAAGCCAGTAGGTTTAAAACAGAGTTACGCTATAATTATAACGCTTCCGAATTGGGTATTCCAGAAGAAATTGGTGTGCAGAACAACGACCGCGATCCTTTGTTGCCCTATCAAGAAATTTCGACACACATCTTAAGCTCAAAGAATAATTTCTTCTTCAAAAAATCGAGCTTGGAAGCCACCTTCGGGTATACCTTCAACGATCGCAAGGAATTTGAAGATCACCATGAGGAAGAGGAACCGGTTGTAGGCGAACCCGTTTTGGAAGAAGAGGAAGAGGGTCCGGCACTTCACATGGAATTGAGCACTTTCAATTATAACATCCAGTTCAACCCACAATGGGGAAAAATGACCACCATTTTTGGTATACAGGGCATGCACCAAAAAAATGAGAATTTTGGGGAAGAAGTCTTGATTCCAGATGCCATTACCAACGATTTTGGTGTTCTGGCGACCTCGCATATCCACTTCGAAAAAAGTGACCTGCAATTAGGTCTTCGTTATGATCTACGGTCCATCAATGGCGATGAAAGCGGCATTGTGGGCGATGAGGAATACATACCGGCCATCGACAGGAATTTTAGCAGTTTTAATGCTGCTGTAGGTTACCGTGCCGATGTTTCCGACAATATTATTGCCCGTTTAAATCTGGCCTCCGGATTTAGGGCACCGAACCTTTCAGAATTGACTTCCAATGGTTCGCACAGTGGGGCCAACCGGTTTGAAATTGGAAACGCAGACCTTAAAAGTGAGCAGAACTTCCAGATAGACTTGGCCTTGGAATACGGCAACCAACACTTGGAAGCGTATATCAACGGGTTTTACAACGGTGTAAACAACTACATCTACTTACAGCCAACAGGTGAATTTAGGGATATTGATCCCATTTATGTGTTCCAACAGCAAAATGCGACCTTGTATGGTGGAGAATTTGGATTCCACATTCACCCACACCCCATAGACTGGTTGCATTTGGAAAGTAGCTACGATATTGTATACGGTCAATTGGAAGACGATACCAACCTACCCTTGATTCCGGCCAACCGTTGGACCAATACGTTTCGGGTTGAGTGGAACAACAAAGCAACCAAGACCAACAGTTACGCCTTTGTTACCCTGCAGACCTTTTTTGACCAAAACAAGGTAGCTGAGTTTGAAACCAAAACACCACGCTACAATCTATTCAATGTTGGTTTTGGTGGGGACATTCTCCTCTTTAACCAAATAATCGGATATAAGATCAGTGGAAACAATTTATTTGATAAAAACTATATTTCTCATCTATCCCGTTTAAAACCAGATGGCATTGCGAACATCGGAAGAAACATTGCCTTCAATGTGAGCATTCCGTTGTAAAAAGAAGCGGATAATAAGAATGGGCAGCAAATGATATTTTATTTGTTGCCCTTTTTTTTGGCCAAAAAATACGTGTAGATCCAAGTCAGGGTAAAGGTAGGTATCACGTCCAATCCGGGAACAAGCTCTTCGGCAAAAGTGATCAAACCGGCAGCTTGTCCTACTCGGCCCTTGTACAAACGGGTCATCAACCATCCGGCAATGGGCGCCCAGATCACATCGGAGAATTCACCGATACCGGGAATCACAAAGGACAACATACCTATACCGTCGAACAACAGTCCCAATAATAAATTACGGTATTTTGAATCCTTTCCGGTTGTCATGCACGAAAAATAGGGATTCCCCCCGAATTGGAAAAATAGGTCAGGACAAATTTGACCCGATCAACTTCAAAAACTCGTTACGGGTCTCAATTTTTTCGAACTGTCCTCGAAATCCAGATGTAGTTGTTACCGAATTTTGCTTTTGTACCCCGCGCATCATCATGCACATGTGAGATGCTTCGATAACCACAGCTACCCCTTTGGGCTTTAGGGTATTATTGATGCATTCCAGAATATCATGCGTCAATCGTTCCTGCACCTGCAACCTACGGGCAAATACATCCACTACCCGAGGAATTTTACTCAATCCCACGATATGGCCGTTTGGAATGTAGGCAATATGTGCCTTTCCAAAAAAGGGCAACATATGGTGCTCACAAAGGGAGTACATCTCAATATCCTTTATAATCACCATATCATCATAACTTTCAGCGAACATGGCACTTCGTAAAATTTCCTCGGCATCCTGTTTGTACCCTTGTGTTAGGAACAACATGGCTTTGGCAGCCCGCTCCGGAGTTTTCAACAAGCCTTCACGGGTGACATCCTCCCCAATGTCGTCCACAATCTTGGAGAAGTGATCCTTAACTTCATTGGTAATGTCAATGTTGTATTCTTCGAGGTATCTATAGGGTGCCATTCTTTAATTTTTTAGAATAATAGGTCTTCAATTTTTTGATCTTTGGATCTATGATGAACTGACAATAGGGTTGTTCCCCATGCCCATTGTAATAATCATGGTGCTCCTCCTCTGCCAAATAAAAGGGTTTTTCTTCAGAAACAACCGTTACAATGGGGTCCGAAAATACTTTTTTGTTTTCCAATAAGGCAATGAACTCCTCCGCCAAGCGTTTTTGATCCTCGCTGGTGTAAAATATTTCACTACGATATTGGGTGCCCACATCATTCCCTTGTCGGTTCAAGGTGGTGGGATTGTGAGTGGCAAAAAATACTTCCAACAACTCAGTGTATGAAATTTGGGAAGGATAAAAAGTGATTTTTATAGCTTCCGCGTGGCCGGTGCGCCCAGTACAGATTTCACGATACGCTGGATTTTTGATGCTTCCACCGGTGTATCCGGGAACTACGTCAATAACGCCTTGCAACCGTTGAAAAACCGCCTCGGTACACCAAAAACAACCGCCAGCAAAAATGGCGGTTTCTACAGGAATATTATTTTGTTCATTCATTATTCATCAAAGTTAAACAAAGTTTGTGTATATTTTTATTTTTCCAAGTACTATTTATTCAAGAATTAGTCGGTGACAGACCAAAAAACTAATTCTGGATCGTACATCTTTGCGCACTCGACCGTAATCCGTATTTTCACCCACAGAAGTTCTTCTATGATCAAGGCTACAAACATTCAAAAAAGTTATGGGGACCTTAAGGTCCTGAAGGGTGTGGACATTGAAATCCAAAAGGGTGAAGTGGTATCCATTGTGGGCGCCTCCGGAGCAGGAAAAACCACCCTTTTGCAAATTTTAGGTACGTTGGATGTGCCCACCAACAAAGGTGAAAGTACGCTGCTGATTCAGGATACGGACATCAACCAACTCAACGAAAAGAGCTTGGCCAAGTTCCGAAACGAACATATTGGGTTCATCTTTCAATTTCACCAATTGTTGCCTGAGTTCACCGCTTTGGAAAATGTCTGTATTCCGGCATTCATCAAAGGAACGCCCAAGGCCGAAGCCGAAAAACGCGCCAAAGAACTATTGGACTTTTTGGGGCTATCCCATCGGTACGACCATAAACCCAATGCCTTATCGGGCGGGGAACAACAACGCGTGGCCGTGGCACGATCACTGATGAACAACCCTGCCGTGGTCTTTGCGGATGAGCCCAGTGGTAACCTCGATTCCGAAAGTGCGGATAACCTGCACCAATTGTTTTTTAAACTACGCGACGAGTTTGGGCAAACCTTTGTTTTGGTAACCCACAATATGGAATTGGCGAACATGGCCGACCGTAAATTGACAATGGTGGATGGCGTGATCGTTTCCAAGAATTGATATGACGAAAGCCGAACTCAAAGAATTTTTGGACGCCAAGGTCCTCCAATACAACCATCCCAAGTTTTTGGAAGATGACCCTCTACAGATTCCCCATCGGTTCACGCAAAAGGAAGATATAGAGATCAGTGCGTTTTTGGCTGCGACCATTGCTTGGGGCAATCGCAAGAGCATCATCAACAATGCATCCAAGCTCATGGATTTGATGGGCAACACCCCCTACGATTTTGTGATGAACCACACCGAGAACGACCTGGAAAATCTCCATGGTTTTGTACACCGTACTTTTAATGCTATCGATTTAGGTTACTTTGTAATCAGTCTTCAAAACATCTATACCCACCACGACGGATTGGAAGGGGTTTTTACTTCCCATCAAGCAAAGGGTTCCATGCAACCGGCCATTGCCAAATTCAAGGAAGTTTTTTTTGAACTGCCCCACCAAATCCGGACTACCAAACATATTTCCGATCCCAACAAGGGTTCAGCCGCAAAGCGTATCAACATGTTTTTGCGGTGGATGGTCCGTGACAACAGTACAGGGGTGGATTTTGGCCTGTGGAAGGGCATTTCCCCCAGCAAACTGTCCTGTCCGTTGGATGTGCACACCGGCAACGTGGGCCGCAAACTGAAATTGCTGAAACGCAAACAAAACGATGCCAAGGCCTTGTTGGAATTGGACACTAACTTACGTAAAATGGACCCAAAGGATCCTATAAAATATGATTTTGCACTGTTTGGATTGGGGGTTTTTGAGGGGTTTTAAGAGGTTCTAAAAAGAATACTAATATAACCCCTGAAAGATGCGTTATCTTAAAGGTACAATGCCTAATATAAATAGCATGACAAGATATTTTTATGTCGTAATCTTACTTTTATCCTTTAGCTATCTTAAAGCAAATCCTAAATATGAAGAAATTGACAGGGTTTCAAAAAGTGTCCCAGATACCCTATCAACACCTCAAGAAATAGCTGAATACCTTACATTAAAATTGGATAAGGACGATGAAAAGGTTAGGGCTCTCCATATCTGGATTACACATAACATAAAATATGATGAGACCTTATTATCTAGTGACATTACCTATAGCTCTTATGATGAATTGGTGGTCGAAACCATAAAGAATAAAAAAGGAGTTTGTTACCATTATGCCCAACTCTTCCACACGATGTGTGAATCTATTGGTATTGAATCCCATGTGATTTCGGGATATACCCTAGAAAAAAACAGTGATGTAGTTCCACAAATCAGTCATGCATGGAATGTGGTAAATGTTGAAAGCCCCTATGCATTCATTGACAATACATGGGCTTCTGGTTATGCTGACTATAAGGGTAACTATATCCAAGAATTTGTAGACGAATATTTTTTAATTCCACCTAAGGATTTCATAAAAACACATGTTCCATTTGACCCAATCTGGCAATTTCTCGACAATCCAGTCAACAACATTGATATAAAAAACAAGGATTTTTCTAAGCTCGAAATAATTGGGAATTTTAATTCCAAAGATTCTATCTCAGAAATGGCAAAGTTGGATGAGATTACACGATTGAAGAAAAAAATTAATCGTATCGAAAAATCGGGCATTACCAATGTCCTTATCCAGAGATATGTAAATCAATGCGAGGAACAAATTGAAAATCAAATATACCGAGATTGGGTTTCAATGTTTAATAATCTTAACAATAAAGTCAATAGTGCCAAAGATGAAATGAACATTGGTATTGGTTTTAACAATGTTTTTATCGACTACATGAATAAAAGATTTCGAAATCCGAAAATTGAAGACGATGAAATTAAAAGTACTATTGATAAAGCAAACCTTCATTTTTTTGAAGGAAAAAATCAGCTCAACCAATTAAAAAAACTGGTTTACGAACTGGAATTCGATGGAAGCGATATAGAAAGGCTAGAAGTGTCCAAAAAAAGTAAAAAGGAGCTTCTTGATTTCATTATCGATATTGAACACAAAATATTAGAGGTTGAACCTTCAGTTTTAAAGAACACAGATTACGCAAAAAGATATTTGAAAAAATGGAAACCTTTGAGGGATTTAGTTCCCTATGAAAATTGAGTTTAAAACGTAATCACCACATTGATTTCTTCTGCCTATTTTTAGTTTTATACATCAAAGAAGCATTCATCAAAAGTTTACTTCTAAAAGATTTTCATCCCCCAAACCCAAATCCAGGTTCAAAATCCAAGCCCATCGTCTGCCCACCTTTGGCGATGGACGCGTATATCGCCTCCACGATCATCATATCCCGTTTACCCATTTCGCCCGGAGCTTTGTTGGGCTCCCCATATAACACATGCTTGGCAAAATCATCCATCTGTAATTTCTGCTGGCTTTCATGCGGAAACTTGAGCTCTTCCCCTTTAGAAGTTTTCCCACTCAACGGACCGTAATTATTGGCTGGCTGCAACTGAAACCATCCCGAAGTACCTGAAACATACATGCTGTTGGCATTGAAATTATGCGAAGTGGACATATTGGCCACCGCCCCACTCGGGAACTCGAATTGGGCCATGATGGTCTCATCCGTATCTTTAAAATAATCAGGTCGCGTACTAAATTCCTGTGCAGAAACCGATATCGGGTTCTCACCTGTACCGTAAATGGCACTCTGAATGGCATAGACGCCCATGTTCATCAATGCCCCACCACCGGACAATTTTTTGTTCAACCGCCACTGATCCGGATTCCCTGTGGATCGATACGCAGCCTCTGCCCCCACATATTGGATGTCGCCAAATGTTTTATCCTTTACAAATTGCTTCACCTGCTGGGTATACGGTTCGGAATGGAGACGATACCCCATACCCAACTTCGCTCCTGCCTTTTTACAGGCATCGATGATGGCATCACATTCGGCCACACTGATGCCCATCGGTTTTTCGCAGATCACATGTTTGCCCGCTTTGGCCGCCCGAATCGCAAATTCGGCATGCATGCTGTTGGGCAGCACCACATACACCACGTCTATGGCATCGTTGTCGGCAATGTTATCGAAGTTGTCGTAATTGTAAATATTTCCTTTGGGAATACCGTATTTAGTGGCCCATGCCTTTTCTTTTTCCGGTGTTCCGGTAACAATGCCTGCGAGGTAACAGTGTTGGGTGTCCTGCAAAGCTGGGGCCAACTGGTACGTACTATAACTTCCCAAACCGACCAAAGCGATGCCCAATTTTTGCTTTTCCTGTGTGCTGCCCATGGCACAGGCAAACGGAGCGGCGGATAAAATGGCGGCACCAGCGGATCCCTTGGCCATCATTTGATTAAAGGTTCTTCGGTCGATAGGTTTCATGGCGATGGATTTTGGTTTGCTCTTAAAATTAAAAAGAATCCGTGAACAATGATCATTTTTGGGTTTTACCATTCCTTTAACAAAAAAAGAAGTTTCAAAAACCTTAAATTTAGGGCAGACTAATTCAACCTTACATTATGAAAAAACTGCTTCTGTTGGGCGTATTTGTATGCGCCGGCCTTACGTTCGCACAAGAACGAAAATTACCGATCGATACCACGATCACCACACAACATGCTGTGACCATTAATGGTGCACGTATCGATTATACCGCTACAACTGGTACACAGCCTGTTTGGGACGAATTGGGCAAACCCATTGCCTCTTTGCACTACACCTATTACACTAAAAATGGGGTGAAGAACCGTGCAGACCGTCCTTTATTGATTTCCTTTAACGGTGGACCAGGTTCCGGTTCCGTTTGGATGCACTTGGCCTATACCGGTCCCCGCGTATTGAAAATTGATGATGAAGGGTATCCCGTACAGCCATATGGCGTAAAGGAAAACCCATATTCCGTGTTGGACGTGACTGATATTGTTTATGTGAATCCTGTCAATACAGGCTATTCCCGAACCATTCCAGAAACCGGAAAGGAAGTGGACCGTTCCAAATTCTTTGGTATCAACGCTGACACCAAATATTTGGCCGAATGGCTGAACACCTTTGTGACCCGTAACAATCGTTGGAGATCTCCAAAATATATCGTGGGTGAAAGTTATGGTGGTACCCGTGTGATGGGTCTTTCTTTGGCGCTTCAAAACCAACAATGGATGTATTTGAACGGCGTGATCATGGTTTCCCCAGCCGATTATAAAGTGTTCCGCGATAACGATCCCGTGTCCGCGGCCTTAAACCTGCCCTATTTCGCTGCTGCGGCTTGGCATCATAAAATGTTGCCACCTGCTTTACAAAGTAAAGACCTGTTGGACATGCTGCCCGAAGTGGAGGAATACACCATCAACACCTTGTTGCCCGCGATCGCCAAAGGTGGATTTATCCCCGAGGCAGAGCGTAATGCGGTTGCCGAAAAAATGGCCTACTATACGGGCTTGAAGGCCAAGGACATTATCGACCACAATTTGGTGGTACCCACCCAATTTTTCTGGAAAGCTCTTTTAAAAGACAACGGGGGCTACACTATTGGCCGTTTGGATAGCCGTTACTTGGGTATCGACAAGACCCTTTTTGGAACACGACCCGATTATGCGCCGGAATTGACTTCTTGGTTGCATAGCTTTACCCCGGCCATCAACTACTATCTGCAGGAAGAATTGGGCTTCAAAACGGACATTAAATACAATATGTTTGGACCTGTTCGCCCTTGGGACGACAGCAATGACAATGTGCGTGACGATCTGCGTCAGGCCATGGCGCAAAACCCCTATTTGAACGTGTTGGTACAATCCGGTTATTATGATGGTGCCTGTACCTATTTTGCGGCCAAATACACCATGTCGCAAGTAGATCCAAGCGGTCGTATGAAAGATCGTTTCGAGTTTAAGGGCTACCGTTCGGGGCATATGATGTACCTGCGCCATGAAGATTTGAAATCGGCTAACGAGGACATCCGTAATTTTATAATAAGGACCCAGGCCAACGGAAAGAGTGCTAAATATTAGAATGGAATAAATTTATACAAAAGGGCAGGAGTAATTCCTGCCCTTTTTTTGTAACAACTTAAGAAAATAGGGCACTCATTAAATACTATGGGATTCGGTTTTCATGCAAAAATAGCAGACAAGTTCAATAGGTCTCTTTTAAAAAAGAGGGAGCATAAATCCAAAGATGACGTCTATGGCAAGGAAAGTGTGACCCAACTGCATTTCAAAAAAGCCACGAAAAGGGATTTACTACGTATTCGTAAACAAATGTTCAGTCAACGGGAGAAGGAAATCAGAAGGACCTGGTGGGCCGTTCTTTTAACGATTATTGCCTTTTTGGTGCTCTATCTACTTTTGAGATAATCACATTATCCTTACATTTAGCAAAAACAGTCGCATGTTGAAAAAACTAACACTATTTTGGGTCATGTTTTCATTTTTAGGTTTTTTAACCCCTACCAAAACTTCGGCTCAAGACTGGCCCAACCTGGAGAAATACAAAAAGGCAAATGCCAACCTGAGTGTACCGGAAAGAGGTGTGAACCGTGTGGTTTTCATGGGAAATTCCATTACCGAAATGTGGCAGGATGCCCATCCGGAATTTTTTAGTGAAAACCCCTATGTGAACCGAGGCATCGGGGGACAGACCACTCCCCAAATGTTGCTCCGATTCCGTCAAGATGTGATTGACCTAAAGCCGACCATTGTGGTTATTTTGGCCGGAACCAACGATATAGCCGGAAACACGGGACCCATGACCTTGGAAGAAATTCGAAATAACATTCAATCCATGGTGCAATTGGCCAAGGCCAACCAAATTTTTCCCATTGTATGTTCCGTTTTGCCTGCTTTCGACTACCCATGGCGACCCGGACTGGAGCCCAATATCAAAATTCCTAAGCTCAATGCAATGCTCAAAGAAATGGCCATGGAGGAAAAAGCCATGTATCTGGACTATTTTTCAAAAATGGCGGATAACAGAAATGGTCTTCCAGCAGCATTGACCACGGACGAGGTACATGTTACCAAAGCGGGCTACGATATTATGGAAAGTTTGGTAAAGGAGGCCATTGACAGTTTGTCCAAAATGTAGATTCCGGATATTTCCATGTAGAAACAGCCCACTAATCAGCTCGCGCAAGCCAACTTTTGTAACTTTGGGGCTCAAGTGTATTTTTTAAGTGGAACTGATTGAAAATAAAGAGACTACTTTGGCCGTGCTCCCTTTTCAGGTAATAGGGGGACACGAATCCATCAGTCCCTTGATCCAAGGATTCACCGAAGATCTGATCATCAATTTTTCCAAATTTGTCGGATTGTCGGTCATTTCCCAATTATCCACCCAAAATATCCATGACCTCTCCGATAGCAATGCCATCTCCAAATTAGGTGCAGACTATTTGATTACAGGAAGCTTCAGGAAAACAGATTTGGGGTTTCGGATTGGCATTCAATTGGTTAGAACACGCGACAATAAAATAGTTTTTGCCGGCAACCACGATGAAACCTTGGAGTCTGTTTTAAAATTCCAGGATAAAATCACCCAACAAGTGGTCAGCGTGCTGCAAAAGCAAATAGAACAGGACCTTCTCTCCTACTCCTATAAAAAGGAATCCGTGGATCTTGCCGTTTATGAAAATTGGTTGTTGGGGATGAACGAAATTAAAAAAGGTACCACAGAGAGTGATCTTAAAGCCCGGGGCTATTTTGAAGCTGCCTTGAAAATCGATCCGATGTTTGCCAGGGCCTACACGGGAATTTCACTGTCCTATTTCAACGAATGGAGCTGTCAATTATGGGACAGATGGGAGGTCAGCCAGATGGGGGCCCATGAAAATGCATTGAAGGCCATTGAGCTGGATGAGAACGATTATATTTCGTTGGCGGTGCTCGGTCGCACCTTTTTGTACTTGGGCGACTTTGAGAAATCGGAACACTTGTTCAGGAAGTCGCTAAAAATGAATCCCAACGATGCCAATAACCTGGTTTCCATTTCCAATGGTCTACTATGGTTGGGTTATTTGGATGAAGCAGAACAACTTTATCTAAGAGCAAAAAACCTGAACCCATTGCAGCCCAACGCTTTTTTGCCCATGGGTATGTTGATCTATTTTGAAAAAGGGGAATTCAACAAGGCCCTAGGGCTGGGTCTTCAGGTAACCCATTTGGCCACGTGGGTCGACTTTCCGGCCATGGTCGCTGCCATTTATTATTATCTGGGACAGTACGATAAGGTTCAAATGTACTGGAACAAGTATCTTGCTATTTTTAAGACCTGCATCAATAAGGGTAAAAAGCCGACAAATGAAGAAGCTGTTGCATGGCAAAAAGTGGTCAATCCATACAAGGGGAAAAGCAACCTGGAACCGTTTTGGGATTTTATTTTGGGCAAATCCACAACCAAAGTCCCAACACCTCAAAAATTATTGGACAATGAGTCTGAAGGAAGCTTTATAGACCTCGGGGAAGTTTGGGAATTGAATTATGCAGGCTTGAAGGTGACCATAAAGAATTGCAAGGGTTTGCATGATATCGCCAGACTTTTGAAACAGCCGGAAAAGGATTTCCATTGTGAAACGCTTATGGGATCCTCGGTGGAAGCCAAAGGAACGGCTATGACAGATGAAAAAGCCATCAAGGCGTATAAAACCAAACTAAAATCACTCCAGGCCGATATTACAGATGCAGAGGAACTGGGCATGGTGGAAAAAGCGGAAAAGTTTAAAGACGAATTTGAAACGTTGCTACTTCATATCGGCAAGGTCACCGGTCTTCAGGGAAAAATTCGAACCACAGGTGCATCCCATGAAAAAGCAAGGGCTGCCGTTACATGGCGTATTCGAAATGCCATTAAAAAAATAGACAACCTACACCCACAAATGGCAAAACATTTATCCAATGCCATTAAAACCGGCACGTTTTGCACCTATAGTCCGGAAACTCCCCATAACTGGACATTCTAGTAAAAAACTTCTGGCAAAACTTACAATGTAAGTTAAAAACTTGTGCCCTACAGGTAAAGTAACAACATCAAATCAATTAAAAAATGTTAGAAGTTTTAAAAAGTTTACCAAATCCGTGGGAAGTGCTCATCGACCCCATTTCACTGATCGTATTGGCCATGTATGGCATTTTGATGCTTTGGGAGGCCCTTGCACCTGCACGGGAACTACCAAAAATCAAAAACTGGAAACTAAGGGGGCTTACCTCCTTTGCCGTGTTCTTTTACCTATCCACCTATTTCCCATTAATTTGGGACACCTATTTAGTGGACTATCAAATTTTTGATTTGACCTCACTTGGTGCTGGATGGGGTGCCTTTGTGGCCGTCATGATCTATGAATTTGGACTCTATGTTTGGCACTACGCCATGCATAAGAATGATACTTTATGGAAAATTTTCCATCAAATGCATCACAGTGCCGAACGTATGGACAGTTATGGTGCTTTTTATTTCAGTCCAATGGATATGATAGGATTTACTTTGTTGGGCAGCCTTTGCTTGGTGGTTGTGGCTGGATTTACACCTGAAGCGGCAACCTTGTTCATCTTGATCACCACTTTTTTGGCCATTTTCCAACATGCCAATATAAGTACCCCAAGATGGATCGGGTATTTTGTCCAACGACCGGAAGCACATACGGTGCACCATGCAAAGGGCATACATGCGTATAACTATTCCGATATTTCCTTGTTCGATATATTGTTTGGCACTTTCAACAATCCAAAAGGCTATGAACATGAAGCCGGTTTTTATGATGGTGCCTCCAAACGGATATGGGATATGCTGATGTTCAAAGATATTTCTAAAGAATAAGCTTTTTACACCATGAACTGTTGCACTTCATACAATGGATTCAAAAAGGAACCTACACATCACTCACAATTACAGGATGAAGAATTCCTTGAAAGTTTTGAGAAGGGCATATTGGAGCCAAGTCTATTTACCCACGATGCCCACCTGAGGTTGGCTTGGCTCTATTTACAACATAATGCCAAGGAAAAAGCTATTGTAAAGACGTGTCAAGGTATCAAGGCGTTTGACATTATGCACGGGAAAGGAGACAAATACCATGTTACGATTACTGTGGCTTCCGTACACATTGTTGAACATTTTAGGCAAAAATCTACCGCAAACAACTTTAACGAGTTCATTATGGAGTTTCCGGTATTGACATCTGATTTCAAGTCACTATTGGGTCGTCATTATACGTATGATGTGTTTCTGGATGAAGTTGCGAAACAATCCTATGTGGCTCCCACTGGGGAACCATTTTTCTAAAGTGATCGGCTTACTTAGGGATTTTGTTATTTTGTACAATGCAAAATCCCAAGGTAAGCATCATCATCCCCTTTAAGGATACCGCCCATTATCTTTCGGAATGTTTGGACTCCATCCAAAACCAAACTTATCCCAATTGGGAAGTATTGGCCGTGAACGATCATTCCACCGATGCCAGTTTCACACTAGTGGAAAACTATGCCAGGTCAGATTCGCGTATAAAAGTGTTTCAGAATAAAGGAGAAGGCATCATTCCTGCACTTCAAACCGCGTACACCCATAGTGCAGGGGATTTTGTAACCCGAATGGATTCCGACGATATTATGAAACCCAACCGTTTGGAACATATGGTGGAAACTTTGCAAAAAAATGGAACAGGGCATGTGTCGGTCGGACAGGTGAAGTATTTTTCGAACCGAGGTATCAGCAATGGATATGCCCGTTATGAGAAATGGCTGAACAACTTAACCTCAAAAGGCGAAAACTACCAAGAAATATATAAAGAGTGCGTTATCCCCTCCCCTTGTTGGATGGTTCACAAGTCGGATTTTGAGGCTAGTGGCGCCTTCGAACCTCATCGCTACCCAGAAGACTATGACCTCACTTTTCGTTTTTATGAAAAAGGATTGAAAATAATACCGAACACTAAAGTACTCCATCTTTGGCGGGATTACGATACCCGAACTTCCCGTACACATGAGCATTATGCCCAAAATTATTTTTTGGATATTAAACTGCACTATTTCCTAAAACTGGATTTTAACCCAAATCGACCGTTGGTGGTTTGGGGAGCTGGTTTTAAGGGCAAGGCTGTAGCCAAAGGGCTTAAAAAGATGGGCATCTCCTTTACTTGGCTTTGCGACAATCCCAATAAAATTGGAAAAAAGATTTACGGCCAAGAATTGATTCATTTTCATGCATTGGAAACATTGGAAAATCCTCAAAGCATTGTAACCGTGGCCAACAGCAAGGCGCAAATGGAAATTCGGGATTATTTTAAAAAATTGGGGCAAAGCCCGATGATCGATTATTTTTTCTTTTGCTGATACGATTGAAGTTGCCCCATTTCAATTTGGCATCGTCTTAACAATGAAATTTGGGAAGATGGAATATTTTAATGCCTATATTTGTTCAATCTAAGTTGGGAATGCAGTTTAAACATCCAGAAATTCTTTGGGCCCTTTTTCTCCTGGTCATTCCTATCATTATCCATCTTTTTCAATTACGCAGGTTTCAGAAAACACCGTTCACCAATGTTGCCATGTTGCAAAAGGTGGTAGCGGAGTCCAGAAAGAGCAATTCGCTGAAAAAATGGTTGTTGCTGTTTACGAGATTGTTGCTTTTGGCTGCTTTGGTCATGGCCTTTGCACAGCCCTTCACCTCCAAGGAAACCGCTTTTAAGCCAAAGGAAACCGTCATTTACTTGGACAACTCCTTCAGTATGCAAGCCAGAAACAATGGTATTTCACAGTTGGAACGGGCGGTTCAGGATGTAATCAAAAGTATGGACGCCAAAACGGTTTTTAGCCTTTTTACCAATGAAGATTCCTTTGCCAACGTAACCATGGCGGATATAGAGAACAATTTATTGTCGATGCCCTTCACCTATAAGCAATTGAGCTTGGATGAAATTAATCTGAAGGCCAGTACATTGTTCACCAAATCACCGGAATCCATTAAAAATTTGATCATTCTTTCCGATTTTCAGGAAAACATGGCTCCCTTTACTGCAGGTATCGATTCTACCATTACTTCTTTTGCAGTTCCTATGCGAACCAGGGAGAGTAAAAATATTTCCATCGACTCAGTGGCCCTTCAGGATCCTTCCGCTGACCCGGCATTGCTCCAAGTATTCCTTTCTGGGGGCTCTCCCGATGAAAATGCTCCCGTTTCAGTATACAACGGACCTAACTTAATAGCCAAATCGGCCGCACAATTTGATGAAACCTCACGAACAAGTGTGGTTTTCTCCATTCCGGCCAACCAAGAAATCAATGGCAAACTTACCATCGCCGACAATGCGCTTGGTTTTGACAATACCTTCTATTTCAACATCGATTCTAGGCAAAAACTAAAAGTGCTCGCTATCGGTAATACGGGCAGCGATTATTTGAATCGATTGTTTACCAACGATGAATTTGAATTACAAAAGGTTGAGTTGAACCAATTGGATTATAGTGCTTTGGAAAAGCAACAAGTGGTGGTGTTGGATAATCTGGATCAAATTCCTGCGAGTTTGCAACAGGCGCTCCGTAGCTTCACTGCCAATGGAGGGTCACTGATCATTATTCCTTCTCCAGAAGCCGATCTTAACACCTATAATTCCTTGCTCACCGCTTTTTCCAATACCCGACTTTCGGAAAAGGTGAACACAACTTCCAAGGTAACCACCATAACGTACGACCATCCCATATACCGAAATGTTTTTGAACGCAGGGTCACCAATTTTGAATATCCTACGGTCAACCAATATTTTAAGATCCGTACAGGTCTGCCCACGATTTTGGGATTGGAAGGAGGAGATGCCTTTTTGGTCGGCTTGAACGGACTATACCTTTTCACCACATCGTTGGAAAATGGGAGCACCAATTTTAAAAGTTCCCCTGTGATCGTGCCCACTTTTTACAATATGGCTCAATCCAGTTTTAAGATGCCGGAGCTCTACCATGAACTGGGGCGGCAATCCAATGTGACGGTGGCTGTCCAGTTGGGTAACGACAACACGCTTAAGGTGGCTAAGGAAGGATACGAATTTATTCCGATGCAACAGGTGTATCCCAATCAGGTCAACCTCACTTTTGATCAAATACCCAATGAAGATGGCATCTATTCCATTGAAAACAATGGGCAAACGCTCAAACACATAAGTTTCAATTACCCACGGGATGAGAGCCAGCTCTCCTATTTGGATTTGGCAACGTTTAAAAATTTAACTATCGAAGAATCAATCCCATCACTTTTTGAGGATTTGGAAGCTGACAATAACATTGCCGCTTATTGGAAATGGTTTGTTATTTTAGCATTGCTTCTGGCGCTCATTGAAGTTATCATTCAAAAATTCGTTTCATGAACATTCTGCTGAAGTCTGCAAAAATCGTATGCCCAGAAAACAAGGAATTGCACTTGAAAAAGCGGGATATCCTTATCAAAAAAGGTACTATTGAAAAAGTTGGCGCAAGTTTGGAAGCCCCTTCCGGTGCCAAAATAGTGGATTTGCCCAATCTGCATGTATCTTTGGGATGGTTGGATACGGGCGTGAGTTTTGGTGAACCGGGCTTTGAGGAACGGGAAACCATTGCCAACGGACTTAAAGTTGCGGCGAAAAGTGGATTTACTGATATTTTGCTCTATCCCAATACCTATCCAATTCCCGATACCAGTTCCGATGTGGTTTTTTTAAAAGAACGTGGACTGGGTAAATCTACTCGCTTGTATCCTTTGGGAGCTCTTACAAGAAATTCCGAAGGTGTGGATCTGGCAGAACTTTTTGATATGCACAATGCAGGAGCTGTGGCGTTTTACGACTTTAAAAAAGAGATTTCAAACTCCAACTTGTTGAAAATAGCCTTGTTGTACGCCCAGAATTTTGGAGGACTCATATTTTCTTTCCCGCAGGACAACAATATAAAAGGTCATGGCATTGCCCATGAAGGTGAGGTTTCCACAACATTGGGACTTAAAGGTATCCCTGCACTGGCGGAAGAACTGCAAGTGGCACGCGACCTTTATATTTTGGAATATACGGGAGGTAAGTTGCACATCCCCACCATTTCAACTGCTGGTTCGGTAAAGCTTGTGGCCAATGCCAAAAAGAAGGGATTGGATGTCACTTGTAGCGTTGCTATCCACAATTTGTTCTTTACGGATGAAACTTTGACCGGTTTCGACACCCACTTCAAAGTATCGCCCCCACTTCGGGAAAAATCGGATGTCAAGGCAATGCTGAAAGGATTGAAGGAAGGCACCATCGATTACGTAACTTCCGATCATATTCCCATCGATATTGAACACAAGCGCGTGGAGTTTGACAACGCCATGGATGGATCCATAGGGCTTGAATCTGCCTTTGGTGCTTTAAATACCCTAATGGGAATGGAAGAAAGCATTGCACTGCTGACCAAAGGGCACCAACGATTTGGCTTGGAAATCCCAAAAATAAAGGAAGGTGAAAAAGCATGCCTTACACTGTTCAATCCGGACGAATCCTTTACATTTTCGGATGATAATATCTTATCTACCTCCAAAAACAGCATGTACCTGAACGCCGAATTAAAAGGTAAGGTATATGGGGTGATCAATAACGACCAAATTACATTGTAATGGGAGAAGCTGAAACTGGCAAAACTACGGCCATTGTGGCCTATATTACCATAGTGGGCTGTTTGATTGCCCTCACCATGAACCTTGAACCCAAAAATGCATTTGCCCGGTTCCACATTCGTCAGGCCTTTGGTATACATATCTTGTTTCATGCTTTGGCGATTATTTTAACCTATACAGGGATTGTTTATCTGGCTTTCCCCATTTACATCCTCTATTTCGCCCTTTGGATTTTTGGGTTTCTACAGGCCTTGAACGGCAAAACCAAGCCCCTACCTTTTTTGGGCGCCTATTTTCAAAAATGGTTTACTTTCATTTCATAACAACAACTTATGTCCCCCACCCCATTGTCCCTTGAGTATTTATTGCGACCATCCAACTCCGATGTTGCCAAAAAGCCGGCGATCTTTTTGTTCCATGGGTATGGCAGTAACGAAGAAGACCTGTTTTCGTTTGCGCCCGAACTACCAGCAGAATTGATGGTGTTTTCGGTAAAGGCACCCTATGATCTGGAACCTTTTGGCCATGCTTGGTATGCCATTAATTTTGATGCGGAACAAGGAAAATGGAGCGACGACGAACAAGCCAAGGAATCGCGGGAAAAAATCGTGAAATTTATCGATGAGGCCATTGCTGCCTACAATTTGGATGAGACCAACATAACTTTGCTCGGGTTTAGCCAAGGCACCATCTTGAGTTATGCCGTGGCCCTTTCCTATCCTGAAAAAATCAAGAATGTTGTTGCTTTGAGCGGTTACATAAATGAACGAATCTTAAAGGAAGGCTATTCGGAAAAGAACTTGGGCAAACTCAATTTTTACATCTCCCACGGGCAAGTGGACCAGGTCATTCCTTTGGAATGGGCACAACGGGCCCCTGATTTTCTAAAGCAGTTGGGCATTAAACCTACCTACCAGGAATTTCCGATTGGCCACGGGGTTTCCCAACAAAATTTTTACGCCTTCAAAAAGTGGTTGGAAGACCACATTTGATTCCTCAAAAATGAGTTGTGAGCATCTTGGAATGCTGAAGGAGTGAAAACTCCTGAAGAATCTAACCATATGCCCAGAAGATTCTTCACTTTGCTCAAAATGACATTTAGGAAATTAATTGCTCCTGGTGTACAACAAATGATCCATCAGGGTGAAGTCGACACTTAGATTATCCTTCAATTCATATTTGATGATCAGATCGCCCCAATATTTTCCATCGGAGAAATCGGCCAAGATCCATTTATGGTTCAGCACCTTAATCTTATTGATCTTAAAATCACTTTCCATTCCTTCGTAGGGAATCAATGGATTATCGCCAGATTTTTCATTGGTTTCCAATAGTTTGTCCTCAATGTAGCGCGATGGATTTTCCAAATCCAAATGGTCGTAATAGGCCAAGGCATCATCATTGTTTTCCAACGTAAAATACTGCATGTCCAAAATTTTCAGATGCAGGGATTGGATGGAGTCCTCATACTTTTCGACTTTGGTGGTCAACCGATCCACATCGGAGTTCAATGCTTTTTGCATATTGTTTGCGGAAACATATTGAAAAAGCACCAAAAGCGCCGTAAATACAAAGAGGTATAAAAAAATTCTACTTTTCATGGTTTATATGTTCAATTGTAGGTTATCGTACGCTAAATGCATGTTTTTGGGAAGCGATTTTTCTACTTCCTCATGAAATCCCAATAAATGGCTGATGTGTGTAAAATACGTTTTGTCGGCGCCTACTTCCTCCGCAAAGGCAATGGCCTCCTCCAGATTAAAGTGGGAATGGTGGGGTTCCATACGAAGTGCATTGACCACCAATACTTTGGCGCCCTTCATTTTCTTGATTTCTGATTCCTCCACCCGTTTTACATCCGTCAAATACACAAATTCCCCGAATCGGTAGCCAAACACCTGAAGTCGGTTATGCGATACCTCAATGGGTATCACATCAATATCGCCAAGCGCTATGGGCACATCCTTTTTTACTTCAAAAACTTGAACGGCAGGCGCACCCGGATAACGGTCTTCATCTGCAAAAATATAATCGAAACGCCTATTAAGGGATTGTATCACCCGCTTATGGGCATATATGGGAATGTCGCCCTGTCGAAAGAAAAATGGTCGGATATCGTCTATACCGGCCGTGTGGTCGGCATGCTCATGGGTAAATAAAATACCGTCCAAACGTTCTATGGGGTGGGTAAGCATCTGTTGTCGAAAATCCGGCCCACAGTCCACCACATAGTTGTAATTATTCCAAGAAACCAATACGGAAACGCGAAGTCTTTTATCCTTGGGGTCCTTACTGAGACATACGGGATGATTGCTTCCGATAACCGGTATGCCCTGGGAGGTACCCGTGCCCAAAAAAGTGATGGTCATCCTATCATCCATTAAAACCAAAATTATAACTTATTTATTTAATAGATTGAATGAAGAGTGTAACTTTGTCCAACATTAAATTTTCGGATATGCCTACCGTACCAAGCAAGGAAAATGCTTTTGAAAATATACCTTCCATTAAGGCCAAAACCCTGCGAATCAATTTGAATCCGGATATTTACGGGACCTTTGCAGAAATTGGTGCTGGACAGGAAACGGCGAGACATTTTTTTAGGGCTGGTGGTGCCTCAGGTACTATTGCCAAGGCGATGAGCGCTTACGATAAATCCTTTAGTGACGCCATTTATGGTATTGAGGAAGATGGACGCTATGTAACGCAGTCCCGCTTGAAAAAAATGTTGAACCATGAGATGCGCTTGGTAGAGGAGCGTATCGGTAGGGAAAGCAATCCAAATTACCTGTTCTTTACCTATGCCAATACCGTGGCGACCATCGACTTTTCAAAACGATACAAAGGTCATGGGTGGGTTGGAATCCGTTTTCAATTGGATCCTGACCAGAAAGAGTATGATGAGATCATTCTGCACATTCGTTTTAAACAGAACGAGGCCCGCTTGCAACAGGAAACCTTGGGTATTTTGGGAGTCAATTTGATCTATGGTGCTTTCTTTAAGTTCGATAGACCGAAAAAATTGTTGAAATACCTATATGATCATATCGATAAGGATACCCTTGAAATTGATATGGTGAATTTCACCGGACCCAATTTTGCGGAAGTGGACAACCGCTTGATGAGCCTGCAGTTGATCAAGAACGACATGACGGATGCCGTGATGTTCGGTCCAGATGGCAATAACCTGTTGCCGGCAGCTGTGCTGTACAAGAAAAATATCTTGGCTTTGCGCGGAAGTTTTAGACCGGTGACCAAAGTGAACATGGATATGTTCCAAAAATCCTATGAGATTTTTATAAGGGAACAGACCGTGGACATGGAGAACACGATTGTGGTATTTGAAATAACCCTATCCAACCTAAAAGCATCTGGCGAAATCGATGAACAGGATTTTATGGACCGGGCAGAACTACTTTGTTCTCTTGGCCATACCGTACTGATTTCCAAATTCCAGGAGTATTTTAAACTGGTGGAGTATTTCAACAATTACACCAAGGCAAAAATTGGATTGACCATGGGCGTGAACAACTTGGTCGACGTTTTTGATGAAAAATATTACCGTCATTTGAGTGGTGGCATTCTGGAGGCCTTCGGAAAATTGTTCTTTAAGGATCTTAAGGTATACCTATACCCCATGAAAGATCCAGAAACCGGTCAAATTTTGACCAGCAACAATGTGAAGGTGCATCCACGAATGAAGGAATTGTACAAATTCTTCAAGTACAATGGAAAGGTAATGGATATCATCGATTACGATCCTGAAGTATTGCACATATTCTCACGCGATGTCCTCAAGAAAATCATTGCCAATGAAGATGGCTGGGAAGATGAACTCCCAGAAGGTATTGCAGAAATCATTAAGAAAAAACACTTGTTTACACGGAAAGTGTTGGAAGAGAAAGAGTAGCAATACTAGCCACTTTTTTTACCTTTCAAAGTTCGTCAGTTCGAGCGGAGTCGAGAACCTTAATGGAGCTAAGACATCTCGACTGCGCTCGATGTGACAGTTTAAATTCGCTAGTCCAGCAATTGGGCTGCGTGGTCTTTGGTCTTCACTTTATCTATAACTTTTTCCACTACCCCATCACCGTTGATCACAAATGTGGTCCTATGGATGCCGTCATATTCTTTGCCCATAAACTTTTTGGGACCCCATACCCCGAAGGTATTGATCACGGTATGGTCCTCATCGGCCAACAAGGGAAACGGAAATTCGAACTTGTTCCTAAAATTGGCTTGTTGTTTCTCCGAATCGGCGCTAACCCCCAAAAGTTCAAAACCTGCCGACTGCAGCTCGGCATAATTGTCCCTCAAATTGCAAGCTTCTGCTGTGCAACCGGGTGTGTTTGCCTTGGGATAGAAAAACACCACCAACTTTTTTCCTTTGTAATCGGAAAGGTTTATTGTATTTCCGTCTTGGTCTTTTGCTGAAAAATCAGGTACTTTATCCCCTACTTGTAACATATTCATGGCGTTCTGTCTTGATTTAAATGTTTAAGTATTTATTACTCAAAGTTAAACAAAAATGACCAAACAAGAAAAGGTAGATTTCACAATAAAAACCTTGGATGAATTGTATCCGACCATTCCCATTCCGTTGGACCATAAAGACCCGTATACTTTATTGATAGCTGTATTGTTATCGGCCCAAAGTACCGATGTAAAGGTGAATCAAATAACCCCACTTTTGTTTGAAAGAGCGGATAATCCCTATGACATGGTCAAACTATCTGTGGAAGAGATCAGGGAAATTATCAAACCTGTTGGACTGTCACCCATGAAGTCGAAGGGAATCCATGGCCTATCCCAAATATTGATTGAAAAGTATGGTGGAGCAGTCCCCCAAGAAATTGAATTACTTGAAGAATTGCCTGCCGTGGGTCACAAAACGGCAAGTGTGGTAGTATCACAGGCTTTTGGAATCCCGGCTTTTCCTGTGGATACCCACATTCATAGACTCATGTATCGATGGGGATTCAGCAATGGCAAAAATGTGGTGCAGACAGAACGCGATGCCAAGCGTTTGTTTCCTGAAAACGTATGGAACAAATTGCACCTACAGATCATTTGGTACGGTAGGGAATACTCCCCAGCAAGAGGTTGGGATTTGGAAAAGGATATCATTACCCGCACCATTGGCCGGAAAACGGTGATCAACGAATACCTTAAAAACAAAAAGAGCCGCTAGTGGCGGCTCTTTTCGTCAGTTTGATCCTTAAATTAATTTAATGTTACTTCAAACTGGTGTTTTTTGTAGTCAACTACATGAATCGATTTTGAATAGCTGAGCAAGAAATCGATGGTTTGCTTGCTAGCCTTTACCGCTTTCACGGATTTTTGTTCTTCAGAGTAAATGTTTTCCATATTCTAGCATAAATGTTTCATATAGATAACGCCGCTAGAATGGATATATTGTCCGTTTCGACAAAGTGTTAAATTAATTCGTCAAAACGATATTCTTCCGATCTACTATTTTTCTGAGGTTGATCAGTGCATAACGCATTCTTCCCAAAGCCGTATTGATGCTGACACCAGTATTTTCGGATATTTCCTTAAAACTCATGTCCTTGTAGATACGCATGATCAATACTTCTTTTTGATCTTCGGGCAATTCTTCGATCAAAAGGGTAAGATCGCTCTCGATCTGATCTTTGATGATCTGTTTCTCCACGTTCAACTTCTCGTCTTTGATCACGGAGAAGATATTGAAGTCGTCGCTTCCTTCGAACTTGGGCATTCGCTTGTTCTTACGGAAGTAATCGATGATCAGGTTGTGCGCGATTCGCATAACCCAGGGCAAAAATTTTCCTTCTTCGCTGTAATTCCCCTTTTTCAAGGTTTTGATCACTTTAATAAAGGTGTCCTGGAAAATGTCTTCGGCCACATCCCTATCCAATACTTTGGAGTAAATAAAACTGGAAATTCGTTGGTTGTGCCTGTTGATAAGGATTTCTAGAGCTTTTTCGTCTCCAGCAATGTAGTTTTTTACTAAAATCGAGTCATTAATCTGTAGTTCCATACAAATTACTTTTTTTGGTTAAAATCAAGGTCATCCCTTTCCAGGGAGGACAGTAGGTATTTAGTCTTTAATCTTAAAAAAGTAATTATTGCTGTATAGGCCTATCAGTATTTTAATTACACTTCGAATATAGATAATTAGGCAGGCGACCTAAAAACTATGTTGTGAGATGACGATTTTTATATGTTAACTGGTACAATATACGTATTAAGTGTGGTGTATCGTATCTTTGAATCCCTAATTTTAACATATGGCAATCGATATCAACGTTGATCCAAAGCAGCATATCATCATTAAAGGTGCCAAACTGCACAATCTCAAAAACATAGATGTTGTCATCCCCAGAAACAAGCTGGTTGTGATAACGGGGTTGTCCGGATCTGGCAAGTCGAGTTTGGCATTTGACACCCTTTATGCGGAAGGGCAACGGAGGTATGTGGAAAGCCTTTCTTCCTATGCTCGTCAATTTTTGGGCAAATTGGACAAACCCAAAGTAGACTATATAAAAGGTATAGCCCCCGCCATTGCCATAGAACAAAAGGTGAATTCCACCAATCCAAGATCTACGGTTGGGACCACCACCGAAATCTACGACTACCTTAAATTATTATATGCCCGAATTGGGAAGACCATATCTCCCATTTCTGGAAAAGAAGTAAAGAAACATACGGTCACCGATGTGATGAACTATATAAAGGAGTCCAAAGAGGGTAGCAAAATGCTTTTGTTGGCCCCAGTGCAAGTGCCGAAAGACCGTGAACCCTTAAAGGCCCTGCAGCTATTTTCCAAGCAAGGATATGCGCGTATAACCTATAAAGGTGAAGTTATTCGCATCGACCAGGCTCCCCAGGATATCGGTCGCAAGTTTGATTTAGTGGTGGATCGTATCGTTCTAAAGGATGATGAGGATTTTTACAACCGATTGGCCAATGCGGTGGACAATGCTTTTTTCGAAGGCAAGGGCGTGTGCGCCATTCAAAACTTGGAAACCAATAACACCCAATCGTTCAGCAACCAATTTGAGTTGGATGGCATGAAATTCTTGGAACCCAACGTGCATCTGTTCAGTTTCAACAATCCATATGGGGCCTGCCCCAAATGTGAAGGGTACGGAGATGTCATTGGTATTGATGAAGACCTGGTTATTCCCAATACCGCATTGTCCATTTATGAAAACACCATTTTTCCGTGGCGGGGTGAAAGTATGGGATGGTATCGGGACCAATTGGTAAACTCCGCTTACAAATTTGATTTCCCCATCCACAAACCGTGGTACCAACTATCCGAAGCACAAAAACAATTGGTCTGGGACGGCAACGAACATTTTATCGGCATCCATAAATTTTTTGAGCAGCTGGAGGAGAAAAGCTATAAAATTCAGAACCGTGTAATGCTGTCGCGCTACCGTGGAAAGACCAAATGTTCCGTTTGCAAAGGGAAAAGGCTTCGGAACGAGGCCAATTATGTAAAGGTAGGCGGTAAATCCATTTCTGAATTGATTGAACAGCCCATTATAAAACTGATTCCTTTTTTTGAAACGCTTGAACTTTCCGAACACGATAACACCATTGCCAACAGGCTTTTAAAGGAAATCACCACGCGTTTGGACTTTTTGAATAAGGTAGGCTTGGGTTATCTCACGTTGAACCGAAAATCCAACACGCTTTCTGGTGGGGAAAGCCAGCGCATCAATCTGGCCACCTCATTGGGCAGTAGTTTGGTAGGTTCCATGTACATTTTGGATGAGCCCAGCATTGGATTGCACCCAAAAGACACCGAAAATTTGATCGAAGTATTGCATTCGTTGCGCAATCTCGGCAATACGGTAATTGTGGTGGAGCACGATGAGGATATTATGAAGGCTGCCGATGAAATCATCGATATTGGCCCCGAGGCCGGCACCCTTGGTGGTGAAGTGGTGGCCACAGGAAACTGGGAAACCATCCTCAAAGCCGATTCGTTGACCGCAAAATACTTGAACGGGACTATGGAGATAGCAGTCCCGAAGGAACGAAGAAACTCCAAACACTATATCCAAATAAAAGGAGCTCGGGAAAATAACCTCAAGAACATTGATGTCACCTTTCCATTGAATGTGTTAACGGTGGTTACCGGTGTATCAGGAAGCGGTAAAAGTACATTGGTCAAAAAAATATTATATCCGGCCATTCTCAAGGAAATTGGGGGTTATGGCGAAAAAGCAGGGCAATACACCTCCATCGAAGGCAAATACAGTCATATTAAACACGTGGAGTTCGTGGATCAAAATCCGATCGGGCGATCTTCACGATCCAATCCGGTAACCTATATAAAAGCTTATGATGACATCCGTAGTCTCTTCGCTTCCCAAAAACTGAGCAAGCTCAGGGGATATCAGGCCAAGCATTTTTCGTTCAATGTGGATGGCGGTCGCTGTGAAAAGTGTAAAGGAGAAGGGGAAATCACCGTGGAAATGCAATTTATGGCCGATGTGCATTTGGAATGTGATGCCTGTAATGGCAAACGATTTAAAAAAGACATTTTGGAGGTGCAGTTTGAAGGGAAGAACATCGACGACCTTTTGAACATGACCATAGACGATGCCATCGCCCATTTTAAAAATCACAAGCAAGACAAGATTGTTGGCAAGCTACAACCGTTACAAGATGTGGGACTGGGCTACGTGACGTTGGGTCAGTCCTCCTCTACCCTTTCCGGCGGTGAGGCCCAACGGATAAAGTTGGCCTCCTTTCTGGTTAAGGGCCATACCAAGGAAAAGGCACTCTTCATCTTTGATGAACCTACTACCGGGCTGCACTTCCATGACATCAAAAAACTGCTCAAATCCTTTGATGAATTGCTAGACAAGGGCCATTCAGTGATTGTGATCGAGCACAATATTGAACTCATAAAATGTGCGGATTATATTATCGACCTGGGGCCGGAAGGAGGCGAAAATGGCGGACAATTGGTGATGGAAGGTACTCCTGAAGAAATCGTTAAAAACTTAGAATCCCATACCGCCAAATACCTGAAGGAAAAGTTGTGATTCAGTTGTAGATCATATCTACTTCGTTCATTTCTTCTTAAACCTCCAAACGGTGGTCTTCAAAAAATAGTGTCTTTTTCGGTAAATCCATATCCCCATTTCATCAAATGGTTAGGGGTATCCATCAATCAGCATACTATATATTTAGTAGAGCACCTTAAAATTGTGAGTTAGAACTTTCAATGAAGAAGCCATGTTCTACTCCAAATCTTACCCGTTCAAAAAACAAGACCTTCTTTTTATATCGTTGCTCTTGTTTGGGATTGCCTCCATATTAATAGGCGTTCCTTTCAAAAAAAATGATCACAAATTAACTCAAGAGTACCTCGATGTCGCCTTAAACCACGATTTGGCACCACCCATGGCTTCCAGTTCTTGGGAGAGCGCCGATTTTTTTGCGCCGGGTATTGCGGCCACTATGGGCTCCGCCACCCAAACCTATTATAAAGATTCCCCTGGTTGTACCAACATTAGATTTGTGATACGGGTATTCAATACCAGTACCAATGGTGAAGCATTGAACAACATTACCATAGACATTGCACCTGATGTGGTCATCGGGGATTTGATTGCGGGAGATATCAATTTCAACAATCAAATTGATGAAGGAGAAGTTTGGGCCTATGAAGCCTTTAAATTGATAACAGAGACTGATATGCAGGTTGGGGAAGTGTTCCACCAAGCTCATGTTGAAGCTACAGTGGTGGGTCTTGGTTCCATTGTTAGCGATGATTCCCACCCCTCTGACATGAATTTGGATGGACCAACATTGACCAAAATAAGCAATTGTGGCGTGGGTATAAGTCTCATTTTAACAGGTGTTACCAAAGATGGTAATGGTATCGATGGTGGCTGTTCATCCGTTGAACTTACATATGAACTGCACAATACCGGTTTTGTTGGAGAAACCTTTGAAAGTGTGGTGTTGAAAGATCCCAATGTAGGGGATATTTTAGAGCCAGACGCTGGCAACGACTTTAACATATCAATTTTGGATCAAGGTGAAGTATGGATATACAAGGTATCTTATGTGCCAACAGCGGAAGAATGGTTGGCCGGCCAAATTGAGGTGCAAGGCTATGTAGAAGCCATATCTGCCAATCAAGGTCCAGGTATCCTTATTACAGATGTCTCCGATCCTGTGGACTTAAATGGACACAATACCACCATTATCAACATTTCACCTTGTACCCCTAAAATAAGTCTTATACAAACCGGTGTCATCAATAATTGTAATTCCATTGATTTCACCTATACAGTAACTAATGAAAGTGACCCCAACAATGGACAGGGACAGATTTTGCAAGGAATATCAGTGGCAGAACTTAATCTCCCTGTCGTCTTGGATGGACCCTTTAATGATATTAACGATGACCTGTTGATGGACCCGGGGGAGTTTTGGACCTATACGGCCTCGTATCCCTTGACAGCCGCTGATATTATGGCAGGAGAAGTGGTTGCACAGTCTAATGTTGCCGCATTTACTGATATTCCCATTAATATGTCCGTTGAAGATATTTCCGATTTTGAAGATGTAACCCTGGATCGTGAAACAGTAATTGACATATCTAGTTGTACACCACGAATTGCACTGATCAAGGAAGGCGTGCCGAAAGATGATCTGAATCAGGATGGTGGATGTTCCTACATTGAATATACGTTTAAGGTAACCAATGAAAGTTTGGTAAATCAATCCTTGGAAAATATAACATTGACGGATTTTAATCTGCCGTTGGTATTTCAAGGTCCTACAGGGGACAATGGGGATAATTTACTGGATAAAGGAGAAACTTGGGAATATACTTCCATTTATAAACTCACAACGGATGACATCAATACTGGCTTGGTTCAAAATCAAGCTGAAGTTACCGCGAACAAATTCGGTTTATTAGACTTGACAGTGACCGATTTATCCGATCCCGTTAGTGTTGATGATGACCAGCCTACCATAACCGATTTGTCCCATTGTGTGCCAAAACTGGGGTTGATCAAACAAGGAGTCGTCAGTCCAGACTGCTCTACCATTGAATATACTTTTACAGTTACCAATGAAAGTGGTAATGGTCAAACCTTTGAAAATGTAGTGCTAACTGATTTGAACCTTCCCCTTGTCATACAGGGGCCTATTGGTGACATAGATGATGACAATCTGCTTAAAGGAGCGCCAGAAGTATGGACGTATACCGCTACTTATAACATAACAGCCGAAGACATCAATACCGGTCATGTGGATAACCAAGCCAAAGTAACTGCCGATGTTTGGAATTTCCCCGGTCTTAGTACTGAGGATCTATCCGATGATGATAGTGTTTTGGAAGATGATGTCACCTCCACGGATTTACTTTCTTGTCAAACTCCTTCAATACAACTCATCAAAACAGGCAATGTCAACATCGACAATGACAACAATGGCTGTTTTGATGGCATCACCTATACCTTCACCGTGACCAACACCGGCAACGTGGACCTGCACACCATCGATCTGCAGGACGACCAGATAGATGAACCGGCACCCGTATTGTTACCCAATGAGGATGACAACAACGATGGAATCCTCAGTATAGGTGAGGATTGGGTCTTCGAGGGCACCCATGCCCTGATACAGGCGGACATCGACAACGGATTCGTGGTCAACAATGCAGATGTTGCTGCCCTTTCTGTCGGGGACAATACACCAGTGGCCGACAACCAACAAGTGCAGACCGACCTGCCAATTGATCTTTGTGCGCCAGCACCCGCCATAGAACTTTTAAAAGTAGGCGAAGTTAACATTGACAATGACAACAATGGCTGTTTGGATGGCATCACCTATACCTTCACCGTGACCAACATTGGAAATGTGGACCTGCATACCGTAATCCTCAACGACGACAAGATCGGCGGAGTGGTCCCCGGGCCTCTTGCGGACAACATGAATGATGGTATTCTTTCCATAGGGGAATTTTGGGAATACCAGGCCACCTATGATCTGGTACAGGCGGACATCGACGCAGGCTTCGTGATCAACAATGCGGATGTTTCTGCCCTTTCGGTCGGGGACAACACCCCGGTGGCCGACAACCAACAGGTCCAAACGGATCTTCCTGTTGACCTTTGTGCACCAGCACCATCGATAGGATTGATTAAGACCGGCGAACCAACGGATGATGATAATGATGGTTGTGCCGAAAGTATTCTATACACCTTTACAGTGACCAATACAGGTAACGTAGACCTACAAAATGTCGTGTTAAACGACCCCATGTTGGGCAATGATATTCCAGGGCCGCTTCCTGGTTTTGATCAAAACCAAATCGGAATTCTTGACATAGGCGAAAGCTGGAATTACCAAGCCACATACAATTTGGTACAACAAGACATCAATAATGGGTTTGTGGAAAACCAAGCAACCGTATCAGCCAGTTCAGTAGGCGATAATACCCCGGTGGCCGACTTATCAGATGATGATAACTTGGCTGAAGACCAGATAACACATACAATACTTCCTCCGATTGCATGTGTTCCAGTACCCACCATAGAGCTTTTAAAAGTGGGCGATGTCAACATCGATAATGACAACAATGGTTGTTTGGATGGCATTACCTATACCTTCACCGTGACCAACACCGGCAACGTGGACCTGCACACCATCGATCTGCAGGATGACCAGATAGATGAACCGGCGCCCGTGCTGCAGCTCAATGAGGACGACAACAACGATGGAATCCTCAGTATAGGTGAGGACTGGGTATTCAAGGGCACCCATGCCCTGATACAGGCAGACATCGACAACGGCTTCGTGGTCAACAATGCCGATGTCTCCGCACTCTCCATTGGAAACGACACCCCCGTGGCCGACAACCAACAAGTGCAGACCGACCTGCCGGTTGAACTTTGTGCACCAGCACCCGCCATAGAGCTTTTAAAAGTGGGCGAGGTCAACATCGACAATGACAACAATGGCTGTTTGGATGGCATCACCTATACCTTCACGGTCACCAACACAGGCAACGTGGACCTGCACACCATCGATCTGCAGGATGACCAGATAGATGAGCCGGCACCCGTGCTGGAGCCCAATGAGGACGACAACAACGATGGAATCCTCAGTATAGGTGAGGACTGGGTCTTCAAGGGCACCCATGCCCTGATACAGGCGGACATCGACAACGGCTTTGTGGTCAACAACGCAGATGTTGCTGCCCTGTCGGTAGGAGACAACACCCCGGTGGCCGACAACCAACAAGTGCAGACCGACCTGCCGGTTGAACTTTGCTCACCGACAATTGGCATACTACTCAACAAAACAGGAAACCCAAACATCGATGCGGATCAAGATGGCTGTATCGACGGTGTCCGTTATACCTTCACCGTAACCAATATCGGAAATGTGGAACTTCAAAACATTGTACTGAATGATCCGATGTTGGGTGGAGATATCCTAGGACCTATTGCTGATGACTTAAATGATGGTATTCTATCCGTGGATGAGATTTGGGAATACCAAGCAGATTATATGCTTACAGATACGGATAAGAATAATGGCTCCGTGGAAAATCAGGCCACAGTTTCAGCCACATCAATTGGTGATAACACGCCAGTTAGTGACATTCAGAATGCACAGACCATTTTACCCGCAGACCTATGTAATCCCCTGCCAGGAATTGCCCTGATAAAAACGGGAACATTGACCGATCTTAATATGGACGGTTGTAATGAAAGTATACTTTATTCTTTTAGGGTCCTTAATATCGGGGAACTGGCATTGGAATCCATTGTTGTTGTTGATCCGATGTTGGGAGGTGTTGTCAGTGGGCCATTGTCCGATACCGATGAAAACAACGATGGTATTTTATCACAAGGCGAAAGTTGGAACTATGAATTGCTTTATGCCATTACTCAACAGGACATTGATATGGGGTCCGTGACCAATCAGGCAACCGCAACTGCAAATGTTGTTGGTGACAATCAAGAAGTATCCGATTTTTCCGATGATAACAGTCCTTCGGAAGACGATCCAACAAATACAATTGTACCCAATGATGTATGTACCTATGGAGGTGTCACCATCGGATTGATCAAAACCGGAGCATTGGCAGACACAAATAATGATGAATGCCCTGAAAGCATTCTATATACCTTTTCGGTCACCAATACCGGGGAATTTGAACTAACCGATGTTCAACTTACAGACCAGCAACTGTTGGGAGGCACAATAGCTGGTCCAGTGGACGGCACCGATAATGGTAATGATGGCGTGCTTTCCCAAGGTGAAACTTGGACGTACAACGCCACCTACCCAATCAGTGAAGAGGATGTATTAAACGGGTTTGTGACCAACCAAGCCACGGTAACCGCCAACGCCATTGGAATTGTGGCCAGTATTTTCGATGTATCGGATGATGACAGCTTGGATGAAAATGACATGACCATGACCAGTGTTCCCGATTTTATGTGCAGTGTGGATCCAGGAGCCGATGAGGCATTTGAAATCTTTTCCGGTGTCACACCAAACGGTGACGGATTCAACGATTATTTCAGAATCAACGGAATCGAAAACTATCCGGATAATGTGCTCAAGATTTTCAATAGATGGGGAGCGCTTGTATACCAATCCGAAGGCTACGGGATTGGAAATAATCTTTTCTATGGAGTTTCAGAAGGCAAAGCAACCATACTAAAGGAGAAAACATTACCAAGTGGTACCTATTTCTATATACTCACCTTCCCGACCGATAATCCAGGACAAGCAAGCTATTCCGGCTATCTGTACATAAACCGTAATTAAAACGAAACAACCATAGTTTGATGAAGTATCGCAAAGCTTACTCTTTACCATACCTGTATCTTTTCTTGGCCATATCTTCCTTTTTTGGTATCCAAAAAATAACGGGTCAACAAGATCCCCAATACACCCAATATATGTACAACACTCAAATTGTGAATCCAGCTTATGCAGGATCAAGGGAGGTTTTGAGCTTGGGCATTTTGGGTCGCATGCAATGGGTGGACTTGGAAGGTGCGCCACGTACGGGTACTTTTTCAGTGAACTCCCCTATTGGACTTATGGACAATATGGGCTTGGGATTATCCATAGTTTACGATCAAATCGGACCTGCCACCGAATCCAATGCAGTGGTGGATTACTCCTACTCCATCCAATTGGCCAGAAGGGACATCAGCAGACTATCTTTTGGGTTGAAAGCGGGGGTGGACATGTTGGATGTGGATTACACCAAATTGACCATATATGATAAAAATGATCCTAATTTTCAAAATTCGGTGGACAATAAGATTCAACCCCAGATCGGTGCCGGGATCTATTACCATACCCAAAAATTCTATGCTGGATTTTCGGTCCCCAATTTTCTGAATTCCAAGCATTTTGATGAAGGGTCACTCAACGATCAAGAATTGGCCAGTATTGCCGTGGAACGATTGCATTACTTCTTTATTACAGGTTATGTGTTCGATTTAAACCCCAGCTTAAAATTTAAACCGGCCGCCTTGGTCAAATTTGTAAGTGGTGCGCCATTGCAATGGGATGTATCGGGAAATTTTTTGATCAATGAAAAAATAGCCTTGGGCGGCGCCTACCGATGGGATTCTTCAGCCAGCGCTATGGCTGGATTTCAAATAACCGATGGCATTTTTATTGGTCTTGCCTATGATTATCAATTAACAGCGATTCAAGATTACAGCAATGGATCCTATGAAGCCATTGTCCGCTTTGATATTTTCAACAAGTTGGATAAAATCCTAACCCCTCGATTTTTTTAAAGTTCATTCCGAATGGTCCCAATAAAACTCACAATACTTTCCGTTGCCCTGATGATCGGCTTTTTGTCTTTTGCACAAAAAAGCAACCTCAAAAAAGCAAACGAAGAATTTGATGCCTATTCATACATAGATGCGAGACAGATTTATTTGAATGTGGTGAACAATGGTTATGAATCTGCACAAGTGTTCAAAAAATTGGGAGATACCTATTATTTCAACAGCGAATATAAAGAAGCACTTTCATGGTACAATAAATTGATGAAAGCATACCCAAAAGATGTAGATCCCATCTATTATTACCGTACAGCACAAAGTTTAAAGAGCACAGGTGCATATGATGAATCCAAAGAAATGATGGGCAAGTTCGCCAGTCTATCCTCCGATACGGAAATTGCCAAGAACTTTTTAAAGGATTATGCGTCACTCGACAGTCTTGTGGATTTTAAGTCCAAACAATTTGAAGTGAAAAACATTACCGAACTACTGTCCAGTTCGGATTTTGGACCGGCATTTTATGGGACAGATAAATTGGTCTATGCCTCGGCCTCTGGAAATACAAAAGGGGATAAAGTGCACCAATGGACCGGTCTACCGTACTTGGACCTCTATATGGCAGAAATTGATGAAGAATGGAAGATCAAAGACCCCAAACCCTTGGAAGGCGACATCAACACGCCTTATCATGAGGCCAATGCCACCTTTACAAAGGATAGAAACACGATGTATTTTACCCGAAACAACTATAAAAACGGTCGAAAACGAAAAAATAAAGATAAGTTGGTCAGCCTAAAAATCTATAAGGCCACCAAACAGGAAAATGGGTCGTGGGGCGAAGTTGAAGAACTGCCGTTCAACAACGATTCCTATTCCGCAGCACATCCTGCACTGAGTCCCGATGAGAAGCGGCTCTACTTTTCGTCGGACATGAAAGGGAGTATTGGTGAATCCGATATTTGGTACGTTGATATTCATGAGGATGGTTCTTTTGGAACGCCCATAAATTTAGGTGACGAAGTAAACACAGAGGCCAGGGAAGCCTTTCCCTATGTGAGTGCAAACAACAACCTTTACTTTTCGAGTGATGGACATTTGGGTTTGGGAGGACTTGATGTTTTTGTCATATCCTTAAAACCGGACGGAGAATTTAAACAAGTGACCAACTTGAAGCAGCCCATAAATTCAAATAAGGATGATTTTGGTTTCATTTTTAATGAGGATGAAAAAATTGGCTATGTATCCTCCAACCGTGGAGGTGATGAGGGCAGTGCGGCGGACGACATCTATCGCGTTTGGGAAATGTGCGGGGAAATTGTCCTTCAAGGCGTAATATCCAATTCAAAATCCGGAGAAGCCGTTTACAGGGCAACCGTTCAATTGATCAATAAAGACAATCGGATAATCGCAAAGACCCGAACCGATAGACAAGGCAATTACCGTTTTGAAGACTTTTTGAACTGTACGGAAAAATATACGGTCGTTGCTTCTTTTCGTGATTACCAGCCCAACCAAACCACCATTGTTACACCCCGTGGTTCCGATGTGGTCCAGGCAGACCTGGAATTGACCCCGCCCGATTGTGCCGAGGATGATCTGGGATGCAGACTCAATCTTCAACCTATCTATTTTGATTATGGAAAATACAACATTAGACCAGATGCCGAAGTAGAGTTGGCCAAGATCCTTCAGGCCATGAAGGAATATCCGGAGCTAAAAATTCATATAGAATCACATACCGATTCACGATCAAGCTCAAGCTTTAACCTCAGATTATCTGAACGAAGGGCCCAAGCCACAATGCAATGGTTGGTAAGAAAAGGTATTGAACGTAACAGATTATCGGCCAAAGGGTATGGTGAAACCCGCTTATTGAACAATTGTTCCAATGGAGTTCCTTGTAGTGAGGAAGAACATGAATTAAACCGTAGGTCCATGTTCATTATAAAAAAATAAATATTATTTAATTGATATACAGTATTTTAAATAGTCGTTAAAATTTTTGGCACGCTGATTGTTATTACAAGGATGGATACAAATAGTTGTATCTAGAACTTAAAACCTTGTAGTATGAAAAAGTTAGTACTTATTATAGCAGCGGTTGTTCTTGGAATACCTAATATACAAGCAGCAACAAACGAAAATTCATTGGCAACCAATTTTGTCCGTGGATATGGAAACTCGTTCATCTTTGTGGAAGATGGAGTAACTTTTTCAGTTTTTCCCGATGGTGAGTTCGATTTTTATATGGATAACCGAGTAAATGTTGGTGTCGGAGCCCAAATTGGCAATGTCGGCATTACCTTTAACTCTGGATTCAACTACAATCCGTTTGTCCAATATGATGATTACGGTGCAGTGATCCAAGTGGAAAACATTCCCATCTTTTATGACTACTATGGTCGTGTATCCCAAATTGGTAATGTAGACATTTGGTACAACAACGGAAGGCTTCGTAGAATCGGAGGCTTGCATATCTACTACAATAGAGGTGTTTTCAGCCACTATACAGGGTTCATCAACGTTTACAACAGATACTATGTGTATCGTCCGTTCCATAGATACTTTGCAAGACCTGCCATTGGTTTCTGTAATGTGTATACCAGCCCTTACAGAAGGTACTACAGCCCTGTGCGCTATACGTATTATGCACCTTACCGTTACAATGAAAGAAGAGCTTATGCAAGGGTAGGTAAAGTGTATCGAAACGAAAACCGTTACAGAAGGGACAATATCTATAGAAACGACAAAAGGGTTAGCGTACGTGATAACAACAGCTATCGAAGAGGTGATGCTGGCCGAAGCAATAGATATGTGGAACAGAATACCTATAGAAAAGGAAACGCTGTAACACGTTCCAACAATTCGGTAAAGAGACAATCCAACAGCACTAAAGCTGTACGAAGAAGTGATTATAATAAATCAGAAAATGTATCCAGACCCAATAGAACCGTAACCCAAAATAAAGTGACCAGAACGCCCAACAGCAGGAGCGTCACTCAAAGAAAGGTTACTTCTACACCGGATAGCAGAACAGTGACCCGTACCACAAAAAGTACGTATAAAAAGCCTCAAACAACAAACCGATCAACTAGAGATCGTAGTGTGGTGAAAAGAGGCAACGATACAAGGAAATCTGTGAACAGGACCTCAAGGTCTACAGCAAGCAGAAGTACGGGAAACGTAAGAAAAAGTAGCTCCGCCAGAACAGCTTCATCCAGAGGTTCAAGGGGCAATTAAAGAGAGTTTTTAGGTTGGTTAGTTGTTTACCCCGTAGTTGGATTTATCCGCTACGGGGTATTTTTTTAAACCATTTGGATACGTATCCCGTTACGTCCTCAGAAATATTGAACCGGTAAAGAATGCCTACGTACATCAGCACGATAAGCCCAGATTTTAATCCGATATTAATCAAAGGGTGAAACGAAAATTCCAAGAAACGGAACAAAACAACCAATAACACCAAGGTGGCCAAAATCTTAAAAGTGGCCGCTGTAAAAGGCCAATACCCAAACTTCATCCGAACAAAGGCCAATTTGACCCCGTTGAAAATAAAAATGGAAATAAAACTCGCCATGGCCGCCCCTTCCAATCCAAATTTAGGAATCAACAGATAATTCAAAACTATGGTCAGAATGGCAAGTCCCACACCAAAGAACAATACGGTTCTGTAATATTTCGAGTTGTACAAGATGGCATTGTTGTTTCCCAAAATGGAATCCATCACTTTGGCCAAACCTATCAACAAGACAATGGAAAATCCTCCACGATAATTTTCGGGAAGCAATAGAAAAAGATCTTTCATATTGAGAATGATCAATAAAAATAATAGGCCCGAAGCGATCAATAAGGTCAATGAAGTTCTTTGGTACAATTTCTTCAGCCCCGCCTCATCTCCAGAATTTAATAGTTCCGCAGTGAGTGGATAGGTAATTTGGTGCATGGCCCTCGAGGGAACAATAATCACCGTAGCAATGTAAACCGCAACACTGTAGTAGGCCACATTTTCAATGCTGATGAACTGGTTTAACATCACCTTATCGATTTCCAACAAGACCAGTGCCGCCGATCCACCCAAAATGATCAGCACGGAATACGACAAAATCTCCTTGGTGTGGGCCGGGAAATTCAAATTGAATCGCGGGAACCGCAACGTATAAGCGTATAGCTGAATAATGATGGTTCGCAACAAATGAAGACCGACCAACAACTTTAAAAAAACATCCAAGTTGATGGCTCCAAAATAAAAAAGAGCCAGCAGCAAGGAGACTCCCACCCTTGCAAAAACCTCCTTCATGAAATTACCAAAGACCGATTTCATGTGCACCCTGCACCAAGCATAAAATACTTCAAAATAGGCCATGGCAAGTCCGACAAGAAAGATGTACCATAAGTAATCCTTGACCATGGGATTCTCTTTGGAAATCCAATTGCCCAATGGTTCTTGCCAGATACTGAAGATCAGGGCAACCGGAAGGATGCCGAGCAACGGTGTCAACATCATCAAGGTCAAAAAACCGTCCTTGTCCTCTTCTGAAAAGTTACTGAAATATTTGACCATGGTATTGTGCACCCCAAAGGCCAAAATGGGCATTAATATGGCCCCTGATGCCAAAATAAAGGTGACCAGACCATAATAGGCATCGGGCAAAATCTTGGTATAGAGAAAAAGGGTGTTGATGGCCGCAATAAAAAAGCCGATATACGTGATGATCACATTTTGTACGGATTGCTTTTGAACAATACCCATCAGATAAATTTTACCAAGGATTCGGTCAATGCCCTTCTGTGATATTTTTCAATACCAACCGATTGACAAAACAAATTGCCCTTTTGATATTGATTGAACCACTCCAAAAGTACATCTTTTATTGCCTCGACTTCTTTTGGATCAACAAAGGAACCCGCCTGGGAGGAATCGACCATTTCGCCAGCCTCCCAACCCTTTGGTCCAATAGCTAGAATGGGTCTTTTGGCATTCAAATATTCAAAAAGTTTGCCCGGGATTATTCCCTTTGTTTCTTCGGAATCAATCTCGAGCAACAACAGCACTTGCGATTTTTGCTGGACTTCCACTACCCTATCATGAGACAGATACCCCAAACGTTCAACATAGCTATCCAGCCCAAACATTGTCATGGATTGCCAAACCTCTTCTCCCACTACCCCGGCCAATTGGATTTGTAAAGCCTTTGCAAATGCACTGTCTTGCGCCACAAGTTCTTTTAAGGCTTTCCAAAGTCCCAGTGGATTTCTGCCGGTCAACAACGAACCAATATGGGAAACGGTAAACTTGGAATCCAATGGTGCTGGCGTGAGTGTTTCATCATATCCATTGGTAATCACCTTTATAGGTTTGGGGGTGATGGCCTCAAATTCCGTTTTGGTGGTTTGGCTGGTCACTACAATTTTGTCTGCGGTAACCAAAACTTGTTTTTCCAGTTTTTTATGCTTCTTTTCGGCCCACCGGGTCAAGTGTAGCTGTTTATGATAACCAATGGTGGTCCATGGATCACGAAAATCCGCAATCCACTGCACATTGTACCGCTGTTTTAATCCCAATCCAATCAAATGAAGACTATGGGGCGGACCCGTGGTTATGATAGTCTGGATGCCTTCCTCTTCAATGGTTTTTGCCAAAAAATGGATGGATGGTTTGATCCACAATTTCCGCGCATCAGGAATAAAGAAATTGCCCCGTATCCACAGTAGTGTTCGCTCCAAAAAGGAGGGATTCTTTTCTTTGATCAACCCTGAACTAATGCTTTTGGTTTTCTTTTTGGAAACCAAGGCGGCCCAACCATATGGTTCTTTAATGGGATGTTTGAGCACCTCTACATGTGTTGGAATTTCCTTTAACAGTGCCGTATCAACAATGGGATAATTGGGATTTTCAGGCACATAGACCAAGGGTTGTACTCCAAAATCAGGCAAATACTTCACAAACTTGAGCCACCGTTGTACCCCTGGTCCTCCGGCCGGGGGCCAATAGTACGCTATGACCAGTACTTTTTGCATTATTCCGGTTTGGTATTCTTTGAAAACACGGTAAAACCAAATCCTCCCACAATGATCAGCCCCAATAAAATACTGGCTGCCAAAGTGATCTGGCTCCCGGTTTCCACAACTTTTGGTTCGAACTTAAATTCAATTTCGTGTTCCCCTGCCGGTATCTTGATACCCCGTAATGCATAATCCACCTTATAATGAGATTCCATTTTTCCATCAATTAAGGCGTCCCAACCAGAGGGGTAATACATCTCGGAGAATACAGCAAATCCATCGTTCGGGTTGCTGGACTTATATTTTAGATAATTGGGACGATAATCCACCAATTCAATATGGGCCAAAGAATCCAACTGATAACGCGTTTTGGTCAAACTGGGATAAGTCCGTGTGTTAACGACAGCTTGGGTCTTGGAATTAAAATCCTTCAATTTCAAAATCTCCTCATTGGCCGATGAAACGGGTAAGAGCTGCTCCACGAACCAGGCATTGCCATTGGCATCTGGGTTCACCGCTGGGAAACTGTTGCCTTCCTCATCCTGTTGAATCACATATTTCACGTTCAACATGTTTAGTACCTGCAGATTGTTCTGGTACAGATGATACTCAAATAAATCTTGTAGTGCCCTAGGTTTGGCGGCATGGTATCCACCAATGGATTTATGGAAATAGGACGTGCGGGCACCATTGATACCTTCTTGGGGATCAAACACCCTAAAAATGGAATCGTCCTGTTGGATCATTTGGTCCAACTGGCTTGCCTGAAACGGTTCGTTCATCTGGCGTTGGCGCACAAAATCATCCTCATTCACATACCGACGGTCCACACTCACCAAATCGAACAAAATCAAAGCACCCAAAGCCATGACCAAGAGATTCTTTCCAATCTTTTCTTTGATGAAAAACCACAGGGTTGCGGCGGCAAGAATAACGTACACCAACGATCGAATGGTATCATTGATGTACACCGCTTCACGGTCACGCTGTATCATGGCCATCAATTCATCCCCAAAGTAACCGCGGTATGTTTCATCACGCAATCCTTCGAAATCCAAAAATCCCATGAGCAGGAAAATAAAAACACCTAATCCCATGGTAATAAAAAAACTAAGTTTTAAAGCCCTTAATTTCTCTGATTTATCCACCGAGGTTTTAAAAAGTTTGGCCAACCCCAACACCCCCAAAACGGGCAAACACAATTCCAGTACCACCTGAATGGAAGAAACGGCCCTAAACTTGTTGTACAATGGAAAATAATCGATCATTAAATCGGTAAGCAAGGGAAAATGTCTTCCCCAAGACAAAAACAAGGATAGTAGGGCACCGATAACCAACCACCATTTGCGTTTGCCTTCCACCAAAAAAGCCCCGAGCAAAAACAAAAAGATCACAATGGCGCCCACATAGGCAGGAGCTGCCACAATAGGCTGGTCGCCCCAATACAAGGGCAAACTGCTCGAAAATTCCAATGCTTTACTGGGCGGCAGACCCTGATTGGTCAAATATTCGTAGGCTTTGGAATCCTTACCTAAATCCTCACCGGTCGTACCACCGAACAAACGTGGTGCGAACAAGTTCAATGATTCGGCCAATCCATAGCTGTATTGGGTAATGTATTCCCTATCCAAACCGTTGCTTGGTGCTTTCGGACCGCCATCAGGATTTACTGTAAGCTCCGATGTACCACGCGTACTCCAGTCGGCATATTCCTTGGTGGCCATTAAACTCGTGGCATTGGTGGCTATGGAAAGTACAACGGCCAAAACAAGTATACCCACCGAAACAAAAAAATGTTTCAATTCTTTTTCCTTGATGGCGTAAATCAAATAAACCAAACCAAGAACCAAAACCAGCAACATAAAATAATAGGTCATTTGGTAGTGGTTTGCACCGATTTCCAAAGCCATGGCCAAAGCGGTCAGTATAAACCCGAGCAAATATTTTTTCCTAAAAACCAATATGATTCCACCCAAAACCATGGGGATATATCCAAGAGCATGTGCCTTGGCATTGTGCCCAACACCCAAAATGATAATGAGGTAGGTAGAAAAACCAAAGGCGATCGCACCCAAGGCTGCCAGTCTAAAATCGACTTTTAGACACAGTAAAAGGATGTAAAATCCAATAAAGTACAGAAATAGATAATCGGCAGGTCTAGGCAAAAACCGAATCAAATGGTCCAGTTTCTTGATATAGTCATGTGGGTAATTCGCACCTAATTGGTAGGTGGGCATACCACCAAAAGCACTGTTTGTCCAATACGATTCTTCCCCGGTTAAGTCCTTATAATCGTTGCGTTCCTTGGCCATGCCCTTGTATTGGGCAATATCGGATTGAAAAATCGCTTTTCCCTGCAATACCGGATAAAAGTAGAGCAATGAAGCAAGTACAAATAAACCAATGACACAAATATGGGTAATGAGGGCTTTTGGAGAAAAGTTCATGGATAGGTTTTGAAAGACAAATATTAGTCAATTTCCTCAAAATCTATATATTCTCCAACTTTTTTTGAGGGATTGGATTTTCTGGGCGGTTTTTTCGAAACCGTGGTCTCGCCCTCCCTATTGCTTCTGGGCTCCGTATAATCATTATAGTTTCCAAATTGTTGTCCAAATCGTTCGTTGGTCTTTTTTACCGCGTAGTTCAACAATTTTGGCGCCAACCACTTCAAGAGCAATTTGAGGGCGTAGTATACTAATATGAGTATTAAAATCGTTTGTAGTAAAACCATATAGCACTAGTTATTGTATCAAAATTACACTGTTAGTAACGGAAACCCGTCAAACGTATCTTAAAATAGTATTAAAACCTGGTTATATGGATCGCTCCATCATTAAAAAGTCATTCTTTCTTTTCATTCTGCTTCCTACCTTGCTCAGTGCCCAATATACGGATGTCATCAATTCGAACAGACCGGGAAGGGCCGTGAGCGCCTATGCGGTGGGCAAAAATGTGGTTCAGGCCGAAGTGGGGCTTTTGTACGAACAGCAAGACAACGCCGATCTAAATTCCGACTCCAATATTTTTGGGACGGATTATGCTTTTAGATATGGTTTGCTTTTTGAACAATTGGAAATCAATGTAGAGGGTTCCTTCATCAAACAGACCATTACCTATCCCGATTTTGGCATTGAAGGCAAACTGACGAATTTTTCGCGTAACCGTGTTGGGTTAAAGTATTTGATCTTTGATCCGTATAAAGATCCTGAACGAAACAAACCCAACTTGTACAGTTGGAGGGCCAATAATGTATTCCAATGGAAAAACTTGATTCCAGCAGTTTCCCTGTATGCTGGTGCCAATTTTCTTTTTGGGGACAATCCTTTTTATCCTGGTGACCCCAATCTGTCGTACCGCGGTGCCATTGCAACCCAAAGTAGACTTTCACCTCGATTTGTGCTGATCTCGAACGTGGCCTATGACCGTATTGGTACAGATTTTCCTGAGTGGCGTTATGCTCTTTCCCTGTCGCATGCGTTTCGGGATCCCAGATGGAGCGTATTTTTTGAAGGCCAAGGCATTTCCAGTGATCGGTATTCCGATATCATCCTGAGAACCGGGGTGGCTCGCTTGATCAACCCAAATTTTCAGGCCGATATCCATATGGGATCGGGCTTTAAAAGTTCGCCCTCACGTGTGTTCGTGGTGCTGGGCTTTTCCTATCGGTTGGACTTCCATAAAGACGAGCTAAAACCTATTGATGAACAACGCTCTGGCCTTAATGGTAAAATTGGAAGAAATTCCAATAAGAAGAAATCAAAAAAGAAGCGCAAAAAGAATAGAAACGATATAGATTTTTAAGTTTTTGCCGCTTCACTTTTCTGCCAAGGGTAATATTCCTATTATTGGGGAATCAATTCGAATTTATGGTTTCCGTAAAGCAGGTGCAATCCAAATCGGACTTAAAGGATTTTGTAAAATTCCCATTCTCATTATATAAAGGATCTCCTTATTGGGTACCCCCCATCATCAAGGATGAAATGGAATCCTTTGATAAAAGCAAAAACCCAGTTTTTGAAAATGCCGAAGCTGAATTTTTCTTGGCCTACAAGGACAATAAAATTGTAGGTAGAATAGCTGCCATCATCAATTGGCTGGAGGTCAATGACCAAGGCTTAAAAAAAATGCGTTTTGGATGGTTCGATTTTGTGGATGATTTGGAAGTCTCCAAAGCCCTGTTGGACAAAGTAAGGGAAATAGGTATTGCCAACCAATTGGATTATATGGAAGGGCCTGTTGGATTTTCCAATTTGGACAAAGTTGGGGTGCTTATTGAAGGCTTTGACCATATCGGGACCATGATCACATGGTACAACCATCCGTACTACCAAAAGCATTACGAGCACCACGGTCTGGTAAAGGAAAAGGAATACCTGGAAAATAAGTTCCCTGCAGCGAATGCCGACCCCAAATTGTTTGAAAAAGCAAACGAGCTCATCAAAAAGCGTTATGGACTTCGTGAAATGAACTTTGAAAAGAGTGCCGACATTATGCCTTGGGTGGATAAAATGTTCGACCTGTTCAACGAATCCTATGCACGTCTTTCTTCGTTTGTACGCATTACTGATATTCAAAAGGAATATTTCAAGAAAAAGTACATCTCGTTTATCAACCCCGAGTTCATCAAGTTTGTGGTGGATGAAGAGGATAACTTGGTGGCCTTCGCGATCGTGATGCCTTCGTTTTCGGAAGCCTTGCAAAAGGCCAACGGAAAATTGTTCCCCTTTGGCGTTTTTCATTTATTGAATGCAAAAAAGAACAGCAAGGATGTGATCTTTTATTTGATTGGTATCCATCCAAAATACCAGAACAAAGGGGTCACCGCCATCATTTTCAATGAGTACCACTATACCTTCAAGAAACGGGGGGTGGTCAACTGCATCCGAACTCCCGAATTGGAAGAAAATGTGGCCATTCGTCAAATGTGGAAACACTTTGACCCGGTCACCCACAAAAGAAGGCGTACTTATAGAAAAGAACTATAGGTTTAAATTAAATCGGAAGTAACTTCAAAATTCCGGTTAAGGATGTATATTTCAGGATTGTATCGTAGGGCAAATGACCCTATAACTCCTGCAGTAGATTGATTGGACACAGTTGCGTATGTTTTGGAATACTAATTTGTGCTCCACATGTTTTCTGCCAACCAAATAGCAACAGCATTGAATTGAAATTATCGATTCAAATTAATACTAACTCGTTTAGCATATGGAATTTTTTCGGATAGTCCAGATACACACGGACGAACATACCATTCAAGAAAAACTGACCCTGGACAATCTGGAATCGATGAGCAATGAAATTTTTATAATTGGTGACCAATCCAGCTCAAAGGCCAATATCGGTGGGCTTTGGGGAGAGTTTACATTGACCAGAAGTGAAATTCGGGGAGGAGTTCGTTTTGCCTTGATGGAGTGTCCCAACGCTTTGGCTTGGACCGTCACGACCGGTTTTGATCCAGCGCCGGACAGTATCGTTATTCATTTAACCATCAATCGGCAACAGAAGGATGCTAGCTTTTTGGTCGAGGTCCAGGAGTTTTTGGATGACCATGGTTCGTGTCTTCTGGAATTTTTCGGGACCGCATAGCAATTGGCTAAGTATTTGAATCCTTTTGGTATATTGTAACTAATTAAAGCCTAGAAAAAAATTGCCATGAACAAACTACTCTTGACAATAATCGGTCTATTTATATTTTCTTTCCACAATACACTTGACAAAAGTCAACTCTATGGCAAATGGAAAGGAGAAGATCGGGGTGATATTGGCTACATCAATTTTGATACGGATGGATATGCCCATTTTGAGATTGGTGGCCAAATTTTTGGCGGCAAAGAATTTGAATACGATGGCAAAAAGGGTACTATGACCTATGAAGTGCATGAAAATACCATGCCGCTGCAAGTTGACTTGATTTTAACAATCTTGGACACGGGTGAAGTAAATACATTATTCTGCATAGCAGAATTTCTGGATGAGAATACCATGAAATTCGCCATCAACTTTGAAAACCAAAGACCCACAGCTTTTACCGAGGAAAACTCCCTACTATTTACTAAACAGGATTAACCGGCTGTTACTCCCCCATTGCCGCTGCCACTGCTGCAGAAAGACGCTTGTAAGTACCATTTTGCAAACGCTCCCTGATGGATGAGAATGCATCCAATGTTTCCTCAATGTCTTTCATGGTGTGCGTTGCAGTCGGAATCAAGCGCAACAAGATCAAACCTTTTGGGATTACCGGATATACCACAATGGAACAGAAAATACCATGGTTTTCGCGAAGGTCTTTCACCAAGGCCATGGCCTCTGGAATACTTCCGTTCAAGTAAACAGGAGTTACACAACTGGTGGTGGTTCCAATATCAAAACCACGATCTTTCAATCCGTTCTGCAGTGCGTTCACATTCTCCCAAAGTTTGGCTTTCAACTCTGGTTTGGAACGCAACATGTCCAAACGTTTTAGGGCACCTTTCACATACACCATCGGCAAAGATTTTGCGAACATCTGTGACCTTAGGTTATATTTTAGGTATTCAATAATTTCTTTGTCCGCAGCGACAAAGGCGCCAATACCGGCCATGGATTTGGCAAAAGTGGCCAAATACACGTCAATATCATCCTGAATGCCTTGCTCCTCGCCAGCTCCTGCACCGGTTTTACCCAAGGTACCGAATCCGTGGGCATCGTCCACCAACAAACGGAACTTGAATTTCTTTTTAAGGGCGGCAATCTCTTTTAAAATACCTTGCTCACCACGCATACCAAAAACCCCTTCGGAAATTACCAAGATACCACCACCGGTCTCGTTGGCCATTTTAGTGGCTCGCTCCAAGTTTTTTTCCAAACTTTCAGGATCGTTGTGCTTAAAGGTAAAACGTTTACCCATGTGCAACCGTACCCCATCAATAATACAGGCGTGACAGTCCACATCGTAAACAATAATATCATCCTTGGAAACCAATGCGTCGATAACCGACATAAAGCCTTGGTAACCGAAGTTCAACAGATAGGAGGCTTCCTTGTGTACAAATTCGGCCAACTCTTTTTCCAATTGTTCGTGAAAATCGGTATGGCCGCTCATCATACGGGCACCCATCGGATAGGCAGCTCCATGCTCCATGGCGGCTTCTCCATCCACTTTTTTGATTTCAGGTAGGTTCGCAAGACCCAGATAGTCATTGATACTCCACGTTATCACTTCCTTCCCCTGGAATTTCATTCTGTTGGAAATGGGTCCTTCCAACTTGGGAAAAACAAAATATCCTTCGGCCTGTGAGGCCCATTTTCCCAATGGTCCCTTGTTCTCAATGATTCTATCAAATAAATCTCTCATCTACCTTGTAATTTGATTCATCTGCAAAAGTATATATTTTTATGTTCCTCGCATAACGATTTTTCGACATAAAAAAACGGCAATGTTTTTCATTGCCGTTCTGTATGGTCATCGTGAGGAATTCACTACTTGATGTATTCTATTTTTTCTGGTACTTCCGCGTTTTGGATGTCGAAAAACCCCTGGTTTTCCATCCACTCGTTGCTGTATACTTTGCTCATGTACCTTGATCCATGATCGGGGAATACCACTACGACATTGCTATCCGAAGTAAATTCACCTTCGGTATCCAATTGGAAGAGTGCCTGAAGGGCCGCACCACTGGTGTAACCGGCAAAAATACCTTCGGTCTGGGCCAATTTACGGGCCATATGGGCGCTTTCACCATCGGTTACCTTAACGTAGCGATCTATACTGTTGAAATCGGTGGCCGTTGGAATTAAATTTTTACCAAGACCTTCAATTCGGTAGGGATATACTTCGTTATGGTCGAATTCTCCGGTTTCGTGGTATTTTTTCAATACGGAACCATAGGCATCCACACCCAAAACCTTGATGTCTGGACTTTGCTCCTTTAAGTAACGAGCAATTCCAGAAATGGTACCACCTGTACCGCTACAAGCCACCAAATGTGTGATAAGTCCATTGGTCTGTTCCCATATTTCAGGTCCGGTGGAGCTGTAATGGGCATCAATGTTCAATTCGTTAAAATATTGGTTGATGTAGATGGAGTTGGCGGTTTCACTGTGCAAACGCTTGGCCACTTCGTAATAGGAACGTGGATCATCGGCGCTTACGTGTGCCGGGCATACATAAACCTTGGCACCCATGGAACGCAACATATCGATTTTATCCGGTGAGGATTTTGAGCTAACGGCCAAGATGCATTTGTAACCTTTTACAATGCTTACCATGGCCAAACTAAAGCCTGTGTTTCCTGAAGTAGTCTCAATAATGGTACTACCTGGTTTCAAGATGCCTTTACGCTCGGCTTCCTCAATAATATGAACTGCAATTCGGTCCTTTGAGGAATGTCCAGGGTTGAAGGCTTCCAATTTCGCGTAGAAGTTTCCGGTAAGTGGGGCTGTAATGGTGTTAAGCTTAACTAAGGGGGTACTTCCAATTAGGTCTAGGATACTGCTGTGCGCATTTATCTGTTTCTTCATAACTGGTATTAGGTAAGGAACAAAATCCTAGCAATTAGGAAATTATTCCTTGCAAAAATAACATTTTATTTTTAATGGGCTCTGCCTTCGAGGTCTAAAATAAACGCATATTCCTTTGCCGTCTCCTTCAAAGCCTCAAAACGCCCGGAGGCACCACCATGTCCGGCATCCATATTGGTATCCAAAAACAATAGGTGATCATCGGTTTTGTACTCCCGTAATTTAGCCACCCACTTGGCCGGCTCCCAGTACTGAACCTGGGAATCGTGCAAACCGGTGGAGACATACAGGTTCGGATAGGCCTTGGCCTCCACATTGTCGTAGGGCGAATACGATTTGATATAATCGTAGTATTCCTTATTGTTTGGATTTCCCCATTCGTCATACTCTCCCGTGGTCAGCGGAATGGTGTCGTCCAGCATGGTAGTAATGACATCCACAAAGGGTACCCCCGCAATTACACCGTTATATAAATCCGGAGCCATATTGATCACGGCACCCATCAACAAACCGCCAGCGGAACCGCCCATGGCATACAGATGTTCCGGACTCGTGTATTTTTGATCGATCAAAAATTGGGAGCAATCAATAAAATCGGTGAAGGTGTTTTTCTTGTGCAACAATTTGCCATCGTCGTACCAAGGCCTGCCCAAATATTCGCCACCACGCACATGCGCAATGGCATAGATAAAGCCGCGATCCAACAAACTAAGGCGTACCGAGGAAAAATAGGGGTCGATTGTAGCACCATACGAACCATAACCGTACTGTAACAATGGACTTGTGCCATCCAAAGGCGTATCTTTCCGGTATACCAGGGAAATTGGCACCTTTTTTCCATCCCGAGCCGTGGCCCACAACCTTTCCGTTTTGTAATTGTCCTTATTGAACTTTCCACCCAACACCTCTTGTTCCTTCAACACAGTTTTGGTCTTGGTCTCCATGTTAAAATCAATAATGGCATAGGGAGCGCCCATCTCATTGTAATAATACCGTAATTCCTTGGTGTCAAAATCCAAATTGGTGGAGGGTCCGGCCACATAGGTTTCACTGTCGAAGGGCAAATAATAGCTATCCGAACCGTCCCATTTGGCAATCTTCATCTGATTAAGCCCATTTTCCCTTTCGGTGAGCACATAATAGTCCTTGAAAATCTCGATATCTTCCAACAAAACCGCTTCGCGGTGGGGAATAAATTCCTTCCAGTTGTCCGAGGTTGTATTTTCTTCATCGGTGACCATTAATTTAAAATTGGTGGCACCATCTTTATTGGTCAATACATAAAAATGGCCATCATAATGTGAAATCGAGTATTCCACGCCCTTATCGCGGGCCGAAAACATCTTGAATTTGCCATTTGGGTCATCGGCATTCAAAATTTGATATTCCGTGGTTAGGGTACTACCCGAACCGATAACAATGAATTTTCTGGATTTGGTTTTATACACAAAGGTGTTGTAGGTATCGTCGGTTTCTTCAAAAATAAGCACATCCTCTTCCGATGGTGTGCCCAAAACATGTTTGTAAATTTTATCGGAACGAAGGGTTACCGGGTCTTTTTTGGTGTAAAACAAGGTTTTATTGTCATTGGCCCAAACTGAACTGCCGGTAGTATTGTTGATGATGTCCGGATAAATTTCCCCCGTTTGCAGATTTTTGATCTGTATGTTGTATTGTCTCCTTGAAATAGTATCCGTTCCAAAAGCGGCCATGGTGTTGTCAGGACTCACTGAAATTCCCCTAAGGTTGAAATACTCATGACCCTCGGCCATTTGGTTGCAATCGAACAACAATGCTTCTTCAGCCTCCAATGTTTCCTTTTTTCGGGTATAAATGGGATATTCCTTGCCTTCTTCATATCTGGTGATGTACCAATATCCGTCCAACTTATACGGTACCGACGAATCATCCTCTTTGATCCGGGCCTTCATTTCCTGAAATAACGATTCTTGAAATGCCGCCGTGTGTGCCGTCATTTTCTGATAGTATTCATTCTCGGCATTTAGGTAATCCAACACTTGTTGGTCTTCCCTGTTATTCAGCCAATAATAGTCATCGATACGGACATCGCCGTGTTTTTCCAACTTGGCAGGATGTTTGGGCGCCACTGGAGGGGTAATGTTCATTGATTCGTCTTTACTGTTTTTACAAGCGTGTGCAAAAATAAGGCATAAAACCAGAATAGAAATTTTGGAAATTGTATGGTTCATCCGTATTGGTTTTTAGCCAATTTACTACTTTTGAGCCTAGTTAGCTTTTAAAAATTGAGATTATGTTTGGAGATTTAATGGGTATGATGGGCAAATTGAAGGAAACCCAGAAAAAAGTAGAGGCCACCAAAGAACGTTTGAACACGGTTTTGGTGGACGAACAGTCAACAGACGGGTTGTTGAAGGTGACCTTGACCGCCAACCGTGAAATAAAATCCATTTCCATTGATGATTCTCTTTTGGAAGATAAGGAGCATCTGGAAGACAACCTCATACTTACCCTCAACAAGGCCATTGCCAAGGCAACGCAAGTGAATGAAACCGAACTGGCCGCAGTAGCCAAGGAAGGCATGCCGAACATTCCCGGTTTGGATTCCTTTATGAAGTAATCAAAAAATCAGTGTGTATGCAAAGCATGCCGAAAAGAGATACGGAGGTATTATAGCTGCATTTTATATGCTTTTGAACTGGAGGTTGATATTTGAACTTTTTGACAGCCTGCCGTAGACAAACTTCCATTATAATATTTTACCTATTCTCCTACTAAGGGTTATTAGAAAACTACTCGAAATCATCTCAATCTTAGTGCAATCCCACGATTAATCAACCCAAACAGGACATCCGTCAATTGGAGGGTTTTATGAGTTACCTTATACTCTATTTTCATCGCTACAATTAATTAAAATAATAGTGATGTTGAAAAAAATTGCTCTTTTTGGATTGCCTATGATCATGTTGATTCTTTTTGGTTGGGCCTGCGGTAAGGACGATGACCCCACTCCTAATCCAGAGGAACAAAACTCCGCTCCCATCATTGAGGCACAAACTGTCGAGTTGGCCGAGGATAGACTTCCAGGTGAAATTAAGAGCCTTAGCGCCAAAGACGATGACGGGGATATCTTAACCTTCAGCTTAACCGGGGACAGTCCTTTTGTAATTTCCACTACCGGAGTGTTGAGCTTGTCCGAAGGTCAAAGCCTCGATTATGAAACCACACCAAAATATGAGCTTAATGTCACTGTAAGGGATAAATCGGCATCCGCCAGTGCTACCCTTACCATTAATGTTACCAATGTAAATGAGCCGCCCACTTTTACAGAGGAAACATTTCAGTTTGGCGTTAGTGAGGACCAGAACGATACCGATGTATTTGGTACCATAGGAGTCACTGATCCCGAGGGTGGTGAACTTAGCTTTGAAATTACGGATAACCCTAACTCCCTTTTCACTATTGATGCATCTGGACAGTTACGAGTGGCCAATGGTAAAACATTGGACTTTGAGGCCTTTAATGGTGATGCCCCAGAATACCACCTTATGATAAGTGTTACTGACAATGAAGGTCTAGTGTCCACCATTGTAGTGAACGTTACACTTGCAAACAGCGATGAGTTTCCATATTTTAATGAAGAGAACTACGATGTAACTGTAAACGAGGATATTACCTACACCAATGTGATTACCACTGTAGCTGCTACCGACCCCGATGGGGGTGCACTGGAATACAGCTTTGCAATAAATGACAATGGGATTTTCACAATAGACCCGACCACCGGAACAATTAAGTTGGCTGAGGGTAAAATATTGGACTTTGAGGCCTTTAATGGCGAAGACCCCATACATCACATTACAGTACAAGCTAAGGATACTAGTGGAAATATGGTGCAAATGGTTGTGGCCGTTACCGTGGCTGATGTGGACGAAGATCCCACTTTTGGAGAGGCAAGTTATGAATTTAACCCTTTGGAAACCATTACCCATACTGATGTCATTGGTCAGGTAACCGCAATCGATCCACAAGAAGACACCATAATCTATTCCCTTGTGGATGATGCCAATGGGGTTTTTGAAGTAGATGCCAATGGAAACATTAGCCTGAAACAAGGACAGGCCTTAAATTTTGAAAGCGAGGTGCAACAATATGAGATTACATTAATAGCGGCCGATCCACAAAACAACAGCACCGAAGTGGCAGTAACCATAAACGTAGTGGATGTGAACGAGGCTCCATTTTTAACCAATGAGGATACAAACATTCCTGTTGAAGAAAACATTACCGATGACTATGTTATCGCTACCTTATTGGCAGAAGATCCCGAAGGTGGGAATGTTACATTTACACTGATTGATGATGCCAATGGTGTTTTTGAGATGAGTAATGGCATCATAAGCTTAATACAGGGGCAAAACTTAGACTTTGAACTAAACCCCAATTCTTATGAGCTAACCGTACAAATAAGCGATGGTACAAATGAAAGAGATTATGTATTGAACATACAGGTACAAAATGTGAACGAAGTACCAGAAGTGGCTGATCAATTTAACTTTGAAGCGGTAGAATCTATTAACCATGTAATTAATTTGGGAATAATTGAGGCGCAGGACCCTGATGGTGATAACCTTTCTTTTGAAGTTTTGGGAAACAACACTTTGTTTGAAGTAGACGCTAATGGGAACCTAAGTTTAATTCAGGGACAAAACCTTGATTTTGAAGGTTTCCCAAACCATCAAATCACAGTACAAGTAAGTGATGGCGACCTTACCACAGACACCCAAGTAAACATTGCCGTTACAAATTCTTTTGCGGATTTGGACACTCCCTTTATCACCACTTGGCGAACAACCACGTCAAATGAAGAAGTACGTATTGGTATTAGGGCTGAATATGCCTATAATTTCTCCATAGACTGGGGTGATGGAAATATCGAAGATTTCGATTTTAACAATCATAAGTTCATTTCCCATATTTATGATACTCCCGGTGACTATGCCGTTGCAATACTGGGCGATTTCCCTGCTTTGTACCCATACAACATACCTCAATTCAACAATAAACTAATAGGTATTAATCAATGGGGCGACAACCTCTGGCAGACTATGGAATATGCCTTCGCTAGCTGTTGGAACTTAGCCTATTATAATGTAGAACAAGGTGACACTCCAAATCTTACCGTAGTAACCGATATGTTCGGTATGTTTGGGGACGCCGCTAAATTTAATGGAGATCTAAGCGGGTGGGACGTTCAAAATGTGCAGATTATGACAGGTGTATTTTATGGTGCCAGTTCATTTGAAGGTATTGGCCTAGAAACCTGGGATACTCAAAATGTGACAAGTATGGCCAGTATGTTTAGAGAATGTGAATCCTTTGATAAAGATCTTGGCAGTTGGAACATCCAAAATATAATTGTCATGACCACAATGTTCTTGTACAGTAATATGTCCGTCGAAAACTATAGCGCTACATTGATCGGCTGGGCTACCTTAGATATGGGTGAAGCACAGATACCAGAAAATGTCAATTTCCAAGGTCTACCTGGAGGATTGCTTTATTGCAATCAAGCAGTGCAAGCCCGCTCAGATCTGGAAGCCTTGGGCTGGGAAATTACTGGAGATGCCCCAACAGGGCAAGATTGTAATTTTTAGTGTAATATAATAAAAGTACCGTGGGCTTAGGTCTGCGGTGTTTTTTGATAGATGGAAAAAGGTAGGTGAAAATTAATAACTTTACCGTCTGGTCGAACACCGTCAAGACCTTTTCTATTTCTCGAATGCGCTCAAAATGAATATATTATTACCCGATAATTTTCAAAATCGTTAGGAAACTATGGTGCATTTTATCCGTATAATCCAGATGGGTGACAATGCGTAATTTCCCTTGCCCCATACCTATTATGGAGACTTGGTTTTTTGTCAACTGATCCAAAAATTGCTCGGATGACATTTTCGTCTCATCAATTTCAAAAATGATAATATTGGTCTCAATGGGTTCCACTTTTTTAATAAAGTCCAAGGTATTGAGCACCTCCCCTATCTCTGCAGCTTTTTGATGGTCCTCCGCCAATCGTTCGATATTATGGTCCATCGCGTAGATGCCCGCGGCTGCCAAATAACCTGATTGCCGCATACCGCCGCCAAACACCTTTCGGATGCGCAGCGCCTTATCAATATGTTCCTGGCTTCCAACCAATACGGAACCTACGGGGCAACCCATGCCCTTGCTCAGACAAACACTTATGGTATCGAACATTTTGCCGTAGGCTTTGGGGTCTTCACCCTTTTTCACCAAGGCATTCCACAACCGTGCGCCATCCAAATGGTATTTCAGATGGTGCTCATCACAAACCTTTCGAATTTTTTCCAGCTCTGAGAAATCCCAGCAGGCGCCACCTCCTTTATTCGTGGTGTTTTCAATACAGACCAAGGTAGTCAATGGACTGTGGTAAAAATCAGGTGGGTTGATGGAAGCTTCCACCTGCTCTGCAGTCATCATGCCACGATCACCATCGACCAATTTGCAGGAGACCCCGCTGTTGAAACTTACCCCACCACCTTCATAATTGTAGATGTGGGCATACTTGTCACAAATCAATTGGTCGCCGGGTTGGGTGTGTATTTTAATGGCAGTTTGGTTGGTCATGGTACCACTGGGAAAAAATAGGGCCGCTTCCATTCCAAAAAATTCAGCCACTTTGGCTTCCAAGGCATTTACCGTTGGGTCGTTTTTAAAAACATCATCGCCCACTTCGGCGGACATCATGGCCTCCAACATACCTTTTGAAGGCCTAGTGACCGTGTCACTAATCAAATTTATCTCCATATAGTTTTTTAAGCTCTAATCCATGCAATCCATTCCAATGGGCGACCCATCTGGAATTTTTGGAACCGGAATCACTTTGAATTCTCCAGGCTCCTTCATAAAATTATCGATACGTTGTACCATTTCTGCTGCAATGGTATTTTTGCCATTCCCCAACAATTGTGTTTTCAGGTTTTTGAGGGATTCGGTCGCCAAGGCATTCACCTGAGGATGAACATCCTTGTGTGCAGCTAGGTTCATCAGGTGGAACAGCACCCTAAAATTGATGGTATTCTGCACTTCAGCTTCGTAGGAATCCCGCTGTGTAAGATCTATGGTCGCCTTAATGGTCTCGTCCAAAACCTCTTTTAGCCCCAGTTGGCCCTTGTCCAAACTTTTTTGTTGTATCAATCGGGAAGCACGCTCTGGATGCAACAACAAGCCCAAGGTCATGTCGGCAGCCGTCTCCGCAGCAGATAAGGCATCAAAACTAACGCCGGTTTTACCTGCAAAAGACTCGCGAGATCTAGAAAATCCGATGGCACGTGGTGGGAAGAGGTCCAGTTTATCTTTCGGTACGGCAATTACCTTGGCATCCAAGGTTTTTAAAATGGATTTCAACGCTTCTTCCTGAACCGACTCATCAATGGCCGATACAGCCACTTGGCCATCCCCTTTCACGGCATAGTTGTAGTCCAGTCCCCCGATAATTTTGGAAACTGCTTCGGTTTGGTACCTATGGAAGAAATACAGGGGCACAAATACATCCTCCAAAGTGGAATAAGCTTCATTGGTCCTGATATTATCGATTGAAAAGTTAGAAATGGCCTGTTTGCGAATGGCCAACATATCTTCCAACTCTTGGCTTGCACTTTTACCATTGTCCCAAAGGTGTGCCAACAAATGGGCCCCTCCGGTTGGTCTTGCATCTTGATCGGAAATATAACGCAATCCATCCTTTTGGGCTTTCTCCAAAATGGCGTTCAAGGCATTCCGTTCATTGGTTCCTGTTGGAAAATCGGAATAGGAATACGCAACGGTTACCTTGTCCCACGGTCCTATTCCTGTATCATAAGCATTGGCGAAACTGATCTCATTCCCATCCAATTCAAATTGTGGATGCGGATAGTCCATAACCGAAGCCCTATTATTGGTGCTGGCAGCAAAGTTGTGCGCAAAACCAAGGGTATGGCCAATTTCATGGGCCGAAAGCTGCCTGATCCGTGCCAAGGCCAAATTCAACATAGGTTCGTAGTTATCGTCACGCTCCGCAAATGGTTTGTTCATCAATGCTTGGGCAATCATAAAATCCTGACGAATGCGCAGACTTCCCAAACTTACATGTCCTTTGATGATCTCTCCGGTTCTTGGGTCGATCACACTGCTTCCATAGCTCCAGCCCCTTGTGGAACGGTGTACCCATTGTACTACATTGTAGCGAACATCCAATGGGTCGGCATCGTCGGGCAACATACGCATTTGGAAGGCATCTTTGTAACCAGCGGCTTCAAAAGCCTGGTTCCACCATTTTCCGCCCTCCAACAGAGCAGAACGGATGGGTTCCGGTGTACCGTTGTCCAAATAATAGATGATCGGCTCCACGGCTTCGCTCACCGCCGCACTTGGATTTTTCTTTTTCAATCGATGACGGCGTACAAATTGCTTAAGAATGGGTTCCTGTACCGGAGTGGAATAATCATAATAAGAAAAGGGATATGAACCGCTACGGGGGTCAAATTCCCTTTTTTGGTATTTATCATCGGGCAACTCGATCAAGGAATGGTGCTGTGCCACGGTCACCAAACTTGGATCAGGCGTTACCGAACGAATCCAAGCCCCTTCCGGATTCCCCTTGAAAGTGAGGGTCACATCAAACTCCACATTTTTTGGAAACGCCTTGGTGCGCTCGAAAGCCAAGGCACTCTTGCTTGCATCCAAACTATAGGAACCTTGTTTGGTTCGTTTCAAACGGTTGGCCACCCCATGGGCATCACGCATCAAGAAATCCGTAAAATCAATAAGGTAACTGCCTTTGGATTCCTCTTCGATCTTAAATCCATGCAACACAGATTTGGCAAAGGCCTGCTCCACGGATTTTCGTTCCAATTCATTATCGGTCAATGCCCGAAAGGTGAGATTGGGCTGCACCAACAACAATTTGTTACCTGCCTTTTTAAAGAAAACCACCTGTTCATTGCCCAATTGACCCCTATCCAAACCAATATCGTTGCTGCCAATGCCACTGCTTAAGGCATAGACATACAGAAAATCCTTTTCCAAATCGTCCACTTGAAGAAAGATCTTATCGGTTTTATCATCATAATAGAAATTGAAATAGCCATTGAACTTTTGAAAGTTCTTGGTCTTTTCAAAGGTTTGTCCGCTCATCGAGGGGCATACTAAAAACATCAGGGCAATAAACGAAAACGTGTTCTTCATGATCAGGTTGATTATAAGCCTTAAAAATATGGAAATCATTTTAAAAAAAGCCTGTCCAACCACATCATCTCCATAAAACATAAATTCCTAAAAATTAGCTCTAATTTTTAACTGTTTCATTATTTCATCCACCAATTTTTATGGGCTACCTATTTCATAAGCCATTGAAAATCCATATTTTAATAAAAAAACAATATGGGATCCGCAATCGATAAAACCATCTTTTCCAGCTATGTGCGCAAGGAAGGGCTTTTTGACGAAGTATTTCAAAGCGATGGAGAGGTTAAGTCCGTATACCAGAAGTTGTTAGACCTTTATGGCTCACGCACCATCGAGGACTATGTTAGCTTGAACAACAAGGCAAAATCCTCTTTTTTCAATCAAGGAATCACTTTTCAGGTATATGGTGACAAACAAAGTCAGGAGAAAATTTTCCCATTTGACCTATTTCCAAGAATCATCGATTCTGCAGAATGGGAAACCATAGAAAAAGGGGCCATCCAGCGAAGTTTGGCGCTCAACCATTTTTTATGGGATGTGTACCACGACAAAAAAATAATCAAAGACAACATTGTTCCCATTGAACTCTTGAGCTCTTCACCCAATTATTTGCACCAAATGATGGATGTGGACCCACCCAGTAAAGTGTACAACCATATTTCCGGTACGGATATCATCAAACATTCCGATGGTGATTATTATGTTTTGGAAGACAATATCCGTTGTCCATCGGGTGTAAGCTATGTAATCTGTAACCGAACCGCCCTCAAAAGGGCTTTGTTTGGGGTATTTAACCATTACCAGACGTATACCGTTACCGATTACGCGGAAAATTTGCTCAATTTATTGGAAAGTGTAAAACCACCCGGTGTGGATGCCCCTGTTTGTGTGGTGATTACCCCCGGTATGTTCAATTCGGCCTATTACGAGCATTCCTATTTGGCCAAAGCCATGGGCGTGGAATTGGTGGAAGGTCGGGATCTTTTTGTGGAAAATGATTTTGTGTACATGAAAACCACCCAAGGCCCAGTTCGGGTGGATGTGGTGTACCGTAGAATCGACGATCTGTTTATTGACCCGATGGAGTTTCATCCCGATTCCACTCTCGGTGTCCCAGGCTTGTTCGCAGCCTATAAAAAAGGAAACGTGACCCTGGCGAATGCCCCAGGAACCGGCGTTGCTGACGACAAGGCCATTTATACCTATGTTCCCGATATCATTAAGTATTATTTGGGTGAAGAACCGATCCTCAAAAATGTACACACCTATCACTGTAGCCGTCCCGATGAACTTAAGTATGTATTGGAAAACATCAAGGATTTGGTAATCAAACCGGTTGATGAAGCCGGTGGTTATGGCATTTCCATCGGTAACAAACTGACCAAGGAAGAAATTGAAAAGGTAAAGGCCGTGGTGAAGGCCAATCCGAGAAAATATGTGGCCCAGCCCATTATGTCCCTTTCCGTGCACCCCACCTATATCGACCAAAAAGAATCTTTTGAGCAACGCCATGTAGACCTCAGAACCTTTACCGTGTTGGGCCATGACCAACAATTTGTTTTGAAAGGTGGGCTTACCCGTGTGGCATTGAAAGAAGGAAACCTGATCGTTAACTCATCACAAGGTGGTGGATCCAAGGACACTTGGGTATTAAAACAATAAAAACCATATGCTTGCAAGAGTAGCCAACAACCTATTCTGGATGGGTAGGTACATTGAAAGGGCGGAACACATCGCCCGATATATGAACGTCAATTATTTTTCATCGCTGGATGCGCCCAACCAATTGTCACAATCCAGACAATTTGTATTGCGCTCCATGCTTTTTATGGTGGGTGACCCCGTTCCTGATGATTCTATTAAACTGGAGGAGGAATCTGTGCTTTACGACATTGGTTTGAATCCAGAAAAGTTCTATTCCATTTTGAGCAGTATCAAAGCAGCACGTGAAAATGCCAATAGTTCCAGGGACCTGATTTCCACCGAATTGTATGAAAGTCTGAACAAATTTTATCATTTTGTGGTCAACTATCCCACCGATACCTTTGTAAAGACCAATCTCTATGATTTTACGGTAAATGTTACCGAGATGATTGCTGTTCTACGAGGAAAAATAAGGGGAACCCTCTTGCACGACGAGGTGTATGCCATCATTATGATGGGCGTGAACATCGAACGTGCCATACAGGTTACCCGCATCATCAACACCAAATACAACGATGCCCTGTTGGCAAAAGGAAGCTATGGTGACACCTTTGCCCATAGTTTTGAATGGACCACCTTGCTAAAATGTGCTGAATCCTACGATATGATGCGTCGATTGTACAAAAAGTCGCCGACGAGCACCAGCACTTTGGAATTTTTGTTGTTGAACGGGAGATGCCCCCGTTCCTTCATGAATTGTATCAACCAAGTGTACAAACACATTTTGGAGATTGACAAAAAAGTAGAGTATTCCAAACATTCAACAGCCTTTATGGTAGGTAAAATAAGGTCTGAATTTGAGTTTAAACAAATTGAGGAAATACAGGAAGACATTCAAGGCAACCTGAACATGATCCTTAATAAGATGTTCAAAATTAGTGAGAACATGGAAAAAGAATTCTTCCACTACTAGCCCATTTTAACTATTTTGGCTGGATTGAAATGCCGCTACATGTCCTACGAATATGAAATAGACTACGACACCCAAAATTCCTATGAAAAAGGGCTCAATGAAGCATTCTGGCAATTTTTGGTAATCCCCGAGGATAATGAGACACAGGAGGTCTCCTACTGGCATTTTGAAAATGACCTGGGTGAACGCAACAGCGTATCCATCAATGGACTGGGCTTTAAAACAGTACAGGTGCGGTCCAAAAAACAAGTGGACCATATTAATTTCAACGCCCATTTTAAAGTGGTCAAAAAGGAAATCAATCCCTTCGATTTTGAACTACCATCAGACCTTGAGGCAGAACAGGCCCATTTAAACAGTCTCGAATTTAAAGTGGATCACGAACCCTACCTTCGAAAGACCGATTTTACCACCTTACCGGAACAACATCGATCCTATTTCGAATTCGATAGGTCCATTTCCATTTTTGAGAACCTAACGCATTTGAACCACTGGACTTTCGAGCATTTGTACTTTAAGACCGGGGTGACCGATGTGAACACACCACTATCGGAAATCATCGAAAAAAGGCATGGCGTGTGTCAAGATTTTACACATCTTTTCTGTGCCATTGCCAAATACAATGGAGTGCCGTGCAGATATGTATCAGGGTACCTGCACCAAGGACATGGCTTTTTTGGTGATTCGCAAATGCATGCTTGGGCCGAAGCCTTAGTGCCCAACGTGGGATGGATCGGATTTGACCCCACCAACGACCTGTTGGCCAGCCATAACCACATAAAGGTCTGCCACGGAAAGGATTATACCGATTGCGCCCCGTTAAAAGGCGTTGTTTATACCCACGGAGCCAACGAGACCAAATATTCGGTGTTCGTAAAAGCAGCCCAACAACAATAGATTGATAGCGTCCATGTGCCGAAAGAACCTTACTTTTGCCCGAAAATTAAACGTTACATGATAACTACAGATCAGCAAAAAGATCTTATTGAGCGCCTTGGTGCGTTAAGGAGGTATCTTTGACATTGATGCCAAGCTCATCGAAATAGAGAACGAGGAAGAAAAAACCCTTGCTCCCGGTTTTTGGGACAATCCACAAGAAGCCCAACAACAAATGCAAGTCCTAAAATCCAAAAAGAAATGGGTCGAAGACTTCAACGAGGCTTCCGCCTTAGTTGATGATCTGGAAGTATTGTTCGAGTTCCAGCAGGCCGGTGAAGTTACCGAAGAAGAAGTGGAAAGCCAATACAACAAAGCCCTTGAACTCATAGAGAACCTCGAGTTCAAAAACATGCTTTCCGATGAAGGGGACGAATTAACGGCCGTACTCCAAATCACAGCGGGTGCCGGGGGAACCGAAAGTTGTGATTGGGCCTCCATGCTCATGCGCATGTACATTATGTGGGCTGAAAAACATGGCTACAAGGTCAAAGAACTCAACTATCAGGAAGGTGATGTGGCGGGTATAAAAACCGTAACCCTCGAAATTGAAGGGGAATATGCCTTTGGTTGGCTCAAAGGAGAAAACGGCGTACATCGATTGGTGCGTATTTCCCCATTTGACAGCAATGCCAAAAGGCACACCTCATTTGCTTCGGTGTATGTGTATCCCCTTGTGGATGATACCATAGAAATTGAGATCAATCCTTCGGATGTGGAAATTACCACGGCACGATCCAGCGGTGCAGGTGGGCAGAACGTGAACAAGGTAGAGACCAAGGTACAGTTGGTGCACAAACCTACCGGTATTCAAATCTCCTGTTCCGATTCCCGTTCCCAGCATGATAATCGTGCCACGGCCATGAAAATGTTGAAATCGCAGTTGTACGAAATCGAACTTCGAAAAAAACTGGAAGCCCGTGCTGAAATCGAATCCTCCAAAATGAAAATTGAATGGGGTTCGCAAATCCGAAATTATGTGATGCATCCTTACAAATTGGTGAAGGATGTGCGTACTGCAGAAGAAACCGGAAATGTGGATGCCGTTATGGATGGTGATCTGGATCCTTTCTTAAAAGCCTATTTGATGATGATGGGGCAAAAAGAGGAGTAATTTTATGTGGGTTAAAGGTATAGGGTGAAAGGTGAATTACAATTGGAGCCAAGAATCAAGAATCAAGAGTCAGAACTTAGGACTTAGAACTTAGGACTTAGAACTTAGAACTTAGAAAAATGATCAAAATATACCATAATCCAAGATGTAGAAAATCCAGGGAAGGTCTGGAAATCTTGGAAAAATCAGGAAAAACCTTTGAAATTATAAAGTATTTGGAAGATACTCCATCCGAGGAAGCATTAAAAACCTTGATCGGATATTTGGGTATTGCACCGTTGGACCTGGTACGCAAGAACGAAACTATTTGGAAAGAACAATATAAGGGCAAAGACCTGTCGGATGAAGCCATAATTGCAGCATTGGCGACACATCCCAAATTGATTGAGCGTCCCATTGTGGTCAATGGTAAAAAAGCGGTGATTGGCCGACCTCCGGAAAAAATCAACGACATCCTATAACCTTGACCGTCAGAAGATTTTAACACTGGCCTTACTTCTTTATTCGGTCAAAAACTTATCTTTATCACATGAAAAAGACACAGTTACTTTTCTTTGGCATTCTTTGTTTGGCCTTACTTACCACCAATGATTTGATGGCACAATATGGTTATGGTTCACCCTATGGCTCGCGTTATGGCAGACAGCAAAGAATAGTTCCCAATGCTGGGCCAACTCCTTCCCAAAAAGAGGAAACCCCGCCAACGGCAGAAGAAATTGTGGATGAACAAATGCCCGCAATCAGTGAGGAGCTGGATCTCGACCCTTTTGAACAGGCCGTTGTCAGAACTTCCCTTCTTTCATCAGTCCAACAGAAAATCGAACTGCAGATATTGGAATTGGAACCTCTTAAAATGAAAGAGGAATTCGAGAAAATCGATGCCCGGTTGGATGAGGAATTAAAGGCTGGTCTACCTGAAGAAAAGTACAATGCTTTTGTTGAGCTACAGAAAAATCGATTCAAGGCCAAAAAGAAGAAAAAAAAGAAGAAAAAAGATTAACAATTCTTTAAGGTCATTCACAGGATCAATTGTGTTGTTGGGAGACAAATATTTCTTCTCGTCCTGAATTCCCTGCAACTTTGCCGCAACTAAAATCAAACTATGCACAGGATTGTTATCCCGCTGCTGATGTTGGCCGTAACAGTTGTGACCGGTCAAGTACGGCAAAATCAAAATACCATTACAATTTCAGGAAAAGTGATTGAATCCGATACCGGACAACCCTTGGAATATGCCACCTTTGTACTTCAAAATGCTGATGAACCCGATAAGGTAACTGGTGGGATCACAGATACATCGGGAGAATTTTCAATTGAGGCAGCGCCAGGAAAATACAATATAAGGGTTGAGTTTCTTTCCTTTAAAACCTATTCCCTTAATGGGCAAACCTATACTGCCTCTACCAACCTTGGTGCCATCCGTTTACAACCTGATGTAGCTCAATTGGAGGCTGTTGAAGTGGTTGGGGAGCGTACGACCGTGGAAGTCCGATTGGACAAAAAAATATACAATATCGGGAAAGATATCACCACCAGTGGAGGTAATGTGAGCGATGCCCTGAACAACATTCCTTCCGTATCCGTGGATGTGGAAGGTGGCATAAGCCTTAGGGGGAATGACAACGTGCGTATTTTGATCAATGGCAAACCTTCCGCTCTGGCAGGATTTGGCTCCACCGATATTTTACAGCAATTACCTGCAGATGCCATTGAAAAAGTGGAAGTAATCACCAGTCCTTCAGCCCGTTATGATGCTGAAGGCACCGCTGGTATCTTGAACATAGTGCTGAAGAAAGAAAAAACCTTGGGTATCAACGGATCTGTCAACACATCCATCGGTATCCCCTTTAATGCCCAAGCGACAACCAACTTCAATATTCGAACCGATAAATTCAACATATTCAACACGTTGAGTTACTTTCATCGTGAATCGCCAGGGAATGGTAGGTTCGACAATAATTACTTGACCGATGCCAGCCAGTTCGACAGAATTTTGGAAGATCGCGATATCACGAGAAACGATGATGGTCTTAGTTTAAATTTGGGCATGGAGTATTTCCTAACGAAGACCTCCTCCATTACCGGTAGTTTCTTTTATCGACTTTCCGATGAGAACGACCTTACCGAAAACGACAACCAGCGGTTTGTGGATGGCAGTTTGAACAGTAGGACCTTCAGGAGCGAAGATCAGGGGGAGAAGGACAACAGTCGACAATTCTCGTTGAACTATACCAACAACATCAATGATGAGGGTCACCAGTTAACGGCCGATTTCCAGTTCTCCCACGATAATGAAGATGTGCTTACCCAAATCCAAGAAAGCAACACCGTTCCCAATACCGATTTATTGGCTCGCGAGAACATTTACGAAAACCAGACCGAGGACGACGTTTTGGCCCAGGTCGACTATGTGCTCCCCATTGGCGATGCCCAATTTGAAGCCGGTTACCGGGGTACGTTCAAAAAAGAAGTGAACGATTACCAGTTGGATACCCTCAATCAGGGCAGTGGACAGTTTGAGACCAATTTTGACCTTACCAATACCTTTACCTATAATGAGAATGTAAATGCCTTATATACCCAATATGGGAACAAATTTGGTAAAATATCCTTTTTATTGGGGCTACGATTGGAAAATACGGAGCTGAAAGGAAGCGTGGATGCCAGTATCGATAGTCAGGCCTTGCAGGATATTGTAGGTCAGGATGTAGACCTGAACTTCGAAAAAAATTATTTGGGTCTTTTCCCAACCGTCAACCTTATTTACGAGATTTCCAAAACCCAAAATATTTCCATTGGTTACAATAGAAGGATCAACAGACCTCGTGGCTGGTTCATCAATCCTTTCCCATCGCGATCTAGTAGGACCAACGTTTTTCAAGGTAATCCCGATTTGGATCCCGCTTTTGCCAATGCCTTTGATATCGGTTATTTGAAACGATGGAAAAAACTCACTTTGACTTCTTCCGTTTATTACCAAAGGGAAACCAATTCCTTTGAGCGCATACAAGAAGAAACCGGCGAGGTAACCTCGGATGGTATCCAGATCATACGTTCTGTACCCATCAACCTTTCCACTAACGAACGGGTGGGTGCCGAAGCAGGTATCATATACAATCCAGCACGATGGGTGCGTATAAACAGTAGCTTTAACTTTTTCACCTTTAAATCGGATGGTTCCTTCAACGGCGTGGATTATGGAACGGAAAACACGAGTTGGTTTGCCCGATTAAGCTCCAAGTTTACTTTGCCTGGCAAGATCGATCTTCAGGCCAATTCCTTCTACATTGGACCAAGACAAAACGCTCAGACCGATACCAAGGGCATGTTCTCCTTAAATCTCGCCTTGGCCAAGGATGTCTTCAAGGACAAAGCAACTGTGACTTTGAACGTGAGCGATGTCTTCAACTCAAGAAAACGGATGTCGTTTACCCAAACCCCAACGTTTACTTCAGACAGTGAATTTCAATGGCGGGTGCGACAGGTGAACCTTTCTTTTATCTATAGGTTCAACCAGCCGAAAGAACGAAATAACCGAAGAGGCAATAACCGACCTGATGATCGGGATGAAGAAGGACAATTTCAAGGATAAACCAAACCCAATTAACCAACCTAAACTAAAAAAGAAGCCAATTTGGCTTCTTTTTTTATTGTTGAAAACAACTTAAACCCAGGTTTGGAACAAAACCATTGTAAACAAAAAGAAGCCGGTCGGCTTCTTTTTTTATTCTTCAAGTTGGGCTCTTTTGGCCTCTTTTCTTTCTTTAAACATTTCCCGAAGGTTGCCAATCAACCAATACGGTACAACAAAGGTCAACAAGAAAATCATCAACCAAAAACCAATGGTTAAAATGGTTAAAAACGCTAAAAATCCTAAGTATTGGTCAAATTCAAACATTTTTCTTCCTTTAGTTGTAACAAAGATACTTTCTTCTTCTGTAAAAAAACAAATCTTGTTTGAAAAAAGTGTATTTCTCCATGTGGATTACCAAATAAATCCCCTAAGGGTTACCTTTGTAAAGCTAAAATTTACATCATGGATTTCAGAATAGAAAAAGACACCATGGGCGAAGTAAAAGTGCCCGCGGACAAGTATTGGGGTGCCCAAACAGAGCGTTCCCGCAACAATTTTAAAATTGGTAGTCCGGCTTCCATGCCATTGGACATTATTTATGGTTTTGCCTACTTGAAAAAAGCGGCGGCCTATGCCAACCATGAATTGGGGGTATTGAGTATTGAAAAGCGTAATCTGATCGCCCAGGTTTGCGACGAAATCCTGGAAGGTAAATTGGACAATCAATTTCCCTTGGTAATTTGGCAAACCGGTTCCGGTACGCAGAGCAATATGAACGTCAACGAGGTGATTGCCAACCGTGCCCATGAACTAGCCGGTAAAAAAATCGGGGAAGGTGAAAAAACAATCCAACCCAACGATGATGTGAACAAGAGCCAATCCTCCAATGATACGTTCCCCACAGGTATGCACATCGCCGCCTATAAGAAGATCATGGAAGTGACCATTCCCGGGGTAGAACAGTTAAAGAATACCTTGGACAAAAAATCAAAGGAATTTAAAAATGTGGTGAAAATTGGACGTACCCATTTAATGGATGCCACTCCCCTCACCCTTGGTCAGGAATTCTCGGGTTATGTGTCGCAGTTGGAACATGGGTTGAAGGCCCTTAAAAATACGCTGGCCCATTTAGGAGAGTTGGCACTTGGAGGAACTGCTGTGGGTACAGGGTTGAATACCCCAAAAGGATATGATGTTCTTGTAGCGAAATATATTGCCCAATTCACCGGGATGCCCTTCGTGACCGCAGAAAACAAATTTGAGGCACTTGCTGCCCACGATGCCATTGTGGAAAGCCATGGTGCTTTGAAACAGTTGGCCGTTTCCCTGAACAAAATTGCCAATGATATCCGAATGATGGCTTCCGGTCCCCGTTCGGGCATCGGTGAAATCATCATTCCGGCCAATGAACCCGGAAGTTCCATTATGCCCGGTAAGGTAAACCCAACCCAATGCGAGGCCATGACCATGGTTTGCGCCCAAGTGATGGGTAACGACGTCGCCATTAGTGTCGGCGGTACGCAAGGTCATTATGAACTGAATGTATTTAAACCCGTAATGGCTGCCAATATTCTACAATCGGCCCAACTATTGGGTGATGCCTGTGTGAGTTTTGATGAGCACTGTGCCTCTGGAATTGAGCCCAACCACGAAGTGATCAAGACCCTTTTGAACAATTCGTTGATGTTGGTGACTGCCCTGAACACCAAAATCGGATATTACAAGGCTGCTGAGATTGCCAATACGGCCCATAAAAATGGTACAACATTACGTGAAGAAGCCATTAACTTAGGCTACGTAACCCCTGAAGAATATGATGCTTGGGTAAAACCTGAGGATATGGTGGGAAGTTTGAAGTAAACCTTTCCCAAAAAAATACAAAGAAAAAGGCCCGTCCAAAATTGGACGGGCCTTTTTGTGTATTATGGATAGTGTGTCTTACTTCAACTCGAATTTGGAAGTACCCAACAATTTTAATTGGCTGTCATACACATTCACCATGTAGTTTCCTTTTTGGAATTCACTAGCTGGCTTGTTGATGTAATCACATACGTCCAAAGAATCGTTTTCGTAGTAGAAGTTGGTAGACTTGCTGTAGGTTACAGAAGCACCTTCTTCAGTTGATTTGGAGAAGCTGTCTCCCAATACGTTTCCTTGTGGGTCCAATACTTCAATATAGAATTCCCTGTCACCTGCTTCAGCAATTACGTTTTCAGCGATAGTGAAACATACTTTGAATTTGTCGGTGGCACGGGCTCTGGAAGTAGAAACCAATTTTCCACTGGTTCTTTCTTTAACGGCATCCACAGAGAATTTGGAAAGGCTAAGTGCAGAACCTCTTTCCACAGCATCAGCCAATTGGGTGTTCTGTACGATCAAAGAATCGTTGAATACGGTTTGTTTTTCCAATTCAACAAAAGTGCTGTCCCTTTGCATGGCCAACAAGCTGTTGGACTGGGTCAAGGAATCCACTTGCTTCAATAGTTTTTCTCTTTCAGCTTTAAGAACGCTTACTTGTCTTCTGTAACGGGAAAGGGTGGAAATGTCAGCCTTCATGCTCTGTACGGAGTCGATGTACTTGGCGATGTTGTCCCTTGCGGCAACCAATTCTTCATTGGTGGCATTGCTTTCCAAGATGGCCTTGTCATATTCGGCTTTCAAGTTGTTCAAATCACTTACAACCACTTCTTTTTCTTGGGTAAGCGCTTCAGTAGTTTTTTTCTTATCCTGGTAAAGGCTAATGGTGTAGATGATGGTTCCCAAAAGAACAACACCCAATAGTCCGGCAATTACCTTCAACCCATTATTGTTTTTTGCTTCAGTCATAACTTTTTAATTTAATTGATTCTCGTTTAAGGTTTTTAATCAATCGTGTTTGGTTTATATACGCCTCAGATGTTTATTTGGATCATATCATTGGAAATTATCTTTAAAAAAATTTAATAAATACCTGAAATCCCCTATTTTTAAAGGAATCTCAAAAAAGCCACATGAAAAGAAATTTTATCATCACCAGCTTATCCATTATTCTGATGATGGCCTGTAAGCAGAAAGAAAACAAGCAAGAAGCTACCGAATCACCCTCCGAAGAAGTTGCGATGGAAGCTCCGGCCGAAGTTAACATCACACCCATTGAACACGCCACAGCGGTAATGGAATGGAACGGAATTACCTTATATATGGACCCTGTTGGTGGAAAAGCGGCCTTTGAAGGGCAAAATTCCCCAGATATCATCTTAATTACAGATGAACATGGCGACCATTACAATCTGGATACCCTAAAGGAACTGGATACCCAAAACACGACCATCATTGCACCACAAGCAGTTGCCATCCAGATGCCGGAAGAACTTTCTTCCAAAGTAACCGTTTTGAAAAATGGGGAGACCAAGACATTCTCCGGAATTTCTGTGGAAGCCATTCCCATGTACAATTTACGGGAAGAAGCGTTGAACTTCCATACCAAAGGACGAGGTAATGGCTATGTATTGACATTTGGTGATGAACGCATCTATTTTTCGGGAGATACGGAAGATATTCCCGAAATGCGGGCATTGCAGAACATAGACAAAGCATTCGTGTGTATGAACCTTCCCTACACCATGACGGTTGAAAGTGCAGCCGATGCGGTTATTGAATTTAAACCCAAAGAAGTCTATCCCTATCATTACAGAGGACGTCCAGAGGTGAGCGATGTGTCAAAATTCAAGACCTTGGTGAATGAGGGCGACCCCAATATTTCGGTGGTACAATTGGATTGGTATCCCAAGGATGATTTTTGATCCCACAAAATAATACCCACTTTTTACCGTTAGGATAACAAACTAGAACCAAATCAAATACTTAACCATGGCTCCCAAATCCCGTGTTTTAGTAGTTGTGGCGCTATTTCTTGCCGCAAATGCTACGTTTTCCCAACAATGTGATAATTTTTATTCCAAAGTAACCTACGCGCTCAACCATTGTAAAAAGGCCATGACGGCCACCAATTTTGAGCATCAGATGTATTATGCCGATAGGGCTTGGACCGCTTTGGAAAAAGCAAAGGCATCCCAAGGGGATTGTAATTGCGAAAAAGCAGAAAGCAAGACCATCGATGCGATGGAAACCCTTGACAAGGCCATTGAGCCTGCCGATTGGGAAGCTGGTCGTTTCTTTACCAAAAAGGCATTGGGCCAGATCAATGAATTGATTACCCTAATCGACCAATGCACCTTAGGCACTTCCGTTACAGCCAGCGCCGATGATTATGATTCGGAAGATGTTGCAGCTACCGATCAGGTTGAAGCCGAAGTGGCCGCTGCACCGGACAATTCCATGGAAATGGAGATGATCAAGGTGTTTGAAAAACATGCCAACGACAAACTCCAATCCGCTGAAAAGGCGATAGAGCAATTGGTGGAACTATCCAAAACCATTGGAACAGCTTCCCCTAGCACGAACCAAGGCCCCAATAGTTTGGCTGCCCATCAAAAAGCGTACTTGGAACGAGCTAAAAAGCTATTGGAATCCGGACTTAAAAATATAGGAAGCGAGGAATAATTATCCCTGCTTAACGAATCAATTTCTTATACTTGATACGCTTGGGCATAATATCACCGCCCAGGCGTTTCTTTTTGTTCTCCTCATAATCGGAGAAGGAACCTTCAAAGAAATAAACTTGGGAATCTCCCTCAAAAGCCAAAATATGGGTACAAATCCGATCCAAGAACCATCGGTCGTGGGAAATAATCACCGCACAGCCCGCAAAGTTCTCCAGACCTTCTTCCAATGCTCGCAATGTGTTCACATCCAAATCGTTGGTGGGCTCATCCAGCAGTAACACGTTGCCTTCCTCTTTTAGGGTCATGGCCAAGTGCAATCGGTTCCGTTCCCCACCAGACAGCATATTTACCTTTTTATTCTGCTCACTTCCAGAAAAATTGAATCGACTCAAATAAGCCCTGGAATTAACCTGTCTGCCACCCATCATTACCAACTCCTGACCATCACTGAAGTTTTCCCAAATGGTCTTTTCTGGATTAATATTGGAATGCGATTGATCCACATAGGCAATCTTTGCAGTATCACCTACCACAAACTCGCCTTTGTCCGGCGTTTCCTCCCCCATGATCATTCGGAAAATGGTGGTTTTACCGGCTCCGTTCGGACCAATGATGCCTACGATGCCTGCTTGTGGCAAATTAAAGTTTAGATCTTCATACAGCAATTTATCACCGTACGCTTTGCTAACGCCTTTGGCTTCGATTACATTGGTTCCCAAACGAGGTCCATTGGGGATATAAATTTCCAGCTTCTCCTCTACCTGTTTTTGATCTTGACTTAGGAGTTTATCGTAATTGTTCAAACGTGCTTTTTGCTTGGCATGTCTTCCTTTAGCCCCTTGTCGCACCCACTCCAACTCCCGTTCCAATGTTTTCTGACGCTTGGAAGCTTGTTTGCTTTCTTGGGCCAAACGTTTGGCCTTTTGGTCCAACCAGCTGGAATAGTTGCCTTTCCAAGGGATACCCTCACCTCGATCCAATTCCAAAATCCAACCGGCCACATTGTCCAAGAAATACCTATCGTGCGTCACGGCGATCACCGTTCCTTTGTATTGTGCCAAATGGTGTTCCAACCAGTGTACCGATTCGGCATCCAAGTGGTTGGTTGGCTCATCCAGCAAAAGTACATCCGGCTCCTGCAGCAACAAACGGCAAAGAGCCACCCTTCTACGTTCCCCTCCTGACAACACCGCAATTTTTTTATCGGATTCCGGTGTACGTAGCGCATCCATGGCGATTTCCAGTTTGGTATCCAGCTCCCAGGCATTGGAGGCATCAATTTGGTCTTGAAGCGCAGCCTGCTTGTCCATCAACTTCTGCATTTTATCAGGATCCTCATATACTTCAGGAAGCCCAAACATATCGTTGATCTTGTTGTATTCATCAAGGATCGCCACCGTTTCGGCCACACCTTCCTTCACAACTTCCAACACAGTTTTGTTTTCATCGAGTTGCGGTTCCTGCTCCAAATAACCAACGGTGTATCCTGGAGAGAATACCACATCACCCTGATAGTTTTTGTCCACCCCAGCAATGATTTTCAACAAGGTGGATTTACCCGAACCGTTAAGACCCAGAATACCGATTTTGGCACCGTAGAAAAAGCTTAGATAAATATTTTTAAGCACTGGGGTGTTGGCCGTTTTATAGGTCTTCGTAACCCCGGACATTGAAAAAATGACCTTCTTATCGTCTGACATGTGTAGTAATTAAAAGTTTAGAAACCAGGTTACACCCTACCTTTTAGGGCATTGAAAACCCAAGCAATGGCAAAAAAGCCGATACCGACCGCCCCAAATCCGTAGCCGGCGACTTCATCGTATTTGAATGCACCAAGTGCAATCATTCCCAATCCAACAAAAATCATGATCCATGTGGCCCAAGCGAGCACTGTGTTCTTATTCATTCCCATTGTTAATCGTTCTGTAGCCGTCAAATATCGGAAAAAATGCAATAATCTAAATGGGTTGCGTGCTATTATGTCTCAAAAGGGAAACGGATGCCACATATTTCACGGACCTTGTCCATAAGCCAGGCCAAATCCAAACTATTTTGATGTGACCAAAGGTCACTTTCTTTCTTGTCGGTACGTAAACAACGGTTCACCTCCAAAATTTCATAATAATACCCGTTTCCTTTCAATGGGAGTTCCACTACCTCTTCCAACTCACCCTTCACCATTCGATACCCTCTGGCCTCATGCCATCTGGGTCTCAAAAAGAATTCACCTTGTGAACCTGAAATTTCAGCCTCCATATGGGAATTACTGGTAAGACCACTGTACAAGACCGCTTGTGCGTAGGGATATTGAAAAATCATACTGGTCTGCAGTTCCGTACCATTTTCGTGAAAATTGGAGGCAGCTAAAATTGTCTCGGGCATTCCCAACAACAAATACGAAAGGAAAATGGGATAAATGCCGATATCCAAAATGGAACCGGATGCCAAATTAAGATTCAATATTCGGGAATCCTCGTCGCGATCGAGTCCATAAAAAGCGAAATCGGCATGTAAATAGGTCAGGTCACCGATTTGCCCTTTCTCCACTTTATCTTTCACCTGTTGAATCGTAGGGTTGAATCGTGACCAAAGCGCTTCCATCAGAAACACATTGTTCGCTTTGGCAACAGCAACCATTTCCTCCACTTCCGCCCTACTGATGCCCATGGGTTTTTCGCAAAGCACGTGTTTTCCATTCTTCATGGCTGCAATGGCCAAATCTTTATGAAAATTGTGCGGAGTGGCGATATACAGAGCGTCCACCACATCGGATTGAAACAGTTCGTCATAACTGCCAAAGGCATGGGAAATATTGTATTCTTTGGCAAATGCCTTTGCCCGTCCCAAATTTCTTGATGCGACCCCGGTCAATTCTGCATCGTCAACAAGACTTAAATCTGAAACAAATTTTGTGGCAATTTTTCCAGGGCCCACAATGCCCCATCTGATTTTGGTTTCCATATATTCCAAAAGTAATGATTATTACTCCTTATCTTTAGCCGACAAAACGAATTGAAACAAAATGGATCTTACCTTCAATAAAAACGAAGACCATAATAAATTAAAATTGTCCGAACTCCGACGAAAACTGGCTCAAGTAAAACTTGGTGGTGGTAAAAAACGGATTGAAAAACAACATGCCAATGGCAAAATGACCGCCAGAGAGCGTATTGAGTTCCTGTTGGACAAAGATGCCCCTTCCATAGAAATTGGTGCCTTTGCTGGTGACGGTATGTACGAGGAACATGGTGGCTGTCCATCCGGAGGAGTCGTGGTAAAAATCGGATACGTTCAAGGCAAACAATGTGTGGTAGTGGCCAACGATGCCACGGTAAAGGCTGGGGCCTGGTTTCCCATTACTGGAAAGAAAAACCTTCGTGCCCAAGAAATTGCGATAGAAAACAAATTGCCCATTATTTATTTGGTGGATAGTGCCGGGGTGTACCTGCCCATGCAGGATGAGATTTTTCCGGACAAGGAGCATTTTGGACGCATTTTCCGAAACAATGCGATCATGAGCAGTATGGGAATCACCCAAATTGCAGCGGTGATGGGCAGTTGTGTTGCTGGAGGGGCTTATTTGCCCATTATGAGCGATGAAGCGCTGATCGTGGATAAAACAGGCAGCATATTTTTAGCAGGCAGTTATTTGGTAAAGGCCGCCATTGGCGAGAGCATTGACAATGAAACCCTAGGTGGCGCAACCACCCATTCTGAAATAAGCGGGGTTACCGATTACAAAGCGAAGGACGACAAGGATGCACTGAACAAGATCAAAAGCATTGTAAGCAAAATCGGCGATTTTGAAAAGGCTGGCTTTAATCGAATCTCGGCAAAAGCACCTTTGGAAAACCCGGAAGATATTTATGGCATCCTCCCAACCTCCCGGAGTGACCAATATGATATGTTGGAAATCATCAAACGATTGGTGGACGATTCCGAATTTGAACAATATAAAGAAGGTTATGGCAAAACGCTGTTAACCGGCTATGCCCGTATCGATGGTTGGGCTGTCGGCATTGTGGCCAATCAAAGGAAGGTGGTAAAGACCAAAAAGGGTGAAATGCAGTTTGGTGGGGTAATTTATTCCGATTCGGCTGACAAGGCCACGCGTTTTATAGCGAACTGCAACCAAAAGAAGATTCCATTGGTGTTTTTACAGGATGTGACGGGCTTTATGGTCGGAAGCAAGAGCGAGCATGGTGGAATCATAAAAGATGGAGCGAAAATGGTAAATGCGGTGAGCAACTCCGTGGTGCCCAAATTCACCATTGTGGTTGGCAACAGCTACGGAGCTGGAAATTATGCCATGTGCGGCAAAGCGTATGATCCGCGCTTGATCGTGGCCTGGCCAAGTGCCGAATTGGCAGTGATGAGTGGTAACTCTGCGGCCAAAGTATTGTTGCAAATTGAAAAGGCTTCCTTGGAAAAAAGTGGCGAACTTTTGGATGCCGAAAAAGAGAAAGCGCTATTCGATAAAATCAAACAGCGCTACGATAATCAAATTTCGCCGTATTATGCAGCCGCCCGGTTATGGACAGATGCTATAATTGACCCATTGGATACCCGAAAATGGATATCCATGGGCATTGAGGCAGCAAACCACGCACCCATAGAGAAAAAGTTCAATATGGGTGTGTTGCAGGTATAGCCTATTTGGATTGTACCACTTGCGAAGGTAAATTCAAATTAAATAAGTGTAAGTTGGATCCCTTTAGGCCCAATTGAAATACTTTTACCTCTTTTCGTTGCAATTTGCTACCGAAATTGCGGTAAATGGTTACTTTAATATAGGTTGGTGTTAATTGTTTATTTCCATGATATGCAGCATTGATCTGCCAAACTCCCGGTAGTTCATCATCCATTAAAAAATCGGCCATGGAATAACCCAGTTCCTTTTCTGAACGAATTCGGTCCGACATATCTTCCAAAGTGTGTTTCCATTTATAATATTGATTGCCAGGGTTCACGAACTGTAATTCAAACTCCGCTTCTGAATCGTTCCATTCAAACACCAATCGGGTGGAAAAGTCATCATCTTCTGTTTTCACCCTGGATTTTATCTTCAGGGTACCATTATCCAATGCGAAAATATTGTTTAATTCCCGCTTCATAATTTTTGATAAATCAACAGTATCCTTTGGCAACATGCCTTCATCCTGTAGATAGGCATGTCTTGCATAAAGCGTTGCAGCCGATTCTGGCATACCTACATTGCGGTAACTATTGGCCAAGTCAATGAAGCTTTGGGCATAATCCGGACGTAATTTATAAATTTGCTTGTATGTTTCGTGGGCTTGCTTGGATTTTCCCTCCTCTTCCAACACATAGGCAAAGGCTTTCAGCGCAACAGGGTCATCGGCAAACATGGAATTGAACTGTTGCAGGAGTTGGTCGGCAAATTCCTGATCGTTCCATGTATTCACAAAATATCGGTAGCTTTCCAATACAAAAGGGTATGACCTATTATATTTCGAAGCGTAATCCCGGTACACCGAATTGGCCTCCTCTTTATTTTCGGCAGCTTTTAAATCCCTGAGGAATTGGGGATAATTATCTGCTATGGCTTTATTTTTTAGCGCTTTCCTATCATATATATTATTTCGAAGCCTGGCTTGGTCGTAGGGTTTTCCATTGTCATCAGTAGGATACGGATTGTTCATCCTAGTATTCACCACAATGATACCGGCTTGCCCAACACTACCGTATCGTATGGTGGCGGATAACCCTGATAAAACTGCTATGCGCTCTATATCGGCAGCAGCCAGCCAATCGGGATATTCATTATAGACCAAACCATCTACATCATAACTTACGCTAGTTTTTGCGCCATTGGCCAAAGTGCCAAGCTGTCTTAGATAGATACGATAATATGGTGGTTGGGAAATGGGCTCTACACGCACTCCGGCAAGTCTCCCCCTTATTGCATCAGCAAGACCGATTGCGCCTTGACTGATGCTTTCCTTATCCAGCAATCCGACACGATAGCCCGTTTTTTCCGTGTCCAAAAAACCAAAGGATGTTCTTATGATTCCTTTATTGGAATGAAACTCCAAAAGTTTTTCTTGATATGTTTTAGTTCTTTTGTCGGAAACTGTTACCCCATCCAACTCCTCTACCCTAGGTTCCATATGGATGTTTAAGATTCGGGTAACATCTTCTGTTATAATATTGATAGTATCCATTCCCATGTAGGTGAATTGAAGCTCTTCTTTCGGTCGGGCAGAAATTTGATACCGGCCTTCCTTATTCGAAGTTGTAGTTTCCCCTGAACTAATATTCTTAATCTGCACAGGAGACAAAGACTTCCCATCATTGGAAATACGTCCTTGAATGTATTTTTGGGCATGAACACCCCAAGCCAAAAAACAAAAAAAAACAATTGATAGTAACCTCATAAAGAAATGATTAGTAGAAGGTTACTAAATTTACAAAAAAATCAGTTGCCCAACTGTGCTTTAGGTCTCGGAATCAACATTAATTGTGTTTGTCTGCCGTTGATGTACCGAAAACCATCCTCCCCAAAAAATCCTGGTTCTTCCAGCATGATCCGGATATCCCTTTTCCATTCGGGAATATGCACGGTGGCATTCAGTTCAATCGCGTATGCCGTATTAGGGTTCAATGGATAGTTTTCCCCATCATCCTTCATAACACCGCCTTGGGCATCCCACATGCCAATGGTAGTTCCTGCGGAATGGCCATAAGTTCCCAGTGGATGGGTATAAATGGCAGGTTTGAGTCCGGCTTCCTTGGCTGCTTGCAGGGCCTTGGCCAAAATGTCGTTGCCCACCCTACCCTTCACCATGTTCTGGGTCAAAAAATCCTGTACGCGGTTGCCGTCCTTTAATGCGTTCACCAAAAAGGCCGGAGCTTCGGTTTCCTCTGGCAACAATACATAGGCCAATTCCTGACAATCAGTGTTGAGGCGCAAATAGGTAATTCCGAAATCACAGTGCAACAGGTCCCCCCTTTGAATTACGGCATTGTCGGGCCTTCCGGAGAAGGAGTACAAATGGCTTACCAACTCCTCACTGGTGCGTTGTATGTCCACCGTGGGGTGAAACCAGGTCTCCAACCCCAAATCGGTCACCTTTTGGCGCATCCACCACTCCACTTCGGTGGTTGTGGTAATGCCCGGGGTAATTACTTTTTCGGAAAACGCCTCTGCGATAATATCATGGGTTATGTCCACCAATTGATTAAAAATGGTCATTTCCCGTGGTGTTCGGGTTTCAATCCATCGAACGGCCAATTGTTCGGCCGAGGCCACCTTGGCATGGTATTTTTTTGGAAGATGGGCCATGAACTCATCATAGTCGGTTTTGTCCAATCCATCAGCAATGTTGTGGTCCTTTGAAAAATTAAGACCTATGGTCTTGGGGTTGCGCTCCTCGATGAGTTGCATCAACCGTTTCCATTGATCGGGTTCTTTTTCCTTGTCCCAAGCTGAAATAATGCTCTTGCCCACATTGTAACGGGCGACCGCCAATTTATCAATGGTATTTTTTGCTTTGTCCCTATAAAAAAGGAGGATAGTTCGTCTGCGTGCATTGAGCCAAGTGGCGGGCAACATGGTTTTGATCACGGGATCTTCGTTGTATTCCCTGGAAATCACGATCCACATATCTATGCCGGTATCGTCCATTAATTTTGGTAGTAGGGTATTGAAACGTTCTTCCAAAATCTCGTCCACTACCCTAGCTCGTTCCGCTTCGGGAAGAATTTGTTGGGAGATGGCACAAATAGGGATAAGCAACAATAGGAAATAAATGGTTTTACGCATGGAGGTTAATTTTTGCTGAAAATACGGCTTTGCCAAAAATAAAAAAAGTGCCCCAAGGCACTTTTCTATATACTGTTCTCATAAGCTTTGACCAATCTTAAAAATTCAGCACGATAACCCTCCTTATCGTTTGAAAGACCACTTTCTGCCAATTTGATGACATCTTCAACAGTACTCTTGTTTGTAAACTGTGATTTACGAAGTTGAAGACCAAACAATGCAACGGCAGCTGCAAATTTGAAGTCTTGTGAAAGTTCAGCTGTTTCATTCTCTACGACCTGAACAATTTCTTGGCTTTTATCACCATCTGGTTTCTTGTACCTAAAACGAACAGTGAGCAACTCATTCGAAATTGTAGTATCGCTATTTGTAGAATATTTCAATTGATGTACGGGTTGTAAATAATTGCTTTTGGATTCAACCGGAATGATCTCATATAAAGCTGTTACCGTATGTCCACTACCCAGCTCACCGGCATCTTTGGTGTCGTCAATAAAATCCTCATCCGCCAACATTCTGTTTTCATAACCGATCAATCGGTAACCTTTTACCCATTTTGGATTAAATTCTACCTGAATTTTTACATCCTTGGCGATGGTGTACAATGTTCCCCCAAATTCTTGGCCAAACACCTTTTGGGCTTCCTGCATGGTATCAATATAGGCATGGTTACCATTTCCTTTATCAGCCAATTTCTCCATTTTGGAATCTTTATAATTCCCCATCCCAAAACCCAGCACTGAAAGAAAAACTCCTGTTTTCCGTTTCTCTTCAATCAATTCCACCATAGCCTTGTCACTGGATGGTCCAACATTAAAATCTCCATCAGTTGCTAGTATTACACGGTTGTTGCCATTTTTTACAAAATTCTTTTCAGCCAATTTATAAGCCAACTCTATACCAGCGCCTCCTGCTGTGGATCCTCCTGATTGCAGTCTATCTATGGCTTGGATTATTTCTTCTTTTTGATCACCTCTGGTTGGTTTAAGAACCATTCCAGCTGCGCCGGCATATACCACTATGGAAACTTTGTCCTTTTCCCTAAGTTGGTTCACAAGAAGTTTAAAGGCGGATTTGAGCAACGGCAGCTTATTCTGGCTACTCATGGAACCCGATACATCAATCAAAAATGTAAGGTTTGAAGGTGGAAGATCCTCATTCAAATAGGTTTTGCCCTGCAATCCAATTTTCACCAGTTTGGTGTCTGCATTCCAAGGAGTTTCCGCAACTTCTGTGTTGATGGAAAATGGGTGAGCAGTAGGCTGGGGATAGTCGTAATTAAAGTAATTGATCATTTCCTCTACCTTGACAGCATCAACTGGCACATCTTGTCCATTGTTGATCATTCTTCGAACATTGCTGTACGCTGCTTTATCCACATCAATTGAAAATGTTGAGAGCGGACTTAACTCAACGTGCTCAAATTTGTTCTCGGTGATTTCGGCATAATGCTCATCGTTTTCGATTTGATAATTGCCTTTTAAAGTAGTTATTACTATACAACCATCTTTGGCTGAAGAACCAAAAAGCTTGCGTGCTTTTGCTCCATTATACACGTTGATCTTGTCGATGGAAGCTGGGTCAATCTTTTCAATTACCTCGTTATTGCTTTTATTGATCGGTACACCGTCAACAATATAAAGTGGACTTGAAGTATTGGTGATGGATGCCATGCCCCGTATTTTAATATTCGGACTTGCACCAGCAGTAGCACCGACATTGACTCCAGAAACACGCCCAGACAATGTTTGGGCAATGGAATTGTGATATGCCTTTTGTTTTTGTCGTTTAAGCTGGGAGGGAGTTGGTGCGTATCCTACCGAATACCCCAAAGCCCTGCTTTCTTTTTGAACTCCATAGCCCATTACAACAACTTCTTCAAGCATTTGTGCATCTTCCTCCATTTGTACATTGATGATGGTTTCCAAACCGATTTTTACTTCTTTGGTTTTTTGTCCGATGTAAGTAAAAACCAAAACCTGCCCTTGATAGGCAGAAATACTATATTGACCATCAAAATTGGTTTGGGTTCCGATGGATGTTCCTTTTACCAATACATTTACACCTGGTAATGGTAAATTGGTAACATCTGTGACCACACCTGTGATGGTCTTGGTCTGCGCCGTTAGTTGAAGAGAAAGCGCAAATACGATGAGAAATATTTGATTTTTCATAATTGATATGGTTTTTAGATTCCATACCAACCTACTATCAATATTTAGGGATTCAAATCAGGAATTAGTTTGGGAAGCGATATACTTCGTGAAATGCTCTTTTGGGTGAGTCTAGGAAAACAAACCTTCCATGGTTTTTTCACGGTCAATCTTTTTTGTAGGCGTCTCTACAAACGATTTTACAAAGTAAACAGCCTTGGGAACTTCATATTTGGAAAGCGCATTGGCAGATTTAATTTCTTCCAACAATACATTCGGATTCTTGTGTTGACCCTCAAGAATCAAAACAAGCTTTTGTCCTAAGGTAACATCGGCGACTCCCGCGACAAAAAAACGGTTTGTGATCAAATCCGAAAGTTTCGCTTCAATCTGTTCAGGAACCAATTTAATGCCACCGGAATTGATGATGGAATCGAATCGGCCCAACCACGTAAATTGGTTGTCGGATATCAATTTGACCAAATCATTGGTAACGATTTTACTATCGGAAACGTTTGGGGCGTCGATCACGAGACATCCTCTTTTGTCGATGGTAACCGAAACATCGGGAAGCGTTTCAAAGTAGGATTTTGGGTCTGGGGCTAATTCCTTCACGGCAACATGGGTAATCGTCTCCGTCATCCCATAGGTTTCATAGGCCGGGATTCCGGATTTGGATAGCTCCTCCTTTAAAATACTATCAACAGGGGCACCGCCTATGATCAATTTTTTGATTCGGGATAAATTTGAAATGGATTGCCGTACCTGTAACGGCACCATGGCGGCAAAATCGTATGCTCTACTGCTATTATCCAAAGGCGCGGACGATGGATTCACATAGTCCAAATGCAACCCAAGCACCATGGCACGGACCAACATCATTTTCCCGGCAATGCCCGAACAGGGCAAACACAATAAGGCCGTATTCTTGGGTGCCAATTTAAAAAAAGAGCCCGTCGCCAAGGCTGAGTTGACCATGTGCTCCTTTTGCAACTGGATTTTTTTTGGCTTCCCTGTGGAGCCCGAAGTGAGGACTTCCAAAGTGGGTCGTTCCGAAACCCAATCCAGTAAAAAATCGCCCATGGAAATTTCATGGTCTTCCCCTTCCTTTACCAGACTATAACCTATTTCGACGATATCCTCCCGGGAATAGGTCGCTCCGTTTAGTTTAAAGTCGGGGTGAATATTATGCCATGTTGGATTCGCCATCGTTGATTGCTACAAATTCCTCTTTCGTCATCACACGGCCGAACAGTCGTTCTTTCCAATTGGTCCACCCGTATTTCTTTGAAAAAATGAACAGTAAAATGGGATAAACCACGAATACGGGAATCAAAACGTCCCAACCCAAGGCCGGTTCTGAAATATCCTTGTAAATGGAATCGGTTTGAAAGGCCGTCCAATCCGCGGTAACCAATAGTGCCGTGATCAAATTATTTGCGGCATGAAAACCAAGAGCGAGTTCCAATCCTTCGTCCATCAACGTCAAAATTCCGAGAAAGAAGCCTGTTCCAATATAGAAGGTCAAAATTCCATGGCCCAATTTTTCCACTTCGGGATTGGCAATGTGCATCAAGCCGAATAAGGTAGAGGTTACTACCAAGGGTATCCATTTTGTTTTGGTCCAGATTCCCAACCCCTGCATCATATGCGCCCGAAACAAATATTCCTCAAAACTGGTCTGAAGGGGTATCAATAGAATAGCAATAATAGCGAGCGGGATAAATTTTGCCAAATTGAAGTTGAGTTCATATTTTTCAGGTGATAGATAGATATCAAGGCCTGTCATTAAAATGGTCACCACTCCCCACAGCCCAAAGGCAAACATAATACGCCTCCAATCGATTTTCTTTCTTGAAGTGGTCAATGATGTTATGGATTGTTGATGAACAAACCATGTCCACCCTAAAACGACGAACAATCCGACTACCAATGGGGCCAATAATACAATCAAGACCAAGTTGGTGCCAAATTGATCTATAATCTGCTGCATGGCATCTTCAATATCTATATCGGAATTGAGGGTCAACACATAATTGTAAATCATGAACCCAATAAAACCCAAAGGCAGGAACAGATATTTCCAAAGTCCGATTTCCCCTTTATAACCTTGTTCTATGTACATATTTCTTCAATTAAATTCGTATTCCACGATTTCTTCTGATCGTAATAAATCTGCCCTTTTTCCACCACCAGCGGGCTTTCAATATTATTGGTGTACAAACTACCGGTGCCCAAGCCTTGCGGCATTATGGGTTTCAATGTATAGGTCCATTGCGCAATGGCATTCAACCCGATATTGCTTTCCAAAGCACTGGTGACCCACCAACCGACACCTTGTTTTTCTGCTAAGGCAATCCATGTTTCGCTTCCATGAAAACCTCCTACCAAACTCGGTTTAAGAATGATGTATTGCGGTCGTATGATTTGTAGCATTTTCTCTTTTTCCGTTACATCCAACACGCCAATCAACTCTTCATCCAGGGCAATAGGAAGCGGAGTATCCTCACACAACTTGGCCATGGCATCCCATTGTTTGGGTTTGATGGGTTGCTCAATGGAGTGCAATTGAAATTCGGCCAGTTGGTTCAATTTATCCATGGCGTCCCCCGGTGTAAACGCGCCATTGGCATCGACCCTGAGCTCAATTTCCTCAGGCGAAAAGTTGTTTCGAATCGATTTTAGAATTCCGATTTCCGTTTCAAAGTCAATCGCCCCGATCTTCATTTTGATGCAATTGAAACCTTCCTTGAGCTTTTTCTCCAATTGGGAAAGCATAAATGCTTCGCTGCCCATCCAAATGAGCCCGTTAATGGCAATTGGTGCTTCCTTTTGTGTGAAATTTGATGGAAAAAGTTCGAAAGGATCTTGGGAATGTAGGGACAAAAACGCTTGTTCCAATCCAAATTGAATGGAAGGAAATGCGGCCAGTTTCCCCAATAGTTGTTCTTTGCCCAACTGTATGTTCTGGCAAACCCATCGTAATTTTTCCTCGTAATTGGGTACGTCGTCCACGCTGAGTCCCCTCAAAATACCACATTCCCCAATACCGAACCGATCATTGTCCCGTAAAACAAGGAACCATGTCTCTTTTTGGGTCAATACGCCACGTGAAGTGCCACTGGGGACTTTAAAATCGAGGATGTACTTTTTATAGCTTGCTTTCATCGAGTGCCCCCAAATTTAACTATATTTTGAATCTAAAATTTAAAGCATGTCGAAGATTGCAGGAAAAACCATTTGGATCACAGGAGCCTCTTCAGGAATCGGAAAAAGTTTGGCCCTGGCACTCAGTTCCCGAAACTGTAATTTAATCCTTTCTGCACGCAATGCAGAAGCCCTGCAAGAAGTAAAGTCATTTTGTGGAAATGGTGACAACATCGCTGTACTTCCCTTGGACCTTAATGACCATGAAGGCATGAATGAAGTTGTCAATAATGCCCTATCGCTTTTTGGTAAGGTGGACATTTTGGTGAACAATGCTGGGATAAGTCAACGGTCATTGATCAAGGACACGGACTTTTCGGTGTACAAAAAATTGATCGATATTGATTATTTGGGCACGGTGGCACTTTCCAAGGCGATTTTGCCTCATTTCATCCAAAACCAAAATGGACATTATGTTACGGTCACCAGTTTAATGGGCAAGTTTGGTTCGCCTTACCGATCGGGTTATTGCGGTGCCAAACATGCACTCCACGGCTTTTTCGATGTTATGCGCATGGAACATGAAAAGGATGGCATCAACGTAACGCTGGTATGCCCCGGTTTTGTGCAGACCAATGTGGCAAAAAATGCATTGACCGCGGATGGTTCTCCACAACAACAGGATGATGTGGCCACCCAAAACGGTGTAACACCTGAATATGCCGCCCAAAAAATGATCGCAGCCATTGAGAAAGATAAATTTGAAGTCTATATCGGGGGCAAGGAGATCAAAGGGATATATCTAAAACGGTTCTTTCCCAAATTGCTCCATAAAGTAGTGCTGAAAAGTCAGGTACGCTAACTAGCTGAAGTTGAACCAAAACCGAACCCCATCAGCATCGCGGTCAATGTTCAATTTGGATTGCAATTGGTTCACCAAACGATTGATCAAACGCAATCCCATGGAGGAATTGGTGTGTTCATCCGTTTCTTCGGAAAGGCCTACACCATTATCGGTGTATTCGAAATAACCTTGATCGCCATTCTTGCGAAGGTGGATATAGATCTTGCCGTTTTCATCACTTTCCGGAAACGCATATTTGAAGGAATTTGAAACGAGCTCATTCAAAATCAGTCCAAAAGGAATGGCCCTATCGATATCCAATTCTGTCCCTTCAGCATCGATGGTGATGCTAATGTTGTGTCCACCCTTTTTGTACACCGACTGCACGCTGTTTATCAAACTTTCGATATAGCCCTGCATCTCGATTACGGATAGATCATCGTTCTGATACAGTTTTTGGTGGATCAATGCCATGGCCTTCACCCTACTCTTTCCTTCTTCCAAGGCCTCGATGGCCGCCTTGCTTCGGGTGTTTTTTGTCTGTAGGCTCAGTAAACTGGATACCATCTGAAGGTTGTTCTTTACCCTATGGTGGATTTCTTTCAAAAGCGAATCCTTTTCCACCAACGCATTTTCAATAATGTGTTTCTGCTCGGCGATCAAACGTTGGTTTTTGATACTTTTCAAATAGGCATAAACCAAACCGGCAAAACCCATCAAGGTAAATATCAACGAAATGAAAACCAGATTGATACGTTCATCCTGTGCCTTCAATTCATTTCTTGCCAACTCGTTGATCCTTTTCTGCTCATCAATGATGCGTTGGGTATTTTGGTTGTCCTCATTGCCCACAACGGTAACCAATTGCTGGCGGATAAGATTGGCCTGTTTTTGGGCAAGGGAGTCCTTTATACGTTCGTTGCGCTTGTAATAGAGGGAGGCATTCTTAAAATTTTCGGTCTTGTCATAATACGCGGCCAACAAACTATTTCTCTTTATGGTCTGGTCTATGTTGATATTTTCAAACTCCATATCCAGAAATTTCTTGGCCGTGGCGAATTTTTCCAATTGCAAATTTGCCTCTGCCAAAAACAAGGTGTTTTCCACCACATCGGACCGGTCGGCATTGTTTGGGGATGCCTTCAAGACTTCAATGCTACTTTCCAATAAGGGGATGGCGGTTTCATACTCCCCCATCTTAACATGACATTTGGCAATATCCCCATCAATTTTGGCGCTTAAAAGCTCTGTTTCAAAAATATCGTCCTCGGTACGTTGCACAGAGATATCATTGAGGTATACATTCAAATATCCCTTTGCCTTGTTCAATTCCCTGATTGCTGTGGGGGCCGAATCATCCAAAAATAGGTAACTACCCATTTTACTGTGGTATTTGGCCAAACCATAGGAGTCGTTATCGGCAATGGTAGGCTTCACTTCTTGGGCATATTGTTGCCAAGCTTTGCGATACAGGCCCAGGTTGGCGTAAATATCGTAAAAGGCCACGTTATTGGTAATGCCCAATTCCCGCTTCACTTTCCGTATCTGAATTTGCTTGTCGTACAACTGAAGATTGGCATAGTTATCATCGAGTACGTCCAAGACTTTGTTCCGTGCTTCCACATCCAAGGACTCCTTTACATCAAATAGATCTTTGGCCAAGGCTGTACTCTTGTCATACTCGCCAAGATCGTTGTACAATTGGGCCTCCATCAACAAATAAAGCCTCGTGGCTAGGGTATCGTTGGTTTTTTCGGCATTGGCGAGATACACTTTAACCGTATCCAACCAATCGTAGGCAGAATTTACATTGTAGCGGTTAACGGAATGAAAGAAAACATCGTATCGCCCAGATGGTGCATCCGTATCTTGAAATTCCTTTAAAACACTCTGCTCATCATCCAATAGGGATTGAGCCGAACCTTCCAAGAAAATAACAAAACAAAAAAAGGTGAATAAAAGTCTTACGTAACGTTCCATCAATTTTTTTGATACGGTGACTTGGTCTATTACAAGCCCCCATATTGTTTGTGCCCACTTTTCCTTTATTGCCCCAAAAAATCCTTGAAGTTTCAGTGAAGAAAACCATCGCTGAAAACAAAGTATGGGGTATATAAAGAACGTTAGTTTGCTTCCAAAATTAAATCCTAGCCAAAAGAGTTACCCAGTATTGTTGTGAAAGTTCCTTATTCTGTTGTGAAACGAACCCCACTGTATGTAAAGTGGCATTTTATCGATGTTTTGTGCATTTCATGGAATTGAAGGGTAGACATCGAACCGTGGAAAACAAAAAAGGCCTTGCTTTACCAACAAGACCCTTTTACGAGAACACTATATGAAAATGAAAAAATTACTTTCTTAATTATTAACACTGCTAAAGTACAAGCGAGGCTTCAACCCAAGAAAATATTGTTGTGAACCTTCCAAAAGTTGTGGTGGACCACATAAATCATATATAGGAACAAAAAAAAGTGCCCAAAATGGGCACTTTCAAATCGTTAATATGAGTGAATCATCAACTGTTCATCGATGAAAGAATGAACTCCTTGAAATCCTTCGAGATTGGAATCAGGTTGTTGTTGATCACAATGTCTTTGGAATTGATGGCATCGATATGATCTACATTCACAATATAAGACTTGTGTGCCCTGTAAAATTTGTTCTGCGGTAATTTTTCCAGATAATCCTTTAATGGTGAACGTACCAAAAATTTCTTATCCGCCGTATTCACTTCCAAATAGACATTGTCCGCCTTTATAAATTGGATGTCCTTAAACTGAATTCGGTAATACAAGTGCTGTTTCTTCACAAAGATGGAATCCCGCAGCACGGAATTGGAAGTAAAGCTTTCGCCCGCCTCATCAATTTCCTTGGTATTTTCCTTTTTGGAATAATTGAAATTCGATAATGCAATTTCAATGGAAGTGTACAAATCTTGTTGCTCAAAAGGCTTGACCAGATAACCATCCGGTTTAACGGTTTTGGCATTTTCAACGGTGGCCCTATCGGAGTTGGAAGTGACAAAAATGAAAGGTATGTTATACTGGTCCCTTATGTGTTTTCCAAGATCAATACCAGTTTTGTCGGATGCCAAAATGATATCGATTAACACCAAATCCACTTGGTTGTTCTTCAATACTTCAACAGCCTGTTCGTAGACAATCACATTGTCCACAATCTCGTAGCCAATCTCCTCAAGCATGGACTGCATGTCATCGGCAATGATGACATTATCCTCAACGATTAGAATTTTAATTGGTTGTTCCAAGTTTTTTATAGTTTATCTGGTTGATAATCAAATTTACAAAAAAATATTTACTGCCATGAAGAGGAGAATCGCCAGTAAAAATGTGCTCAAGGCCACTTTTTTCAACTCCCCATCCAACTTGCCCGGATCTTTTGTCAACATCACTTTGCGCAGATGAATCAAAAGTGGTACAAACGCTATCATAAAAAGCGACACCTGCCAAGGCAATCGTTCTACACCAATATAGATCAAAAAACATATCAATGCGATGATAATCAACAAAAAGTGGTATTTTTTTCCATTTTCATATCCCATTTTAACAACTAGGGTATGTTTGCCATGCTTTTTGTCGGAAACCACATCCCGCAGGTTATTTAGGTTAAGTACCGCCACGCACAACAGACCAACGGCAATTGCTGGCCAAACCGATGGCCAAAACCAAGTTTTCGTATACAGAAACATGCTACCGAGCACCCCGAGCAGACCAAAAAATAAAAAAACAAACAGGTCGCCCATTCCCCGGTATCCATAGGCATTGCTGCCCACCGTATATTTTATGGCGGCCCAAATGCTCATTATGCCCAAAAAAAGAAAAAGAAGAATAAGTGGTAAGTCTTCCGTGCCAAAGGCCAAGTAAATCAAAATCACCGCAAGTGCCATGGAAATGGCTATGGAAGCTATAATGCCTTTTTTTAAGGTGGTACGCGTAAGAAGTCCGCTCTGCAGTGCCCTTGCCGGACCAATACGGTCTTCGTTGTCCGTGCCTTTGACCCCGTCTCCGTAGTCGTTGGCAAAATTGGAGGTGACTTGAAAACCAACGGTGGTCAACAAGGCCAACACAAAAATCCCAGTATCAAAAAAACCTTGTTTTATGGCCATGGCCGAACCCACAATGATTCCCGAAAGTGAAAGGGGAAGTGTACGTAATCTGGCAGCCTGTATCCAGGCCTTTGCATTTCCCAACCTAGTAAGGATCTTCTATTTTAAGTCGTTTTCCGTCTTGGTACGAAGCTACGAAAGCATCCTTGAAACCCATTTGCACCAGTTGCTTTCTAAATTTTTGGGCTTCTTCCAAGGTTTCAAAATTACCCAAGGAATAGGCATAAAAAGGATTGGTTTTCACAAAAAGGGTGTTGGTCAACGCCTCGGAAGCCAAGGTCACATTGTTATCCACAAAGGATTTGACCTGTACGGAATATATTTTCTCCCTGTTCAAAAACTCCTTGGCCAGATAGAATTCCTTCACCAAACTGAGCTCTTGGTTCTGCATTTTCAAATTGTCGATACGGGTCTTGATGGCATCCAAACTGTCGATGGAAACCAAATAGTGGTTTTGGTTCTCCATGGCTTGCTTACTGCTCAATCCGGCAGTGAATGAAGTAATGGCCAACGTACCGATCACAAATAGTCCGACAAAGCCCAAAAGAATGTTGCGCTGTATCTTTAATTTGCGCAGGTCTTTGTTCTTGTATTTGATCTGATCAAGTAGTCGTTCGTTGATAATCTGGGCCTTATCGATATCCTTATGAAGGTCCAACAAGTCGCTTTCTTCAATAAAAGGCATATTCTCAGGGAGTTATAGATTTTAAATTATGCTAAAAGCATAACAGCCAATCAGTTAATGTGTGTTTTTACAAATGTATAATATTTAACCTAAGAAAAAAACTGATTATTATCAAATTGGAGGACTTACTTTTCCGTTAAATAAATACCATCGTCCCTGATATCAATCTTACGTTGGCGGTATAAAATGCCCACTCCTTTTTTGAATGCTTTTTTGCTCAAGTGCAGTACCTGCGTAATGGCGTCTGGCGAGGATTTGTCGTGCAAGGGCAGAAAGCCTTTGTTCTCGTGAAGTTTATCAAGGATAATTTTGGCTGTTGGCTCCAACATTTTGGCTCCGATGGGTTGCAGGGAGATGTCTATTTTGTTATCCTCACGCACCTTCTTGATGTAACCTTTCAGCGTGCTACCAATATGTATCGGTTTGTAGATATCGCTATCGAAAATTAGGCCTTTATGTTTGTTCTCAACGATTACTTCCCAACCCAATGGGGTTTTACGGTATACCAAAAGTTGTACTTCGTCATTGACCTCCAGTTCGATGGTGGCGTTTGACAGAAACTTTTCCACCTTGCTGGATGCGGCCAATCGCATGCTCTCTTCATCCATATAGCAATGGACCACATATTTTTTCCCGGCTTCCATCCGTTGGGTCTGTTCCCTAAAAGGCACAAAAAGTTGTTTCTCCAACCCCCAATCCAAAAATGCCCCGAACTCCCCTACCTCGACCACTTCAAGATACGCGAAACCGTTGCGCACAATTTTCGGTTGTAAGGTGGTGGCAACGGGCCGCTCCTCATGATCGAGATAACAGAACACCTCCAACTGAGCATCGATTTTGAAATCTTCCGGCACATATTTGTTGGGCAACAGAATTTCGGTGCCTTCATCATCCCCTAAAAAGAGCCCTACGCTCGTACCCCTAAGTATTGTAAGGGTATTGTAATTTCCCAATTCTATCATATGCCAAAGGTAACTGTAATTTGAAGGTATAAAAAAAGCTGTCCCATACGGACAGCTTCCTTCATTGTATTGATTTTTTAGTTGTACACAGCCTCCTTACCAAAATGCTTGGTAAGCATGTAGTAAATTACGGCCCTGTGCTTGTTTTTTTCGGAAGACCCGTATTTTGAAATAACGCTATTAATGGCATCCATTAGGGCAGGACCATCACTCAATCCCAATTTTTTGATCAAGAAATTGTTCTTCACGGTTTCCAATTCCTTTTCATCCGAACCGGATACTTTGGAGGCATCCAAATTGTAAATGGCCGGTCCCAAACCAATGGCCACCTTGGTCAATAGATCCATGTTGGGCGTTTCTCCAAATTTGTTCTTGATGTCTTCTGCATATTTTACGATAAGCTCGTCTCTTTTGCTCATAATCGATTAGTGTTCTTTATTAGTAATAGCTCAGGTTCTAAGATATAAAATCGAAGTAGCCAAGCAAAATTTTATTATTCACTGTTCTTGGGGTGCAGACTTCCAAAATTTTGGGACGTCCGGAATCTTGGTAAAAATCAACCAAACTGGTTCGCAACCCATCCTGGTCAGCCACTTTTTCATATTCGAATCCGTACATCACGGCCAATTGGGAAGCATTCAATTGGTGATGGGTTTCAAAAAAGGTTTCAAACTCATCGGTGTCCTCTTGGCCAGGCAGAATCCTGAATATTCCCCCGCCTTCATTATTGATGAGTATGATCCTGAAATCGGATCGCAGGTAATTGTTCCACAGCGCATTGCTATCATAGAAAAAACTGAGATCACCGGTAATCAATACCGTGGGCGATGAACTTTGCACAGAAGCCCCGATGGCGGTAGACGTACTGCCATCTATTCCACTGGTGCCCCTATTGCAAAAAACCTTAAGGGATGGGGCCATATCGAACAATTGGGCATATCGCACCGTGGAGCTATTGGCCAAATGTACTTGATACCCTTTGGGTATGGCCCCAATAATGTCATCGAAAACGGTAAAATCAGAATACGGAATCTGTTTCAAATAGTCCTTTCGCTTTTCCTCATATTTTCGTTTTACCGACTCCCATTTTACTTTATAAGGACTCGGTGCTGTTGGACCAGCACCTAATTGTCCAAAAAAATGATTGGGTGTGGTCTGTATATGTTTGGTTAGGCCAAAAAACGTATCGTACGCCTTTTTCGGATCAATATGCCAATGGTGCTTGGGCTGGTGCCTTCGTAAAAAAGCCTTGATTTTTTTGGAAACGATAAGACCGCCAAATGTAATCAGTAGATCGGGCTGCAGGTCCATGAAAACAGCCTCGCTGTCTTGCCGCTTTTCAATGGGCGCTACAATACTGTCGATGCTGGGAAAGAATTCGGGATGGTGTAGGTTGGAGGTGGTTTCGGTAAATACCAAGGTGTTACCATCCGAAGCCAAATGCTCAACGACGGTTTCGTCCAAAGCGTTGGGAGGATTCACACCCACCAAAATCATTTTTTTGGTACTCTTCCGCCATAGTTCAGATAGTTCAGACCAGTCCACATTACCAAGTTCTTCCTCTTGCTTATATTTTACTTCTCCCAAGGTTATGGATGGTTCTTCTACCCTACCGTACAAAGGCTCCTCAAAGGGTATATTAATATGTACAGGCGCTTTATTGTCCGTTGCAGTGGCAATGGCCCTAACAATTTCTTGCTCGTTAAAGGATTGGATGGATTCTTGGCTATCCCTCAACAACGATTTGCCATACTTCGCCACCAAATGTGCCGCATGGGATACATCCTGTTTCAAATTGGCCGAATACCCAATATGTTTTTCAAATACATTTTGCTGACGGATGGTCTGTCCATCGCCAATATCGATTCTGTAGCTAGGACGATCTGCCGAAACCACAATCAATGGAATATCACTATAAAATGCCTCGGCTATGGCTGGGTAATAATTCAACAATGCACTGCCAGAAGTACATACAACAGCAACGGGTTCGCCTGTTTGTTGTGCCATACCCAATGCAAAAAATGCAGCACATCGTTCATCAACAATGCTGTAACATTCGAAAAATGGATGTTTGGTAAAACTGATGGTCAACGGAGCGTTCCGTGATCCAGGTGAAATTACAATGTGTTTTATTCCCTTGGCTTTAAATTGAAGTACCAAGGTCTGTGCAGCGGGAATATCTGAGTACATCATGGACTACAAAAATACATCTGAATTACCTATTCCCCTAACCTAGGAACAACTTCTTATAGGATGTTCAGCATGGTACGGCTCTTGTTTTGGGTCTCCGTCCATTCGCTTTCCGGATCGGAAGCTTCTGTAATGCCGCCTCCAACAAAAATATGGGCCTTGTTCCCTATCAATTCCATACATCTAAGGTTGACAAAAAATGTTGCCTCGCCTTGGGTCTTGAGGTTTAATTCACCCAAAAAACCAGTGTAAAAAGAACGGTCGTAACCCTCATTATTCAAAATGAATTCCTTGGCAGGAGCCGTAGGAATACCGCATACCGCAGGAGTCGGGTGCAGGGCATGCAAAACATTGGACAAGGTTATCCCCTCAGCCATCTTGCCGGCCACATCGGAACGTAAGTGCCAGAGGCTTCCCGCTTTCACGGATTTTGCTTGGCTTATTTGAAGGGATTCCGTTAATGGCAACAAATTGGATTCGATATAATCTGAAACCATCTGCTGCTCCTCTCGCTCTTTAGCGCCCCATTGTGGGTCATAATTCCCAACTACCGGCATGGTGGCAGCCAGTGACATGGTACGTAGTTTTCCGTGATCAATAGCCATAAGAGTTTCTGGGGTGGCGCCACACCATATCCCCACTTTTGGATGATGGAACAGGTAACAAAATGCAGTTGGGTATTGGGTCAACATGTTTTGGAACAACGCAATCGGTGTTTTGGTCGTTTCCACCTCTATTTTTCGGGAAAGGACCACTTTGTTCAGGTTCCCTTTCTTGATTTCCGCGATGCCTTTTTCCACCAGTTTTAAATGGTTTTGCTTGCCCTCTTCAGAAACCTCGATTGGTTTGTTTTCAATTGTGATTTCAGGGGTGACATCGACCGACAAAAACTCATCCGGTCTGATCAGGATGGCACCCGATGTTTTGTTGAAGGGCGCAAAAACAAATCCACTTCCCGTAAAATCATCAGCAAGTACCAACATCTTGTCCTGTTGAAAAACACCGGTCACAATGGTATCGTGCGGTTTTCGATAGGTACAAAACGGAAGACCTTTTTGCAAGGCAGTGGCAATCTTATCAAACATAGGGGATGTCTACTTATTTTCTGGGTAAAGCAATAGTGGTCAATTTGCAGTTGGAGATCAAATTCCCCTCCCCATCGGTGATCTTAATCTCCCATAACTGGGTTGTCCGGCCTTTGTGCAAGAGTGATGCCCTGGCATACACATATCCCTCTTTTATGGATTTTACGTGATTGGCGGCTATTTCGATACCGCGGACAAAGAACTCCTTTGCATCCAAAAAAATATAGGAGGCCGCACTGCCCACACTTTCGGCCAAAGCCACAGAAGCTCCACCATGCAAGACACCATCGGGTTGATGCACCTTTGGGGTAACGGGCATCTGTGCCAATAGAAAATTCTCCCCCACATCAATGTAGGTGATGTCCAAGGTTTCCATTAATGTATCCTTGGTAATCTGATTGCAAATGGACAGAATTTTCTCTTTGTGCTCGTTCATCCTTGTATTTTTTGTAAAATTACACAAAGCATTTGCAAAACCGAATTAAGCTTTCCTGATTATGCCCCACTTGGAAAAATCCGTTACCTATACCACTGAAAATACCTACCTGACACAAAACCAAATTACCGAAAAGACCAAAAATGTTTGGTTGGTCTTTCATGGTATCGGTTACCTTAGCCGGTTTTTTGTGAAGTATTTTGATGGATTGGATCCAGAGGAAAATTATTTGATCGTACCACAGGCTCCATCCAAATATTATTTAAAAAACGAGTACAAATACGTTGGGGCCAGTTGGCTGACCAAGGAGAACACCACAATGGACATCAATAATGTGCTCGCTTACATTGATGCTGTCCTGGAAGCCGAAAAGCTGCCTGAAAACCAAAACCTTATTTTATTTGGGTTTTCCCAGGGTGTTTCTGTGGCAACGCGTTGGTGGGCCAACTCCAAAAGATCTTGTAGACAAGTTATTTTGTACGCTGGTGGAATCCCAAATGAACTTACCAAAGATGATTTTGCATTTGTGGACTTCGATACGACCAAAATTCAATTGGTTTATGGTGATGCCGATGAATTTTTGACCCCTGATCGGTTACAAATGGAAAAACGAAAAATTGAAACTCTATTCAAAGGCAAGGCAGAAATCATCACTTTTACGGGTGGACACGAGGTAAAACCAAACCTGATCCATGACTTGCTGAAATAATCCAAACCACTACTTGTTTGCCTCAGCGTTGGCTTCTTCTTCAGGATAGTACTTGATAACACGCGTGGTATAACTGTTATCTGGGGTAACGATTTGTTTGACCCAGTTTTTAGGACTGTGGTTATCAAACTGGAAGATATAGGAATCGACTGCTTCTGTGTTCAAGGTCTTAGTGGTTACTTTATCCAACACACCATCTTTATAACTGTAGAAGAATTTTTTTTGCGATACAAATTCCTTTTGACTGATATCATACAAGAAATTCTCTGTGGTCAATAAACGTCCATTTTCATTGAACACTTCTTCGGTGGCCCGGTTGGGTTCCCCATCCAAATATTCCTTGGTCAATACCACCTTGTGATTACCTTTAGCAGATTTTCTTTCGGAAGTACGCACCGATTTTTCCAATATGCCATTGGTGAACGTACTCACCGTAAGTTCGTTTTTAAAGGGTGTATATTGAAATGTGGTCTCGTCCACCCCATCAACATTGGAAGAAATAATCCGTACCAAATTCCCCTGATCGTCATATTGATATTCCTCCCTTTCTAAAAACTGTTTGTCATAGGAAACAATATCCTCCACCACTTTGCGGGTCGGAACGGTATCGATGGTGTAAAAATTGGCCATGGAAGTGGACTCGTCCAGGGCATTGTTTTTGTAGCTTTCCATACGCTTCTCCACCAATTCACCCTGGTTGTATTTGTAATACGTAATATCTTGGTCTGTTTCGTTGTATTGGGTAATGGTCTTGGTTAAAATGCCCTCTTCATTGAACTCAAAAAGTTCACGTCCATAATCGGTGATGACCAAACAGGATTTGACCTTCCCTTTTAGGTCAAAATCGGTCAAAGAAAAAATCTTGACTTCTTGTGCCCAAATCCCGGCTACTTGGAATAAAGAAAGAATGGTGAGTGTGGAGCGAAGCATTTTCATACTGTAAAATTAGTTCTTAATAAGGCAATTAAAAAATATATAGCACACTCTATGCCCAAAATTTCTTGAAGGAGAAAGTATCTTTCAAAATTTCCTGTCCGGATTGAACGGCGCTATGTCCATCGCAGTTTTATCTCCCGAAATCAACTCGGTCACCATTTTGCCTGTTGCGGGTCCAAGACTCCACCCCATCATGGCATGCCCTGTGGCTACGACTACATTTTTAACAGCCTTTGGTCTTCCAATATAGGGCAATCCATCGGGCGAAACGGGTCGCAATCCACATTGGGCATTGTTCTTGTCCGCTTCCGAAACCTTCAAACCTGTGTAGTACTGTTCCACGCCTTGCGCTATCGCTTCCACCCGCTCTTTTCTTATTTTATGGTTGATTCCCGAAAACTCCATGGTACCAGCAAACCGAGTAAAGCCTTCCATGGGCGTAACGGCAATTTTTCGTTCCATTAAAATAGCTGGCATGGTTATACCAGTGGGCGCTTCCATGTTTATTCTGTAGCCCTTGCCTGCTTGCAATGGCAGTTTCAGGCCCAAATTTTTGCCCAAGTCCGAGGTCCATGATCCTGCCGCCAAAACATATTCATCTGCTTGGTATACTGTCCTTTCAGTTTTTAGACCCGTTATTTGCCCATTGGTCACCGCAACATCCAAAACAGCCTCATTTTTATGGATGGACACCCCGCTTTTTTCCAAATATGCCAGCATTTTGGCCATAATTAGAGGCGGCGTGGTATGTCGATCACATTCCCAAAGAATGGCTCCTTTGGCATTGATATCCACATTGGGTTCCAAAGCCTTCAACTCCTCCTTATCCAAAACTCTACCTATAAGATCTAAGGGTTTGGCTTTTTCCATTACTTCTAATTCATGGTCACGGGCACCATCGGTCTGGTACAACATGAGCAATCCCCGATCCCCGATCTGAAAATCGCCCAAATCCCCTGAGGTTTGAATCTGTTCGAACAAATCACGGCTCAAAAGGTTAATGTCGCGGATCACTGGCATCGCCTTATCCACTTTTTCCTTAGTGGATGATTTTTTAAAGTACCATGCCCATTTTATAAAATCGAGATCTAGTCTAGGTTTCATGTAGAACGGACTGGCAGAATTGAACATGTATTTGAGGCCTTGGTTGATCATACCGGGTGCGGCCAAGGAAATAATATGACTGGGGGTTAAGTAACCTGCATTGACGAACGATGCACCGGAATCAATTCCGGATTTATCAAAAACTGTTACCTTATGCCCTTCTTTGTGCAAAAAATAGGCTGTGGACAGCCCAACGATACCGCCGCCAACTACGATCACTTTTTTAGAATTGCCCATTTACCGATTAGTTTTGGGGTTAGAAATACCTCTAAAAAACAAGGAGCCAAGTTACATAAAGCCAGTTGAAAGTAAATAAGTTCCCTTCCATTTCTTTCGTAATCTTTTACCTATTTTTGGGAAATTTTGAAAACAATCCATACATGAAAAAAACAGCATTATTTCTCTTGGGACTTGCGATGGCTTGCAATACCCCGCAAAAAACGGTTACGGAAGCGCCAAAGGCAACTCCAGTTGTTGACCCTGTCCCTTTTGCAGAAACCATAACCCAAGAGGATCTAAAGGCCCTATTGTATACCTATGCTTCGGACGAATTTGAAGGACGGGAAACCGGAAAGCCCGGACAAAAAAAGGCTGTTGAATACATTCGATCATTTTACCAATCGCACAACATTCCTGCGGCCAAAGAAAATGGTGACTATTTTCAGGAAGTGCCCCTCGAAGTTTCCAAGGCACCACAGGGAAAAATCACCATTAACAACACCGATTTTCCTTTAGGTGAACATGTGATCACTTTTGGTGCTGCACAAGGATATTTTACCGATATCGCCTATGTGGGTTACGGAGTTGAAGAAGGGGATTACTCCGATTACACCGGCTTGGATGTGGAAGGGAAGTTGGTTCTCGCCGTCTCCGGTGAGCCCATGGATGCCGATGGCAACTACATCATTTCCGGTACCGATGAAAAATCGGCATGGGGAAACATGTCCGAAGGAATGGGCAAAAAAGCGGAGTTGGCCCTTGAAAAGGGAGCAAAAGGGATTCTGTATTTTGACCCCACCAATTTTCCACGGTACAAAGGCTATTTCTCTTATATGCGGACCAATAATTCGGGACGCATGGAGCTTGCTGCAGACCGATCCGAAAATATTTTGGTCATTTTGGATGAAAAATCGGCCAGTGCCTTAAAATCGGATATTACTGAAAACCACCAACCAGCCATAGTACAGGCCGACGTGAAATTGGAAGTGACCAGTGGAAACGATACCATTAGCTCTGAAAATGTGGTTGCCCTTTTGAGGGGAAGTGAAAAACCCAACGAGTATGTCGTGATTTCTTCCCATTTGGACCATATCGGAATTACAGCAGATGGCCAAATAAACAATGGTGCCGATGATGATGGTTCGGGTACTGTTGGCCTTTTGGAAATTGCACAAGCCTTTAAAGAGGCCGTTGATGCCGGAGCGCGACCAAAACGTTCCATTGTATTTCTTCATGTGACCGGAGAGGAAAAGGGATTGTTGGGCTCCAGATATTACACCGACATTGAACCTGTTGTCCCGTTGGAAGAAACAGTGGCCAATTTGAACATCGATATGATCGGTAGAATCGACCCCGATTACCAGGGTTCCAGAAATTATTTGTACTTGATCGGATCGGATAAATTGAGTACCGAACTCCATGATTTATCGGAAGAGGTAAACAGAAAATACGCCAACATTGAATTTGATTACAAATACAATGATGAAAACGATCCCAACCGTTTTTACTACCGAAGTGACCATTACAATTTTGCCAAAAACAATATTCCGATCATCTTTTATTTTAACGGGACGCATGCGGATTATCACCGACCCAGCGATACCCCGGACAAAATAAATTATGATCTGTTGGAAAACCGTGCCCGATTGATTTTCCACACAGCGTGGGAAATTGCCAATAGGCCAACCCGACTGGTTGTGGACAAGGCTGCGGACTAGCATTCAACGCTCTTATTGCATAAAAGGCCCTTAATAATTAAGGGCTTTTTTTGCCTTAAAAACTATAACTATGCCCGAATGTTAGGGTCAATTCGCTTGTGTTGCCTGTTGACAATTTTTTGAACAATTGTATTACGTTCAAATGAAAGTTGTGTTTCTCTTTAAGCACGTAATACAAGTTAGCCCTTAAATTGGTTACATTGGTATTTGCCGTACTCGAGTTGCTTGTGTTGTAGGATGCGCCGAAATTTGTAATCAAAGTATTCTCAAAAAACTTGTGGTAGATGTTTAATGTAGGGCCCCAGGTTGATGCATTTTCCATGCCAATGGTATTAATTGTGCCGTTTAGGGCAGATGTAATATTCATTTCTCGATTTGGAAATCCCAAAGTGTATGAAATATTACCGTTGTGAAAGGTTGAAGCGTTCCCTATCCGAACTACTCCATCTTCAGCATTGGACACATCGGCCAAAGCATAGTTGACATTTAAGTTTTGATGCACATCTTCCCTTTTGGAAAGCAAATAGTTGATGTTGATATTTGCATTTTGCGCCAATTGCTTATAATCCAGCAAATCATATTGATTATCGAGTAAATTGTCATCATTTATCACTTCAAACTGGTCCACTTTGGCATTGGTGAATGTGGTGAAGTTGGAATAAGAGCCTGTTATCGTCAGTACTTCTGAAGGGTTATAGTTGGCATTTAAAGAACCTACCGTTCTATACATGGAACGTTCTTTATTATTTTTAAGGTCATCCCGTTGATATCCAATGGCAAATGCCAAGTTCAGTTTATTATCAAACAGTGCCGTTCCCGTGTTCAACGTAATGTTTTCAAAATCGTTGTTGAAAAAATAGGTGCCCAGCGTTTCATATCCGGGTGCTATGCGCTCATACGTTACCCCCAAAGTGGATGTATCAAAACTGTAGTCCAATCCCGCGCGGATGGCATCAAAATACTCCGTGGAAATTCTATCGTTAAAAAAAAAGCCTGCTAGATTTCCTTGGCTGTTTTTAAGCTTATCAGCCCGTAAATCCTGGGTCATGCCCGATGTGGCATAAGCTGCATTAACTCCCAAATTTTCCAATATTTTATAGGATCCCTCCAAACTCAACACCATGTTCTCTTTGGGCATCACATGCTGCTCATCCGGAACATAACCAATGGAATTTATAGCATCCTTTGCATAAAACGCAATAACCCCTGCACTGTATCTTTCCTGTTCATATCCTACTTTTAGCCCATAGCCCATCCTCCGAAAAGCTGGAAGGGTCTGTTCCCCACCATCAAACTCAGTTGCTTTTAACAATCGGCCCGCCATGGCACTTACTTTCCAGGGTCCGTTCGGGGTGAGCTCCACTCCTCCCCCTGTAAATTGGTGTCCGTTCAAAGTATATGGGGAAAAACTCATGGCTACGTCTCCAATATGTCCCTGAATCCATTTGTATTTTGGGTGTAGGCTCAATCTATTTAAATTAAATGGTAAATTATAGTTGAGTTGGTCCCCTTGATTGGAATAACTGTAACTGATGGGCATACTGAACTGGTAAAAAGATATATTGAGGTTGCCCTGCAAAAAGAAAGTGAATGGTTGCCTGCCCTGTTCTTGGTTGGCATGGTAAAATACACCATTGGAAGAAATTCCACCACCCAGTTTAAAGGCCTTGCCTTTGCCCAAGGTCTCCAAGTCGACTGTTTGGGCCAGTGCTACGGTAACAAAAAAGAAAAATAACAGCGTGAGCCAAGATGTTTTTATACAATATAAGGACATGGACTAGTAGAAGATTGGGAGGCATTTGCAAATTCAAGCAGTATTCTACTCTTGAGGTTGAAACTGGTTTGTTCCTTGCTCAAGAGTAGATAACCAATGTTTAAAAAAGGCTCCGGTTTTAAAACTGATAAGACGTCAGCAATTCGTTATTTTGATTGATAAATACCCTACTGTCAACATCATCAACAAGGTAATTTGGGGTTTTGTCCATTACATCAATGGTCTTTTCTATTTTCCCTGTGGCTTTATTTACCATCAAAATGGAATGTTTGGTCGGAGCGGTCTCACTTTTTATTTTGGTCACCAAAAAATGATGGTCTCGGGTCTGTTTTGAATTAAAATAGCGCGTTTTGGTTACTTCCAGGACAGGTTGCATGGTATGACCATCATCTACATAAAGTCCAGCAACCAAAGATGTTTGTTGCCCTGCCCCATTCTGGTCCAAGCTATTTCGATATACTCCGTTGGACAAATCGGTGAGCATGTTAATGTTTTCAATGGAGCCGGCAATATCCAAATCCACTCCTAAAAATGCGCTTCCGGCAAAATTCCCCAAGGCCATTAGTGCATCTGTGGTCGAAGGGGGTTCATAATAATCCGTGTAGACCAATTTACCTTGATTTGACAACAGTGATACATGCTGGTCGGTAAACAAAAAATAGCCTTTATTTCGAACATACTCAGCTTGCAATGGTGTTTTTTTGGATACTTTTTCCAAATCAATATTCTCGGCAAAAAGATAGATATCGCCTGTTTTCAAATCGAACTTGTATCCATTTCCATTTTCAAAAATGACAACTTTGTCCTCTTGTTCATCAAAAGTTACTGCCGGTATGGAACGGAACTTTACATCTTTTTTCCAAACATCCTTTCCTGTTTCGTTGTCTATAATGTTGGATCTTTCGGTAGAAATGTACATTACACCTTTGTCCGTTAAGCTAGTGTAGTATGCATAGCCCCCTATTTTGGTGTCCCAAACTTTCTTGCCGCTTGCATCTACCCTATCCATTAAACTTACTTTTTCTCCCTTGCCCACAGCGATAAAGTCGGTACCGTTGGGAATCACCTCTGTTAAGGGATCTATCTTATAGCTTTTTTTCCATAAAAGCGTATTGGTATTGGGGTCTAGAATATTAAACCCTTCAGATTCCACCAAAATCAAGTTGTCGCTGTCATCATCCTGGACCAAATCGATCATGTATCCCCGTAGTTTTAATTTTCCCGGGGTAATATCTTCTCCGGAGCTGGGATCAAGGATGGTTAGCTTATTGGATTTCTTCACACCTACATAGATGCTATTGCTAATGGCGGAATACACCAAGGCCTTGATTTTTTTATCAGCTTCATACTGCCACAGTTGACTTCCATCCTTTGGGTTTATTGCATAGATTTGGTCATCTATGCCTATGATCATGTTTCCATTTTGGTCGAACTGTGGTTCATGATCTACAAACGAGACTCCCCCAAAGGCTTTTTGCAAAAGATTTTCCTTGTTTTTACCAACAGGGGCCATCCATTCTTCCTTCCAGGTCCTAAGACTGAATTTCATGAGATACCTTGTTTTATCTTGTATCAATTCAAACAAAACCATGGCCTGTTCCGGATAAATGGTAAATCCCCTTACTTTGTGTCCACTTTCCTTGGTATCAAATAAAATTTCCCCATTACTGGAGTTCACGAGAACACCTCTGGTTTTTCCAATAACAGGGGCGTATTCGGCATAAAACATAGGCAATTCAGGGAGGCTCATAAAAGAATTTCGGTCCACAGCTTTAAGGGTTTCGTTATACCAAACTTCGGCTCCAGTATTATTGTCCAAAGCCATAAGGCCTTTGGCACCCGCGGCCAAGATAAGACCATCGTTGGTCTGTTCTATCCAGCCTACTTTGTAGAGTTTTTCATTTAAATTGATTTCCCAGAGTTTTTCTTGGGCATAAGTGGTGGTAATGCACAATGCCAATAGTAGCATTAGGTAATTGTTACGTAGCATAAGTAAATTTTAAATGGTTAATGGTTGTTTTCTTCCATACTTCCTTTTGGAAGAAAATTGATTTGGGGTTATGCTGCGTTTTGTTATTATATTTTAAATCATATTGAACCTATTCGTTACTACAATTATCATTTAGCATATCTTCAACTGTTGGGTTAAATAAATTTTCCGTTACTGTATACACACCTGAAAAACCATTATTGAATATCGTTTTAAGTCCACAAAAATCGTTCAATTTCTCATTATTTTGGATTGTTAAGCGCTCTGTCAAAGAAACTAGATTTACCAAACCGTCTAAATTCTGTAGAGATTTACAATTATATAATTTTAAATGCTTCAATGAAGTTATACCTGCCAGCCCTTCAATATTTTGTAAATTGAAACAATTATTAATAAACAAATCCCCTCCTACAAAAGTCAAATTGTGAAGCCCATTAATATCAAAAAGATGTTCGTTTCTAAATAACCATAAATCACCTTCCACCGTTTGAAGATTATTCAATCCATTCAAGTTGATAAGGTTAGGGTTATTGTTAAAGAACAGGGAGCCTCCAATCGTTGTGAGGGAATTCAAATCAAAAACATTGTTCAAGTTCTCGTTTTGAGCAATTTTTATACCCCCTCCTGTCGAAATCAAATTATTGAATCCTTGTAAGCTTGTTAGGGAATTGTTTTCGGTGATTTCAATTCCACTTTCCAAACTTTCAATATCGGAAAAAACACCAAGTGAGGTTATTTTAGGATTATAACTTACGTTAATGAAACTATTGACCATAATACCTTGTAGGGAACTTATATCCTCCATTTCTGTATTGCTGGAAATAACACACTTATAAGCATATACAATATTTAACCCTTCCAGAGATTTTAGAACAGTTGTTCCAGATACCCACAAAGTACCTCCAACCACTTCTATTGTTTTTAAACTGGATAAATCAACTATAGGGCTTTCAGAATCCTCGTCATATCCTATTTTAAAATCCCCTGTTATTTCCCTATACTTCTTAAGGCCAAATTCATCTACCTCTTCTTGATTTCTTAACTCAACATTACCAACGAATATATCTTCGTCCACATCATTTATGGCGATAACAATGGCACTTTCTTTATAAATGTTTCCATTTTCCACCTTTATTCTTCCGGTAATACTGGTGTTTGTTTCAAAATCATAAATGGAAGTCTTATCCACATATAATTGACCTGTCTTAGGATCAATACTAAAAGCACCAACAGGTATTTGTTCGATAATGGAAAATGTTACACTCCCTTTATTTGTTGTGCCGGGTACAGTTCCTATTGATTGGTTTTCCGTAGGGTTCTCATCAATTGTGAAGGTCTTATCTTCAGTTTGGACAGTTACTATTACTTCTTGTTCCTTTGGATCATCCTTGCTGCATGAACTAAAAAGCGTCAAAAGGACAATTAGTACTGAATAACAGAACTTGGCCTGTATTTTAGCGTTACAACGCTTTTCTCGATGAAGTACTGCATAATTTTTACGTAGCATAAGTAAATTTTTTAATGGTTACTAGTTATTTTCTTCCATACTCCTTTTTGGAAGAAAATTGATTTGAGGGTTATGCTGCGCTTTGTTTTTGGTGTTAGATCATGATAGATATTTAATTTTAATTATGCCAATGTCGGGCAAAGCCCACCAAGTAAGCTGCCTCTGGATTGCGGAATTTGTACTTACGGCTCATATATGTTCAATCATTTTTTTATGCTTAATCACGGTTTAGGGCACGAGCCAAGAGGCTCGCGCTAGCGAGGGTGCTCGCGCTAGCGGTGAAATCACTCAATAAATTTTCTCATTGGATCATCGCTAGGGATTTCTTTTAAGTCCAAGTATCTACCATAATTCAATTTAGGGTCATCGTTTAAATCTCGTTGAATGGTTTCCAATAGATTTATTTTTCCATTATTATCTATTTCATACTTCTCAATAATGCAGAAATTATCAAATGTCACTTTTTTACCATTATGTATTTCACGCGAATCATAGATATACCTATTAAAATGGTTCTTATCTAAAAAACCAAAATGGTTTGGTCGAATACCATCATACGTTATCATTTGTTTGGATAAGATAATATGATCTACAAGTTTTCCCTCGTAATCCAAAATGAATAGATAATACATATCTAAATCCCCATCGTTAACACCGTTAGACTTGGCAACAAATAGAGACACCAAATTTTCAGACAAAAATGACTTAATCCATGAGTAGGGAAATATTTCCTTTGTCTCACCATAAGTTCGAATATCCTCATCGTGGTTATAGTACTCTACTCGATCATAAAGACTATCCTTTGGAAAACCGAGATACTTCTCGCTCTGCATTTGGTTAAACTCATAACCGTCACCTTCCGATTTAGGTTTATTTAAATCTGTAAATCGATAATTGTTCATTCCATAATCTTTAATCTTACTTATTCCATTGATTATTTCTCTAAATTGTTCATCAGAAATTTTGTTTTTAAAGGATTCTTCCTGTGCATGGGAAGAACAGCCTAGAGTAAATATTAAAACAATTAATATTAAGTAGTTCATTCTGTATGATTTTTCAGTATGATTTTTCATGATTTTTTCTTATTTCTGTAGTTATATAATAGTATTCAGGGGTTGATTTGTATTCTGTGGTTCCCTTTAAAATTTTCAAGTTTTCATCTAAATACAGTTTGTTATTTGTACTTGTTCCTTTTCCCAAGATAGATGTTCCCACCTCATAAAATCTAAAATAGTTTTGCTCCCTTTGTTCATCATAACCCATTCCAACAACAACTACATAATGATTTGTTATACTAGGAGTATTCCCTGAACATTCTTCTTTCCAACCAATAATATCTTTATCCTTGTTTTTAATAGCTTTAGGATGATGAACCCCTATCAATATTGGCAACTTATGTTCTTTTAAGGAGGTTTTTAAAATATTAATTCCTTCCTCAAATTCTTCTTTGCTTTTCATTGTAATGTTTCCACAATCCTGTTGAGAGCTTTGAGCAATGACAACCTGCTTAGATCTATCTGTGCCAGTTCCACTTCTTTTTAAAATTTCATTGCTAGCTCGATTACAACAAGCCCATTTCCAACAACTTGTTCCTTTATACATATTATCAATTTGGCTTACCCATTGTACATCTTCTAAAAAAATGTCTTCAAACTTTGAGTCATCTTTTTCAATTATACCTCCTGTATAATTCTTATAATCCACCACACTATTTATATAGTGCTGTGTGCGGTACTGATCATCACAGACCAGCCCAAATTGTTTATCCACCAGATAGGGGTTTATATGAAATTCGCTCAACTTTATGGCACTAAACACCTTCTTAACCTCATCCTCCTCATACCAAGCTCCAAATTCTGCAAAATGCAAAAGGTAATAGAGCTTTCCCGCTTTAATCTGTTCGGTCGTCTCACCTCCTCCAGCTCTACGGCGTGGTATTTTCATTTCCCGTGTTGCATCAATTTTGAGAAGGTCCAAACGTATATCCCAGAAAGTTCCATCATCGTCAACACTCTTAAAAGTTGTTTCTTTATTTTCAATTTTTTCATAGGCTTCCGCCATAGCCATAACCAAACGTTCATTATACTGCGTGCGCAAGTTCCCCATAAGGTTGTCCATCATAGCTTCGTATTCTTTGAATAATTTTGTCACTTCCGCATCGACCTTTTTAAAATCCTTTATTTTATCCTGTAAATCTGCTTCTGCCTTCGCAATGGCCGTGGAATCAAGAGACAACGTATCTGCTTTTAGAGCATTAAGTTCCTTGGTCAAGGCGTTTGCTTCGTTTGTCAGCCGCTTCCATTCCTTTGACTTACTATCAATGATTTCCAACTTTTGGTTGGGTTGGGTTAAGCTCTCCTCTTTAAGAGCCATCAATTTCTTGATGTCAAAAGATTCCGATTTGTAAAGAGGTATTTCAGCATCTATCTGCTTTAAATCTATACGTACTTTTACTTCCTTGTCATCTGAGGTGGAAAGATGAAGATAATAGGTGGCCGTTTTCTTTTTCGTGGTTTTTACTTCCCTCATCAAGGTTTCCATACTGGTGTAAATGGTATCCTTAGGGGTAGGGGACGCATGGCATAAAAAGCCCCAACATAATAGGGCAAAGAAGGTTAAGTTTTTCATTTTCTAAAAGAGTTTGGTAGATAGGGCTATTTTTTCTGTAATGGTTTCTATGAGTATTTCTTTAACTTCAAAAATCAGTTCACTTCTTTTTGCGTTCTCTTCCAATCGGTTGTAGATATAAATACCTAACTTCTCTCCTTCATTCTCCAATAAATTGCCCAGTTCTTGGGTGCCTTCGTCTGTTTGCAGGTTTGTGGATATATAGTTCAACATCTGCCAACGTTCATATTCAAAATGTTTTAGCAAATCCTGTTCACTAGTGTTAGCTGCAACTGGCTGCAACACATTGTTTAATTGGTCCAACCCGGGAGCGTTCAAATCCAAGGTTTCACCCGTTTCGGTCACTACAATGCTTTCTTCACCAAATTGATGCAATCCATTATTCAAATTATCTTCACTTTCACTCACAATTTTCTTTAAAGCATCTTTGATGATGGAAGCATACGCCTTTAAGAAATCGTCCCGTTCCTTCTCTGCATCTTTAAGTTCGCTCTGTGCGGCTTTAAAATCATTTTTTGCTTGATCGGCCAATTCTTGATTTCCACCTGCAATCGCTAAATCATACTGTTCTTTAGCAGCGTTCATCTTTTCAGTGGCTGCCTGTAGTTTTTCAGCGATGGGTTGTGGTAGTTCTTCTTGAGCTTGTTGCACCATCATTTCGGTCAACGTTTTGATGTTCTCTCGTGTGGCACTATCAATACCAATGTTTGATAGCAACTCGACCAATTGAGCCAAAGTCATTTTTATATCCTCAATCGCCTGATCCACATCCACAATCCCAGACCATTCTGCATCATAGCTGGTTTCCACCATGCCTTCCACCAACTGGTAATCGGTGTTGATCTTGATGTTCTCGAACTCTACCCGTATTCCCGTGTCGCCCAAATAGGGTATCGTAATAATGCCCCATCCGCTATACCTACCATCTTGGCCCAAATATTCCACGTACTTTATGGTCACCGGAAAATCCCCTGCTGTGAACACCTCGTTCACGCCAAGGTTCAGCAAAGGCTCTTGATTGGCAATTTCAATTTCGGGCGGGATGCCACAATTGTAGTAGGCCATTTCGTCCTCGGTGGGTGTGGTGAACTCGTGTATCGCGGAATAGGCCAATCCCTCATCTCCCAGTTGTTGCGAAGCTTGGATCGGGTTGCAGTCGCCACCTACCCTAAACTCGTACACGGTGCCCGCTTCCAGGTTGCGGATGGTGGCCTCGTTCGTCCGTGACCATAGCCCGAACCAGTCCCCGTCGCCATAGCCCTTTTTACGGTACTGTACCCGGTAGCGCAAGTGCTCGCCCATTTGCCAATTGATCTTTACGGTCTGGGAGTTCTCGGCCTTGGAGAGCACAAACCGGGGCGGTGGGCAATCGGCCCGGTAGGTAAAATGGTACACCTCGCTCATCCCGTTGTTGCGGAACAGGGAGGTCTCGGTAAAGCCGTCGCTCACAAAGGCCCTGACCTGCCAGCCGTAGGTCCTGCCCTCCAACAGGGGCGTCTGTGCGGGACCATAGTGCAGCGTATTGGCAAAGGTGGTGGTCTGGTACAGTGGCGGTGCGGCAAAAAAGCTGGCCTGTGGGTCCATGCCCGTGTCCCACAGTTCCTTTAGGGTGAACTCGTACTGTACTGCGGGTGCGTTGATGTGCCTTGGCGTCCAGTTGAAAATGATGTTCTGTGGCTGCCGGGCCGTGACCACGTCGCCACGGAAGGGAACGTTGAGCAGGGGTGGGTCGTTGAGCACCAAAAATATATGGGCACAACTGCGGTTGGATATCCGCTGGCCAGAAAATTGGTCGTACACCTCAAAACAGAAACGGTACTGCCCTTCGGGCAGCTGTACGCTGTACTGTTTGGGACCGATTCCCACCAGATTCTCCGGTTTAAAATAGGGCTGCAGGTCCAGATTGGTCAGGCGTAGGTTGATTCCCCCGTTAAGGACAATGGGCAGTGCACCGGAAACAAAGTCCGTGGACTGGAAATTGATGCCGGGGCCTTCAACGAAGAGTTTCAATCGCACCTGCCTTCCCGATTCCTGAGCATCGGTCAACAGAAGGTTCAAAAACAGTTTTTCTTGGGTGGTCGTGGTGTAATCGGACAGTTTAAAACTGTAGGGCGGCACTATTTGGGGCGTGGCCTGTACCGGATAGATTTGGGCGGATGCTGTTACAGTTAGCAGATAGCAGTAAACAAAGAGCAGTATTTTTAAGGTTTTTCTAAAATAACTGCATACATCCCACTGAAAACTGCCCACTGAAAACTGCCCACTGCTGACTGAAAACTGCCGACTGCCTACTACCTTCTGCCTACTACCTTCTACTGACTTAAAAACATTCTTCATCTGTTATTGAATTTATTAGGATGCTGAATCATGTATCCCAAAAGCTTTCCTATCTCCAATGATTGTTCGTACAATTGATCATGAACGTCCTTGGAAATATATTCGCAGGAAAGTGCAAAATCCAACCAAACCTGAGTCTCGGTGTTCTCCATATCCGCATCGGATAGTTTTGCCGTGAAGTGTTTTATAAACAATCGTTTTCGATACCCTTCCGCCAAATTTGAGCATACCGACCGGGAACTTCTTCGTATCTGATCTATCAGAGCAAAGCGCTCCTCTTTCGGAAATGATTTGGTCACCTCGAAAACCGCCATGGCCAGTTGAAACCCTTTTTGATATGCTTTTAATGTTTTGAACATCATTTTATCTTGACTTTATACTACTCTTAACTGCCCACTGCTTACTGCTTACTGCTTACTGCTTACTGCTTACTGCCCACTGCCCACTGCCCACTGCCCACTGCCCACTGCCCACTGCCCACTGCCCACTGCCTACTGCCCACTGCCTACTGCCCACTGCCTACTGTTTCTGCACCTTAACATCAACTACGATATGTGAATTCGTGCCGTCCTGAACAAACTCCTTTACTTTAATGGCCCCTTTTCTACCGTCCCAGAATTCAAAAAGTACTATCCTAGGCACCACGGTGTTGTCAAAATCCTGAATCCCGCCGATGGTTTCTTCAATATTCAACACACCCAGTAGTGAATCGTCCTCCATAGCATCAAACTCCATAACTGAGAGCGATGCTCCACATTCGCAAGATTCCTGTAGGTTGATAATTTTGGTATGCTTTGCATCGGGGATTGGTTCGAACGTATAATCTGAAACCTCGTCCGGAGATACAAACTTGTTGAAGTTGAAATCCTGATTCAATGCGAAAAAAGCGATATCGATACTACTTCCTTGATCCAATGGAACACTGGCGGCATCATATACTTCCCTGGTCAATGTGGAATACAAGGCACCCACTTGATTGGTATGATGGGCAGTACTGATTCCCAATTTAACATCCCTTAATATCCTAAGGTTGGTGTTTTTATATATTGTAACCTCCTTGCTAATGGTATGGCTTCGCTTGCTGTTGAAAGCTTTGAGTTTGATTTGATGGACACCGGGTTCATTTATGGCAATGGTTGGGTTGGTTTCCAAACTGGAGGATGGGGCGGCGGTACCAAATTTCCATTCGAACCCGGTAGCGCTAATACTTTTATTTTTGAGGTTCAAGGTAACCGGGGCTTGAAAATCATCGTCCTCAAAAGCAGGTATCATATCAAAATCGGCAAGAATATCAGGGGCTACCATAACCGTATCGGAAACCAGGATTGTTTCTCTACCACTTCCAGCTTTTAGGGTTATGATGTGGTTGCCCGGTTCATTAAAAACAATGTTTTGTGGTGATGCCACTGTTGAAGAGGGTGGAATCCCATTTTCAAACGTCCATTGATAATTGGTTGCCCCTGTTGTTCGGTTTTCCATGTTAACAATCATAGGTAGGAACGCATCGTTCTCTATGTTCACTCGAAAATCCGGTACAATTGCCTCGTCAACCGTAATTTGATAACTGGAAACTTCTTTTGTTCCGTCCCGGTTCGATGCTTCCAAGGAAATGGTATAGTTCCCACTTGCCGTATAAAGAATGGTGCCCGGGTTTTTGTCAGTGGAAGATGCCGGTACCCCCCCTTTAAAAGTCCATGAATAGGTATCCGCATCTTCGGTTAGGTTTGTAATATTTACTCGCACGGGAACAGAATAATCGTTGTTCTCCACTTCTACCCCAAAATCCGCATCAATGGGCAGGGCCACTTCCTTGGCACACGATGTTAAAAGCCAAATTGATACCACAACGGCTATGTATTTAATGCTTTGCATTATAGAATCACAATCTTTCTGATTTCACTTCCTTTGGGAGTTTCCAGCAACAAGAGATATACGCCCGAAGCCAGATCCATGGCGTATGGCACCTCGTACACGGCACTGCCAGTAAATTGCTGTTCGCTGAATACATGATTTGTGGTCAAACCAAAAATCCGTAAGGATGCCGTTGATTTTTCCTGAAAGGACACCCTAACGGTAAATGAGCCTGTCGATGGGTTTGGATAAATTTTAAACTCTTTGATGAAGGGTGATAGCGCATCCCCGATATCTGGCAGTTCCCTTGCCGCTGCCACAATGATTGTTTTGGTCACATCTTGATAACATTCACCTTGATAGTTTCGTAGACCCACTTCGTAAGCCCCCGGGTCATCAAAACGGACAATGGCAATGCCTTTACTTTGTTCAACAACTACTGCTTCATCAGGAAAAACCCATTCCTCATTAGTTCCTATAGGGTTACTTGTATTTACCAGAACCACTTCTTCCCCTGCAAAGGCTTGTGATGTAATCAAAAACTGGGAATCAACTTGTACTTCCACAGTAGCAATTTGAATGGTATCACTTCCCGAACAACCTAAACTATTGGTCACGGTGGCTGTATAAATTCCAGGGTTGGACAGCGTGACTTGGGGCGAAGTACTAGAAAACCCGTTGTTAGAGGTCCACACATATGTTGCGGCCGGGTCATCCACCGAAATATCCAAATAGTGTTCCTGTCCGTTGCAAAGCGTTCTGTCCTCGCCCAAATCAACTGCACTTGGAAAAGGTGCCGTCAACTCAATATCTTTTGACGTAACACAACCAATAGCATCCATCACGTTTAGGGTATAGGTGCCTTCACCTAAATTTTGGAGTGACAAGGTATTTTCTTCGCTGTTCCATAGATAGGTATAAGGAGGGATTCCGCCAGAAATCGCAACAGCGATGCTTCCATTGTTGGCATCATAACAGGTGGGAGCAACCGTATCTATTATATGGATCACCAATTCCTCGGGCTGATCTATGGTCACCTGACCACTTACCTCACAACCATAAAAATCCTTGACATAGACAAAGTAGGTTCCAGCCGTCAAATTTTCCGCAACTTCGGAGTTGGCTCCTGAAGACCATGAAACTTTGTAAGGAGGCATTCCGCCCTCTATGGACACCGATGCAAAACCGTTGTTTCCGTTAAAACAAGAAACATCCATCTTATCCAATTGCAATACAATGGGTTCCGTTTCAGCGACCGGATACTCAAAATCCGTGGGGTCTTGTAGTATATTGTCCACGTAGGTTCCCAAAATAATTCCGTTGGCATCTTCGATATTGACCGCATACTCGCCGGCAGCCACATTGTCCAACACATTCCCGGTAACATTGGGAATGATTTGCCAGTTGTTCTGCCCATCCTTTTTCTTCCAAGTGTAGCTATAGGCGTACAGGCCATCAATCAAGGGGTTAAAGGGTACTCCACCTGATGCGATGGCCATCAATTGTCCATCATCGGCCGGATTATTGAATTGGTTACCACCATTACAGGATATGGGCATGGTTTGTTCCACACTTAGCGCTAAAGCAGGTGGCTCTTCCAAAACTAACTCAGCAATATAGGTACATCCTTCTTTTTGAACAGCATTTGCATAATTGGCATCGATTACAGTGATGGTGTAAGTACCTGCGGGAATGTCGAACACTTGTATGGTGTAGCCGTCAGGGGTAGGCTCTGCGGTGGTAGTATTGATAAGGTTGTTTCCGGCATCCCGACATTCATAGGAGTAAGTGTTGTCGTTAAAGGGCGTTCCACCGTTTACCTGAACCGTAATGCTGCCATTGGTAAAGCCATTGGCGGTAGGTTCCACATATACGGGGTTGGTAATGGTTACTGGAGTATCGGGTTGTCCAATAGTGACATCCGCTTTGGCCTCACAGCCCAAAGCATCAAACACATGAACGGAATGGCTACCCAACCAAAGGCCCTCAGCCGTCTGAGTTGTTGCCCCGGCTGACCAAAAATATTCATAAGGGGGTGTTCCGCCACTAACAATTGCGGTGGCTGTCCCATCGGCACCTCCATTACAGTTAATGTCCGTTTTTTCTATTTGAACGGTGAGGAGTTCAGGTTCCTCCAACTTATAGATTACGGGGTTGGCCTGTTGTAGTATGTTGTTCACATAGGTTCCAATTGTAATTTCATTGGCATCTATTACATTTACTGCATACTCGCCCGCTTCAAGATTACCGATAATGTTGGAGTCATTATTCGGGACATCCTGCCATTCGTCGTTTTCATCTTTTTTACTCCAAGAATATTTGTAAGGTGGCACCCCACCTGAAGCAATGGCGGTCAACTCACCATCGTTGGACGGATTATTGTAATCATTGTTGCTATTGCAGGAAATCGGCATAGATTCCTCAACGGTCAATTGAAGTTCTGGAGGTCCGGGCAGCTCAAAATCCTGAATAAAGACACAACCGCCTTTGTCGTCCGCTTGGTTGTAGTTGGCATCTGTGATCCGTAAAAGATAGGTTCCTGCGGTTACGTTTTCCAAGGTGATGCGGTATACATTATTTACGTACTCTGCGGAGCTGGTATTGATGGGATTATCCGCTTCATCGAGCCATGTATAGGTATAACTTTGGTTTGGAAAAGGTGTACCCCCTGAAACATCTACGGTAATACTGCCATCTGTGAAACCAAAGGCGGTGGGTTCAATATATTGAAAAAGATTGGCTGATATAGATTCTGGCGGCTGATCAATAAGGATTTTGTCCCCACCATCATCTTGTCCTGCACAGGTAATGTTGCCATTGACCCGTTGAACGGCTACGGTATAACTCCCTTGGAACAGACCATGAACAATTTGGGTGTTGAGGTTGGGGTTGCTAAAATCCATCCAGTTCCCCCCGTCGATGCTATATTGATATTTCCCTTCTTCCGAACCTCCTGAAGCCGTTATTTGAAAACGGCCATCACTACCTCCATTACAATAAACATCGTTTAGATGTTGGAGGGAAAAGATTATTGGGTCAGGGTCTTCTACGAAAAACGAGTCATCGGAAATCTCTAGGCTATCCCAAGGTTCATCGGCTTGACCCTTAGGATGGGTCTGATATTTAATCTTATACTCTCCGGGCTTTAAAATATTTGAAAACTTATATGAAAAAGTATTGTTTTGGTTATCAATTAAAACTGTGGTGTCTTCTTGTTCCAAAATTCCACCATCTATGTCATTTGCATCATAAACTGAAACAACCAGTTCTTCATTAATATTTTCATCTAAATCCCTATCCACAGTCATCGTAAAACTGCCATCATTAGCTCCTTGGCAAGAAGTTTTGTGGGGGGTTAGGTCAAGGAGTTCTGGGGAGCAAGAATCAAAGACAAATGTGAGTATATCAGAATAATCATTACTGTCATTTGATTCATTTTCAACGTATCTAAGTCTTATAATGATTGAATAACCAGGTTCAGCTCCTGGCAAATCTTCAATTCCCAGACTTGGAGGTCCATGATATCCGTAAGGAATAGCTTCCTCCCAATCCTGTATAAGATCATTTACATCCCATATTTGATATTCGAACGCATAATGGGAGTTAATTCCACAGGCATTAACTTTCAAGTCAATGTTATCACCACAACCTATGGAATTATCATTTTGAAATTGAGGGTTCAAACTTTTTAAGTTTTTACCAAGCTCAGCCACTCTAACCTTAATAGAGGAAATTATGTTTGTGTTGTTATCATAGTCAAAGTATTCAGTACATTCTTCAAAGTTTGGAATATCATAGGCATAGTTCACACTAAATAAGTTAGTACCTGCATTTTGCAATCCTTGTTTTAAGGCAATACCAGTATGCACATCCAATCTTCCAGAAATACCAGCGGAAAAAGGATTAAAATCGGTTATGAAAGATTGGGAAAAACCAAAAAAATTAGAAAAAATAGGAAATTTCAAATTATTTCCACAAACATTATAACTATTAAGTGTTACTATGGCATCTATTGGAGGTGAACAACTTTCGCTATTATAAAATGAATAACCCAAAAAAATAATATCTGATCCTTTTGGATTTTCATCAAACATTAGACCTCCATCCAATGTGATGGTAATTTGTGACTCATAGTATTGGCCAAAAAGATAATTGCTATGAAATAGAGTAAAAGAGATAATTAATAAGCAAACATTTTTTTTCATCACTCTAATATTTTATGTCCAACATTGAAACTTCACTCACACTACCATCCCTAAACACCACCCGAAACAGATACTCATAGGTATTGTTCGGTTTTACTTTGCCATCCACAATCCCTTTGGTATCCACAGGAATTTCCTTTAACAAACTCATGGGGTTACCTTGTACTCCTTTGTAAATAGCTATTTTGGATGCATTGGGTTCGGTATACGGTTTCCATCGGATTGTTATGGTTCCCGCTTCCCTATCCGCTTCGCCGTAAAGTCCTTTTAAAGGGGGAGATAAACTGGTCTTGGGCACAATTACCGTAAGTGGTGGTGCGGGGTCGGATTCCAATTTGCTGTCGTCAATGGCTATTATGGTGTAACTGTATTGCTTTCCTTCTTTTGCGTCCATATCTGTCCATTCAGTGGGCAGTGGGTCAGTAGTCAGTTGGTCAGCAAACTGCTTACTGCTATCTGCATACTGCCCACTGTTCAGCGTATAAACAAGTTTCCACTCCAGACTATCCCGTTCCTTTCGATATACTTCATGCCGAACCACATCTTCACTGGAGCTATTGGCCCAAGTGAGGTTCACATTTCCATCATTAATCTTGTAGGATTTAAACACAGGTTGGGTGGGTTTGATAAAGTCCGGTTTCTTAAGTTCCAAAATCTCGGAAGGCTCGGACATATTGAAGCGTTGGTCGACAGCAATCAGTTGGTAATACACTTTACTGTTCAGGTTCTTTACCGAAACACTATCGGAATAGGTAGTTCCTTGGTGCGGAGAAACCGTAATCTGTGAATATTCCTCCTCCTTATTGTTTCCTTTAAAAACACGATACCCAAGAATATCCTTGTCGGTATTAGGAGTCCAGGTCAATGTCACCATACCCAAACTGTCCACTTCTCCCTTAAACCCTATGGGTTTATCGGGCGGAATGGAATCCACGGGTTGGACCAAAGCGGGAAACGAAGTCCGCTTACTACCATTTTTGCCCAAGGCAGTTATGGTCATGTAGTTCGTTGGCATCAAGCCGTTATACCGTACCTTACGAGCTTCAGGCGGAATATTTTTTACTACGGTTTTGTAGGCTCCGTCTACGTTATCGCTTCGGTTGAGTTCAAATCCAGTGATCAGGTTATTCCCCTCTTCCATAAACTCCCACTCCAACAACACGGTTTTGTCATCTTCAAAATATTTCGTGGTGATATGGGGTACGTAGGCCAGGTTCTTCTCGCCAATTCCAGAAACCACTTCCGAGGCGGGACTTATTTCTCCAAAAGGTGTTTTTCCCTTGATTCTGTAATAATAGGTCTGCCCGTTGGTAATGGAGTCCGTATAGAACATCCGTAACGGGTCGGTTTTTTCACTGTTGTTAAGACTGGTCAGTGGCAAATCGTGCAATCCTTCAAAATTGACCCCGTCCACAGACCTTTCCACAAAGTAGCTGTTGTAGATTTGATTGTGGATAGCGTAGTTCCAGCTCAACATAGATTTGCCATCAAAAAAAACAACGGCCAAATCCAACGGTTTTGGTAATTCCTCATAATCCTGAAGACCAGTGAACACCCCACCTTTGTTGACTTTCAAAATACTCTCAGGAACCAACGATGTTATTTGATATACATATTTTTCATTGGCTTCCACATGATGATCTATATAACCGAGACCTGCCATTTGTGCCACCTCAAAATCTTGATCGGCCGCATACAATCCCCAAGCAAACCGTTGCTCCTGCTCTTCGGCCAAATTGATGATGGCAGATAGCTGGTCCATGCCTTCAACATCAAATCCCTCTCCATAAATGGATTGTGCCATAACCGCCGCATTATCGTTTATCTCTACCAATGGCATCCATTCCTCCAATGGTTTGGGCAAAAAGATTCCCAACGACTTTTCTATGGGAGATGGAAGGGTCTCATTGTTCCTGGTTACCGTGTATCGCTTTAACTCATAACCATGCGCATTGAGTTTTCGCCACGCCAATGGAGTTGTAACGGCCCACCGGAGCATTATTTCACCATATTTTTGCGGACGGGCCATAACCACAATCTGAGGCGTTTCCACCGCCAAAGAATCCTGCTGGGCGTATACTTGGTCAGTGGACAGACATACAAATACAGCCATCAGCAAAGAACTTCTTAAAATCAAGGGTAGGTTCATTGATTTTGGCATTAGTAGGGATTGTTATAGTTAAAAATTTGGGAGGTGCCCGCTATATTTCCCGGTAGGATGTACTGAAACTTTACTTTGTAGTCACCAGCGCGAATGGGCGGCATAATTCCATTGATGATGTAATTGTATTTATGGATTTGGGTTTGATATTTCTGAGGTTCATGCAGGTAGGCATTTACCACTTTATACTGAATATCGATGAAGTCCTGTTTGTAATAAAAAGGCAAGTTATAACGATAGGGTATTCTTCTATCCAACAAAGAATAATTGGGATTGGTTTCCAAATAGGAAATGTACCATGTAATAATATCCACACCCCGTTTAGGCGGTAAGCCCAATTCATTAACATCCCGGTCCACTGTAAAGCGGGATTCCAATGGATACCCTTCATAAATGAGCGGATCAATGGCTTCATGGTAATAAGAATCACTTAAGACAGCTTGCCTAGCAATCATTGGTTTTCCATCTGTATACTTACCGCCCAGTAACTCTTCTTTGTCAAAACGTTCCGATGGTATCACATCTACCTGTAAAGCGTGTACATTGGAGGTTATGGGATCCAATAAATATTGGTCGATCTTTTTGGCAGTTACCTTTTCCTTAAAGGTGTTGTACTGACTGGTCGAGAACTCATAAGCCAAAATTTCTGTTTCTTTCGCCTTTTGGGCCGTTGTGCTTATTTCTCTGTTTAGAACCTCAATTGAGTTTCCTTCCTGCTCGGTGCCATGTGCTGCATAATTTTCATTGGCACTCCCTGATGATGCCACTTGCGGGGATGTGCTCAATAATTTAAAGCTATAGGTTTGTTGATTCTGTAGCGATGGAAAATCAAAGTGGATCATTTTATCCGAAACATTGTAAGACACTTCGTCCACACTTAAGCTTTGGTTGCCCGCTGTAAACCTTGTGGCCTGTACCCAATCGGTCTGAGGTGCAAACAAATAGGGTTGTCCACGTTTTAATTTTACATAGCCCGAGTTCCTTTCATTTTGATAGAAATACTGTTGGTCGACCACAGGATACGAGTAAACCACATTGGTCAATGGAATATAATCCGGCGCTTCACCCGTGGTAAAGCTACGTTCCTCCAGTTCTTTGGCAGGTTTTCCTTCATAGGTTAAAGTAACCCATCCGTTCCTTCTTTTTTCTTGAAAACTTACGGCCACTTTTACATGAATGGGTGAATTGGGGGGCAAAATATCGTGGGATATAAAGTTCGCCAAATCGTTGTTCTCGTTCCATTCCAAGTCACCATTTATAGTATTCCCTTGGCTGGTAACCGTATACTCATCCAAAAGAATTCGGTAGGTTTTTACCCCCTCATCATCCTCCAGTTCAAATGGATGATTAATACGCATATTAAAGGCTGCTTGGGGCACCGTAAATACATCCGTTTCGTTGGTACCATTTCTTGGAGTTACATCGGAAATCACTTTAAGTCCACCTAAGGGTGCCCCACCAACTATTTCGCATTCCTCGCCCAATTCTATCTTGAACCTGAAACGACCTTTTACAAGTCCACCGAGAAGGTTAAAATGTCCGCCCAAATATCCTTTAAACCATGCCGGATTGGGTAATTTCGCCTGCAATAAGACAGCCGCACCTGCTTTGATTATGGGTATTTTCTTGCGCACAAACATCAATTTTATATTAATGCCGAGTTCGCCTTGCAGGTAAGCATACGCCTGTCCATTGGCATACCAACCATCAATACCGATCTGTCCACTGCCTTTGCATGCCGTTTCGCCATAATCTTTTATCATGATATCGAAGCCCAATCCAGCTTGAAACCGTGCATAGAATATCAAAAAGGTCATGTCGCCGGTGTCCACACTAAAGTCTGCACCAAAGGCAAAGCCCATACCGCTTTCCAAGGCATTTAGGTCTCGCATATAATCCAATTGAGCCAAATCTACCCCAAGGATTTCGGCAACAATTGGAGGCGGTGGAGGACTTCCCGGAAGGTCTTCTCCGATCATTAAGTACGAAGTGATTTGTAAACTAAAGCCACCCAATCCCAATTTTAAGCCAATTCGATCTTCAGGTGTTCCAATATGCAAGTACCACTCATCAGGATCTATATGAAAAACAGCCCAACCGGCCCTACCTCGTGGACCCACTCCTTGAAAAAAGTTACCTGGGGTATTCACATAGATTTCCAGTTCAGCATGGAACGTACTATGTTGGAAATCCATCTCCATGGCAAAATGGGCATCGATTCCAATATCAAAGGTCAAACCTTCCTGTGGAAAGCTCACCTTACTGTAATTAACCAAGTTGGTTTCCTTGAGGCGTTGCATGGTCGGGTTGTTTTCCCCAAAAGCATTGATGTTTTCCTCCAAGCCCTGTAGCTTTTGCTTGAATTTCTCCCCAAACTCAAAATCCAGTGCTTTTACAATATGTCCCTCTCCAAAGAACATTACACGGTTCAGCCCAAAATGGTTGTTGAAGTCCATTTCAAAACCGACTTTACCATTAAAGGCTTTTTCATTGGCAAGGGCAAATCCGATAAGTGCCCTAAACCCCAATCCATTGTTTGCATTGGGGATATATGATTGTCCCGAAGGGATCATAGCGGAATACTCCCCTGGCTTTTTGCTCATTTTGTAATAAGCTCCCCCTCCAAAACCATTTACCTTAGCCGGACCAATGTAAGCGGGTGTTATAGACTGTGATAAATCTGCGTATGCATCCACAAACCAATAACGAAAATCTTTTTTGCCAAACCATGCCGAAGCATCCACGGCTATTCCATTAAAAGTGGCTCCCAGTTCCCCATAAAAACCATCACCATAAACCGGGTCGTCGCTTTTAACATCTATCATGCCGCTGATTTGGATGCTTCCCAGATCAGCTTCCACAAATATTTCATTCAGTTCTATTTTTTGAAAACGCCAGCGATGAAGACCGTCCTTTTCATTGAAACCGCCCACAATGGAAAGCGTAGTGTTTCCGGCAAAACCCTTTTCCATCATATTCACGTCAAGATTAAAGGTTAGAGCAGCAGTGGTATTACTGGAGGTAAATTCAATATCAGATATAGTCACTGGAAAATTGGCAAACTTCACATCACCATTATACCCCATATAATCCACTTGAAAATAAGGGGAGACCGTTTGGAGTTGAAGATTTTGGAAAGTAATCCCTTTAAAATCAACGGTTCCCTTATTTGGGTCGGATGTATTGTTACTGCCTTTAATGGCCAAATTACCGTGGAGTACGGCTTTGGGCCTGAATCTTTTTTCGGAAACACGCAGCTCCACATACGAATTGGCCGTAATCGTTGCCTTTGCCTTAAACACATCAAAAGGTATTGCATCGTTGGCTTTGGCAGAAAGTAGGTATTCATCATTTACAGGATCGATGATGGCTTCATAACTTAGTGCCCTTTGGTTGAGTGTCGTTGTATCACTACCCTCTTCAGGTGTTGCTTCTTGGGTAAGGGGCAAAAGAATTTTACCGTTAAATCCTGCCCCAACCAAGGTATTTGCAAGCAATTCAGCTTCTATATGATCTACGGAGAATTGCCACTTGGATGCATCACCTTCATCAATTGGCAACACATTATCGGCGGAAAAAATTCCGGAAACACCCAAGCCATCTATCAGCAGGTTTGATGCTTGGAAAGTAACCCGCTCATCAGTATTTCTTTTTTTGAATTGTTTGGGCAGAATAACCTGTACATTATTAATATATACCCCTCTCCACAACTGTTCGTTTCCAGAAACTAGATATTGTTGATACCCTGCAGGGAATTGTACACTTGGTGAATTTCTGACATCACTAAAGTCGAATACGGCATTCTTTATAGTAAAAATAATCCCTGCCTTGCCTGATCCATCAACATTTTGTGGTTTGGCCAACTGAAAGGGTGGCAAATCAATTTCAACTAAAATATCATTCCAATCCCCCACTACAGTTTGAAAATGTCCTTGCACATTTTCATTCGGAATTACCTCGTAATTGGCATCAACTGGCTCCAATATGTTTCTGGAAAAAAGTAGATCGGCTGATACGCCCAACTCCTTAAAGCCTCCGCAATCAATGGTAACATAGGTTAGGTCCTGAACATTTCCTGTATCCATCATAAACCCACCTTTTAACCCCACTAATCCATTGCCACCATTAATCGGAATACCAATATCCCCCAACAGTACAAGGTTTGCATCTCCATATATACCTCCTTGGTGTGAAATTTTAATATTGTCCGCGCCAAAAAATAGTTCTATGGGGTTGCCGTCTTCATCGGATTGCGGTATTCGAATATGAACAAAGGCTGTGACCTGTGTATATTCAGTTGTAATTTTGGCCTTACTGATGGCCATTGTATACATGATGGTCCCAATTTCCTTTTTAACCCCAATGGGAAGTGTTACCAAATCATTTGGTGCAATGAGATTGACAAAGTTTTGGGTGGTCTCAAGTTTTTGGAAAACGGCCCTGGCTTGGTCCCTTTGTTTCCCAATTGTCGTGTTTGGTAAAAACGTATTGATATATTCCTTACCCAAATCACTTACTTCTAATTTTAATGAGGGTAGGCTTGGAGCTAATTGATCGTCCAATTCTGAAAAAGTCCGTGTGATTATTTTGGACTTTGGGGCAGATGGATTAGATGAAATTGAGTCACTTTCTTTGCAATTGATACTGGCGGAAACACCATGTACTAAAAAATACATGTAGCAAAACAATAAGATTCTTTTTCCCATAAAAGTGTTCTGATTGGTCGATAAAGAAAAATCGCTGGTTGTGTGGGAAAATAATCCAATTGATGTGTATAGTGGGGCTTAATTGATGGATGGCCTTTTTGAATTGACGAATGGAAAAAAGGCAAAAGAAAGTGGTTAAAATTTAAAAATTCACGTAACAAAAATCCCAAGCAGTTGAACTTGGGGCGTATTCCATTTAAGGTTATGCAAACAATTGGCACCAAAGCCACACCAAAATAAGACACCTTTAAGTATATCTATTTAAGAATTGTCATTGCTGCTCTACAAACTTGTTCTCGTTTATTACATAGCTGCGATCAGGGGTCAACCCTTCAATCGGGTTTTTATCCAGTATTAAGATTGTTTTTTTGTTTTTAAGTCCGTTCAAAAGGGATTTGATATAGTCCCGAGTAGCAGGGTTTAATTCTTTGAAGGGCTCATCGATCAGTAAAATGGGCTTATTGGTCAAAAGAGCGCGACAATACATCAATAGTTTTTTTTGACTGCCGGTCAAAATGTTGCCCAAGTCCCCAATCCTATCATTTAGCGTCAACATATCCTTGGGGTGCTCAAATTGTTGAAGGTCTTGTAAAAGGGTAGCCGCCTTGTGCTTTTTATCCTTTTTTCTGGCATAGACGATAGCTTCATAAACGTCCTTTCCAAAAAGTGGAAAATCCTTGGATACAACGGCAATATTTTTACGAATGGTCTTTTCCGAAAGTTGATCAATTGTATAACTACCATACGTGATGCTTCCTTTGGCGGGAAGGTACATTTTGAGCAAAAGACCCACAAAAGCACTTTTACCGGCACCCGAATTTCCAATAATGATGGTGGTTTTCCTCGGCTCAATGAGCAAAGACGCATTTTTAAAAACCTCTCGATCGGAGTTGGGGTATTCAAAGGAAATTTCCTTGAACACTATTTTCCTTTTCGACAAGTCCACATTTTGGAACTCCAAGGTGTTTTCGGACTTTAAAGAGAAAATATTTATCAATTTTTCGAACGAGATGTTCCCAAGTTTCCAAACAATGCTCACCCGCAGTACCCTTCTAAATATGGGAAGGAAAGAGATGATCAAAAGTATCAATATCAACAGGGCCGATTGGTCCACCGTGGTATCTTTGGTACTTTTGATATAATACATGTAGGTCATCAAAATTCCGAGCATGAAATAGGTCAATGCAGGAATGACCGCCTGTATGGCGCTGGACACTTTTTGGTATTGCTTACCTATTTCCAGTAGTTCTTCGGAGCGCTTTCTGTATCGTTTTTCCTCTGGGGTATATTTGTTGAACGCCTTTATGGTATGGATACCTCTTAAACGTGTATTGATAAAAGACAACATCTGCGAACGTTTGTTTCTGCGCTTTACAGAAGTAACGTACAACAACTTATTGATGAAAAACAGGATTAGGGAAAATAGCACAATGGATCCCGTTAAAATAAGACCCAAGTTTACATCGATGTATGCAATGGCGACCAGCAAGATGCCTATCAAAAAAACGTCTTGTGTAAATCGTAACAACCCCCTGGAAATATAGTTTTGGATACTGCTTAAATCCCCGCTGTACCGGAGCAAATATTTACCAATACCCTTGTGATCATAAACTTCCGAGGCTATCTGCAGTTGATGGGCAAACAATTTTTCCCGTAGATCCTTTGCGAATTTTTCGCATATAAGCCCTATGAGGTATTTATTGATATATTCGAACACAAAGCGAATACCCACGATACAGAAAAAGAAGATCAGAAATTCGGTAAAATCCTTGGTATTGATAAAAGGGACCGATTTAATAATCTGCAATCTATGCGAGGAAAAACCGAAATTGAATTCGTAGAACCTCCCAATACTGATGGGAATCAGCAATGTTAGCACATTGTAGATGAGGCCACTTAAAAAAGTGGCAAAAAACAAGTAGCTGTTGCTTTTAGCAAAGTCCGTTATTAGCTGCCACTTTGTTTTCAAAAATTTCCGGTTTTATATTTTGCCCTAAAGTATCGATTATTTCTTTTGACATCAGATCTTCGCCCAGCAATACTTTGTATTCGGATTGCTTTCGTACTTCATCCACCAACAAAGGGCTGGTCGTAAAAAGTCCCGTGACCCCAATAATGTTATAATTGAGTTCCTTCAACATATTGGCTCCGGAAATCGCACTGATACTGTCGGCCGAAGAAAACAGCACACCATACACATTTTCGGCAAAAACATTGTTTTTCAGCAATGCTGCGGTTTCCCTTTGCAACAATCCATCGGCTATTTCAACAACGATAAAATCGGGAAAAATGCTTTTGGCCTTTTCCAGCAGGTATTTGTACAAGATCAAAAGCTCCCTTGTAGAGCACATGTAGGTTGAAGGAAATCCAAAATCCGAAAAGTCCAAGGACATTTTCGCTCCATAATCCCTAACCATGGCCTTATCTTTTGTATAAGCCGTGCCTGTCAATTTAATATAGGCCACTTTTTTCTTGGCCAATTTAAGACCCCTTGTTAAAAAGGCAGCTGAAGTTGTCTTTCCACTGTCCATACTTGTTCCCAGTGAGAGAATTACTTTTGGAATCGGAATGGTGCGGGGTGAAATGTATTCCATTTGGGCTTCATGGCCCAAGTATTTGGAATTGACCACTTGGCCCGATTCGTCCACTACATAGCCAACCAAGCTTAAAGATGTTGGGCCTATCAGTTCAAACTTGTTATGGATGGAAGCCATTTTACCAACAACCCCGCCTTGTCCCAGTATGTGGTAATTGGAAGAGTACTTTGTGGGAACATAGCCCTCCAACTGTTCGGTCGCATATCTGTTGCCAAATGTGGCCATTATTAGATCGCCGGGCAAAATATATCGGTTATTGCCATTTGTGGTCTGGATTCTAGTATGTTTTCCAATTTCTTTCACCCTAAAAATGGCCACATCACCTGCTTTGGGCATATAGGTTCGCTTAATGGATTTGTCAATCAGGGTACTGGTAACATTTTTACAGATTATTGACTTCTTTAGACCTGCTGGATTTATTTTATGAAGTTTCATGATAGCGGGTTATTTAAGGGTGAATGAAAGGTTAAAACCAAATACGTTATAATCGTTTTCGGGCAAGAATTCGGTATTGAATTCTTTTTGAATAATGAAGTATATGGAGACCCCCATTGGAAAGTCTTCGAAAGGATTAAAGTTGACACCTGGTTTAAGACGATATCTTTTGATGCCACTTCCGATATCACCTCCTGTGTAATAGAAGAATTGGTTTTCCAAATACGGAGCCAAACTGGATCTTCGCACATTGTAGATTAACCGAGCAGCATAAACGCCCCGTACTTGGTATTTTTCCAGTTTATTAAAAAAGTATTGGATTTCGGGGTCGTGTCTCAAAGAAAGTCGTTTCACAATATCATGTCGATATGAAAAATTAGCAAAGACCCGTCCAATGGCCAATTTTCCGAACATCTCGGTATTAACGCCTTGATTACGAAGAGAGCGCGAATCGTTGAACAAGCCGTTCACATATCCTGCTTCAACATAGGTCCTTCTCTTTATTCGATACGACAATGCCAATTTGGTTTGGGAAAAGCTATACTCGGTAGGCGAAACATTGTAGCTGAACATTTGACCAAATCGGATATCAAAATCATCTGAAATACCATATTTCAGTGTTATTCCCGACCAGACTTTTAAATTTTCCGTTAAGTCTTGCGATCGGACAACGGAACCCATCATAAACAAAACAACGATGAGTACTTTTCTAGGTAAGTTCATTGAGTGAGGTTAAGAGATTAATAAATCCCACTTACAGGGATTTCAATTAGAACAACCCAAATTTTAAAACCCCTACCCCATTTCGCCCTTTTTATTCTTGTCCTTAACAGTATGGGCAATAAACTTATTGAAGACCAGATAATTAAGAATAGTATTTTTCCAGTCCTTCTAAAGAAGAAAGTTCAAGATGGTATTACATTTCATTGAGGTATACCACTTGCCGATATTGCATCGGTGTCTTTACAGATAACTTTGAAGCATAAAAAAATCCCAAACTTTTCGGTTTGGGATTCTATCAACTTAAGGGTGGAAGACCGGGTTCGAACCGGCGACCTCTGGAACCACAATCCAGCGCTCTAACCAACTGAGCTACAACCACCATTTAAAGCGGATGCAAAAATACTTTTTTGTATTGATTCATCCAAAATATTTTGAAACTTCCCTCCATTTATTTTTGACGATTTGAAAATTTACCTACACCCCTTTACCTAATCCACTCATTGCAACCTTTTTAACCAAACCATCTAAATCATCGATGAAATGCATGTTTTTCAAGACCAAACACACTATTTTTGACGTTTCACAACAATAAATTCCCAATTTTCGCGTCTAAAATTACATTAGCCACAAATAGTTCAACCTTTTGCTGTCAGAAAAAAGTTTCACGTCCAAAAGCAATAACCTACTAACACTTCTAGTAGTGTTCTGGTGCGCGCTACTCTCTGTTACCACATTGAGTGCCCAAACCAGTAAAAGGGACAGTCTAGCCTATCGATTACACCGGTTGGAATCGACCCACACTTTTAACCCGAAAGATACGACACATATCCATTTATTGCTGCGTCTTGCCTATTCTTACAGGTATCTTGACAATGACAGTTTGTATTCCATCTCCAAAAGAGCTTATGAATACAGTGACGCTATCGATTATAACTATGGTAAGATCAAGGGATTGGATGCCATGGCAGGCTACTATTACAACAAAGGGGAACGAAAAAAATCAATGCCACTGTTTAACCAAGCATTGGACCTGTCCAGAGAAATGGAAGATATCGAATCTGAAGTCGCCATTTTGAACACCTTGGCCCAAAACTATAGTTTTGAAGGCAACTACGCCGAGGCTTTGAACCTAAATCTTAAGGCAATAGATCTGGCCCGACAAATAAACCAACAGCAAATGCTTTCGGTACTCAACGAAAACATTGCCGGTCTATACGCCGATCAAAAGGATTTTAAAAACGCCCTTATGTTTTACGACACGGTTCAAAAAATCAATAGAGAATTGGGTAACGAGGTGATTGATGCGGAAACACAGAGTAACATGGCTTCCTTATATAAGGATGCAAAGGACTATAAAAACGCCATGTTCAACATTAATAGGAGCATAAGCACTTTTGAAAAATACAAAGTATACGATTGGTTGGCCTATGCCTATGAGGTAAAAGGCGATATCTACCTGGACCAAGAAAAATACCAATGGGCGCTCTATTGGTACGATCAGAGCAATATGCTTTTTAATGATCAAATAGAGGACGATAGGATTAAAATTCAATTGCTGAACGGAATGGCCAAGGTGCATTTGGGTTTGGGTAGAGACAGTCTTTCCCATGTCTATGCACTAAAAGGCCTTGAACTTTCCAAACAGATAAAGGCACTTCAAGGACAAATCGATTGTTCCGAGACCTTGTACAAATTACATAAAAAGAAAGGTGAGGACACCCAGGCCCTAGCGTATCTCGAAACATTTAAATCCCTTTCGGATTCCTTGTTCAAGGACAAGAACAAGCAAAGTTTGTCTCTTTTGGAGACCAAATTGCATTATGAGCAGGAAAAACAGGAATTGATTGAAGCAAACCAAGTCGCTCTCGCCAAACAGCGTAATTATATTTATTTTTCCATTATCATCCTTTTGATTTTGAGTATCATAACCTTTGTGATTCGAAGGAGTGAGAAAATTCAAAAGCGACTGAACAAAAAACTCAAGGAAAAATCCCAAGCCGTTGCGGAGCGGGAAGCGGAGTTGCATGAAATCAACAAGACCAAAACCAAGTTGTTTTCCATAATTGGCCACGATCTTCGTGGTCCGATAGGAGCCTTGCATGGTTTGTTGAACATGTTTACAGAAGGTGAAATAACAAAAAATGAATTCCTATCCTTCATTCCAAAGCTCAAGACAGATGTGGAGAACATATCGTTTACTTTGAACAATCTGCTTTCGTGGGGGCAAAACCAATTGAACGGTGTGGTCACCAAACCCAAAAGGGTATCGTTGGACAAAATTGTTGTCAGCAATATTCAGCTATTATCCGAATTGGCAGGAAGCAAATCGATAAAAATTATCAACCAATTACCGGAGAACCCCCTTATTTGGGCCGATCAGAATCAAATTGATATCGTTATCCGAAACCTGTTGAGCAATGCCATAAAATTCACTCCGGACAATGGACTTATTACTATTGAAGCAGAGGAAAAATCGGAAATGTTGCAAGTTTCCATTCGGGATACGGGTATCGGTATGAACGAAGAAATTCAAAAACAGATTTTCAAGAATTCCACCAATATTACCACCTACGGAACCAACAATGAAAAAGGTACAGGTCTTGGATTGTCACTGTGCAAGGAAATGGTCTTGAAAAACAAAGGTGAAATATGGTTGGAAAGTGTACCTCGAAAGGGCACTACCTTCTTTTTTACCGTTCCCAAAGCCGAAAAAAGATACCAAAAGGCGAGTTGATCAAATCAGATCACCAAGACTATCTACAGCCACAAACCGTTCCACAGTAAATCCCTCTGCGTATTCTACACCTATAATCCGTCCTAGGTCCCTAGCACGATAATTGACACTATCGGTGAAGTTTTTACTACTGATGGGTGTTTCGGGCTCATCGCTGTTGGGATCATAAAATTGGGAAGAATAGGCCATAATGGCTTCCGTCTTTTTCTCAATAAATCCTGAAACATCAACTACAAAATCAGGTTCCAAGTTTTTCCATTGGATGTAATGGTACACCACTTTGGGGCGCCAAGCCTCTTGCCAGACATCATCACCGTCCATTTTGGTGTCTATTTTAACCAAACCGCTTAAAAAACAAGCATCACTCACCAATTTACTGCCCCTGGCATGGTCGATATGACGATCATCCACTGCATTGCACAACACAATTTCCGGCCGATATTTGCGAATGATCTTGATCAGTTCCAACTGATGGTCCTTGTCATTCACAAAAAAACCATCGGCGAATTCCATGTTTTCACGCACGGCAATACCCAAAATTTTGGCGGCATTGGCGGCTTCCTTATCCCGTATCTCCGCGGATCCCCGGGTACCCAACTCACCTCGGGTCAGATCCACGATTCCTACCTTTTTTCCTTTGGAAACCTCTTTTGCAATGGTAGCCCCGGCTCCCAATTCGGCATCATCGGGGTGTGCGCCGAATACTAATATGTCTAATTTCATAATATTATGCAGTAACGGACATCGCCTTGACCTTTGCTATGGCCTGCTCAATGTCTGCTATTAAATCTTCCGTTTCTTCAATGCCCAGCGAAAACCGAATCAATGAATCCTTAATGCCTTGTTTGGCACGGTCCTCTGCGCTCATTAGCGCATGTGATGTTTTTGTCGGCGAAAGCATGGTGCTTTCAATCCCGGCCAAGCTCATGGACGGCTTAATAAGTTCCAATTGCTTGAAAAACAACGAGGTATCAATGCTCGCGTTCAATTCAAAGGACAACATTCCACCGAATCCTTTCATTTGCTTTTTCGCCAAATCATGTCCAGGATGGGATGGCAATCCAGGATAATACACGTTGTCCACATCCTCACTTTGATACAGGTATTCCGCCATTTTCATTGCATTCTCGTTCTGCGCCCGAACGCGTAGCACCATGGTTTTGATACTACGTTCCAACAACCAAACGGTGTAATCGCTCAAACTTCCACCAAAACAAATTCCGGTCTGCCATACCTTATCCATATGCTCTTGCGATGCAGCAACCACGCCAGCACAAATATCGGAGTGACCCCCCATATATTTGGTGGCACTGTGAATCACCACGTCCACTCCCAAGTCAATGGGATTTTGGTTCACGGGACTTGCAAACGTATTGTCGATCATGGAAAGGATTCCTTTCTTTTTAGCCAAATTGGCCACCCCTTTAACATCGGTGATTGTCAACAAAGGATTGGATGGCGTTTCCAAGTACAACACTTTAGTGTTGGGTTGGATTTCTTTTTCAAAATCCTCAACTTCCCAACCTGTGGTAAACGAATAACTGATACCGAACCGTTCAAATTGGCTAACCGCAAAATGATAGGTACCTCCATAAATGGTCTGTTGCAGGACCACGTGGTCGCCTGCTTGCAAAAAGGTAATTAAAGCGGTGCTGACCGCCGCCATGCCACTGCCAAAAATCAAGGCAGCCTCGGCATGTTCCAAAGCTGCCAATTTTTTGCACAACGCCTCTTGGTTGGGCGTGTTGTAATATCGTGGGTATCGTTTTACATCAACATCATCAAACTGGTAGGAAGTGCTCATATATAGGGGAGACACCGCTCCTTTAAACTGCTTATCCTCCAATTCCCCTTCGTGGGTACAAACGGTATTTATTCCTTTGGTCTTGTTTGATTTCATATGGGTCAATCTTTAGGTTAAAGATACGAAACCCATCATACTTGTACCTGCTTCCAGTTTCCTTTTTTGAACCAGACCATGGCGATGATGGCCAGTACCACCTCGGCCAAGGTTATGGCCACAAATACACCGACTGCGCCCCATTCCAACACAATGGCTGCGGTATAGGCCAAGGGCAATTGGAACAACCAAAACGAGATCAAGTTTATCTTGGTCGGCGTGCGGGTATCCCCTGCTCCATTAAACGCCTGGCTAACCACCATGCCATAGGCATAAAAAATGTAGCCTGCGGCGATTACCTGCAAACAGAGGGCTCCACTTTTGACCACTTCGGGGGTGGCATTGAACCAAGTGATGATACTCTTGGCAAAAATGAGATAGATCAAGGAAACAATCCCCATAAAAATGGCGTTATACTTACCGGTTTTCCAGACTGAAATCTCTGCACGGTCAGGTTGTTTTGCGCCTAAATTTTGACCAACCAATGTGGCTGCGGCATTGCTCATGCCCCAAGAAGGCATCAACGTAAACATCATTACCCGGATTGCAATGGTATATCCTGCCAATACTTCACTGCCGAACTCGGACATGATCCGCATCAAGAAAATCCAACTGGAAGTTCCGATCAAGAATTGGGCAATACCCCCTAAAGACACCTTGATCAAGTTAACCATAACCTTTAGGTTGATGACCAAATCTTGAAGCACCAGCTTGATTTTGCCCCAACCAAAAAATAGGATTCCCAATTGAAAGATTACGGCAGAACCCCTGCCAATGTTGGTGGCAATGGCCGCTCCCATTACCCCGTATTCGGGAATGGGCCCAAACCCAAAAATGAACATGGGATCTAGGATTATATTCAATCCATTGGAAAGCACCAAGGCCCACATGGCAATGGATGCGTTTCCTGCTCCCCTAAAAATGGCATTGATCAGAAACAACAAAACGACAGTGATATTGCCTCCGATCATAAATTTGGTGTAGCCATATCCCTCTTCGATCAAATCGGGTTCGCCACCCATCAAGGCCAAAATATCCTTGGCATACAGAATACCAATGATACCGATGACAATCGAGATCATTATCCCCAAACTGATTGCCTGTACGGCCGCTATCCGTGCTCCCTGAACATCCTTTTCACCTATTCTACGGGCCACAACGGCTGTGGCCGCCATACTCAACCCGATGGCGAGTGCATAGACCAAGGTGATCACCGATTCGGTAAGCCCAATGGTGGCAACGGCATTAACGCTCACACTGGAGACATAGGCTATATCGACCAGGGCGAAAATGGATTCCATGAGCATTTCCAAGATCATGGGAATGGAAAGCATAAAAATGGCCTTACGAATGCTCCCGGAGGTAAATTCGGTTTCCTTTCCGGATACAGCTATCCATAAATATTGAATAAGTTTTTTAAAAGAGATGGTATTGTGATGTGTCATTGTAAAAGAATTATGTGTGGAAAAAGTATGGTAATGTCAGTACAACCCAGAAGTGTTTGGGTTACTTTTTTGGCGTAAAGCCAATGGTGACATCTATCGCGTACATAATTCTTATAACTTCATGATGAAGCAAAGATGCAATTTTTTTTCGAAGTTGAAAGAAATTTTTAATTATTTGGCGTAGTGCACTTTATAGCGCCAATAACTGATTCCTCCCAATATGAACACACCAATTACCGTATACCACACAAAAGAAGGTGTGATTACTTGGTCTCCACTGGCATAACTATGAAGCCCCACCAAATAGAAATTAACCCCGAAATAGGTCATCATAATACTGGCGAAGGCCAAAATGGAGGCAAAGTTGTAGGCCCATTTACCTCTTAAACCCGGCACTAAACGCATATGTAGCACAAAGGCGTACACCATTATGGATATCAATGCCCAAGTTTCTTTGGGGTCCCAACCCCAATAACGGCCCCAGCTTTCATTGGCCCATTGACCGCCCAAAAAGTTTCCTATGGTCAACATAACCAACCCGGCCGTTAAGGCCAATTCGTTGATCACGGTAAGCTCTTTGATATTAAGATCCATTCGCTTCTTGTTCTTCTCGGTGGTCAATACCATCAACAATAAACTGACCACTCCCAAGATCATCCCCACGGTAAATGGACCATAGCTACCAACAATGACTGCAACGTGAATCATCAACCAATAACTGTCCAATACAGGTACCAAATTGGCAATGGCGGGGTCTACCCAACTTTGGTGGGCAATCCATAACAACATGGAAGTCACAAACGCACTGGCCGCAATGGTCAATTCACTTTTACGTCCCAACGCCAAACCAATGCCCATGGTGGCCCAAGAAACATACAGAATACTTTCGTAGGCATCACTCCAAGGGGCGTGCCCCGAAATATACCAACGTAGTACCAACCCAATGGTGTGCCAAATAAAGAACAGAATGATGGTGCCCTTCAATAAATAGGCGAAAGCATCCAAGAATTTTCTTTCCTTAAAAATCTTGGCGATAAGTACAAAGAACAAGAGCACCCCGACCATGGCATAGTACTTGTACAATCGGTTAAACAGATCCAGTTTGTTGTAAATGATCTCGGTCTTTATTTTGTTGTCGGACGGCAATACTTCAAAACCGTGGTTTTTCTGGTTCTGTTTAAAAGCCTCCAAAAATTGGTCCGGCTGGGTATAATCTCCTGTTTGTATCGATTTTTGTAGGGTATTCAAATAAAATGGAATGGAATTCCTGATGAAATTGGCGTACAAGGAGTCTTGCACTTGATACTCACCTGATCGATATTCCATGGCTGAGATCCATTTATTGTTCTCATCATCCAACAAGGGAAATATTTTGACCATATCACCAAAAAGGGCCATGTTCAATAGGCTCAACCGCTCCCCTACTTTTTTAAAATCTTTTTCAAAATTGGAGGGATTGTTGGTTGCGGTCGCTTTTTCCAGATACGGACGTAACTTGTATTGGTTGTTGGCATCAAAGAAATCCGTCGCTTTCACAAACTCTGTGGCTTCCGGTACTCCGATCACTTTCCGTATACTGTCATTTTCCTTTTTTCCCAAGGCAATAAACTCCACATTGTACCATGCGCCTGGATTCAACATCATACTCAGGAAAACCTGGTCAGATGTCATATCGCTATAAGTGTTCTTCCCACTAAGCTTTCGCAACAATTCCGAAGCAAAAGTATTTATGGGTTTCATTCTACCATTTTCATCTTGGATAATCAAAGCGCCGAACTTTTCGGCATGCTCCTTGGCCACTTTTGTATTTTGAATGACCGAATCCACTTGTGCTTGGGTAGGAGCTACCAAATGATCGTGATCCGTTGTAGAAGTCTGGATCTGCCCATAGGATCCAAGTGATACCAAAAGTGCCCCAATAGCGATAAGGGCCTTCTTTTTTTCTTTAATCTTTTCGAGCATTTGTTGCAGATCCTTAAAGCGGGTTTCTCCAAAGAACATGATGCCCATCAGTCCAATGTACAACAAGAAATACCCAATGTAGGTGATCCAAGTGCCCCAAAAGTCATGGTTTACGGAAAGGATGGTCCCCTTCTCATCTGGGTCAAAACTGGCTTGAAAAAAGCGATACCCCTTGTGGTCCAAAACATGGTTCATGAAAATATCATAATCAAAAGAACGCTCATCGTGAACGGTAATTTTGCTCATGAACGATTTGTAACCTACTTCGGTACCCGGATATTTTTCCGCGATAAAATCATTCAGTTCGATGGAAAACGGCAATTCATAAATTTTGGAACCATAACTCATTGAAAAGTCCAATCCTCCCACTGTAATGGGTTCCGAAAAGTTGGTGGTGCCCTTGCTGCCCAAAAGCTTTGCTTCCTTGGTTTCCCCATTGGCCGAAATGGCCACTACCAAGGCATCTTGGGTCACCTTGGTTATTTCCTCGTCCGGAACTTTTACAATGCCGTAACTTCCTTTAATAATTGGGTCGGGAATAACAAACTGCATGCCGGCCATGTTGTACAACGACCGAAGTTGCAAGGGTTGGATGCTATCGTTAATCACTTCACCCTGGAACTGGTCCGCCATGCGCATAAAATTTCCTTCGAACGGCGATTTGATTCGAAAACCATTTTCGGCATCATAATAAATATTTACCGCACCTTCAGTTTCATTGTTCAGGGCAAAAAGCACATTATGGATACTGGCCACTTTGCCATTTTCGAGATAATGCTCATGACGTTGACCATTGCCCGCCTCTACTATTTGAAGAAACTCCGTACCATTTTCATCTGGGATCAATCCTTTTTTGGCACCGTGGATAAAATCCACATACGAAATGGTGAAGGGCTGTCCATTAAAATCGGATTTCCATGGCAGACTACCACGCATACCTTCTGGCGTAACTAAAATAGCATCTTCCAACACCCGCCGTCTAGCTTCCCCATTAATGTCTCCATCAACAAAAGCGGTCAAGTAGGTCTTATCCGAATAAATTCTGTTCTCGGTCGCTCCTTCCCGAATGGGCATCATACCCTCATAACTGATATAGCGGGTAACAAATGCCCCTACAATAATGAGAATCCAAGAGAGGTGAAGTAGCAGAACCGGCCATTTTTTCCAACTAAGCAGTCGGTATCGATAAATATTCCCGAAAAAATTGATCACAAAAAAGACCATGATGGCCTCAAACCAAGTGGCATTGTATATGTAAATTCGGGCTGTTTCGGTACTGTACCAACTTTCCACAAAGGTACCCATGGCCATTGCTGTAGCAAAAACCACAAATAGTACAGCCATAAGTCTTGTGGAGAACAGGGTCTTTTTAAGAATGTCGATCATGGAAATTCAGTCTGCTTTCGGCTTGCAAAAATACGGCCTTTTTACAACTTAGTTCGATTTGAATCGGATAAATAATGCTAGATAATTGTTAATTCCCATTACGTTCCATATGCGGTAAATTTGTAGTTTTGGCCATGCTCAACGTAGTTCTTTTGGGGACCGGAAACCTTGCCAGGCACTTGTTCGAGGCCTTTTCAAATGCGAAAGGGGCCAAAATTATACAGGTGGTGGGCAGAAACTTGAACGATTTGTCCTGGTTTTCCCATCATTGTGCCGTTTCCAACGATTTTACAGAAATATTTACTGCAGATGTGTATCTCATTGCCGTAAAAGACAACGCCATTGGGGAAGTATCCGGATTCCTTGCCGAAAAAAAAGGCATTGTCGCCCATACTTCGGGTGCCATGGAATTGGATGTTATTAAAGCCGCAAAAAAAGGGGTGTTTTATCCACTTCAGACGTTTAGCAAAGGGCGAACAATCCATTTTAAGAGTATTCCTATTTGTGTTGAAGCAAGCGACAATGCATCCTTGGAAGTGTTGACCCAATTGGGAAGATGCGTGTCTGAAAACGTACAGGAAATAGATTCCGTCCAACGAAAAAAATTGCATCTTGCAGCGGTTTTCGTGAACAATTTCACCAATTACCTTTATAGTGTAGGTGAATCGCTTTGCCTTGAAAATGATGTTTCTTTTGACCTTTTGAAACCGTTGATCTTGGAAACCGCACAAAAAGTGCAGTCCATGTCGCCCAAAAAAGCGCAAACGGGACCCGCCAGAAGAAATGATCGGGAAAGCATGCAAATGCACTTGGAATTATTGACCGATGAACATAAAAAAACGCTGTATACACTTTTAAGCACTGCCATAAAAGAAACCTATGAAAAAGAATTATAAAGAACTATTGGGCAACATTACCACCTTTGTTTTTGATGTGGATGGCGTATTTACCGATGGCACCGTGTTGATCACCACCAATGGTGAATTGTTACGTAAAATGAGCGTAAAGGATGGTTACGCGTTAAAAACGGCCATTCAAAAAGGGTATAATGTCTGCATCATCACCGGGGGCACCAATGAAGGGGTAAAGGAACGTTTGAAAGGCCTTGGTGTAACCGATTTTTATATGGGGGCCCATCATAAACAGGACCCTTTGGAAGAGTATTTGGACATCTACAACATTGATCCCAATTCGGTGGTGTACATGGGTGATGACCTTCCTGATATCCCTCCCATGAAAATGGTGGCACTTGCCGCAGCCCCGCAAAATGCGGTACCCGAGGTAAAGGCCATTTCCGACTACGTATCCCACAAAAACGGTGGCGAAGGCTGTGTGAGGGATATTATTGAGCAGGTATTGAAGGTACGTGGTGATTGGAACGATAATTTCAGTGCCAAAAATGACTGAGAACCCGCTAAAGCAAAAATTACAGGGATACCATCTTATTTTAGGGTCAGGTTCGCCCAGACGTAAGCGATTTTTTGAAGACTTGGGCCTTGAGTTTGAGGTACGGCCCAAATCCGTGGATGAAATCTATCCAACGCATTTGCAAGGCCAAGAAATTTCCGAATACTTGGCCCAATTGAAAGCTGAACCCTTTAAACAAGAACTACGGCCACAGGATCTCGTGGTTACTTCCGACACCGTGGTTTGGTATCAGGGTCAATCCTTGGCAAAAGCGGAAACCCCCGAAGAAGCCTTTCAAATGCTGCGCACCCTTTCTGAAGATTGGCACGAAGTGATTACCTCTGTTTGTTTCAAGACTCACAGTTTCCAAAAAGTGGCGAGTGCCATTACCATGGTCAAATTCAAGGAATTTAGTGATGCCGAAATCAATTTTTACATTGAACAGTGCCAACCGTTCGACAAAGCAGGAGCTTATGGCATTCAAGAATGGATCGGCATGATCGGCATTTCCGAAATTAAAGGATCGTATACCAACGTAGTGGGGCTACCCACCCATTTGGTATATGAAACCCTGATGTCGCTCTAAGTTTTTTTTACCGAAATAATTTTTACTGGGCAAGCCTTGGAAGCCTGTTCACAATTATCGAAGATGCCCTCATCGTGCGACTTAATGGTGTAGAATCCTTTCTTGTTCCTGGAATGCAACAACACCGATTTACCGTCTTTTTTGGACATGGCAAACTGCTCGGGGGCCATTTCCACACAGTAATTGCACCCGATGCACTTATCGCGCTGCAAGGTTACTACCACCATTAGGCCTCGACCTTATTTTCTACAATCTTGTATAGTTTATCCGATGGTCTGATGCGAAAATCCAATGGTATGGTCACTGAGTCGCCTTTTTTACCGGTGGAAAGTTCGGCGTCGTTCACCAACATTTCGGTCACCTTCATTTCCTTGGCACCGGTTGTGGGACCGGTAATCAAAATGGTGTCGCCAATGGATATGTCATAAGCCTCTATCTTGAATTCCCCAATATTGGTCTTTGGGAAAAAGTGGGCTCCTTTTCCAATGTAAAGCTTCTTTTGGGTCGCCGAGGAACCTGGAATTTTGCTCCATTCTCCCAATTTTTGTCCCAAATAGTACCCGCTCCAAAAGCCACGATTGTATACTTTTTCCAATTCCTGCATCCAAGTGATGACCTTCTCTTTATCATAGGTACCATCATATAGGCTATCGATGGCTTGTCGGTAACATTTGATCACCTTGGCCACATATTCGGGGGCTCTGCCCCTACCCTCAATTTTTAGGACCTTTACACCGGCATCGGCCACTTGATCCAAGAAATCGATGGTGCACAGATCTTTTGGGGACATGATGTATTCATTGTCCAGTTCCATTTCGAATCCGGTTTCCTGGTCGATAACGGTATATTTTTTACGACAGTTTTGCTTGCAGGCACCTCGGTTGGCCGAAGAATTATATGAATGCAAGCTCATGTAGCATTTTCCAGAAACGGCCATGCAGAGGGCACCGTGGCCAAAAACCTCGATTTCCACCAAACGGCCGGAAGGTCCTTTGATCTGTTCTTTTTCGATCAGTTCAGTAATTTTCTTTACCTGGCGTAGACTAAGTTCCCGACTAAGGACCATAGTATCCGCAAATAGGGCATAAAATTTAACGGTCTCAATATTGGTCACATTGATCTGCGTAGAAATATGAATTTCCAATCCAAGTTCACGTGCAGCGGCGATCACGGCTTGATCCATAGCGATAATGGCCGTAAGATCGGCTTCCTTGGCTTTCTTCAACAAGGTTTTAACGATGGAAAGATCGTGGTCGTAAATAATGGTGTTCAAGGTCAGGTAGGTTCGTACCCCCTTCGCCTTGCACCTTCTGGAAATTTCGGGAAGGTCGTCCAAAGTGAAGTTTATGGAGGCCCTGGCCCGCATGTTCAACTGCTCCACCCCAAAATAAATAGAATCCGCTCCATTGTCCAAAGCCGCCTGCAAGGATTCAAAATTACCTGCGGGCGCCATCAACTCGATCTGCTGCATACCTTATTTAGCTTATCAATTATTTTGCAAAACTACGGTTTTAGCTTGCATTACAAAAAGTTAAGTTTCCCAGAAGTTGAATTTTAGTTTTTATTTTTGAAAAAAAGGCAATCATGAAACCCATCTTCCACAATTTCAAATTAATTCACATTTTATGCTGTACCAGCCTTGTTTTTGGTTGTGCTGAAAAATCGAATACCCCAACTGAAGAAAAATCAGAAAATTCCAAAGCGGTTAAAATAGCGGAAACACCCAAGAAACCACTTTCGTCCGATTTTAAAAGTTATTGGTATGCTGGTGAAGCAGAACTCACTTCCTACACGCTTGAGCAAGCCCGATATGGCGAGTTACGGGATGGCAAAGCGGTACTCATTTACGTAACAGAACCCTTTTTACCCGAAAAACAGGTGAAGGCCAATGGGCAAAACCCAGAAAATATATCGGTTTTGAAATTGAATGCCACCAAAAAGTTTTTAACGGGTATTTATCCCTACTCCATCATGAACAGTACTTTTTATCCGGTGTATGATAACCAACATGCATTAAAGACCAGCTTGTCGGTCCAGGAATGGTGTGGGCATGTGTATTCCCAAATCAACAATCGTGAACAGTTTGAGTTTACCTCACACTCCTATTTTGAAGGGGAAGCCGATCAACACTTCAATATGGACAAAGCGATTTTGGAAAACGAAATCTGGACCAAGGTCCGCATTGATCCAACAGATTTGCCAACCGGGGAACTCGAGGTGATTCCAGCCTTGGAATTTATTCGTTTGGGCCACAAGGAATTGAAGGCCTATAAAGCAATGGGCAATATTTCCGAAAAAGATGGAATAACCACCTACATTTTAACCTATCCGGATTTGGAACGCACCCTGACCATCAATTTTACCACTGATTTCCCTTACTCCATTGAAAGTTGGACCGAGGAGTTTAAAAGTGGTTTTGGTCCCAATGCCAAACTATTGACCACAAAGGCTACCAAATTAAAACAAATGAAAACAGCGTATTGGGGTCAAAATAGTAACCAAGATCTATTCTTAAGGGATAGTTTAGGCCTTTAACCCTTACAGTTACTGCATATGTTCCTTGTTAAAACTGTTCTAAAGAGATCAAATGCCGAAAGCAAACGTACTATATTTGAAACAACCACTAAAAAACCAACCATGAGAAACCCTTGGGTACTTTTCCTGTGTATAGTAGTTTCTGTTTCCAACCTTGTTGCCCAAAAACCGGATAAACCTTCTTCCTCGGAAATATATCACGACCTTCAAAAGCTCAATTTTTTGGGAACCGCTTTGTATGTAGCGGCCCACCCCGACGATGAAAATACCAGTTTGATCTCCTATTTGTCCAACGAAGCCAATGCGCGTACCGTTTATTTATCCATGACTCGTGGCGATGGCGGACAAAACTTGATCGGTCCGGAGTTGCGCGAACTTTTGGGCGTATTGCGTACCCAGGAGCTTTTGGCCGCAAGACGGATTGATGGTGGTGAACAACGGTTTACCCGCGCCAATGACTTTGGTTTTTCCAAACATCCGAACGAAACCCTAAAAATATGGGATAAGGACAAGGTGCTTGCAGATGTGGTCTGGACCATCAGGCAAATCAAACCCGATGTGATCATTAACCGGTTCAATCACCGAACCCCTGGTTCCACACACGGCCACCATACGTCGTCCGCGATGTTGAGCATGGAGGCTTTCGATTTGGCAAACGACCCAAACGCTTACCCAGAGCAGTTAGATCACACCACAACTTGGCAACCCAAACGTATTTTTTACAATACCTCTTGGTGGCAATATGGCAGTCGCGAAAATTTTGAAGCCGCGGATAAAACCGGAATGCTCAAACTGGATGTGGGTGTTTATTATCCCGATTTGGGCCTTTCCAACAACGAGATAGCAGCACTGGCCCGAAGTCAGCACCTTTGCCAGGGATTCGGTATGATGACTTCCAGGGGAATTTCCGAAGAGTATATTGAACTCCTAAAGGGTGACATGCCCAATAACAATGACCTTTTCGATGGCATTAACACAACATGGTCCCGTGTTGCAGGAGGAGAACCCGTAGGTGCCATTTTGAACAACATTGAGGCAAACTTTAATTTTAAAGATCCCTCGGTCCATGTACCTGAATTGGTAAAAGCCTACCAACTGCTTCAAAATGTTAAAGACCCCTACTGGAAGGAATTAAAAAGCCAACAATTGAAGGACATCATCTTGGCTTCGGCCGGACTTTATTTGGAGGCAAGTGCAGAGGAAGGTTCCACAACTCCGGGCTCAACAACCAAAGTAAATCTAGAGGTGGTGAATAGAAGCCGTCTACCCATCTCACTGAAAAAGGTGGAATTGATCGGATGCAATACCTCCATCAGTCCAAATAGTACTTTGCAAAACAATGAAAAACAAAATTTGGAAATAAGTTTTGAAGTTCCCGTATCTACTGCATATACCAGCCCTTATTGGTTAAATGAGGCGGGAACCTTGGGAACCTATGCCGTAAATGACCAACTTTTGATTGGAAAACCCGAGACACCCAGTGCCTTTACCGCAACTTTCTTTTTGAATATTGGCGGAACAGAAATTGCATTTGACAAACCAGTGGTCCACCGTTTTTCAAAACCTGAAAAAGGGGAATTGTATGAGCCACTTGCAGTGTTGCCTGCAGCGACCTCCAGAATTGATGAAAAAGTCCTCATTTTTGCCACCGCGGAGAGCAAGGACATCAATGTAAAAGTGAGGGCCGGAAAGAACAATGTTGCCGGAAATGTATCCTTGAAACATCCGGCAGGCTGGTCGGTGACACCAGCTAACATTCCTATAAACATTCCACAAAAAGGACAGGAAGTAACGGTTACTTTTAAGGTTACACCACCAAATTCTGATAGCGAGGGAATAATAGCCCCATTGGTTACCATTGGCGGCAAAACGTTTGGCAAGGAACTTGTGGAAATCAATTATGACCACATCCCAAAGCAATCCATTCTTATGCCATCAGAAGCAAAAGTTGTGCGGATGAACATCCAAAAATCCGGAGAGCACATCGCCTACATTATGGGCGCTGGGGATGAAGTACCGGAAAGTTTGGAGCAAATTGGGTACCAAGTGCACCTAATTGACACCGACGACCTTCAACCCGGCGTGTTGGATAAATATGATGCGGTGGTCATGGGTATTCGAGCCTATAATGTGTTGGATGATCTAAAATACAAACAACCTGTGCTGTTCGAATATGTAAAAAATGGCGGAACCATGATTGTGCAATATAACACTGCAGGCAGGTGGGCAAGCCAATTTGAAAACATTGCACCATACGACCTTACGTTATCCAGGGACAGGGTAACCGATGAGAATTCCGAAGTAAAGATCGTAGCACCCAACAATCCCTTGGTCAATTATCCCAATGCCATTAAAGAAAGTGATTTTGACGGATGGGTACAGGAGCGTGGATTGTACTTTCCAAGCCAATGGAGCAGTGAGTTTACACCTATACTTTCCATGGGCGACGAAGGAGAATCTGCCACCGAGGGAAGTATTTTAGTAGCACCTTATGGTGAAGGTCACTATATTTACACTGGGTTGAGCTTTTTCAGGGAACTCCCTGCTGGCGTTTCCGGAGCGTACAAACTCTTCGCCAATATGCTTTCCATAGGAAAAAGTGAAGTAAAAAAAGAAAGTAATGTCAAAGGATAGTATGGACAATAAAATGGAGTGGAAAAAGGAATACACCATCGTAATCCTTTTAAATGCCATTTATATTTTGATATTTTACTTCATCATGTTATTAAATAATTAGAATCCTTAATGGCCTTACTCGATTGGATCATTCTTGGTAGTTCCCTTTTGTTTATTGTTGCCTATGGGGTTTGGAAAACCCGTGGAAGCAAGGATGTAGACGATTACGTTCGTGGTGGTGACAATGTGAAATGGTGGACCATAGGCCTTTCGGTTATGGCCACCCAGGCCAGTGCCATTACATTTTTATCAACACCGGGCCAAGCTTTTCATGATGGTATGGGCTTTGTCCAATTCTACTTTGGACTACCCTTGGCCATGATCGTGATCTGCTTGATCTTCATTCCCATATATAAAAAATTAAAGGTCTTTACCGCCTATGAAATGCTGGAAGGCCGATTCGATTTAAAGACACGAACCCTTACCGCCATTTTATTCTTGGTACAACGCGGATTGGCTGCAGGTATCACCATTTTTGCGCCATCCATTATTTTATCGGCCGTATTGGGATGGGACCTTCGCACCTTGAACATCATTATCGGTATTTTGGTGATCATCTATACGGTTTCCGGTGGAACCAAGGCAGTTAGCGTTACCCAAAAACAGCAGATGTTCATCATTATGTTGGGGATGTTCTTTGCTTTTTTCTTTATCATAGGAGCCCTACCCACTGATGTTTCCTTTGGAAAAGCCTTGAAGATTGCAGGGGCGAACAATAAATTGGACATTTTGGATTTCACCTTCGATACCAATAACAGATATACCTTTTGGAGTGGCATCACCGGTGGTTTCTTTTTGGCATTGGCCTATTTTGGTACCGATCAAAGCCAAGTGCAACGTTACCTTTCCGGAAAATCAATCAGGGAAAGTCAATTAGCGTTGGTGTTCAACGGAATCTTTAAAATACCGATGCAGTTTTTCATCCTGTTGGTTGGGGCCATGGTATTTGTGTTTTACCAGTACAATGCTTCACCGTTGAATTTTAACCCAGCGGCCACCGAGGCTGTGATGAGTTCGGAATATGCCAAGGACTACCAGGCTTTGGAGGAAGACCATCAAAAGTTGGAAATGGAAAAACGCATCGCCCAAAATGCCTATTCCACCGCTTTGGAACTCAAGGAATACAATGCTATTGAACAGGCCAAACAAGACATCATAAAAATTAATGAACGGGAAAGGGCAAGTCGGGATACGGCCAAGGAATTGATCAATCAAGCCAATACCGTAGTGGAGACCAACGACAAGGATTATGTGTTCATCCATTTTATCCTGAACAATCTGCCCACTGGGTTAATAGGTCTACTGTTAGCCGTTATTTTGTCTGCGGCCATGTCCTCCACTGCTTCCGAATTGAACGCGTTGGGCACCATTACAGCTTTGGATCTTTATAAAAGGAACCAAAAGAAAGAACGGGATCCCAAACACTACCTAATGGCCACTAAAGGCTTTACCCTACTTTGGGGCATTATTGCCATTGCCATTGCCAATGTGGCTAATTTATTTGACAACTTGATCCAATTGGTCAATATTATCGGTTCCATTTTTTATGGAAACGTTCTTGGTATTTTCCTGCTGGCCTTCTTCTTCAAATTTGTGAAGGGCAATGCCGTTTTTGTGGCGGCGATTGTAACCCAGATCATTGTGATCATTGGATTTAATCTGGATTGGATGTCCTATTTGTGGTTGAATGCCTTTGGCTGCGTATTGGTAATTGTTTTGGCCATTATCACTCAGGCCTTTGACAATTTCTTGGGAAATGCCCCCGTGGCGGAATAAAAAAACCCACTCGCTAAAGTGGGTTTTTCTTGCATTATGTGATGGATTACATTTCAGCCCATTCCTTGAGCGAATCCTTGTTCATTTTAACATAATCTTGGTTGCCTGCAGCTTGAGCGGCTACCAAAGATTTCTTGGCAGCTTCCACGGCACCTTTCATATCGCCCAATTTGGCATAGATCAAAGATTGTGTCCGCATCATCCAATAGGCTTTGCCCCCATCCATTTCAACGGCTTTGTCGACCCATTCTTTGGCTTGCTCCATGTTCATGCCTTCGCTGAAATAATAAGATCCCGCAGCAAAGTAATCGTTGGCCTTTAAATCTGCCGTGTTGGCCATGGTAGCTTGAATGCTTGCCAGAGCCTTTTCAACAGTTGGTACCACAAATTTTACGCCTACATAGGTGTTTTCCCAAAGGATACCCAATGTGGCGCCATTGTTATACAGGTCATCGATGGTCATGGTAAACGTTTCAATCGATTCGGACATGGTATAAGTTTCAACCTTTACGGTAGCAGCTACCTTGGAGGCATCCCACTCTTGTGGTGTGCCCCAGTTTTCCGTATCCGAATAAAAAATCACTTCCCATACAGCCTCATTTGGTCGGGTAAAAATAGCATAGGAGCCAGCAGGAACGGCTTTGCCCTCGATGGTGACATCATCGCTGAAAGTGATAATGGAGTTTTTGTTGGCCCCGGTTCTCCAAAGTTCGCCAAAGGGTACAAGATCTCCAAAGACTTTTCTCCCCCTCATGTTTGGTCGTGAATATTCAACAGTTACATCGGTAAGTCCCACTTTTTGTTCCAATTTGGAAAACGGACTGGGAGCAGGTGTCTGTATCTGTGCCTCTACACCAAAAGAAAGTAGGGCAACAAAAGAAAGTAAAACTAATTTTTTCATAGAATAGTGATTTATGGTTTAATCGAACAAAGCTAAAGATAAAGCAATCCGTCAAATGTTAAAGAAACCTTAAAGTAAAAATCATCAACTGCTTACCATTTAAACAAAGTTTGACTTTTTGTTTAATTATTTTATATTATTGTTAAACATATTTACCGTAATTTTGTTGAAAAATAGGTATGACACTTTACCAACTGCATGCGAAGCAACTGTTGCCCATATCGAAGCAAGAAGCTTGGGATTTTCTATCTGACCCAAAAAATTTAAAAGTGATTACCCCTGATCACATGGGTTTTCATATACTTTCTGGTGCCGACCGGAACATGTACCAAGGTCAGATCATCCAATACATCGTAAAACCCTTTCCCATGGTTTCCACCAAATGGGTTACCGAAATAACCCATGTTAAAGATGGGGAGTATTTTGTTGACGAACAGCGGTTTGGTCCCTATGCGCTTTGGCACCACAAGCATTTTATAAAAGAAATTCCCGGAGGTGTTGAAATGGAAGATATTGTGGATTACAAACTGCCGATGGGCTTCTTGGGTGACTTGGTACATCCCATTATGGTCAAAAAACAACTCCAAAAAATCTTCAAATATAGAGAAGCCAAACTCATTGAACTTTTTGGGAAGATGGAAAAAGAAGAAAATTATTTGGCACTACGAAAAATATAAACATGACTAAAAATCTACTCCTTGTTGGCGGTTCCTACGGTATTGGATTGGAATTGGCCAAAAAGCTCTCCCAAACACACAATGTCTATGTAGCCAGCCGATCAAAAGAAGCGTTGGCAAATCTAAATGTGACCCATATCCCTTTTGATGTGCTCTCCGAAGACCTTGCACAACAACAATTACCCGATCAATTGCATGGATTTGTATATTGCCCGGGAAGCATCAATCTAAAACCATTTAAAATGATGGATTTGGATACCTTTCGAACTGACATGGAATTAAACTTCTTTGGAATGGTAAAAACTGTGAAGGCCATTGTTAACCGTATGGCAGAAGGTTCTGGTATGGTATTTTTCAGTACGGTGGCCGTAGGAACAGGAATGCCGTTTCATACCAGCGTGGCCGCTGCGAAAGGGGCCATTGAAGGCTATGCACGGGCCATGGCCGCGGAATATGCACCAAAATTACGCGTGAACGTGATTGCTCCTTCGTTAGTGGACACTCCCTTATCGGAACGTTTGTTGAGCAATGACAAAAAACGTGAAATGATGGCTGATCGACATCCTTTAAAAAGAGTGGGCTCTGCTACAGATATTGCCAATGCAGCTGCATTTTTACTCGATTCAGAAAACTCTTGGATCACAGGGCAGATTGTTGGTGTTGATGGAGGCATGTCTAGTTTAAACGTGCATTAATGAAGGATAAAATCACTGTTTTTTGGTTTCGTAGGGATTTACGCTTGGATGATAATGTGGGCCTTTATCAGGCTCTTAAATCTGATTATACTGTGTTGCCCATCTTTATATTCGACACTGAAATTCTGGAAAACCTGCCCAAAAATGACGCTCGGCTAACTTTTATCCATCAGTGTATACAAAAATTACACACCAAGCTCCAGACCAACCATGGTAGCGGAATTGCCCAATACAAAGGCAAACCCAATGTCGTTTTTGAACAATTGATGGAGCAATACGATATCCAATCCGTGTATACCAACCACGATTACGAGCCCTATGCCAAAGAACGGGATCAACAGGTACTGGAGCAACTGGCCCAGTCAAACATCTCTTTCAAAACCTTTAAAGACCAGGTCATATTTGAAAAGGACGAGGTGGTGAAAAATGATGGTGATCCCTACGTGGTCTATACACCTTATATGAAGAAATGGAAGGAAAATTTCAACCCTTCCGTCCACTTGGTTGACTATGATACGCTGGCATTGTTGGACTCCAACTTGTTCCAATCCAAAACGTTGCCCACCATAAGACTGGAAGACCTGGGTTTTGAAACCTCGGATATTACGATTCCGGATTTTGATGTTTCGGCCGATTTGGTCAGAAATTATGGGGATACCCGCGATTATCCAGCATTGGACTACGGAACATCCCATTTGGGACCTCATCTGCGGTTCGGTACCGTTTCTATCAGGAAAATGGTGAAAAAGGCCATTGGTTCCAAAAAAGAAACGTTTTGGAACGAATTGATCTGGCGTGAATTCTTCATGCAAATTTTATGGCATTATCCCCACACTGTGAGCAAAGCCTTCAAACCGAAGTACGACCGTATTCAATGGCGGAACAATGAGGAGGAGTTTGAGCGCTGGAAAAATGGACAGACCGGTTATGCCCTTGTGGATGCCGGAATGCGGGAGCTGAATGCCACTGGGTACATGCACAATCGTGTACGCATGTTGGTGGCCAGTTTTTTGTGCAAGCATTTGCTGATCGATTGGCGCTGGGGCGAAGCCTATTTTGCCGAAAAATTATTGGATTATGAAATGGCGAGCAATGTGGGCAATTGGCAATGGGCCGCGGGCAGTGGCGTGGATGCTGCGCCTTATTTTAGGATATTCAATCCTATGACCCAAGTTGAAAAATTTGACAAGGATCGAAAATATATCAACAAATGGGTACCTGAACTTCAAGAGCTTACCTATCCCTCCCCTATTGTTGACCACAAAAAGGCCAGGGAAAGATGCCTAAACACCTACAAAGAGGCCGTTGGTTGATGCTTTTTCAGTAATTTTAGTTCCCATTGAAAATCGAAGGCTGCTATATACAGGCCATATTTCAATGTGAAACGGTACTAACTAACTTTAAACCAACACAATGAAAAGATTATCGACCCTCTTGCTTTTAGGGCTGCTATCCCTCAATGGTATGGCTCAGAAGATGACAAAGGACAAAAAGGAAGTCATCGCCTCCGTTGAAAAGCACAAAGAAAAACTAATACAACTGAGTGATTCCATTTGGGCCTTGGCCGAAACCGCTTTTGAGGAATCCGGTTCGTCCAAACTGTTGGCCGATTATGCCGAGCAAAACGGAATGACCGTGACTCGGGGCGTGGCCAATATCCCAACTGCTTTTATTGCTACTTATGGATCTGGAAAACCTGTGATCAGCGTTTTGGGTGAATTCGATGCGCTACCCGGACTATCGCAAAACACGACCCCTACCAAAGACCCACGAATCGATGGTGCACCGGGCCATGGTTGCGGACACAATATGTTCGGTGCGGCCAGTTTAGGTGCCGCCATTGCCATAAAAGAACAAATCGAAGCCGGAAACATTAAAGGAACCGTAAAGTTTTTTGGAACTCCTGCAGAGGAAAAATTCTTTGGCAAAGTATGGATGGTGGAAGCAGGTCTTTGGGACGACGTGGATGTGAACGTAAGCTGGCATCCATCTGCCGAAATTGAAGCCGATGTGCAAAGCGGACTTGCCTTGGTTGATTTCATCGTTGAGTTTTATGGACAGGCTGCCCATGCATCTGCGGACCCTTGGAACGGTAGAAGTGCTTCCGATGCGCTTGAACTCTACACTACCGGTATCAATTACTATAGGGAACACATTATGCCCACCTCCCGTATCCATTATCACATTCAGGATGGTGGACAAGTGGTGAACGTTGTGCCGGATTATGCCCGTTTGTGGGTCAGGGTCCGTGATCCCAAACGAAAAGTGATGTTGCCCACCTATGAGCGTGTAAAGGCCATGGCCGAAGGTGCTGCCATCATGGCCAATGTGGATTACAAAATCTCATTGGTCTCGGGTATTTATGAAACTTTGGTGAACCGGGCCGGGGGCGAAATCATGCAGAACAACCTCGAACTATTGGGTCCGATCACCTATACCGAAGAAGAAACCACTTTTGGAAAGGCCATTCAAAAGGCTACTGGAAAACCCGAAGTAGGAATGGACGGAGAAGTGCATCCCTTAAAAGAAACTGAAGATTTGCCCGGAGGTGGATCTACCGACGTTGGTGATGTGAGCTGGAACGTACCCAACATCAATTTGGGTGTGACCGTTGCACCCAAAGGAACGCCCTGGCATTCATGGGCTGTTGTGGCCTGTGGCGGCATGAGCATTGGCCACAAAGGAATGATCCATGCAGCCAAAGCCATGGGGATGACCATGTTCGACCTATTCGATGATGCCAAATTGGTGGAAAAAGTAAAAGAAGAATATAAAACCAGAAAAGGGGATGAAAAGTATGAGGCCATGATTGATGGCCCACCACCCATCCCTGGTAAAAATTAATGTATTTGAAGAGCCTGCCCGTGAAGCAGGCTCTTTTATTTCTGCCGAACTTTGACGAAATTGCATAACCAATTTTAGCAGCAAAAATCAATGTAAAATGGATAACCCCATACTTCAAATTTTCCGGTTGGGCACGCCCTGGCAAACCCAAGATCCTTTCCTGTTCAGTGTGTATCACTTGGACCATTTTCCAAAAGGCAATGGCGACATGGGTCCAGATTCCACTCTTTTGAAGGGCCGGAATTTGGGCAGCGACTTTGATCCTTCCCAAAAATGGCGGATGTACCATGGCCAAAGTATTCCGGGATTCCCGTACCATCCCCACCGAGGTTTTGAAACCATCACCATTGTAAACAAAGGCTATTGTGATCATTCGGATTCGTTGGGAGCTGCCGGACGATTTGGGGAAGGCGATGTGCAGTGGATGACCGCTGGCAGGGGTGTACAACATTCTGAAATGTTTCCCTTGCTCAAGGATACGGAGGAAAATCCCTTGGAGTTGTTCCAGATTTGGTTGAATTTACCGAAGAAGAGCAAGTTTGTGGAACCCCATTTTAAAATGCTATGGCACGAGGATATTCCGATTGTTGAAGAAGAAAACGCCAAAATAAAAGTGGTGGCCGGGAAGTATAGGGATACGGAAGCACTGTCACCTGCCCCTGATTCATGGGCCGCAGACCCCGAAAATGAGGTGGCCGTTTGGAACATGCACATTGCGCCAAATTCAGAATATGTTTTGCCCAAAGGTTCGGCTGGAATTAACAGGACCCTTTATTTTTATGAGGGCAATCCCCTCCAAATTAAAGGCAAAACCATCGAATCCGGATATGGTATTGCCTTAGACCCAACCCAAGAAGTTTCTTTAAAAACAGGTGATTCAGTTGCCCATTTTATGTTGTTACAGGGCAAACCCATAGCTGAGCCGGTTGCGAAATACGGCCCATTTGTAATGAACACCGAAGAAGAAATTCACAAGGCAATGGAAGAATACAGGCTCACCCAATTTGGGGGATGGCCCTGGCCCTATCCCGACCATGTCCATGACAAAGATAAAGGCCGCTTTGCCTTGTATCCTGATGGTAAACTGGTGGAGAAAAGTTAATCAATCACCCGAGTCATTTCGAGAAATTAGTACTACTGCATCTAAAGCACAAAAATGGGCTACCATGCCTATGCAATGTACCTAAACTGTTATAAATGATTGATTTTTAGTTAAAATATTGGTGAATTATAACAAATTGGTTTCCAAAAAGTAATAAATTGGGTTACCAACCTATGATTCAATGAAACCAATCTCATCCTTTATCCTCCTAGTAAGTGTCCTCCTGTGCAACTTTATTAGTTTTGGTCAAGCCCATATAGTGGACAGTCTGCAAAACTTGATGGCAACGGCAAATGATACCACCCAGATTAATTTATTGCGAAAAATGGGTATCTATTCCCGTTCTGTGAGCAAGGAAGATGCCGTTGAATATGGTCTTAAAAGTTTGGAGAAAGCTAGAGAAATTGGTTTTGTGGCTGGTGAGATCAAAGCGCTATACGTTCTTGGCGCCACTTACGGCATGACTGATGACTATGTGGAATCCCTCAGCTATCTAAATCAATGCTTGGACCTTGCGTTGAAAAATAATGATTTTTACTATGTTCAAAGTGTTTACAATGGAATGGGAATCGTTTATAAACGGATTGGTGATTATCCCAAAAGTCAAGAATATTATTTGAAAGGGCTAGAACTTTATGATTCATTGGGGATAACAAAAGGAAATTCATCTGTTTACATGAATCTTGGTGTTTTATACGATTTAATGAATGAGGATGAGAAAGCAAAAAAGAGCTATGAAAAAGTCTTGGAAGTTTACGAAGGTGACAATCGTGAGGATATGGAACATAAGGTAAACTTAAATTTGGGTGTTTTATATCTTAAAAATGATAGTTACAATGAAGCCTTGGAGAAGTTTTTACCGTTGGTCGATTATTTCAAATCTGTTGATGATAAATGGGATCTATGCATTGTATACGGGAATATTGGTAACTGTTATATTCCTTTAAACCAGTTGGAACTTGCACAGGAGTATCTTCTCAAATCCTTGGAAATTGCTAAACAAATGTCCTTACAACAGGAAATAAACGTTGCTTATCAGAACTTGGCCAAGCTTGAATTCAAAAGGAGGAATTATAGCAAAGCCATCGAATATTCCAAGAAAAATTTGGAATCCCTTGATCTCATTGGTCAAACAGCACAAAAAAAGGAGGGACATTTCCAAGCCTATGAAATCTATGAGGCCATGGGCCAATATCCTAAGGCAATCGAACACCTAAAACAATCCATGGCATATAAGGATAGCCTGCTAAATGAAACTAAAATCAAGGAAATCCAAAGTTTACAAATCAAACATGAGGTATACATTAAGGATAAAGAGTTAAAAGAGAACCAACTACAAATGGCATTGCTCAGTTCCGATATTGAGGCGAACAACAAACGGATTGTTTACTTATCCTTGATCACAGCACTATTATTGATCTCTGCCGGACTTTTGTTTTTTGGTTTGCGGAACAAAATAAAATCGAACAGGGAACTCCACGAAAAAACAGTACTGATCTCGGAACAAAAAGAACTCATCGGACAAATGAACCAAGAATTGGAAAAACGGATGCTACGTGCCCAAATGAATCCGCATTTCATTTTCAATTCCCTCAATTCCATTCAGTATCTCATCAATACGGACGATAAGAAGAATGCGTTAAAATACCTGTCCAAGTTTGCCAAATTATTACGCCAGGTGCTGGAAAGCTCCATCAATATCAACCTTTCATTAAAAGAAGAGATCCAACTTTTAAAGATTTATGTAGAACTGGAAAGTCTTCGGTTCGATAATAGTTTTAAGTACACCTTTACCGTGGACAAAAATTTGGATGTAGAGGAATATGAGGTCCCCATGTTATTGGTGCAACCCTATATTGAAAATGCGATCATCCACGGATTGATGCCCAAAGAAGGTGAGAAAAAGTTAAAAATAATCTTTAATGATAAGGACGAATATATCGAGTGCATCATTGAAGATAATGGGGTTGGAATAACCCAGAAATCGGAGGGAACAACTATACAGAGACCATCAAGGGGCATGTCCATTACCGCCAAACGCATTGAGATGCTCAAACGGTTCTCCGATCAGGAACTGGTAACTATCGAGAATCTGGAAAACGGCACACGTGTTACCATCCTCATCCCGAAAAACCATTAACAATTCCTACTAAACCCTCACGATATTGGCACCAATGGCCCTTAAACGCTCATCGATGTTCTCGTAACCGCGATCTATTTGCTCAATGTTATGAATGGTCGAAGTACCTTTTGCCGAAAGCGCCGCAATCAACAGGGAAACTCCTGCCCTAATATCGGGCGACACCATTGTCGTTGCTTTCAAAGTGGATTTAAAATCATGACCGATAACCGTAGCTCTATGGGGATCACAAAGTATGATCTTGGCGCCCATGTCAATCAATTTATCCACAAAGAACAAGCGGCTCTCAAACATTTTTTGGTGAATGAGTACTTCTCCCTTCGCCTGTGTGGCCACAACCAAAATAATGCTCAATAGATCGGGGGTCAATCCTGGCCAAGGCGCATCGGCAATGGTCAAAATAGATCCGTCAATAAAATTTTGAATCTGATACCCTTTCTCGTGTTTGGGAATAAAAATATCGTCATCCCTTCGCTCAATGGTGATGCCCAATTTTCCGAAAACTGTGGGAATCTGCCCTAAATCGTTCCAACTCACATTTTTGATGGTAAGTTCACTTCGGGTCATGGCGGCCAAACCGATCCAGCTACCAATCTCGATCATATCGGGCAACATGGTGTGTTCTGTACCACCTAGTTTATCTACACCCTCAATGGTCAACAGGTTGGAGCCAATACCTGAAATTTTTGCGCCCATCCGGTTCAACATCTTGCAGAGTTGTTGCAAATAGGGCTCACAGGCTGCATTGTAGATGGTAGTGGTGCCTTCGGCCAAAACTGCTGCCATAACTATATTGGCGGTTCCAGTAACCGATGCCTCGTCCAACAGCATGTAAGTGCCTTTCAACTTTTCCGCTTCCACACCATAAAAATGCTCTTCACGATTGTATCGGAATTTGGCACCCAGTTTTATGAATCCTTCAAAATGGGTGTCCAATCTTCGTCGGCCAATTTTATCACCGCCCGGTTTGGGGATATAACCCTTGCCAAATCGGGCCAACAAAGGACCCACCAACATAATGGAACCGCGAAGTGCCCTGCCATCTTCCTTGAATTTGGGCGATTGTAGATATTCCAAATTGATATCGTCCGATTTGAACGTATAGGAACCTTTCCCTTTTTTCTGGATCTTCACACCCAAATCTTCGAGTAAGGCAATCAACTTGTTCACATCAACTATGTCGGGAATGTTGTTGATCGTTATTTTTTCTTCTGAAAGTAATACGGAACAAAGAATCTGTAATGCCTCGTTCTTTGCTCCTTGGGGTGTTATCTCACCATGTAGTTGTTGGCCACCCTCTATTCGAAATGTACCCATGTACTATTTTGGATTTTAATAGCGCTTTTTACGATTGCGTTGGCCCTTTTTATTTCCGCTACTTCCGCCACTTCTATTGGACTTGGCTTGTCTGTTTTTAAGGAATTGTCCACTTTCGGTCAAATTTTCACCGTCGCTGGCCAAATCGATCTCACCATTGCTCATTTCCTTTAGGTGTCCAAAAATGACGCTGTCTTCCACTGTATCCTTGTTCCACGTTAAATAGCATTTTTTCATGTGGTTGGCAATGGCATACTCCAATCCGGAGCGCATATCACCTTTGTCCCAACTTACGGCCACATCTATCATCCGTTTTATGTTGTTCCCGTAAAAACGGTATTTGGGATGATTTTGGGGGTAGTCCAATGGTTCTGGACGCTGTTGCAAAACCTCCTTGGAAGTAATGGGGAATGGGGAGTCCACATCCAACTTAAAGTCGGACATAATGAACAATTGGTCCCATAATTTGTGCTGAAAATCAGGCACATCGCGCAAGTGGGGCTGCAAATTTCCCATGACACTGATGATGGCCTTGGCCACTTTATTCCGTTCTTCCCGGTCCTCAATGGCTACGGCTTGGTCCACCATCTTTTGAAAATGACGACCATATTCGGGAATATGGAGCTTTGCACGCTCTGTATTGTATTCTAGGTTCTCTACTAAGTTCAAATTAAATGTCTTAAGATTTATGTTAATCGGGAAGTCCAGTAAATTAACGCTTGCAAAATAATAAAATTATGGCAAACCTTGCCTAAAGTGATATTACCCCTTCCACCACTGAAACTTCTTTGTATTTCATGATCACCTCGTCGGGATGACTCAGATTGACGGTGATGGAAATGCTGGTATACGTTCCCTTTTTAGATTGTTTGGTCTCTATTACAGCACCTGTATTATCAAAAATATCATGGATTTGGGCAATGCGGTCTTCATCAGTTGGAACAATAAATTTATAGAGGTAATCGGATGGCCAACTGGTGTTTTCCAGTAATTTTTCCCTCAACCTTTCATAAAACTCTTCCGTGTTATCCTTCTCCATGCCATTAGTTTTTACAAATATAGGCCATCCCTCCCAATTTTTTTTCCTTATTCCTATTTCATTACTTTGCACAGCTAATTTATTCTACTTGGGCAAGCAAAAAGTTGTGATTACCGGGGCACCGGGAACGGGCAAAACCTCCATCGTAAATGGTTTGGAGCGTAAGGGCTTCCATTGTTTTCATGAAATCATCCGTGATATGACCTCGAAAGCAAAACTGGAAGGTGAATCCCATGCCCATATCAGTAACCCATTGGTTTTTGTGGATGATGCCCTTCAGTTCAACAAAGACCTGCTGTACGGCAGAACGGAACATTATAAAAAAGCGTTGCAAACCAAGGAACCCATCAGCTTTTTTGATAGGGGAATTCCAGATGTACTTGCCTATATGGATTTTTTTGGGCAGCGCTATGACAGGGAATTTATTGAACCCTGTGAAAACCACAGGTACGATTTGGTTTTTATGGTTCCGCCATGGGCAGAAATCTATGTTTCGGACAACGAACGCTTGGAGTCGTTTGAAGAGGCGGTACACCTGCACCATGCCCTAATGAATACCTATACCCAATTTGGCTATAACCCCATCGAAGTGCCAAAAGATGCAGTCCAGAAAAGGATTGATTTTATCTTGGAAACCATTAATACGTTTTAGTGCAAGAGACACAGGCTATTTTACAGCAATATTGGGGTCATGACAACTTTAGGGGGTCCCAAAGCTCCATTATTGAAAGTGTACTATCCGGTAAGGATGTACTTGCACTGATGCCCACTGGGGGTGGCAAGTCCATTTGCTATCAAGTTCCGGCCATGGCCCAAGAAGGGCTTTGTATTGTTGTTTCACCATTGGTGGCATTGATACAGGACCAGGTAAACCAATTAAAAAACAAGGGCATAAAGGCCATTGCACTTACTGGTGGCATTCCCTTTGACGAACTCAACGATTTGCTGGACAACTGCCTGTATGGCAACTATAAATTTTTGTACCTATCCCCTGAACGATTGCAACAACCCCTGATCCAGGAGCGGATTCAGGAAATGAACGTCAACTTGATCGCCATTGACGAGGCACATTGTATTTCGCAATGGGGAAACGATTTTAGACCTGCCTATTTACAATGCGCCATTTTGAAGGAACTTGTGCCCCAGGTTCCGATGATCGCCCTTACAGCAACCGCCACACCCAGGGTTGTGGACGATATTGCCCAAAACCTGAAATTGTCCCCGGTTAAAATTTTTAAGGATTCCTTTTCCCGATCCAATATTGCATTTATCGTAAAACGTACCGAGGACAAACTTTTTCAGTTGAAGAACAACATTGGCAAGGTACCGGGGAGTTCCATTGTTTATGTACGATCACGAAAAATGTCCGTTTCACTTTCCAAGTTTTTGAATGAAAATGGATTTTCCGCCGCCCATTTTCATGGTGGTATGACCAAATCCGAGAAAGAAGACAAGCTCAACCTTTGGTTGTACGGCACCATCCAGACCATGGTGGCCACCAACGCATTTGGAATGGGCGTGGACAAGCCGGATGTACGGTTTGTGGTCCATTATCAAATACCCGATAGCTTGGAAAGCTATTATCAAGAAGCTGGAAGGGCCGGCAGGGACGGAAAGCCATCGATTGCAATGGTATTGACCTCGGAGGAGGACAAGCAAAGGGCACGTCAACAATTTTTGGCGGCTTTGCCCGATGTTGCCTTTGTCAAAAAAGTGTACTCCAACCTGAACAATTACTTTCAGGTTTCCTATGGTGAATTGGTCATGGAACCCATGGCCTTTAAATTCAATGCATTTTGCAAACGCTATGAACTGGAACCGAATTTGGCCTTTAATGCCCTTCGAATCTTAGATCAAAATTCCGTTCTGTCGCTGTCGGAACAATTTCAGGAGAAGACTACCTTGCAATTTGTAGCATCAAAAGCGGCAATTTTTCAATATTTGGAAAAAAACAGAAAATCGGTGCCAATCATCCAAACGGTATTGCGCACCTATGGGGGCATCACCGATTATGAAACAAAAATCGACCTTTCCCTGCTCCATCGGAAAACGGGGATGAGGGAAACCCAACTCAAGGAAATTTTTCAACAGTTGGCCAATGATGGTATTGTCAATTACCATAATCAATCCAGCGATCTTGAAATCCATTTTTTGGTGCCTCGGGAAGATGATGTCACCATTAATGTATTTGCCAAAAAGGTAAAGGAACTCAATGCGGTAAAACAATACAACTTGGAAGCCATGTTGGGCTACATTGAAAACAACAAGGAATGTAGAAGCCGATACCTATTAAAATATTTTGGGGAGGATACCCACGAAAACTGTGGTACGTGCGATATTTGTACCGCCAAGGGCAAGCGAACCTCTCCCCATCAGTTGGAGGAACGTATTTTGGAATTGCTTGACCTAGGGCCGCATTCATCCCGAAAGTTGGAAAGTGCCACCGGAGCGGATGAAAAAGAATTGTTGAAAGCGCTTCAATTTCTGTTGGAAGATGGAAAGGTCCAACTAAATTTCAAAAATGAATATGTCAAAAAATAATACGTTGCGAATTGTTTTCATGGGTACCCCGGACTTTGCCGTGGGCACCTTAAAGAAGATTTTGGAGGCCTATTTTGAGGTGGTCGGGGTAATCACCGCACCGGACCGCCCTGCAGGCAGAGGAAGAAAAGTACAGGAATCCGCTGTTAAACAATTTGCAGTTCAACAGCAATTGAAGGTTTTGCAACCCACCAATCTTAAGGATGGGGAATTTTTGAAGGTATTAAAATCCCTTAATGCCAATCTGCAGATAGTGGTTGCCTTTCGTATGTTGCCCAAAGTGGTATGGCAAATGCCAGCCTTGGGCACCTTTAACCTCCATGCCTCCCTCCTTCCGCAATACCGCGGAGCGGCACCCATCAATTGGGCCATCATAAACGGAGAGACCGAAACAGGGGTTACTACGTTTTTTATTGATGAGAAAATAGATACCGGTACTATTATCCTGCAACAGAAAGTGCCGATTACACCTGAGGACAATGCCGGCACCCTTCATGACCGTTTGATGGAAACCGGGGCGTCCTTAGTGGTGGAGACTTGCCAACGAATAGCCAATGGAACAGTCGATTTAAAAAAACAGGATGAAAGTGTTGCTTTAAAATCAGCACCAAAAATCCATAAGGAGACTTGTGAGATCGATTGGAGCAGATCAATAAACGACATCCATAATTTGGTTCGGGGCCTAAGTCCCTACCCAGGGGCATGGTCTACCTTGTTCAATGGCGACAAGGAGGAACAGGTCAAGATTTTTGCCACCCAACCCGAAAACGGAACCCACAACTACAACGTTGGAAAACTATTGGTGGACAAAAAATCGATTAAAGTGGCGGTCAAAGAGGGCTACATTCAATTGCTGGAATTACAACTTCCGGGCAAACGGCGCATGAAGGTAACGGAAGTTTTGAACGGATTAAAACTTGAGGAGGACGCCCATCTTCGCTAATCCCTTGCTATGAGTGGGCTGGCAAAATCTTGTCATTTTTTTCCGACTTTATCAACAAACGTTTGAAGTTATCAACAAAAAGCCCTATTTCCCTAGGTTTTACTTGCGTTACTGGCAAATCCGTATAAATTTGTTCAGCATTAAAATTATTTTAACAACAATTAATTTAATTCCATTATGAACAAAACAGAATTAATCGATGCTATGGCAGCTGATGCTGGCATCACTAAGGCAGCAGCAAAAAAAGCATTGGAATCTTTCTTGGGAAATGTAGAGGGATCACTTAAAAAAGGAAACAGAGTTTCCTTGGTAGGTTTTGGTTCTTGGTCAGTTTCCAAAAGAAGTGCCAGAGAAGGTAGAAACCCTCAAACTGGTAAGACCATCAAGATCGCTGCCAAGAACGTTGTAAAGTTCAAAGCAGGAGCTGAATTGAGCGGTGCTGTAAACTAATCAATTACCTTTTGAATATACAAAGGCACTTCCCACAAGGAAGTGCTTTTTTGTTTTAAGGGTTTTGGTTTTATGGGAAATATTGTATATTATGTTAAATTTAAAACAGGGGTCCTATGAAAATGGTGAGCCATAAGCCAAAGAAGGGGAAATTGCTTGTTGCGGAACCATCGCTCACAGGGGATGTTTCCTTCAACCGTTCGGTGGTACTTTTGGCAGAACATAATGAGGAAGGTTCTGTTGGGTTTATTTTGAACAAACCTCTGGACTATACCATTTGCGATCTTGTTTCCGATATCACCATTCCTTTCCAAGTGTTCAATGGTGGACCTGTAGAGCAGGACAATCTTTACTTTATTCACACAGTGCCCCACCTCATTGAAAACAGTGTGGAGATTGCCGACGGCATTTTTTGGGGCGGCAACTTTGAAAAAACCGTGGAACTCATCAACAGTGGCACCATAACCGAGGAAGACATTCGATTCTTCTTGGGCTATTCCGGATGGGGATCCCAACAATTGGACCAAGAGCTTTCTTCCCGATCCTGGGTGGTGATCAAAAACCAGTACGAAAGCAATTTGTTGCAAAAATCTTCCTCCGCCTTTTGGAAAGAAAATATGGTGGAATTGGGCGGTGATTACCTTTTATGGTCCAATGCCCCGGAAAATCCTTCGCTCAATTAGTAGACGATAATCGGGCCTTTGCATTTAATTTGGCCAGTAATCCCTTGGCAATGGCATTGCCGAATTCCTTTTTCCGGTATTTAGTGATGGATTGAATCCCAGCAATACTGTTGGTCAAAAACAGTTCATCGGCTTTCTGCAGTTCAAAAGGGGAAACGGACGCTTCCAACAATTCCAAATCTTCAGAAGCATCAATAATTTCCATCAATTTTTTCCGAACAATGCCATCCAAACACCCATCACTTAACGGAGCTGTTTTTATCTGTTTACCGTTGACTACAAAAAGATTTCCGTTTATGGCCTCAACCACATTTTTGTCCGTATTCACCAAAAGACAATTGGCATAGCCGTTTTCTTGGGCATATACCCCGGCAACCACGTGCAGCAATTTGTTGGAGGTCTTTAAGTTGGAGAGCATATCCTTGCTCACATAAAAATCCTTGAACAATTCCACCTCATAGGCTTCTTCCTTCGCCAGATAGAATGGGGATTCCAGCGGTGTTGTTTCAATAAGATAGGAAACATTGTTTGTGGCCGGGGCGTACAATCCGCCATCATTTCTGAAAACGGTCAGCCGAACACGAAAAGCATCCCCTTCGGCCGTATTCTCCATTGTTGTCCGTTTGATTTCCTCTTCCAAAAATTCCAAGGTAAATTCCATGGGTATCTCCATACGAAGAATACGCATACTGGCCATGAGCCTAAAATAATGGTCTTCCCAAAAGAAAAGGGTGCCATTTACGTAGCGCATGGTCTCAAAAACGGCATCGCCATATTTGAGTCCACGGTTGTTGTGGGTTAGGATTGCGGTATCGTTGGTAAAGAAATTGCCATTAAAGTTGACCATGTATCTCGCCTTGAAAAATCAGGGCCAAATATACGGCTTAGCTGGGAATTGAACCTAGGTGGACCCCAATACTTGCTTTAGGTCGGAAACTTGGTTCTCCCAAAGCATTTTGGCTTCATCCACTTCGTCCTCCTCGGCAAAATCCGTTATGAACAAGGAAACATCCTTGGTAATTTCATCCACAATAATGCGCATTTCAAAAAAGGAAGCGTCCTCATTTTCCTCCCACGCAAACTTCACAAATTCCTCACTCTTGCGTTTTAGCATTTTAGCCCGTTCCTCTGAACCATCCCATATAAAGGTGAACATCTCACCTCTGGAATTCACATTATCGGCGTACCATTCGGAAAGTCCGGATGGTGTGGAAATATATTGGTAAAGCAACTGAGGCGAAGCATGGATGACAAACTCCATTTCGAATTTTACCTTATCACTCATTAGTTCGTTCGATTTATCCTTTCAACATTTGATATAGTTTGGGAAGATAAAAAAATAAATATCAAATAATAAATTAATCCTGAATTTTGATTCAGCAAAAATTAAAGTATATATTTGCACCCGCAAAATATGCCCATGGCGAGGTAGCTCAGCTGGTTAGAGCGTCGGATTCATAACCCGGAGGCCGGGGGTTCAAGTCCCCCTCTCGCTACACAAAACAAAGCCGTTTAACTGCCTGCAGTTGAATGGCTTTTTAGCTTTTCCGCGTTTTTTTTTCCTACCTTCAAGGTATTAAATCAACCTTCATATGAATTACTTCAAAAAATTAGGAGCCGCCAACCTATTGATGCTGGCTTTGTGTGCGTTGATCATTCTTGTGGCGGAATACCTTTTTCTTAATGGCGACAAAGAACATGGGCTTTTTATTGGCCTCTGGGCACCCACCCTTTTAGGTGTCATGATTTACTTAAAACTGGTGGACAATGACAGCAAATGATATCGTTTTTTGGTTTTCAATCGTTGTTTTCTTGCTGGTTGCCCTCTGGGCGATATTGATGATACGAGCCTACAATAATAAATAGACTGAATTGATTTCGGATTTGCACGCTTCTTTTTGGTTTGTTTCATGTGGTGATCATCAAATTATACCTTATTTTTAGGTTGCCATGAAGAACACGATTTCCGAACGCGTTGCCGATTTTCTCAAAAGTTTCCCCCCTTTCAATGCATTGGACTCCAAACAATTGGATATTCTGTCCATGGAAGTGGTGATTCTTCATAAAGAGAACAATGCCATTGTATTTACAGAAAAGGAAGCGCCGCATGAACATTTTTATGTGGTGAACAAAGGGGCCATTGCCCTAACCAAAAAAGGCTCCTCCCAAATTCTGGATATTTGTGATGAAGGGGACGTTTTTGGCCTTCGCCCACTATTGGCCCATGAAAGCTATAAACTGGAAGCCCGAGCGCATGAAGAGACCATTTTATATGCCGTACCCATAAAGCATTTTAAACCCTTGGCCCTGGAAAACAAACGGGTGGGCAATTTTTTGATCGAAAGTTTTGCCTCCAATACCCGTAACCCCTACTCCATAAAGCATCGTGGCAAACTGTACGGGTCTGGTGACACCGCTGAAAAATTGGATCCCAAAATATTGGACCTGCAGCCGATAAGTTATTCCACCGACCTCATTACCTGTACCGAAGGGACCAAGATCATGAATTTGGCCACCACCATGGCAAAAAACAATGTGAGCTGTATCTTGGTGATCAAGGATGGACTTCCCGTTGGTATCATAACCGATAAGGATTTACGAAAAAAAGTGGCTACAGGGGAATGTCCCATTACCGAACCGGCCAAGACCATTATGTCGTCACCCATAATCACCTACCCATCCGAACTTACTTTGGCACAGGCACAAATGGCCATGATGAAAAGCAATATTAGCCATTTGATACTTACCGAAGATGGTACCCCCGATGCCCCAGCGGTAGGGTTGCTTTCCAAACACGATGTAATGGTGGCCCTTGGCAATAATCCAGCTGTACTTCTGCGTGCCATAAAAAGGGCCATTGATGCAAAGGCGCTACGAAAGATACGACATGGCATCATGAATCTGTTGCAGGGCTATTTGGACCAGAACATTCCCATTGGATTGGTTTCCAAGATCATTTCGGAGCTTAACGATGCCTCTACCAAACGGGTTATCGAACTTTCCCTTCAACAAATGCCATCGGAGCCCCCGGTGCCCTTCACTTGGTTGACATTGGGAAGTCAAGGACGTGGGGAACAACTGTTGAACACCGACCAGGATAATGCTATCCTTTTTGCGGATGTTCCAGCAGATGAATTGGAACAAACGAGATATTATTTTTTAAAATTGGCAAGTCTAATTTCTACCGACTTGAACACCATCGGCTTTGAATATTGTCCGGCCGAGATGATGGCATCCAACCCAGCGTGGTGCCATAGTTTGTCGGAATGGAAGGAAGTCACCGGCAGATGGATCAACAATCCCGGACCCGATGAAATTTTATTGTCCTCCATTTTCTTTGACTACAACATCACTTATGGAGATCGTACACTGGCGGATGAACTGTCGCACAGCATTTTTGACCACGCCAGAATGTTTCCACAATTTTTGACACATTTGGCGGGCGGGGCTTTGCAAAACCCTTCTCCTTCAGGATTTTTCAGGGATTTTTTGGTGGAACAGGATGGGGAGCACAAAGATTTCTTCGATCTAAAGTTGCGAGCCCTAATGCCCATTATAGATGCAGCGCGTGTACTCATACTTTCCCATTCCATCAAATCGATCAACAACACGGCCGAACGTTATGAAAAACTGGCTGAACTGGAGCCCAATAACAAAGAATTGTTCCAAGCCTGTTCGTATGCCAGCAAAGCCCTTCTGAAATTCAGGACCAAACAGGGTATGTTGCACAACGATTCTGGTCGTTATATTGAACTGCAGCGGTTGAACAAGGAAGAGAAAATAAAGTTGAAACGAACCTTTAAGACCATCAAGGAAATCCAATCCCTGATCGAAATACGGTTTCAAGTCAAAAACCTGATTCGCTAATGTGGCTTTTTGGTAAAAAGAAGCAATTGGAACTCCCAGATTTCTGGTGGGAGTATGAGGCGCATTTCCAACAAAAGCTTCCTGAAGACATCAAGGAAAATGTATTTGTCGCCCTCGATACGGAAACCACCGGTTTTAGTTTGACCAAAGACCGTATGCTCTGCATTGGTGCCCTAAAATTGATGGACAACAGTATTGCGGTAAAGGACATTTTTGAGGTTTATATTGAGCAGGAACATTATAACGCTGAAAGTGCCCCGATTCATGGTATTTTAAAACGATCGCGAAGAAACAAAGTGGAAGAACTGGATGCGCTGAAGCAATTTTTGGTATACGCAAAGAATTACATTTTGGTAGGGCACCATGTGAAGTTTGATGTAAATATGATCAATGCCGCCCTGCAAAGGAACGGACTCCCTAAATTAAAAAACGAGACCTTGGATACCGAACTGCTGTACAAGCGCACACTATTGGTATCGAGTGTGGTTGAACGTAAAGAACGGTTCACGCTTGATGATTTGGCCGAAAAGTTCAGTATTTCCAAAAAAGATAGGCACACAGCGCTGGGAGATGCCTATATAACGGCCATAGCGTTGCTCCGTATTTTGGAAAAACTGAAGCCAAAAAATATAAAGGACCTCATCAAAAGACAAGGCCCTTTAAAATTTGGTCTTTAATTAAAGACTTTCCTTCATGATGGCCTCGACCACTTCAGGGTTCAACAGTGTGGAGGTATCCCCCAAATTGCTGGTGTCCTTGGATGCGATTTTTCTCAAAATACGCCTCATGATCTTACCACTTCGAGTTTTGGGAAGACCAGGAACAAATTGGATTTTATCCAGTTTGGCAATCGGACCAATATGCTCGGTTATGAGCTGATTGATCTCCTTGGCCAGATTTTCCCGATTACGGGTTTCCCCGGTTTCCTTCAAAATGATGTATCCATACAGTGCATTCCCCTTAATGTCATGTGGGAAGCCAACAATGGCGGATTCTGCTACGGCTGGGTGTTCGTTTATGGCATCTTCTATCGGTGCTGTACCCAAGTTATGGCCAGAAACGATGATCACATCATCAACCCTACCTGTAATTCGATAGTAGCCGACTTCATCGCGCAAAGCGCCATCACCTGTAAAATATTTGCCCTCAAAGGCCGAGAAATACGTATCCTTATAACGTTGGTGATCGCCCCAAATGGTCCTGGCTATGGAAGGCCATGGGAATTTGATGCATAATCTTCCGTCCACTTGGTTCCCTTTGATCTCTTTGCCTGATTCATCCATCAATGCGGGTTGAATACCAGGCATGGGCAAGGTGGCATAAGTGGGTTTGGTCGGTGTTGAAAACGGTATTGGTGATATCAAAATGCCACCTGTTTCCGTTTGCCACCATGTATCAACAATGGGACATCGTTTATCGCCCACATGATCGTTGTACCAGTGCCAGGCTTCCTCGTTAATAGGTTCCCCAACGGTACCCAACACTTTAAGGCTGGATAAATCGTATTTGGTCACATAATCCAAATTTTCCTTTGCCAAAGCCCTAATGGCAGTTGGGGCCGTGTAAAATTGGGTTACCTTATGCTTTTGGACCACTTCCCAGAATCTTCCGAAATCCGGATAGGAAGGCACGCCTTCAAACATGACCGAAGTGGCGCCATTGGCCAATGGCCCATACACAATGTAAGAGTGTCCCGTAATCCAACCGATATCCGCCGTACACCAATAAATATCCTCCTCTTTGTACTGGAACACATTTTTGAACGTGTAGGCCGTATACACCATGTAGCCACCAGTGGTATGCACCATTCCTTTTGGCCTTCCGGTAGAGCCCGAAGTATATAGAATAAATAAGGGGTCTTCAGCCTCCATGATCTCTGGACTGCAATCCCCATAGGCTTTGTCCAACAAAGGTTGCACCCAAAGGTCACGCCCTTCTTTCATGGTTACTTCACCACCGGTTCGTTTGGTGACCAATACCTTGGTTACCCCTGGGCATTGCTCCAAGGCATCGTCCACAATGCCCTTAAGGTCTATGGTCTTGTTCCCCCTGTACGAGCCATCGGAAGTCAATACGGTTGTTGCTCCACAATCGTTGATCCGCGTGGCCAAGGCTGTTGAAGAGAATCCAGCAAAAACAACGGAGTGAACCGCACCGATTCGGGCACAGGCCAAAACAGCCACGGCCAAATCCGGTATCATGGGCAAATAAACCACTACCCTGTCACCTTTTTTTACCCCTTGATCTTTAAGTACATTGGCATATCGACAAACACGCTCGTGCAATTGCCTGTAGGTGATGTGTTCGGCCTCTTCATTGGGATCGTTGGGCTCAAAAAGAATAGCTGTCTTATCGCCCCGAATGTTCAAATGCCGATCAATACAGTTTTCCGAAATGTTCAATTGGGCACCATCAAACCATTTGATCTCGGGTTTGGTAAAATCCCAATCCAACACCGAATTCCACTTTTTTCTCCATAGGAAGTGTTCTTCTGCCACTTCTTCCCAGAATGCTTCTGGGTTCCTAACCGATTTTCGGTACACCTGGAAATATTCTTCCAAATGTTTGATATGATAATTACTCATTCAATGTTACGTTTAGTTAATTAGTTACTATGTTCTATTTTTCCATTTCAAATGCCTAGCATCTATTGAATCTATCGCATCATTTGAAACTTTACTTGATCATTTCTTCCACGTCGCTGATCACCTTTTTGATGGAAAAGGGTTTGGTCATATAACCGTCCGCTCCCATCTGCATTCCTTTTTCAATATCCTTTTCTTTACTTTTTGCAGAAAGGAACACCACTTTGGTGTCAACGAGTTCTTTGTTCTCCCGTATTCGTTTTAGGGTTTCGTACCCATCCATTTGTGGCATCATAATGTCCAACAAAATGATATTGGGTCGTTCCCGCTCTGCAATATCGAGTGCTTCGGTACCGTCCCTGGCAATGAACACTCCAAAATCCTTCTTTTTGAAAGCATACTCCAACGACATCACTATGTTGGGTTCATCATCCACTATCAATATTTTTTTCTTCATCGTTCTTCGGTAATGTAAAGACCAATCGTGCCCCTTTGTCAAATGTTTTATCGACCCAAATTTTTCCTTTGTGGCCTTCTATTATTTTTTTACAAATGGCCAACCCCAAACCACTGCCTTGGGGCTTCTTGATGTTTTGGTTCTTCGATTGATAAAATTTTTCAAAAATGAAACCCTGATCTTCCTGGGGAATCCCCCTGCCATTGTCTTCAACAACAACGGCAAAAGCACTTCCTTGATCTTTGAGATCAATTTTTATGGTTCCATTGCGTGGTTCCGTAAATTTAAGGGAATTCGATAGGAGATTCGTCAATACCTGCAAAATTCGGTCTTCGTCATAGGGAATCTCCACCTTTTCACTACCCTTGAACTTGATCTTCACCTCCTTTTTGGCCGCAATCTGTTCTACCCCTTTAATGGCCTTTTTAATGGTCTTGTTGATGTTGTGCATTCTTATATCCAACTCCGTCCTGTCATTGGACAGTTTTTCCAAATCCAGAATGTTCCGGATCAAGGTGTCCAACCTGTCGGTATCCCTATTGATGTTCTCCAAAAATTGCTTGCGAAGTTCCGTGGGCATATCTTCATCCACCAAGACTTCTGAAGCGGCTTTTATGGAGGTGACCGGCGTTTTGAGCTCGTGGGCAACCGTATCGAGGAATTCGTCCTTCATTTTATCCTGCAATCGGAGTTCCTCATTGGCATCCTTTAATTGATGGGCCATGGCCGAGAGCTGTTCCGATTTTTCGATCAACAGTTTATTGTTGGCCTTCGTCTCTTTGTTCTCTTCCAAAATGTTGAGGACTTCCACCAAACTGATCGGGGTCTCCTTGGACACCGAAGACAACAGGATTTTTGCAGAAGCACCGCCAATACTTCCTGTGAGCAGTTTCTCTGAGAAGTTGATCAATCGGGCATCCGCCTTTTCCTCTGTTTCGGCGATATTGTACTTACGGTTGAAAAGACGCAGTGCCCTGTTGGTGCGATCCTCGCCCAAAAACCGACTCAATAATCGTTTAATGTCAGCCACATACGCTTCTCCCTTCCAGATAAATGCTCCTTCTTGAAGGTTCTCATAATTTTCATGGTTCACGAACATTTCAGCATAGTTACGTTCCCTATAGTTACCTTTTGTTCGCAATGAAAAAGTAACAAAAGACAGGGTATTGGCTGCCATGCTCCACAGAAATGCATTGCTCTCCGGGGTTAAATAATCCAACCCGAACAGTTGGGCAGGTCGTAACCAAGAATACCCGAACAACCCTTCTTCCACAAACTTTACATTGGGCATGACCACTTGGCTGATGATTGGCAACAACAGCGTGTAAAACACAATGGCCAACCCGACCAAAATGCCAATTTCCGCCCCCTTCGCCGTTCCCCTTCTCCAGGTCAACCCCAAGAAAAATGAGGGTGCCAACTGGGAAATCATCACAAAGGAGATCAAACCAATTGAGTATAGGGAGAGTTGGGCCGAGAAAGTCACGTAGAAAAAATAGGCGATGATGATCAGCATAAAAATGGCCACGCGCCTTAAATTTTTGATTCGCTTTGTATTTTCTTCCGGATTGCCTTCGACCAAGGTCTTGATGAAGCCATACGGAATCACCACGTTATTGCTCACCATGGTGGAAAGGGCCAAAGTGGCCACAACAATCATGGAAATGACAGCGGTAAAGCCACCGATGAAAACCATAAGGGCCAGGGCCGTATTTCCTTCCTTAAGTGGTAACAAAAGGGAATAATAATCGTGGTTCACCCCATTGGGCAAGCCAATATTCCCTGCCCATGCAATAAAAATGACAAAAAGGTTGAAGAGCAAAAGGTACAATGGGAACAACCATATTGCCTTTTTTAGATAGCGTTCGTTGTCGTTTTCAACCACGGCCACATGAAATTGCCGAGGCAATAAGAAAATCGCAAAAAACGAGAGACAAATGGTAAACAACCAATTAAAACCGTTTTCCAAACCGCCCAGTTGGGTCAGTTGATCAAAATTGACAAAATTGGATGCCTTTTGGTACAAATCAGTTGTGCCATCGAACAATACATAGGTCACGTAAACCCCTATGACCAGAAAAAACACCAATTTTAAAATGGATTCAAAGGCTACTGTGGCAATAATTCCCTTTTTGTGTTGTGAGGTGTCCGTGGACAATGTACCATAAAAAGCAACAAATACAGCAATCAGTAAAGCAATGTAAAAAGTGGAATCGTCCAGAAAGCCGGACGACACATAGCTGTTTTCCGAAGACATGAGCGAAAAGGTTTCAGACACTGCCTTTAACTGCAAAGAAATGTATGGAATAACCGCCATTAAACAGGTTATGGTCACCAAGGCTCCCAAGGATCTATTGTTGCCATATCGCATGGAGATAAAATCCGCGATACTGGAAATCTTATGCTGTTTGGAAATGCGAATGACCTTCCGCATGATGACAATCCAAAGTGGTAGTGCAATTACAGGCCCCAAATAAATGGCCAAAAAACTGATGCCTGACCTTGATGCAATACCCACACTTCCGTAGTAGGTCCAAGCAGTACAATAGACTGCCAACGACAACGTATAGACATAGGGATTGTTCGTCCATTTGCCTCTTGGATTCTTTTCAGCAAAATAGGCCAACACAAAGAGCATGGCCAAATACATCACAATAACAAGTCCGATTGCGTAATTACTCATAGAACTTTCTTAAAATGATGTACGCCAGTACGATGGCAACCAACCACGTTAAGAAAAGGAAAACATAAAGCACTGGAAAACCCATGAATTGGGTATCACCATCAAAAATGGTTATAAAGGGAACGTTCCATAAAAAAAATAGAACAATCGAAATTACAATCAGCTTCTGTTGATGCCTTTTCTTCATTTTTCAGTGATTCGTTGGCTCTTCAATTTACAAAAAACGGTGCGGAAATTTAATCCCGCACCGCTTATCACAACCAACTAAATTAATGTGCCGATGCTTCACCTGCACCGCTAGGTATTCTTATGTGCTCCACTATGTCCTGAACTTCTTCAGGTGGTTCTGGAGTAAAGTGGTTCACGACCAAGGCCACAGCAAAGTTGACCAACATGGCAATGGTACCAAAGCCTTCAGGCGAAATACCGAACCACCATTTATCCTGCAGACCTGCCACCGCTTCTTTTCCGCCATCAAACAATCCAAATTTGAACTTGAGCATATAGAAGAGCATTAGGGATATCCCCACAATCATTCCCGAAATGGCTCCCTTGCTGTTCATCTTCTTGTAGAAAATACCAAGGATAATGGCCGGGAAGAACGATGCAGCCGCGAGTCCAAAGGCCAGTGCCACCACCGCGGCCACAAAGCCGGGAGGATTGATACCGAAGTACCCTGCAATTACCACAGCAACTGCTGCCGAAATACGGGCGGCCCACAATTCTCCTTTTTCAGATAGTTCCGGATTGAAAACATTTTTGATCAAATCGTGGGAAATCGATGAAGAAATTACCAAAAGTAATCCGGCGGCTGTTGAAAGGGCTGCTGCCAAACCTCCAGCGGCTACCAAGGCAATCACCCAAGCTGGCAGATTGGCAATTTCAGGATTGGCCAATACCATGATATCACGATCTACGGTCAACTCATTGATTTCCGGAGCACCCACATATTGGATCTTGCCGTCTCCATTCTTGTCCTCATATTTCAACAATCCGGTTTCTTCCCAATTCTTGAACCATTGTGGCATATTGGCATATTCTTGCTCACTAGCCGTTTCGATCAGGTTAGTACGTGCAAATACGGCAACCGCTGGCGCAGTGGTGTAAAGAATGGCAATCAACAATAAGGCCCATCCTGCGGACTTTCTTGCGTCCTTAACCCTTTTTACAGTAAAGAACCTAACAATTACGTGTGGCAGACCGGCTGTACCGACCATCAAAGCTAAGGTGATGGCAAAAACATCCACCATTTTTTTAGATCCATCCGTATATTCCGCAAATCCCAATTCTCGGCTAAGTCCGTCCAATTTATCCAACAGATATGTACCATCGGCCACGGTGCTTCCCATGCCCAATTGTGGAATGGGGTTACCTGTCATTTGAAACGAAATGAAAATGGCAGGAACCATAAAGGCAAAGATCAACACGCAATATTGTGCCACCTGGGTATAGGTAATTCCTTTCATTCCACCCAAAACGGCGTAGAACAATACGATGACCATACCGATGATCACCCCAGTGGAGATGTCAACCTCCAAGAATCGGGAAAACACGATGCCCACACCACGCATTTGACCTGCCACATAGGTAAAGGAAACGATCAAGGCACAGATAACGGCAACAATTCGAGCTGTTTTTGAATAATAACGCTCCCCGATGAAATCCGGAACCGTAAATTTTCCGAATTTTCGTAAATAGGGCGCCAAGAGCAGTGCGAGGAGCACGTAGCCACCTGTCCAGCCCATTAAATACACGGCCCCATCATACCCGGCAAAGGCAATGATCCCCGCCATGGAGATGAATGATGCTGCCGACATCCAGTCGGCCGCGGTAGCCATTCCATTGGCCAATGGGGAAACCCCACCGCCAGCAACGTAATATTCCTTGGTAGAGCCCGCTTTGGACCAAATGGCGATGCCAATGTAAAGCGCGAAGGTGATGCCCACCAGTAGATATGTCCATACTTGTACACTCATAATCTTAGTTTTTTTAGTTGGTTAATCTTCGTCGTAGCCGTATTTCTTGTCCAGCTTGTTCATTAAGCGCACGTAGACAAAAATGAGGATGACAAATACATAGATTGATCCTTGTTGTGCGAACCAAAACCCAAGTTTGAATCCGCCCAAGCGAATGTTGTTCAAAGCATCCTTGAAGAGAATGCCGGCTCCGTAGGAGACCAAGAACCAGATGGTCAATAGAATAACCAGATATCTAAGGTTCTCTTTCCAATAGGCCGTGGCCTTTTGCTGTTTTTCTGACATAATTTGTTGGTTTAGTTTTTATAAATAGATGTGTGCTTGCAATGTAATGACTCCCGTACCATCCGCGCTGCCCACTTTGGAATTGGCATACTCCAGGGTCAACTTGGAATGGTGTCCGGTCATGAACAGGTTGGCACCGATGCCCAATCGTGTCGCATTATCATCAATGGCATCAATGCTCCTAGTTTGATAGGATAAATAAGGCTGTACGCGAGATTTGGTGGCAGGTCCCGGAATCAAATACCCTACATGGCCATAAACCATGTTCCCTGTACCATAAGGACCCAAGTTAAAGTTACGACCATAATCGTTATTTTGATACACGGCATAAGCAGTTATTGCAGAACCGTCATCGCCAAGGGGTGCATCGTAAAAGGCATCCACTGCAAAAATGTTCACATCTTCCCCTTCCATGTTACCGGTGCCGTCCATAACAACTACACCGTTTCTATGGTTCAGGAATCCTGCTCCGATGTTGAATACCCTTTTGCTGCCCAAATAAGATCCGACCTTGTAGGGAAGGAAGTTTGACTCCTCATCCAAGAAATGATAATCGAAATAACCTTGCACCACTTTTCCGGCCTCACCGGCGCCCAACAATTCCCGACCTCGGTACACCGCTCTTCCGTTAGGTGTGGGGTCGTTACTGGCATCCAAGGTATTTGTAATGGCCTCGTTATAAGAAACGCGATATTGCAATCGTCCCAACTTTCCTTTTAAATACACGCCTAAATGTCGGGCAAATTGGTCACTAAGACCCAAGGCTGCCCAGGATTGGCGGTTATTGTCGAGGGTCATGAAGTTTAGGGTACTACTATTGTTCAAACGGGAAATACCGTTCCAGTAGTGTAGCCCTGCCCCTGCGGAAACGTTCTTCCCCAATGTCCATTCGCCCCAGAAATCGTGAAAGAACAATTGGGAGGACTCCCCTTTTCCCGTTGGGCTCAAATTGCTTCCGTTCAAGCTGTTGAGTCCAAAATGGGTCAGGATCAAGAATTTTTTGTTCAATTGGGTAAAGGTAAGCACCCTTGCACGCCTAACACTTAGGTTAAGGTTGCTGGCGTCGTCGGGGACGTCGTCGCTGTACTGAGCCCAAAATTGCCCCCATGCGATGATACGAAGATACTTGGAGCCATCTTCGTTAAAATTGATCTTGTAACCACCGGTGTATTCGGTGTTCCCTTGTGAAAATGCTGTTGGAATGGTCAAAAGAACAAACGCCATTCCGAGAAGGATTTTTTTCATTTCAGTTTGGATGTTAGAGAGTTATGTGCCTTACGAACATCCAAAAAAAATCCACTGAACGAAAAAAGGATATACCTAATTGCTAATTTTGTATAGTTAATCCTTGAAGCGATCCCATTTAATGAGCATGAACTTATCCCCCAACTCGGTCACCAACTGACCTGCCCCTTTCAGATTATCAGGGTTTTGAAAATATTTCTGCAGCTCACTATAATTCAGGATTCGATAGGTGGGATGGTACTTGGAGTTGTAGGGACGTTTGATATTGTATTTACGCACCCAGTTCATAACCGATACATGGGAAACGCCGAGAATACGTTCGATTTCCCGGTAAGTCAACCCCTCCAAATACAATTGAAGTGCCTTATTGACAAAGTAGTCATCAATCTGTTTGCCCAGCTTGGGTACCGTGAAATAATAACCGCAGGATTTGCACTTATAGCGCTGTCTGTCTTTGATTACCCCCGCCTTGGTGAATTCAGTAGATGAACAATTCGGACAACTTTGCATAATGGATATACTTATTTAGCATAAATATACCATTTTAGCATGATTATTTTACAAAAAATTGGATTTAAAACAGTGAAAACAACAAAAACAACACGTAATAATTAAGGAGAGCGCAATTTTTACCCTATTTGGACAAATAAGCCATAATATTCTTATAAATACGCTCCTGCAAATGAGAAATATCACTTTTTACAAAAGATTCGCCCGTAATATTTTCATACAATTCAATGTAACGATTGGAAACAGAAGTTATATAGTCGTCGGACATTTCGGGTACCGTTTGCCCTTCCAATCCTTGAAATCCATTGGAAATGAGCCATTGCCGCACAAATTCCTTGGAAAGTTGTTTTTGGGCCTCTCCCCTTTCCTGACGCTCGGCATACCCGTCTGCATAAAAGTATCTGGAAGAATCGGGGGTGTGGATTTCATCGATCAATACGATTTCCCCATCCTTGGTTTTGCCGAATTCATATTTTGTATCCACCAAGATCAAGCCACGCTTTGCGGCTATTTCGGTACCCCGTTGAAATAGGGCCCTTGTATATTTTTCCAACACTTCATAATCGGCTGGAGCAACAATACCTCGTTTAAGGATATCTTCTTTGGAAATATCTTCATCATGGTCCCCTTTTTCCGCCTTGGTGGCAGGGGTGATGATGGGTTCCGGAAATTTATCGTTCTCCTTCATCCCTTCGGGCATAGGTACCCCGCACAACATGCGTTTACCCGCTTTGTACTCCCTAGCAGCATGACCGGAAAGATAGCCGCGTATCACCATTTCCACCTTAAAGGGCTCACAGGCTTTGCCCACTGCAACGTTGGGGTCTGGTGTGGCCAATAACCAATTAGGGACAATGTCCTCGGTATCTTTCATCATTTTGGTGGCAATCTGGTTCAAGATCTGCCCCTTGTATGGGATACCTTTGGGCATGACCACATCAAAAGCAGAAAGTCGGTCGGTGGCCACCATCACCAAAACATCATTTTCCAAGGTGTACACTTCCCTCACCTTGCCCTTATATACCGATTTTTGTCCAGAAAAGTTGAAATCCGTGGACATTAGCGTATTCATTCCCATAATTTAAAATTGATTTTGGTGCTCGATGTTCTTGTAGGCATCGATAACCTTTTTCACCAATTTGTGACGGATCACATCCTTATCATCCAAATAAATGATACTAATTCCATCCACATTCTTCAAGATCAACAAGGCTTCCTTTAAGCCGGATATTACCCTTCTGGGCAAATCGATCTGGCCTGGATCACCGGTCAACAAGAATTTGGCATTCTTCCCCATCCGGGTCAAGAACATCTTCATTTGCGCGTGGGTGGTATTCTGGGCTTCGTCCAATATCACAAAGGCATTGTCCAAGGTGCGTCCACGCATAAAGGCCATTGGCGCAATCTGAATGGTACCATCCTCAATATATTTGGCCAATTTTTCGGCGGGTATCATATCCCGAAGCGCATCATACAAAGGCTGCATGTAGGGGTCGAGTTTTTCTTTAAGATCACCGGGCAAGAAGCCAAGGTTTTCTCCTGCTTCCACTGCTGGACGCGTAAGAATGATTCGCCTCACCTGTTTTTCCTTCAAGGCTTTCACGGCCAAAGCCACCCCTGTGTAGGTCTTTCCTGTACCTGCCGGACCAATGGCGAAGACCATATCGTCCTTTTTACAGGCATCCACCACTTTACGTTGGTTGGCAGTCTGGGCTTTGATCAGTCTTCCACTGACCCCATGCACCAAGACATCGCCACTGCTTTGGGAGGAGGTATATTCTTCTTGGCTGGAACTGGTCAAGATGCGTTCGATCATGTTCTCATCCAACTTATTGTACTTGGCAAATTGTCCCGTTATTTCATCAAAGCGCTTGTCGAATTCCTCCAAGAGTTCTTCGTCACCATATACTTTGATCTTGTTGCCCCTGGCCACAATCTTTAGTTTTGGGAAATATTTTTTGAGCAGCTCGATATTGGCGTTTTGCTGTCCAAAAAAATCCTGGGGACTGATGTCTGTAAGTTCTATTATTAGTTCGTTCAAAAAAAGTGAGGTGTTACAGTTGTTTTTGAAGAATCGTGTTCTTTCTTTTTTAATTAATTTTACCACACAAACTTAACCAAAAATCAATTTGAGGGCAGAAAAACATATCAACAGTATTGCATGGCAATCATAACCTTAACCACAGATTTTGGCTACAAAGATCACTTTGTAGGTGCGGTAAAAGGGGCCATTTTGAACAATCTCCCCGACGCGCGTATTGTTGATATTTCCCATGCCATCAGTCCATTTAACATTCAGGAGTGTGCCTACATCCTTAAAAACGCCTACACTTCCTTTCCGAAGGGTTCGGTTCATATTGTGGGGGTGGATTCCGAAATTTCCCCGGAAAACCAACATATCGTGGTTTTGGTGGACGGCCATTATTTCATTAGTGCCAACACCGGAGTCATTTCCTTGATCACCTCAGAAATCAAACCGGAAAAGGTGGTGGAAATACAGTTGCCAAATGTCCAAGTCGATGCCTTTCCGGAGCAGCATATTTTTGTGCCCGTTGCATGCCATATAGCCCGTGGTGGTAAATTGGAGGTGATTGGCAGACCGTTCCATGAACTTCGGGAGCTTCGCGAATTTGAACCCCGTGTCATCAACGAAGGAAAGACAATTTCTGGAAATGTGATCTACATTGACAACTATGGCAACGTTGTCACCAATATCCAAAAAAATCTGTTTGAGGCCTACAGAAATGGCAGAAACTACGAGATCATTGCCCGAACCACGAAGATCAAGGAGGTGCATCAGAGTTACAACGGTATCATTAATTTTAGCCTAGACCGTGTGCAGCGAAAGGGACCCGGCGATGCCTTGGCCCTGTTCAACTCTGCGGGGTATATTGAGTTAGCCATATACAAAAGTGACCTGAATACGGTGGGCGGTGCCTCTACCCTACTTGGATTGAATTATCGGGACACAGTAACCATAAATTTCCAGTAAATGCTGATACGCATCGTAAAACTGACTTTTAAACCCGAAAATATTCCTAGTTTTGAGCAAATCTTTAATGCATCAAAAAACGGAATATTGGCTTTTGATGGCTGCAACATGGTGGAATTGTACCAGGATATCAATAATCCCTGTATCTTTTTCACCTATAGTTTTTGGGACAAGGCGTCGGATTTGGAACACTACCGAAATTCTGAATTTTTTAAAACGGTTTGGGGCAAGACCAAAAAACTGTTCGCCGATAAACCCGAAGCATGGAGCGTCAATAGATTACAAACTACAAACCCATCTTAATGTTTGCAATTTTTAAGAGAGAGGTACGATCCTTTTTTACTTCCCCCATCGGTTATTTGATCGTGGGGTCCTTTTTATTGCTGAATGGTCTGTTTCTCTGGGTATTTCGAGGAACTTATAACATCTTCGATTACGGTTTTGCCGATTTGGGGAACTTCTTTTTGCTGGCCCCTTGGATTTTTATCTTTTTGGTTCCTGCCATCACCATGAAAAGTTTTTCGGAAGAGCGGAAAATGGGCACGCTGGAGTTGTTGCTCATCAAACCCATTTCGGTTTGGAATTTGGTGCTCGGTAAATTTTGGGGCGCTTTTCTGTTGTGTGTCATTGCCGTCGTTCCAACCATCATTTATGTGTTTGCCATTTCAAGTCTTGGGATGATTTCCAGCAATTATGATTTGGGTGTTGTTTTGGGATCTTATTTTGGACTGTTGTTTTTGATTGGCAGCTATACCGCCATCGGCATTTTTGCCTCCACCCTTTCGGATAACCAGATCATTTCATTTTTGGTCGGTATTCTGATCGTCTTTTTGATTTTTAACGGATTCGATGCCCTGTCATCACTTTTTAGCGATGGGGAAACACAACAATTGTTGCAACGTTTTGGTGCAAAATCCCATTTTGATAGTATTGCAAGGGGAGTGATCGATACAAGGGATTTGGTGTATTTTATTTCACTTACCCTATTGTTCCTCTATTTGACCTACCAACGTTTAAACCAATTGCCTAGATAATGGGGAAATTTCTTGTATCCATGCTGAAGGCCTTCATTGCCATCTTGTTGCTGAACCTATTGGCCGGTTTTATATACACTCGCTTCGACCTAACCGAAGACCGAAGGTACACACTATCCGAACCTGCTGTGGAAGTGGCGCAAAAATTTGATGGACCGGTAATCGTCGATATTTTGTTGGATGGGAACATTCCTGCCGAATTCTCTAAACTGAAATCGGAAACGGTACAGTTGATGGAGTCGTTCGTGGCAAAGAACAAGAATATCAGCTACAATCTCATCGATCCCTTGGAAGATGAAACCAAAGCCCAAGAGACCATTGCCCAACTCCAAAGCCTTGGATTGCAGCCCGCCAATGTCACAGTGGAGGAAAATGGCAAGGTTTCGAACGAATTGGTGTTTCCTTGGGCCATGGTCAATTACAACGACCAAACGGTTAAGGTGCCATTGCTAAAAAATAAACTGGGATCCAATTCCGAGGAACGGATCAACAATTCGGTGCAACAGTTGGAATATGCCTTTGCCGATGCCTTTACCAAATTGAGCATTTCCGAGAAGAAGAGTATCGCGGTGATTAAGGGCAACGGCGAATTGGACGATATTTTCATCGCCGACTATTTGACCTCCATTCGCGATTATTACAATATTGGGGCATTTACGTTGGATTCTGTGGCGAGTAATCCCCAAAAAGTGCTGGATCAATTGAACGATTTTGATCTGGCCTTGATCGCCAAACCCACACAAGCTTTTACCGATGCTGAAAAATATGTGATGGACCAATTCATTGTCCAAGGGGGCAAATCCCTGTGGTTGGTAGATCAAGTGGCCATGGAAATGGACAGTATTTATGCCGGTGGCGGTAGTGCCATTGCATTGCCCAGGGAACTGAACCTAAAGGACCTTTTCTTCAGTTACGGGGTTCGTATCAATCCAGTTCTGGTGAACGACCTTTACTTTACCCAAATTGTTTTGGCCACTGGTGAAGGCAACGATTCCCAGTACAACCCCTTGCCATGGTACTATAACCCTATGGTGTTCTCGCGAAACGACCATCCCATAAACACCAACATGGAGGCCGTACGGTATCAGTTTACAAGCCCTATCGAAGTCTTGGAAAACGATTATACCAAAACAGTGTTGTTGCGCAGTTCGCCGTTATCAAAGACCGATGGCATTCCTCGGGAAATCAGCTTGGATATTCTGAATCAACAACCGGACCAATCCACCTATACCAATGGTAATCAGCCCTTGGCCGTTCTTATTGAAGGAGATTTTTCTTCCATGTATAAAAATAGGATTAAACCACTGGACTTGAATGGAGCCTCAGAAAACGGTCCGGCCAACAAAATGATCGTGATTTCGGATGGGGATGTCATCAAAAACCAGCTTCGTAATGGACGCCCCTTGGAATTGGGCTATGATAAATGGACCAGTAGTTTTTACGGCAACAAGGAATTTTTAGTGAACTGCACCAATTATCTGTTGGACAATACTGGTTTGATCAACATTAGGAACAAGCGGGTCTCCATACCCCTGCTCGATGTGAAAAAAATTACTGACCAACGAACCAAATGGCAGTTGATAAACATTGGCCTACCAGTAGTGTTGACCCTTGCATTTGGTCTGTTTTTCAGCTATTACCGAAAGCAGAAATTCAGCGGTTAGCTGTTGATAAATTTGTTTCTTTGCTAATACCATTTAAAATATATTTGCTTTTATCGATTTAAATCGCCCAGTTTATGGGAATATAAACGGTTTGGGCGCCAATTCTAAAGAATTTCTTTGATGAAGTTTATTGTATCCAGTACCTATTTATTGAAACAGTTGCAAGTTTTGGGAGGAGTTATCAACAATAGCAACACCTTACCCATCTTGGACAACTTTTTGTTCGACCTGAAGAAAAATCAATTAACGGTCTCCGCCTCCGATTTGGAAACGACCATGAGTTCCGTGCTTGAGGTAGATTCCGATTCTGAAGGTATGATTGCGGTGCCCGCCAGGCTTCTATTGGAGACCTTGAAAACATTCCCTGAACAACCTTTGACTTTCGTGGTTGAGGACAACAATACCGTGGAAATTAGTTCCAACCATGGTAAATACGCCCTGGCGTACGCTGATGGTGCGGAGTTTCCCAAAGCGGTGGAGGTTTCCAATCCGAGTTCCACCACCTTGTTGGGCGATATTTTAGCTACGGCCATCAACAAGACCATTTTTGCAGCTGGTAACGATGACCTTCGCCCCGTGATGAGCGGTGTATTTTTTCAATTTTCACCAGAAAACCTAACATTTGTGGCCACGGATGCCCATAAATTGGTAAAATACCAACGTCAGGATGTTTCAGCATCCGAAGTGGCAGAATTCATTATGCCCAAAAAACCGTTGAACCTATTGAAGGGTATTTTGTCGGGTTCCGAATCCGAAGTGACCATTGAGTACAACGATAGCAATGCCAAATTCATTTTTGACAATACCGAATTGATTTGCCGTTTGATTGATGGAAAGTATCCTAATTACGAAGCGGTTATTCCAAAGGAAAATCCAAACAAATTGACCATTTCCCGGAACCAATTTCTAAGTTCCGTTCGAAGGGTCTCCATATTCTCCAACAAAACCACCCACCAGATAAGACTAAAGATTGCAGGCGCTGAGCTCAATATTTCCGCAGAGGATGTGGACTATAGCAATAAGGCTGAAGAAAGGCTATCCTGCTCCTACCAAGGCGATGACATGCAGATTGGTTTCAATTCCCGATTTTTGGTTGAAATGCTCAACAATTTATCTTCAGACGATGTTTCTTTAGAGATGAGCCTGCCCAACAGGGCCGGCATCCTTACTCCTATTGATGGTTTGGATGAAGGGGAGCACGTGACCATGTTGGTGATGCCCGTAATGTTAAACAACTAGGATATTTCCTACACATAAAACACTGGTTTTCAAAGTTTCCAGAATTTGGATACCATTAATCGATGTTTCTTTTCGTTCAACGGAATTAAAGCAATTAAGGTTCAGTTTTGCATAATTTTAACGAATTAACGTTAGAAACCTTAAACCATTGAACATGAAAAAATTAACACTAGCTGTAATTGCGATTTTCGCACTCACCTTAAATTCTTGCCAAGTAGAACCGGTTGGCGACGAGAATTTGAGTAGCGTGGATGCCAAAAGCAAAGTTGCCAAAAACAGTAACTCCGTTGCATTTGATTATTCACAGGATTGTGCCAAATCTGAGGCCATTCTGTATGCAGGCCAGACCATGGAAGTTGGTAAATTAACTGTGACCGAAGAAGGTGGCAATTATATTATCACCTATGAAATTACCAATTCCGATTGGTGCATTACTTCAACACACCTATCCGTTGTAAATACTCCAGAAGATTTTCCAATGACCCCGAACGGGAACCCAAAAAATGGAAATTTTGAATACAATGATTCCTACGACTGTGTGAAAACGGTTACCTACGAAGTTCCAACAAGCAAGGGTCCATATATAGCTGCCCATGCTGATGTGGAATGTGTTACCAATTCACCGGAGACCATTACGGCCAACTTACCCGAAACGGTGGAGTTTTGCACCGTTAATCAAGGACCCGATGCGTATTTGAACATCACCATCGCCGAAGGTGGTTTGGCGGGTAGTTATGGTGCATGGTGTATAGACAACGACTCACCGATTCGTCTTAACAACTGCTATACTGCCAATGTTTACTCACTTAACGACGAATTACCTGAAGGGGCATTTGAATATCCTGAAAACTTTGGATTGGTGAATTGGTTGTTGAATCAGACCATTGTTGGTGAGTTGAGCCCTTCCACTGGTACAGCTTATACCTATGGTGACTTGCAATTTGCCATTTGGAAATTATTGGATGACATTGAAGATGAGGATTGTGAAGAATGCAGCCTTGGTGGCTTTACACCCGCCCATGTGGATGAGTTGGTGGCACTGGCTTTGGAGAATGGTTCAGATTTTACCGCAGAATGTGGCGATGTAACTGGAGTAATCCTTATTTCTGAGGGAGTACAACCTTTGATCATTCCAACTCCACTAAATTGTAGCCCATGTGATGAAACTGCCTGGGCCGATGGATGTGATTTCCCAGGAGGAAACTGGGCCACTTACTTTGAATTTTCGAATTAAGAATTTACATATATCATTACCTAAAAAGGGGCATTGTAAACTATGTCCCTTTTTTATATTTTTAATTCAATACCCAATAGCAATCACATTTTTGAATACATCAGTTTATGGGAATTCCCAAAATAAAGAGCCATAGCTTTTACTTTGATTTTTTTGAAAAAGGCAAACTCCCCGAATTTTATTCTGAAATTAAAAATGTACCAAAGGAATACGTAAGTCCAAATCGAGATTTGGACAATGACATACATATTGTTAATTGTATTCCACCATTTGTACTTCAAGACCAAAAAGCCCTAAAAAATGGACTAAAAGCATTTACAAAAACTTATCGGCTTGGTTATGCCATGTATCTTCCAGAGTTCACAAACGCCAATGATTTTTTACGAAACCAGTTGGGCAAAAAACCATTCAAAAACTTACGACAGGATTACCAGCGCCTAAAACGTGATCATAATGTTCAAGTCAAAATCTATTTTGGTGAAATAGACCGCAAAATCTACAAAGAACTGTTCATTAAGCTTGAGGAATTCATCCATAGTAGATTCACCAAGAACAATCGAAAGCATTTTGCGCTTACAAAGTGGTCATTTTATAAAGAGACCGTTTATCAAGATATTCATGATAAAAAGGCATCCTTTTTTGTTGTTTACAGCGATTCTGAACCTATTGCCATTTCGTTAAGCTATCATTTCAGAAATGTAATGTTTGCTGCAGTTACTTCCTTTAACAATACGTACAACCACTATAGTTTGGGCAGGCAAATGTTTGTGGAACAAATCAATTGGTGTTACCAAAACGGCATTGAACTATTGGATACAGGATGGGGCGAATTTGACTACAAGATGAAATTTTCCAACGCCGTTTATCAATATCATACTCAAGTCATTTATCCTGAAAGGAATACAATATCAAAAATGGCTTCCTACATCATAAGTACAATCATGATGCTTAAAAGCAAAGTATCGACATTCTATCATTTAGGGTGTAAATCGTATAAAAAACTGTTTACAGAACGATTGGTTAAACTTGAGAATTTCTTGATTGCATCTGAAAATAGTGATCCTATATAAACCGAATCGTCATAAAATAGGAAGGTGATTCTCCATTGGCAGCTTTTACCGCATTGACAATGGGTAGGATAAAACCTATTACTGCGGTTGCAATAAGAGTCAAAATTCCCAATCCAAGAAGCAAAATAGCAGGAATGCTTATAATGATATAAAGGATGAGGCTCAATTGAAAATTGATGATCGACTTTCCGTGTTCATTCATTCCTTCTACCCTATCCTTGGAAGATAACCAAAGAATCAAAGGAACAATAAGGCTTCCGAAGCCTATGGCATAACCCAATAACTGGGTAAGGTGCGTAATGGCAAGCAAGGTATTGTCCGTACGTACCACTTTTTCATTTATAACTTCCATTTTTGATTGATTTTGATGATTCAACTTATTAGTATACAATTCGCTAAAAATGTTACAGGTGCACACTTATTCGTACTTTTGTGCCCATGTTGAACTCCGATAACATCGTAGCCTTGGCAACACCTTCAGGAACGGGTGCCATTGCAATCATTCGGGTATCCGGCCCGGATGTCATTAACCTCGTGGATGCTCTTTTTCATTCCATTAAAGGGAAAAAACTGGTTCAGCAAAAAAGCTATACCATCCATTTGGGACATATTATCGATGATGGGAAAATTATGGATGAGGTATTGGTTTCCCTTTTTAAGGGGCCCCATTCCTACACCGGCGAAAACGTGGTTGAAATATCCTGTCACGGCTCTCCTTACATACAACAGCAAATCATCCAATTGTTGCTCCGAAAAGGCTGTCGGGCAGCATCGCCCGGTGAATTTACCCTACGGGCCTTCCTCAACGGCAAAATGGACCTAAGCCAAGCCGAGGCCGTCGCCGACTTGATAGCCAGTGACAGTGAGGCGGCCCATGATATTGCCATTCAACAGATGCGGGGTGGTTTCAGCAACGAAATCCAAAAGCTACGGGAAGAGCTGTTGAACTTTGCCTCATTGATTGAGTTGGAACTGGATTTCTCCCAAGAAGATGTGGAGTTTGCAGACCGAACCCAGTTCAACGAATTGCTGAACCGAATCAGCGAAGTGCTCAAAAAACTGATTGATTCCTTTGCCCTTGGTAACGTCATCAAACATGGCATTCCGGTGGCTATTGTAGGCCAACCCAATGTGGGCAAGTCCACTCTGCTCAATGTTCTCCTCAATGAAGAACGCGCCATAGTGAGCGATGTGGCCGGTACCACTCGTGATACCGTGGAAGACCATATCAGCATTAATGGGATCAATTTCAGATTCATTGATACCGCTGGAATTCGGGAAACCGAAGATGTGGTGGAGAAAATCGGCATCGAACGCACCTTTGACAAAATTGAAAAGGCCCGACTAATCATTTACCTCTTCGACGGGCAACATGTTGATAGTAAGGAGTTGGAAAAAATCAAGGAACGATATCCACTCAAACAGATCTTGCCCATTTGTAACAAAATGGATCTTCTGGACCAACATCAAATTGATAAACTAAAAATTGAAATCCCCAATGTGCTTTTCCTTTCGGCCAAACATGGTACGGGAATCAAGGAATTGGAAAGTCATCTTTTGGGATTGGTTGATTCCGGAGCCTTAAGCGGCGACACCACCATCATCTCCAATAGCCGACATTACGATGCCCTTTTAAAAGCCCTGGAAGAAATCCAAAAAGTGAAAGAAGGGTTGGAGATGGAGCTTTCAAGCGACCTCATGGCCATCGATATCCGACAGGCCTTATATCACTTGGGAGAAATTACCGGAAGTGTGACCACGGACGACCTGTTGGGCAATATTTTTTCCAACTTTTGCATCGGGAAATAAGCAAAGCCCGATGGATTGGTCGCCTAGACCATCACTTAAGTTGCTTTTTCGCAATTCCTTATCTTTAACAACATAACGAGATGACACGGGATTTCATCAATATCAACGATTTTACCATTTTGGTGGAAGAAGCTTCCACCGATGGCGTGACCGTGGATTCATGTCACTTTGATGAACCTGTTATCGCTGTGGCCTTTTATGGTTCAGGAAATGTAGACCTAAAGGTCAAGTATGGCACAAAGGTCAAAGCCTTTAATTATACAAAAGGACTGGCCCTCTCTTTTTATGCGGATGGCAAAGTTGAATTTGAGCATACCGTATCCCCCGACAAACCCCTTCGTTGTGTGCTGATTGCCACATCAATCCGAAACTTGGATAATTTGCCAAATGAAGAAGGTGAAATCTTTTCGTCATTATTGCATGAGCTGGTCAACCCCTCCGATCACTATGTGGAAGGCCCCCAATTTTATATGACACCGGACATGGACCGCATTGTGGATTCAGTATTCAACATGAAATATCACGGCAAGACAAAGATGATGTTTTTCCGCAGCCAAATGACTGCCCTGTTGTCGCATTTCTTTGGACAATTGGCCCTATTGCAAACCGAGAAGATCAATACAACGGAACGGGACAAATTGTATATGGCCAAGGAACTATTGCTCAACAATCTGGACAACCCTCCTTCCCTATCCGAACTCTCCCGTCAAATTGGCCTGAACAGCTACACCCTAAAAAAGAATTTTAAGGAACTTTTTGGGCTCCCTGTTTTCAAATACCTACAAAACGAACGTTTGAAAACCGCCCATGACCTGATCCGGAACCAAGATGCCACCGTTCAGGAGGCCGCATGGCAAGTGGGCTACGACAGTTTGAGCTCCTTTTCCAACGCTTTCGAGAAAAAATTTGGTTACCGTCCCAGCCAGATCAAGTAAACTCCTTTTCCAACAAATCATACTCCTTTTGGAATAAATAAAGGCTTGACCTTCAAGGTAGTTTTGTCCTGTAATCCAAAAAAACAGGAGAAATGAACACTACAAGAGCATTACTGACAGGAACCTTGGTCTGGATATTTGGCGTAACCGCCTTTACCGCCCTATACGAACTGCCATTGATGGAAAACTGCTATGTACAGGCCAATATCGGATTGGCATTGCTGGTACCGCCTTTGGTGTGGTTTGCATCCCAAATCTATTATCGCAAAGTGAAATCGACCCATGGATTGAAACTGGGATTGCTGATGTTATTGGCCAGTGCTACTTTGGATGCATTGTTTACCGTTCCCCTTTTGATCATACCTTTTGGTGGAAGTTATACCAGCTTTTTTGGCTCCTTGGATTTCTGGCTGATTGCCTTTGAATTCTTATTGGTGTCCCTGATTTATTGGTATATCAAAGTACGACCTGAACAACAACAATCAATCTAACAAACGATGAACAGCCATGACATTTTCAATCAACACGCTAACACTGATCAGTACAATTTTACTAACAGGTTTAACCGCGGGTCTATGCTTTACTTGGACCAACGCCGTAACTCCAGGAATAGGCCGCTTGGACAATCTTGGATATTTGCGGGCCTTCCAAGCAATGAACAGGGCCATCATAAACCCAATGTTCCTTTTGGTTTTTTTTGGCCCCTTCCTTACGCACATAGCCAATGTGTATCTCCATAGAAACCAACCCAATCTGGTATTTTGGATGCTTTTTGCAGCTGGAATACTCTATGTTGCGGGTGTTGTGGTCATCACGGTTTTCGGCAATGTACCCCTCAACGAAATACTGGATAAAACAGATTTACAAGTGGCAACCCCAAAACAATTGAACGAATTACGGAACCTGTTTGAGGCCAAATGGAACAGGCTGCATTTGATACGCACAGTTACCTCTGCACTTTCATTTTTACTGCTGATTCTGAGTCTATTACAAAATCATATCAATACAAATACAAATTTACAATCATGAAAAAAGACACTTTTTTAATTATTGGAGGAACCGGGAAAACCGGACGAAAAGTGGTTGATAGTCTTCAACTGCTCAATCAAAATGTGAGAATCGGTTCAAGGTCATCCCAACCGGCATTCGATTGGAATAATGCTGAAAACTGGGAAGATGTGCTAGAAGGGGTGGACAAAATGTACATTACCTATCAACCTGACCTAGCCGTACCAGGAGCCTTGCAGTCCATAGAACAACTTATTGCCATTGCAAAGAAAAAGAACCTAAAAAAAGTAGTGCTGCTTTCTGGGAAAGGAGAACGGGAAGCTGAATTGTGTGAGCAGGTGGTCATACACTCTGGATTGGATTATACCATCGTACGCGCCAGCTGGTTCAGCCAAAACTTTAGTGAAAGCTTCTTTTTGGAGCCCATACTACAAGGGTTTGTTGCCCTTCCACAGGCCAATGTGCAAGTTCCTTATGTAGATACGGGAGATATAGCCGATGTGGTGGTGGAAGCTTTGCTTCACGATGTACACAACGGCCAGATTTATCAACTTACGGGGCCAACCACTCTTTCATTTAAAGAAGCCATTGCTGAAATTGCCAAGGCCACGAACAGCGATATCGATTTCATGTCAATTTCCATTGACCAATATGTAACAGCCATGAAAGAACAGGGGATTCCTTCAGACTTTGTCTGGTTGATCGGATATTTGTTTACCGAAGTATTGGGAAATCCGATGGTATCCGAAATCAGCAACGACATTGAAAAGGTACTGAAACGCAAACCAAAAAGTTTTGTTGACTATGTAAATGAGACGGGCAAAACAGGGGTTTGGAACAAAAAAGTACAAACTGCTTAGTGCACATGGGCCAAATCTATTTATTAACACAAGTCAATTAAAGATTAGCTCCTTTAAAGTAACTTTTGGCCTTTTTTATGGACATAATTAAATAGATTGGCCTATGAAATTTTTTAAAATAGATATCGTTCAAAAATCGGAGTACGAAACCCTTGTTGACCTTTGGGAAGCATCGGTGCGGGCAACACACCATTTTTTGAAGGAAGAGGACATCCACTATTTTCGACCTTTGGTTCTCAACACCTATTTGGATGCTGTTGAGCTCAGATGTGCCAGGAACAAGCAGGGTAAAATTCTTGGCTTTTTGGGTGTTGCCGAACAAAACCTCGAGATGTTATTCATCCATCCCGAAAACAGGGGCATGGGTATTGGTAAAAAGTTGTTGGACTACGCCATTATAGCTCTTGAGGTGCAAAAAGTGGATGTAAATGAACAGAACGAACAGGCACTTGGTTTTTATCGTAATCAAGGTTTTGAAGTGGTTGGCAGGTCCGCATTGGATGGATCAGGGAAGCCCTACCCCATTTTACATATGAAATTGCAATAACATACCATCAAAAAATGAACAAATATATCATCACATTCAGTATTCTGCTATATGCCATTGCCGTCCCAATATTGGAAATCAACGATACCCATGTGTTCAACCCGGATTGGACGCCCCATGTGCGTATCCATGAAGTATGGCAATTGATTACCAATTCCGGCATTGGACTGTTATGCCTGTGGTTGGTTTGGGTGAAAAAGGAAACAAAGATCAGCACCCTATTGAGTATGCTCGTCACAGGTGGGTTTTTATTGGCATTTGGCTTAAAAGCGCTTTATGGCGGATCTATGAAATACTTGGATGGCAGCGAAAAAACCCTTTTCGGGATCAATATTGGCATTTTGGGGTTCGGAATTGCATTTATATTGCTCATGACCACTTTAAGAAAAAAATAAAATGGGAAAAATCAGAGTTACCCTATTTCTGTTAATTTTCATAAACACCATCCATGGCCAACTTACGGATCAAGGAGGGTTTTATGGAAGTACAACCATTCTAAATTCCCATATTTTACAGGAGGAACGGGAAATTCAAATATACCTGCCCACAGCTTATGGGCGTACTTCAAAAAAGTATCCGGTTCTATATATCGTTGATGCCCAACGCTATTTTTTGAACGGTGTGACATTTCAACAAAATCTTTCATGGCAAGAAATTGTGCCAGAATTCATTGTAGTTGGAATTCATACGGATGCGCAACATAGGCGAACCTTATTCTATCAAGAATCTTCAAAATTTATCGAATTCTTGGAAAAAGAATTGATCCCTGAAATTGACTCAACATACAGGACTCTCGATGAACGGATTTATTTTGGTTGGGAAATGGCGGCAAGTTTGGGCATTCAAATTTTTATGGAAAAGCCCAACATGTTCCAAGGGTTTCTTTTGGCCAGTCCAACACATATTTCAAAAGAAAGGTTGCAAGGTGTAAGCGAAAGGCTCAAAAATCATACTGATCGACCTGCAGAACTGTATGCTGTTTTGGGCACCGTTGAAAATTGGGCATTGGACTCGATGTATTCTTTGGATTCCCTTTTTAAAGAACACCCCATAAAAAATGTTCAATGGAAATTTAATCTTTCTGAAACCGAGAATCATTATACTACACCACTAACCACCATAAATGAAGGGTTGAAATTATTCTTTGGTGATTATGGCCCGATTCGGTTTTATTCCCTTGACGAATTTGAAGCCTATGGAGGAATCCCAAAACTCAAGGAGCATTATAGAAAAAGAGGAGAAAAGTATCAGGTCTCAGAAGACATCCATGCCGATACCAAACATTATCTGTTGGTACAGGCGCTAAACGAGAGTAATTTTGAAATGTTTGAATTGTTCATGCTAGAATTTGATGGAAAAAAGTTTATGGAGGACTATTACAAACAAGCCAGATGGTTCGATAGATTTGCCAATTACTATTTGGCAAATGACAAATTGGATGAAACCATCGAAACATTGAATTTGGGCCTTCAAAAGTTCCCAGATGCCTCCATCTTACATTTTTCTATGGGGAATTGCTTGAAGGCCATCGGAAAAATCGAAAAAGCAAAGGAATATTACTCCAAAGCCATTCAAATTGCAAAAGCCAATAATGAACCCGTATTGGAAACATATATATCAAAACTCAATAAGATTAACTAAATCCAAGAAAATTTAAATGAACAGAACATTTCTATACCTTTTATCCATATTCCTATTAGCTTCTTGCAAAACACAAAAAACTGAAATTCAATTAACAAACGGGTTGGTCATTGAAAACGCCCGAATCATATCCCCGGAAGACCAAGCCTTGTCTCCTGAAAGCTTTATTGTGATCAACGGGGATAGAGTGGTTTACATTGGAACGGATAAACCAAACATAAATGGGCATTTCAAGACCATCGATGCTACGGGAAAATATGTCATTCCAGGGCTTATTGACAGCCATGTGCATGTTACGGGTACCGATGCCTTGTCTGATGAGGAGGAGCTACAAAACCCTGAAATTGTCACAACATTTAAAGAGCAACTTCCCAAAAGTTATCTCTATTTTGGGTATACTACCTTGATTGATTTGGGGACCGCCAAACCTGAAAGATTGGCTGATTTTCAAAAGGCTGAAATTAGGCCCGACCTTTATTTTGCAGGTGGGGGCGCGGTTATTGGGAATGGTTATGGACTTTCCAACTGGAATGATGAAATCCCCAACTTCATTTACCAAGAAAATGAGGACTATCCCATCCCCGAAAAATATGTAAAGGAAAACCACACTCCCAAAGCTGTTGCCGAACGGATAGCTGCATCCGGTGCCATTGTCTTAAAAACGTACTACGAACCTGGTTTTGACCCCACCCAACCCCCTTTCCCAACTCCTTCCAAAGAGCTTATGGCAGAAATAAGACAGGAAACCCATAACAATAATTTGGTGCTGGCCGTCCATGGAAATTCCTTGGAAGCACATGATTTTCTGGGGCAAGCCCAAGTGGATGTAATCGCCCACGGCCTTTGGAACTGGGGCAATCATCGATTGGATTCCACCAAAGTTATTCCAGAGGAAATCAAAAAAGTCTTGGATACCGAAATTGAAAATAAGGTAGGTTACATGGCCACCTTACAAGTAATCAATGGGTTGAACGCACTTACCAATCCTGATTTTTTGAATGACCCCGTGTTGGAACATGTATTGCCAAGAGTGCTCATTGAGTATTATAAATTAAATGTAGATGGAATGTATGCCAATGTGTTTGGTGGTGCTCCCAAAAACATCATTGCAGCCAATTTCAATCGAATTTCCAATCAAGGGAAAACCAATTTGAAATATTTGCATGACCATGGCGGTAACATCTTGTTTGGCACCGATACCCCGTCATCGCCAACCTACGGAAATCCTCCGGGCTACAATGGGTATTTGGAAATGTTGGAAATGGAGCAAGCAGCTATTCCTTTAGGAAAAATATTGGCCATGGCAACCATTGAAAATGCCAAAGCTTTTAAACTTGACAAGGATTTTGGAACTGTTGAAACCGGAAAAAAAGCCAACCTATTGATTCTGAACAAAAATCCGTTGGAGGACATCGCGGCATACAATTCTATTGAACAAGTAGTCATTCATGGAGTGTCCTTAAGCCGTAAGATGTTGTCTGCCAAGGAGATTCAAGAATAAACCGCATTAATTTTGAAGAAGGACCATAATTGAACAAAGAGAGCAAAAAGAGAGAAAGATGATGGAATTCAGAAAAGCAACCATCGAGGATATACCGACTGTAGTTGAAATGATCGCTGACGATGCCTTAGGAAGCAAACGGGAAAACTACACGGTTCCCCTTCCTAAAACTTATTACGATGCCTTTGATCGAATCGATTCGGACCCAAACCAAGAATTGATCGTGGTTGAAAACGAAGAAGAACAGATCATTGCCGTGTTTCAGATGACCTTCATCTCCTATTTAACCTACCAAGGCGGCATTCGTGCACAGATTGAAGGGGTCCGTGTGCACAAGGATCATCGGGGACTCGGCATTGGAAAAGTAGTGTTTGAATGGGCCATAAAAAGAGCTCAGGAGCGGGGTGCCCATTTGTTGCAACTGACCACTGATAAACAACGCCCCGATGCCATTCGGTTTTACGAATCCTTAGGTTTCAAGGCTACCCACGAAGGCATGAAAATGCATTTTTAAGATCCAAATCCTGTTTTCTTAAGACAACTTAAGATTTTTACTATGTATTCCACATAAGTTTGTCATGCCGAGGTTTTTATAAGCTAAATAAAATCGAACCGAACAAATTAAAATGGACTTGATCAACCCTTAAATGATCCTATTCTATGAAAGTGACCACCGTTGCATTGTTTTCTCTTCTTATCTTAAGTCTTTCATGCACCACCAACCTTGACAAATCAAACCAAAAAGGCATGAAACTTAGGGTGGAATTGTTTACCACTGACATGGAGAAATCCGTAAATTTCTATACAAATGTATTGGACTTTAAAATGGAAGGCACCGCAATAAATCATTCCTATCAACCTGTGAAAAAAGGAAATGTCACCTTAGGGATTGGGCCCCTCAGTAAACTTTCCGAAGATCATCATTTCAACCCTAAAGACGGTACGATTCAAAAAGGGTATGGTGTGGAAATTGTTCTGGAAGTGGATAATGTCACTGAAGTATATGAACAGGTGAAATCAAGCGGTTATCCTATACATGGTCCATTAAAAACCCAACCTTGGGGATTAACAGATTTCAGGTTGGTAGATCCCGACGGTTATTATTTAAGAATTACTTCAAAAAACAGATGACAGATACAATTAGTCAAAAAAAGAAAGTGCCCAGGCCAATAGATGATCGCCATTATTGACCCGAGCATTTTTTCAATAGAGATTGTTTGGATTAAACGATAACCATCCGTAGTGAACCAAACATAAATAAAAGGATCTTCATAACATTATTTTGTCTTTTTTAACCTGTCAATTTCCATTTGATAGCCATCCTCTTGTCCCAATCTTAATTTTTTGGAAATCAGGATTGCTTGTTCCAAGGCTGCTATGGCTTCACCTATCTGGTTTGTTTTTTCATACAATTGCGCCAACGTTTTCTGTAGCACCGCATATTTTGGATATGCCTCGGCAGCTCTTTTCAACACTGTTATCGCCTCCAGGTCTTTGCCTTCGTCCATCAATTTTGAAAACAAATCGAAGTAGTCTCCCGCAGGTCTCCTGACTTTGTTACCATATTTTTTCTTTAGTGTCAACTCATCTTTTAAAAATCCTTCTTCCGTAAAATTGGTTAGTGTCTCTTTGGATAACTTTAAATTGTTGAACACAAACTTCAACCCATAATAATTCAATAGCAGTCGAGCATCGTCATGGCCTTCATCCCCAATTTCCTCGTGCATCCATTTAAAATCGTCGGGGGCGCTCTGTTTTAGCACATCCACAAAGTGGATCAATTCCTGCCGCATTCCCCAACCATCGCCGCCACCGATACCGAAATACGCCGTTTTGTTAAAGCTGGCATCTTTTGAAAAGAAACCTTTGGCCTTTTGGGTCATCTCTTCCTTGTTCCACCACAATGCGGGGGATTGAACGATGTATGTATCAAAAAGACTGGGCCTTTCCATCATGGCAAACGTTGTGAACAGACCGCCAAACGAGTGGCCCTCCAGTAAACGAAAAGGATGGGTTCTAAAATTGGTTTCCACATAGGGCATCAGTTCTTTCTCCATAAAATCAAGAAATTTAGGTGCCCCGCCACTTTGTGGAATACCGGCTCCGCTAACACCTCCATAGACATCCCCACCGGCTTTGGAAGGGGTCAAGTCCCTAGATCTGTTCAAACTTTCAATGGCAACAATGATCATGGGGGGAATTATTCCGGATTCCGTTAAAAGCTCCATGGTACCCACTTGGTGTTTGATGTTCCCAAGTCCATCCAACAAGTAGAGTACAGGATAATTTTCTGAATTCTCTTTGTACTCATTTGGAAGATAGATTATAACCGGTCTGTCTTCATTTAAAATCCCAGACTTTAGAGTATGATAGGTACCCAGACCCAAAAGTTGATTTTCCGTGGTAGTTTCAATTTTTTCTGCAATTTGGGCAAAGCCCCCAAAGGTTACAAAACATATAAATACTAGTGTGATGCTTAATTTTAATCTAAAAGTTTTCATTTAAAATAGTTCGTTTTAAGATAATTGAAGTTGATGCGTTCCTCTAAGTTCATTCCAAACTTAAACCGTATCAAAAACTGATTCTTGTTTAAAAGGGTGTAATAATTGTTCCAAAAGGAATCATCTTTTGACATGGAGACGCAAGTAAAGTCAAAACATTACAAAGGGTCTAATTTTTTAAACCTGCATTCCCCTCCAACACCTCTAATTTTTACCAATGTGATAAAAGTCACAGTTTTCCGTACCGTCCCATCGTAAATTTGCGATGAAATTCGATAAATATTATTGAGTAAACATTCAACAGGAAAACGATGAAACACTCCATTCAAATCTTGGGCACCGGTTGCCCCAAATGTCAAAATTTGACCAAAGTTGTAAAAGATGTGGTCGCTGAACATCAAATAGATGCTGCAGTGGAAAAAGTGGAAGATATTGCGGACATCATGAAATTCAATGTAATGATCACTCCTGCATTGGTGGTGGACGGAAATGTGGTCCTCAAAGGACGCGTTCCCTCCAAGGATGAAGTACTGGCCTTCCTGCGATAACATAAATTGCTTAACCAAATGTTTGATTGGCTGGAACATATGGCCCAATGGCTGGTTTATGGCGTTATGGGATTAAACCCTGAAGACCATCTGGCCAAAGCCTTGGATTTCTTCATTTACGACAGTATCAAAATATTGCTGTTGTTGTTTACCGTGGTCTTCTTAATGGGCATTGTGAACAGCTATTTTCCTATTGATAGGGTCAAGAACTATCTGTCAAGAAACAAATTATACGGTGCCGAATATCTCATGGCAAGTCTATTTGGTGTGGTTACCCCCTTTTGTTCGTGTTCATCCGTACCACTTTTTATAGGATTTGTGAGGGGTGGTATTCCCTTAGGGGTCACTTTTGCCTTTTTGGTGACCTCACCTTTGGTGAACGAGGTGGCCATAGGTCTTTTTGTGGGACTGTTCGGGGTAAAAACCACCATCCTTTACGTGTTGAGCGGCATTCTTTTGGGCACAATTTCCGGGCTGATTTTGCAAAAGTTACGATTGGAAAAACACCTCACACCTTGGGCCAAGGAAGTGTTGGACAATGCACAACGTGATCAAGAGCGATTTGAGGCCGAAAAACAATCATTTAAACAACGTTTGCCCATTATTTGGCAGGAAGCCCTAAAGATATTGAAAGGGGTCCTCCCCTATGTCATTATCGGTATTGCTATCGGTGGGTTGATGCACGGCTATATCCCCGAAGGTTTCTTTGAAAAATACATGGCCAAGGAAAACCTCCTCGCCGTCCCGATTGCAACCATCCTTGCCATTCCCATGTATTCCAATGCGTCCGGTATCCTACCCATTGTCCAGGTTTTGGTGGCAAAAGGCATCCCCTTGGGTACGGCCATTGCCTTTATGATGGGCGTTGTGGGGCTTTCATTGCCCGAAGCCATGTTGCTCAAAAAAGTGATGACCTTTAAATTGATCGGCATATTTTTCGGCGTGGTGATGCTCTGCATCATCCTTTCGGGCTATCTTTTCAACATTATTTTATAATTCAACATAACAATGAACTTAAAATTCCTTGCCTCCTTACTTACCATTGCGCTATTCACCATCAACCTACAGGCCCAAATGCCGCATGTGCATTATTCAGGTGCCATGAATGCCATGGGAAACACCTATGACTACAATATGTGGTTGGATTCCATTCCCAATAAATCCCATTTGTTCGGGATGGGACCCTACGATAAAATGAAGGGCGAAATAACCGTTGTGGACGGCACGCCCTACTTTGCCACTGCTTTTGTGGAGGGCAGTTACGAAGTGGGAGAAAGCTGGGATATCCGCGCTCCCTTTTTTGTGTATGCCCATGTTGATCAATGGAAATCGTTCAACATTAAAGGAAACTTCAAAAGCGTCCAAGACATTCAAGATATGGTCGCCAAAATCGCAATGGCAAATGGGTATGATACCGATCAACCATTTCCCTTTCGGATAAAAGGCACTTTTGATGGATTGACGGCACATATTGTTACTCCGAGAAACCCTGATGTTGAAGGATTTCGCGAAGGGATAAAATCACAAAAATTTTCTTTTGAAGGAACCAAAGGGGAATTGATCGGATTTTATTCGGATCACCATCAGGGGATTTACACCCATCACGACAATTTTGTGCACATTCACTTTTTGAAGAAGGACAAATCCTTTATGGGACACTTGGATGCCATAGAAACACAGGGCCAAACCTTTACATTGTACTTACCCAAAAACGACTAAATCCTAATTGTTCTTTTTGGTATTGAACCAATAACTGATTCCCAAGGACCAGTAAAATACATTCTCCAAATCCTCCTCAAACACACCTTCGTCCGTGGTAAGGGTGGCACTGGTTTGGGGAAACGCCCATGTGGGGGTAAATGAAAAGATAAAATGTTTTTGATGCAGTTGTATCGGTAGGCTCAATTCCATGTTCAGAATATTGAATTCGGAGGCCTCCGCGATTTCCACATTGGTAATGGTTTCCGTGGTCGTACCACCTTGACCACTTCCACTGCCTGTACCCTTCCTACTGCCCAACCGACTGGTGGTGTAATACTCTTCATAAAAGTATTGAGATCCAGCAAATACTGAAATTCGGGGCGTGATCATTAAATTCCGCTCGAAGGTATAGATGGTTTTATCGGCCAAGAATCCCAAGAAGAGGTCGGGAGAACTATTCTTGTTAAAATAGGAACTGGCATAAACAGACAGTTCCAATACCTTGAAATCATAGCTCACCAATCCGGTGATATCAGCCACTACTTCAGATTGTACATTGTAGCTTGCTTCATTGAAGAAATACGCTGTTCCGGAAATACCGCCACTCCATTTGTCGGTATCGAACAAATACCCTCCGGTCAAATAAAATAAATCGATACGTTGTTCATCGGAGCTGGTAAGATAGGACGCCGTTGCATCGGCAAAAAATCCCGACTTGTCATAGTAACCAATGGATGGTAAAAGATAAGGTGCTGCAATGGAATCCCTGCGCCCCATAAAAACAGCATCGTTCATATAGCTCATATCTACCAAGAAATAGGAAGACTCGTCATTGGTTTTTTCTTGGGTCGTTTTTTGGGCGTAGGCCCAAAATGTGCCCAATAGCGCTAAACAGAAGAAAACAATTTGTTTCATGACCCAAAATTTTGCTGGCTAAAGAGCCATGCCACCGTACTGGGTGGCATGGCCCCGAACCCAAAGTCAATTACATGATCTGTCCACCTTTCTTCTTTTGAAGATTGGCTTTTTTGGACTTCATGTTCTTGATGTTCTTCATGTTTTTTTGAAGCATCATTTTACGATGTTGGTACATGTTGGTGAACTTTTCACCGTTTAGGTTCAAACATTCACCATCTTGAAGCCTCAATTGCTGACGATTTTGGTTCATATAAGAACCATCGGGATCAATGGTGCCGCCATTGGCCAACTCCAATCGTTGTTGCAATCTATTTTGTGATTGGGTTCTAATTTGATAAAGTTCCCCATCAATGAGCATTACCTGGAACCTGTTTTGGTTTCGTTCCTGGATCTGTGCATTGGTCAAGCCTTTATCTGCTTGCATTACTTTGTAACGGTATTGGTATTCATTACGATATTTGATACCATCATTATCCAAACATTCACCGTCTTTTAACCTAAGTCTGTCCCGATCTCGGGTCATATAGGTTCCATTTGGATTAACAACCGTTCCATCGCTTAGCGTAATGGGGTCTTGCAAACGAATTTGGTCGCGATCACGGATTTGCAGTACATCTCCGTCAACCAACATTAAACGATCACGGTCTCGGTCTTGATCGGGATCCTGGAGCCTGTCCCTATCCCTATCCTGTGCCATAAGTGTTGCTGTTCCTAGAACGGCAATCACCATCAATACAATTTTTTTCATGGTACTCGAACTTTAAAAAATCACTGTGCAAGTTAATTTCATGAAACTGAAAAATCTATGATAACAATCATATATATAATTGTTTATCAGATATTTATGTTAATTATTATGTAACAAATGTTACATACTTCAACGGTAATAAAAGTCAATATTTCTTTAACCTTCTGTGTATAAAATAATTGGGTAATTTTAGCGCACCATGAAGAATGAAATCGCAGATCTTATTGCCCGGTTCCTTCCCTTAAGTGATGTAGAAAGGGAAATCATTGCATCCTCCATACCCATCAAATCTTTTGAAAAGGGATCAATTTTACTTCGCGAAGGACAGATATCGCAGGAATCCTATTTTAACATTGAGGGCATTGTGCGCAAGTACTATGTGGTTGATGGCGAAGAACGCACCACAGAGTTTTATTTGGAAGAAGAAGCCATTTCCTCATTACAGAGCTACAATTTGAAGATTCCAGCCAACCATTATTTGGAATGTGTGGAAGATTGCCGATTGGCCGTACTCACCTATGAGATGGAACAGGAACTTTTTAAAAAAGTGGACGGTTTCGAATCGCTTTGCCGGGTGTCCATTGAAGAGGAACTTGGTGCACAGCAGGAAAAATTGGCCCGGTTCATGACCTCAACCCCCGAACAACGTTATTTGAACCTCATGAAGCACCAGCCTGCCCTATTACAAAGGGTTCCACAATATTATTTGGCCAGTTATTTGGGTGTTAAACCCGAATCGTTGAGCCGGATTCGAAAAAGACTTTCCCAAAAAAACTAATTCCCCAGCAAATTTTGGTATCGGTACAGGTCGTCGGTGGCCTGTAGTAGTTTGCCTTTGAGTGAAGGATTTAAGTTTGGACGACTTTCCAAATACATTTCAACCATTTGTAAGGCTTCCCCAGATTGGTATTGGCCCACTGTGGTACTCAACCAGCGCTTTGGAAAGAAGATATCACCGGTTTTTTGGATATCCTCCAACAAATCCAAAGCTAGGGGCACCATGGTAATGGACTCCTGTTGTCGCAACGGATGATGCATGTACCCACAGGCCGTCAACACCCAGGATTCCTTCTCCCTGTTTTTGGCGTTGCGAAATGACTCGAAAAATTGGTTTCGGACCAAAACATCCGATGACAATGCGGGTCTCAAAAATTCAAATCGTTTTATCTTATCCGGATTGGTCAAAGCCTCCTTCGCAGTTTCCAAAATAACATCGGATGCTTCATGCCCAAAAAGTGCCAAACCCATCGCCATGTTGGTAAAGTCATCTTGGTTCAAACGCAGATCGGCAATGGTCATATCCTTGTTCCAAACGCGGTACAACCTTTCCTTTCCTTTTTTGGAATATGCCATACCTTTCCAAAGATTGAAGATGTTCTTTTTAAAATTCGATGAGTGCTTGCCCTCAGTGAGTTCCTTCCAAAGTACCTGTTCCATATCCGGTTGCACAACTTCCCGTTCTTCCGGTGACAAAAAGCCCCAAAATAAACCGGAAGCCTGACCACAAAGTAGTCCATGGATGAGTTCGTTGGTTTCGGATTGAATGCCTTGCAGTACAACGGGCATTACCTTTTTCACCTCCAAATTACCGGTAAGCACATTTTCGTATATGTTCAAATAGGCATAGCCCCTTGCCACCTCATCTTTTAAACCAGGAATTATCTTAACATCATCGGGTTGCATTGGGAACACCCCGTAACCGAAGGCATTGGAATTGTATATGATGGCCTGTGGGACTGGTAAACCCTTGGCCCCATTTAGTTCGGTTTTTTTATCGGTTATGGAAACCTCCAACGTGTAGGTGCTATCTGGGTAAACCAGCGCCACTTCAAAAGTTTGTGGCCACAATTTATCACTACCGTCCTCCGCCTTTTGGGAAAGTGTAAAGGAGGTTACTTTGTTATTTTGGTAAATTATGGATTCCGACAATACCGGTCTACTTGATTGATTTACCCAAACTTCACTCCATTTTTTCAAGTCCTTGGGCGTCCTTTGGTCCAAAATATCCACCAAATCGTTCCAAGTGGCATTTCCGTAGGCGTACTTGGCGATATATTCCCGTATGCCTTCCTTAAACTCCTTTTCGCCGATGGCAGCTTCCAATTGCCGCATCATAATGGGAGCCTTGTTGTAAATGATGCCACCATACAAACTTCCGGCATTCTTCAGGTTGTTCAACTGCTGCCTGATGGGATTGGTACCCCGTGTCCTATCCTCGCCATAGGCGCCGCGATAATGGGAGTTCATAAAATTCAACCTATGGTTGATATCAGGAAATGTGGGATTGATGATCTTATCGGCCATAAAATTGGCAAACACCTCCTTCATCCACACATCGTTGAACCAATCCATGGTAACCAGATCGCCAAACCACATATGGGCCGTTTCGTGTGCTATGAGTTTGGCACGGCTTAATTGTTGGTTTTCCGTGGCGGTTTCATCCAAAAACAAGGCTGATTGTCGGTATTGAATGGCTCCCACATGTTCCATTCCCCCATATTGAAACCCTGGAATGGCTGCAAAATCGAGTTTTTGAAATGGAAAATCGTATTGGGTATAGTCCTTTAAAAAGTCGATGGATTTTTGATGCAGTTCAAAAACAGGGATGACACTCGATTTCACCTTTGCCGAATCGGTTTCCCGGTAAAGAAATTCCATATTGAAGAGACCCGGATTTTCGGTTTGGGTTTCAAATTTGCCGGCGACGAACGAAAACAGATAGGTACTCATGGGGTCGCTCTCCCCAATTTCATATTGAATCCGGTCGCCATCCACATGACTCGACTCCAACGGGGCTCCGCCCAAAACCTTCCAGTCCGAAGGCGCCGAAACAGAAAGAACGTACTTGCCTTTGATATTGGGCTGATCAAAACAGGGGAATAGGGTACTTGCCCTGTCTGGCACCAAAAGGGTATACAAAAAATCTTCGTTACGGTTCAAGGAGAGTTCTCCTGCATGAAACTCGATATCAATTGTATTGTCCCCAAGTTGCAATCCCTCGGATATAATCAAATGTTCCTTTTGATGATCAATTTCCTGAGTTTTTCCATTCACAATAAGTCCGTGCAACAAGGCTGCATCTGCATTGAAGTCCAGATACAAGGGTTGCTTCAAATCGTTCAACTCCAAATGAAGTTTTAACCGGGAGGGAATAGGTGCTGAAATGCTATCGGGGATTTCAAAAGAAAGGTCGTACACCACATTGGAAACTTGCTGTTTCCGATAATCGGCCATTGCCAATGGAATGCCTTCATCCAAAAGTTCGGGGGTTTGTTCCGTTTCTTTGCAGCCCATCACCAATATGGCCATCATGACACTCGAAAGGAAGATTTTTTTCATATCAAAAAGAGGAAATAAAAAAAGGCACTTTTATGAACAGTGCCTTTTTCAAAAGATTTTTAGTTGGTAATCACGTAGTTTACCTTTTCCACTCCGGTATTGCCCGTGGTCGCATTATAGGCCGTTACGGTTAGCTCATAGGTGCCAGCTTCAGAAATGGCAACATTCCCTTCAAATAGGTTGCGGGATGGATTTTTAAGTGGTAATTCCTTGATAAGGTTACCATCTTTTTTAAGAAAGGCCGTGACTTCCATCATTTTGGAATCCCATAAGCCCCCTTCCTCGATGGGACAACCACACATCATTACAACGTTGGCCTTGATATCCAACCCTGTTTCTTTTAAGGAAGCCAATGGAATGTACTGATGGGTGTTCGGCTTTAAAATATCAATGACGAATCCGGGAATCTCCACCACTACCCCATCCCCTAGAATGTCCTTACCAGGCAGCAACCATAATTCTGTGGTGGCATGTACTTGTGCATTTCTTTTATTAATGGGTGATATGACCTCAATGGTCACAAAAGTGGGTTCGTCAATATCAACAATGGCCAAAAAACCTGCCGTGCTTTCCTCCGAAATTTGGCCAAATCGCTCCTTGGCTGTCTTCATGATCAAATCGGTATTCCCAGTGCTGCCTTGGGTGATCCCTTCTGCCAAAATTTGTCCATTGATGGCATTTCTAACGATTACATGTGCTCCACCGATGGAACTGCCCACAAACTTGGCATCTTTGGCCTTGGCACGGACCATTAGCTTCGTTTCCGTGGCAAATGCATGGGTGCATAAAAAAATGAGTGTAAAAAATAGGATAGTCTTCTTCATGGAATTTGAATTGCAATTAGCTATCCTAAACTTACTGCATTTTACGCGATATCCCTAAGAATTTTGACATCTGTGTTCAATATGGCCTCCAAATTATTTTCGATTTTTTCAATAGGCCAGTTCCACCACTGAATTTCCAACAGAGCATGTATTATGCTATCGTCAAAACGTTTTTTAATAGGCTGGGCCGGATTGCCCCCTACAATGGTATACGGGGGAACATCTTTAACCACAACCGATCTGGAACCAATTATGGCGCCATCACCAATAGTAACCCCGGGCATGATCACCGCTTCCATTCCAATCCAAACATCATTGCCGATTACTGTATCCCCCTTTGCCTCGGACACTTGGAACATGGCCTGTATTTCATCCATGGTGGTTTCCGGAGTCATCATAAAGTTGTTGAACGGAAACGTTGAGAACCCGCCCATAAAATGGTTTGCCGAACTGGTGATGAAACGCACCCCGTGGGCAATTTGGCAAAACTTGCCCATGACCAATTTTTCCGGACTCAATGGAAAAAGATAGGGAGCCAAAAAACCGGCGTAATTATCCAAAACCTCAAAATGCCCAAAATAACTGAAGTCCCCGATTTGGATGCGGGGATGGTCTATGACTTTGTTCAAATGGACCACGGTCTTTATCTCAGTACCGTCTGGCATTATCATGGGGTATTTTTTATTGGGGTCTAAACGTGTTTTCAAAATGTTCTTATTTATAGGTATAAATCTGAATCAACATGCTTGCGCATTAAATGATTATTGTTGGACCTGACTTTACTCTAATCCGTTAGACTCCAAATGCTGAATTTGTTACAAGTTTTGTGGTGAAACTATGCCTCTTTCCTTTTGAAACCAAGAAAACCCTTGACAAGTAGCCAAAAAGTAAGTGTGAACTCCCCTAATACCCCGGTGAAAATCACTATGTATTCAAATAGGTGTCTATAGTCAAAATATGATGGCAAAAAGAGTTTGGCACCGCTTTCGACCACATACCCCGAAGCCGCTACCACCAAGAACAAACCGATTAATTTTGGGAAGGCACTATACCTGATGGATAAATAGCCCAGTAAGAACAAATGAATACCGAACAAGACCAAGGCTATGGTCCAAACGGTTTCAAAATGATGCAAAGCTTGTTGAATCGTCCATTCCAGCCCTTCAATACCCTGGTATTTGACATTTGTGGTCGTGCGATATATTTTGTACAGCCCAAATAAGCCGATGGCAAAGCCAATCGCATGCAACATGCGTAAGCTGGATGCCACGTAGGTCAGTTTTCTATGGGCACTTTGAGTTAACGGGAATAGTGTGAATACCAACACCACATCAAAAAATAGCATGGTAAGAAAAGCCATCAACCCCAATCCCAAATTTGAATGAAACTGGACAAAGTTTTGAGTGGTATTGGCCATATTGTCCCAGTCGACCAAGGATTCCAGTACGGTAAAATTAGCATAGAACCCCGTTGCGAATATCAAAAGATAGGCTACACCAGAAATCAGTGCATATCGTTTCATTAACCAATTGTTATAAAGGCTTACAAAACTATGGCCCAGGGCAAAAAAAATGATTGATTTAAGTCAATAACGATATCCTTCAACTTACTTGCCTTATCAATTCCAGTTTATCTATTTCGGCGATGGCTGCCAGCAACAGTTCTTTCAGGCATTTTGAATCCTTTTTGGGACAAGGCTGTTGCAATTGATAATTAGTACGCTCAATCAATCGGGTACAATAGGCAATTTGTTCATTAACCGGTAATTGGGAGACTGTCTGTCGATACAAACAATCCAACTGTTGTAAGTCGGGTTTAGATTCTTTATTTCGGAAAAATCGGAACATGGGGAACAAGATTTGTGGTTCTATACTATTCCTACCTCAAAAACCAAGCCATGCCTGTTAAATATTTATTCTTCCACCCGAAGCATAAAACCACGCCGGTTGACATTAACGATACTGATCCTGGAATCTTTGGATAGGTGCTTGCGAAGATGCGAGACAAATACGTTCAAACTTTTTTTATTGAAATAATCGTTCTTGTCCCAAATGGTGGTCAAAATCTCCTTATGTGGACAAAGCTGGTTCTGATTTTTGGCCAACAGGGCCAAAAGGTCAAATTCCTTTCCCGTTAGCTTAATAGGTTGGTTTTTATAGCGTAGTTCAAAATTTTCCGTATTCAGTGTATAGTCCCCAATTTGATAATTTTGTGCGATTTCTTCCTCCTTTTCTTCGGCAACCAACCTGGATAACAACGCGTTGACCCGAACGACCAATTCTTCCTCATCAATGGGTTTCTTCAAATAGTCCACGGCCCCCATGGCAAATCCTTTGAGCACATCTATTTTTAACGAGCGAGCTGTTAGGAATAAAAAAGGTAAATCTGGATTTAGGGCTTTTATTTTCTGTGAAAGCTCGAAACCATCCATATCCGGTAACATAACATCCAAAATGGCCAAGTCAAACACATTGGACTCCATTTTGGACAATGCACTTTGACCGTCCTTGGTCCAGGTCACATCAAAATCCTTCATGCCCAAATATTCGGATAACAGGTATCCAAGTGAGGGGTCGTCCTCCACCAAAATCAATCTATATTTTTTGTCCATCGCTATTCAATTTAAGGGATATGGTAAATGATGTACCCTTTCCCAGTTCACTATCCACCGAAATGCTTCCCCGGTGCATTCTAATAATTTTTTGCACATAGGCCAAACCAAGTCCGTAGCCTTTCACCTTGTGGACATCTCCATTTTTGACTCTATAGTATTTTCTGAAAATTCTTTTCAAATCGGATTTGGCAATGCCCGGGCCATTGTCAGAAATGGCAATGAGCAACCGCCTGTTTTTTAACTGCGCCCTGAGTCGGACCACAGGCTCATCGGCATATTTTTTGGCGTTTTCGAGCAGGTTGGCAATTACGTTTTCCAAATGGAACTTTTCGGCCTTTATTGTATAATTGCCATCCTCCAATTGATACTCAAATTCAATGTTTTCACTTTGGGCGATCAACGAAAAATCCTGACAGATTCGCTCCAATTCCGGTTTAAAGTCGATTATTTCGAACTGCATCAATTTCTTGCCCGATTCCAAACTGGCCAATTCCAAAACCTTGTCGATATGTTGTTTTAAGCGTTCGGTTTCCCGCCTTATCAGTTCAACAATCGGTTTCTTTTGTTCGGGGATGTCCTCTTCCAAAATTTTGCTCGCCAGGCCGATAGAGAAAACTGGGGTTTTTAGTTCATGTGTCAAATTATTGATAAAGTCGTTGGTGGTGGTAATAATGTTTCTTTGCCAATAAAAGGAACGAAGCACCCAAATTACAACAACAATTATAGCCAACAAGAAAATGAGCCCCGGTATGGTCAATCCTTTCAACTGGCTTAAAAAATATTTGTTTAGATCGTCAAATCCCAATTCAAGCACAATGTCCTTCTTTAGAAGCTCCGGTAAATAACCTTCAATTTTAATAGGATAAGTAAGCCTGTCCTCCCCACTTAAATGCTTCTTAACCGAACTCAAATAAACCGTTGAATCACGGGCAAATAAAGAATAGGTAAATGGCGCATCGATGCCTGATACGCCCAACTGATAAGAGATATAATCGTTTAAATAGTACTGAGCCGTCTTTTCTAGGCTATCCAACCCTATCCTTACCTCTGAGGTATCCTTTAAAATGACATTTCCGATGGTGTACGTTAGCGAATTCAACTCTGCCAGTTCCTGATTGATGTCGGTACGAGTCTTGTCAATTTTTTCAGAAAACTGTGCCCTCGCCAAACCTAGGCCTACCCGTAAATATTGATATTGTACCACCAATAGTCCAATAACGGAAATTATAAAAACAAGTACATAAATGTTTCTTTTGGAGAGCATGGTGCTAAATAAACAAAAAAACAGCAGGGATTTACCTTTTGGTTACCCCTATTAATCTTTCGTTAATCCTTTTGATCTTTTGTTAATCCGTTACCATTGATCTATGCCCTATATTCGTACTTGAGTTTAGTTAAAGAAATAAAGTAGTGAATCCATTGAACCGGTCGAAAAAGACCGGTTCTTTGTTTTAGGGGGCACCAACGAATTAATTTGAACTCCTTCGTTTAAAATTAACGATACATATCCTTTATCTTTGCAATCCAAATTTTAGACATGTTCGATTTTTTCCACAGGAAGGTGTATTTGGCCGACTACTTGCATGGATTGGTGGATATTCACAACCACATTCTTCCGGGTATTGACGATGGTGCCAAAACGGTGCAGGAATCCGTGGAACTGTTGCGTGGTTTTTCGGAATTGGGGGTAAAAAAGTTGATCTGTACCCCACACATCATGCACAACCAATATGACAACACTCCGAAAACAATCAAAGCTGCACATGATTTAATGATTCAACACTTGGAGAAAGTTCCCGATTTGAATCCAATTGTGGAGTATGCTGCCGAACACATGATCGACGACAACTTTGAGAATTTATTGGAGCAAGGCCAAGTGGTTCCAATGAACAAAGAGTACATTTTGATTGAAATGTCCTATTTACAGCCCTCCTTTAATTTTGATTTGGCAGTGGAGAAAATAGGACAAACCCAATTATTTCCCATTTTTGCGCATCCTGAGCGATACATGTACCTACACCAGAAGTATGGTAAGTATCCGGCCATGAAGGCCTCAGGAATTCTTTTTCAAATGAACTTGTTATCCCTTAATCCGGACTCCTACGGAGATGCGGCAACCAAAATGGCTTGCAAACTATTGGAAGATCGACAAATCGACTTTGTGGGTTCCGACGTGCACAATATGCGACAGCTTCAATTATTAAAAGAGACCAGAGTCTCGAAAAAACAACTCAAACACTTATTGCCAGTTATTGAAAATACAATCTATTCCTTTTTCTGATTAGGAAAAACTCCACCACTTTTTAACAGACTTGCCGTAGCCATAACCATATTTGCCACCGTAGCCTAAATTTGCCTGTTTTACATTGTTCACCACAAACGAAAGTCCTTTGAGTTTACCTTCGCGAATTAACTTAAGGGGGAATTCCAATGCTTTCTTCTCTGTTATTCCAGCTTTGGTAATGTACAGGATTTGGTCGGCAAATTGATTGATCAATAAAGTATCTGTCACCACCATTAAAGGAGCTGTGTCCACAATAACATAATCGTAAATTTCAGATACGCTTTCAAATAGGGTTTTGATCCGATCCGACATCAACAATTCAGAGGGATTTGGAGGTATCTTACCAGAATAAATTACATCAATGGTGTTTGCATTTACAGTGGTTGGCACAAGAATATCCTTCAGGTTAAGATCTGGATTATTGAGATACTCCGTGAGACCTATTTTGGCTTCCCTAACAAGTTTCACATTGCTGGAGCTGTCATCGTTGGAGAAAAATGTATACAGCTTAGGATTTCTAATATCGGCCCCGATCAACAATACTTTCTTATTGGTATTGGCAAAAATTGTTGCAAGATTGGACGAAACCAAGGTCTTTCCTTCACCCGGGACACTTGACGTAACGAATATGATATTTCCTTTTTCTCCTGACTTTCTTGTTCTTAGAACGTAGTCAATATTGGTTCGTAAAATTCGTAACGACTCGGCGAGCACGGAACGATCATCTTTTTGGACCAGTTTGACCTCTTTTCTTCCTATTTTGGGGATTTCTGCCAGAACGGGGACATCACCCACCAATTTTTCCAAATCCAATTTGTTGTGCAACTTAGTATCCATTATATCATGCACATATATTACAGTAAAAGGGATCAATAATCCGAGCATCAAGGCTGCCAAATATATAATTTTTGGTTTAGGGGAAACTGGGTATGGACTTTCTGCAAAGGCACTATCAATAATCTTCGATTTTGGCGATGCAGAAGCGAAAGTTATCTGCGATTCTTCCCTTTTTTGAAGCAAATATAGATAGAGCGACTCTGTTGTTTGCTGTTTTCTAGAAATATCCCTTAATGCCCTTTCATTACTAGGTGCCGCATAAATTCGAGAGTTAATTTGAGATAATTGCTTGCTCAAACTATTGACTTGAAGATCAAGATTGTTGGTAACATTGTTCAAACTGGACTGCATTCCCCTTTTTAAGGTTTCCAATTGCTGGTCCAATTTTACAATTACAGGATTCTTCTCATTGGAACTTTCCAACAATCGATTCCTTTGAGCGACCAAGGTGTTGTATTGTTGTGCGGCATTGGCTATGCCAGGATCGCTTAGACCAACATTGGTGGGAATAATATCATATCCTTCTTGATCACTTATAAGGTCTTTCATGGAATTGGCAATATTCAATTGAATACTGGCATCTTGCAACTGTCTTTCACTCGCCGCACTTTGGGTAAAATTCACATTGGATTGAGATCCCAAATCAGCAATACCCCTGCTTTCCTTAAAGGATTCAGCGGTTTCATCCACTGTAGAAAGACTGTTGTAAATTTCAGCAATTCTATCGTCAATAAACTGGGATGTTCTATCTGCTACATCCTTTTTGTCTTCAACCGCATTCTTATTATATGTTTCGACCAGTTTATTAATTATTTCAATTGCTCTTCCCTTAACAGGATCGGTCAAGGAGATATTTACTATACTGGAAAGTTCATCAGCTGGACTAATCTTTATTTTAGACCTATATCCTTGAGCAACAAGTGGAGTCGGATTTACGACTATCTTCAATCTTTTATTGGTAAAATTGGAAAGTTGACCTAAATAGGGCACCAAAATGATATCTCCAATTGCAGTATTTATATTGGAACCGAAGGAATATTTTTTATATGGCCCATTTTCTTCTTCGGAATACAGAAAAGATGTTTCTGATTCCAAATCAACATAAAACTCTATTTGCGACTTATTGATAACAGAATCGGCAGCAAGAAAATTTATGGAGAAAGGGTAGTTTTCATCTCCATAAAGTTCATTGTTTTTTACGTTACCTAAGACAAAATATCTTATGTTAAGTTTTAATTCCTTAACTACTTTTATAAAATTGCTTCTAGATCTTAAAATTTCAATTTCATCCTTTATCTGAGTTTTTCCTCCGGAAAAAACATTTAAGTCTTCTAAAACACTTAATTCCGATGATGCACCCTTATCCTCCAGAATTTGAATCCTGGATGTTGCATTGTACTCTGGCACACTGTATCTAAGGTAAACAAAGGCAAAAGCAACAAGTATAATTGCGCAAAGCACAAACCATTTCCAATATTTAAGATAGTGGGTTATAAGACTTTTTAAATCTATCTCCGTTGAATTTTTTGACATAAGTAAATGAGTAGGGATACTTTTAAGGATTAATTTCTCAACAATACTACCGTGGAAGTGATAAGCAAGGAAACGATGGAAACTATAATACTTGCCCTTTGGTCCAAATTAGATTGTGTCTTACCCGATTTATTGGGCTCAACGTATACCACGTCATTTTGGGTTAAATAGTACACTGGAGATTTGAGTGCTTCCTTTTGATTGAGATTAATTCGGTTATAAACCTTTGTTCCGTCAAAGTCCCGAATCACCATTACATTGTCCTTCCTACCTTTGATATTAATGTCACCTGCATAGCCCAAGGCTTCCATTATTGTAATTTGCTCCCCGTTAATGGGATAGGTTCCCGGCCTGTTAACCGCACCAAGAACAGTTACCGTAAAGTTTCTGATTCTTATGTTGATAATGGGATCCTTTAAATAATCTTTTAATTTTTCGCGGAGCAGAGACCTGGTCTCACTTGGAGAGAGTCCTTCAATCTTTACTTTTCCAATTACCGGAAAATCAATTTCTCCGTTTTTATCAACCAAATAATTCACCTGCTCAGGACGCATTCCCGTGCCTTCCTCGGCACCTCTGTACAAATTGAACGGAGCACTTGCTTCCGGGTCCAATGTAGAAATGTGAATACTGACCAAGTCATCCACTTTGAATTTTGTGGTGAAGGTATTATCATCCACCAAAGTTTCAAATTGGGCAGCATCTTGAAAATAGACCACATCTTTGGAAGGAGAGCACGAGAAAGCAAAGCATGCACTAACGACAGCAATTAATGCTAGTTTAAATTCTTGGAACATAGGAAGATTCATTTTTAGTTGTTGAGTTCAGAAAACCGCACTTCAGATTTCTTATTCAAATCCGTTTGTGGTTCCTTTTTGTCGAATTTACAAAAATCGGAATTGTTGGAAATGTATTCCGGTACAATACTTTTCATCAATTGTACCACATTGTCCTTAAAGAATAGATTGGAAATGCACAATTCATCTATCATACTTCTTGTTGCCCCATAGTCTATTTCCCTGACTTTGCTGATCATAATTTTGTCATGGTATGTAGGCAAAGTGTTTTCTCCATTGGCCAATAGTTCTTCAAACAACTTTTCTCCTGGTCTTAGTCCAGTGATCTTTATATCAATATCATCAGGATAATGCAATCCGGAAAGTCTGATCATGTTTTTGGCCAAATCCATAATTTTCACAGATTCCCCCATGTCAAAAATGAATATTTCTCCACCCTGCCCCATAGCACCTGCTTCCAAAACCAATTGGGATGCTTCTGGAATGGTCATAAAATATCGGGTAATGTCTTTATGGGTTACGGTCAACGGGCCTCCTTTTTCAATTTGTTTCCTAAACAAGGGAATTACGGATCCATTGGAGCCCAACACATTTCCAAATCGGGTGGTTATGAATTTTGTTTTACCTTCTTGTTGACGACAGCTAATGTACATTTCTGCAATGCGTTTGGTCGCCCCCATTACATTGGTAGGATTAACTGCTTTGTCCGTGGAAACGAAAACAAATTTTTCTACATCATATTCAACGGCCAAATCCACAATGGTCTTGGTTCCGGCTACATTAATTTTCACGGCTTCATACGGATTCTGCTCCATAAGTGGAACATGTTTATATGCAGCAGCATGGAAAATTCGGTCCGGCTTATACTCTTCAAACAGTACCCGCATTTTGTTTTTGTCCCTTATGTCTCCGACAATGGGAACAAAATTGAAAAATCCAGCTTGTTTCAACTCCTGCTGAAGATCGTATAATGCAGATTCTGCCTGATCTACAACAACGAGAGTCCTATAATTGTACTTGCATATTTGCCGTACCAACTCACTCCCAATTGATCCGGCTCCGCCAGTAACCATAATAACCTTTTCATCAAAGTCTTTTTCAACCTTGCTATTTCTAATCTCAATAGGTGGGCGATCTAAAAGATCTTCAATTTGTACGCGCTTTATTTGGGAAATTTTAAGCTCACCATTGATCCAATCTTCTACCGGAGGTACTATTTTCACTTTTACTGGAAGATCTACAATCTCATTGACCAAAGTTCTCAACTGCTTGGGATTAATAGTCTGGATGGAAAAAATAATCTCTGAGATATTGTTGAACTTAACAAATTCCCTGGTCAATACGGACTTGTCGTATACCTTGACTCCGTTAATTTGTTTTCCCACCTTTTGCTGGTTGTTATCAACAAACCCAACAACCCTGGCCCTCATTTTGGAATGGTTGGTCAAGGTATTGTATGTGATGATCCCAGATTCGCCAGCACCATAGATCACCAAGTTTTTTGTTGGGGCCTCATTTCTATTCATAAGTGCCTCATAACTCATCTTAAACACATATCTTGAAGCCGCAAGGGCAATGAAAGTAAGGAGACTGTTAATTATAATAATGGATAACGGAATAGTAAATTCATTATCAAACCCTGAATATCTATTAACCATGACCACAGCAATTGCCCCAATACTGGCCAAACATACTGCATTAAAAATTGCATATACATCCTTTATACCCGTATGCCTCACTACACCTTTATAACTACCCGATATAAAAAAAGCCAATAAAAATAGTGAAACAACTATGGGCAACTGGGTCCATAGCCTTTGAACATCAAAGTTGAAACTCAAATTGAACCTTATGAAGTATGCCAAAATGAACGAGACGGAAACAATCCCTAAATCAATGATCAAAACGGTCCATTTTGAAGCATATCTCCTTCCGCTCCTATAAAAGAATTCCCTGATCATTTTAATCCGTTTTTAATGATTTGACATACTCTTTCCAAATCCTCTATTTCCAAACTGGAGCCACTTGGCAAACATAGTCCTCTTTTAAAGAGATCCTCACTTACCCCATTGGCATAAGAGATTGTTTGTTCAAACACCGGCTGTAAATGCATAGGTTTCCATAAAGGTCTTGATTCGATATTTTCTTTTTCTAGGTTCCTTCTCAAAGCCTCCCTAGTCTCATACGAATCTGTAAGTATGCAAGTAAGCCATCTGTTGGAGAATGCTCCGTTTGGCTCCTCTAAAAATGAGATGCCGTGCACCTCAGAAAGTTGCTTCTTATAAAATTGATAATTATTTCTTCTTGCCGCAACCCTGTCCTCCAAAACTTCCATCTGTCCCCGACCTATACCAGCCAGCACATTACTCATTCTATAATTATAGCCTATTTGAGAGTGTTGGTAATGTGGGGCATTATCCCTTGCTTGAGTAGATAGGAACACTGCTTTGTCCTTGGTGCTTTGGTATTTACAGAGCATGGCACCGCCACCAGAAGTTGTGATGATTTTATTTCCATTGAAAGATAATATTCCGATATCACCAAAGCTGCCACAATTTATACCATTGTAGGAACTTCCAAGTGCCTCAGCACTGTCTTCAACCACCGGAATATCGTATTTCTTGGCAATAGCATGGATTTCCTCTATTTTATAGGGCATTCCATAAAGGTGGACCGCAACAATGGCCTTGGGTTTTTTGCCAAATGCCAATCTATCCTCAATTGCTTTTTCGACGAGCTCAGGAGATAAATTCCAAGTATCCCTCTCACTATCGATAAGGATTGGGAAAGCCCCTAAATAAGTAATGGGATTAACTGAAGCGGCAAATGTAAAACTTTGACAAAGTACCTCATCACCAGGGCCAACACCAAGTAGTTGAAGACCCAAATGGATGGCTGCTGTTCCGGAACTTAAACAAGTGGCATAAGTATTATTTCCGACAAACTCTTCGATTGCAGTTTCAAAACCTTGAACATTGGGGCCTAATGGGGCTATCCAATTGGTATTAAAGGCCTCTTTTACGTAAGCCTGTTCGTTATCACCCATATGGGGAGGTGATAACCAAATTTTCTTTAGTACTGTGGTTTCCATTTCAGTTTTGGGTTGAAATAAGTAGGTGGGCGTTTTAGTTCCCATAAGTAAAAGTAATAGTAAAATTCACCTATAAGGCCATTTCTATCCACTATTCGGCCAACATGAAAAAAAATCGATTAAGTGTTCGATAAAAAATTTCATGCCAAGTATAACCATCCATCCCGCTTTTTAACCACATTAACCAAAAATCTTCACTACTTAAGGGAATCGTATTGTTAAACACCGATAAAATGAGCACATTGAACAAAACTATGATTGTCTTCTTTTGAAATACCTAACTTTGGATCCGAACATCTAATACTTCAAATCTTAATGTGCGGATTCTTATTTAGCAATGGACCACAAAGTAAGGAGCATTTCTTATCAAAACTTGAAATCATCAAATATAGAGGCCCCGATTTTACTGGTTATGAGGATATCGATGGGCTTCACTTTGGACATGTTCGTTTGTCCATTCTGGATTTAGATCCCAGATCCAATCAACCATTCACATATGATAATCTACATATGGTATATAATGGGGAAATCTATAACTACCTTGATGTAAAGGATGAATTAGTCAAAATAGGATATTCATTTTCCACTGAGAGTGACACAGAGGTTCTTTTATTGGGATACCATGCATGGGGAAAGAAGGTCTTGCAAAAAATCAATGGTATGTTTGCTTTTCTAATCTATGACAAACAAAAGCAAGAAATATTTGGTGCAAGAGACAGATTGGGTGTTAAGCCCCTTTATTATTTTTTAGGAACGAAAGAATTTGAAGTATGTAGTCAACTTAAACCAATTTCATGCGATAAACAGTTAAACTTAGATGAGAATGCCATTTCCATGTTTCTGGATTGCAAATTTATCCCAAGCCCCTACTCCATTTACAAGGAAATTAAAAAACTCGAACCTGGCCACTGTTTTAACTATTCCTTGACCAACCATACTTTCAATTCAGAAAAATATTGGGATTTGAAGGAAGTAGTTCGTTTTAATGGCAGTTATGAAGATGCAAAGGAGCAATTGAAAGCCCTATTCGAAGATGCAGTTAAAATACGCTTGTTCTCAGATGTACCTCTTGGGTCGTTTCTTTCAGGTGGAATCGACTCGGCCTTGGTCACTTCATATGCCTCCAAATTGAACAAAGAGCCCTTAAATACTTTCACCATTGGGTTTCAAGAAAAGGATTATGATGAAAGTGCTGTCGCGGAGAAATATGCCCAAAAACTTAAAACAAACCATAAGACGCTGATTTGCAACCCAAAAGGTATTTTAAAAAATTTACCGGTATTGCTTAAGGTATATGATGAACCATTTGCCGACAATTCGGCATTGCCTTCCCTGATGCTGAACTTTATGACCAAAAAATATGTTACCGTGGCACTTTCCGGTGACGGTGGCGATGAAAGTTTTTTGGGCTATAACCATTTTGAATCACTTTTAAAAAATAAGCGTATTATGAGTGCGCCATATTTTATTAGGAAGATTGCCGCCATTGTTTTAAGTCCTATCCTGTCTTCTGATTCACGAATTACAAGGGCGCTTTCGGTTAGAAAAAAGAGAGAGTATATACAACGAATATTTTCAAGGATGGGCATCCTACTTAACAATAAAAACAACAATTGGTTAGGTATGTTCGATCCGTACTATGCTCTCAGTAAAGACACACTTCAGCAGGCTGCCGATCTAAACATTAAATTATGGTTGGATGGAGATAGCAATGTCAAAGTTGATAGAGCAAGTATGGCATACGCCGTGGAAGTAAGAAGCCCATTTTTGGATTACCGAATAGTTGAATTTGCCAGAACTTTACCAATAGAATATCGCATTCAACTTGGCAATAAGAAAAGAATCCTTAAAGATATTTTGGGCGAACATTTACCTCCTGAATTGTTTGATTTGCCCAAAAGAGGATTTTCAATGCCTTTGGAAAATTGGTTGCGGAACGAGTTAAGGAAGGATGTTGAAACAAGTATTGATGAGAATTTTTTTAACAAAGTGCCCAATTTGAACATTACTCATTGTAAGAAGATTTTAAATGAACATTTAAACAAAGGAAAAGACCATACCGAATCGATATGGAAGCTTTATATACTTGCAAAATGGATGCAGGCACAATAAAGTGCCTGCATCCATTTAATAATGTAGTCTATGAAAGTTGACTTTTAAAGGTCAACAATGTTAAGGTACTCCTCTATATTGGTATAACCATCGCCATCTTGGTCTCCACTACTATCATCCAAATCCGGATTAAGACCTTTTTCAATTTCCCAAACGTCTGGCATACCGTCATTATCGGAATCCCAATTCATTGGCCTGGAGGCAATTGGGGTTGATGATATATTCGATTGAAAACTTACATATCTCGCTTCACTTGTAAAGGTTTCACCATTGGAATCCATTTTGTAATAATCAAAGGAGCCTTCTTTTCTACCATCCAAAACAATAAAATAATCGTTGTCTATGGTATCGGACCCATTTTCAATACTTAAATTATTACTGATATACTTGTTACAACCAACATCACCAATTACATCGTAATAAGCATCAATTGCGGATAAAATTGGCATTGGTTCACCTAGGAGTGGATATTGGGATGTAACTTGATATTGTCGTGATAACGGGGTGTCCATTATGCCCGAATCAAACTCTTTCCACAAAAACCAGTTATCTGCATTTGGATCGGTCAGGAAACCTTTGTCCACAAAATTACCTGCAGTATAAATTCTTGGATTTCCACTTTCTACCGCCGCATTCTCACTTGTATTCAACGAGGTTTTGTCACCCATTGCGTAGTAGTTGTTGATATGGTTTAATTGAACCGCTCCTTTTGTACGCGTTAACCTGTATTGCCAATCTTGGACCACATTATTAATAACATCGGCCCTTCCATTTGATGAAACATTGGGAGTACGATGGGAAATATTAAAAAACAATGAAGACAAGAAGCTGAGATTTTCAGACTTTTCTGGACTATCGCTATCACCAAACAAGGAACCAGTTTTGCCTTCAGAAACAATTATTCTTTGGAAAGTTATATTATCACTAAAGCCTCTAATACTTATGGTTTCATCTCCTCCCCAAGAAACGGAAACATGGTCTAACATTACGTTGGATGCATCAATTAATTCAAATGCATCCTCCCCAGTGTATCTAGGCCTTATTCTGATATATCTCATTATAAAATTATCCAGTTTTTGAGCTCTGAACCGTGTACCGGTAATTGTAATACCTCCCTTGGGGGCGGTTTGACCCGCAATAGTTAGGTTACTTACTTCAATTGTTAACCAGGATTGTAGATTAATTACCCCTGAAACATCAAAGGTTATAATGCCTCCATTGGTCGATCTAGCATTAGAAATGGCTTGTCTGAAGCTACCTGGACCACTATCGTTAAGGTTTGTAACTTTATAAACGGGTTTACCTCTCCCGCCTGTAACATAAGCTCCAGCACCAAAAGCCGTAGGAAAAGCTTTAAGATTTGAGCTGAATGGGTCGTCAGGCATATTTAGAGGTCCATCACCAGTAGGTTGATCGGAATCGGAACCACTATCGTTATTTTGAGAATTGGAGGCATCTTCAATTATTTGCTCTTCTATATTCTTGTTTACAGCATCCACAAATAGATCATTGTCCTTTTGACACGAACTTGTGAAAATCAAAGTAATCAGAGTAAACAGAAAAGTCATTAAGTAGGTGGGGTTAAGACGTAAGTTCATTTTTCTACTTCATTAAGATAAAAATCATTCGGGATATAAAATTATTTTTTAAAATTATTTAATCGATGAAAAAATCATTTTTTTCGATGAAATGCACAAGTGCCCCGAATTTTACATTGCTATTCATCTATATTGCGGAAACAGAACGTATTAAAACACAACCGTTTCAACGGACCATTTACGTAATACATCGATGAATAAGATCATTTTATCGATTCATTTTAACTAAAAAACACTTATAATCGATGAAATACATCTTTCCTTAACATCCTTTAACGATTCTAGACTAATTTGGCAGGTTTAGATCCCTAATCAATATTTATTGAATTATTCCGTTTTTACAAGCGAATTACAAATTCATCTTTAATAACTTTGAAATCTCAATTGTTCCTATGAAAATTCTTGTTACTGGTGCCGCGGGATTTATTGGCTTTTACGTGTCCAAAAAACTGCTTAAAAACCAACATACAGTGGTTGGAATTGATAACTTAAATGATTATTATGATGTACAGCTTAAAATTGCCCGTCTAAAACAATTGGGTATTGATGGTGAACAGGCTGTTCTTTATAACCACGAAGCAATAAGCAAAGTCCACACAACTTTTAAGTTCGTGCGGATGAACTTGGAAGACAGGGAAATTCTGCCGAGACTTTTTGAAAATGAAAAGTTTGACGTAGTCTGTAATCTAGCTGCACAAGCAGGTGTTCGTTATAGTTTGGAAAATCCTGAAACATATATAGACAGTAATATCGTAGGCTTTTTAAATATTTTGGAATGTTGCAGAAATTTTAAAATTAAACATCTTGTCTATGCCAGTAGTTCCAGTGTTTATGGACTAAATAAAAAAGTGCCTTTTGAAACTTCCGACAATGTGGACCATCCCATAAGTTTGTATGCTGCCTCTAAGAAAAGTAATGAACTTATGGCGCATACCTATAGCCATCTCTTTGGTTTCCGTTCTACAGGTCTTCGTTTCTTCACTGTCTACGGTCCATGGGGACGCCCGGATATGGCCATGTTTCTCTTTACCAAAGCAATATTGGACAACCAACCCATTAAAGTATTCAATAATGGTGACATGGAAAGGGATTTCACCTATATTGATGATATTGTTGAAGGAGTGATTAGAATAATTCAAGATGATTATACCGACCACTACGCCCTAGATGAAAAATACAAAGTTTATAATATCGGAAACAACAATTCCGTAAAACTCATGGATTTTATATCGGCAATTGAAAAAAAGTTGAATATTACTGCCCAAAAAAATATGCTACCAATGCAACTCGGGGATGTTGAAAAAACATGGGCAGATGTAACAGCTCTCATCCAAGATTATGACTACACCCCAAATACCCCAATTGAGAAAGGGGTGGAGAATTTTATTGATTGGTACAAAGAATTTTATAAAATATAACCACACATTTTTTCTTAAAAACATGATGGAACGAATAGAGTGAGACCTTTTATCGAGTATTATGGACTCTTACATTGTTTTTATGGATTCGATTCAATCTTTTTTGAACATTTGTTGTCAGAAAAAATCTAACCACTAAAGATAAACACTAAAATCAAATATTAATAAGTAATGAAATTAACTGTAATTGGTACAGGCTATGTCGGTTTGGTAAGTGGAACATGTTTTGCCGAAATGGGAAACACCGTAACCTGTGTAGATGTTGACGCCAACAAAATTGAAAATCTTAAGAAAGGTGTTATCCCAATTTATGAACCTGGTCTGGAACCCATGGTGTTAAGGAACATTAAGAACAAGACCCTTTTCTTTACCACCAACTTGGCCGAAAGTCTAAAGGCATGTGACATTGCATTTATTGCAGTTGGTACCCCAATGGGGGAAGATGGTTCCGCAGACTTGAAATACGTACTTCAAGTTGCTAAGGATATTGGACAGAATATGATGGCACCATTGATTATCGTTGATAAATCAACAGTTCCCGTGGGCACCGCGGAAAAAGTTCATGAAACCATTGCTGACGAACTCAAAAAGAGAAATACAGATATAGAATTCCATGTCGTTTCCAACCCTGAATTTTTAAAAGAAGGGGACGCTATCAGCGATTTCATGAAACCAGACAGAGTTGTTGTGGGCGCTGATGATGAAGGTGCAGCAGCAAAGATGAGAACACTTTATGCACCATTCTTCAGAAGTAGTATGGATCGTTTAATAACAATGGATGTTAAATCTGCAGAAATGACCAAATATGTTGCCAATGCCATGCTGGCCACAAAAATTTCTTTCATGAATGAAATTGCCAACATTTGTGAATTGGTAGGTGCTGATGTGAACAAAGTTCGAATTGGTATTGGTTCAGATAGCCGAATCGGATACAGTTTTATTTATCCAGGTAGTGGTTATGGTGGGTCATGTTTTCCCAAAGATGTTAAAGCACTCAAAAGGACCGCAGAGCAAAATGGCTATTCACCAAAGTTGATAAAAGCCGTTGAAGATGTAAATGATGTTCAAAAATTGGTAATTGCAAAAAAAGTGGTCTCAAAATTTGGAGAAGACCTCTCCGATAGGACGTTTGCGATTTGGGGGCTGGCATTTAAACCCGGTACGGATGATATGCGTGAGGCTCCGGCAATTTACATCATAAAGGAATTGGTTAAACGTGGGGCCAAAATCCATGCTTACGATCCAAAGGCAATGGAAGAAGCCAAACATTTTTACCTTAAGGATATAGAACAAGTGACCTATTTTGAATCAAAATATGAAACTTTGTCCGGAGCAGACGCGATGATCTTATTGACCGAATGGAAGGAATTTAGGGCCCCGGATTTTGAGGAGTTGAAAAAACAGCTTAAACAACCTATTATTTTTGATGGTAGAAATCAATACAATGATGTAAAACTTGAATCCGAAGGTTTCGAATATTTCCAAATTGGAAAGAAATAACAAGATTTCATTTCCAATTAAAGAAATTGGGCCATTGCCAATATTTGGTAATGGCTCTACAATAAATAAAAGTACAAAACACCGAATTCTCGAATCTTGTTGTCAATTAAACATCAAACCGACCCAGGTCTTTAAAGCATGATTGAATCTAAATAACCAATCCAGAATATGCTTTTCAATTCTTTTGAGTTTGTTATTTTCTTTGTCATTTTTTTGTTGCTGTACTTTGCAGCGAACAATAATTTGAAATTCCAAAATTTGCTTTTACTGGTGGCCAGTTATTTTTTTTATGGCTGGTGGGATTGGAAATTTTTATCCCTGATTTTAATAAGTTCTCTTTGTGATTATATCATTGGTAAACGCATTGAGGACCATACTGAAAAAAGTAAAAGAAAAGCCTTGCTTATTCTAAGTATGTCGATTAACCTTGGAATTTTGGGTTTCTTCAAATACTTTAATTTTTTCTCCGAATCTTTCCATGATTTGATGACAAACCTTGGTTTTAGTGTAAATCCGTTCTATTTGAATGTTATTTTACCAGTTGGGATAAGTTTCTATACTTTCCAAACCATGAGTTATACAATTGACATCTATAAAGGAAAAATGAGAGCCACATCCAACCTATTGGAATTCATGGCATTTGTCTCCTTTTTTCCTCAATTGGTAGCCGGTCCTATTGAACGAGCGTCAAACCTTTTACCACAATTTGGGATTAAACGTCATGTAACATTGCAAGATGTGAAAGAGGGGGGTAAACAAGCACTGTGGGGTTTGTTCAAAAAAATAGTCATCGCTGATAATTGTGCGCTATATGTCAATCAAATTTTTGATCAACCCGATGCTTATCCCGGTAGCATACTGTTAATTGGTATTTTACTTTTTGCATTCCAAATTTATGGTGATTTTTCTGGCTATTCGGATATTGCAATTGGTATTGCAAGAATGTTGGGGTTCAATTTGATGCAAAACTTCAAGTCTCCTTATTTGGCAAGTGATATTCAAGATTTTTGGAGAAGATGGCATATTTCCCTATCTACCTGGTTTCGAGACTATTTGTATATTCCATTGGGTGGAAGCAGATCAAAATCCACATCAAGGAAATATTTCAACATATTTGTGACCTTTACAGTAAGCGGGTTTTGGCATGGTGCCAACTGGACCTTCATAATTTGGGGAATGCTTCATTCATTTTATTATATGATTCAAGTTACCATTGGAAAATATAGTTCCAAATTAGTGCCCGAGAATAGGATGAGCAGACCTTTTAATATATTGATAACTTTTGTCGCGGTTGTTTTTGCCTGGATTTTTTTCAGGGCCGAGTCTGTTTCACAAGCCTTTTATTTAATCAACCAGATATTTACTGCTTCCGTTTTTGACAACCCAATCCCCTATTTAAAACAACTGGGGTCGAGTACCCAACCTTTTATCATACTTATCGCTCTCTTGTATCTCGCAATTTTTGAACTTAATAATCCAAATGCCGATTTTTCCTTCAAAATTAATGGTTTAGGCAATTGGTCCCGAGTTCCTGTATATGTATCCTTATTGCTCTTGATCATTCTTTTTAGGGCTACGGGTGGTGCAATGGACTTCATATATTTTCAATTTTGATAGATATGCGAAAAATCATTATTAATTGTATATTATTTCTGCTTTTATTTGGAGGTTGGAACATCTATTTAAAAAACACCAGCAGCTTTTATTTGCAAGAAAATGCGTATCAAAAAAGTATCGATTCAGTTCTGGATTCAAAAAGTAAAATCGTTCTTTTGGGAGATTCCCATTTAGCATCCTTAAAAAAATCTAATTTAAATAATGAGGTTGGCAACCTAGCATATGGAGCTGATGGATATAAGGAGATATACGCTAAAGTGTTGATTCTATTAAAGAACAATCCAAACCTAGAGTATGTTTTTTTATCGACAGAACCTCAAATGTTCAATGCCAGTACTTCTCCAAATGGAACATTTTTGAACAAGTATGCTCTTCATTCAAAAACAATAAGATCGTTATATGGAAAGAACAAATTGGATATTGTCACTGACAATGTTCCGTTATTTAATAATGACTATTTAAATTTTTTCAGGAATAAACTTTACAATAAATTGAAAGGAACCAAAGGTGCCAATCAAGAAGAGAATTGGAAAGAAGCCACCATTGAACGGAAAACTGAAATCTCAAAAAACTTAGGCAATTCGGACCACGCTGCCATCATGGGCAACCCCAAAGACACTATTTATTTCAAAGAAATGATGACCGAATTCAAGAATCGTGGGGTAAAGGTAATAAGCATTAGATTTCCGGTTACCTCAAATTATATAGGGCAATGCAGCGGGCAAGACGAAGACAAAGTCAATCAATTTTTATCCCATTTTGAATTTTACAAAAATTTAGATTACAGCAATACGATCAAATCCATTGAACTATTTGAAGATCCCGATCATTTAAACAAACAAGGGGTACTTAAGATTACAGCACATATTGAAAGTGATACAGGACTTCCTATTATTGCGCAATAAATCTTAGTGCCAAAATCCAATTTTAAAAATGTCCAAGAATCTGGTTTCGATTATTGTACCGGTATTTAACGTTGAAAATTATATTCAAAGATGTATTGATAGTCTTTGTAATCAGACCTACAAAAACCTTGAAATAATCTTGGTCAATGATGGATCCTTGGACAACAGTGCTTTACTTTGTGAAACGGCAGCAAAAAGGGATAATAGAATTAAGGTAATCCACCAAAAGAACAGTGGTTCCAGTATTGCACGAAATAAAGGCCTAGAGCATGCAACCGGCGAATTCGTAACTTTTGTGGACAGTGATGACCATATCGAAACAAACACTATAGAGGAGACTCTTCAATTATTGATAAATCACGATCTTGATACAGTGGAGTATGAACGTGACGATCCCAGTGGCAAAAAGATTTTAGATGGCTCTTTTGTCATTGAAACCCAAGAGCAAGCCATTATAAGGATCATCAAAGACTCTAGTTTCCAAGTATGGAAGAGAATTTACAAGGCTTCCCTCATATCAAACATGAAATTTATCCCGGGTATAATACATCAAGATGTTTTTTTCGTGGTAGATCTTTTGAACAAGGTGAATAAAATTGGGCACCTTAACAAACCTTTGTACAAATATAACAGGGAAAACCTGAGCGTAATACGAAGCCGATATACACTGGTAAAGACCCAGGCGGGAATAAATGCAACAGAATACATCCTGCAAAACCTGCCGTCATCGGAAAAAGTCATGGATAGTTTAAGTACCTATGTGGTCAGCTACTATACTGGGCATTTCTTTTCGTTATGCAGAAATAAGGAATTGGACCATAGCAGAGTGATACGGCAAAAACTCAGAGGACAAATTAGAAAACATGCAACATTCAAGAATACAGGTCAAAGATCATGGATTGCAATTCTATTACCCATTCCTATTGTAGAGGTTATGGTAAAATTGCATATGATGCTTTCAGGTACCAAATACTATAATTAGGGTTAATGTCAAGATTAGCACATACAATCAAAAACGGATGGGTATCCTTACTTTTCCATGTAATGTATATTGTTGCACAATTTGTTTCCCGAAATATTTTTCTAAACTATTTGGGTGATGATTTTGTAGGAACCACTGGTACTATTCGAAGTATAATCCAGTTTTTAAATTTAGCAGAGCTTGGAATAGGTGCTGCTGTTGGCTTTACGTTGTACCAGCCTATATATGAACAAAACAAGGAAAAGGTTAATGAAATAATCGGTTATCTGGGCTTTCTTTATAAAAGAATCGCCCTTATCATGCTGGGGGCCGGAATTGTAATCACATTTTTTATCCCCATATCCTTTGAAAATAGTTCGGTACCAGATTTGCAGATTATCTATCTATTTCTGGCATTATTGGTTAGCACATTAATGAGTTATTTTTTTGCGTACCACTCTTTTTTACTTGAGGCCGATCAAAAAACCTATGTCAATAGCATTATAAATCAATCCGTATTCATTTTACGGTTGATTTTGCAATGCTTTGTATTGATATACTTGAAAAGCATATACCTCTGGATCACTTTGGAACTGCTTACACCAATACTCTATGTTTTCCTTTTGAGAAAAAGGATCAAAAAAATCTATCCTTGGCTCAACATGAACTTCAACGCCACAAAGGAGATTCGAAAATCCAATACGCTATTATTGACCAAGATAAAACAGTTGAGTATCCATAAAATTGGAAATTTTGTTTCCAATGGTACGGATAACATTATAATTTTTGCATTGATAAATCCTGAAAGTGTAGCTTTTTTGGGCAATTATCAATTAGTAATGAATAATATAAATACGCTTCTAAATAAGGTTTTTCAAGGTACGAATGCGAGTGTAGGGAATTTAGTGGCAGAAAACAATGTGAAAAAGATGTTGAATGTGTTCTGGCAAATGAACTCCATACGCTTTTTTCTCGCAGGATGCACCTCGTTTGCATTATATATGGGGCTCAATGAATTTATTGGGATTTGGCTTGGTACAAGGTACATAATGGATTTTGAAATTCTGTTAGCCCTATTGATCATTTTCTTTATTCTTCAAATTAGACAACCTGTAGACTGTTATATTCAAGCATTTGGCCTATATGCAGATACTTGGGCCCCCTTGGTGCAAAGCACGATAAATTTGGCCCTATCCATCGTGTTTGTCCTTAAAATGGGCATTTTTGGTGTTTTAGTGGGAACAATTACAAGCCAAATACTGATTGTTATGATATGGCGGCCCATTTATTTGTTTTCAAAAGGTTTTTCCTTAAATCCAATTCAATATTTTTTGGGGCTTTTTTATCATTTAGCTATTTTTTCCTTGGTATTCGGGTTATTTACCTTTATTGGTCTTCATACCTTAGTCAAACCATCCGACAAAGTACTGAACACAATCTTTAAAATTGGTTTGGAGTCACTGCTTTTTGGAATGGTCTATGCACTTGGGCTGTTTTTCTTGAGTAAAGGATTTAAAGGATTGGTGAATCGATTGTATGACTTTTTGAAATCAAAATTGAAAAAATAATATTGATTGGAATTTGTGTAGGTAATGGACCTAATTTAGAATTGTTATAATGGTTAAAAAAATATTGCTTGTTTTTTTGGTTCTTTTTGCTTCTTACAGCGATATTTTTCTGTATAGGATGGGAATTGTACCCATTCAACCCTCAAAGTCGCTTATTCCCTTATTTATTGGCCTGTTCTTTCTTTATTATTCCCCAAAAGGCTATTTGGATATTCTTAAAACCCACACTTTCAAGTTTGTCTTTTTCATCTTGGTTCTAAAAATTTTATATAGCATTCCTTCTAGGGCAGAGGGCTCAATCATTACCGAAGAAATTGTTCGTCAAGTACTTACCATATTAATATACTTATCGGCATTGCATACCTTCAGAACAGCAACAGAAAAAGAAGTCAGATTGTTCTTCATCGCTTGTGTTGCACTATTGGCAGGAAGTGTTTGGTACGATTTCTTCATTGGCCTGCCAAAGTATAACCTCGATTTGGCCCAAAGCCTAAGAAAAGGAGGATTTGGTGAAAATCCCAATCAGTCTGCCTCGGGGATAAAATTCTTGGGGCTTGGACTTCTATTCTTGTTGAATAAAAACATCCTCGCTAGAAATACGCTGATATTTTTTATGGTAAGTTCGATTTTTTTGACCTTTAGTAGGGGGGGCATCGTTTCCATAATTTTAATCCTTCTTCTGGGCACTTTCAATAGTTGGAGTACAGTGCTGAAAATCGACCCAATTAAACAATCCAAAAACATTTTTAAAATCATTGTTCTTTTTGCCGCACTTTATGGTGCGCTCCTCGTATTTGCCGACTTTATTAGGTCTGAGGTTCCTGCATTTACAAGAGGGGCTGCCGGGGAACGAATGGATCTGCTCTTAGGACAAAGTGATCAGGTTATTATGGAAGGTAGCGACGATTCCGATCTTAGTCGGGTTGGCTTGTTCAAAAAATATTTGAATGATTTTTTTGATAATCCGATGGGGTATGGAACCGGATATTCAGCCGATAGAGCATTTAATCAACTTAAAACACATAACTATTACCTGTATTTCGCTGTAAATTTTGGAATTTTTGCCTTACTGGCCTATTTGTTCTATCTCTTGCAAAATCTAAAATTGGCATTTCGACACAAACAATTCTATTATTTGCTTTTTGGATTGTTATTGATGTTAGAAGGTCTTTTTTCACATAGTATAATGATTGAACGGGCAATTTTGATATCCATAGCGTTCTTCGATAGTTTAATGTACCATAAGACGTTTGATGACAATCCTCAAGATATTGTCTTAACTGACAACAATTAGTTTAACAGCAATACAATGATTACCTCAAAAAAAGATTATTTAACCTACCTGGAAGAAGACCGAAAAGCATTGGGCATAAAAAAACCTTCATTGAAAAGTAAATTTTTGGCACTAATCGCTCCAAATTATATTTATGAGTTTCAAAAGTTGCTTCGAAAAAAAGAATATTATCAAAATTGTAAAAAGGGTCTGGTACACAAATTGCCAAATTTACTCATTAGACTAAAGTTTAGACGTATTTCCCTAAAACTGGGGTTTTCCATTCCAGTAAATGTATTTGGCCCTGGCTTGGCAATAGTGCACTATGGTACAATCGTTGTAAACAAAAATGCAAGAATCGGAAAAAATTGCAGAATACATGCGTGCACCAACATAGGGGCTTCAGGTGGCAGCAAAAAAGCACCAGTCATTGGTGACAATGTCTACATAGGTCCAGGTGCCAAAATTTATGGAGACATTACCATTGGCAATAACAATGCTATTGGTGCCAATGCCACTGTTTTTAAATCATTTGAAGAATCTGGAATAATGATTGCAGGCAATCCCGCCAAACCTATCAAGGAAGTTGATATACGAAGGCTAATAAAACATATTTAAACAACCGAATTTCATTATGCCCCAAAATAAGATACTTTTCATTCTTCCTTCCCTTGTTGCCGGAGGAGCAGAACGTGTTATTTCATACATTGCGCAAAACGTGGACAAAAACAAGTTCGACCCCACCCTTCTTGTAATTGGCAAGGAAAAGGACACATCGTACGACACCAATGGTCTAAGAATTGTTTATTTTGAAAAAGACCGTGTACTACAAGGTATTATACCAATGTTCCGTTTTATCCGAAGAGAAAAACCCAAACTGGTTGTCACTGCTATTGGTCATCTTAATTCCGCGGCTGGTTTAATTGCTATTTTCTTTCCAAAAATCAAATTTATCGCAAGGGAAGTAAATGTTCTAACCGTGGTAAAACAGTTTAAGAAAAAGAAGAATCCCATTCTGGGAATGGTTACCAAATTCAGTTATCGATTCATTGATGTTTTCATTTGCCAATCAAAGGATATGAAAAATGACTTTTTAATTAGAAACAATGTTCCCGAAAGAAAAGTCAAATTGATAAATAATCCAATTACAGATGGTTTCGAATTAAATAGGACGCCCAAAAAAGATAACGACATACTCAACTGTATTACGGTAGCGAGTTTGAAAAAGCAAAAAGGCCATATTCGAATTTTGGATGCACTATCCAAATGTGACATACCTTTTAAATACACCATTATTGGAAACGGGGCTGAGTTGGATACTATTATGGATCTTATTGATTCAAAGAATCTTAAGGATAAAGTTACCCATATTCCGTTCACAAAAAATGTTCCTGATTATTTGGCACAACATGATCTGTTTTTGCAGGGGTCTTTTGTTGAAGGATTCCCTAACAGCCTTTTGGAGAGTTGTTCTGTTGGCACCCCTGTTTTAGCTTTTAATGCCCCCGGTGGGCTCGATGAAATAATTGAAGAAGGAGTTAATGGATTTATTGCCAATGATGAAGCCGAATTTATTGATTATTTGAAAAAATGCAGGGATTACCCTTGGGATGCCCATAAAATAAATCAAGTGGTGACCACCAAATTTAGCAAGAGAAAAATCTTGGATGAATACGAAATTCTATTTTCTGAGGTTATAAAGTAGCGCATTAGAGATTTACATATGGGAAAAAGGAACCTTAGTATTTTGGATATCAGTCTTACGAGCGGTGGTGCCGAAAAAGTTATCAGTTTATTGTTAAAAGAATTGGTCAATGATTATAACGTAACTTTATTTCTTTTTTATAACAAAATACATTTCGATATTCCCCAAGAGGTGAATACAATAATTTTTAATGACAAAGGGCCTGATCAGCGTTTCTATCTTAAATTTTTTCATTCCATCGGATTCCTCTTCAAATACAATAATTACCTGAGAAAGGAAAAAATAGATTATGCAGTTTCTTTTCTAGCATTTCCGAACTTGATCAATGGCATTGCATCCATGCTAAACCCAAAAATTAAAATGTTTGTTAGTGAGCGTGGGTTTCCTTCTGATAACACAACAAATAGGTTGTCCTTATTTATTTCGAAAACATTTTACCCACTGCTATATAACCGATGCTATAAGTTATTTTCCAATTCTGTTTATATCAATCAAGACCTTAAGGAACATTTTTCGATAAAAATTCCCATGGCAGTTATTTACAATCCGATAGAACTTCCTTCTAATGTTGTTGATCCAGACAAATATAAACAACCGACAAAAACATTGCACATTATTAATGTTGGCTCCCTAAACATTAGAAAAAATCAAAGCATGATTCTCAAATCCATTGCTCGTTTAGGGTCGGAATATAACCTTACCATATTGGGGCAGGGTCCATTAATGGAAACTCTAAGAAAAATGACAATTGAAACCAAAATCCAGGATGTTGTAAGTTTATTGGGGAATGTAAAAAATGTGAACGACTACTTGGTGAAAAGTGATTGCTTTGTTTTGTCCTCAAACACTGAAGGCTTTCCAAACGCACTCTTGGAGGCAATGGCTGCGGGACTTCCAAGTATTTCAACAAATTGCCTATCCGGCCCGCTTGAATTGTTAAACGATAACGAAGCGGTTGAAATACCCAAGGGAGATTTTATTAAAGCCAAATTTGGCATTTTAGTAAACAACGATGATGCAGAAGGTTTAACCCAGGCATTACGTTATCTTAAGACCAATCCCTTAGAATTACACAGGTATAGTACCTTAAGCATTGAGAGGGCAAAAGAATATGAATTGAAAAGTATTTACACTCAATTCAATCAATTTATAACCGATTAACCATAAACATTATGTGTGGAATTAATGGAATAATAGCCAAACGGGCATTATCAGGAAATGATATGACCGGGCTATTGACCACAATGAACGACCTAATCATTCACAGGGGACCAGATGATGACGGGACTTATGTTTCTGCTACCAACAATTGCACCATTGGAATGGCCATGAGACGATTGTCCATTATTGACCTTACCTCTGGCAAGCAGCCAATTTATTCTGAAGATGGGCAAATCGCAATCGTGTTCAATGGGGAAATCTATAATTATCGGGAGCTAAAATCTGAATTGCTAGCCAAAGGCATATCCTTTAAAACCACCAGTGATACCGAAGTCATCCTTAAGCTCTATGAGCAACATGGCACAGAGTCGTTCAAGAAATTGGATGGAATGTTTGCTTTTAGCATTCACGACAAGAATAAGGATAGAATTTATATCGCACGAGACTTTTTTGGTGAAAAACCACTTTACTATACCAGTCAAGACCAACAATTCATGTGGGCTTCGGAATTAAAGTCAATTGTTGCATTGCTCAACACCAAACCAGCAATTTCACCCAAAGGGTTAAACTTGTTCTTTAGGTTAACTTATGTTCCCGCTCCGCACACCATCTATGAGGGAATATTTAAGTTGGAGGCCAACCACTACCTCGAATATGACACTTCCAATCATGCAACATCAATACTTAAAATAAATCATGAGCCAACTCCAAAGCCAACTAACATTTCCTTTGCCGAAGCCAAACAAAAAGTAAAGGAAAAGGTATATCACAGTGTTGATAGTCGTTCCGTTTCTGATGTTCCGTTGGGAACTTTCCTGTCGGGTGGTGTGGATTCTTCCATCATTTCCCTTTGCTTGGCCCAGACCACCGAGAAAAAAGTGGAAACTTTTTCCATTGGTTTTCAGAAAACAAGATTTGATGAAACGGACAAATCGCAATTAGTGGCGAAATTGATCAATAGTAACCACCATGAATTTATCATCGGTGAGGATGATCTTAAGAATAATATCCATGAAATACTTGTCAATTTTGATGAACCTTTTTCCGATACTGCATCTTTACCAACATATCTTGTTTCTAAAAAGACCAGGGAATATGTAACCGTTGCGTTAACTGGTGATGGTGGTGATGAAGTTTTTGGCGGTTACAATAAATATTACATAGGTAAAATGAACAGTCGATATACGTCTGTAATCCCAAAGTCCCTGCATGAACCAGTTCGAAAACTTGCAACTTCTTTGCTTGTAAACCGTGACGATAATCGCGGTAAACGATTTAAGGCCAAAAAACTATTGAACAGCATAGATTATGATGGTCAATTCTATTGGGACATTATTTCCTTGGCTAATACACAAAATCAACTTGCTGAAATACTACATCCAAAACTTTTGGATACTGATATTTTTGGTGAATACAGAAAGAAAATTGGATTGGACAAAGCAACCAGCCTTACCCATTTTAGACTGATTGATAAAATAGTCAGTTTGGAGGGAGGAATGCTTCCAAAAGTAGATCGAACCAGCATGTTGAATTCCTTAGAATGTCGGGCACCATTTCTTAACCGTGATTTATGGGAGTTTACGAACTCGCTTCCTGAAAATTTTCTAATGAAAGGATGGAACAAAAAATATATTTTAAAAGAAGCATTCAAAGACCAATTTCCGGAGCAGTTTTTGGAAAAAAGTAAAAGTGGCTTTGGATCTCCGGTTGGTGATTGGCTAAGACAGAGTCTAAGAAAAGAACTCGAAAGCTACATTGAGCCACAAAGATTGGAAGGCCAAGACATTTTTATCAAGGAAGAAATCATAAAATTGGTTCAGAACCATCTAAGTGGAAAAAAGGACAATACGTTTCGGGTTTGGGCATTTTATTGCTTCCAAAAATGGTACTGGAACGTTTATATGAATCAATAATTATAACATGTCAAACAAAAACATCCTTATTGTAAGTTCTTTAGATCGCTCATTGATAGGTTTTAGAGGAGACCTGATTCGAGACTTGATAAAGGAAGGCTATAATGTTTATACAGCATCTCCCGACCTAACTGAACCTATAGCCGAACAACTTAAGGAATATGGTGCCACACCGCTCCAATATGATTTAACCCGAGCGGGAATAAGCCCTTTAGGTGATATCAAGTCCATTAACCAATTGCAAAAGATTATGGCCGATAATGACATACACTTGGTATTTCCCTATACCATAAAGCCCGTAATCTATGCTTCAATGGCCGCCAATCGTCTTAATATCCCGGTAATTTCATTGATTACAGGTCTTGGTTTTACATTCACTGGTGTTTCTACCAAGGCCAAGGTTTTGCAAAAAGTTGCAGAGTTCCTTTATAAACGATCTATCAAAAAGAATAAAATGGTCATCTTTCAAAATAAGGACGACCAAGCACTTTTCAAAAAATTGGGATTGCTCGAATTGAATCAAAAAACGGCTGTTGTTGATGGTTCAGGAGTCAACCTAAATCGTTATTCTTTTAGGGTTAACGAAAAGAAAGAGCCAAATGCAAAGTTCATTTTTGTGGCCAGACTTATAAAGGAAAAAGGAATCCATCTATTCATAAATGCCGCCAAAGAACTAAAAAAAGAGTTTCCACAGGCGCAGTTCCATGTCGTCGGAGCTCCGGACCAATCACCATCCTCCATTCCAATTGAGGAGCTAAATACGCTTGATCAGAATGGCACGATCAACTATCATGGCAGAGTCAGCAATATTCCAGAATTATTATATGAATCTGATGTTTTTGTGCTCCCTTCTTACTATCGAGAAGGTGTTCCACGATCGATTCTAGAGGCGTTATCGGTTGGCTTGCCCATAATAACAACCGACACTCCAGGATGCAGGGAAACAATTTTACCGGACAAAAACGGCATTTTGATACATCCCAACCAACAGGAAGAACTAACATATGCCATGCGATTTTTTCTGGAAAATCCGACAAAAATCAAAGAAATGGGATTAGAAAGTAGGAATCTGGCACAAAATAAGTTTGATGTAAAAATTATTAATAAAAATTTGATACACTATATAAACCAAACCCTATCGTAGATTCGTACTTTTATTAAGAAATTATTTAGAAAATCAAATTAAGTTCTTCAGACACGTACGATTGCTTAATCCTTAAATCTAAAAACTCATTTTATGTACATATTTGGTGCCGGTGGACATGGAAAGGCAATAATTGATCTGATCATCTCCGAATTTGGCCAAGAAATTGAAGGCCTATTTGATGATGGCCAAAGTGGAGAAATTATGGGTATCGCCATCAAAAAAATTAAGAACCACTCCTTTGCCAAAAATCAAGATTTTCACATAGCAATAGGAAACAATCAAATCAGAAAAGAATTTAGTGAGAAATTTGATGTGAATTTTCCAAAATTGGTTCACCCCTCGAGCACAATTTCCAAATTTTCAACAATAGGCGAAGGAACGGTGGTTATGCCACAATGCTCTATTAAGGCAATGACCACTATTGGTAAACATTGTATCATAAATGCCGGCGCAATCATTGGTCATGATATCACAATTGGTGATTATGTGCATGTGGCACCAAACAGCTCGGTTGCCGGTTTTGTGAATATCGGGGAAGGCGCACATATCGGAATCGGAGCTTCCATAATCCAAGGGGTAAATATCGGAAAATGGTCGATTATTGGTGCCGGTGCAGTTATCATTAAGGACGTACCTGACTATTCCGTGGTTGTGGGCAATCCCGGCAAAATCATTAAGTCCGTAAATCATCATAATTTAACACCTTGAACCATTGATGTTTAACACCGCAAATTCAATCCATCAAGTTTAAAAATTCACCAAGTACCTTGTATAAATACAATTTAAAAAGACTGTTGGATTTTTTGATATCCTTTATCGGATTTCTTCTCTTATCCCCCATTTTTTTATTGATTTATTTGTACATGGCATTGATAACAAAACAATCTCCCTTATTTTTTCAGGAAAGGCCGGGAAAGGGCGAAAAGGTTTTTAGAATCATGAAGTTTAAAACCATGACCGATGCCCGCGATATCGATGGTAATCTTTTACCTGATAAAGAACGTGTTACCAAGTTGGGTAATTTTATGCGTAAATTTTCGCTGGATGAAATTCCACAGCTGATCAATGTCATTAAAGGGGATATGAGCCTTATTGGGCCAAGGCCATTAAGGGTGCATTATTTACCCTACTATACTGAAAAAGAAAAACTAAGGCATACTGTTAGACCTGGTATAACGGGTTTGGCACAGGTATCCGGTCGTAATGCAATATCTTGGGATGAGAAATTGGAAAAAGATGTGGAATATGTTGAAAATATGTCGTTTTTCTTAGATCTAAAAATTCTTCTGAAGACAGCACAAAAAGTACTTAAAGGTTCCGATGTTATTCTTATGCAAGGGCCTATGCTTCCGTTTGATCAATATAGAAGAATACAACAAAAAAACAGTGGACTAAAAAAGTAAGAACCGGTATGGTTACCCATTGAAAACCCAATTGAAAATTGTTCGGATAGGTTACCTTCTCATTTTTATGGTTTCATTTGGAACATTGATACGTCCAATTTCCATTAGTCGGTCACACTTCGAAAATATTTTCCCAGCTTCATAGTTGTCGAAACAATCCACTACTGTATTGCCTTGTAGCCAGGCAATATAGATAGCCGCTATATTGACACCTGCTTCATGCGAGAAAGGATAACCACCTCCAAAGCGTGGGTTCAATTCAAGCACATGAACCTGTCCATTGGCATAAAAAACATCGCAATCCAAGTTTCCTATATGTCTTAAATTTTCACCTATGGTTTTACCTACTTTTAATAAATTTTCATCAACAACAGATCGTGCACGATCGGTTTCACCGGCGCGCATACCAATTTTTTCTCGGGCATAGGTTCCATAATAGTTGCCATCAAAATCGTTCAAGATATCCATTCCATGCTCAACGGCATCCACCTTTTCCTGAATCATTATGGCCTCATTCCAGGCCTGTTGGCTTACCTTTTTCAAGATTGTTCGTTCCAATCTAATTTTCAAAAGCCGGTAACTCAATTCCAACTCCTCCATATTCTCAGGAAAATCAATACCTATGGAAGCACTACCCCAACGAGGCTTTATGACTACCGGGAAATTGAGCGCTCCATCATTCAAAGCGCTTACTGCGTCTTCAAAATTGATAAAAGTTTTCGGAGAATTCAATCCAATACTTTCAATAAACTGATGTGTCTTCCATTTATCGAAACCAATATCGATTACCTTCTGGTTAGAGATGATTATATTACAAGATGATGAACCCAACCTACCTCGGTTTGACGCCAAAATGGGCAGTTCCAAATCGTTCAACGAAATTACCGCATTGATATCATAATCCTTGATCACATTCTCAAGTGTAGAAATATAATTTGTATCATAAATACTCGGAACTTTGATGGCCAGATCCGCGTCAACAAGTGCCGGAGCCAATAAATTACTGTCCACAGCAACAACTTTGCCACCCCCTTTAAGGGCATCCCTGAAGTAGTTTATCAGATAATTTCTTCTACCCGCACAAGTAAATAATATATTCACGGCCATCTATTTTTTATTTCAAGATCTATATTTTGGAAAAAAGTCCGAATTCGAAATCAACTGTTCCTCCGAGCATAATGCATTATATTTTTCCAAATCCACAATATATTTCCAAATATGGAAATTTATATAGTGCTTAGTAAACCTTCTTTTGCCCAACATGACCCCGCCGTTTCTGCCTCCAGGACCTCCGCCCATGTTGATACAAACAATCTCTTCATTTTTGAACATTCTTCTGGCCTCGTCCCATAAAATGGCCATCGGACTGTTGTCCCTATATTTATCCACAGTCCAGCCAATTTCACTTTCCACAATATGATTGGTTTGCACATTTAGCTTACCTGCCATTATCTCATTGTTCTCCGTGTTCACAGCAAACAGAATCTTGGCGTTCACCATTTCATACTCAAATAAGCTTTTTAAATATTCCTTGGAGAAGAAATATTCTTCAGAACCACCAATCCGTTCCATGTTCCTATAATGTTGCTCTATAAAAAAATCAATCTCTTCATCGGTTTTGCCTTCCCTAACTATTGCATATTCCTGAAGTCTTCTAATTTTTTTCCTGGTACTTTTACTGTATTGTTCTATTTGCTCCTCCTCACTTTCCAATTGATTAAAATACATGTTTTCTCCTGTACAGACTATTTCGCCCAAACCAGATAATATTGCGTGCTGCCCCTTGATAAACGGGTTTAGTTTGGAAAATATTGATACAATATTATGATCTATCAGGTATTCTTCAAATTCCTTTTTAAAATCAGCATTGTCAAATGTCGATTTCGCAATTTTTGCAACGGGTCCAACCTTTCCGTGGACCGAGGTCAAATCAAAATACTCGTCATTGACGCTCCTTTTTAAAAAAGGCAATGCAATCAATGTTCCGTTGTTCTCATAAACAATTAAGATGGGGGCTTCTTCACTTTTCCGATTGTAAAAGTGGTACTTGAATGTATGATAAAAATCGTAGTTTCCTATCCTTAAAAGGATAGAATCCCACTTTTTCTCGTCAAAAATCTCAAAAATCATATACTACTCTCCTTTTCCAGTAAAAGTCTATCCCTATATTCATCCAGTGACTCAATGCCCTCCGATTTAATTTCGGAGGTGTTAAAAACCTTTTTTACCGTTAAAAATAATATCCTCAAGTCTTCAAACAGTGAAACATTGTTTACATATGCCACATCCAACTGGAGCCTATCGTCCCAATTCAGGGCATTTCTTCCAGATACTTGGGCCAATCCGGTTATTCCGGGTCGTACCAAATGTCGTTTTACTTCTTCCTCAGTGTAATAGTCTAGATACCTTACATGAAGTGGCCTTGGGCCAATAAAACTCATGTCGCCTTTTATTACATTGAACAACTGGGGCAGCTCGTCCAATGATGTGGAACGAATAAATCTGCCAAGCTTTGTCAATCGTTCTTCATTGGCCAAAAGTTCTCCATTGGCATCCCTTTTGTCGTTCATGCTCTTAAATTTAAAAACCTTAAAAATTTTGTTCCCTTTACCAACTCGGGATTGGGTGAACAACACCTTTCCATTCATGGTAAGGGCCAAGAGCAATGAAATCACCAAAAAAACAGGCGAAAGAAATACCAGTCCAATCATTGCGGCTAAAAAATCGCTTGTTCTTTTGATATATTGCTGGTACATGGTTTTTCTTGTTTTCGCTCTTAATGGTAATCGTTTGATTTACTTTTGGTTATTTTACGTTCAAAAACAGTCTGCCATATAAATATTGTGCTATTGTCGGGTGCGAATAAAACCTTGATACTTTTTTACCTTTTTTTAACCTCATTTTCCTGGCCTTATGATAACCATTGGCAATTTTTTCTATGGCATGATCAAAACAATCTAAGCAATGAATCGTCTGTAAAATCTGGTATGTATAAAAATTATCTTCCTTAGTGACATCAATCACTTTTTGAACAATTATACCCCCTGTATCAATCCCATTGTCAACAAAATGAACGGTTGATCCAAAATTTTCCTTGTCCCTATTATAGAGAGCCCAATACCCTCCGTGCAATCCCCTATATTTTGGAGTTATTCCAATATGGAAATTGATTATGGGGCACTCAATTTGAGACAATGTACCGGAAGAAATTATTGAAGTACCATGGACAATTACAAGGTCTGGTCTGATTTTATGTATATAATCTGCGGTGGATTTGTCGTTTATATTGAAAACTTCCAGCGCATTGGGATGATGAATAGGATTCCTTCTTTTGAATTTCTTGGTCATCTGATTCACTCTTTTCTTGGCAACCCTTACAAGAATGGGACGAATTAAATTGCAAAACAAAATTTGTTGAAAAACCGTAAAAAACCCCACTTTTTTGATTCTTCGCTGAATTCGTTGCATACGAAGCTTGGAATCCTTGTACGAACTATCAACAACAACGCCGGCTATATCATATTTTTCAATTAAATAATGATACACAATCTTACTTCTTAACGTAGTCGATGTCAGTAATACAATTTTCAAAACACTTAGTTTAAATTCTTAATTACTTATTCTCTTCCTTGGTTTGGATATATGCTGCAATCAAATCAGCAATTAAAGTTCTACCCTTATCATTCCAGTGTTGATCAAAAATCAGGGTTTTGGGAACGTCGTCTTTATAAAACACACTGGAATAATCAATGACATCTATATTTTCAGCTTTAAGATAGTCCAAAAATCTTTGATCTGTAATACTGCCGTCCAAAAGAAACGCAGTCCTATCTTTATCCAAACCGTAACTATCGATCAAACTTTTAAAGTTATTGATAAAGGTGGTAGACAAGTCGATTTGAGCTTCAGTGGTTTCGGATTTCTTGGTTCTGTTATTTTTAAAGGCCAAAATCTTGGCAACCATCCGTTTAGCGGGGTCGATCAATCCAATATCCTGTACATAGACCAATAGCTTGCTATACTTTAAAAAACCATAGCCTGGAATACGGTTAATGGGTTTATATGCTCCCCTGGTCAAATCATCTTCATACCGAATGGATATCACAATGTAATCGATGGCTTTAAATTCTTGCGAATAGCTTTGTATGGTATGCAATTGGTCCGCCAAATCGTTGGCCGAATGACCGTATTCAAATACCTCCACCTTGCCGTTTAGATTGTTCTCCACTTTTTTTCCGATAGAATTATCGTAATCTTGATGGAACCCTTCAATAAAAGAGTCCCCAATCAAAGCGACCTCAACCCCAACCTCCGAAGGCTCGAATTCACGGTATGAGTTGTACCCCGATGAATTAATGCGATATTTTGCAAATACCTGCCGGCGATTGCCGTAAACCGAATACCCTTCTTGGCCTGGCACCCATTTGTTCAGACTATCATTATCCACAAATCGTTCTGGCCTATCATTATAGAGATGAAATGCCCTGACCAATATCTCGAGTACTACTAGCGATATGATGAAGTACAAAAGTATTTTTGAAACCAATTTTACCATTTCCATTAAAATTGAAAGTAAATAAACGACCTATCCATTCCACTATCATAGAACAAAAGTAGCCCAAAGAACAGCATTATATAAACGAACAACCGGACCATCCTGTTTTTGAACGGAACTGGTAATCTTTCGTTCTCATGGATCAGATATTCATAAATGACAAATACAATGAGCAAAACATAAAAATCGATCATCCTATACCCCATGGGGTGCTGGTACGACGCAAATGAAAAATCACCGAACAAACGTAGAATATAGGACAAGGCATCCGATATGGTCTGTGCCCTGAAGAATATCCAAGTTATACTCACCAGAATAAAGGTCAGTACAATTTTCCCAACTTCACCCAACCTGGGGATAAGTGCCTTGGAACCCAATGACTTATTGACATACAAACGATTTTTACCCATTACCAATAAGGGAATAAAAAGCAGCGCGTGTAAAGCGCCCCACGCAATAAAGGTCCAATTGGCACCATGCCAAAACCCGCTGACAACAAAAATGATGAATACATTTCTGATGGTTTTCTGCATGCCATACTTTGATCCACCCAAGGGTATGTAGAGATAATCCCTGAACCAAGTGGAAAGTGAAATGTGCCATCTTCTCCAAAATTCTGCAATGTTCCTTGAAAAATAAGGAAACTTAAAATTGGACATAAGCTCTATTCCGAACAGTTTTGAAGTACCAATGGCGATATCGGAATAACCTGAAAAATCCCCATAAATCTGGAACCCAAAAAATATTGCTCCCAAAGCAAGTGTTGAGGATGGATAATCCGCGGCATTGGTAAAAATATCGTCCACAATGGGAGCCAAGGAATCCGCAATGGCAACTTTTTTGAATAAACCCCATAACATTAGTTTAATACCATCTGTTGCTTGGCGATAATCAAAATTTCTTTTTCCTGTGATTTGCGGCAATAGGTTGGATGCCCGCTCAATAGGACCGGCCACTAATTGGGGAAAAAAGCTCACAAAAGCAGCAAAGGCCACAAAATCCTTGGTAGGTTTCAATTGTCCCTTGTAAATATCAAGAGAATATGACAGTGTTTGGAAAGTATAAAATGAAATACCTACTGGCAGGATAATATTGAGGGTCCAAACATTATCTATGTGGTGCCCGAAAAAGGAAAAGGCTTCAACAAAGGAATCAACAAAAAAGTTGTAGTACTTAAAGAAGCCCAGAAGACCCAGATTACAGATTAAACTTATCCAAAGATATACACGTTTTCTATGCCGATCGGTACTTTTGGCCATTCCAAGCCCAACTGCATAATCCACCACAGTTGAAAAGAGAATCAGGGATAAAAATCGATAATCCCACCAGCCGTAAAAAACATAACTGGCTACCAATAGCAAAAGATTTTGGAGTTTAAGGGACCTTTTGTTCAGAAACCAATAGGCAACATATACTATTGGCAAGAAAATAAAAAACTCCAACGAGTTGAACAACATAAACTTATAATAATAGTTATTTGGATAAAACGTAATTTCCGATGACGAGGGCATCGAGTCCGGTCGACCAGAAACACCTTATGGCATCCTTCGGGGACTCCACAACTGGCTCACCCTGAATGTTAAAGCTCGTATTCAGTACAACGGGCACTCCGGTCTTTGATCCAAGTTTTTCAATTACTTCATAATATCTGGGGTGTAGTTCTTTTCGGACCGTTTGCAATCGTGCACTTCCATCTACGTGTGTAACGGCAGGAATAACGCTTTGTTTTTCTTCAAGCACATTGCACACCTTTAGCATAAATGGCGCCTCAACCTCAAGATCAAAAAAATCATCCTTGGCCTCCACAATTGCTGAAGGAGCAAAAGGCCTATAGGCCTCCCTAAACTTCACTTCTGCATTTATCTTATCTTTCATATCAGGAAAAGCAGGGTTTGCCAATATGCTCCTGCTTCCCAAGGCTCTAGGCCCTACTTCCATTTTTCCTTGAAACCATCCAATTATTTTTCCGTGCTGTAAAAGCTCTGCTGCTTTATCACAAATATCCTCCACATACTCATATTTCAATTTGGCACCATCTAAAACAGCTTTTATTTCTTCATTGGTATATGATGTTCCTAAATAAGGATTGTCATGAACAAAGTTTCTTGGATTATTCAATATCCCATTATACACATAATATGCAGCTCCAAGAGCGGTTCCATTGTCACCTGCCGCCGGCATTACGTAAACATCCTTGAACTTGCTTTCTCGAACAATCCTACCATTCATTACACTGTTAAGGGATACGCCCCCAGCAATGACCAAATAATCCTCCTTCGTTTGTTCATATAAGATATCGCAAATTTCCAGAACCTTGTTTTCCAAGACCCTCTGAAAAGCTGCCGCAACATCTTGGTGCCTTTGTGTAAACTTCTCATCCGGTTTACGGGCAGGTCCAAAAATCTCCTCAAATTTATCGGAGTACCTTTTGGTAGCTAAGTATTGAAAGTTAAAATAGCTCAAGTCCAACTCAAACCTTCCCTTGGAATCCACACTGATTACCTTGTTTACTTCATCCAAGTAAGTGTCAGGATTTCCCATAGGCGCCAATCCCATGGTTTTGCCTTCATCATAGTTGGGCTTGAATCCACAAAATTGGGTAACAGCTTCATAAAATGAACCCAATGAGTGTGGAAAAAAATTCTCGCTAATTTTAGTAATCTGATTATCCTTTCCGTGTCCTATCCAAGTAGTGGCCCATTCACCCGAACCGTCTATGCCCAATAAGGCAGCACTTTTATAGGGCGAAATGAAAAATGAACCGGCAACATGGGTCAAATGATGTTCAATAAAATAAACCTTTGGTTTTTTGTTGCTTTTTTCCCAGTTCTCATTGTACCAGGCCCAAAAATTTCGTTGCATCAAATAGGTATGTCCCACATGATGACCAACAAAACGCATCAAATTTTTGGATTTGAGTAATCCCAAAAAATAGGAAAGCACATAAATCACTTTATTGAACCAATTGTGCTTTGGTTTAATGGAAACAGCAATATAATCTACATCCTCAAAGGATAAACCCGCATCTTTTAAACATCTTTGGGCAGATAGTTTGGGAAATTCCCTTGTGTGCTTGTCCCTGTTTAAACGTTCCTCCTCAATTGCGGATTTAAGTTGACCATTCTCTACAATACATGCAGAGGAGTCATGGAAAAAATAATTTAATCCAAGTATGACCATGTTATCATCAATTTGTTTAAGGGGGACTGCTTTTAGGTTTTGGTTGTTTGATCGTTGAAAATAAACCCTTAATTCTTTATTATTCCAGATACTCGTTAAAAATGACTTTTTATCGATAAGGGACTTGCATTTAGTATTGCTCAATTACAAACTCTGACCTTCTGTTCTTGGCGTGTTGTTCCTCCGTACAGTATACGCCATCCGCACAGTCATTGACCAGCTGGATTTCACCAAAGGCTTCATGGTTAATCCTATCCTCAGAAATCCCTTTGGAAAGTACATATTCCACAGTTCTTTCAGCCCTTCGCTCCGATAACCATTGGTTGTATTTTTCTGTCCCCCTGGAGTCTGTATGGGCTGTGACCTTAATCATAAGGCTGGGCTCACTTTCCATAATGGCAACTAACTCATCTAACAATTCTTTGTCCTGATTTGTTAAGTAGGAAGAATTCAACTTAAAGTACACATTGCCCAAATTACTGATCTGGGTCTGGAGTTTTGCACGACGGGCCTCTTCCGCATCTTTCTTGGCTTTTTCGGCAGCTGCCATTTCAACGGCTTCTTTTTCTTTTTGTAGGCGCTCGGCCAATAATCGGGCCTCCTCTTCAGCCTTTGCAATGGAATCCTGCTTACGTTGTTGCTCCTTTTCCATTTCTTGCAACAAGGCCAGTTTTTCCTGTCCCTTTCTCGAAAGTCCTTTTTCTACCTCGAACCTATAGGCTACACCGAGGGCGTGCTGTATGTGATTGGATGCATTTTCGGTATCCATGGCCCATTTACCGGTAGAACTCAAATCCAATCCCCAATGGTCGGAAAACCATGTTCTGAAACCAATAATGGCATTGTAGGTTCCCCTGCCTTGATTATTGGCATCGGTATAGCCTGCTCCAATCCCAATATAAGGATCAAAGAATCCTGTTTCGCCCAAAATCATATTCAAATCATAGCTTACCCTAAAATCAAGTGCCCAATAATCAATGTTTTCAGTGTTTACAACGTTATCAATTATCTTGCCTTCTTTGTATTTATTGTAACTGCCAATGGCTTCCAATCCAAGACCGTTTTTAAAATAACGGCCCACACTCACCCTTGATGGATAAGGTACCATGTTCCAACCTTCGCTCAGATCAAAAAGCTCGCCGAACTCATCACCGGAATCATCCACAATGTTGGTTCCGAGGGTTACCAACCAGTAGCTTTGCACGATACTGTCTTTTTTGGTCATTTCCACCTCCTGGGCGAAAACGGATGTCGATAAAATAACTGTGATTGCCAATAAGGCGAGTCTTGAAATTTTCATGGTATTCGATTTGAGGATTTCGACTACAAAGTTATTTCAACCTTTTTAAAAGCTAAACTTTGCACTTTCAAGTGCGATATTATTCGACAAGTAGCAACAGGAAAAATTACAAACCTATTCTTCAATGGGTTGGAAAGAAACCGAGGTATCGATAATCGGCAATTTGTATAGATAAAAGGGATAGGTGGTCGATCCGGACAATTCTGTTTTAGCTGATTTCACCTCTTTGGATTCCACTGCAATCACCGTCTCATCATCCGTCTCTTTAAGTACGGACAGTAGTAAATTCCTTTGCGTTTTTTGCTCCCCCAAGCAGACCAGAACCACCATATCTTTTGAAAAATCCACGTCGGGAACGGGAAGCCCCGGTTTTCGTGTTTTGTTGATTTCCGTATAAATTTTCCGCAACGATTTTACATCTCGAACCACTTGCGTGTCAAAAGAAAGAAAGGGGCCCATTTCCTGATGTTCAATCAATTCCAAGCCATCAATTTCCTGCCCCATAGGTTTAATTTCCTTTTGTGCCCTGCAAGAGGATAAGGTTACCAAAACCATCAAAAAAAACCATTTCATCATCAAAAAGTATTCTTAAACCTGGACTTGTACGCCTTATCATAAATTTCTTCGTACATGGGCAATATATGCACAATATCGAACTTGGAAGCTACCTTGAACGCATTTTCCTTGAACTTCTCCAAAATTGCATCGTCCCTCAAGATTTCGATGGCCTTTCGCGCCATGGTTTCCACATCACCAACCGGAGCCATATAGCCCGATACGCCATCAATGTTCACTTCAGGAATACCACCCGTGTTACTGGAGATAACGGCCACCTTATTGATCATAGCTTCCAATGCGGCCAATCCGAAGCTTTCCGTTTCCGATGGCAACAAAAAGAGATCGGAAAAACAAAGGATGCGGTCAATTTCGGTACTGTTCCCCAAAAACAATACTTTATCCTTCAAGCCCAGGTCATCACACAATTGTTCAGCTTTTTCCTTTTCCGGACCTTCACCGACCATAACCAATTTTGCCGGGACTTCCTTCTGGATTTGGTGAAATACCTTGATCACATCGGGAATCCGTTTTACCTTCCTAAAATTGGAGATATGGGTTATGATCCGTTCCTCCGGTTTTGCCATCATAGATCGTTGGCAGTCAGTATAAACGTTTCGGTATTTGGAGATTTCAATAAAATTGGGAATTACCTCAATTTCTTTTTCAATATCGAAAAGTTCCAGAGTACTTTGTTTCAATGCCTCCGAAACCGATGTAACCACATCCGATTTATTGATACTGAAGGTAACCGCAGGTTTATAAAAGGGGTGTTTGCCCACCAAAGTGATGTCCGTTCCGTGCAAGGTGGTGATCATTGGAATAAAAATCCCAGACTCTTGCAACATCTTTTTGGCCATGTACCCGGCATAAGCATGGGGAATGGCATAGTGCACATGAAGCACCTCTATACCGTAAAGTTTGACGGTATCCACCAATTTACTGGAAAGCGCAAGCTCATAAGGCTGGTAATGAAACAACGGGTATTCGGGAACGTGAACCTCATGAAAATGAATGTTGTTGCCCAACAACTCCAGCCGAACCGGCTGTCGATAGGTAATAAAGTGGACCTCATGTCCCCTGCCCGCAAGGGCTATACCCAATTCTGTGGCCACAACACCACTACCTCCAAAGGTTGGGTAACATACAATTGCAATCTTCATAAAAACAAATCTAAGGCAATATTCAATGCCTACCGTATAATGGAATCATAAATTGCCTGTTGGATCCGTGTTCGTAAACCGGACTTGATCAACAGGTTATTTGTGGCTGACGGATAGGTTCTATTGGATAGAAATACATACACAATTTCTTCATCCGGGTCGGCCCAGGTAAATGTTCCTGTAAAACCACTGTGCCCAAAACTCTTTCTCGAAACACAGCCGCAGGTCGGTCCTGTTTCCTCCAACTGTGGCTTATCAAACCCCACACCCCTACGCACATTATTATTACAAAAATAGCAGGTATTGAATTTTCGGATGGTGCGTTCATTCAAAAAACGCTCACCCCCGTAATAGCCTCCCTGCAGATACATTTGCATGATCTTTGCCACTTCATTGGCCGTACTGAAGAGTCCGGCATGGCCTCCTACCCCACCTTGCATGGCCGCTCCCATATCATGCACATAGCCCTGAACGGTCTGGTATCGATAATAGTCGTCTTCCTCAGTCGGAACTATCTCATCCTTGTCAAATTTTTTTAGTGGATTATACAATGTTCGCTGCAGTCCCATAGGTCTAAAAAGGAATTCATCAATCAAAACGTCAATGGATTTTTGATAGGTGCTCTCTATATATTCCTTAAAAACGTAATAGCCCACATCACTGTACCTATAGCGATTCGATTTTAAACTTTGCCGGCCAATACGATTGTATATGGAATCCTTATACGAACGGGTGAGATACAATTGCTCTGCTACCTTATACGGAAATGCTTCCGAAGGATTGTTTCTATAAAATTCGTTTGACGGCTTTCTTTCTTTGTTCAAGGTGTCCAGGTAAAAAGCGATCCAAGAGGGTAATCTGCCATAATGAGACAGTGCTTTTAACACGGTAACATCCTTTAACTCCGTATCGGCATACTCTGGTATCAAATCCTTGAAGGTATCGTTCAAACTGATCTTGCCCTCTTCCTCCATCTTCATGATCATAGGCAGTGTTGACAATATCTTTGTCAACGACGCCAAATCGTAGATGGACGAATCCGTGATTTGCTTGTTTGAATCATAGGTGGGCTTTCCAAAATTTTTGTCATAGATGACCTTGCCCCTTCTGGCCACCAAAACCTGTGCCCCGGGAAACATCAAGGAATCAAGCCCATCCTGTACCAAAGAATCCACCGCGGCCAAAAGCATTGAACTCATTCCCACCCTTTCCGGAATGCTATAGCCCAAACGTTGAATGGGCTTTAAGGCAATACCTGTTCCTACGGGAAACTCGGCATGGGCGGAAACAGGTAGCTTACCGCTTGCGCCAATGGCCCCAAAAATCAATTCCGCTGCCTTTTCTTGGGCAATGTCACTGTTTTGGTAAGCCATGACCACACCGTCAATGGCATCAAAATTTGCCACATCCAAAAGCGCATAGGGCTTGGCAAATACCGTTAAAATGGTATTACTCGTCCGTAAACGCGCAATCTCCTCCAACCAATACAATTCCGTCTGTGTGAATTTATAGTCCTTCCAAGGGCTGGCATTGCTCTTATGAAACCCAATAATGACCAGGTTAAAATCCGCCAATTGGTCCCGATATCCAGCAATATCCTTTGCGTTGATCGGCGTGACTTCGGCATATTTGTTCAATGTTTTTATAAATGCGTCCCCAGGTGCATCCCCAAAATGCACGTAGGCCATTTTTTTGATGTCCAGTTTTTTGATGGGCATGAGCGCAAAATTGTTTTTTACAACGGTAAGCGCTCCCTCCATCGCTGCTTCATGGATAACCTCGTTTTCAATGGAATTGAGGTCTTCATACAAGTTTTCAAGGGGTACGGGTTGATAATTGTTCAACCCTGCCTTGTACTTAGCCATCAATATTTTCTTTACGGAAAACGCCAAGCGTTCCTCGGATATGATTCCTGAATTATAGGCCTCCATCAATTTTTCATTGGCCTTGGCCACGTTCTGGGGCATCAACAGCAAATCATTACCGGCCAAAAATGCTTCCAGTTCCACCTCTCCTTCTGGCACAAATTCGGATACAGCTTTCATATTAAGGGCATCCGTAACTACCAACCCCTTAAATCCCAATTCGTTTTGAAGCAAATCGGTTACTATCGACTTGGACAACGTAGATGGATAACCTTCCCTGCTTTCCAAACTGGGCACATTCAGATGGGCTACCATCACAGAACTCAAACCGTGTGCAATAGCTTTTTTAAAAGGTAATAGCTCAATGGAATCCAATTCTTCCTTAAACCCTTCTATTACCGGTAAAGCCTTGTGTGAATCTGTCGCTGTATTGCCATGTCCGGGAAAATGTTTGCCACTGGACATGACTCCCTCAGCTTCCATTCCCGTTAAAAAAGCAATACCATTTTTGGCGACCTTCTTGGGATCTTCTCCAAAGGAACGGTTTCCGATTATCGGATTTCTGGGATTGTTGTTCACATCCAGATCGGGAGCAAAATTGATATGCACCCCCAATCGTTTGGCATGCTTCCCTATTTGGTTTCCAATGTTCCGGACCAGATTGCTATCCCGTATGGCACCCAAGGTCATGTTCCAGGGAAAGGCATAGGTTGAATCCAAACGCATGGCCAAGCCCCATTCGGCATCCGTTCCAATCAACAAGGGAATTTTGGCTTCCGATTGAAAACTATTGGTCATTTGGGCCTGTTTTACCGGGCTACCCGATAAAAATATGACCCCGCCCAAACCTTGCTCCCGGACCAAGGTTTTAATTTTATCACTTGCGGATTTATCCTGGTTTGAGGCTATACTTACCATAAACAACTGGCCGATGCGTTCCTGCAACGACATGTTGTTGTACTGGTTTTCCACCCATGCCATTTGGGCCACAGAATCCTTGACAATCAATGGATTGTTTTGACCAAATGTTTGTAAACCAATGAAAATTAAAAGGGAAAAATAGAGGTTTATCCGCATAAATATCTTGTCTAGGACATGAACTTTATAGGGATAAAAATATTGCATTTCATCGAAGAATGCACGGAAATTAAGATAAATTAAGCATCTTCCTAGACAAAACGCGAGTGCCAACTTTCACTTGCAGGCACTTCCCAACTGTCTAAATATTCCTGCTTGGTCGTGACCAAGTTGTTGAAAACTATGGTGTTGGGAGAAACAGCCTTCTCTTTCGCCATTTTTTTGAAATCCTGTAACGACTTGTAGGCCACATATTCTCCCTGTTTAAAGGATACGTTCATGCGATCCAAAAGTTCCACTTGGAACCTTTGCTCCAAACCTTGGATAAAATGTACAGAGGCATCTATGGAACAACCTGATGCACTGGCATTGCTTTGGTCTAAGCCAATGACAATGAATCGATTGTATTTAATCTCGAATCCGGCATGTAAATCGCTCCCATGGGCGGTCCATTGCTTTAAGAACTCGGTCAGGCTTTGCTCCAATTCCTGCAACTCACCTTCGGAGAAACCCCTATTGGATTGGTATATCCAGATTCGACTGTGATCGGGCAATTCGTTAAAATCAACTAACATATTAAAGTGAGTTTGCTAAAAGTTCGGCTACATCCAAAACGGCGACACTGTCTTCCCTTTCATGGGCCTTAATGCCGTCAGTCATCATGGTATTGCAATAGGGACAACCCGTTGCAATAATATTCGCATTGGTTTCCAAAGCATCTTTGGTGCGCAGTACATTAATGTCCATATTCCCTTTTTCAGGTTCTTTGAACATTTGGGCTCCTCCTGCCCCACAACATAATGCATTCGTCCTGTGCCGTTTCATTTCCACCAATTCGGCGTTGGTTTTGGCCAGTACTTCCCTTGGGGCATCATAAACCGTATTGGCCCTTCCCAAATAACAGGGATCATGAAAGGTGATGCGTTTTCCTTTATAGGTTTCCCCTTGAAAGGTCAATCGACCTGCATCCATGAGTTCCTTTAGATATTGGGTATGGTGAAGCACATCGTAATTTCCTCCCAAACTTGGATATTCGTTTTTTAGGGTATTGAATGAGTGTGGGTCACAGGTAACGATTCGTTTTATTTCATAGCCATTCAGCAATTCAATGTTCATCATGGCCTGCATTTGAAACAAGAATTCGTTGCCCGCCCTTTTGGCCACATCTCCCGTTGAACTTTCTTCCGAGCCCAAAACGGCAAAATCCACATTGGCCTTGTTCAATAATTTCACAAAAGCCCTTGAAATCTTTTTGGCACGATCATCATAACTTCCGGCCGAACCAACCCAAAACAAAATTTCCGGTTGCTTCCCTTCCGCCATAAACTCTTGCATGGTTTTCACCTTCAATTGTTCGCTCATTGTTTTAGATTTATTCGTTGACCCAGTTTAAACGGTCCATTTGATTGTATGGCCAAGGGGCTCCGTTATTTTCTATGTTTGACATCATGTTGTTCAATTCCATCGGGGCAGCGGATTGCTCCATGACCAAGAACCTACGCATTTCGATAATGATGGACAAGGGGTCTATGCTTACGGGACACGCTTGTACACAGGCATTACAGGTAGTACAGGCCCAAAGTTCTTCCCTACTGATATAATCGTCGAGCAATTGCTTGCCATCCGGTACAAATTCTCCTTTATTGGCATCCATGTTTTTACCCACCTCTTCCAAGCGATCGCGGGTATCCATCATAATCTTACGGGGCGATAATTTCTTTCCTGTCAGGTTGGCCGGACATTCCGAGGTACAACGCCCGCATTCCGTACAGGTGTAGGCATTCAATAGTTGCACCCAATTCAAATCCATTACATCGGAAGCGCCAAATTTTTCTGGAACGGCTGCTTCAGCGCCTTCAGGTGGTGCCGCAAATGGATCGGCTTTCGGGTCCATCATCAACTTGACCTCATTGGTAACCGATTCCAAATTGTTGAGTGTACCCTTGGGCTTCACTTTGCCGTAATAGGTATTCGGAAAAGCCAACAAGATGTGCAAATGTTTGGAATAGTAGAGATAGTTCAAAAAGGCCAAGATGCCCAAAATATGCAACCACCAAGCTGTTCGTTCAATGAAAATCAATGTTGAAGCGGACAAACCGTCCAACAATGGCAGTATAAACTGACTAATGGGAAAACTTCCTGCTTGCACATAATGTTCCGCACCCAATTGCTGTAATTGGGAATCTGCTGCGTTCATGGTCAAGAACAAGGTCATCAACACCAATTCGATGTACAGGATCATGTTCCCATCCTTTTTGGGCCATCCCTCCATTTCGGGCTTGATAAACCGTTGCAATCGTATAATGTTTCGTCTGATCCAAAAGACCACAACGGCAACAATTACCAAAAAAGCCAACACTTCGAAAGAGCCGATCAGGAAATTGTAAATGGAACCCAGGGAAGCAAACAAGCGATGCGTTCCAAACAAACCATCCAAAATAATTTCCAACACCTCAATATTGATGATGATAAAGCCGACATACACGATAACGTGCATGAATCCCGCAACGGGTCGCACGACCATTTTGGACTGGCCAAGTGCAATCCTCACCATATTTCTCCAACGTTGGGATTTGTTATCACTAACATCCACATTCTTACCCAACTTAATGTTGCGCGACAGTTTTTTTACATTGCGAACAAAAAACCCAATGCCCACAACAAGGGCAATGGCGAATAGGATATTTGGCACGTATTCCATCTATTGATTTTGATTTTGTTCTGCGGGATCATTTTCGGGCAGGGTATAGTCCTTTTGCTTTTTACCGAAAACCGACACATTAACGTAGCGTTTTGGATTTAGCCTGAAATCTTGCAACAACAGGTCCAGTTCCCTAGACGCCTCCGCCAAGTTATTGTAGAGGGCATCATCTTTATGCAATTTGCCCAAAGACCCTTCCCCTTTTTCAATTTTTTCGAGTATGCCATTCAATTTAACAACCGTGGATTGAAAACTGGCCAATGTACCCGATAAATCCGCGTTGACCAGCGAATCGGAAAGTTGGGCAAAGTTCGACGTGATGGTGCTCACATTCTTTAAGGAACTATCCAATTGTTGCTTGTTGTTCTCCATAAGCACGTTCAAGTTGTCCGCACTGCCCTTAAAGGATTTCACCAACTGATTCAAAGCAACAATGGTTTCCTTGAGTTGCCTTTTAGTGGGGTCGTCGAGAATTTCATTTACGTTCATTAAAAGGGAATCGGCATTGGATACCGCTCCTTCCACCTTCATTTGCAAAGGGGTAAGTTTTTGTTGCACCAATTCGGTGATTCCTGGTTTAACCTTGGACTGTAGGGTATCACCCGATTTGGCCATTTCGGCCTGGTCGAAAACCGGAATGATCTGTATTCCCTTTCCTCCTATGATACCTGTGTCGAAAAGTTCTGCAACGCTGTTTTTTGAAAAATCGAATTCATTGCTTACTGAAAATGTGACCACCAATTTACCCGAGCTATCCTTAAAATTGATACTGGTCACGTTTCCCACATTATATCCATTGATAGATACCTGGGTTCCTGATTGAAGGCCTCCAACATTGTCGTATATGGCATAAAATGTTTTGCTGTTATCAAAGAGTGGTGAAGATTTGAGATAACTGAGCCCAAAAATAAAGGCAACAATTCCCGCCACAATGATAATCCCGGTTTTGGCTTCCCTGGTTAGTTTCAATAGATTCGGTTTATGGTTTAAACAAAATTAGGAATATTTTTCACAAGACGACCCATGTTGAACAGATCTACTTGAGCGCCTCGGAAATGGGTATACGGATTCCGTTCTTGTATGCTACGATGTATGATGTGGTGTACCCTTTTGCATCGGCCATGGCTTTCAATTTTTCAGCTTCGGCCATAGAGCTTGCGTTACCGAACATATATCGGTACAAATTTTTATATGGTTCCTTGGACAGGTTCTCCAAGCCTTTGAAATTTTCACTTTTCAAAGCAATGTTCTTGGCGCTGGCCATAATCTGTACCTTGAAGGTCACATCGGATTTGTTGGAAGCAGCGTCAGTTACAACGGTTTTTGATTCCTCTTTTGGTGCACTAACGACTTCTTTCTTTGTAACAACCTCCTCTTTTTTGATATCGTCGGGTACGCTCACGGGCACCTCAGCATCTTCAATTTTGGCTATTTCCTCAGATGGGGCAATGCCAAGGGTTATTTCCTTTTTATAATCCAAAATGGCAGATGCGATGGCCTTGCCCATTTCGTTTTGTCCTTTTTTGGAATGCAGGTAACTGCCTTCATTCTTGTTGGTCAAAAAACCCGTTTCCACCAAAACACTGGGCATGAATGTCTGGTGCAAAACGATGAAACCTGCCTGTTTTACCTTTCTATCTTTCCGTTTAAGGGATTTGGTAAAGTTATCTTGTAGCTTTTTCCCCAACTGAATACTTTGGTCCAGAAATTCTTCCTGCATAATGGTAAGACCAATAACGGACTCCGGGGAATTGATATCGTATTCCGCATATTTTTGCTCATAATCATCCTCGAGATAGATTACGGAGTTCTCCTTTTTGGCCACCTCAAAATTTTGGCGGTTGGCATGGAGTCCGAGCACATAGGTCTCTGTTCCGTATGCATCGGAATTGTGTGCATTGCAGTGCACCGAAACAAAAAGGTCGGCGTTGGCTTGGTTGGCAATCTGTCCCCTCTCGAACAAATCTACAAACGTATCATCATTGCGGGTATACACCACTTTTATATCGGATTGCTTGGACAATTCTTCTCCAATTTTCAACACAATGGCCAAGGCAATTTCCTTTTCCAAATACCCATTGCCGATGTTCCCGGGGTCATGCCCACCATGGCCCGCATCGAGAACAACAATAAACTTATCTTTCGGCGGCAAATTGTCATCAGGCCCGTCAAAAGAAGTCATCATTAAAAAAATGAGGCTGAAAACTAAAAATGCTATCCGACTTTTATTCATAAGAACTGAGTAATTATAGTGTTCCGTTTAGGTTAAAAATATCGTAATCCGCCATAAGTAGAACAAAAAATATATGTAAGTTTGAGGCCAAAAACTGGGCCAAACTAGCACAAAAATAGGATTTATCACGTTGCAACCAAATAAACATCTTCTAGTTTTCCTATTTGTTCTTCTATGCGGCAATGCTACCTTAAGCGCTCAGGAAGACCGAATTACACCCTTGCCCATTAAGGTTGCCAACGATTCCATTAAAGCACCCTTGTTGCCTGCCAACATTTTGAACGATTCCATAAAAGTGGATACCATCGAAGTGGACACTGTTTCCAAAAAACAGTCGATGCTCTTGGACAAGATTCGCTACAAAGCGAAGGATTATGTGAAAATGAGCCAAAAGGATAACAAAATTTATCTGTATGACGAAGCTGAAATCTATTACCAGGATACCGAGCTAACGGCGGGTGTCATCGTAATGGATTATGTGAAAAATGAAGTGTATGCAGGCCGGATGAAGGATTCGTTGGGCAATTATTCCCAACTTCCCTTTTTCAAACAAGGAGATAATGAGGTAAGGCCCGATTCCATTCGCTTTAACTTCGATACACAAAAAGCTTTAATTTGGAATTCCAGGACCGAACAACAGGCCGGTCTTGGTCAATTGGGTGCCGATGCCATGAAGGTCTATGCCGAAGTCACCAAAAAAGAAAACGATTCTGTATATTTTTTGAGCGAGGGCAAACTAACCACTTCCAAGGACACTGTAGATCCAGACTACTATATAAGGGTAAGAAAGGCCAAGTTCGTGCCCAAAAAGAAAATCATTGCCGGTTATAGCAACATGTACATTGTGGACGTACCCACACCCATTGCACTGCCTTTTGCCTATTTTCCGTTGACCACTGGACGGGTGGCCGGAATATTATTCCCCACTTTTGGTAACGATCCCCGTAGGGGTTATTTTATCCAGAACGGTGGTTATTATTTACCCATTAGCGATTATGTAGATCTAAGTCTGACCGGGGACTTTTATACCAATGGGAGCTATGGTTTCCGCGGACAATCCATTTACTCAAAACGGTATAAATTCAAGGGCAATATTAGTTTCAGTTACGAGAATTTAATTCAAAGCCAAAAAGGTTTTGACGATTACAACCGAACAAGCAACTATAACATCCGAATCTCACATACCCAGGATACCAAGGCAAGTCCCAATTCCCGATTTTCGGCATCTGTAAACCTGGGTAGCAGTCAGTTTTATACCAACTCGCTCAACCAAGTTAACAGGAACAATACACAGACCAACACTTTTGCGTCGTCCATAAGTTATTCCAAAACGTTTCCTGCGTATCCATCGGTCAACACGAGTTTGACCCTGAGCCATACGCAAAACTCCAGGACACAGACCATAAACATGTCGCTCCCAACTTTTCAGGCCAGTATGGAGCGAATATTTCCTTTTGCAAAGCGGGACGGGGTTAAAAAAGGCATTATTCAAAACATCAACTTCCAATACGATGCCAATGCGCAGAACAGCATAACCACTACGGAAGAAGACTTTTTTACCAGTAAAATGTTTGATGATGCCCGGGTTGGTGCACGCCATCGGATTCCTATCGGCACCAACTTCAAAGTCGCCAAGTATTTTAGTATGAGCTTAAGTGGCAGTTACGAGGATGTTTGGACATTGGAAACCATACGAAGGGAATATGATGCAGACCTGGACAGGGTTGTTACGGATACTATTCCCGGATTTGACCGGTTCAATCGCTATAGCATGGGTGCCAGCATCGGTACAACACTTTATGGAACCTGGAATTTTGGTGACAACAAAAAGGTTCAGGCCATTCGACACGTGGTGCGCCCTTCGGTGAGTTATAGCTATACCCCGTCATTTGAAAAATTTTACAACACTTATTTGGATGGTGATGGCGAGGAAGTGCAGTACACTCCGTACGAAACCAGTTTGTACGGGAGGCCATCCTTAAACAGGGGAAGTGCCATAAGTTTTAGTTTACAGAACACTCTTGAAGCCAAGGTCCGAGACCGGGATTCCACCGCTACGGAGCCCAAAAAAGTAAGTATTCTTAGTAACCTTACCCTGTCGACCAGCTATAATTTAGAGGCAGATTCCCTAAAATTGAGTCCCATAAGCTTAAGCGGTGCTACAGAAATTATCAAAAACGTACCCATCAATTTTGCGGCCTCCTTTGATCCCTACGCTATTGACAACAATGGTCGTCGCATTAATACCTTGAATATTAACAATGGTGGAGGTCTGGCCAGGTTGACCTCTGCTCGATTCAATACAGGATTTTCATTGAACAGTGAAATGTTCCAAAAAGGAGGAGCAAAGAAAAAAGATGGTAAAGAGAAAGAGCAATCACCGGACTACGGCGCCAACCCTTTTGAAATTGAAGGTGCACAAACCGGCGACAGACACTTCAACCGAAATGAAGATAGTGCCAATGATGAGGAGATACCGTTGTACAACAACAATTTACCATGGGATGCTCGATTCACCTATGTTGCCACTTACAATAACAATAACAGACAAAAAGAACTAACCAATCATTCCCTAATGTTTTCTGGAAATATTCAGCTTTCCCCAAAATGGGAGGTTGGCTTTAATTCTGGTTATGATTTGAAAAACAAAGGTTTTGCCGATACCCGATTTGCTTTCAAAAGGGATTTGGGAAGTTTTAAATTGAGTTTTGACTGGACTCCCTTCGGTCGATTTGAACGTTGGTATTTCTTCGTTGGTATCAAGAGTTCGATACTAAGCGACCTTAAATGGGAAAACCGAAGCCAGCCCTTTAGCAATCGATAATTATTTTGCCTAAATTGCTCGGAAATTTCAATTTGCTTTCATGAAAAAAATCATCAATACCCCAAAAGCTCCCGCTCCAATCGGACCGTATAACCAAGCTACCTTGATCAAGGATACTCTTTATATTTCAGGTCAGATTCCCATTGACCCAGCAACCGGTGAACTGGTCTCCGGCGATATTAAAAAAGAGACAAAACAGTCCATGGAGAACTTGAAAGCTATTCTTGATGAAGCGGGGATGACTTTCGAAAATGTGGTGAAAACTTCAATTTTCATAAAGGACATGCACCAATTTGCCGAAATCAATGAAGTTTATGGAGCCTACTTTGATGCAGATACTGCACCCGCACGGGAAACCGTGGAAGTTGCCAATCTTCCCAAGTTTGTGAACGTGGAAATTTCGATGATCGCGGTTAAATAGTCTCTTTGTGGAATTCCACTAGTCCTTCGATGGGCCTTCTGCGGATAACACCCAAAATCAAATCGTTGCGTTCCAGGCAAGCTTCCAGTTCGTCTTGAAGAAAATGGGCTATACTGCCCACAAAACTGATTGGCACCTTGGTGGCCAGCTCGTACTGCATAATGTAGTTATTCACGAATTGCTGTAGGCCTTTCTCGATAACCCCTTTACAGTAAGGATGCTGCTTGTTTTCGATAATAAAACGGGCAAAAGTGGCCAAATAGGTGTTTGGATTGGGCTGTTTGTACAGGTGGTCTTTAATTACGTCGGCATCCAAATCGTATTCCTTGGCAAATTTCATCCCAAGGTCTTGTGGCATTTTATGGAAGTAATAATCCCTCAGCAATTTTCTGCCAAAGAAATTACCGCTGCCATCATCCATCAAGATATAGCCCAAGGAAGTTACTTTCTGGATCAATTGGTGTCCATCGTAATAGCTACAGTTGGAACCAGTCCCCAGAATACAAACAATGCCCTGTCTTCCGATTTTGGTGGTGGAATAGATAGCGGCATAGGTATCTTCCCGTACCTCAGCCTTTGCATTAGGGAAAAAATCCTTGAAGATGGCCTTCAAAAAATTCTTCATTCTATCGGTGCCACAACCTGCACCGTAAAAGTATAGTTGACGTACTTCTTCCCTGTTTTTGGAAAGTTCAAAATTGTTGGCCAATCGATCTTCGATCACTTCCTTGGTAAGTACTTCTGGGCTAAGGCCCAACGTCTGTGTCACGAACAATTGTTCACCATCGTCGCCCAATGCAATCCAATCGGATTTGGTTGCGCCACTATCAACAATAAGAACCATACGTCAAATTTTTAGGTTGAATATCCTGAGAAGGGAAGTTTTCCCCTCTCAGGACAGTAGAGTGTAAGATACTAAATTATAGGCTTGCCGCGTGTAGCGCCAATTCTACCAATTTGTTGGAATATCCGGTTTCGTTATCATACCAAGAAACCACTTTGAAGAACTTGGAGTTCAACTCGATACCTGCATCGGCATCAAAAATGGATGTTCTGACATCGCCAACAAAATCTTGGGAAACCACCAATTCGTCGGTGTAGCCCAAAATACCGGCCAATTCACCCTCGGAAGCTTTTTTCATGGCCGCTTTGATGCCTTCATAGGAAGTCTCCTTTTCCAAACGAACGGTCAAATCCACAACAGAAACGTCAGCGGTTGGCACCCTAAATGCCATACCGGTCAATTTTCCTTCCAAGGCTGGAATTACTTTGGTCACTGCTTTGGCGGCACCCGTAGCAGCTGGAATAATGTTCAAAAGGGCACTTCTACCGCCTCTGTAATCTTTTCTTGAAGGGCCATCGACGGTCAACTGTGTAGCTGTTGTTGCGTGTACGGTTGTCATCAACGCTTCTGCGATACCGAACTCGTCGTTCAACACCTTGGCAATCGGGGCCAAACAGTTGGTGGTACAAGACGCATTGGAAATAATGGTATCGGATGGCTTTACATCTTTATGGTTTACACCCATTACAAACATAGGGGCATCTTTGGATGGAGCGGAGATCACTACCTTTTTGGCACCACCATCGATGTGGGACTGCGCCATATCCAATGTGGTGAAGATACCGGTACATTCTGCAACTATTTCTGCACCAACCTCATCCCATTTCAAGTTTTTCGGATCACGCTCGGCTGTAATTCGAATGGTTTTCCCATTCACCACCAAATGTCCATCCTTCACTTCCACTGTACCATCGAACTGACCGTGTACAGAGTCGTATTTTAACAAGTAGGCAAGGTGGTCCACATCCAACAAATCGTTGATGGCCACTACATCCACATCACCTCTTTTTACGGTTGCCCTAAATACCAACCTTCCAATTCTACCGAATCCGTTTATTCCTATTTTTAAATTTGACATTGCTACTTTTTTTGTGTTTAAATTAAGTTGTCATTATATCAGATACTCTTATGAGTTCTTCATCTACTTCTGTATGCGCTTTGATGGCTTCGGCCAATGGGGTCAACACCAATTTGGTATCCCTGATGCCCACCATAAGGTTGGATTTGCCCTCCAACAGACTTTCCACGGCTTTCACCCCCATTCTACTGGCAAGAACCCGATCGAAACAAGTTGGATTGCCTCCGCGTTGCATGTGTCCCAAAACGGAGACCCGAACATCGTAAATGGGAAGGTGTTCTTCCACATACGCTTTTAGCTCGAACACGTTTTTTCCAATTTTGTCCCCTTCGGCAACAATCACAATACTGGAGGATTTTCCAGAGGCCTTGCTGCGCTTTAGGGAATCCAATAAACGCTCCAATCCCAAATTTTGCTCTGGGATCAATATTTCTTCGGCTCCGGCCCCTACTCCTGCGTTCAATGCAATATGGCCCACATCCCTACCCATTACTTCCACAAAGAACAATCGGTTATGGGAGCTGGCGGTATCGCGAATTTTATCGATCACGTCGACTACCGTATTGATTGCGGTATCAAAACCAATCGTGTAGGATGAACCTAGGATATCGTTGTCTATGGTACCCGGAATACCAATAACTGGAAAACCAAATTCCTCATTGAACTTCAAAGCACCCGTAAAGCTTCCGTTTCCACCGATCACCACAAAGGCATCCACACCTTCTTTCTTCAATTGGTCGTATGCTTTCTTTCTTCCTTCTGGTGTCCTGAACTCCTCACATCGGGCCGATTTTAAGATTGTTCCACCCTTGTTGATGATATTGTTCACACTACGGGCATCCATGGGCTTGAAATCGCCTTCTATCATTCCTTGATATCCTCTATAGATACCAACACAATCCTTTCCTAAATACGCGCAGGTACGGACTACCGAACGGATGGCCGCGTTCATTCCGGGAGAGTCTCCTCCGGATGTAAAAACTGCGATTTTTTTAATTTCTGAAGCCATTAAAAATTTTAAGAGATCAAAACTAGGAAACTTTATTCAATTTATGAATCGCTTGATAATTTATTTAATATCAAGTCATTTCTCAAACGTTTTCGTAAAATTTTCGGTCGAAAACGTAAAAAAATTTAATGCGATTATCTTCGATTTTGGAGGTTATCGGGCTTGGGTGAAAAACGAATCAGGCCATCGTTACCCAACATTTCCTGTTGCACTTCTTTTTTGGCTGGTTCCTCGGGTTTAGGTGGCTTTTGGAAAATCTTTTGCATCAACTCTTGAAAACTGTCGAAATCCACTTGGTAGGAAAGTCCAACCCCTTGTGTGTAGCCCTGCCTTTCTGCCAAAAACTGTTGAATCTGGTTTTCCCTATTGAATATTTTGGCACTCAGTGTTCCCTGGTCATTCAGCAGCACCTGTACCTCCACATCACCGGCCACCACGGTTTCCGAAACACCTCCGACCGGTACTCCTACCCTACCATTCACTAAGATACGGTCCGATATTTGAGTAGACACTGTAACCCCGATCCTGTTTTCGGTACGGGTATCGGCATTTGGATTGGTATTACCCTGCTCGTAGGACAATCCCAAATTGAACTTATCATTGTTGCCGCCCAATATCTGGTTGAAGAGCCCTGATGCTGTCTGAATCAAATTACCGGTCACCGCCTGTTGGTTGATACCGGATTGTGGATTAACGAACGTGCCTTGGGCCAAAAGGAAAAATGCATTTCGTTCCTTAATGGTGGGGTCTTGCAATCGGTATTGCAATTCGGATTGCACCACCGAATTGGTGCCAGGGAATTCAATATCAAAGTTCACATTCGGGCTTTCCAGTTCCCCATCCAAACGTACGACCACCTCGGTGGGAATTCTACCGGTGTAGCCCGCATTGTCCAAAAGAGGTGCCGGGTTGGCATTCAAGGAATACACCGCTTCCAGGTTCAATTGGGCCGCCAAGGGATCACGCTCCCATAAAATGGTGCCTCCTGGTCTTACCTTAAACTTTTTATCGATGACTCCTCCATACTTAAAATTGTATTCCCCGGTAACCGCGACAAATTCCCCGTACATATTGAACTTGCCATTGGTATTGATCTCGATCAACAAAATTCCTTCTCCTGTTCCCTTTAGGGAACTTCCCGAAGATTGGTCCACTACAATTTCAACCTCGGCATCGGGGGTAACGGCAAGGTCAAAGGCCATCTCCAATCCCTGATAGTCCTCCAAAACCCTTTCTTCTTCCAAAGAACCATTGCCTCCCTTGTTTATAAAGTTGATGAAGGAATAATCACCCACACTGGTCACATCACTCAAAGGAATTTTTAATGAAGAACCTCTGGCAGTAGTCGCATCCACGGATATCGTCAAGGCGTCGGTAGGCCCATAAATACTACCTGTTCCGTTGATGAATCCTGTTCCATAATACAGTGCTTCCTCATCATAGTCGGTGTTCAGGATCATAAATCGGTCATTGCCGGTGTCCACATCCAACCCCAAGTACCAATCATCAAAACCGGTATGGCTAATGGTGCCATCGAGAGTTGCTGTGGTACCCTCCTGAACATCCGAAAGGCCGACATTTTCAAAATAAAAGGTTTGATCGAACAACCTGACCCTGGATAAAGGAGCAAAATTATAATCCACATTCAGATAGGGTATACCCAAACCTGCCTCGTTCAGCGTAACCAACCCATTGATGGATGGGTTATTGACGTCCCCGGTAATATTTGCCGTTCCGTTCAATTTACCTCGGATATTGGAAATGACATCCTCACCCAACGGACTGAAGGGCTCTAGGGCAAAGTCGGTGAAATTGGCCACCAAATCCAAATCCTGTTTGTTGTTGATGTTGGTCACTTTGCCGTTCACACTCAGTTTTTCTTTGCCATTATCGTTCAACCACGTACTGACCCCAAATTCAGTTAGATCGTTATTGCCAAAGATCCCAACTTCCAAATCGCCCAAATGAATATCGTTCACACTAAAATTCTGAATGTTCAGACTGGAAGTGGGCAGGTACTTGCCATCTTTTTGCAATATGTTCAGAAAGCCATCCACGGCCCCGTTCATCTTAAGGCTGTCTATAGCCGGCGTGATCTTATTGAGCGATACCAATTTGAATTGGAGATCCAAATCCTTGTACGTTGAATCTGCCAATTCCCCTCGCAAACGTATTTGTTCCTCGTTGTTGTTGTCCATCACGAGGTCCTCAATGGTGATGCTGTCCAAGGAACTGTTAAAGGTCACTTTATTCTTGTTGTTCCCATCTTTGTTCAATACCCAAGTATTCCCCTTGAAACTGACATCCGATCTTTTAAGTCCGATTACCGATCGGTTGTTGGCATTGAAGGTATGGTAAAAGTTCAGGTTGTAACTGTCGTTGTACTCGCTTCCCCCTTTAAACTCGGTTCTAAAGAACAGGGTGTCTTTTAGTGTGGTGTTGATCAGGTTAAAATCCTTGATGTCGTAATATCGGGTGGACATATCCTCCACCGATACGAAGGTGTTGAACAAGGGGTTCTTGTTATCTATCTTTAGTTCAATATTATCAAACTGGTTGCCGTAGGCCGCTATGCTCGGAGATTTGAAGGTGAGCTTAAAATCACTGGCGTCGGCCTTTATGCTGCCACGGATAAAAGTATTGGCATCGAACACCACTTCCGGAAAAAACACATCCACAATCTTGTTGTAGATCTTAAAATTGAAATCCAATTCCTGTCCTCCAGAAATTTCAAAAGGCTTGTAATTGGTATAAATGCTACCAATGGAATTTTGAACCAAGTGTCCCAGTTCGTTTACCTTGAACTTACCCTTCATGTACCCCGTGATGATATCGGGTGAGTTGATCTCGACAGTTCTGATGGTATCTTGGTCAAAGGTGGAATTCACCGTAAAATCTTCAAAGTAATAGGTGTCGTTGGCGTTTTGATAGGTGGTGTTGGTAAAAACCATGAGACCTGCCATATCATCGAGGTTATTGCCCTCAATGTCCATGTTGATGTGCCCCTTGAAAATGGAAATGCTGTCCTGGATGAAATTCAATTTTTTCAAATCGGCATAATCCACCGCAGCGATAAAGTTGAACTTGTTCTCGCGCCCCCCAAAATCGGCCAAGCCTTTAAAATCGAACCTAAAGTTATCATCGTTGCAAAGCAAGGTTCCATCAAACAGTTGGTCCTTTAAAATTCCGGACACCTTGATTTTATTGTACTCGTATTGGTTGTATTCCAGCTTATAGATTTCGCCGATCAGTTCGGTGTTCAGGCTTTCAGCCACAAAACCCTTTCCTTCCACATTCATATCCAAGGAGGTCTTTCCCAGCTGGGCATCGCCCACAAAACCTCCAAGGTCAAAATCCATCAACGAAATAAAGCCGATATAGGACGCGTCTTCAATGGTCTGGACATTTGTCATTTGAAGGTCCACATAACTATCCCCCAAAACGGTGTTCAGGTTCACGGTCACATCAATGGAGGTTTCTGTTACCTCTGCATCTCCCCGAACGGTAAACTGGCCCAGCTTTTGCACCGATTCCGGTATGTTTTTTCCTAAAATGTTGGGCAAAATACCACGAAGCTGATAGTAACTGGATGTCAGATTGTCTATATCGCCCTTCAGCACAAAAGGTGCTTGGGCACTGAACATATTGTTGAACTGAAAATCACCACGGATACCGGTATTGTCTGTGAACAAAAACAAATCCTTCACCTTAAGTTGGTTCAACACACCACTGAACTCTCCTGTGAAATTGACCAATTTATCCTGGCCGAACTCATTGTAAAAGGTATTTACTTCATTAAGCGCCACCGTGGACTCTGTAAAATTGGCCTCCAATTGCACACGGTCCAAAAATTCCGCAAAATCCTCCCGATTATAGTTGAACACCAAATTGCCCTTCAGTTCGGATTGATCGGTATCGATCAACAGCGAATCAAAACGCATTTGTTCCTTGGTATACTTAAAATCCGTTGCCAATTTTTTGAGTCGGATACCTCGACTTGCCTGCATGGACAAATCTTGGATGTTGGTAGAGACATCAGGACCCAATATTTGAAAATCGGTGGATGCGATTTTGATATCACTAAAATCCAACACCTTTGGTTTTTCCAGATTTTCATCAATCAATCGAAACTTTCCACTATTGATCTGTATCTCATCTGCAGAGAGGAAAAAAGGAGGCGTTCCTGGATCACGTGGCTGGCCATCGTCCAATTTGGCCACAAATACATCGAGGTTGGTATCGGATTCATCGAGGTAGGTCTTCAAATTAAAAACCAGTCCATCAATTTCCACATCACCAAATTCCATTTTGTTGTTGGCCATGTTGCGCAGGTTCAAAATGGAAGTGGTCAATTCATGAATGTAGAAAAGGGTGTCCTTTTTGTAATCTTCCACATAAATCCCTTTGATCCCGGTGTTCAGGTTAAAAAGGGAAAGACTTACCCTATCGATTTGGATATTGGTGCCAAACTCCTCGTTCAACGAATCTGTGGCATATTTGGCCAATTTGGTCTGCACCACCGGCATGGAAAGCACCAAGGAGCCCAACACCATTATCAGCAGGATTGCCAGTAGGATGCGCAACAGTATTTTTCGAAGTTTTTTGATAGGGCTTTATGTTTTACCTTTGACGACCAAATTTTGTTCCAAAACCTGTGACAGATCCAAAAAAATATATTCTGGCAATCGAATCATCCTGCGATGATACTTCTGCGGCAGTGCTTTGCAATGCAAAGGTACTCAGCAATGTGGTAGCAACACAAGAAATACACAAGCAATATGGCGGTGTGGTCCCAGAGTTGGCATCGAGGGCGCATCAACAAAATATAGTCCCCGTGGTTCACCAAGCCCTGGCCAAAGCAAATATCGATAAAAAAGAGCTTTCTGCCATAGCATTTACGCGAGGTCCCGGATTAATGGGTTCATTGCTCGTGGGAACTTCTTTTGCCAAGTCGTTGGCCCTTGGCCTCGACATTCCGTTGATCGAAGTAAACCACATGGAAGCCCATATTTTGGCCCATTTTATTGAAGAGGAAAGTATGTCCCAACCCCAATTTCCGTTTTTGGCCATGACCATAAGCGGAGGGCACACCCAAATTGTGAAGGTATCCGATCCATTTACCATGGAAGTGCTGGGTGAAACCTTGGATGATGCCGTTGGGGAAGCTTTCGACAAAAGTGCCAAATTGATGGGATTACCGTACCCCGGTGGCCCTTTGGTGGATAAATATGCCAAATTGGGCAATCCATTTGCGTACGATTTTCCCAAACCAAAGGTTGAAGGACTCAACTTTAGTTTCAGTGGACTCAAGACCAGTATTCTTTATTTTTTACAAAAACAGACCAAGGAAAATCCGGATTTCATTGCACAAAATATCAACGATATTTGTGCTTCTGTACAACATACCATTTTGGAAATTTTGATGGAGAAACTGGAAATGGCGGTGGAGCAAACCGGAATCACCCAAGTGGCTATTGGAGGTGGGGTAGCTGCCAATTCCGGGATTAGGGCTAGGCTTAAGGAGGCCGAGGAAACCAAAGGTTGGAAAACCTATATCCCAAAATTTGAGTTTTGTACCGACAACGCCGCCATGATCGGGATTGTGGGCTATCTCAAATATAAAAAGGGTGATTTTACCCAGCAAAATGTGGCCGCAAAGGCCCGTTATGCCATTGGAAGTTAAGGAAAGTGCATTCAATTTTATTCACTAACTTTCTTTCATCAATCCATATCAATGGCGTTTAATGAAGACATAGCCAATCGGGTCCGCCAATCCATCGCGCTGATCCCAGAGCCTTTTACCGAAAAGAAAATGTTCGGGGGCATCGCTTTTCTTTATAAAGGCAAGATGACGGTAGGTGTGGTGAAAGAAGAACTGATGGTGCGGGTTTTTGAAAATAAAATGCAGCCGTTATTGGATCAACCTCATGTTCGGCCCATGGATTTTACGGGAAAGCCAATGAAAGAATTCATTTTTGTTGCCCCGGAGGGATTCAAGACCGAGGAACAACTCCAATTATTTATTGAACTTGGCCTGGAACATGCCAAAAGCAAACTGTGACCTATGCAACTTTTCTACAATCCCAAACTGGACAATAGTGTAAAACAGTTTGTTTTTCCTCCTGACGAAAGCAAGCACATTACCCGTGTACTCCGAAAATCCGAAGGCGATATTGTCCACATCACCAATGGCAAAGGCTATTTGTTCGAAGCCCAAATCTTGGAACCCGACCAAAAACGCTGTAAAGCGCAAATTACCTCGGTCACCAAATCGGTGCCCAAACGATACAATGTACATATGGCGGTGGCACCCACCAAAATGAACGACCGATTTGAGTGGTTTTTGGAAAAGGCCACGGAAATTGGCATGGATGAAATCACCCCCATAATCTGTGACCGATCGGAACGCAAAAGCATTAAAATGGAACGGATCGAACGCGTATTGCAATCTGCCATGAAACAATCCTTGCAGACGACTTTGCCCAAATTGAACCCAGCCATGACCTTTCAGGAGTTTTTGGAACTGGAACAAACCGGACTCAAGTTCATTGCCCATTGCGAGAAAGATGAGAAAATGGAACTCAAAAGAAGAGTGGTCACCGATAAGGACTGCACCATCTTGATCGGCCCGGAAGGCGATTTCACAAAAAATGAAATTGATGCAGCCAAGAAAAAGGGCTATGTTCCAATCTCCCTTGGCAGAAACCGTCTTCGGACCGAAACTGCAGCCATTGTGGCTTGCAGCGTTGTGGCCATGATCAATAGTTAACGGTCGATTGTCTTTTTGGAGGCACCCAATACATCCCTGTTTTCGTTTTCAACAATCAATAGTAAACTGAGGTGGTCCCCTTTCAAAATTGTTTCAGGTATGTAAATGGAGCTAAACCCTGTTTCACCGTTTTGTGACAAGTACTTTTCTTCAACCACAATATTGCTGTTTCGCAACGTACGGTTCTTATTTTCACCACGGTTGACCTGGGTCTGCTTTTGATCCAAGACCAAAATCGCACGCAAACGTTTATCTATCAATTCATCAGAAAGCGCATAAGAAAATGTAATCTTGTCTTGATGGGTAAGGACATTAGTGATCGAAACCCGAACCGATGGGGTTTTGGCCAGATAGGATTGCAGTTTTTCTTTCAAAACCGACCCATTGGACCCTACAAAATGCTCTTTGCCATTGATCACCATTTCCGGGGTGTACAGACTTCGTTGATTGAATTTTTGGGCATACATCCGTTGCCGCTCGGTATTTTTCTCACTTCCGAAGGGATCCTTCCAACCAATATAATCCCAATAATCCACATGATAGGACAGTGCAAACACCGAATTTGGGTAAGCCTCCTTCACTTGTTCCAATAAAGCATCGGCAGGTGGACAACTGGAGCACCCTTGCGAAGTGAAAAGTTCCAACACGACTACAGCGTCATTCGCTGGGTCTGTCAACAAATCCCTGTCTTGGTAGGCTGTGTAAAGTGTCCCTAACGACAGGGCAAAAAAGGTAAATGAGACGATGATGGCTTTTTTAATCACGAATACTGTACATTTGAATTACTGTATTAATCGCAACTCCATGAAACTACTTACCCAGTGGTATTTCATTTTAACTTTTTTTATGATGGGCGCCATCAATGCCCAGGAGATTGCCATCCTCAAATATGGGGGCGGGGGCGATTGGTATGCCAACCCAACGGCACTGCCCAACCTTATCGCTTTCTGCAACGCCAATATCGGCACCAAAATTAATCCGGAGCCTGAAACCGTGGAAACAGGCAGTGTCTCCATTTTCAAATATCCGTACCTTCATATGACCGGGCATGGGAATGTATTTTTTACGGATGAGGAAGCACAAAACTTGAGAACGTACTTATTGTCCGGTGGTTTTTTACACATCGATGACAACTACGGTATGGAGCCCTATCTGAGACGGGAGCTGAAAAAGGTCTTTCCGGACAAGGAATTGGAAGAATTGGGGGCCGACCATCCGATTTTTGATCAACGATTCGCGTTTCCGGACGGACTTCCAAAAATACATGAGCATGATGGCAAACGTCCCCAAGCTTTGGGGATTTTTGACCAAGGAAGATTGGTATTGCTTTTTACTTTTGAAAGTGATTTGGGCGATGGCTGGGAAGACCCTGAAGTGCACAACGATCCCGAAGAAATTCGTCTGAAAGCCCTGCAGATGGGTGCCAATATTGTGGAATATGCCTTTAAAAGCTGATACATGAACTCGAAAACCATCGCCAACGGAATCTTGCGGGCCGTGGCCATATTGGTCGGTGTTGTCCTTTTTGCCCTGTTCCTCTATAAAATTCAATCGGTACTGGCCTATTTGGCCATTGCTGCGGTCATTGCCCTTTTGGGCAGGCCCATTGTCCTTTTTTTACGTCGACGGTTGAAATTCCCGAATACACTCGCGGTTGTAGTTACTATGGTTTTAATGCTGTCCCTGTTTTTGGGCATATTGGCCTTGTTCATTCCATTGATCACCGAACAAGGAAGAAATCTTTCCTTGCTCGATATTGAAGATCTTAAGGAGAACATCAATACCCTGTATTTGCAAACTTTGGAATATTTTGGGGCTACCTCGGGAAATGTGAACGAACTCATCGAAGAATCCCATATCGAGGAAAGTATGCTTAAGGGGCTCGACCTTGGTTTCATTCCCAACTTTTTGAACACATTTGTCAACGCTTTGAGCACCTTCAGCGTTGGACTTTTTTCCGTGCTTTTCATTTCATTTTTCTTTTTGAAGGATAGCAAATTGCTTCAAAACGGTCTTTTGGTTTTTGTGCCGGACAACAAGGAAAGCAACATGGTTAAATCCATCGACAAGATCAATGGATTGCTCTCCAGATATTTCGCGGGCATCTTATTGCAATTGTTCATCTTGTTTGTGATTTACACCATTGCCCTTTTGATCGTTGGTGTGGAAAACGCCATTGTGATCGCCTTTCTTTGCGCGTTATTCAACATCATACCCTATGTTGGTCCGATCATTGGTGGCGTGATCATGATCACCCTTACCATGACCAGTTTTTTGGGGTCGGATTTTAGCTCGGTACTCTTGCCAAAAGCACTCTATGTTTTCATTGGTTTGGTCATCGGTCAGTTGGTGGACAACTTCTTTTCACAGCCCTTTATTTTTTCCACAAGTGTGAAATCGCATCCCCTGGAAATCTTCTTGGTCATCATCATTGCCGGATTGCTTTTTGGGGTCGTTGGAATGGTGATAGCCGTACCGGGATACACCGCAATCAAGGTGGTTTTAAAGGAGTTTCTAGCGGAAAATTCCTTTGTGAAAAAATTGACCAAAAATTTATAGCATCTCTTTGAATAAATTGATTTTAAATACTGGTGTACAGGAATTTATATTAAATAATTTGAATACTGACATCGTGTCAGTTTTATTGCAAAAACCCCAGTTTGAGGGTATCTCTCAAGAAGAGTTGGCCGAACAGTTGGAGGCCAAAAAAAAGTGTGAAAAAAAACTGCGCACTTGGTACCACTCCCCTAACATTTATTACCCAAACAAACTCAATATCGAACAGACCAGTTCTGAGGTTACGGCCCATTACAAAGCTGGTTTGGTAAGTGGCAAAAACCTATTGGACCTTACGGGTGGTTTAGGTGTGGACAGCTGTTTTTTTTCCAAAAAAATGGAACGGGTGTTGCACTGCGAAGTGAACCAAAATCTAAGTGAAATTGCTGCCCATAATTTTAAAATCTTAGGCCATAAAAACATCGAATGTATACCTCAAGATGGCATTCAATTTTTAAGGGAGCACGACGGAAGTTTTGATTGGATCTATGTGGACCCCTCGAGACGCGACGATAAAAAGGGAAAAGTCTTTTTGTTGGAGGATTGCCTCCCCAACCTCCCCGAACACCTTCACCTTCTTTTTGAAAAAACCAAAAACGTACTGGTAAAAACCTCACCCTTGCTCGACATTACACAAGGACTCAATGAACTGAATTTTGTGAAGGAGGTTCACGTGGTGGCCGTAGCGAATGAAGTGAAGGAACTATTGTTTGTTTTGCAGAACGATTACAGAGGTGACGTTTTCATGAAAACCATCAATTTGAATCCACCGAAGAACGACACTTTCGATTTTATGCTGTCCGAAGAGGCCATTACCAAAGTGGACTATGGAGCTCCCGCCACCTATCTCTATGAACCCAATGCCGCCATCTTAAAATCCGGGGGGTTCAAATCTGTTGCCAAGGCCTTTGCTTTGCAAAAATTACATCCTTCCTCCCATTTGTATACATCATCCAAATTAATGGACTTTCCTGGAAGAAGATTTGAAATACAACGCCAAGTGTCCTATTCCAAAAAATCCATGAAAGACTTGGTATTGGAAAAAGCCAACATCACCACGCGTAACTTTCCAATTTCGGTGGCTGACATTCGTAAAAAACATAAAATAAAGGATGGCGGCAACGACTATCTATTTTTTACAACGCTGTCCAATACTGATTTGGTGGTGTTGCACTGCACAAAACGTTAGTTGCTACAGGGCCATTTAAAATTGGCCACGGAATCGTTGGAAGCTGCCGATAGGTTATAATGCCACCACTCCGTGCGGATCGACCAAAAACCATGGGCTTCCATGGTTTCCTTCAATAATTTTCTATTATCCAAAATGTGTTGTGGCAAATCCGTATTATCGTGATAGGCGCGCTTGCCAAAAAAATCGAAGTCCGTGCCCATGTCCAATTCATTGCCCTCCAAATCTACCAGAGTAATGTCCACGGCACCCCCTTTGTTGTGGATAGATCCTTTGTCAGGATTGGCCACATATTGAGGGTTGGGCACAATTTCCCACATTTTGTACTGTACTGAATTGGGGCGATAACAATCGAAAAACTTTATCTTCACCCCCTGCTTCAAAAAATCTTGATTGGCAGCTATAAGAGCCTTGGCTGTTTTTACACGGGTATAGCATTCCGCACAATCGTACACTTTGGCCTTTAAAAAGTTGTTCTCCGTGGCATAGCGGAGATCATAGGCGAAATCCCCGTTAAAATCCGCCAAACGCACAAATGTGGTGTCCGCAAGACCCTCGAATGTCCGGTATTCCGGGATATTTTTCTCAGAAATTGAATCCGACACCGCTTCCACATCGGATTCTGTAAGTTCAATTTCTTGGTTTTTTGGCTGAGGTTTATCCCTGCACCCTACCATGAATAAAATACAACAAACAATACCAAATTGTGCAACCCTCATCGTTTCGCTCGTTTCTGTTTTGCCATCCAAGTATATAGGGAATCCGTGGTATAGGCTCGGCCCCATATGGCGTGCCCTGCATCTTTATAGCGTGTATATTCTACATCGTACCCCATACTTTTCAACTTTTCCACCATGCTATCGGATTCTTCTACCCCTATCACATCATCCTTTTCACCATGAAATACCCAAATTGGCATCGATTTATCGATCCAATGCGCATAGGGTAATGGGGCCATTCCGCAAACCACGGCCATTGCAGCAAAGGTATTGGGATATTGGGTGGCCATTTCCCAAGCCGCACTGCCACCCCTGCTCAATCCGGTCAAATAAATGCGACTTTCATCAACCCGATTTTGTTTTACCACAGTATCCAATAATTGCTTTATTGCTTCCGTGTTCCACCATTTGCGCTCATGTGGATTCTGGGGTGCCAAGATCAAGAAGGGAAACTGTTTACCCTCGGCCAAAAGCTTGGGTGGACCACTTTTTTTGATTTCGCCTACATCCCTACCAGCTTCGCCACCGCCATGCAAAAACAGCAACAAACCGAAATCCTGTTCTTCGTTTTCATTGTACTCCTCGGGATAGTACAGATAATATTCGAATTGCTCCTTGGTAACCGTTTCGATTTCATCCAGTACCAACTGGGATTGTCCAGCACAAGCCTGCATAAATAGCAGTGCACTAAACAACACAATTTTAAACACGCCCTTAATCCACTTATTTTTCATTTTCACAGTAATTTTTCAGCAATCTCCAACCAATTTTCTGCCCTCTCAAAGTCTGTGGTGTGCACGTTGTGGGGCGAGGTGAAGATAATGGGCCTGCCTTCAAATGTATGCAGGTTACGACTTCGGTCGTCAATCAATACATCCCCTTTCAAAATATATTTATGTCCACACAAAATACGTTGTTGCCAGGGAATAAATGGGAAATGCAAATCGAGCCAATCCGATTTTTCCCGTAACGAATTCGGAAACTCCATGGCAGCGGAAGCCACATACACTTCATATTTTTGATTGAGTTCCCGCAACACTTCCTGGCTGTTCGGAATAACTTTCAAATCCCGAAAAAAACCAATCCTATGGGTATGGTCTTTAATGGACTGTTGATGGGCTTCGGGCACACATTGCCATACCTCCCTACCATTACAGGCCTCCGAGGTCAATTGGGCATTGTACTCTTGGTTATATATTTCAATGTGGGCATTGTAGGCATCGGCCATCACCTCGTCCATATCCACAAAAATGGTCATAAGCACTGTTTTTGGTGAAATAACACAAACCTTTGGGATTTATCAAGCCATTAACGGTAAAATATACACCTATTTAAATCAGGAAAACTCAAAACCCCAATGCTCAATATGAAAATTCATAAAAACTTCTCCCTTATGCCACGAAAGAAGATCGTGCGGTTTCCCAATTGAAAAAGATCATTTACCTTCACAAAGCATGATGATGGAGCATCAAAATGCAACTTTTGATTAAAACCAACCTTACATGTTACCCAAAGGAACTTTCCCCGAAAAGGTCTATTTAAATGGTGAAATCGTAGCCAGTAACGATGCCAAAACATCCGTGTTCGATCGCGGTTTTCTGTTTGGAGATGGCATTTATGAAGTGATGGTCCAGTTGGAGAATGGCATTTTTTATAAAAAGGCCCATTTGGATAGATTACAGGAGAATCTGGGGAAAATCGGAATTTCATACGATGTGAACACATTGGAAAGCGACATTCCCAAACTGCTTAAAGCCATCCATTTAGAACAGGAATCCTGTTTGATCTATATGCAGGTAACCCGTGGAGTGGCACCAAGAAAACACGCATATCCCAAAGGGATACCGCCAACCGTGATGATGTATGCCCTCCCCTATACTTTGCCATACATTAACAACAAGAATATGAAAGCCATTGTGGCACCTGATTTCAGATGGCACCGGTGCGACATCAAATCCATATCATTATTGGGCAATATCATGACCAACGAGGCTGCTATGCAAGACAATGCCGATGAAGCAATTTTGGTCAGGAATGGTGAAATCACCGAGGGCTCCCATACCAATATCTTTTTTGTTAAGGATGGCACCGTGATCACCCATCCTGCCAATGAACATATTCTGGATGGCATTACCAGAAAAATTGTGGTACAACTATGCAAGGAGATGGATATTCCGCTGGTTGAAACTCCGGTATCGTTAAAGGAAATACACACTATGGACGAAGCCTTTTTTACGGGAACAACCACACAAATAGCAGCTATTGCACAAATAGGTGATCATATTTATTACCACAATGACAACATGGGCCCATTAACGGTAAAATTGCAAGCCGCTTTGGGTCAACTAAAATCTTTGGATACATCTGAAATAACCTTACCATGAAAACGAAACAACCAACCCTTTCCAATTTATTCCATGGATTCATTCCATTGTTTATTGTAGTGTTCCTTATGGGATGCAGCCCAACTACCACCTATGATGTGGTCATTCTGAACGGAACGGTCTACGATGGCAAAGGTGGGGATCCCGTGATTACCGACATTGCCATAAAAGACTCCCTAATTGTGGCCATCGGGGATTTGGACAATGCCAAGGCCAATCGAATTATTGATGCGACCGGACTAGCGGTATCTCCCGGATTTATTGACATGCACACCCACTTGGAACCCCTAATGGAACTCAATTCCTGTGAAAGCCATGTGCGTCAAGGTGTGACGACGGCTTTGGGAGGACCCGACGGCAGTTCACCCTATCCCTTGAAACCCTACATGGATAGTTTGCAAAGGAAAGGGATAGGTATGAATGTTGCCTATTTGGTCGGTCATAATACAGTTAGAAGAAATATCATGGGCTTGGAAAACCGCGCCCCTACAGCAGAAGAATTGGTGGCCATGAAAGCGGAAATCGACAGCGCCATGAAAGATGGGGCTTTTGGTATTTCCACAGGTTTGAAATACCTTCCCGGTGCCTTTTCCAAAGTGGATGAGGTGATTGAACTATCCAAGGTAGCCTCCTCTTACGGCGGAATTTATACATCCCATCTTCGGGAAGAAGGGTTGGGTCTTTTCGATGCTGTTGCCGAAGCCATTCAAATTTCTGAACAAGCGAATATTCCCGTGGTGCTCACCCATCACAAGGCGATCGGAAAACCCATGTGGGGCAAAAGTGCACGCACCTTGACCATGGTGGATTCCGCAAGGGCAAAAGGTTTGGATATAAAAATGGACCAATATCCCTATGATGCCAGTTACACCAGCATCTCCGTTTTGATTCCCAGTTGGGCCAGGGCCGGTGGACAGGAAGCATTTATAAAACGAACAGAGGATCCCATACTTCGGGACAGTATAAAGAATGGGATCGTTTTCAATATCCTAAACGACAGAGGGGGTTCCGATTTGGACAGGGTACAGTTCGCCAAAGTGGAATGGGCCCCCGAGTTGGAAGGGAAAACATTAAAATACTGGTGCGAACAGAACAATTTAGAGCCTTCCGTGGAAAATGGGGCCGATATGGTCATCCAAGCCCAATTGAACGGAGGTGCTTCCTGTGTTTTTCATGCCATGGCTGAGGAAGATGTGGAACGCATCATGAAACATCCCATGACTATGATCGGGTCGGACGGCCGATTGGTCGAACCCGGAATGGGACACCCGCATCCGAGATGGTATGGTACATTTCCAAGGGTTTTGGGCCGTTATGTCCGTGAGAAAAACACTTTGTCCCTTTCCGAGGCACTTCGCAAAATGACCTATTTGCCAGCACAAAGTCTAAACCTATCCGATAGGGGCAGTATAGCGGAAGGGATGCGTGCGGATATCACCATATTTAACCCCGAAACTGTGATCGATAAAGCCACCTTCGAAAAACCACACCAATATTCCGAAGGCATCGAATATGTAATTGTTAACGGCGGTTTGGCCGTGGACAATGGGGAATTTAAGGATATTAAATCAGGAACAGTTTTAAGAAAACAATAGAAACCACCATTATGAAACGACTCATACCAGTCCTTTTGCTTGCATTGGGCATTTTCTCCAGCTCACTTTTGGCCCAAGAAAGCACAACTGTGGACAAAAAATACACCAAGGAAGTTGAAAAATTGGCGAAAGCCAAACAAGTGCAAGCTGCTTTCAAAACGATTGCCAATCAAAAGGATGAAACCACCCAAAATTTGATCACGTTGACCGAAGTCCTGGCACCGCCGTTCAAAGAAACCGAACGGGGAAAGGTGTTTGCAGACATGCTCAAAGAAGCAGGCATCGATAGTGTTTGGACGGATAAGGTAGGTAATGTGATCGGGCTACGTAAAGGTACATCCGGCGAACCAGGTTACGTTGGGGTCGATGCACACTTGGATGTGGTTTTCCCCGAAGGCACCGATGTTACCGTGCAAAAAGTGGGCGATACCTTAAAAGCCCCTGGTATTGGCGACGATACCCGAGGATTGGCCATGCTCATCAGCATGCTCAAGGCCATGAATAAGGCCAACATCAAAACTTCAAAAGACCTGCTCATTGTTGGCTCTGTGGGCGAGGAAGGCCTCGGTGACCTGCGTGGAATGAAATATATGTTCAATGAATCTGGGTTGAACATTGATTCCTGGATTGCCATTGATGGCGGTGAATTGGGACGGATCAGCAATGCTGGTTTAGGTTCTAAACGCTATAAATTGGTGGTAAAGGGTAATGGCGGTCACTCGTGGGGCGCCTTCGGTTTGGCCAATCCCCATCATGCCCTTGGTAGTGCCATCGCCCATTTTTCAGAGGCGGCATGGGCCTATACTTCGGGTGATATCCCAAAAACCAGTTTCAATGTGGGTCGCATAGGCGGGGGAACCTCGGTTAACTCCATTCCTTTTGAATCGTGGATGGAAGTGGATATGCGTGCCATTGACCCAAAGAACTTGGATGAGATCGAAGCTATTTTCAAAAGTTCGGTGGAAACAGCCATTACCAAATACAATGCCAGTGGTATTCGGGATAAAGTAACCTATGAATTGATCAAAATCGGTGATCGGCCTTCAGGGGAACTTTCCCCTTCCCTACCCTTGATCCAACGGACCATGGCGGCCACCAAAGTGTTTGGTGGCACTCCTGTTTTGGGCAGGGGCAGCACCAATATCAATATTCCCATATCCAAAGGCATCCCTTCGGTGTGCATTGGTCGTGGTGGCCAAGGTGGTGGAGCCCATTCCCTGCACGAATGGTTCCTGAACGATGAGCCAGGGGATGAATCCATACAATTGGCGCTTTTGATCACATTGGCCCAAGCCGGACTCGAAAAATAAAGCGATGTCAAAGCTGTTCAAAAAAGCAATTGTATGGGTACTGTTGATTGGGTGTTTAGGTGTACAGGCCCAGTTGACCCCGGAACAATCTGCACGTATCGATAGTTTTTTTTTGGACTGGAACCGACCCAACCATCCTGGAGGGGCCATTGCGGTAATGCAAGGTGATCTAGTGGTTTACTCCAAAGCATTCGGGTTGGCCAGTATGGAATATTTGGTACCTAATACAACCGGAACGCGCTTTAATGTTGCTTCGGTTTCTAAGCAGTTCAGTGCTTTGGCCATCATTCGATTGCATCTACAAGGAAAACTTTCCATTGACGACACCATCGATAAATACATTGATGGGCTAGCTCCTTTTGGACACGATATCACCATGAGGCATATGCTGCACCACACCAGTGGATTGCGAAGCCTACATGCTCTTTTTGCCTTGGCAGGATGGCGGGACGATGATACACGCACCAATGTCGACTTGAACCGCATCATTGCCCAACAAACCGAATTGAACTTTGAACCCGGTTCGGAATACCTCTACTGCAATACAGGTTATATGTTTTTGGTGAACATTATCGAGAAAGTCACAGGCACTCCCTTTGTGGACTATATGAGAAATGAGGTATTCATCCCTTTAGGGATGATGGATACTTATGTGGAAGATGCCTATGATCGAATCGTACCCAACAATGCCACATCATACAACCAAACCAAGGATGGATTTGTGCGTTCCGTGGAATATTGGGGATATGTGGGGTCGGGAAACATGCATACCACAACTGCAGATTTGTTGACTTACTTGAAAAATTATTACGACACTACCCCTGGTTGGGAACAGGCCTTTACTATGATGCAGACCTTGGACCCACTAACCGATGGCAGCCCCAACGACTACGCATTTGGTGTGGTCGTGGATGATTTCTTGGGCAGAAAACGGGTGGGACATGGTGGTTCCATTGGTGGTTTCAGGGCAAATATTGCTGTATTTCCCGATGAAAAAACCAGCATAGCCATTACCACGAATTTCTCTTCTTCAGGGCCCGCTGGAAAGTCCAACCAAATTGCCAAGGTACTTTTTGGAGGACCAGACACCAAAGCTGTAAAGGTTGTTCCAGTTTCAGAAGGTAAAATGCAATCCTATGCAGGATTGTATTTAGATGGCGACACCTATACCGAACGTGAAGTGGTCATTGAGGGAGATACTCTATATTTTGGCAACGGGAATTCAGCCTATTTACCCGTAAAAGAAACTGTATTTGTCAACACAGATCCAGAAAATGCATCCACCATTGAATTCAATAATGGCAAATTGACCTTTCGACCAGAAAGTGGGAAGCCCATGGTGTTTTCAAAGTTTAAGGAAGAACCCCTAACCCCTCAACTCGCCGAAAGCTATGTGGGCACCTATTACAGTCCTGAAATTGCAACCACCTATACCATCCATTTTGAAAAGGAGAAATTATACGCGCATCACATTCGGCATGGCCAAATACCCTTGATACAACGAAAACAAGATCTATTGGAAGGGGGATTTCCGCTATCGCACTTGAAGTTCAATCGAGAAAATGGTGAAATAAACGGTGTTTGGATTTCCAACGGCAGGGTGCGCAACCTTTGGTTTGTAAAAACAAAATAGCTAAACTGATTCCTATGAAACTACGACACCTCCTTTATATTTCCCTTTTTATGGGGTCCATGGTGCCCGGGATGGCCCAAACCTTCCCAGACAGGGTTTGGCACCAGGCAAACGAAGAAGAAGCCAAGCCGTGGCAAAATGAAAAATCCAGGGCCTTCCGGAGATATCTGAAGGATAGCACAGTGATCACAGGGCTAATGATCGTACACAAGGGCAAAGTGGTTTTTGATTTTGGGGACGTGGAAGAATTGAGCTATATCGCGTCCATCAGAAAAAGTGTGCTTTCCATGCTGTATGGACAGTATGTGGAAGATGGTACCATCAAACTGAATAAGACCATCAAGGAATTGGGCATTGACGATGTGGAAGGTATTCTGCCCATAGAAGAAACAGCTACGGTACAGGACATCATCTCGGCCAGATCGGGCGTTTACCACCCCGAAGGATATCCTGGCGGCATGCAGGAATATGCCCCTGAGCGTGGCTCGGTGAAACCCGGCACCCATTGGCTGTACAGCAATTGGGACTTTAATGTGGCCGGATACATTTTTGAGCTGGAAACCGGGAAAAACATTTATGATGAAGTGGAACGGCAATTGGCCAATCCACTCGGTATGCAAGATTGGGACCGTTCCCTGCAGCAGAAACAAGGCAACACTTCCATATCAAAATATTTGGCCTACCCCATGTGGTTTTCCACCCGCGATATGGCCCGGTTGGGCCTGTTGATGCTCAACAAAGGAAAATGGAAGGACACCCAGGTCATAAGTACCTCTTGGGTGGATGAAATGTTGAAGACACGCACCACCTATCAAGAATTGAATAACAATGTGCCCGTGTTCCAAGGCACCGGTGTATATTATGGTTACGGCTACATGTGGTGGCTTTGGCAAAATGTGGAGGATAAACGTTATGAAGGAGCCTATTCTGCCAAAGGGGCCATGGGACAGAACATAACCGTATATCCAGCCATCGAGACCGTTTTGGCCTTTAAGACCAAAGCTGCCTACCAACGGCGAAACTCATCGGATGTTCGCATTAAAGTAGCCCAAAAAGCCGCTGCGATTTTTGATATGCAGCACTAATCTTAGGAATTAAGAACTACTTTCAGCTCAATTTCTCCTTAAAGAAATCCATGGTGCGTTGCCATGCCAGTTCCGCTGCGTCCTTATCGTATCTTGGGGTGGTGGTATTGTGGAATCCATGGTTGACATCCGGGTACATGAAGGCCGAATATTCCTTGCCGTATTTTTTTAGGGCTTCCTCATAAGCTGGCCAGCCTGCATTTACGCGTTCGTCCAAGCCGGCATATTGTAACATGAGTGGGGCATTGATCTTATCGATGTCCTCCGTGGGTTGACCGCCATAAAAAGGCACTGCAGCGGCCAAATCAGGTACCTTTACTGCCATCATGTTCGAAATCCATCCCCCAAAACAAAATCCGACCACGCCAATTTTACCCGTACAACCTTCGTGGGCCTTCAAATAGTCGAATGCCGCTATAAAATCCTCCAACATTTCATTGCGATCCCGTTCGCGTTGCATGGTCCTGCCCTCATCATCGTTCCCTGGATACCCACCAAAGGGCGTAAGCGCATCGGGGGCAATGGTGATGAACCCTTCCAAGGCAGCCCTTCTGGCAGTATCCTCTATATAAGGATTCAATCCTCGGTTCTCATGCACCACCACAATACCAGGAAGTTTTCCCTCTGCATTTTTTGGTTTGGATAATAGGGCCTTCATTTCACCTGCCCCTTTTGGAGAATTGTAGGTGATATAGCCAGAATCCAACTTGGGGTCGTTCTTGTCCACCAACATCGTATCCACATAATTTGGCATCAAAAAGCTCATCAATGAGGCCACCGTTATGCCACCAACGGCGTACAGGCCCAATTTTTCTATGAATTCCCTTCGCTGAAGTTTGTTGTGGGCATAATCATCATATAGGTCGAATACCTCTTGTTTAATGTCTGCTTTGGTCAATTTTTTCATATCGTATGGTGTTTGTGGATTATCGAGAGACTAGTCATGTTAAAAGCATCCGTTTCAATAATGACCTACTACTGTCTTTATTTATTTTGCCGTGCCCAAAATTGGAACCATCAAAAAGGTAATTCAATTTACAAACAAATGAACAATTAAATCCGTAAACGACTGATTAATATGCATAAACAACGAGTGAAATATGTAATAACGCGTTTAAAAAAGGTTTGAACGAGAGCAATTCAGCAATACATTTGCATGTATCCAAATGTTCAAATGTGGAAACAACGATTCTAACAAGTTCTGCCATAACAGTACAAATCATATTCATAAATACTTCCAGCTATCTGAAGGTTTAAAAAGAGATGGGAAATCTAGTATGGCATCCATTGCGTCTTTAAAATCGAATAGCCCACCAAAAAAACAAGATTAATTAAGCGTGCCTTTTTCGAGGTATCGGAAGAATTCGAACCTTTGACCGTCTGCTTGGAAGGCAGTGAAAGTATCTTTATATATGTCTGATTATTAAATTTTTAAAATATTATTTTAGTGAAAAGGTCGGAAATGCCAGAAACTATCCAAGTGATGTTGAAATTCTTTTATCAATGGCTCAAAACAACAAGTGGTATGGAGATTCAATTAAAACCCTCCGATATAAAGCGTTGTGGAGATAATGAGCATAATGGGGAATATTGATTACATTTAAAATTGCCATGAAAAAAAATATAGTGCTTTTTGCGGTCCTTTTGTTCGCCCTATCAAATTGCAAGCACCAACCGGTAGATGAAACACATAATCGGAAAAACAACAACGATTTGCTTGAAAAAAGCAGGTTGAGACAACCACCATTTGAAGCACCCGAAGATATGGTTTGGATACCGGGCGGTGATTTTATGCAAGGATCTGTACCACAGGATAAAATGGCCATGATGCACGAAAAGCCGGCCCATAAGGTACATGTTAATGGTTTTTTTATGGATATTCACGAAGTGACCAATGACCAATTTGCCAAGTTTGTGAAGGAAACGGGTTATAAGACGGTGGCGGAGCGCGAAATCGACTGGGAAGAAATGAAAAAGCAATTACCTGTGGGAACACCAAAGCCTCACGATTCCATTTTACAGCCCGGCTCGCTGGTGTTCAAAAAAACTAAATCCAGCGTTCCCAATCTGAATGACTATTCCCAATGGTGGGAATGGAAAATAGGAGCCAACTGGAAACACCCAAATGGCCCTGAGAGCGACATAGAGGACAAGGGAGACCATCCGGTGGTGCATATTGCCCTGGAAGATGCAATCACCTATTGCGAATGGGCTGGAAGAAGGTTGCCCACTGAGGCTGAATGGGAGTTCGCAGCCCGCGGAGGAAACAACGACCATCGTTTTTTTTGGGGGAACGATATTGTATTGTTGAGTGCCCAAGCAAATACCTGGGAGGGGGAATTCCCCGTGAATAATACCAAGGCCGATGGTTTCGAACGCAGAGCACCGGTAATGAGCTATCCAAAGAACGAATTTGGACTTTATGACATGGCAGGCAATGTATGGGAATGGACCAACGACTGGTACAACACCAACTATTATAAGGAATTGGAGGCAAAAGGAGAAGCCGCAGTCAATCCAAGAGGAGCCGACAAGGCTTTCAATTCAAGTAATCCTTATGTAAAAGAGAAAGTAATCAAAGGGGGGTCTTTTTTATGCAGTGCCTCCTATTGTGCCAGTTACCGAATAAGTGCCCGAATGGCCACTAGCCCCGATTCTGGCATGGAACATTTGGGGTTTAGGACTATTTTGGCTGTTGAAAATGAATGATTGAGTACTGGAAATCTCTGTATGGATTAAATCATTTAGATAAATCAGGCTTGTACAATTAAATGGCCCTAAAATAAAAACCCCGGTATTCCCGGGGCTTTTTGTTTGTGATCGCGGAAGGATTCGAACCTTCGACCGTCTGCTTAGAAGCCGCTTTAATACCAAATCTTCCAAAAACCAAAATCACTATATTTTATTGTATTTCAATGTGTTACATTTATTTTAACCTCATTTGAAATCAAATGGAATCAATTATTTGTTTGCAAATTGTTTGCAAATTTTTTTGCTAACTTGAAGTAAATGAGAACATATTTGACCCTTTTATTGGATACAAGAAGAGCAAAAAAAGATGGCACCTACCCTATCATTTTTCGCCTCACTCATTTGCGAAAAACAACATCCATCGCAACTGGTTTTTCAATATCCGAAATATTTTGGGATCATCAAAAATGTTCCATTAAAAGAAACTACACTCGCACGGAATCCATTGCCCGATTGAATACACTTTTATTAAAAGAAGAAGCTCGTGCAAATGACATTCTCAACAAACTTTCTGATCAAGGTAAGTTGAACTATTTGTCAATTGTTGAAGTGAAAAATCGAATCACAAGAAACAGTACCTATGAATCCTTTTTTGAATTTGGGAATTCTGTAGTTGAGGATTTAAAGGCGGCACACAGATATGGGACGGCAAGACATTATAAAGGCATTTTATCGGTCTTGAAGACCTTCAATAAGGGCAAAGATCTTAAGTTCAATGAAGTGAATTACTCCTTTATCAAACGCTTTGAAAAATATCATTTAGCAAAGGGAAATAGTTGGAATGGATTATCTACTTACTTACGCGGCTTACGAGCACTCTTCAATAAGGGTATAAAAGCAGGGTTAATTGAAAAGGAAGCCTATCCTTTTATGAATTATACAATAAGACAAATTCCAACCGAAAAACGAGCTTTGGAAATTGAAGATATCAGAAAGATCCTAGAATTGGAAATTCCAGAGGATCAAGCATTGTTTAGATATCGAAACTATTTCATTTGTTCCTTTTTTCTCTATGGTATGAACTTCACGGACATGGCATACCTCCAAGTAAGCAATATAGTGAACGGTCGTATTAAATTTCGCAGAAAGAAAACAGGAAAACTATATGACATAAAAATAACCGGACAACTTTCAGAAATCTTGAACAGTTATTTGAAAGGAAAGAAAGCGGAGGATTACATATTTCCTGTAATAAAACGAGAAAATCCTGCTAAACAGGAACGAGAGATTAATTGGGAAAGGCAGCGTTATAATCGCGGGTTAAAAACAATTCAGGAGTTATGTGGAATTGAGCAGAAGCTTACAACCTACGTTAGCAGACATAGCTTTGCTACACAAGCTATGCTTCACAACATTCCTTTGGAGGCCATTTCTGCCATGCTTGGACATAGTAAGCTGAATACAACTCAAATCTATCTCAAATCGTTGCCGACTACTATCCTGGATGATTACAATGAGAAGTTAATTGAAGCTATCTAAAGTTATTAACGACAATTTAAGGGAGGCCGTCATGACTGGAATCATCCATGAAATCATATATTATTGAAAATCATTGTTTTAGTTGAATTTTTTCATGATATATCCCTTCTTAAATAGCATCATTTATTTTAATATCATGAAATTAGCGATGTACTTAGAAGAGGTAAATCTACAAAAGGATTCTGCTAGTGAGATATAATAATTGATTTTTGAACTATTTCTTGATCAGTTATTATATTAAGTATATAAACCCCGTTCGTTAAATGTTCAGTTGGAACAACCGATAAGTTCTTGTTTTGGCTTTTGAATAAAACCTTCCCGTCCATACTGCTTAAAGTGACATTTACAAAAGTTAAATCAGCGCGATTCTTCAGCAAGATATTTATCCGTTCATTTGCAGGGTTAGGATAAATTTGGTTTTCAGTTATAGCTACTCCTATACCATCGAATTGAGTCTTAAGTGGAATTCCACCTCCACCACTGCTTGAATGGGATACACTTTTAGTCTTAGCTCCTCCAACACCACATTTATTTTTCCCCATGACCTGTACCAATCCGGAAATCTGTCCCATTCCAGTATAAGCTGTAAGATAGCGATCCGTTGTTGTCCTCATTTGCCAACGCTGACCATTGTAATTCCAGCTTGTAACTACATCAAAAGGATAAGGCAGACGCCATTCATAGCTACTGGCTCCAGAAGCTACGGACGAGTTATAATTTACAAATGCACCTGTTAAAACAGATGATGGACCGGAAAGGGAAGATGGTGCACTGGGTTCGCCTACCCAAACATCTTTTGTTAATTGAATACCATTAAAACTTGCCGTGACCTGACCCTGACTTCGAGTACCACTTACCCCCTTGACCGTAACCGAACTATTAGTACTGCTTACAATGGTCATATTGGTTGAAGTAGTCCAGTTAACAGTGGTACTTGGGGGATATTGCAGGGTTATTACTGTATTTATATTCGAACAAGTACAATCGTCACCAATCAACTTGGTTATCTGACAGTTCGTTGCTACAGCATCTGATAAAATAGAATATTGTGGTATCGCATTTTTCATAACCGCCACTTGTCCATCAGTAAATAAATCTCGGCATGCCGACCTTGAATAGGACATAATGTTATCCGTAAGGGGACTGTAACCATTTCCGCCAGTGTAATTACAGGTAACATCGACGTTAAAACTCGAAAGCTGCGGGTCAGCTGGCGTATCGCAAATTTTATCCCCAGCCGTTGAGCAATTTGAACCATTTATATTTTCAACCCCATAGTAAGTTTCATGAGTATGCAATAAGTTAAGACAATGTCCCAATTCATGGGGAGCTGTAGAAGTAAGCACAAAATCATTATCTATTATCATATTCCTGCTAGGAATATCCTGGGCCAATCCAGCGTAAACAATTCCACTGGAGGTTTGACCTGAATTTACAAGATAAACATTTATGGCATTCGCTTGGTTGTTTGTACCAAATAGCTGGTTCGCCTCATTGTCCGTTCCGATATCGAATAAAGCATCACTATCGATGTAATCATTGCCGACAGATTGTATTGAAATTTCGTGTGGTAAAAATGCACTGTTCATGACATTAAGAATATCGTCGATAACCGTTGGATTGACCCCACCGGTACCATTGGTTCTGCGAACAATATGGAAATATAAATTCAAACAATAGGAGGAAGAGACTGAAGATTTTCCAGAAATACCTGATGAAACTGAATATGCGGTCGGTGTAGGGGTAGCACATTCTTGGGCGTGGATGAGGCAATTAAAACCAATAAAAACTATTAACGTAGTAATTTTTTTCATGCTGGACCGTGATTATGAGATTTATAATTTATATTTTCAAAAATTTGAGCTTAATACCCTCATCCGGCGTATTATTCCCTAATGCACTAACTATCAAAATATCCGGAAGATCACTTTCATCATCAATGAAATAATCAGTCCTATCATCTAGGCATTCAAAAAAAACAGAAATTTTTGATTGTTCTTCTGAATATTCATAGGTGCCACTGCATGAACTATAACTAACGACAGCTTCATTGCCATCAGCAAAAGTTATGGTATAACTCGCACTATCATCAACAGTTTCCCAATCGGCACTTCCATCCAATTTGGTTTGATAGGTTGCTGTCAATTTCCAGGTTCCTAAAAATTGATTCACCTGGTAACCTTCTTGACCAGAATTATCAGAACAAGAAAATAACAGAATTGATATAACGTATAGAAACATTTTCATTTTAAATTGTTTACTTTTCTAAGTGAGTTCAACGAAATTCATTATAACGTAATAATAAAATTATTTTCGTATGTAATATATTACAAATTATTTTATTTTTTCTTAATTTATTGAATATTTTATCTTTCAATTAATTGCCCATGAAATTGAATTATCCAAAGCTTGTTATTTTTATAACTCTTTTAGGCTATTCGGTAGCGTTATCTGGGCAATCCATTGTTATTGAAGACAGAGAATATGCTGACATAAATGGTAAATTGAAGGATATATTTGATGACTCTTTCGATACCGATTGCCTTGATGTTTCTATTGAAAGGGCGACCAATCTATCGTTAAATGGAATCAGCACATTTAATAGAGGTAACTCAGAATTTCCGTTTGATACAGGTTTCGTACTATCAACAGGTCAAGCACAGATGTCAATCGGACCAAACAAATCACTAAGGACGAGTTCGGTCAGCGAACCGTTTGGCGGGATATATACCATACAGGAAATTCTCGACGATAGAATTGGTACTGTCGGTCAATATTCGGAATCAAAAGCTATTAAATTGAGATTTGTATCTCAAACTGATTTTTTCAATTTAAATTACATATTTGCTTCTGAGTCTTATAAAGTTGGGGACATTGAATGTTTTGATGGCGATAGTTCAAAACAGGATGGATTTGCAATATTATTGACCGGTCCAGGTATTACACCAGATACCTTTGATCATGACAATGACACGACAACACCTGAAATAGAATATGTACATCACGGTAAAAACATTGCATTACTACCGGATCAAGTTACGCAAGTAGGCCTACATAGCATTCATAACAATCCGGAGTGTAACAATCTTGGATTCCAATCATACTTTATAGAGCAAGAAGTTGGTACGGGCGAAATTGAGGCGAACGGTAGAACCGTGCCGCTAACCGCTGTCTCACCGATCATTCCCGGTGAAGTCTATGAATTGGAAATTATATTGACCAATAGAGGGGACAATAGCTTGGATTCTTGGCTTTTTATTGAATTTGCACAGAAGCCTATTGTGCCTGATTTAGAAGACACATATTTTATATGTAAAGAAAATACAAACAGTAACAACTATCAAAGCATTTTCATTGACACAGACATTGATGACCCAAAGTATTCTTTTCAATGGTTTTTAGATGGCGACCTTTTATCCGATCAAACAAATAATAACGTTGAGGTATTTGTTCCGGGAGAATATTCGGTAAATATTGTAGCTCCCAACGGATGTTCAAGAACTTACTCCTTTTCTGTTGTTGAATCTTCAATTCCGTTTGATTTAGCATATTCCCTGTCCGGAGAACTTTTTACGAACCAACAAACAGTTGAAATTAGTACGACAGGAATAAGTGACTATTTGTACTCCTTAAATGGAATAGAACAATCTTCATCAACTTTTACAAGTATTGCTCCAGGTACATATCATTTGGTAGTTAAAGATATCAACGGTTGTGGTGAAGCCGGCTTGGATTTTACAATAGTTGATTATCCAAAGTTTTTTTCCCCCAATGGAGATGACATCAATGATATTTGGAGACCTAATATGGGCAATATCAGTAAAGATGGTAATGTTTTTATCTATGACAGATATGGTAAGATGCTGAATAACTTCTCCCTGAAAAATGGCTCGTGGGATGGAGTATTTAATGGAAATAGAATGCCTCCAGCAGACTATTGGTTTATTATAAATTTTAAGGACGGACAGGTTTTTAAAGGGCATTTTTCGTTAATAAGGTAACCATCAGCCCCTAGATCAACCCCTTTCAATTTATTGTCCAACCAATTCTTCCCCGAAACAGAAGACATTAATGATAATTTTATGAATTTAGCGATATCCTAAAAGAGGGAAGGCTAGATAAATGAAGGGCGAACGGAACACAGTGAAGTGCTGTAAGTGTCCCCAAATCTTACCCCCAACTTTTGCGCATGGATCCTTTCGGGTTTTTGTAGTGTTCCGGTAGATAAGCGTAAAGCAAAAACCCGAAAGGGCGCAACCTACTTCTGGGATTTCAGTAACCCATGTCCTCACCTGCTCCCCTAGCCTTATCGATACCCTTTCCAAGTGCCTTAATGATCTTGGCCGCCATCTGCACTTTATTGGTAGGTATGCTGGGAGCTTTGATACCCATCGTCTTAAGGAGTTTAAAGGCCATGTCCTTTTCCTTGGTGGGCAGTCCCATGACCTTGGCAAAGAACTTCCCCGGTTCCTTGGCATGGGCCTTTCTCCCAACATAGGATTCCACATAGTTCCTCTTGAACCCAGTTGTCCTGTCAAAGGTCTTTTCGGCTGCTTGGTAGAAGCTGTCCCGATCAAATCCCCTCTTTACCGTCTTTCCGTTCAGTTCCACTTCCGAGGCCTTGTGCTTGGCCATGGGTGAAAGTGTATAGGTGTTCGTCACATCCCTCCTGCTGACTATGATATGGATATGGGTCTGTGGCCCCTCCTTTTGCATCCCTGCGGCCACAAGCTGCCCGTTCTGTTTGTGTGGGGCCAATCTTGTTTGCTCTGCAATCCTCTTTTCAAGCTCTTTGACATTCCCAATGGATTCGCCACGTTCCACTTTCCGTATCTCGTTTTTGAGCCTTGCTATCTCCCCTCGGTAGGGAGCATTCTCCTGAACCTGTTTGTCAAAGCCCCTATAGGTGCGTTCATGTTCGATCTTGGCATAGTATTTCAGGTTCTCGGCCTTTACCTCTTGGTTCCTATGGAAACTCTTGGCATAGTCCTCCATGAGTTTCCTAGTGTATTCCCTTAACAGTTTCTGGTCATTTCCTATGGCTTTAAGTTCCCTTTGGTTGGGACTGACCACAATGGAATAGAATTTCGGGTCCTTCTGCCTTAATTTGGCGGTATTGGCATCAATTTCATCGATGACCTTTTCAGGGCTTACGCTGTCGTTCTCTTTGTCAAAGAATTCCTCCCTGAGTTCGGGCAATCTGTCCTCGTTTTCCTTTTCCAGATAGTCCACATAGTTCCCTACACTGGAGTTATAGGTACTGCCCATTTTCTGTGCCGAGATGGTAAGGTACATGAGCGTTATCTTAATTGGTATTTCAAGCTTTCAAAATCCCCAATGCCCATATTGATCTTTAGATATGGCTTTCCCATCATTGGCTCCACCTTCTCCACGTTGTTGATGATTTCATTGCAACTCTTTTTATAGCTTTCAAACTCTTGAAGTATCCTGTCATGTTCCACTTTCGGAACGGTGTTTCTAGGCTCCAAAAAATCCATTCGTTCTTCCTTTATTTTGACTGGTTCAGGTTTGGGCTTCCTCCCGTCCTTCACATAGGCCTCATAAAGAATGAGCATCATTTCATAGGTGGGCCTAATACTGGTCTTTTCCATGTTCTTGATGATGGCGATGAGCCTATCGATTTTTTTCATCATCTGACGCTCCAATTTTTTGATACTGTCCAGGATGATCTTTGTTCCCTCTCCAAAAGGGTCAAGGTTGTTCTCCTTGAAGTATTGCACCATTCCATCCAATACCTCACTATGGGATTTGTTGAACCTTTTGGAATAGCTGCGAAAGCGTGTGGCCGTTTCCTTCTTTATGGTGATGTTGGAATAACCACCGGTTCTTTTCTTTGTTCTGTCATTTGTGGATTGCCTTTCCATAGGTGCGATTTTGTTTTTAGTGAAAATGCGTCAATTTTTTCGTCAAAAATTTCCAGTGTTTACAGGGCCTGCCAAAGGGTTTACTGTAGATTTCGGAAAAGTCTACTGTAGCCCCTGATTTTGTACAGTATTTCAAAATCTGTTCAATTCACTGGTTTTCAACTTGTTGATGACCCGAAAACAACCGTGATGGCGCAATTTGCGCATCACCCTCTTGCTATTCCTTCGTCCCGCAAGCGGGACCAAATGAATACAGCATGATTGAAAATCAGCTGCCCTATAAATTTTCTTTGGTTTGTACGGACTTTAGGAAAGTCAAATCAATTATTTATTTGCCGCACAAATTATGCTTGAAAGCATATTATAAATATAACCTTTTTACTAAAAGAAAAATACGTTGTGAATTGATGAATGGTAATATGAACTGATTTGAATAGTTATTTTTTTAGATATAACAATCACTTATTTATTAATCCATACAATACGAATGGCAAAATAATTGAGCCAAATGTAAGTGCCATTGAATATATGAAATCAGTTACACCCCCGTCCCTATCAGTCTTCGGTTCTTTCTTAAATAATCCTTTGTATATTCTTCGAAGAGGCCATTGCAACATTAAAAAAGTTAATGGCATTAAGGTAAATGGCCCTAACTTTTCAGTTAATGTTTTTGGAAAATTATTTACAAAATCCCCCCCATAAACCATCAATACAATTGCTATTGCAAAACAACCTAGATACAGAATATCTTTTTTAAGCATTTCATTATCAATAAAAAACCAAATAGAAACTCCGGCATATAAAAACCAAGTTGCTCTTTCTTTTTCAAGCATGTCTCTATCTCCATTGATATACAGAAAATGAAATATTAATAGTATGAAGAGTACCAAAGATATTATGGTAAACCTTCCTTCAATGGTTTTAAAGAATTGCTTCTTATCAAAATAGACACTCGCTTTTTTAGAAACTATAATAGAATCTATCGGTGATGTGCTTACTGGTGTTAACTTAAAAAATTCTGGAATGCTGGAATTAACTTTTTTTATTCCACCACCAAAGTCAATCTTGAAATGAATATTATTTTCTGTAACCACATAAACGTTATCATATTCAGTATCATCAGAAGGAATATAAATCAATATGTCCTGACCTTTAAAATTACTACTCTCATCACCTCCTGTATATCCCAATATTTCTATGGCCCCCTTTATATCTTCAGGGTACTTTGTAGCCTTACCCCTTTTAGGACATCGCTAAATTCATAAAATTATCATTAATGTTGTCTGTTTCGGGGAAGAATTCTTCCCCGAAACGGTTCTTGTATTCCCTGGGCGGCATATCCCCGATGGATGAATGGGGATGCCTTGTATTGTAATCCTCCATCCATTTTTGGGTCAGCGTTCTTACTTGGTGCAGGTCGTTGAACCAATAGGCATCGAGCACATCCTCCCTGTAAAACCTGTTGAGGCGTTCCATATATCCGTTCTGCATGGGCTTGCCGGGCTGGATGAACTGCAGCTCCACCCGTCTGCTCTTGCACCATTGCGATAGGGCCTTGGATATGAACTCAGGGCCGTTGTCGCAGCGTATGGTCTTTGGCAGGCCTATTTCTTCCCCCAATTGTGATAAGGTCTCCACCACCCTTATAGCTGGATAGTTAAGCCCCACGTCCATCGCCAGGGCCTCCCGGTTGCAGTCGTCCATCACATTGAACACCCTTATCTTCCTCCCATCTGACAGGACATCGGCCATAAAGTCCATGCTCCAGACCTCGTTGAGCTCCATCGGGGCCTCCAATGGGTTCTTGGTCCTTGTGGGAAGCCTCTTCTTGTGCTTCCTCCTGAGCTTTAGGTTCATGGACCTGTAGACCCTCAACACCCGTTTCCTGTTCCAGTTGTGGCCTTCGCGACGCAGACGCTTGTAATACACCTCGAATCCCCTTGTCGGCAGCTCTTCGGCCAGCCTGGAAAGGGCATCGATCACCTCTGTGTCGTCCCTTCTACTGTGGTAGTACCACATCGACCGGGCAAGGTCAAGTACTTCGCAGGAACGCGATACACATACCGAATAGGCCTCCTGGAGGTATTTGGCGCGCTGCTTCTTGTCGGAAGGCCCTAGAACTTTTTTGACAGTACGTCCTTGAGCATACGGATGTCAAGGCTGGCATCGGCGTACATCTGCTTTAGCTTACGGTTCTCCTCCTCAAGTTCCTTCAAACGCTTCATATGCGCCACTTCCATGCCCCCGTACTTCTTCCTCCAATAATAAAAGGTGCTGGTGTCAATACCCATCTCACGGGATATATCACCGACCTTGCGGCCCTGTTCGTTCTCTTTCAGTGCCTTGATGATCTGGTTCTCGGTAAACTTGCTTTTTTTCATGTGACAGTTAAAATTTAAAGTTAAAAAATTCTAATTTTAAGCTGTCCTATTTTTAGGGAAGGCTACAACTTTAAATAGTTAATTAAGAAAAAGAACAATTGGTTAGAGAGGTTATTAACTTCTATCTGGATTGAGTCTTCAACTTGGAACAGATTAATGGTCAATTTGCTATCTAAACTTTCGAAATACAAATCAATCCATTGTCTGATAGCCAACTTTAGATTCTTCTCAGAATAGCCTTTTACATTAATCAATCCTTCCATTATTCTAATAGTTATGCTGTACTTCTCGAATTAGCCCATAATAGGCTTCAGAAAACAAACGTATCTCCCTTTCTTCATGATACCTTGTATATAATTCCATAAACAGCCTCAAAACAAAGTATAATATCACAAGTGTCCAGTTGGAAATTACAAACGCTAAAATCAAAGAAGTCAAAACCCCAAAAATATTAAAGGTCTTGACCAAAATTTTCAAAGATTTTATAAAGTCTGTTTCAACAACGAATTCATTCTTTTCGTTCAATTTTCCCTTAACTCTGTAAAACTTATGAGATTTTAGCCTTACCAATTCGAATTCCTTCATATTGACAAAGCCTTTATATTTTCCGCCTGATACAAGTTTATGTAGGGCTGAAATAGTATAATCTGTTTTGATTAGTGTAATGCTCAAAGTTTAATTTTAAGTCTTTCTTTAACTAACTTAAGTAGCTTTTCAACTTATTGAAAAGGATTCTTTCTTGTATTCGATACACAAACCAAAACCATAATAAACCAAAAGGTGTAAGCCATAGCGCCCAAGTTAGAAAAACTTCTTCTGATGCTAACGCTGCAATAATTGCAATTACCATAACTGCTAGGAAAAAGTATAATTCAATTCGGATTTTGGTTCTAAGTGAAACTTTTGTCTTGCCTGACTCCGTTTCAATTAAATTGGCATAGCCTTTTATTCCATCTGCAAACCCTGGATTAAATTTTACCATTATTGTTCCCACCGAAAAGTTGGATAAAAATTTAAATGATTGATAGTCTATCCATTCAACTCTAAATTTTTGGTTATTCTGAAACCTTAATTTTTCTTCTAATTGCTCAATGGTCCCATTGAAAAAGAATTCATCCTTTAAAACTATCCAAGGAAATACCTCATTCATTATTTTCTTTCAACGATTTCAGAATTAAACATTTTCATGACCAATTTCCCTAATTCTGCATTATCACAATGTGCCGAAATTGTAGATGTAATTTCAAGTCTATTGATAAACCCAAGTCTAGTTTGAATTCTGAAAGTATTGTTCCTATCCGTTAATCCGCTTACATCAATAAGTGTATAGTTTTTTTCAAAACCCCTCATTGATTTTTCTTTACTCACATGAAAAGCCGTGTAACCGTCCTTTTTACTAGATCGCTTTGCATCATATTCTTTTATATCAAATTTCTGGATGTTTCGTTTTATCGCTTCTCCAATCAAGTCATAAGAAGAATCAATTTTTAATACTTCACACTCTTCTTGGGAGTATCTGTATCCTTGATTAGGTTCTTTATAAAATGGGGTGACTATGATTTGTTCATGCTTTTCAGAAATATAAACAAATACATTCTTGATGATTTTTAACTTTGGTTCCTGTGGAGAGAATGTTATACTCTTTATTTTCATGTTTAAATATTCCTGAAAATGTACGAAAAACCAAGTAAATCAAAGATTATAAAAAACCTAAAAGACGAATTTTCGATGTTTGGCAATGGGGTTCTTATTATTCTTGGGATTATATTGTTTCTTGGATTGATAATACTTTTTATAAAGTTGTTTTCGTATATCTGGGAATATTATACCTCACCACAATTCAGAAAAGATAATCTAGAGCTACAAACAGCTATTTGTGTTATTCTGCCCATGATTTTGGCCTCAATATGTTTGAATGTATTTAATCGAATTAAAAAACGCCTTAAAAACAAAGTTTGACAATTTCAATGAAGAAGAGATAGAACTAAATATTAAACCAAGTGAAATCAAGATAAATCGATTCAAGATTTGACAAATAGGCTATTATCGTGTTAAATACTGTTAAAAAATGAGGTGTTTGCAAATTGTTTGCAAAAAAATAGGCCTCAGAAAGAGAAACTCTCTGAGGCCCTATGAATACTAGTGATCGCGGAAGGATTCGAACCTTCGACCGTCTGCTTAGAAGGCAGATGCTCTATCCAGCTGAGCTACGCGACCCACTTTGCGGGTGCAAAGATACTAATGTGAACGGTTGTAAAAAATATTTTTTTTAATTCTTGACTATTTTGGCCCAATGGGCCATCAACCGTCAACTCATTTTTTAATGAAATCCGATTTCCTTTAGGCCTTCGTGGCTGATCTTGATCACATCCAAGGGCTTTTTGTCCCATGACTGATCCTGTTCCACAAAATATTTCATCATCCCAGAAGTTTCCTTTTGATCCAAGATCCGCTTAAAATCGATGGTTCCTTCACCCACAGGAGCAAATTTGCCTTCCTCATCCATATCTTTTACATGCCATGACTTGAACCTTCCAGGGTATTTTTCAAAATAGGCCACGGGATCTGCCCCGGCTCGGGTTACCCAATACAGGTCCATTTGGAAATTGACATATTTGGGGTCTGTATTCTCCAAAAGATAATCGATTGGCACTACACCATCCTCATTTGCTTTAAATTCAAAATCGTGGTTATGGTACAGCAATTTGAGCCCAGCGGCTTCACACTTTTTACCAATTGTGGTCAATACACTCACAAAATTCTCCATAGTGCCTTTCATACCCATGGTCCGGGTTTCACGATCAAAGGTAAACATGCCCATTGGTGGAACCGGAATGGTAAAATATTCAAAACCTGCAGCCTTCACATCTGCAATCAGTTGATCGGCATTGTCCAAAGTCACCATGCCCATGTGGGTGCTCACAGGTTTTAAACCTTGGCTCTCCAAATAGGCTTTGAACTCGGCGGGCTCCATCCCATAAAACTTACCTTCGTTGTAACCGGCCGCTTCCACATAGGCATACCCGACTTCGGCAACCTTTTCCAAAGTAGCTTTGGCGTCTTCACCCATATTGTCCCTAACTGTATACAGGGCCAAACCACCAAAATGTTCCTGGGCTTGCATCGCCATGGCGAACAGCACAAAAAATAATGTAGTAAAAAGGGCTTTGCCCTTAGTTTTTAAAAGTGTATCCATCATTAATGTTTGTAGTTAATTTATGTTTAAATGGTTTACAAGATAGTCCATTAACCGTAATTAAATTAATCGACATTGTTATAAAATCCCAATTGAAAACCATCAAATTAAAAAATCCGTTGGATGCAAACATCACAACGGATTTAATACATGAGTACCTATTATTTTACACTTCGTTCAATTGGAGAGAAATATTCACCTTTATTTCATTATCCACCTTAATCATACCAAGTACTTTTTTGGGTGGTTCAAGACCAAAATCGGTCAATTTTAAGGGCAAGGTACCTTTCACACAAATATTCCCTTCCAATTCACAATCCAATTTGGTTTCATAAACTCGGGAAACGCCGGCTATTTTTATTTCCATGCCCACTCCTATTTTTTGTTGGTCGTTGTTCGGGGGATCGACATGGAGTAATTTAAGCTCCACTTCGGGATATTGTTCCGATTTCAGCAAGGCCCTAAAATCTTTGTTGATGTTCTTGCCGCCACAATCAAAACAGTCATTGGCCAGTTTTAACCTAGCATTTTTAAACTGGATCTGTTCTTTTTTGTCGTCATAAACCAACCGAATGGGAAGCTCCAATTCTTCCAAATTATACGTACAAGTAAACTGGTTCACATTGGTGGTACCGGATATGACCACTTCACTTTCGGGAGCAACACGAACCGTGGTTTCCCGCTCAGGTTCGGTAAGGCCCAACCCAATAAAAAGGATAGTAACTATCCAGAATGTTTTGGTGATATGTGAAATTGTGGATAACATGGTACAGTTAAATATAGGAATTTTTACGATTTAAAGACCCAGGGCAAGATTTGCCCCAGGTCTTCGTCATAAAACCAATCTCCTTAGAAACTTATCACAGCTTCCAATAGAACCCCGTTGAATTTTCCATCGTGGAAAATACTGGTGGTATCGTAGCCATCATAGGTTTGGTTCACGTACTCTATCTTGGTCAAGATGTTCTTGGTCAAGAAGGCACCGAAGCCCAATTGGGTCCTATTGATGGTGATATCGGAACCAGAAGGATCTTCTGAATCCACGGTATTGTATCGACCTCCTATGTAGAAGTTTTCATTGTTTCCGAAACGGTAGATCAACTCACCGGCCAATTGGGTGGCAGTTCTTTTGTCGGTCTCGGCATCAGCTTTACCTTTTGCGGTTTCAAAAGTTCCGAAGAATTCCAATCCTTTGTATTTTACGAATGGATTGATCATGAAAGCAGTGATCTCATTTCGCATTCCTGGGTCGTAACGGCCAGATCGGAAGTTACTGGTAGCAGAAGCCTCTGTATTTTCCATAACCAAATAGTATCTGGAACCTGCACGGTCAGCGCTGTACAAATACACCCTACTTGCTTTTCCTGTGCTGTACAAGGAACCGGTCAAACGAAGTCTGAAATCATCGTTCAATTGCTTGTCGTAACCTAATTTGGCCAAGATGGAAGCACCTGTTTGATCGGGATTGGTAACCGCTTGGTTCAATTTACCATTGGATAGACCGAACATACCGATGAAACCATTTTTCCTGAAGTACACCTCACCACCAACCTCAGTGGTAAAGGCATCCATGATCAAGTTGCCCACAAATGGGTTGTAAATGGCTTGGGAGTTGTCCGATCTTCTAAAGTGGGCATCACCATAGTTGTTTTCCATGTGCCCAACCTTAATGGTCAAGTATTTCATCGCTTCTTCCAAGAATCCGGGGCTGATGAAATCCAAGTTGTCCACTTGTAAATAACCACCTTTTACATATGGCTCTGGGTGGTGCCTGGATGACAAGTAGGTTCTTAGGTGCATACGAACACCTTTGGCCAATGCAACATCCAAATCCAAGTTGGCGGTTGCCAAGTTGAAGTTATCGCCAATTTCGATCAAATCCACTGCACCGGAGTTTTCATGGTCCAATGCTTGGAACTGTAGTGTGGACGAACCACCTACCCTAACTTTCACACCATCAAAGGTGAGCATTGTATCTTTTGGGCTTTCAAAAACGTTTATGCCATTTTTGTCGGGAGAACGAAAGTTGTCCAGTTGTCTATTCTGCGAATAGCCCATAAGGCCGGCAAGAAATGCAGCAGCCAATAGTCCGTGTTTTACATATTTTCTCATTGTTATCGATTTTTTAGTTGAGTATTTGATTTATTTATTGATTTACGTGATTGTTTTATTGCCAAACTGTTTTATAGTGCACCTCGATTTCGTCACCGGTTTTTATGGTTCCCAATAGTGCCTTGGGCGGTTCAATACCGAAATCGGTCATTTTTAATGGTTTTTTTCCATTCAACAGTACCTTACCATTGTTTAGGGTAAGATCAAAAGGTAGATCTACTGTGTTTGTCTTGCCCGCAATGGTCAACTTTCCGGTTGCCACCACCTTGTATTTGTTACTTGTAGAAACAACAGGTGAAATGCTTTTTACGGCATCCATTTGAAAAACGATCTCCTTGTACTTACCAGTGTTAAGCGCCTTATAGGTGTTTTTGTCCATGGCATCCTTACCGCTTTTTAGGCTTTCGGCCATAACAGTGAATTTTAAGGAACTGATGCTTGGAAGTTCACCGGAGGGATCGATTGCAATGGTTCCGGATTTCTGTTCCGCCACTTCTTCCCAATCGTGCAGGGTCGAGGTTCCGGTTACCGTAACTTCCCCTTCACTTTTACTGATCTGATAGCTTTGGGCGGAAAGAGCTATCGGGATGAGGCCCATGGTCATCAGGAGAATGACCGCCTTGAAGGATAACTTCTTTTTTGTGACTTGTGATTGCATAGTATTTTGGTTTTGTTGCGACAAAGTTCATACAGGGAAGAATCCTAAAAGATGATAATTGTCAGTATTTTCGCAACTACTTGATATTTAAGTAACTAAAGTTACATAATTTTTATATTTCATTGATTTTTAACCATCTAACGCCCTAATTTTTGCTTTTTTTGACTCCATCAAACCGCTAAAAATGACAGGGGTTCCTTTGTTATGGGACTATACGAAGCTTTCTGCCCCAATCCTATCGCCTTACGGTAAAACCCTGATTTTTATCATGTTCTGCCCCAAGGTAAGCGGCTAATTTTACAGAAGAATTTTAGCACTTATCAACTTCTAATAGGTAATCAAGATGGAAACACTTACAGAAAACCAACTCAGTGTCTATTCTTTTGGCAATAAAAAGGCCGATGGAAGCCGTGACATGAAGAACCTGCTCGGTGGCAAGGGAGCCAATTTGGCCGAAATGAGTCGAATCGGAATACCCGTTCCCCCCGGCTTCACCATTACCACTGAGGTCTGCACACAATACAATCAGGATGGTAAAGAAGCTGTCATTGAACGTATCGAGCCCGAAGTTCGCGATGCCATTACACGCATCGAGGAAACCATGGGCGCCACCTTTGGTGATGACGAAAACCCATTACTGATTTCGGTACGCTCCGGTGCCCGGGTATCCATGCCCGGCATGATGGATACCGTATTGAATCTTGGTCTAAACGACGAATCGATCAAAGGTGTGATCAAAATGACGGGCAACGACCGCTTTGCATGGGATTCCTACCGAAGGTTCATCCAAATGTACAGTAGTGTGGTTATGGGTCTTAAACCTGAATCCAAGGACGATTTGGATCCCTTTGAGGAAATAATCGATCATTTAAAGGATAAACGACGTATTGAACACGATACCCAATTCACCGTGCAAGATTTGCAAGACCTGGTCTACGACTTTAAGGATATTGTAAAGAAAAGAACAGGTAAACCCTTCCCATCCAACCCCTGGGACCAGCTATGGGGCGCCATTCTTGCAGTATTCGATAGCTGGAATGGGGATCGGGCCATTTATTACAGAAAAATGCATGGCTACCCAGAAGATTGGGGTACTGCCGTAAACGTTCAGGCCATGGTGTTCGGTAATATGGGCGAGGATTCTGGAACTGGGGTATGCTTTACCCGGGATGCAGGTACTGGTGAAAACAAATTCAACGGGGAATACCTCATCAATGCCCAAGGGGAAGATGTGGTTGCCGGTGTACGCACCCCTCAACAAATTACCTTATTGGGTTCACAGCGATGGGCAGAATTGGCCCAGGTTTCCGAAGAGGAACGCGTGGAAAAATACCCATCCTTGGAAGAATTGATGCCCAATATCTATAAAGAACTGTTCGAATACCAAAACAAACTGGAAACCCACTATCAGGATATGCAAGATATGGAGTTCACTATTCAACAAGGGAAACTTTGGATCTTGCAGACACGAAATGGTAAACGTACGGGAGCAGCCATGGTCAAAATTGCCATGGACCTTTTAAAAGAAGGATTGATTGATGAAAAAACGGCCCTAATGCGCATAGAGCCAAATAAACTGAACGAATTATTGCACCCCATCTTCGACCCCGATGCACTTGCAGAAGCCGATGTCATTGCCCAAGGACTTCCCGCTTCACCGGGAGCCGCAACAGGTCAGATCGTTTTCTTTGCCGATGAGGCCAGTAAATTCAAGAACAGCATTTTGGTTCGTATAGAAACTTCCCCTGAAGATGTGGAAGGCATGAACGTGGCCAAAGGTATTGTCACTGCCCGCGGTGGTATGACCTCCCACGCTGCTGTTGTTGCACGGGGAATTGGTAAATGCTGCGTTTCCGGTGCCGGTGCATTGAAAATCAATTACAAAACCCGAACCTTAAAAGTGGGCGACCATGAGTACCACGAAGGGGACTGGATTTCAATCAACGGATCTACCGGTAACATCTTGGAAGGAAAAGTGGCCACCAAAGAACCTGAATTGAGCGGTGAATTTGCCGAACTCATGAAACTTTCCGATGGGTATGCCGAAATGGAGGTACGCACCAATGCGGACACCCCAAAAGATGCTGAAATTGCCCGTAACTTTGGCGCAAAAGGCATCGGATTGACCCGTACGGAACACATGTTCTTCGAGGTGGACCGTATCAAGGCCATGCGCGAAATGATCTTGGCCGATACCGTTAAAGGTCGTAAACAAGCTTTGAAAGAACTTTTACCCATGCAGCGTGGCGATTTTGAAGGCATCTTCAGAGCCATGAAAGGCTATCCCGTAACCGTGCGGTTGTTGGATCCCCCATTACACGAGTTTGTGCCCCACCAATTGGCCACACAAAAGGAACTTGCCGATGATCTTCATATTTCCTTGGCATCAGTTAAAAGCAAAGTGGCCGAATTGGAAGAGTTCAACCCCATGTTGGGTCACCGTGGCTGTCGATTGGGCAATACCTATCCCGAAATCACTGAAATGCAGGCCCAAGCCATCTTGGAAGCCGCATTGAACCTGAAGAAGGAAGGCATCATCACCAAACCGGAAATTATGGTGCCCTTGGTAGGAACCGTAGAAGAGTTCAGGCAACAAAAAGAGGTAATCGACAACACTGCTCAAGAAGTGTTCAAAAAACGCAAGGATACCGTGGAATATTCAGTGGGTACGATGATTGAAGTACCCCGGGCCGCCTTGGTTGCCGATGAGATAGCAGAAATTGCGGATTTCTTCTCCTTCGGTACCAACGACCTTACCCAAATGACCTTTGGATACTCTAGGGACGATTCCGGAAAATTCCTGCCCATTTATTTGGAAAAAGGCATTTTGAAAGCTGATCCCTTTGAAGTGTTGGATCAAAAAGGCGTTGGCCAATTGATCGAATTGGGTACCAAACGCGGAAGATCCACCCGTCCAGATCTCAAAGTGGGCATCTGTGGCGAGCACGGTGGGGAACCCAGTTCTGTTGGATTCTGTCAAACCGTTGACATGAACTATGTGAGCTGTTCTCCATACCGAGTACCTATTGCAAGGGTAGCTGCTGCCCAGGCTGCAATAGCTCAGAAATAACATAATACCTAACCATTCTGTTTTTTTATAAATCCCGGCCTTGCCAAGTTGTAAGCGCCGGGATTTTTTATAGGACATATTACCATAGTATCTTCGGGAAAATACATAATTTGCGTTCCCAAGCCCTAGTAAACCCTGGCCATAGTGAAAGAAAGATCCAACGAACAGACCGCTATCCGCACCACCTACTTCAGTATTTTTGGAAATGCAAGTCTGGCGCTGATCAAGGGTCTTGCAGGTTTTTTCGGCAATTCCTACGCCCTTATCGCCGATGCCATGGAATCCACCACGGATATATTCTCGTCCCTTTTGGTCTTGGTCGGTTTGAAATACGCCAAAAAACCGGCCGATGAAAACCACCCCTACGGCCACGGAAAAATTGAACCCCTGGTTACCTTCATTGTAGTGGCCTTTTTGGTGACCTCGGCTACTATTATTGCCTACGAGAGCATCCAACACATACGGACACCCCACAAAACCCCTGAATCCTGGACCTTGTATGTTCTAGGTGCCATCATTTTATGGAAAGAGATCTCCTATCAAATCGTGATCCGAAAGAGCACCCAAACCCATAGTTCATCCCTAAAAGCGGATGCTTGGCACCATCGCAGTGACGCCATCACCTCGATAATGGCTTTTATTGGCATTTCCATTGCCCTAATTTTTGGGGAAGGTTATGAGACTGCCGATGACTGGGCCGCTTTGTTGGCTTCAGCCTTTATCCTATATAATTCCTTCCTGATTTTTAGACCTGCTTTGGGTGAAATTATGGATGAACACCAATACGACGATCTTATCCAAGAAATCAGGGATACCTCAATGGAGGTTGATGGCATTATCGGCACGGAAAAATGCTTTATCAGAAAATCCGGGATGAAATACCATGTTGATCTCCATGCCATTGTTGACGGCAAAATTTCAGTGGAAGAAGGTCATTGGATTGCGCATAATCTTAAAGATTATCTCCGAAAAGAAATTCCGAACCTAGGGCATGTACTCATCCATATCGAACCGGATGAATATACCTATGATGTGGATTGAACCATCCGTGCCCATACTTTCCAACAAATACCCTGACACTTATTGATTTATGGTTGAAATGGAGTATCTTATACCTTCCAATACCAACCATTATGAAACACTTCCTTTTTTTCGTCTGCGGGTGTTCCCTGCTATTCTTTTCATGCAAAGAATCCAATAAGTCAACCTATAAGATTGAAGTAAGCTTCGATACAAACATTAGCGCAGAAAAGAAGGATGGCCGCCTATTGTTGATGCTCTCTTCGGATGATAGTAAAGAGCCTCGATTTCAAATCAACGATGGCCTGTCCACCCAACTCATTTTTGGAATGAATGTGAACGACATGGCACCGGGGCAATCCATTTCGTTTGACGAGAGTATTTTTGGATATCCCTACCCCAGTCTGGCCGAAGTACCGCCTGGTGAATACAACGTACAGGCCCTGTTGCATGTCTACGAAACCTTCAACCTATCTACAGGACATACTGTAAAATTGCCCATGGACAACGGAGAGGGCCAACAATGGAACCGATCGCCCGGGAATTTATACAGTAAACCTTTCAAAATTACCGTAGGTGAAAAAGGGATTGAAAATGTTTCCGTGGTCATGGATCAAGAAATTCCCCCCATCCCTGAGCCAGAGGATACCGAATGGATCAAACACATCAAAATAAAATCGGAAAAACTGTCCGAGTTTTACGGACAGGACATGTATTTGGGTGCCCATGTTTTGTTGCCGAAGGATTTTGACAAACATCCAGAAGCCAAATACCCTTTGATGGTTTTTCATGGACATTTTCCAAGTGATTTTGGTGGATTCCGGACCACGCCACCCGACCCGAATCTGGAACCGGAATACTCGGCACGGTTTGATCTGGACGGATACAACATCATTCAGCAACAAGAAGCCTTTGATTTTTACCAACGTTGGAACGAACCCGATTTTCCGCGCTTCCTGATTATCGAAATCCAACATCCCACCCCCTATTATGATGACTCCTACGCGGTCAACTCTGCCAGTCAGGGGCCTTACGGCGATGCCATCACCTATGAGCTTATTCCTTATATCGAAGAACAGTTCCGAGGTATTGGAGAGGGTTGGTCCCGCTTTTTATATGGCGGTTCCACCGGTGGATGGGAAGCTTTGGCCGTTCAAGTGAAATATCCGGAGGAATACAATGGCTGTTTTGCCGCCTGTCCCGATCCCATCGACTTTAGGGCCTATTGCCTTACCAATATTTATGAGGACGACAATGCCTATTACTACGATTCCGCACACAAAAAACTGGAAGTCCCCTCCCATCGCAATTATTTGGGCGATATTCAATCCACCCTTCGGCAGGGCAACCATTTAGAGTTGGTGTTGGGTGATAAATCCCGTTCCGGGCAGCAATGGGACATTTGGGAAGCTACCTATTCGCCACAGGGTGAGGATGGCTATCCGGTTCGGATCTGGGATAAAATGACCGGGGAAATCGATCACGAGGTGGCCGAATATTGGAAGGAAAATTATGATTTGCGCTATATTTTGGAACGCGATTGGGACAAATTGGGCGAAAACCTACGGGGCAAGATCCATATTTATTGTGGGGATATGGACAATTACTATTTGAACAATGCGGTGTATTTGATGGAGGATTTTCTTGAAAGCACCACGGACCCATATTATGAAGGTGAGGTTTTGTACGGTGACCGTGCGGAACATTGCTGGAACGGCGACCCTGACCAGCCCAATGCCATCAGCCGACTGCGGTACAACACGATGTATTTGCCCAAAATCATGGAACGCATTTGGAAAAGTGCACCTGCAGGAGCCGATTTAACCAGTTGGAGATACCAATAGGCAATCAAAAATTTTGGCTCAAACCAATGTCTGGAAAAACAGGATGCAACCTGATTTTTTACTGAGGTTGACGAGTTTATTGCCATGAACCATTATTCGATTTTAGAAAACTAATCCATGTCATAGGATTCCATACAAAAGGCTCTTACCTTTTTAAGAAATTCAAAATTCTAGGTCATGGATTCTGTTAAAACCAGTTCTAGGGATGGTCCAAGGGACGGCAGAAAGGTATTCCTTAAATCGGGTACCTGCTCCCGTACGTTTTTCCATATACTAAATCGTGAATTTGGTAACATCAAACCTATAGAGGAACGTGCCTCCGATACCTTGGCCGGTGGAATTATGCAAGAGGGCCATCAATGTGGGATGCTTTGGGGAGCTTCCTTGGCTGTTGGAGCTGAGGCCCATCGCAGATTTGAAAACCCTGATCAGGCCATTGCGGTTGCCATTTTGGCCACGCAAAAAATGATGGAATCTTTCAAAGAAAGGGAAGGCACCATCAACTGCCGCGAGATTACACATTGCGACTTTTCAAACAAACTGAGCATGGCCAAATACTTTGTATCTGGTCGCTTTTTACATTGTTACAATCTGGCACAGCACTGGGCTCCCGAAGCCGTGAATGCCGCTCTAAAAGGACTTTCAGATGATTCCACAAACCCATCCGAACCTTGTTTGAGCTGTGCTACCGAAGTGGCCAAAAAAATAGATGCCAGTGAGGAAGAATCCATAATGGTGGCCGGGTTTGCCGGTGGGTTGGGCTTGAGCGGTGGCGGTTGTGGCGCCTTGGCCGCTGTTATTTGGCTAAAGTCGTTGGAATGGTGCAACGATGTGCCCAAAAAAATGGCCATGAACAACCCCCATGCCCAAGAAACCCTAAGCGCGTTTTATCAGCTGACCCATTCAGAACTTTTATGTTCTAAAATTACTGGAAGAAAGTTTGAAACCATTTCAGCGCATACGAGGTACATCCAAAATGCTGGGTGTGCACAACTCATCCAAAATCTGGCCCATATCAAGTAAAACAAAAATGGAATTGTTGAAAGAATATTGGATTCCCTGGAGTGTAAGCAATGGCCTTGCCATCCTCGTATTGATTGCCGCCCTAAAAAAAACAAGACTGGCCAGGCTGCTCATTTTCATTCTTTTTGCTTGGGCAAGCTGGTTCAATTATACCACGGCACATAATAGCCCGAGTGACTATTTGATCTATGCCACATTAACGCCGGTGGATCTCTATTCGAATTTCATTAATACTACGTTCAAAGCTAATATCGTACCCATGGTGACCGGAATTGCAATGGGGCAAGCCTTGATTGCCATTGGAATGTTATTGCGCGGTTGGTGGGTGAAACTGGCCTGTATCGGAGCCATCCTATTTTTCTTGGCCATAGCTCCCCTCGGCATTGGTTCCGGATTTCCGGCCACCCTGATCGGGGCATTGGCGGTTTTCCTGATTGTAAAGAACGATGCGCTTGACTATCTATGGATTCCCAGTTCAAAAGTGCAGTAAGGACCTCTGAGAAATAAAAATTTGCAGAATAAGAATCAAACTGAAGGCAGTGAAATATTAAATCAGATTCAAATGAAAAAATTAGCCGAATACCAGAAATTTATTTACCTCGGAATTGTGGTGATCGCTCTTGGAATTGTCTTCACCACTTCTTTGAGAGAAACGGCAGGTTACTTTGGCAATGTATTGGTTGCCATTGGTGGATTGCTCTTTATTGTGGGGATGAGCAAGAAAAAAAGAAGTGAAAAGGATACAGATTGATGCTTGATTGTATCATCAATTGTGCAATTTCGGCTCAAGCCATAACCATCCCATGCACAAAAGAAACACCACAAAGAACCAAATGGGATTTATTGGTGCCCTCTTTTTTACCAATTCCCTAGTATCAGCCTTAGTGCCGATCGCACCAAATTGCCGTTGGTTGAGCTGCTGAACCCACTTTTGATGTTCCGCTTTGCGGCTATCCTTTTGGAAGACATAATAATGGAATGCGGGTAATGAGTCTTGGGCCATTGCAAGTGCATTCCATCCAGCAGTCGTGGGATAAGTGGTACCCTTCCAATGGGTGGGTATTTGCAAATCCTGCAACAGGGGTACCGTACCGCGTCCAGATGATACCTCCGGCTCCAGCCTATCTGTTTTTAGGATAAATTGAAAGGGTTGATCCACGCTGGGAAATGGGGTTTCTGTTTCCCAAGCTGTGCCGACAACTTTGGTTTTCGCCATTGCATCAACGATTGTGGACCAAAGTGCACTGTACATTTCCTGCTTTCCGTCCAAAATAAGTTGATAACTATCCTGTAAAAATATGGTTCCTACTTTCCCCATGTCTTGTCTTGCCAAAGCACCAACCATGGCTGCATCCCACTGAATCGGTTCCACCAGTATTTCTTCCTTTAAACGAAATGGGAATTTTTCCAATGTTTGTTGCGTTCCTTCAATTCGTAGCTCTTGAACCCCATCCCGCTCAAAAGACAGCGGGAATTTACGTTCGGGTTGATTGAAAAGTGATCCACTGGGCTGTACAAACAATCCCAATCCTTCATCCTTAACATTTTTATCTAAAGCTTCCCTGGAATTCTTGTTCAATTCCAAATATGAATCTGCATCGATGATAACCAAATCAAACGGTTGCAAACCATTTTCCGTCAATTGGTAAACGGGCACAGCCTCTGTATTGAAATATTCAAATTTGTACCTGCCCTTGGTCAATTGGGAGCGGACCACCACCCTATGGCCATTTTCGGCCAAAAAGTTTTTCAGGTATTTGGTCTCAAAGGTGGGAAAGGTATTGATAATCAAAACCTGCAAAGGTTCCGGTTCCCGCACTTGAAAAGGAATCGGTTCTTGGGAAATCACCTCGCCTTGGGCATCCTTTTCCACCAACGCAAATTCAAATCGACCACTGGCTTTGGGTTCCACTTTAAAAGTGAGTTTCTGAAGGGTCTCTCCTGAAAACTCCACCGAATCCAATGCATTGCCCCCGTTATCGTACAAAAGGGCCCAATGCCCCTCCTTGCTTTGGGTATATTCCGTTTGTAAGCTCAATATATCACCCAATTCGATCATCGGTTTGTAATGGATGGCTGTCCAACCCACTAATGGCTCAGCACCCAGAAAATCAACCTTATTTTGCTCCACCAACCAAAAATCAAAAGGTTCCAGACCATGGCCAAGCACAAACAAGGTGTCGTTGGTATTGATCTTGGAAAATAGCTTGCCCGGTTGATACGATTCAATGGGGATACGTTTGTACAGTTTGGTAAGGCTATCCAATTGTGCTTGGCGATAACCTTCAGTAAGAATGATGGATTTTTTACCTGAAACCATTTGTGGCACGGCAGGTTTCAAAACGAGCATGGCCAAGGCTACCAATCCAATAAAGCCAATCGCCAGTTTGATCCAAAACCTGCGCTCCCCCTTTTGCGGCCACTCCTTCCAAACAAAAAAACCAAATACCAGTATCCCACCAAGTAAAATCGGAAGCAGTAGCTTTTGGTTGAGAAAAGTAAGTCCATCAATCATTGGCTTCCAATGCTTTTAGATACAACTTGTTGATTTCATCTTGATACTGCGGCACATGGCCTGGGTTGTTCTCGACCATCGGTAAAACAGCCAACACATTTTTACGCACCAATCGGTAATGCTCCACATTTTGATGGGATACTTTGGTAAGGTCACGTAAACCCTGGAGTACTTTCACATATTGCAATGGATTGTTCACGGCTTGCGCAGCCAATTCGTTACCAGCTTCCTGAAAAAGAACTTGGTCCTGATCCGAAATACCCGTTTGTTCTTGGATAAGCTGTTCCAAGCGGGCAACCGCTTGTCTTGTAGATTGAAAGGATAGTTCATAATCGAACGTTTCCTTTTTATCAAAATTGGAAATGGATTTAATGTCCCCGGTCAACCGTTTTTCTTCCTTGATCGGTGGCGGGTCAAAACCGATGCGGTGCACATAGATCCGTGCGCTATTTTTTATCTCTTGAATCAGTTTCAAAGCCTCGTACTGGTAAGGCAACGATTTTTCCGGTTGGTACAGTCGCAGGTAGAGTTCCGCGTCCCACATAATGTTGAGGGCATCCCGAAGCTTTGCTTTCAACGATTTTTCAAACAGGGTGGAGGCCTCAGGATCTTCATGGTTGTGCAGGTAGTCGTGCAAAGGGTCCTCTGCCTCCTCCTCTTCGGCTTCTTCATCGTGTTCCTCCACCAGATTGTGCTCATTATCGCTATCATGCCGATGGCTATACCCCTCCAACAGATCCTCCTCCCCTCCTTCATCTGCATGATCTTCCTCTGTACTGCTCACTTGGCCCGGGGCTGCTTGCATTTCGGTTTCATCCCCCATAAACTGTCCGTATTTCAAGCGAAGGGATTTTTGGTCAAAGCCCAACTCATTACTGGTAAACTTAAAATCGTATTCGGAAAGTTTGGGCTTGTCCTTTATCAATTTTTCGGTATCGATGATCAATTGGCGCTGGCTCCTAAAGTAATCCGGCATCAGATCCACACCCAAGGTCCCTTCCACCCCGAAAGTATCGGATACCGTGTCACGGATCACCGCAAAATAGGTTTCGCTGCGCGAAATGTTGGACGAGGGCATTTTATTGTCGATGGCTTCCACATAAAAATACAGTTCATCTCCTGGGTCCATGCGGAGTTGGTCAAGGTCCAAGGTTTTGTTCAATTGCAATTGCTTTTTTCCTTTGGAAAACGACCCCTCAAATCGGACGGTTTCTTCCCGAAACTTGACCGATTCGCCCGATCCCTTGCTCACCGTGGCCACAATGTAGGTGTCCGATATGCCGAAATCATCGGCAATTCGGGTATCCAGCAACAGTTTTTTATCATCGTCAAAATCAAAATAACTGTATTGGTCAAGTCCTTCCAAAGCCACAAAGGGGGCTTCGTCTTTAATGGCCTCCATCGAATACAGATCGGTCACATACGATTTGCCATTTTCATCCTTGTACGAAATACTATAAAATGCGGAGCCTTCCAACTTTTGGGTTAATGCATAGCCATTGGCTGTTTTTGAAAAGGCCGAAATTTCTCCCATCCGATCCAATTGGACTTCCAACACTTCTCCATCGAACTGCAATTGCCAAGCAATTTGGGAGCCCTGTACTGCTTTGATATTGGGGTCCTTGGTGGTTCGATTTGGAATGCCTGTATAGGAGGGCTGTACGATTTTGATCTGTGTATAAATCAAAGTTGGGGCTTTAACACCGGTCTCCACCGAATCCACTGGCGCAAATGTGATTTCCTGGGGCCGACCGGAACCCTCCTTTTTAGCGGCCATATCCTCAATCACCAATCGGGCCGCCAAACCTGTCAAAACCAAAGCAACAAACACCATGGCCGCACTTTTAAGGTTTTGGGGCGGGCGTAACGTTGCAAAAACAGGCTGCAACGCGGTTTCCACCCGATAGCGCTGTAATTTGGAAAGATTGTTCAATTGCTCTTGTGGCACGGTCAACAAACCACTGCTGAATCCTGCTTGGGGCACATGGGCGTCCACATAGGCAATGGTATTGTCCAAAGAAATTTTCCACGGTCTTCGTACGGCCACAAAGATTGCCATGGCCGAGGCAAAGGTCAACAAACCATAACCCAAAGAATGTAGCGCCAAGTAAACCAATCCGGCTGCACCCAGGGCATATAGCAGTCCTTCCACATACAGGAGTTGCTGCCATCGTTGCTTGAACCGTATCAATTGCTGCGCTGCCATTATTGTTTTTTTACATAAGCCATTAAACGTTCCACTATCATCAAAACGGCCAAGCACACCAATAACCAAGGGGCAACATCGGTAAAGGAAGCCCGTTCCTTTTTGGAGGTTGCCTGCACATACTTGGGGCGAAGTTCGTCCACAACAAGTTGTCGCATATCATTTTTGGATACCATCGATTTCCATTCCGAATCCAGATCTAGCAGTTCCAGCAGTTGTTCTGTTAGATGTCCATCGACGGTATTTTGGGTATTCAATCTGGCAGTAAGGTGGTAGCGATTGGCTATTGGACCTGGTGCTATCAATTGACTCGCGAAGGAATCTGGCTGAAATACCAACCAACGTCCATCTTTATCACAGATGGATTCACTAAGCCAAATACCCAAATCCGGCACATTCTGGTTGCTGTCGCCGTTATTGTCCTTAATGCTAATAGGCTGCTTCAAATAGCCTGAAATTGCTGAAAATGAAGCTTCAATAAACTTTTTGTCATTTTCAAATCCTTCATCGGCAACGATTTGAATCTTGATGGTATCGCTTTTCATCAAAGGCACCCGGAAATTTTCCCCGTTCCTAGTCCCTTGAAGACTGTCATTCGCTTGTTGAACCATTTCAGCATCGGTCAGCGCTTCCTTCTTAAAGTACGTTTGTTCGCTGTTGCCCAATTGTGTGATCAGCTGTATGCCATCCGCATGTTCGATAGCTCCAATCGGAGTATTTTGGACGCTATCGGACGCCATCACCACCCAATGCAGTTTCTTTTGGGTTGATGGTCGCATGGATTTGAATCCCTGTACACTTGCTTTGGTAAAAATGACCAGACTATCCGATGGCAAGGAATCCATCTGCTGCACCAATTGCCAATAATTGGGAGTTTCCGAAGTATTCAACAGGTCGGCATCACCATCCCAAGTTGAAAATCCGGGTTCCAGTACATACACGGGAAAATCCACCACCAAGCTATCCATGACCTTTTTTACCTCAGGACGGTCTAAAAGCGAAGGCTCCACCACATAGGCCAATTTTTGTTTGGTATTGTTCGATGGTCGTTGGGGCCCTGCCATTACCAAAACCACCAAGGATACGATCAGCATGCGCAACAAGAGTAACAGCCACTCGTTCAATTGAATGCTGCTCGACTGTCGAGAATTGGATTCCTCCAACAACTGCACACTGCCGATTTTTACGGTTTTCGCTTCCTTTTTGCTCCATAAATGAATGGCCAAGGGGACCAAAAGTCCCCATAAAGCCCATAAATATGATGGATTGCTGAAAACCATATTAATTCAATCGTGCGCGTTCTTTTAAAAATAATTGCAGGGCATTACCCAAATGATCGTCCATTCTGAACAGATAATGATGGATTCCCTGCGAAAGCAGAAATTCCTTGATATCGGCAATCCGCCTATGCAAGGTGGCCAAATACGTTTCCTTGGCGCGATCCACATCCACTTTCACCTTGGTACCCGTTTCCAAATCCTCGAAGGTCACCGACCGTTGGTAGGTAAAATCCATTTCGGAGCCCGACATGAGCTGCAAAACCACCACGTCGTTGTTCTTGGTTTTTAGGTTTTTCACGAAACCGGAAATTTCGGTGTCCTCCTCGTACATATCCGTCAAAAAGAAAATGAGTTCGCGGGTATTCTGGGAATGGATTTTTTTGGAAGCCACCGCCAATTGGGGCCATTTGCCTTTGGTGGACAATTGCAACAACTCCAACAACAACCTGTTGTAATGTTTTTGGTTGGCTTTGGGATAAATGCTCACAAAATCGTTTTCATTCAAGGCAAAAAGCCCTACGGGATCCCCCTGTTTTTGGGCCAAATGCGCCAAACAAGCGACCAGCACCCGGGCAAATTCCAATTTGGATATCCCGTTTTCCTCGTGTTCCATGGAAGCACTGGCATCCACAATGAACTTTACGCTGACCTGGCTTTCCACTTCCGATTGTTTGATATAGTACCTTCCCGATCGGGCCAACATTTTCCAATCGAGCAATCGCGGGTCATCCCCCGGTTCATAGCCGCGGTACTGGCTGAACTCCATGCCCGGGCCTACACTACGACTCCGGTGCAAGCCGGAAAGAAAACCTTCCACCACAATACGGGATATTAGGGATAATCCCGACACCGTGTTGATGACTTCAGGTTTCAATAAGTCGTGGTAGTCTCGTGAGGCCATTATTCATTATTTATTTGCAATAATCGTCATATAATTCAATCAATCGCTCTTTACTAAAGTTTGTCAATGCTCCATAGACAAAGCCACAAAACTTATCGGTGTTAGTTTTGACAGTACTTTCGATAGCCTCAAAATAATAATCAGCATATTCGCCATCCACAAATTCGGCTAGATTTGAAAAAAGAAACAGGCAATCACCTTTATCCTCTATTGCATAATCAAACATTATTTTATCAATCTTATAAAACAATTCCAAATCACTTTCCGGGTACTCTTCAGGATAGCTTAACGAATAAAATAGCAGATATTCCTCTTGATTTAAAGGGTAAATATTTTCTATTGTTTTAAGTGCTAAACTCTCATTTGAATTAGAAAATCTCAATATGCTTTCTTTATAATCCTCCAACGATCTGGTTTTCTTCTGAAGTGGAATTAATGTATCATATTTCTTTTTCAAAGGTTGAGATTCAACAACTTCTTTATTAACCTCACTTTTAACTATTTGTTTTTTGGCTTGAATTAGATTCTTGGAATTTTCCTTACAAGAAGCCAAAAGCATAAAAGTTCCAATTATTACAAATACTATTGACTTCATTTTACTTAATCATTTATTTAAGTTAGCAATTTGGAAAAGCCTTATTTCCCATCATTCACGCGAATCTCTTTTAAGATCTGACGCGTGACCTCATCCGAAGTAATGCCCTCCGCCTCGGCCCTAAAATTGACCAACACCCTATGGCGCAGCACAGGTAGCGCCACCGCTTTCAGGTCGTCCAAGGTAACGGCCAACCTACCTTCCAACAAGGCATTGGCCTTGGCGGTCAAGATCATCGCCTGGCCAGCTCGGGGTCCAGCTCCCCAATCCACCCATTGTTTCACATACTCCACCGTGGTGGTGTCGGGTCTGGTGGCCCGAATGACATCACTCACGTATTGGATCAGATTATCGCTGATGGATACCTCACGTACCAGTTGTTGCAACCGAACGATATCCACTCCGGAAATGACCTTATTCAATTGGGCCTTGGCCGTTCCAGTAGTGGCTTTCAAAATCGCAGTTTCCTCCTGATCCGAAGGGTAGCCGATCTTAATGTACAACAGGAATCGGTCTTGTTGCGCTTCCGGTAACACAAAGGTTCCCGATTGCTCAATGGGGTTTTGGGTCGCCAATATGAAAAAGGGACGATCCAAGGCATAGGTATTGTCCCCGTACGTGACCTCAAATTCCTGCATGGCCTCCAACAGGGCCGCCTGGGTTTTGGGCGGGGTCCTATTGATCTCATCCGCCAAAATGATATTGGAAAAAATGGGTCCTTTGTTGAACTTGAAGAACTTTTTGCCCGTGGTGTGGTCTTCCTCCAAAATTTCGGTCCCGATAATATCCGAAGGCATAAGATCGGGCGTAAACTGTATCCGTTTGAATTTTAGGTCGATGGCGTTGGCCAAGGTGCGTATCATCAAGGTCTTGGCCAACCCCGGAACACCTTCCAGCAGGGCATGGCCGCCAGCCAAAAAGGTAATGAGCAGCTGTGAAACGGTTTCATCCTGCCCGATGATCACCTTTCCAATTTCTTTTTTGAGTGCTTTCAGCTTATCGGAGAGCACTTCAACTTCAGTAGCAATTTGTTGTAATTCTTTGTCCAATGCTTCAGTGGTTATGAGGTTAGGGCATAGAGCACAATATTGACCCCGAATCGGGTATTGTCTATTTTATACCATCGTTTGTTTCTAAAGTCGTAATCCCATTCGCAGCCGTAATCCTTGTTACTGTACAAAACTCCTATCCGACCATTGATCATAATAGCCTTAAGGTAGTCGTGCACCAAATCGTCGCCCCAGCCATTCAATTCTTGGGAGGTGGTCGGTGGCCCATCCTCGAATTCAAAAAAAATGGAATAGATCTCGTGGTCGTTGGGAATCTTTTTCAGTTCGCCCGGTCCAAAGATTTCTTCCATTTGCCGTTCAAAGGATTTGGCAAAGAGACCATCTATATCGTGATTGCAATCGTCGGCAAATACAAAACCGCCATTGCGGACATATTTTTCAAAATTCTCCCGTTCCCTTTTGGTAAACTGGACCAATTTATGGCCCGAGATATAACAAAATGGGCTTTTGAAGATGTCATCGCTGGACAGCGTGATGATCTTTTCCTGGGTGTCCACCTTTAAGGTGGTATACTCCACCAAAGAATTGAGCAGATTGGAAGGCATCCGTTGATCCACGTCCCAATCGCCGGATTCGTATTGCAATCGTGTAAAAAAGAATTCGTTGTTCAGGGCCATAAAGGGTATTGGCTAAACCAGTTCCAAAATAAAAACTGGCGGTGGGCTTTCATGCCGCACCACCAGTTTCAGTTTATTCGGATTTTTACACCGCATCCGAAAGACTGGTGAACGTGAAGTCACGAATCTTCATATACGGTATCAAGTTTCCATCCACTCGCACTTGTTGTCCGAGGGATTCCAAATTATTCAACATGATGATCGGACTCTCATTGAACCTAAAGTTCTTAATGGGATATTTGATCTGTCCGTTTTCAATATAGAAGGTTCCATCCCTGGTCAAACCGGTATAGAGCAACGTCTGGGGATCCACACTTCGGATATACCAAAAACGGGTCACCAAAATACCTTTTTTGGTACCGGCGATCATATCCTCAAGGCTTTCATCGCCACCTTCCATAATGCCATTGCTTGGGAAAGGAACGGGATCTACTCCTTTTTGTCCAGCCCAATATCGGTCATAAGCCAAATTTTTGACCACACCGTTCTCGATCCACTGGGTTTTCTTCAAAGGCATGCCTTCGCCGTTCCATGTGGATGTGGGCACATCGGGATGCAATGGATCGGACCAAAGATTGACCCTTTCGTCCACTATTTTTTGTAACAATTTATTGCCTCCATCCGGAGCGGACATAAAGCTTCGTCCCTCATCTGCAGAACGTGCGTTGAAGGAAAAAATCATGTTTCGCAACAAATCTGAAGCAGCCGCAGGTTCCAAGATCACAGTATATTTACCGGGCTCAATGGCACGGGCTTCCCGTGACATCACAGCCTTGTTTATGGCAACGTTGGAGGCCTCTGCCGCATCAAACTTATTGATATCGTTGAAATCTCGCGTCACCCAACCGGAACCAGTACCATCATTGGTACGCATGGTCACCGTAAAGTCCACATTGGTGGATTTGTTGTAGGCGAACAATCCGTTGGAATTGATCATAGCGGAGAACGATTCCCCATCATTCAAGAATCCAGCTGCGGTAACGTCCTTGGCAGCCGCAGGCACAATACTCTTGCTGGCCACTTCCGCACGGTATTCAGGTGTTACTTTCGCTGTGGCTTCCTTGTACGTAATGGAGGCATCGTATTGTTGTGGGCCCAAAGGTGGCATGAATTCGGGATTCTCCGGCGCTAATTTGGCCAACTCCTCTGCTCTGCCCACCACTTTTTCAAGGGAGGCATCATCAAATTCATCGATGGTCGCAGTTCCCACCTTTTTTCCATAACTGGCCTGTACCACCAAACTTTGGGTGGACTGGTATCCTGCCGTGGAAACCGTATTTCGTGCATACCTGATGTTTCCCCTATTACTTCCACTTAGGTTTATTTCACAGGCATCGGCTTTGGAAAAACTCAATGCCTTTTCCAAGATCTTTTTTGCTTCTTCTTCTGTATATATAGCCATTGTCTTCGTATTTATAATGAATAAACCTTATATGGTCCTACCTGTATTGATTACATTGATTCCATTGAACCTTGTCGTGGAGCTTCCGTGGGAAACCGCACTGATCTGTGAAGGTTGTCCTTTTCCGTCGAAGAAAGAACCGAACAATCGGTAATCGTCCTTATCACAGATTTTGGCACAGGAATTCCAGAACTCCTGGGTGTTCGATTGGTAGGCCACGTCTTCGAGCATACCTACCACTTCCCCATTTTTGATCTCGTAGAACATGGTTCCACCAAATTGGAAGTTGTAGCGCTGTTGGTCAATGGAATACGATCCACGGCCCAAAATGTAAATTCCTTTTTCCACATCCTTAATCATATCCTGCAAGGAATACTTTTCGGTTCCTGGCTCCAAGGATACGTTGGGCATACGTTGGAACTGGACATCTTCCCAGCTTTGGGCATAGCAACAACCATGGGATTCGTTTTGACCGATCATGTGTACTTGATCACGGATGGCCTCATAATTCACCAGGATACCGTTGCGGATCAAATCCCATTTTTTGGTCTTAACGCCTTCATCATCGTAACCCACAGCACCCAAAGATCCCTCTTGGGTCTTGTCGGCCACAATATTTACGATGTCGCTGCCATAATTGAATTTCTTGGTTTCCCATTTATCCAACGTAGCGAAACTGGTTCCCGCGTAATTGGCTTCGTAGCCCAGTACCCTATCCAACTCCAAGGGGTGACCCACCGATTCGTGGATAGTTAAACCAAGGTGGTTGGGCTCCAGTACCAAGTCATATTTACCGGCCTCAACAGATTTAGCGGTCAGCTTCTGTTTGGCTTGGATGGCTGCCATGGTAGCGTCCTCCACAATATCATAGCTCTTTCTGTACAGCTTGATGCCCTCTGGACCCTCAAGTTTTTCAGAAGCCAAACCATCCATATACTCATAACCCATACCCATTGGGGCACTCATGGCCTGCCGGGTCTTGAACTTGCCAGCGGCACGATCGATAGCTGTTACATTGAAGGTGGGCCAAATTCGGTGTACGTCCTGATCGATATAAGATCCATCGGTAGACGCAAAATACTTTTGTTCATTGACCATGAAGAGGGCCGAATTCACAAAATTGGCGCCATTATCTATGGCGGCGGCATTGGCGCTTAACAACAAATCGACTTTTTCGGAAATGGGTACTTCCTTAAAATCTTTTTGGATGGGGGTTTTCCAAGAAACCTCTCCGTAAGCCTCCACAGGTGCCAACACAACTGGCTCCTTTTGGATCTTGGCATTGGCCTTGGCTATGGCCACCGCCTGTTGGGTTGCATTTTTGATTCCGTCTTCGGTAACATCATTGGTTGAGGCGAATCCCCATGTTCCGTTGGCGATTACCCGGATACCAATCCCAAAGGATTCGGTGTTCACCACATTCTGGACTTTGTCCTCACGGGTGAAGACATATTGGTTCAAATAACGGCCAATTCGTGCATCCGCATAGGTAGCACCCAATGATTTTGCGGTGTTAAGGGCAACATCGGCCATTTTTTTCTTAAGTACAACATCCATGCCTGGTTCGAGGAGTGCTTCTGTCGGGATCTCATTTCCCAACATCAGGGAAGGCATCATCAATGCCCCCGCTCCCAAACCGGCATACTGCACAAAGCTTCTTCTTTTCATATGTTTCGGTTATCTGATTTACTTGTTTTTTGATTGACGGTGCAGTTCATTGGCTTAAAAGTCACACCTTCAATTTTCAAGGGTTCCTAAAAATAAACAGTGCCCTTCAGGTTTTATGTTAATTTTAACCTAAAATCCCTGAACGACTGCTTAAATTCCCTGAACAACATCCTTCAATCATTGACCAAATGAAATCAAACCCCGATTTTTTCCACTAGGCCAGTGTATCAAATGTCCATAGCGTAATTCCTCATCCAACAATGAGTTTGATCATTTGATTTGTATTGATTTTATGTATTTTGTTACAGATTCAATTATTTTGAAAATAGCAGAAATACCATGAAAACCTTAGGAATGATTGGGGGCACGTCTTGGCACTCCACTATTGAATATTATCGTTTGATCAACCAATTGGCCGCAAAGGTGATTGGTGAACAGGCCAATCCACCATTGGTCATCCACAGCATCAATATCGAGTTGATGCGGGAACAAAACCGGGAAAAGATCAATGCGAAATATCTGGAGACCTCCTTGAAATTACAGGAAGTGGGTGCCGATGCCATCATCATCTGTGCCAATACCCCGCACATGGTGTACGATTTTGTGCAGCCCAAAATTGAAATTCCCATCCTCCATATCGCCGATGCTACCGGGAAAGCGGCAAAAAAAATAGGGCTGAAAAAATTGGGTCTTTTGGGAAACAAACCTACCATGACGGGCAACTTCATTCCCAAAGTGCTTTCGAAAAACTATCAAATTGAGACTATTATTCCGGATGAGAAGTATATTACGCAAGCGCATCAATATGTTTCCAAAGAACTGACCCAGGGCATCTTTTCGGAAGAAGCCAAATCCTTTTTTAAGGAGCAAATCAACTTATTGCAAGCCCGGGGCGCCGATGGTATTATTTTAGGTTGTACCGAACTGCCCTTGCTCATTAAATCGGATGATGTGGATATCCCCACTTTGGCCACGACCGATCTTCATGCACAAATGGGCGTCGACTTTATTTTTGACAAGTTGTAGCTTTAGTTGAAGGTATCCACCACCAATACTCCTCTGTTCTTGAAACTGTCCATAATGGGCAATTCAGAACAAATGTCTTCCAAGGAAATGGTCCGCTCCACCAATTTTTCAGGTTGGAGTTTTCCTTCTTGGATCATTTGAAGGAGCGCTTCGTATCTAAACGCTTGCATGCCGTGACTGCCGATAATTTCCAGTTCATTGGCCAACACCTTGTCCATAGGAACCTTAGGGTGTTGATGGTCACCTGTCATGAGACCGACCTGGACATGTTTACCCCGTTTTCTGAGGTTGGCAATGGAATTGAAACAGGTGGCCTGACTGCCCAAAGCATCCAAGGACACGTGTGCACCACCATTGGTGAGCTCTCGAACCTGCCCAACCACATCTTTGGATGAAGCGGCATTAATGGTCGCCATGGCTCCCAAATCCGAAGCCATTTGAAGGGTTTCATCATTGATGTCCACCGCAATCACCTGAGCTCCCTGGGCATTGGCAATCATAATCGCGGACAAACCCACACCCCCACAACCATGCACGGCTACAAATTGACCCCCTTGTACCATTCCCTGATCTACCACGGCCCTAAAAGAAGTTACAAACCGACATCCCAAAATCGCAGCGGCCACATCGCTGATAGCATCGGGAAGCTTGACCAAATTGATATCGGCATGATCCAAGGCCACATATTCGGCAAAGGAGCCCCAATGTGTAAAACCCGGTTGGGTTTGATGGTCACAGACCTGATGGTTGCCTGAATGGCATTGTTGGCAGGTCCCACAGCCACATACAAAAGGAACGGTGACCCGATCGCCTACTTTAAAATTTTTGACATCTTTGCCCACAGCGGCCACAATGCCCGCGAGTTCATGCCCGGGCACATGTGGAAGTTCGATATCCGGGTCATGACCCATCCAACCATGCCAATCGCTTCGGCAAAGTCCGGTTGCTGTAAGCTGTACCACAACTCCATGGCTTTTTGGGGTCGGGTCGGCCACATTTTGTACTGTTACCGGACCTTGAAATTTTTCATACACAATTGCACGCATCGGCCTGAGGGATTTAAAGTTTAAATGTACTATGAAATATAGAAGTTCCAGTCAAAAATATATCAACTGCAAAGCAACACCTGACTTTCTTTTTCTTTTCAACAATACCATAATTACATGAAGAGGTCTATGGATTTATGTCATAATTTCTAAAAACGAAGTATCCTATCTTTGTTAAGATGTCAAAGTAAAAAAGATGGTCATACCCATAATTATCGCCATTTACATTTTGATTGCCTTGATCATGGTGGTGAGCCTGTTATTGAACGGTGTACGGCCCAGTAAAACATTGGCTTGGCTTTTGGCCATTTTTACGATTCCAGTTGGTGGCGTTTTGCTCTATTTACTCTTTGGAAGAAACCGCAGAAAAAGCAAGTTGTTTTCCCAAAAACTCAAGTTCAGTTTCCGCGATGCATTGAACTATGCGTCCTGCAGGCCAGAACTTACCCAAAACAAACGAAAAATAGCCCGATTGATCACCAACACGGCCAAGTGTCCTGTTACCTGCGCCAACAACCTCACTCTGTTGAAGGATGGTAAGATCACTTTTGAGAGCATATTTCAGGCGTTGGAAGCTGCCGAAGATCACATTCATCTCCAATACTATATTTTCGAAGAGGGTGTTTTGGCCGATAAATTGCTCAAGATCTTTGAACGGAAAATTGCCGAGAACGTAACCATTCGGTTGTTGTATGATGGCATTGGCAGTTATTCCTTGAGCAGGAAGTATTTGAAATCCCTTAAAAAAATGGGGGTCGAAACCGCTCAGTTTCTCCCCTTTCGATTTGGTCGGTTCCTCTCTTCGCTCAACTATAGAAACCACCGGAAGATCATTGTGGTGGACAACAAGGTGGGTTTTACAGGCGGTATCAATATTTCCGACAAATACCTAAAGGGAGACCCCTCTTTGGGCAAATGGCACGATACCCATTTAAAGGTAGAAGGTGAGGCCGTGGATTTTCTGAACCGAACCTTCATTATCGACTGGTATTTGGCCAGCGGGAAGGAAGTGGATATCTCTTCCTTCAACATTACCATGGATGAAGGACCAAAAACAGCCCTTCAAATTGTGCCCAGTGGCCCCGATGATGATTTCGACGTAATGGAGCAGGTCTATTTTTCCATCATCAACAGTGCGGAAAAGTATCTGTACATCGTGAACCCCTACATTATCCCCAACCATGCCATTTTACAGGGATTGGTCACAGCCGCCTTAAGTGGGGTGGACGTGCGTTTGTTGATGTCCACTACTACTGACATTAAACTGGTGGACTGGTGTGTTCGTGCCTATTATGAAAGCTATTTAAAGGCTGGGATAAAGATTTATTTGCACCCAGAAGGTTTCCTGCACAGCAAGGTAATGTTATGCGATGATGAAATCGCGAGCATTGGCACGGCCAACCTCGATAATAGAAGTCTGCAGCAAAATTATGAGGCCCAAGCTTTTGTGTACGATCAACAGCTGTGCCAACAGATGAAATCGGATTTTTTGGAGGATTGCGCCAAATCTAAAATGCTCACCGATTATGAGCAATTCAAACAAAGGCCCTGGACCAATAAGCTGATCGAAGGGTTTGCCAAGTTGTTGAGTCCTTTGTTATGACACAAAGGTTTCATAACCCAACTCGTTTTTGCAACTTCTCCCCTCTTCCCAACAATCAATGTTATCGATTGTGGTATTCGCTATTCGCTCCAAGGCCTCATGTGTTGCGAATGCCTGGTGTGGTGTCAAAAGCACATTGGGCATTGCTAAAAGTTCTATCAACAGTTCGTCTTTGATGCCATTTTGGCTAAGATCTTTAAAGTATATGCCCCTTTCAAATTCGTAAACGTCAGCAGCATAGCCTTGTATTTGACCATTTCTCAATACTTTTAGAAGGTCTTTCGTTTTTACGATCGCCCCTCTTGCCGTGTTGATTAGAAATGCATTTTTCTTTAATAAACCCAAAAGTTCCGCATTGAAAATATGGTGGGTCTCGTGCGTCAAAGGCACATTGATACTGATAATATCTGATTGTTTGCACATCTCCTTCAAGGGAAGATATTCCACGTCGTAGTGGCTTTCCAAATAATGGTTCCGCATTAGATCGTTGGCCAGAACACGACATCCAAAAGCATGGAAAACCTTTACCAAAATGGAACCAATTTTACCGGTGCCAAAAATACCTACTGTTTTACCATAGAGATCAAATCCCACCAAATCATCAATCAAAAAATTGTACTGGTTTACTTGGGCATTGGCTTGGACCAATTTTCGGTTCAGGGCCAATAAAAGGCCGACAGTATGCTCCGCAATACCATGTGGGGAGTATTCTGGGGCATAGGCCACCTTAAGCCCAATTCGCTTGGCAGACTTGATACTGACATTGTTGTAGCCGGTAGATCTTAAGGCAAAATACTTAACTCCCAATTCCCTTAAGATTTCGAGTACCACCAAAGAGGCATCGTCGTTCGAGAAAATGGAAACAGCATCGTACCCCGCGGCCATCACAGCCGTGGTGGCATCGAGTGCCTCGGGCACAAATCTGAGTTTGTGCCTGTTTCCATTGGCCTTCTTGAGATAGTCAATCTCAAAGTCCTTCGCGCTGTAAACCAGTACTTTCATTTTAGCATTACTTCTAATAGAAACTAATTGAGTAATCTCTTTTGTTTTTTTCGTTTAATGACCTGCGAAATGATGTCAAATATTTTGGTCTTTGCCTCCCTATATTTTTCAAAGTAACGGCCCAGTTCCTTTTCAAGGTCTGCATGGGTATCCAAATAGGCATTTTCCATTCTATTTTGGTTCACTTCGTCGACCATGATCTGCAACTGATTTTCATGCAACCGTACCTTCTTCAACATGTCCTCAACTTCCTTTTCCGATTTGTTCAAGGTTTCGACCACAGGTTGCACAATGTTGAACATATCCGAGTCAATGATATCCAGCGTATAATCCTTCACCATATCGTTCAAGAAGTCCTGTTCATCTTTGGAGAAATTGAGCTCGGACATCCATTTCTTGGATTCTTCGTGAAGCTCTTCGGGACTTAGCCATTCCCGAAAAGTGCCCTTGTGCGTTTTTGTTTTCATAGCTACTGCATTTGTGTGCGGCAGGTGGCTGCCATCTGCCGCACAATTTTTTAAACTACTTCGATCACCTTTTTCTTGTTCTCCTTGGCTTCTTCCATTTTTAATAGGTTCAGCTTAAGGATGCCATTTTTGTAGACCGCTTTTACTTCTTTGGTGCGATCTACTGTGTTGGGCAATTGTACAGTGCGGGTAAACGCACTGTAATTGAACTCCCTTCGGGTGTAGTTTTCGTCTTCCTCGGTCTCCTCTTTGCTCTTATGGGCAGAAACCTCCAAGACATCATCCTTCATGGTGATATCGAAATCTTTTTTGTCGAACCCTGGGGCCGCAAATTCGATTTCAAAATCCTTGTCGTGTTCTTTTACGTTCATGCTGGGATGGGATTTTTCCAAATTGAAAAAATCATCATCCACGAACAGTTCGCGGTTAAAGAAATCGGTCAAGCTTTCATTCCATGGGAATCGCTTTTTGTTCAACTTAACAAGTGACATAACCAATATGTTTTTTAATTAATACTATAGTGCTCTCGTGTTGGCGAAGCTATTTTACATCGCCAATCGCTTGGGGTCAATTCAACGGTTTTTTCCGTTTTAATACGGAACCTGCATAGTGGTACACTTCACCCTTGAGCTTAAGATAGTCCTCAAGGTATTTGTGCATCAATGTTTCCAGGTCCCTGTGCTTTTCATGGTAACCTGTATCGTGGTTGTGTGGGGTGCATTCCACAATACCACCTAAATGTCTTTCATGCTCCTTAATGGTCTCGAGCAAATTGTCCTTTTCCTTTTTGGACTGTTCAAATCCCTGCTTAAAATGTTCCAATTTCTCGAACAGGTTGGGCGTTCGGGGTTCAAAAACATAGGAGTTGAGCAACTTTTCAATAAAGGCCATCTCATCGTTGATAAAATGAAGATAGGATCGCCATTTTAGCAACCTATCGTGCATTTCCCCTATTTTTTTCTCCTTGATCATGATAATGCCTTTAGTACAGGGCAGCTTCTAAATTACGATGGGAAACAATCTTTGGCAATGATTTAAATCAGCTTCAAAAATGGTTCATTGGTACCTGGCATCAATACCGAAAGCTTCCTTGACCAATACTTTGATTTGATTATCGGTCTGACTGTCGGCTTTTTCAACCGTAATGACCTTTGCAGCCAGTTCAGGATAATTTTCGTCCAGTTCGGCCTTGAACTTCTCCGGTGCTTCCGCAGGCCCGAACAGCGCCAATTGATCTGCATCTTCAACGGCTTCTGCCAATTTGTCGAAGTATCTTTTAAGCTGGTGTTTTTCACGCTCCAAATATTTGCTATCGTGCACCACTTGTTGTGGGCCCCATCTTGTTTTGGAACGGGAGCCGCCTTTGGGGTGAAAGAATTCCAATTCGGAAGGAATACGTTCCATTTTGTCCGCTCCGTCCTGCAAGACAACCACAAGGGCCTCTTGCTTATCCAACCAAATTCCTATCTGTTTCATCTTACTATAATTTTTCAGTTATCATTCAGTTCCAAAATCGGTATTTGGGGATCATAACCGATTTCCTTGACCAATGGATTGGAGAGTATACTACCAAAGAACAGATGTTTACGGTTCAAGAATACGATCATATCGCAATGCCTGCTTTCAATAAAAAGGTTGATACCCTTGCTGATTTTAACTGCAGGAAGAAAATGCAATTCGTAATCGGTGCCCTCCAAAATATCCTGCAACAATTTTTGGTTGGCTTTCTCCACGGCATTCAACTTGCCATCCTTGTTTTTATCGATATGTACCACATTGATCTTGGCGTCGTGCATTTTGGCAATCTCCATCAAGTATCCAATTTCTTTCTTTTTAAAATTGGACTTGTAATCCGTTGGAAAAGCAATTTCCTTGGGCGGCACATAGGTATAATTGGCTGGAACGGCAATTACGGGACATTGCCTAATGCGTTCCATGATATTGACCGTATTGGTGCCGAAAATTCGGGCCTTGGACTCAGTGATGCCCTTTGTGCCCATAACAATGATATCGATATCCTTGGTGTCGATTGCATACCGTACTGCTTCGGACACACTATTGAACGTACTGATGGTATGGAAACGATGTTTTGGGTTCTCCGGCAACAATTTCAACATATCCAATGTGCGCTGCAAACCTTCTTCCGATTCATTTTTGGCAGCTTCAAAATAGGGTTCACCCGGTTCCGGAACACTCATGTTTTCCAATGTGTACCCAGAAACGTTAAATGCGTGAAGAATAAAAAAATCACATGGTACATCACCATATAATGCCAAGGCATACTTGATGGCGTTCCAAGCATTTTTCGAAAAATCGGTGGGTAACAATACGCGCTTGTCCATGGCTACAAATGTTTGTCTTAAAGCTAAGCCCGTAAAAAGAAAAAAACTATGATTTAGGTCAACTTGCCGTACCTGGAAGTATTAAAAATGGGACCGAGAGCTTTGTGTTCAGTTCCTTGATCATACCCTTGCCTATAAACTCTAAAAAGAAGTGGTGAGGGTAGTAGACCATGGCCAGCATATCAATATTCCAAAGTTCCACAAATTCCTGAATGGTGTTGACTTTGTCCTTGAATATGGGCAGTTTTACCTCTTTATTGGCGTAGTGTTCAATCGATTCCAGTAACATCGATTTGTTCTTATCCATTTCTTCGGTTCCTTTATCTTCCTCAATGCCCATGGGCACAATTGAACTGTCCATTATGGACCGGAAAAAAAGCAGTGCATCCACATTTGGTTTGGAAATGGGTTGATTAAAGTTGGACACGAAGGCAATCTTGTCCACGATCTTGAAATCGATTTCCAAGGGAACAATCAGAATGGGGCAGTTATTCACCTCCCGCACCAATTGCATGGCATTGGTTCCAAAAAGTATGTGTTTTAGTTCTTCTTTGGCCTTATTACCTATCACCATAACATCAACATCATGTTCCTTGGCGTAGTCCGCAACCCCTTTGGTCATATCGGAACAGAGGGACACTTTATCAAAAAAATGGTGGGGATTATTGCCCACATCCCTTACCAGTCGGTGCTCCATGGCATCCAATCCTTCGGAAGATGCGATTTTAACCCGTTCTTCATCCGTTGTATCGGAAGATCCGCATACGTTTACCAAATGAAATGTTACTTCCTTGTCCCTTAGAAATTTAGTAGCATAAAACAGGGCATTATAGGAATTGTTCGAAAAATCGGTGGGTACCAATACGTGCAACATGGCATTTATTTTAAAGATTATAAGGAAGGACCATAAATGGAATACTGCTATGCAGCCCCATATTTTTAATGATAGGCTCCACGAACAATCGTTCCATAAACGAATGCTTGTTGCGTACCATCGCAATTAGGTCGATTGCATGTTCTTGCTGAAAGGCGTTGATGGCCTCAATCAATCCTTGGTCCGGAAGGTTGAAGAATTCATGGTTTTGTTCCAACATCATTCCTTCCATTTTGGCTCGGTTGTTCTCTTGGTCCTCTGTAGGCCCTTGCGGTGCAGAAACATGTAGCACATAGACCTTGGAATGTCCGATTTTGGCAAATTGTAATAAGAAATCAAGATTGGCCCGATCAAAATCAATCTCAAAATCTGTTGGAAACAGGATACGTTCGGGAGCATGAAGGCCATAGTCGGCCGGAATGGCAATAACGGGCACGTTGCTCTTGTTCATCACATGTACTGTATTGGAACCGAAAAGAATTTCCTTGGCACCCGTTGCCCCTTGTGTACCCATGATCACCAAATTGATGTTCTCTTTTTGAACCACGTCCAAAATCTCATCTTCCAACCTTTTGAACGCAGCGTGAGTGACATAGGAGTGCTTGGGATTGTCAAATGCCTTTTTGATTCTTTTTCGGGTATTTTCCAATAGTTCCTCGGCCAGATACCTGAACTCGTCGGGGAGACCCAACTCGCCTGGACTTCCCATAGCATAGTCGACCCGATAAACAGGTGGTGTATAGGTGTGCACCAAATAAAATATACAGGTTGAATTTTCGAAAAACTTGGCGGCATACGAAATCGCATGGAACGCATTTTCGGAAAAATCGGTGGGCAAAAGGACTCGCATCATGGTATTACAATTTAACCGTTCCAACTCCAACAAAGCTATGAAAGACCCTGAATGTAAACCATGACTTACATCACCTTACGAGTGAATCTATCCTAGGTCCAACCTTATTTGTGGATCACAAAGAAGGGAATCTTAGTATGGAAACTTATCTGTTCCACAAGGGAATCAAAAAGTATTTGTTGGATGAAATTCAGGTTCTTGGCCACCATCACCATCATATCCACATCCCTACTTTCCACAAAACATTGAATGGCCGATTTCACGCTTTGGTTGCTCAGGGAATGTACACTGTATCGGTTGGGAAAGGATACTTCCAAATAATCCAACAAAAATTCCTTGTTCGCCTCTTGTTCGGTTGTGAGTTCGTCTCCGTTTTGGACTACGTTCATTACCCGAAGCGAACCATTGCCCAACTCCAATAATTCTGTCATGGACCGTAAGATCGGATGGGAATAGAACATATTGAAATCCGAAGGAAACGCAATTTCGATTGGTTTTTTTATCGGGGCGTTGTTCGGTATCACCAGCGTATTGCACTGAATTTTGGTGATCACATCACCGGCATGGCTGCCCACTACTTTTTCCTTCAGCCCCGATGCTCCTTTTGTGCCCATAACAATTAAGTCGATGCGATGTCCCTCCACATATTTTTTTATAGTGGGCACAAAAAAGCCATATTCGTGAAGTGTGTAAAAATGATGACCAACGGTTGTATTTTGATTACGGGTTTCGTCAACCAGGTCTATCAGCTGGTCCTTCGTGTTTGGCCCCTCATTATTTTCGAGTTCAATTGGGTTTCCCGCATCTTTATTTTGGTCCAAAATTGTACCCACATACAAGACATAAAAGTTGCACGATATATCCGAATATAATTCTCGGGCATACTTTAAAGCATTTATGGAATTTTCCGAAAAATCCGTTGGAACCAAAATATTCTTCATCCTACACGTGAATAGGACCACAAGTTTATGATTCCGTTAAACACATGGAATGATAATTATCAGGAGCAAAGGATGGTTTACCAGAACTTAGTGCACCCGTTCCAAGGCTTCACAATCCAAGACAAGGATATTCCGGTTTTCTATGGCGATGAGCCCTTCGTTCTTAAAGTCTGATAAAGTACGAATAAGGCTTTCCGTGGCAATGCCCGCAACACCTGCCAAATCACTACGAGCAATCTTCAATGGGGCTTCCTTGCCTCTGTTCATGGCTTTGGAATACAACAAAAGGGTTTGGGCGGTTTTCTTTCGAACCGAGCTGTATGCCATCTGCAACAGCTGTTTCTTAATATTCACAAGATCACCTGCAATGACATCCATCAGTTCGAGGGAAACATTCTTGTTGCCTTCCAAAATAGATCGGACCCGATCTTTGGAAATCCCGGCCAATTCGGTTTCTTCCAAAGCGATGGCATATTCCTGATAGGGCAAGTGCTCGGTAAGTGAAGTGAATCCCAAAAAATCATCTTCCGAATACAGCGAAGTAATCAGCTCCTTACCTTCTTCATCCAAACCACAACTTTTCACGGCACCTTTTAATATAAGAAACACCATGTTGGAATGATCCCCTCGGGTATAAATGGTCTCATCTTTTTTGTAGTTGAACAATTGGCCATGGTCGTCGAAGAAATTCTTGAGCTCGTTCAGGTTTCTAATGTCATTTTCCCCATTTTGCCCTTTTCGAACACCGCCCAAAACATGTTTCATATCCTCGGCCTTTCCCAAACGGGCCTGAATAGCGGACAGCAATTCCTCTTCCTCAAACGGTTTGGTCAAATAATCATCGGCTCCCAAGTTCATCCCTTTTCTTACTTCATGCCGCTCCGTTTTTGCAGAAATAAAAATGAAGGGAATGTATTTGGTGTGCTCGTACGATGAAAGCTGTTGCAATACTTCGTAGCCATCCATTTCGGGCATCATTATGTCGCACAATACCAGGTCCGGAAGTTCTTTCTTGGCCATTTCAATGGCAAGTTTACCATTGGAAGCCGCTATAACCCTAAAACCGGAAAGCGATAGTAGTTCCTCGACATTTTCCCGCAAAGAGGTATCATCTTCGACCAAGAGTATTTTTTTCATCCTTCCTTGATTTTTGTTGGAATATACAAGGTAAACGTTGAACCTTTACCGTATTCGCTCTTAAAGGTAACATTCCCGTCCAAATTGTGCATGTGCTGCCTCACGATATTGAGCCCAATTCCGGTCCCTTGAACCGTCAACACGTTACTGGCCCTAAAATACCGATCAAAAATGAAGGGTTGGTCCTCTGGCGGTATACCAAACCCAGCATCGTGGATATCAATTCTGAGATAACCATCCACATGGTTCACTTGCAGGGAAATTCCGGCTCCTTCGGGGGAGTACTTGATTGCATTGTGGATAAGGTTGGAAAGGGACAAGGCCATGATTTTTTCATCAAACTCGACCATAAACCCGTCAATGTCCTGTGGATATTGTATGCGCTGGCCTTCTTTCAGTAACATATTGGCGTCGTACAGTACTTCGTTCACCACTTTGCTCAAGGGAAACAACGTAATGTTGTAATTGACCTTTCCGGTATCCAAGTGTTCAATCGATAGGAAATCGGATAGAATATTATCCAGATGCTTCACTTTGGACTTGATGGTAGCAATATGTTTGTCCCTATTTTCCTGTTGATGCGTCTCCGTATATTTCGATAATAAGGAGGTAGAGGTCAATATACTGGCCAAAGGCGTCTTAAACTCGTGAGAAACCAGGGAAAGGAACTTGGTCTTCAGTTCGTTGAGTTTTTTTTCCGCTTGAAGGGCCGATTGTAGCTGCAAGGTCCGTTCCTCAACTTTGTTTTCCAGTTGTTGGGTATAATTTTTTCGTTCGGTGATATCCAATACAATGGCCACACAAACCTTTCTTTTGCCAATACTGGACAATTGCAAATGGACCTCAACAGGATAAATGGAGCTATCCTTTCGCCGATGGACGGTTTCAAAAATCACCTTTTCCTTACGTTTGGATATCAAAGGGGATACCAACCGCTGCATGACTTCTCGGGTAAGGTCTGGCTTTATATCCAGAACCGTCATTTGGTTCATCTCCCTAAGACTATAACCCAAATTGAGCTGCGCTCCCCTGTTTACATTGATGAAAACAAAGGTCTCAGCATCAAAGACGTAAATTTCATTAAGGGATTCGTCAAAAATCTGGAACCAATAATCGATGGTCTGCTCGGCCTTGCGTTTCTCGGTAACGTCCATGATCAAGGCCATCACATATTTCTTTCCCGATAGCTCAAATGGATTTAAACTAATTTCCACAGGAAATTCCCCACCATCCTTACGCAAACCGACCAGCGCGACCCCATCGGCCATTAATTTAGGAGTCCCCTTGGCAAAAAAATGGGATGCCAATGAGCTATGCCGTTCCCTTGTAGTAATGGGAATGAGCATCTCCAAAGGTTGACCGTTCAATGCATTGGATGGGTAGCCGAACATACCATTGGCCCTGGCATTGCTTGCAATGATGTTATGATCAGTATCCACCACTAAGATGCCCTCGGAAATCACTTCCGACAACAATTCAAGTACATCTATTTCTTTAAACAGTTCCATGATCCTCTATAAAAATACTGATTTTGATCATGGCCAAAAACCTTTTGGCTGAGTATATTTATGCGATATTAGCAGTAAAAATTCACACCATGTTGTATTCCAAGAAAAAGCTGGGCAATGAGATGTACCAAAATTTGGGGAAACTGTTCTATGCAATTGCCATGGCCGACCATAGTGTTCACATGAAAGAGTTGGAAAAGTTGAACGAAGTGGTTCGAGATCACTGGCTCGATGTCGATGATATTGAGGACGAATTTGGTTCGGATGCTGCGTTCCAAATTCAAACGGTGTTTGACTGGTTGTTGGAATATGAGAAGGATGCTGAAGAAATTTATGAAGAGTTTGAAGCCTTTTACATGGAAAATGACGTGTTGTTCACACCCAACATCAAACAACTCGCCATGTCTACCGCTAGAGCCATTGCCGCTTCTTTTGCGGGCAGTAACAAATCGGAATTGGTACTGTTGGGCAGACTTTCGCTTTTGTTCAATCCTTGATTAGATTTTAACCGTCATCACCGGAAATTTGGCATGGTTGGCCACATTTTCGGCCAGACTGCCCACCACAAAATGGGCCAATCCCTTGCGTCCGTGGGTAGGAATGACCAAAAGATCGGCTTTATTTTCAATGCAATAGTTGAATATTCCCTTTTCTACGGTAATGTAGTTATAATAATGCACCGCTACTTTTTGATCCACAGCAGCGCTGAATTGTGCAGCCCTTTGGTCGATATCATCGTACCCCAAGAAGTTGGCGCCGGCCGTATTCACATATACAATTTCCAATTTGGCCGATACCATATCTGCAAATGCCTTGGCCTTAATGTATGCAGGGACATTTTCTGTTCTTAGATCACAGGCAAAAACAATTTTTTTAAATTGGTAATCTTTATGCTGTTGTTTGACCACCAGCACGGGGACCTCTGCAGTCCTGATCACCTTTTCGGCATTGGAACCCAAAAATAAATCACTCAAACCACTGGTACCGTGTGATCCCATCACGATCAAATCGCAATTTTGTTCCTTGGCCACTTCATTGACTTCGGCAAAATCCTTGTAGTTTTGGATGATGGCATCCACGGGCACATCTTTTAGATATTCCTTTTCAGTGAATTCCTTGATTTTCGTCTTGGCCAGTTTCAAGTAATATTTGGCTTCTTGCTCTTCGGCTATTTCTGAATTGGCCAGAACGGAATCCGACAGACCAATCATGTGCAGAATTAGGATACCTGCCTCATGTTGTTTTGCCAGTTGGGCGGCCATTTCCAAAGCATAGGCCGAAAACTCCGAAAAATCGATGGGTACCAATATTTTTTTCATGATGTCAGCGGTTAACGCAATGGGTGCCTGCCATTGATACGTAAAAGAGGGATCTAAAATACCGATGCCAGTTACCGTTGCCATGATTACCAATTTGATTTTAAATGTAACCCAATGCATCAAAGTATGCCATGACTTAGGTCAGGTTGCCCTTCTGTTTGCCCCGAATTCAAAAATGAAGAAGATCGAAAAGCAAAACTGTCAACAGCAATACTGATCTATCTCATAGGATAGAAACCTGATTTATTTAGTAATTTGATGGCACAATCGACATCCAATGAAAAAAACATTTGTTTTTGTGTTCAGTTTTGTCGCCTTCCTTTCCTGTAAGGATTCCAAGGATAAAATTTTTCCTCAAAAACGACCTTTGACCGAATCGGTGTACGCCTCGGCCACCGTGCAACCGGATAGCCTATACCAAGCCTATTCCATTGTTATGGGTATTTTGGACAAGGTTTGGGTAGAGGAAGGAGACACGGTCACCAAAGGGCAGCAACTGCTCCAGATCACCAACACTTCTCCCGAACTGAACCTCAAAAACGCTCAATTGGCCCTTCAATTGGCCCGTGAGAATTATAGTGGCAGCGCAGCGGTGCTCAAAGGTATAGAAGACGAAATTCGAGCTGCGGAACTACAATTGCTGAACGACTCCATCAATTATTACCGGCAAAAAAATCTTTGGGACCAGAACATAGGTTCCAAAGTGGAATTTGATAACCGAAAATTGGCCTATGAACTTGCCCAGAACAACTACAAGCTATTGAAACAAAAATTCAATAGAACCAAAAATGAACTGTCCACCCAATTGCAACAAGCGGAGAACAACTATAAAACCTCCATGACCAACACCAAGGATTTTACCATTGTCAGCAAAATTGATGGCAAGGTCTACGCCATCAATAAAAATCCCGGTGAAATCATCAACACGGTAGAACCTGTGGCGGCCATAGGCCGAAGCGATACCTTTATCATCGAATTGTTGGTGGACGAAGTGGACATTGTGAAAGTGCGCTTGGGCCAAAAAGTATACCTGACCTTGGATTCGTACAACTCCCAAGTGTTTGAGGCGAAAGTGGACAAAATCTACCCCCGAAAGGACCCAAGTTCACAGACGTTTAAAGTGGAGGCTGTTTTTGTTTCGCCACCAGATGTGCTCTATCCCGGGCTATCGGGAGAGGGCAATATCGTAATACAGGAAAAGGAAGAAACACTGACCATTCCAAAGGAATATCTTATCGATGATTCCAAAGTGCTGACGGATGAAGGGGAACGGGAAATTACGATTGGCCTACATAATTTGGACCTGGTCGAAGTATTGGATGGACTTTCCGAACAAACTGCCATTTACAAACCGGAACAATGATCAATTGGAAAGTTATATTGGGCATTGCCAAAACGCATCTTTTGACCAAGATGAAGTCCACGGTAACCGCAACCTTGGGTGTTACCTTTGGTATCGGTGCCTATATTACCCTGGTAAGTTTCATGACCGGACTGAATGCCATGCTGGACGACCTTGTATTGAACCAGACACCGCACATTCATTTGTACAATGAGATCAGGCCTTCGAACAAACAACCCGTGGATTTATTGGGCAATGTGGCCAATCCGTTGAATGTGGTCCACTCCATTAAACCGAAGCAGAGCCAGAAAAAAATCCACAATGCGCTCCCCATTTTGGATTACCTGAAGAAAAACCCACAGGTAAAAGGGGCCACCCCACAACTGAGGGCACAGATTTTCTACCTGTCCGGCCCAATAGAGTTGGGAGGCAATTTGGTCGGTGTAGATATCATGGAGGAAGTACGACTTTCCAATATTCAGGACAATATTGTTGCAGGTACCCCGGAAGCCTTGGAAAATAATGACAACGGTATATTGCTTGGGTCTGGTTTGGCCGATAAAATGTCACTTGCCGTTGGTGATAGGGTGCAGATCAGTACGGTGGACGGAACCATTTTCCCCTTAAAGATCGTAGGCATCTATCAGAGTGGCATTGCAGAAATCGATAATGTGCAAAGTTTTGCCAACCTAAAAACGGTGCAACGTATTTTAGGAAAGGCGGAAAATTATGTGACCGACATCAATATTAAGCTCAACAACATTGCCGACGCGGAACCTTTGGCACGAAAGTTCGAAAAACAGTTCAAAACCAAGGCGGTGGACATCAATGAGGCAAACGCCCAGTTCGAAACCGGTTCCGATATCCGAAATATGATCACCTATGCCGTTTCCATTACACTGCTCATTGTTGCCGGATTTGGCATTTACAATATTCTGAACATGCTCATCTATGAAAAAATGAAGGATATTGCCATTCTCAAGGCCACCGGATTTTCCGGGAATGATGTACAGCATATTTTCATGAGCCAGGCCATGATCATTGGATTGATCGGTGGTGTTTTGGGACTCATCATCGGTTTTGTGCTATCCAAATTGATAGATCAAACCCCCTTTGAAACCGAAGCGTTACCAACCATAACCACCTTTCCGGTAAATTACAATATTGCCTATTATGGCATCGGGATCAGCTTTGCATTGATTTCGACCTTTGTTGCCGGTTACCTTCCCTCCAACAGGGCCAAAAAAATAGATCCCGTAGCAATTTTGAGAGGAACATGAGTTTTGTACTGGAAGCAAAAAATATCAACAAGCATTTTCATAAGCCCAAGGATTTCCATGTGCTCAAAAACATATCCTTTGGGATAAAGAAGGGTGAATTTACAACGATTATGGGCAAATCCGGCTGTGGGAAGTCCACACTGCTCTATATTCTTTCAACGATGGATACCGATTATTCCGGGGAACTGTTTTTGAAAAATGAGTTGGTAACGGGCAAATCCCATCAAGAACTTTCCCGGATTCGTAGCGAATCAATTGGTTTTGTTTTTCAGTTTCATTATTTATTGACCGAGTTCAGTGTATTGGAAAATGTGATGCTTCCTGCCAAAAAATTGGCCAAAAAAACTTTGGCAGAAATTGAACAGGATGCACATGACAAATTGAAGATGCTGCACATTGAACATTTGGCACATCAAAAAGCTCATCGGATATCGGGAGGGGAAAAACAACGGGTGGCCATTGCCCGGGCCCTGATCAACGACCCGGCCATTTTAATGGGGGACGAACCCACTGGTAATTTGGACAGTCACAATTCAGAGAACGTTTTCAATATCTTTAAAAGATTGAAGGAAGATCAGGGGTTGTCTCTTTTGGTCGTCACCCACGATGAGGATTTTGCCAAGCGTACGGACCGCATCATTGAAATGGAGGATGGTGCCATAATAAAATACTGATTCAGAAATCGAGTCTATCCAGTTTTCGCTTGAGCATGGCCACCTCATTCTGAAGGTCTTCTACCTGCTGCAACAAATGGAATACTGCTTGAACCCCTTCTTCATTGATGTCCAACTCGTTGTGTAATCGCACCATTTTCTCCAAAAGTGGAAGTTCCTCCGTTGGGAGCATGGCCTCGCCCTTCTTTTGATCGACACGCACTATTTCAAATTCACACATGGAATGCACAAACGATTCCCTAACGCCATGTAATTGGCAAAACGTCCGTATTGAGATGTAGTTTTCTTCTTCCATTGTCCTAGGTTAAATTGGTTTTTTCCAGCGCTTCAAAAAGCGATTTTTGCTCTTGGGTCAAATTTTTGGGAATATTGACAGAATAGGTCAATATCAAGTCCCCAAATTGCCCATCCTTTTTGTACCTCGGAAATCCTTTTCCCTTCAGTTTTACCTTGGTGCCGTTGTTGGTGCCCGGAGCCACCTTCAACTTGACTTTTCCGGAAAGGGTTTCCACAAAAATCTCGCCGCCAAGTACAGCCTTTGTCAAAGGTATTTCCACTGTTTTGAACAAATCGGCACCGTCGCGTTTAAAAGCGGTATTGTTCACAATGGAAAAGGTGATATACAAATCGCCTGCAGGACCACCTTCCAAACCAGGTCCTCCATGTCCATTGATTTTTATGGTCTGGCCATCTTCTATCCCGGCTGGAATGGTCAATCGGATGTTCTTGCCATTGACCGTAATGGTCTGTTTCTGGGTCGTTAGCACATCGGTTAAGGATAGCTGTAGTTGCGCATGATAATCCTCTCCCCTATACCGTACTTTTTGTCGACGTGAGCTAAATCCACCGGAACCTCCGAACATGGATTCAAAAAAATCGGAAAAATCCTGGGCGGAACCCCCGGATTGGGAATAGGTATACCCCGAAAAATCCTGTTGCCGACCTTGCGCCCGGGAACGTTTTGCCTTTTCAAATTCCTCGGCATGTTGCCAATCCTTTCCGTATTGATCGTATTTTTTACGTTTGTCCGGGTCGGATAACACCTCATTGGCCTCATTCACCTTTTTAAAGTTGAGTTCGGCCTCTTTATCGTTTGGGTTCAAATCAGGGTGGTATTTCCTGGCCAATTTCCGATACGCTTTTTTGATATCGTCCGTACTGGCCTTTTTGTCGACCCCCAAAACCTTGTAATAATCAATAAATTCCATAACAGTATAAGAATTTAATGCATCGTAATCGCGACATTTTCGCGATTTTCCATTCCGTTAAATCTACTTCAAAGTAAAAAAAAGATGAGGAAGTTTTCCAATGATCTTTATCAGGAGAACTTGATATGGATACTTCTTTTCGAAACATTACCTTTATGTGTTTTAAGGACCAAAACCAAAGGAAATGATCATACACCAATTCGACCAGACCAATTCCATTTTGAACACCTTTATCGCAGAAATACGGGATGTGGAGATACAAAAGGATGCCATGCGATTTAGAAGAAACATCGAACGCATTGGTGAGGTAATGGCCTATGAAGTCAGTAAAACTTTGGAGTACAAACCTGCGGTGGTAACCACGCCCTTGGGTACCAAAAAAACCAGTTTGAGCCAAGATAAATTAGTGCTCTGTTCTGTGTTACGAGCGGGATTGCCATTGCACCACGGCATATTGAATTATTTTGATGGTGCCGAAAATGCCTTTATTTCTGCTTACAGGTACCATGCCAACAATGATGATGATTTTGAGGTGGTAGTGAAGTATTTTGCCGCCCCACCTTTGGATGGGAAAATTTTGGTGTTGACCGACCCCATGCTGGCCACGGGTAAAACATTGGAAAATGTGCTGAAAGCGCTAAAAAGTCATGGAACCCCAAAACAGATACATATCATTTCGGTGATTGGATCGAGGGCAGGTGTTGAAAAGGTGAAACGGGATTTTCCGAGCAATACGCATTTGTGGATTGCAGCAGTGGATGACACACTTTCCAACAAAGGCTACATTATTCCTGGACTTGGGGATGCCGGTGACCTGAGCTACGGCATCAAATTATGATCCATTAGACGGTTAGAGCATAATTTCGACCACTTCACGCAACTCCGGAATCTGGCAATGCCACCCAAATTTCTCCTGAATTTTGGTTTTATACACCTCCATAGACGGCTTTTCCCCATGGATTAGAAACACCTTTTCCGGAATATTTTTTATGGAGCCCATCCATTGCAATAATTCGGCCTGATCGGCATGGGCAGACAAGCTTTCCAAATGTTCGATTTTTGCATTTATAGGGACATACTTACCGAACATCTTCAATTCGGCGGCACCCTCCAAAAGTCTACGACCCCGGGTTTCTTCCGCTTGGAAACCCACCAATAAAATCGTTGAGGATTTTAAATCGCCCAATTGTTTGATGTAGGTGAGCACCCGTCCCCCAGTGACCATGCCACTGCCCGCAATTACAATTTTTGGCCTTGGATCATCAATGGTTTCCCATGTCTCGCGGTACGAACTTACCAAGGTTACATGCGAGCACATATTGTGGTAATCGGCCATGGTAAGTTTGTGCCAATCCGGAAATTGGGCAAAAACCTCCAACACATTGATGCCCATCGGGCTATCAATAAATATGGGAATATTGGGTATTTTATTCTTACTATACAGATGCCACAAAAAGTACATGAGCGATTGCAAACGTTCCACTGCAAAGGAGGGGATAATTAGAATGCCCCGTTCTCTTATGGTTCTATCAATTAAGTTTTTCAATATTCCTTCCACATCCTCTTGGGGATGCAATTTGTCGCCGTAGGTACTCTCCACAAACAAGTAATCGGCCCATTGGGGCTGTTTGGGTGGGTCCAAGAGGTCGTCGTGCTGCCTGCCCACATCCCCTGAAAAGACCAAAATCTTACCAAAAAGGTCAATTTCGATATAGGTGGAGCCAATAATGTGTCCGTTAAAATGAAAGCTGACGGTGCAATGCTCGGAAAGCTGGATTTTTTCCCCTTCATCAATACTTTTAAACAAGGGCAAGGTGGCCACTACATCTTCTTGGGTGTACAAAGGTAAAGCTGGGTCGTGCTTGGTATACCCTTCCTTATTGGCCCGTTCCGCTTCCTCTTCATGTATTTTGGAGCTATCCTCCAAAATAATTTTTGCGATTTCCAGAGTGGGCGCGGTACCCAAAATGGTTCCCTTGAACCCTTGTTTTACGAGTAAGGGCAAGTAACCACAGTGGTCCAAATGGCCGTGGGTAAGCAGCACATATTCCACTTCGGCCACATTGATGGGCAATGACTCCCTGTTTTGTTGCCGCAGTTCCTTAATACCTTGAAACACGCCACAATCCACCAAGATTTTGATTTCATCGGTATGCAAATAGAACTTGGATCCTGTAACGGTGCCCGAAGCCCCCAAAAAGTGTACTTGCAGTTTTCTCATCATATTTTAAAGGTTGCACAAGGATTTCATCTCATTCAATATGCGTTGTTTTCGGCCATTGGAAACACCAAGGTGGTCCAGATAAAAACTATCGTGTACCAACTGGCGGCACAAAACGACATCCCTATTCAACAAAAATTGTTTTTCCCGATTGCTCAACAAGGTGGAAACCGTAATGGGGTATAGACGTAATCGGTCGATTCGCTCCTTCAGACCATCATCCTTTGGATGGTCCCAACTGAGCAGGTACAGGCCCGCACATTTCCCATAATCATGTGCATCTATGCTAAACCTCGTATTGGTGACCACCCATCCCAAAGTATTCTCAAAATGCTTATCTTTTTTAGATTCCAAGGGTCCTTTCACGTCGTTATACCTTGAGTTGATGTACAACGGAATTTTTACGTTGCACTTGAGCCCGTCCTCCCCATGGAACTTGCATTCGATAATATTGAGGGTTCCATTTTTATAGGCCAAAACATCTATTTCATGGGGCACACAAGTTCCTTGCAGTACTTCGCCCACCTTGGTTTCGTAACCAGAATAGTGCAGTATACCACTGATGAACCGTTCAAACGGAAAACCCGAAGGACCCAGTTCATAAATGGCCTTTTTCAATTTGTATTTGGAGGCATAAACGGACTTTTTTTTCTTCAATAGGGAAAATGCCCGATTATGTATTTCCCGTGTGGTGATGCCAGGATAAAGCTCCTCCTGCACCCGCTGTACGATTTCCTCGACCAAGGCATCGTTGGCACCACTATGTTTAAGTGATTTTTCCAGTTTTGCCATTGAAAACCTGACCTTTTCACCCGTCGATTTAGTGATCTCGAAATATTGTTTTTCCAAAATGCCTTAGTTTGATTCTTTCTCCAATTTTTTAAAATACCTCCTTGTGAGAAAATTATGTTTGAGTGCTTCCATGTTCTCGTTGAACTTGGCCGTGCCTTCCTCAATATTTTGCATGGTCCGCATCAATTGGTTGGCCATGGCGGTATCCTTGGCCACCAAGTTCAGCATACCCTCACCTTCATTCATGTTGTCCACCACACCACTTAAATCTTCGGTAACCTTGTTGATCTGTTCACTGGAATTTTCCAAATTTTCGATGATATGCCTCAATTTGGACGCAGAAATACTGTCCGATAACAAAACCCCGGCTATATTATCTTCATTTTCCAAAGAACGAACTGCCTTCTGCAACTCATCCAATGTATTGTTTACCTTTTGACTACTATATTTTAGGTTTTTAATGGTCTTGCTCAGGTCATTGGCCATAATGGTATCGTTCAATAAGCGCCCCAGGGTTCCTTTTCCTTGCGTGAGGGATTGGGTGACTTGAAGTAAATCCGACGTCAATAGAGCGGCATTTTCATTGGTTATGTTCAAGGTGTTGAGCATGTCCTGCGTTCCGATCTTACTGTAGGATTCCAATTGATCGCCATCCTCTACCATGGGTGCCTCACCTGTTCCGGGTACAATGTTGACCAACATACTGCCCACCAATCCATCGGAACCAATAGTGGCTATGGCATTGCGCTTGATGAATTTTTGCATCTTTTCCTCGACCTTCATAAACACATAAATAGTGGTGTCATTTTCCATTTGCAGGCGATCCACCGTACCGATATTGATACCTGAAAAGCGCACGTTATTGCCCACCTGAAGGCCATTCACGTTATTGAACACCGCACTGATGGTAAAGTTCCGCGTAAACATATTCTGGCGGTTTCCGATTAAGTAGGAGGCAATGAGAATCAAAACGGTGCCAATGACCACAAAAATGCCCAGTTTCAAGTTTTGTATGGAAGATTTTGCTGTCATATCATTTTTTAAAAAAAGCGTTCACTTTTGGATCTTCTGATTGAATCAGCTCGGCATAGGTGCCCTCTGCATAATTGACCCCATCCACCAATAAGATCATTCGTTCCGAAATTACCCTTGCACAATCCACATCGTGGGTAATGATCAATGCCGATGTGCCATATTTTTTCTGAATGCTCCGCATCAATTCGATGATTTCCTTCGAAGTTATGGGATCCAATCCACTTGTGGGCTCATCGTAAAGGATCAATTTGGGTTTTAAAATAATGGCCCTTGCCAGTGCCACTCTCCTTTTCATACCCCCTGAAAGCTCTGCGGGCATTAAATCCATGGTATGTCCCAAACCTACATTTTCCAGCGCTTCCTTCACCAAGGGCAAGGTATCTTGAATACCCTCAAACTTTTTACGGTGCCTCCGCATGGGAAATTCCAAATTTTCCCGGACCGTCATTGAATCGTATAGTGCACTGCCTTGGAACAAAAAGCCGATATCGGACCGCAGTTCATCCAAAGCCACTTGATCCAACGTGTTGATGTCCTTTCCCAAGACCTCGACATAACCACTATCCGGTGACATTAGGCCCACCAAACATTTGATCATAACGGACTTGCCAGAACCGGACTTGCCCATCACCACCAAGTTCTCCCCTTTCCGTAGCTCCATATCAAAACCCCGCAATACTTGGTTGTCCCCAAAACTCTTGCGGAGATCCTGGATTTTGATTACCACTTCTTCATTGGTGGTATCCAGTACAGTGTTCCCTATGTTTTCCTGTTCCTTCATCACAATTCATAAAAAATATCCGAAACGAACACCGCAATAAAATCCACTACAAACAAAAGTAGCGAAGCCATAACAACTGCTGTATTGGCCGCAATGCCCACACCGGCAGTGCCCCTTCCCGTGGTATATCCCTTGTAACAACCGGTTATACCGATCACAAACCCAAAGAAAAAGGATTTGATGGTAGCAGGCACCAAATCTCCAAAGGACAAGGCATCGAAAACGGTGTTAAAGTACAAACGAAAGGAGACATCGCCTTTAAAATATTCGACCAAAGAGGAGCCATAAAGTGCAATCAGATCACCAAAAATGACCAACAGGGGCAACATTAAGGTTGCAGCCAATACTCGGGTCACCACCAAATATTTGAACGGATTGGTTCCTGAAACTTCCATGGCATCTATCTGCTCGGTGACCCGCATGGAGCCCAATTCGGCCCCAAATCCCGAAGCAATTTTTCCGGAACAGATCAAAGCCGTGATTACGGGTCCTACCTCCCGAACTATGGATATCCCAACCATGTTCGGCATCCAGGAAACGGCTCCAAACTCAATTAAAGTGGGGCGTGTTTGTAGGGTCAACACCAATCCGATGATGAAACCCGTGGTCGCCACCAGTAGCAACGATCGGTTCCCCACTTGGTAACATTGGCGCAAGAGTTCCTTGAATTCAAAAGGGGGATTTATGGCCTGTTTGAAGAAACGGGCCGAGAAATAGGATACATCTCCTATTTCGATAAAGAACCGTTTTATTTTGTCGATCATATCTATTGCTTATACCCTAACCGCACTGTTTTCTGGCCTTTCATCAAATATACCACCCTTGATCTAGCCTAAAAATGACCAATATCATCGCAATAACGGTCTGATTTCTTGTTTTTACTACCACCATCCCGAACATACCGTAAATGATGCACACTGATACAAGTCATTTATTCGCAAGGGATGTTAAAGTACCTTTCCCTTTCAAAATCTATGTATCATGAAAAGGATCATATTTTACCTCGGACTATTTATCGCCTTATTGGGGACACAGGCTTGTGGCCCTGTTATTGTTTCCCATCGATTGGCCGATCCTCCCCCACCATGGTTTTATCCCCACAGGGTCCAGACCGTGCGTTATGTATTCTTCCCTGAAATCAGTATTTATTATGATTTGAATACCCGAATGTATGTGTATTTGGATGGTGGTGTATGGGTACGCAGAAATGTATTGCCTGCCCAATATCGTAACCAAGACCTGAATAAGTACCGCTATGAAAGGGTACGCAATTATTATGATGATGACATTCAACGGTACCACCAAAACAACAATGTGAACAGGGGGCGAAGCAATGCCACGGTAAAAAGAAGAAGCAATTAAACCATGAAAACCCGCCAACTTTACCATCAAGTTGGCGGGTCTTACGCTGTTGAACCTAAATTTTAAAATCATGCTCAATTCTCAAAAAATAGGAAACGAATTTTACCAAAATCTAGGCAAATTGTTCTATGCCGTGGCCATGGCCGATGACAATGTACGGCCCGTTGAAACGAAAAGATTGCGAAAGTTTGTCAGGCAAAAATGGTTGGAGGTGGATAATTTTGAAGACGAATACGACACCGATGCCGCCTTTCAAATAGAAATTGTTTTTGATTGGTTGGAAGCGGAAGAAAAAGAGGCACAGGAATATTTTAAGGAGTTCAAGGAGTTTTACAAGGAACATCCAGAAAAGTTCACACCAGAATTAAAGAAATTGATCTTGGATACAGCGGAATCCATTGCAAGTTCCTTCGCAGGCACCAACAGATCGGAGATGATGACTATATTTAACCTCAAACTGTTGTTAAAGGCTTAAAATGAACCTATCCGATTATATCGACCACACCAATTTAAAGCCCACCGCTACTTTGACCGACATCAAAAAACTCTGTGAGGAGGCCAAGGAATTTGGTTTTTATGCGGTTTGTGTGAACGGTTGCCATGTGCCCATGGCCCAACAAGAACTTAAGGAATCCGATGTAAAACTGGCTGCCGTGATTGGTTTTCCCTTGGGCGCCATGTCCGCGGAGGCGAAAATTTTTGAAGCGAAGGACTGCATTAAAAATGGAGCGGATGAAATCGATATGGTCATCAATGTGGGGTGGTTAAAATCTGGAAAATTCGATGTGGTTCGGGAAGAGATCCAAGCCATAAAAAATGCCATTGGAACCAAGATCTTGAAGGTCATCATCGAAACGTGTTACCTTACCGATGACGAAAAAGTGACCGCCTGCAATTTGGCCGTCGAAGCGGGTGCCGATTATGTAAAAACTTCTACGGGTTTTGGCACGGGGGGTGCCACTTTCGAAGATGTTATTTTGATGAAGAAAGCCGTTGGCGAAAAAGCAAAAATCAAAGCATCGGGAGGGGTTAAGGATAAAGCTACCGCACTGAAATATATTGAATTGGGGGTTTCCCGAATCGGAACTTCTTCCGGGCCAAATTTGTTGAACTAAAACAAACCGATGAGCATACACATTGAAGCAAAACAAGGAGAAATTGCCGAAACGGTACTGATGCCAGGAGATCCCTTGCGCGCCAAATGGATTGCGGAAACCTTTTTGAAAGATGCCTTCTGTTACAATAAAATCCGCGGGATGCTCGGTTATACCGGCACCTACAAAGGAAAACGAGTATCTGTGCAAGGTAGCGGTATGGGCATGCCCTCTTCCATGATTTACTTTCATGAGCTTATCAACGATTATGGCGTAAAGAACATAATTCGAGTAGGCTCTGCGGGATCGTATCAAAAAGATGTAAAACTCAATGATGTGGTCTTGGCCATGTCGGCTTCCACCACCTCAGGCATAAACAATTCGAGATTCATTAATTCGGACTACTCTCCTACGGCCGACTTTGAACTCTTCCAAAAAGCGGTGGACTATGCCCGAACCCATAACATTCCCATAAAAGCAGGCAACATACTTTCTTCGGATGAATTTTATGGGGACAACCCGGACGAATACAAACTTTGGGCCGATTATGGGGTATTATGTGTGGAAATGGAAACAGCCGGATTGTACACCATAGCGGCCAAATACAATGTAAAAGCGCTTTCCATTCTTACCATTTCGGATTCCTTGGTCACTGAAGAGAGCTTGAGCGCCCGTGAACGTGAAACCACGTTTCGGGATATGGTGGAAATTGCCTTGGCTGCGGCCATTTCCTAGTCAACGGCACTTTTCCTGTTGGTAAAGGGTCAAATTCATCCAGGCAAACCAGGCCATAAAAAACACAAAGGTGAATTTTTGGATAACCGGCAATGCCTCCAAATAGGCACCGGTTTCATATATAAGATAATTGGCCAAAAAAACGACCAAACAAAGGGTGCCAAACCGTACCAAAAAAGTTTGGCCAGATTTAAACAGGCCATACATTACCAATATCAAAGCAATCAACCCGGCTACCCCGGCTACGCGAACCATTAGATCATGATTGCCCAATGGCATGGCCATGGTCAACACCAAAGCCAATATCCCCGTTGCTCGAACCAAATGGTTGTTACCAACATTGGTATTGAACAACTTGGGCAAATGCAGCCATAACACCATCAAACCTACACAGAGCATGAACAAAGCCACCAATGTGAATGTTCTCCCCGGATTGAAATCTCCATTCAAGGTTTGGATATCCAAAAGATCGCACAGGTAATTGTTCCAAAAACTGAACCCCACCGCATCGGGATTGGTTCGTGAACCACCAGGATAATTCAATGAGGCCAACACATAGAACAACACAAAAAATCCCATGCCCCAAAGGGGCAACAGTAATTTTATTTTCTTGTTCCGATACATTCTTTGTCTTTAAAAATGGTTCATCCTTTAAATAGTATTCAACAATTGGGGCTTTTGTTGAGACCACAGGCCTGTAAAACCTGGTTGGCCTTGCTGCCATCCCTGTATACCGTAATGCCTTTCAGACCATATTCCCAAGCGGTCCAGTATATTTCCGAAATGGTTTCCTTGTTGGTTCCTTGGCTCAGATTGATGGTTTTGGACACGGCATTGTCCGTATATTTTTGAAATGCTTTTTGGTGCAACAAATGGTATTCCCAAGGGATTTCAAGGCTCGTTTCGAATACTTTCTTCAATGTAACTGGAAGAGTTCCCAGATGCTGAATACTACCCTGAGCCATCACTTTATTTTTTAATTTTTCATCCCACAGACCCAGTTGCTTCACCTTCATCACAAAAGCAGGATTGATCTCCATCTGCGTTTCATTTTCCAAAATGCCCACCCTTTTGTAGGCCAAGGCATATAACGGTTCGATGGAATAGGAGGTATCCGCAATCACGGAAATGCTCCCGGTGGGGGCAATACTGTTGCAAGTGGCGTTGCGAAGGCGGCTATCCGGGTAATGGACACTTTTTTCCCAATTTGGAAAAACTCCGCGTTCCTCCGCAAGTTCCTTTGAAGCTTCATAACTTTTGGCTTGTACAAACTGCATCAACTTTTCGGCAAGGGCCACCGCTTCATCCGAAGCATAAGGAAGGTTCAAAAGAGCCAAAAGTTCCGCCCACCCCATCACACCCAAACCCACTTTTCGGTTATCCTTAGTCGCCTTCTCTATTTGTGGCAACAAGTAGTGGTTTACGGAGATTACATTGTCCAAAAAACGGATGGCGGTTTTTACCGTTGTTTCCAAAATGATCCAATCGATTCCCCAAATCCCGTTTTCTTGGCGTGCCATTTTGGATAGATTGATGGAGCCCAAATTGCAACTTTCATAGTCGAACAAAGGAACCTCCCCACACGGATTGGTACTTTGTATTCGACCTTCCCCTGGTACGGGATTGAATCGGTTGATGGTATCCAAGAAGATGAGTCCAGGATCACCAGTGGCCCAAGCTTGGGCCACGATCAAATCCCAAAGCCCCTTCGCTTTGATGGTTTTGGTGACTTGTTTGGTTCTTGGATTGATCAATTCCCAATTCCCGTCCGCTTTAACTGCATTCATGAAATCATCGGAAATGCCCACAGAAAGATTAAAGTTTTGAAGGTTGTTCCCTACCGATTTGGCCTTGACAAATTCCTCGATATCGGGATGGTCCACATTTAAAATGCCCATGTTTGCACCTCTTCTCTTCCCGCCCTGCCGCACATGCTCGGTCGCCGTATCATATATTTTGATGAATGCCAATGGCCCCGAAGACACTCCGCCTGACGCCTTGATCAAATCACCATGCGGCCGTAATTTGGAAAAATTATAGCCGGTTCCCCCACCACTTTGATGGATCAGTGCCATATCCTTCAACGTAGTGAAAATACTGCCCAAGCTATCTTCGACAGGCAATACAAAGCATGCACTGAGTTGTCCATTGGGCAGCCCGGCATTCATCAAGGTCGGGGAATTTGGTAAAAATAAAAGGTCAGACATGATTTGATAAAACCGGTTGGCCCATACCTCTTGCTCCAACGATTCTGCGCTGGCAATAAAATTGGCCACCCTTCTAAAAAGTTGGTTTGGTGTTTCCACAATCCTTCCTTCGGCATCCTTTAAAAGGTACCTGGCATTCAACAATTGTTGTGCGTTGGCGGTCGGTTTCATTTTGGTTTGAGCGACAGGCCGGTTTTGACTGTCAAGATTTTCTTTAATTCATTGGTAGTGGTGGAATCAATGAGATTCAGTGCCTTGACCCCACATAATTTTTCCACCATATGCACCCCTCCAAGCGTGTTGGAGGTAACTCCGGTCACAATATCGGGTACAATGTCAAAGGCCTTCATCAATCCGTAAACGGCATAGGGATCGGATGCACTCAGTACGGTACATTTGATATGATCCCGCAGACCATCGATGGCTATGTCGCCATTGTACGGTTCCAAAGGAGAGGCTCCAATTTCAACGATGGCTATATCCGCGTTTACCTGGGCCATCCGGTTGAGCATCTGTTGAAACTTTTGCTGATAGATCTCTTTTGGACAAATGGACGAAGGCAGCCCAACATCCACAAAATCCAGAATCGTATCGGCACCCACATCCTTAAAGGCCAAAATATCCTTGTAACGGCCCGCCCCTGAAAGTTTGGCTCCAACTACTTTATACCCTGCCTGCTTGAAAATATTGGTGACAATACGGGCTGAGGTAGTCTTTCCGGCCGACATTGAAGTACCCACAAACAGCACAATGGGAGTGTTATACGGAATGTCGGGGATGGTTTCCACAAAATCGTTCATGGTCAATTTTTCATCATTCCTAAAGGCATGGCCCCGATATATTACTTGAATCATTTTCGGGATGAACATGGATTTGGAGGTCAATTTACCCATGAGCCCAGCACCCGTTAAAACGGTCATTTTAAAATCATCGGCCACATTGCGCCAGCTCCCCGTTGCTTCCAAGGTGGCGAATCGTTCACCCAATGCCCCTACTATTCGTTCACCGGCAATCACACCCCGCATCCGACCATTGGGCAGTTCTATTTGGAGGCTTTCCCCCCCTTCGTTCACTATTTCACTGACCACATAATCCCCTGTCTCCCATTTTTTTCTGGGCAATGCTTTGGTTTCAAAGCCCTTTTCGGCCAAATCTGAAATCCGCGTCAGGGATGCATAAATATACTTGTGGTCCATGATGCTTTTTTTTAGTTGTATTCTTCGTCTGCCAACAACAATAAGGTCAACAATGCCGTCCGAACTGGAAAATCTTTCAGTAAAATGTGCTCATGATCGGCGTGGGCACCATCGCCAGTAGTACCCAATCCATCCAAAGTTGCCGTGTACATGCTGGTTGTATTGCCATCAGAACCTCCTCCAGCGGTGGCCTCTTCCAAATCAAGCCCCAAGAGGGCCCCTTTTGCCTTTGCCAATTTCCAGAGTATTTGATTGCCTTCGGTGCGTTCCATGGGCGGTCTGCCCATTCCTCCTTCCACTTTTAATTTAACATCCGGGAGCATGGGTTCCAAGGCCAATATTTCTTTGGTAATGTGCTCCCCATCTGCCCTGTTAAGCACGCGAACATCCACAACGGCGGTACTTTGGGGTGCTACAACATTGGCCGAGACACCGCCTTGGATCATTCCGACATTAACCGTTATTCCCCGATCAAAATCGTTCATGGCATACAACTTTTGCACTTGATAGGATAACTCTACAATCGCATTGGCTCCCTTTTGTGGGTCCAACCCCGCATGGGCTGCCTTCCCCGTTACTTTTAGGGTAAAACGGCCAAGGCCCTTTCTGGCTGTTTTCAGTTTGCCGTGCAAACCGAGTGGTGGCTCCAAAATATAGGCGCGTTCACTGATCTTGGCCAATCGTTTAATCGCCGAACGGGATTCCCAACTTCCAATTTCTTCATCGGAATTGATCAAAACCACTGGTGTATGGGTGGTGGCCAACTGTAAATCTTTAATGGCTTTTAGGGCAAAGATCATTTGGGCCAGTCCAGCTTTCATGTCATACACACCTGGACCATACATAGTATTCCCTTCCAACTTTATCGGCATTTTTTCGAGTGTACCTAGCTCCCAAACGGTATCACAATGACCAATCATCAATTGCAAGGGCTTATCCTTGTTCCTTACCAAAGGTCTAGCAAACAGGTAGCCCCCAGTTTTTTTGCCGGGTACAATCAGTACGTAAAATCCCAATTCCTTTAATCTTATCCCGATAAAATTCAGAATCGGGGATTGTGTTTCAGGCTGCTTGGAGGGCGTTTCCATACGAACCAATTCCATCAAAAAGGAATTCATCTCATTTTGGTGGCCATTTAAATGGTCCAAAATTTCTTGGGCAATATGAGTAGTGCCGGTCTTCATCGTTTAAAATCTTTGGGGAAGGGAAACGCGAAGGTCTTGTGAATTTCTGCGAAGCGTCCGTAAGCAATGTAGGCCAAAAGGGGATTGTCCCTGATCTGGTCCTGTTCATCGAGTTCAGAAAGCCGCATATAATCGTGATGTACATAGGCCTTTTTTACCCTTCCTGTAATCAGGCTGTTTTCAGCAAAACCATCAATGATCTTGAACAGTTCGCATTCCAAATACAAGTAGGCATCCTTGATCAACGGGGCATCCATGGAGGTGGCTTTGATCAACGGTAGGGACTCAATAATCTGTTGGGATTTGGAAATACCATCTGTTCTTGGCAAAGCACTCAATGAAGCTGTGACAATTTGATGAGGCGTCGGAAAACTGACCGTAAATTCACCGGTCACCTTCACATTTTGATACGTGCCATGACGGGGCGTACACACAAAACCAAAGAAGTTGTCGAAACCCATTGGTGTAGCCATATGTTTTGGGGCCAGATCATACCCATCTTGTTCCTTGGTGCCCACCACGATCAATGGCGCAACAGTAAACATGTGGTCCCAAATGGGTGTGCTGGTGTCCAATTCCACAAACTTTTGGTCTTGCATTGTTTCCATGATCCATCACATTTTTACACTGTATCCCTAAATTTACAATGCATCGGCAAGGCTATTAATGATATAGATCAGTCCTAATACCGCCTTTGTCTTACTTTCTGATGGAAATCATTGGGAAGTTTTGCCCAACCCATGAAATTTGTGTACACTGAATAAAATAAACAAGGGGTATTGGATGGCAATTGCAACAACCAACCCCAATAAACTTAAAATACATCAACATGGATTACTATTTCAGCACCACGCTACAACATACCTCAATGGAAGAGGCTGTGGAAAAAATAACACAAGCCTTGAAGGAGGAAGGTTTTGGAATTTTGACGGAAATTGATTTGAAGGCCACCTTTAAAAAGAAATTGGATGTGGACTTTCCAAACTACAAAATATTGGGAGCCTGCAACCCCAACTTTGCCCATAAGGCGTTACAAGCCGAAAACAAGATCGGTACCATGCTGCCCTGCAATGTGATTGTCAGGGAAAATGAGGATGGGAGCATCGAGGTGGCGGCCGTGGATCCCATGGCATCCATGATGGCCATAAAAAATGAAGCGCTTGGGCAAATTGCAAATGAAGTACGGGAAATGTTGGCCAGGGCCATTGACAAACTGTAAGTTTTTCTCCGATTCCGAGATGGTTTTGGACATACTATTCTGCCATACCTGGAAATCTTTCACATGATCCTTATCATTTTAGGTAATCCATGGGTTGCCTAGATTTGATACGTTGCGGATTGAATTAAATTGAGAAAGATGGATACCGACCCCCAAATCGAAGAATCTGGAAAAAATGTCCAAAAGCCGGATAACGGTCCCCGACCTCCGTTTGGAAGTAAAGGTGGGGGGTGGATCTATTGGCTTGTACTCCTGATCATTTTGTTCTTTCCTTTTTTCAGTAATCAAATGGGAACTGCCGAAGAAATTGGGTGGACCAAATTTGAAGAAACCCTACTTTCTGAAAATGCTGTTACCAAAATTGTTGTGGTCAATAAGGAAACCGCCGAAATCTACCTGAAAAAAGAATTTCTGGACAAACCAGAGTTCAAGGATTCCAAAAATCGTTTGTTCGCTTCAGAAACCGGCCCACACTACTTCATGACCATTGGGTCTGTGGAAAGTTTTGAGAACAAGCTGCAAAGTGCCCAGAAAAGTTTGGGACAGACCGAAAAAATTGATGTGCGTTATGAAAACCGCACCAACTGGACCACCGTCTTTTCTTGGCTGTTCCCGTTGATCTTGTTTGTTATTTTTTGGGTGTTCATGCTCCGGCGCATGGGAGGTGGTGGCCGAGGTGGCGGTTCGTTGTTCAATTTTGGTAAGTCCACGGCAAGACTAACCGAAAAGCCAGGTAAAAGTTCTGTTACCTTCGAAGATATTGCTGGATTGAAAGAAGCCAAGGCGGAGGTTATGGAAGTCGTGGATTTTTTGAAACACCCCGAAGAATACACGCGATTGGGCGCCAAAATACCCAAAGGAGTTTTATTGGTAGGCCCACCGGGAACTGGAAAAACATTAATGGCCAAGGCTGTAGCGGGCGAAGCACAGGTGCCTTTTTTCAATATGTCGGGTTCAGAGTTTGTGGAAATGTTTGTGGGGGTGGGAGCCTCCCGCGTCCGTGACCTGTTCAAACGGGCCAAGGAAAAAGCGCCCAGTATCATTTTTATTGATGAAATCGATGCTGTTGGCCGATCGCGTGGTCGACTCAACGCCCTGCAGGCCAACGACGAAAGGGAAAATACCCTTAACCAATTGCTCACGGAGTTGGATGGATTTGGAGATAATACAGGCGTCATTGTCCTGGCCGCTACCAACCGGCCCGATATGTTGGATAAAGCATTGCTTCGTCCTGGTCGGTTTGATCGCCATATTTATCTCGAGCTTCCGAGCCAAGCCGAACGGATGGAAATCTTTAAAGTGCATTTGCGTCCGTTGAAATTGGCAAAGGATGTGGATGTGGAGGTATTGGCCAAACTGAGCCCCGGTTTTTCTGGAGCAGACATTGCCAATATCTGTAATGAGGCAGCACTGATCGCCGCTCGAAAGAAAAAAAAGAAAGTGGAGCACGTAGATTTTATGACCGCTAGGGACCGGGTAATTGGTGGATTGGAACGCAAGAGCAAGATTATTTCACCCAAGGAAAAGGAAATCGTTGCCTATCATGAAGCCGGACATGCGGTATCCAGTTGGTATTTGGAGCATGTGGACGCCTTGGTCAAGGTATCGATCATACCCCGCGGAAAATCGCTCGGTGCTGCATGGTACCTTCCCGAGGAGCGGCAAATTGTGACCAAGGCCCAGTTTATTGATCAATTATGTGCTTCCCTTGGCGGCAGGGCGGCCGAAGAAGTCATTTTTAATGAAATATCTTCCGGTGCACTCGATGACCTTGAAAAGGTGACCAAACAGGCCTATACCATGGTTGCCTATTATGGATTGAATGAAAAAGTTGGGCCGATAAGCTTTTACGATTCCACTGGCAACAACGAACGCTTATTGGGCAAACCCTATAGTGAGGACATGGCCAAATTGATTGACAAGGAAGTTCAAAATTTGGTTACCACATCCTATGAACGCACCAAAAATCTTTTGCTGATCCATAAAACAGAATTGGAAAAACTGGCAAAATTGCTTTTGAAAAAAGAGGTGGTCGAGAAAGATGACCTGGAAAAACTTTTGGGCAAAAGGGGTGAAAAAATCCTTTCAAAGGAAAGCCGAAACCCCATCGATCTTAACTATGTGCGGCAGCATTAAATACGAATTGATTGAATAATATTTGAACAGTCCGCTTGAGAAAGCCCTGTTCTCTAAAAATAAATACCATGAAAACAGCAGTAATTTATGATTCAGATCTGCATTTTGAACACAAACAATGGCAAAATGAGCTTGAATTTTGGGAAGATGAATTAAAATCGTTCAACAACAGATTGGAAGATTTGGTAACATTCCATGATGACAAGGACGTATTGGAGAAATTGGAACACTATCAAAACGAATTCATATTGCACCAAAACGTGATTGAAGAACTGAAGGAAACTATTGAAGAACACGAGACCAATATCGCTGGACACAGCAAAATGGGCATGGTATCCTTGGATGTCCCTTTTGTTAAAAAACATCTGGAAATCAGGACCCGCATGGAAGATGAACGATGGATCTATGCCGACCTTAAAAAGGAATTTTATCAGTTTCTGACCAAATATTGGAACTAGGCATTCGATATTTTCATTTCGCAAGCACCATTGGTTTGCCTATCTTTAAAAGGTAATCCAATTCAATAAAAAATAACCTATGCGAATAGTTTCTTGGAACGTCAATGGTATCAGGGCAGTGGCCAAAAAAGATTTTTTTAAGAACATCGATGCGCTTGGGCCCGATGTACTCTGTCTTCAAGAGACCAAGGCACAGGACCACGAGGTTGAAAATGAACTGGCCAAGATGACCGGTTATGAGGCATTCTTCAACTCCGCCGAAAAAAAAGGGTATTCTGGTACGGCATTATTGAGCAAACCAAAGCCGATAACCGTTCAAAATGATATGGGCGTAGCCGAACACGATACCGAGGGCCGCATACAATGTGCGGAATTTGATGCCTTTTATTTGGTTAATGTCTATGTGCCCAATTCGGGACAGCAATTGGATCGCTTGGATTATCGAAAAACATGGGATGCGGATTTTTTGGATTACCTCAAAAAATTGGAAACCAAAAAACCCGTGATCGTGTGTGGCGATTTGAATGTGGCCCATCGAGCCATCGATTTAAAGAATGATAAATCCAACTACAACAAAACGGCAGGCTATACCCAGGTGGAAATTGATGGTATGGATAACTTTTTAAACGCCGGGTTCGTGGATGTTTTCAGGCATTTACATCCCGACGAAGTTGCCTATACGTATTGGAGCTATCGGTTTAAGGCAAGGGAACGCAACACGGGATGGCGTATCGATTATTTCTTGGTCAGTTCCGAATTGATGGATAAAATCACAGGATTCAAAATTCATTCGGAGATCATGGGCTCTGACCATTGCCCCATTTCGTTGGAAATCGATTTTTGACAATATCCTATGTAGTAAAAATCCCTTTAGGGATATGTAATTGGAATTAAATGGAAAATAACACAACGGAATTCGACGACTATCTGAGCCCCCATTACATTACACGTAGCAATTGGCTACGGGCAGCGGTTTTGGGTGCCAACGACGGTATTTTGTCCACCACCAGTATTGCCATAGGTGTGGCTGCGGCCAGTACCAGTAAAGAGCCCATTATATTGGCCACATTGGCCGGTTTGGTTGCCGGAGCGCTATCCATGGCAGCTGGCGAATATGTTTCGGTAAGTTCACAAACCGATGTTGAAAAGTCGGATGTTGAACGGGAAAAAATGGAATTGGAAGAAATGCCCGAGATGGAATTGGAAATGTTGACCCGTATTTATGAGGAACGTGGGCTTAAACGGCAAACAGCAGAGTTGGTCGCCAAGGAACTTACCGAAAAAGACGCTTTGGGCGCACACATACGCGATGAATTGGGCATCAATGACATTAATCAGGCCAAACCGATACAGGCCGCTTTGGCATCGGGAGCTTCCTTTACCTTCGGAGCATTATTGCCCTTGTTTGTTGCCATGTTGTTGCCGCTTAAAAATTTGGAGTATTACCTGTATGTTTTCGGAATCATATTTTTGATCACGTTGGGAGCCATGGCGGCCAAAGCCGGGGGATCCAGCGTGTGGAAAGCTGTACTTCGAATTACGTTTTGGGGAACGGTCGCCATGGGAGTAACCGCCTTGGTCGGCTACTTTTTCGGAGTAACGGTTGGCTAGTTAGTATTGAAAACATCCTGGTGAAGGCCCCATTATGTCATTTTAATTCCAGGTTTATTTAAATATGCACCAAACTTTCATGAAAAAGTATTAATGGACATTCGTCCAAACCATTAACCCCCATTTGGACCTAAAGCCCTTAAAATGAACCTATTTAATTAAAAAACAATAGGTTATGTAACCTAGGTTACATTAAAAAACCTCGAAAACTGACATTTGTCATATTAGCGATTACCCCCTTTAAGTACTTTTACATTGTAATTCTTAGAAACCAGAAATCATGAAAAATTTAGTCATATTGGGAGCAGGAACAGCCGGAACAATGATGTCCAACCATCTTGTTTCCAAGCTTCCAAAAAACGAATGGCAAATCACCGTTGTGGACCAATATAAAACCCACTATTACCAACCGGGTTTTTTGTTTCTCCCCTTTGATATTTACACTACCAAACAAGTCAAGAAAAAAGGTGCCAAATTTATTCCCAAAGGTGTCAATTACATCAATGAGAAAATCGAGATCATTAAACCCGAGGAAAATAAGGTTCTTCTTGACGATGGCACTGAACTTCATTACGATATTTTGATCATTGCCACGGGTACCAAAATCGCACCCGAAGAAATTGAGGGCATGAAAGGTCCTGAATGGCACAAAAGTGTTTTTGATTTCTATACCTACGAAGGTGCCAAGGCCCTTCGTGACAAATTCCGTGAGTGGGAAGGTGGTAAATTGGTGGTCCACATCACCGAAATGCCCATCAAGTGTCCAGTAGCTCCCTTGGAATTTGCCTTCTTGGCCGATTCCTACTTTAAGAACAAAGGCATGCGGGACAAAGTGGACATCACTTTTGTAACCCCTCTTGGCGGAGCCTTTACCAAGCCAAAAGCTACCGAAGCACTCCACCATTTGTTGACCGATAAAGGCATTAAGGAAGTTACCGACTTCAACATTGAACGAGTGGATTATGAGAACAACAAAATAATCGACTATGCCGAAACTGAGGTGCCATACGACATCTTGGTCACCGTGCCCACCAACATGGGCGATGCCTTGATCGAACGTTCCGGAATGGGTGATGACCTCAACTATGTGCCCACCAATAAGGCCACGTTGCAGACCGAAGATTATGAAAATATTTTCGCCTTGGGCGATGCCACCAACCTACCCGCTTCCAAAGCCGGTTCCGTGGCACACTTTGAAGCCGAAATATTGACAGAGAACATCTTGAGGTACATCAAAGGAGAACCTTTAAAAGAAGAGTTCGATGGCCATGCCAACTGTTTCATTGAAACCGGTGGTGGAAAAGCACTTTTGATCGACTTCAATTATACCCACGAACCTGTTGAAGGAACATTCCCCTTCCCTGGTGTGGGACCTTTGAACCTGTTGAAGGAAAGTAGAACAAACCACATGGGCAAAATGGCCTTCAGGTGGATCTACTGGAACATGCTGATCAAAGGCATCCATATCCCCTTCGTATCTGCGACTATGAGCGAAAAGGGCAAAAAATTTGAAGATTCCAAAGCATAATAAAAAACCTAAATACATACAAAAATGGACAAGACAATAGGACAAGCAACAATTTCAGTGGACCAAGAAGGATATTTAACCGATTTTTCCCAATGGAACAAAGAAATTGGAACAGAGATAGCAAAAGAACAGGGCATCGATATGACCGATAAACACTGGGAAGTAATCGATTACATCCAACAACAGTTCAAAAACGAAGAACCCCTTTCCATTCGAGGCATCAAAAAGAGTGGTGTACTCGACATCAAGGAGTTTTACGCCCTATTTCCCGGTGGACCTTTGAAAAAAGCAACCATGATTGCCGGTATCCCAAAACCAAAGAGCTGTATCTAATTACGGCCGTGGTTGAACAAAAAACTGAATACAAAACAATTTTAAACATACGGTAATGAGCGATACTAAAGTAAAAAAGATGCTTTTTATACTCTCCAAAGCCACCCTGGAAAATGTATACGCCGCTTTTGTGATGGCCAATGGGGCACGAATGGAAGGCATTGAATCCGAAATATTCTTCACATTCTTTGGCTTGGAAGCCATCCAAAAGAAAAAATTGGAGCACCTTCATGTGGCCACAGTAGGTAACCCTGCCATGCACATGCCCACCATGTTGGGCGGATTGCCTGGTGTGGAAGCCCTGGCGACCAAAATGATGAAGAAGGAAATGGAGAAATTGGACATGCCACCCGTTGGCGAATTCTTGGAAATCCTTTCGGATTCCGGATGTAAACTATGGGCCTGTAAGTTGGCAGTGGACATGTTCCACTTGGAAAAAGAAGACCTGATTGATGATTTGGATGGTATCTTGACCATAGGCGATTTTTACAATAGGGCCGATCAAGAAGGAACCCATCTATTGTTCATCTAAAATTACATAACGATACCTTTTTCATATCTAACGGGAACCGGCCAAAAGGTGCAGATTTGTTATAACAAACCTCAACACTTTTTGGTCGGTTCTTTTTATAGATACAATTGGGGTTATTTCAAACGTTCGATTACCAAATCAAAACCACGGTGTTCAATACCATCCCTCCTTAAGATTTCGAAATCCTTGATGATGACCTCGCTGTATTTTTCATTCGCTGTATTCACTTGTTGCGATAATTCCAGATAAAGCTCCAAAGCCTTATCCAAATCATCCTGTAACAAATGACAATGCGCCAAATTACAGGTTAGGGATTGTAAGGGAATATTAAAAGTTATTGCATCAAGTATGGTTTGCTCCGCTTTCTGGTAATCTTGAAGTCGCAGCTGAAGCCAACTTATGTTCGCATGTGACAATACGAGTTCATATTGCAAGCGATCGTTATGGGGATATTTCTTGAGAATTTCGTCCAGTATGTGCATTATTTCCTCTTGAAAAGCCATTTTTTCCTTGAGATCGATGGTCTCATCGATTTGTTCTTTCAAATGATTCACCTTCCTTAAAACGTGATGAAGCGATAGATCTTCTTCACAAATACTGGAAAAGTACTCCAAATAGTGCTTGCTATCATTTTTCATGGTTTTGATCACTGGCAGATCATCCCCATATTTTTGCAATCGTATCTGAACCTCATTCAAAAGGGCCAACGCTTTGGACTTATACCCAAAATCTAGGGTGTTTTCGAGCTGGGCTTGATAGAGTTCAACCAAATTCATGGCCGTTGCACAAAAATCGGCATCAAAATCCATGGGCTGTGTCATAGCCAAATGTCTTCTTATCTCCAATGCTTGGCCAAAATAGTCATTTGCTTGTTGCATATGTCCCAACTCAAAATGGAACAACCCCAAGTTATGCAGGCCCGTGGCCAAATAGTGTGTATAGGCTTCAGGCTTTACATCTGCCAATTCATTGTAACGGTCTACGGCCTGATTCATGTAAGCAATGGCTTGTTCCAATTGTTGCATTTCGGAATGCACGATGCCCAAATTGTTAAAGGTCGAAGCCACGTAAGGTTGGAAGATGTCGAAGTTGAGATCGGACAGTTCCTGATAGGCCACAAGTGCCAATTCATAATACTGCACCGCCTTTTTGGGCTCTTCCATTGCGTTGAAGGTAACAGCCAAATTATTGAGAACGGCCGCCAAATAGGGTTTTAAAGCTTCATCCCCTTCCCCTATCAAATGTTCAAAAAGTTGCTGTGCCTTTCCATAATGCACCTTGGCATCAAAAAGATTGAATTCTTCTGTATAAATATTGCCCAACTGATAATGGGCACTGGAGCGCAACCGCAAATAGGCCGGGTCTTTTAATCCCTCGTAAATTTTAATGGCCTCTTTGTACTGTTTCTTGGCGAAGTAATACTCCTTTTTCTTGGCATACACTTCAGCCAGGGCAAATTGGGTATTTGCCAAATGTGGATGAAATTCTGTTTCCCCATTGTCCACCAATTCGGTATAAATTTCCAATGCCTTCTTGTAATCATCAATGGACTTTGCCCTATCCGATTCAGCCTGAATGGCTGCAATATTGTTCAAGATGGCTGCCTTATCCGCCAAGCTGCCCAATGAGGGGTTTCTTTCTAACAGATCAAGTGCGGTTGTAAATGCTTCAATGGCCTTCGTAGGTTTTTTTGTTCTTTGGTACAGCCGGCCCAAAACACTGTTCAAATGAAGTTGTTGTTCTGGAGTTGTGGCGGACTGCAATGCCTCACGATAATTTTCAATGGACTTTTCCACCTCGTTTTCATGTAAGAGTACATTGGCGTTTTGAATGTGTTCTGCAAAGGAAAGTCTCATAACGGTTTGTTTTTTAATTAGAATTCATTGGGGACATCCTTGTACTTCTTGGCATTTTCCTTACAGATGTCCACATACTCCAATCGGGGCATTTCGTCATATTCAATACCCGGAAAGAAAAAAGTCTGTTTTTGCATATCGAGTAACCGATAGCCTTGATGTTTCAATTTATCTATCAAACACAAAACGGCCAACTCATCGGCACCCGCCATGGTGGTAAACAAATATTCGCCGAAAAAGAGTTTGCCAATGGCGACCCCAAAGAGTCCCCCGGCAAGATTTCCATCTTTCCAAATAGCTATGGAATGTGTTTTACCCATCGTATGCAATTCCATAAATATGCGCACCATCCGTTCCGATAGCCAGCTGTTGTCCATTTGCCCTTCAAGGTTATACACGTGCTGACAACCACGTAACACCTGCTCAAAATCCGTGTCAACGGTAACCGTGAACTCTTGGTTCAACATTTCCCATCTTTTTTGGGGAATTTCAAAGGATTCGGGACGTACAACGATCCTGGGGTCGGGTGACCACCACTTGATGTGTTTGAGCGGATAGTGCCAATAAAAAATTCCGTTGTTATAGGCCAGCAACATACGCTCAACCGACATGGTGCCCCCAACGGCCAACAGCCCATCTATATCAGCAAAATAGGCAGGTGGAAAAGTAATTTCATCCTTTTTGAGCTCAAAGTAAGGCACCTTTTTATGTTTTAGCCGGTAGGGTCCGGCAGTTGGTTCAATTCGTCCAATTCTCCCAATTGGGTTAGTATCTCGAATGTTTTTTTTGCTTCTTCTTCATCAACCACGCTAATAGCCGCGCCCACATGGACCATCACATAATCATCCACCTTTGCTTCCGGCACCAAGGCCAGGCTCACGTCTTTCTTTACACCTCCAAAAGAAACTTTTCCCACTCGAAAGGTTTCATCCAAAGTAGCCGTTATTTCCAATAGTTTTCCGGGTATTGCCAAACACATGATTTTGCTTTTTTAATGATTTTCGGATATCACTTGTACTTGCTGTTCCAGCCAAACGTACCATTGTTCCATACCCGTGCCCTTGGTAGCGGATACTTCAAAGAATTTGAGGTTTGGGTTTACCTGCAGGGCATTGTTTCGCAACGTTTCCACATTGGTATCCAAATAAGGCGCAAGATCAATTTTATTGATGATGCAGATATCTGAAGTATAAAACATATCCGGATACTTTATAGGTTTGTCATCGCCTTCGGTTGTGCTCACAATAACCACACGTTTGTGCTCGCCCAAATTGAACATGGACGGGCACACCAGGTTGCCCACGTTTTCAATCATCAAAACCGAGTTGTTTTGAATGTGCAACTTTTTTACGGCATCATGGATCATATCGCTTTCCAAGTGGCATCCTTTTCCTGTATTGATTTGGATAACGGGCACATTAAGGGCTGCTATCCGATTGGCATCGTTCAATGTCTGTTGATCGCCCTCGATCACATAAAACGAAATTTTGTCCTTAAGGTCCTTCAAGGTGCGTTCCAAAAGGGATGTCTTACCTGAACCCGGTGAGCTTACCAGGTTTAGGGCAAAAACGTCCTTGGCATCAAAATACCCCCTGTTCCTGGCTGCCATGATCTCATTTTGTTGCAAAATGTCACGTTCCACTTCCAGCACCGTTTTATGGCTGTGGTCGTGTTCGTGATGATGATGATGGTGGCCGTCATGGCTATGGGCATGGTGATGGTGATGATGTCCCTCATGATCATGGTGGTGATCGTCATGACTGTGATCGTGACCATGTGAGTGGGAATGATCGCCGTGTTGGTGTTTCTTTCCGGCATTGGGCATTACAATCTTAGCCCCGCCTTCTTCGCTTCCGCATCCGCAAGTACCGCACATAGGTTTTGGTTTTATGTTTTATATGACTTCCAGGGCTTTTACCCTCAGTTCCTTTCCTTGTAGAATCCCTTTAAGATTACTACCACAATGAGTGCAGGAATCATAAAAATGTTGGACCTCAAAAACGGTATCGCAGTCTGCACATTGGGCCAATCCTTGCTTTACATCAATCTTTCGTTCTGCGTGCTCCAACACGGTATTCTTCACAGCCGAGGGCCAAACAAAATCCAAGGATTCAAATTCGACGCCGGCCAAAGTGCCAATTTCGAGCTCTATCAAGGTTACCTTTTGGGCCTTGGCCTTTTTGGTTTCATCCTCAGCTATTTTCACTATGCCCATGGCAACCGACAACTCGTGCATTTCAAAACAACTTTACTGCCCCTTTAGGGATTTTACAATTAACAATATTATTCAAAATCAATTTTGGACAACATGACTTTCGTCATATTTAAGGCGCTGATTTATAGGTACTTTTAGCGTTAACCCTTTAAAAAAAATTCTTCAGGTTTAAAACATTTGGGCCATGGCTACAGAAAAATCAGTAAAAGAAACCTATTACGAAAGTATTATTAAGCAGGGATACAGCAGACGCGATTTCATGAAGTTCGCCACCTACATTGCAGCCTATATGGGCTTGGAAACTTCTATGATCGGTCAGGTGGCAAAGTCCCTTGAGAACACTTTCCGAATACCTGTTATTTGGGAGCATTACCAGGAATGTACCTGTTGTAGTGAATCATTCATTAGATCGGACCACCCTATTGTGTCGGACATTATCCTTGACAAAATTTCCCTGGACTACACCTTAACCTTGATGGCGGCCTCGGGTTATCAAGCCGAAGCAGCCAAACATGCGACTATGGAAAAATACAAGGGCGATTACATTCTTTGTGTGGAGGGTTCCGTTCCCTTGGGTGACGATGGCAATTATTGCTGTATTGCCGGTCGTTCTGCAAAAGAACTGTTGTTGGAAGCGGCCGAGGGGGCCAAGGCCATTATTGCTTGGGGCAGTTGCGCGTCCAATGGTTGTGTACAGGCTGCTTATCCGAATCCTACGGATGCCACACCCATTCACAAAATCATCAAGAACAAACCCATTATCCGGGTTCCCGGATGTCCGCCCATCGGTGAGGTCATGGCAGGTATCATTGTACACCTGATCACATTTGACCGCTTGCCCGAATTGGATGGATTGGGCCGACCCAAAGCATTTTACTCCAAACGGGTTCACGATTCCTGTTATAGAAGACCTTATTATGATGCAGGATTGTTTGCCGAAACCTTTGATGATCAAAATGCGAAGGATGGCTACTGCCTGTACAAAGTAGGTTGTAGAGGACCGATGACCTATAACTCCTGTGGTACCATCAAATGGAACAATGGGGTGAGTTATCCCATACAGTCCGGTCACGGATGCATTGGTTGTAGTGAAGAAAATTTCTGGGACAACGGCCCATTTTATGAGCGTTTAACCGGACTTGCCGGCTTTGGCATTGAAAGCTCCGCCGATACCATCGGCAAGGTAGCTGCCGGAGTGGTGGCAGGTGGTTTGGCAGTGCATGCCGTTGCCGCCAATATTTCCAAACGAAAAGAGCTGCGTAGCAGAACCACTCGTGCTAAACAAAACGAAAAGAAATTGGATTCTTAATAAAAATATCATGGCGAATAGAATTGTAGTAGATCCCATTACCCGGATTGAAGGACATTTAAGAATAGAGGTGGAGGTAAAAGATGGCATCATTACCGATGCCTATAGTTCCAGCCCCATGGTACGGGGACTTGAAAATGTTGTCAAAGGACGGGACCCCAGGGATGTATGGGCATTTGTACAGCGTGCATGCGGCGTGTGCACCACCGTACACGCACTGGCATCCGTTAGGGCCGTTGAAGATTCCTTGGGCATAGAAGTACCCCCCAATGCCGAAATGGTACGGAACATTATGGAAGGTGCCTTGTATATGCACGACCACACCGTACACTTTTATCACCTGCATGCCCTGGATTGGGTTGATGTGGTGAATGCCTTAAAGGCAGACCCTGTTGAAACATCCCGAATAGCCCAAAGTATTTCCAACTGGCCCAAAAGCTCACCGGGCTACTTTTCGGACATCAAAAAACGGATAACCAAGTTTGTGGAAAGTGGCCAATTGGGCATTTTCGCGAATGGCTATTGGGGCCACCCCCAAATGAAATTACCGGCCGAAGTCAACTTGTTGGCCGTGGCACATTATCTGGAAGCTTTGGAATGGCAAAAGGAAATTGTGAAAGTGCATACCATTTTTGGTGGTAAAAACCCCCACCCCAATTATTTGGTGGGTGGTATGGCCTGTGCCATTAACACCGAGAGTCCGGGTGGGCTCAATGCGGAAAGACTGGCCTATGTAGGACGATTGCTGGAAGAAGGCAAACAGTTTATAGAACAAGTGTATATTCCCGATTTGTTGGCCATCGCTTCCTTCTATAAAGATTGGGGAGCCATTGGCAAGGGATTTGGCAATTATATGGCCTATGGTGATTTTCCAACCAATGGTTATGGCGATATCTCCTCCTTTAAGTTTCAACAAGGGGTTATTCTGGATAGGGACCTCTCCAAAGTATACGATGTCGATCACAGAAATGATGACATCGCCGAATTTGTGAACAATTCCTGGTATGATGATTATGCTGAAGGAAGAGATCAGGGAAAACACCCATGGGATGGCGAGACCAACATCAAGTACTCTGGTCCAAAACCACCCTATGACCAATTGGATGTCAGCCAAAAATACAGTTTCATAAAAACGCCTCGTTGGAAAGGCAAACCGATGGAAGTTGGACCACTTGCCCGACTTTTGGTAGGTTATGCCAGAGGCAACAAGGAAATCCAAGACGCCGTGAACGGTGCCTTGAGCCACTTGGATGTACCGGTTGACGCTTTGTTCTCCACCTTGGGAAGAACAGCAGCCAGGGGTATAGAAACCCAATTAGTGGCCAATTGGACCATGGAATTTTATGACACCTTGTTACAAAACATCAAAAATGGGGATACCCGAATGGCCAATGCCGCAAAACGTGATCCAGCTCTTTGGGAAAGCGAATCCAAGGGAGTAGGCTTTACCGAGGCACCACGGGGAGCTTTGGCACACTGGATCAAGATCAAGGATGCCAAAACGGAAAATTACCAATTGGTGGTCCCTTCCACTTGGAATGCATCGCCACGGGATCCCTTGGGCCAACGATCAGCCTATGAATCCACGCTTTTGGGAACGCCGGTTGCCGACCCGGAATTGCCTTTGGAAATCATCAGGACCATACATTCCTTTGATCCCTGTATCGCCTGTGCCGTCCATTTGTACGATGAGCATGGTAAGCATCTTTCACAAGTACAGAACGTTTCGAGCTGCGAAATATAGAAAAACAAGGAACCATGAAAACACGAAGTTTTAAAAGGGTTTATGTTTGGGAGCTCCCGGTACGGGTTTTTCACTGGATCAATGTGCTTTCCATCATCATTTTGGCCACTACGGGTTTCATCATTGCGAATCCGCCCGCCATCATGTCAAGCGCAGAGGCCAGTACCAGTTATTGGTTCGGAACGGTACGGTTCATTCACTTTGCCACGGCCTATGTCTTTTTTTTCAATATGATCTTAAGGGTGTATTGGTCGTTTGTGGGCAATAAATTTTCCAGTTGGCGCGCCTTTTGGCCCTTCAGCAAAAAAATGTGGCATAACTTTTTGCATGTCATAAAAGTGGATGTATTCCTTGCCAATGAGAAAAAACCGGACATCAAGGACATCAGCATAGGACATAACAGTGTAGCTGCCTTCTCCTATGCCATGCTATTTTTATTGGCACTGGTACAGGTCTTCACAGGTTTTGGGCTCTATTCCGACACTGCCGGTTGGTGGCTGCCCAAAATGTTCAGTTGGGTGGTGCCCTTTATGGGCGGGGATTTTATTGTGCGAACCATTCACCATACTGCAACCTGGCTCTTTATATTGTTCACTTTGATCCATGTATATCTGGTGTTTTACCACGATTGGCTTGAAGGACGTGGCGAAGTATCCTCCATGTTCGGAGGCTATAAATTTGTTTGTGAAGAGCGACTCAACAAGGTTATGGATGAAGAAGAAATTGAGGAATTGTTGGATGAGGAACCCGTTGAGATCATTGATTAATAATTGAAAATGACAAAATCCGTAAACACATTGTCCGAACTGGACAAAAAACCTGTTGCCGTCAGCAGTGATGCCTTTTTCTTTGAAAAAGACAAGTCAAAGAGTATTTTGGTTCTGGGGGTAGGCAACTTCCTCATGGGCGATGAAGGAGTCGGTGTACATTTGATCCAATCGATGGATACCATGGAACTACCCTCCTATATTGACATTCTGGATGGCGGCACAGGTGGATTTCTGTTGCTCAATTGCTTTGAATGCTATTCTAAAATCATATTTGTTGATGCCACCATGGATGGCAAGGAAGAAGGCACCATATCGTTGATCCGCCCAAAATTCGCCAGTGATTTTCCCTCGGCTTTGAGCGTTCACGATGTAGGTCTGAAAGATATGATCGAAGCAGTGTACCTGATGGAGAACACTCCTGATCTGCATCTGTTTACCATATCGATTGCAAAGGTTGAACCCATGACCACCCAATTGGCACCAAAAGTTGAAAAGGCAATACCAGCGACCATATCCCAAATATTGTCATTGGCAGCAACCTTGCACGATCAATTCACATAAGGTGCCAAAAACGTATAAAATAGTACTGACCGGCCGAGTCCAAGGGGTTGGTTTTCGACCCCATGTCTTCAATTTGGCCACAACTTTCCAATTGGACGGCACCGTTTCCAATAATGAGGAAGGGGTAATCATTTACCTCACCGGCGATAAAGACCTGGTACATTCCTTTTATCGCATATTGGTAACTCAACCTCCAAAGGCCTCCGAGATCAAGGAACACCAACTTACTGAAACAACATACAAGGCATTTGATGGATTTTCCATTGTTCCCTCAAAAACAGCAGGAAAACTGAACCTACAGTTAACGCCGGATTTTGCCATTTGCGACGAATGCAAATCTGAAATTGTCGACAAGCACAACCGACGGTGCCACTACCCCTTCACCACCTGCGTCAATTGTGGTCCCCGATGGGCCATCACCAATACATTCCCGTTCGAAAGGGATCATACCAATTTGGCCGCTTATGACATGTGTGACTCGTGTGCCAAAGATTATGGCAATCCATCAGACAGACGGTTCCATTCGCAAACGAACTCCTGTTCGGATTGTGGTATTACGCTTCAATTATCCACTGCCAATGGGGAGGTTGTTGCAACAGATCACCCGATTAAAAAGACCTCAGACCTCATAAAACAGGGAAAAATCGTTGCCATCAAAAATACCAGTGGTTACCTGTTGTGCTGCGATGCCAACAATACGGAAGTCATTAAAAAACTTAGGGAAAGAAAAAAAAGACCCACGAAGCCCTTTGCCATTCTGTATCCATCGCTGGAACTTTTAAAACAGCAAGTAGAAATCAATACGAATCAAGAAAACTGCTTAACATCCCCTGAAAGTCCAATTGTAATCCTTCAAAGAACAGGTTTTCGCGGTGCGCTTGCCCTAGTTGAACTGGCTCCCCACCTGAACCAATTGGGGGTGATGCTCCCCTACTCCGGTATCCTATATCTATTGGCCAACGAACTGCAAATCCCCATTGTGGCAACCAGCGGCAACATTCATGCTTCTCCCATTATCAGTGATGCTGCAGATGCACATAAGGAATTGGCCAAGGTTGCCGATTACTTTTTGGACCATGATCTAAAAATCAGCAATCCCCAAGATGATTCCGTGGTCAAATACAGTGACCGTTACCAAGAAAAAATCATATTCAGGCGATCAAGGGGACTCAGCCCCAACTTTGATGCGGACGTGAAAACAGGCCAAAAAATCCTGGCTATGGGCGGGCATTTGAAAGGTACAGTTGCCTTTCTGCCCAACGACTACCTCTATATCAGTCAATATCTCGGCAACTTAGATCATTTTGATGTCTTTGATCGTTATATGCAGACCACCCAAAAATTCATCAATCTGTTTGAAGAGCAACCCGAAGTTGTATTGGTGGACAAACATCCTGGCTACAACAGCACCCGATACGGCATGGAGCTTGCAAAAAAATTCGATGTAAAACTTTATCAGATCCAACACCACAAGGCCCACTTTGCCTCGGTTTTGGGGGAACATAAACTTTATGATAAAAAATCACCCATACTTGGGGTGGTTTGGGATGGAACGGGCTATGGTGACGACGCCCAAATTTGGGGCGGAGAATTTTTTACATACCAAGACGCGATCATGGAACGTATTGGGCATTTTGAATATTACGATTGGCTTGCAGGCGATAAAATGGCCAAGGAACCCAGAATGTCATTTTTTTCATTGGCCAATGATTCCATGCAGAATGAAATCAAACAAAAGTTTACCAAAGAGGAAATTTCCATTTACAATCAATTAAAGCAAAAGGCATCTCTTAAAACCTCATCGGTAGGTCGCCTTTTTGATGCCCTGGCTTCCCTTTTGGGCCTTTGCGACTATAATACATATGAAGGAGAAGCTGCCATTATTCTGGAAAATCAAATCATCGATTATAGGCTTGAAAATTGCCAAGTCTATGCCTCGGAAATGGTAAATGGAATTGTTCCTACCCAGGAACTCTTCAATAATTTGTACGTTGATTTTAAAAATGGAACCCAAAAAGAGCAAGTCATTGCGAATTTTTTGTTCACCTTGGCAAACATTATCCTTAAAATGGCAGAGCAATCCAACGTCAAGGTAATTGCAGTAAGCGGTGGTGTTTTTCAGAATACTGTTTTGGTGGATATGCTAAAAGAATTGGCCGGCACCGAATACAAGCTATATTTTAATCGTAACTTAAGTCCAAACGATGAAAACATCTCTTTCGGGCAATTGATGTACTACCAACACATAAAACTTTGACCCATGAAGTATTTGAGTGAATATCGAAACCTGGAGGCCACCAAAAAATATCTGGACCTTATTGGGAAAACAGCCACCCAAACTTGGAACATCATGGAAATTTGTGGGGGACAGACCCACGGCTTGGTAAAAAATGGCATCATTAACCTGTTGCCAGAAAATGTCCGTATGATCCATGGTCCAGGTTGTCCAGTTTGTGTTACCCCCCTCAACCTTATTGACAAGGCCATTGAATTGTTGGAAAACGGGGTAATTGTATGCTCTTTTGGGGATATGGTGCGTGTACCAGGAAGCAAAAAAAGTCTGTTGGAAGCCAAAGCCAATGGAGGTGACCTACGTATTCTGTATTCGCCATTGGAAGCAGTAAATATTGCCAAACAAAATCCCGATAAGGAGGTGGTATTCTTTGCCGTTGGGTTTGAAACCACGGCACCAGCCAATGCACTTTCCGTATTGCATGCGCAAAAAGAGCAGGTCACCAATTACTCCATTTTGGTTTCGCATGTACTTGTTCCCCCTGCCATGGAAGGAATTTTGGACGATGAGCTCTGCACCATCGACGCTTTTTTGGGAGCTGGTCACGTTTGCGCCATTATGGGCATGGAAGAATACTACCCTTTGGTTGATAAGTACAAAATACCTATTGTGATCACAGGTTTTGAACCCCTTGATTTGGTTCAGGGCATTTACATGGCGTTGTTACAACTGGAAAAAGGGGAATTCAAATTGGAAAACCAATATTCCCGTGTAGTGAAGGAGGAAGGAAATGTGGAAGCTAAAAGCATGATGGCCTCCGTATTTGAAATAGCCGATCGGGAATGGCGGGGCATTGGAACCATACCCAACAGCGGGTACCGACTAAAAAAGGAATTTCTGGCCTATGATGCCGAAACCAAGTTCCAAATCAGTTCCATTACTACCCCCGAAAATTCGGCCTGTATTGCGGGCCAAATCCTAAAGGGTATTAAAAAGCCACACCAATGTGAACAATTTGGAAAAGCGTGCACACCCGCCAATCCCATGGGAGCACCCATGGTATCTTCTGAAGGTGCTTGTGCGGCCTATTACCATTTTTCAAACAACCTAATACCATCTTAACCATGGGCCGAAAAGATATAGGATACGAAACCATCAACTTGGGTCATGGAAGCGGAGGCCTTATGACCCGTGACCTTTTGGATCAAATCATTTTTGAAACCTTCAGCAACCCTTATCTGGACCAAAAACACGATGGTTCGATCATTAAAGTGGATGGGGAACTCGCCATTTCCACCGATAGCTTTGTGGTGTCCCCCATCTTTTTCAAGGGAGGGAACATAGGGGAACTGGCCGTGAACGGTACGGTGAACGATGTGGCCATGTGCGGCGCAGACCCCAAATTTCTATCCCTGGCGTTTGTCGTGGAAGAAGGTTTGCCCATGGATGATTTTGTAAAAATCGTGGAATCCATCAAAAAAACGGCCGATACTGCCGGAGTGCAAATCATTACGGGAGACACCAAGGTCGTGGAACGTGGTAAAGGCGATAAAATCTTTATCAACACTACTGGCTTTGGCAAAGTGCACCCCAAAGCACATATCTCGGTCAACAAAATAAAGCCCGGGGATAAAATCATCATCAGTGGCCCAGTGGCCCAACATGGCATGGCCATCATGTCGCAACGCGATGGACTGGAATTTGAATCCACTATTTTGAGTGATACCACCAACCTTAATTTTTTGGTGAACGATCTCTTGGATGCCTTTGGGGATCAAATCCATTTGTTCCGTGACCCAACCCGAGGTGGATTGGCCAGTGTACTTTCTGAAATTGCAAACGACACCACTATGGGTGTTTCCATCAAGGAAACGGAGATACCGTTGGATGACCAAGTGGCCGCAGCCTGTGAAATTCTGGGTCTCGACCCACTTTTCGTGGCCAATGAAGGTATTTTTGTCACCATCGTCGCTGCAGCAATCGCTGAGGATGTTTTGGCGCTCATGAAAAATCATGAGAAAAGCCCAAGGGCGGCCTGTATCGGTGAATTTACCAACGAGCATCCCAAAAAAGTGGTCATGCATAGCATCATTGGTGGCAAACGGATGGTAACGCCTTTGCTGGGCGAACAACTGCCACGAATCTGTTAGGAACTGAAAATCCAATAAACGCCGATAACAATGGCGAAAAGTCCACCCGCCATTCGAATACCATTGAAGAACATTTCACTATGCCCGTTCTTTGCGATGGATGATACTTTACCTATTACAAAGGCAAAGGTGATCATGGCCACAAGTATTCCCGCTGCGAAACCAATAATATAGGCAATCGAATCGGCTTGTGTTTCAAAACCCAAAACGGGAAGGAACAACAAAAAATGTGAAATACCGGCCAAGCCGTGTAAAATACCAATGGAGAAGGACGCAAGATTATTCTGTTTCAATTTTTCGCTATGCGAATGGTGATGTGAGGTTGATTGATCATGTTTGTGCTCATGGGTGTGGATTACAGGTGTGTTTTCCGCATGCACGTGCAAATGCTTGTGCTTTTTTCGCTTTTTGAAGATACGGTACATGGCCCAAAAGCCTATCCCGACCAAAACGAACCCGACCAATTGCTCACTGTATTTGGAAATGGCATCCACAGGAATCACCTCTTTAAAAACCGCAAACAAAAGTCCGATGGCAATCATCCCGACCAAATGGCCGATGCCCCAAAAAAGTCCGATTTTCCATGCTTTCCGCTTGGATTCAATGGCGAAGGGGGCCACTGCCGCCAAATGGTCCGGACCGGCAATAACATGCAGTATGGAGGCTATCAAGCCCGCGGTCAACGGAAAGGTGGTGTCCATCATTTTGGTTAGGAATACTACTGATAAAACTACAATTTTCAGCTTTTGCCACACCTGATAATAATCAATTTATCCCTGAAGTAAATGTTGTAAAAAACAAAGGCCACTAGTCCCAATTTCATTTATATTTATGCAAAAAGCAGGGTAAGTTCAAGCAAATTTCAACTCAAGACCTGCTCCCAAAAGTTGACAATGTCCAAAGATGCAACCATGGTCCGTCCCGAAATTTTTATTTTACGAAAAGAGCTTCATGCCCACCCGGAACTGTCGGGTTTGGAACATAGCACAAAAAAGCGCATTCAAAAGTTTGTTGCGGAACATGGACCTTCAGCCCAAATCCAGAATTTGGGAGAAACGGGTTTTGCTGTGATTTATGAATTCGCCGAAAAAGGAAAAACCATTGCGATTCGGTGTGAGTTGGATGCACTGCCCATTTTGGAAACCAATACATTTTCCCATAAATCACAAACTAATGGAGTATCCCATAAATGTGGCCATGATGGCCATATGGCCATCGTTTCCGGATTACTGTTTTGGTTGGAATCACGGCCAAACCTTCATGGTAAGGTAGTCTTGCTTTTTCAACCGGCCGAAGAAACCGGAAAGGGTGCCGAAAACATCGTTACTAATGAAACGTTCAAAGCATTGAATATCGATTACCTGTTTGCACTGCACAACATCCCCAAAGAACCTTTGCACAGTATCATCTTGCCTTCCAAAGGATTTTCGGCAGAAGTCATCAGTCTGATCATTGCCCTCAAAGGGAAGGAATCCCATGCCTCTGAACCGGAAAATGGGATAAATCCCGCATTGGCCCTATCGCAAATCATACAGGATATGGAACCCTTGAATGTTACCGATCCCAAGAAGAAGGAGTTTTCTTTGCTGACACCAGTTCATATTTTGATGGGCGAAAAAGCATATGGCATTTCACCGGCGGATGCCGAACTGCATTATACGCTGCGAACATGGAACAACAAACAGATGGAGCTGTTGAAAACAAATGTTTTGGATATCGTGCAAAGGATTTGTGCCCAATATGGGTTGGAACATGCGGTGGAATGGCTCGAATATTTCCCGGCAAGCAGCAATGCCCCGGAATGTTGTACAGCGATAAAAGAAGCAGCAAAGGAACATAACCTGACCTTTGTTGAAAAACCGCACCCCTTTAAATTCGGGGAAGATTTTGGTTGGTATGCCAAAACCTACAAATGTGCCATGTTTGGCTTGGGGGCAGGGATACATACCCCTGCATTGCACAATGCCGATTACGATTTCCCCGATGAAATAATAGAGACGGGCATTGCCCTGTTTATTTCAATTATTCGAAACCTATTGAATCAAGACTGAATTAATCCGTAAATTAGTGTAGACCACCCCGTTTGCACCAAAACCCTCTGAAATGGAAAGAAAAACAGACATTAAGCTACGCTGTTGGATCGATGTTGATGGACAAAAGTTTTTTGGGCCGGGGCGTGCTGTCCTGCTACAACACATCCATGAGCAAGGTTCCATTTCCAAAGCTGCCAAGGTCATGGGCATGTCCTACAAAAAGGCCTGGGCCATGGTCGATGATATGAACCATAAAGGTAAACAGCCTTACGTGGTGCTGCACAAAGGAGGAACTAGTGGTGGCGGTGCCGAATTGACGGAAACCGGGAAAGCTGTATTGAACGCATTCAACGATTTGAGTCATAAACTATCCCAAACGTTGAGCTCCGAACAACAGCAACTCATGAAACTTATTTAAAAGTGATAAAGGACATTAAATTTTGATGGCAAACCCGTGTAGCAAAATCAACCGTAATCCCACGTACAACACCAAAATACTGGTCAAGATGCCCAAAAACTTCAGGTTGAATTTTTTATTGGACAGATAGGATCCTATACTACCTCCAACAACCACTGCGATGATCAATTGCACCATCAGACCTTGATTCAGTTTAAAAGTGCCGGCCACATGCAATCCGATGAGGCCTGAGATGGAATTCACCAAAATAAAGACGGATGCAAGGGAAGCCACAACCCTGGGGTTGGCCCACTTCAATAAATTGAGCACGGGGGATAAAAAAATACCGCCACCAATTCCGGAAATCCCGGAAAGGAGGCCAATACTACCACCCAAAATAATTTTTTTGGGGTTGGAAAATTCCTTGGAATCCAGTTTTTTCTTGATAAAACGAAGCAGCATAAATACCCCGGCCAAAATCAATGCAGCACCCAAAACCATAAAAAATGCCTTTTGGGAAAGCCGCACCTGAGCACCCAAATACGCAAAGGGAATACTGAAGACCAAAAAGGGCCAAAACATTTTCAAATTGAACACTTTGTTTTTTATAAAAACAAGGGTGCCAATGGTAACCACACAAATATTCAGGATTAGAGCGGTGGAACGAATTTCATAGAAATCCGTCAGAAACAAACTGAGAATGGCCAAATAGCTAGATCCCCCACCAAAACCAACGGAACTATAAAAAAGGGCTATCAAAAAGAAAACAATGGGTAGGTATTCCACGGACATATCAGGAAATCAATTTGCATTCCACCAAATCCCCAGCTGCCCTTTTCCCTCCTGCTTCCACAAAGGCCAAGGCATTACCCAATGCCATGGATTGGATCATGGAAGAGCCCTGACCATCCAAAATTTCTACCAATCCGTCCACAATTCCCGCTTTTAAAAAAGAGGGACGATCAAATCGACTTTCGTAGGGATGTTTCATGGGAAAATGATAGCTTGGTAGCCCAAGCTTCGAATAACCACTCAATTTTTGAAGCATTGGCAACACATAGATATAAAAACAAGTCAGGGAAGATGCAGGATTGCCGGGCAGGGCAAACACAAATTGACTGGCCTTTCTTCCAAAAAACAAAGGTTTTCCCGGTTTTTGAAACACTTTATAAAACAACTCCTCAACCCCGTTCTCCTCCAGCGCCTGTTTTACAAAATCATAATCTCCCACGGAAATGCCCCCTGAGAGCAAAAGCACATCACAAGTTTGCAATGCCTCACCGATACTTCTTTTGGTGGCTTCAAAATCGTCTGCAACCTGTTTGGTTAGCTGACACTCAAATCCGAATTGCCTCATGGCACCCGTTAAAGCAAAACTGTTGGATTCATATATCTGACCTTCGGATTTGGGTTGACCCGGTTGCACCAATTCATTTCCCGTGGTGATCAAATTGATGGTCGGTTTGGAAAATACCAGAACCTGTTCCAGGCCCAAACTGCCCAAAAGTCCCATAGATCTCGGGTTCAAAACATGGCCCGCTTCAAAGACGCGTTGACCTTCCTTCAATTCGCCTCCTTTTTTACGGATATTCTGTCCCATTTTGGGCAATTCCTCCAATAAAAGGATATTTCCTTCCACCTTAGTTTTTTCCTGCATCATCACCGCCGAAGCACTTTCCGGAACTTTGGCACCCGTGAAAATTCGTACGGCTTCACCTGCTTTCAACGCGATTGAATTTGTGTCACCTGCCGCCACTTCACCAACAATGTTATATTCCTGAAAACTACCGCAAAGGGCATAGCCATCCATGGCGGAATTGTCAAATGCTGGCATATCAAACGGAGCCTTGACCTCATCGGCCAAAGCATAGCCCATGGCATCCATCAAAGGTTTGTGCACAGTTTGAAGTGCCACTTCCTGTTGTTGAACTATGTTTAGTGCTTCCTCTATGGTTACCATCAGCCTCCTATTGAAATCATGGATCGGTTTTGCTCGTAATGTTCTGCTTCCATTTTCACCTCCATACCATCCCGAGCATGCTTTTTGGATTTAATGGCATTGATGATCAAATCATCCAGCTGTGTTCCATTGCGCATTGGTGTCAACAAATCCGTTTCTGAAGTAGCGAAAAGACAGTTTTTCATTTTGCCATCGGCCGTGAGGCGAATGCGATTGCAATCATCACAAAATGGATTGGTGATGGTGCTCACGATGCCAAAACTTCCTTTGTGGCCCTTCACCTTAAAGTTTGATGACGTACTGTGTTTCGGGTTTTGAAGCTCCTCGATATGACCAAATTTCGATTCTATAGTTTGAAGAATTTCTTCCCTACCCACACCTTTGCTCCAGTCCCATTTATTGCCTTTAAATGGCATAAATTCGATAAATTTCACCACAAGGTTTTTATCCTTGGTCAAAGCAATAAAGTCGTTGATCTCGTTGTCATTTACGCCTTTAATAAGCACCATGTTGAGTTTGATATTCATGTCCATACTGAGGGAAAGCTCTAAATTTTGCATGATGCGATCGTAGTAATCGCGTTTGGTAATGAACACCGATTTGGCCTTGTCCAAGGTATCCAAGCTGAAATTGATGTTACGCAACCCTATTTTGTCAAAGAGGTCCAGGTACTTGTCCAGTACAATGCCATTGGTGGTTAATTTTAACTTAACTCCCAATTTGGCCAATTCCTCCACCAAGAAACCAAAGTTTTTTCGAACCAAAGGTTCGCCGCCGGTCAACCGGACCGTATGCACCCCCAAATCACGAAAAGTTCGGGTCATTTCAATGATTTCCTCCAAGGTCATCACATTGGGTTTTTCAATGAGTTCAATACCTTCTTCCGGCATGCAATAAAAACAGCGGAGGTTGCAGCGATCCGTCAAGGAAATCCTTAAGTAGGTGTGTGGCCTGCCGAAATTGTCAATTATTTTTGGGGTATGTTCAATCATGTCTTTTTCCTTCTATCACTTTAAATGCATGCAACACGTGCGGGAATATGGCTTCCATCGATTCCACGGCGCCCCGAGTGGAACCTGGCAGTGCCAAAATCAACTTACCATCCTTAATCCCTGCAATGGAACGTGAAAACATGGCAAAGGGCATGCGCTCCTGTCCATAGCTTCGCATTTGTTCTTCCACGCCTTTCAATTTGATGTCCAACAAGGGCTCCAAAGTCTGGGGGGTTACATCCCGGGGACCCACGCCCGTTCCACCTGTAAATATGATCAGGTCGGACTGATTGGATTCCACTATATTTTTAATCTGTTCAGATTCGTCAGGAATGATGGTCTTTTCAGATGCCACGCCCAATTCTTTCAATTTTTGCATGATGACCTCACCTGCCTTATCCTCGCCTTTTCCTTTGGAAATGGTATCGGAACACACTACCACATGGGCTTTCAGTCCTTCGGTGTTTATATGGAAGGAGGACTTGCCACCTTTTTTGGATTTGAGACGAATAGTCCCAATTTCAACGCCCTTGTCAATAGGTTTTAACATGTCGTACATGGTAAGGGCCACCACACTCGCACCGTGCATGGCTTCCACCTCAACACCTGTTTTGTAAATGGTTTTCACCGTCATGGTAATGGTAATTTCCAACCCATTGATTTTATAGTCGATTCCTGTGTATTCTATGGGCAGCGGATGGCAATCCGGCAGCAAATCGGGTGTTTTTTTTACACCCAACAGGCCAGCGGCCTTTGCCATTTCAAAAACATTGCCCTTGGGCACCTGATTGTTTTTCAGGGCATCGATGGTATCCTGACTACTGGTACGCACAATTGCCTCCGCAGTGGCTTCGCGCAATGTGTTCACTTTATGGGTTATGTCTACCATATCAATTGTTCACTTTCCATTGATGGGTTTCATCCTCAAAAATCTCCTTTCCGAAAACGGGCACTTTGGACTTGATCTCCTGCACAAAATAATTGGTGGCCTCAATGGCTATTTTTCGGTGCGCCGAAGAGGTAAAGACGAACATACAAAGTTCCCCTATTTTTACTGTTCCCAAACTATGATAGATGTGGGCGCAGGTGATATCAAATTTGCTGAATGCAGCCTCACGAATTTCATGGAACACTTTTTCCGCCATTTCTTCGTAGGCGGTATATTCAATGGCCGCAACGGTTTTACCATCCACCACATCGGCACGTATCTGCCCTAGAAAGATACTGTGGGCACCAATGTTGGTCTTGCTTTGATGGTTGGCCACCGATTGTGCGATTTTTTCGGGGGGTATGGCCCCCTGTACAAATACTTTTTTCATGTTATTTTTCTACTTCAATGATCGATTCTATACCGCCTTCCACATTTTTCAGGTTGTTGAAACCAAATTCTCGTTTCAATAGGTCTACGGCTTTTTTACTTCGTTTTCCGGATTGGCAAAATACCAACACCTCTATGTCTTCTGGTATTTCCCGATATCGCGATAAAATGTCTCCCAAAGGAATGTGGATGACATTATTCCCTTTGGGCTTAGGTTGTTCAAATATTTCCCTAACATCCAAATACCACTGTTGTTCATTTTTCAGGGCGCACTCTATTTTGATGGGCAGAATTCCGTTTTGCTGTATGGCTTCAATTTCTTCAGGTCTCTTTTTGATGTTGATGGTTTGCTCGGTTCCCAACATTATGTTGAAGAGTTTTAGTTTTCCTGACAGCACTTCGCCCCTTTCCAAAATCAACTTAAGTGCCTCAGCAGCCTGAAGCGTTCCCAGTATGCCCGGAAGCACACCAAGTACGCCGGTTGCCTCGCAACTGATGTTTTGCCGGGTCGTTTTGGGGAACAGACAGCGATATGACGGTCCATTCTTATAATTGAATACGGACAATTGCCCTTCATTTTTATAAATGGATGCATAGATCCATGGTTTATTGGATAACACACAGGCATCGTTGATCAGGTATTTGGTCTCAAAGTTGTCGGTTCCATCCAAAATGATGTCGTAATTTTTAAAGATTGACAATGCATTGGAAACGGTCAATGCTTCTTTAATCACCTCAAACACCACATTGCTATTTCTAGCTGACAAATGTTCTTTGGCCGCCCTTGCTTTGGGTTTTCCTACATCGGATTCCTGAAACAACACTTGGCGGTGCAAATTGGTCAGATCAACCTTGTCGTGGTCCATCAGTCCTATTTTACCGACACCGGCACCCACCAAATACAAAGCTGCCGGACAACCCAAGCCACCAACGCCCACGATCAACACTTTGGCATTGCGCAATTTGTCCTGACCCATTGGGCCCACTTCGTCCAGTTGTATTTGTCTATCGTATCGGTTCATCCTCCTGCAAATGGTGGCAACAATGCCACTTCGTCTCCTTCTTTTATTTCTATGGTATCATCCAAATTTTGGTTTACGGCAACTTGAACGGAATCCCTATCCTGAATGGACAGTTGATCCAAACATTTATTTTTTAGTTCTCCGGAGGTCAGCGTACCTTCAAAATTGAAAACCTCCTCATTTTTACCGGCAGCCTCTGCCACCAATCCAAAATATTTGATGGTTACTTTCATTGTTCCATAGTTTTTAATTTGGCCACATCTTCTTCGGTGTCGATATCAAAAAGTCCTTTTTCAAAAGGTTCGGTTTCAAATTCAAAACCTTTCATCGTTGTTAATTTTTTAGCACCTTGATCTCCTTTCAACGTTTTTAAGAATGGAAATGCGGCTTGGGAAAATATGGCGGGAACGCCCAAAACCCCATCATACTCGGAATAGGTCGCCATCCTGTTTCCCGACAGGTGCGTTTTTACCAATCGTTTTAGTTGGGAAACCTCCAAAAAAGGCTGATCGGACAATACAAACATGATATGGTCTATCTTCCTTTCATTAGATAATATCTGTTCAAACCCCACCTGCATGCTGCTAGCAATGCCATGTTGCCAATCGGAGTTTAGCACCACTTGCAAACCTTTGGGGTCAATTCTTGACGAAATTTGGTCTTTGTTCCCTCCCAATACCACGACACTTGGACCAACTTCCAATTGAACCACCTGGTCTATTGCATGTTGCAACAAAGCCTTTCCTTTGAACTGGACCAACTGCTTGGGTCGTCCCAAGCGTGTAGAGTCTCCCGCGGCCAAAATAACCACACCTATGTTGTTTGTCGGTTTCAAATGGCTATTTTTTGAAATTGCGAATTGTGATGGTCGTGTATGGGGGCCTTTTTCTGTTTTAGCGGCATGGGTGTCTTATGGGTGAGCACACTTTGTATTTCTGCCAAAATGGATAACCCGATTTCGGCAGGGGTCTCCGCTCCCATTTCCAATCCAATTGGAGCATGTATCTTGGACAAATCGTTTTCACTTAGCTCCAAGCCTTCATCTGCAAGTTCATCGAGCATTCGTTGGTATTTCTTCAATGGTCCCAAAATACCGATATAGGAGAGTTCGGGTTTGCCCAACAAAAGCTTTAAGACCGAGAGGTCATAATTATAATTATGGCTCATTAAAACGAAACAGGTCCGTTCATCCAACCGAACACTTTCCAAAGTTGCTTCGGGTTTTGTCACAATCACTTGGCAAGAACCCACAAAACGCGATTTGTTAGCATGCGTAGGTCGGCCATCCGTTACAATGACCTTCCATCCCAAAAGTTCTGCCTGTTGGGCAAGGATTTGGGCATCGTTCCCTGCCCCTACCAACACCAACTGGACCGATGATGGGTGAAAATCCATGAAAATGTGCGACATACCCTCATTTGCATCCATTTCCAAAAAACTGGATCTTTCATTTTCGATGACTTCGCGGCTTTTTTCGTGCAAGACTTTTAGTGTTGCTTTTCCCAAATTTTTTTGCGCAAACACTTCTTGACCATTGGAAACCAGTACTGTTCCCAATTGCTTTTGGGTGTTGTCCAGATTAAAACCGATTGAAGTTACCGAGGGGACCTCTATGTCCACAACCATTTTCAATAGTTCACAAACATTGTTGTTGTTCCCGTAATCCACGGGCTCAAATAGCACTTGAATAACTCCATTGCAGCCCAATTGCGCTCCAATCACCGCATCATCTTCATCGCTGGTATCGTAGGTGATCAATTTATTCTCTTGTTTTTCCAGGGCAAAAAGAGCTTTCTTGAGCGCATCGCCTTCCAAACAACCTCCACTGATGGCTCCAGTGATATTTCCATATTCATCCACCAACATCCTTGCTCCAGCCCTGCGGTATGATGATCCTTCCACATGCACTACGGTTGCCAGCACACATTTGATGTCCTTGGATTTCAAATCCGAATAACTCGAAAGTATGGTTTCCAGCTCTCTCATAGGGACACTGTTTTTAACCGATCTACTACGCTACTTATTTCCTCAATGGCACTGTCAATATCTTGTTCCGTGGTCTGTCTTCCCAAACTGATACGTATACTCGACAATGCAAGTTCATCACTATGGCCCATGGCTTTGAGGACGTGTGAAGGACTGACCAAGTTGGCGTTACAAGCAGAACCCCTCGAAACTGCTAAATTTTTGAATTGGCGCAACAATTTTGAACCGTCAATGCCATGAATCGAAATATTGGTTGTATTTGGCAGGCGATCCTGTTTCTGACCATTGATTTGCAGACCATCCACTTTGGAAAGTTGGTTTTCCAACCTGTTCCGTAACTTTAGGAGTCTATTACCCTCCTCTATTATTTTATTGGTGGCCAGGGCAGCTGCCGCACCAAACCCCACAATACCGGGCACATTGAGTGTACCGGGCCGCATGCCCTTTTCCTGATTGCCCCCAAAAAGGGTTTTTCCCAATGTTAGTTGTTTTTTCTTGCTGACATAAAGGGCTCCCACGCCTTTTGGGCCATACATTTTGTGGGCCGAAAATACGCCGAGATCAATATCCAGGTTTTTTAGATCCACGGGGATCTTACCCACGGCTTGGGTCATGTCCACCATCAATGCGACATTTCTGTTATGAACAATATCAGCAATGGTTTTTATGGGATGAATCAATCCTGTTTCGTTATTGGCATACATCAAGCTTACCAAAATGGTCTTTGGTGTAAACGCTTCCTCCAATTGGTGCAAATCGATATTTCCTTCTCCGTCCACATTCAAATACGTCACCGCAAAACCCCTTCTTTCCAACTCCTCCATCGGTTCGAGAATGGCCTTATGCTCCGTTTTACAGGTAATGATATGGTTTCCCTTGACTTTTTGATTTTCACAAAACCCAAATAGGGCCAAATTGGCTGCTTCTGTGGCTCCAGAAGTAAAATAAATTTCGACAGGTCTACAATTCACCAATTTGGCTACCTGCATTCTTGCCGTTTCCACCCCATCTTCGGCATACCATCCAAAGGCGTGATCGCTGCCAGCATTACCAAAGTGCTCGGTAAAATAGGGCAGCATGGCTTCCAGCACCGTTGGTTCTACTGGTGTGGTGGCATTATAATCCAAATATATTTTGTTTTCAGTCGACAATTTAGCGTTATGTACAAGCTTACATATCCGAATATACGAAGAATTTAAATTCTCGACCTACTCATTTCAAATAAAGAAACGGAGAAATACAAAACGGGCCCAAAAGGCTTGAACCTATTGGACCCGAACATTAAATCTCAACAAAATCGCTAATCCTCCTCGATACCAAAAGTAACCTTGGCGTTGACTCGGTATTCATTTATTTTGTTGTCTTTTACCAAAACCTGCATATCCTGCACATATACTGATTTTATGTTTCTTACTGTTTTGGCGGACTCATTGATAATGTTCTGAACTGCATCTTCAAAACTCACTGGTGAGTTCCCCAAAATCTCTATCACTTTCAACACTGCCATACTCCTTAATTTTTAGGGTTAAACTCAAATAGGTTGATTCAATCCTTAATAAAAGACTCCGTTTTCATCCAATTTGACTCGAATGGTTTTACTGCCATTTTCCAATTTCAATTTGTACTTTTTGTTCACTCCACTTTTATCGTGATAGGTAACATAGTACACATCTTTGGAAATGGTCCATCCAGGATACCTGTCCAATACTGAAACTTTAACAGAATTTGGAAGGTTGATGTCTTTGAATCGTTCCACAGTACGGATGATTTTACCATCCTTATCGTAGGCAGCCAATATCTTACCCTCAGGTATGTAGAAACTGATGTTGTAAAAATCATAGTCATCTTGATAAAACTCTGATTCCTTTACATCGAAAGCTGCCACTTTTCTCCTTAGCATTTCTACCGGTATGGAGGCTTCCTCCTTGGCGTCAATGCTGTTCAAATACTTGTAGTTGGTGGCATACACCACTACTTCAGAAAGTTCTTCCGTTTTAATGATTTGGGATTGCAACGGAAAAACCAGACCCATGGCCAAAAGGCCGAACAATAGCTTTTTCATCACTTTATGATTTAAATTAATCCATTCGTCAATCCCGGGATATTACTTTAAAATTCGTACTGAATGTAATCTTATAAATATTGAAATCCAATGATTTATATCATGACAAAAAGAGATGAAAGGGATGCTAAATGAGGTAAATCAGTAAAACTTAAGGTAAAATTGAAAGCGTAATCCTATTTGTTCACAAAAAAAGGAATGTTACCAGTAGCGGTATGGCCATTACCATCGTTCGCATATACAAAAAGTCGGTAAGCGCCTTCATTCTCCGGAGCTTTAAAAAGTAGCTGTCCGTTGTTGCTTTCTTGGATCAGTCCCATCAATGATTCTGGTCGCTCTTCGTGGTCGCCACCTTCTTTAAGATCGGTACTTTCCGGCATTATGTCCCAAATGTATTCCAACGAATCGCCATTCCCATCACTTATACTTGCAAGCGACGTATAGGTTTGACCGGGTTTCAAGGATACATTTTGATATGCCGATTTCCCATCCAAAACAAATTCTTCTATTTTCGGCGAGCGATTTTCCGGCCAAGTTCCGTTCCAAAGAAAATGCATCACATCCACTGCAGCGGTTTCGTTGCCATTTTCCATAAAAATACCATACCAGGTGGGGGTTCGTTCCTGCTTGTTTCCCCACAAGAAAACATAGGATCCCAAACATTGCATGGTATCTTTGGCTATACCTCCCTCAAATCGCTTCAAGTAATTATTGGCCTTTACCGTACTGTTTTCCTCAATAGGTGCGCCCCAACTGGTGGTGGGCACTTCCCAATGGCCCGTAGCTCCCCATTCTGTGACCATATAAGGACCTTCCCATCCAAATTCCTGGATCAATACGGGTAAATTGGGTAAATCCCCATACATCTGAATCGATAGGATATCGAGATCGGGACACTTGGATTTGATGTAATCCACTTCCTTTTGGGAAATGCCGGCCAAAGTGGTCGTCGTAGGATGGTTGCCATCCAACTCATGGATCATTTTAGCGATATCGTTCACAGCGTCCCACACTTTGGGATTGGTATAATTTAGGTTCAATTCGTTGCCTATACTCCAAATCAGGAGGGCGGGATGGTCCTTGAGTGCCAATACCTCTTCCCGAACCCGTTCTTTTTGCGCCTGGACCTGTGCAACATCGTTATAATCAAAACCGTGACGCTCACTGCCCATTTCAATGCCCATGGTGACCATCAACCCATTTTTAAGGGCCTCATCAAGCACTTCTTGCCCCGGTCTTCGACCATTGTTTGTCCGCCAAGTTCTAAAGCTATTGCCCCCATGCTTAGCCAGGGCTTCAACGTTTCCGAATTCCAAACCAGCACCTTTAATGTAGAATGGCTTTTTATCCACCAACAAGGAATACTTACCATCCGTCTGCACCAATTCCACTTTTTTAGCTGACTGGGAAGTTACAGCGGTTTCATCGGTTGCATCCTTACAACCCAGTAACAAGGCAACTAACAACATTAATGGCAATAATCTCATCGGACACAAAATTTTAAACTGGTATTTTGGTATTGAACAAGATTGTCCCGGCCTGAACATTAGTCTCGATTTTGCAAATCTGCCAGGGCTGGGACAACCTTTATTTCTATTGATACATTCTGATATAATCCACCTCCAGTGTGGACTGTGTAAATGCGGGATCTACAGTGCCTCCAAAGGTACCTCCCATGGCCACATTGATGATGAAAAAGAAATCCTTGTTGAACGGTAACGATGGATCGTTAGGTACCGTGTGGTAGACTATACCATCCACAGCGAACTTGATCTCAGTAGCCGTCCACTCCATTTCGTAAATATGGAACTCATCGGAAACACCACTCACCAAGGTTGAACCTGTATTGGCATTACCCCCGAATGCTGTTGGATCGTGGGTTGTTCCAAAAATGATATCCTGCTGATTGCCCACATGTTCCATTACATCCATTTCTCCCGCTGCGGGCCACGGATTGGTCAAATAATCGCTGCCCAACATCCAAATGGCAGGCCACGTACCTCCACCTGTGGGCAATTTGGCCCTAGCCTCCACCCTACCATAGGTAAACTCTTGCAGACCTTCTGTTTTGATACGTGCCGAAGTATAGGAAGCACCATTACCTGTTGTACCAAAATCAAAGAAGAAGACGACACGATCGTAATTGAAATTGGGTGCGGCACTGAAATCATAGACCAGTGTTTCCCATGTGTTGGCCACAGTGGTGGTCAAATCCACCTCGAAGGATTCGGATGTATTGGCGGAGTTTTCCAATTTTAGTTTCACCACGGCCCCAACTTTGGGCGACCATGTTTTTATGCTGATCTGATTGTTTACCGATAAATCCAGGGCTGAACCTAAATCAAAATAAGAGCCCGCAAAGGATTCAGCTGTCGTTGATCGGGTAAATTCCACCACATTGGACGAAGTATTCACGCCCGATGCATCCGGATTTGCGATTACCTGACTTACACCGCCACCGAAATTTTCAAATGCTGGCGCAGTTCCTTCAAAATCCTCAATGGTCGTCTGAGGATTGCCACCAGCATCGGCCAATTGCACATCATCCAAATAATACAAGGTTGGATCGGTGGAGCTTGTTTTAGCTGTAATCTTCAAATTACCCCCTTCCACCAAAACGTTTTCAGGCAAATTGGTATAGCTCTGTAATTCAGCGTTGCCCCAGCCGTTATCACCCGTTCCCAAATCATAGGTCCAGTTGGCCGGATCGGGCGCACCATCGGTATTGAACTCATCCGACCACACCAAGTTGGTAAAAATGGTTTCCAAGGCGTCTCCTCCACTTCCCGTAGTGCCACCATCCTCTGGAACAAAACTGTAGTACCATGCCAATGGATCATCTCCATTAAATGGCTGACTAATTCCTCGAACCGTCAATCGGTTGGCAGTTAACTCGGTTATTTGATACTGACCAGAAATAACGGCCCAATAGCTCAAAAAACCATCTCCAACATCCAAAGTGGAAGTACCGTCACCATTGTCTATGATTACAAAATCGTCGGCAAAGGTGGCTTGATCGGTTATATCCCTACATTCGTCATTGAACTGTTGTGGTGTAGCATCGGGGAAAAAGCGATTGATTTCCGTCCAGTTCATGAATGTCTCATTATTGGCGCCAGGCTCCAAAGTGAAGCTGTAGTTATCATTGGCATCATAGCTGAACACCAATACATCGTCATAAAGACATGGGTTCAATTGATTGGGTCCGGCACTGAAAAACTCAGGAAAATCGTTCGTTAATGGACCAACACCAAAATGACCACCCACTGTTTGGTCCCAAACCCAACGTTTGGTTCCGTCACCAGCGATCAATTGCAAGGTCTCTGCATTGATGAACAAACGAACATCAAGTGCTACGGCCTCTGTTATACTCGAACTTACCCCTCCAGCACCAAATGCCACCAATGTAATGGGTGTATCATATTGACCCGACTTTGTAAATCTGAAGGTGTGGGATTCCCCTTTGGAAATCACCACTGGATCGGATCCAGGCGTGAAGTACACATGAAAATATAAGGCATCATCGGCCGATGGACTTACAGTTACGTTTCCTGATTGGTCATTGGCCACTTGGGCGTTCAATGCCACATTGGTCGGTATTGTTATGGCTTGGAGTGTAGGTTCATCTTCTTGGCAACCCAAAAGCAACATACTTAGGAGCAGCACACTATAGAACCTTGATATCATTTGTTTCATTTCGGTACTATTTTTCTAATTAGTTATGAAAGTACACGTTATCCACATATACGGTTATCGCTCCCGAAGGGTCGCCGGAATAAATCAGCTGGGCAATATTTGCCCTTGTGGTCAACCCGGTAAAGTCTGTCAATGGGATATCCAAGCTTACCCATTCACCTTGTGCAGGGCTGGTTATGGAGATTTCGTGTTCCACGTCATCACCGCCACCAAAGGCACCATCAGCGCCAAAATCCACTAGCTTGATTCGAAACGTAGTCGCATCCGCTGTCCAGATATCTGTATGGAAGTGGGTCATGGAAGTTGCATCGATCTGATTGGCCACAGTCTCTACTCCCACAAAGCTCAAGGCACTGTATTTTTTTACAGCATCCGACGCCACAGTTATGTCTTCCAACGTAGCATTGGACCAATCGGTTCGCCAGGTATCCACAGGAACATCGGTATATGCGTCACTGAACATGGAAATCACGTTGGCAGCATTCAGTGTTGGAGTTGGTGCCGCACTGGTCGGTGCTGTTGGTAGTTCCGCGTAAAAATATACGTTATCCACATAAACGGTTGTTGCTCCTGAAGGATCGGCAGAATAAATCAATTGGGCTATATTGGCCTTTGTGGTCAATCCGATAAAGTCGCTTAACGGAATGTCCAAGCTAACCCATTCGCCTTGAGCTGGATTGGAAATAGCGATTTCGTGCTCCACGTCATCCCCACCACCAAAGGCACCGTCGGCCCCGAAATCCACCAACTTGATACGGAATTCTGTTGCATCTGCTGTCCAGATATCGGTACGGAAATGGGTCATGGACGTTGCATCAATCTGGTTGGCAACGGTTTCAATGCCCACAAAGTTCAGGGCACTGTATTTTTTCACTGCATTGGATGCCACAGTGATGTCTTCCAACGTAGCGCTGGACCAATCTGTACGCCACGTATCCACGGGAACATCGGTATAGGTATCGCTGAACATGGAAATCACATTCGCGGCACCTTCTGATGGTGTTGGTGCAGCCGCTGTAGGTTCTGAACCACCTGCTGAACCATCTCCCAAAGTAATATCATCAAAATAAAAGAGTTCATCGCTGCCCGCATTGCCGAAATCAGGGAACAGAATTACCCTATCATACGATTCCGAGGTGCTAAAAGCTCCAAATGTTGTCATGTCAAAAGTGAGTTCTTCCCATGCCGAGGCCACAGTACTCGTCGCGCTCACCTCTGCAAAAATTGTTGGGTTGCCATTGCCATCTGCAGGGGAGGTGGAATCTTCTATTTTCAACAATATTGGGGTTCCCACTCTGGGTGACCATACTTTGACACCAATAGTGGTTCCATTTGTCCAATCAATCGCACCATCCAGATTTAGACTGGCACCTGCCCAAACCTGTGCGCCTGCGGTCTTTTTGATCTCCACCACATTGCCACTGGTGTTAATACCGGAGGCATCGGGATTGGCAATAACGGCAGCTGGAATGGGGCCAAAATCTGAAGCACCAAATCCGTTCCAAGTGTAATCGTAAATATCGCCGGATTCAAAATCCAATGGTAGGTTGGGTGCCTGCAATGCCACCCCACCCTCTTGTGCAATATCATCAATATAGAAAGTACCTGCGGTTGTTCCAGGACCATCAATAAAAATAACCATGGTCGCATATTGGCCTGTGGGCACAAAAGACTCGCCTACACCCTGGGATCCATCGATATAGCTTTTAACGGCATCCGTAGCAAAATCAAAAGACAATATCTCCCAACCCGATCCGCTGTGGTTGGCCGTTACTTCGCATTGGCGTTCGTCACCGTTCACGCCGCCTTCAAACTTCAATAGGACAGGCACTGCTGTGCTGGACCATAATTTCATGGTAATCGTCTTATTGGAACCACTAAAATCGACAGGTGTTCCCAAATTGAAGGCTCCCCCCTCATAGGCAGCACCAGAATTGGTAATGGCCCCTACTTTGGTAGCTATGGTATGGGCCCCTGTATTGTCAGGGTTATCCACCACTTCAAAACTGGCTCCATTAAAAGTTGAGAAGGCATAATTCACTGTAGCCAAATCAAAAGTAATAGGCAACGTTATAGACTCCATTGCCCCTGATATTTCGACTGTCTGGGTAGATTCTATGGTAGCGGCACCAGCTCCTCTTGCTACTACACGTACTTCATAGGAGCCAACTTCGGCATAGGTGTGATTAATGGTCTCCCCACTCATAATAGTCGTAGGTGTCTCATTTTCGGCATCACCAAAATACACATCGAATACCGTGGCGTTTTCGGCGGAGGGATCAACCGTAATCTCAAAAGGATTCGTGCTTGAAATGGTAACCTCCACATTCAAGTTGGAGGGAGGTGTAAAAGAAATGGTCACGATCCGGCTCAACTCACTGGTTAATCCTGTGGTACCTATGGCCACAATTCGTAGGGTATATTCACCTTCTCCGTAAACATGGTTAACAGTTTCTCCCGGATTTACATCCACGGGAGTTTCGTTCTCCACATCACCAAAATATACTTCGAAAGAGGCTGCACCAACACCGGTCGGTGTCACCGAAACCTCGCCAGAGTCATCATCTGCAATGTCAAAAACTGCAGACAAATTCGTAGGCGCTGATATGTCTTGCAATACATAGGAGGTTTCGTCATCGTCCTTACAGGATTGGAACACATTGACCGCCAATGTAACTATCAATAAGAGTCTAAAATATTTCATGTGTCGATTTTTTGTTTAGTTAGTACCCTGGATTTTGTTCCCAGCGGTTGCCCGCCAATTCTATTTCGATGGAAGGAATGGGAAACAGTTCGTGTTTTTGTGTTTGAAATCCTTCTATCTCCGCTGCTGCGCGGCCTGTTCGCACCAAGTCGAAAAAGCGATGGCCTTCACCCACCAATTCCACTCTACGTTCTTGATAAATGGCATTGGTCAAGTTATTGTCTGCCAAATCATTTGAAACAGGAATCAAACCAGCTCTTTCGCGTACCCTATTTAGGTACTGCCTGGCTTTGGCATCGTCAATATCTCCGCGGTTCAAGGCTTCTGCGGCCATCAACAGCACATCGGCAAAGCGAATTGCCCTGTAATTGTTGGGGTTGGTCAAATTGGCATCCCCCGTATTGAGGTCACCTTGTCTCGCTATATATTTTCTATTGTAATAACCGGTATGTTCATGGCCTTCCACATAGGAGACATCCGAATTGGCAGCTGCCCATGCTTCAATATCCAAAATCGCTACATCCCTGCGTACATCGCTGGGTTCAAAGGCATCAAAGGCTTCTTGGGTGGGCACATTGAAACTAAACCCAGACTCGAACACCGGCCCCGAATAGTTACGGATACCATTAAACCCTACGGCAACGTTTCCTTCACTACATTGCAAACAGCCGAACCCTGCACCTTCCACATCGGTATATTGTACTTCGAAAACCGATTCGATATTGTTTTCATTATCGTTCTCAAACATGGTGCTGTAATCTTCCAACAGGTCATAGGTACCCGAGTTGATTACCTGCTCCAAATAGTTTGCGGATTCTGGAAATTTATTCTGAAACAGATAAACCTTACCCAATAGCGCTTGGGCCGCTCCCTTGGTTACACGCCCCACTTGAGCCTGTGTAACCGGCAGATTATCCGAGGCAAAAATCAAATCTCTTTCAATCTGTTCGTACACTTGTGAGGCCGGGGTTCTGTCCACTGTGTTCTGTGCCCCAAAAAGTAAGCGTTGATCCACAGCCAGTGGCACATCCCCAAACCATTTAACCAACTCAAAATAATAATAGGCCCTCAGAAATGTTGCTTCGGCCAAGATGATGTTCTTGTTTGGAAAATCTGTTTTATCCTTAAACTCAAGGATGTAGTTGGCCCGGTTGACCCCTGCAAACATCCAGTTCCAAATGTCCCGTAATTGTGCATTTACGGGTGTGTGTTGCATATCGTCAATTTCCTGAATTCCGGGTACATCGGTGGCACTTTCTCCACCTGCCAATGTGTTGTCCGATGCGATTTCACCCAGCATTACATTCAAAAAGGTGGATTGAAGCATATCGTAGGCTGCAATAAGTGCAGATTCATAGTCCTCTTCGGAGTTGAAGAAATTTTCGGTATCCTCATCAAACGATTCAACATCCACAAAATCGTCAGTACATGCCCAAAGAACAAGGCCTGCCAATACAAACAATGCTGCTTTACGCATAATTTCAAATGTGTTTTTATTCGTTTTCATCTTTCTAAAATTTGAGGTTTACGCCCAATAAATAAGTTCTTGGTACTGGATAAAATCCTGGATCTATTCCTGCTCCGATCGGTGTGCCGGAGCTGGCACTTGGGTCGTAACCCCTATACTTGGTAAATGTGTAGATATTGTTTGCGGATACGTACACCCTTAATTTGTCTATGCCAACACTGTTCAGCATTTCTTGTGGAAAGGAATACCCCAATTGCGCATTTTGAATCCGCACAAAAGAACCGTCCTCAACAAAAAAGTCCGAGAACAAGGTATTGGATGTTGCGCCTGTGGTTACCCTTGGTTGTGTGGTTGAAGTACCTTCGCCAATCCAACGGTTTAAGGTATAAACAGAACGGTTGACCAAAGGTTGGTTTCTTTCATAGTTTCGGACAATCTCGTTGCCAATGGAAGCAAAAGTATAGGCGCCAAAATCGAAGTTCTTATAGGTAATGGACAGGTTCAATCCCATGGTTGCATCAGGAATCGGATTGCCGATATCCACCCGGTCATCGGAATCAATTACCCCATCATTGTTTTGATCCACAAAGCGAATTTCTCCTGGGGCAGCATTGGCTTGGGTGGCATGATTGTCCACTTCGGTTTGGTTTTGGAACAATCCATCTGTTTCCAATCCATAAAAGTATCCGATGGGTTTTCCGGCCTCCATCCTTGCCGGCGGGTCCTGACCAACGCCAAAAGACCCTCCCTGCAAGAAACCTGCCTCATTATTTACCTCGGTCACTTCATTGTCCAAGAAAGTGGCATTATAGTTAATGGATAATGAAAAATCGTCTGAAGGGTTGTAATTGTACCCGATGGCAAATTCAAAACCGCGGTTTTTAACCGTACCACCATTTACTACTGGGGGTTGTGCGCCGGGTGCCGAAGCCCCCAAAATTCCAGATACTTGTGGTTGCAACAACAGGCCTTCGGTGGTCTTGTCAAAATAATCAGCCGTGATGTCCACTGCATTATTGAACAATCGCAAATCGACCCCTATATCGTACGTTTTCTGTTCCTCCCATTGAATTTCTGGATTTGAAAGCACTCCTACAGCCTGCCCGAACACCAAATTTCCATTCCAGACGTAGGCGCCTTCTCCATTGAGCACCCCTCTAAATCCGTTGGAAGGAATACGATCGTTACCCAGGATCCCATAGCTTCCCCTCAATTTCAAAAAATTCAAGAAATCGCTTTGTTGCATAAACTCTTCTTCGGAAACGATCCATCCCACGGAACCGGATGGGAAATATCCGAATCGGTTATTGGGACCAAACTTGGTAGAGCCATCCCTACGAATAACCCCAGAAATTAAATACTTTCCATCATAATCGTATTGCACACGGGCAAAATAGGATAGGAGCCGTTCGTCAAATTTTCCGCTGAGGCCACTATCCACCAAACCGTTTCTTCGATCTACTGTGTCCTCGATGTCAGCTTCGGGAAAAGTGGTCTCATTTTCAAAGAAACCCTGCGTTGTTCCTGAGAACTGGCCTTGGGTCCTAAATACCGACATACCAAGGGTTCCCTGTAGATTGTGCTTTTCACCAAATGTGTTGGAATAGTTCACGAAGGCGTCGAACGTATAATCCTTAAAAATGTCCTTGTTTACGAATAGGGTATTGCGCCCCACATTGTTGAACACTTTACCAGACCCATAGAAAATGGTTGGATTGAAACTTCTTCCCTGAACCTCCGAGTAGTTGAACTGAAGACTGGTTTCGGCCGTAAAATGATCAAGAAAACCATAATTGAGTGCTACTTTACCACTAAGTCTATCCACTTTGGTCTTGTTGAAGGTGTTTTCAATTTGAGCCAAAGGGTTGATAACCTCGTTGCCCAATCCTTCGGCGAGCGTGAATTCACCATTGGCATCCTTTACCGCAAATGTGGGTGCGTTGTTCAATGCATTAAAAAGAACGGATCCAATGGCGTTCTCGGCCAATGTTTTACGTTCGGTACCTGTATACAACAAATTGGTGGTGAGCTTCAGATTTTGAAGTAAATCTGTATTAAAGTTGACCCGTGTGGTGTACCGTTTGAAATTTGCTTTGTTTCCACCAACGATACCGTCTTGGGTTAGTAATGAGGAACCAAACGAATAGGTAGACTTTTCACTACCGCCATTAACTGTTAGGTTGTGGTTGATTATGGGTGCATTTTGAAAAACTTCATCCTGCCAATTGGTGCCAGTTCCCAGTCCGGAAAGATTTGGATAAGGGACCGATTGTCCACCCGCAGCGAAGGCTTCGTTGACAATCAAGGCATATTCCGTAGCATTTAACACCGGAATAGTTCGTGAGGTTTGCTGAAAACCACCGAAGGCATCATAACTAAACTTAAGATCCGAATTTTTACGACCGGTTTTGGTCGTTATGAGTACAACGCCGTTTGCGGCCCTTACCCCATAAATACCAGCGGTGGCATCTTTCAGCACGTTAATACTTTCTATATCTCCAGGATTTAGGACACTTAGGTCTTCGATTACGTTGCCATCGACCAAGATCAATGGACGGTTATCACCATTGGTCGAGATTCCACGAATTCGAATGTTCAATCCACTACCTGGCGATCCGGAACCTGATGTGATGTTTACACCGGCCACCTGCCCTTGCAGCGCTTGCTCTATCTGGGTCGGGTTCAATTCTTCAATGGTTTCTGAACCTACAACGGTAACAGCACCTGTAATTTCTTTTTTGGTCTGGGTACCATAACCTATAACGACCACTTCATCCAATTTGCTAACATCTTCTTGTAAGTAGACAGTTAAATCATCAGAGCCCGTAACCGTAATTTCCTGTGACTTAAAACTGATATAGGAGAAAACTAAAATGTCTCCCACAGCTATATTTTCTATACTGAAGATTCCGTCAAAATCCGTTGTGGTACCAACGGTCTTGTTCTTTACCAGCACGTTTACTCCTGGCAGGGGTTCGTTGGTTGTTTGATCGTACACAGTACCCGAAACTGTGAAATTTTGGGCGGACATTACACCTACTCCCAAAAGGAATATGAGTATGCTTAGTTTGCGCTTCATGTGCAGTTAGTTTTGAATTTGCAAACTATTCCATACTAATTAGGAAACCATAAAAAGAACCTCAACAAAAAATATACATTCTCAAAAAAATGAAGCTATTTTTATCATATCGTTAATGAACCCCTGTAAAATCAATGACTTTCAGAAAGTTGTGTTGAAGAAAATTAACCGCTGATACGAGTCAAATTTGTTAATTGTATAGGTAATGTTGTGGTGAAATAGGACGTTGTATAGTGTTTAAATAGAAAGTATATATTCAACCAAACCATCTTCATGTGGTAAATCCATCTTTTTTCGTAATCGATAACGTTTAACTTCCACACTTCGAGTGGAGATATTAAGTAGTGGTGCTATTTCTTTGGATGATAAATTTAGTCTGAGGTATGCGCACAACCTTAGGTCGTTTGCGGTAAGTTCGGGATGCAACTCCTTTATCTTTTTCAAAAAGTGTTTATCCGCATTATTGAAGGCTTCTTCAAAAAACTTCCAATCGTCTTCATTATTGATATTTCGGTCGATGGTACGAATGACGGACCGTATGGCTTGCTGTCCTTCCGCCTGTTTCAATTGATCCTTTATAGCGTTAAGGAATTCGTTCTTTTTGATCAGGCTCATCGTTGAAACGGCCAGTTCCCTATTTTTGGCCTCTATTTCCTGTTCCAGCTTTTCATTTCGAATCTGTACGATCTTTTTCTGGTTCTTGATCTTCTTCCGTTTTAGCTTCCGCTGGTTTTCCTTTAAAATCCGCTCTTGCTGTTTTCTGTAATAGCGCTTATACAACTTATGGGTCAAAAACAACAAAGCGACAAACGACAGCCCATATAATACTATGGCCAAGATGGACCAATACCATGGCCGGTCAATGTTGAAGGCATAACTTGCCACATTTTCCGTGAGCTCCCCTCCTACCATTGCTCTCACTTTGAATTCATAATCACCAAACGGTAGGTTTTCAAAACTGGTGAACGCATCAAAGGACCAGTTGCTCCATTTATCGTATAGTCCCACCAATTGGTATTGATAGCGCACCTCGGTATACTTATCGTATTCGGGCACACTATAGGTAAAGAGCAGATTGTTCTCCTTAAAGGTAAAATCGACTATGGAATCCAAGGGCACTTCAACGGAAGGCCTATCATAGAACTCCTTGGATATCTTATTCAAATGAATCTGGTGATCACTTGTGGTAACCTTGTCAAGGTCGAGGGTAACATAACCATTTGAGGTTCCGATCAAATACCGATCATCTGCAATGGCATTGATGTTTTCAAAGCCAGATACGCCCAAATTGCTTCTAAAAAAACTGGGGATGGCTATTTTGGCAAGCTTCGGAACACCATCCAATTCACCTGGTTCAACGTACAAAATATCATAATCAGCAAAGCGCCAGAGTCTTTCTTTTTGTGTATCCGTGATCAAAATGCTCATCGGTCCTTCGCCATCCGTATTGAAAACATTGGAAAACACATTGTTCCATTCAAATTTCTGATTGGATTGGTTCCAGGAAAAAACACCATTGTTGGTCGCATACAAAAGCTGATCGTTAAATGTGACCAAACTGGTTGCGTACCCCATACCGTCTTGATGTTCCACAGTTTGTATTTTTTGAAAACCATCGTCTAATGTAAGGGTGAAAAGGCCTTTATATTCGTGACTGACGATTACCTTGTTGTCCTCCATTATCTCAAAGAATCGACTGGATATGTTGAACCCCTCAAGTTTACCTTCCAATTCCCATTGACCACCCCTTTTGATCAATAGGCTGATTCCATTGTAATTACCCTGTAGCAGTCGATTGGAATCTCTTGCAATCCTTTTGATACCCCATGTGCCACTGTTATTGGCCATTAAATCGGCCTGATTTCCACGAACGATATAGGTTCCATTATTATGACCACAAAACAGAGTGTCATCGATAACTTGTAAACTCCAAACTTGTCCTTCAGTTCCTTCGATGAGTTCAAATTCTGAATCATCGCCTTGCTGTACAAACAATCCTTGGTTGGTCCCCAAATGAAGTCTGCCCTTATGTTGGGCCGAGGTATAGACCACCCCTATCTTTCCTGCGGTATCATTGAATTCATTGAATGGGGAGGTAAGGTTGAGCACGCTGAGTCCGTTATCATGCGCCAACCAAAGGTTGGCGTCCCGGTCTTGGTACATATTCAGGATAGTGTTGTTGTTCAACCCTTGTTGTTGATTGATCTTTCGGATCAGTTCCCCTTGTTCAGAAATATGGTAGATTCCGTCCGATATGGAACCCAAAATCAAACTTCCATCGGTAAGTTGCAGGCTACTGTACAAACTCAATCCCATTATATCCCCAACTTCAACAGTTCGCCAAGGAATCAAGGTCCCGTTTGGCCCTTCGGTGAGAAATCGGCCATCATCCCTTATAAATACCAACCTGTTTTGTAGCTCATAAATTCCCACCAAGGGAGTATTTTGAACAGCTTCTTGTACGGAGACCGTTTCGATTTCGTTGTTGGCTATCTTGAAAACTCCTTGATCCTTTCGCTGAAAATAAATGCCTTGGTTCTTCAGATAGAAGACCAATGGTTTCACGGTTTCCGCTTCAATGATTCGTACATCTTGGGTAGCTGTGTTGTAGATATAGATTCTGTTGAGCGATTGGAACAAAATGGAACCATCGATAACTTCTATGTTCCAAAACTCCTCATCATCCAACAAAGGCTCCTTTAAATTGGCCGATATGGACGTGTACTCCAGATTTCCGAGACCATTTTTCTGCCAAAAGCCAAATTCCATGTAACATCCGGTATAGATTACCTCCTCTACTGTGGTTACCGATCGTATCACAGATCCATTGGGAGAAGGGTACTTTCGCCACAGTTCACCATCAAATTCCAATAAACTGTGATTGTTGGCAACATAAATGAATTTGGAACTGGCCTGGGAAATGTCCCAATTTTGGTTTTCTCCAATATACTCCGATGGTGTATAAACCTGAATAGGCGGCAACTCTTGTGAAGCACAAAAAAAGGGAAACAGCGTAAGAAGTAGCAGTATTGTCCTCAATTCTATTAGCCTGACCATAGATTTTAAAGGTAGCAAAATTACGGTAATCCATTTGCAAACTTTGCGAAGTCTCAAATGTTGAAAATAGAAAAGACCATACATCTCACAAAGCTGCTATTGCCCATCAATACAACTCTATATTGGAAAGAATAGGACATCCCAGCGCATTGGTAATGGATACTTTGACCTTGGAAGATTCGACCCCACCCAATGGCAGAATGCGTTTGTACCCTATGGTGGTTGCATGCGCAACTTCGGTCCAAACCCCATTTTGCCACACATGTACCTTAAAAGCTGCGATACGCTGCCCAAGGGGTATATATTCTTGAAGAATCAGGTAATTCAATTTTTGGGGTGAAGACAGCTCGAGTTCAATGGAAGCTTGGGTTATATCATCATCGGTGGCCCAATAGGTTTCAAAATCAGCATCCAAGACATTTTGAGGGGCATAATCACCATCATTGCCGCGGAAGTTGGTGGCCATTATTTTTGCCGTACTTGCATAATTCGTTTGGAACACACTATCCAGAATTTTTCTCAATCCCTGCAGGGAAGCCACATCGTTTTCATGAAACTGTCCTGTTTGATCGGGTGGAATGTTCAACAAAAGATTGGATCCTCTTCCTACTGAAGTCAAATAAATTTCAAAAAGCTTTTCTGGAGATTTGACCAGTGTATCTTGGGACTCGTGATAAAACCAACCCGGCCTTATGGAAACATCCACCTCAGCAGGTATCCATTTGCTACCACCTTGGGTGCCATGTTGCAAAAGGTTCTCAATTCCTGCTTTGCCCGCATACAGGGTATCTGGAGTGATTGTATTCCAATTGGTTTCCCCTGCCACTCCCCTCTCGTTGCCCACCCAACGTAAATCCGGACCGGCATCGCTGAAGAACACTACTTGGGGTTGCATGGAATCGACCATTTTTAGGGTTGTGGGCCAATCGTAATAGTGCTGGCGATCAATGGTTCGGGTTTCATTGGCTCCCCCATAATAGCCATCGCCACCATTGGCTCCATCGAACCACATTTCAAAAATGGGTCCGTAACCTGTAAACAATTCCTTGAGTTGATCTCGATAATAGTCCACATAGGAAGATTGCCCATAATCCGCTCGATTTCTATCCCAAGGCGAAACATAGACCCCGAATTTAAGCCCATGTTTCTTGGCTGCATCGGCAACAGCTTTCACAACATCCCCTTCACCATTCATAAATGGACTGTTCTTGACGGAATGCTCGGTAAATTTCGAAGGCCAAAGGGCAAACCCATCATGGTGCTTCGCTGTCAGAATCACCCCTTTAAAACCAGCATCCTTTAAAGATCTAATCCATTGTTCCGCATTAAAATCGGAAGGATTGAACAGATTCGGGGATTCGTCTCCATAGCCCCATTCCTTATCGGTAAAGGTGTTGATGCTGAAATGCACAAACGCATTGAGCTCCATGTGGTGCCAAGCCATTTGATGCTCAGTTGGAATTGGTCCAAAAGCCGATGGTGGGGAAATCGTTTCCTTTTTACTGCATGAAATACTATTGATGATTACAAAAAACCCAAGCAGCCAAAGGAAACGATACATATCTTTTATTTAGAAATACTCTTGTTTTTAATTGGATTTTCCTGAAAGAATATTTTCCAATGTATTCAATTCAGCCTCGTCAAAATCTGGATTTTTCAACGCATCCAGCGAGTCTTCCAACTGTTCCGGACGACTGATCCCCAACAAAACAGAAGTGACACGTGGATCACGTTTTACCCAGGATAGGGCCATTTGCGCTAGCGATTGTCCTCTTTTTTGGGCCACTTCATTCAATTTACGGACAATTTCCAATTTTTCCGGTGTTATTTGGTCCGCTTCAATGGCTCCATTGCCACGACCTGAAGCGGCACGGGAAGATGCTGGGATTCCCTTGAGGTATTTATTGGTCAACAGGCCTTGCTCCAAAGGTGAAAAAACAATGCATCCCACACCCTCTTGTTCCAGTACATCCAGCAAGCCATCTTCTATCCACCTATCGAACATGGAATATCTCGGTTGATGGATCAAACACGGGGTTCCCAATTCCTTGAACATTTTTAGGGCTTCTGTTGTTTCCTCCGCAGAATAACTGGAAATACCCACATAAAGTGCTTTCCCTTGCCGAACCATTAGGTCCAAGGTCCCAATAGTTTCTTCCAAGGGCGTTGCTGGATCGGGTCGATGGTGATAGAAAATATCCACATAATCCAAACCCATTCGTTTTAAACTCTGATCTAAACTGGCCACCAAATATTTTTTGGAACCGTAATCGCCATAAGGCCCATCCCACATTTTCCAGCCCGCTTTGGTACTGATGATGACCTCATCTCGATAAGCTTCCAAATCCGATTTGAAGATTTTCCCGAAGTTGGTCTCGGCCGATCCTGCCGGTGGACCATAATTATTGGCCAGGTCAAAGTGGGTAATGCCAGCATCGAATGCTTTACGAACGATGGTCCGTGCATTGTCAAAGTCGTCCATATGGCCAAAATTATGCCATAGACCCAATGAAAAAGCAGGTAAAAGAAGTCCGCTATTACCACAGCGGTTATAGGTCATCTTGTTGTATCGATCAGGATTGGGTTGGTAGTTCATTTAGTATCAATCAATTATTAATAAAATAGCTACAGAAGCACTGTTTGCAGCTAATAAAAATAGGGGATTAAATTGAAAATGAAAGCCAATGAAAGAACAATCAGTCTTTAGCTATAGTATCCCAAAAAATACTATACCCTAACTTTCATTGCGATTACCATAGCATCGGTAGCAGCAGATAAACGGCCAAGGCGACAACTATAATCGATATTAGATTCATCAAAATACCTGAACGGACCATATCCGGTATCCTAAGATATCCAGAACCAAAAACCACCGCATTGGGCGGTGTTGCCACAGGTAGCATAAATGCGCAAGAAGCAGCGGAAGTACAAGCCACCAATAACAGAAATGGATCAATTTGCAAGGTAAGTGCCAAAGGGGCCAAAACGGGTAGCATCATCGCCGTTGTTGCCAAATTGGAGGTCACCTCTGTTAAAAAGTTAATGCTTGTAATGATCAAAAGCAATAGTAGCAGCAATGGCAAGCCTTCAAAAAATGCCATTTGACTGCCCAAGTAACTGGCCAGGCCAGTTACTTCAAATCCGTTGGCAATGGCCATGCCCCCACCAAACAACAATATGATGCCCCAGGGAATCTTTACGGCTTCTTCCCAATTCAATACTGTCCTTCCCTTACCCGTAGGCAACATGAACAAAACAAGTGCAGCTCCTATGGCAATGATGGTATCGTCAATATTCGGCATGAATTTTTGCAGGACAAATGATCGGGCAATCCAACAGATGGCCGTGAGCACAAACACCGTTAAAACGAGTTTTTCTTCATGTTTCGTGGGCCCCAATTCCCGAATCAACCGTTCAATTTCCTTCTTTCCGCCAGGAAATTGTCCCTGTTTTAGCGGATAGGCTATTCGCGTGAGATATAACCATGCCAGAACCAATAGTAAAATGGATACAGGAAGGCCAAACTTCATCCATTGCCAAAAGGTAATATCCACTCCATATGTTTTTTGCACAAAACCGGCAAAAACAAGATTGGGTGGGGTTCCAATCAACGTTGCAATGCCCCCAATGGAAGCCGCATACGCAATGGCGAGCATCAACAATTTACTAAAGATGGCATTCTCATCTTCAGGAGTTGCAGGATTGTCCTTGAGTTGTTTAACAATGGAAATTGCCATTGGCAGTACCATTACCGTGGTTGCCGTATTGGAAATCCACATGGACAAAAAGGCAGTGGCCACCATGAATCCCAGTACAATGGTGTACATATTCGTGCCAATAGCCTTGATAATGTATAGAGCAATACGCTTATGCAGTCCCCATTTTTCAATGGCCATGGCCAACATGAAGCCCCCCATATATAAAAAAACGTATTTGTGCCCATAACTTGCCGTTGTCTCACCAAGTCCCACTGTACCCATTAGCGGGAAGAGAACTATGGGAAGTAAGGCCGTTGCCGCAATGGGCAACACTTCCAAAATCCACCAAACACCTATCCATACTGTCGCCGCCAATATATCCCGGCCTTGCTCCGATAAACCTTCGCCTTTAAAAAAAACATGGACAAGCACAAATAGAAGTGGTCCGAGTACAAAACCTATACGTTTATATGTCATTTTTAATCAGTTGGTTTGTTTTTGTCACTGCAATAAAAAAAGGGGCGCCGAACAAACATCCGATCGCCCCAACCTCGAAGATTACATTTTCTAATTCTTATGCATATTTTCCATCCAATACAGCAGGTAAGGAATATTGTACGCGTGGGTCCAACCAAAAACGCGAAGGCCTTGATTTGTTTCCCAATTGGTAAATCTCTTTTCACTTTTAGGCAAATTGGAAATCTTCACCAAATCATCGCTGAATTCCTGTGCATTGGCATAATCCTGCGGATTTTTGGGCAACACTCCAATTTTAAGGACATTGGCCCGGGCCAATGCTTCATTGAAGTAGACCATTTCCCCACTTATCTCATAGCCGAGCAATAACGGATAAATGGTGGCCAAATAGGATTCCATTTCATGGTTTAGTGGAGGAACATCCCTGACCCATCTGGCATGGTCCAAAAGGGCTTTACGAACTTTCTCATCTCCCGTAATCTGCTGGTACTTGTACAAACCTTGGGCCACATAGGTTTGGGCATAGCCATACCTATCGAGCAAAAGGTTACCGCCCTGACGTTCCTGGAACTCCAACATCAATCGTACCCGCTCATCCAATTCTTTCTTGTATTTTTCAAGTTTGGTGGCATCATACAGTTCCACCAAATTCAACACTGAGAGGTATAATCGCCTTCCTCGAAGATCATGCTCACCCCAAATTCGTTTCAGATAGGTATCGCCGGTCATTTTGGCAACTTCCAGCGCCCGATGATCGCCAGATAGATAATAAGAGGCAATCCAACCCTGTATCCAAACATGGGCACTAAGCAAGGCATACCAATGCTCGTTTGCATGTCGTCGCCCTATACCCAAATAAGGCGTTGATTCTGGTTCATCTTCGTAGTTCCAAAAATCAATGGCATCGTTGATCTCTCCAAAATATGTACGTTTTTTGGGCCAATGTATGTTGTCCACATCCATCGTATGCCGACTCATGGCCTGTGCCAGATTAAAATACTTTGGGTCTCCTGTCCTCATAAAATTGGTCCAAAGCATAAAGTCCACAGTAGGCTCGTTATTGGTCCATTGTACCCAGTTTCCATTGAAAAAATAGGTCTTACCATCGCCATAATCGAACATTCCGTACCACGGTTCGTGTTTTTGATTGTAAGCCCACCACTCGAATTTATACTGCATTGCATTTTCAAACTCAGGGTACTGCGTTGAAAAGGGTGCCATATTGCCATAAACTTTGGAACCTGTATACCATTCCGGAGATGCATGGGCGACCGGGGCATCCAAAACATAATCCATTTTTTGACCTACCGAATCAGCTTCCTCACTGTTATGGAAATAGTAAATGAACTCCGTGGTCTTGGTGATTCCTTGGGCAAAATTGTCCAACATTTCTCCGTCGGGTTCAGTATTGTGCCTTGCAAAACTCATGGGGCCATTGTTTTTGGGCCAAATGCTTCCCACCAACGTTTTGGTTGTTGGATCCATCTCAATTCCTTTTGGATATTCTTTCAAAAAGTTCTTGATACCTACCCCAACTCCACGCTTTCCATCAGAGACGTTAAGCCATCCTTTGGCCCTCTGGGATTCGGCGACTTTTTCGTCTCCTTTTGTAATAGTTGCCCTGAATGTGGGGGTATCTCCCTTACTTTCCTTGTTATCCTCTGTTTTAAACCCGTTCCGATAAAGGCTTCGTAAACTTGTGCTTTCCTTTCTATCGGGGCCCTGCTGTAGCAATTCCACCGGAGTTTGTCCGTTTATTGCCACTTCTTGCATTACAGCACCTGAGTCGGAATCCAACCAGCTTCCTTTGAACATAGGCATGGTAACGCTGACATCATCATCCAAATGGTACTTGAACTGTAATCCACAGGCTGCAATTTGATCATTTGGCTGTGTCCAACCCATATCGTCCTCAGTATCTTCCGATATTATTTTTTTGTTCTGTGTGGCTATGTTGGCATGTTGCCCCTCCTGCTGTTTGTGCTTATCCGGTACACCGGTATAGGTCATGGTATGCAACACCTTGATGTAGCTTTTTCCGGCATAGGCATGTAACCAAAGGGTAAAGGGAGAAAGATTGTTATCGGGACGATCATAGGTATAGGTACCCTCCACCCTAAATATGGAATGCATTGGTCCGGAACCTTTTTCACGAAAGACCTCGTTGATCACTGCTTTTGACGAATCTACCCCAGCATCGTCCAATAAATCTAAAAACGAGCCCCTGTTCTTTTCTGGCGAGGTGGCTATCAATTCATCTTCTTGAAATTCCCTGTCATTATTGGAATCCAGATATACCTCATCCAAAAATCCATTACCCTTTTTATGAATGGAGAAGGAAATCGGTCCTGTATTGACATCGATACCTCCTTGGGGCCTCATATTGTTCATGGAAACAATCTTTTCTGTGGGCAACATGGGTACTACATCTTCGCCGTATTCCAAAATATAATCGGAACCTTCTTCAGCAAAAAAGAAGACCCAAGCCCATTTGATACTGTTATCCAATGGTCCCCAATTGGTAACCTCTGTGGTCTGGCAGGGAATTTCTTTACCGTCTAACGTAAGTAACCGTACATGGTCTACCGATTGTAGTTCCCCTTTGGGGAAAGGTATGCCCAAGGTAACAGGAGCACCGAGCTTGTTATTCTCAATGGTGATGGCAACTTGTTTACCAGGTTTGGCTGGTGTACAAGATTTCAACATGAAACATGCCAGCAATATTAGTGTTACTATTCTCATTTTCTAACTTAGGTTATTCAATTACAGACAAAGTGCAGCTGCACCCAACTCGGGCGAATCCACCAAATCTGATGTTTCAATTTTAAAATGTTCCAATTGTTTTTGATAGGCGAAAGTGTCCAATGCGGATTGCAACGACTTTTCAAAAAAAGTGTAGGCACGACTTATGGATCCACCAAGAATTATGGCTTCGGGCGCAAACATGTACAGGATGGCCTTGATGGCCTCTCCCAAATGCACGCCATACTCTCCAAAGGCCATTAAGGCGGTGGAATCATTCCTCAAGGCCTTTTTATACAACTCCTTGGCAGATTGCCCATACTTCCCATCAAAAAAGAAGCTACCTGCATAATGCTCCAAAATTTTGTCTTTGTACGGGAGCATGCCCACCTCTCCTGCTCCACACAAAACCCCATTGTAGAGCTCGTTGTTAATGATAATGCCCATACCGAGTCCAGTACCCAAGGAAAGGGCCACACAGTTTGCATGGTCCATGGCCTTTCCAAAATATTTTTCACCCAACGCAAAGCAATTGGCGTCGTTGTTTATGTATGCGGGTATTTGATATTTATTCTGAATGAAATCCTTTAACGGAACTTCTTTCCAAGACGGAATGTTCTGTACATCATACACTACACCGGACTCTGGATCCACCACGGCGGGGACACCTATGCCAATGGCTTCAATGGTATCGGTTATTATTGTATCGATTGCATCGTAAAGCTTTTCCAAGGAAACTTCCACAGAATCGCTGGGATCAACGTCGATAATATGGCTCTTAAGGACCTCTCTTCCCTTAACCTTGCCCAATTTTATCTTGGTCCCACCAATGTCAATCCCCAATATTTCCTTCTCCATGATCACTTTTCTTTTTTTAGACTTATTGTCTTATTGTTGACCAATGGCTTGGCCCAAAATCCTATGGTAAAAATGAAAGCCAAGGGAATCAGCAAAAAGAACATACCGGATCGTAATGTTAACAGCTCGCCCAGTCCTCCCACTATGAAAGGAATAACAGCTCCGCCCGCTATACCCGTACAAAGAATGCCGGATAGCGAACCGTGATGTTCCTTTACCGAATTGAGCGCCAATGAAAAAATGATGGAGTACATGACGGATATAAAGAATCCTACCATGGGAAAACCGATGAGAGCCATTTGGGGCGATCCCGTCAATGCCAAAACAAGACTGCCAATGGTAATGGCCGTAGCCAAAATCAGTAGTTTTCGGCTGTCCATAAACTTCAACAGCAGCAGGCCCAGCAGACATCCTACTGTTAACATGGCCCAAAAGTAGGATACAGTGTCCGCGCCAATAGTCTGTGGATCTAGATCATGATACTGATAAAGGAACTGTGAAATCCAATTGCCCACTCCCTGCTCTGTTCCCACATAGCAAAAGATGCCCAAGAAATAAAGAATGGTCCATTTGTTCTTCAACAAGTCCCAATAGGAACTCTTATCACCAGCCTTTTCATCTTCGTTCTTTTCAAACTTGGGATATTTGGTGACAAGTACATAAACAAAGAGCAGCATGGAAATAGCCGCAAAAACGATATAAAGGGATGCCCATGGCAAATTTTGAGGCACCCAACCACGTAATACTTCTGCGATTGTTCCACTTGTTGAAGGCTTATTATTGACCAAATATTTATAGAGGTAAGGACTTAAGAACGAGGCTGCCCCAAATACCAATTGTGCCAGCACCGAATTGAACGCAAAGTGCTCTTCTCCCCCGGCCACCCGAAGCATGGGATTGATAATGACCTGTAAAACGGCCATACAACACCCCAGGGTAAACAAGGTTATACTGAACACTCCGTATTGTGGAAATAGTGCAAAACCCAGGGAAGCAAGCGCCATGATCAAAAAAGACAAGGAAAGTAGGGTTCTCTCACTATACTTTTCGGAAAGGAAGCCCGCCGGAATGGACATAATTCCATACGCGATAAAGAAAGTGAAAGGCAAGAGTCCTGTTAATGTTAGGCTCAGATCAAAACTATCCTTTACATCCACAATGATCGAATTCAGAATATTGGTGATGAACGATATCACAAAGAACACGATCATTACCAAGGCAATCAGATGGATATATCTTTTGGTCTTGGGCTTGCTGGTCTCCATTTAGTGGTCGGTTATATTTGTTTGGATTTTCCTGGGTGGTCAGTGTATTTTATTTTGACCCCAACATGGGGAACAATTCTTTGATCTCAGCTTCGGTGGGTTGTTTTCCATATTCACAGATTTCGAAAAACTCCACTTGCTTCACCTTTGAAATATCGGCATTGGGATACCATTTTTTCACCACTTCCAAGGTGCTGGCATCTGGTTTTCTGTTCATCCATTTATCTTTTAACCAGGCCAACCTTTCCTGCTCACCGGTGGGTATGGTGGATAGATCGGTGCCATTGGTCCAAGGCAACCATTCGAACATTTGGGAATCGTGGGCGGCCAGTCCCTTAACCTTGGTGTCGATCACATCGTCAACTATCACGGCAATATCCTTTTGGAACGGATAGGGCTTTTTAAAGTGATCGCTCATATAGAGAAATACCGGGTTCTTTTTCAAAGGTGGGGTATCCGGTGCCACGTTGGGCACAATGTTCATATAGGCGGCATCCTGAACAACGGACCCTGCATTTCTATGGTCTGGATGATAATCGTTTGGTCTAAGACCCAATACGATATCGGCGTTCCAATCACGTATTCTTCGGATTACCTCCAACCTCACGTTCAAAGTTGGAAACAATTCACCATCGTGGTTGTCCAACACTTCATATTCCGCAATGCCCAGGGCCTTTGCGGCATCCTTGGCCTCTTGTCTACGTTTTTTTGCCAACGGACCTCCGCCCATACTCTGATGGCCTGCATCGCCATTGGTAAGGGCCAAAAACTTAACATTATGGCCCATTTTGGCAAACAAAGCCGCCGTTCCCCCAAACTTGGAATCACAATCATCAGGGTGCGCCCCGATGGCAATGATGTTGAGTACTTTTTTTTCTTGCGCCCCCACTATTGCAACGGCAAAGCATAGGCAAAATGTCAATAGTAATTTTCTCATTTTATAAATGGATTTATTCATTGTTTTATGGCAATTGGTTACCTGGCCGTGTCTTTGGACACCACCGTCTTTCTGTTTCATTATCAGTTGTGATCAGCCTCTTAAAATGCCCATAGATTCATAAGTAGGCGTATGGTATGGGACCTCGTCAATCAAACAATCACAATTATGAAAACAATCTTTGGTCGCCTTTTGCGCGATTATTAATTCTGTACAAAATTTGGATTGATGTCCATTTCCCGTTGCGGAATAAAAAAGTATTCCCTGGTACCGGTAATGAAAGGTTCGGCCTCGATGATCTTGCCAACTGCGCCAAAACGCTTTAAATCTGGCCATCTATGGTTCTCAAATGCCAATTCCACCCTTCTTTCATGGAGCAGTTTTTCCTCGAAAGTGCCAGGTGTGGCAGCATCAATATCTGCCAATCCAGCCCTGTTCCTTACTTCATTGATCAGATCATAACTTTCGGCGGTCTCACCCAAAGCTTCGGCCAACATCAACAATACATCCGCATACCTGAACACGACAAAGTTGATGTCCGAGTCGTTTTCAATGGCAAGGTCGGATTGGTATTTTTTGATATACCTGGCCTCTACCACTTCGCCTTCAAGATTCACATAGGAATCGCCCATGGAGGCATCGTACCTCAAATCGCCCGCCTCATAGGCTTCCAACATGGAAACGGTAGGACGGTTTCTGCCAAAACCGGAACCGGTCTGCAAATCGGTACTGGGTGAAAAATCGTTGGTAAACAGACTTCCCTGTCCAATACCACCGCTGATGTATTGTACCTCAAATATGGACTCGGCGTTGTTTTCGTTGGAAACACCCCATAAATTGGCATAATCGGGCAACAATTCATAACCGTAGTTGGCAATGATGCGTCGCAATACGGTTTCTGCTGCCGAATTATCGCCCAGGGTCAACAATACTTTTGCAAGCAAAGTTGCCGCTGCACCTTTGGTGGCCTTACCTACCAGACTGCCCGAATACGAAACAGGAAGCAGTTCTTCGGCTTGCGTGAGGTCAGTTACCAGCTGTTGCAATACGGTATCCTCATTTACCTGTACCAATTCGTCACCAGATACAAATGGCTCCAATTGCAAAGGAATGTTTCCAAAAGCAATGGCCATGTGGTAATACACCAAAGACCTAATGAACAAAGCCTCGCCCGTAACCCGGTTCTTGGCAGCTGTTTCCATTTCAACGTTTGGAATGCGGCTTAGAATCACATTACAATTGGCAATCACTTTATAGGATTCGCTCCAAGCTGAGGTTACCTGTTCGTTCAAAGCATCTTCGGTAAAGGAATTGATTTCGGTGTATTGCCTGGCCAAACCTGTTGCGTCGGGACCTTGGTCGGTATTGTCGCTCCGCATTTCAAACATGGTCCAATACCCACGACCATATACGCCCGTGCTCTGAAGGCCTGCATAACTTGCATTTATGGCTACCTCAAAATCATCGGATGAATTGTAAAAGTCCGCCTCATTTCTATTGGAAATGGGTGCCAAATCGGTAAAATCTTCACTACACCCCATGATCATGGAGGTACAAAGCATTATATATAGAATTCGTTTCATTTTTCCGTTTTTTTAGGTTAGAACTTTAGGTTTAAGCCAACGGTGAAGGACTTGGTCAATGGAAATGCACCATAATCCTCCCCAGGTGTTAAACTGCTGGTGGTTATATTACTAACCTCTGGGTTGTATCCCAGATAATCGGTGATGGTAAAAAGATTGGTCCCTGTTACATAAAAACGCAGTCTTTGAATCTTGTTTCCAAACAAGTTATCGGTGGGCAACGTATAACCCAGGGTCACGTTACGCAAACGCACATAGGAACCATCCTCTACCTGAAAAGATGAAGGTCTGTTATTATTGCCATGGTTACCGGATTCCCGATCTGCCCTTGGTACACTGCCATTCCCTGGATCTGATGGTGACCTCCATCGTTCATTGAAAATGGCATAGGAATTAAAATTCGCTTCACCATTTTTCATGTGGCGCGATGTTAGGTTCAATATCTCATTGCCCTCCACGCCTTGGATCAAGAAACTAAAATCGATGTTCTTGTACGTAAGTCTGTTGTTCACCCCCCAAGTGAAATCAGGAAAATAACTACCTGTTACCGTCCTATCATCCGGAGTGATCTGGCCATCACCATTAATGTCCTTGAACCTAAAATCTCCCAAACCGGGGTTCGGTGCCTGTGTGTCTACAGGTGCATTGTCCAAATCGGCCTGAGTTTGGTAGATGCCATCCACCACATAACCGTAATAACTGCCAATCGGATCACCAACACGGGTTACGTGGCGCACACCGGCACTTCCCGATGAATAGATGGGCTCGTTGTCCTCGTTCAGGGAAAGTACTTCATTTTTGTTGGTGGCAAAATTGATATCGGTATTCCACGTAAAGTCACCAACAAAGTTTTTGGTGCTCAATGCAATTTCAAATCCTCTGTTTTGGACCTCACCCAAATTACGGAGCGTGGTTTCAAAACCAGAAACGGAGGAAATAGCCACGTTCAACAAAAGGTCCCTTGTTTTGGTGTCGTAATAATCGGCCAAAAGGAATACCCTGTTATTGAACAAACCAAGCTCAACCCCTATATCCACTTGCTCTGATTTTTCCCAAGTCAAGTTCGGATTGGGAATGGTACTTTGCACCAAACCATTGATTTCGTTACCGCCAAGGTTGTAGTTTTGTGGGGACAACAATCCCACTGCACCATAGTTAGGGATTTCAAAGTTCCCTGTCTGGCCCCAGCTCATTCGCAGCTTCAGTTCTGAAATGGTCTCGGAATCGGCCAAGAAATCTTCCTCGTTCAAACGCCATCCCACAGAAAAAGAGGGAAAGTAACCTGTTTGGTTATTTTTACCGAACCTTGAAGATTTATCAGATCGAATGGTTCCTGTAAAGAGGTATTTGTCCTTGAAGCTATAATTGACCCTAAAAAGGGAAGACAACAACGACCATTGCTCTTTTACCGAAGTACCACCGAACACCTGTCCACCACTTATAGTTGGAACAAGATCATCAGGATAATTGTTGGCAAGCACACTTTTCAGTGCCAAATTGTCTTTTTGGGCGGTATATCCCAAAACGGCATCGATGTAGTGATCACCGAATTCTTTTTTCCAGCTCAACGTATTTTCCCAAAGCCAGTTGGTCTCTGTTGATGAAGATGCCTGACCATATGGGTTTCCATCCGCAGAATTTCGGAACAACAAGGTGTTGGCCCTGTAAAAATCTTGGTTGAAAAGGTTGATGTAGACACCTCCAAATGTTTTGAAGCTCAGTTCTGGTAAGATATCATAGGTTAAGCCCAATGTTCCCCTAGTCTGAAACTGAAAAATTTGATCGTCCACCGCTTCAATGATCGCCAATGGATTACTGGCCGTTGTGGTACCACCTCCCAAGTAGGATTGGTTGTTCAACTGGTTAATGGTGCCATCCGAATTGTATGGACTCACTGTTGGAGAATGCACAATGGCCGAGTATACGATACCCGGGGGTGTCGCAAAATAAGGGGCCGAAGCCGGTACCCTTTGGTTTTCGGTCACCGTCGGCGCCAATCGCAGATCCAAGTTCAATTTTTCAGTGAGCTGCGAATTTAGGTTCAACAACACCGAATATCTTTCAAACTTCGATTTTTCAATGATTCCTGTTTGGGAAAAATAACCCGTGGAAGCATAAAAGCTTGTTTTGTTACGCACAGGCGAGGCATAGGAGAAATTATAGCTCTGAACGATTCCGGTCTTGAAGATCAAATCTTGCCAATCAGTGTCCGTACCATCCCAGTTTACAAAGGATTCGGGCAATTCGTAGTTTGCGTTGCCCCTATCCCCTGGTCCTATGGGATCATCTATGGAAGCACCGGGCACTGAAGCCAAGTAGTTATTGTTCCGTGCATCCCTGGTAAAGTCAATAAGCTCCTGTGCATTCATCAGATCCAATTTATTGGCCACGGATTGCATACTTACATAGGAATCAAAAGAAAAGATACCTTCTTCGGAGTTTGACCCTTTTTTGGTGGTGATCAACAATACCCCGTTACCACCCCTGGAGCCATAAATGGCTGCAGCACTTGCATCTTTCAACACCTGAATGGATTCGATATCGTTGGGGTTCAACGTCGCCAAAGGGTTAATGGTCGGTGGCTGAAAAGCGGCACGTCTATTAGAAACACCCCCCAATTGACTTGACGAGGTCAAATTCCTTGAAATTGGAATACCATCGACCACGAACAACGGATCGTTACCTGCCGAGATAGATCCGGAACCCCTTACCCGAATGTTTGGGGCAGCACCCGGTTCTCCGGAAACCTCCTGTACCTGCACCCCGGAAACTTGCCCGATAAGAGCACCTTCTGGTGTAAGTGCCGGTACTTCAACAATGGTCTCAGGTGTAATGGAAACTACCGAACCGGTAACTTTGGTCTTTGCCAAGGTACCATACCCCACTACAACAACCTCTTCCAAAGCTGCCGCATCTTGTTGCATGGTTACGGTTACGGTTGTAAGTCCAGCAACGTTTACCTCTTTTGGTCTGTACCCAATATAGGTCACCTGTATCACCGTAACCCCTGCGGGCAATGTCATTTCAAAATTTCCGTCGAAATCGGTGGTGGCGCCAACTGAAGTGCCTTTGGCAATAATTGTTGCTCCTGGCAATGGAACCCCAGCTTCATCCAAAACAGTACCCGAAAGGTTGGATTGTGGATTGTCAGGTTCAATCTTACTTTTCGGGGTCAACGACGGAAGCGCTCCTTCAGTCTGTTTTTTAACCACAATCTGTCGGGCTATGACCTCGAAGGTGAGATCTGTTCCTTTAAATACTTCTTTTAAAAAATCTTCTATACAAAGATTGGACTTGTTAACGGTCACCTTGCGGTTTAGGTCCACCTCTGTGGCTTCATAAAAAAACTTGTAACCCGTGTACTCCGTGATTTTATCGAACACAGTGCCCATCTCTTGGTTTTTGATGGTCAATGCAACAACATCATTCTGTTCGCATGACATTTCCGCGGCGTACCCAAAATTACAGGTCAGCAACAGCACCATACTGTAGAGCATCGCAAAGCACAGCTTATGTGCTTTACAGCAGCTAAAATTGGTTTTTCTCATAATGAATTAGTCTAGTTAGTTAGTATTTGTTTTTTGGTCTATTGGTTTAAGTTCAAATCATAGGCACTCTATTGTTTATTAGGTTTTATCATTATTATCTTTCCTTGTTTCTCGTAACTAAAGTTGGTGTGGGCCTGGATTGTCTTCAACACATGATCTATATCCTCCACATCGAACATACCGGTAAACCTTCGCTCACCCAATGTTTCATTTTGATTGACAATCTGAATGTTATATTGTCGCTCCAACCTTTTTATGATCTTGGTCATTGCTTCGTTTTCGAAGGCCAAAATGCCCTTGGTCCAAGAAATGTATGGGGTTACGTCTACGTTTTCCAATACAAAGCCAGTATCGGATTCCGCGCTTTTGGCAAGTTTTTGGGAAGGCTCCATCATCTGAAGACCTGCTTTTTCATCTGAATTTGGCTTGCCCACCCCAACAGATCCTTCAACAAGGACCACTTCTTCCGTACCATCCTCTTCGTAAGCGGCAACATTGAACACGGTTCCAAAAACTTGGGTATACATACCTTTAGTTCGAACTATAAAAGGCTGCTCAGGATTTTTTGCCACTTCGAAAAAAGCTTCTCCGTTGAGTTGGACCACTCTTTGGTCCATACCTTCAAAACTATTGGGATAAACCAGCGATGATCCAGAATTCAGCATCACCACCGATCCATCTTGAAGCGTTACCGACAGTTTCTTACCGTAGGGCACCCGCAAAATGTTTTCCTTACCTATTTCTTTTTCGTCCGTAACACTTTCTTGACTCAAAACTCCATGAACCAAGGATATCACCGCATTCCCTGTTTTGCTTTTTAGGGTAACATCGGTATCCGGGTCCAAACTGATCACTTCACCGTTCTCCAGTTGCAGCGTGATCATGTTGGGGTCAATTGGAGGGGCAATGTTATCCTGTACATTCTTTTGGGTAAAGAAAAACAAGGAAGACGCAACGATCACCACAACGGCTGCGGCATATTTCCAAACATGTGGTCTGGCAATAATGGATCGCACTCCTTTGGATTCGTTCTTTTTAATAGATCTTAAAAAATCTTCAAAAGCAGCTTCGGAATCCCAGCTCTTATCTAGGTAATTGACCAAAAAATCGGCCTGAACAAACTTTTTGAACACTTCATCATTGTTTCCCTTCTTTACCCATTCATAAAGAATGGAAAGTTCCTCTTGGGTCGCTTCATGGTTGATATACCTGATAATTATTCTTCTGATATCGAGCTTGGTCATTCGAATTAATTTAACTCTACAACCAACAGACGTAGGTTTTTACAAAAACCCTTACTCAAATTGAAAATTTTAACAAAAAAAATGATGATAGGTCGACTTTACGTCTAGAATTGTGCATTGTAGACAATGAGGCTATTAGAAGAAAATGGTCAATTGTGCACGTAATCGTTTTAACGCCTTGGCCATGTGCACCTCAACAGTTTTGATGGAAATATGGAGACGGTCGGAGATTTCCTGATATTTGAGCCCTTCCTTTTTACTCATAATAAAGACCTTCTTACATTGTTCAGGCAAATTTTCAATTTCTTGTTCCACCATTTTAAGTTTTTCCTCAAAGAGTGAGGCATCCGTATCCACTAAATCCAAATAGGCGGCATGTTTGAGGTTTTCAAGGAGTTCAAACTCCTTTTTCTTTTTTCGCTTGGTATCCACAAATTGATTGTAGGCTATCCTGAAAATGTATTGCTTAAGCTTACCCTCCTGCAAATTCAGATTTTCCCTGTTGTCCCATAACTTTATGAAGGTTTGTTGGGCGATATCCTCGGCCAACTTGGCATTCCCTGAAATTGCATGGATATAATTACAAAGGTCTTTATGGTATAGTTTGAACACTTGTTTAAAGGCATTGGAGTTTCCTTCTTTCAATTGTCCAATCAGCAGATCCTCATCGAAAATTAGTTTTCGGTTCATTTTTAGCCTTTCTTTTAGAATGAAACATCAACAAAACATGATCGATCAAAGAATGTTGACATTGCCATTCGCGTTCTACACATTCAGCATAGAGATAGTACAAATTGATTTGTACAATACCTATGATTTATAAGAAAGTACCTTAATGGTCCAACGGACCGAGTTCCCTTCAATAAGGTGGCAAAAGACCATTTTATTGAGGTGTCGATTTGAAAAAACCAATAGAAGTATTACCAAAAAACATCAACAAATTATAAAAAAAACTTTACATATGACGTTTTTACGGAAAAAATGAAAACGTTTTCGTTAACTGAGAACATTGGCTGTTATCTCCCCCTCCTGAAAATTGAAACTCTTTTAATGAATTGTATTCTAGGACCACAAGCCCTACGTTTACACCAAATAGGTCCAAAATTTAATGAAAAAGGTAAATTGAAAAATATAGAGGTTTGATCCCGTTTTACTCCTTCTCCTTTTTTAAGACCGCCAACGGTGAATTGCGAACAATACCAATACTGTTTCCTACTCCCAAAGCAAATACCAATAGTGTAATTGCCGGAAGAATGATCAAAAACGGTATGGATGATGGCGTAAAAGTGGTCTCGAACAACATCCAGGCCAAAAGGGAACTGCCCAACACCGCCAACAATACACCCATAAAAGCGCCCAAAAAGCCAAGAATGGCATATTCGATGGCAATCATTTTTAAAATCTGTGCCCCTTTAGCACCCAAGGTCCGCAGCAACGCACCTTGTTTTACACGTTGGTGCTTACTGCTATAAATGGCGCCCATGAGTACCGCTACGCCCACAAATATGCTAAAGAAGGCCATAAAATTGATCACCCAACCTATCTTTCCCAAAATTTCCTCCAAAAGACTAAGGATCCTTTTCAGATCCAGGATGGAAACATTGGGAAATTCCCTGACCAATTGTTGTTGCAGTTTGGCCGATCCTTCATCACTATGGGTTCGGGTGGTCATTACTCCAAATTGTGGTGCATTTTCCAGCACTCCAGCGGGGAACACAATGGAAAAATTGGGCTGCAACCTGCTCCAATCCACTTCACGGATACTACGAACTTCCGTATTCATGATTCTGCCCTGAACATTGAAGGCCACTGGATCACCGACGGTGACCTTGGCCATATTTGCAAAATCATTGCTTATCGAAATTGGGATGTCGGCATTCTTTTCCACATTGGAGACCCATTCCCCTTGCAACAAACGCTCCGAATTGATCATACTATCGCGATAGGTGACCCGGAATTCATGGTTCAAGATCCAACGATTCACTTGTGACGTGGTATCCATGCGAATTTCGTTTACTGGTCTACCTTTAATGGATTCCACCCGCATGGTCACAATGGGAATTTTATCGATAACGGGAATTCCTGAAGATTCAATGGTCTTTGCCACAGCATCCACCTGTTGGGTCTGGATGTCCATCAAAATCATATTGGCGCTATTGGCCCGATCTTCAATGGCCGCTTTCTCCAAAAGCATATCTTTTGTTAAGTAGAGCGTGCTGATCAGAAAGGTGCCAATGCCGATGGCCAATACCAACACCAATGTTTGGTTTTGTGGTCTGAATAAGTTCTTCAAACTCTGGCGTGCAATGAATCCCCAGGAATGAGGGAAAAACTTTTTCAATAGCCACATGAACAAATTCGCTATACCGGTAAGGATCAAAAAAACCAATAAAAGTCCCACCACAAAAAATATGGAGCGTTGAAAATTACCCAATAGCCAAAATGAAAAGCTGAATACAAATAGTACAATGCCAAATCCCACTGCCGTGGTCGCCAATTTGGAGCGCGACCTGTTTTCTTGTACCACCCGCAACGCCTCAAGGGGTGAAACATACAACGTCTTCATTAGGGGGTACAATGCAAAAAGCACCGACATGGCAAGACCAAGTGAAAGTCCCAATAAAATACTTTGCAGGGACAAGGTGATGCCCACTTCCACCGGAATTAGGTCACCTAGCAACACTGGGAACAATTGTTGGAGCAGATAACCGAAAAGGGTGCCCAATAGGCCTCCCACGATGCCCATACAGGCAATCTGAATAAAAAAGATGAGGTAACTCTGTTTTTTGGAGGCTCCCAAACACTTGAGCACTGCAATGGATTTCAATTTCATCTGCACATAGATGCCCATACCACTGGCAATGCCCACACAACCCAACAACAAGGCTATAAACCCGACTAAATTGAGAAACTTTCCAAAGTTTTCATATCGACGTCCCATACGTCTGGCCTCGGACAGGTGCGTGTCCAAATCCGCTTGTTCTGCATCCAAAATAGGCCCAAGCTCATCATTCAGCATTTCCAAGTCTTGGCTTTCTTCCGATTGAAAATAGTATTTGTAGTCAATTCGGCTTCCTGTCTGGATCAATCCAGTGGCATCAATATATTCCAAAGGAATAAGCACAGGTGGTGCAATGGCTCCGAATACTGATGTGCTTCCTGGTACGGTTTCCAAAGCTCCAGCTATGGGCAGCGTAATGGCCCCCAATTTAATGCTATCCCCTGCTTTTAAACCAAATTGGAGCATGGTGGTGGCATCCACCAAGGCTTCTCCTTTTCGGAAACTATTTGCCGCAGCTGTTGGTTCGGTTTCCAAATCCCCATAAAAGGGAAAACCGGTTTCCACTCCCCTAACTTCCAACAGTTTGATGCCCTCATTGCCAGGAAAGGAGGCCATGGACAAAAAATTGATTTCCCTGGCATCGGCCCCACCCAAAGAATCGATAATGCCTTGCACTTTTTCGTTCACGGGCTTATCACTTTCAATAAGAAAATCGGCACCTAAAAGTTCTTTCGATTGTTGGGCTATATTTTCTTTCAACAATCGGCTAAACGATTGTACGCTTACCACAGCGGCCACGCCAAGTGTTATGGAGAAAACGAACAATAAAAGTTTACCGTAACTCGCCTTGCCATCGCGCCATGCCATTTTCAATAGCCACAAAAACCCTGCTTTGTTTTCCTTGTCCATGATCAACCTATGGTTTCTTCGATTTTCCCGGATCTTAATCGTATGCTTTTGTCCGTTTTTTGGGCCAGTTCCAGATCATGGGTCACGATTACCAGGGCCGTACCTTGTTCTTTGTTGAGATCAAAAAGCAACTGTTCTATTTTCGTCCCGGTTTCATCATCGAGGTTACCCGTGGGTTCATCAGCAAAAAGGATGGATGGTTGGTTGGCAAACGCACGGGCCAAAGCCACACGTTGTTGCTCCCCACCGGATAATTGGGATGGGTAATGACTGGCCCGATCGGCCAACCCCACCTTTGCCAATAACTCCTTTCCTTGATCCATCGCTTTTTTAACCCCTCGTAATTCCAAGGGCACAACAACATTTTCCAAGGCGGTTAAGGTTGGCAGCAATTGAAAGTCCTGAAAAACAAAACCTACATTTTGATTTCGTAATAGCGCCCTGCCATCTTCATCCAAATCGACCAAATTTTGACCACACAACCATATTGCACCTTCATCGGTGGTATCCAAACCTGCACAAAGCCCAAGCAAGGTGGTCTTGCCGCTGCCCGAAGGACCCACTATGGCAAAGGTTTCACCACTATTTACTTCAAAGGAAACTTTATTGAGAACATGGAGGTCATGGTCACCACTCCGATAGGTTTTAGAGAGGTTTTCAACTTTTAATATCTTTGACATAACACGCGTTTGGTTGAATTTTTCAAAATACTAAATTAGATCATGACCAAGAAAGCCCCATACCCTCATAGGCCGTTAATGTTTTGTTATTTTTTGTTCGTCCTTTTTTGGGGTTGTGGTGAAAAAAACAACACTACGAAGAATTCCACGGACAAGACCGATAGCGTGATTCAGGTGGATGAGCCCACCGCATCCACAAAAAAAATTCTCTTTTTCGGTGACAGTCTTACCGCGGGATATGGCTTGGAAGTGAGCCAAGCTTTTCCTGCATTGATACAACAAAAATTGGATTCCCTTGGATTGGATTACACTGTGATCAATGCCGGACTCAGTGGAGAGACCACGGCAAGTGGCAAAAATCGATTGGACTGGGTATTGGAGGACGATATCGACATCATTATCATAGAACTCGGCGCCAATGATGGATTGCGGGGTATTCCCTTGGCTGAAACAAAATCCAATTTAGAAACTATGGTCGAAATGGTCCGGACCAAACTGCCCAATGCTGAAATAATTTTGGCCGGTATGAAGATTCCGCCGAATATGGGACCGGAATACACAGCCGAATTTGAAGGCATCTTCCCAAATCTTGCATCGGCGGAAAAAGTACACCTCATTCCCTTTCTATTGGAAGATGTGGCCGGTATTCCCGAACTCAATCAAGGTGATGGGATACACCCCACGGTGGAGGGCCAAAAAATAGTGGCCCAAAATGTTTGGGATATTCTGGGCCCACTACTTTAATTTTAATTGTCAACGTAATTTCATGGTCTGTGGATCCCATTCCACAATTTTCTTGCTGAAATAACTTTCATTGCACGACAAAGCCGGGGCTGCCGCCCTGAAACCGAATTCGGCATCTTCCACTACTTGGGTTCCGTTTCGGATGGCATCAAAGAAGTTGGTAAAATGGTCCACGTGGGAACTATAGCCCTCCGGGGCTTTATAGATGATGTCCCCAATCGGCTTACGCTTGGTCTGTTCAGGACTCCATTTGGCATTGTACGCCTTTGTCAGTTCTTCTTGCATGCTTTTGGGGAACGTAAATAGGGAGTCGTAGCCGCCAAAACCTGGTGCTTCGGGCATCACACTACGCTTTAGGGTAATATCGTCGCCATTTATGGTAATGACCCCTTCGGAGCCGATCAATTCGATGACTTCCTGTCCACCTGTTCCACTGATGAAATTCACCCTGAGGTTCAATTGAAACGCTGGGTGTTCCTCACTATCGGGATACTGCATCACCCCGGACATAACGTCGGGCAGGTTACGGCCATCCTTCCAATAGCTTAATTGGCCGGTACTGAAAATAGTCTCTGGTCCTTTGGAATTGGTCATAAAATGGGTGCCGCTCAGCAAATGGATGTACAGGTCGCCTGCCACACCGGTACCCAATTCCTTGTAGGCCCTCCACCAAAAGAATTTTTTGGCATCGAATGGTATTTTATCGGTGATTTCGATAAAGGTTTCCCAATCCGTGGTCGATGGGTCGGCATCGTTGGGGATGGTGTATTCCCACGCACCTATGGAACTCTGTCTGTCCCATGCGGCATTCACCATGTTCAACGCCCCAATTTCACCCGATGCAAGTAGTTCTTTCGCCTTGGCATAACCCACACTGCTCACCCGCTGGCTGCCCACCTGAAATACTTTGCCCGAGTTTTTGGCCGCTTCCATAATCGGGTAGCCTTCGTCTATTTTATAGATCATGGGCTTTTCAATGTATACGTGCTTGCCTTTTGCCAAGGCATCAAGGGCAATGCGTGCATGCCAAATATCAGTGGTACAGATCAAAACGGCATCAATGTCTTCCTTGTCCAAAAGATTCTTGTAGTTTCTGGTGGTAAACATATCCTTGCCAAATTGTTCCTTGGCCTTTTCGACCCTTCCCGTATATAGATCGCAAATACCCGCCAATTCGACCCCAGGAACCTTAAGGGCGGAGTTCAAATCAAAATGTCCCTGCACCCCATAACCAATGACCCCAATACGAATCGTATCATTGGCTGTAAAATTTCTTTCGTAGCGTAAAATGCGTTCCTCCGCTTTTTCCTCGGCAGCAAAAGATGCAAAGGGAGTGGCTGCAGAAGCTAAGGTAGTCGCCCCTATTTGACGCAAAAACCGCCTTCTGGCATTTTTATTGTTCTTCATTGTTAAGTGATTTGTTTTATGATGTTTAGTTAATTGAGTAGCTGACAAATGCAATTTTCTTACTGTCTGGACTCCAAGACGGAACATTGATGGTTCCTTGTCCACCGAAAAATTCAGGGGTTAAATCCTTGATTTCCTTGGTCTCCAAATTCATCAAACGAAGTTTGACCTGCTTTCCGAATAAATGGGCTTCTTTTTGATCGGAGGTATAAGCAATGTAAACGATCCATTTCCCGTCAGGTGAAGGATGTGGAAACCAGTTGGAGTTTTCATCAAAAGTCAATTGTTCTGGTTTGGACCCATTGGCCCGCATACGCCAGATTTGCATATGTCCTGTGAGATAGGAGTTGAAATAGATATACTTTCCGTCGGGTGAATATTCAGGTCCATCATCCAGTCCGAGGGTTTTGGTCAGTCTTTTTTCTTTGCCGCCATTAATATCGATGGTGTAAACATCGTAATTGCCGTTGCGTTCCGCACAATAGGACAGTGTCTTTCCATCGGGCGACCATCCGTGCCAATAAGAAGGCACCTGATCGGTAATTTTTCTTGGGGTACCTCCAGAAATGGGCATGACATACATGGCCGATTTATACGATTTTGGTGATGGGTCGGAAGTATCATTGTGGCTGATGGCCAACCATTGGTTGTCTGGCGAAATGCCATGGTCGTTATTGCATTTATCGGCAAAATCCGAATCCAATACCTTTAAAGCTTTTGTGGCAAGATCGAGTGTAAATAATTTTCCCCTGCTATTTACGATCAAATAATCATCAGGGTGCCAATTGGGCGCCTCAAAATGCTCTTTTAAGGATAGAATTGTCTCAATGCGACCTGTTGTAATATCCACAGTTTGTATGTGACTTGTTGTATCTATTTTGGAGTCTTTCTTAATGGGGTCAAAAGCGATAATGGACTGTCCTACCAATTTCCAATTCCCGTCCACCTTTTCCAACATCCGCATTTCATAGGTCGAGGTCTCCTTGCCAAACTTATCTATCGACAATTCATCATGGCTTACCCAAGCTCGATCCGCTCCGATGCTCAACTTATAGTTGGAATGGATGGCCAAGCCGCCATTGCCGAACATGGTGGGTGGCGGGTCGATGATCGTGGAAACCGGAACATCGATGGCCCTGCCATCTGCTGTTGCCACCAAAATGCGACCATATGGCCGTTCTTGCCAACAAGCTGCATGGCCTTCAATATCGCCCATTCGCCAGGTCAACGATTCCCTTTCCAGTAATTGGACGATAGCCAAGGAATCATTTTGAATTTGACCATACCCTTGAAAAAAAAGTGTGGTACTAAATAGGAATGGAAAATACCTGCGCATGAAAATCCATAACTGGGCAACTCCCACCGGCTGGTGAGCAAGCGCATTTTTTGCCATTTTTATGTTTGTTTAGTTGATTGCTACCTGCAACTTACGGAATAAAAATCAGTTTTTTCCCATCTTCACAAAAGGACAAGACAAGACTTATTTTCTAACATACCCAGCACGGGCCATGACAAATCATGATATGATTTTATTGGTAACATTTCTTCCCAAACCTATATGAAAGGGAATGAATAGTTGGATTTACAACCTTTATAAACAGATTTGGAACGACATTTCCAATCCAATCATCGTACGCTGTTTTCAGGGTTTTGCAGAAAATTTAAAAAGGGTCCTTGAAAAATAGGTTTCGCCCGGATTCAAGCGAACACTGGGGAAACTGGGTTGATTCGGGCTATCCGGAAAGTGTTGAGTTTCCAAGCATAGTCCGGCCCGTTTTCCAAAAACATCGCCTTTTTTACCCGAAAACGTGCCATCCAAAAAGTTGCCGCTATACAGCTGGACACCGGGTTCGTTCGAATACACTTCCAAGAACCGTCCGGACTCTGGGTGGTGCACATAACCAATCCGTCCAAAGCCATCTTCCCTTTCATTTAACACCCAACAATGATCGTAACCCTTTCCCAATTTCAATTGATCGTTGTCCAATTGGATATCTTTTCCAATGGGTTTGGGTTGCTTAAAATCAAATGGGGTCCCTGCAACCGGAGCAATTTCCCCGGTCGGGATCAAACCGTCGTCCACGGGCAAATAGGCATCGGCATGCAAAACCAGTTCGTGGTCTTCAATGCTTTGGGAAAAATCCCCTGAAAGATTGAAATAGCTGTGTTGGGTAAGATTTACAAAGGTTGGTTTGTCGGTGCTGGCCTCATATTGAATGTCCAGTGCATTTTCAGGAGTCAAGGCGTAGGTTACCTTTACTTCCAAATTACCCGGATAACCTTCCTCCCCATCTGGGCTGGTATAGGTCAGTTCCAAAACTACACCTGCTTTGGTGACCTTGGGCGTAGCTTTCCACACTACCTTGTCGAATCCCCGGTTACCACCATGCAGGTGGTTTTCACCATCGTTGATAGCCAATGGATAGGTTTCTCCGTCCAAAGTGAATGTGCCCTTTGCAATTCGGTTGGCATACCTGCCCACCAATGCACCAAAAAATGGGTTGCCCTCCACGTAGGATTCCAAATCTTCAAAACCAAGAACCACATCCTGGTATTGTCCATTCTTGTCGGGAGCGGTCCAACGAGTAATGATGCCGCCATAGGTAATCACGTCCACCTCCATGCCTTGGGCATTCATCAAGGTGAATTTTTCCACTAGGGATCCATCGGGCATTTTCCCAAAAATGCTTTTGCTGAAAAAATTGCTGTGTTGTTGGGTGTTTTCGGTTTCCATAAAAGATTCGGTCTCCCTTTTGTTTTGCTTACAAGCCAAAATTACCAGAGTCAGCAGCAAAACAAAGCAAAATAATTTTAGGTAAGAAATCCCATTGGGCTTTACCATTCCCTTCTCCACTTTGATTTTTAAATGCTTCCTGATAAATGTCATTAAATGAACATCTTAGTTTCAATAATTTTAAGAAAATTTCCTAACAATTCCATGGTTCCCAATTGTTAGACAAAATTTATTACAATGGACACCGATCAAATCAATACCAAGTTCGAGCAGGCTGATCAATTTCTTGAGGCGGCCCAAAGTGAATTGAATCGACCAGCAGAAGATGTGGTACCATATATGGTATGCAGAAGTGCCCGAAAATCCATATCCCATTATTTAAAAGGGTTTCTATTAAAACACGGGAATAATTTCAACGAAGAAGATACCGTGGAAAACTTATTGGACAAATGCCGAACCATCAGCAGCACATTCCACAGTTTTGATTTGGGTCCCATCACATTTTCTAGGGACGATGAATACAGTGCAGAATACAGTCGTATGAAAAGCTGCATTGACCTGGCCTCCTATGCCAAACAACTGGCAGGAGTCCCAAACCAAAAATTTTGAAAGCGTACCTCACTTATATACCACAACATTAATCCTCATATTATGAGCCAGTCAGTCCTGCAGAAAATTGGAATTCAAAAAGACGTAACAAAGAGCAAAGACAAAAAATCATCCAAATATAAATATCCCGGAAAACCGGTTGCGATGGACGGAAACACGGCCGCCATTATGTGCGAACGTGAATCCACAGATGCGGCGGGGGCATTTCCCATTACCCCATCCACACAGATGGGTGAGTATTGGGCAGATGCGGCTGCCAAAGGCCATTTGAACATTTCCGGAAAACCGCTGATTTTTATTGAACCCGAAGGGGAGCACGCCGCAGCAGCGGTCACGGCTGGTCTTTCCATGACAGGGTTGCGGGCTTCCAACTTCTCATCTGGGCAAGGTATTGCCTACATGCACGAATCCCTTTATGCCGCCGTGGGTAAACGCCTAACCTACGTCTTGAACATCGGAGCACGTGCCATGACCAAATCGACACTGAACGTACACGCGGGCCATGACGATTACCATGCCATTGATGACACCGGGTTTTTCCAAATGTTTGCAAAAAAGGCACAGCACGTTGCCGACCTTAATATTATAGCGCACCGCATTGCTGAACTGGCACTTACCCCCGGCATCATCGCGCAGGATGGGTTCTTGACCACACACTTGATCGAATCCTTCCTTTTGCCCGAACGCGAATTGATCAAAGAATATTTGGGCAGACCGGACGATATCATCAAAACTCCTACTCCGGCCCAACGCATCATATACGGCGAGACACGTCGCCGAATTCCCGAATTGTGGGATGTGGACAACCCTGTGATGGCCGGCATTGTACAAAACCAGGATTCCTACATGCAGAGCGTTGCCGCCCAACGTCCGTTCTTCTTCGATCACATCCAAGAGTTGACCGATCGCGCTTTTGATGAATATTTTGAGCTGACCGGAAGGAAATACCAACGAGTGATGACCTATAAGGCCGATGACGCCGATTACCTGATTTTGGGTCAGGGAAGTTTGGTGCCCAGTGCCGAAGCCGTTGTTGACTATTTGCGTGAAACTCGCGGCATAAAAGTGGGTGTGGTGGATCTTGTCATGTTCCGCCCATTCCCATCCGATATGCTTGGTGAGATCTTGAAGGGCAAAAAAGCGGTCACCATTTTGGAACGTTTGGACCAACCATTGGCCGTGGATTCTCCCATCACTCGAGAAGTACGTTCTGTTTTGAACAAGTGTGTTGAAAATGGTAGGGACAAAAAAAATAAAGCCTATCCGGAATTGACCTCCTATTCCATTTCCGAAATGCCCGCCATTTATTCGGGATCCTTCGGAATGGGTAGCCGGGATTTGCAACCCGAGGGTATTATTGGGGCCATAGAAAATATGTTGCCCGATGGCAAACACAAAAAACAGTTCTACCTCTCCATAGATTTTATTCGGGAAATCCCCCACTCCCCCAAACAAAAAGCCTATCAGGAGTCCATTCAAGAATCGTATCCCAAGGTAAAGGAATTGTCCGTCAGGGGTTCCGAAAACCCCAACCTGATGCCCAAAGATGCCATTACGGTCCGCTTCCACTCCATTGGCGGATGGGGCGCTATCACAACAGGTAAGAACCTTGCCATGACCTTGTATGAATTATTGGGCTATAACATCAAGGCCAACCCAAAATACGGTTCGGAGAAAAAAGGACAACCCACCACTTATTATTTGGCGGCTTCCGCTGAGCCCATTCGGATAAATTGCGAGTATTATTTTGTGGATGTGGTGCTTTCCCCCGACCCCAATGTATTCAAACATACCAATGCTCTGGCCGGTTTGAAAAAGGGAGGAAACTTCATTATTCAAAGTGATAAACAAACACCTGACGAAGTTTGGGCCGATATCCCAGAACACTACCAAAAAATGATCATCAACAATGATATTCATGTGTTCTATATCGATGGCTTTAAAATTGCCCGCGAAGAAGCCACTGACCCCGAATTGCAGTTACGTATGCAAGGTATTGCCTTCCAAGGGGCATTTTTCGCCGCTTCTCCTTTAATGGAAAAATCCGGTTTGTCCGATGAAAAATTGTTGAAGGCCATTGAAGACCAGTTACAACATAAGTTTGGATCGAAAGGCCAACGCGTGGTTGATGACAACATGCGCGTGGTCAAACGTGGCTTTGACGAAGTCCATGAAATTACCAACAAAGTTTTGGGTGCCGGACACAAGGCCAATGGCAGTGTAAAAGAAACCCTTCCCATTCCAAGGCTGATGAAAGAAATCCCACAAAGTGAATCACAGCTCAGTGATATCCATCGTTTTTGGGAACAGACCGGTAATTTCTACTTGCAAGGAATGGGCAACGACAACCTTACCGATCCATTTATCGGTTTAAGTGTGATGCCCGCTGTAACCTCCGTGTTCCGAAACATGACCGGAATTCGGTTTGAACATCCCCAATGGATTCCAAACAATTGTACCGCCTGTGGAAATTGCTATACCATTTGTCCCGATACGGCCATTCCAGGATTGGTGAGTGAAGTATCCGATGTTTTCGACACCATCGTGAAACGGGTCAAAAACAACCACGGTAAGGTGGAACATTTGCCCAAAGCAGTCCGTAAAATGGAAGGGCATGTTAGAAAATTGTTTGCTTCCTCCAAAAATGGAGCCACAGTAAATGACTTTATGCAACATGCCATAGATATGACCTTGGACGAACTGGGCAACAGCAAGGAAATGACCCAGGAATTTGATTGGTTCAAGGAAGAGTTGGGCGAATTCAATTTTGCATTGACCCGGCCTTACTACGATCTGCACGAGAAAAAAGAAGCAAACAGTGGCGGATTGTTCAGTATCACCATCAATCCGAACACCTGTAAGGGATGTATGGAATGTGTAGACGTTTGTAACGATGATGCATTGATCAAAATACCACAGACCGAAGGATCTATTGCCAAACTGAACAAAGAATGGGATTTCTGGTTGGACTTGCCCAATACCCCACAAAAATTCAATCGAATCGATGACCTTGAAGAAAAAATAGGGCCATTGGAAACCATCCTACTGAACAAAAATGCCTACTTGAATTTTGCCAGCGGCGATGGTGCCTGTTTGGGTTGTTCCGAAAAATCCGTGGTGCATATTTTTACTGCTACCGTGGAATCCCTTATGCAACCACGCATAGAAAAACATATGGCCTACTTGGAAGAGTTGACCGACAAACTGGAAAAACACATCCAAGGAAAATTGATGGAGCGTGTGAACTTGGCCGATTCGGATACCATGGCCAAAATCGTTTCCGAAATGCAAAATTCGGATTTGACCATGTCGGAAATCACCCGAAGGTTGGAATCCGAACATGGAGGCGAACCCATTGATCAAGAATGGTTGCGCAACGTGACCCAACTACTGGCCCAATTGAACAGATTGAAATGGAAATACACGAATGGCACCACCGGAAAGGGTCGTTCCAACATGGGTATTCTCAATTCAACAGGTTGTTCCTCTGTTTGGGGCAGTACCTGGCCGTTCAACCCCTATCCCTTCCCTTGGGCCAACCATTTGTTCCAAGATTCACCTTCCATGGCGATGGGTGTGTTTGAAGGACATATGGCCAAAATGGCCGATGGTTTCAGGGCCATCCGCAAAGCGGAACTGGAACTGGCAGGCAAATACAATCCATCGGAACATGACGATTTCTTCACCTATTTTACTTGGAAACAATTTACGGATGAAGAATGGCTGCTCTGTCCTCCCGTGGTAACCTTGGGCGGTGATGGTGCCATGTACGATATCGGCTTTCAAAACCTATCCCGTATGATGGCTTCGGGCAAACCGATCAAAGTCATCATTTTGGATACCCAGGTGTATTCCAATACGGGTGGACAAGCCTGTACATCCGGATTTATCGGTCAAGTTTCCGATATGGCCCAATACGGCAAGGTGTGGAAAGGCAAAAGCGAGCCTCGAAAAGAAATAGGTCTTATTGCCATGGCACACCGAAACACCTATGTGATGCAAGCCACCTTGGCCAATACCAGCCAAATGATCGAAGGATTCATCGACGGATTGATGACCAAGCGACCTGCATTGTTCAACCTATACACCACTTGTCAACCCGAACATGGTGTAGCTGACGATAAAGGGGCCAACCAAGCCAAATTGGCGGTCGAATCCAGGGCCTATCCCCTTTTCAGATACAATCCCGACAATGGAATAAAAGCACGTGAAGCATTTGATCTATCAGGAAACCCTGCCATAGACCAAATCTGGTCCACTTATGATTTGAAATATTTGGAGTACGGCCAGGAACGCACCATGCAATTGCCGATGACCTTTGCGGACTTTGCGTTGACAGAAGCACGATTCAGAAAACACTTCAGAAAAGTGCCTCGCAGCGCTTGGAATGATAATATGATGCCTTTGGTGGACTTTTTGGAGTTGAATGAAAACGAACGCGAAGGCAAGTTCCCCTACATCTGGGCAGTGGACAGAAGTCAGAAACTCAGCCGGGTTTTGGTGGCCAAACCCATTGTGGAATCCTGTGAGGAACGCAGGGATTTCTGGTTGATGTTGCGTGATATTGCTGGAGCCGAACCCGAAAAACAACAAGAAGAAAACCTCGAAGAAAAAATACGGACCGAGGTGGTCAGTAACATCGCCCAAGGATTGATACAATTGGCAGGAGGCAATGGCAACGGCATGTTGAAAATGGCATTGTCCCAACCAGCAAAAACCGAAGACGTGGACGTTGCTGAAAAACCATCGAATGGGGAATATATGGCGCCGTGGTTGGAAACCGATGAATGCAGCTCTTGTGATGAGTGCATTAAACTCAACGCCAACATTTTTGCATACAACGAAAACAATAAGGCCTATATCAAAAATCCGAAGGCCGGACCTTATGAGGACTTGGTGAAAGCAGCCGAAAAATGTACGGCAGGGGTTATTCATCCAGGATTACCGGCCGAACGTTCTGCAAAAGATATTGAGAAATGGATAAGTCGAGCTGAAAAGTATAATTGATATACCTATAGCATAATGGCGCTTTTCAATCTTCATAAGAACACGTTCAAGCACGGAATACATCCTCCCGAAAGTAAGGACGAAACAAGTGGACTGCCCATAAGACAGTTTGCTTTTGCTCCAGTCATTATTTTACCGATGGCCCAGCATATTGGTGCTCCATCGGAAATAGTGGTAAGGGAGGGTCAGGAAGTGCAGCGGGGCCAATTATTGGCCAAGGCCAATGGCTTTGTGTCAGTTCCCCTGCATGCCCCTGTTTCGGGAAAAGTGCGGAAAATTGCCAATGTTCCGACGATATCGGGTAAGATGTCAACCGGTATTTATCTGGAAGCTTTTCCTTTTTCAACCCAAGAAGTATTGGAAGGAAATCCGATAGATCCAGATACGGCCACACCCGAAGAAATTTTGCAAGGCATCCAGGATGCCGGAATTGTGGGGTTGGGTGGTGCCGCGTTTCCGACCCATGTCAAATTGAAAATTCCGGAAGGGAAAACATGCGAAACCCTGATCATCAACGGTGTGGAATGTGAGCCCTATCTAACCACGGACCACCGGGTTATGCTTGAGCAGGAAGCCGACATTTTTATGGGTATCAAATACTTGTTGAAAGTGACGGGAGCGGAAAGGGCTATCATTGGCATAGAGGCCAACAAGCAAGATGCCGCCGATCATTTGACGAAACATCTCCCCAAGGATCTGCCCGTTACGGTGCAGGTGCTACCGGTAAAATATCCGCAAGGGGCCGAAAAAATGTTGATCACCTCCATTCTGGGAACAGAAATCCCTTCGGGCAAACTGCCCATAGAAGTGGGAGCTGTGGTGGTCAATGTGGCCACCACGGCTGAAATAGGTCGATTGTTGCCCCATGGTCGCGGTATTCAGGAACGTGTGATTACCATTACTGGACCCGGGGTAAAAAAGAAGGGCAACTATCTGATTCCTGTAGGAACGCCTTTGCGATTTGTTTTGGAACAAGTAGGTGTTGATGAGGAAATCAGTGAGGTGTATATGGGTGGCCCGATGATGGGGATGGCCGTTTCCAATTTGGACATTTCCATCGTGAAGGGTACCTCCGGTATTTTGGTGTTTACCAAAAAAGAGGTCAACAGACCAACCACCATTTACCCCTGCATCAAATGTGGCGCTTGTGTAGATGCCTGTCCCATTTTATTGAATCCTTCAAAACTGGGGATTTTGGCAAAATTTGAGGCGTATGACGAAATGGTATCGGATTTTAACCTCATGGATTGCTTTGAATGTGGTTCCTGCACCTATGTCTGTCCGTCCCACATTCCATTGGTACAGTATTTCAGACAGGCAAAACGGATAGTTCGAAAACGGGAAGCCGAAAAAAAAGAGAAAGCCCATGCTTAAAAAAACCTTGGATATCAGCACATCGCCTCACATCTTTAAAGGGCGAAGCACAAACCAAATCATGAAAAATGTGGTTTGGGCCTTGTTACCCGTAGTGTTTTTCTCTGTGTATTCCTTTGGAATAAACGCCTTGTTGGTCATTGCCACAGCAACGTTTGCCAGTGTTTTGACCGAACATGTGTTGTGCAAAATTTCCAAAAAAGAGACCACTGTTGGCGATTATTCAGCAGTTATCACCGGGATTTTATTGGGACTCACTTTGCCTCCAAGTTTTCCCTTGTGGATGGCTTTTATTGGCGGTGTAATTGGCATAGCATTGGGTAAGTATATCTTCGGTGGGTTGGGCTATAATGTGTTCAATCCGGCCTTGGTTGCTAGGGCTGTTTTGCAAGCTGCCTTTCCCGTGGCTATTACCACTTGGCATCCCGCCTTTCTGCCCGATCGATTTTCATCCGTTGCCAGTTCGATATTGACTTTACCCTTCATGGAACCGAAATTTGATGCCATTTCCGGTGCAACCCCGTTAGCGGCCTTTAAGTTTGATGGCATCACCACATCAACAGCAGAATTGGCCTTTGGCCAAATCAGTGGCTCCGCTGGTGAAACCAGTGCAGTGATCATCATCTTGGGCGGTCTGTACCTGATTGCCAGAAACATGATGAATTGGCGGATTCCAGTAGCTGTATTGACCAGTGCATTTGTATTGAGTGGTATCCTTTATCTGATCAACAGTGAAGTCTATCCCTCCCCTTGGTTCATGTTGTTTTCCGGGGGTCTGATGCTGGGGGCCGTCTTTATGGCCACCGACATGGTCTCGTCTCCAATTACTCCGATCGGTCTATGGATCTATGGTGGCATCATAGGCATTTTAACCATAGTGATCCGGGTTTGGGGCGGTTTATCGGAAGGGGTCATGTACTCCATCCTTTTGGCCAACGCCATTTCACCACATATTGATTCGGTCATAAAAAATCGGGTTTATGGAACCAAACAAAAAATAAAGACCGCATGAGTGAAGCTTCCAACATAAAAATGCAAAACCCTGCGAACAGTAAAAAAATGCTGCTGGCCATGGTCGGGATTGGCGTCATCAGCGCTTTTCTGATCGTGATGTCATTTGAGTTGACGCTGCCCCGGGTAACGCGATTAAAAGCCGAAGCCTTGGAAAAAGCCATTTTTGAAGTACTTCCAGGAACGGTCAACACCCAGGCTTTTGGTGTGGCTGCCGATGGAAAACTCTTCGAAATTCAAGAAGGTGACAAACCCGAAACCACGCTTTATGCTGGCCATGATTCCGATGGAAAATTGGTGGGATATGCGGTGGAAGCATCCGGTCAAGGTTATGCGGACGTTATCCGGGTTTTGTACGGATACAATCCCGCCAAACAAACCATTATAGGATTTCAGGTGTTGGAAAGCAAGGAAACCCCTGGACTTGGTGATAAAATCGCAAAGGACGAACAGTTTCAAAACAATTTTAAGGCATTGGACGTGCGTATTTCTGAAGACGGCCAGCTTCGGAACAAAATAATAACCGTGAAACAAGGCCAAAAACAAAACGATTGGGAGATCGATGGTATTACAGGAGCCACCATTTCTTCCCGGGCTGTTGGGAATATCTTGGGCGAAAGCACATCAAATGTTGTTCCTGTGCTATACGAAAACTATAAAAAGGAAAGCAATGAGCAATGAAAAACAAAAAGTGACCTCCACCGATGAGTTCATCAAAGGACTCTGGCGCGACAATCCTGTATTTGTACAGGTATTGGGCATGTGCCCAACCTTGGCGGTCACCAATACAGCCGAAAATGCCCTTGCCATGGGTTTGGCCACTGCTTTTGTTTTGTTAATGTCGAACATTTTGGTTTCTCTGTTACGAAATTTTGTGCCCAAACAAGTTCGGATCGCCTCCTACATACTCATCATTGCCACTTTTGTTACGGTAACCGATTATGCCATACAGGCCATCAGTGTGGAGCTGCACAAAAGCTTGGGTGCCTTTATTTCCCTTATCGTGGTCAACTGTTTGATTTTGAGCAGGGCCGAAGCATTTGCTTCGAAAAATTCAGTTGGCAGATCTATTTTGGATGCTTTGGGCATGGGTTTGGGGTTCACATTCGCACTTTTTTGTCTCGGGGCCGTCCGGGAAATACTCGGCAATGGCTCGATTTTCGACATGTCCATTTTCCCAGAAGGCTATCAAAGTTGGATCGTGATGATATTGCCCGCCGGTGGATTTTTCACCTTGGCAGCTTGGTTGTTGGTCATAAATAAGGTACAAACAAAAAAAGCCAAATCATGAATACAGAATCCTTAGGAACCATATTTCTCAATGCTGCCTTGGTCAACAATTTTGTTCTGGCCTATTTCTTGGGCATTTGTCCATTCTTGGGCGTATCGGGCAAAATGGAAACGGCCACCAAAATGGGTGGAGCCGTCATGTTCGTGATGTTGATCAGTTCCATGAGTGCTTATGGCATACATGCGTTTTTGGTTAGTATCAATGCACCGTTTCTCCAATTGATCAGTTACATTGTTGTGATTGCCTCCACGGTTCAATTGGTGGAAATGTTCATTAAGAAAATAAGTCCGGCGTTGTTCAAATCATTGGGCATATTTCTCCCATTGATCACCACCAACTGTGCCATACTTGCTGTGGCGTTGTTCCAAACGAGCAAGGGCTACGGATTTTTACAGAGCGTGGTCTATTCCCTTGGTGCCGGCGCAGGATTTATGCTGGCCTTGGTATTGATCGCAGGCATACGAGAACAACTGAATTTTGCCGAAGTACCGAGTATTTCGAAAGGAACGGCATTGACCTTGTTCATCGCCGGCATATTATCACTTTGTTTCATGGGCTTTGCAGGTCTGGGCGCTTAAATTAGATACAGATGATCAAATCACTTATTATAGGAATTGGCTTAACGGTAACCATTGTACTGGTTTGGGCACTGGTGCAGACCTTGTGGAAAAAGACCTTCCGTGAAGAATATTTTGAAGACGATGTTTTGGCGGGCAGAAGGAGCTGTTCCAATTGTGGCTGCACAGGCATTTGCGAACGAAAGGACAACGAACACACGGAGCCTGAAAAGGCGTATTAAAAAAGATGGGCAACTAAAAATATACCTAACACAATACATACTAAAATGGCACATTTATCAGATTTTGATACCGAAAAAAGGTATAAGGCGGTGGTTAAGAACACGGTGCGATTAACGCCCTTGGACACCGATGAAGTGCGTGAGATCGTACTTGAAGTTAAAGACCCGAAATTCGACTGCGAAGTGGACCAGAGTTTCGGCGTATTGGTGAAATCCAATGGTGAATTTGGAAACGAGCTGCACCACAGGCTATACAGTGTGGCCGATTTACCCAAGCACGCCAATGGCAACCCACAAATTACCATGCTCGTGAAACGCTGTTCCTATGTGGATGAATTCAGCGGGGAAGAATACGAAGGTGTCTCCTCGAACTATTTATGCGACAGAAAAAAAGGGGATGAAATCACGGTTACAGGTCCGTTCCAATTGCCTTTTAGGGTGCCTGAGGACAAAACCGCCAATTTGATTCTCATCGGCATGGGTACGGGCATTGCCCCCTTCCGCGCTTTCATTAAACACATTTATAAAAATGTGAAGGACTGGAAAGGACAAATCCGGCTATTTTATGGGGCTCGCAGCGGTTTGGAATTGCTGTACCTCAACGACAAGGATGGTGACCTTACCAATTATTATGATGAGGCTACATTCCAAGCATTTCATGCATTGAGTCCACGTCCCCATTGGGCAGACCCCATTGAACTTGAAAAAGCACTGGAAGGACAAACCAAGGAATTGAAGAAATTGCTCAACCAGACCAATACCTATGTGTACGTTGCCGGATATGAAACCATTTTGGACAAACTCAATAAGGCCTTTGCCAACATTTTGGGTTCCGAAGAAAAATGGAGGCTTCGCAAAGCGGAGTTGATTGCCGGAAGAAAATGGGCCGAAATTATTTTTTAACCATTATTGCACTAGGTTGAAAAGGAGAACTAAATGAATTTAAACAAGAATTGATATGTCCGTGATCATTGCAGTGGCCGCACTCGGAGGGTTGACCCTATTGCTTGCAATAATGCTCATTGTTGCAAACAAGAAGCTCTTTGTCTATGAAGATCCCCGCATTGACACTGTTGAGGACATGCTGCCCCATGCCAATTGTGGTGCTTGTGGTTTTCCCGGTTGCCGGCCTTTCGCTGAAGCATTGGTTCACAACAAAGCACTGCCCGGAAAATGTACGGTGAGTTCAGATGAGGGTAGACTGGCCATTGCGAACTTTCTCGGTGTGGCTATGGGTGCCGAAGAAAAAAGGGTCGCACGTCTCGCTTGTGCCGGCGGAACGAACGTGGCCATCAATCGTGCCCAGTATGTGGGCGTTAAAAGTTGCCAAGCTGCCGCCTTGGTTTCCGGTGGTGGCAAGGGTTGCTTTTGGGGTTGTTTGGGTCATGGGGATTGTGAAACGGTGTGTGATTTTGATGCAATTACCATGAACGAACATGGGTTACCCGTGGTTGATCCTTCCAAATGTACCGCCTGTGGCGATTGCGTGGAAGTTTGCCCCAAAGACCTATTTTCACTTCAACCTATTAGCCGTCACCTTTGGGTGGCCTGTAAAAACCTCGAACACGGCGAGGCCATCCTCGAGGATTGTCAGGTGGGCTGTACGGCCTGCGGCAGATGTGCCATGGACGCACCTGGTGAATTGATTACCATGAAAAACAATCTCCCGGTTATCAATTATGCCGAAAACCATAATACCAAAGTGCCCATTCAGCGGTGTCCCACCGGTGCCATCGTTTGGTTGGAAGATAATGGAACAGTGACAAAAGGGGAAGCAAGTAAAAAAATCATTCGAAAAGGCAGCAGATCTATGGGAAATTCCTAATCATCAGAGAAGTTAATGGCGCACATCAGATCATCCAACGAAACAACTCTGGAAAGCGACTATTCCTTTTTCCACCAAGTCTTTCCAAATTCTTTTCAAAAGCAATAACATTAACCTTTATATGGTTTTACTTTGTGACTTGGCAGGATTGGCCCGAGTTAGATTTCAAACTGTATTTGTTGTGAAAAATCCATATAGCAGTGCCATCACCAAAGTAAAAGCATGAAGAGATCGATTAAAATCGACAGATTTGTTGTAGGCATTATCATAGCAATACTTTTGGCCTACTTTCTTCCAGGTCCTGCAAGCCGGAATAGTACGGTTCCGTTGGATACCATTTCCAAGGTGGGCATATCATTGATTTTCTTTTTTTATGGGCTAAAACTCAATCCGGAAAAAATACGACAAGGCTTAAAAAATTGGCGATTGCACCTATTGGTGCAATCCATTGTCTTTATTTTTTTCCCTTTGCTTGTTCTTACCTTTTACCCACTTTTCAAGTCAGGGGCATATTTTGATATTTGGTTGGCGTTTTTATTTATGGCTTCCCTCCCATCAACGGTATCCTCCTCCGTGGTGATGGTGTCCATTGCCAAAGGCAACATTCCGGCCGCCATTTTCAATGCGAGTATTTCAGGTTTGATCGGTATTCTGGTAACACCACTTTGGATGGGCATTTTTTTGGAACAGCAATCGGGGGATTTTAGTTTTTTGGAGGTATACACCAACTTAACCCTGCAAATTCTTTTTCCGGTTGCCGTTGGTCTTTTGCTGCATCGCTATTTGGGTGTCTTCGCGTCGCGTTACAGTACTTTTCTAACCACATTCGACAAACTGGTCATTTTGTTGATTATCTACAAAAGTTTTGTACACTCCTTTGAGGACGGTGTATTTGATTCGGTGGAGATACAGCAACTCATTTTGATCTATGCGGCGGTGCTACTGCTCTTCTTTTTGGTCTATTTCTCCATTGGATGGTTGTCCAAAAAACTACAATTTTCTATTGAGGACACTATAACCGCCCAGTTTTGTGGCACCAAAAAATCCTTGGTGCACGGAACGGTTTTCTCCAGCATTCTTTTCCCGGCTTCATTCTCTATCGGTATTATGCTATTGCCACTGATGCTGTTTCATGTCACGCAGCTGTTCATCATAAGTATCATTGCTTCCAAATTGTCCAAACGTGATGGTATAGCAAAGACCATTTAAACATCCTTTAAAAAAATGGAAATCGATATATTACTATATTTATAGTTATATTACTATATTTATAGTCGTATTTAAAAATTTGAATTATATTTACCTCATGAACGAACTGACAAAAGCTGAAGAACAGGTTATGCAATACATGTGGAAGCTGGAAAAAGCTTTCCTAAAAGATATTGTGGAACAATTTCCCGAACCGCGCCCTGCCTATACCACAATCTCAACAGTGGTGCGGGTTTTGGTGAAGAAAGGTTTTCTGAAATATGAAAGTTTTGGTAAAATAAGGCAATATGCCCCGGTGTTTTCAAAGGAACGTTATTTTAAGGGGCAATTGAACACGGTGGTCACCAATTTCTTTAACGGATCTAAGGTGAAATTCGTCAACTTTTTCACCGAGAATGAAGATCTTGACTTGAGCCAGTTGGAAGAAATCAAGTCATTGTTGGAACAGAAAATAGACAAACTGAAAAAGGATGGCCAGTAATTTTCTATTATATCTACTACAGTCTTCTGTGGTTTTTACGCTATTATTCGGTATGTACCGAATCTTTGTGAGTGGGCTTACTTTCCATAAGGTCAATAGGGCCATTCTTTTGTCTCTTCCTCTGTTGTCCCTACTACTTCCTCTGATCGATATCACCGGACTGATCCAACAAATCAATACCCAATCCTTGGTCTCACCATTGCCCCAATTGATGTTGGAACCAGAAGGGGCCCCATTTTTTGAAATTGTAACAAACCATGAAATTTCGGAAGCCGGGTCATGGCTGCACCACCTTGATTTTGTTCAATTGTTGCTTTCAATTTATCTGGCCGGGGTTGTATTCGTGTTGGTACGGTCGCTTGTAGCAACAAAACAAATATTGGGAATAAAGCATAAGGCAAAGAAGCACCGTTATAATGGTCATGAGTTGTTATTGACCAATTTATCATCAACCTTTTCTTATTTCCATTGGATTTTTGTTCCAGAAAGTGAAATTGAAAATATAAACCATATGGTGTTACAGCATGAGGTGGCCCACATCAAGCACCGGCATACCCTTGATCTTGTGTTCACCCAAATCTATACGGCAATGTTTTGGTTCAATCCCATAGCAGCCACGTATCGCAAGACCCTTAAGGCCTTACACGAATACCAAGCTGATGCACATGTGCTTAAAATGGAGATAAAAAAGTCCGATTACCTTGGTCTGATCCTAGATAACATTAACCGAGCAAAAGGATACCATTCCTTGAGTTATTTCAACAATTTAATAATCAAAAAACGAATCGACATGATTACAAAGAACCAATCGAAAAAGCATTATTCATTGGCTTATGCCTTCCTACTATTTGGCGTAGTTGCCATTATCCTTGGCTTTAATGTTCCTGATGCCGCTCCACCACAACTGCCGAATGTCCAAAGCGGAACGGAAATGATTCAAGTTGAGCCGCCTTCCATATTTCCTTTGCAAAAATATGATCCCAATACTATTACGGGTGTTTTTGGGCAACAGGTAAGGCAACCGAAAACCAGTAAAATTATAGTACACCAAGGTGTTGACATCAGAGCGCCGAAGGGCACTCCTGTTTTGGCCACAGCCGACGGTACCATAGCCAAAGCAGAACTTGATGGAAATTGGGGAAATTTGGTCATCATCAATCATGCAGATGGTTTTCAAACTTGGTATGCCCATCTCGATGGTTTTGCGACTGAAGCCAATTTTTCTATCAAAAAAGGAGATGTAATTGGGTATGTTGGCACAACCGGCCTCTCTTCTGGTTACCATTTGCATTATGAGGTGCGGAAAAACCAACTACATCTGGATCCCTCTGATTTCTTTAAAAAGTAAGTTGACGGGGCTACCATAAGTTAAGTTTCCCAAAAATAATAATAACCTTCTTAAGCGGTTTTTGTGCCGCCAGGAATTCCTTTGCCCAAAATGGAAAGACAATCTCCCCTCCCCTTTTTGATTCATCTCCTATTTTTACTGACATCCTCAATGCTATGGGGCCAGCAAATTGAAGTAACCGGGCACATATTGGATACACAGGGTATATCGGTGCCCTATGCCAGTGTAATTTTCAAGACCAAAACCGCTGACAGTACCATTGTAGGGGTATTGGGAGGCGAAGATGGCAAGTTCAAAATATATTTGAATAAGGGGTTGTATAACATGGAAGTTTCCGTAGTTGGCCTTAAATCCTATGCAAAAGAGGTCGATTTGACACAGACAGCCGCAAATACCGATCTTGGCCCCATAGTCATTTCAACCGATATTGCCCTGGATGAAGTGATCGTGAAAGCTGATGGTCTTCAACGAATTGCACTGGACAAAAAGGTCTATAATGTTGCAAAAGACTTGCAAGTAAGTGGGGGGAGCTTGGTAGATGTGATGCAGAACCTTCCCTCGGTGCAAGTGGAGGTGGATGGGGCCGTGAGTATACGGGGCGATGGAAATGTTCAGATACTCATTGATGGCCATGTGAGTGGACTTACAAGTACCGCGGCATTTTTACGCACAATCCCGGCCGGCTCGATAGATAGGATTGAAGTGATCACCAACCCTTCTTCCAGGTATAATGCAAATGGCACAGGGGGCATCATCAATGTGGTGCTAAAAAAAGGGAGAAAAAAACAATTTACCGGAAGTGCCGAGGTTTTCTCCGGAATCCGTATCAATTCGGGGTTGAATGTCAATCTGAATCAAGGTGGCGAAAAAACAAGTTGGTACTACAATGGTGGTTTCGGTTACTCGGAGCCCAGGGCATGGAGCGAGCTTGAAGTTGATAATTTTGTGGCATCCGCACCGGACTTCGAACAAACTTCCGAGCGTATTTTGGAGCAGTTGTATGTATTGAACAACCTAGGCGGAAAATGGCGCTTGAATGAAAAGCACAACTTTACGGTGGACCTCGCATACCGCATTGCAGAATTGGACAATCGCAACGACATTCAATATACCGATTTGTCCAATGGTGCCATTACCGCAATTTCAACCCGAAATGGTGCAGAAGCATATCGGAATAACTTTGTTCAAATACGAGGGAATTATGAACTTCAGCTGAACAACAAGGGTTCGGTAATCGATTTTGGTCTTAGTGAACAGTTGTCCAACGAGAAGGGTAGCTCTACCATTTTGGACAGCATCATCTTTCCCGATGCATCCATTCTGAACAAAGACCGTGTTCTTAATAATGTTGAGGAAAGAAGACATATATTTTCCCTGGATTGGATCCATCCATTTTCCAAAACTTCCCAATTGGAAATGGGGATGCGCAACGGAAATGTAAAAATTGAAAATGATTTTGAAGTTTCCCGAAAGGACATGGATCGCATGTTTATCATTCCTGAGTTTACGGACCATACGGTTTATGAAGAAAACATATTGGCTTTCTACTCCCAGTACGCAAAACGTTTCGACAAACTTTCCTTTCAATTGGGACTGCGTTCGGAAACCACCAATATTGTCGTCACCACCAGTGATTCCAACGAAAAAATCAATTATACCGACCTGTTTCCTTCAGGGTATTTGGATTTTGGTTTTAACGATCGGCACAGTGTGAGATTATCGATTTCCCGAAGAATAAGTCGTCCCAGTCAAAATACCTTGATACCCTTTTCATCTTTTGATGATTCGCGGAATATACGAGTGGGCAATCCAACGGTGAATCCAACCTATGCCATTGTTTCGGAATTGGGGTACAATGGCAACTTTAGTGATACATTTTCTGTTACACCGACTCTTTTTTACCGACATTCGGATGATATCCAGGATTATTTTATTGAAAAAGTGACCATTGACATAGACGGAGAACCCCACGAAGTATATAGGAGCACCAAGGTAAACATTGGAAAAAGTAAAACCTTGGGACTGGAGTTGAGCGCTTCGCACAAACCATTGACTTGGTTCAATCTGTACACGGCATTTTCGGCATCCTATTTTGAACAGGAAGGGCAATATCAAGACAAAAACTTCAATAGTAAGGGGATTGCTTCAATAGGAAGACTCCATTTTAATTTCGATATTTCGGAATCCGTAAAATTGCAGTTACAACATCGTTTTAGGGGAGGTAATGAACGTGGGCAATTTAAACGAAAAGCCGTATATAGAATGGATGCTGCCCTAAGTAAGAAAATGTTCAGCAACAAAGGATTGCTCACCATAAATGCGAAGGATGTTTTCAATACCTGGAAATTCAACATCACGACGAAGGGTAAAGATTTTCAGCAATCATTGATCACGCAGATCAGAACCCCACAATTGAATGTGGCCTTCAGCTATTTGTTCAATCAAAAGAAATACAAAGGAAAAAAAGGACAGCAATATGACAAATTGGATTAAACCCCTTCTCTTTCTAGTTTTCATTTTCAGTATTACCCCTGAACTGATATATGCACAAACGCGGCCAACCATCAGTTTTACATTTGACGATGGTTCCCTGGCCCATAGGCCGGGCCATAAGTTCGAGGATTGGAACGGGATGTTGTTACAAAAATTGGACAAGGCAAATATAACCGCCGCCCTTTTTGTTGCCGGCAATCGAAAAGACACGGATAGAGGACAGTATTTATTGAAGACTTGGGGCAATAACGGACACTTAATTGCCAACCATACCTGGAACCATCCCAACTACAACGACCCCAAGATGACCATTACCGGGTTCAAACAGGAAATCCTGCGTACCGATTCCTTGATCAACACGTATATCAACTATAAAAAACTGTTCCGGTTTCCCTATTTGAAAGAAGGAAACTCGCCAGAAAAAGTTACGGCCATGCGTCAATTTTTGGATTCCCTTGGTTATGGCATCGGCTACGTAACCATTGATGCATCTGACTGGTATATTGATAGTCGCCTTATCCAAAAATTAAAACAAGACAGCAACACGAATCTAACCCCATACAGGGATTTCTATCTAGCCCACATTTGGGAACGCGCCCAGTTTTACGAAAATCTTTCCTATCAAATCAATGGGAGGCACATCAAACACAATCTCTTGTTGCACCATAATTTATTGTCGGCCCTTTTCATCGATGATTTGATTGATATGTTCAAACAAAAAGGTTGGATGGTTATTTCCACAAAAGAAGCCTTTACGGACCCCATATATTCCAGCAAACCCAATTATGCGGGTGAGAGTTTAATTTATGCTTTGGCTAAAGATTCAGGGAAATATGATCTGTTGCTTCGCTATCCGGCTGAAGATTCCACATATGAAAAAGAAAAAATGGACAAGCTGGGTTTATAAAAATGGAGTACGGGCATTTGGCGCCAGCTAAATCTCCGCGGTTTCCGCCCCACCCTTTTTTAAAAAAAGTAGATTTAATCTTGGTATTATCCCAATTTATGTGACCCAAATCACTTTTAAAACGTGACTTGTGTCCTTCCCATTCCAACAACTTCCTCCAATCTTTGTGCCTACATTTTTTAAACAAAAAGTATAGCACACATGAAAAATTTGACTACCGTTCTGGCATTATTGGTTTTCTGTATGGCCAAGGTTCCTGCACAAGAGAACATAAAAGTATTGATGGTCCTTACTTCACATGACGAACTTGGTACAACGGGCAAGAAAACAGGTTTTTGGATAGAAGAATTTGCCACTCCCTACTACTTCCTTAAAGACAAAGGGGTTGATATTACGATAGCTACCCCAAAAGGAGGCCAAGCGCCAATTGACCCAAAAAGTAACGATCCATCCTTCCAAACAGAATCTACCATACGTTATTTCAAAAACAATGAAACTCAAAACAAGATAAAAAACACCTTGAAACTATCATCTGTGAAAGAAGAACAATATGATGCTGTATTTTACCCGGGTGGACACGGTCCACTCTGGGACCTGGCCAATGACAAGCACTCCATCGCCCTTTTGGAATTTTTCAATAAGAGTAAAAAGCCCATGGCGTTGATTTGTCACGCTCCAAGTGCCCTAAAATATGTAAAGGATGAAAATGGGAACCCCCTTGTTAAAGGAAAAAAAGTGGCGGGTTTCAGCAATTCGGAGGAAGAAGCCGTTATGCTTACCAAGGTTATTCCCTTCTTGGTGGAAGACATGTTGACGGATAACGGGGGCATCTACCAAAAGGGTCCGGACTGGTCTTCCTTTGTAGTAAAGGAAGGGAATCTGATCACGGGTCAAAATCCACAATCATCCGAGGAAGCCGTCGCACTACTTTACAACATGGTCGTTGAAGCAAAACGCTGATCAACTTTCTATCTAAAAAGCATCTTCCACCAAATACTCGACACAAATGAATTGGAAAAATGATTTGACCCGTAAATTGAAAATCCACTACCCCATAATACAAGGGCCCTTTGGTGGTGGGTATTCATCCATAACATTGTCGGCCGCGGTAACCAATTTAGGGGGCATGGGCTCTTTTGGGGCACACCATTTGAGCCATGATGAAATTTTAACCTTGAACAAACAGCTAAAGTCAAAATGCAAAGGAACCTACGCCATTAATCTTTGGATTAAAAACGATAGTTATAACGATTTTTCCAATCAAGATTTTGAAAAGACAAAGGCAGTTTTCAAACCTTACTTTGATGAATTGAATATCCCCGTTCCAGAGAAACCTGTTTTGACCGAAGACCATTCTTATGGTCGCCAGTTGGAAGCGATTTTAAAAGCAAAACCTCCTGTTTTCAGTTTCGTATATGGTGTTCCTGACAAATCCGTGCTCAAGGAATGTAAAAAACGTGGCATTTTAACCTTGGGGACGGCCACCACTGTGGAAGAGGCCGTTTTGCTGGAGGATGCCAAGGTTGATGCCATAGTGGCCACGGGATTTGAGGCTGGAGGACACAGGGTCGCTTTTGCAGATAAACCTGAAAACAACTTGATCGGTGGCCTTTCGTTGATACCCCGAGTGGTGGATGCTGTTAAAACCCCGGTTATTGCCGCCGGAGGGATTGCAGATGGAAGAGGAATTGCAGCTGCCTTGGTTCTTGGTGCAAAAGGGGCGCAAATCGGAACTGCATTTTTGGCCTGTGAGGAATCAAATGCTTCCCATGCACATAAAAATGTATTGTTTTCGCAAAAAGCGGAAAAAACCGTGCTGACCAAATCTTTTACAGGTCGCCTGGCTAGGGGAACGGATAGTATAGTGGCGCAAGAAACATTGCAAGATGCATCGGGGATAGCACCCTATCCCATTCAAGGATTATTCATACGTCCTCTTCGCAACGCTGCACTTCAACAAAATAAGCTGGAATTAATTTCATTTTGGTGCGGCCAATCTGCTCCCTTGATCAAGAACAAAACCGCCAAAGAACTTTTTACCACGCTAAAAATAGAAACTGAAAGCGTTTTTAATGAAATGGCCGATATCGCCTAGGGTATCCAAAAACTCATGGTAATTCCCGTCATTTCAAACCCACTTTTAGTTCAAAAAAACAGCATAAAATAACAAACAATAGAAAAAGAAAATGGAAAACTTCAAGGACAAAGTGGCCATCGTTGTTGGTGGAACCAGTGGTATAGGAATGGCCACAAGTGAACAATTACTTTCAAAAGGTGCCATAGTCCACATTGTGGGCCGCAACACAGAAAAGGTCCAAGATCATCCAAATCTTATTAAACATCAATTTGATATCACTAACAGTGATCAATTGGATGGTCTGATAAAAAAGATAGGTTCATTGGACAAAATCGATTATTTGGTGAATGCTTCGGGCATATTTTTCCCAAAACCGTTCCTGGAACACACCAAGGAGGATTATAACTCGTATTTGAATCTGAACAAAGGATTCTTTTTTCTGACCCAAGCAGTGGCTTCAAAAATGAAGGACAACAATGGTGGTTCAATCGTAAATGTCGGTTCTATGTGGGCTAAACAAGCGGTAAAGGCAACCCCTTCTTCGGCGTATTCCATGCAAAAAGCGGGATTGCACTCTTTGACCCAGCATTTGGCCATGGAATTGGCAGATCACGGCATAAGGGTGAACGCCATTTCCCCAGCAGTGGTAAAAACTCCGGTATATTATGCCGTATTTGGCGGAAAGGACGAAGCGGAAAAGGCATTGGATAACTTCAATGGCTTTCACCCCGTTGGTAGAAACGGTTCCCCCGAAGACATTGCGAACTGCATTCTGTTTTTATTGTCCGAACAAGCCTCATGGGTTACCGGTGCCGTATGGGATGTGGATGGAGGTGTCATGGCCGGAAGGAATTAGCCAACCATTAAAACTTTAAGGCAAATGAAAAAAATCCTGATCACTTTCGGTATTGTACTTTTTGCCCTGGTTGTTCCCATTTTGGAAATCAACTCATCCCATGTCTTTAATCCGGATTGGACACCCCATGCCAAAATACATGAGGTATGGCAACTATTGACCAATTCAAGTATCGGAATACTGTGTTTATGGCTTGTTTGGGTCAAAAATGACACCCGCTTCAGCTGCCTTTTAAGTTTGATCGTCATGGGTGGATTTCTCTTGGCCCTTGTACTGAAAGAAAGCTATGGTGGTTCCATGAAATATTTGGATGGAAGTGAGAAAACCCTATTCGGCATTAACATTGGTATTTTAGGTTTCGGAGTTGCGTTTCTTCTTGTTCTTTGGGTGTTACTTACTGATGTCATGAACAAAAACGACCAATAGTTGAACAATACAAATCTCCTTCTTTACAGCTAAAACCAATTAGCACGTTATGAAACATTTCCAAACAAATTTCAGCTGGAAAAGTGTGATGCAAATCACATTTATTTTGTGATCCATCTCCTTTCCCAGTGAAATATAGAAACGGAATTTTGTGTAAAATCTTAAAATTAAAAATCATGCCATACGTCAATATCAAGATTACCGACGAAAACGTGACAATAACCCAAAAAAAGGAATTGATCAAAGGGGTAACACAGTTACTTGTGGACATTTTGAACAAAAGACCCGAAACGACCCACGTGGTCATCGATGAAGTACCTATCGACAATTGGGGAGTACAGGGAGAGCTATATTCTGAAATCAAGCATAAGTACAATTGAAAAGTTTTGAAAAATGGTTCAGCAAATAGCATACAGAAGCAAGGTCATAGCGGGTATGAAAATCGCCTATCGGGAAGCAGGGAACCCTAACAATCCTGCCATTGTACTCTTACATGGTTTTCCGACCTCATCCCACATGTACAGAAAAGTGTTGGATGGACTTGCGGATGCCTATTATTTGATCGCTCCGGATTATCCAGGCTTTGGTGAGAGTGATTTTCCCGATCCAAGTACTTTTACCTACTCCTTTGATAATTTGGCAAGGGTCACGGATGCCTTCATCGAAAGTTTTGGCCTGGACAAATTTTCCATTATGATGCAGGATTACGGGGCCCCGATCGGTTTTAGGATTGCTACCGCCCACCCTGAAAAGATCAAAGCCATTATTACACAGAACGGCAATGCCTACGAGGAAGGATTGGGAGAAGGATGGGCCGGAATCAGGGAACTTTGGGCCAACCAAAATGAAGAAACTGAAAATGCTCTATTGTCCTATTTTGGTGTTGAAGGGTTGAAATGGATCTATACCCATGGTACCCGGAATCCTGAACTGGTAAACCCCGATTGTTGGAACCTGGATCTATTGAAGTTATCCAGGCCCCAAGCCCATAGGGCGCATTTGGATCTTTTCTATGATTATCGAAACAACCTGACTGCCTATCCCCAATGGCAGCAATATTTGAGGGAGTACCAGCCACCGGTGTTGGTGGTTTGGGGCAAGAATGATATGTTCTTCCCGGAATCGGGTGCACAAGCTTTCAAGAAAGACGTGAAGAACGTGGAGTGTCATATATATGACACAGGACATTTCGCCCTGGAGGAAGAGGGGTCGAGCATCATAGTGGACATTCGTAACTTCATGCATTCAGTGGCATAAATCGGTAACCGCATTGGCCCGCAACTTCGCCACACAGAAAAGGTAGGATTGTCACGGGTATCCGTATGGCTTTATCAGGGTTTGTGGCGACCCCCGTTAGTCCACAAAGTAATGTTCAAAAAATGGAAATATATATTGTAAATGCCTTTACCGACCTTGCCTTCAGTGGAAATCCGGCAGGTGTTTGTTTGGTCGAAAGGCCGTTGGGTGACTCGAATATGCTCTCGATTGCCGCGGAGTTGGGATTTTCCGAAACCGCATTCGTACATAAAAGGGACAGGACGGACCATTTTGCGATACGCTTTTTTTCTCCCAAAATGGAAATCCCATTATGTGGCCATGCAACCCTAGCGGCTGCAAAGGTACTTTTTGAAAAAAACACCCAAACCGACCATCTCCATTTGATAAACATTGACCAGGTGGATTTGTTCATCCAATGGGCCAGTGACCAGATCCAAATGGAATTTCCGGTATACGGGACCGAACCTGAAAAGGCATCAAATTCCCTGCTCAATTCCCTTGGATTGAATCATACAATCAACGTACGATACAACAGGGAAATGAAGATTCTGATGATCCACATTGAAGATGTTGGGCAACTCAGGGCATTACAGCCGGATTTTACCGCTTTATATCAATCGCACGATTCCATCAACGGGGTCCTTGTAACCGCTCCATCAATGACAGCAGAGTTTGATTTTGAATACCGCTATTTTTGGCCCTGGAGCGGCACAAATGAAGACCCGGTAACGGGTGCCGTTCAAACTTTCCTGGCCAACTATTGGAGTGAACGATTGGGAAAGAAAATCTTGAATTGTTTTCAATGCTCCAAAAGAACGGGAAAGATGAAATTGGAACTCATTGATGGTCACAGACTCATTATTGAGAGTACGGCCAAAATTATCCTCAAAGGCGAATTTTTTCTTTGATAAGACTTGTTCCCGGACACATATAAATATCAATTGCCTACAACCAACTTTGGCAAGAAAGCTCCACGCGTACAAAAGCGATGCTACTTTGGGCAACATGGCAGCCTTCCCCCTTTTTTGATTCTTAAGCGTGAATGAGGAGCACTCTTTATACAGTTGCAATAAAACTGAATTGAGGGGCGAGAGGGCAATTGGACTTGTTAATTTTGAATTGACAAATCCATACTTACGACTTTTGGGATCCCATCTGCAGAATCAAACCGGTATCATCATCAAGGTTTGAAATCGCAACTTGGCCAACTCTTGTCTATATTTGTATGCAGGCTGTATTTCAATTTTTTGATATATAATGAAACACCCATTGAGGACACATATCGAGGAGATTGTTCCGCTCACAGATGAGGAATTTGACTTTGTGTTGAGCCATTTTGGGCATATCAAAAGACGTAAGCACCAATACATCGTCCAAGAAGGGGAATTTGTAGACAAGGAATACTGGGTCATAAAAGGTTGCTTAAAAAGTTATTTTTTAGATGAAACGGGAAAGGAGCATATCCTTCAATTTGGTCTGGAAAATTGGTGGATCACCGATTATGAATCGTTTGTAAAAAAAACCAAATCCAAAACCTCAATAGATTGTTTGGAAGATTGTGAATTGCTCTATATCACATACGAAAATCGGGAAATACTGACCTCCAAGATGCATAAAATGGAACGATTCTGGGCCAAAAAAAGCAAATTGGGCCGGATTGCACTTCAAAATAGGATATTGTCCCTTCTGAAAAATTCTGTGAAGGAACGTTATGATTTGTTTCTTGAACAGTACCCTCAACTCCTGCAACGTATCCCTAAAAGGCTCATTGCTTCCTATCTCGGTGTTTCTCGGGAAACACTCAGTCGACTACATAGCTAATACTCCTTTGTTCTATCGTTTCAATGTGATGGAGGTCACATCGAATTTGTGATTTGCCTCCTTTTCATCTTATCGGTTGGATAAGAACTTTGTCCCAAATTAAAAATGATATAACATGAAAAACAAAACGGTAATCATAACCGGTGCTTCGACCGGTATTGGCAAGGCCATTGCCCAACTGTTCATTGAGAAAGGTAACAATGTTGTGATGAACTCAGCGAACGAATCCAGACTAAGGGCCACCTACGAAGAATTCGGGGCTCCCGAAAATGCAGTAATGGTTCCTGGTGATGTGAGTGACAAAGAAGTTGGTGAAAAACTGGTACAAGAGGCGATTTCCAATTTTGGGACATTGGATGTGTTGATCAACAATGCGGGGGTCTTTGCACCAAAGCCGTTCCTTGAAGTGGAAGAATCGGATATTGACAGGTACATGGACATCAATTTTAAGGGTACTTATTTTACTTCCCAAGCAGCCATAAAACAAATGTTGAAACAAGGACACGGAGGAACAATCATCAACAACGGAACTGTACTTGTGGATCATGCCATAGCCGGTTTCCCATGCTCCGCCCCTTTGGCAAGTAAGGCTGCCATACATACCTTGACCCGGCACTTGGCCGCGGAATTTGGAAAGGACAACATTCGTGTTAACACCATTGCACCCGGTATCATTAGAAGCCCCCTTCAAGGAAAAATAGGTGTTGAGGATGCCGATAGCTTGGCAGGATTGCATCTATTGAACCGAATTGGCGAACCAGAGGAAATTGCGCATGCTGCATATTATCTGGCTTACGCCGATTTTGTTACCGGAGACACCTTGAATGTGGGTGGTGGACATTCTGTTGGTCATGCTATAGGTTAGTTTATAGTTTTATGTTCGACAAAAGTGTAAGAAAGATAGAAGAGACCATCAGAATATATTTTGATGGGCTCTTCTTTGGAGATATCGACAAACTCAAAAAGGCTTTTGACGCAGAATGCGTCCTGTTTGGTGACATTAATGGAGAATCCTATCGGAAATCCTTGGAAGATTACCTTGCGGGTGTAAAAAACAGAAAAAGTCCAAGTGAGTTGAAAGAGACCTTTAAAATGGAGATTTTGGCCATTGAAGTATTGGGCCACGTGGCCATTGTCAAATTACATGTGCCCATGCTGGGTTATAATTATTATGATTTTCTGTCATTGACAGAGATTGATGGGGAATGGAAAATTGTGAACAAACTTTTTGTACATGTGGGTAATGTATAGTATTGTGATTTATGGTTGTTCATATCTAAATTAAATTCCCTTGATAGTATATCCATTTCCAACTTTGGAAATGGATATATTTTTTAAAGCCTATACCAATTAAAAACTTTTGTAAACGGAAGAATTTTACCAAATAGTTAAGTTTGATGAAACTACGTACCATAAGATTACCGCTATATTTCTTTATTCAAGTATTTGCTTCTTTCGGACAAGTAAAAGACCCCTCTCCCAATGGTCACGCCCTGAATTATAAAGTTGATTCAATCATTGTCCATTCGATGGACAAATATCATATTCCGGGACTGTCCATTGGCCTGATCAAAAATGATTCCATACTATACGCAAAAGGTTACGGTGTTGGCAAACTCGATAGCAACAATCGCGTAAACGAGAATTCCATTTTCCACACGGCTTCCATCAGTAAGCTTTTCACAGCAACTGCAATTGCCCAGCTTGTTGAAAAAAATGCAATCTCCTTGCAAAGCAAGCTTGTAGACATTGTCCCGGGATTAAGGATCAAGGATGAACGGATAAGGAAAATAACCATAGGTACTTTATTGAACCATACATCAGGACTACCTGACATTAAAAATTACCAATGGAAAAACCATCATACTTCAGAGGAAAGCTTAGCCCGGTACGTGCAAGGATTAAACCTTAAGCTCCGCTCAGAACCTTATTCTGAATACCATTACAGCAATTTGGGTTACGATCTCCTTGGGTATATTGTGGAAAAAGTCTCTGGAATCAATTTTGAGCAATATGTAAAAGAAAATATCCTGGATCCAAGTGGAATGTCCTTAAGTGACTTTCGATATGACAAGATTTCCGACTCGTTAAGAACCTATCCCCATTCCAAATCAATAATCACGGGTAAACCATTTGTGAGAAAGGTGTATCCCTATACCAGGGAACATGCCCCGAGTAGTACCTTGAACGCATCAAGCAAAGATCTGAGTCGTTGGATGCTTTGGTTTCTTGAAACCGTCAGCCCAAAAAAATCCAGCTCCATCTACCATAAGATGCTTGTACCTTCCTTCGACCAACAAACACATATAGGTCTAGGCTTTCAACGCTATGATTTTTTGGGACGCCTTGCAGTGGGGCACTATGGTGGCGACAAGGGATTTAGAAGTTTCCTTATCATGTTTCCCAATGAAAACATTGGTCTAGTTTTGCTGGCCAACTGTGATTACAATGAAGATTTCAGACAAGAGATCATAACCCAAATAGCAAAACTGATGCTGATCGACTGACTTCCCAGAATCGACAAAGCCATCAGCTTCAATGGATATTCTGGGGCCAAGGGTACTGTCAATGGCAGGGATTACCGTTTGCCAGCCAAAACCAAGTGATCACCACGGCATTCTGTTAAAATGTAAAATTCCTGTAAAGATTATCCAATTGGGTGGACTTACTGTAGGATTTGAAACATTTAGAACGTGGTTACCCTTCATCCGAACAAACCTTTTAATTCGCCTGTAATGAAGAATGTATTGATCATTGAAGATGATTTGGCAATCGTGCAACTATTAAAGATCCATCTCCAAGACTTGGATTGCAGCGTGGTTTCGGAGCAAAATGGATCCAAGGGCCTCCAAAAGGCAATGGAACTAAATCCAGACCTGATCATACTCGACATTATGATGCCTGAGATGGATGGAATAGAAGTTTGCAAACAACTGAGGGCCAACGAAATCCATTCCCCCATTATGATGTTAACCTCACGTTCCGAAGAAATCGATAAAGTTCTGGGACTGGAGGTAGGCGCAGACGATTACCTTACCAAACCTTTCAGTGTGCGTGAATTTATCGCTCGTATTAAGGCCATTTTTAGGCGACAGCAAATGGACAAACTGGAGGATCCCACCGAAAATAGCAAAACGCTGCAATTTGATTCCTTGATCATAGATATTGAAATGCGGAAAGTGCTCTTGGAAGGTCGGCGCGTTGATCTTTCGCCCAAGGAATTTGAATTATTGGTCTTGTTGTCCTCCAACCCGGGTAAAAGTTATGATCGCTCAAAATTGTTGAACATGATTTGGGGTTATGATTTTCATGGATACGAACATACGGTGAATTCCCATATTAATCGCCTTCGTTCCAAAATTGAACCGGATATGGGAAAGCCAAAATTCATTTTAACCACTTGGGGAGTTGGGTATAAGTTCAACGAAGAATTGGTCCAATCCTGAACCTTTGTATATGAGAAGCGATGTTCTTACCACAAAATTTGTTGTAAAACTGATCCTATCCTTTTTTACCATTATTTTGATGGCGGGAATTGGTTATACCGTTACTTCAATCTATTTTTCAAATCAGTACTACTACCAAACCACGCAGCGGTTGAACGCCAGTCTTGCCCAAGATCTGATAACGGAAAAATTCAACAACAACCAACCTTTCGATTCGACCGGAGCTGTTAATAAGGCGCTATTCGGTGATATTATGCACAATATGATGGCCGTTAACAGGGCCATTGAGGTGTACTTGCTGGACTCCGAAGGGCATGTGCAGTATTCTGTGGTACTGGATCATAATATGCCGAATACAGACCAAATACAAGTGGATTTGGAACCCATTCATACATTTATCCGTAACGATGGAAAAAAATATGTTTTGGGCGATGATCCAAAAAATTTAGGGAGGCAGACCATTTTCTCCGCAGCCAAATTCCATAAAAATGGACACGAAGGCTATATCTACATTTTACTGGCCGGAAACGATTATTGGGCCATTCGAAACGACCTATACAACGGTTACCTGGTCCATATCGGCCTTGGAGGATCCTTGCTAACTCTTTTCTTTGCCACGCTTCTGGGGGTTTTGGCCATTTGGTATCTTACCCGAAGCCTCCGTGAAATCATTTTTGCCGCAAGGCGGTTTAAAGAAGGTGACTTGACATATCGCATCCAGAATGCGGATAAAACGGACTTGGCCAATGTAGCAACAACCTATAACAATATGGCCGATACCATCCTTGCAGATATAGAAAAAATAAAATCGGTGGAGCAATTAAGGCAAGAATTGATAGCCAATATTTCCCATGACCTCCGCACTCCCCTTGCCGTTATACAAGGGTATATTGAAACTTTGCATATGAAGGGGAATACCCTGTCCGAGGAAGAGCAACAAAATTATATAAAGATCATATCCTCCGGTAGCGAGCGTCTTTCCAAATTGATCGCTCAGTTATTCGAGTATTCCAAATTGGAATCCAATCAGATCCAGCCTGAAAAAGAACCATTTCTGCTCAGCGAGCTAGCCAATGATATACACAGGGAATATTCCCTTTTGGCCGAGGAAAAGAATATCAATTTTAAAATAAATATCCCCGATAAGGTGCCATTGGTCTTTGCAGATATTTCTTTAGTGGAACGGGCCATACAAAACTTGATGGACAACGCCATCAAGTTCACCCCCAACAATGGTGAAATTGAAGTTAAGGTCGAGACAACAAACAACCATGTTAGGGTAATCATCCAAGATTCGGGCCCAGGGATCGATAAGATAAACCAGCCTTTGATATTTGAGCGTTACCGACAGACCAAAACAGGCAAAGAGCATGAAGGTTCAGGTTTGGGATTGGCCATTGTAAAAAAAATAATGGATATACATGATAGTGCCATTACGGTGATCAGCAATCCCAACGAAGGAACGGCATTCAGCTTTGCCTTGCCCATTTATGGACAACCCTAGCAAATTATCGCTCAAATATCTAGCTGTGCACTCTGTTCAGAATTCCAAGTATGTATGCAATGCTGGCTTCTGGCAAAAAATGGGTTTGTTCCAACTTCCTGTATTCCGTACTGGGCATTACCTAAGATCGGAAAGCTTATTCTCCTTGCGAAAACTATCGAAATCAAACCATTCCTTAATTTTTGTTCCATTCCTATATTTTTCAGCAGAGGTGATCTCTTCATGGTCATATTTTAAACAATAACCATTCTTTTGACCATTTTTGAGTTGACATTTATGATCGATCTGACCATTTACGTCATAAAACAGCCACCAAAGATTCATCTTTCCATCTATAAAATGGCCTTCCTTTTCCAATATACCATTGGAGGTATAGAAATACCAGTACCCACGCTTTAAATTGTTATTGAAGTGTCCCATTTGCATCACCTCTCCATTCTCATAATAAAACTTCCAATAATCTTGTTTCCCTTGGGCATCTAGCCATCCTTCCGATTTAAGCGTGCCGTTCCCATAATAGTTCCTTACATACTCCTTTGATGCATCTGATATATGAATTGTGGAAATTGAACTTCCCAAAAAAAGTAAAAGCAATAATTGCACTGTCTTCAAACTTGATTTTTTTAAAAGGAGTATTGGAAAAGGACACCTATTGGGTGCATTTTCCAATTCCTTTGTTTTTAGTTTCCACGAAGTAACAGGTTAATTATCACGGAATCCTCACCATAAAGTTTAAAATGGCTACGCCGTTGCCAATAGTGGCCATGTACTTTCCGAAAATCTTCAATGCCCTATAATTTGAAGGTTTTGTGACTTTTTTGAAACATATTACCATTTCATTTGTAATCACTTATCAAAACAAAGCGACCTATAACCAAAACAGCAATGAAAGCTTAGAAGGATAATGAAAACACGCATAACAAAAACAAATTACATGAGAACCAACAAACCAATAATTCTTCTTTTCCTACTGTTGATTTCAACATTGGGGAAGGCACAGGATACTTCCCAATTCTTTAAAAAGGCCGATACTTTTTTTGGTCAATATGTACAGGATGGTAAGGTAGCGTACCAGAAGATCAAAAAGCATCCCGATTCAATGACCGATTTGTTGGAGATAGCACGAGAAGTATCGGTTAGCACAAAAAATCCAAAAACCTACCAGGCCTTCTGGATCAACGCCTATAATTTACTGGTGATTAAAAGTGTTGTGGAAGCTTACCCTATCAACTCCCCGTTGGATGTCCCGGGCTTTTTTGATGCCAAGACCCACTTTGTTGGTGGAAGGAACCTTACTTTGAACGATATTGAAAACAAACTTTTACGGGCGACATTTCCTAACGAACCTCGTTTTCATTTTGCCCTGGTCTGTGCCGGAAAGGGTTGTCCCCCTATTATAAACAAGGCTTATTTGCCTGAGACACTGGATAGCCAATTACAGCAACAAACAGCGTATTCCCTAAACAATCCACAGTTTATAAGGCTCCAGGATGGTAATGTGGGACTATCCCAAATTTTTGAATGGTACGAGGGCGATTTTAAAAAAAATGGCAAAGGTTTTCTGGATTTCATCAATCCGTATAGAAAAAAGAAAATACCATCAGACACACCTATCACTTTCTATCCTTACGATTGGTCGTTGAACGCATTGCCTTGAAACCTGCCCAAAAAATCTACAACGAACCCAACGATTCGATTTAAAAATCATCCTAAAACCATTAAATGGCTGCAATTCTTCTCGAACTGCAGCCATTTTATGTGATTTACACTTTTCGTAGTGTTCCCTTTCATTGAAGTTTAGTCGTTCACCCAGAAATTCTTTTGTTACATAACCGTGAAATTTTTGTGATAGGTTACCTGTAGGTTTGATCTCGAAATAAAACAGGGATCAAAATGATTCAACTGGTTTTTCAAAATCTAAATCCTAACTATTTAAAAATTAAATTGATGAAAAGAAAATTTGCAATGTTATCGGGTATTTTGTCAGTATTTGCCTTTGTATTGGTAAGCTGTTCAGATGACGACGGTGAAACAATCACTATTGACACTTCCGTACCCGTCGGCACGTTTCAGGTGAGTCGTGAGGGATCATTGGTGGCCGAAAGCGGAACGCCAACCCAAGGAACCGTACAACTGGGTGTTGATTCACAAGGAACCAACTTTTTGCGCTTTGCCGAAAACTTTACCACTGAGTTGGGCACAGGTACGGTAGCCATTTATTTCTCCACCTCGGATACCTACACTGCAGATCCTGCCAATGGAAATCCCGACCTGAGATTGATCGGTAACGTGGAAAACAATGGTGAAATGTTCATCCGGTTGAATGGAGCACCGGAAGCAAAATTTACGCACGTTATTTTATGGTGCGCCACGGCTAACATTCCGTTTGGTAACGCCGAACTCCAATAAAGTAAAAAATTTTAATGCCTTCACAAACATGGCCCGAGAGCAATCTCAAACATTTGGCCATGTTTCTGGAGGCTTTTTTTAATTCCAAAAACAGGACTCTAATGAAAAAATACTGGTATGCCATCGTAGTGTTGGTAAGCATTATTCCCCAGCTCCAAGCGCAAAGCGGATGGACACGGAAAGCAAAAAGTTTTTATGTACAAAGTTCCATATCCCATTACTCTTCCAGAGACTACTATTCGACCGAAGGGACCTTGTTCAACAGTGGGAGCCGGTTCAACAGCAGCGCCCTTATTTTGTATGGTGAATATGGGATAACAGACCGCCTAACCGCTCTAGTGGATTTGCCTGCACTTATCTTGAACAGTTTCAGTTCCACAGAAACCGTAGCGGGTGTTGGTAGCTTAAAAGCAGGTCTAAAATATAAATTGTTCAATGAGCTGCCCATTGCCATACAGGCCGATTTCGAAATACCGACAGATGATGGGACCAATTTTGCAAGATCAAAGCAGCCCAACGCTTTGGGCACTTTTGACCGTATCAATTTACCCACTTCGGATGGTGAGTTCAATGTTTGGACCACGCTTGTGGGCTCCCATTCCTTTGGGCAGGGCAAAACGTATGCAAGTCTTTACACCGGAATCAATTTTAGGACCGAATCCTTTAGTAACCAGTTTCAAGCTGGTGGAGAAATCGGGCATCTTTTCTTTGAAAAACTTTATTTGATCGGAAAGCTCCGAATACTGGAAAAACTTTCATCAGGGGAAGGTAACCAAGGGGGATCGTTTCTTTACGGGGAGGGTACTACCTTTACGTCTTACGGATTCAATGCCATCTACAAAACAGGCAAGCACATGAGCTTGATCGCTGCCTATTCCGATTATGCCGGATTTATCGTAGAACGGAGAAATGTATATGATGGTCCAACTTTTTCCTTGGGTATTTCCTTTGAATATTGATCTTTTCGAAGACAAACTATCAATTTAGACCAATCCATACCTAGGTAAGGGAAGAATATGTAAGGGGAAATAATGACCAACTACCCTTTAAACCTCCAAGGAGCCCGGCGTTCTTTTGGAGGTTTTTAGTTTTTAAAAATCCTCTAGACGAACAACAACAGGTGAATTGGACGCCACAGTAGCGCTATAAAACCAATGCCCGAATCGTTTAATTGGGAACAAACGTATGTTGAAAAAGTTCGAATGTTCTGTAATTATACCCCTCATTTTTCAACTAACACTATAGACAGGGTACCCTCTAAAACGCAATCTTTTCTTGACCAAGTCGAAAACAAACAAAATGGAATTCATGAATCGTGTGAATGAGTCCCAAGGAATCATCCACAAGGTTTGTCGGTTGTATTGTGATGACGAAATCCACAGACAAGACCTGTTTCAGGAAATTATGCTGCAATTATGGAGGTCTTACCCCTCCTTTAAGGGAAAATCCAAATTTTCCTCATGGATGTACCGGGTGGCCTTAAACATTGCCATCCAAGATTTTCAAAAGGAAAAAAAACGAAAATATTTTTTCTTGCAAGCGTACGAATTCAAAGAACCACAACCATCCAATAACAAGGAATTTGACAATGAAATGGTACAACGATTACACCAGGCCATTGCAAAACTCGACAAGGTGGAAAAAGCCATAATGCTGCTCCACTTGGATGAACTACCCAATGAGGAAATCGCAAAAATAGTGGGAATCACACAGAACCACGTTCGCGTAAAAATGACAAGGATACGAAAGAAAATTGCTAAGACTTTTAAAAATGAGTAATATGGAAATGACAACCTTAAAATTGGCATGGAGTATTTATCAAAAGGATATTTACGAACACGATACGGTACCAAAGGACAAGTTATTTAATCTGATACACGGGAAGTCAAAATCGGAAATTTCCAAAATCAAGAACGGTCTCATAATCAAGTTTTCAGTTGGGGCACTCTCCCTTTGTGCCTCAATCATTCTGTTGCTCATTGCTATATACAATCCGGTTAACAATCCCCTGCATCCCATTTTTTCCATTCAAGAATCCATCATTCTTTTTGGGCTACTAGTACTATTGATCTTGGCCATGCTCTATTTCAATGTTCTGGCATTTTCAAGAATTGCAGCTTTAGAGCAATCTTCGGAAAGTTTGGCGCAAAATCTTAAAACGTTTATTGCTGCAATGAACAAAGCACTCCGGTTCAACCTGCTCTCTGATACGCTGGCAACGCCTTTAATCGGCACATGGGTTTATTATGGTTTTGCATTTAGGAATTACGATTTAGGGATAAATATGAAAACCATATCATTATTTTTTCTGCCGATAGGAATTGGTATGGTGTCCTATTTTATAAACAAGCTGATTCATCGTCTGAAATTTGGACCCTATTTGGACCGATTGAACCAATATGCGGAGACCTTAAAAAAAAATAGTCCAAAAGTGTAATTCTTGGCTACCAAAACAAACTTACTGGGTAAAACCAATAAATAATGGAAAAAAATAAAACAAGTAAATGGTTAAAAGGAATTGGTGCCGTATTGATTTTGGCCGGAATCGGGAGTTTACCCCTGGACAACGGAACATGGCTCCATGATATGTTGCAAATTGGCTTTGTGGTGGGGTGTATCCTTTATCTTTCCGATTCCAAACCTAAAAAATCGAAACTATTTCTCGGACTTGGAATGCTTTTGGTCGTATTTTTCATCGCATCCAATATAAACGCACAAGACTACAAGCCTCAGGTACGGGCTTTTGAGAACAGTTTTCACCAAAAAAGTCTTACTTCGGTACAACCTTTTTTAAGTGATTCATTACGTTTTGCCCCGCTTCCACCCAAAAACACCCTGCCCATCCTAACCAATATAGTAACCAAGCTGCCAAAACTCAATAGTTTGGAAATCATTGCATCCGAAAAAGGAAAAACCAAATTGAGGTATGATTTTGAACAATTGGGCGTAAGTGAATCCAATATCCATTTAGATGCGGACGGCAAAATTTGGAAAATTGATTTTGTGGACAACTTGGTCAAACAACAACTGGAACAACAAAAAAAGATGCAATCCAGCGTAAAGGTACCGGACCCGGGCAAGGTTACTTTTTCCTATAATAAGGAGACGGTCACCTTTAAGGCCAATGATGGACTAATGGTTACTGGCAATCTTTATCACATCGGATCTGAAAAGCCAGTGATTCTGTTATGCCACCAAGCAGGTTACAACAAATTTGAATATGCGGATATTGCCCCACGCCTCAACAAAATGGGATATAATGCAATGGCATTGGACCAACGATCGGGCGGAAGCTTTGCAGGTAAAATGAATGAGACACATGAATTGGCAAAGAATGAAAATAAGACCAAGGTAGGCTTTACCGATGCCCTTCAGGATATTGAAGCGGCAATCGATTATCTTTCCAAAAAGTACGGGCAGAAAATCATTCTTTGGGGCAGTTCCTATTCAGCTGGGCTGGTCCTTCATATTGCTTCCCATAACAACAAGGTAAAGGGAGTGATAGCCTTCAGTCCTGGAGATTATTTTGGCGATAAATTGCCTTCATTGAGAACTGTTTTTCCCAAAATTAAACAGCCTTTTTTGGTTACCTCATCGAAAGAGGAGTCCACAGACTTGAAAGAATTGTTGGAAAAAAGTCAAACGAACGATGATCAAATGCAATTCATACCGGAATCTGAGGGTTTTCATGGATCTAGGGCCGTTTGGATCGGTCAAAAAGGAGCCGATGAATATTGGAACGCTCTATCTAACTTCCTCGGAAAATTGAACGAAATTTGATGGTGTTACGTGGCATTCGTCATCAATTTTTCCAAGTGATTTTTAGTAATGCCAATTCCTATCCAACGACCTAGGGTTAATGATTATTTTGAACGACCTGTTCCATGCCAATCCGATTTAGATCCAGTAAACCTGCGGATTATATGAATATCTGTAAACTTATGTTACAGCTATATTCGGAAGACCCAGGACCCAAGGCCATGAGCATGCAAAAGGCCATGGCCACCCTTATGCACCTTTCCCAAAAACCCGATCTGGGCAAAGTGGTTGTGATGGAAGAAGGTATCGAAATTATCGGGTATGCGATATTGGTCAACTTTTGGAGCAATGAATATGGTGGTGTTGTGATACATATTGACGAGCTATTTGTAACTGTACCCTATCGTTCTAAAGGAATAGGGACAGGGTTTGTTCAATATGTTATCGCAACAAAAACGGAAGAAGTGGTCTGCTTACAACTTGAAGTTACCCCGGACAACCAAAGGGCCAAAAAACTATATCAAAGATTGGGGTTTAAAAAGAAAAGTAATTTGGCCTATGAATTGGAACTTTAAAACCGATGGTGGGCAGATCGGTCATCAGCCTCCCCCAATGTGTTTTATCGTTCCAATAATTTTTGGGCATATTTTTTTAACCGATATATAGGATCTTGACTTCTGTACAGCTTACTTTCAATAATGGCATTTTCAAATAGCGAATATATAACATAAGCCAACTCCTTATCATTAAGTTCGTATTCGAAAAAAAGCAGCAGCCCACTCTTATGGCTTTGGATCAGGTCGTAGATCTGCTTCTTTTCGGGACTTGTTTCGGACAACATATTTAGAAAACTACAGCCCTTGAAATCATCCGCTAAATTACGATCGATCAAAAAGTCAAATGCGGCCAAGACCTTGTTCGTTTTGTTCTTCAAAAATTCATAAAAAGCCTCGTTCCAAATGCGGTTGCGCCGTTCCAGATAGGCAACGCATAATTCTTCCTTGGACTTAAAATGATAGTATAAACTGGCCTTTGCAATATTGGCCTCACTTATGATCTGGTTGATACCCGTTTCGTTGAATCCTTGTTCCTGGAACAATCTATCCGCGGTCAAAAGTATCCTATCCCTAACTTCCTGTTTTTGATGTGCCATAACTAGTTACAATTTGGCCATAAATGAACGTATTTTCTCGATAATGGCATCCCCTTCTTCCTCAAGGGCAAAATGCCCGGTATCATACACATTGTAATCAACATCTCTTAAGTCTTTGGTATAGGCCTTCGCCCCGGATTCTGGAAAAAATTCATCATTCTTTCCCCACACAATTAACATTGGGGGTTGATACTTTCTAAGGTATTCTTGCCACTGGGGATACAGTTTTACATTATTTTGGTAATCATAAAACAAATCCAGATTCATTTCATGTGCACCTGGACGAGACAGTCTTAAAAAATCCAGTTGCCATGTATCGGGGTTGATGTTTTCCGGGTTTCTGGTGCCGTGGGTATATTGCCATTTTAAACCTTCCAAGGAAAACGCAGCCAAAAGGGCCGCCCTATTTTCTGGGCTGTTTTTGGCCCAGAGTTTTCGAATACCTTGCCAAGCCTTGCCCAATCCAACTTCGTAGGCATTTCCGTTCTGATTGATGATACCCTTTACCTTTCCTGGATTAGCCGTGGCAATCCTAAATCCTATGGGCGCGCCATAGTCTTGGATCATCAACACGTACTCTTGCAAATCAAAGCTTTTGACAAACTCACCCATGATTGTTGCTATATTGTCGAACGTATACAAGAAGGTATCCTGTGAGGGAAATTCACTTTCCCCAAATCCTGGATAATCGGGAGCAATTAAATAGAAGTCATCCGCAAGTTCATCAAGCAGCTTTCTATACATGTGGGACGAGGTTGGAAAACCATGCAAGAGAATAATGGCTGGATTTTTAGGGTTCCCTGCCTCTCGGTAAAAAATATTGATTCCATTGATTCTTTTCTTTTTGTACTTAGTTGGTTCGCCCATATTTACGGTTTTATTATTGTTGGTATATGCACTTTGGCCTTGCCATGACACCATTAGGCCAATGGTTAGAAAAAATATGTTTTTAAGTATTAATCGTCTTAGCATCTGTTTAGAACTTTAATTGATTAGATCTGTGAGTCACAAATTTTTGGGCTGTATTGGACTATTATTATGCCCCAAGATTCCAGATGGCCATTTCGCTAAATCATCAAGCACCAGAATCTTGGTCCAAAGAAAATTGATCTTACTTATTCAGACAAGTCTGTATGTATTATTTAACTTTTATTTATGTTTTTGAATAAACATTAAAAAGGGGGGGCAAAGACAATTTGTAGACAGTAGTCTTCTTAGGAAGAAAGGCGATATCTTTACTTCCCTGCCAAGAATGCCAAGGATTTTTCAACAAAATCAGATTTGTTTTCTCCGGTATGGGCACTATGCCCCACATGGGGCAATATCCATATATCACATTGGGGAAGGTATGCTTTGAGTCTTGCCACTTCTTGTAAATCCACTCCCGGATCGTTATCACCCGATACGATCAACACCCGTGCCCGAATGTGTTGCAGTTGTTCATCGGTAAGATAGACAGTATAGTTTTGGAACTGTTCCAAAACCAATTTCACTTGTTCCTCATTGGATTGGGAATCCACCAGCCAAGGGAATTTATCCCTATTCGCATAGGTAAAAGTCTTTTTGAGTTCCGGAAAATCATTAATATCCCAAGACCCTGTGGAACCAACGCTGACCATCGAATCGACCATTTTCGGATTGATCAAGGCCAATTGGAAAAGTATATCGGCGCCAAAGCTAAATCCAATGGCCTTAACGTTGGATAGTCCTAATTGAACCAACACTTGGTTCACATCTGCGGCCACATCTCGGATGGACAAATCTTCCATAAACTTACTCGACTTCCCATGTCCCGGCAAATCAATCAGGTACACCCTATAGTCCTTTTCAAAACTGGCTACATAAGATTTCCACGATTGGGAAGACAGACCATAGCCATGCAAAAACACCAAGGGCTCCCCCGATCCATAAGTCTCGTAATAAATGCTTTTGCCATTAACATTTATTGAACCGGAATTCAATGGCTCCTGCGCATGTACAAACGAATTGGCCAAAATAAAAAACAATATAATTACCGATCTTTTCCTTGGTAAATGGACCGTGAACATACAATTTCCATTTTAAAGATACCCATACTTGTTTAAGTCGGCATCGCAAAAGAATACTAACAAGAATAAAAGGAGCGAAGATCGATTGCCCCTTGAGCAATGGATCTTCACTACCATGACTTAATTAACATATGTCATTTGGCCCTTCTATTGAAAGGCAATGCGATTGGCCTCATTGGTGAACCACTTGCACCTCGCAATTTTATGGAAGATGCTACAAATGCAAATTCATAAATGCCGTCCAAAGCAATTTCCTCCAAGTTCAATTGTTCCATGAACATGACCCCTTTTTCGGCAAGTAAGTAACTATGTACAGGTACCCAGTTCCCTGGTTGAACCGAAGGGAAAGCTTCAAAACCTAAATTATCCGCTCCCAAGATCATGATATGTTGATCCTCTACCAACCATTTTACGGCATCAAGGCTAACTCCCGGATACTGATCTAAATATTTCTTCGCATCATTGTAATGGGAGGCTTGACCGGTACGAATCAAAACCACATCCCCTTTTTTCAAGGTCACTTTTTGTTTTTTTAGAGCCCCCTTTAGATCTTCCTTGCTTATCCTATAGTTTTTATCCAACACCGACTTGTTCTTATACCCGGCCACATCGATCAATACGCCCCGTGCAATAATAGGTGGTATGGTTTCGGCTCCGGCCTTTTTCCAACCCTTGTCTCCCAAATATTGCTCTGTGGAGAAACCGTTATAAATTTGGCCGTTGAGCCCGAAATGGTTCAAGGCATCAATGTGTGTGCCTGAATGGGTCAGCATGGAAATAGCATCCGATGTATAACTCACCTTTTTATTCATGGCATCTCCTTGATAATTGGGGTTGTCCACCAAGGTGCCATGGGGTGTATGGGTATTCCAAAATTGATACTCAGGGTCGCCCAAATAATTGAAACCAGGCATTCCAACAAAGTATTCCACCCCCAAATCATAGGTTTTTCCCGTACCAACAGATTTTAATGCTTGCAACTTGGATGCATCTGTCATCATGTTCAAAGTCCCAATCTGGTCATTGCGCCCCCACGGACTCTTCCCAACTTTTTCTTGTCCCACGGACAAATTGGCGGATAAAGCCGCGATTGCTGTAAAAGTCAAAATTTTTCTTCTCATGATTTATATTTTCGATTTGAACGGCAAATTTTGCTCCGCCAAAACCGAAAAAAAAGAAGATATCTTAAAAAACTAATTTGACCTTCGAATGTAGCTGAGGAACTCTTTGGTCATACCCAAATAAGAAGCGATCATGTATTGCGGTACACGTTGCTCCAAATTCTTGAAACGTTTACGAAATTCTTCGTAACGTTCCTTGGCCCCCATACTTAAATTTAGGTGGTGACGCTCCTGTAATTCACTGTGTGCATTTTGAAACTTTATTCTAAAGAAACGTTCCAATGGAGGTATCTCATCAAATAACCTTTCCAATTTATCCTTATGGATCTGGAGCACCACAGATGGTTCTATTGCTTGTATAAACTGTTCGGATGGTTTTTCCCCGATATATCCTTGAAGGTCACTGACACAAGTACCTTTGATACCGAACTGCATGATCACCTCACGATCACTCACAAGCCTATAAACCCTAACACATCCTTCAACCACAAAGTAAAGGGAATCTGCCTTGGAACCCGGTTGAAGCAAATATTCCTTTTTTTTGAGAAAATTTACCTTAAATGCTTTCCTGATCCGAAGAAGTTGTTCTGTAGAAAAATCGGTATAGTCAGTGAGTACTTTCTGAACAGGAGAAAAAAGATCCGATGGTACCATGATACATTGTTTTTAAACCTTCAATTCTGCTTGGGGCCCGGCAAATAAAGACGCTATGCTATCAGCAGTGATTTTACAGCCATTTTAAAAATGTAAACTGCAGATATCAATAGGCAAACCAATAGTTCAATATGGTTATTTCATTAGTATTGTGAGCTCTCATTTTGCCTTAAAACACAATTTTATGCCCATTGCCCTACTTTAATTATTCGCTTGTGGCACCTAAAGTAGTGAGAAATGAATTACTGGGAGAAAATAGAACCTTTTTCAACAAATCTCTTCCTTTTCAAGAACCATTTCCAAATAGACTTTTGGGGTTACCCCTTTCCTTTTTTTGAATGCCTTGTAAAATGATACCTTATTATTGAAACCCGAGTCGTAAACAAGGTCGATGATCTTTAGTTTTGAAGGGCCTGGATTCCGATTGGCCTGTTGTTTCATCACTTTTGTGGCATAAGTTATCCGATGATCATTGATAAGTTCATAAAAACTTTTGCCAAATTTCTGGTTGATCACCTGTGACACAGCATACCGATTTGTATCCACCAGTTCGGAAACCTTCTCCAACGAAATTGAATGATCCAAGAACACCTGTTCTTTCTTCAATAAATCCAACAAATTTGCACCTATAACATTGACCATATCCTGAGTCAATGGGGAGTGCTTATATTTATTTTCTTCTTTGGTATCACCGGAATAAGAATCTTGATTGCCAAATGGATATTGATGTATGAAAATAATTAGAAAGACACATCCCATAACCAATAAAACCAAAACATAGATCAATAACTGATTCATATTCCCACTATCGACCAAAAGTGACCTTGCCGACAAAATAATGGTAATGCAAACCATAAAAAAGGTAAGCCCACCCATGGATATCGATTGCAAAAAGTCCAATTCTTTTTTGCCTCTTAATATGGTTCTACCGGTGAACAGCACATAGAGAAACGTATAAATCCCCTTTAATTCCAAACTGTTAACCATGTCAAATAAAAGAATCCTTCCACTTTCATTTTGGGTATGGTAATTGCCAAAAAATATGATTCCGAGAAACAGTACTATAAAAGGTGTGTAATGGAAGTAGTGTATAAAGGTTCTGTTAGACAGTTTACCCAGTGCACTCTGAACATACAAGTAATAACTTGGAGCCCAAATAAAAAATAGCACCTTGGAAAACAACACCATGGGATGATAATCCAACGGGGTTGTCCATAGTAAGTAAATCTCGAAAAGTGAAACAGACAATCCCAATAGAAAAAAACCAAGAAAACCAATGGGCCGTTTATACCCTTTATCCTTGATCAATAGATAAAAGGAATACAAAACACCTAACAATCCAGTACATCCAATGATCAAGTTATTAATAGAAAACCTGATAGCCATGTTGGTCCCAAGATCTAATACATCTTGATTTGCAATCACCATGAAACAGTTCATTTTTATAATTGCTAAACTTAGTTAGTGTAAGGTGGAGCATTACAAAGCAAGCGGCCACCAAACATCACTTGCGATTACTTATTCTTCCCATGCCCTTTTGGGCAGAAGAATTGAAATTGGAAATTTTAAATCGAAAAAGCTGTAACTTTTGTTTTGGCCAATTAGGACATGAACCGTCCAAATTTAGATTTAAGGAAAATGGGATTCACAATAAAGGGTGACGGCCCGAAGAAATCACGACTTCGAACCGTCAAGGCCACACCATCTATCAAAATTAAAGCTTGACCATTTCCCTTAACCCTTGATCAACTCCACACGGCATTCGATCCGAACCTCTCTTCCAATGGACAAACCTCCGGCCTCCAATAAGGAATTATACTTCAACCCAAAATCATAGCGATCCAACTCACCCCAAATTTTAAGTCCGGCGCGGGTACCTCCCCACGGATCTTTCACTATACCCCCAAATTTGGCATTCAAGGTAATCTGTTTGGTAACCCCATGCATTTGAAGTGTACCGGTCAATTTATAGGTTTTCTTATCGGATATGTTAAAACCATCCGCACTAAATGTTATTTTGGGAAACTCTTCCACATTAAAAAAATCAGAGCTCCTTAAATGTTCATCTCTTTTGGGATCATGGGTGTCTATGCTGTTTGCCTGTATCACCAAGTCGATCTTGGCGTCCGAGAAGTCCTGTTTATCTGCAACAACCTGCAGGGTATAGTCTTTAAATGCCCCTACCGTTTCAGAAACCACCAAATGGTCAATAGAGAATCCTATGGTGGAATGTGATGGATCTACTTTCCAAACCGTGTTTTGTCCAAACCCAATTGTTGCTACCTGTAGCATGAGGAACAGTCCCCATCCTTTAAGTGCGTTTTTTTTCATCTTTAGTAATTTTTTTATAATTCGCTAAAGACAAAATTGTTCCAAACTGCTTAATGGAAAAACAACCTAGTTTAAAAAATAAGATTAATCTAGATTAACATGGTGTAAGTGTTCATTTCTGAGTTCGCTTCTGATTTTACTAAGAAACTCTTTGGTAATACCAAGGTAGGAAGCGATCATATATTGGGGCACCAACTGTTCAATTTCAGGATATTTGGCCAAGAATTCCAAATATCTTTCACGTGCGGTCTTAGAGAAATTGGCAATGACCCTTTTTTCTGAAGCAACAAATGCCTTTTGAACAATCAATCTGAAAAAACGTTCCAACTGGGGAATTTTTTGGTACAACAGTTCCAGCCCTTCATGTGTAAACTGGATCACTTCGGTATCATCAAGACATTGTACATGGTACGATGCAGGTGTCCTTGTTGTAAAACTGCCCATATCCCCTGTCCACCAATTCCGTATGGCAAACATTACCACATGTTCATTGCCATACTTGTCCAAATAAAATGTGCGCGTACACCCATTCAAAACAAAGTTTTCATAATTGCACACATCACCCTGCTGTACAATATATTGACCCTTTAAATAGGTACGCTTGGAAGTGTGGGACAACAAAAGCCATTTATCTTCCAAAGACAATTCCACGTACCGTTCAATGTATCTATATAGTTGTTCCATAGTTCTTTTTTTGGTTCCCTGCTTCAAGAAACGAATAAAGGAATAGTGTTCAAATCTGTGTTGAGCATCCTTTTTTATAGGATGGTTTTCGCTAAAATATTAGTAGGTATTTTCGTGGACAACTTTCAAATTGAGGATGGAAATTGTTCTACAGACAATGGTTGACCAAACGACAAAACCCAAGAAGACACACCTTGACAGCTCATTATTTGTCGCGTACTTTCCAACATCTATGGTAAATCAAAATCATAAAAAAACGTGAACAAACCACCCTTACGCACATTATGATCCAAACGGGCCCGACACAAAAGTGAACACACAATCAAATGAATATCAGCACGTAAGAAGAATCAGTTTATTTAAGGAGCAATACTAAAATTTTTCAAAGTAAAGGTTAATTTTTATCAGACACCGTTTGCTTAGACAAACATTTACTCTAAAATAATTCCGCACTCCTACTTTGCGTCCCAATCTTGGAAAAGGGTCATTAAATTATAACTGTACTACTTTTTTTAATTAGCACTAAAAATTTCTCGTTTTGAACTAGTACTAACAACATTTTACAATGGCCCTTGCCAAGTTCACTTTAATACAAATTAAAACGAACTACTTTGAAAAAAACGCTATTTATTTTGATTTTCGGGCTTTGGGCTTCATTGAATGCCCAGCAAAAGACCGTTTCAGGGGTGGTAACGGACGAATTCGGCGTGCCACTTCCCGGTGTTAATGTTATTGTACAGGGAACCCAAAGTGGAACCCAAACCGATTTTGATGGAAACTATCAAATAACCGCCCAGGAAGGACAAGTACTAATGTTTTCCTACTTGGGATTAAAGAATGTCCTAAGAACAATTGGTGCTCCCAACCGAATCGATGTTCAAATGTTCGAGGATGCACAGGCTTTGGATGAGATTGTGGTCACCGCCCTTGGTATTTCTCGGGAGAAAAAGTCCCTCGGGTATGCCACGCAGGTGGTTGGTGGGGACGATGTTTCCCAAAGTAGGCAGTCCAATGCCCTTAGTGCCCTAAGCGGCCGCGTTGCTGGAGCCCAGATTACGACACCTAGTGGAAATTTGGGAGGATCCACCCGCATATTGTTGAGAGGTGCTGGATCGATAACCCAAAATAACAAGCCCCTCATTGTGGTTGATGGGCTTCCCTTGGATAACAGTAACTACAACACCACGGCAACACAAACCGGAAGTGGAGGTTATGACTTTGGCGATACCGGTTTCGATATCAATCCGGACGACATTGAGAGCATGAACATCTTGAAAGGAGGTGCCGCCGCTGCATTGTATGGCGCACGGGCCAACAATGGAGCCATTATCATCACCACAAAGTCTGGAAAAAACGGAAAATCCGAGATTGTGATCAATTCCGGTGTCAGCTTTGATGATGTAAACATATTCCCAAAGGTGCAGAAACTGTACGGAGGGGGTGCCGGAAACCCAAATACAATAGGTCAGTCCGATTTCAGACAAGCAACCATAAACGGTGTCACGTATGATATTGTGGACTATGCCACCGATGAAAGCTGGGGACCCCGTTTCGATCCCAATCGTTTGGTGTTGCATTGGGATGCCTTTGACCCGGAATTTGCCGATGATTATTTGACCCCTAGACCATGGGTTTATCCCAAAGCGGACAAAGAAGATTTTTTCAATACCGGTGTAAGCGTCAACAATGGTGTTGCCTTCTCTTATGGAAACGAGAAAGCAAAAACCCGATTTTCAGTGAACAACACTCAGTCAAAAGGTATTGTTCCCAATAGTGAACTGGACAAAACTACTTTGAACTTTAACGGTTCCATCAAACCTTCGGAAAAACTGGAAATCAGTTCCAGTGCCAATTTTACCGTTACCGATGGTTTTAACAGGCCAGCTGTGGGTTATTCATCCAATAGTGTAGCACTTCAATTTTTACAATTTGGCCAAACACAACTGGATGTGGACCGCTTAAAGAATTATGTCCTATCCGATGGTACCCAACGAACTTGGAACCGAACAGCCTATGATAATCCCACTCCTCGTTTTACCGATAACCCTTATTGGGTATTGAACAATAATATTGCCAAGGACCGTAGAACCCGATTTTATGGAAACATTGGGTTAAAATACAACCTTAGGGAAGATTTGTACTTCACAGCAAAGGTTTATGGGGATTCTTACGACTCCCGCATAAGTACACAAATAGCCGAAGGTTCACAATCCCAGTCGGGATATGGGGAAGCCAATCGTGATTTTTTGGAATTGAACTATGAATTCATTTTAAATTACAGCAATACCTTTTTCGGCAACAAGCTTTCTTTGGATACTTTTATTGGTGCAAACAGAAGGGATAACAGGTTCAATAGTCTCTTAGGTAATACCAATGGGGGCTTGGCCGTTCCCAACATCTATAATCTGGAAAATTCCAACGGAAATGCCACCATACAGGATTACGATGAGCGCAAACGCGTCAACTCTGTTTTTGGTTCGGTATCGTTCGGCTATAATAGCTTTGCCTATTTAACGCTTACCGGTAGAAATGATTGGTCCTCTACCCTGCCAGAGGATAACAACTCCTACTTTTATCCATCAATAAATGGTAGTATCGTATTTTCCCAATTACTAAATCTGGATTGGCTGTCCCTTGGTAAAATCCGTGGAGGTTATGCCCAAGTAGGAAGCGATGCGGACCCCTATCAACTGGCCAATGTATACTCAAGCCGTCAGCCATTCTTGGGCACCATTCGTTACAGCCAACCTGACAGCAATCTGAATCCGAATTTGAAACCCGAGGAAAAAACCACATGGGAAGTCGGATTGGAAATGGCACTGTTGAACAACCGCATTTCTTTCGATTTCACTTATTATAACGAAACTACAGAGGATTTGATCACCCCGGTCCAAGTGGATGCCAGTACCGGATACCGCTCCACAGTTTCCAATGCGGGAAAACTTGAGAATAAGGGTATTGAAGCACTGGTAAACATCACTCCTATCCAATCGGATAATTTTGATTGGAATTTTACTTGGAACTTTTCGAGGAACAGAAACAAGCTATTGGAATTGCTGCCCGGGGTGGAAACCCTTCAACTTGCATCACTGCCATTTCAGGGGATAACCCTTAGTGCCGTGGTGGGTGAACCTTATGGCGTTCTTCGGGGAACGGATTTTATTTACGATGACAATGGTAGAAGAGTTGTCGGGAGCAACGGCCGATACCTACAAACCAATACCGTCCAGAATCTTGGATCAATCTTGCCTGATTATAACATGGGCTTCAGAAATTCATTTCGCTACAAAAATTTTGATCTAAGTGTTCTGATCGATGTCCAAAAAGGTGGTAAATATCGTTCGTTGACCAACTTATTTGGCCATTATTCTGGTATCTTGGAAGATACAGCGGCCAACAATATACGAGAAGAAGGAATTGTAATCGATGCTGTTCAAGGAGATGTTACTTTCAACGACGACGGAACCTATACCGTAACCAATACATCGGAAAACACATTAGCAATTCCTGCCCAACAATGGGGGCAAGATCATTTTGATGGACCAGCGGCCCAGAATGTATTTGATGCCGATTATTTTAAACTTCGTGAGGTAACCTTGGGGTATACATTGCCAAAAAAATGGACAGAACCGATCGGAGCCAATTCGTTAAGATTGACCGCATTTGGAAGGAACCTTTTTACCTGGGGCTTGGACAATGATAATTTTGATCCGGAAGTGGCCTCAGGTGGAAGTGGGAACATTCAAGGGACCGAAGGGGGGTCATTGCCTTCCACAAGGACCTATGGCTTGAACTTACAACTAAAATTTTAAACAACTACAATGAAAAATATCATTAAAACCCATATGCTGATGGGAATGACATTTGTTGCAATGCTCATATCTTCTTGCGACAATGATTCCCTGGACGAAATCAACATCAATCCCAACGATCCGGAGATTGTGCCTACCAATACAATTTTTAATAGTGCTACAAAGGAGTTCATGGATTTTAGCAGAAGTCCCTTTAATTCTGGTCGCTTGACGCTCAACTGGGTTGAATATTGGGGGCAAAACAGTTATGCCAATGAAGACAGGTACCTTTACAGGGAAACCTCGTCAGAATCGATATACACCAATAGTTATAGGGTTGCTACCGACCTTAAAAGCATCATCGAATTAAACCTTGACGAGGAAACAAGGGAACTGGCAGCAGCCGTAGGCGACAACGACAACCAAATTGCTGCTGCACGGATCATGTTGTCCTATTTGTTTCACCAACTGACCAATACCTTTGGAGATGTTCCCTATTACTCTTTTGGTTCGGATGATGAGGATTTTCAAGCCCTTCAAATCGACAATGTCCTATCCCCTGTTCTGGCGGATCAAGAAAAGATTTATAGGGATATCCTGAATGAACTAAGACAGGCGGCGGATATGTTGGACGAATCCAAACCAGTATTCACTTCTGGGGACAATATTTATAATGGCGATGCCTCCAAATGGAAGAAATTTGCCAACTCATTGATCTTAAGGGTTGCCACGTACCTTATGGAAGTAGACCCATCCACCGCGTCCAGTGCCATTGATACTGCTTTGGCGGATGGCGTCTTTACCTCCAATGATGACAATGCCGTTCAACAGTACGAGACAGCCGATGTAAACGCATCACCGTGGTGGAATGCCTTTATCGGTAGAACGGACTTTGCAGTGACCGCACCTTTTATCGATTTTTTAAAAGGCAATGTTGGAAATTTCCCTATGGATCCAAGGTTGTTTGAAATGGCAGCGCCAATGGAAGCCTCAATTGAAAGCATACAGGAGAATTCCTATGCAAGAAGTGAAAACCCGGATGATTATCTTGGATTGCCCTATGCCTATCAAAATGTAAATACGCTTCCGTTCACCACTTATTCGTTTGCCAGCAGCAAGGTCATTCGACCTGATTTCGGTGAAGTCTTAATGGAATATGCAGAGGTTGCCTTCCTAATCTCCGAATACCAAGGCTTTTCACAGGAAGCATACGAAGCCGGTGTACGGGCATCCATGGAAAAATGGGGGGTTCCACAGAACCTTGTGGATGGATATATGGCCAATTTGCCACCCGCATCGGAAGACAATGTGCATACCCAAAAATACATTGCACTTTACATGCAGTCCCACCAAGCATGGGCCGAATACAGAAGAACCGGTTTCCCCGATTTTCTGTTTTTACCGAACCAAACCTATACCTTGCCGAGTATCCAAGCTGGATTTGCAGGGGAAAGTAGCTATACGTTCATTGCTGGGGTCGACATTGATGATCTGCCCAAAAGATTGAGGTACCCAGTGTCCCTTCAAACCTTGAACAGTGCCAATAGAGCCGCGGCTGTTTCAAAATTGAGCAATGGCGATACCTTGGACAGTCCATTGTTCTGGGATTTGGATTGATACGCTTTCAAAAACTAAATAACCATGTTTTGCAAAGGCCGATGGGGAGCAATTTCCATCGGCCTTTCTATTCGACATCCATACTGACCAATTACAGGAACTCAACTTCAATAATGCCCAGGAACCTGTTCAAAAATCCCAAAAATAAAATGAATATTGGTGGATGAATATGGTGGACTTTCTTTACCTAATTGATGCCATTTCATGTAAGTTTTTACCGTTTTCCTGACTTATTGTATGAGATGCAACCAGGTAACATGACTTTTAAAGACACGGCCATATTGATTTTTGCAAATTCTGCAGAAGAAGAAATTAGCAGGAAGAAATCAATACACGAGTCCAAACTTTTCGAAGAACTTACCTCGCACACCTTGCGTACGGTAAAAAAAACCGGGCTTCCTTTTTATCACTTTTCAGAAAAAGAGCAACAGGGAGCTAGTTTCGGAGAACGTTTTGCCAATGCCATCCAATCTATTTACGATAAAGGTTTTGACAATGTCATAGCCATTGGAAACGACAGCCCCCAGTTAAAATCATCCCATTTACTGGAAGTTTACAGACAGCTGCAAGAAGGGAAAATCGTTTTGGGTCCCAGCTCTGATGGCGGGTTCTACGTAATGGGATTGCACCGCTCCAAATTCAGCGCCGAGCTTTTTATAAGACTTCCCTGGCAACAGTTTGGCCTGTTCCGTAAAATTCTTGGGGTATTGCATGACCTGGGTTCCAGTATTCATTTACTCCCTTGGCTACATGACATCGATTCGGTAGAAGACATTGATCAGCTACTGGAACATCACAAAGAAATTCCTTTTGCCATTGTAAGGATATTGAATCGACTTAGAGTGGGAAAACGCAGGTTGAGCCTAAAAAAGGTTGTTTTTAGATCACAATCCTTTCCTGCATTCCACTACAACAAAGGTTCGCCGTTTCTAAACCTTTAACCAGATTTTAGAAACCAACGGGAAAGATCTCCCATCATAACAATCATTACAATAACTGAATGAAAAAAATTACATTCGCCATTGCGTTGCTGGCTGCAGCATGCGTACATGCGCAAAAAACCGTTGTCGGGACGGTGACAGATGTCAACAAAAACCCGATTCCCTATGTTAACATTACCGTTTTAGATACAGAAATAGGGGCAATAACAAACGAATCGGGAAACTATAGTATCACCCTATCAAATGATGGGGGAATGCTGCAATTTTCCTCTTTGGGCTACCAAACCCAAGTCATAACCATTGGAAATAGAACAACAATCGATGTACAAATGATCGAAGATTCAGAAGAATTGGATGAAGTTGTACTGACTGCATTGGGCTTGAAACGCGAAACCAAAGAGCTCGGATATGTGGTACAAAGTATTGATGCCCAAGAAATCACGGAAGTCAAATCTGTGAATTTCTTGGACAACTTGACCGGCAAATTGGCCGGGGTTACCATTAGCCAAGGTCCCACTGGGGTGGGATCCACTTCTCGCATAAGCATTAGGGGCGAAGCTTCCTTTTCCAATAATAATCCATTGTTCGTAGTGGATGGAGTCCCCATAAACAACAACTCGGTTTTCAATTTCACCAACGAGGCTGCTGCCGGATTTCAGGAGGTGGATTTTGGAAACGGGGCCATGGAAGTAAACCCTGATGACATAGCCGAAGTTTCAGTACTAAAAGGTCCAAGTGCGGCGGCACTCTACGGAACGAGGGCCTCCAACGGGGTCATTGTCATTGAAACAAAAAGTGGAAAAAACACAAAAGGGTTGGGCATAAGTTACAATACCAGTTTTTTTGTGGATTCGGCCTTTAAATTGCCCGATTTCCAGAATGAATACGGTCAAGGTCAATCCGGAGCTTTTGAATATGTGGATGGTCTTGGCGGCGGAGTCAGTGACAACATCACCTATAGTTGGGGACCACGATTGGATGTCGGGAACCTCATCCCCCAGTTTGATAGTCCTGTGACCTTGGCAGATGGCACCGTGGTAAGAGGGGGCGATACCTCACTATATAATGGGCTTCCCATTGAACCAACCGAGTTTAGATCACATCCCGACAACCTTAAGGATTTTTATAAAACCGGAACCACTTTCATCAATAATCTGGCCATCTCCTCCGGGTTCAATAAAGGAAATCTCAGACTTTCCTTCACCGATTTGCGAAGTGAGTCGATCATCCCAGGGGTTAATCTAGACCGACAGACCATTGCTACGCGGTTAACATTTGAACCGGTAGATCGGTTGCGCATCAATTCGTCCATTAGTTATGTAAATTCCAATAGTGACAACAGACCCTCCAACGGGTATGGTTCTGAAAATGTGAACTATTCTTTGGTGGCCTGGGGCCCTCGCTCACTCAATATTGACAGTCTGAGGGATTATTGGCAACCGGGGTTGGAAGGTCTACAACAGTATTCCTTCAATTACACCTTCTTTGACAATCCTTTCTTTATCCTGTATGAAAACAGAAACTCCTTTAACCGTGATAGGGTATTTGGAAATGTCTCTGCTTCCTATGACATTTCCGACCACCTTTCCGCCACGCTCAGAACAGGAATGGATTATTCCAACGAGCTCCGGCAATTTAGGCGTTCCTTCAGTTCCAACAGATTTGCGAACGGGGCCTATGCCGAACATGACGTATTTTATCGGGAAATCAATACCGACTTTTTACTCAACTATAAAAACACCTTTGGGAACATAAATGTCGATGTTTCCCTTGGCGGAAATCGTTTGGATCAAAAAGCGATTACCTCGCAATCCCAGACCACCAGTTTGGCACAACCGGGAATTTTTAGATTGTCCAATGCGGCCTCCCCTATTGAGGTGTTTGAGTTTGAGTCCAACAAACGCATCAATAGCTTTTATGGATTGGCCAAATTTGGCTACAAGGATTTTCTATTCTTGGACATTACCGGACGGAATGATTGGTCCAGTGCCTTGGCCACACCCTTTTCCGTGGATAATGCCTCCTTCTTTTATCCATCCGTTTCTTCAAGTTTTATCCTGTCCAATGTAATGGATTTGCCCAAGGCCATTTCTTTTGCAAAACTTCGGGCCAGTTGGGCGCAAGTGGGAAATGATACCGATCCATACCAAACCTCGGGGGCTTTTGTGGCTCGTACCCCTTATAATGGACAACCCACATTTAGTGAGCAGGAGATCATTGCCAACCCAAACCTGAAACCCGAACAAACCTCTTCTTTTGAAGTGGGGGCAGACGTCCGTTTTTTTGGCGATCGTCTCAATTTTGATGTTTCCTATTACAGTGCTGTTACAAAAGATCAAATCATTTCACTCCCGATAGGTATATCATCCGGATATACCCAACAGGTTGTAAATGGCGGTAAAGTCAGGTCCAAAGGAGTGGAAATCATTGCAGGTATTACCCCCTTTAGCAATGAAAACTTTAGTTGGAACAGTACATTCAATTTTAGCAGGAACCGGGCTACCGTAGAGGATTTGCCCCAAGAGGCAGGACGCTTGACATTGGCTTTCTCAAGAATTTATGACAGCCAAAATCAAACCGTTTTCATACAGGTGGAAGAAGGAGGCCGAATTGGGGATTTGTATGGCACGGGTTACCTCAAAAATGACAATGGCGATTTTATCCTAACGGAGGAAGGCCGGTTCATCCCTGACAACAACCTCAAAAAACTGGGCAACTATAACCCAGACTATATTTTAGGGTTCAACAACCAATTCCGATTCAAAAATTGGGACTTGGGCTTTCTATTGGATTGGCGACAAGGCGGTATCATCGTTTCCCGGACCAGGTCCTTGGGTAATGTGGGAGGGCAATTGGCAGAAACGGCCTATCGTCCAGAAGAAGGGATTGTACCCCAAGGGGTGGTCAATGTGGGAACGGAATCCAGCCCGGTTTATGAGGCTAATACCGTTGCAGTTTCTGCAGAAAGCTATTACCGCCAATATTATGACCGCAACCATGAAGAGAACAATATCTATGATGCTTCATTTCTAAAATTGAGACAATTGTCGGTTGGTTATACGTTCGATCGTTTCCCTTTGTTGGGGTCAAGCGCAAGTTTGAGACTGTCCCTCATCGGAAGAAACCTATTTGCCATTACCGAAAACCCGCATTTTGATCCAGAGCAGTTTGCCGTTCAAGGCAACACTTTTGTTGGAGGGGTCGAAGACCTGTCCTACGCAACTTCCCGTAGTATTGGAATTAAAGCAGGGTTTAATTTTTAAAGTGAAAAAGATGAAAAACATTTATATAGTACTGATCACGGTATTGCTGGTTTCTTGCACAAAAGACTTTGAAGAAATCAACACCAATCCCAACCAACCCTTATCCGTGCAACCCAGCCTGCTGCTACGTCAGGTAATTTATGATTATGGAGAGCAAATGTCTTACGAAGGATTCACCGCGGGCAACCTGTTGGGGCAGTATACCACGGCCCTCGATTTTAATCTTTTTGATCGGCATGATCTGAAGTCGCCCCAATTGGGAGGAAATCCATGGCCGATTTTTTATCAAAACCTAAGGGACAATGAAACCATTTTACAACTTTCCCTACAGAATGAAACCCTTTCGGTTTATGAAGGTCCTTCCAGAATCATGAAAGCGTACATGGCAGCAGCCTTGACGGACTTGTTCGGTGATGTCCCCTATTTTGAAGCTTTTCAGGGGAAAAATGGCACGGTTACCCCAAAATATGACGATCAAGAACTGATATATACGGGTGAAGAGGGAATCCTGGATAACTTGGACAAGGGCATTGCTGCTTTGGAAAACTATACAGGAAGCATTGCTTTGGAGGGTGATATTCTTTTTAGCGGAGATTTACAAGGTTGGATTCGTTTTGCCAACTCACTAAAGATAAAAGCACTGCTCCGAATTTCCAATAAATTGGATGTTTCAACCAAATTGCAGACCATTTATGATTCCGGGAAGTATATCCAAGGGAATTCAGAAAATGCCATTTTCAATTTTACCGATGGGGAGCCCAATAACTTCCGATTGGCCAGACTACGGATCGGGGACTTTAATAATTTTGTGCTGTCCGAAACCATGGAAGAGCAATTAAAAAACCTGAACGATCCAAGAATTTCCGTTCTTTTTCGACCATTTTCCAATAGTGATTCTGGGGAATTCAACGGATTGCTGAACGGTATCGATGCATCCCAGACCACAGTGGCATTGGCAGATTATTCATTGGCCGGAACCATTTTCAGGGAAAACACAGGTGATCTAGATGCTAATTTTATGACGAGCTGGGAAGCGCATTTTTTGCTGGCGGAAGCCGCGGAACGTGGATTGATAACCGCAAGCGCGCAGCAGCTTTATGAAACCGGGGTTGCCCAAGCCTTTGAATATTGGCAAGTGGAACTCCCTACCGATTATTTGACTGTCAGCGCACCTTATGGTTCGGGGGGAGATGCATCCATTGAACAAATAATCACCCAAAAATGGATTGCGAACATGATCAATGGATATGAAGGTTGGATCGAATATCGCCGTACAGGTTTTCCCCAGCTCAAAACACTCTCTGCCAGTTTGAACAACGATTTGATACCTGTCCGTATGCCCTACCCTGCGGAGGAAGAGGCACTCAACAGTGTCAATTATCAGGATGCCGCTTCACGGACCGATGGAAACAGCATCAATATCCCTGTTTGGTGGGATGAAAATTGAAATCACTACTCATGATTGATGTACTATTTTGGCAGTGGACCTTGGTAATCATATCCAGTATGGCGCTGTTTTTTGTTTCGCCCATGGCCAAAAACACGGATCAATTTTTTAATGCCGTAAACCACAAGAAGACCCCGAACAGCCTTATGCTGATGGGGTCTTTGGTCATTTCATGGATTTTTGCCAAAAGCATCACGAATGCGGCAAATTTAGGATTGGAGTTTGGTTTGGTGGGAGGTATGGCCTATGCCGCCTACTACCTTTCATTTGCCGTAGCCGGAATTATTATCTATCGAATGCGAAAATTGGGGGGCTTTACCAGCATCCATCATTTTCTGACCTCTCGGTTCGGGAAAGGGGCAGTTGCCCTATTTTCCGTTTTGATCACCATTCGCCTGTTCAACGAAATCTGGAGTAACACCATGGTCATCGGTTCCTATTTTGGAAATACGGGATCCACTGCTTATTACTTGTCCATCATGGTCTTTACCGTGCTCACCCTCGCCTATGCGCTGAAAGGTGGCCTTAGCAGTTCCATATTTACAGATGGGGTTCAAATGGTGTTGTTCACTGTGTTGCTGATCATCATATTGTGGAATGTTTTTAGTGCGGACATTTCATTTTCCGCCCAGACCGTTCTTAATTCGGGAGCATGGTCTTTTGATACGGGACTGAATTTGTTGCTTGCTGCCGTTCTTCAATCCTTCAGTTATCCTTTTCATGACCCTGTGCTCACGGACCGGGGCTTTTTGAGTTCCCCAAAGGTTACTCTGAAAAGTTTTCTTTGGGCCAGTATAGTTGGGGGGTTGTGTATTGTACTGTTCAGCATTATAGGTATTTATGCCCAACATAGTGGACTTACAGGCCAAGCAGCGGTCGCGGTTGGAAAATCGTTTGGTATTTTTACATTGTTGATCATCAACTTGATCATGATCACTTCCGCTGCTTCCACCTTGGACTCCACATTTTCCTCTTTTTCCAAGTTATTGGCAGTGGACCTGAATCTGGGAAACAGTATTTCCTTCGGTAGGTTGGCCATGATCGTGATCGCTATTCTGGGAACCATTCCTGTTTTTTTAAATGCTGAAATTCTATCAGCTACTACAATAAGCGGCACCATGGTGATAGGTTTAACCCCAATCTTTATGTTTTGGAAGCAACAACCGCCAAAAATGAGCTTTTATCTCAGCGTCATTAGTGGAATTCTCTTTGGTATCGTGTTGGTTTTTGATGTATTTCCAGAAAGTTTGATTTTTTCCTCGGGAAAATATGCAGATTTGTTGTGGGTGAATTTTTGGGGAATATTGAGTTGTACAATTATGTATTTGTTACCACTATGGATAAAAAAATAGCGCATTTGGGCAAAAAAACGGGAAAAATGCTTCTTTTCGGGGGTGTTTACAGCAATCTGCAAGCGTTGGAAACTTTGATTGCGATTATGGAGCGTGAAAAAATAGACCCTTCAAATTGTATCTGCACTGGCGACATTGTTGGGTATTGTGCACAACCTGAAGAAACCATCCAAAAGTTCAAGAAATGGGGAGCCAATAGCATTGCAGGTAACGTGGAGTTCCAATTGGCCCACGACAAAGAAGACTGCGGATGTGATTTTGAAACTGGAGGGCGTTGCGATATTTTTTCAAAAATGTGGTATCCCTATGCCAAAAACCAATTATCCACCAATTCAATGGAATGGATTGCCGAACTTCCTGATTATTTGACATTTACCTATGGAGAAAAGACAATTATGGTAGTCCATGGCTCCTATGGAAACATTTCCAAATATATCTTCAAGTCCACTCCATTGGCCATAAAAGAATCACAGTTTAAGGATACGGCGAGTGATGTCATTATTGCCGGACATTGCGGTTTGCCCTTTAGTGATAAATCACAAAATGGTGTTTGGTTGAATCCAGGAGTAATCGGTATGCCTGCCAACGACGGCACCCCCAGGGTTTGGTACATGATCCTTGACGATAGCTATGGGTGTTTGGAATATACACACCATCATTTTCAATATGATTATCGGACAACCCAACAGTTGATGTTGGACAACGGGTTGCCAAAAAGTTATGCCGAAACTTTGTCCACCGGTATTTGGGATAACATGGAAATTCTCCCGGAAACCGAGAAGAAACAAAAAGGTTTGGCCATAGATTTTGGAGAAAAGGAATTTTTACTTTCCTGATCTGAAAGTTCACTTTTCAATTTTCGTGGCAAATCCTGCTGCAATGATATTTTGGGCAGGTTTATTTTGCGGGGTAAAATCGTGATTCTTTTCAAAAATTCCATTGGGTGCTTTTGCTTGCCATTTCCAAATGTGAACCCCATAAAACCAATCCTCTTTCCAGATGGTATTAAAAAATGCCTTGTATGCAATGGCTTGGGTCTTAAAGGAAACTTTGGTGAACAATCGATCATAGATCGTGACCCATCTCCAGGGTCTGGCAGCAGCATCTTCGGTACTTTTATATCCCAGTTCCGTGAAAATCACCGGTTTGTCGAATTTTTGGGATACCGTCTTTATATTCTTCGAGTACTTTTTCCAACCATTTTCCATATCCTTTAAGTTGGTATTTCCATTTCCAACCAAAGGGAAATAAGCCTGAATTCCGATGAAATCCAAGTCCTCCCAAAAGGATATGATATCATATTCTTGGTCCCAGTTGGCCGCATAGGTCAATTGCCCGGAATACACCGTTCTGATTTTGGCGATCAACTGTTTCCAAAAGTCAGGTTTTTGGGTAGAGAGACGGGCTAATTCGGTTCCGACACATAACAACTCAACTCCATTTTGCTCCGCTATTTTGGCAAAATGCAACAAGTGTTCTTGGTAATTGGCCGACCATGATTTCCACACATTATCATTTTTTGGAAAGATGTCCGATCTCCATTTGCCATCCCCTTCGGATAACCAGATATGGGGTTTTAAAAAAACGCTAAGTCCACGATTATGGGCCAACGTGATTTTTTCTATAAGTATGGAATCCTTATTCCGTTGCCTTGGATCCAATGATAAGTTGTTCAAACTACCCTCAACATGGTTTTGTCCGATAAAGGGGGCTAGGGTAATCCATTCAATATTGTTTTGGATCAAAGGTCGTAAGGTTAGGTCATCGATCTTACCAAAAACATGGATACCACGTTGTTTATAATCATTCTCATAGGCACTGCTGGCACATTCCGATATGTTTTCCACTGTATGGTTCCAAGTGTACTCATAATCCTCTCCGTTCACATAGGATTGGGACAAGTTGAAAAGAACCATCAAAACCACTACTGGTGCGATAACCAACCCTGTGAAACGATAGACCAGCCTTACAATTCCTCCATTTTTGTACACGTCGACAAAGTATGCAATAGCCTCCACCATGCCCATTAGCAGCATGATAAACACCCAAAACTGCCAAGCCCTGATCAACGCTGACAAGATATTCCAAATGGTATTCTTGAACTGATCCCAGGAAATTTCTTCAGACAAGAATAGGGTCGCTAAAACCAGTAAACAACCAAAAACAAAAGAGAACAATAGCCTCCATAAGAATCGCTTAAGTTTATATTTGGTTGGACTTAACATTGTACGAATCAAACTATGTTCAAACGGGTTGTTACATCTAATGCATTGAAGTATGGACAGCCATCTTGTTGGAACTACAAAAATTAAATTAAGCCCAGTTTAAAACTGGGCTTTGTTGTGTTGTACTTACTTGGCACCCAAATCTTCTTCCAGCTTGGTTATGCTTTTCTTTATGGCATTCTTAACAAATTCATTGGGCGCTTTGTCTTTGGCTATTTTCAAGTGCTTAAGTGCACTTTTATAGTTTCCAACGCCAGAGTACCCACTGGCCAAACCATAATCTACTGGCCAAACCCCTTTGTGCTTTTTGGCATTCCATTTAAAAATCTCCAGAGCCTCCTCATGCTTGTTTTGGGCTGTCAAGCGCCTGCCGTAATTGTGCACCTGCATTACGGTTCCCAATGGTATCGCTTCCTCCATCAGTTCTTTCGACTCCTTTAATTTTCCTTGTTTCTCCAATATCTGCGATTTGATCTGTAAATTATTGAAGTTTCTCTCGCTAAAAAAGCGTCCCTCTATGGCTATGTTGACCCAATCCAAGGCCTCCTCCAAGTCTCCCCCATTGTTTAGGGCGAAATTGGCGGCCTGTTCCCAACTTTGTCTACTAAAACCGACCACATCCTCCAATTGATGACGGATTTCGGTCAAAACAATTTGGGTGCTATTCACCCCTATTTTAAAAGGAACCTGTTTTTCGGCCCAGTTCAACGATGCAACAACCGAATCTGCCGCGACATTTTCAAATGTGTAGGCAAGCTGTTCAACATGTGGTATTTTCTTGGTCTCAACATCGACCCGTAAGGCATCTTCTGTAGGGTCATAGGCATAGCTTCCCCAAGACCAGTAATTATTGGAAAAAATGATGGTCGCTGTGTTATTTTCATGAATTACCATATGAAGACCATACGTACCTGCAGGCAGGGGCTTACCCTCGATCATAATATCATGTGTGGTGGTAAAAACAGTATTTTCATTGGCGCCTGCTCTCCAAGGAGACTCCGGAGCAGTTCCTCCAAGATTGTTCATTCCGTAAGGAACCAAAGTGCCCCAAACTTCCCTTCCATTTACACTGGGTCTTGAATATGAAATTGTGATATCGGTGATGCCGACACGTTGGATAACCGTTGCAGCTTGACTGCCTCGGGGCAAAAAATTAAGTTGGGCGGTGACGGTATTGCTTACCGCGAACAGCAAAATAAAAATTGAAGTGAGATTAATCGAAAATAATTTTTTCATAGATTGTTATTTATGGGTTAATTAGTAAGGACATTAATTATGAGCTACTGAAATTCAAAGGCCAAATTTTGGATTGAAATCCCAATGAACGTTGTCTCATTGGAGATTATGTGATTGAAATTACCCTGAGAACCTTGCCCAATCTTTAAGGTCCGATTATGAGGTAATGGTCGTAAGGCAAACAAATTTCTTAATGAAAAAATCAATTTTTTTTGCAATCAGCTATTGATCAGCCGATAAACGGGGTACTATCAATATAATGGAAAGTTGAAGGCATTGGGATGGTTTCACTACGAAACTAAAACAGTGTTCCAGATATAACCTGTATTACAAAATTGCCCAAAACGCGATTTTGTGTAGAATTTGTACATAAAAAAAGAGTTGCACTTTTACAATTGTAACTCTTTAATTTTCAAGTCAGGGTGGCAGACCAATCCCTTATAACATAAATAGTGGATTTTTCAGTATTTTACATTGTTGATTTGGACCAGTTAACCGAATCCTGTACCGTGTTCAAATCGGCACATTCAGAGGCAAAACTTATGGGAGTTTAACACCCCTAATTAAGACATTTTTTAGACAAGCAACGATTTGATTTTCAATGTATCTTATAGATATTAAATCAATTCCTTTTCTTCATGAAAAAGTTAGCCTTACTAGTTCTATTGTCTTCTTTAATCATCAATCAATCTTGTGATAGTTCAGATGAAGGTATGGACAATCAAGGTAACCTACTTTTTGAGCTTCAATACATAAATGCGGGTTTATCGGGGAAAATTATCGAAAAGAAGAATTTAGAATTTAATGAATTCATTGAATTTTCACCCGACAATCAATTTGTCAAAAGAAGGGTGTACCCAGACAGTACCAGTATTGCCAAAGGCAATTACCTTTTGACCCAATCAAAAGACTCGAAGTACTATGAACTTGAATATGAAAATGATAGCTATTTAATTCAAAATTGTACAGGATCCCTCAAGGAGCATTTTTCCATTTTGAACAACAACGAAATATTCAATGGGAGCTACCTCCTATGTGATGGCCCTGGTTTTGGGTACAAATTGATCGACTAATATCAAACTGACTTCGGAAAGTATACTTTTAAATTTGTTTAAGAGTATTTCGAACTCACTCATTAAAAACAAAAATTAATTGTTCAACATTCTGAACTGTAAATTCATATAGCCCCAATTTAGGAAAGGCTATAAACTTTCCCAAATATCGGGTTGCATACAGTTATGGATAGGTAAAAGTCTACTACTATGTATTTTATACAGGTTTTTTTGTAAGTATTTTCGTAAATTGTGGGATTAAAGGTTGCCCCAATTGGATTAAATCTACTTTTTTGATATGCTTTCAGAGAATTCAGAAAAAATACAATTGTTCAAGTATCTCGAAGGAATTTTCACTGAATTGGAACAGCAAAAGATTGCTTTGGACAAATCTGCGATCGTGGCCTTTACCGATATCAAGGGGAACATTACTTATGTCAACGACAAGTTCTGCGAAATATCACAATATTCAAGGGAAGAACTGTTGGGCCAAAACCACCGTATTATCAACTCTGGTTACCACGAGCCCAAGTTTTTCCGTAATCTTTGGAAGACGATAGCCCGTGGAAATATTTGGAGCGACGATATCAGGAACCGGGCCAAAGATGGATCCTATTACTGGGTCGCCACAACGATTGTTCCCTATCTCGATGCTTCGGGCAAACCCTACCAATACGTCTCCATTCGGTTTGACATTACCAAACAAAAGAATCAAGAACTGGAGTTGGTGCGCAGAAGCAAACAATTGGAGGATTTCTGTTTTATCGTATCCCACAATCTACGGGCACCCCTATCCAATTTACTGTTATTGACCTCAATGATTCAGGAGAGTGATGATTCCGAAGAGCAGAAAGAGTTGATAGGAAGACTGGTGAAACCGGTCCACCTTTTAAATGAAACCTTCAATGAACTTGTGGAATCCCTGCAAATTAGGCAGGATACTGATATAGAGAAGGTGAACCTTAGTTTCAAGGACTGTTTGGAAAATGCCATGGAAGCTTTGAACGTCGCAGTGCTCTATCCAGACATTGAGGTTCACCATGATTTTAATGAGGTGCCGGACTTAAAGTACCCCAAGAAATACCTTGACAGCATTTTTCAAAACCTGCTCAGCAACGCCATAAAATATCAGTCTCCAAAGAGAAAATTACAGATACGGATAAAAAGCTACCTAAGGGAAGGGAGTACCTGGCTAGAGTTTGCCGATAATGGACTTGGAATCAATATGAAGGTCCAAGGCCATAAATTGTTCGGTCTTCGAAAGACATTTCACGATAATCCTGATGCCAAGGGATTTGGGCTCTTCATTACCAAATCCCAAATTGAAGCCGTTGGCGGTATGATATATGCGGAGAGCACACAAGGAAGGGGGACCACTTTTTTTATAAAATTTAATGCCAAATGACCCTATGAAAACAATAGATACACTTTACTTGATAGATGACGACGATACCTATCAATTTATAGTCCAAAGGACCTTGAACAGTTTGAACCTGGTCAATTCCATAAAGCTTTTTTCCAATGGAAAGGCAGCCATTGATTTTTTGGAGGCGACACTCCATGATATTGAACAGATTCCCGATGTGATTCTGTTGGATCTGACCATGCCCATAATGGATGGTTGGCAGTTCTTGGAGCAGTATTTGCGCTTTAGACCAAGAATTGGCAAAAAGGTGGTGATCTTTGTGGTGTCCTCATCAATCGACCCTCGGGATATGCAGCGTGCAAAATCAATCAGTGAGGTTACGGATTATATCATCAAACCATTGACCAAATCCAAACTGATCTCCATGCTCCACGAAAGTCTTGAGTCCTAAATGCTATTAAAAAATTCTGTGAAATTGTGGTTATTGAGTAACTAAAGAAATGTGAATTAAAATGGCTGACGAAAAATAATTATGACTGAACCATCCTTATGATTATAGGTCATTGTAAATCAGAAACAAGCACTGAAATTTAAGAACCTGCACGCCTAATTGCACACCTAATATTTGGTTTTAAATGAAATCAAATAAGTGTACAAAAAACAAAAAACCCTTGTAAATAGAATTGCTGACCGATTTGCGACCAATATGTAATTAATCTTTGAGCAAAAAGCTTTATCTGAAGTCTAAAACCAATTATTTGAAAGCAAAAAGGCAAGGATACGACTTTCGTTGATCAAAACCTTTTTGCGTCTTGAATACATTGCAACATATAAAAATGATATGCCACTAAAAAAGGGAGTGGGACAGCAATGATACCAAAGGACTTTAATTTTGCATCTTCAAAGCCTTGGAAACTTTCTTAAATATTCGATCTCGAATTTTCAGATTTGGCAATATACCAATCCTAACTCGGAGTTATTTTCCAAGTATCATCAAATTGCTGTTTGTCCGTTATGTTCCAATGCGCAATTGTGAGTATAAACAAGTTGGAATTTCTTGGGACGTTGTGATTTCATCTGTCGTACAACCGAATAAAAGGAACTTAAAACCAACAACCACTATGAATAGGTTGCGTTTGGACCTTGTCTGTATAACAATGTCTTCACAACAACTAAAATTTAATGATAACTACCCTTTTAAGTTTACAGATCAGTGTCAATAGTTTTCATAAACCTAGGTTGGGTAGTTCGGTTGTGGGAAGATTTAAATCATTTTTATGTCGTTGAAATTACAGCCCTCCACTTTTGAAAATCCCGGAACCCATTTAGATTATGGGGTTATAATTGATTTCATTTTGATTGCTGTTGAAATTGAGGACTTGGGGTATCTGCAAGGAAATATTTGATTGCAGTTCTTGGGCAAGTCCAGTGATAGTGTAACCCTTTATGGACAGCTCTAAATGCAACTATTCATGTTTTATAGAGCGCAATGCCCCCAGTATACCTGCCAATAACCATACGGCGAAAGTAAAGATGATAAGATTACTTTGAAAAGGCAAGAAGCTCGGGCGAGAGCATGGTACACTATGGTGGTAGCTACCAACCGTTTTAATCGTTGGATACAAATTATACAAATCGTTAGGGCCGCCACTTCCTATTTGCACTCTACTGGATACAACTTTAGTTCCGGCCAAAAAGTGATTTTATTTGTGCATGATCAGCAGTATCGCTCACGGCCAGTATCTCCTCCAATAAGTCCAAGGAAATCGGACGTGCATTCGGATACTTGTTTTTTTCAAGGAAGGATTTCAAGGCCCTGTTCAATTGGTGTTCCCCGATCAGTTCACTCAACCTTACAAATACCAAGGCTCCTTTGGAGTAGGCCAAATAGGTATCGCCCGGAGCCACCTCTAGCAAGGATTTTTTTACATGGAGGCCTTTTTCTGCATCATAAATTTGTTGATGTATGGCCAGGCGTTCCTTCATTTTTTCCTTTCCGTACATCTTTTTATAGATCATCATTTCGGTGTACATGGCCAAACTTTCCGTTAGCATGGAATACCCTTCCCTGAGGTCGGGTACAATCTGATTGGTGCCCCACCAAAAATGGGCAACCTCGTGGCCTGCAAGTTCATTCACTACATCTTGATTGTCCGCGGCGTTGAGATTGGCATTGAACGTCATGTGCTCAGTCATAAAAATGGTTCCGGGATAAGCAGTCCCGGCAAAACCCTGGGTAAACGATGAGACCTCTGAATACGTGATGGACTTAAAAGGGTAGGGACCAAAATTTTCAGCACAGTAGTCCAAGGTAAGTTTGGTGTTTTCCAATAGATGTTCAACATTGTTTTTGTGCAATGGATGATGATATACCGTAATGTTGATGTTGTTATGCTCAACACTTTTTCTTTTATAGGCTCCAGAAGAAAGTGCAAAACGGAACGGAATGGATTTGGCGGTGTATTCATAATACCTCCTTCCATCAACCTGCCACTGTTTTGTCAATGCCCCGGTACCTATCGCGATTTGATTTTCAGGTGTGGAAATTTGCATTGTAAGATCAACGGCATCATCCTTTATTTCCTTGAGTGCTTCCAGTTTCCGCAGTTCGGTGGATTTTCCCAAACCATGTGTTTTTCGTAAATGGACATCGGATAGTTCCCTTGCTTCATCGTATCCAAATCGTGGAAAGTATCGGCTGATTCGCAAAAACGATCCATCTTCAACAATGGCATTAAAGGGATGGTGGCCATTTATGGCCTGCCATTTATAGGCGATTTCAAACATCAGTGTTGCGGAATCTTGTGGCTGAATGGGCCGATTAACGATCAGCTCCGATACGTGATCTTCAATTTTGACTTTTTCATTTCCGTAGGCATAAACAAGGGATACAATCTCCATTTCTTCGGGAACAGTTATCAACATGGAATCGATTGGTTTACGGTGTGTGTTTTTTAAGACATATTCCCCTGCAACCGTATAGGATTGTTCCTCCGGATATAGATCGATTTGGGTAGTTACTTTTTTGATGGTGGGTTGATGTATGTGTTGATATTTCCTATACTTTTTTTCATAGGATACCTGCTCGGCAACCAATTCCTCCTTTCCCTTTTTGGGAATGTGATTTTCCAGGTACTGCATGCTACTGATCAATGCAAGGCATGCACATAGGGCAATCCCAAAACCGGTGGCCAATCTGTTGGAACGAAGCTTGACAAGGTTGTGGAGCAGGAATACAGCTCCGATCAACGAAAAGCCAAAGGCCAATCGCCAAAGGAAGGGATATAGGTAAGCCCCATAGCCCAAGAAGTCGCTGTACGTTCCCCGGTAGCCGGAGATAAACCGAAACAACGAATTGGCAATTATACTTTTGGAAACAGGGGTGGCGAGGAGTAAAAAACATATCATGGAAATACCCAAAGCCATGGATTTACTGTTGCAAATGGTATTTATAAAAAGTAAGAAAAGTGCAAAGAGCAACAAAGGTAGGGTGTTAAAAACGAATACCCCTAAATAGGCTTCCCCATCAAAAAAAGGGAACCGGAACACACATTGAAAAGTAATGGCTTCTAAAAGCATTAGTGCAGTAAGGGAAATCAGCAAGAGCATAATACTTCCCAAATGTCCAACACGCTTTTCCATCGCATGGAAGGTCGTTCTCTCGATCATGGAAAACCCGCTGGCCTCGCTCCTCCAAAAGATATCGTTCACAAAATAAACCAGGACCAAACTTCCCATAGCAAAAAAGGTGCTGTTGATGGTTTGTGCCAAAAGACCGGAACTGGCATAGAGTTGTGGTAAACGAACTCCCTTGTTGATATCATCAAACATTTCCACACCGACATAAAACAGCAACAATAGGGATACGGACACAAAAGCAATGCTTTTGAATACATGGATCGAATCCATTTTCATAAAAGACAGTATTGCTTGCCATTTTGATGTATTTCCGAATACCGTCGACACGGTGTAATAAGGCTGGGCCACATAGCTTCGTTTTACGCTACTTATCTTTTTTTTTGATTTCCCTTTAAATCGAGGTAGGAATGAAAAGGCACGTATCCCAAAATATACCACGCCCAAGGAGAAAAGTGTAAAAGCCGACCTGTTGATGAGCCATAGATTGGTTAGCGGTACGACTTGATTGTTCCGTTGATGGACATCAAGGTTCCTGGCTTCAAAAAAGTATCCGGAAAGCCCAAATAGATCGGCCAGGGCAGAAACACGTTGTACCCCTATGGATTGTGGCAACGCTTGTGCCATGAACGGTGCATTGGAAAACATAAGGGTGACCATGTAAAGCACATAGAGCAATACCCCGGAAATGGCCACCAATAATTTGGTTTTAAATCTTTGTGCCACAAAAAACAGGATACTGCAGACTGCCAGAGCATTCACAGCCCCGAATAACAAGAAGGGGTAGCCAAAATGCCACAATCGAAAACCTGGCATCAAATCGGTATCTTCCGTAAGATGAAGCCCTAGTGCATAACCTACGATCAGCATAAAAAAACCAGACAGCGTAAATAGATAAAAGGAGCAGAAACGAGCTAGCGCAAATGCTTTCTTCTTGATGGGGGTGGAGAAAACTATCAGACCGAAATTAGCATCCTGTTCCTTGAACAGCAATGGAAAAGCCAGAATGGTCGCGATTAAAATATTGGCAAGGCTCAGCAGCCCTATCATAAACCCCACCGAATAGGATGCATTGGCAGCCAGCCCATCACCCACCGAAATATGGAATTTAAAACCGGCCATGAAACCGATACCCAATAAAACCAGTAAAACAATGTAAGTCGCCTTTTGGTTGCCAATGGCGCGTATGTCGTTCAAAAAAATGGTTCTCACAGTACAGCAGTGTTTAAATGGGCAAAGTAGGCATGTTCCAAACTAGGGTCTGTGGGCGTAAAACCGGCAGGGCAATCGTCGGAAAAAACGGTAACGTTCATCACCCGTTCAACCAAACGGCTGTGTATGATCTGATGATTGGATTCCACTTGTTCCAACTCCTTTTGAGTGACCGCTTTGCTCCATAATTTACCGGAAAGCTCATGTAGATAGGCTCTCGGCGATCCTTGCGAAACAACCTGTCCATTTTTGATGATGGCCATCTGTGAGCATAAATTTCTCACATCTTCCACTAAATGGGTCGATAGGATAACGATGATGTCCTCGCCAATGGCACTGAGCATCATATTGAAGCGGTTTCTTTCCTCGGGATCCAAGCCAGCAGTGGGTTCGTCCACAATTACAATCTTGGGGTTTCCCAATAACGCTTGTGCCACCCCAAAACGTTGTTTCATTCCACCGGAAAACGTATGTACCGCTTTGTTCCTAACATCGGTCAAATTCACTTGTTCCAATAAATTCATGATTTGACCATGCCGTTGTTTGGCATTGCCGACACCTTTCAATTTGGCCAAATGTTCCAATAGATTATAAGCGGATACTTTAGGGTACACTCCAAAATATTGAGGTAAAAAACCTAGATGTTTTTGAATATCAATTGGGTTTTTGACCACATCCACACCATTAAAATGGATAGTGCCTTCTGTTGGTTTTTGCATTCCAACAATGGTTTTCATAAGGGAGGATTTACCGGCACCATTGGGTCCCAATAACCCAAATATGCCATTGTTGATCTCTAGATTTAAGGCAGTAAGTGCCTTGTACCCATTGCTGTACACAAGGGATACATTATTGATTTTTAATGTATTCATGGTTTAAATATGTTGAAGGAACTACGCTACATAGTCAATGATGTCCCCTGGTTTACAGTCCAAGGCCTTGCAGATGGCCTCAAGGGTCTCAAAACGGACACCCTTCGCCTTTCCATTTTTGAGGATGGATAAATTGGCAGGGGTAATGCCAATTTCTTCCGCTAGATCCTTGCTCTTTATTTTTCGCTTGGCAAGCATAACATCAATATTTATAATAATTGGCATGGCTTAAATGTATAGGTCCTGTTCGTTCTGTAAGGATAGCCCTTGGTTGAAAATCTCTGAAATGATGAATATAAAAATGCCCAAAAAAAGGTGTAACGCGATCATGACGAATATGCCTTTCTCAATTTGGATAAAGAACGATGAAAAGGCAACCACAACTATGGGCAATATAATGTTGGCCAAATAGAATCGCTTTAAATGTTTAATGTTGGTTTGGGTAAAAAGCTTTTGTTGAAAAAAGACCCTAAATACCTTGGAAAGCAGCCAAAAAAACAGCGTATAGGATAAAACAGGTAGCAAAAAAGCAAAGAGAAAATACGACTGATCGTTGTCCAATATCAAAAAAGATCTATCGGTAAAAGGATAATTGATTATCGTTGTGGTATCAACGGTCTGGATATTGGTTTTGGTCATCCAAGCGAAACTCCCGTAAAGCCCGATTACCAAATAGATCCAAGCAAGCCCCTTGGTAACGGCATATAAAATCTTGGATAGGATTTTTGTTTTTTTCATTATTGATAACAACTATAATGTTTCTGCAAACATAGAATAAATTATTGTAAAACAATAATAATATATTGTATTATTAAACTATTCAAGATATTATTGACTGCCAAGGTCAAAATGTTCAATACGGTGGAAGGTTACATTGCCTTAGGGTATCCCCGCCAAAAGTATTCAGAAAGCGATTTTTTTGGAAGATGAACGTACTTTGCTCAACAATGTAAGTCTAGCGGTTGGGGGGCTTAATGGAATAAAAGCAGATCCAAGATGTCGAGGAAGAGACCAAAAGACAAATGGAGCGTGCCGATAGGTTACACTTTTAGTTGAAGATTTACAGTCAGCCAAATTTTTAAAATCTCCACTAAATTGAAATTTAAACTCGATCTTGATTGGAGTTTTAGCATTATTCTTATTGACGATACTGAGGTCAACCCTAGTTTTATTTTCCCTAGGATGCTCAGCAAATGCTTTTACATCTGTTCCTTTGAACCCTTTATTAAGTTCCTCTAAAATTAAATTCCAAATGTGATTTTCATGTTTCAGATTGGGATAATTACAATTTACTTTTTCAAGTTTTTTTAAATAAATCTGATTCTATTATACCTTCAATCAATTGTGATATTCTTTCCACTTCCATCGTTTATTTGAACTTTGATTTGTTGAATCTAATCATTTTGAATTAGGGCTGTCATTGAAAAACTTTAATACTCTTAAGAATTGTCCGGTCAAATGCAGTGGGTCCAGGTGGCACAAGCATATTAAAAAAGGAAAGCATGTTACCTCATTTTGTCGGGATAACCGAACTAAGGTCATTCCTTAAGTTTATAAACTACTCCTACCCATAGGGTCGAGGAGTTCTTTAGATCCATAATTTTAAATGTTGATATATATCATTAAATGCAAATTTGGTTTTTGCTACTTTGAAGCTGTTTATAATCAAAAAGCCAAGACAATATGGATCACATTGTAAGCGGTGATATCTTGAACGAGGGCGACCGGATTAAACCCAGAAAAATCAAACAAGCGATTGTTGAAATTGTAAGCGATTCAGGCGAAGGAGCCCAAAAATGTGGACAGAGCTTCGGGGCAATCTCCGCAAAAATGGGAAATGGTGTTTGGACTGTTGAGATCATTCCGGCAGAAATACAACCACCCGCACGCTCCCGAGAAGGCGCCTCCGGAATCCGGGTGCGTATCGGTTCCGATAAAGTGAGCAATATGGGAAATTACGCCGATCTAGTGATTGCCCTCAATGAGCAGGTGCTGTACGGTCGGATCCGTCAAGATGCCTATAATGGGAATACCCTAATGTTTATCGAGAATAAATGGGCCAAAAGCGAACAGGAATCCATAAGACAGCAATACTCGCAAGCACTACTGGAATTTAAGGAATTGGGCATTCAGGTGGTCGAGATTCCCATGGAAGAGGAATGTCTGAAACTAATGCCCGATCCCCGCAAAGGTAAAAACATGTGGATCTTGGGCCTGCTCTGCTATATGTACGATCGTGACATCCCCAAGGCCGAGAATCAGATCCGAAGAATTTTTAAAAAGAAAACCGATGCGGTAATAGATTTGAATATCAAGTTGTTGCATGCGGGATATGATTGGGCCAGAGCACATCTTCCATATCGTTACGAGGTGACACCGATGGATGTGGATGATGATATGGTGGTCATGAACGGAAATGAAGCCCTCAGTATGGGCGTCATGGCATCGGGTATTGAACTGTGTTCGATGTATCCGATTACACCTGCGACATCCGTATCCCATCACCTTGCCGAAAATTTTGAAAGGGTCGGGGGTATCGTGCATCAGGCAGAAGATGAGATTGCTGCGATCGGATTTGCGATCGGTGCTTCTTTCGCAGGAAAACCGGCAGTAACGGTTACCTCGGGACCGGGATTGGCGCTCAAGACCGAGTTTATCGGTTTGGCCGTCATGGCTGAAATCCCACTCGTGATCATTGATGTTCAGCGAGGGGGGCCCTCTACCGGATTGCCGACGAAGGTTGAACAGAGCGACTTGTTGGCAGCGATCTACGGGGAGGCAGGGGATGCCCCAAAAATCGTGCTTGCAGCCGCTACTATCGAAGAGTGCTTTCACTTTGTTGTTTTGGCGCGCAAGCTTGCCGAATCGTTCCGCACGCCCGTCATATTATTGAGTGATGCGAACCTGGCAACAGGGGTACAACCCTTCCCGCGGCCAAAAATCGACCCCTTGTGGCTGACCAATCCCATCGATCAGAGCCCTTGGAAGGATGGGGCCATGCCATTTGAATGGGATGAAAATACAGGAACCAGCAAAAGACCGATTCCGGGGCAGAAAGGCGGTATGTATACCGTAACGGGACTGGCCCATGGACAGACGGGAAAGGTGGCATACGACCCCGAGATTAATCAGGCCAGCGTCGAAAGCCGAAGCCGAAAGATCGCCTCTTTCCAAAAAAGCCTTAAACCACCAAAGATCAACGGTGACCCGGAAGGTGATATTCTGCTGGTTGGTTGGGGATCTACACTTGGTGCCATAGAGGAAGCCGTAGCCGATGCCCGTGCCGAAGGACTAAAGGTAAGCAGTCTGCACTTGCGATTTCTCTTTCCAATCGTTCCTGGGTTGGTTGATATCTTCAAAAGATTCAAAAAGGTCATCACTGTTGAGATCAATTATAGCGATACGCTGGGCAACCCGATGGTCACTCAAGAGAATCGCCGCTATGCCCAGTTGGCGTGGCTCCTTAGAGCAAAAACACTCATGGATATCGATTGTTTCAGCAATGTCTACGGGCAACCCCTGAACCCTGAAAAGGTATTGAAAATGATCAAGCGCGAATTGAAAATTGAAAACTCCGAAGTCAACGTATAAAAACTTGTAATGGTATGCTTGTACAAACTCATGAATTATGTTCTATCCCCTCCCTTGACCATGATTATGGTATGGAGGATTATGGCAAAGGCGTAGCCCGCTGGTGTCCGGGTTGTGGGGGCCACTCCATACTCACCACGGTACAGCGCGTCTGCAAGGACATGCAATATGAACCTGAAAAAACAGTGGTGGTCTCCGGTATCGGATGCAGCGGTCGATTTCCACATTACATGGGAACCTATGGGTTTCACGGCCTTCATGGAAGAGCATTCCCGGTAGCCAGTGGTGTGAAATTCAGACGACCGGACCTCAACGTTTTTGTTGTAACCGGAGATGGGGATTGTTGCTCAATTGGTGCAGCACACTGGGTGCATGCCATTCGGTACAATATGAAAATGGTGGCATTGCTCTTTGATAATGGCATTTATGGTTTGACCAAAAAACAAACTTCACCCACCAGCCCGTTAGGCACCCATTCCAATACGCACCCTAGGGGTTCCATCCTTCCTCCGATCAACCCGATACAAACTACCTTGGGATTGGCCAATGTCTCATTCGTGGCGCAGACCGTGGATTGGAATTCTGCCCACCTCTATGCGACCATACGAAAAGCGGCCGAGCATCCTGGCCTCGCCTTTGTGCGCATCGTTCAACGGTGCCCTGCATTTATGCGCGATCTGTATGGTGATATTGCTGTCGACCCGAAAAACCTTATTCTGCTCTCACACGAAAATGGAATCAATCTGAAACCAAAGGCCCGGGAAGCCTTTGGTCGAGTGATCGAGCACGACCCTTCCAATATTCACAAGGCTAGGGAACACGCAGAGATCAATAATGGCATTCCGATCGGTTTGCTATATCAAAATACCAACAACGCCCGCTATGATGAATATGGAGCTCACAATCTCGGAATGGGCGTTGAAGAAAAAAAGAAGAATCTGGAATCCTTATTGGACCAATATAGTACTAGTAATTCAGTGGAATGAACGAAATAAATAATTCATATGCGGATCGGATCCTCGACTGTTATGCCGATAGGAACGTCGTGGTTGCAAGAGAGCAAGAACCCGCACCTCAGCATGAGGAATTGAAAAGCTATCGCGATCAATTGCACAAGTACTTTGTACAGGGTGTAAAAACGGACTTTTGCCAAAATAGAAACGTGGCACCGATTTTGTCCGCCCCGTGCTTGCGGGGCATAGTACCTGCCATGCGCTATCCGGTACTATTCGATAGGGAAAAAAGCAATCTCTGCAGCCTTCAAGAGCGACTCGAAGTATTGATCTCAGATCATTGTGCTGCGGACATCAGTAAAGTCTTGATCGAGAAACTCCCCTCCATCCTCTTGTCACTGCAAGGGAAATTGCAAGTGGCTGAACCGGAACTTAATTATGGCCCCCAGGTACATGAATTGATGGAAATATTGGGCAATGCTTTGGGAGACGATACGCCCAAGGATTTGCAAAAACAATTAGATCTAATAAAACAAAAGCTCTTATCCTACCAAGGGCCCATCATGGATTTTGGTGCACGGACACCTTTTCAACTGCTCCATATTCATTTGAAAGCGCGAATTGCCACCTTTTCAGAGTTCATTGTTGATATGCAACGGAAACTATCCGGATTGGATGAAATTGTCGACCTTCAGGATAAGGGCCAGGAAAAAGACAGTACGCATTTTGAGTTTGCCAAGGACCTTTTGTCTTTAGACGAAGTACAGGATGTGGCACCTCGCAAGGTTAGTTCAAATCTGCCAAAGGCGAGACTCAAGCAAATTCGGGATAGCATAAAAGTACTTTCCAACGCTGTGAAATCTTATTCAGAGCATCCCAATAAAATCTTTATTACAAAAAAACTACTGGAAAGCTACCACCTTAATGAGGTGTTTGGTCAGGCAACTATTGAAGTTGTGGAATCTGACGCCATATCGCACGCCAAAGTCTATTTAAAAAAGGAATTGGCAAACTTTGTAGCACTGATCCGGGCGATGCGTTTGGCGGAGCTTGAGATAGGACAGGCCTACGATGCATCTTTGCACGATGCCTATTTTGCAGGATTCGCGCCGTCCTATCTGAATTCTGGGGATATCAAATATTTTCCCCCTGTCCTAGTCATTGACGAGAGTCGCAATATTGCCGACCAGCCAAAGGATTTTCTTTCCATGTTGTCAGACGGTGCCTTTGTTAAGGTTTTCGCCATCAATACATTGAACGACATCAATTTACCTGTCGTAGCTTCTGAGTTGGAAGAAAGCGCACTAGAAATTGCATCACTGGCCATCTTTCGCAGAAATGCCTATGTGTACCAGGGAAGTATTGAAGATCCCCATGCTTTTGAAAATGCCATACGTGATGGTCTGAACGCCACCGCACCGGTACTCTGGAACGTATTGCTACCGAATGCCGGATCGGAAGATGCCCCCGGTTGTCACATCAAGATCCATAGGGCGATCGAAAGCCGGCAGTTTCCACGCCTGACTTACGATATCGAGGCTGGAATGGATTTTGGAAGCCATTTCAATTTGGAGGACAATCCGCAATGTGATCTCTCATATCCAAATCAAGTGCTGGAAATCAAAATTCCCGGTGGAAAGCATACGGAACAAATTAGTCTGAGCTCAGCGGATTTTCTTGCAATGGAAACGCACAATATGCAAGCCCTTGAGATAATTCCCGACTGGTATCAAAACGAAAATCTGGTATCTGTAGCAGACTATCTTTCAGCCGATCCGGAGTCCCAGATTGGAAAGATACCCATCATTCAGGTAGTGGATGAGGACTACAAACTGCATAGGGCGGCCATTCCTGCATCCTGGCTTCAACGGATCAGAAGTAGGCTGGACTATTGGCGTTTTTTACAGGAACTCGGGGGTGTCAAGAGCCAGCATTTTGAAAACAAGTTGTCGAGGTCCAAAGCTGAGTGGACACAGGCCAAGGAAGTAGAATTAAAAGAACTGGAAGCGCGATTATCCGAGGAGTTTGAAACCCAAAGATCCGGTGACATAGAAAAAGCCATTCACAATATACTCTTTGCACTCGTGGAGGGAAAAACTGACTTGGCCAGCCTTGCGGTCAATTCAACCGCTCAGGTGCCCGTAAGCGTAACATTGGAAGCGGATAAGGAATCTGTTGAAACAGTGCCGGCTCCGAAGGAAACACCACAAGAAGAAGTATCGGTGAGTAAAGTGGCCTGGGTGGAAAGCGATGAATGTACTTCTTGCAACGATTGTATCAATGCGGTACCCAATGTTTTTAAATACAATAGTGACAAACAAGCCCATGTGCACAATCCCAAAGGCGACACTTTCGCAAAGATCGTTGCTGCAGCGGAGAAATGCCCGGCCATGTGCATCCATCCGGGTTTGCCACACGACCCGAATGAACCCGGGTTGGAAAAATTGTTGAAAAGAGCGGAGAAATACCAATGATCTATTTGGCCTGTTAAAAACGGTAAATGATAGGGGCAGTGGCAGATACCCCTGTTACCCCACGATTCCCATGGATTATGCAAAACTCAAGTTCTTAAGGAAAGGCAAGGACAACTTGATCTACAAAGCATTTCCAAGCTGCGAACATTTTTTTATGTAGACCATAACGGATAACTCCGGCAAAAAAAAGAATGGATCGACCATTTGGGCGAAGTCAATGACTTTACTTAGGAATGGGTAACTAAAAATGAATATCTTAGATACAACACAGCTTATAAACCATTGCAGCTTAAGAATCAATACTAGCTTTTGAACACGAACAAAGATCAGTTTAAAACCGCAAAGCATGTAAAAAGAAGCCTGCCTCTAATCTTACGCGATATTGTTGGCGGCCATACTATAAATCATTATCTAAAACACTAAAAATGAATTTATTAAAATCAAAACCATCCACTTTACTGATAATTCTATTTTGCTTGTTAAATAGTACCAAATCCTTTTCACAATCCTCACTTTTCAGTTATGAGAAATATATCAGTGCAAATGGGGATACATTACAATATAGACAGCTGATGTCAGATTATGACCCAATAAGCAAATATCCCCTAGTGATTTTTTTACATGGTTCCGGTGAACGGGGCAATGATAATGAGGCCCAATTGAAATGGGGTGTGCTAAATTTTGCATCGGACGAACATATGAAAATGCATCCTTCCATAGTAATTGCCCCTCAATGTCCAACGGATATGCAATGGGGAAATTTTTCCCGGGAGGATATGTCACTTCTGCCCACCCCCAGCAAACCAATGAAACTTTTAAAGGAACTCATTGACCATGCTATCGAGACAATGCCCGTGGATACCAACCGAATCTACATCACTGGGCTTTCCATGGGCGGGTTTGGTACTTTTGATGCTATTTCCCGATATCCAGATTTGTTTGCTGCAGCAGTACCCGTTTGCGGTGGGGGTGACCCGTCCAAATCAGAAACCATCTCACATATCCCTATCTGGATATTCCATGGGGCACTTGATGGAGCCGTTGATCCCGTTCTATCCCGAAATATGGTTGAAGGCTTGACAAAAGCAGGGGGACATCCAGGGTATACACAATATCCCAGAACAGGACATTTTGCCTGGATTGCAGCCTATAACGACACTATGATGATGGAATGGTTATACGATCAACGAAAGTAATCCATATCAAGTTTATCTCAGGATCAACTCATCAAAAAACAGCAATAATTCATGGTGTCAGATTTCCCAAAAAGGGATATCCCACATCGTAAACATGGCCCAGGCCGTTACTAAAGCTCTATTGAACGATGAACATAGAGGGATTTGTAAAGCCATTTTACACCGAAAAACAGGATATTTTTAAAGAATACCTATCAAAAAATCCTGAATCAGAAGTTGGTCAATTAAATCACTTAATCTGACAGACGAACAGAATGAAATAATGGGAATAATAATGGGTGGTGCACTGACAGATATACTTTACACAATACTTTTAGGTTTAAAAGGTTGCTTCTATGGATCGACCATTGTTCGGAACAAAGAAGAAAATCGTTTTTAAATGGACCACAAGGGAAAACTGTACAATTGATGCGTCTTATCCGTATGATCTTGCAATGCCCTGGACAATGGATTCGGAGCCATACACAACCTATAGGCGATCATTTACAACATTTGGAAACGACCAAACCACAGAACCTATCAAAAAATGTATATTTGAATACATATCCAAACCAAAAAAACTAATGACATTGTTCCCCCCTGTCGTCATTGGGTCCGATTCGGACATCATCGTTTTGGCTACTCCTTTCATGGAAGCCCAAAAAAACATGGTTGATCAATTTGCAGTTTTGGGCAATAGCCCCCCGGTATGTACTATAAGACCTTGTACCGGACCCCAAATAGCGATTTGACCCAAGCCCAAAACGATAGAATGTTCCCCGACCAAACCCCAACAGACTTTTCTGCGGACGATCTCTTTGATTTCTGTCCCAATCCCTTATGGATTTACGATGTTGAGACCCTGAAGTTCCTAAAGGTGAACAGGGAAGCCATTCGGCACTATGGGTATGGCGAAAAGGAGTTCCTCACCCTGACCCTGGCCGATATCAGTCCTATTGAGGACCTTACCAAACTATCAGCTGCCATGGAACTGATCGATCGTCGGGATTCGGAAAGCTTCAAAGAGGGTTTTTATAGACACCTTAAAAAAGATGGGACCGTTTTTCCGGTCCAATTGCGTGGCAATCTGGTCACCTACGACGGTCGCAAAGCGGAACTGGTCATGGCCACTGACATTTCCGAAACCATTGCTTCCGAGAAACGGTTGTTGTTCCAAAAACGCATATTCCAGGCCATTTCTGAAATAAATACCCATCTGATTCGTAATTCCAATTGGATGGAAGCCCTTGAAGGCTGCTTTACCATTATCTGTACGGCCCTTCAGGTGCACCGGGCCTACTTCTATCAAAGTGACCCCGCGGATGCAACGATAACCTTAAAGGCCTATAGATCGTTGGAAGGGATGGATATGGGGGACGAAGCACTACAGGGGCAACACTTACCCTACCCCTTGTTACAACAAATTTTGGGACCCGTACGAAAAGGTAGAAAGTACGAACAGTCCATAGAAAATCTTGAGGATGTGGTTCTTCGTGAGCTTTTTACAGGGAGAAACCTCAAATCCATTTTGGTACTGCCCATATTTGTGAATAACAGGTTCAGGGGGGTTATCGGCTTGGAAGACCTGGTCAAAACACGTAAATGGCATTCGGCGGAAAAACAACTGCTGGACAGCCTGGTATCCAACCTCTCCCATTTGATCGCCCAGACCGATGCAATCGAAAATATAAGGGCCAATGAGAAAAGATTCCGGAATTTGGTACAAAAGGGGACCGATCTGATCGCCATCATCGATTCGGAGGGAAGGTACAAATATACCTCCCCTACCTATAATAACCAATTGGCCTATGCCAAGGATACTTTACTGGGCCAACATTTCACCACCATAGTCTGCCCCGAACATCAGGGTGTACTGCTCGCGACCCTGCAAAGGGCCAAGCGGGAAACCCATGTCGAAACCGGCCCTTATAGGGTCAGGCATGCCAAGGGCACTTGGCGATGGATGGAGACCAAATTAACCAACCACTTGAAGGAACCCACCATTGAAGGGCTCGTTGCCAATACCTCCGACGTGACGCAACAAGTACATCTAAAGAGGAAGCGTGAACTTGCACTGGATCTGACCAAGACACTGGCCAATGCCAAAAACCTTAAGGTCGGTCTTCGCCGGACCTTAAAAAAGCTGGTACTGGCCTCCAATGTGACCTTGGGGGAGATTTGGCTGCGTTCCAAGGACGGTGACCAACTCACCCGGGCTTCCTATTTCCATCATGGAAAAAAGGGACAGCTATTCCTCCAAAAATCGACACTTCGGGATTTCCTGGTCATCGGGTTGGGTTTGCCCGGCATAATCTGGAAAACCAAGGAGCCCATCATATGGGAAAACATCGACAGCCATCCGAGTTTCATCCGCTCCAAAGCCGCCAGGGAGTCGGGTCTGCGTACCGCCATTGGCGTGCCCCTAATCACTGGAGATGATTTTTTGGGCTGCTTTTTACTGTTTACCGATATGGACAAGACAGTCCTGGAAGACCATTCCTTCCTTTTTGATGGGCTGGGAACGGATTTGGGTGGCATCCTAAAACAAAAGATCCTTGAAGACGAATACCGGGAGTTTTTTGAAATCTCCCCAGACCCGTTCTGTATCCTCGGTTTTGACGGCACCATCAAGCAAGCCAACAAAGCCTTGGCAACGATACTTGGTGTTTCCATGGAAATGCTTGTGGGCCAACATTATCAAACCTTTATCCATGAGGACGATAGGCCCAAACTGGCGAAAAAGTTCCAGAATGGGGTGAGCGATGATATCGATTATGGCAATGAGGTCCGTATGGTCACCACCACTGAGGAAGAGCGTTGGTTTGTATGGTCCAGCACCATCAACCGAGGGGAAAAACTGGTGTTGGCCGTGGCCAAGGACATAACGGAACAAAAACGGGCAGAACTATCACTCCAACGCGCCAATGAACGGTTGCAACAGGCCCAGCGCATCGCCAAATTGGGTTATTGGCGTAGAGACCTGTCCTCCGATATCTCGGAATGGAGCCGGGAAACTTATGCCATTCACGGCTACACCCCTGATGAGTTTATCCCGACCATGGCAAATTTGATCGACACATTCCATCCCGAAGACCGTTATCTGCTTATCGACGACCCCAAGGACCATTTGGAACCGGGGAAGGTCATGCGCTTCGAACACCGCATCATCACGGCCCATGGTGAGACGCGATGGGTCCAACAGGAAATCCAACTGATGGTGGACGATGCGAACAACCCGACCCATCTGGAAGGTACCATACAGGACATCACCGCACGCAAGGAGTACGAACTGCAGCTGAAGATGAGCAACGACCGTTTCCTTCTGGCCATGTTGGCCAGCAACCAAACCATCTGGGAAGTGGACCATACAAACAAAGTGCTGACCTACAGCCATATGACAGAAGACAATCAAGAGCAATTGGCCAAGGAAGAATTCCTAAAGGAAAGTTCCTGGTTCAAAAGAGTGCACCCCGATGACAAGGACCTGGTATGGACAGCACTTGTCCAGCACTTGGACACCAAGAACGGACGCCGCGGTTCACTGGACTATCGAACTGTGGGTTCCGATGGAACAATAGGGTATGTGACCGACACCTTCCATACTCAGCGTGACAGTGAAGGCAGGCCCATTCGCACCATCGGATCTGTCATGGACGTCACCGTGGTTAAAAACCAACTGGAACAGATCAAATTGCAGAACAAGGCACTTGCCGAGATTGCTTGGTTACAGTCCCATGCGATCCGTTCCCCCCTCACCCGCATCATGGCACTGCTGAAACTCTACCAAACCAAGGGAGAAAGCGCCATCTCCAATGCGGAACTGCTTAGGTTGATATCAGATTCCGTAACGGAAATCGACTCCGAAATTCATAAAATTATTGCCATAACCCATAATAACCATGACCATGGAAATTCTATTGATTGATGACGACGCCATTACCAATTTTGTACACCAAAACATCATTGAGTCCAAGTTGCCCGGTATGCCGATTAAAATTTTTTACAACGGCCAAACAGCATTGGACCACATCTGTGCACATCCCGAAACCAAATTCCTTGTTTTCCTAGACCTGAACATGCCAATAATGAATGGTTGGGAATTTCTGGAGGCCATTGCGCCAAAAATAGATACCTTACAGGTCAATATCCATGTTCTGACCTCTTCAATCGATCCACGTGACCATCAGATCACTGATGCCATGCCCTTTGTCCGATCGTTCTTGGAAAAACCCTTGGATGAAAACGTATTGGATCGGTTCATCTCCGACAAGATCGACCAACGAGAGTGATGGCCCGATACAAGGGTCCCATGAATGATAAGGGTGTATCAGCACAACCGACCAAATAAAAAAGCGCAAAAACTTGGATCATGAAACAAAAAGAACCCAGTCTTGAACCCTTCTTCAACCAGTCCGTGGACGGGCTTTGCATTGCGGACCACACCGGCCATTTTGTCAAGGTAAACCCAGCCTTTTCCCAACTTTTGGGCTATTCCGAAGTGGAACTGAAATCAAGGCCCATCTTTAGTTTCATCCATCCGGAAGACCTTGAACTCACCTCGGAACACCGGGAAAAATTGATGGACGGCCAGCCCTTGGTCAATTTTGAGAACCGTTACCTTTCCAAATCCGGGCAAGTGGTCTGGTTGTATTGGACCTCTATTCCGGTTCAAGAGGAAAAGCTGATTTATGCCATCGCCAAGGACATTACCCATATCAAGAAGTTGGAACAAGAAAGGGCCATCCACTTGCATAGGCTTTCCAGGTCAAATGAAAGGCTCAAACGACAAAACTACACCACCTCCCATGATCTCAGGGCTCCTCTGAACAATATGCTGTCCCTAGTGCATTTGATCGACAAGGAAAAGGTGCATGACTCGCAGACCTTGGAAATCCTCGATTTGATCAAGCAATCGGCAGAGGGCTTGAAAAATACCATGACCGGTCAACTCGATACCTACAAAATGGAAGAACTGGTCGGTGAGCCCTTGGAAACCGTGGATTTCGAGGTCGTCTTCAAAAAGGTACTGAACTCCATCTCCGCGATGATACTACGAGCGGGCGCACAGTGTACCACAGATTTTTCCGCCCTCCCCAGTGTTCGATTCAAAACTGACTATTTGGAGAGTATCTTTTTGAACCTCATGACCAATGCCCTAAAATATGCTAGGCCAGGAATACCCCCACGGATTATCATAAGGACGGAAGTGCGGGACGGGATCCAAACACTCCACTTTTCGGACAATGGCCTGGGTATGGACATGGAGAAAATCGGACACAATATTTTTAAGTTGAACGAACGATTTCATGACAAAGCAGACAGCCATGGAGTGGGTCTCTATCTGGTCCACAACCAAATCACCGGACTGGGGGGCACCATTGCGGTGGAAAGCAAGGTCAACCAAGGGACCACCTTCACCATTACCTTTGCCCGTTGAAGATGTGTGGCCACCAGTTGGGCAATACCGTTTAGTGATTTTTCAAAAAAGAAAACACTAGTTGCTATCAGGAGTCCAGGAACCACTTCATTACTGAAAATCCCGTATCTTTCCTCCTACCAATTACTATTCCATGACGGTCATTCTCTCGGATATCTTCATACATGACGCCACCAAACCTGATTATTCCAAATCCGACTTGTAGGCCCTGGAGATCAAAGGGGGCTTTCAATTGAATCTGGCACACCGTTTGGGCATTACCTACAATGAATGGGATACCGAGGGTAACCTTTGTTATGCCATGAGCAAAGAACTTCGAAGGGAGTATAATCTGGCACTTACATGGGCAGATATCAAAAAGTGCCTAGCAAGGACATTGAAGGAAGGACGCTATTACCTAGATAGGGACAATGTCGTTTTTTCCCGCTACCACAAGATCGTTTCTTGTGGTATTAAAATAAACTATTTCAAAAACCTAGTTCATCCAAATCCAGAACAGTATGGTCCCCATTTAAAATTCTTGCACTGCTATACTTCCAATCTTCGGGACATGTCACAAAACCACTTACCACAGGGCCGATTATTTAGGTAATTTGGAAAATCAAGAACTGTCCAAAAACATCCCCTTGGAAATTGCCAAACTCAACCAAAAGGAAAAATATGTGGATGCCCAGTTTATGAAGTTAAACGTAAGCTCATCCGCTCTTCAGACGGATCTCTTAAAGTTCCTGAACGAAAATAACACGACCCAATCTGTAAAACTAATTGAATTTAAGTCTCCTCATTTCTTCCAAGATAAAAGCACTGAGAATGTGACTTATATGATGAAACTTGAAGGTCGTTATACTGAAATTCTGAAAGTGTTGTACGCTTTGGAAAATCAAAGTGGTTTTGGATCGATTTCCCATACTTCTTTTGAAAAACAAAACAACCACAGAACCCAAAAAGAACATTTGCAATCCTCTGTGTTTTTAAAGCTGGTCTATTGATCTAAAAACCATCATTCCAACTTCCCTTAAACCATAATTTTCAACTGCCCCAAGATACGAGCCTTCTACATAATTTCTATTGCCCTTGTTTTCAATACTACTATGATGGCACAAAAAATCCAATTGTCCAATGCTATCCTCGAAAGATATATGAAGACTATATGTATAATTAGGGCATTGGCTTAAAAAGCAAGAAAAGGTCATTATCGTTTTGCTATCTTTTAATTTGATTTAAGTGGGTTGGGGGGCTGTTCATCAAATGTACCTAAAAACAAAAAAGACCAATAATCAATGATCATTGGTCTTTAGAAATTAAAGTCGGGGTGGCAGAATGTTAAAATATTGCATATCCCACTGTAAACCAATTACTTCAATCAAAGAGTCAATTATTGGTCGCCTTTTTGGTCTCTTTTTCAGATAATTTGGACTTTCCTATTTTTAATGTAATCATTTTAAATCATTTAGTACTCTGTATTAATGAAATCCATGGAATAACATTATTCGGCTATCTCCAAAATCATAATCATGTTTTCAATACAAAGATTTGGTTAGCCAGTTCAATATAATACTGTTTATCATTGAAAATTCCCTCTTGTTTAATTTTACCTCTTGTGTTACGAAGTACCTATATTACCAAATATTCCTATTCATTTGACGTATTTGAAAGCACTAATTTCAATTAAAGTAAAATTCAGGTACAGTTATCAATCCGAAGAGGATGATTTAAGAAAAAGCAACAACTTATTTGTTTGTCAAATTTTACCCCAGAACACTGCTCAATTTAAACATTGGCAAGTACATTGCCACCAAAATAATACCCACACAAGCCCCGACCACCAGAATAATCAAGGGCTCCATCAAAGTACCCAACAATTTGGATTTCTGATCGACTTCAATGGAATACTGATGGTTGAGCCTTTCGAACATAAATTCAGTTTGGTTGGTTTCCTCGGCTACTTTGACCATGGATATCATCTTGTTGCTGAACATGGGGTTTCCCCTAAGACAGTCGCTCAGGCTTTCCCCTTGTACAATCTTATCGGAAACTGTTTTCAAGGCATCGTTCAGCGGATGGAAATCGATCATCTTGCCAGCAAGCTCGATACTGTTCAAAATGGGGACCTTGGAAGCGGACAGCAAACTGATGGCCCTTGTAAATTGGCTCAGGTAAACCGCCTTTAAAAAACTGCCGATATACGGTATACGCAATTGAAAGTAGTCCCATCTTCGTTTGAAGATCGAATTGCCCAACAACGTTCTTCGCACAGCGATAAAACCAATTACAGCCGCGGTTATCCACCATCCGTAATCCTTGATCATATCCGAAAGGGAAACAATGAACCTTGTGATCCAGGGCAGTTCAACTTGGTTTTGTTTGAAAATATCCTGAAACATGGGGACCACCATGCGCAACATGAACACTACAACCAATATTGCCGTAACCAGAATGATGATCGGATAGGTAAGGGCATTGATAAGGTTCCTTCGTTGCTCGTTCTTTTTGGCATAGAAAACTCCCAGTTCCTTGGTAATGGCCTCCAACGTTCCGGACTCTTCCCCAATTTTAATGGAATGGTACTCATAATCGGTAAATTCCTTTTTATTCCTGACCGCTTCGGAAAAACTGAGTCCCGACAATAGGTCTTCCCCTAAATCGACAAAAATTTTCCGTTGCGATTCCTTTTTTTGACCTTCCTCTATGAGTTTTAAGGCTTCTTTTAATGTAATCCCTGCTTTTAAAAGCACACTGAGTTCGGTGTAGAAATCCTCCTTTTTTTTATTGGAAAAGGAATTACCAAACCAGGTGAGTTCCCTTTCCAGAAGCGGGGTCTTATCTTCTTTGGATTTCTTGTCGTAAGAAACAGGTTTGTTTATGTCCTCTATCTTAAACCCCATCAGTCCATAAAATTTGAAGCTGCATTTCGCTTGAAAACAAAGAAATCCGTATTGACCGACTCAATGCTGGTGGTCAGTTCCATGGCATCCACAGCGCCTTCATCCACCAAATTTCCGTTGAAATAGAGTGCTTTGACAATGAGGTCTGTATAAAATGTGTCCTTCTCCCTTAAAACATATCCTTCACGAAATTGATACCCCATTTTATCCAATTCATTCTCGAGCAATAGTGCACCTTGTTGAGGGTCCCAGTGAATTTGCGAATGGGAATTAAAATCGATCCACAGCGCTTGTTTCAGGTGATTATTTACCGTTTTTTGTCCATATACATCTTGAATGCCCCACATCTGTTTTTGGACCAAGTTCAATATGGCAAACGCAAGGCCCACTACAATGACCGTCAGCAGCAACACTACCAACATTTCACTCAAAGTGAATGCCTGGATTTTATTGTTGTTCTTTTTCGCCATAAAAAACATGCTCAATTGTTTTTATTCCGGAATCCTTTTCTTTGGTCGCTTCAACCCTGACGTTTCCGTGTTCATCTTGATTTTGGAGGGTTATATTCCAACCATCCCATTCCTCATAATAGGGAAGGAATATTTTTCCATTGCCCTGTAAGTATTCCAATTTGTTCAGATGACTGTCCAAGGATGAGTGGTTATTACCCATCCGGGTAGCGAACAAAGAGTTCATAGTGAGGCTGGAAAGCATGAATATGACAATGATCAACACCGTTGCAACCATGGTCTCCATTAAAGTAGACGCTTTCAGTTTCTTCAATATAGCCATTGAACCACGGTTTTATCGGAATCCAACAATAGGCCTCCATATTCCAAGGATAATTTAGTGGCATCTATGGTCCCGTTGAAGAGATGGTTTTGATAGATACTCCCATTCTCCATGGCAATAAAACTATCCGTAGCCACCTTGCCCAATACTGTACCTTTCAATTCCAAAGCTTTTTCGCAAAACACCTCACCTTGGATCAAAGCTTTTTCAGAGACCACGATTTGCGGATAAAGAACGTTATCTTCATTGGAGCCAAAATAACCCAACACTCCATTTATCTTTGTTCCATCGCGAATTAAAATGTGAGGTGCCCTCCTATTTTTGGGATTAGAACTATTCTCCCTGTCTACAATCAACGCGGACGGATACCCCAAGATAACTTCTTTTCCTATTTGGAGTTCTTCTGTGGCCAGGGCTTGCAACCTGCCCGTAAACCCATCTTCCACCGTGATTCTGGGAGCCACGAAAACCACATCTTGGATGGTACACCCTTTTCCAATAGTTATAGAGCCTTGGGTTTTTACCACAATATTCCCCTTCAACTCCCCTTCGGAAAATCGAAGTACATCCCCATAAATATATTGGGTCGGGGATTCAAATGAGTTAGTAGCAACCAGGTTGGGTTTAAATCGAAGTTGCTCAACGGATGATTTGGTTTTATCATCCATCAGCATTTGCTTCAAATTTGCCTTAACACCTCCATCAACTTGGGGCAACGTCTTGCCACTTTCCCTAGTACTGCCAAAAACCGGTATCCGATTTTGAAAGAACCGTCCACTTATTCCGCCTGGCCTAATGCCTTGTTTGGGCAAATAGGCCGATCCGGTGATCTTTGCACTTCCTGCAATGATCATGGGCCTATCATTATCTTTTAGATACAATGCTGGAAAATCCTTTTCCAAACCTCCTCCGACCAAAGCCACTTTGGTGAACTTAATCTTCTTAAACTTGGATTCTGCCCTATAGGTTTCAAAGATGCCCCAATAGGATTTTGTCACCGTGACCTCAATATCGTCGTCAAGGCCCAATTCCAATGAGGTGGGCACATTGCTTTGGAGGTTATGTCCCATAGCGTATTGAATGCCCATATCCGCCCTTTTTACTACCTCCACTACCTTAGTGGTCTTTTTGTCAAAAAGTTGGTGGGTGTGATTGAGCAGCACAAAGGTCATCAACAATACAGCTATAACAGCCCCCATGAACAATACAAACTGTAACGCTCCTGCCTTTACTTTCTTACGGAGTCTCATGGGCCAAGGTTATGGTTTTCACTGCTCCTTTATATGCAACCTTAATGCTGTTGGATGTTCCGCTAAGCAACGTCACCCCATCCTGTTGATTTCCTTTTTTCATAAGGTATTGGTTACCTCCAATCGTAACAAAATAGATATGATCTTTAGTCTGCGTGCCAGAAACCAGTCCTGTAAAGACAATGGTCGGGAATTGAACACTTTTTTTTCTAGCTTGGGGTTGTTCCTTCTTTTTTCTGGTAGTGTTCCAAATTCCCAAAAACGGATCCCTATAATCGGCCAAAAGACTAAATGTATCCTTTTGCACCCTGTTCTTGGGTTTAAAATCCACCGGGCCCATGATCGTGACAGGTTCGGGATCGGGTGAAAAGGCACTGATCACCTTGTATCCGATAATGCCCCAAATCACTAGAACCAGGGTCAACAACACATATGTTTTGGTGTTCTTGCTCAATTGGATATGGTAAAATTAAAGGTGGAACTTGGATCACTTTGGTTCCCAGCGGCATCAAAAGCCCTAACATACCAGTAAAAAGTGCCGGATGTCAAACTGGTTGTGTAGGTTTTGTTGGCTCCCAATGCCTTGGTGGTCAAATTGGTCAAACTTTCATCCGAAAAAATATAAATACTGTCCCGTTCCGCAGTGCCCGCTATGTCTTCCCGGGTCCATGTAAAACTTACTGAAGACTGGGATAGGGAGGCCCCATTGGCCGGAGCGGCCAATTGTGGTGTATTGGGCGGGGTCACATCCAGTTCATCGTCCCCATCTACCTGAAAACTACTCACGGTATAAACTGTTTCGTAATCACTGTTTTGGGCCCTTACCCGCCATGTATAGGTTCCATTGACCAATTCCTGGTCAATTCGGGTGGCCAAATTGCCCAAGGTATCCTCTACCACAATGCTGTCCAAGACTATTTGGACCGTATTCTCAAAATCGGGAGTGGCAATCTGCACCCGGTATGCGGTGGCCTCCTCCACTTTTTCCCAATTGAAACCGACAGCATTGGTGGTCACCACACTACTGTCCATGGGAGCCAAAATAACCACAGTGGCGTTGGAAATGTCGGGTACCTCCAAGATATCCTCACAACCCCATCCCAACAAAACAAGACCACAGATCCAGAAAATTTTCTTCCTCATGTATTAAAATTTTAGATAGGCTTTGTCCCCATTTACCTTGGAAGCCTTTAAATAGGTTCCCTTGGGGCATTTTTCCCCTTCGGAGATCAAATTTTCAATGATCAAATTGTGATACCGGTCCTCTCCCCAGCAAAAGCTGTTGTAATGGTAACCGAACACCTGAAGCTCCGAGAAAAAATACTGTTTTTCAAATTCACCGTTGATGGCTACGAGTACAATGTTCCCAAATTCATCTTTTTGCAGTTGTACCGCCTCTGCCTGGGTAAACGTGGGCATCTCGGTCTCGGGTACGGTCACATCCAGCCCAGTGACCAGTTTGTAACCGTCATCTTTGGAGACATACGACCGTAGCCCATTGTTGGCTTTGTTGTTGAGCAATTGGGTCAGCCCCAGTTTGTCCAACAATTGCAACCTCAGGTATTTGGGTTTGTAGGGCAGCGAATCGTTGTAAGAAATACTATTGATCTTTCCGGCCCTTTGCATGGATTTGGCATACTCGGTATAACTCATCTTATTGAAGGGCAGTTGCTGTACCTCAACTTTAAGCTCGGACCAGTCCGGTGCGCCCACTTGCTCCGCGGCGCTGTACCACAAATCGCCCTTGGTCTTGATCACGGTGCCCAGTTCTGGGAAACTCAATAAAGCTTCTTGTTTTTGCGCTTTGTAGGAACTGCAGTTCCAGAGCAAGAGTAAGGCCATGGCCCATGAAAGGATACTTCCCGAATACTTCATCCTATTTAATATGATATTCATCACTAAAATAAAGAAAATACATCTGGAACTGATACTAAATTCCTATATTCTTATCGTTTCAAAGCAAAATGTCCTGTCATGACTTCCCCTTCACCATATTCAAACGTGAACCAATAATCGGAAGCTGGCAAAGGTCTACCCATATACTTGCCATCCCAGCCTGGACCTTCCGGTGATATCTGCTGCAACAACTTGCCAAAACGATCATAAATAAAGATTCTGGAACCGGGAAATTCATTGGCCCCAATAATATTCCAACTTTCGTGTACACCGTCCCCATTTGGGGTAAAATAACGCTGATAGCCCAGGGCATAAACCGTATCGGTCAGCGTTCTACAACCATAGGGGTCTCGTACGTAAACCGTATATTTTCCAGGGAAAACATCAAATTGGTTGTTGGACTGGAAGTTTATTCCATCAATAGAGTATTCAAAATAACCGTTACCGATCGCATTTATATCCAATGTTATCCTATCGGACAATCCACTGGTGGCTACCGTGAAACTATCTGGAGCCCCAGAGGACACCACTTCAAAATTATCCGTCCTTTCACAGGCCATACCATTGGTTGTTTGTGTCACCGTAACGGTATATGTTCCGAGATCAGTCACTTGGAGCGTCCTTTGACTTCCCACTGTATAGCCTTGAGCATCTTTCCATAAATAATTTTCGAACAATCCAACATCAATAACCAAATCGGGATAGTCAGGACAGATAACATAAGTATCCTCCAAATCCAATTGGGGCAGGGTATTCACAATCAGATTGAATTGGGTCACGTCATAACAGGTATCCAATAAACGGTGTTGCACCCTTACATAGAGCGTTTCTGTCAAATTGGAATTGACATAATTGTCTTTTGAAATGGCATTGGCGTCATTATACGCATCCAATTCTGAAGCGTAATAGGTCACTCCATATACAGATCCATCCTGTCCGTTCAATACCTCAACATCCTTTTGACCTAAATCAAACGAATAGCTGCCGGTTTCCGCATCATCACAGACAACGATGTCCATAGGTTCATAGGCGGTTGGGGTATCGAAGACCTGTACTTCAAATTGGCCCACATTGTAGCAATTCGCATTACCGTTGTTCTCAAGCCTAAAGTAAAGGATCTGTGGGTTTTCGGTGTTTTGAAACGTATTAAAATCAATAATGGTATTTTGGGCCTGCTCGGCATCCTGCTCCGATACATAAAAGGAAATCGCCCCATTGCCGTTACCGTCAAAAATTTCATTGGCTTTTTCATTCAAATCAAATTGATATTGACCATCATTGTCATCATCACAGACCCACCAATCCGAAATGTTCGGTGCTACAGGTGTAGCAAAAATAGTGGCTTGAAAGGAAGTCGTGTCGTAACATGAAGTGTCCGATGCATTGGCCACTCGAACATAAATGGTTTTTTGACTTGTGGTACTGTAATAATTGGTGGGCAACGGGTCAATTCCCGAATCGGCATCACCTTGTGAATCATGATAGCTGACGGCTAAGTTCGAAGGATCCTGTGTTCCGACAAGCTCACCCTCCACCACGGTAAAATCAAAAATGGCACTCCCGTCATTGTCGGCGTCACAGATTTCCAAATCGTTTGGCTGATTGGCCACTACCTGCTCGATAACCCTTATGGTAAAACTTCCTGTTTCAAAACATTCCGGGTAAACTGAATTCCCTATCCTATAAAATAGTGTTTCCATGGGGAGAGAGTTCACGTAATTTGGGCCCACTGTGTTGGCTCCACTATCGGCATCAGTCTGGGAACGATGATAGGTGATTGTGAACATACCGACATCCTGACCATTCAAGATTTCCACATCTTTGGTGGACAGGTCGAAAGTGAAGAGCCCATCACCATTATCATCACAGGCAGTCCAATCGTTTACAATGTTAAGGACCGGAGCTTGTTTGACCAAAATATTAAAGCTCGACACATCATGGCAACTGGGATTTTCCAAACTTGAAATACGGGCATAGATGGTTTCCAAGGCATTCGTATTGGCATAGGGATTGGGCAAGGCATTACCACCCAGTTCAGCATCAGCCTGCGAAGCATGATAGCTCACCCTAAAATCCATTGCGGATTGTGCTCCCAAAACCTCAGCATCCTTCAAGGAAAAATCAAATGATTCGCTGGTGGTGGAACAGATTTCAATATCACTGGGCGTATTGGCCACTGGTGTATCGGTTATCACGATATCCTTTACCTCATTGGCAGTATCAGATGCCGTGGTAACAGTAACATTAACGGTATAGGTACCCGAAGTGGCATAGGTATGTGTGGGGTTTTCAAGGGTGGATGTATTTCCATCCCCAAAATCCCAAAGAATATTTAGGATTGGATCACTACTGGTCACCGAGAATTCCGTGGCCTCTCCCAAACAAAAGTTCTGGGCAAGAATCCCCGAGAGAAAAAAGGATTGAATGAAAGGAGGCAATCCCAAGGAACTCTGCCTACCTGCCAAGGCGACTCCATTTTCCACATAATTGCATCCCACTCCCAAGGTATTGGGGTTGTTGATGACCCCCAAATAGGTCTGGTCGTATTGGGCCACATAGATTTTACCATCAATCCCCAACTGCAAAGCCCCTATCTCAGTGGTCTGAATTGGGGATACCAAGGTAGCCGAAGCCTGTATGGCTACCTCACTATTGGAACTCACATCATATTGGTACACATTGGCCCTTAACTGATAATTAAAACCTATATAAAAAACATAACTCAAATAAAGAACGTTACCGTCGGGTGAAAATTCAATCCCGTAGACCCCCCTTTCATTAGATAGGGCAATGGCATTGGAGACTATACCTGTGGAAGGGTCAAAAGTGAACATTTCAGCACCTATATTACTATGTGCTGCCGCCAATTTGGTGCCATCTGGAGAGACCTTTAAGTACCCAATGGCATTTCGGGTGCTCTTTCCCGGACCTGGATTGGCCAGATCGATACCAACGTTGCTGGTCACTGGGGTAGTCGACACTCCAGCACTCGACACCAAAAAAGCGTAAAAAGCCTGATTTTCCCATCCATGCGTAATGACCCAATAATCTGTACCATTGGCATGTTGGACTGCTGTAAGCTTTTCAGATGTAGGCGAAATCAATGGTGAATTTTTGTTTACCACAGCGCCAAAACCACCGCCTTGGATCATGTCCACTTCTGAATAGTGCATCCCCACTGGGTTATCGGAATCACCAACAGTGAAGATATAATAGGTATTGGGATTACCCGATTTGGGAACTATGATCCCGGATTGTGTACTTGATGGATCGCCCAACAATCCTGTACCGTTTGGCATGGGCACATGGCTCCTGTTCCAAACGGTAATGCCATCCGTATAAAACAGTAGATTACCATTGGAGTCCGAAATACTGGAACTCCCCTCATAGGTATTCAGTTGACCATTGGTCAAGGCCACTGGAGTGCCGGAGTTAAAATCCAGACCTGCATTGCGCCCAAAATACCAAATGGCGGCCTCTTGCTGCGCCAATACCGGAACAACAGTTACAAAAACCAATCCTAAGAGCCACCATTTTTTCATTTTTGGGCCACTTAACCATTAATCCACTTCGTTTGCATTAACAGGGTCAAAGCAGTCTATTATATTGCCCTCTGCATCCCGCCTTGCCACGGAACCTTCCGGACAGGGATCATTGGTACAGCCCATAACCATAAACAAACCGATGGCAATTATAAACTTTCTTGGGTTCATGAATACTTCTTTTGGTTTTATTAAATCCTAATTCCTGCTCCGATCTTGAATACATAAATATTGGTGACTTCCGGAAAATCTTTGGGCAATCCCGCTCCCCCGGATAATTTAACGTAGTCAAATTGCGCCAATAAGAACACTCTGGGCAGGATATCCAAGGATGCGCCCACATTGAGATTGACCCCGTTCCAATTGTTATCCACCACAGATCCGCCATTATCAAACTCTTGGTGAAAGCGGGTAAAAGTGTAGCCTACCCCGGCAAAAGGGCGAAACGTGGCCACTTGTAGCTCCGCAAATACCCTAGGTTGGATCAAAAAATCCTTTTCCTTGAACTCCAAACTGCTAATGGTATAGCTATAGTACCCCACATTTAGGGAACCTCCTAAATTTACCATACCCGCATTGACAAAACGGTACTGTACCCCAGCATCCAACACTCCAGTATTGCGATCGAACATATTGTTACCCAAGGGCATGGGATACGACAGGGTAGCACTAAATTTTCCTTGTTGGGCATATAAGCTTGTACTCGCTAAAATAAGCAGGGCAAGTTTTACTAGTCTCATCTCATTAATGTTTTATAAATAATTCATTTGCGCAGTTTAAATCCACTATAAACACGAGTCACAGACTAGATCCTCAATTATTATCACAAAGTCTAGACTTTATTTAGCAGTTTTTAATTTAATACAAAGGTTACGATTTCAAAATCAAGAAATTTATCTTCAAGAAAATGACTTAAAAAATCTTCTATTTGTTTGACTGTTTTTTCTTCTAGCCCACCATTACATAAACACGTAAGTGATCTATGATTATAAGTGAAAACAATATTTTGAGTAGAATCTCTGTTTTTACCTAATGCTGAACTAATTTCATTCCGTTTTTTTATTTCGTTTACCTCTTGCCGATACTTTTCATAAAAATATTCGCGGTTGTTATCGACATTTTCTTTTGTGACTAATGACGGTATCTCTGAAATATGTTTCCTACAATTATATCTCAATTCATGTCTATTGAGAATGATGTCGAAATCTTTGCTCATTTTTAAATAATCAATAAATGAAATCTGATTCGCTACAAATTTATACTGCCTTTCAGTCGTATTAAATGGCAAAAACTTCAACTGATCAGATACTTCGTTGGGACCAAAAGAATAGAAAACATACTCTTTTTTAATCGTATCTAAAATGATTTCATATGGATACTGCTCAAAATTAAATCTATTACCATTATTGTACTTGATTCGTAGTTCAGAAATTAATTCCTTAAAATCAGAATTATCTCTAAATGGAAGAATCCCGAATCTCGAATAATAAAAATCTATAGCGTGAACAACCAATTCTTGCTCCATTCCCGTTTCATAATTGTTCACAAATGACTTGAGCTCACTGTATTCCTTGAATTTTAAGGCAGGATATATAGCAAAAGATAAAAGGAGAATTACAAAAAAAATAATCTTTTTAGTTTTTAATGTGTACATCTTGATTCATGTTATATATGTAATCGTAAAGAATTTCATAACTAAAAGTATTTAGTTGAATCTGCACCCTAGGAGCAAATTCAGACTCATTTCCGCTCTTGTAAAACGTTAATGAATTAGCAACTTCTGGGTCATAATCTCGAAAGGTTTCTCCCATAAAATTATTAACATAATTTAATTGGTCACGGGGATCAGTAACATAAAAAACCATTCTACCACTCGTAAAAGTAATATCATCAATTGTGAAACTGACATTTGCCAATTCTCTTTTATTGGTAAAATCTTTTGGAGGGACATACCTTGAATCGAAATAAAGGTCTTCAAAAGGCACTAAACCATTTCCTGCCAATACATGTTTTCTTTTTGCAAGAATAGCATTCCTTGCAAACTCAGAAAAGTAATTCCTCTTCGCATCTTTATAAGAATCCCAATTTATAGTTGGGTCGTTGAAGCCAAATTTTCTGCGTTGTCGATCAAACCAACCATCAGATCTGCTAATCCAATCATCTGTAATATTTGAATGATCTCCCACAAAATCATAACCAAAGGGCGTGGTTTTTTCATCAACTGCACTATCTATCCAAACATATTCTTTCTTTTCTTTATCATATACCCAATCAAAACCTCCATCGGGGTCAACTCTAGAGATAGGATTATTTCCCATCCCCAAATACGGGGAACTGTATTGCCCAGCAGGATCCGTGGTCAACCAACGGCCAATCCGGCTGTCCCACAAACGCAATTCAAAGGCCTCTTTATTGGTCTCTGGATCCTTTTCCTGTCCTTGGAAGGCATAGCGGTAGGCACTGGAGCTTATCCCATTACGCCCCGGCATGGGCATGCCAAAAGGGTAATAATCGTTATAATCATCGTTGACAATAGTACTGCCGCTTTTCTGGAAAGTAGCGCGCACGTTGCCCAAATGATCCGTTAACTGATACACACTGGTAGCCCCGGCCCTTTGGTACACACCCAAACGTTCGCTGCCATAAATGGTATGCTCCAATAGGGTGCCATTACTGTAAATGGCCATGGCCGTACCCCCGGCATCCCTTACATAGATGTCTGTTTTTTGCAGATTGCCCCCGCCATAGGTCTCTTTTTTGATCCGTTGTCCCCGTTCATTATAATAGAGCTTGATCACAGGTTGGCCATTTTTTTGTACTTCAGTGACCAAGCCTTGGACATTATAGCTGTAAGAAACTCCTTCCGCGGCATTGTTGGTCAATTGCCCAATGCTATTATAGGTGTAGTTAGTGCCATTCTGGTCCCCGATGTCATCGGTCCCAGCTACATCCCCATCCGCATCATCCACTCTCAACAATTGGTTGGTATTGGCCTTGTAAACATAACTGAGGTCATCCATGTCATTATTGCCCCCGCTATCGTTCTTTTTACGGACCAATTGGGTAATGTTGCCATTCGGGTCATACTCAATCCCTGTAACATCATAATCGCCATTGCCTACTTCCTCAAAGCCATTGGTATCTACAATGTAGGCATGGTAATTACTGCCAGATTGCGCATGAAAGCCATTCCCTAGCGTAATACTTTGAGTGGCCTCGCGTACTATGGCCCCACTACTACTGGTATAGGTTCCCGAATCTGGGTAGGTTGTAGGGGCATTGCTGTTGCCCGTCCCAATAAATGTCCCATAATCGGCCCCTGTTAACCAGTTATTGCGGTCATAGGAGTAGGCATACACCGAAGGATCTGAAAAAGATAGGGCATTGTTCCACCGGATTCCCTTGATATTACCGTTCAATTGATCTGCGCCATACACGGTTGCCTCTATGTTGGACATGGTACGCTGATAATCCGCATTGTTGTAGTCCACCTGCATACCGAACAGATCATTACTGTCTCCACCTGGGTCCAAATTGGCATTACCAATATTTGGGTGGTTAATCCCTTTTAATTGCCCAGACAGGTTGTACACATAGTCCACACCTTGAATACCCCCGGCATATTCTACCCTTTTAAGGGTTCCTGTCTCATAATACTCATATTCTGCATGTGTGGTATAGGTACTGGCATTGGTAGAAGTTTCCACCCTGATCAATTGGTCCAGCTCATTGTAGGTATACCGGTGGATAAATCGTTCCGAGGAATCATTTTTTTGAAAATCCACCAGTGTTACCAATCCCGTGACAGGGTCGTAGGTATAGTCAATGGTCTTTACCCCCAAGCCTGTAATATTTTGTACCAACCATGTTACCCTACCATAGGCATCGTAACTGTAATAAGTGATACTTTGGTCATTCTGTGCCATGGCCACATTGCCATTTACAAAGGCCTGCCCTCCCCTTTGTGCCACTGCTGCACAAATGGCAGAAGCACAGGATAAAGTATTCAAGGCCACATCATAGGTAGTGTACAGTTGCTCCTTCTTCACTCCAGCCGGGGTATTGGCGCTGTTGTCATCTGGGTCAATGGTATCAAAAGCCGTGCTCTCCACTACCCCGCTTTCATCGGGACGCCCAAACTCATCATAATTGGTGTATGAAAACTCGTTGGCCAATTTCTGCTTACTGTTCTGGGAGTAGCGAATCTGTCCATCCTCCCGGTATTTGAACCAAGCCTCACCTTCATCGGGGCTTTTTGTGTAAATAAGTTGCCCCAAAGCGTTGTACTTGTACTCCGTTTTTAAAAGATTCAAAGGCTGATAGGAAGCGATCAAGCGACCGGCATCATCATATTCATTAAGGCTGTGGTCATAATAATTTACTTTGTAATCCACATAGATGGAGTTGGGCGTATAGGTGTCCAGATTATTTACGGCGATGCGATAAAAACCATTTCCCAAACTCGAGGCCGATGTGGCGACCGATTGTTCCGTTATCAGATCATAAATGGTCACCAAACTTGAATTGCTCACCACAATACCTGTGATCCCTTTGGGGACATGCACATCAACATAACCTTGTATGCCAATGTTCAATCGCATATAGGAAGAAATGGAACCTTCGCCACTACGTGCGGCTGCCAGTGTTTTGCCATCTGCATCCACAAACACCACATTTTCTACTCCATGCACGTCCCTTGTCACAGTTTTGGTCATTTTGTAGTTGGAATAGTTTACCGTGCTTGAGGTTATTGTTTGCGAAAGCTCGTCTGTTGCCGGCATGGTAAAAGAATAGGACTGTGGCCATGCCCCATTTACCTTATTACCCCCCAAATTTTTAAGTGGCGTCCCAGGGTTCAACTTACTATAGATGGTACGTGAAAACGGATAATCGGAGGCATCCTGATACGGTTCGCTACTATTACCATCGCTATAATACCACCCCAATGAATTTGCCTGCTCCCCCACGATAGTTGGGCTCTCCGGATTGGTCTCAAAATCACTCTTGGAATAGGTGGAGCCATCTGTTTTTCGAACGAAATCGTCCTTATACGTAAACTGGGCCGGGGCTCCTATGGGTGCGCCCAAAGTTTGAAAAGCGGGCATTCCCTCACTATCGTAAAGGGTCTGGTTGGCCCAGATCTTTCCCGTTTTAATATCAATGCTCTGAGTCTGGGATCCCTTGCCCAGGTCGCCAAAGTAATTTATACTGTTCCCTATAATGGTACCCTTTGGGTCATAATTAATGGACCATACCCAGTTCTTATTATTGTCGGTCACTGCCAACGGACTTAAATTGGTACAACCATTATTGGCCTGTGACCCAAACTCGTTTGGACAAAGATCTGTATTGCTCAGAACATAGCTGCCATTGGCGTCATTGGGAGGTTGTGTACATTGTACTTTATTAAGTGGGGTCGAGGAACCCAAACCATCCCCATCACTGTCCAAAAACCATACTGTTTCGGGATTGATATTGCTGTTTGAATCATTACAATCCCCGGAATCCTCAACATAATTTCCGGTTGGAAAACTTTGATAAACCGTATTTGAACTTATCCCAAAACCATCGCCATCACCATCAAAATAAAACGTTCTTGGCTGAACATTTGTAATATTACCAGTAGAATCATCAAAATCTCCCCCAACAAGAACAGGATTGGCCATCCCAACTGGAGGCGTACAGCCATAAGTCTGTGTGGAAGAATCCCCATAGCTGTCATTGTCATAATCTTGAAACCAATATTTGGCCACGGTAATATTGGGGTCTCCATCATCGCAATCGTTGTTATTGGTTGAATAATTGGCTGGAGGGGTAGGACCACTACATATTAGAAATGAAATTGAACTACCAAAACCGTCACCATCAGAGTCATAGTAAAACCTTCTGGGAAAAATGGTTGCGTTGTTATCGTTACAATCATTTCCTTTTGGGGCATAGTTGCTGGGGTTCGCTCCAAAGAAACACATTTGGGATCCACTTCCAAATCCATCACCATCGCCATCCCAATATCCCAGCTTTCCACAACCGTTGGGGCCATCGTCAAAACAATTGGTGCAATCCTGTGCAAATGCAGGGGATAATCCAAAAAATCCAGCAATGAGTATAAAGGTCAGTATTTTTTTCATCTCGCTTATTTTGATTCTATTACTCTGTTTCATCATAGTTGATTTTATTGTTGTGGATTTCCTCCTCCTCCACTTCCACCGGAAGAACAAGTTTTCTGATAGTAATACACAGCGGTTTTTACCTCACCTGTAGCTGTGTCCCTTACCTTGACCTTAACTGCATAGGCATGGTACCCATAAGAGCCTCCCGAACATGGGATGGTACTTACATAGACCTGATTATTTGAGGTGTAGTTGCCATACGGTAATGCACTAACCTCTGATGCAGTGGTTATCTCCCCCTGGGCATAAGCATATTGGTAATTGCCAGAACCGCCGGCAGGGATTATGGTCAAAGTACCTGGTGCGCTATACCCATTGGGCACGGATTGGCCAATGCTCAATGGGTCATAATTTTCTCCTCCATCCACAACACCATTTCCATTGGTGTCTGACTCACCGACCAATCTGAAATTGTATTTGTACTCTGCTGTTGGCTTAATTCCTCCAGTAAATGAAGGACCATCGACAACCTCAGCATAAGTCCTTATCAATCTGCCCGCATCGTCATATTCAAATTTTGAGGCCAAGTTGTTTGCTCCCAAAATATGGGTCAATTCTTCCCATTCATTATAGACATAGGATGTCATGGATGCATTGACCGGATATACCCGGAAATCGTCAACATGAATAGTACCACTTGCTGACTTCACATAGACCGTTTGGGTATTGCTCACGGTGAAATAAAAGTTCAGCTGGACCCAATCTCCTGCCTCTACAGTTTCACTCGTTCTTGGAGATATCGTTGAGGTTCCCACCACAATCCTGGTATTGGTATGGCTCGATCCCTTTTTTACCCAAAGCGAAGCCTTGTACTCGTTCCGTTTTCCTTCCTTTACCGAGACGATATAACCGGTTTCCCCTGATTTCAATTGAAGTGACATTTTTCCGGTATGTGCATAGACACTTGTGGTATCCCCTGTTCCTTTTTGAACATGACCCCCAAAATAGGTCCCGTATAAATCCTCTGCTCCTGAATAGAAAATTTCATCATACCCTGCATTCCCAACCGCAAGTACCTTGGAATTATCCTTATTCATTTTGGTTGCAGCACTATTGTCATTTATATCTTTTGATTCCAATGTCGCTGAGTTTCTTCCATATCTCGTGACTTCCGAAACCTTTTTCCATTTCGGATTCGTTTGGTTAGCCCCGACTCCCCACTGAAAATCATCATCGTTCGTTGTGTTGAAACCCAAATAAGTTCCATCCACATCGAGGTTTCCGTCCCAAATAAAAGTTTCATGCTTCCGCCAAACTTTTTCATTGGAAGAGGTTGGCGAAGTTTCAGCTCCCTGAAAATCCCTGTAAGTCCAAAGGTTGTTCCAGGTAGTAATGTTCGCATTTACTGCTTTCTCCGTGCCACCCTCTACCAAATAGGTAAAGTTTGCAGCTTTCTGGGATAACATATTCTTATTTGCCGAACCATCATGGATACTTCCCATTTCAGCATACTTGGAGTAGGCTGGGATCATTTTTGACCTAAATTCCAGACCTTCACTGTTTTCGGTAGTGGTCTCCAAAATCTGCCCTGTTAGAAAATCGTATTTATCATAATGGGTGGTTGTGGTCAGATTGCCCACGGTCTCAGACATGCTTTCCAGAACACTGGGATATTTGACCTTACTTGTGGAACTCACATAAAACGACTCTACATAACTTGAGGAGTTTACCGGCTTTTTTTTGATCCGTTTTAAACTTTTATGGGATTCCTGCACCACACCGATTTCACCATTTGCATCGAGTGCCGTTCTGGTTTTATAGGTATTGGTTTTATCACTGAGTATCTGTCCAAACCTATTAAAACTTTTGACCGATAATAACCTACCTAGATTTCCCAAGGCACTGAAAATCGTATATTTGTTGGCTGTTACCTTATCGCTGTTGAACTTGACATCTTGGTTTTCTTTGACCAGAAAGGAATCTCCCAGACTAAAGATATATCCCGCTTTATCCTGGGCAGGCTCCAAAGTTTCAAACTCATATGCGGTACTGCCCAAAATTGTACCGTTGCCATCTTTATTGACCATTTTTACATGACCGTACATAACCATTGGAGCTGGAAGTTCGGAAACATAGGGAATACCCTTGACATCTTCTTTAGAAGGCGCATACGAAGTGATCCCTGAAATCTTGTTTGTTGTTGGATCTGTATAATCGTACTCTGTGGTCAACGATGTCCCATTTCCCAAAACTTCAATGCTCTGAACCCTAATTCCCCCACCTTCTTTGCCATTATTCCAGGTGTCCGTGTAGTAAGGATACTTATTGCTTTTGATCTTTAAGTCGGAAATGACCGTGACCACATTCGAGTTCACCACGCATCGCTGGGATGTGTAATTGATCACCTCCGTATTTTCAGTTGGCACCAAGGTTAGTTTATTACCACTTATTGCGGTGATTTGCAGGGGTGTGTTAAATACATTTTCCCCATTTTCACATAGTTTGAATGAAAAACCACATTCTCTGCCAATTTCAAAGAAGTCTGAAAGGTTAGGATTGTCATTAAAGGTTATTTCATAGATGGGATTGGAACCAGGTGTATTGGAGGTAGTGTTGGTTTGCACAAAACTAATGTTCTCGAAATATTTGTTTTCATAAGTGGCCGCTTCCGTATAATAAGAATCGGATTCATAGTTTATTTTTAACTTTCCTCCCGTAGGGGTTTCAATCTGATACAAGCTCCACGCCTGTGGAAAATACCTATTATAGCCCCAATCCCCTTCATTGGCCGCATCATAGTTTGAATCCAAGTAAGAGAAACGGTACCCTGGCAATAGCTGCACTCCTTTTTTGCCTTTAAAATTGACCCTGTTCAAGGTCAGCCTTCCATTTCCGATTGCATCAGAATTGGGGGAGCCTTGGGCCAATGCATAATCATGGTCAAGACCAATTACCTGTTGGGCTTTGGTATGTAAATCCAATCCTTGAATATCCTGCACATCCAAAACATTTTGGTGTAGGTTGATCCCGAATTGTTTCACGTCGATTTCTTTTTCATACAGGACGAAATAAGAACCACATGGCCCATCAATTGAGCTATAGGTGGAAATGTTCACATATGAAAAATTAGAGGCCAATTTTCCTGTCAAGTTGGGGGTAATGTTACCGGTTGCTTTACTGGCAATTGCATCTTCATTTTTTAACAGAATAATCTCCTTTAGGCGTAAACTTGAATTCTTGGGGATTTCCACATACTTGCGCATTTGCTTATATCCATCGTAACGAGAAATATTGCAGCCACTTCCCTGAAGGTTGGTTGGCAACGTAACAGGATTGCCATCGCCATTGTAATAGACATCCCCCGGTTCGGCAAATTTTTTCTTTTTCCCGGAGGTAATCGGTTTGGAATGGCTTTCTGCTGTAAAATAGTCCCCATCATTAAATGGCCCTGAAGTCCATCTATTGTTAAAAACTTCCTTTTGGATCGATTTTCCATCATCTCGGATATCTTTTATGAACAAGGCCGTATGTGTCCTTGTCCTTACGGCATCTAAATAATATAGTTGTTTGCGACCCCATGAATAGGAATAAGTAATATTACCTGCATCATCTTTGTTCTCATCATATCCTTCACTTGGTGTTTGCCATACGTATCCATCACTCCACTTGCCATAATCAAACTCCACCCAATAACCATAGTCTGACTCATCCAAAACACCATTACCATTGGCATCCACATAATCAGGGCCAGTCACTGCCGTTAAAAGCCAATGTGTGGCATATGGTGTGGTTTTTTGAATCTCAAAAAAGTTTTTGTTCTCTTCCGGAATGGTTGAATTATCCCTGAAATTCCTGTAATAGGTCTCAAAATTATAAACCGGAAGCGAATAGTGATATGTCTTGCCATCCAACGTTGTGATTTGATAAGCCCCAATACCCTTATCCAAAAAGGTATCTGAATCCAGCCTGTTCAAACCATTGGCTTCAATAAGTCCATAGGCTTGTCCGTCCCTAATTTCTTTGTTGGTAAAGGTCTTGATATAATTCCCCTCTCTTTTTCTTCTTTCATATTCGTTCGTTAAACTTTGGGAATTGGTATAATTGCCCGTGTCTTGGGTAGTAAAGTTTTGCAACACTGTATTGTCCCCAATGCTTCCATCGGAAAGCCCTGGATTTACAATGTTGGTTGTCTCTACCCGGAGAAAGGAGTTGTATGCATTTTCCATGGTGAAGTGGACCCTTTTTACAGCGTCCCGATTTACAGCTATCCCACTGGATGGAGCAGAATTATATTCAGCAACGTCATGATTCAGATAAGCGGCATAGATATCATCATCGTTTTCCTCTCCACGTCCCCTAGCCGATAGGTTGAGCTCTGAATAAAAATATGGTTTTAAGCTACCCGACAGGCCCTGACCTGAAACTGAATAATTATCATAATTTGGAAGAATCAAATTGTTTCGTTCTAATTGACCTGACTCATCCACTAAACTCAGAACATCCCTATTTACGTTGTATTTGGGCACTGTGTTGACATCCATGAAATTATCTTCATATAATAACCGTGATAAGCCACTTCCATTGGAATAAGGTTTCAAAATATTGGCCTCAACAGGATATAACATTCCTGAAGTATTTAAATACGTATTCTTAAATAAACTGTATTTGACCTTGGTATGGGAAAAGCCTATATAAAACATATATATGGGCAGAAAAAAGCTGTTTGTTGTCACCGTTACATCATAATCCCCTGACGAGGTTCCATTGGTTGAAGTTGAAACTCCAGCTCCCCTACCGTCAATGCTTATATTTCCAGATGCGCCCTTTGATGTAAAATCAACACCCAATCCCCAACTTCCAGCTCCTGTTCTTGTTGCAGTTGTAGTACCCAAGCTACCTGAAAGACCAGAACTATAGTTGTAGTTCAATCCAACCCCTAATGCAGTATTGCCTCCAACCCCGTGGTTATATCCCAATCCTATCCCATTTGTTCCAAAAGATGCATTGAAGTTTCCAAACCTTCCACCGATTCCTATACCACTGGTTCCGCCCGTTCCCAAACGGGCATTTAGACTGAGGGGTGTATTTTTTAATCCAATGTTGGCCGATACAAACCCTCCCAAGGATTGATTGGATCCCCAGGAAGCCCCGAGGCCAACCGACACCGCGTCACTTATACCTACTCCAATACTAAAACTGTAGTAGTTTTCTTGAAACCCATCATCATAGAAGAACTCATTAAAACTGGTTTTCCCCCAATCGTCAGGATAACCGTTAACACCTCTATTAATTGCCCCAGGATTAAGATTCCATCCCAACCCAACCCATGAAGCTTCCTGGTCCATGGCAATACCTGCATGATAGGAGAGGGCCAACGGATAACCACCCTCAGGTGATGGCACATTTAACAAGGGAAGCACATAGCTCATATCTCCGGTAACCAAATTGACCATATCTGTTGCATCCACTGGTTCAAATCCACCAGCTTCCGGAGCATTTGGCCCATTGTTGGAGGCATACATTAAATTAACGGGCAACAGACTGGGCAAAAATGTCATCAACAAAAACATTGCCATTGCTTTATGGGAGATTTTAGTTTTCCCAACCCTTGATGTCGTTGATTGGTGTGGTAAGTGTTTCATCCTATAAGGTGTTTTTAAAATTTAATTTTGGTTCCTCTTTGAATTTCTTTGTGGGAATTTTGAATCCCACCTCTCCGGTGGAAAATCCTAAATCCTCTATGGTTAAATGGAAATAATCGCCTTTGAACAATTCCGCGTCCCGGGGATACACCAATAACATGTTTGTTCCATTGGACATCCCATACAGTCTGGGGTAGATATAATCGGCCATGGGAATGGTGTCCCTTTTTTGGCTAATGAGATGTACTTTTTCAGCCATTCCAAACGCCAACTGGTTGACCATGGCCCCAAAGGCATTTCTGTCACCCACCGTGCTGTTCAACAACTCTTGCCCTTGGGCGCTCATCCCTAAGTTGAAATAGAGGTAATCCCCATATTTATTTCTAAGGCTATCTACCTGAACGTCAGTATAAAAATCACCCAATTCTTGCTGTACCAAAACATCAATGGGCCTATAGGTCAAGGTGTAGACCACATTGCCTATTACTTTTTCATGATGGTAACCGTTGTCCATATTCTTAACATAAGACCACAACTCTGCCTCCGAATTGAAGGTGTTCTGTCTACAATTGACAAATAGCAAAGGCAACAAGACCAAAATGACGATTACTCCTATTTTCTTCATTTCATATAATACTTTAACTGCCTTGGTACCCGGTATTGAGCCCCTCCAATATGGTTTGGGTCAAATCCGATACTTCTTCGGCATACATGATGTTTCCGTTCCCCTTGGCCCCGAAAATGATTCTGTACCCATTTTCACTTCCATATTCTTTCACATAATCATTGATATCATTGATGATGGTCTGGGTCATCTTTTGATCTTCTTCCTGAATCTGTTTTTGGATAGCCTGTTGATAATTGGTGATTTGTTGTTGCTTATTTTGCAACAATTGCTGCTTAAGATCCAATTCCTTTTTGGTCATCGCAGAACGCTCCTTTTCATAATCCTTGAGCTCATTTTGCCAATCCGTCAACAAGCTATCCACATTGGCCTTTAGCGTATTTGCCTTTTTGTTAAAGGCCTCACGTTCCACTTTGGTGCGTTCATAACCCTCCACCAGTTTATTGATATCGACATAGACCAATTCAGAGCTGGATCTTGCATAATAAAGAGAGCCAAGACTGATCAAAAGTGCGATCAGGGCAATAGGTAAGTTTAATTTGTTCATGGTAAATTCTAGCTGTAATTTGAATTATTGATTATTTGTTTTTACTATTTCCTCGAGCTTTCTCAAACGATTTTCCAACATTTGATTTTTGGTCGTTTGCCCCTCCAACTTTTTCTGTTGTTGAAGGATATAGAGTGTCAACTCCTCAATCTTTTCCAAAAGCAGTTTGTTCATCTGGCCCAATGCAACCCCATTTTCTTCAACTTCTTTGGCCGAAGGCATATTGATAAGATGTCCCTTTTCTGCGATGTGTTTTTCCACTTCTTCAAGGGTTGGAAGGGTGTACTCCGAGTGGAATACATAATCGGGCCATCCTGTTAGATCCACTTTTACTTCCTTGGCATGAATGTTACCGTTGACTGCAAGTTTGGCGCTGGGGTAAGTGGTACCGATTCCAAGATTACCGTTGGCCAACATCGTCATTTTTTTATCATTGTAGCTGGTCCAAACAAACAATGGGCGACTTTGAACAGGTCCAGAGCTTAATCTTGCATCAAAGTTGACCAATGCATTGGTTCCATTGTCATTGGTTTCGGAAGTACTCCCTACTAATTGAACGGCATATCTATCATCGCTAACATGATATCCATAGATTCTTGGAATGAATTGACCAGCAGTTCCTGTGGCATTAACAATACTTAAGTAATCATCCTGGGCATCCTGCACCCTTAACCTCAAAAAAGATTCGGTAGGGGTGTATGAATTTATCACATCCAACAAATAGCCTGGGGTCGTAGTGCCTATCCCAACTTTACCGTTGTCCGGAAAGATATTCGTTTGAGCCAACAGGATTAAAGGCAGCCCGAACAAAAACCAACTTAATAGGTGTTTCATTTTCTTAATTTTTCGATTGACATTTTAAGTTCCTCGATCTCTTTGCCTTGTTTTTCATATTTTTCGTTCATTTCACTTAGCCTTTTCTCTTGTTGAATTGTATACAAAAACAACTCCTCTATCTTTTCCAACAACAATTTGTTCATCTCGCCCAGCACCAACCCGTTTTCCTCAACCTCTTTTGCAGATGGAATATTGATCAGATGACCTTTTTCGGTGATATGTTTTTCCACTTCTTCAAGTGTCGGAATCCTATGTTCCGATTGAAAAACATAATCAGGCCAACCGGTAAGATCCACCTTAACCTCTTTGGCGTGAATGTTTCCGTTTACGGCTAATTTGGCGTCTGGTGCAGTAGTCCCTATACCCACATTGCCTGACGATTTTACCGTAAAAAGATTGGTTGTTGTTTGTGATGTATTGTTATGGTTAAAGCTTGATGTTGTGACATCAGGGTACAAAACATTGTTTCTCCTATTGATCACAAGTTGATCGGACCCTGCATAGGGTCTCCCTATAAACCACTCGTTTTGCCCTCCAGAATCATGCATAAAAACTCCAAGACCCCTATAGTTTGTATCCGAGGTCGCTTGAAGGACGACCCCAGCATTGATCGCAGCATTCCCTGCTCCGGAAATGGTAAGCCTTGCAGCACTTGTCGAAGAGTTGACATGTAAAAAGGTACTTGGCGAATCTGTCCCTATACCTACTCTTCCATCCCGTTTAACCTTAAACAACGGGTTCACTGATGGACCATCGTTAAATATATTGAATGCGCCGTCCAAGTATTGACTGGCTTCATCAATTACGATGTCCACGTTCTTTTCACCATTAATGCGCAGACTTTGGTTGGAATCATGGGGGCCAATGGAATTGACACCTGCCGTGGAGCTATCATAAAAATTGATGGTCCCCTGTTGGGCATTGAGCCATACACTCCCCAGTATAGATAGTATTAAAGTTGCTCGCTTATTCATCATTTTTTAGTTTTTTTTCTATTTGTTCGATTTTTTCCTCAAGGGCTATATAGCGTGCATTTTCATGTTTAAGTTCAATGATATATAGCGTCAACTCTTCTATTTTCTGCAAGAGCAGTTTGTTCATCTCTCCCAATGCAACCCCATTTTCTTCCACTTCTTTGGCCGAAGGCATATTAATAAGATGTCCCTTTTCTGCGATGTGTTTTTCCACTTCTTCCAGGGTTGGAAGGGTGTACTCCGATTGGAAAACATAATCGGGCCAACCTGTTAAATCCACTTTCACTTCTTTAGCGTGGATATTTCCATTTACCGCCAATTGATAGGCACCTGGATCGGAAGTGCCGATTCCGATACTTTCATTTACCGATAATTTTTGTACCGTCTGTTTGGAATATTGTCTATCCCCTCCTATACTGCTCCATACTTGGGTGTAACTGGCAGGTGGGTCCTCATAGGTCCAGTACTCGATGCCACAGGTCTGGGCATAATCAAAATTTGCGAATCGCGAATAGTTGCTTTGCCAAAACCAGAGGTAGTGCCATCCTTGTGCATCGGTATACACCCGCCACTCAATCCTGCTCAGATCGCCGACCGATCTGTTTGCCGCATCCCCAAACTCTTGTAACAGGGGTTTCACCCCACCCCTGCTTCCAAATGAAAAGATGGCATAGTACTGTTCATGGCCCGTTTGACCATAATCCGTTTGGACATTTACACTCCCGGAAAACGTTGAACACTCGCCAACATTGATCGGATTCGCATTTTGGATCCGGGCCACTTTCACCCATCGACCGGTTCCCGTGGCGCCTAATAACTTCTCGGTGGCAAATAATCCATTGCTTAGCAATAACCCCACAATAAGCAATACTGTTTTTTTCATATCAGTTGTTTTTAACCAATTCGTTGATAATTTTTTTAAGCTCACCCACCTCTTTTTCAAGCACTGTCATTCGTTTTAGTTTTTCCTCCTGTTGAAGGGTATATAGGGTAAGCTCCTCGATCTTTTCCAAAAGCAGTTTGTTCATCTTGCCCAATTCTATACCATTGGCTTCCACCTCTTCCGCTGTGGGGATATTGATCAGGTGACCTTTTTCCCTGATATGTCTTTCGACCTCCTCCAAAGTGGGCAGGTCATAATCATTCTCGAACACATAATCGGCCCAGCCTGTCTCCACTTTGATTTCCTCGGCCCTGATCTTTCCCTTCACCGCCAATTTCCATGTGCCCGCATTCTTGGTCCCTATTCCAACATTACCATTGGAAGTGTTTATGGTAAGGGCATCCCAACTATCCACATTGGCATACCGAGTTCCAATACCAAAAATGTTGCTTCCAAAATCTGCTTCGGCAAAACCAATATTAACTCCTCCTTGTCCACCATCCTGTCTTAATTGAATCAATGGGTTGTCCAACTCGTTGTTGTTGTCCGTATCGGCTTCCAACCTTAAAATGGCATCACCTGAGGTTCCCGTTGAAACATGCAATCTACCCATGGGCGATGCTGTACCAATACCGGTGTCCCCATTGGGTTTGAACACCATCTGGTGGATACCATTGAATGCAAATCCAATTCCATTGGTCTTGTGCAGGTTGATACCATAATGCGAATTGTCCAAGGTGCCAATGGTCGGGTCGGTGGGAATAAAGGTATTGGGTATCCGTATCTCATTGCTGATGCGCAAAACAGGCCCGACTATTTCATCCGTTGTACTCACTTCATTGCTAATAGTGGTTGTATCCCATTGTGCATGTGTGGCGTAGCTGATTGCCAAGACCATCATCATCACTTTAATTTTTTTCATTCCCAGAATGGTTTAATAACAAGTTCATTTTTTCTTCCAATAGATCAATTCTTCTATTTGAAGCTTCCAAATCTTCGATTTGCCGTTGTTGTTCCAAAATGTATAGAGTAAGTTCCTCTACCTTTTCAAGTAACAGCCTATTCATTTCCCCTAGTTCAACCCCATTTGCTTCCACCTCTTCTGCTGTGGGGATGTTGATCAGGTGACCTTTTTCCCTGATATGTCTTTCGACCTCCTCCAAAGTGGGCAGGTCATAATCATTCTCGAACACATAATCGGCCCAGCCTGTCTCCACTTTGATTTCCTCGGCCCTGATCTTTCCCTTCACCGCCAATTTCCATGTGCCCGGTGATGATGTGCCTATCCCTATATTTCCAGTCCCAGTATCCATGACAAAGGCATCCCATCTATTGCCCCCTTGAGTGGAATTCCATGGTGCGATACCAAACTTGTTCTCTCCAAAATTTTCTGAAAAACCTAGGTCAATCCCGATAATGTCACCATCCTGTCTTAATTGGATGATTGGATTATCAGATTCATTGTTGTTATCCGTGTCCGCTTCCAGTCTAAATACGGCATCTCCAGACGTTCCACTGGTGACATGGAGCATGCCTAACGGGAAATTTGTACCGACACCTACAAAGCCATTGTTTTTTATTATCATTTTATCCTCGGCCAGACCAGAAGAAAAAATGGTTCGAAACCGGACAACATCCGACCCCATTGAACCTATGTGCAATGTGTGGGACCCATATATCTCGTTGGTATCCATGATCAAATGTTGTCCACTCCCATCAAAGAGCGTGAAATAACTATTGGATGGGTTCCAATAGCCACCAATGGTACCCGTGCTATTCACCTGAAGTTTAGCTTGGGGCGAAAGCGTCCCGACACCAACATTCCCATCGTTTGGATAAGTATTGGTCTGTGCCACTGACTTTACAGCAAGACAACAAACCAAAAAAGAGATTATAAATTTCATTCCAGTAGTTTTATTATTAGTGCTTTGAGCTCTTCTATCTGCCTTTTTTGGAACTTCAGTTCCGCCTGTAGCTCTTCCATTTCTTTTAATCTATGTTCCTGTTGGAGTGTGTACAGTGTCAACTCCTCGATCTTCTCCAACAGTTTCATGTTCATCTCTCCCAATTGGATTCCGTTCTCTTCCATTTCTTGGGCCGAGGGAATATTGGGCAAGTGCCCCTTTTCCTCAATATATTTTTTGACCTCAGCCAAAGATTTTAGATCATAGCCTTCCTTAAAGACATAATCGGGTCCCGGTACGGAAAGGTCCACCTTCACCTCCTCTGCATGGATGTTCCCTTTGACCGTAAGTTTGGCATCTGGTGAGACAGTACCTATACCTACCTTTCCATAGTGATCAATTATCATCCTTGGATTATCGGTAATGACTTCTCCTTGTGTTGTATTTCCATATTTTGTGTAGAAATACAATTTTCCCCAACTACTCCTCATTCCAGAATATCCATAGTTTCCATTATGGCTGGAGGGTGTTATCAGTTTATTGTGGTCCACCCCTCCTTGTACAACTGCCAGATTTGAACCAAAAACAGCATTTCCTCCTGTTGAACCCGATATATTTGCCCCAAAATTGCTGCTCAAAACAAACTGCGAATTTGGATTCGAGGTGAGTATCCCTATGTTTCCATTTTGAGAGATTCTCATTTTTTCACTCCCATTGGAATAAAGACTTAAACCACTCCCTAGTTTTGCACCAATCAATGCCCTGTCGACATCCCAACTCAAGATTCCATAGTTGGAAGACGAGCCCCATTCCACAACTCCATCACCTCTAAAACTAATCCTGTTGTTCAATTTTAAGGAATACACACTTGAATTTCCTTGGTCAGTAATATGGAGGGTAGCATCTGGATTATTGGTTCCTATACCAACCTTATCATTGGTGGTAATACTGATCCCACCATCCACCCACTGTGCATCCATAAAAGACATTGTCATAATGGAAAAAAGCAACAGAGTGGTTTTCATCATTTTTTTTAAGATCATTGTTTTTTATTTTTTGGACTCCAAATTTTCCAGTCGCAATAAAATTGCTTCCATTTTCTTCTCTTGCACTAAAATGTATAGTGTCAACTCTTCAATCTTCTCCAACAGCTTCATGTTCATCTCTCCCAATTGGATTCCGTTCTCTTCCATTTCCTTTGCTGAAGGGATGTTGGGTAGGTGCCCATACTTTTTGATGTAGTTTTGTATTTCTGCAAGAGACATGAGGTCATAGTCTTCCTTAAAGACATAATCCGGTCCCGGTACGGATAGATCTACCTTAACCTCCTCGGCATGGATGTTGCCCTTTACCGTGAGTTTGGAGTCCGGTGAAGCGGTACCTATACCAACCTTGCCATTGCTTTGCACCTTCATTCTAAGATTCCCATTGCCATCTTCCAATCTCAGGATGGTTGGGTTATTTGATGATTGAGATCCACCATAGCCACTTTGAACCAATAATCCTTGTCCGTCGCCACCACCATTATAGATTTTTGCTGTCCATGAATTGTTGGTGGACTTGTTGACCTCGAAAAATGCAGAGGCCGATGATGTACCAAATCCATAATTACCGTTGATGTCCTGAACCACAATATTTCTCCATCCTACCCATACATCATTTGTGGGGTCCCATTGCCTTAACTTTAATTCCCCATATGGATAATGGGTGACCAACAACTCGTAGTTACGATGTTCCACACCCAGCACGGTCAACTTTGTACCATAGGGATAGGACCAATTTAAGGTGCCATTGTTGCTGCCGGGACCCATTTGGTAATAGACCCCAGACGCTTGATTATTTACAACTTCATTTTCTGAATATTGATATTGGGCCGTAAGTGTAAAAGACAAACAAACAGTAGTGATAAAAAATATTCTTCTCATTTAATATTTGCTTTGATCAATTGGTTTTTAAGTTTTTTGTTTTCCGCTTTGAGCAAATCCTGCTCCTGTTTGATTTCCAAGACATACAAAGTGAGCTCCTCTATCTTCTCCAACAGTTTCATGTTCATCTCTCCCAATTGGATTCCGTTCTCTTCCATTTCTTGGGCCGAGGGAATATTGGGCAAGTGCCCCTTTTCCTCAATATATTTTTTGACCTCAGCCAAGGATTTTAGATCATAGCCTTCCTTAAAGACATAATCGGGTCCCGGTACGGAAAGGTCCACCTTCACCTCCTCGGCATGGATGTTCCCCTTTACCGTGAGTTTTTGATCTGGATTTTTGGTTCCAATTCCTAAATAACCATTGGCAGTCAACCGCATCTTTTCACTTGAGCCAGTTCCAAAGAAAATTTTCCCCTGAGAACCCCCAGCAATAATCCCCAACCCATTGGTATCGGCACCAGCAAGCCATGTTGTATTGGCAATCTCATAATCTCCCCAACTACCGACATAGTTCGCGCCATAATGGGCAATATAACCATAATCACCACCTGTGGGTTGCCCTCCAAGTAGAAGAATTGACCTTGCGTTTGAACCTGTATTTTGGTTTAAAATAAATGCCGATGCCGAACCATCATGATTTTTGTTGATTTCCAAATTGGCTGTTGGTTGACTGGTGCCAATTCCAACATTTCCATTATCTGGAAATGAGTTGGTAGCTTGAGCAAAAGCTCCCAAAAATGACATCAGCATACAAATGGAAGGCAATAATTCTTTTTTCATGGTTTAAGGGTTAAGATTTTTTCAATGCTTTGAAGACGCTCCTCCAATTGTTCTATTTTTTCATCCTTTTCCAAATGTTTTTGCTCTTCCAACAAAATGTAGAGGGTAAGTTCTTCAATCTTCTCCAACAATTTCATGTTCATCTCTCCCAATTGGATTCCGTTCTTTTCCATCTCCTTTGCGGAAGGGATATTGGGTAGGTGACCATGCTCATTAATATAGCTTTGGATTTCTGCAAGTGACATGAGATCATAGCCTTCCTTAAAGACATAATCCGGTCCGGGTGCGGAAAGATCGACCTTGACCTCCTCGGCATGGATGTTCCCCTTTACCATAAGTTTGGCATCCGGTAATATGGTTCCGATGCCAACTTTGTCTATAAAATGATTCATGTTACCGACTTTGGGAACATCGGCATAAACATTGGGGTCTGCGACCAAAGTGGCATTTGTAGGGATACTGATCAACAATGGGGCCTCTTTGGTTACGGCCAAACGGACGGACATATGCCCGTAATTGCCGTTGGAATATCCATACAGTTCATAGGTGGTAGTATTTATTTTTTTATAGGCAAGGTAATCACCAATCTGGGTGCCGGAAATCTCATAGTGCCACTTTCCATTGGAAGTACTACCCTCCCTTATATAAAGATGTGCCTTGGCCGTGTAGCCCAACTCACTTGTCTTGATATAATTTATGGTGGCTTCAACTACGATTGAATTATAACTTCCATAGCCGTTCAAATCAAAGGTTGCCAATTTGTACCAGCCAACAGAGGAATTTCCAAAACTGAACTTCGCCTCATAATGATCGACCTGCTGGCCCGATACAATTGCTAAATGGAAGAAAAAAAGAAATGTGGCCGAAAACCGACACAACCAATACCTCACTGTACAACCTTTACATGACTCCATAACCTACCGTTAATTTTCAAAAACCAAATATTGGATACACTCCACGACAATACCATGCCGAATGGAATCCTTGTATTTAGTGCTAACAACCGTTACTTACCAATGCTCTTACAAACCCATGGAAAGAAGAAAATACCAAATGACCCTAACATCATTCCCTACACATCCAGAAATTGATCGGAAGGTTTGCCCTGTACGTCCACTCTTAAATAATACGATACGGACATCGCATAGGCACTTACATGAAAATCAACTTTTAACATAGCAGAAACAATGAATATTACTTTGTTAAAAGATGACAACTAATGGTTTTTCTGAAGGAATTTTTCAATTGAGATTTTAAAGTTAATGGTTAGCTGACAGAAAAATAATAATTTTTTATGTAGGTTTTTTATTTCATTTTAAAAAAGTAATTCACATTTTTGAATATTATCATAAAAGAAGGTTTCAACTAACTGATTACTAATATGTTAATTTTTTAAGAATTTTCTTTATTATTAACACTAATTTAATCCAAGTATCGTACGAGGAAAGAAACCCAAAACATATCGGAATACATTTATACAATTCGTAGGATATAATTTGTATTTTTCTGAAAAACTCCCTTTCTTCATCTTGAAAACAACACTATGCACCACACTGACCATAATTTCAAAGCGACATTTTTGAAGCAAAAAGTCGCTGCCATCAACCTACAGGAAACCCTTATTGTATTGGCCATCATAGGCATTTTGCTCCTGCTTGCCCTTCCCAACCTCATGCCCCTGATTGCCAAGGCCAAAAGTGTGGAAGCACAAGTACAGCTCAAGGCACTGTACAATGCGCAGACCACCCACAGGTATATGTACAGCAAGTACACGAGCATCATGGAGGAGCTGGATTTCGAGGCACCCAGAACAGTGAAGGAAAATGGGACCGCGAACTATGTGTACCAGATCATTAGCGCGGATAACGCTTCCTTTACGGCAAGGGCGGAGGCCATCACCGATTTTGATGGTGATGGAATTTTTAATGTGTGGGAAATCGATGAAAACGGGAACCCCAAACAAATCATAAAAGATTGATCTTTTTATTGAAACTTTTATTAATGGCCAATCTGGGCTTCATCACTTTTCAGGATGTAAAGGAAAGACAAGTGCTTTGGCTGTTCTTTCCGATGCTGGCCATACAATTTACCCTATTGCATTATATCCAACTGGACAGCGGATTAATACTCCTATGGGAAATTGCGACCAATTGGTTGTTGGTGACCTGCGTCATCCTTGTTTTGTATACCTATACCAAACTGATCGCCAAAATTCCCTTTTTGGGACACAGTATGGGATTGGGCGACATCCTATTCTTCTACGCCTTTGGTACAGGTTTCGGTACTACGGTTTTTGTGGTGCTCTTGGCGACCTCCATTTTGTTCTCGCTGTTTTCTTTTTTGGCATTGAAACACCGGATGCAATCGAAGACCGTTCCCTTGGCCGGATTCATGGGGCTCTTTTTGATCGCTGTCTTGGGATTCAGTGAAATTTTCAACTCAACAATGCTCTATGGCTATTGATATCCAGGACAAATATAACATTCCCAAAACGCTGGCGCAGCGCATTACAGCGGAGCAGGCTTTCTTTTATCGGATTGTTCCCAAAGAGGAACGGGAAGGAAAGGTAACCTTTTGGACTGACCACCAACAGATCGGTGGCCTGCTGTCCGAATTGCAGATCGTCCTTGGATTTCCCGTGGCCCTTGTGCCCATTTCCAGTGAAGTCTTGCAGGACCATCTTACGGCCAACTATAGGCAGACGAGGTCCGAATCAAGTGTCGAGTTCCATTATACCCCGGATTTTTTGGAAAAGATCATTTTGGATGCCAAGGCCATAGGGAGCAGTGATATCCATTTTGAACCCTATGAGACGCATTGCAGGATCCGCTTTCGATTGGATGGCAAACTCTTGGAACAATATACCATCCCTATCGAGGAATATCCCGCCATCATCAATAAGATCAAGATACGTGCCGGTCTGGACATCGCGGAAAAACGATTGCCCCAAGATGGCCGAATCACCCTGAAACTGGCTCAAGGCAATGAATTTGACATTCGGGTATCCACCTTGCCAACCCTGTTTGGCGAGAAAATAGTGCTGCGGATCCTGAACAAGGACTCCAAATCCATCACCTTGGAAGATCTGGGGTTTAATGCCCAGGAATTGGAACGCTATAAGGAAGGTGTGAAAAACCCCAACGGCATCATTTTGATATCGGGGCCGACCGGCTCGGGAAAGACCACTACCCTTTATGCCACCCTAAGGCTCTTGAACGATTCCAAAACCAACATCCTGACCATAGAAGACCCAATAGAATATACCCTTGAAGGGGTCAATCAGGTCCAATTGAAGGAAAATATCGGTCTGGATTTTTCCAGTGCCCTTCGTACGTTCTTAAGACAGGACCCGGATATCATCATGGTCGGGGAGATCCGCGATGTAAAAACGGCAAACATGGCCATTCGGGCGGCATTGACCGGACATTTGGTGCTTTCCACCATCCACACCAATTCGGCCTGGGCCACCATTTCCAGATTGATCGATATGGGCATTCCCCCTTTTTTGATCGCCAGCACACTGAACATCAGTGTGGCCCAGCGCTTGGTCCGAAAACTGTGTGGAACCTGTAAGGCCAAGGTTGAACTGACACCGGACGTTTTGCCAAAAAATACCAATCTTGCCCATGGGCTGACCCATCATTATGTGCCCAGTGGTTGTCAAAGCTGTCACCACACCGGGTACCGGGGCAGAAAGGCCCTTTATGAAATCATCCCGATCACCAAGGAATTGGTACCCCATATCAAGGAGAATAGCTTGGATGTGGATGATTATTTGAAAGGCAATAACATCCAAACACTACGGGACAATGCCCTAAGCCTGGTCAAGGAAGGCATCACCTCCATAGAGGAAGTCTATCCTCTACTAACCCAATAATCATATGAAAAACCTATTGTTGCCCTTTCTGTTGATTTCCTTTTTCGTTGTTTTCGGGCAAGAGGAAGGCCGTATCCAGAACATACAGAACCATCTCGAGGCCATTGCAGTGGACAATCCCGGGCTTTCGGAAAACCTCAAACTGGACATCAATGTCAATAGCGTACCCTTGTCGAACTTTTTATTGGCCGTATCCCAAGTCCATCAGGTGAACATCAACATCGATCCCAGTCTACAGGGCATTAACATTGTCAATAATTTTTCCAATGTCACCGTGTCGGACCTTTTGGTCTTTTTGTGCAAACAGTACGATCTGGATATCAGCTTTACAGGAAACATCCTGTCCATACACAAATTTCAGCCGCCACCAGAGATCATACCGGAAAAGGAGATCCAATTGGCATTTGATGCCCTGAACGATGTAATCAGTCTGGACCTCAAGAACGATCCATTGGGCAAAGTATTCCGCAAGATCATTGATGTAACGGGCCAAAACCTGCTCTATAATGAAGGAATGGAACAAATTCCGTTGACCCTATACCTGAAAAATGTTCCTGTGGAGGTTGCCCTGGAAAAACTGGCAGAGACCAATGGGTTGGCCTACTCCAAATCAAGGGATGGGTTCTACCTTTTCAGCCAAATCCAAAACAAGGATGGATCGAACCCAACAAGGGCCATGAGTATGGGAGGCAATGGTTTTGAGTACCAGGTATTGGATACCTTGAACAAGCAGTTGAACGTGGATTTTGTTAATGTGCCCATAGCCAACATCATCCATGAGATCGGTCTCGACCTGAATCTGGACATCTATGTGGCCACGCCCTTGGAACAGGCAGGCAATGTTACGATCAAGGCAAAGGACATTTTCTTTGATGACCTTTTGATAAAAATGTTCGAAAACCGCACCCAAACGTCAAACACCAATAACATCGACCCAAATGTTCAGCCCAATCCTTCCCGGGATAGAAATGGGACTATCCAAAATTCGGCACCCAATAGGATTTCCATGGACTTTACCTTCAAAAAAGAGGGGGATCTGTATTTCTTTGGCACTATGGACCAACTGAGTGTACGCAATCTTGAAGTGGTGCAAATGATGCACCGCTCGGTCCAGTTATTGGGAGACCCCACACAGTCCAGTGGCTACCGAAGATCGGCAGGACGCACCAATCCCGGCGGGGTCAACTATTTTGGCAATGGTGGGTTACAGAACGGATCGAATGGCTTTCCCAATACTCAGGGAAACTTTGCACAGAACGTGGGCAATGCCCGTAATATCAACACCGGTATGGGCCAATTCAATGATTTCACCTCCACAGCAGAGGCCATTGTGAGCATATTGCCCGATGAGGTCGTTGCCGATCTTGACATCAAGATCGATTTTGAGCTCAACAGTTTTTTGGTCAGTGGGCCTGCGGCCAATATCAACCGGTTCAAAAAATTCATCCAGGAAATCGACAAACCGGTGCCCGTGGTCCTGATCGAGGTCATGATCATAGAGGTACGGAAATCGGCCACCGTGGAAACGGGTATCAGTTGGGGACTGGGCGAGGAACCTGTGGAAACATCGGGAGCGATCTTCCCCCAAACGGACATAACATTGGGAGCCAAGACCGTAAATAAAATCATTGGGGGGTTTGATGGGTTCGGTTCCTTCAACATTGGTAAAGTGGTCCCCGAATTTTTCGCTACGATCAAGGCGATGGAGGCCAATGGCAACATTAAGATCCGTTCCACACCCAAACTGTCGACCCTCAACGGACATCGGGCGAACCTGTCCATCGGGGAAACCACCTACTATGTGGTCACCAGCCAGAGTTTTTACGGATCACAGATCCCAAGCACCTCTGAGATACGGAACTATCTGCCCATAGATGCCGAATTGGCCGTGAGCATCAAACCCCTTGTGTCCGGTAACGGGCAGGTGACCTTGGACATCAATGTGATCCAATCCGATTTCAGTAGTGATCGTATCGAGGCGGATGCACCACCGGGCCTGACCTCTCGTGAATTCAGTTCGATCATTCGGATGCAGAATCAGGACCTGGCCATTTTAGGGGGATTGGAGGAAAAAGTAAAGAACGATTCCGGGAGCGGAGTTCCCTTTTTGGCCCGTATACCCGTGATCAAATGGCTGTTCAGCCAACGCAAAAGGGAGGACTCCAAACAGAAGTTGACCATCCTTATCAAACCAACGGTGATTTATTAGTGTTCGAGCGACTAAAAACATACCTGGCCAAGGGAACTACCTTTTATGGATTGGAAGTCTTTCAGTCCGGTGGGGCGACCCAATATCATATTACGGAAATCGCCCGAAAGAAAGGGGAACTGCACATTGAGCGAAGTAACACGTTTGGAAATTTGGAAGCCATGGCCAAGGAGCTGAAGCCTCAGTTACCTGTTTACTTGGTATACAACACGGCCAGTGTGATTACCAAGACCATAGAAAAGTCATCCGCATTAAAACAGAGGGCTTTGGTGGAAAACCTGTTCCCTGGACTTAATTTTGAGGATTTTCTGTACCAAATCGCACCGGTAAGGAATTGTTTATTGGTCAGTATTTGCAAAAAAAAGGAGCTGGAGGACCTAATGGAAACGCTAAAAAGCCATAAAATCCAATTGGTAGGCGCCTCCCTCGGTCCTGGCCCACTGCATTCGATCATCGTTTTTTTGCAGGAGGCATCCATTACCACCAATTCCGAAGCCATTATCTTGGAAGAAACAAACAACAACGGTATTGCCATTGCAAGACAAGAAAAACCACAGCCGACCACTTATGACCTCAACGGTTTGGCCGTGGACCATACTGATGTGCTCGGTTTTGGGGGCGTAGTGGATTTTCTGTCCGATAGCAATAGTATGGACTCCAATTTTGGGCATACCGTTGAAGGATTTCGCAACAATTTTACCACAAACCGCACCTTTACCTTACTTCTTCGGTCTTTTATTGTGATCCTATTGGGCATTCTGTTGGTCAATTTTTTGGTGTTCAACGATTATTTTGAAGGTATGGAACGGCTAAGGACCAATCTGGCCCTGGACAGCGAGAACAAAAAGAACCTGACCTTGATACGGAACCGGGTCAACGAAAAGGAGAAAAAGGTCGATGCACTGATTTCACAATCCAATTCCATAAGCACCTATTATTTGGATCGATTGGCAGCTACTGTCCCGCAGAGCATCCTGCTATCAGAAATACAGTACCAGCCCTTGGTGCGACCCGTGCAGGACAACAAACCCATTGCGCTTGAACGCAATACGATTCTGGTGCTGGGCTCCAGTAAGAACAGTGCGGATTTCTCGGATTGGATTACCCAGATGGAGGCCACGGATTGGGTAGAAACCGTGGAGACCAAGGATTACGATTATAGCAATAACAACAGTTCCGAATTTAAGCTACAACTCTATCTTGCAGTACCTCAAAAATAAAAATAGCATCCTTGTGATCGGCTTTTTGCTCGTGCTTTATCTGAGCTATGTCCTGGCCATATCCAAGACCGTGGAGACCAAAAGGGAGTTTTTGGCCCTGCAACAGGAAGAACAACAGTTCAACAACCTTTCACAACAACTGTTTCTCTTGCGAAAAAAGGAACACTATCTGGATTCCACCCTCCAAAGTCTCAACTTGGGCAATACATCCATGGAGAACAATTTGCTGCGCAGGGTAAACCAAGAAGCCGAAAAGCACCAACTAAAGGTAATGGATTTCAATCCACCACATGTGTACAACGACAATGGAACCGTTTACAAAACATTCCATTTGGTGCTTAGAGGCACCTTTCTGGATATATTAAAGGCCATACAGGCCATTGAGCAGCAGGGCAGTTTTGGAGAGGTGGCCCATATTGAATTTACTAAACAGAAAAACTACAGGACTTCACAGAACTATTTGGAAGCAACTATTTTTATCCAAAAACTCGAATGAACTCCTATAAAATAAGATAACATGAAAACTATTTTTTGCATTCCTTTGATTCTTTTTTCTTTTATAGCCCGCTCACAATCGCCCATAGACGAGTCTGCAATTCCTTCCACCGGCATTTCTTATCAAAATGGTCCTGGAAGTACCAATACGCAAAATTGGACCTATAAATACGGTGTTAAACTGAGTGTATTTGGATCAACAGCCAGGAATTTTGAAATCATGAACACCGAAAAGGATGGAAATAGCACATTGGCCATGCGCACCTACAACCCCTCCATTACGGATTGGACGGATTGGCGGGAGTTTGTTTTTAAAAATCCTGCGGGACAAGTAGGTATAGGTACTTCTACCCCTACCCATACTTTGGAGGTAATTGGAGATGCACTTCTTACAGATGTGGGAGGCGAGGCCCTGCTATTAAATCCTGATGGAAACAACAGAAGGGGGATTGTTTCATCTAATTTTCAATTGGCCTTTATAGCGGATAAAGTAAATACCTATAGTTTGGACAAAAGAATCATTTTTGGGGTTGGAGGGGAAACACCTGATGATCCCAATTTCGTAACCTATATGATTTTGGACAATGGAAAAGTTGGTATTGGTACTACAGCCTATGGTAGCCACAAATTAGCGGTGGAAGGTTCCATCGGGGCTCGGGAAATTAAAGTAGAGGCCAATGGATGGTCCGATTTTGTGTTTGCCAAAGATTATGACTTACCTTCTTTGGAAGCCTTGGAAGCATATATCCATAAAAACAAACATCTTCCCGAAATCCCAACAGAAGTTGAGGTTACCGAGAGTGGAATCAATTTGGGCGAGATGAACGCCAAACTACTTCAGAAAATTGAGGAACTGACCCTATACCTTATCGAAGAACACAAGCAAAACCAATTGCTAAAACAACGGATTGAAAAACTGGAGGGCAAAGCAGTTGGGACCCATCATTAATTTTTAAGTTCACATCGAATGTTTAGATTTTGTGCTGATCAAAAGAAAAGACATGGTCTTTCGCCATGTATTATTTTTAACACATTTTGCTTACTCTTACTTAATCATTAAGTTACAGACTAGCATTAGAAAGCGTAACTTTTCTTTGAATTTATATTCTCAACCCCGAACAAAGACCACAACATACAGATACAACATCGCTACAACCGTATTATGGAGGTACAGCAACTACAAGGTAAGCGACATTACCTGTGACCTTATATGAAAACCCCACGGCTTAGGCCGTGGGGTTTTGTAGTAAATTTAAGTACCACTAGTCGTACCTGTGCTGGGCTTGCCGAAGTAGACTAGGGGAAGCAGGTATAATATAAGGGACAACTTATTCTTCTGAATCTGAATCTAAAAATAAATCCAGCAAAAAATCTGATTGTTTATCCTTTTTATTCTTCAAAACTAAATCTTGAGCTTCTTCATTACTGATTCCTAATGCCTCGACAAATAAACTCATTATTTGGATTTTGTTGAACCCTTTTTCTTCCAAAAGTAAAATTACTTTCTTAATTGGATTATTGTCCTTTAGGCTAGATTTAATTAAGTTAATTGTTTCTTCCGTTGACATAGTGTCCTAATTGTTACCATTTGTATTATAAATTTTAGAATATTGCATTTCACCTGCTCTTGCGACTGTTTTGATCCAAAAGTTGGAATGAAACATTATTCCCGCAACACAATGGTTCAACAAAATCAATTGGGCTTTCGTACAATTTCGATTGTACCATTTTAATACAACAATTTGCTGTAATTCTACACGCTCAATTTTTAAGTGCAAATTGGTTATTTTCATTACTCCCAACATAGAAAACCACTAAATAAGTAGTTGAAAAGGAATAACCAAAAGAAAAACCAATATCCGGAAAGCATCCAAAATACTGGTTTTTAATTATTTAAATTTAAGAATAGGCGAAACAACTATTTTACTACATTACCTACCGCATCATCCTATTTTTCCATATTATCATCTTTTTTAACAAGTTTAATTATTTCACCCATATTTGATTCTAACAATAAACTGTCTTGATCAATCTTTAACACTTTATTTCTAGATATATATCCATCTAAATGGATATTAAATCCTCCATCAAGGTCATAAAAATATGGAGTGTCAGAGAATTCTATGTACCTCAAAGAATCCCCTTGAATTTCAAAGAGTGCATTATCTTGATCATTTTCAGCCCATACCCCGTATAACAGCTCCCGGTTAATTACCGTATTTCTGTTCTTCCCTTTCGAAATGGTATCTTTGGAAATAACTTTATCATCTTTAACTTTATTCTCAACTGAGCTGCCTTTTTTATTCTTACTTATGCATGAATACAATAGCATTCCGATTATCCCTATTAATAAAAATCTCTTTGTCATAATTTGATTTGTGGTATTTCTATATGAAAGGCTGGATCTCTTGGGGGCAAGATTACTCTTTGAATATTTGTATCTACTTTAAGATTTTCACCAAATTGTTTTCCATTTATTACGCTACTTGGACTAATGTCAATAACATTTAAAGTACTTGGATTTGATGAATGCTTGGATACATTTCCTGGTCCAACTTCATTGATTTTATCAGTCATTGCTGATTTAATGTTATCTGGCGAAAGTTGTAGTGCATTTGAATTTTCCCCTCCAAACATTTCATTAAGATCTTGCATAGCATTATTAAGTTCTTGAGACTCTGAATAAACATCTATTACTTCGTCTCCTGCTGAGCCATAAAGACTTTTCTGATTTGCAACTCCTTTATTTGCGATATTATCATACATTACTCTTGCTTGGTTTTCAGGATCTCTATAGCCACTGGTAATTGTCGCTGAATAATTCCCACTTGCTTCAAGATTATTGCTTAATACAACAGCACTATGATCTGTAACATGAGATTGCTCAACGTTGTTGCCAAGAGTCAGAGTAGTTATATTTTTATTACTCGAACTTGTAGACACTTCTCCATTTGCTGTTAAAGTTGTTGTTGAAACAAGAATTTTATTACCTAGTCTAGATGATTGCTTGTATTCAACGGGTTCAATACTTAGAACATCAATCCAAGATAATGGTTGCCCTTCCAATCCTTCCAACTCTATTTTCCAAATAGGACTGTTGTGCGCAAACTGGTAATTGGATATTGAAAAGAATTCCTCACTTATGGGATCCACCCCAAAGAACCTTCCAATCTCAGGCATATAGTTCCTATGCCTAAAGGTCAACCAATTGATACCAAACTCCTCCTGTCTTTCCTGACCAAGAAAACTCCACTTCTGCGCCACACTGTTGCCGTAAGAGGACACCACCTCGTTGTACCCTTTGTGCTTAAGGCCGAAAGGGTAGTAGTTGTTTTCCTCCACCATTTCCGGGGTACCGTTGTTGTCCGCATAGCTTAACCGTATGTTGCCCAAATGGTCCTTGTACTGGTATACATACTCATACCCTCCCTGGCCATCTGGGGAAACATACCCTTCTGGATGGCTAAAAAACTCCAGATTGCCATCTTGGTAGATATAGTTGCCCGCATATTGTGTCACAGAACTTCCCGCGGTCTTTTGCAACTTGGTGCCCGCAGCATCATAAATATACGAAATAGTCCCTTGCGCAGTGGTAATGGATGTGGGTAGATTCAGATGGTTGTAAGCAATAGAGGTAATGCCCTTATTGGCATCCGTGAGCATATTACCGTTGGCATCGTAGGTGTAATCATCCAAGGTGTCCGTTGTGTTCACGGCATCATCCACAAAACCAAAAGCATCACTCCCGCTGTCGGCCACTTTCAAAAGTTTGTTCCCGCTATCATAGGAATAGGCCAGATTATCCATGGTACCAAAGGTGGTGGCCCCGCTGTTGGTATGCCCCTTTCTGCTCAGGGTAATAATGTTCCCGTTCTTATCGTAGGACACACTGTTCAGGTGGTAGTTAGCATTGTTGGCCGTTGCCGAGGTGATCCGGTTCAAGGGGTCGTATCCATATTTGTGCCATCGCAGGGTGTTGTCATTGGCCGTTTTCCACTCCGTTTCCGAGATGTTGCCATTAAAGAGTGCCGTGCCGCTATGGGACACGGTATTGTAATTGATACCAAAGGCAAAGAGATCACTGCCCAGACTAGATGGATTGTTGATCTGTTTTAACCATCCCCGTACATTATAGGTGTAATCCACATTTTGGAGTCCCTCGCCAACGTCCTTGGAAGCCAGTTGCCCAATATTATCGTAGGTATTCTCCATTAAGGTAATATAACTACCCTCATCAATGGACTGTTGTTGCGATACCAACCTTCCTTCATGATCATAGGTGAAAAAATCCACGGTCACAATATCAGAATCTCCCGTTCTTTGATGTGTAGTTTTAACCTGGAGTATTTTTCCTCCAAAATCAAGTTCGGTTTCCACCACATCCGTAGTGTTCAGATAATTGTTCTTGGTAGCCAAATAAATGGTCCTTCCCTTGGCATCGTATCCTGTAACGGTGGTTATCCAATCGTTGGTGCCCAATACCCTTACTTTGTTTACCGTTGGCAAACCCTGGGTAGCACTTGAGGTTGGTTGTCCCAACACCATAGTTGGCACCGCTAACCCATCCGTGTCCACATAGCTATCATAATAATTTATCGTATATATTTGATCAAAACTTGTAGGGTATGCATTCTTTGTGTAATAAACTGTGGTTCCGGCATAGCTGTTAGCTGATGTAGTTCTGGATACATATTGGTTCGCCGTACCATTCGCGTATGTTTGCAAAGTACTTCTCGTACTTGTATTCCCCGTATCAATACCGGTATAAGCCACCCGCCCAAAGGCATCATATTGGGTAAACAACCATTCATTGGCCGCATCTTGCTTGGCGTCCTGAATCATAATCGGTTGATCCAATTTATTGTACACGATATATTCCCAGCCCTTGCCAGGTATCTTTTTTTCCACCAATCGGTTGCGATGATCGTATACATATTGATACCATAAATTTTCCTTATTGGTGGCAGAAAGGTCCATTTCCTCTATTTCGGTATCCCCAAAAATACTACTGTTCAAGGGAGCAGTCAATATTTGGTTAAAACTCGTAAATGCCGGTGAAGTGGGAATATTGTCTATAAACTTAAGCTCATCATTTTCCACATAAATGGTGTAACGGTTGGTGGATCCGGCCACATTTAGATATCCCACCGTCATATCGGGTACAGGACTAATGGCATTGATCGGGTACGTTTTAGAAACGTCTATGATTCCCTCTTGAAAACTGGCACTAAAAACAGCTTTTAAAGTTGAGTTCTCTATCTTAATCGTTAAACTTCCACCTCCATTTACAGGATTACCCTGTTCACTAAATACAAAATCTGAAAAATAAATGGATTGCGAATACACATATGGGGTGGTGGTCGTAGTGGTGGTCGAGGCCTTGGGGGGAATTACATAAGTCAGGTTCCCAAAATCATCATAAATATAATAGGTGTCATGTTTCACCTCTGCTTCCCCTGCATCCAAGGTGTCCCCGTCACCGGTCAGGTCGAAAGGGGCATAGGTCCGCTTGAGTACCACTCGTCCCTGCTTGTCCGTAAACTCTTCCGTGGTGTGCAGTTTGGAAGCACTACCATCATGGTTTTCATCCTTGGTGGTATTTTTGTACAGTATCCCTTGGCCATAAAACCCATTTTCAACCAGTGTGGGGGTATAGGTATTGCTGGACAACGTTACGTCCACCCCAAAATTCATGACTTCATTGACACTATTGGTTGCATAACCAAATCCAATTTCATGGTCTTCACCAACCTTCCACGACTCTCCTGGAGCTCCTTGCAACAATATACGGTTCAGGGGAGATGGTTCAAATTCCTTTTGGGAATAGGCATTAACATTGGTTCCTGTAAGATTTGGAAAATCTGTTGGAAATTTGTTCTTGTAGAAACTCTGTGTATTGGTCGAAACATCTCCTCGATAGGCCCCCAAGCTTCCCGTGGTTTCCTCGTAGGGTAACCACTCCTTGTCCATCCTTCCATAGCCATCATACCCCACATGGGTGACCATATCCTCGTAATTGACACTGGACTTGACCGCAATCTGTTGCATAGGCCTCCCTAACCCATCGTAATAAACAATATTTTCAATTACATCATCCTCATCGGCAGTACCACTTGAAAAACTGGACATGGCGTCTTGAAAAGAACGAGTAAACACATAGTTTTCATCACTTAGCGTAATCGGGGTGTATGTAGGAAAGCTAGGCCTTGCCACCAAATCGTTAATTATCTGAGCGCTGAAGCTGCTTCCTGCCTGTATGAGTGTTGTAGGCTTTATGGTTATGGAATTGGTAGCCTCCACCGAATAGGTGCCCGTTATGGTCTGGTTTTCAATTACAACATTCGTGGCTTGGGCATTGCCATCAAAATAAACCACCACTACTATCATTAAAGTGTATAGATACTTTTTCATGTTTCTTCTTTTATCAGTTTTTATAGTGGTACTTATTTTCTGTCAATAAATTGTTATCGGCATCCCTTACATATTCAAGCCTATTAAAGGCATCGTATTCATAATATGTGGTATAACCCCGGGGGTCCGTAACGCTTGTAACCCCAATTAAAGGGTCGTGGGTATAGGTAGTTATCATGGCTGATGGCAAGTAATCCCTTAAGTTATTAAGAGCAGATCTTAATACATCTTCATCGGAAATGGAATCATCCGCATCTGACAGTGCCTGTAGAGTAGCAATACTCGAACTATTGGACCCCAAGGCGGTCTGTACAGATAAATAACTGGCATTTTCTATCTTGGCAATAGGAAATCGTTGGTCATATCCCCAAATAATTGTAGTATAAGCACCATCATTGGCCCTGAACTCTATTAGATTTCCCTTGTCATCATATTCAGTGTACTCCAGATGGGAACAATCAGCAATAGTCAAATTGGTGGTATTGGGATTATCCTTACAGGATATTACCTCATTAAGCTGTATGTAATTACCCCCTGGATTTGGGTAGCTATATAAATATTGTTTATAACCAATCTCATCTGTACCTCTATAATCTGTAACAATACTTGGTAGGAACATATTTCCATAAGGTGCGGAAAAAGTAGTGGAATTAAAATAACTCGTCTGGACCTCCACCCGTTCGGTATATCCCTCTTTAGAATTATAGGAATATTCCCTTACTTTTCGATAGGCATCGTCATAAAAATAGTTTTCCGAAATCTCTACCGTACCTTCAGCAAAATAGTTGGTCACCTTTTTACTTTTTGTCAAGGTCTTTGTCTGCTTTAAGGGATAATAGAAAAACAAATAGCGATCAAATTCACGATAGATAGGACTTGTTCCACTACCTAATTCCGCATTGGCCCATTTACCAATACTGACCACTTTTACATTAAAGTTATATGAGCTTTCCGATCCTAAGGTATAGTTGATTTCAGGAACAATGGAGTTATACTCAAATTCCGTTTTTTGTATCGTATCATTACTACTATCCAATACAACTTTCGTAGTCAACAATCCATTGTCCTCATCGGTGTTGCGTATGGCCTGACCAAACAGATCATTATAACTAGATGGCACTGTACCCCCAAGCCCAAATTTAGTCCTTGCATTTGCATCTGGAACATTAGTGAAAAAGTTGATTGTTTTTCCATTGTTTGAGCTATTGATCGGGTCAATGGTTTCAATGGTGACCTGGTCATATCCTACTCCTTCGCCATTTCCCAAAAGATTGGATTGATATATGTTCGAAAAATTTGCCGTAACGCAGGATCCAGATGACACTGTTTTATAGGCATATTTTCCGCCCCCATCAACCCCAACACTAAGCTTTATATCTCTAAAAGGTTCCTGATAATAGGGAATATAAGGAGCAATATGTTTCCCTCCTGTGTATGTATATCTTGTTCGTTTTGCAATTTCGTTGTCCACTTTATCTATAAGTTCTTTCACCCGCAGTCCATAGCCTTTGCTAGTACTTTGTGTGTAATCTGTCAAATAGATAGTTCCATTAAAATTTAATTTATTGTCGTGATTGGGAAAAAAGAAATTGTCAAACTCATTTAACTCATAAACAATTTCTGTACTACCTCCTGTGGGGTAAATGATCTTTTCCAAAATTCCTGCTTTGGAATGGTCTGGATGGGCCGATCTGTTAGCCTTTCCACTAATTTGACCAACTAGGCCATTTACCCAAGAAGGTATCGCGCTAGAATTTTCAAAAAGCCTAAAAGGATCATTTAAGTCACTCGTATTGGACATTCCATTGTAAAAACCCCAATAGTCAAAATCATTGGAATTTTTATCCGGGAGTGTATTTCCATGATATAAGAATTGATAGCTTTTGTCCGCTATTTGTACCCCATCCAGTTTCAACCTTTTTTGTATTGCTTCGGTGTGATTTGGATTAAAATAGGAATATTGAAAATCTATTTCCCGGACCAAACTCGTGCCTTCATAAAGATTTATTCCGGATATTTTAGTTCCTCCTGGAATATCATCCCTAGTTGTATGTTCAAAAACAAGTTTTGAATTGGAAAATTCAATTTCAGTTAGTTTAGATCTTTCAGTAGTTAGCTGAGAGCTATGTCTAGAAAATATAGCCATGGGTCCCTCTTGACCATATCCCCCAGAAGAGTCACTAATTGGTCCATCGGCAGTACTTGTGAATCCTCCCTGTCGCGAGGATATATTAATGTTTAAGTCTATAAATTTTGCCTTACCACTGGTAGATGATCTAGATACAATATTGGAGAGCGTTCCATAATGAAAAATAACTTCATGCCCTTTTGTGTCTATAATCTTGGTGATTTTCCACGACCTACTATAACGCCAATAGGGGTTGTTGTTATACTTTGGCAATATTGTAGCGGTTTCTGTACCAGTCTCATATTCATTATCCCTATCAATAACCGATGATGTCCCAACATTTAAAGGTATTTGTGAACTTGATATCAATTCTTCCTCAAAAACGTAGGTGATTCCATCAGGAGCTATGATTTCCCATTTATGACTCAACTCGTCGGTGGTTTCCACAACCGAATGATTGATCTTGTATCGATCATCATCTATTATTCTATATACCCCACCAGCCTTGTAAAATGAAATGCTATGGCCAAAAAAATTGGCCTTAAAAATGTCCCTCTCCGTATCATCACCTACGGTTGGATTGGTAATGGTCAAATCCTCTTTATAGAAATGCTCCAGATTACCATTGTAGGGAAACATGACATCGATATTACCTCCGAAACCACCTTCAGAGCCAGCTTGAACCATTGAATACGTATCATTAGTAGGTATCGTAGGGTTAAGTAAAATCCTATCTGTATCATAGGGGTCTTCTGCCTTGTACTGATCGTAATAGACCCATGAGTTATACCAGTCTGGCTGGGGATTAAACACATATTGCGCATATGGGGTATCATAATAATCTGGAAATTTAAAATCATGGTTTAGTCGTAGATCATCCTTTCCCTGAATGGTTTGGGCAATCAACCCAGACCCAAAATACCAACCCAGACCCACTTCAGAAGCTTCTTCGTTCACCCTAATCCCATTGGAGTTATAGGATATGCTCAATGGTATTTGGATATCCCCATAATTGATGGTATGAAGCGGAATATTAAAATTGATCCGGCCGTTATAAATGGATATTGGGACATTCCCATATCTTTCAAATTGGGTTACCTCCGGAGTTTTAGGAGCCTGATAGGTTATTGTAAACTGTGCCCAAATATTAAGACAGGTCAAAAGACCAATGGCTGCCAGAATATGCTTCTTTTTCATCTTTAATTTTTAATTATGGTTAGTTCGCTTTCTTGTTTTTTAATTCGTTTTTCTTGTTCTTCAACTTGATTTTTCAACTGGATGACATACAATGTCAACTCCTCGATCTTCTCCAAAAGCAGTTTGTTCATCTCCCCCAATTGTATCCCATTTTCCTCTACTTCCTTGGCCGAGGGGATATTGATGAGATGGCCTTTTTCCTTGATATGTTTTTCCACTTCCTCCAAAGTGGGGAGGTCATATCCTTCCTCAAAAACATAATCGGCCCATCCGGTTTCCACTTTGATTTCTTCCGCTCTTATCTTACCCAGCACTGCCAGTTTGTAAATTCCGGGGGTTGTGGTACCTATACCCACATGGCCATCCTTGTTGATGACCATATCGGAAATATGGTTATTGACCCTGAAGTACATCATATCAGTGGGATGATTGTATTGGATTCCTCCTACAAAACCATCGTCGGTGTCCGCAAAACCGTAGTATCCGTTTTTTGTATTATAAGTCATCAATGTAATCATGGCATGGTCATCATCTTCTATGGCCAGGTCAGCGTAGCCGTGGGGATTTTGACCGGAAGCTCCATTAAATATGTGGAGTTTTGACAAGGGATTGGTGTTCCCAATACCTACATTTCCTCCGGAGCTTGGAAAAAAAATGACATTTCCCGAACCAGGCTGAAAGGTGATATCACGTCCGCCATACGTTAGAATAGTGAAATCATTGCCATTACCGTACAATGGACTGTTATCGTTCCACATGAATCCGGCATAAAAGTTTGTGGCATCGCCGAAGCGCAGGTATTTATAGTTTGCATCGATGAAATTGGGGTTCAAATAGTTCGTATTCACGGTTTGTGCAATGGTAGTTCCCACAACAAGTACCATCCATACAGCACATAGTTTTGTTCTCATTATTTGTTTCGGTTTATAATTATATCTTGTTCTAATTTTTCCAGTCTTTTGCCCAGTTTTTCTACTTTGCCCCTTTCGAGTTCAAGGGAGTTTACCAGCTTCTTGTTTTCCCGGTTCAACTGCAAGGTGTAAAGGGTCAATTCCTCTATCTTCTCCAACAACAATCGGTTCATATCCCCAAGGGCAATCCCATTGGCTTCGACTTCTCTGGCCGAGGGGATATTGATCAAATGACCGTTCTCCCGGATATGTCGTTCAACTTCCTCCAAGGTGGGCAAATCATAATCTTCGGCAAAGACATAATCGCTCCAAGTGCCTACCTCGACCTTTATCTCACGTGCACCGATGGAACCTTCCACGGCCAACTTAGGGGTCCGGTACTACTGGTGCCGATTGCGACGCTTCCATTGTTGTAAATTGACAATTTGCTGCTGCCATCGATCTGAAACCCTATTCGAGAAGATGGGGAGCCTCCTGTGTAATTCAAGTAACCATTACCGTCACCGGAAGTGAACAAGGCCATCTTGTTCCCCAAATTATGCGTGGATGCAATTACCCCCCTGACATCCAACAGACTTGTGGGATTGGCGGTACCGATCCCGACATTCCCCACAATCATACCGGGCAGACTGGTCTTGTAGCCCACATCCTTTACGCCTGTTCCGTTCAATGCCTCATCCACCACGGTCCAACCATCGAACATGGTTGAAGTTTCGCCCGTTCCATTGGCATAGACCCGAACATTGAACCTGGTGTAGTATGTACGGTCATCAATGAAAATGACCACCAAACCATTTTCATTGGCCAGCTTTATTGGAGGACTGTAAGATCCAGCTGAACTGGCATTGGCGTTATAAAAAAGATTATTATAGATGTACCAGTTGATCTTGATATCGATGGTGTTGGCCCCACCATATTCAAAGCCCTCGAGCATAACGGTAGGCATGCCCAAACCATTTTGAAAGGGTAAATTCGTCTTGATTTTGATACCATTGGTTGGAGTTCCATTGAAATAATAGGAGACGGGATTATAATTCTGCGCATTCCCGGAATAAAGTCCCAAAAATGCTATTACCACGAACGAAAGGAGAAGTTTTTGTTTCATTGAATTGTTTTAGAATTTGTTTTCCATTTTTTTAAGGCGTGCTTCAAAATCTTCTAATTTTTTGTACTTCTCCTCCAACTGAAGTATGTACAAGGTCAATTCTTCGATCTTTTCCAAGAGTTTCATGTTCATCGATCCCAGATCGATACCTTTTTCCTCCATTTCCTTTGCAGACGGCACATTGGGCAAATGCCCATGGGCCTTGATATAGGATTGGACTTCTTCAAGTGTTAGAAGCCCATACCCCTCTTTAAATACATAATCAGGCCCGGGAACAGAGAGATCTACCTTTACTTCCTCGGCATGGACCTTGCCCTTTACAGTAAGCTTGGAGTCTGGAGCTGTTGTTCCTATACCAATGTTTCCTGCTCCAAAGTTCTCTTTAAAAATTGCACCATAAGTCGGCTCGTTTAGAACTAGTTCTCCCTGATTATCAATTACTGTTGGATTACCCATTGTCACTGATGCAGAACCTTCCACTTTCCTATAAAGAACCCTAGCTCCCATATGTTGAAAAGGCATGTCCGCAGTGAGATGAAACTTTGAATTCGAAATCTTTCTTAAACGAAGCGTTATCTTGTTGGTTTTGACATCTTGTATAATTCCAAATGAAATTCCGCCTGAAAATTTTACATATGCCGTAAAATTAGATACAGTAGGATAGTTATAGCCCCAATTCCCATTATTGTCTATTACCTTTCCTACAATACCAACTCCATCATAATTACCTACAGGTGCAGCATCAATAACCGCAATGATTCTTTCACCAATATTGGTTGAGCCTGTATTGTCAACATTCCACTCCATTTCTTGCGCAATGCTTGTTCCAATGGATAGGAAACCGATTAAAAAAGAACATAATTTACTCATGGTTATTCGCTGATTTTTCAAGTTGTTTTAAGCGTCTCCCGAAGTCTTGCATTACATAACTTTGTTTTTTCAGAATTTCATTTTCCGATTCCAAAGCTTCTATACTTTTTTGCTGTTGCAGTGTATAAAGTGTCAACTCCTCAATTTTTTCCAACAACTTCATGTTCATCTCCCCAAGTTCAATACCGTTCGCTTCCATTTCCGTGGCGGATGGGATATTGGGCAAATGCCCATGGGTCTTGATATAGTTTTGAACTTCCTGCAGGGAATGCAGGTCATACCCCTCCTTAAATACATAATCAGGCCCCGGGACGGAAAGATCCACCTTGACCTCCTCGGCGTGGACAGTCCCTTTTACCGATAGCTCAGTATCTGGGGACGATGTGCCAATGCCAACCCTACCAGATTGGCCAACAAAAAGGTCGGGGCTGCCAGTACCTGATAAAATCAATCCCCCTAAAGACGTATGCCTAATGGACGCATTGGTATAGCCAGCCCTATGGAATGAAAGAACAACATCCCCCGCATCGAGATTTTGAAGTTCCAATGTATGCCTTCCTGTTTGCCAATAAGAGCCAGTGGGTACGCCAATATCTCCAACAATGGTCGCGGTCCCATTGACATGTAACTTCTCCTCAGGTGAGAGGGTTCCTATCCCTATCTGACCTGTATTCCTTATCGTCAAAATCCTCGTTGCACTACTAACCGAACTTCCCTGGGAGATCGTGAGTCTATTGTCCATGGTATGGGATAAATGAAAAATCGTATTTCCATTATTGGGAAGAAAACTTACGGATGGCGTAGCGGATTGATTGAAGAGCAATCGATTGTTATTGGAGCTCCAGACTTCAAGTGGACTGCTTGGGTTCGTGGTCCCCACACCGACATTTCCCGTAGTTGGAAATGTATTGGTCTGCGCGGCTAGAGAGAGGTTTATACCAAAAAGTAAAAGGGCCAGTTTGAATTTCATTATTCGTGTTTTAAATTATGTGATGGGTTTTCTTTGATATCCGTTTTCTGGAGTATCAATTCAGTTAACATTGATTTGAGAAGATTGTTCTCCTTTTTAATTTCAATCATATAAATTGTGAGTTCTTCAATCTTCTCGAGGAGTTTCATATCCATCGCCCCCAGATCAATACCCTCCTTTTCCATGAGTTCAGCGGAAGGGATATTGGGCAAATGACCATGAATTTGGATATATTCTTGGACCTGTTCTAGGGTTAGGAGCTCATATCCTTCTTTAAACACATAATCAGGACCCGGAACGGAAAGATCGACTTTGACCTCCTCGGCATGGATCTTTCCCTTGACCGTGAGTTTGGAATCAGGGGATGACGTTCCAACACCGACGTTGCCCAAATGGTTGACCATCAGGGAAGCTCCGGTGGCCTCTCCGTCGCCACTTATCAGGGCGTTGGTCAGATTGTTGCCCACAAAAGCATCCTCTATCAACCATGTTCCAATGATGGCACTCTCCGAATTGGGATCCCGGGACTGCATGACCTCGTAGGCGATGTGATTCGGGGCCAGATTGGAAGTAGTGGTCCCCGACCCCCTAAAAATAGCTGCATAGGGTCTCCTTGAGCCTGAACTCAACCCCCCTCCCAACTTATAAAGCCCAAGTCTTCTGGCAGCAGTCTGTAACGAAAGGGTGACGTTTGCCTCCCATGCGTCATAGGAAGAAAGCATTCCAATCTGTGATCTTTTTAAGCCATTCAACGCATTGGCCAAGTTATCTGAAGCCGATGCGTTCCCGTAGGTGTCGTATACCGTGGAAGACACATGCTGGTGGGTAATAGCGTCGATGATGGTCAGACACAATCCCCGGCCACTGCCGTTGACCACATATACAGAGCCCAATTTCACCTGCCTGTTCCCGGAATAATTATAACCTGTACCCCGCACATATAGACTGGTTTGGGCGTTGGTGACCCATACCATAAAAAACAACAACACGGAAACGGATATACTTTTCATCTATCAAAATTTATTGGTGTTAGAAATAATTCATGTCTAGGCTTCATCCGGAACATAGTTATACCATTGTCCCCTTGGGCAAAGCACCTTTTGGAAGGTCTAAGGAACACGCGCTGTATGCATGGGCCCTTCGATATAATTTGACCAAGAATATTGTGACCAAACCGATTGCAGTGGGCATGTGCATTTGAAGTTTTCCAATTGGATTTTCGGAACAGAACAATCCACACCACCAACGGACCAAACAATAAGGAATCAAAGAAACCAATTGGCCAGCGATTTCGAAATAGGCCCTGCAAATCAAGGTTTTCAAGAGAATTTAAAAAACCTCGACAGATAATATTTAACAGGAAATAGTAACTCTTATAAAAGGTAAATACGGTATTCAATAGTTTTAGGCAGTGATTAGTTGTAAGAAAATTACAGCTTAATTTTTTAAACAGATTGCACAAAAACCTTAAAAAAACTGGGGATTTTCCACAATAAAACCAATGTTAGAAACACAACATTCAAGATATTAGCTATTTAAGACAAGATTCCACCCAGGTACAAATCCGAGAAATAATCGATCTCAACTATCGATAAGCGCTGCCATCGTCACAAGCCACTATCCAACCATACCGCCCCCCCCAGATTCGAACCTGAAGAGCAAATCCATTGACCGTAAAACCTTTGCATCCAACAGACCAAGGACAGGTCGCCTTTAGGTCACATTATAATTTAATTTAATTGTATTTGGCACTATTTGACATTTAGCCTAAAACAAAAAAGACCAATAATCGTTGATTATTGGTCTTTAGATATTAAAGTCGGGGTGGCAGGATTCGAACCTGCGGCCTCCTGCTCCCAAAGCAGGCGCGATAACCGGGCTACGCTACACCCCGAACTGTATTATAGAAAAGCGGAGAGACTGGGACTCGAACCCAGGCAGCACTTACGCGCTGACAGATTAGCAATCTGCTCCGTTACCACTCCGGCACCTCTCCTATTTCTTATTATGAACGTGCATTCTGAAAATGCGGATGCAAATGTACCTTTTCAGATCATAGATCGCAACTATTTTTCCATTTTTTTGGTGGAATAATTTGGAACAGCTTCCTATTCAGGATACTCCACTCGCAAATGGTAGATATTGGTAAGTTTCTGTTTCAACACTTTCTTCACCATTTCTATCTCTTTCAGGGTAATATTGGCGTTCAAAAACTGGTTGGCCTGCATCTGTCCCTTCACTATTTTCTCCACAAACTCATCAATAACGGTAAAGGTTGGGTTCTTCAAACTTTTGGAGGCAGCCTCTACGGCATCCGACATCATAAGAATGGCTGTTTCCTTGGAAAAAGGAATGGGTCCGGGATACCTGAAATTGGCTTCGTCCACCTCTGAATCAATTTCCTGCTGTTTCTTAAAAAAATAGTAGACCAAGGTGGTTCCGTGGTGTGTTCGGATAAAATCGATGATACGATCCGGAATATTGTTTTTCCGTGCAATTTCAATACCGTTGATCACGTGATCGATAATGATCTTGGCACTTTCCTTCGGGGGCAAATCATCATGCGGATTTACACTGGTGATTTGGTTCTCGGTAAAATAGGTAGGGTTTTCCATTTTACCGATATCATGGTATAGGGCCCCTACCCTAACCATCATGGCATTTGCCCCTACCTCGTTGGCAGCGGCCTCGGCCAAATTGGCCACCTGTAATGAATGGTGAAAGGTTCCCGGTGCCTTATCTGATAGCTCTTTCAATAATTTGGAATTGGTATCGGAAAGCTCCAATAGGGAAACATCGGAAACCAAACCAAACAATTTTTCGAACATATAGATCAAAGGTTGGGCAAAAAGGGTCAATAACCCGTTTAACACAAAAACCCCGAACAAAATCCATTCGATGTTCTCCAAACTTCCTTCATGAATGGCATGAAAGGCGAAATAACCGATGATGTAGATCAAGGTAATCTGCCCCACCGAAATGAAGAGATTGGCCCTCTTGTAAAGCTCAGAGGCCGTTAAAATGGTTACGATACCGGCTATGATCTGTAAAAAGATGTATTCAAAACTATTGGGTACCACAAAGCCAAGAATCAATACCGTTAACACATGGGCAAATAATCCCAAACGGGCATCGAAGAAATTCTTGAGCACCAAGGGCAAAATACACAAGGGCACCACATACACATAATCTTCGTAGTGCTTTACCATCAACGTGGTGGCCAGCACCATCAACAAAATATTGAAAAATATAAAAGTGACCTTATTATTGTTTCGGTAGATCTCGTAGCGGTACCTTTTCAGAAAAAGGAAAAGCATGACCAAAACCAACGCTACCAGAATAGTATACCCCAAAAGGATAAAATAATAGTTGTTGCCGCTCCACAATTCGGATTCATATTCATCCTTCAAGGAGCTCAATACTTTAAAATCCTCTGCCTCCACAATCTCGCCTTTTGCTATGATCAATTTGCCTTGCGCCACCTCCCCTCTTGTAAAGGATATTTTGGAAAGTTCATCACTTAGGGCACTTTCGGTGAGGGCTTCATCAAATGCCAAATTGGGACGCAAGTTTCTTTGGATCAACCCCTCTATCAGGGATGCATTGTTGTTTCCCGTGAGTCTTAAAAGCTCGGAAACCTTTTGTTGGGCCGCGGCAATATCCAAAAAGTTAACCGGGGCAACAGGCTGTGCCTCATTGTCCCTTAAAACAAGTACCGAGGTTGAACCGGGAAGGTTTTGAAAAATGCCAATCTGATAAACTTGTTCCACAATTTCTTGGGACAGGTTCATCAATCGTTGTCTTTGTACGTTGGATAGATCGCTTGCCGATAAAAGTGTATTGGTCCCGTTTTCAACAGCTTCCTTAACATTGGAAACGACAGATGTATCAAAGATGTAGTACTCCGTTTTATTGGTTCGAAGGGCATTTTGTTCCTGTTCTACCTCTTCCTTTGATTTTTTAATGGAAAAATCAATGGGGGCATACAAGTTCTCATATTGCCAAGGTTTCCCCTTCTGGAATTCGTATTTGAACTTGCCTCCTTTGGGAAAAAAGAAGACAATAAGGGCCACCGAAACAAAATAAAGGAAATACTTGTAGACAAGTGATTGGTGTTTGTAAACGTTATCCAAAGTCTTTCCCATGCTAAACTGCTGTTGACATCAAAAATAGAAAATATAAATAAGAAGTTAAGCTACCCATCCTTCTAGACCTTTGCATTATAATTTAGTATTTTCGCAGGAACAATAATGCACATATGAAAAAAGTAGTAATCGTATCGGCTGCCAGAACACCAATAGGTAGTTTTATGGGAGCCCTATCCACCATACCAGCACCAAAATTGGGTGCAGTGGCCATTAAGGGAGCATTGGAAAAAATCAATTTGAAGCCCGAACTTGTAGATGAAGTTTTGATGGGCAATGTTGTACAGGCAGGTACGGGTCAGGCCCCGGCAAGACAAGCGGCCATTTTTGCAGGAATACCCAACTCGGTACCCTGTACTACCGTAAACAAGGTATGCGCCTCGGGAATGAAAGCCATTACCCAAGGAGCCCAGAGTATTGCCTTGGGCGAAAATGAGATCGTAGTGGCTGGCGGCATGGAAAACATGAGTCTTATTCCTCATTATGCCTACATGCGAAGTGGAACCAAGTTTGGCCCTACCACTTTGGTGGATGGCATGCAAAAAGACGGTTTGGTAGACGCCTACGACCAAAATGCCATGGGGGTGTGTGCAGATGCATGTGCCACCGAATATGAATTTAGCCGAGAGGATCAAGATAACTTCGCCATCCAATCCTACCAAAGATCGGCCGAGGCGTGGAAAGCAGGAAAATTTGCCAACGAAGTGGTACCTGTTGAAGTGCCCCAGCGTAGAGGAGAACCTATTTTGGTCACCGAAGATGAGGAGTACAAGAATGTTAATATCGATAAAATTCCTGCTCTTAGACCTGCTTTTACCAAAGAAGGCACCGTAACCGCTGCGAATGCATCCACCATTAACGACGGTGCGGCCGCAGTTGTGCTCATGAGCGAGGAAAAAGCCAAGGAAATGGGATTAAAACCCCTAGCGACCATAAAAAGTTATGCCGATGCCGCCCGTGAACCCGAATGGTTTACCATGGCCCCGGCAAAGGCATTGCCCAAAGCTCTTGGTCGGGCCGGTGTTTCTGTGGATGATGTGGATTTCTTTGAAATCAACGAAGCCTTTTCCGTGGTCGGATTGGCCAATATGAAGGCATTGGGATTGGACAACGAAAAGGTGAACGTAAACGGTGGAGCCGTATCGCTTGGACACCCCTTAGGTTGTTCCGGTGCCCGAATCACCATAACACTTTTGAATATTTTGGAACAGAACAATGCCAAATTAGGTGCAGCGGCCATCTGTAATGGTGGTGGTGGAGCATCGGCCATTGTTTTGGAACGAAATTAGGTATACAATACAGAATCAATAAATGCAGTACGGAATTTGTCCTCTGAGCATAGTCCCTATCAGAACGTTACCGGACGATTGTTCTGAAATGTCTTCACAACTCCTATATGGAGAGCATTTCAAAATATTGGAGCAGAGAAAGAAATGGAGCAAGATCCGTACTGCATACGATGGTTTTGAAGGATGGGTTGCCAATAATCAGATTGTTGTTCTACTTGAAGAGGATTTCCAAGGACTCTGTGATGTTGAAGCCCTCGACTTATCCTCGGATATCATCTCCCACATTTGTACGAGCGAAGGTTTGTTGATGCCCATTCTTTTAGGGTCGTCCATCAATGGTTCATCGTTGCTGAAACATTCGTTCGAAGGATTGTGCACAAACCATAAAATGGAACGGGAAGGATTGGTGGACATCGCTTTTTTATATGTAAAGTCTCCTTATTTAAACGGAGGAAGAACACCTTTCGGAATCGATGCTGCAGGATTTGCCCAAATGGTTTATAAAATTGGTGGGTATGCGCTTAAACGTACGGCCGAAGAACAGTCCAAACAAGGAGAACCTTTATCTTTTATCGAGGAAAGTGAACCAGGTGATCTGGCCTTTTTTGACAACAATGAAGGAACCATTGACCATGTGGGCATTATTCTTAAGGACAATTACATTATCCATGTAAACGGGCATGTGCGTATCGACCGATTGGACCATACCGGAATTTTCAACACCGATGAAAAATTATATACCCATCAACTTCGGGTGATCAAAAAAATAATCTAAACAAAAAAGCCCCGACAATGTCGGGGCCTTTTTTATTGTTTGGCATCGGGTTATTCACCCAACAACTTCTTGATTCTCATAAAGTTTTCTGTATCACCCAATGCACCGTAAATGTTCTTCAATTGGGTCAACACACTTTGGTTACCAGGATTCGATTTTAAGGCTTCTTCCAGTACTTTTGCACCTTCCCTGAATAAATCATCCTTTTTCTCTTTTAACTCATCATATTTAGCGATATCTGCCCTTGATGAGCCCAAAGCATTCATTTCATCAATCAGACCGTTTCCTTCATTTACATAAGTGGTAGAAAGGTTCAATAGAGCATTGATGTAACCAGGATCAACTTCCAAAGCTTTGATGTAAGCCGCTCTGGCCTCTTCCAAATTGCCCTGCTCCATATTGATTACCCCGATATTGTAAAGCAAGTCTGGATTGTCAGGCGCCATGGAGGAAGCTTCTGCCATCAATTCCTTGAATTTATCCTTATCACCCATAGTGTAATATAGATTGGCTTCTCCCAAAACCAAGTTTACGTCATCTGGGTTTTCGGTACGAGCGTCGGTGTAAGCTGCCAAAGCTTTGTCATTGTCACCCAGTTGTTGATAGATCAACGCAATATTTTTAACAATTTCTGGCTTTTTGGAAGGACTAACTTCTTCCTTTGGATCTTTATGTGTTCCTGCCTTTACATATAACTCTCGAGTTGTTTTGTCCATAGTTTCGGTTTCGCCGGTCTCTATATTAACGGCAGTATAGCTAACAGAACTGCCATCATAATTCAAATCCTTTAACTCATTGTAGTACTTCAAGGCTTTCTCATAATCCTGACCGTTAACGGCACTGCTCGCAGCGTAGTAAAGATAAATCGTATCCATTGGGCTCAATTTATAGCCCATGTACAATTTATCTGCTGCTTCAGCATATTTCTTATTGTTATTGTCCTCCACGGCCGCATTGATCAAATCAGCGGTCATTTGACCCATTTTTTCCCTTGCAACTGGAGTATACTTGGTTTTTCCACTTGCATCTTCCACGGCGATAACTTTGTTGTAGGCTTCAACGGCATTCTTAAATTTTGAAGCATCCCCTTTTTGGGCCAAATCATAGTTTGCATTTCCCAAATCAACATAGTACTGTGCCTGAAGTTTTTCATCTGCCGATCCAATGGATGAAGATGCACTTTCAAGAGCTGCAAGTGCAGCTGCCGCATCTCCACTTTTCATAGCCTTTTCGGCAGCTTTGATCTCATCCTTCTGGGCAAAACCCATTGCTGAGATCCCTATAGCTAGTAGTAGTATAACTTTAGTCTTCATGTCAAAAATTTAAATATTTGTGTTTATCGATTATTAATTATTTTCATTGTTTTCATCAATAGCTGTGCCATCTTCTCCTTTGACCTCAATATCCAAGATGTTGGTATCGTCCATTGGGTCGTCTTCCTTCATCACTTTGGCGACCGCTGCAATGGAATCCCCTCCTTTTAAATTGATGAGTCTAACCCCTTGTGTGGCCCGACCCATGACACGGAGGTCTTCCACGCTCATACGGATGGCGATTCCCGATTTGTTGATAATCATCAAATCATCGGTATCGGTAACATTTTTGATGGCGACCAAGCCTCCGGTTTTATCCGTGATGGAAATGGTCTTCACCCCTTTACCGCCCCTATTGGTGATACGGTAATCATCGAGGTTAGATCGTTTTCCATACCCGTTTTCGGAAACAACCAAGATATCGTCCTCAAAGTTGTGGACCGATACCATTCCAATGACCTCATCATTGTCATCGGCCAAAGTAATGCCACGTACACCTGATGCATTTCTGCCCATTGGTCGTGTTTTACTTTCTTCAAATCGAATGGCCTTCCCGGATTTAAGCCCCAAGAAAATTTGGCTTGTACCCGTGGTCAGTTTGGCTTCCAAAAGCTCATCACCATCCCTAACCGTAATGGCATTGATACCATTTTGGCGTGGTCTGGAGTATTGTTCCAATGAGGTTTTCTTCACCACACCTTTTTTGGTGGCCATGATCACATAATGGCTGTTCACGTAATCTTCATCCTTCAGATCTTGCGTACAGATGAAGGCTTTTACTTTATCATCCGTTTCGATATTGATCAAGTTTTGGATGGCCCTTCCTTTGGAAGTCCTGCTTCCTTCCGGAATTTCATATACCCGCATCCAGAAACATTTTCCTTTCTGGGTGAAGAACAACATGTACTGGTGGTTGGTGCCCACGAACAAATGCTCCAAGAAATCTTCGTTTCGGGTGGAGGATGCCTTTTGGCCCACTCCGCCCCTATTTTGGGTCTTGTATTCGGACAATGGCGTCCTTTTGATATATCCGGCATGGGAGATGGTAATCACCACCTGCTCGTCCGGAATCATATCCTCTATGCTAAGGTCTCCTCCCGCATAGTTGATTTCGGAACGTCTTTCATCACCGTATTTTTCCTTTACTTCCTGCAATTCATCCTTGATGATCTGCATTCTGCGCTCCTTTTTTTCAAGGATGTCCTTCAAGTCTTCGATGGTCTTCAACAATTCTTCGTATTCTTCACGAAGTTTGTCTTGTTCCAACCCGGTCAATTGACGTAAGCGCATCTCTACGATGGCCTTGGCCTGAATCTCGGAAAGTTTGAAGCGTTCCATCAAATTGGTACGAGCTTCGTCCACATTGGAAGAACCACGGATAATGGCAATCACTTCATCAATATTGTCCGATGCAATGATCAAACCTTGAAGGATGTGTTCCCTCTCTTGGGCCTTCCTCAGTTCATAGGTAGTTCTACGAACCACCACCTCATGGCGGTGCTCCACAAAGTAGTGGATAATCTCTTTAAGATTCAACAATTGAGGTCGACCATTGACCAAGGCAATATTGTTGACACTAAAAGAAGATTGCAGCGCCGTGTACTTATAAAGTGTATTCAAAACGATATTCGGGATGGCGTCACGTTTTAAAATGTAAACGATACGCATTCCCTTTCTATCGGATTCATCACGGATGGATGCAATTCCTTCGATTTTCTTTTCGTTGACGAGATCGGCGGTTTTCTTGATCATGTCCGCCTTGTTCACCTGATAAGGGATCTCGGTAACAATGATGCACTCCCTACCCTGTACCTCCTCAAAAGAGGCCTTGGCGCGCATTACGACACGTCCGCGACCGGTATGAAACGCTTCCTTAACACCGTCATAGCCATAAATGATACCACCGGTTGGAAAATCGGGTGCCTTGATATGGGTGATCAATTCATCTATTTCAATATCGTGGTTGTCGATATAGGCAATGGTACCATCAACAACCTCCGAAAGGTTATGGGGGGGCATATTGGTGGCCATACCCACTGCAATTCCCGAAGCGCCATTCACCAACAGGTTGGGAATACGCGTGGGCAACACCGTAGGTTCCTGCAACGTATCATCAAAATTGAGTTGATGATCCACGGTTTCCTTATCGATATCCGCCAACATTTCATCAGCGATCTTCCGCATTCTTGCCTCGGTATATCGCATGGCCGCCGGGCTGTCGCCATCCACGGAACCAAAGTTACCCTGGCCGTCTATAAGCATGTAACGCAAGCTCCACTCTTGGGCCATACGCACCATGGTATCGTAAACAGAGGTATCACCGTGGGGGTGATATTTACCCAAAACCTCCCCAACAATACGGGCAGACTTCTTGTGGGCGCTTGTGGACCTTACACCTAGTTCGTGCATTCCGAATAATACCCTTCGATGCACTGGTTTCAATCCATCACGAACATCTGGCAGGGCACGTGACACAATGACCGACATTGAATAATCAATGTAGGCAGATTTCATCTCATCCTCAATGTTGATAGGAATTAACTTTTCTCCTTCAGCCATGCTAAAATCTTATAGTTTTTTGTGGTTAAAATATCATGGCAATATACAGAAATTAGCAGCCTTTACAGCGCATTGCGCTTACTTTATTAAAAAAATTATCAACAGTAGATCCTTGCCTCTTATTGCATGGTAAAGCAGTGTTAAACCCGTTAAAAAAGTACCATTATTCCGACTTTTAATACATCTTTATCGAATAAGGGTACGGTATTTGACCACTGTAACAATACTTTTATTAATTTTAATTGCTGAAAAAGAAACGTATGGACGACAATTTTTCCCCCAGAGTAAAAGACGTTATAGCATACAGCAAGGAAGAAGCCCTCAGATTGGGGCATGATTTTATTGGCACGGAACACCTTATGCTTGGTCTTTTAAGAGATGGAAATGGCAAGGCCATTAGTATATTGGACGCACTGGATGTGGACTTGGAACACCTGAGAAGAAAGGTGGAGATCCTGAGTCCCGCCAATCCAAATACGGGCACAATGCAGAAAGACAAGAAAAATCTGCATTTGACCCGTCAGGCAGAACGCGCCCTAAAAACAACATTTTTGGAAGCAAAACTTTTCCAAAGTTCTTCCATCAATACCGCACACCTGTTACTGTGCATCCTTCGCAATGAAAACGACCCCACTACCAAGCTTTTGCACAAGTTGAAAGTGGATTATGATAATGTAAAGGAACAGTTCAAATCGATGATCACCAGCGATGATGATTATATCGATTCCCCACAGGCCGAATCCTTCCCAGGCGACTCCGATGACATGGGCGATGCCAAAGAAGGCTCCTTCGGTTCAGGTTCTGCCCAAAAAGGAAATAAAAAATCCAAGACCCCGGTTCTTGACAATTTTGGTCGAGACCTAACGAAATTGGCCGAAGAGAACAAGCTCGATCCCGTAGTGGGACGCGAAAAGGAAATTGAGCGCGTTTCCCAAATTTTGAGCCGAAGAAAAAAGAACAACCCATTGTTGATCGGAGAACCCGGTGTGGGTAAAAGTGCCATTGCCGAAGGTTTGGCGCTGCGCATTATCAATAAAAAGGTATCCCGTATTCTTTACAATAAACGTGTAGTTACCTTGGATCTTGCATCTTTGGTTGCTGGCACCAAATATCGTGGACAGTTTGAGGAACGGATGAAGGCCGTGATGAACGAACTGGAAAAGAACGACGATATCATTCTCTTTATCGACGAGATCCATACCATTGTAGGTGCTGGTGGAGCCACTGGCAGCTTGGATGCATCAAACATGTTCAAACCAGCATTGGCCCGGGGCGAAATTCAATGTATAGGTGCCACTACGTTGGATGAATACCGTCAATACATCGAAAAAGATGGTGCTTTGGAGCGTCGCTTCCAAAAGGTAATGGTAGAGCCTACTTCCGTGGAGGAAACCATCGAAATTTTGATGAACATTAAAGGGAAGTACGAAGACCACCACAATGTAAACTATACCGATGAGGCCATTTTGGCCTGCGTGAAGTTGACCAACCGATACATGACCGACCGTTTTCTTCCTGACAAGGCCATCGATGCTTTGGACGAAGCCGGTTCAAGGGTGCATATCGTGAACATGGACGTGCCCAAACAAATTTTGGAACTGGAAAGCCAGTTGGAAGATGTCCGTGAGCTTAAGAACAGCGTGGTCAAAAAACAGAAATACGAAGAGGCAGCCAAACTTCGAGACGATGAAAAGCGTTTGGAAAAAGAATTGGCAACCGCCCAGGAACGTTGGGAAGAAGAAAGCAAACTGCACCGGGAAATCGTGACCGAAGACAATGTTGCCGACGTGGTTTCGATGATGAGTGGCATCCCTGTAAACCGTATTGCCCAAACCGAAAGCAATAAATTGGCCGAACTGCCCAACTTGATCAAAGGTTTTGTCATCGGTCAGGATGAAGCAGTCGCCAAAGTGGCCAAGGCCATTCAACGAAATCGGGCCGGTCTTAAGGACCCCAATAAACCCATTGGATCTTTTATCTTTTTGGGACAAACCGGAGTTGGTAAGACCCAATTGGCCAAAATATTGGCCAAGGAACTATTCGATTCCGAAGATGCATTGATCCGTATCGATATGAGCGAGTACATGGAAAAATTCGCGATATCACGTTTGGTCGGTGCGCCTCCAGGATACGTGGGCTATGAAGAAGGTGGCCAGTTGACCGAAAAAGTCCGTCGCAAACCTTACTCCGTAATCTTGTTGGACGAGGTGGAAAAGGCACATCCTGATGTTTTCAACATGTTGTTGCAAGTATTGGACGATGGATTCCTAACGGATAGTTTGGGCCGAAAAATCGATTTTAGAAATACGATCATCATCATGACCTCCAATATCGGTGCACGCCAATTGAAGGATTTTGGTCAAGGTGTAGGTTTTGGGACCGCTGCCAAACAAGCACAGGCCGATACGCATCAAAAAAGTGTGATCGAAAATGCCCTCAAAAAGGCTTTTGCCCCAGAGTTCTTGAACCGTATCGATGATGTCATTGTGTTCAATCCGTTGGAAAGAGAGGACATTCACAAGATCATCGACATCGAACTGAACAAATTATACAAACGAATCAAGGAAATCGGATACAATCTTACTCTTTCTGATAAGGCCAAGGATTACATAGCCGAAAAAGGATTCGATAAACAATATGGTGCGAGACCTTTGAAAAGAGCCATCCAAAAATATATTGAGGATACTTTGGCAGAAGAAATCGTGAACTCAAAATTGGAAGAAGGAGACAATATTTTTATGGATCTGGATGAGAAAAAGGATGAACTTACCATCAAGATCAAAAAAACTGAAAAGTCGCCGGAAACAGAGGAGTAAAACAATACAAAAATTTGAGAAGCCCCGTCAGCCATTACTGTCGGGGCTTTTTTTAGACCCATTTTTACCGTACAAACGATATTTGCGCTTTTAATCTATTATTTTTTCCCCACGACCGGTTTCCAAATATTTTCGTATCCGAGACACTATAACTACACTTGGGAATGAAAATAACTTCTTCTAAGAAGACTATTGTTGTACGCGAGTACCACCTGGATATCGGAACCGTTCAGGTTTATGATAACTACATGGTCTCTTCGTTCAACGAAGGTACTACCATCACATTGGAGCGCGCCTATCAAATTATCGGGATTTCCGAAATTCATTTTAGGGACAAGGATTTTGGCTATATCAGCTTACGCAAAAATTCCTATGCCGTGGACCCGACCATTTACAATTATGTAAGGGGCCTGGAAAACCTTAAGGCTTTTGCCATTGTTTCGAAGAAGGAGATCGATATGCACAACTTCAAAATCGAGAAGTTGTTCTATAAAAAGAACATGGAATTCTTTATTGAATATGACAATGCCGTTGCTTGGGTAAAGAAAAGGTTGAAGAGCTCCAAGGACAAGAACAAGCCCTAAGCATTTTCTTGCTGATCCATTTCGGGTGGTCTCAACAGTTCCAAATACGCATTTCCAATAGTATCGACCAGCGTAGTTGCCCTAAGGGCCTCGTAGCCCATCTTGGAAGCAGCTATATCGCCGGCAAGCCCATGTAGATAAACAGCGAAAACTGCTGCGTCCAACGAGGAATATCCTTGACACATAAGTCCGGTGATCATGCCCGACAACACATCACCACTACCCGCAGTGGCCATACCCGGATTTCCAGTAGTGTTTACATACCCTTTGTTTTCATACACACAAATGGTATGCGCTCCCTTGATCACCATCACCACATTGTATTCCTTCGAAAAAGCTAAGGTCTTTTCCAGTTTTTCGAAATCATCTTTCCATGTGCCTATCAGTCGTTCCAATTCCCTGGGGTGAGGGGTCAAAACGGATAGCGGGGGAACATCCTTTAGTAATTCAGATTTGTCCGACAATATATTCAGTCCATCAGCATCGATTACAATGGGCTTTTCCACCGATTTCAAGAATGAGGCAAAAGCTTCCACGGTAATACTATCCTTTCCCACACCCATACCAAAACCGATGGTCGTAGGTTCAAAAGGCAATTTGATATCCGATAGGATTTTTGCGTGTCGGTCCGTAATTACCATGACTTCTGGCACTGTGGTCTGTAACACATCATACCCACAAGAAGGAACAAATGCCGTTACAAGTCCAGCTCCAACACGCAAACAGGCATTGCTGGCCAGTTGTACTGCCCCAATTTTTCCATGGCTCCCACCAATTACTGCAGCATGTCCATAATGGCCCTTATGTGAAAATTTGAGCCTTGGCCTATATAGTGGCAACACCTCCGGGCGACCGATCAATTCAAAATCCGTATTGGTGTTATTCAAATATTCCGGATCAAGACCTATGTCCAAAACTTCCCATTGGTTTACAAAAACCCCTGTTTCCGGCAGAAAAAAAACCAGTTTAGGTGATTGAAAACTCAACACATAGCTGGCCTGTACCACGGCAGACGCGTCCCAAGGAGCAGTCTCCATGGGTAAGCCCGATGGAATATCAATGGCAAGCACAAAGGCCTGCGAAGTATTGATGTGTTGTATCAGTTTGCCCACCCATACATCCGGTGTACGGTTCAATCCGATTCCAAAAATGGCATCGATCAAAATATCGTTGGGAGAAATTTCAGGCAGTTCACTTTCCTTGTTCAAAAAATCGGGCCAAAGTTTGGTGTTTTTCAACCTTTCCAAATTCAATAGAAAATCCTTGGATCGCTTTTCGCTATAATTCACCACATAAACCGAAATTGTATAATCGTGTTCTTTGAGCAACCGAGCCAATACGAGACCATCGCCGCCATTGTTCCCTATACCACAGAACAATTTGATATGGACCTGGGTGCCCCTCAATCGGGAATGGATCCACTCAAACACTTTGGTAGCAGCCCTTTCCATAAGTTCATCGCTGGAAATCTGTTGTTTTTGTATTGTGGATTTATCAGCTTCATAGATTTGAGAGGTAGAAAATATCTTCATTCAATAAGAAATTACAACTAATACTAAGGAATTCGTAAAAATCCCGCAAAGGATATGACAAAGTAATCAAATGTACTACTTTTATCATCTCATTTTAGCAGAATGCAATTAAAACAAACGGATAGCAAATTGAATGGGATGAAAGCTTTTTCATCTACCATCATTATTACCACTACAACCCCTTTGGGGTAAGTCTGCTATATATCATCCGTCCGTTTTTTTAATCCATTTACAATTTCAATTGCAATACATTTTCTTATGAAAGTCCTAAAATTTGGTGGCACTTCAGTGGCCCATCCAGAAAACATACATAAAGTTAAATCCATTGTTGCCCAAGCAGACAATGATCAAATTGCGGTGGTCGTTTCCGCTTTTGGAGGCGTTACCGACCTCCTGTTGAACACTTCCAGATTGGCTTCCAGCCAAGATTTGAGCTATAAGGAAGGCCTAAAGGAGATTGAAGATCGTCACCTTTCTTCCGTTAAATCCCTTATTCCTGTGCAATCCCAAAGTGCGGTGCTGAGCCATGTTAAAAGCGAACTGAACACTTTGGAGACCTTGTTGGAAGGTTCTTATTTGATAGGTGAAATCACCCCAAAACTTTCGGATAAAATTGTGAGCTATGGAGAACTATTGTCCTCCTTTATCATCAGTGAATTTTTCAAGGCTGAGGGATTGGATGCCAGCTTCAAGGACAGTCGGGAGCTAATTAAAACCGACAGTAATTTTGGGAAGGCCAATGTAGATTTTCAACTGACCAATACCAATTGCCAAGCATACTTTTCGTCAAATGCCAAACGCATAACTGTTCTACCCGGATTTGTAGCTTCAAGTAAATCGGGTGATTCAACTACACTGGGTCGGGGTGGGTCCGATTATACGGCAGCCATTCTCGCCGCAGCCATGGAGGTTGAACTATTGGAAATATGGACCGATGTGAGCGGTATGTACACAGCCAATCCAAAACTGGTGAAACAGGCCAAGTGTGTTGCCAATATCAGCTACGAGGAAGCCATGGAATTGTCCCATTTTGGGGCCAAGGTCCTATATCCACCTACCATTCAACCGGTACTGGGCAAAGAAATTCCCATCGCCATAAAAAACACCTTCGAGCCGGATAGTCCGGGTACGTTGATCGCAAAGAACAACAATGGCAATGGAAAAACGGTCCGCGGTATCAGCCATGTGGGCAATATCAGCCTTTTATCGCTGGAAGGACCTGGCATGGTGGGGATACCTGGCATTTCAAAACGATTTTTCGAAACCCTTTCGCTAAAGAACATCAGCATTGTACTGATTACCCAAGCTTCTTCGGAACATTCCATTTGTGTCGGTATTTCGGATGATGATGTTGATCTTGCAACGGAGGCGGTGACCGAAACTTTTGAATACGAGATCGCCAGCAAAAAAATAAAGCCGGTGGTGGTGGAAAAGGACCTGACCATTGTGGCGTTGGTGGGCGATAACATGAAAAGCCACCAAGGTTTGAGCGGAAAAATGTTCAGTACCTTGGGCAAGAACAATGTGAACATCAGGGCTATTGCTCAGGGCGCTTCCGAACGGAACATTTCGGCCGTAATCAAAAAAGACGATGTCAAAAAAGCATTGAACAGTCTCCATGAGGCCTTTTTTGAGGAAAACATCAAACAGCTCAACCTTTTTGTAATGGGAGTGGGCAATGTGGGCGCCAAGTTCCTGGATCAGATCCGTCAGCAAAAAAAATACTTGAAGGAAGAACTGAAACTCAACATTAGGGTTATTGGCATCAGCAACTCAAGAACCATGGCCTTTGATGAAAATGGCATAGCCCTAAAAGATTGGGAATCGGATTTGGCCAATGGCGAACCTGCAAATAGAGAGGCATTCTTTCAAAAAGTAAAGTCCCTCAACTACCGTAACAGTGTGTTTGTTGACAATACGGCCAGTGCCGAGGTATCCAACACCTATACGAACTATTTAAAAAACAGTATTTCGGTGGTCACCTGCAACAAGATTGCCTGCTCTTCAGATTTTGATTACTATAAAAACTTGAAACATTTGGCCAAGCAATACAATGCACCATTCCTTTTTGAAACCAATGTGGGAGCAGGGTTGCCCATTATTGATACGTTAAAACACCTAATCGCATCAGGGGACAAGGTGAAAAAAATACAGGCCGTTCTATCTGGTAGCCTCAATTTTGTATTCAATACATTCAACGATTCGGTGACCTTTCATGATGTGGTGAAACAGGCACAGGAACAAGGCTATACCGAACCAGACCCGACCATCGACCTCAGTGGAGTTGATGTGATGCGGAAAATCCTCATTTTGGCTCGGGAAAGTGGTCATCAACTGAATATTGAGGATATTGCGAACGAATCTTTCCTTCCCAAAGAAAGTCTGGAAACCAATTCCAATGAAGAATTCTTTGCATCCCTTAAAAAATATGAGGCTGACTTTCAGCAACTGTACAATGAGGCAGCAGCATCCGATTGTAAATTAAAATATGTAGCCCAGTTTGAAAATGGGAAAGCCAAGGTCGGGCTACAAAAAATTCCGAAAGGACACGACTTTTACAATTTGGAGGGCAGCGACAACATTGTACTGTTTTTTACAGAACGTTACCCCAACCAACCCTTGATCATAAAAGGTGCAGGAGCTGGCGCAGATGTTACTGCTTCGGGTATATTTGCAGATATCATTCGAATCGGAAATTTTTGACCATGGAAGAAATCAAGGTATTTTGTCCGGGCACCATTGCCAATGTATCCTGCGGATTTGATGTCCTAGGTTTGGCCTTGGATGCCGTAGGCGATGAAATGACAGTTCGGAAAACTTCGGAAAAAGGGATTCGCATTGTAAAAATCCGAGGCCAGGAACTGCCCCTGCAAACCGAAAAAAATGTTGCGGGTGTGGCTGGGTTGGCATTGTTGACCGCCAGTAACTATGAAGGTGGATTCGAAATCGAAATCGACAAACGTATAAAACCCGGTAGTGGCATTGGCAGCAGTGCAGCCAGTTCTGCCGGGGCCGTTTGGGCCATGAACGAATTGTTGGGCAAACCTTTTTCCCAGTTGGAATTGGTCCAATTTGCCATGCAAGGTGAAAAATTGGCCAGTGAAGTAGCTCATGCCGATAATGTGGCGCCCGCCATTTTTGGTGGATTTACCTTGGTGCGAAGCTATCAACCCCTTGATATTGTGCCGATTCCAACACCGGACGACCTTTACGCCACGGTGATACATCCCCAAATAGAGATAAAGACATCGGATTCCCGAAAAATATTGCGAACCACCATTTCCATGGAACAAGGCATACAACAATGGGGCAATCTTGGTGGTTTGATTGCTGGCCTTTTTCGAAGCGATTACGAGCTCATCGGTCGCTCGTTGGAAGACCATATTGTAGAGCCCATCCGCTCCATTTTGATTCCTGGTTTTGACGCAGTAAAGGCCAATGCCTTAAAGGCTGGAGCCCTTGGTGGCGGCATATCGGGTTCAGGACCCTCCATATTTGCATTGAGCAAAGGCCGGGAAACGGCGGAGAACGTTGCCCAATCCATGCAAAAGACCTATGAGACCGTGGTTATCCCATTCGATATCCATATTTCAAAAATTAATGCCCAAGGGGTAAAGCAAATTTCCTAGACCATGCAATTCTATAGTCTTAACGATTCCAATCACCGAACCTCTTTTAAAAATGCGGTGGTATCCGGCATTGCACCGGACAAGGGACTTTATTTTCCGGAGCGCATCACACCGCTTGAACCTGATTTTTTTGAAAACATCGAAGCATTGTCAAACCATGAGATTGCCTTTCGGGCCATACACCAGTTTGTTCATGAGGATATTCCCGATCATATTTTAAAGGAAATCATCGCCAACACCCTTGATTTTGATTTCCCAGTGGTTGATTTGGAGGAAAATGTGGCCACTTTGGAACTTTTCCACGGACCCACTATGGCCTTCAAGGATGTGGGTGCCCGATTTATGGCCAATTGTTTGGGTTATTTTTCGCAGGGTGAAAAACAGGAAGTTACTGTTTTGGTGGCTACTTCTGGCGATACCGGTGGTGCCGTAGCCAACGGTTTTTTAGGGGTTGAAGGAGTTCATGTAGTCATCCTATACCCCAGCGGTAAGGTTAGTGACATTCAGGAAAAACAATTGACTACGTTGGGGCAAAACATTGAGGCCATGGAAGTAGATGGTACCTTTGATGACTGCCAACGTATGGTGAAAACGGCTTTCTTGGACCAAGAAATCACACAACACAGAAAACTGACCTCGGCCAATAGCATCAATGTGGCACGGTGGCTGCCCCAATTGTTCTACTTCCTTTTTGCCTACAAACAGGCCAAATCCAAAGGAAAAGACATCGTATTTTCTGTTCCTTCTGGAAATTTTGGAAATATCTGTGCAGGTATGGTGGCCCAAAAGCTGGGCATGCCCGTAAAACATTTTGTGGCCTCCACCAATGTAAATGATGTAGTGCCAAAATATATGGAGCAAGGCGTTTACGAACCCATGCCATCCGTTGCCACTATTTCCAATGCCATGGATGTGGGCGATCCCAGTAATTTTGTGCGTATCCAACACTTATACCAAGATGATCTGGATGCCCTCCGTGAAAACTTATCATCTTATTCGTTCACGGATAGCATGACCCGAAATGCAATGAAAAAAGTGTATACCAACTCTGGCTATGTTATGGACCCGCATGGTGCTGTAGGCTATTTGGGCCTAAAGGCGTATCAAAAAAGCCATCCCGATACCTTTGGTATATTTCTGGAAACTGCACATCCTGTAAAGTTTCTAAATGTTGTGGAAGAAACACTTGACGTGCAATTGGAAATTCCTTCACAAATACAAAAAATAATGGGCAAGGAAAAAAAGTCCATGCCCATTCGTTCTTATGCTGAATTGAAAACTTTTTTACTGCAGTAGCATCAATCCAATTTTGGCAATTTAAAATTATCCAATGGACTAGGCTGTTTCATCATGGCCTCAATGGCTTCGGTGGTCCTTGGTGCCAAACCGGATAGGTTGATGGGGCCATCCTCGGTAATTAAAATATCATCCTCGATACGAACGGCTATGCCCCACCATTTTTTGTCACAGTCACTTCCTTCGGGGATGTAGATGCCAGGTTCAACTGTGATCACGGTATTGGCCTTGAACGGCCCATAGGTACCGGCGTCATGTACATCCAACCCCAAATAATGGGAAGTTCCGTGCGGAAAGTAAATGCGGGTATCTTTTTCTTCCTTGATGATGCCCAATTTTAGCAATCCTTCCGCCACTACCTGATAAGCTGCCCTGCCAGGTGCCTGAAATGGCGCACCCACCACACTGGCCTTGATGCCGGCCTCCTGAGCATTATAAACAATATCGTAAATGGCTTTTTGCTCCGGTGTAAACTTTCCGTTGGCTGGAATGGTTCGGGTAACATCGGCCGTATAACCATGGTATTCGGCTCCGAGGTCCATCAGCACCAAATCTTCCCCTATCTGGGTTTTGTTGTTTTCAATATAATGGAGGATACAACCATTGTTTCCCCCGCCTACAATCGATGGATAACCTTCATACTCGGCCCCATATTTTTTGTACACGTACTCATGCACGCCCTGAATCTCCGTTTCTGACATATTGGGATGCATGGCCTTCATCACCTCAATTTGGCCCACTGCAGAAATTTCGATGGCCTTTTTCAGCAATTTCATTTCCTCGGGGGTCTTGGTTTCACGTAATTTGGCCATGGCCATCGGCAAAACCTTGGAATCCAAATTATTCTCACGTTGGATCAACAACACCTTGTTCTTGATCTCCTTTCGTAAATCATCATTGGGTGCGTTCACAAAATCGTTGAGAAATTCATCTTCCTTCAAATCCTCATAACGGTTCAAATAGCGTTCCACCGTCTTTACCACTTCTTCCATTTTGGAGGCATCCGCTTCCGAGATAATACTGTAAACCTCATTACGAATGGGATTGTAATCTGAAGGATAGTTGGCCTTTTCCTTGAATGTTTTGATCAAATCAAACAAATCGGCCTTCCCATTTTTATCGCGATAATCGTTTTGGAAATCAACGAAAGAAACAATATCAAATTTGGCGAAGTCCAATGGAAAATTTTCGAATTCGCTTCCATTGAACACCATATCAAATCCCAATTTTTCCTTTACCCCTTCCACCCCAAGTCTTTTTCCGGTCCACTGTTCGGCCCTGGCATTACGTTCCTGGACATAGATGATTTCATTAAACTTGTTCCCAGAGGCATCGGTCTGTGTTTCTGAGAATATAACCAGCACTGCATTGGGCTCTTTATAGCCTGTCAAATAATAAAAATTGGGATCTTGGTGATATACATAATCCACATCGTTGGCACGATTGCGTTCTGCATTGGCAAATAATACGACTGCTGTGTTCGGGGGCAACAACTTTCGAACGGCTTCCCTTCGCTCCTTATGGAAATCGGAGGCCAGATAATCGGTTGGTGTATTTTGTGCCGAAACCAAAAAGCCAAGCAACAACGCGGCAACAATGCTAAAAGAGTATTTTTCCATGTAAAAAAGTATTTGGGTCAAAATACAAATTTTCAAACGAAGGACGTGTTAAAAAGGGAATTCCATTTTATGGAAATCATAGGAACCCAAAACACCAAAATCCTTAATTAATTCTATAAATTTGCCATGCTTAAAAATGGAAGTAATGAAAAATACAGCGCTTTTTGAAACCCATAAGGCATTGGGTGCAAAAATGGTCCCCTTTGCGGGCTACAACATGCCCGTATCCTATGAAGGGGTAAATGTGGAACACGAGACAGTTCGAAACGGTGTGGGGGTTTTCGATGTTTCGCACATGGGCGAATTTTTGATCGAAGGACCAAAAGCCTTGGAGTTGATTCAAAAAGTGACTTCAAACGATGCTTCAAAACTTTCAGTGGGCAAGGCCCAGTACAGTTGCTTGCCAAATGAAACCGGAGGTATTGTGGACGACCTTATTGTATATCAGGTCAAAGAGGAAACCTACCTTTTGGTGGTTAACGCCTCGAACATTGAAAAAGACTGGAACCATATTTCCAAATACAATGAAGCCATTGGGGCCGACATGCGGAATTTGTCCGACGATTATTCGCTTTTGGCCATCCAAGGTCCAAAAGCCGTGGAAGCCATGCAATCGTTGACCAGTGTAGATTTATCGGCCATCAAGTTCTACAATTTTGTGGTGGGCGATTTTGCCGGAATCGATCACGTGATCATTTCCGCAACAGGCTACACCGGATCGGGCGGATTTGAAATCTATTGCAAAAATTCGGAAGTACAACAAGTGTGGGACAAGGTTTTGGAGGCCGGTGCCGATTTTGGCATTAAACCGATCGGGCTTGCTGCACGCGACACACTTCGTTTGGAAATGGGGTATTGTCTTTACGGTAACGATATTGATGATACCACCTCGCCCTTGGAGGCCGGATTGGGCTGGATCACCAAATTCACTAAAGATTTTGTGAACAGTGAGGCATTGGCCAAAGAAAAGGAAGCGGGTCCAAAACGAAAATTGATCGCTTTTGAAATGGAGGAGCGCGGCATTCCCCGTCATGGGTATCCTATATTGGATGCGGCTGGCAACGAAATTGGAAAAGTGACTTCGGGCACCATGTCCCCTTCCCTTTCCAAAGGAGTAGGATTGGGTTATGTTCCAACCGACCATGCTGCACTCGACACTACCATTTACATCCAAATCCGAATCAACAAAGTACCGGCAACGGTCGTAAAATTACCGTTCTACAAAAATTCCTGAGCAGCCTTTGAATAAAAAGAAGATATTGATATTGGGAGCGAGTGGGTTTGTGGGCAATGCCATTTACAAAGAGCTCTGCTCCTATTTTGATACCTACGGCACGTATTTTTCGAATCGCTCCTTTGCCTCCAATCAACAATACTTCAGGTACGATGTGGAAGAGGATGACATCTTTCAACTTTTGGAACGTGTACGGCCCGATATTATAATTTCAGCACTGCGAGGTAATTTTCCAGCGCAAATACAAGCGCACCATCACATTATGGAATATTTGGTGACCTCAAAAGCGCGGTTGTATTTCATTTCATCGGCCAATGTATTTGATGCTTACAGCAAATTCCCCTCCTATGAATTTGACAAGACACTTTCGGAGAGTGTATATGGTCGTCTCAAAATAAAGATTGAAAACATGATGATGCGGATGCCCAAGGAAAAATGGGCCATTCTTCGGGTTCCGATGGTCTTTGGAAACACTTCGCCCCGTATTCGGGAAATTAAGGCCAATCTGGAAAACAAGGAACCCATTGAGGTTTTCCCCAACCTGATCATTAATGTTACGAACGACGACCGACTGACGCAGCAATTGCATTACCTTATAAATCGTAACAAAACGGGCATTTACCATCTGGGCAGTGAGGACCTCATCCAACATGAAGAGTTCATCAAGGAAGTGATCCAACGCATGGGCAATTACCATCCAATCTACAAACGGGTATACACCACCAACGAGGACCGATATTTGGCTGCATTACCCAAGGAAAATAAACTTCCGAAAAACTTGCGGATCAGTTATCAAGAAATCATCGATCATCACATTCCAGTTTAACACCCAGCTTTAATTTTGGTCTTGACAAGGGTGCTTTTTTTGCTAAATTTGCCCTCGTCCATAACAGAAAAATACGATGGGAAGAGCGTTTGAATTTAGGAAAGCTAGAAAAATGAAGCGCTGGGCTGCAATGTCCAAAGCTTTTACTAGAATTGGGAAAGATATTGTAATGGCCGTAAAGGAAGGTGGTCCTGATCCGGATACCAATGCAAAATTGCGCGCCGTTATTCAGAACGCCAAGTCGGTGAACATGCCCAAGGACAATATTGAACGGGCCATTAAAAGGGCATCGGACAAAAACCAAGGCGATTATAAAGAAGTGCTTTTTGAAGGTTATGCACCCCACGGCATCGCCATATTGATTGAAACTGCTACCGACAACAATACTCGTACCGTGGCCAATATCCGAAGCTATTTCAATAAGTGCAATGGGAGTTTGGGCACCTCAGGTTCCGTGGAATTCATGTTCGACCATACCTGTAACTTTACCATAAACGGGGAAGGTATAGACCCAGAGGAACTGGAACTCGAAATGATCGACTTTGGTGCCGAAGAAGTGTTCCTTGACGAGGATGGCATCCATATTTATGCCCCGTTCGAAAATTTTGGCGCCATTCAAAAAGAGCTGGAATCCCGTGGTATTGAAATCATCTCTTCCGGTTTTGAACGTATTCCACAAGTAACCAAGGAGCTTTCCGAGGAAGAAATGGCTGATGTGGAGAAGCTATTGGAGAAAATCGAGGAGGATGATGACGTACAGAACGTTTATCATACCATGCAGGAATAGAAATCAATTACTGCACCTCGGAAGCCGATACCTTAAATAGTTCATGGTTCACATCCTTTAGACCCAATCTGAACAATTGTACTTCTTGGGTTTCTGTTGGCAACCCAAAATCAAAAAAGATGGTGGCCTTTATGTATGTCGGGGTCAAATCTTTATTGCCCCTATATTTTACATTGACCAGCCAAGGTTTGAACATCGCATCCTCCCTTAAAATTTCAAACTGTTTGGATCCCAAATAAGCAATGTTTTGCCCTAAGTTGGATTCTTCCCAATTATCCCATGTAAAAAATCTTTGGTCTTTATCCACAAACTGAAGCACAAAGTTTGCGGAAGGGTCGTTCCATTCAAAAACGATCCGGATTTTCCGATCAACATTCTTCTCGGCATTAACATCCAAGGGCATTTCCAATTGAAGTTCATCCCCATGTTGCTTCAAAAGATTATCAAAATCCGTTGCGATAACTGCATGGGTAACATTGGTGTCAGGAGTCAAGAAATTTTTCTCCAACAAATACATATAGCGTGAATAGATACCTGCTGCTTTTGCATATTCCTTGTTATCCAGATAAGAGCGGGCCAAACTCATATACGATTGGGAAGCATTCGGATACTCCTTATAGTTTTGTTTGTGCAGCGGAACTGCTTTTTGCATTTTTCCATTTCTTTCAAAAACATAGGCAAGGGCCCTTCTTAATTTGGCCTCACTCTCCAATACGGCATTGCCATCCTCCAATATTTTTAAGGTTATCCCTTCATCCTTCCAATTCTTCATAAAATAATCCAGAGCATCCAAATAGAAATACGGAAAAGTGCCGTACATTTTTTTGTATTCCCCGTAAATTTTGACAGCAGTATCGAATGATGGGGCACTGTTCAAATCCGACAAGTAGCCCGGTAGACTTTTGTCATATTCTGATTTGGTTAGGGCATCACTTTTATAGGCATTGTCTGTTCGCACCAAGGGATCTTGTTGCAATGTTCCTGCCCTCGGAGAGAAATTGGAGTTTCTTGTATTGATGATGAAAAGCCCACCGGCGGCAATACTTCCATATTTTCTTACAGCCGCCATACCCGGGAGTTTAGCAACTCTCTGAATATCTGCCACGTTGATCATATCCGGAATTTGGGTAAAGATTTGCCCATCCACTTCATAGATGGCAGGCTGCTCGTTAAGAATGGATGTCCTTCCCCTTAAGTAGATAACCGATTGGGCACCGCTGATGTAATTGTCATCTACGACTTGGACTCCGGAGAAACTCTGTTGCAATAAAAGTTTTAGATTTACTGCAGTAGCGGTTCTATCACTAAAATCCACAACCTGCATATTCACGCCGGCTGTTTCCTTGTCCAACGTTCCAAAAGCTGATTTCATTAATCCTTTATCGATATTGTAATCCTCAAATTTTTGTTTTTCGGTTCGTTTTAATCTTTTGTTGGCCGTCACTACCACATTTTCCAATTGATTGGCTTTTGGCAAAAGGGAAATGTTAAGTATGGTAGTGGATTCCTCCACTTCCTTTGTCTCAGGTTCCATCCCCAAAAAGGAATAATTGATCTTATCCCCAACTTTGGCCATGATAACATATCTTCCGTAAGCATCGGTGATGGTACTTTTTCCCATTCCGGCAACTTGAACTGCCACATTGGATACGGGCTCACCTTCATGAAAAACAAACCCTGTAATTTCCTTAAAAACCGAAGCGTTGACCTTGGTCAAATGCTCCAACGGATTTGTATTGTCGATACTATGGTCCAAAGCAGCCAATGTTTTTTCCTTGCGCAAGGTCGATACATCATCCACTTGCAATAATACACTGGTCTCCACCGAAAAGGTCATCGCATCACCCCTAAAACGCTCCCATTCGCCTTGACTGGCATATCTACGATAAGACGTACCAGGTGTGCTGGTTGCTGCCAAAACCAAACCTATTTCACCTCCGCCATAAACTTTCAACAATTCCAGACCAATCATAAAATCATCTTGGACAAAAATCCCATGACTGCGAAGATCAACCACTTCCTCCCCTTCCTTAACTTTGATTGTGTGAAATATGTTTGACCTGTTCAATTTTTTTTCGGGCACCATAGAGTTGCCTTCGTACACATTTACCCGCATCAAAAGACTATCTGAAGTGTTTCCTTTTACAAGGAAGTGAAATTGGTTGAGTGTCCTAGGTTGTTTGTTCACTTTAATCTTGGTGACCAACTCACCTCCCAGCGAACCATTTCCCTTCCAATACCCCAATTTTAAGTTACTATCATATAAATAACCAACGCGTTCCAACTTTGAGCTTCTTTCACTGGATACCACTACTTCATTTAAAACGGTGATATCGGGTTGCAGGTAAATCTTGGTAAAGCCAGACCCCGTTAATTTGGCCAAATCGAACTTTTTGGTGGAATAACCGATGGATGAGATTTGCACAATGGCATCTGAAGGGATGTTCTTTTCAAATATTAAATGAAAATTTCCATTCTCGTTGCTCACGGTGCCGATACTCTCGGCTAAAATTCCAATATTCACAAAAGGGATGGGCAATCCCGTGGTTTCATCCAACACTGTTCCCCTGATCTCTTGTTCGACCTGCGAGTATGCAAACTGAAAAAAAACAAAAACAAAAAAAAGGCCGATGTTGTGCAATAGTCGTGAACCGTGTTTCCGTGAAACCACAGTATTGGTAGCTATCATAGAATGGTCTTAAGGTGTTTTTTACAAGATACCATTTTTGTCCAGAAGACGGACAAAAAATGCAATTAACCCATTAAAATTTAGAGTTTAAAAACTGTATTCTGGAATCTTTCCCTTTACTCCTTTAAAAAACGTATGGATTTTTAGAAAATCGGCTTCCTGTTCGGTTGGTAGGAAGGGATCGGCGATTTTCACTTGCTTATTGCCAAAATCAAAGGCAACCATAACAATGGGTACGTTTGCTTTTTGTGCAATATGATAAAAGCCAGTTCGCAGTTTATCCACTTTTTTTCGTGTTCCCTCTGGTGCCAAGGCAAATCGAAACACCTTTCTTTCCTTAAAGATTTGAACAACACTGTCCACCGTATTGGAATTTTTGGAACGATCCACCGGGGCACCGCCTGTCCACCTGAAAAACCATCCAAACGGTGGTTTGAACAAGCTTTTCTTGCCAATGTAATTGATTTCAAGGTTCATTACCTTTCGCACCAACAAACCCAAGAAAAAATCCCACCAATGGGTATGTGGAACCACGATAATGACACATTTATCCAAATCCGGAAAATGGCCCACCAGTTTCCAGCCCAAAACCTTGAAGTATAAAAATTTGGCCAATCGGTGCATATTCGCGTTTTTAATCTACTGTTTCAGTTGGGAACAATGACCTATATTTTTTGGAACATGGCTTGCAGCCGTTCAGGGGTAATGGTCTTTTTCCAATCGGGTCCCAGAGCATTTTCCCACAGGGCCTCAAGCCCCAAGGAAACATTGACCATGATATCGAAATCGTCTTGTGTTAAATTGGCACAGATTCCCTTGGGCAATTCGATACAATGTTTAGCCATCATCTGATTAAACTGAGCTACCCCTTCCGGATAAAATTCTTCCAAATGCTGGAACACCAAACAGTTTCCAATGCCATGTTTTACCCCTAGCAGGTAAGAGAGTCCATAACTCATGGCATGGGCAATCCCCACTTGCGAATAGGCAATGCTCATGCCACCGTGCCAAGAGGCCATCATCAATTTTTCCCTTGATTCTTCCTCAGGGATATCCCCCAAAAACACTTCGAGACACAGTTCCATGGCCTTCTCCCCATAACTTTGGCTAAAGGCATTCAAATATGTACCGGTCAGAGATTCCACGCAATGGATAAAACAATCCATTCCCGTATAGAACCATTGTTCCTTGGGTACGGTTTTGGTAAAATCCGGATCTAACAACACTTGATCATAGGTAGTGTAATCGGAGTTAATGCCCAGTTTTTTATCTGGACCCAACAACACTGTTGTTCGGGACACTTCTGCCCCTGTTCCACTTATGGTTGGGATACCGAGATGGTACAAAGCGGGTCTAGTGACCAAATCCCATCCTTGGTAATCTTTGGCCACTCCATGGTTGTTCAACATAATGGAAACGGCCTTGGCCAAATCGAGCAGAGTTCCACCACCAATGCCTATGATTCCGGAAGGCAATTCATCAAATTTTTCCTTGATTCGTGCCACCAAAGCATCCACTTGCGCCGTTTTGGGCTCCTCATCGGCTGAAATAAAAATGACCTCATCGTTGAACATCAAGGGCAGTTGCTTTGCGAACCCCTTGTTTTCAAAAAAATCGTCCACCAAAAATATGAACGGTGCCTCTGAACTCTTCCGAACGGGCAATAGAATATCTCCCAATTGCGAAAAGCATCCCGAACCAAAAATTACACGGGGTACCATTGGAAAATTACGATATCCTGTTTTAGTCTGCGGGATTGTTTTTTTGTTTCTCAAATTACTTGCTGTCTTCATTAATTATCAAATACTTCAAAATATCCTTGAGGCTGTTCAGTTTTAAATGGTCGTTCACCAGTTCGTCCTCTTCCACCATCTCATGGGCCCATGTGGTATGGAAAGGAACATGAACTGCTTTTGCGCCAATGTTCAAAATAGGCAATACATCCGATTTTAACGAATTCCCGATCATCAAGAATTCCTTTACATCGATGTTCAAATGTTCCAAGAGATTGCTATAATTTGTTTCTTTTTTATCGCTCAATACTTCCACGTGGTGGAAATATTTGGATAGGCCCGACCGTTCCAATTTTCGTTCCTGATCCAACAGATCGCCCTTGGTCAATACAATCAATCGATACCTGCCCACCAATTTGGAAAGCACTTCTTCCACCCCATCCAACAATTCCACCGGATGGGCTATCATTTGCTTGCCCAAAGTAAGGATTTCGGTAATGGTTTCCTGCGGGACTTGGTTGTTGGAAAGGTCCAATGCGGATTCGATCATGGAGAGCATAAAACCTTTTATGCCATAACCATATAGATTGAGGTTATCCATCTCCATTTTGAAGAGCTCTTGGTCCACCTTGTTCTTGGTCTCGTAATCTTCCAACAGTTCGGCAAACTTTTCCTCCGTTTCCCGAAAATAGGTTTCGTTTACCCAAAGGGTATCGTCGGCATCAAAACCAATGACCTTTATGTTCGAGAAATCTACTTCCATACCTTTCTTGCGCGATCTAAGTCCTCCGGCGTATCAATTTCTATACCTGTTACATGGGTTTCCACCATTTTTATCTTTTTGCCATATTCCAAAAATCGTATGGCTTCAATTTTTTCCTTGGCCTCCAAGGTCAACATGGGCAATCGTTTAAAATCCATTAGTGCCCGTTTTCGAAAGGCATAGATGCCTTTGTGCTTATAATAGGTTGCCTCCACTTCCTCGTCCCTTGGATAGGGAATGGGCGAACGTGAGAAATACAAGGCAAAGTTTTGGTTGTCCACGATAACCTTTACTGTATTTGGATTGGCAATTTCCTCCCATTCGGAAATGGGTGTCATCAAGGAAGCCAAATCAATTTCCCTTTCCGTATCCGCTTTAAATACATCAATGATCTTTTCAAGGCTCACCGCATCTATAAAAGGTTCGTCGCCCTGCACATTGATCACAATGTCGACCTCCATATCCTCCACTGCCTCCGCAATACGATCGCTGCCGCTTTCGTGTTTTTGTTTGCTCATGATTACCTTGCCGCCAACTGCACTGATAACTTCTGAGATAACCTCACTGTCGGTCACTACATAAACTTCATCAAATAATTGTGTGTTCACCGCTGCTTCATAGGTTCTTACAATAACAGGTTTGCCGCCAAGGTCCTGCATTAATTTGGCGGGGAACCTAGAGGCTTGATACCGTGCGGGAATCATGGAAATTATCTTCACTCTTAGTTTGAATTGATTAGGTTATCGTTTTGGACGTAGTTTTCTATAAATGCTAAATATGACCAACAGTATAATGATGACCAATATCGCTGCAATGGGCGGCACTAGGATTGATGCAGTGCTCACCACCACCGCTGTACCGGTCTCCAATGTGGATACAATGGGATTGGCAAGGCCTCCCGTGGTTGCCGAGGAAGTCAATCTTCCCGTCGCATTGGCCCCTTTAATGGCTGTTGCCGTGCCTCCACCAGCAATAATCGCCAAAGACCATGTTACCACCGGATCCAAATTGGCAATTGTGGATACCATAACGGCAGTACCTGCAATACCGGCCAATGGCAAGGCCAGTCCATCCAGGACATTGTCCACCCAAGGGATAAAATAGGCGAAAATTTCCACCACAGTGGCCACACCAAAGGTGATGAGCGCCGCCAAACTTCCTATCCATTGCCAGGATTCGTTCAGTTCCCATACCCCAAAATAAGCTGCCAAACTTAGGGCAAACAAGGGGAGGAATATGCGGAAACCTACCGAAGCGGCAAGCCCGATTCCCAAAAAAATACTGATTATGGTGTTAGGTTCAATGTTCATGGTTAGGTCTAATTTAGGGTATTCCTAATCAAGAAAAAAATCATCTTTAAATCCAATGAGATAGAGTTGATTCTTTGCCCTTGTGATTGCAGTATAAAGCCAGCGCAAATAATCCTTATCCACCCCGTTTGGCAAATAAGGCTGTTCCACGAACACAGTATCCCATTGGCCTCCTTGGGACTTATGACAAGTAATGGCATAAGAAAACTTGACCTGCAGGGCATTGAAGAATCGATTGTTCTTCACACCGAGAAACTTTTTATACTTGGATTTTTCGTGGTCATAATCCTTTAATACTTCTTGGTACAGCCGATTACCATCTTCATACGACAAGGAAGGAGTCTCGGCATTTATGGTATCCAACAATAGAACAGTTTCAAAAGGTCTTTGATTCGGATAGTCCACCATTTTAACCTTCACTTCAGCGAAGGTAAAGCCGTACAACTCCTTTATCGCGAACAGTTCCAATACCTCAATGATATCCCCATTGGCAATGAAACCGGCCTCGGAATTCGGCTTGAGCCAAAAATAATTGTTCTTCACCACCATCATGTAATCGCCTACTGCCAATTCACTTTCCAAGAACAAAATCCGCTCCCTAATATTTTGATTGTAGAGATTGGCCCTTTTGTTCGATCGCACTATAATGGCCGTCTCCTCTTTTCCATTTTGGCTGTAGGAGGAATCGATGGCCTCCTGGATCTCGGTACCATCAATCAATCGGACAATGTCCTTATAATGGTCCAGCTCAAATTTGAAGCCATCATAATATTGGGATTGCAATTGCTCCCTGAGGTTGGTGGCATTGTGCAGTATTCCAGAATCCTCGGTCTGTCGCATTACCTCGTCCAATTCCAGGCACTCCACTTCCTTATCGTAATTCAAGGCCAAACGATCTTCGTCCAATGCAGGGCTCAATTCCAATTTTACGGGTGGCAATTGGGCCGTATCCCCGATCAAGATCAACTTGCATTTATGTCCGGAGTGCACATACTGCATGAGGTCGTCCAACAACGAACCGTTTTCGAACAACTTGGAATCGGAAGGGGTATCGGGTATCATCGACGCCTCGTCCACTATAAATACGGTATTCCGGTGTTTATTGGGCGCCAAAACAAACTGGACCCCTCCTCCACTTTGCTTTTTGGGAAAATATATTTTCTTATGGATGGTAAAGGCTTGGTTTCCGGAATACACGGACATCACCTTTGCTGCGCGTCCAGTAGGTGCCATGAGCACGGCACTCATCTTCACTTTCCAGAGGCTGCTCACCAATGTGGCCACCAAAGTTGTCTTTCCGGTACCGGCAAATCCTTTCAATAAAAATACCTCCCCGTCCCTTCCGTCCAAAACAAAACGGGCCATTTTTTCCAAGGCCATGCCTTGCTTTTCCGTAGGTAAATGGGGAAACTTTTCGTTTAAAATCCGTAAAAATCCTGCTGCAGTAAAATCGTCCATGGGCTTCTAAAGATAGCATGGTTTTTTAAAGCAAAAAGTTTCCTGATTAAAAAAAAATTGTAGATTTGTCAGTAACCACTAAATTAACTTTGAAAGACTATATCAGATATGTTAAACTTAATTCTTATTGTTGTTCTAATATGCCTTGTTACCGTAGGGCTTGTGTTCTTGATTGACAGATTTTTACCTCAAAAGGTTAAGCCATTTTTGGTGATTCTCTTTGGACTAGTGAGCATTTTCCTCGGTTACAAAATATATGAATCCATCAATGCCCCCATCGAATTCAACAAGGTAAGAAAAGAAAGATTTTCCCAAGTTATCGCTAAATTGAAGGATATCAGGGATGCCGAAGAAGCTTACAAAACAGTGAATGGAAAATACGCCGGAAATTTTGAAAGCTTGATTCAATTTATTGATACTGGCAGCTACACCATCACCACCCAAAAAGATTCCTCTTTCATGCGATTTGACAGGGCTTATGGTATTGATATGCAACAGGATACTGTAATCATTGATACTTTGGGAACTGTTAAAGTTAAGGACTCACTATTCAAAAACAGTGACCGTTACAAAACCATGATGAATGTTCCTTATGCCCAAAACAACGAAAAGTTTGAGCTGAAGGCGGACATCATCGATAAAAGTGGTTACAAGGCTCCTGTATTCGAAGCCAAAGTGAAAAAAGACGTTGTCCTTTATGACCAACCCAAAGATTTGGTCGACAGGGAAAAGGCACACCAAAGTGTAGAGGAAGTAAATGGAGATGAAATAAAAGTTGGTTCGTTGACCGATGTGAGTACAAACGGTAACTGGCCTCCTATCTATGATCGAAAAGACAACTAATATAGACCGTACAGAACCGAATAACACCTATAGAAAACTGTCCATTCAAGCTGGCTTGAATGGACTTTCTTTTTGTGTTCTGGATACGATTACCAACAAGATACTGGCCTTTGAGCGGGAAACCTTCAAAACAACCTCCACCCCCTATCTGCTGTTAAAGGAATTAAAGTCCAAGCTCAACCAAAAAGGGGATATCGGTAAAAATTTTTCCGAGGTGCTGGTCATCCATAAGAACAATATGTTCAGCTTGGTACCCAAAACCCTTTTCAACAAGGAAGAGCTTCCCAATTATTTGAAGTTCAATGCCAAAATCATGGCAAACGACCTCATTGCCTATGATGAGATTCCAAACCAGGACATCGTAAACGTCTATATTCCCTACACCAACATCAACAACTACATTTTTGAACTTTTTGGAGAATTCGAGTTCAAACACAGTGGAACGGTGTTGATCCAAAGTCTTATGAGCCAAAACCGGCCAACGGCTGAACCCGTTTGCTATGTGCAGGTGTCCGAAAGGGAAATGGAAATGATGGTGGTATCGGAAAAGCAATTGATATTCTACAACCAGTTTGAATACGCAACCAAGGAAGACTTTTTGTATTATTTGCTGTTTAGTCTGGAGCAAACGCAAATGAGCACCGAAAAAATACAATTAAAACTTTTTGGCGCCATAGAGGAAGGTGACCCCATATTTGAACTCTGTCACACTTACATTAAAAATGTTTCGGTGTTTATCCCCAATAGTACCTCCATCCCACTGAAAAATTTTGAGGACGAGAGCATTGATTTTTCTATTTTAAGTTCGTTATAGGTGCGCATCATTTCGGGAAAATATAAAGGGAAACGCTTGGTTGCCCCCAAGAAATTACCGGTAAGGCCTACTACGGACATGGCCAAGGAAGGCCTTTTCAACATCTTGAACAACCGGTTTTATTTTGATGAGCTGAAAGTACTCGACCTGTTTGCGGGCACAGGAAACATTTCTTTTGAATTCGCTTCCCGAGGAGTCCAAGACATAACTGCGGTGGACAGTTTCCCTGGTTGCGTCCACTACATTTCCAAAATTTCCACGGAACTGGATTTTCCCATCACTACCATTAAATCTGATGTTTTTAAATATTTGGAGCGGACCACGGAACAATTTGACCTCATTTTTGCTGATCCTCCCTATAATTTTGACCAAACCCAATTTTTGAAAATTCCTGACTTGGTTTTTACAAAGGAATTGCTGCGGGAAGATGGTTTGTTGGTAGTGGAACATTCCGACCAAACAAACTTATCGGAACATCCCCACTTTACGGAACAGCGAAAATATGGGGGAAGTATTTTCAGTTTTTTTGAATTGAAATAAAAGCAGGCCATAAGCCGGATTCTGTATATCCTTATCATTTATCTAGGCCTTTGGTTGCCCAAAGACTCGAACCGCCTACCCTCCAGCTCGGGCGTGCTACCCTCAAACACTGGTTTACATGGCGTTTCACCGCATAGAGTTTACCTGATTTCACTACAGCCGAACTGTACTTGCTTTCTGTTGCACTGGTCCTCGCCTTGCGGCGGACGGGCGTTACCCGCTATGCCGCACTATGGTGTCCGGACTTTCCTCTTCAAACCCGGTTGCCCGGGCTTGCAGCGATAAGGTGGCCTGCTGGGCACAAAGGTACTCCAATTGTTAATAAAAAAAAGCCATCAATGTTACATAGGGGTGCCATTGCCCGTAGCTATTTTTATATTTGTACAAATCAATATGGCATTGGAACCTTTTGTAGTATCGGCACGAAAATACCGTCCCCAAACATTTAAGGATGTTGTGGGCCAAGGTGCCATTACCAACACCCTCTTAAATGCCATAGAAAACAACCACCTGGCCCAAGCCTTATTGTTCTGTGGGCCACGTGGCGTAGGCAAAACCACCTGTGCGCGCATCCTGGCCAAACAGATCAACCAAGACGGTACCGAAAGGGAGGATGAAGACTTTGCCTTCAATATTTTTGAATTGGATGCGGCTTCCAACAATTCCGTGGATGATATTCGAAATTTGATCGACCAAGTACGGATTCCGCCTCAAGTGGGAAAATACAAGGTCTATATTATCGACGAGGTGCATATGTTGTCCCAGTCGGCCTTTAATGCGTTCTTGAAGACGCTGGAAGAGCCGCCAAAACATGCCATTTTTATTTTGGCCACAACAGAAAAACACAAGATCATTCCCACCATACTTTCACGCTGCCAGATTTTTGATTTTAAGCGGATCACCGTTAAGGATGCCACCGAATATCTTAAATATATTGCCGAGCAGCAAGGCATCAATGCCGAAGAAAGTGCCTTGCACATCATTGCACAAAAGGCCGATGGCGCGATGCGCGATGCATTGTCCATTTTTGATCGGGTAGTGAGTTTTTCGGGCAAGGAATTGACACGAAAGTCGGTCACCGAAAATCTGAACGTGCTCGATTACGACATTTATTTTTCGGCTACCGATTTAATTCTGGAAAACAACATTCCCGAATTGTTGCTGCTTTTCAACAAAACGTTGTCGCTGGGCTTTGATGGCCATCATTTCATTACCGGTCTTGCCTCCCATTTCAGGGATTTGATGGTATGCCAGCACCCAGATACATTGAATCTATTGGAAGTAGGCGAAGATGTAAAGACCCACTATCAGCAGCAAGCACAAAAAGCCTCCAAGGAATTTTTATTGAAGGCTCTGGATATGGCCAATACCTGTGACCTGCAATACAAGGCCAGCAAAAACCAACGACTGCTTGTAGAACTTACCTTAATGAAATTAGCCTCCATCACTTTTGATGGAGAAAAAAAAAACACTGATTTCATAATTCCCGCCTCCTTTTTTGCAAGCAAAGCAATTCAAAAAAATGGGAGCCAATTCAACGAATCCAACGGTTCAGCAGCTATTGCCACTCAACCGTCCCCTGCTCCCGTAGCAATCCAAAAAGAAGCGGAACAAACAGTTGCAGCACCTGCACAGGAAGTTTTGGTCAGTGAACCCAAAGAACCCTACAAGCCAATCAAAAAGATTCAGATCAAGTCTCCAGAAAAACGGGTGTCGGGCCTATCCCTTTCCAGCATTAAGGTAAAAAAGGAGCATGAAAACATTAAAGCTCCAGAAATTGCCGAAGAAGATCTTCCTCAGGATGCTTTCTCCGAAGAAACCATGCAACAACACTGGAACGATTTTGTGGACGAATTGGAAAAACAAGGACGAAAAATCTTGGCCAGTAACCTGCAGACCGATGTGCCCAAACTCAAAAATGAAAACACCATTTGGATCGAGCTGCCCAATGGCACCATGAAGAAGGAGATTGAGCGTGAACAAAGCTTGATGCTGGATTATCTGAAGCAAAAACTCAACAATTACTCCATTACCCTTCATATTACCGTAAATGAAGAAGTGGCCAAAAAGTTTGCCTTCACCCCTGCGGAGAAATACGAAAAGTTGAAGGAAAAAAATCCCGCCATCGACCTACTGCGCAAAGAGTTCGATCTGGATTTTTAAGACAATTCGCTTCACCCTATCTTTGTGGTCCATAAATTCTAATTAACAATTCCATGCTAGGGCTTAAGTTACCGACCGACCCACGTTGGGTAAACATCGTTGAAAAAAACATTGAAGAAATCCTGACCGATCACGCCTATTGTGAGCAAAAAGCTGCCAGTACTGCCATTTCGTTGATCATCGGTTTCCCTGAAAAATCGGAATTGGTAAAGGAAATGACCGCTTTGGCCCGAGAGGAAATGGGACATTTTAACATGGTGCACGACAAGATCCTTCAGCGAGGATGGACTTTGGGGCGTGAGCGCAAGGACGAATATGTGATCGAGTTGATGAAATTTTTCCCAAAAGGTGGAAGCCGGGAGACCCACTTGGTTCACAAACTATTGTATGCCGCTTTGATCGAAGCCCGGAGTTGTGAACGTTTTCGATTGCTCTCCGAAGAAATGGAGGATGAGGAGCTTTCCGAATTCTACCGAAACCTTATGGTGAGCGAAGCCAACCATTACACCATGTTCCTAAAATTTGCCCGTAAATATGGCAACAAAGAAGAAGTGGACCAAAAATGGCAGGCACTCTTGGAATACGAAGCCGAGCTCATGAAGAATCTGGGTAAAAAAGAAACCATGCACGGTTGATCACAACCGCATGCTCCTTTAAAACAAAACGTTAGGATTCCAGCTTGTCTTGATAGTAGTAATACATCTCAAATTGGGACCTACACTCCTCTTCACCTTGTTTTCTTTTGCGGTACGCATTGTCCTGCTTTGCTGAAAACACCCGTGCCTTAAGGTTGTCTTTCCATGAGATATTGAAAGTATCCAATAGTTCCCGACGGATATCCGGGTCATAGATGGGGCATCCTACTTCTACCCTAAAATCGAGGTTTCGGGTCATCCAATCAGCCGAGGAAATGTAAATCTTTGGATCACCGCCGTTACCAAAAATGAACAATCGGGGATGTTCCAAAAACTTGTCCACAATACTAATGGCCTCAATGTTCTCGCTCATTCCCGGAACACCAGGAATCAAACAGCAGATACCACGAACTATCATTTGGATCCTTACTCCTGCCCTACTCGCTTCATAAAGTTTATCCACCATCTGGTACGAAGTAAGGCTATTCATTTTGATTTTGATATACGCTTCCTTGCCGTGTTTGGCGTTCAAAATCTCCCTATCTATCAACTTTATAAAGGTTGATTTGGTGTAATGGGGTGACACGATGAGATGTTTGTATTTATTGATCATGTAGTTGGTCTCGAAGAAATCGAACACCTTGCTCATATCCTTTAAAATACCTTCATGGGCCGTAAAAAGGGTATAATCGGTATAGATTTTGGCCGTGGACTCGTTAAAGTTGCCGGTACTGATAAATCCATATCGTTTTATGCCTAAACCTTCTTCCCGTTCCACCATGCAAATCTTACTGTGCACCTTCAGGCCAGGGACACCAAAAATCAATTTTACCCCCTCATTTTGTAGGTAGTTGGCGTATTCAATATTGTTCTGCTCGTCGAATCGGGCCTGCAACTCAATCTGCACTGTTACCTGTTTCCCATTTTTCACCGCATTTACCAAGGCCGAAGCAATTTGACTATCACTGGCCAATCGATATATGGTGATTTTGATGGACCGCACTTGCGGATCTAGGGCGGCTTCCCTTAAAAACTTGGTGACATAGCTAAAGGTGTGGTATGGGGCATATATCATGTAGTCCTTATGGGCAATGATGTCGAGCAAACTCCCTTTCATACTGAGACCTTTTACAGGTAGGGGCTCGATTTTTTCATACATCAAATCGTGCCTGCCCAAACTTGGGAAGCCCATGTAGTCCCGTCTATTATGGTAACGTCCACCAGGAATCACACTATCGGTGTCCATGATGTCCATCTTTTCCTTGAGAAATTGGAGGGTATCCTTATCGATTTTCTTATCGTACACGAACCGTACCGGATCACTGATCTTACGGTGCTCCACACTGTGTGAAATCTTCTCGATAAAACTTTTGCTCAAATCGTTGTCGATATCGAGTTCGGCATCGCGGGTTATCTTAATCATGTGGGCAGAGATGGACTCGAATTCGAACATGGTGAACACGCTGTCTAGGCAAAACCGGATCAAATCGTCCAACATGATGATGTAATCCTTATCACCTTCCTTTGGCAAGACCACAAAACGGTCAATTCCCTTGGGAATCTCAATTAGGGCGTACCTATTATGATTTCCTTGGCCCGACCCATTTTTCATGACAATTTTAACGGCCAAATAGGCCGCAGTATCCTTCAACAGCGGAAACTCGGTAAGATCGTTCAGGATGATGGTCATCAACTCCTGGTTCACCTTTTTGAAAAAATAATCCCTGATGAACTCAGCCTGACTTTCAGTTACCTCATTTTCCTTGATGATGAAGATATTTTCTTCGCGCAGCTCCTTTTCAATCCCCTTGAATATTTCCAAGCTTCTTGCTTGTTGGGCAATCACAATTTTGGTGATTTCTTCCAACAGGTCCTTTGCCCGTTCGCCTCCCAAAACGCTTTTCCCAGTTTTTCCTGCATCAACAATACGTTTGACCGTGGCATACCTCACCTTAAAAAATTCATCAAGGTTGTTACTGAAAATTCCTAAAAATCGGAGCCGGTCAATCAGTGGCACTTTTTTGTCGTTACTCTCTTGCAGTACCCTGGCATTAAATTGCAACCAGCTGATTTCCCTATTTATATATTCGTTTTTTGCTTTAACCATTTATTTTTTCAAGTGTTTTGGAAAGACCATTTGTTTCGTAGTGCCCTTCTTTACATCGGACCATGAGTCCACACCAAATGTAATATGGACGAGTCCTGCCGTGGGAACGTTTTCAATATACTGATCTCCCCAAGTATTTGCAAGCGAAGTAAAGGCATAATTATGGCCAAAAATAGCGACCACATCCCACTTATCATCCAAACCTTCCACAAATTGCTGGACACTCTGCCCTGAAAAATCATAAAGGGCTTCGTTCACTCGAAATTGGGCAAGGTCAAAATGCAGGTTTCTAAGAAAAATCATGCCGGTATGCAATGCCCTATTGGCGGGACTGGCGAATGCAAAATCTATTTCCGGAGCATGTAAGCCAAACGTTTTAGACACCAAATGGGCATCGTTTACGCCCCGTTCTTGTAGCGGTCTATCTTTATCGGAAACATCATACTCCCATGATGATTTTCCATGCCGCATTAGAATCAATTGTTTCATCTGTGTGGGTTTAAGGTGCCAAACGCTCTATTTTCCAATCAAAGTCCTCTTGCAGGGTATAGCGAATACGGTCGTGGAGTCGGTTGGGCCTTCCCTGCCAAAATTCCAAGGAAATCGGTCGTACCAAAAATCCACCCCAATAATCGGGTCGTTCAATGGATTTTCCTTCGTAGGTCTTTTCCAATTTTTTAAGCTCTTGTTCCAATAATTCCCTTGAAGGTATCACCTCGCTTTGGTTGGACACGATGGCCCCCAATTGGCTGCCGACCGGTCTCGATTCAAAGTAGCCATCGGAAAGGTTTTCCGCCAATTTTTCGGCCTTTCCTTTTATGATGACCTGCCGTTCCATGTTGGGCCAAAAAAAAGAAAGACAAACGGATGGATTATTTGCTATGGCCTTACCCTTTTCACTTTGGTAATTGGTGTAAAAAATAAAACCTTCAAAAGTGAATTTCTTCATCAAGACCACGCGGTTCTTCGGAAATCCATCCAAACCAATGGTAGAAATGGTCATGGCATTGGGCTCATCTACCCCTTCGGATGCCTCTACCTCATAAAACCATTTTTGGAATTGTTCCATCGGATTTTCCTTGATGGAGTCCTCCATCAACTCACTTTTTTCGTACGATTTTCGGTAATTGCCCAGGTCTTTTTGCATACGGTGAAGTTCGTCAAATTTCAAATCTCTTCAAAGTTTGACCGACTTAAAAGTTGGCTAAAATTAGGAAAGGTTGTTAGAACTGGAACGTTTTACCATCATCCGCCAATTCCACATTTTGAAAAACCTCCATGGCCTCCTTCCCAAAAAGTTCAATGGATTTGTAACGCGTGGAATAATGGCCGAGAATCAATTGCTTGGCATGGGCCATCTTGGCGATCTGGGCCGCCTGTTTCGCCGTGGAGTGTTTTGTTTTTTCACACAGATGGCTTTCCGAATCCAAAAAGGTGGATTCGTGATAGAGCACATCTACATCTTTAATAAAGGGCACAACGGTTTCCCGATAAACCGTATCACTGCAAAAAGCATAACTTTTAGGCGGATCAGGGTCAAAAGTGAGTTTTTTATTGGGGACGGTATTGCCATTTTTGTCCAAACCATCCATCCCTTTTTTAATGTTGTTAAACTGGCTCTTATCAATACCGAAACTTTTGGCGGCTTCTACATTCAGTGTTCTTGGCGCTTCCTTTTCCTGAAACAAAAAACCGTTGGTATACACTCGATGATCTAAGGGAATGGTCTGTACACTGATTTTATCATCCTCAAAAAGAAGATGCTGTCCCTTTTCTTCCAACTCGTGGAAAATCAACGGATAATTGGTCCAAGAATCTCCAAGCTTCAAGAACAAGGTAATGGCCTCCTTAATGCCTTTGGGGCCATAAATGTGGAGTTCCTTTTCTCGGCCCAATAACCGAAATGTGGAGATAAGACCCGGAAGACCGAAAAAGTGGTCACCGTGCAAATGGGAAATAAAGATGTGGTTGATCCGGGAGAATTTGATCCTGTATTTTCTGAGCTGTACTTGGGTTCCCTCGCCACAATCGATCAAGAACATATGGTTCTGGATATCCAGTACCTGTGAAGTTGGGTTGGTAAACGTTCTGGGTGTTGCCGCATAGCAACCTAGTATTGTTAATTTCACAAATAGTAAATTAAAAATGGGAAGTTACTAATTGAAAATGGAAAAGGTGTGATTGGATTGATGGATTATTGGATGGTTCGATGTCAAGGTCTGAATCAAAGACTGCAACAGTGTCATTTCGACAGAGTGAAGGATGAGCGACGAGAAATCTCTATAGTAGATAAGGGTTTGGATGATGCATTATAGGATATCCGAGGTCTAAAGTCAGAGGTCCGAAATCTAGATTCCCAGATCGCGTTCCATTTCCTCCATTTCGATTAGATCTTTGGCCTCTTGCAAGGTTGGCACCACACTGACCTCATCGGGTACTTCATCATAATTGACCTTATCGGTGACCAATACAAAGGATTGACCTGCCGCCTTGTGGGCATTGGAAATATCCAAAAATTCCAGAATATCGTTCGCCGTCAGTTTGTTGAAAGAAAATAGGTTGATGACAATATTGTCATGTTTAATTTTAGGATAGGCATTGTTCAAATTTTCCATGAAAGTGGACAACGTGGTCTTTTCCTGGAAAACAATGGTGGTAGTTCCTTCTTTGTCGAAAATCATGTTTCTAAAGTTTAGAAGCCAAAAGATACAAAACGGCCATACGGATTGCCACTCCATTTTCCACCTGGTGCAGAATTATGGATTGATCGGAATCCGCTACATCACTTGTAATCTCTACTCCACGGTTGATAGGCCCAGGGTGCATGATCACAATCTGTTTGTCCAAGCTGTCCAACAGCTTTTTGTTCACCCCAAATTGTTGGGTGTATTCCCTTGTGGAGGGAAAGTAACTGATATCCATACGCTCGTTCTGTACGCGGAGCATATTGGCCACATCGCACCATTCCAGTGCTTTGCGCAGGTTGGTCTCGACCCCAACTCCCAATGATTCTATATGTTTTGGAATCAGCGTCTTAGGGCCACATACCTTAACATTGGCGCCTTGTAGTTTAAGGGCAAAAATATTGGATAGCGCTACCCTGGAATGCAGGATATCGCCCACGATCACAATGTTCTTACCGCCCACATCGCCCAATTTTTCGCGGATGGAAAAGGAATCGAGCAATGCTTGGGTCGGGTGCTCGTGTGCACCGTCCCCTGCATTTACAATGGCTGCCTTAACGTGTTTTGAAAGAAATATGCCCGCACCGGGATTCGGGTGGCGCATCACCACCATATCCACTTTCATGGACAGGATGTTGTTTACCGTATCGATCAGGGTCTCCCCTTTTTTAACCGAGGATTGACCTGCTGAAAAATTCACCACATCGGCAGATAACCGCTTTTCTGCAAGTTCAAAAGAAAGCCGGGTTCGGGTGCTATTCTCAAAAAATATATTGGCAATGGTAATGTCCCGAAGCGTGGGTACTTTTTTAATGGAACGGTTGATGACTTCCTTAAAGTGGTCGGCGGTTTCAAAAATGAGCTGTATATCTTTTTTGTTCAGATACTTGATTCCCAACAAGTGATTTACACTCAATTCGCTCATTTTCTTCTATTTGCTTATTAAATACACAATATCCTCTCCGTCGTTCTCCTCCCACATTACCTTCACTTTCTCCTCGTTGATGGCATCCACCTGTCTTCCCCTATAATTGGGCTGGATGGGCAAATGTCTGCTGAACCTTCTATCGATCAGCGTCAACAGTTCTATGCTTTTGGGCCGACCAAAGGATTGAATGGCCGTTAATGCCGCCCGTATGCTTCGTCCGGTGTAGAGCACATCATCAATGAAAACCACTTTCTTGTCCTCTACCAAAAAATCCATTTTGGTGGTGTTGGCCTTCAATATTTCGCCCCGACCGAAGTCGTCGCGGAAAAAGGTGATATCCAAAAAACCCAGTGAAATGTCCTTGATTTTATATTCCTGTTTCAGGATTTTGGCCAAACGTTCCGCCAAATAGGTACCCCTGGGCTGGATTCCAATCAATGCGGTATCCTTAAAATCCAGATGGTTTTCCAATAGCTGACAGGCCAGCCGGTGCAGTATGATGTTAATTTCTTTGGAAGTAAGCAGTACTTTTTGGCTCATAGGTTGTGCGACCGACTCAGTTGAATACAAAAGTACACAATTCTTTAAAATGGTGAAGGCATAAAAAAAGCCCCGACTGTTACCAGCGGGGCTTTTGTTTTTAGGAAATCCTGATTACTTTTTCTTGGAATCAGCTTCCATTTTATCCTTCAATGCTTGCAATTGTGCATTGGCATCACCAAGGGTCGGTGCAGCTTCGTCTGTTGAAGCAGCTCTTTTCTTGGCAGCTTTTACATTGCGGTCTTCTTGCTCCCTAAAGATGGCAGTGTGGCTAGCCACAACACGCTTGAAATCTTTGTTGAACTCGATGATCTTAAATTCGGCCTCTTCACCTTTCACCAATTTCTTACCGTCTTCTTTCTCCATGTGTCTTGAAGGTACAAACCCAACGATGTCCTCGTTGAAGTTAATGGTAGCACCTTTGTCAACTACTTCAGCAATTGCGGCAGTGTGAACGGTTCCTTCACCAAATTCCTCTTCGTATTTGTCCCAAGGATTTTCAGTGGTCTGTTTGTGGCCCAAGCTTAACTTGCGACCTTCCACATCCAATTCCAATACTTCCACCTCCAAAGTGTCACCAACGGCAACAAACTCGGATGGATGCTTGATTTTCTTGGTCCAGGATAGATCGGAGATATAGATCAAACCGTCGATTCCTTCTTCCAACTCTACGAATACCCCGAAGTTGGTGAAGTTTCTAACGATTCCTTTGTGGCGTGAACCAACAGGGTATTTGGAAGTGATATCGGTCCATGGGTCTGGAGTCAATTGCTTAATGCCCAAAGACATTTTGCGCTCTTCCCTGTCCAAGGTCAATACAACTGCTTCCACTTCGTCACCTACGTTTACGAAATCCTGGGCAGACCTCAAGTGGGTAGACCAAGACATTTCAGAAACGTGGATCAAACCTTCCACACCGTCGGCCACTTCGATAAAGGCACCGTAATCGGCGATAACCACTACTTTACCTTTTACTTTGTCACCAACTTTGATTTCATCCCCAAGTGCATCCCATGGGTGTTTCTCCAATTGTTTAAGACCCAATTGGATTCTTGATTTGTTATCATCAAAGTCAAGGATAACCACGTTCAATTTCTGATCCAACTCAACAACCTCGTTGGGGTGGTTGATACGGCTCCAGGAAAGGTCGGTAATGTGGATCAATCCGTCCACACCGCCAAGGTCGATGAACACTCCGTAAGAAGTGATGTTTTTCACCACACCTTCCAATACCTGTCCTTTTTCCAATTGACCGATGATCTCTTTCTTTTGTTCTTCGATATCGGCTTCGATCAAGGCTTTGTGGGAAACCACAACGTTCTTGAACTCGTGGTTGATTTTCACCACTTTGAACTCCATGGTCTTACCAACATACTGATCGTAATCACGGATAGGTTTCACGTCGATCTGGGAACCTGGCAAGAACGCCTCGATTCCAAACACATCCACGATCATACCACCTTTGGTACGACATTTTACGAATCCAGTTACAATCTCTTCCTTATCGTGGGCAGCGTTCACACGATCCCAAGCTTTAATGGTCCTAGCTTTTCTGTGGGACAATACCAACTGACCGGTCTTGTCTTCACGGATATCAATAAGCACCTCAACTTTGTCACCTACCTTAAGGTCTGGATTGTAACGAAACTCGTTCAACGAGATTACACCTTCAGACTTAGCATTGATGTCGATGATTGCCTCACGGTCTGTCATGTGAACAACAGTACCTTCAACAACCTCCTCATCGGCGGTGTCCACGAAATTTTCTTCTACCAAGTTCTCGAATTCCTTAAGCTTGCTGTCGTCAACACGCTCAATTCCCTCTTCGTACTTTTCCCAATCAAAATTTTCAAGAAATTCCTGTGGATCTTGCTGGGGTTGTGTTTCTTTTACTTCTGGTGCTGCGGCAGTTTCTGCTACCTCAGCGGTTGTTTTTTCTTCAGCCATGTGCTGATTTAAAATTTGTATTCCACGTTTTACAAGAGTTGAACAATTACCGTGAAAGTGGTTTTTACATTTGTTTTCTTTTCCCTTTCCTCTTGCTTCCTTGTTAAAAAGGTGTGCAAAAATACAATTAATTTATTGATTCACAAAGCCTAAATACCAATGATGGGGCAAAAAAACAATTCCCACAATTTAATAGCAATTTAGGGGCATATTGGCTATCTTGAAGCCTCTAATTGTTAACTATAAAATTACTATCATGAGCGTAAAAGCAAAGTATCAACCCGTACTTGATCTAGGTGAAAAACTGGCCGTAAAAAATGGCGACGTATCCGAAGAAAATGGCGTTTTAAAAATAAAGGGGATGACCCATACCCCATACGAGAAAAACCTATTGTGGGACAAGATCAAGGAAATCGGTGGGGAACATCCGTCCGACATTAAAGCCAACATTACTGTGGAGGACGACTCCGTGTATGCCCGACATACCGTAAAAAGTGGGGAATCGTTGAGCAAGATCGCGAAGCATTATTATGGCGACCCGATGAAATACAAACAAATCTTTGAAGCGAACACGAATATTTTGAAGAACCCGGATCTAATCCATCCCGATCAAGTATTGGTGATCCCGAATTTGTAAATAAAATTAGATCAAACAAGTAAGAAAAGACGCCAAATGGCGTCTTTTTAATTCCTAATTGGTTACATACCTTCTTCCGGTCCCTGGTAAAACCAATTAAAAGAATTTCAAAAATAAACTATCAGAATATTTGCGAAACCAAATAGTTGCATTTATATTTGCAACCAAACGGTTTCATAAAAAATAACATGAGAAGGGATATTTTCCAAGCTATTGCCGACCCCACCCGAAGGGCCATCATTGCCTTGATTGCCGTTCAGTCCATGACGCCCAATGCCATTGCGGAAAATTTCAATACCTCCCGTCAATCGATTTCAAAACATCTGCGCATCCTCTCCGAATGTGAACTTATCAATCAAGAACAACAGGGACGAGAAATTTACTATTCACTCAAAATCGAGAAGATGAAGGAAATTGATGACTGGCTGGAACAATACAGAAACATTTGGGAAACTCGATTCAATCAACTAGAAAATATACTATCAAGATTAAAAAAGGAATAAGATGAAAGACCACTTGCTATTTGACTTTAAGATTGACAAAGCAACCAAAACTGTATTTGTAGATAAAGAATTTGCAGCTGAACATGCCCTGGTATGGGATGCCTTTACCAAACAAGAAATCCTTGATCAGTGGTGGGCTCCCCTACCCTATAAATCTGTAACAAAGCATATGGATTTCCGTGTTGGAGGTCGACGATTTTATGCCATGGTAGGGCCGGAAGGGCAGGAACATTGGTCAATCCAAGAATATATGTCCATCACACCCAAAACCAATTTTAAAATGATGAGTGCTTTTTCGGACAAGGATGAAAACCCCGAACTTCCTGGATCTGATTGGGATTTGAGTTTCACCCACCACAAGGGAAAAACTAAAGTCAGCATTGCCATAAAAAATGATTCCCTTGAACGGATGGAAAGGATGATTGAAATGGGCTTTCAGGAAGGATTCACGGCAACATTGAATTTTTTAGAGGTATTGCTGAGTAATTAATACCATATCAATGTCTTAAGCTCTGTTTTCTAAACTCCGAAGGTGTTATGCCCTCAAATTTCTTAAAGGCACTGTTGAAGGAAGACAAACTGCTAAAACCGGAATCAAAAGCAATGGAAGCAATGGTATACTTGTCGTTGGCCGCTTTGGAAAGCAGTATTTTGGATTCTTGAATCCGATAATAATTGATAAAATCGTTGAAATTTCGTTTTACATATTGGTTGATGACCGCAGATGTTTTCTGGGTGCTCTGTCCAATCAAATCACTTAGCCTTGATAGTGAGATATTGGATTCCAGGTATATTTTTTCATCCTGCACCAATTTGGCTATCCGATCAAACAGCAGGGCGTTGTCATTTACTTGGAACACCCTTCCGTCCAACTCCAACACTTTAAGTTGAAATGCCTTAAAACTTAAAAAGTAAATCACAACAGAATAGACAATCGGACCTATCACATAGGGTACTGCTCCTTCCAAGATGTTCAAAACGTAAGAAATCCAAATGACCCCAAAACCCAAGAGCATCATATGCAACCAATCGAACAGGGCTTTTTGGGATTTGGTCAAATCCTCCTTTTGATATTCCTTTTGTTTGCTCTTGACGATCCACCACGATAAGAAGATATAAAAGGCCAAATGCAGGTATATAAAAAGCAGTATGCTCGCAAAAACAATGATCACTGTGGTGTCCCTGGTTTCAAACCATTCCTTTGAGATAAAAAGGCTGGACGAAAATATCAACCCGAACGGCACCAATTCGAATAGAAACTTTTTGTGGAAGGCGGGTTCTGGCCTGGTCATGCCCAACACATACCATCGCAATAAGGGACCAATCAACAACAGGAAGGCCAATCCTGCAAAAATGAACAACGGCTCCAGGCCATCACCAAAATAGAGCATAACCGACTTCCCGATGCGAAATGCCATAAAAACCAAAATGAGTCCCAATATAAAATTGGTCCTCATTTTCTTCTTTTTAAAAAAGCACAAATACAGGGCTAAAAATATCCCGTGCAAAAGTCCTGCACTGCTAACGATAATCAGAAGAATGGAAAAAAAGTCCAATGGGTCGTTTTAACAAACTTACAGATAAAATCCACTTGAAAGAGTACCGTGCCTTTGTGAATCCGTTAACTTCCAATCGATCCACTTGGATCATTTTATTTAACCTTGGCTTTCTTTTTGGCGTAAGAAGTCAACCCCAAGACACCGAAAAACTGGCCAATGTCCCCTTTCATCACCCCCACTAAGCTATGGGTTGCCAACAATACCCTATCCACAGGCTTTTTTTCTTCAACAATCAGTTTATTCAAGAGTTGCTTAGCTTTCTCAGTACCACCATTTTCGTAGGCCATCAGTACCCGCACAGCATTTTCTTCGCTTGTAATTTCCCGAAATTTTGGTTTGTATCCCAATTGTTTTACCATGATTTCCGCCAATCTCCAGGTCGACCATGGATTTTGTCCGGTTACCAAATTGCCATCATGGCTAACGGTTTCCAAATACATGGCTCCTTCATTGAACCGTGCCCCTTGTGCCACCAATTCGTCTTGGAGCAGAAAGGGAAATATCGTGGATGCCTCTGGAATAAGCAGCAACTCTTCTTTATTGGTGAACCCGCTGACCATTTTATTCTGCAACAAAGGGGCTCCATTATCCAAAGAAACATTGACCAAGGCTGCCGGACCATGGCATACGGCTCCCACCACCTTTCCGGATTGGTAGTACTCCCGCACCATGGACTGTATATTTGGGTTATTGGGAAAATCGAACATGGCCCCTTTGCCCCCGACAAAATAGATGGCTTCGTAATCTGCCGCCTTAACATTTTCCATAGGTATGGTATGGCTTGTTTTGTATTGTGCAACAGAGTCGTTTAAAAAGGCGTAGTCGTATGGACCCATATCGTCATCGTCCAAAACCACAGGTGGTTTTCCGCCCTTGGGGCTTGCAACATCCACTTCAAAACCATTGGCTTCGAAAACATAATAGGCCCGTGACAATTCGGTAAGTTCGTAGCCGGTTTTTTTCCCACTTTCCCCCATGGTGCCTGTACTGGTCACCACAGCCAATACTTTTCCTCTTTTAGGGACGACATTTTCAGTAAGGTATGGCAGGTCTTCCGCCCTACTTTCCGTAACATCCTTTTCCGTTTTGGGCAAAAGGCTCATGAACCACACACCGAAAGCGATAATGAGCACCAATAAACTTAAGAGGGAAACAAGTATCCATTTTATAGCGGGATATTTTTTAAACATGACTTCGCGTTTACAATTATGCCACGAAATTCCGAATTGTATTGGGCAAAGACTGAGTAAATGATAATTCCGTAAGTATGAAAGATGGTTTAGACCGAAAAATTCTAACTTCACTTACAGGTGCCGAACTGGTTTCGGTATCGGTCGGCAAAATTCTTTAAAACGAATTATTGCAAAAACGATAAGTACAAGGCTACACCTCTACCTTTTCAATCACTCGCTGCGCAAAGTCGTACACCCGTTCAAACTGCTCCTCCAAGCCCATATCGCTGTTATCGAACTCAATGGCATCTTTGGCTTTTTTGAGCGGTGAAACACTTCGAGTAGAGTCGATACGATCTCGCTCCTCCACATTTTTAAGGACTTCGGCGTAAGTGACCTCCTCCCCTTTTTCCAACAATTCCTTGTAGCGCCTGGCGGCCCGTTTTTCGGGAGAAGCCGTCATAAAAAGTTTCAGTTCGGCCTTCGGGAACACCACGGTACCAATATCGCGACCGTCCATAACGATGCCTTTATGTTTACCCATTTCCTGTTGAATCTTTACCAACATTTCACGGACCTCCTTTATGGCGGACACCTTGCTCACATTGCGGGACACGTGCATGGAACGGATTTCCTTTTCCACGTTCTGTCCGTTCAAGTACATATCGGATTTACTGGAGTCCTCGTTGGGCACAAACTCCAGTTCGAGGGATGCCAATTTATCAGTGAGGGTTTTGGCATCCACCTTTCCTTCGGGATCGATCAATCCCTCATTCAGGGCAAATAAGGTAACGGCACGGTACATGGCACCGGTATCCACATAAATATATCCCAAAGAAGCGGCCAATCGCTTGGCGATGGTACTTTTTCCAGTAGAGGAAAACCCATCAATGGCTATTGTAATTTTTCCCATGCTATAAAAATAGACAGAAATCTCGTTACGGTTTTATGATTTGCATCATATTCCCTACAGGGTCTTGGCATTCTTCACCTTCTGCTTGGTAATGGCTATCTCGATCACTTCGCTCATGTCGGTCACATAATGGAACTTCAATCCTTTGAGGTAATCGGGTTTGATCTCCTCGATATCTTTGCGGTTCTCTTCGCACAGGATAATTTCTTTGATCCGTGCGCGTTTCGCAGCCAAGATTTTCTCCTTGATACCGCCCACGGGCAACACCTTACCCCGAAGCGTGATTTCTCCCGTCATGGCCAGGCTCTTTTTCACCTTGCGCTGGGTAAACAATGACACCAAGGAGGTGAGCATGGTGATACCCGCACTGGGTCCGTCTTTGGGCGTGGCACCTTCCGGCACGTGGATGTGCACATTGTATTTATCGAACACATCGGGGTCGATGCCGAAGCTATCTGCGTTGGATTTAATGTACTCCATAGCAATGGTGGCGGATTCCTTCATTACCTGGCCCAAGTTACCAGTGATGTTCAACTGTCCCTTTCCTTTGGAAAGAATGGACTCAATGAATAGGATATCGCCGCCAACACTGGTCCAAGCCAACCCCGTAACCACTCCGGCCACTTCGTTGTTCTCGTATTTGTCTCGTTCCAAACGTGCTGGTCCCAATACCTTTTCTACATCTTCATCAGTCACCTTAATATTGTACTCCTCTTCCATGGCGATGGATTTGGCGGCAAACCGTACCATTTTGGCAATGTGCTTTTCCAGTCCGCGCACCCCGGATTCACGGGTATAGCCCTCTACGATTTTTTCGAGTTGGCGTTTGCCGATCTTAAGATCATTGGCTGTAAGACCGTGCTCTTTTAATTGTTTGGGCAATAAATGGCGTTTGGCGATTTCCACCTTTTCCTCGATGGTGTATCCTGTCACATTAATAATCTCCATACGGTCGCGCAAGGCAGGCTGAATGGTGGACAGGCTGTTGGCCGTGGCAATGAACATCACTTTCGACAGGTCGTAGCCCATTTCCAAAAAGTTATCGTGGAAATCGTTGTTCTGCTCGGGATCCAATACTTCCAACATGGCGGAAGAGGGGTCTCCCTGATGGCTACTGGACAATTTATCGATCTCATCCAAGATAAAGACTGGGTTCGATGTCCCTGCTTTCTTCAAACTTTGGATAATACGGCCCGGCATGGCACCGATATAGGTTTTACGGTGTCCTCGAATCTCTGCCTCATCACGAAGTCCACCCAAGGACATACGCACATATTCCCTGCCCAATGCTTCGGCAACGGATTTGCCCAATGAGGTTTTACCGACCCCAGGAGGTCCGTACAAACACAAAATGGGCGATTTCATATCATTACGCAGTTTAAGAACGGCTAAATATTCGATGATGCGACATTTTACATCTTCCAAACCATAGTGATCACGGTCCAAGATTTTTTGTGCCCGTTTCAGGTCAAAATTATCCTTGGAATATTCGTTCCAGGGCAATTCCAGAATCAGGTCCAAATAATTGCGTTGAATGGAATACTCGGCCACCTGAGGGTTCATCCGTTGCATTTTGGCCAGTTCCTTTTCAAAGTGCTCCTCGACTTTTTTGCTCCATTTTTTGGTCTTGGCCTTCTCCTGCATCTCATCCACCTCTTCCTCATAGGACAAGCCACCAAGTTCTTCTTGGATGGTCTTCATTTGCTGGTGCAGGAAGTATTCGCGCTGCTGTTGGTCCATATCGCTACGGACCTTGCTCTGGATATCGTTGCGCAATTCCAGCTTTTGAAGTTCCATGTTCATGTACTTCAAGGTGGTCATCGCCCTTTCCTGCAGATTTGGGATTTCCAACAATTGTTGCTTTTCCGCTACGGATAGATTCAGGTTGGAGGACACAAAATTGATCAGGAACGAATTGCTCTGAATATTTTTGATGGCAAAGGTGGCCTCGCTCGGAATGTTCGGATTGTCCTTGATGATCTTATAGGCCAAATCCTTGATGGAATCGATGATGGCCTCGAACTCCACATTTTTTCCTACGGGTCGAACCTCTTCCGCTTCGTGCACCTTGGCCGTCATATAGGGCTTTTCGGTAAGAATACGCTCGATTTGGAACCGTTTTTTTCCTTGAATGATCACCGTGGTGTTGCCATCGGGCATTTGGAGCACGCGTAAAATACGTGCCACGGTACCCAAGGTATTGATATCCTCCGGGCCAGGATTTTCGGTATTCTCATCTTTTTGCGATACCACCCCGATGGTCTTGCTGCCATTATTGGCATCCTTGATCAAACTGATGGATTTGTCCCTTCCTGCGGTAATGGGTATGACCACACCGGGAAACAAGACGGTGTTGCGCAACGGTAAAATTGGCAGCACCTCGGGTATTGCCTCGTTGTTCATCTGTTCTTCGTCTTCCGGGGTAAGTAACGGAATCAGTTCTGCTTCCTCATCCAATCCCTGAAAGTCAATATTGTCAAATTGTGCTATTTTCATCTTTCCCATTTCATCTTTTCGGTCATTTTGTCAGAATCAACAAAGACCATTCATAAATTATTATGTACTAAAGCCAATTCAATATCCTCAAAATCAATAACTAATCTACATTTTTGGCTTTTTATCACCTTCTAAAAGGCAATTCCTGTGCCATTAAAAACCATTTTTTTAGAAAAAACTGTAACAATTGGTAAATTCCCTAATCTATAAGACAAACCATTCATTTTTTGAGCCACCAAAATGAACATATTGATGCACTGCTCAAATCGTGCATGCAGGGGAAACAAAGTGCACAATTGGAGATTTACAATCGCTATTATCGCGCCATGTACAACACGGCCTATAGAATTGTAAAAGATCCAGCTGAAGCCGAGGATGTGATGCAGGAATCGTTCCTGAGCGCATTTACCAAACTGCACACCTTTAAGGGCGACGTCACCTTCGGGGCATGGTTAAAGCGGATTGTGATCAATAACAGTATCTATCATTACAAAAAGCAGCAGAAAAACAGGACTGTGGATTTGGATGATATAATGTACAAGGTCGAAGATAATGATGGAGTTGCTTCGGATCAAAATGGTTATACAGAACTGAAGGCTCAAAAAGTAATGGAAACCATGAAAAGTTTGAAAGACAATTACAGAGTTTCTTTGACCTTACATTTAATTGAAGGATACGATTACGAAGAAATAAGTGAAATAATGAACATTAGCTATGCTAATTGTAGAACCACCATTTCCCGGGCCAAAGAAAGCCTGAGAAAAAAATTGACCGTAAATGTGTAGTCATGAGCAAGGATAATTTAGACCGTTTATTTGAAAGACTCCAGGGGCAGTTCGATGTGGAAGAACCACACACAGGACACCAAGATCGATTCTTGGAAAAACTGAACCTTTCCCAGGGCACAGTCTCCATCAACAAAAAAAGACCTACCTGGTGGAAACCGTTGTCCATTGCCGCATCTGTTGCCTTGGTTGCATTATTGGGTTATAAGGTTTTTGCCCCGCAGCCCAGTATTGAGCAACAAGTAGGGAAGATTGCGCCCGAGGTGTCCAATACCGAGTTTTATTTTGCCAACCTGATCGAGCAACAGGTACAGCAATTGAAGGATGAGAAATCTCCCGAAAATGCACAATTGGTAGACGATACCCTGGCACAGTTGCAACGGTTGGGGAATGACTACAAAAAATTGGAACAGGACCTGGTCAATGGAGGGGACACGAAAATCATTCTCAATGCCATGATCACCAATTTCCAAACCCGAATCGACTTATTGAAAGATGTTTTGAGCCAAATAGAAAATATTAAGAATTTAAAATTGAACAATGATGAAAGCTTTACCATTTAAACTGATTCTTTTCGCCTTGGCTTTGTTCCCCCTAGCAACAAATGCCCATGTCGACCACGACAAAATGAACGGCAAATACACCAAGGAAAAGACCATAAAAAAAGAATACAACGTGAACGCCGATGCCCTTTTGAAAGTGCACAACAGCTACGGCAACCTCAATATCACCTCTTGGAACGAAGACCGGGTGATGATCGAAGTCCACATCAAGGCCAATGGCAACGATGAGGAACGGGTGCAGGAGCGTTTGGATGAGATCGACGTGGATTTTGAAAACAGTGCCAGCATGGTATCTGCCAGGACCCAATTTGGGGATCGCAACAACAACTGGAACTGGGGTTGGGGCAAACGCAAAAATGTGAGCGTACAGGTGAACTACACCATTAAATTGCCCATTAAAAACAGCGTGAACCTTAACAACGACTACGGCAACATCTACTTGGACCGTATCGATGGCCATGCCAAAATCAGCTGTGACTATGGCAAAATGGATATCGGTGAACTTCGGGGCCGAAATAACGAACTTCGGTTCGACTATACCTCCCGATCTACCTTCGATTACATCAACAGTGCCGAGATCGTGGCCGATTATTCCGGGTTTACCATCGAAAAAGCGGGTGACCTCACCATTAAGGCCGATTACACCAATGGGGTGATCGAAGAGATGGGCAACCTATTCTACTCCAGCGATTATGGTTCCATCGAGGCCAAAAACGTGAAAAACGTAGAAGGCAATGGCGACTATATCGGAGTGAAATTGGGCAACGTGCACGGCAACGTCAGCATCACCAGTGACTACGGGTCCCTAAAAATAGACCGATTGGCCGCCGATGCCGGGAATGTGGAAATCCGTACCGATTACACCGGTATCAAGATTGGGTACGACCCGCAATACTATTTCGATTTTGAGATCAATACCGAATACGCCGGCGTAAGTGGCAAGGATGATTTTGAGATCAACATCAGCAAGGAAAAATCCACTGAAAAATATTACAAGGGATATTATGGAAAGGCCAACTCCGGTAACCGGGTGAGCATCACCAGCGACTACGGCGGCATCACTTTCTATCAAAACTAAGATAACATCAAAAAACAAATCACAAGAACATGAAAAAACTGATCACATTAGGAATTGCCTTGAGCATGGTAGCCATCACCAATGCCCAATGGGGAAAAAGAGTTAAGGGCGATGGAAATTTTGTTACCATTGAGCGTTCCGTAGGGGACTATGACCATGTGGCCGTGGCCGGTTGGTTCGATGTGGACCTTGTTGCTGGGCAAGAAGGGGAAATTACCCTAGAAGGCGAGTCCAACCTTTTGGAATATATCATCACCGAAGTGAAAAACGGTAAATTGGTGATCAAGACCGAAAAAGGGGTGAACCTAAGACCTTCCACTTGGACCAAAGGCATCCGCGTTACCGTACCCATAGAAACCATTGATGGGGTAAGCCTATCCGGTTCTGGGGACATTGTGGGCAAGACCACCATCAAATCCACCAATTTTAGCGCCAGCATTGCAGGTTCTGGCGATGTTTCCCTAACCGTTGAGGCCCAAAGTGTGGAAGCTTCATTATCCGGTTCCGGCGATATTAACCTTGCCGGAAGGGCCACCGATTTTGATGTGTCCGTTTCCGGATCTGGCGACATTAAGGCCTACGAATTGGAAGCCGATTTTGTAACGGCGGCCGTTTCCGGTTCTGCCGACATCAAAGTCACGGCCAACGAATCCTTGGAAGCCCGAGTTTCCGGATCAGGGGATATCCATTATCGTGGCAATCCAAAGAAAATCAACACCAAATCTTCGGGATCGGGAGACATCTCCAAAGGATAATCCGGAGTTTACCATCAATCAACAAACGAAAAATGCCCCGATGTACGTCGGGGCATTTTTTTGTGTCCTTGTTTAAACTCTATAATTACTTCGGTTATGATTTTTCCTTATCTAGTAAAGATTGAATTTTTAAGTTTTCCATTTTTAAAATCCAACTCGCAAATAAAGCCCCCGAAATTCCAAAGTTTATTACCGCTACCTTTCATAAATTCCACATAAGAGTCTGCCGTCATATTTGTTGGATGTTCAGCCGTCCAAATCAAGTCACCATTGCAGTCAAAGGCTTTACAGTTCTTAAATTGCCTATGTCTCGGTGCATTTTCGTCAAAGTCATAAATCACAATAGCCAAATTTTCAATAATTCGGACATCATTTATTCTATGCTCCAATTCAAATTGTTTTCCGTCAATAATTAGAGTTCGATTATCGGATTTTACTTTTCTCAATGTGTTTTACTAATGTTTGTCAACGGTCTCGTATAACGGTCAGTTATGGGTTAATAAGCGTTAATTTTCGGTTAAGCACTGTCGTTGGCAATTCCAAGTGGATTCAGACGTAGTCGAATTCGCCGTAATTGCGATTATACATTGTTGCAAAACGTTTTTTATTCTTTCGATAATTCCGATTTCATTATCGTAGTTTTTAGTCCATATATTTCACAAAGATTTTTAATCAATTCAATATACCAATTTGGTGAATAAGGGCTTAAAATTATTTCATCGATTAATTTGTCTAAATCAACATTTAGATATTTCCCTTGTTCTATTTCCTCTTTCGACCAATCATACAACAAACCACCTCCAAATTCAACTGTGTGTATTAGTCTTAATTCTTTCTCGTATGAGTAAGCTTTATGTTTGTGGATTACAGGATACATCATATTTCCATCAGGCATATCATCCAAACTATGATTGATGTAATTTACTTCACTCAAATCAATATTTTCTTTAGTCTTTTTAAAAGATTCAATTAGTGATGATATCTTCGAAGTTATCATTATACCTTGGCTAAAATCTGAATATATTTCCAAAGAGCTGCTGATTCGGAATCACTTATATTCCAACAACAGATACATTTTAAAGCTTTCATTTTTCGTTCAGCCTCAAAGTGTTCCTCAACGTTTTTCAGTATTTCTTCGTGACTTAATTTCTTGAATTTTGGACTACGAAGATGTTGAGTTGCATATAAATCATATCGTCTTTTCCAATTTGACTTTGATGTAGTTCCTTCAAAGTGGTCTTCTAATTTGTCCAATCGGCAAAAGAAAAGAGATTTCCTTTGTAGTAATGAAACAAACTTCGTCAAATCCATATATTTTACTATCTGATAATTTTCATTCGGATAGAATACTGGACTTGTATGTTCGTTCGGTATTATTATTGGCATTGGTCAAATGTTTTACAACTTATTTATAAAAACATTAAATACATCTTTATACCTCCAATTGGGTATCATATCGATGTACCGGATAATCCTTTATTTGCTCAACAGCGCACCCAACTCCTTCCACGTCACCAAGTGGATGTTCTCCTCTTCCAAGAGTTTAGCGCAGGCCTCACTCGTAAAGAAATTAAAATCCTGTTGGCGCCACCGTGCTCCCCAGTACGGATGCTCTACCGACATGCCCTGGCTCTCCAAATTGTCATAACCGCAATGGATGATCATCTGGTGCACCCCAGGTTCCAAATTGCGCAGGGTATTGGCATAATAGGCCGCCATATCGGTATCAAAATCGGTGGGACCGGCTCCCAAGATCTGGTTGATCACAACCGGGGGTTGTGTACCCTTCGCACCACCCAATGCCGCAATCTCATGATTGATCATGGCAGGAATCCCGTATTCCTTGGCCAATGAAGCAAAGAGTTCATAATACCGCGGGTCTGTGGAAAACAAACACCCCATATGACTGTCCAAATGCGTCGGTTGAATCCCCATCGCAATGGCTTTGTTGATCTGTGCTCGCAATTCGATCTCCACCTCTTCTATTTTGGCATGTTCCCAAAGCTGAGCACAATCGGGGTAGAAATAACCGTTTTCATCCAACAGACTGGGCACCTCAGATTTGGAAGCCACCGGTCCCCATCTCAAATAATTCCATTCGCTGGTCAACGTGAGGTGAATGCCCATATCGTGACCCGGGTTAGCTTTGGCATAGGCAGCCACTTCGGCCAACCAAGGGGTGGGCACCATAATGCTTGCACTGTTAACCGAACCTTCCTTGAAGGCTTTAAAGGTGGCTTGGTTTACGGTATGAATCACCCCAAGATCATCGGCATGGATGATCAATAATTTAGCATCTGCGGAATACCCCAACCGTTCCTGCAACGTTTTTTGAGCGTGAAGTTGTAGCCCTAGGGCCAGTAGCAAGAGGGATAGAAAGATGGATTTTTTCATTGGTTTAGTTTTTTTTGTTGACCCTTGACAGTAAAAAGATACCCATCAAAAAGAACACCCCCAAAAAGATGGTGCTGTTTCGCATGCTTCCGGTCAACTGTGCCACAATTCCATACAAAAAGGTTCCAATGATGATGCCTATCTTTTCGGCCACATCATAAAAGCTGAAAAAGGAAGTGGTATCGGTGGTTTCCGGTAAAAATTTGGAATACGTTGATCGGGAAAGCGCCTGAATGCCCCCCATCACAATACCGACCAATCCGGCAGCGGTATAAAAATCCATGGGGGTCTGTAAAAAGTAGGCATAGATACACAGCAACACCCAAATGGCATTGATAACAATCAGGGTTTTTATATTTCCGAAAGCTTGCGATGCCCTTGCGGTGACCGTAGCCCCAATAATGGCCACTAGTTGTATCACCAAAATACTGATAATCAGTCCAGTGGTTCGCTCCGAATCGGTACCCCAAGCAATCTCTTCTTCTCCAAAGTAGGTGGCAATGAGCATGATGGTCTGTACGGCCATACTGTACACGAAAAAGGCTCCCAAATAGCGTTTTAGGCTCCTGTTCTCGCCCAGTTGGTGCCATACACTCTTCAATTCGCGGAATCCGTTCAAAATGATGTGGTCTCGGACGCCTTCCCTCTTATAGCCTTTGGGCAAGTGGGCAAAGGTGTATTGACTGAACACAATCCACCAAATCCCTACGGAAATAAAGGAATATTTCATGGCCTTGATTTCGGCAACCCCACCCTCATCGTTGGTAATCCCAAACACTTCGGGTTTCATCACCATGGCCAAATTGAAGACCAATAAAATCACGCTGCCGATGTATCCCAAGGAAAAGCCTTTGGCGCTGATACGGTCCTGTTGTTCGGGATAGGCAATATCGGGCAAATAGGAATTGTTGATGGCAAAGCTGACCCAAAAACCGACCAATCCGAAAAAGTAACAGACCAACCCAAAATAGATATTCTCCAACGAAAACCAGTAGAGCCCGATGCAAGAGAGGGCACCGAGATAGCAAAAAAACTTGAGAAATACCTTTTTGTTACCCAAATAATCGGCAACCCCCGAAACCAAGGGTGTAACAATCGCAATGAAGACAAAGGCCAAGGAGGTCACATAACTGATAAGGGGCGCCCTTGCAATCTCACCTCCAAAAATGGCCACTTTTTCAATTCCGGCCACTCGAAACAGGGCCCCATAAAAAATGGGGAATATGGCGGACGAGATCACCAAGCTGTACACGGAATTGGCCCAATCGTAAAACGCCCAAGCGTTCAACAGTTTTTTGCTTCCTTTAAGTGCCAATGCTTGTACCATAGGGTTGGGTTTAAAAAGAAAATGTCATTTCGACAGTTGCAAGAAACTGATTTTTTTCAAGATTCCTGCAATCATCAAAATGACATTGTCCATTGTATTTGTTTTGATTATTTGAACGAGGTCACCCCAAACTTCCGGGCTTCTTCCTTGGCCGCAGGGGCCCAAGCGGTCAAATTACTGATTCGGGTATCATTGGAAGGGTGGGTGCTCAAAAATTCGGGTGGTGCCTGTCCCCCTGCTTTGGCCTTCATACGCTGCCATAGTCTGGCGGCCTCATCGGGATTATAACCAGCGATGGCCATGATCTGCAGACCAATACGGTCCGCCTCGGTCTCATGGCTTCTGCTAAAAGGCAACATCACCCCTACTGTGGAACCGATACCATAGGCTTGGTTGAACATATTTCGCTTTTCGGGATCTTTGATGGCCACATTTCCTGCCACCCCAACAAGTTGTTGCATGGTACCGGCGCTCATCCGTTGGGCACCATGGTCGGCGAGGGCGTGTGCCACTTCGTGCCCCATAACAACCGCAATGCCGGTCTCATTTTCGGCAATGGGAAGAATTCCCGTGTAGAAAACAATTTTTCCACCGGGCATACACCACGCATTCACGGCTTCGTCCTGCACCAAGTTGTATTCCCATTTGTAATCCTTCAAATATCCGGGATATCCATTGGCATCGAGCCAACGTTCTGCAGCCGAGGCAATTCGTTGCCCTACCCTGGTGATCATTTCGGCATCTGAGGTGCCCTTTATCACTTTGTTCTCTCCCAAAAACTGATCGTATTGGGCAAACGCCATGGGAAACACCTGGCTGTTGGGATAAAAATTCAGGGTGCTCTTTCCTGTGAACGGATTGGTCTTACATGCGACCACCGCCATGAAAACAGCAACCGATAGCATCAACTTTTTCATAACGTAATGTGTGTTTAGTACTACGAAAAATACAAAATTATTTTCCTATTATGTGCAGTTCCGTGAAATCCTTAACGACCTCAATGGAATTATTGCCATTCAATTTGATTTCCTTCAAATCCACTTCTTCATTGTCCACTTCAACAGTGCCGATGGTAAATGGCAATCCGTGGAAGGTCAGTTTAAATTTCTCGTACGGGGTGATGTAATTTCCATCCTTGAACTGCTGGATGATCAATTCGTTCTCCTTGCCCGTAAGCTTAAACCTTCGCAGACTGTATCTGCCCTTTTTGTAATCATATCCATCTTGTTGGTCCTCATATACCTGTGAGTTCAACGAACCTTCCTTGTAATACACATCGATCACCAATTCAGAAATCGGTTTTTCACCCACATACTGCTGCACCGGATATTTTGGGATCATGGCCCCGGCCTTCACATATAATGGCACGCGGTTGATGGCTGCCGGCACCCATCTTTCAATACCTCCATCCACACGTTCGTCGGTCCAATAGTTGTACCATTCCCCCCTCGGGAAATACATGCGCCTACCTTGCGCATTGGGTTCCTGAACTGGGCACACCAACATTTGTTCCCCAAAAATGAACTCATCCGTTCTAAAGTGGGTCTGTGGGTCTTCTTGATCGTAAAACACCAACGATTGCAACATGGGCATACCCGTTTTGATGTACTTGTAGAACATCGTGTACAGATACGGTAGCAATTGGTAGCGTAATTCGATAAAATACTTGACAATTCCCGTAATCTCTTCTCCGAAGGACCAAGGCTCTTGATCGCCATGATCACCACTGGAATGCACCCTGCAGAACGGATGGAAAATAGCCAATTGTATCCATCGTGCGAACAGTTCCCCGTTTGGTTGTTCGGCAAAACCTCCAATATCGGAGCCCACAAACGAATAACCGCTCATACACATACGCTGCATCTGTACGTTGGCTATCCATAAATGCTCCCAAGTGGCCACGTTGTCCCCCGTCCAAGTGGCGCAATAGCGCTGTGTTCCAGCGTAAGCGGCACGAGTCAACACAAAAGGCCTTCTGGGAAAAGTAAATTTCTTGACACCATCATAGGTGGCACGAACCATTTGCATACCATACACGTTGTGTGCCTTTCTATGGCTACAAGGGTGGCCATCATAATCGTGGCGTACATCCAAATTGGCGGTTTTGGAGGGCACTTCCATTACCGCGGGTTCGTTCATATCGTTCCAAACGCCGCGCACGCCCATTTCCGCTATCATTTGTTTGTACAGGCCAGACCACCATTCCCGTACGTCGGGGTCGGTAAAATCGGGAAATTTGCACTCGCCAGGCCAAACCTTGCCCTTAAAATGGGGACCATCTGCCCTACGGCAGAAAAATCCATTGTCCATGGCCTGTTGGTACACCCAATAATCGCGGTCGATCTTGATTCCTGGATCGATCATGGTGATGACTTTAAAGCCATCGGCCTCCATTTCCTCGATCATCTTTTTCGGATTGGGGAAGTATCTGTTGTTCCAAGTAAAACAACGAAACCCCTCCATATAATCGATGTCCAAATAAATGGCATCGCAGGGAATCTTCAGTTTTCTGAATTTATTGGCGATTTGCTTGACCTTACTTTCGGGGTAGTAACTCCATTTGGATTGGTGAAAGCCCAAAGCCCACAAAGGCGGTAATTCAGGCACACCGGTCAAATCGGTATAGGCCTCCACTACCTCGCTCATTTTGGGCCCGTAGAAAAAATAATAGTTCATTTCCCCGCCATCGGCCCAAAAGCTGGTCACGTTTCTTCTTTCGTTGGCAAAGTCGAAATAGGTACTGAAGGAGTTATCAAAGAAAATCCCGTAGGCGCTACTCTCCTTTAACCCTACATAAAATGGGATGGCCTTATACAAGGGTTCCTGGTCCTTGCCATAGGCATAAGAATCGGTTACCCAGTTGTTCACTCTTTTTCCTTTAAGGTTGGTATGGGACGCCTTGTCTCCCATTCCGTAATAACTTTCCCCGGAATGGCAAACCTTGCTCATTTTTACAATGTTGCCCCCGTAGTCAAAATTCTCTTCCCAATGGAACCCCAATTCGTCTTCACATAGGATCACATCATTATGGTCAACAATCTGCACTTTAAGGTCGGACTTGTTGACATAAATTTTGAGTTTCGCCGTGGTGATTACATATTCGGGAATTTCATCCTTTACACTGAGTTGGTTATAACCGAGATTTACATCATCGCTTATGGCATAGGAGAAATCGGGCTCAAAAACATATTCGGTGGCATATCGAAATCGTACCATGCTATCGCGCATGATGGTGATCTGTAGGATGACCCCATTTTGGGTGGTAAAATATATCTTGTCGTTATCTTGTTTAAACTCGACTATATGGTTGGGGTGCTGATTCCCCCGTCTTTCTATTTCAGTGTTGGTTATCATTGCTAGTCAATTGAGAGTCACAAAAGAAACACATTAGACCGAATAATTAAAAAGATGTTTTTAATATCAATCAACTATAACGATATAGCTGTTGTGTTACTTATACACCACAACGGCCAAAGGTGGCAAGGTCATGGCAACCGAGTGTTCATACCCGTTCCATGTGGCCTTTGATGGTTTCATGGTCTTTTTGCCCAAGCCGCTACCCGAATATTTCTTATCATCACTATTGAAGATAAGTTTGAGTTGGGAAGACTTCGGAACGCCCACCTTATAGTTTTCACGGGGCACGGGCGTAAAATTAATGGCAATGATCAAATCATCCTTGGGATCGTTTCCTTTACGCATAAAGGTGATCACCGAATTTTCCCGGTCGTTATATTCGATCCACTGAAAACCTTCTGGACTGAATTGCTTTTCGTACAATGCAGGGCTTGATTTGTACAATTTATTTAGATCCTTGATAACTTCCTGAATCCCAGAATGAAAATCGTATTGGGTCAAGTGCCATTCCAAACTTTGTTGAAAGTTCCACTCGGATGATTGGCCGAACTCCCCGCCCATGAACAATAAATTGCCCCCGGGATGGGTAAACATATAGCCAAACAATAGCCGCAGGTTGGCAAAGCGTTGCCATTCATCGCCGGGCATGCGGTACAGGAGCGATTTTTTTCCATAGACCACTTCATCGTGCGAGAAGGGCAGCATAAAGTTCTCGGTAAAGGCGTAGGTAAGGCTAAAGGTGATCTCATTAAGATCGTAGGAGCGGTAAATCGGCTCTTTTTTAAAGAATTCAAGCGTGTCGTGCATCCAACCCATCATCCATTTCATGCCAAAACCAAGTCCACCATAATGCACGGGCTTGGTAACCCCCGTAAAGGCCGTGGATTCTTCGGCAATGGTCTGTACCCCTTTGAAACTGGCATACACTTCCTGGTTCATTTCACGAATGAACGACATGGCTTCCAAGTTCTCGTTATTGCCATACATATTGGGTTCCCACTCCCCATCTTCACGGGAATAATCCAAATACAACATGGAGGCCACCGCATCAACCCGAAGTCCATCCACATGGTATTGATCGAGCCAAAAAACGGCATTACTGATCAAAAAGGCGCGTACTTCATTTCTTCCATAGTTGAAGATCAAACTCTTCCAATCGGGATGGTACCCTCTTCTTCGATCTGGGTGTTCGTACAGATGTGAACCATCAAAAAAGCCCAATCCGTGTGCATCTTCAGGAAAATGCGAAGGTACCCAGTCCAAGATCACACCGATGCCCTTTTGGTGGAACTTGTCCACCAATACCTTAAAGTCCTCTGGTTTGCCAAAACGCGAAGTGGGTGCAAAATAACCGGTCAATTGGTAGCCCCACGAAGGGTCGAACGGATATTCCATTACCGGCATGAACTCCACATGGGTAAAGCCCATTTCAGCCACATAGTTCACCAATTCATCGGCGAGTTCCAAATAGGTCAAGGATTCCCAGCCGTTCTTTTTCTTCCAAGAACCCAAATGCACTTCATATACCGAATAAGGCTTGTCGAGCGCATTTTTTTCTTCCCGGGTATCCATCCATTGCTGGTCGTTCCAAGTGTAGGGGGCATCCCAAACCAACGATGCTGTTTTGGGCGGCTGCTCACAAAACCGAGCAAATGGATCCGCTTTTTCGGTCCAAACGTCGTTGTTGTACGAATGGATCTTGTATTTGTATTTGGTCCCCTTGTCCACACCGGGGATAAATCCTTCCCAAATTCCGCTGCTGTCCCAACGTACGTTCAGTTCGTGCTCGCCTACTTTCCAATGGTTGAAATCCCCAATCACGGATACCGATTTGGCAGAAGGTGCCCAAACGGCAAAATAGGTGCCCTTTACACCATCCACTTCGGTAAGGTGCGACCCTAATTTTTGATACAACCTAAAATGTTTGCCTACTTTAAAGAGATCGATGTCGAACTCGGAAAATAAACTATGTGGAACTACCTTGGTCATAAATGAGGATTTAGTATATACAATAATACACATCTTTGGGCAAGAAACCGATATTGGCAACTTCTTTGCCCAATAAAACAACATTTTTTAAAAAATGGAACGCTTTTTGATTTTCTTGCAGAACAGACACAATTCAAGACAAATCAAAAATCCAAAATCATGAATAAATTAAGTACAATTTTAGGAGCCATTATCGTTTTATTTACCGTTGCCTGTGAAGGTCCCCAAGGACCTCCCGGATTTGACGGAAGGGATGGACTCGATGGACTGGACGGACTCGACGGCATTCAAGGACAAGTAATTGAAGTGGAGGGCGTAAATTTCGGCTATGATGCCGTGAACAACCTGTACAGCACTTTGATCAATTTTTCGGATGTCACCAATTTTGAAGTATTTGAGTCTGATGCCGTATTGGTTTACCGACACGATGGGCTAATCGACCTTAATGACGGATCAACTGCCGATGCTTGGAGCCAGATTCCCCAAAACTATTTCTTGAACGAAGGGATCATCCAATATGTTTTCGCGCATACGTTTGTGGATGTGGAACTGTTCATCGATGGTAATTTTGATCTTTCGCTACTTGACCCCGGATTTACCGACAATCAACTTTTTAGAATCGTGATCATTCCCAGTGAATATGCCGAAGGGTCCAAAATGGACATGTCCAATCTTGAAAGCGTAATGTCCAACCTCGGCATTACCGAAGAAAAAGTGATGAAGTTGAACCTCAACTAAAGACAATAAAAAACTGTAATTTAAAGTCCTGTTGTTTTTCGACGGGACTTTTTTATTTTTCAATTATTTTGTTAGGAAGCGTGCATTTTTACGTCCAAATAAATAAAAATCGAACATGGGAAAAAGATTGCTATTGATTGCCTTGGTACTCCTTACGGGATGCAAGGGCAATTCTCAGGAAGTGAAAAAGGAAAGTAAAAAAGAAAACAAAAAAGAAACAGCCTACAAAGTTTCCAAAACCGATGCCGAATGGCGGGCCGAACTGACCGATATGGAATATTACGTATTGCGAAGGGCCGCCACCGAAAATGCATTTTCGAGTGATTTGCTGGATAACAAACAACAAGGTACCTATGTTTGTGCCGGATGTGGCACCCCTTTGTTCAAAAGCGAGCACAAATTCGACTCTGGAACAGGATGGCCAAGTTTTGATCGCGAGATCAAAGGGAACGTAGCCTACGATGTGGATTACAAGATCGGTGTGGCCCGGACCGAGGAACATTGTGCAGTATGTGGAGGCCATTTGGGACACGTTTTTAACGACGGACCGCGAAACACGACAGGAAAGCGCCACTGCATTAACGGGGTTGCCTTGGATTTTATTCCTGACCCCAAATAATAACAACCCTAAAAATGGAGAAACAGTTCAACGTGCAAAAAACCGAAAAGGAATGGGAGGAACAGCTCTCCCGCGAAGAATACTATATTTTACGTCAGAAAGGGACCGAACGTCCCTTTACCGGGGAATTCAATATGCATTTTGAAAATGGCGACTATCACTGCAAAGGATGTGGCGCCAAATTGTTCGAAAGTGAACACAAATTTGAAAGCGGTTGTGGTTGGCCTTCCTTTGACCAAGCCGTGGAAGGTGCCATTGAATATATCCGGGACACCTCACATGGCATGATCCGTACCGAAACGGTATGTGCCAATTGTGGCGGCCATCTGGGCCATGTCTTCAACGATGGTCCACGTGAAACCACAGGTATGCGCTATTGCATCAACTCCATCAGTATTGGGTTCGAACCCGAGAATTGATTTACCCATGGATTTTTGGCAAAATTTTGTGGCCAGTGCCAACTTCGAGTTCCATCGGTACAAAACGTTGGGTGACAACACCTTTGACCAATTAGGGGATGCAGACATCCATTGGACCAATGGGACCACCGATAATTCCATTGCCATCATCGTAAAGCACATGGTGGGCAACTTGCTGAGCCGCTGGACCCATTTTTTAACTGAGGATGGTGAAAAACCATGGCGTAATCGGGAAACGGAATTTGAAGATCCCTATCCGACCAAAAAAGAAATGCAATTGGCTTGGGACAAAGGTTGGCAATGTCTTTTTGATGCCCTGGAAAGTATTGACGCCACCAATTTTGACACCAAGATCAACATCAGGGGCCAAGAGCATACCATTGTGGAAGCCGTCAACAGGCAATTGGCCCATTATGCCAGCCACGTAGGACAAATTGTGCTGCTGGGCAAAATGATCAAAGGGCCGGATTGGAAATCTTTATCCATACCCAAAGGTGGTTCGGAAGCCTTCAACCAGAAGCTGTTCGGCAAATCACAGACCTGATTTCACAAACTATCCGATTTTTTGGTTTTTTTGAACTTGGGATTTGGGGATGGTTTTACGTACTTTTGCACCTGCTTGCCTCCGAGCAGGCTTCGAATCTAACAACTAAAATCAAGATCTAATGAGCAAGTTCGATATCATCGTTTTGGGTAGTGGGCCAGGCGGCTACGTTACTGCCATCAGGGCTTCCCAATTGGGATTCAAAACCGCCATCATTGAAAAGGAGAGCCTAGGTGGCATCTGTTTGAACTGGGGTTGTATCCCTACCAAAGCACTATTGAAATCCGCACAAGTTTTCGAATACCTGAAACATGCTGGCGACTATGGATTGAGCGCTGATAACGTGGAGCACGATTTTGGTGCCGTGGTAAAACGAAGCCGTGGTGTGGCCGATGGTATGAGCAAAGGTGTTCAGTTCTTGATGAAAAAGAACAAAATTGAAGTCTTAAACGGTTTTGGCAAGGTGAAGCCTGGCAAAAAAGTTGAGGTGAAGTCCGATAACGGCACAACAGAATATTCCGCCGACCATATCATCATTGCAACCGGGGCACGCAGTCGGGTATTGCCTAACCTTCCCCAGGATGGTAAAAAGGTAATAGGCTACCGTGAGGCCATGAGCCTGGAAAAACAACCCAAGAAAATGATTGTGGTAGGTAGTGGTGCCATCGGTATCGAGTTTGCCTACTTCTACAATTCCATGGGAACAGAGGTTACCGTGGTGGAATATATGCCCAACATCGTTCCAGTGGAAGACGAGGACGTGTCCAAACAATTGGAGCGAAGCTTCAAAAAGAACGGTGTGAAAATTATGACCTCTGCCGAAGTGACCAAAGTGGACACTTCAGGTGATGGGGTAAAGGCCACTGTAAAAACTTCCAAAGGTGAAGAAGTGTTGGAAGCGGACATCCTACTTTCCGCTGTCGGTATCAAGACCAATATTGAAAATATCGGTTTGGAAGATGTGGGCATTGCCGTGGATCGTGATAAAATTTTGGTGAACAATTACTACCAAACCAATATACCTGGGTACTATGCCATTGGAGATGTTACTCCTGGCCAAGCCTTGGCGCACGTAGCCTCGGCCGAAGGTATTCTTTGTGTGGAAAAAATTGCGGGCATGCATGTGGAAGCCTTGGATTATGGCAATATTCCCGGTTGTACCTATTGTACTCCCGAGGTAGCCTCCGTTGGATTGACCGAAAAACAAGCCAAGGAAAAAGGCTACGAAATCAAAGTGGGCAAATTCCCTTTCTCTGCCAGTGGAAAGGCAAAAGCATCAGGAAATGCGGATGGTTTTGTAAAGGTGATCTTTGATGCCAAATATGGTGAATGGTTGGGTTGCCACATGATCGGTGCCGGTGTTACCGACATGATCGCAGAAGCTGTGGTAGCCCGAAAACTGGAAACCACTGGGCATGAAATCCTAAAAGCTGTTCACCCACACCCAACCATGAGCGAAGCCGTAATGGAAGCCGTTGCCGATGCTTATGATGAGGTAATCCACCTATAACAATATGCTAAAACTATTTCGGTCCACCGCCATATTGGAAGGTATCTCGTATTTGTTGCTTTTTGGAATGTCCATGCCATTAAAGCATTGGGCAGACATCACGGAACCCAATAAATATGTGGGGTACGCCCATGGATTTTTGTTTATCCTATATGTGGTGGTGGCCGTTGTTTTTTGCTGGGAGCGCAAATGGAACTTGAAACGGTTCATTATTTTGTTTATCGCTTCCCTTCTACCTTTCGGCACTTTTTATGCCGATAAAAAATACTTGAAAGTACTAGCCTAAAAAACTCTGAATGGCGAGGTCATAGCTCTGTAGACCAAAGCCCAAGATAACTCCTTTGGCACCCGGTGAAATGTAGGAAACGTGCCTGTACGCTTCACGCTGATGGGTATTGGAAATATGCACCTCCACAACCGGTGTTTTGATAGCCTTCACTGCATCGCCAATGCCAACGGAGGTATGGGTGTATGCTGCTGCGTTGAGCACAATTCCATCATATTCGAACCCGACATCTTGAAGCTTCCCGATAAGTTCCCCTTCTATATTGGACTGAAAGTAGTGTAGTTCCACTTGCGGGAATTTGGACTGAAGTGTGGCAAAATAGTCTTCAAACGAAGTGCTGCCATATACTTCAGGTTCCCTTTTTCCCAAAAGATTCAAATTGGGTCCGTTAATGATGATGATTTTCATGCGCTAAAAATACCAATTATTTTGAGGCACAAAAAAAAGCGGGCACAATTGCACCCGCCTTTCCTTAATTTATTTGTCTTGATGATCAATTGAATCGGTAACCCACACCGAAAGTTAGGGTATTGATATCTACCACATCGCCAAAATCACCACCCCGGGTAATCTGAAATCCATATCGGGCATCGATGAACCAATTGGCATCAATTTGGAATCCACCTCCCACCGCCAAGTCCAATCCCAACTCCCCGTCGGGAAGATCTTCCAAAAGGTAATTGATTTGTGGACCTGCCTGCAAGTTGAACTTTTCGGCAATCTTGTACTTGAACATAATCGGGATGTACAATGAAGTAAGGTCATCCACAAAACTGAAAAGGACGGCTGGTTCCACATCCAATTTCTCCGAGGCCACAAAATTATAACCTCCACCTAGATAAAATCCCAGTTCACTATCACTTACATCTCCAAAAAAACCATCTCCCGTATCCAAATTGATAGTGATGTTGTTCAATCCCCCTTTAAGCTCAAAACCTTCCTGTGCAAAGGTGCGGGTCAAGGCAAAACATGCCAATAGCAATACAAAAAAAATACTTTTTTTCACGTTACATAGTTTTAGTTGTTCAGCAAATATAGAAAAGGTCCTATGTCTTTATCTATTGGAATTTTGAAATGTTTTGCCTACTATAAGGATTGATTTTTTCGTACATGATTGATGTATCGATGGGCGCGCAAAGCAAAAAAAAGCGGGATAAACCCGCATTTTCCAAATGTCGTTTTGAAAGATCAATTAAATGCAAACTGGAGCCCGAAACCAAATGCTCCAACTTCATTATCACCATCGCTAAGCACAATTGCCGGACGCCAATCAAAATTTAGCACAAAAGGAACCCCATTGATTTTATAATCCAATCCCAAATGAGGCCTAAGCGCAAAAGAATTTCCTCCATCCCATAGAATAATACTTGGACCCGCTCCAACATACCACTTTAATCCAGCAGCTCCAACAATTGATTTATGAAAGGAATACAGTGCCGTTATCATAGTGGCATTATTTTCAAACAAGAGGTCGGCTTGACCCACATGATTCTCAGTAAAAAAATATTTTCCTGTGGCTCCAATAAAAGTTGCATTGTCAAAGGCATCTACCCCCAATCCCAAAGCAGCTTTGTAATTTGTTTGTGCCTTAACGGCTACATTGCCCAATAGGACAAATGCAATAGCAAAAAGTAATTTTTTCATTTTACGTGTGATTAATGGTTAATATTCATGGTTTCAACTGCTAAGAATTGGGGTTATGAACAGTTAACTTTTAATCTTAGAACAAAAACAGTAGGCCCAAAGCCGCAATGGAAAAGCTTTCCCCATCATTGTTGATGTTCATATAGGAAACATTCAATTCCGTATTTCCCGTAATGTTATAGCCAATTACAGGCCTCCAATAAAATCCTCCATCATTTCCTTCATTTACTCCAACAGCATAACCTACATCGGCACCCAGTTTAAATTCATAGGTTGGGTACAATCGAAAAGCTGCTGCCACCGGAATGAACTGGATGTCCGGAAAGTCCACATCAATTTGACCCAACGCCCCTCCATCAAGGGTACTACTGTCGCCAAAAGCATTGATGAATCCACTCACCACACCAACATCCACCAGTTCGGACACTCCCCAATGATAGCCCAAATCCAATCCTAGACTGAAACTTGAAATATCGGAAGCATCCCCAACAGGTATACCTACATTCACCCCAGCTTTAAAACTACTGCGGTCCACATATTGGGCAGTTACAGAAAAGCAAAAGGCAAATACTGCCAAAACGGAAAAAATAATTGTCTTTTTATTCATTGTTAAGATTTTATTAAAACCTAACGCTCCGTATTGGGTTATAGTGCCTACCGCCCCCTCAAATTTGACCTGAACTTTGGTGTTTTAATACCCTACAAACATCTTCTCTCCATCAATTGGGGCGAAAATTATCCATTCCCAAATGGAAATGAACCGATCATTTGACCAATGTCCCTTTTGAATTGACCAATGCATTTTGAAACCAATTTCCAAAGCCATTTGTGGCTATATTTGGTTTATGAATTGGCACCAAGCGATAGGCGATTACCAGAATTATCTGAAGATTGAACGAGGTCTTTCCAAAAACACGATCACCAATTATTCGCTGGATTTGGAAAAGTTGGTCGGCTTTTTGGAGGAAAAAGAAATTGATACGAAGCCCGAGCACATTGACAAGGAAACCATACAACAATTTGTATATGAGGTGGCCAAAACCATGAACCCACGATCACAAGCACGCATCATATCGGGATTAAAAGGCTTTTTCAACTACCTCGTTTTTGAGGATTATCGGGAAGACAATCCCTTGGACCTGATCGAGACCCCAAAAATTGGACGGAAATTACCGGATACCCTTTCGGTGGATGAAATCAACCAGCTGATCGATGCCATAGACCTCTCCCGCGATGAAGGCGAACGGAACCGAGCCATTTTGGAAACCCTGTACGGCTGTGGTCTCCGGGTTTCGGAATTGATCAATCTCAGACTGTCCGACCTGTATTTTGAGGAGGATTTTATCTTGGTTACGGGCAAGGGTAACAAACAGCGGTTTGTTCCCATCAGCGATATCAATAAAAAATATATCAATATCTATCGAAAAGAGGTCCGGGTACATCTGGCCATACAAAAAGACCATGAAGATTTTGTATTCCTCAATCGCAGGGGCAAACAACTCACCCGGGCGATGATCTTTACCATCATCAAACAATTGGCGGAAAAAATTGGATTGCAAAAGAACATCAGTCCACATACCTTTCGGCACTCCTTTGCCACCCATTTATTGGAAAACGGGGCCGATCTGCGTGCCATTCAACAAATGTTGGGCCATGAAAGCATTACCACTACAGAGGTGTACATGCATGTGAATCGCAAACATCTGACGAAAGTCCTAAACGATTTCCACCCAAGAAAATAAATCAATCCTGCATCAGACCCCGGCGATCGACGCGATTTTGCTTTTTGAAGGGTCGGATAATCAAGCGGGCCTCACGATCAAATCGCACATAATTGTAAACCCAATTGATGAACACCACTACCCTGTTGCGGAAGCCAATCAAAAAATAGAGGTGCACAAACATCCACACGAACCACGCAAAAACGCCTTGGAACTTGAACTTGGGCAAATCGACAACGGCCTTGTTTCGTCCAACGGTCGCCATGCTCCCTTTATCCTTGTACTTGAAGGGTTTCATGGGTTTTTCATCAAGAAGACGCACTAGGTTATCACCAAGATTTCGGCCTTGTTGGATCGCCGGCTGTGCCATCATCGGATGTCCATTTGGAAATTCCTCGGATTCCATCTGTGCCACATCACCAATGGCAAATATTTCCTCAAACCCTTCCACTTGATGAAATTGGTTCACCTTCAATCGGTTGCCCCGACAAAGGATTTCCTTGGCATCCAATCCTTTGATGCCAACTGCTTGCACACCTGCTGCCCAAACCAAGGTATAGGTGTCAAAAATGGTATTTGTGTTGGTGGTCACCCGTTTACCATCATATTCGGCAACACGGATATTTTTCCAGACATTGACTCCAAGTCCCTCCAAAAATTGTTCCGCTTTTCTGGAGGCCACTTCACTCATGGCAGGCAGTAAACGATCTCCAGCCTGTACCAAATTGATCTGTGCCCTGCGGGTATCCAGATCGGGGTAGTCTTTGGGCAAAATCCCCTTTTTGATCTCCGCCAACGCCCCTGCCAGTTCCACTCCAGTAGGTCCACCGCCTACAATGACAAAATTCATGAGAGCATCGCGTTCATGCAGGTCGTCGGTTAAAAGGGCTTGTTCGAAATTTTCAAGAATCAGGCTTCGAAGATTCAGGGACTGGGGTATGGTCTTCATCGCCATGCCCATAGTTTCAATGCCTTTGTTTCCAAAAAAGTTGGTTTCCGACCCAGTGGCCAAAATCAGATAGTCATAGGAAATTTCTCCGATATTGGTCAATACCCTTTTGCCTTTGGTATCAATCTCCTCTACATTGGCCAACCTGAAGTAGAAGTTGGGATAGCCCTGCAACACTTTTCGAATGGGATAGGCAATGGAATCCGGTTCCAATCCACCTGTGGAAACTTGGTAAAGCAATGGCTGGAAGTTATGGTAGTTGTGCTTGTCCAGCAAAACGACCTGGGCATCTTTGTTTCTTAATTTTTTGGCCATGGCAATACCGCCAAAGCCCCCTCCTATAATGACAAATCTAGGGAAACTTGATTGTGGAATATTCATGCTCGACATGTGTGCAAATTTACGCAATACGCGGTTGGTGATACTATTTTGGGGTAGGTTTTTTAGTATCTTTAAAACCTAACTCAAAAATAACCTTACAATGAAAAAATTTCTCCCATTGGGAGCCCTGTTACTTCTTGGGGCTTCTTCCCTTGTGGCTCAAAAAAGCAAGGAGGATGTGATGAAGGCGCTTGATTCCAAAGCAGAAACCTATGGCACTATCGCCCAAACCATTTGGGACTATGCCGAAATGGGCTATTTGGAAGAACAAAGTTCCGCCTTGTTGCAGGAAACCCTTGCCGAAGAAGGCTTCACCATAACCAAAGGCATTGCCGGTATCCCAACCGCTTTTAAGGCGGAATATGGATCGGGCTACCCTGTAATCGCCATTTTGGGAGAATTTGATGCCCTACCGGGATTATCCCAACAAGCCGTACCTGAAAAACAATCCGCTGGAAAAGCTGCCGGCCATGCCTGTGGCCACCATTTGTTTGGAACGGCCTCTTCCGCTGCGGCCATTTCCGTAAAGGATTGGATGACAGCCAATAAAATCAAAGGCACCATCCGTTTTTATGGCTGTCCTGCCGAAGAAGGTGGTTCCGGAAAAGTATATATGGTTCGGGAAGGTGTATTCGACGATGTGGACGTTGCGCTGCATTGGCATCCAGGATCCGCAAATGCGGCCAGTGCAGGTGCAGCCTTGGCCAACAAATCGGCCAAATTCCGATTCCATGGAATTTCCGCACATGCCGCTGGTGCCCCAGATAAAGGGCGTTCCGCGTTGGATGGTGTGGAATCCATGAATATAATGGTGAACATGATGCGGGAACACATCCCACAAGATGCGCGTATCCATTATGTGATCACTGATGGTGGCAAAGCGCCCAATGTGGTTCCTGATTTTGCAGAAGTTTATTACTACGCAAGACATGGAAGCCGCGATGTGGTCGTCGATATTTTTGACCGTATCGTAAAAGCAGCCGAAGGCGCGGCCCTTGGAACAGGTACCACCATGGATTATGAAATGATCGGGGGAACCCACGAATTATTGCCCAACCTTACCGTTCAAAAAATAATGTACGATAATTTGGTGAAAGTGGGTGGCGTTACCTATAATGAAGAAGAAAAGGCTTTTGGTGAAAAGATTTCAAAAACATTGGGCAAAGAATCGTTGGATTTGGCAACTGCTGAAAACATTCAACCTTATAAGGAAACCGCACGGGCCTATGGTTCCACCGATGTGGGCGATGTAAGTTATACCGTCCCCACTGCTGGATTGGGAACTGCTACTTGGGTACCCGGAACACCAGCCCATAGCTGGCAAGCTGTAGCTGCCGGTGGTATGAGCATTGGCACAAAGGGTATGATGGTTGCTGCAAAAACCTTGGCCCTAACTGCCATGGATATATTTAAAAATCCAAAAACCGTTGAAGCCGCCAAAGCCGAATTGGAAGAACGACGCGGAAAGGACTTTAAATACGTTCCCATGTTGGGCAACAGACCACCAGCGTTGGATTACCGCAAATAGTTTTATTGGACAGTGTAACAAATTCAACTTTATTCATACCAATAAGGTAAACTTACCAACCTTTATTAGTGAACAAAGAACTGGAACATCGTTTTGTGACGGAACTTGAGAACAATCAGAACATTGTTCATAAGGTGTGCAGTCTGTATACCAACGACAAGGATTCCCATAACGATTTGTTCCAGGAAATTACAATACAACTTTGGAAAGCATACCCAAAGTTTCGGGGCGATGCCAAGTTCAGCACATGGATGTACCGTGTGGCCCTGAACACTGCGATCACGTTGTACAGAAAATCCAAAAAAAGGGTGCAGACCCAGGATTATGACTCGGTCATCTATAAAATCAAGGCCAAAGATTATGACGATACCGAGGAAAAACAGCTCAAGCTGATGTACGATGCGATCAAACAGTTGGGCGATATCGACAAGGCATTGGTATTTCTGTACCTTGAAGACAAGGACTATACCGAAATCGCCGAAACTTTGGGTATTTCCGAAGTAAATGCAAGGGTGAAGATGAACCGAGTGAAGAACAAGTTAAGAACCATACTAAATCCGTAGTTATGATGGATGAACTGGAGCTTTTGAAAAAAGACTGGCAAAAAAGGGAAGCGAACCTTCCCAAATTGTCCTATGAACAAATCTATAAGATGATCTGGAAAAAATCATCTTCCATCGTCAAATGGATATTTTACATCAGTATTATTGAATTTGTGTTTTGGGCGGGCATCAATCTTATTTTCAATGATCCAGAATCCATACAGGAACTCAAGGACCTGCACATCCATAAAGTGATCATGGTGCTGAATTTTATCAATTATGGCATCATCCTGTACTTCATTTTTAAGTTCTATACCAATTACCGAAAGATTTCCTTCACCGATTCTTCCAAGAAATTGATGAAAACCATTCTGGGTGTCAAGCGGACCGTTACCCAATATGTTTGGTTCAACCTGATCATCTTTACCACCTATTTGATCATCAACATGTACGGAGTGCTCCTATACGGTCCCGAAGGCAAGGAAATTGTGGAAGCGGCAGCGCATAATGGCAATGCCACAGCTTTTTGGGCCATGGTGATTGGAATTTCCATAGTCTTTACCGCCGTAATCCTTTTCTTGATCTGGCTGTTCTATAAGCTGTTATATGGAATTTTGCTTAAAAGGCTCCGACAGAACTACAATGATCTGAAAAAGTTGGAAGTCTAATTTCCCTTGTAGCTGTAACGCCTTTTTTGGTTTTCCTCTTCGTAAGCCAACAATTCTTCTTTTGGAATAACCTTTAGGAATGACGGATGTTGCTCAATGGCATATTCCAATTTTTCCAAGATGGCCTCAATGGATTCGTTATCGTAGTCAATATCCAAGGGTTCCTTGATGTGCATGGATTGCAGAATACCCTTCTTTTTTACACGAAGTCCTTTTTTATCGAAAGATCGTCTAAATCCGTCGATTACAACCGGGACCACAACGGGCTTGTATTTTTTGATGATGTGGGCCGTACCTTTTCGCAACGGTTTCCAAGGTGTAGTGGTACCTTGGGGGAACGTGATCACCCAGCCATCATCCAAGGCTTTCCCGATATTGGAGATATCACTGAATTTCACCTGTCGATTCACCTCCTGCCCATCGGCACGCCAAGTACGCTCGATACTAATGGACCCCGCGTAGGCCAAAATCTTGGTGAGCAGGCTCTTTTTCATGGTTTCCTTGGCCGCCACATAGTAAATATTCAATTTGGGGTTCCATAGGTAGCCAAGGTTCTTGATGGAATCGTCCCGACCCTTCAAACTTGCATTGAACACATGGAACATGGCCACCACATCGGCAAAATAGGTTTGGTGGTTGCTTACAAAGAGCACATTGTTCTCTGGTAGGTCCCTTATAATCTGGGAGCCCTCAATTTCCAACGTATTGAACCCTTTGTATCGCTGATGCGTCATCATCCCTGCGATTCGAATCAGCCAACGTTTCAAAAACAAAATATGGCCAAACGGATTTTTCTTGAACAGACCCATAAACGAAAGATTGACTGCAAATTTACAAAATAGCCGTTAAAGCGCTTGCTGTAAAAGTTCCCTGATTTCACTCAACATCATGGCTGTGGCACCCCAAACGGTGTAACCATTTAATCTATAAGCAGGTACGTTAATATTTTTCGCATAGGAAGTGCTCAATTGTTCCATGATCAAGTTGCCTTCATCCAAAAATTCCATCAGATTTACCTCAACAATACGTTCCACTTCCTGTTCTTCACGCACAAAAGGTTGCGGATTTGGATACAGCCCCATGAAAGGACGCACCAAAAAATTACTGGGCGGAATGTACACCTCGCTCAATTCTTTGATCACTTCAATCGCATCGGGCGCTACACCCACTTCCTCATACGTTTCCCTTAAAGCGGTCTCCAACAAATTTTTATCCGATTGCTCTTCTTTACCGCCCGGAAAGGCAATTTGGTTGGAATGGACACCTTCATAAGCCTTTCTCAAGATCAAAAGCAACCGGGTCTTCTCCTGAAAGTCGGGATAAAAAAGGGCCATGACCCCTGCACGCTTCGGATTCACATCGGTAATCTTGTTCTCCTTCAACCATTGTATCCGAAGTTCCGGGGACATTTTATGATGGGAATACTCCCCAGGAAGTGGCAGATTTTTTAATTTTAAAGCGAGTTCGTAAAATTCTTTAAAATCCATACTGTTGAGACTAACGGCTATACCTGCAAGTTTACTTTTATTATTATTTGTTTCCTGTGGAGAATCTACTAAAAAAAGTAATGACAAAGTTGAGCAAAAAATCATAAAAACGGATACTTTATCCCAAATAGAACAGGATACCACCGAAGTCGCGGAAGTGGAGAAGGACACTTTTCGGCTGACCGAGGAGAATGCCATCGATTTCTTCTTCAACTATACCAAAGACTTGAAGAAAAACAAGGTGAAGATCACTACCACTATGGGCAGCTTCACCGTGCAACTGTATGATGATGTGCCCTACCACAAGGCCAACTTCATCTACCTGGCCCGAAAAAAATATTTTGATAGCACCCAGTTTCACCGGATCGTAAAGAATTTTATTATTCAAGGGGGTAATTCGGACGACCGGCGTACCGCAAGAAAACGTTCAAACATCGGAAGATACCTATTGCCTCCGGACGCCAAGAAAGGATACAAACACCATCGGGGCACCATATCGATGCCGAGTAGTGAACGGGACAACCCACACAAACTCGCATCGCCTTACGAGTTTTTTATCGTGGTGACCGACCCGGGCTCTTACCATTTGGATGGTTCGTACACTCCGTTCGGCAAAGTAATCTCCGGAATGGATGTCGTGGACAAGATCAACCAGGTACCTGTTGGGGATGGCGACTGGCCGTTGAAAAATATTTACATCCTTAAGGCCGAGGTGTTGTGACCGTATCAAAAAAAATCTAATTTAGATATGAACGGAAAACAACAAACTCAAAATGATTACAACCCAAGAATTTAGCTACAAGGGTCTTGGGCAAACCTTTCAGGGGGTTATTGCCTATGATGAGGCTCAAAAAGGAAAACGACCCGTGGTCATGGTCTCCCATACCTGGGTAGGCCAATCCCAATTTGAAGTGGAAAAGGCCGAGGCATTAGCGGAACAAGGTTATCTGGCCTTTGCCATCGATGTGTATGGCCAAGGCAAAAGAGCCAAGGATGCAACAGAAGCAGAGGAACTCATGAACGAAATGTTGGCCGATCGACAAGAACTGCTCAACCGATTGCTGTTGGCCATGGCAGAAATAAAAAAACATGAGTTGGCCGACGCTGCCCAAGTGGCCATAATCGGTTTTTGCTTTGGAGGTAAATGTGCTTTGGACTTGGCGCGATCCGGAGTGAATATTAAAGGATCCGTATGCTTCCACGGTATATTCGACCCACCGGGATTGGAGCAGGAAGAAGACATCAAGGCCCGAATTTTGGTACTGCATGGTTGGGAAGATCCCCTTGCCTTTCCGAAGGACATCGTGGCCCTTGGCTATGAGCTCACGGAGCGCAATGCTATTTGGGAAATGGATGTATTTGGCCATACGGGACACGCCTTCACCAATCCCAACGCGAATGCTCCGGACCAAGGCATGATGTTCAATCCATTGGCCAACGATCGCTCTTGGCTACGAATGACGCACTTTTTTAAAGAAATCTTTGCCAATTAATTGAAACTTCGGCGATGTGTTTTCATCGGTATCCATTACCGTTTTGGGTACCCTAGATTCCTTTGGACTTGGCCGAAGCGACAACAGAGCCGCAATGATGATAAGGTTCTTGATGATGTACTGCCCCACCAAGGTCAAAACAAACGGGCCTTGACCAAAGGTCTCGTTGGGAAAGAAAAGCAACGGGGTAAAGGTCAGCACCATATGCGCCAAGGCAATATAAATAGCCGTTCTTCGAAACAGGTTGAAAATCAACAGCAACCCCAAACCTACTTCCCAGATGGCAAGGAGGATAATGGAGAGACGTTCGTTAATCAATCCAAAGGTGAGGTGATCGATGGTGTTTCTTGCCAAATCCTCTGCCGGACTCAGGTGTGGGACAAATTTTAATGCACCGAACCAAAGGTAGACCAAACCAATGGCTACTGAAATTAAACGATCATTGTTTAGTTTTTTTGTGGTTTTCATAATGGTAAAAGTTAAATTTTCAAGTTGATTCCAAAAATGATCTGACGAAAACCGCCAGCAAAAATTCCCGAGGTGGCCCTGTTCAATCTTGAGGCCCGGTACAGCTTATTTGTAATGTTCTTCCCGTTTACATACACCGTTGCATCCGTTTTGTTCCCAATGGTAAAATCGTAGTTGACGTAGGCATCTACCGTGGTAAAAGAAGGTAACTCCCCTATGGCGCCATCGGCCGATTCTGAGATAAAATTGTGGAACTCCGTGAACTGCTTGCCCACGTGGTGCACGTTGAAACCACTGGAAAGACCCATCCAATCGTAACTTAATCCAAGGCTCATATTAATCTTGGGTGTATAGGGTGCTTCCGAATTTGAAATTCCAGCATCACCAAAGGTGATCACACTCTTTGTGATAGTGTTAAAATCAGTGGTATTGATTGTTGCATCGGTCAATAAACTCTCTCCACCACCTTCATCCACATACACTTCAAAGGCATCCCTGTTGGCATTTACTTTTTGAATATATTCATTTTGGGTTGCCGCACTGTGGATTACCTGAGAAAACAAATCCTTGTCCTCCAGTTTACCCTCGATCACCTTGGACTGCATGTAGGTCAAATTCCCTAAAAAATGGAATTGATGCCCCTTGGTATTGAACAATTCTAGGTTAAGGGCCATTTCCAAACCATGCACATTAATTTTACCCAATTCGGTGAATACCTCGTTCCGACCTCCTGCATAAAAATTTCTACTGGCATTGTGAAAATAGGTGACCTGACCTTGTACACAGTTGTTCAACAGACTGCCCCGCCAACCCAATTCCTTGTTCCAGCTTAATTCCGGTTTAATATTGATGGATTGACCGGCCAGGGGATTGGTCACTACTCCATTTTGTTCCACCAAAAACCCAAAAACTTTGGATGGGGCGATCATTCCTTGATACACACTTCCAAAAAGCTCACTTTCCTTAAGTTGCATGTTTAATGATATCCCCGGTAAAAATTGATTGTACACATTAGGCTCCCTTCCGTCAGAAGTACTTTGTAGATTAGGATTTTGAGCCAATGCCATCAAATCTTGTCGGTACATATCCACATGCTCAAATCGAATGATGGGGACCACTAAAAACTTGCCAAAGTTGAATTCATTTCTAACGTATCCGTTCACCGACCAAAGTCTATACCATAGATCTTTTGTGGTTCGCCCACTTCTAGCCCAACGGGAACTATCCGCCACCAAAAACACATCTTTGAATGTTTCCCTGTGCAGATTTATGCCAGTTTCAAATGAGCTGGGCGCATTAAAAGCCTTCCATTTCGACTTTATGGTTTCTTTTAACCCTGACACTCGGTACATCCAACGACTATCAGTGGTACTTTCACGCCCATCTTGTACCCTTCCAACGATCACATAATCTTCGTCACCAAAAGCTTTACCTGCCAAATAGCCGTATCGGTCTGTAAAAATGTTTTCACCAACATAATCCAGGACTTCCGAGGCTCTAACTTTAGCGGTGACCTGTCGCCACCAATCCCTTTCAAAATCGGAAGCATATACCTTTGTGGTAAAACTTAGGTTAGTGTTAGGCAACCATTTGTGAATAATATCCACCCCATACCTCCGCATGGTGAATTGATCCGCATCCAAAGGATTTTGGGTAGCGTCCGTCTCAAAAGTGTAGGGTGTCTGTGAACTTAAAGAAGCCTGGTTATTCTCAAACTGACCGCTGACCTTAAAATACAGAGATTGATTCTCGGATAATTGGGCAAATATCTTGGCGTTCAAGTTCAGGATTTCCACCGATGAATTATCCGTGTAGCCATCAAACTTTTTATATACCCCTTCCACCAAACCCCCAACCTGGTTCCAGGTTCCACCATAGGAAAACAAACCTGAGGCATAATTGCGTTGACCTCCCGTTAATTTTACACGAACTGTCGGTTTTTGGGGTGGCAAGGCCGTGATATAGTTCACGGCACCGTACATATTGTTTGGACCATATTTCAAAAGATCTGCCCCTTTGTACACTTCAATAGAGGTAATACGATCGCTCACAGGATTGTAATAGGCCCCCGGAGCAATGTATGGAGCAGGTGCCGAGGGAGTTCCATCTTCCATGAGCAACACTTTTTTGGACCTTCGACCCCATGAACCCCTTATACTGATATTGGGCCGATTGGACAATCCCATATCTCCCACAATGTTTACCCCTGGAACGGTACGTAAAACTTCTTCGGTACTTACGGGGTTTATATTTTGTAAGGTAACGGGGTTGATACGAAAATTGCTCCCAACAAATTCGCTTTTAAAGTTTTTTGGGGAAGCACTTACAATTACCTCATCCAAGGTAGTGTTTGATCTTGTAAGGGCAATGGTTCCAAAATCCAACTTTATGTTGGACAGATTGATCTCCTTTTGTTCATAGCCCAAATATTTAATCAAAATGAACCTATCATCCTTATTTATAAGTAGCTCAAATTGTCCATAATCATCGGTAAGTGTTCCCTTTCCACTAGGCTCCACAACGATTTGGGCACCTAAAAGCGGTTGACCATCGGCAGCATCAACTACTTTGCCTTTTACTAATTCTTGGGAATGACAGACAAACCCAACGATAAAGAAGATCAGAAAGATCCGTTTGAAAAATTGAGGCTTAAATCCAATGCACATTGGCTAGTAACACTATATTCGTAATCAATTATTGGGAGGAAGACCGACATGCGTGGTCTTCCTCTTTGGTTTAGTTTTTAAATTCATTCATCAACTCGGGATCTACTTTTACCTTTTTGTTGGCAAAGCGATACGAAATGCCCACATTGATCAAATAATCGGCAAAAGCCGCATCACCGTTCCGTGGATTTCCCGTTAATTCCTCTGTCTGCTTATCCGTCACACTTTGTGGACGCTCCCTGCGAACTGCAAAAGGCACATTCAAGTTCAACGCAAAATTGTTTTTTATGAAGGCAATTCCTGGGTCAATGGACAAGACGTTTCCGGGCCTTCTGAACCCTTCGTTGCCTCCAATCAAATCCTTAACGGGCACACCCTCATACCTTGCGCCCAACGACGTGGAAATGGTATTGCTTATTGCATAGCTGGCACCGGCACGCACGGAAAACTGATCGGGCACCGCCATAATGGCCTCGTTTTGCAAAATGGGGCTCAACGTTTCCCGAAACGTTCGGGTACCATTCGTTTCTCTCGGGTTGATCAAATAAAAGCCGCCACCATAAGCAAAAAACTTTTCGGCCAATTTGTGATAGAATTGAAAATCCACTGTGATTCCAAAACCACCATCCCCAGGTTGAATACTCTGATCTACAGGACGGACTTGGGGACTTCCCTCTGGACCCACGTTGTAAAATATGTCAGAAGCATTGTAATTGCCCGTTGGCAATTTGAGTCCCAAGCCCAAGGCCAAATTCCCGTTTTGATGCTCGATCGGGTCAAATACCCAATAGCCCACTCCTACCCGGATATCGGCCAACCCCCTCGAAAAAGTGGTGTTTCGTTCTTCACGGCCGTGTTCGTAGAGCGATGATCGTGTATTGATGACCGTTGGAATGGTGATGCTGGTATATGCCCTATTGGAAATACCATAGGTTAAAAAGAAGTCCCAGGAATGCGAATGGTTGATCACTTCAGAGCCATTGGCCACACGATCAGGTTCTTCTTCAGTGCCCCGGAAATGTCTAAAGGATTTAAAATAACGGTAATTGGTTCCTATTTGAATATCTCCAGTACCCAATAAGTTACTTTCCAGCGTATTCCCCACACAGGAAGAAAAATGCCGAATGGCCACACAGCCTTGCGCTTGGGTTGATTGAATTGCGAAAAAGGAAATAGCAATAATACTTAATTTAATAAGTGATTTTGGTGTTCTCATTTGGTTGTGATTGATTGGTTTTAGGGTCTTTTAAGGATGACCGTTCCTACACCGGTGACCAGTGTGGCAACCAAAGTAGAATTATACCGCTTGGGACGAGACTAACGAAAGTGTAATAAAACTTAACCAACGGTTAATCCCCCTAACCAAAGGTTAATCACTATTGAAGAAAAGTTAGCCAATGTAAGGTTAAGCTTGTTTCCGATAAATATTGGGAAGGCTAATACCAAATTTTACCGCCAACAACCGCAAAGAAATCACAACACAAATAGCGGCGATATAGGCATAGGTTTCATGAAGGGCGAGTTTAACCAATAGAAAATAACTAGCACCGCCTACAATACAGGCCGTGGCATAGATTTCCTTCCGAAAGATCACGGGAATTTCATTGCAGAGAATATCGCGGATAACGCCGCCAAAACAGGCTGTCATGGTACCCAGAAAGATACACATGATGGGCAAAAGCTCTGCTTCCAACCCTTTTTCAACACCCAACATAGTGTATAGTCCAATGCCAATCGTATCGAACAAAAAAAGGGATTTACGAAGATATTTCAATTGCTTGACAAACAAGATGGCAAAAACCACGGTGATAAAAATGGTGCTCACATAGGTAAGGTCCCGCATCCATGCCACAGGGGTGTTCCCGATCAACAAATCCCTAAGGGTACCGCCGCCGATTGCGGTCACAAAGGCAATGATCAATACCCCGAACAAGTCCAGCCGCTTTTCCATCGCCACCAGCACACCCGATATGGCAAAGGCCACGGTTCCCAAAATATCAATGGTTTGGTACAGCATGCCTACATTTTTTGGGTGTAATAATTATAGTCTTTCAGCACCGTTTCCAAATACGGCACATCATAGAGGGAAGAATTGGTTTTCAAAATACTGTCCACCTTCACCCGAAGCGCGGTCAATGTTTTGAAATCCCCACTCCTTTTGGCAATCAGATAGGTCTCCTTGATCAAACGCACATCTTTATCGGTCAGCAAGGTCACATTAGTGAATTGGGGCACGTACTCCTCCTCCACTTCTTCCAAAATGGTATGGGTGACCTTGGTTTTCTTCTTGGTACTGATCACCACCGTACCGGCGGCGGCATCGCCCACGCGCTGTCTTTTTTCTGAAAACAAAATGCTCAAAATCCCAATGGAACCCAAAAAAATCCAAATATCGACCAAACGGAGCATCCAACGCACCAACAAATTGCTCCAGTGAACCGGAGTGCCATCCAAACGCACCACCCGCATCTTCATCAACATTTTACCTACGGTTTGCCCATTGAACAAGCTGTGCATCAACAAGGAATAGAACATGGCCGGTAAAAAAATCAGGGCCGCCAAACCCCGTTGGGTCCAAGTATCCTCATAAATAAATCCAATGACATTGCTGATCACACTTACCAGATAGGCATACATGTAGAGGATAAGTCCATCGATTAAAAAAGCAACTATTCGCTCTCCGAGGCCAACGATTTTATAATCTAGGTTGACATTTTGCGTTGTATTGATTTGGAGGTTACCCATATAACCGTATTTTTAGATTTTAGGAAATTCCACGTATGCGCGAAGCTGCCTTTGTGAAACAAAATAAGGAAAAATGGATTGCTTTTGAAAAAGCAATTGCATCCCGTTCCCATACCGATCCCGATGCCTTGGTGGATGGCTACATCCAACTGACCAACGATCTGGCCTACGCGCAGACCTATTACGCTGAAAGCAAGACTTTATTGTACTTGAACTCACTGGCTTCTCAGGCACACCAAAAAATTTATAAGAACAAAAAAGAATCGGGTAACCGTATCTTGGAATTTTGGGGCAAGGAGTTCCCCTTGTTTTTTAGACAATACCACAAGACCCTGCTCATCGCATTTCTGATCTTTGGGGTGGCCACCGCCATTGGTGCCCTTTCGGCCCTCAATGATTCCACTTTTGTACGTTTGATATTGGGGGACGCCTATGTAAATGAGACCCTAAATAACATCGCTATGGGCGAACCCACAGCCATCTATAAAAGCGGAAGTGAAATCGGGACTTTTTTGGGCATAACCATCAATAATATACGCGTGGGATTTTTGGCATTTGCCTTTGGAGTGATCACCAGCATTGGCACAGCCTATATTCTGTTTAGCAACGGGGTCATGTTGGGTGCCTTTATCACATTCTTTTACACCAAAGGTGTATTTTTTGAGGCAAACCGACAGATTTGGCTCCATGGCACCATTGAAATATCGGTGATCATCATTGCAGGATGTGCGGGATTGATCATGGGCAACAGTATTTTGTTCCCCAAAACCTATTCGCGAAGGGTCTCGTTCATGAAAGGCGCCAAGGATGGGTTGAAGGTCGTGGTAAGCACCATCCCCTTTTTCATTATTGCGGGGTTTATCGAAGGATTCATTACCCGCTACGCCGAAATGCCCGACTGGATGGCGTATTTGATCATTGGCGGCTCATTGGTTTTGATTGTTTTCTATTATATCCTATACCCTATCTTACTAAACCGAAAAGTACATGAAGGACAAATACATTGAACTCCGGGTCAACCGTGACTTCGGGGACATCCTTTCCGTTTATTTTGATTTTCTTCGGCAGAACTTGAAAAAGTTCACCAATGTGTTTCTTAGCTATAACGGTATTTTCTTGATCGGCCTATTGATCACCAGTTATTTTTTGGTGTCCGGTTTTGTGGGCATGATCACCGATGGCTATAACCAATATGGGGTAAGTGCCGACCCGGGCAATACGGAAACCTACGTCACTTATTTGATAACGGGTTTTGTGCTTTTTGCCTTGATTTTTATTGTTGTGGCAGGGTTCAACTATAGTTTGAGCTCTTCCTATTTGGTGAAATATGAAGAACACAAAGGAATAGATTTTGACAAAAGGGAGGTATGGCAGCACACCAAGAAAAACTTGGGGAATACGTTGGTGTTCATTCTCTTGTTGATACCCATCTACTTCGTCTTTTTTATTGTGGCCTTTATCATGGCCCTCATCCCGTTACTGGGCATGATTGCCCAATACATCCTCCAATTTGCGATAACCGCTTGGATCGGGGTTTCCTTTTTCAGCATGATCAGCCAAAATAAGGGAGTGATAGAAGGGTTTTCCGAAGGTCGGAATTTGGTCATGAACAATTTTTGGCGATCGGTAGGGGTCAATTTTATTTTGGGATTGCTCAACGGCCTGCTGTTCTTCATTATTTTGATGGTTCCTGGCATCATCATAGGTATCTACACCTTTCATGTAGTGGAAAATAATGTTGAAGTGGGCACTTCGGTGGTCGCCACTGTGATCTATACCTTGGGCACCTGCTTATTGCTTATTTTGATGGTGTATGCGCAGTGCCTTTCCCAGTTCGTAAACGGGGTGTTGTTCTATGCCCTTCATGAAAAAACCTATAACATCAACACAAGAAGCAAAATCGAACAGATAGGTCAAACAGAACAGTGAGCAAACAATTATACATAGTATTTTTCTTCCTGTGGGTTGGCTTGGGCTATACCCAAAACGACACCATTGTATTGCCCGAGGATCAAAATTCGGTATTGACGGAGCGAAAACTATCCGATGACCTCAACCAAAAATACACGGGGGAAGAGTTTGACTATGATGTAAAAACGGGAGAATCGGCCAACCTCCTCAGTAGGGCCATTCGTTGGTTCCTGAATTTGGTCAGCAACACCTTTGGTTTCGACATATCGCCACGGACGTTATTGATTTTGGAGTACATCATTTACGCCCTTATGGGCGCCTTGGTGATCTACTTGCTGGTACGCATGTTCGTCAACGAGCAGTTCAATGCCATTTTTACCAAAAAGGCCAGATCTATCATCGATATTGACCTTTCCGAACAACATATTGAGTCCATCGATTTGGATGCCTTGATGAACGATGCCCTAAAAAACAAAGATTATCGCTTGGCGGTGCGCTATCAATTTTTGAAAATATTGAAACTTTTGTCCCAACAAAACCTGATTGCCTGGCATTTTGAAAAGACCAATTCAGACTATCAACGGGAAATAAAGGAAGGCCAACTCCAGCAAGAGTTCAAGAACGCATCCTATCTCTACGAACACATTTGGTACGGGGAGCAGCCCTTGGACGAATCGGGCTACCAAAAAACCAATGAACGGTTCAACAAACTTAAAAACCTGATTACTCGCTGAGCATGGACCGGAGATCGAAAATAGTCATCGTGGTTTTTATAGTGGTGATGCTCGGCATCATCGTAACAGAAATTGTGCGTCCCAAACCCATCAATTGGCGGCCATCCTACACTGCGGTGGACAAAATCCCATTTGGATGCTACGTGCTGTACAACGAACTACCAACCATTTTCCCGGAAAGCACCATTGAAACCGTTCAGGAAAGTGTGTACAATGTGTTAACGGAACGTGATACCCTGCAGGCAGCCAATTACATATTCATAAATGAATATATTGATTTGGACACGCAGGAAACCCATCAATTGTTGGATTTTGTTGATCAGGGCAATACCGTGTTCATTGCGGCCACCGGTTTTGGTTGGGAGTTGATGGATACGTTAAATATTGACATTGGTTCCGATTATTCGTTACAGGAAGGTACGGCTACCTTGGACTTGACTCACGATGCGTTTACTGATCGTACCTATGAGCTGTCGCGTGGTGTGTTCAATTCCCATTTTACCAGTGTGGATTCGACCAACACCACTGTTTTGGGACACATTACTTATACCCGTAGCACCTATTTGGACGACAAACCCGAGGAAACCGTGACGCGTCCAAACTTCATCAAAACCAATTTCGGGAAAGGTCAGTTTATTCTTAGCGCCACGCCCCAGGCTTATGCCAATTATTATATGCTTAAAGGCAATGCGGATTATGTTACCCAAACGTTTTCCTATGTAACGGATCGTGAACTGCTGTATTGGGACAATTACAAAAAAGCGGGGCGTGTGATCATCGATTCGCCCATGCGATTTGTATTGAACCAGGCTTCGCTCAAATGGGCCTATTACTTGACCATTTTGGGTATTCTGTTGTTTGTGCTGTTCAAGGGGAAAAGGGAGCAGCGCATCATTCCCGTGGTGGAACCCTTAAAAAATTCCTCCGTGGAATTTGCCAAAGCGGTAGGTTCCTTGTACCATCAAAATAAGGACTACACCGATTTGATCCATAAAAAAATCAATTACTTTTTGGCCGATGTCCGCAACCACTATCATGTGGATACCGCCCAAATGAATGAGCGTACCATACAACTGTTGGCCGCCAAGTCGGGCAAAGATCTGGACCAGACCAAAAAATTGATCGAATACATTATCCGATTGAAGAACAAAAGCTCGCACACCGAGCAGGAAAGTATAGAACTCAACAAAAAAATAACCGCATTTAAGCAGTGATCTATGGAAGAACAAGAAACACAAGACGACGGACTTCAGTTTAATTCCCGAGTGGACCTGACCAAGCTTCAGGAAGCTGTGGGCCAGATAAAATCTGAATTGGGCAAAGTGATCATCGGGCAACAGGACATGATCGAGTTGTTGATCATCTCCATTCTGGCCGATGGGCATTCGTTGATCGAAGGTGTCCCCGGAGTGGCCAAAACAGTGACCGCCAAACTATTGGCCAAAACCATGAATGTTGATTTCAGTCGGATTCAATTTACGCCCGATTTAATGCCCAGTGATATTTTGGGGACTTCCATCTTCAATGTGAAAACTTCGGAGTTTGAGTTCAAGAAAGGCCCCTTGTTCTCCAACATCATTTTGATCGACGAGATCAACCGTGCCCCGGCCAAAACCCAAGCAGCCTTATTCGAGGCCATGGCCGAACGGCAGATTACCATGGATGGCATCGAGTATGGTATGCAGCCTCCCTTTTTGGTGTTTGCCACCCAAAACCCCATTGAACAGGAAGGCACGTATCGCTTGCCAGAGGCCCAATTGGACCGATTCCTCTTCAAGATCAATGTGTACTACCCTAGTCTGGAAGAAGAAATCCAAATTCTGGAAAGCAAGCATGAACAAAAGACCAAAGTGGAGGAAGATTTGGTAAGCACCTTGTTATCCGCAGCCGAGATAGCGGAATATCAAAATACCATAAGGTCCATTATTGTGGAGAAGAATCTTCTGAAATACATAGCATCCATTGTAGACAATACCCGTTCCAATGCCAATTTGTACCTAGGGGCCTCACCACGAGCTTCCATTTCGATCATGGAGGCATCCAAGGCGTTGGCAGCCATCAATGGACGGGATTTTGTAACCCCGGAGGACATTAAAAAAGTAGCTGCCCCTGTTTTGGCACACCGCATCATGCTCACCCCGGAACGTGAAATGGAAGGGTTGACCGCGGAGCAAGTGGTAAAACAGATTGTGGACAGCATTGAAATTCCAAGATAATCCCTGTGAAAAAAATCTTTAGGCCCATATATCTTCAAAAACGGTTCTTCATGGTCTTAACGACCTTAGCGGCTGGCTTTGTGGTTTCCTTTATGGTTCCCAATCTATATGGAGCCCTTAAGATTCTTTTCTTTTTGTTCTGTTTGCTGCTCTTGGTCGACCTGCTTTTGCTTTTTGCATCCAAGGGAAAAATTGAAGGCCATCGCATATTGACCGACAAACTTTCCAACGGGGATGAAAATTTGATTCAATTGCAGTTAGGAAACACCTATCTCTTCCCAGTGACGCTAAAAATCATCGATGAAATTCCCATCCAGTTTCAAAAACGGGATTTTGGTCTGCAAAGTAAACTGAACAAGGGGCAGGCCAAACTATACCAATACCACCTTCGACCCACAGAACGTGGCGTGTATTCCTTTGGAAGCCTAAATGTTTTCGCGATATCCCCGATTGGTTTTTTGGCAAAAAAATATAGGTTCGACCAAGAACAGGAAGTGCCTGTTTATCCCTCCTTTTTGCAATTGCAGAAATACGACCTCATCGCTTTCACCAACCGATTACACGAATATGGCCTGAAAAAAATCCGACGGATCGGGCATACCATGGAGTTCGAACAGATCAAGGATTATGTTTTGGGCGATGACATCCGTAATATCAACTGGAAAGCGACCGCCAAACGCAGCCAATTGATGGTGAACCAATATCAGGATGAAAAATCGCAGCCTATCTATTCGGTCATCGATAAAGGACGGGTAATGAAAATGCCCTTCAACGGCCTGAGCCTTTTGGATTATGCCATCAACGCCACCTTGGTGATCAGCAACATCGCCTTGAAAAAACAGGATAAAGCCGGGATGTTCTCCTTCAGCGATAAAATCGAAAACAGGGTGGTCGCAGAGCGACGCAGTTCTCAAATGAACCTGATTTTGGAAACTCTTTACATCCTCGAGACCAATTTTATTGAAAGTGATTTCAGTAGATTGTATGTGGATGTGAAACGTAGCCTGAACCAGCGCAGCCTACTCTTGCTCTACACCAACTTTGAAACCTTGGATGCACTACACCGACAGCTCCCCTATTTGTTGGCCATGGCCAAACAACACCTCTTGGTAGTGATTTTCTTCGAGAATACCGAACTGAATGAATTTGCCACCCAAAAAGCGGAGACGGTCCATCAAATTTTTGAACAAACGATCGCCGAGAAATTCATTTATGAAAAGAAATTGATCGTGAACGAATTACGCAAACATGGTATACAAACCATCTTGACCAAGCCCGAGGACCTGACCATCAACACCATAAACAAATATTTGGAAATTAAGGCGCGTGGACTTATTTAAGATCCGCCAGTTCTGAAGGAAGTCCGAGCGTGTTCAAGCTGGGCAATTTACCTTGGAACAGTACAAGTTCTGTTTTTGGTTCTGGAATCAGCAACTTGTTCTTTTTCGATTTTCGGTGGGCATAGCTGCCACGAAGCCGTTTTTTATCATCCTTTTTAGCGAAAAGGTCAATCGTCACACCCACTGTTACACCACCCAAAATGGTAGCTGCGAGATCATCATTGTCCCATCCATTGTTGCTCTGGCCCGCATCAACGGTTTCCTTGGCCAACCCGATCAGGGTGCTTCCTGCCACGGAACCCACAAAGGTCCAAATACGATTACCATCAGAAGCTTGCTTGGCGATACCGGCTCCGGCCAAACCAAATAAATTTCCTCCCAAAAAATGAAGGGCTTTGTCCCGTTCCACTTGCCCATGGCAATGCAGAGCGAGCACAAAAAGGAGTAGTGTGGGGATTAGTGTTCTCATTGCGCAGCGTAAATGTATCAAAAGTTTCGTAAACTTTTAACGCAAAGTGCTAATAGTCTTGAATTTCCGCTTTGGCGGCATGGAATTCCGCCATCAGATCGTTTACGATTTGTGCAGCAGGCTTAATGTCATGGATCAATCCCGATACTTGGCCAATTTCCAGTTCCCCTTCCTCGGTATCGCCTTCGAACATGCCTTTTTTTGCCCTTCCCCTTCCCAACAAGGCTTTCAGTTCTTCCACCGATGCCCCTTTGGCATAAGCGGCTTGCACATCGCTATAAAATTTATTTTTCAATAATCGAACAGGGGCCAATTCCTTTAGCGTCAGATGGGTATCCCCTTCCTGGGCATTGACCACCCATTGTTTGAAGATGTTATGGGAAGAAGCTTCGGGACTCGCCACAAACCGGCTACCGACCTGTACCCCATCGGCACCAAGTACCATGGCGGCCAACATGGCCCTACCTGTGGCAATGCCCCCTGCAGCAATCAAGGGAATATTAATTTTTTCCTTCACGGATGGAATCAGTACCATGGTGGTGGTCTCGTCCCTACCGTTGTGTCCACCAGCTTCAAAACCTTCGGCGACAACAGCATCTACCCCTGCTTCTTGGGCTTTTAAAGCAAACTTGACGCTGCTCACCACATGCACCACGGTTATCCCCTTTTCCTGAAGAAAAGTGGTCCAAGTTTTTGGATTACCGGCCGAGGTAAACACGATTTTTACCCCTTGGTCCACGATAATTTGCATCAATTGTTCAATATCGGGATACAACATGGGCACGTTCACCCCAAAAGGTTTGTCGGTAGCCTTCTTGCACTTTTCTATATGCTCCTTCAAAACCTCAGGATACATACTACCCGCCCCGATGAGCCCCAATCCCCCGGCATTGGATACGGCTGAGGCCAAGCGCCAACCACTGGCCCAGACCATGCCGCCTTGCACTATGGGATACTCAATACCGAAAAGTTGGGTGATTTTATTTTGCATGAAGTATTCTACCTAAATTTTGCAATGGGTCAAACTGAACTTGTTTCAGTTTCCCATCAAAATATAAAATAATATTCAAAGGATTCTGAAATAAATTCAGAATGACGCTGAGATACACAATAAGTTGTTACGAAATCACCCCAGAACCTACCAATTCTTCGCCCACATACCAAGCTACAAATTGCCCTTCGGTAATGGCGGATTGCGCTTCCTTAAAATCCACATACAATCCATTGCCTACTTTGTAGAGGGTGGCTTTTTGCAATGGCTGACGGTAACGGATGCGTGCCATCACCTCCATGGTTTCGTCTTCTTTCAAGGCTAAATCGGGACGTATCCAATGTAGCTCATCCTCTTTCACAAATAGCGTATTCCGGAACAGCCCGGGATGGGTCTTGCCCTGTCCGGTATAGATGATATTTTTATCCACGTCGGTTTCGATCACAAACAAAGGTTCCTTGGTACCTCCAACGTTCAATCCCTTGCGTTGCCCAATGGTAAAATAATGCGCCCCTTGATGCTCGCCCACCACTTTGCCATCCTCTAAAGAGTACTCCGGTTTGGCAGCTTGAAAAGCCAACTTCTCCTTTTCGTTATGAAATTCGGGCGTGGCCACTGCAAATTGCGAGGCTGTACTGGGCACTTCCACGATCACCCCTTTTTTGGGTTTCAACTTTTGCTGTAAAAAATCGGGCAGATGTACTTTGCCCACAAAGCAGAGCCCTTGGGAATCCTTTTTGTCGGCAGTGATCAAATTATGTTCCGCGGCTATTTGACGTACCTCAGGTTTCAACAATTCTCCAATGGGAAACAACGTTTTGGCCAATTGCTCTTGCGATAACTGACATAAGAAGTAGGTTTGATCCTTATTGGGGTCTTTCCCTGCCAACAATTGATAAGTTTCGGTGCCATCTACATTTTGTATGGTACCCTTTCTACAATAATGTCCGGTAGCCACATAATCGGCACCCAACTGTAAGGCAATTTTAAGGAACACATCGAACTTGATCTCACGGTTGCAAAGTACGTCCGGATTAGGGGTTCGTCCCCTTTCGTATTCATTGAACATATAGTCGACGATACGTTCTTTGTATTGGGCACTCAAATCCACGGTCTGGAACGGGATTCCCAATTTTTCGGCCACGATCAACGCATCATTACTATCCTCCAACCATGGACATTCCTCGGAAATGGTCACGGAATCATCATGCCAGTTCTTCATAAAAAGACCAATGACCTCGTAGCCCTGTTCCTTCAACAGATAAGCAGCAACACTGGAATCCACTCCACCGGAAAGCCCTACAACAACCTTTTTCATTGCAATGATTTATGGCTACAAAAATACGAAAAGCTTTAGGAAAAAAGCACTCCTATTAGTTAATGAAAAAGACAATTTCCAACTAGCTGGCCCTGATCAAAAAGTGAATTTTGTTAAATTTTTTCAGTAAAATGTTAAACAAAATGGTAATTTTTATGTTTAAACTTATTTTTAAACAGTTAAACAAAACATTAACAACAACAATCTCATGAAAACTTTGAAAAAAATTGCGCGACTAGCTCTAGTCCTATTTCTTGTACCCTTCGTCTCGTGTTCCGATGATGACGATAATCCAGCTCCACCGGAGGTAAGCTTGAACATTGTGGCCACAGCCCAAGCGACCTCAAACCTGAGTACCTTGGTGAGTGCCCTGCAAAAAGCCGATGAAAGCGCCAACAATGATTTGGTAGCTGCCCTAAGTGGTGAAGGCCCGTTTACCGTATTTGCACCAACCAATGATGCCTTTAACGATCTTTTGGCCCAATTGGATGGATTTGATTCCTTGGATGATTTCAGCTCCCAGCAATTACAGGATCTATTGGCCGTAATTTTGACCTATCACGTGGTGCCTGGAGCAGCGGTGCTTTCTACTGATCTAAGTGATGGACAAACCATTACCACTTTACAAGGTTCAACCCTTGAAGTTTCCACTACAGGTGGAGTATTTATTGGAGATGCCACCTCTATTGACGCCAGGGTGATTACCCCAGACGTTGAAGCATCCAACGGTGTGGTACATATTATTGATAAAGTATTGCTTCCTCAGTCCATTTTGGATGAATTGGCCGATATTATTTTGGTACCCATTACCGATTTGGCCTTGGGCAATGAGAATTTGGAAAACTTAGTGGCCGCATTGGTAGCAGCAAACGGCGATTTACCCACAGTGTTGCGAGGTGAAGGTCCTTTCACAGTTCTTGCACCAACCGACGAAGCTTTTGAAACCTTTTTGGGTGGTGCCCAATTGAGTGATATACCTGTAGATGTGTTGACCAATGTACTTTTGAACCACGTAATCAGTGGAGAGGTCACTTCAGCCGACTTGGCCGGTTTGGGTTCTGGATACACCAAAACTTTGGCCGTAGGAGCTGGTGACGAAAACGTAAGCCTATATTTCGATGCATCGGGGGATGTTATCTTTAATGGGGTATCAACCGTACAAGTACCGGATGTAAAAGCATTGAATGGTATTGTACATGTGGTGAACGCCGTTATCGATATTCCAAATATTGTGGAGCATGCGGTGGCCAATCCAAACCTATCTTCTTTGGTAGGAGCTTTGACCAGTGGAGGCAATACCACTTTTACCGATCTTTTGTCCGATGAAAATGAAGATTTCACCGTGTTTGCACCCACCAATGATGCCTTCACAGCTTTCACCAATCCGAACAGCAATGATTTGAATGCCATCTTGTCCAACCACGTGGTCGTAGGCGTCGCTGCATTTTCTTCTGGTTTGGAAAATTCCTATGTGAACACGGCTGCCGAATTTGCCGCCAACGAAAACCTAAGTTTGTACATCAATACCGATGATGGGGTAACCTTGAACGGTACCAGTGATGTTGTTCTCGCTGATATTGTGGCATCGAATGGTGTGATCCATGTGGTGGATGCCGTAATCGACTTGCCTACCGTGGTCACTTTTGCCGCAGCCGACCCGAACTTCTCCACATTGGTACAAGCCTTGACGGAGTTGACCCCAAGCGTAGACTTTGTTAGCGTGCTTTCCGCCCAAGGCGGCGCAGGCAGTGATCCGTTCACCGTTTTTGCACCGACCAATGCAGCATTTGATGCCTTGGCGAGCATCCCAGCTGAGGCTGACTTGATTCCTATCCTACAACACCACGTTGTTGCGGGTGCCAATGTGCGTTCTGGTGACCTATCCAATGGCGCCACGGCCAATACATTGGAGGGTGATGCCATCACCTTCACCTTGCCCGGAACCGGAGAAAATATTGCAGATATCACCGATGGTGCCGGAAATACGGGAATCGGTGTCATCGCTGTGGATGTTCAGGCCATCAATGGTGTCATCCATGTTGTGGATACCGTGTTGATTCCTGATACCACAAACTAATTCACAATCACAACTGACTAATTGAAATGTGGAACGAAAGCCCCCTTGGCAGATTGCCATGGGGGCTTTTTATCGAAGTTGAAATACCGTTCATCGATGACACATCAAAAGTGAGATATTTTCACTACAAAAACCAATGGTTTGACAACTATTAATTTTTTTCGCAACCAACTTGATGCATCTTTGGAGTCCCAAATCTTTCCAAACTAAACCAACAAATGGAAAACTCCCCCAACATTCTTGAGGGAGTTTTTTTATACCCATACCCAACTTTCCTTAATTGTCCGGTTCGTCTTCCAGCACCTCAATGATTTCATAACCATTTTCCACTTCCTTGTAAACGGCTTGATTCAATTCATGCATGGTCACACCATCAAAGTCAATTTCTTCTGCATCTTCGGGCAAATTGGCGACAACTGCTCCAACAGGTGGTTTGGCCACCTCATATTCCCCATTGCTTTCCTGATAAAAGACCCCATCGGCATAATGGTAGCGCAAGCCCCTAACTGTTAGCACAATAGCGGCTGCAGGAAGTGTGCGCAAACGGAAGCCCCTAGGTGGAAAAGCGCGAACATATACCCCTTTACGTTGTACAAAATACATGCCCCGCACAGGATAATAAGTTACATTTCGGAAAACCAAGGGTCGGGTATTGTCCGGCAATCGTCTCAACGTTCTGCGGACGACCCTACGGTTATGACGGCGAACCTTTCTTCGTACCACACGTCGTTCTTGTCCTGTCCTTCGGGCTACTTGAGCCTCCACATGGTCAGTAATGCCAATTGCCAAAAAGGTAAACAGAAAAAGAACCCATTTTAGATTTTTCATATGCTTGAATTAATGGTTACAACGCTAAGACCTCCCTTTTTTGGAAAGGTTTAACCAGCTACCAAAAATTAAAGCAAAATATTATCTTTTTCCTGTGTTTTTTTGTTGTTCGGCCTGTTCCATCATCTCACGCATCTTGCGCTGGAAACGGTTCTCCTTTTTAGGCTTCTTCTTGTTCTCTTGGATCTGTGCGTGGATTTTTTCCTCATCCAAAATGTAGTTTTTGATTGCCAACATGATGAAGATGGTAATCAAGTTGGAAATGAAGTAGTACAAACTCAATCCACTCGCATAGTTATTGAAGAAGAACAACATCATGATCGGGGACAGGTACATGATAAACTTCATGTTGGGCATACCGGGCTGTTGTTGCATCTGCATGCTCTGGCCTGTGGTCATCTGCATGTAGAAGAAAATGGCCACCGATGCCAAAATTGGAAACAAGCTCACGTGGTCCCCATAAAACGGAATGGTGAACGGCAACTCAAAAATGGTATCGTAAGAAGACAAATCTTCTGCCCACAAAAAGGATTTTTGTCGCAGTGCGAACGATGTGGGGAAGAACATAAACAGAGCATAGAAAATGGGCAACTGCATCAACGCCGGTACACAGCCACTCATGGGGCTCACGCCTGCTTTGTTGTACACTTTCATGGTCTCCTGCTGCTTTTTCATGGCATTGTCCTTGTATTTCTCGTTGATCTCGGAAATTTCTGGTTTCAACACCTTCATCTTGGCTTGGGAGAGGTACGATTTATAGGTGACTGGCGACAAGGCCAAACGCACCAAAATGGTCATTACGATAATGGCGATACCAAAAGGCAGAAACGAGCTCAAGAAGCTATAAAATGGTGTAAATACATAGCGATTTATCCATCCAAAAATGCCCCATCCGAAGGGAATGGAATCGGCCAATCCCAATTCCTTGTAATCATCCAAAATCTTTACATCGGTCGGACCGTAATACCAATACATGTTCTGCGAAATCTCACCTCCTTGCAACTTCAACGGTGCTTTGGTGCTGTATTCCTTGGTAAATAGAATATCCTTGCTTTCTTCTTCCACTAAATTTTTGGAACTCAACTGGGCCGATTCAAAATGATCATCGGTTGCCAAAATGGTGCTAAAGAAGTGTTGTCGGTAGGACAACCATTTAATGTCGGACTCCGTTTCCTCATCCAACTCACTGGACTCGGAAAGTTTGCTGATGTTGCCATCTTCATGGTTATACGTCAAGCGGGTGTAGCGATTTTCATACTGCACACTTTTACCATGGCGTATTGCTTTCAAATCCCAATCCAAGGTAACCGGTTTACTACTATTGATGATACCGCTCAATCCTTGTGAACGCACCGTAAAATTGACCAGGTAGTCGTTGGGCTTGGTTTCGTAGCGATACTCCAAAAACTCATTCTCGCCTACTTTGGCCTTCATGGAAAGCACATGATTATCCCCACTGTTGGATAAACTGGGCTCAAAATACAAATCGGCCGTATTTAAGGTCCTATTGTCAGAAGTGGTAAAATTCAGTGCGAAATTGGCATTTCCATCCTTCACCAAATACACTGGAATTGAATCGTAGGTCACAAAATTTTTCATCTTCGCCTCTACAATCTGCCCTCCTTTGTTGGCCACTTCAAGCAACAATACCTCATTTTCCAAGGTAGTGGTACCATCTGTAGCTTGGGTAAACCCAAAAGCCCCTACGGTACTTTTATACTGTGCCACCGCTGTGGAATCGTTCAGGTCTAGGGTTGTTTCCTGTTTAATGGGCGTTACTTTGGTCGCCTCCTCTTCGGCTTTTTTATTTGCGGCCTCCACCTGTTCCTGCTCAGCTTTTTGTGCCTCCAACTCTTCCGGGGTGGGCTGATTTTGGTAAAACATAAAAATGAGTATCCCAAAAATCAGTACAAATCCAATAATGGAATTGATATCCAGCTTCTTTTCTTCCATGAAAATTATTTAGTAGTACGGTAAATCAGTTGGCAAATATATGCCCAAAACCGCAGTTTATGCCAAACTGGCATTCTTTTGTTTTAGTTTATGCTCCAAGACAGCCTTCACAAATCCAACGAACAATGGATGGGGATTTGCCACCGTACTTTTGTATTCCGGATGGTACTGTACACCCACAAACCATGGGTGGGATGGAATCTCCACTACCTCCACAAGACCTGTTTTCGGGTTGAGACCCGAGGCCAACAGACCGGCATCTTCCATCTGTTTTTTGTATTCGTTGTTGAATTCGTAACGGTGTCTGTGACGTTCCGAAATATCTGAGGCGCCGTATACCTTGGCCGCCACACTGCCTTCTTTTAAATGGCAGTCCCAGGCACCCAAACGCATGGTTCCACCTTTGTGCTTGATGTTCTTCTGTTCCTCCATCAAACTGATGACCGGATAAGGGGTGTTAAGGTCCATTTCCGTGGAATTGGCACCTTCCAATCCGAGCACATTGCGTGCAAACTCTATCACGGCCATTTGCATGCCCAAACAGATGCCCAAAAATGGAATATCGTTCTCACGGGCGAATTGTACGGCCTTCACCTTTCCTTCGATACCGCGTTCCCCAAAGCCGGGAGCGACCAATATTCCGTCCAAGCCCATCAATTTTTTATCGATGTTCTTTACTGACAAATGTTCCGAATGGATGGAACGCACCTCAACCTCTACCTCGTTGGTAGCACCTGCATGAATGAATGCTTCTTGTATGGATTTATAGGAATCGGGCAACTCCACATATTTACCGATCAACCCGATTACCACCTTGTTTTTGGGGTTTTTATGACGTTTCAGGAATTCTTTCCATTGGGTCAGATCCGGTTCGGTATCATTGGGCAATGCCAATTTTTCCAAGGTTACGGCATCCAGTCCTTCTTCCTGCATTAAAACGGGTACATCGTAAATGGTAGAAGCATCAATGGATTGGATCACCGCTTCTTGTCTCACATTGCAGAACAACGCCAGTTTGGATTTGATGTCATCGGAAATATCATGCTCGGTTCTACAAACCAAGATATCCGCTTTGATACCACTTTCCATCAAAGTCTTAACTGAGTGTTGAGTAGGTTTGGTCTTCAATTCGCCAGCAGCAGCCAAAAAGGGCACCAAAGTCAAATGGATTACAATTCCGTTATGCTCACCCAATTCCCATAGCAATTGGCGCACAGCTTCAATATAGGGCAATGACTCAATGTCACCCACCGTACCACCGATTTCCGTGATCACAATGTCATAATCACCACTCTTGCCCAACAATTGGATGCGCTCTTTTATCTCATTGGTGATATGGGGCACTACTTGAACCGTTTTCCCCAAAAATTCACCACGGCGTTCCTTTTCGATCACGCTTTGGTAAATTCTTCCCGTAGTCACATTGTTGGCTTGGGAAGTGCGGACGTTCAAGAAGCGTTCGTAATGACCAAGGTCCAAATCGGTTTCCGCACCATCGTCGGTAACATAACATTCCCCGTGCTCGTAAGGATTAAGGGTTCCTGGATCTACGTTGATGTAGGGGTCCAATTTCTGTATGGTGGTCCGGTATCCCCTGGCCTGTAGTAGTTTGGCCAAGGATGCGGCGATAATTCCCTTACCCAAGGAAGAGGTAACGCCTCCCGTAACGAAAATGTACTTGGTCTGTGACATATTGTAGCTTCTATTACGGGGCGTAAAGTTACAAATTGCGGCGCAGAAATCAGGACGAATTTCTAGGAAATTCTTTTTGAATCTTTCGAATGATGGGTTCCAGGTTGTTATCCTTAATGGTAAGCATAATATTTAAAAGCCTCCCCAGCTTTCCATCCGGAAATCCTTTTTGGGAGAACCACACCAAATAAGGTAACGGCAAGTCCACCAAAAAACGGCCTTTGTATTTGCCAAACGGCATTTTGTAATGGGCCAGTTCCAGAAGTTCTTTTGTATCGGGCTTTATTTCCATTTGTAGGCCCAAAGTACTATCTTTCAGATAACAAATCCGAACAATGAGACGTAGAAATTTTATCGCCACGGCTGCCATGGGAACCGCTGGACTAACCGCAGCATCTGCCATGACCGCTAAAGAAGGGCAGTCCAAAGAGTTTAAACTGAAACATAATATCAACCACAGCGTGTGCCAATGGTGCTTTTCCGATATTCCGCTTGAAGATTTTTTGAAGACCCTGAACGAACTGGGTATCAAGGCCATTGATCTGATCGGCCCGAAAGATTGGCCACTCCTTAAAAAATATGATATCCATTGTTCCATGTGCAATGGGGCCGAAATTAGTTTGACAGAAGGCTGGAACGACCCCAAATACCACGAACAACTCATAAAAAACTACACGGAAATGATTCCCAAGGTGGCCGAGGCCGGTTATACCAACCTCATCTGTTTTAGTGGAAACCGCAGGGGCATGAACGATTATGTAGGACTGCAAAATTGCGTGGATGGGCTTTCACAGATCATACCTTTGGCCGAAAAACATGGTGTAGTGATCCAAATGGAGCTTTTTAACCAAGTGAACCACCCCGATTATATGTGCGATAACAGTTTATGGGGCGTGGAGCTCTGTAAACATTTGGGCAGTGACAATTTTAAGTTGTTGTTCGACATCTACCATATGCAAATCCAAGAAGGGGACATTATCCGAAGTATTCGAAACTACCACCCGTATTTTGGACATTACCATACAGCTGGAGTGCCGGGCAGAAATGAAATCGATGAGACCCAAGAGCTGTACTATCCGGCCATTATCCGTGCCATTCATGAAACCGGTTTTAAAGGCCACGTGGCCCAGGAGTTCATCGTGACATGGGAGGACAAAATTGCGGCATTGAAAGATGCTTTTTTACGTTGTGATGTGTGACATCGCAACACATAAACCAAACCAACTAAACAAACACCCATAATGAAAAGACGTCAATTTTTGCAAAGTACCGCGCTGGCTTCCAGTGCCACCATGATGATGGGCCTGGGCGCATGCTCCTCCCCATCCAAAAAAACACTCTCCAGTATCGGGATCCAATTGTTCTCCTTACCCAAACTATTGGAAAATGATTTGGAAGGCTCCTTGGCCCTTCTGCACCAAATGGGCTACAAAGAAATCGAAATATATGGCCCCTACCCCTTTAGCTCGACCGCCGCTTGGGACCGATGGAACCAAGTGGTGCCCAGTATCGGGTTTTCGGGCAGTGGCTTTTTTGGTAAGACCGCCGGGGAATTTAAAGCCTTGTTGGATACCTACGAACTGAAAGCGACTTCGGGACATATCGATTTGGTGACCTTGGAAACCGATATACCAGCCGTTGGGAAAGCGGTCCGCACCCTTGGATTGGATTGTTTCGGAATTTCAGCCATTCCCGATGAACTTCGGAAATCGCTAGACGATTATAAACGGATGGCCGACCGTTTCAACAGTATTGGAGCAAACGCCAAAAAAGAAGGGTTCAAATTTATCTACCACAACCATGGCTACGGCCTACACGAAATGGAGGGACAAATTCCTTTGAACATTATACTGGAAAATACCGACCCAGAACTGGTCTTTTTTGAAATGGACATTTATTGGACCATGGCAGGCGGCATGGACCCAGTGGAACTTTTGAAAGCCAACCCCGGCCGCTACATTGCCCTGCATTTGAAGGACATGAAGGAAATTACCTATTTTGAAGGGGATGGTGGCACGGCCGACCAATGGATCGCCCTTTGGCCGCAAATGACTACGGTGGGCAACGGTGCCATGAATATTCCGGGCATTATCGACCAAGGCCAAAAGTCGGGGGTGAAACACTTTTTTGTGGAGCAAGATTTGGTGGACAATCCCAGGGTCGCGTTAAAGCAGAGCATTGATTATTTGAGGACAATGTAAAGTATACTCTTAAAATCCATAAACCATAGATGTCTGAATAAAAAAGCATCTCATAAACATAAATAGCAGTGAGGCGGCAACTTGATTTGAATGAATTAGAGAAAATTTCAGAAAAATATTTTAAAGGTGTTGAGTATTCTGAAACAAACGAAGTAAAAGACAAGTTAACCCAACTAATGAATTTTCTTTACACTCAGGATATCTCCAAAAATATTTTAGAAAGAATTCGAAATGATCATTTAGAATTATATAATGAAGTTCAACCATTAAATGACAATTCTCCAGAAGAACATAAAAAAGCAATCATAGAAAAATTATTGATGCCAGCTGACCAAGGAGCATTTGGATATTTCCTTATTGATAAAAAATATAGAGAACCAAGAAAATATGAAGGTCACTATATTGACCTACCTTGGTATTGGTATGATGTCGGTTATACTCAATACGAAAAAAGAGAAAGTTTTAACAACTATTTCTTAAACCCATTTAAAGAATTATTTGATTGGTATTTATATGAAAGCCAACCCAAGAACAATTCAGACTATTTTTCAAAAGAAAGCCAAGAAAAGATTTTTGAGAAGTTAGATGAAATTCAACAAATGTTAACTAAGCAAGGTTTTGGCCAAGAAATCATTTTTAATGAAATAGATGACTTAAAGAGGCTGACTAATAAGTTGAGTCAAAAAAATTGGCGAGAAATCATTAAAGGAAAATTTTTGGATTTAATTATAGAGAATTTGATAACCATTGAAAGTGCAAAAGCAGCATTTAAAATTCTAACAGGAGTTGAACTAGACCTGCTTAGTTAGGTAATTAATTGGCATTAGTTCTAAAAGTCTGGCCTAACTTTTCTTAGTGCCGAAGCCACCTCCTGAATCTCAATGCGGGAAAAGGTATCCTCTTCCACATAAAACAACATCTCTACTGCCAGATCCAGCCAGTTTGCCAAGGTTTCAGGGGAACCATATTGGTCTTCAATAATTTTCGCTAATTCTTCAAATTGACTTTTGTTCAATATTCAATAGTACGATATATAGGTCTATAAATCTAAACAAAATATGTGACTTTAGACCCATGACGAAAATTAGAGATGAAGAATACTTGAAAAATCTTGGTAAAAGAATCAAGGAAATCAGGACTAAAAAAGGTATCTCTACATACGACCTCTCTTACGAATCAAACATTTCTCGAAGCCAAATCAATTCCATTGAAAAAGGGGGAATAAACACTTCCATTTGCACCCTAAAAGCTATAGCGGACGCATTGGGATTGAAAGTGAAAGATTTAGTGGATTTTTAGCTAGTGTTTTTCTTTTTTCATGGCCTCGGCTATTTTCCGGTTCCATTCCTGTTGCTTTTCCAAGTTGCGGGAAAAATTGGTCTCCCAATCATACTGGTCTTGAAAATCCTGGAGCTCTTGTAGAATCTCTTGGTAAATTTCACGTACTTCCTCCTTCACATTGTCCGAAAACGAAGTGCGACGCAATCGGGCACGCATTTTACGGGCAAACAGTTCGGAGATATCAAAATGCAGCTGTTCGTGTGCCAAGGTATTTTCGGTACATACTTGGGGTTTGTACCAAGACTCGTTTGGATAAAAATAGGCGTTCACCTCAAAATCCAGATTCACCTCGTGGTGCAGGAGATTGGCGGTGTAGGAGTAACTGATGCCGCTGGCCGTTGTGGCAGCTGGTACCGCAGCGGGTGGTATTTTCCCCTTAAAATCGGACCACGAAAGTTTGTACTCCTTATTCCATGGGATGCTTTCCTCGATTTCTTGGGCAACTCCAGTAAAAGCGAGAATTAAAAAGCATCCTATGGTAATTATCTTACCCAATGAAAATCGATTACACGTTCAATGTCGGGGTGCAGACTGTAGTTCACCGGACAGGTCTTGGCGGTATGCACCAATATTTTTCGCTGCTTTTCCGAAAGTGAGGCGGGCATCTCCAATTTGATCTCGATCTTGGAAATTCGTCTGGGATCGGCGGCCATGTGTTTGGTCACCTCGGCCGTAGAACCAGTCAGATCCACTTCCATATCCCTGGCTTTTATGCCCATCATGGTCATCATACAATTGGCCAACCCTGTTGCCACGGTATCGGTAGGTGAAAATGCTTCACCTTTACCATTGTTATCGACCGGTGCATCGGTTATGTACTCGCTACCGGACCGAACATGGACACAGGTAGTTCGAAGGTTTCCGTTATAGGTTACTTTTGAAGTCATCCGCTTTCACTTCTTTGATTCGCAAATCTTCATACCCCATGAGGTAACAGGCTCTATTGAAATACCCAGAGGTCCAATCGTTGAAATAATCAAAACTGTTTCCGGTATACTCTGTCAAGCCAACAATTTTTGAGGTTTCGAACAAATTGTTCTTATGGGCCAGTTTCAGTAACACATCGAAGGTAACGTCAAATCCTCGAATGGCAAACCGATCCGGCTCAAGTCCATTGAACCGTTTTCTGTACGCCTTGGTAAAGGCATCCTCACCCGCTTCCCTATAAAAAGAGGGGTAGGTGAACTTCAAATTGGACAAATGCGTTTTGGATACCGCCTCGTCCTCGAAGGCACTGTTATAGTTGGTGGTAAACATGCGCACTTTTATTTTTTTCTCTCCTTCAGCATCCATCTTGGCCGTATTCGCGGAATTCAAAATAGAGGTCACACTGGCCACCATATTGGGTTGGTCTGTTTCCAAAAACACCCAGTTTTCCCTATCCTCGGAAAGTTTTACGAGAAATTGATCCAAATGAAGGGATTTGTTGTCGATAAGCTTGGCCATTTGGGCCGCAGGAAATTTGCTCAAAATGGAATCGTGAGCCACTTGGTGGGTCGAGTCCGCTACGATGATGATGTTTTCATTGGTATGGACCTTCGCCATAAAGTCCAACATTTTTTGACGGAGTACCGCATCCCTGGGCACTGAAAAGAACACATTGCCATGGCTCAATTTACTCTCGGAAGCAATCGGGGCGATAACAGGAATGTTCTTGGTGGCAGCTTGTACAGCGACCTCATCCAAGGCATTGGTAGCAATGGGACCGATAATGGCACTGACACCGGCAAGGTTATCACGGAACAATATTTCCTTCACTTTTACCGGGTTCAGCTCCGTGTCATAGGTTTTCACATCTACGGAGACCCCTAATTTTTTAATGGAATCCAAGGCGACCAAAGCTCCTGTATAGAACCCAAGACTCACAGTAAGATCACGACGGGTTCTGATCATGTTCTCTGCTTTTTCCCTATCGTTCACATCCACCCTATCTAAACGGAATGGGAGCATAAATACCAATTTGGGTCGGTTGGCCACATCAATGCTATCGATCAAATTGACCTTATCCAACACCAAGGCGTTCTTTACTTCCAAACCTTCCGCTTTTTCCTTTGGTAATTTTAGTACCATACCGGCTTTTAGGCCATTTTCGAGATCGGGGTTCAATCGGAACAGTTCCTCTCTGGATATTTTCAGGTTTTGCGTAATTCTGAAGATATTTTGTTTGGGTTTTACTTCATAGAAAATGTAGTTCTCGGTATTTACCACACCCGACATATCTTTCTTTTTGGGCAACCGGATGACCATTCCCTCCTTGAGTCCGCCTTCTTTCATGATCTCGGGGTTCAAGCGCACAATGGAATCGGAAGGAATACCATATTCCTTGCCCAAGCTGTACAATGTCATTTTGGGTGGCACAGTATACGAATTGAACAGTTCCACCTTTTGTTCCTTTAAACTGTCCCCTTTCGGACGGGGCAGCTTCAACTCTTGGCCAGCGGCCAAGTAATCAGAGTTTTTGACCAATTCCGGGTTCAAGACCAAAAGGCTGTCCACCGTAATGCCATATTTGTGGGCAATGGACCAACGGGTTTCTTTGGGCTGGACCACATAGGTTTCAAAATCGAGCTCTTTGTCCTCATTGGGATCCACCGCTGGAAATTTCGGAATCTGCAGTACCATACCTTTTTTCAAAGGTTCGGAATAGAGTTCCCGATTGTAGCGTTTCAATTGCTCTTCGGTGATCTTATATTTTTGGGTGAGACCGAACAAGGTTTCCTTTTTGCGCACCCGATGTCTTGAAAAGCCGATGGGCTTTATTTCTTCCTGTTCGACTTTTTCTTCTTTCTTCGGTGCTGGAACATTGCCCTTCAATGGAATGACCAAGATGGTGTTCACCTTTACATCGGCGGCACTTTTGATCTCTTTGTTGGCCTGAAGGATGGAATATGGGGTAACCCGATATTGCTGGGAAATACTCTGTAGTGTTTCCCCTTCCTTAACGGCATGCGTGGCATAGTTCTGTGCGGATACTGGCAATGCGACCAAAAACAAGACCGCAAAAACCAGCTGTAAAATAATTTTTTTCATTCCCATTCTATAGTTGCAGGTGGTTTTGAGCTAATGTCATACACTACTCTATTAACGCCTTTAACCTTATTTATTATATCATTCGAGGTCTTTTGCAAGAACTCATAAGGTAAATTTACCCAATCGGCCGTCATACCATCGGTACTTTCCACGGCTCTGAGCGCCACACATTTTTCGTACGTACGCTCATCTCCCATGACCCCTACACTATCTACGGGCAAAAGCATGGCTCCGGCCTGCCAGACCTTGTCATAAAGTCCCCATTTTTTCAATCCTTCAATAAAAATGGCATCCACTTCCTGCAAAATAGCCACTTTTTCGGGGGTAATGTCCCCTAATATACGGATTCCCAGTCCAGGACCCGGAAAGGGGTGCCTTCCCAAGATGTCTTCGGACATTCCCATACTGGCTCCTACCCTTCGCACCTCATCTTTAAACAACATTTTTAACGGCTCCACAATCTTTAACTTCATATAATCGGGCAGTCCTCCAACGTTGTGGTGGCTTTTGATCACTGCGGATGGCCCTCCACTTGCAGAAACGGATTCAATCCGATCGGGGTAGATGGTACCTTGCGCCAACCATTTGGCATTTTCCACTTTGTGGGATTCGTCATCGAACACCTCAATAAACACCCTACCAATAATCTTCCGTTTCTTTTCAGGATCGGATTCTCCCTTTAATGCATCCAAAAAACGTGCCGAAGCATCAACTCCTTTTACGTTGAGGCCCATGTGCTTGTATTGGTCCAACACGCTTTCAAACTCATTTTTGCGCAAAAGTCCGTTGTTCACAAAAATACAGTACAGATGGTCGCCAATGGCCTTGTTCAACAACATGGCCGCCACGCTGGAATCCACGCCACCGGACAGACCCAAGATCACTTTTTCATCACCAATCTCCTGTTTCAACTCTTCAACCGTGGTTTCCACGAAGGCATCCGGGGTCCAATCCTGCTTTAAGCCGGCAATGTTCACCAAAAAGTTTTCCAATAGCTTTTTACCATCGGTGGTATGGTACACCTCGGGGTGGAACTGGATACCATAGGTAGTTTCCCCTTCAATTTTAAAGGCTGCATTTTCCACATCGTGGGTACTGGCCAAACGCACAGCACCGGTGGGCAATTCCTTAATGGTATCGGAATGGCTCATCCATACCTGGCTTCCCTCGCCCAACCCGTTCAAAAATGCTTCTCCCCCTTTTACAAACGAAAGATTGGCCCTGCCGTATTCGCGGGTGGCGGATGGCGCAACATTGCCCCCATTAAAATGGGAAAGGTATTGGGCACCGTAACAAATGCCCAATAATGGCATTTTGCCCTTGATATTGGACAGATCCGGATGGGGTGCTGTTTCGGACCGAACGGATGAAGGAGATCCAGATAGAATCACGGCCTTATATTCCGAGAGGTCTTCCGGCAGCTTGTTATACGGTTTAATTTCTGAATAGATGTTGAGTTCCCTAACGCGTCTCGCGATCAATTGTGTGTACTGGGAACCGAAGTCTAGGATAAGTACGTTGTTATGCATGGGCAAAAATAGCAATTTGCTTTAGTTGAAAAAGTATCTTTTACAGGATATTTATGACAAGTTTTTCAACGGGTAATCCACCATGGGTTTTTCGCTAAAAAGATCGTAAATCCGATATTTGGTCCCCATCAAACCATTATGTAGTTTTTTTCTTAATAGAATTCGTTATTTCTTTGCGGTTCCAAAATTGACCAAACCATGATCAAGGGATTCATTTTCGATTTGGATGGGGTTATCACCGATACGGCCGAACTCCATTATGAGGCGTGGAAAAAATTGTCCGATGAAATGGGCTGGCACTTCGACCGCGAGCTCAATGAACAACTTCGGGGCATTTCTCGAATGGATTCCATAAAAGTGATCATGGACCACAACAAGGTTTCCCTTACCGATGATGCCGTGGTGTCCTTGGCCACCAAGAAAAATGACATATACGTGGCCAGTCTCGATACCATGACCCCCGACGACTATCTTCCGGGTGCACGTGAACTGCTTACCCATTTGCGCACCGAGGGATTTAGTGTGGCCTTGGGCAGTGCCAGTAAAAATGCAATCAAGGTTTTGGAGCAACTGAACGCCACCCACTATTTTGATGTGATCGGTGATGGCAATAGTGTTACCCAAAGCAAACCAGCACCCGATATCTTTTTGTTCGCTGCAGAACGAATGAAATTGCCCGCCAACAACTGCATTGTCTTTGAAGATGCGGAAAAGGGCATTGATGCTGCCAAGGCTGGCGGATTTTACAGTGTGGGCATCGGTCCCGAAGAACGCGTGGGCCATGCAAATCTTCGGTTCGACACCATGAAGCAGGCTACGTTGTTCGAAATCAAATCCTTCTTTGGCGATTTGTTTTAGGTAGATCAATTTTCTGCCGATATTTTCCATTCAATCCACTCTGTTTCAAAAAGTTGGGTTTATTTGTCTATTTTAGGGGGTAATTCAACCTGTATGAAACCCCACGATTATTTCACATGCTTCGTTTTTTATTTCCTGCTCACCGCGCTTTGGGGGCAAGAAAATGAGCAGAAAATAGATAGCATCTTTGCAATCATCAACGAAACACAGGTAGATACCATCAAGGCCAGAAATTATTTGGCATTATCCGATCTTACCATGTACAACGACCAGAAAAAGACGCTGGAATATCTGGAACAAGCCCAATCACTCTACCAAAAAAGCATTAACGACAAGGGAGTGGCCAAACTGTACGCCCAAAAAGCCAACTACTATTACCGCTTGGGACAAATTGATTCCGCCCGCCACTACTTGGTCAATTCCGTGGACAAATCCCTTGAATTGGGCGATACGTTAAGAGCTTCGGTCATTCGGCACAACATCGGTATCCTAGACCACTACCAAGGCAATACGGAAAGTGCCAACACCATTATGGAAATAAACATTCCCGTATTTAAAAGGTTCAACGATTCCCTTCACTTGGGGAACGCGTATTTGTTAAAGGGAAAAATTGGGATGACCAATGGATTCTTCAACATTGCGCTGCTGGAGACTCAAAATGCCTTGAAAATCCATCGGGCCCTAAACGATGACTTCAGGATTGCCGAGGACCTGTTTCAAATTGGCATTATTTATCAAACCACCGAAGACCACCAAAACGCCATTGCTATTTTTGAAGAAAGCATCGACAACTACCGCAAGATAGAAAACGACCAGAGTGTGGCCCAGGTACTCAACTATTTGGCCGACTCAAAAATCAAGTTACAACAATACGAGTCTGCCGAAAAGGACTTGGAGGATGCCATGGCGCTTTCAAGGAAGCTCGAATACAATGCCAATATCGCCAGGGTCTATTTCAATATGGGCCTCTTGGAATTTAAACGGGAGGCTTACCCAGAGGCCATCTCCCATTTTAAATCCAGTTTGGAGGTTTGGAAAACCATTGGTTCCCCTTATAATGAGGCCACCTCCCTTTATTACATGGCGCAGGCCTATGAAAAGGAGGGGGATTTTGCCAACGCACTGTCTTATGTGGATGCCAGTTTGGCCATTGGCGACCAATTGGGCGACCCCGAAATACTGGGTAAGGTATACCTAACCAAGGCCAATATTTTGGAAGGTCTTAAAAATTATGATGGGGCCTTGGCCTATTTCAAAATGAACAAGGCCATAAGCGATTCCATTTTTACCCTAAATCGCACCAAAGCCACCGAAGAGCTCAAGACTATATATGAAACCGAAAAAAAGGAACAGCAGATCGTCTTGTTGGAACAAGAGGCCAAGGTGAGCAATCTCCAAAAATTGTTATTGGGAGGTGGTCTTGGATTATCAGTGCTGGTTTTTGGATTTGGTTTTTATGGCATCCGCCAAAAACTAAAACGCAACAAGGCTGAAAAAGCGAAATTGGATGCAGAACTCGCCTTTAAAAAGAAGGAACTCACCACCCATGCTTTGCATTTGGCGAAAAAGAACGAAGTATTGGAAGGTTTGAAATTGCAGGCCGAAGAACTCAAAAAAGAGGAAGCCTCCACAAAAGGGTACCAACAACTTATCCGGACCATCAATTTTGATTTACAGGACGATACCAATTGGAAAAACTTCTCCCACTATTTTGAACAGGTCCACAAGGATTTCAACAAAAATGTAAAGGCTAGGTTTCCGGAAATCACTTCCAATGAACTCCGATTATTGGCCCTTATGAAAATGAATCTTTCCTCCAAGGAGATTGCCAATATCCTGAACATATCTCAAGAGGGCATTAAAAAGGCGCGCTATCGACTTCGTAAAAAATTGAACATTGCCACCGAGGATTCCCTTCAAGATTTGGTGCTGAGTCTCTAACAACTGTTTCCAGCTGTCCCCTTGTTGTCCCTTAATTTCATAGAGGGTGTCCACCTTTTGTCCACCCTGCTTTTTTCAATGCTCAAAATCAGTCACTTATGTTTGTTTCGTCAAGAATTTGACAACCGTTTTGTGGTCTTGCTCGGCTAAGGGCTGCAGACCGTTACCGGGCAGGTCGCACAAAACGAAAATGAAGTTCAACCACAAAACAAAATGTGATGAAAACAATACAAAAACCTATGAATAGAATGGGGCTAATGCTACTTATTGCATTGGCAGTTTCTTGCGGAAAAGACAATGGCATAGAACCCATTGCATCCGATCCCTGTAAAGAAAATCCGTGCGGCAATCCTGAACTTTGTCCCGACGAATGTACCAGCATAGACACCGGGGATGCCATCACCAAGGACGACCTTACCCCAGAAGGTACGGTGACCGAAACAACCAACGGCTATCTGGTTGATGGGTCGCTTACGATGAAAACCGAAGATGAAACCATCGTTTTTGCAGAGGCCAATCTAGATGTTCAGTTTAATGAAGATGGAACTTTAAAAAGTATTAGCGGTACATCCGAAATTCCTGCACCTACCAACTACTTTGAATTTGAAACCCCGGTCCAGGCCGATATCGGGTTCTTTACGGGTAAATTTTTGAATGAAAACCGCGATTTTGAAATCCAATTGGTGGATGAACGCTCTTATTTTGTGTTTGCCATATCCGTGGGGTTGGAACTTAAACTTGGCGCCAATGACGATCCTGATGCCTATAAACCACTTTCCATTGAAGCACCTGTTGGGGGGCATATCACTTTTATTGCAGATTATACCGACCCCATGTTCTTCTTTTCGTTGGGTGGTGATGCCTTGGGCGGCAATGATGACAACGGTGGCAATTCCAATGGTGATGGCAATGGTGGAAATGATGGTAATTCGAGCCACAACAAATTGGCCAGTGTAAGTTTTGGTGCCTCATTTGGCTCAAACTTTATGTATGTTCCCACCAATCCTGTTCAAGGCAATGTAGTTTCGTTCCAAGCCAATCAGGTCACTGGAGGAACCGTCTCGTTCTTTAAGGTGCTGGAAGCTACCGGTATGTATTACCAAAACAGGGGATTCAATGCTGATCTAAATTTTGATGAACCGATGGAATCGAACTTTGGCGCCAACTATAGGGCCGGCATCAATGGTCAGCTCGACCTATCCATGGAAATCACCTCATTTATCTCCTTTGGCTTTCCCATAGGTTCGGGCAGCGCAGCAGTGGCGGCGGAAGCTTCCACCAACAATGGAATTGTTGCCAAGGCCTTTATCAATGGTTTGGTAGATCCAGACTTGTCTTGGTGGCCAGATTTTATTCCATTAAAACCCGATGGAGACCTCAATGCTTATGGTTTTGTGGAGCAGACCGGCAATTTTGATATTGGCATGTCCGGCTCCTTTGTCATCGAAATGCCAACAGGGGACCAAGGTATGGAAGGTTCGGTGCGGGGCACCCCCGATGCCTTTACTATGGAGGGAGAAGTATATTCTGGTGATGATGTTTGGGGAGCTTCTGCCGTGTTTACCACCAATGAGACCAAATGTGTGGCCACAACTCCCAATAATTTTACTGATGGTATTTCCGAAACAGTAACTTCCCAAATTGATGCGGCCATAGAAACCACAGAAAAAGCAATACGGGATTTGGAGGATGCAGAGGCACAATATGAACTGGAACTTAGCCTAAGAGGATTAAGGGCTGCGCTACCAGGAATAATCGATAGGGCTCAAACCGCCATTGATGATGCCGTGGCTGCAGGACTTGCCTCGGGCAGGAGCACAATCAATTCGTACTTGAGCGACAATAATCGTATTCTTTGCAGCGACAATCTTTCCGGACAAATTGATGCAGTTGTTCGGGGCCATCGAAATGCTTTGACCCGATTACGAAATGCCGTTAGCGAATCGAACGACAATGAAACCACGCGAACAGAATTGGAGGCAGCTTTAAGAAATCTGGCCAGTTTGGACCGGATCAACAGAACATTTTCGGTTACCATTATCCATGGTCATGCCACATTCGGTTGTGGTTCATTATGGACAATGACGGCATCACGAAATGTTACCATCAACGAAACCATACTCACCAGTGATCAAAAAGCCCAGCTGCTGGAGGCTGCGGACAATGTGAAATATATTTCAGAGGCCGATGGCATTCGCATTGAAGCCCAAGATATTCTTGATCAATTGCCCACCGTGGCAGAATTGGAAGCGTTACGGGATACTGTTGAGGCATGTGTACAAGAACTTACCAATGGCATTGGTGGAGCTGGATTTGTGTACAACCACGACACAAAGGCTTTTACACATTTTGTGATTATCAATGGGGAGGAAAAAGAAGTAGGCAGCTTTAATATTTTTGATAAAAACGAGTTGATTGCCGTATCCAGACCGGAGTTTGGAGACTGCAATGCCAATGGAGCGCTCAATAAGTTGTTGGAAGAGGCCAAGGCCAGAACGGTGAAAAACCAATATTGAATGCTTGACCAAAAAAAATAGAAACTACAAGAAAGCAAAAAGCCCCGGGAACCACTCCGGGGCTTTTTAATAAAATCAAAACCAACCTAAACATATGAGTTAACCAACTCAAAATATTTACTTTTTCATAGCAATTTCAATAGTATAACAACGGAAAAAGAAAATACCCTACCTCGATTTGCAACTATTTTGAAAAAAATAATGGATTAACCCGGAAAGATAAGTTTCATCAATGTTTCAGTACTATGAATTCGGCACAAAATGGATCCAGACTGTCCATTAGCATGGGAACAAATGCATCGCCCATTTCCAGATACATCTCTGAAAAGTTCAATTGCCTTTCCTGTAGTGATCGGTTGGGAAACAATTCATTCTGAAGTTTTGTTAAACGAACCACATGGTCTTCCAGTTTTCGTTTTTGTGCCTTCAACAATCTTTTTTCAAGATGGTCCAACCCTTTTTTCTGTTTGACCTCTTGGGCCTTAACAGCACCCAAAAAACTCTCATCTGTTTGTTCGGCGAGTTCATATAGCTGTTTGAACTGTTCCTCCAATAGTTGTTTTTGAGGGGTGAAATCAATATCAATATTCGAAATGTCCCGTATTTTTTTATTGATCAGGGAATGTTGCTTGAGAAATAGATGTGCGACCTGCAAATCCATTTTTTCTACTTTATCGGATTGCTTCTCGGTGATGATCAATACCGAATTGCGCAGCATCAACATGGGAAAAGTAACCCCCAAGGCATCAAAATAAGATTTAAATTCCAGCCAATAAGCCAATTCACCGCCCCCACCAATATAACAGAGGTTGGGCAATATCACTTCTTGATACAATGGCCTGTACACCACATTGGGCGAAAAACGCTCGGGATGGGCATGTAATTCTTCCTTCAAAGCTTCAGGAGTAAAATCGATATGGGTGTTGATTACATGATATTTACCATTTCGCTCCACAATACGTTCCCGAATACCATCCTTCAAATAGAAATAATTGATTTCCCGTGGATTCACCTGCACCGTATACTCTTGGGAAACCGCTGTCAAAGCAGTAATGGTCTCGGAAACCTTTTGTAAGGCCGTTTGCTCGAAAATGTCCTTTTCCACAAAGGGCACCAGTAGTTTTTTCAATTCGGGATCATCACCATCAACAATAACAAGGCCATACGTAGCAAATAGGGCGTTGGCCAAATATCGGGTGGCACCAGTAAGTGTGTCATGCTCCAAATAGGCTTTTTGGAAGAGCTCTTTCAAGTGGGCCACCGGACCATATTGACCCAATTCGGTGGCAAAGGCCTCGAATACCTCATCCAAACCTTCAGTGGATAGACGACCCACCGCACCCTTGGCCTGTTTGTTCCATCTTATTTTTTTGCCGTGTAGATTGAAGAAATTGATCTCGTCAAAATCGTGGTCCTCCGTAGCCATCCAATATACCGGCACAAAGTTATTGGCCGGGTGGTTTTCTTTCAATTTTTTGGCCAGGTTGATGGTGGAAACAATCTTGTACAAAAAGTATAGAGGACCCGTGAATAGGTTCAACTGGTGACCTGTAACCACGGTAAACGTATTGTCCTTACCCAAATCATCAATATTCGACTCGGTGGCCTCGGAAATTTCAATCCCTTTATATTGTGCTTGAATGGATTCAACAAGGATTTTTCGATGTGATTGGGGGAAAGTCTTTGCTTTCTCCTCCAATTGTGCCTTAAAATTTTCCGGTGTGGGAAATCTATTGTAAAAAGGGTCAAGTTCCTTTTTCTGATCTAGATAGTCGCAAATAAGTTTTGAAAAATAACCGGTGTCCTTAAAGGGTATACAATCTACGTCCATTAAAATTAAATGAGGTGTTCAAAGATAACTCACTTCTTTTTTAGTCGTCCTAAAAATACGTTAATTGCATTTGATACCGATAGATCGACCTTGGAATGGAAAAATTAGGATTCAGGACCATTTTTTTGGTAGATTTGAAATTCAACTAATTCAACCAAACATGGCGCGATATTTTAGCATTTTTCTATTATTTATCTCCTTTACCCTTACTGCACAACAAATCAAATCCCCATCGGAATTTTTGGGATACGAGCTCGGAACTGAATTTACCCGACATCATGAAGTTGTGGATTATTATGAATATTTGGCGGAAATGGCGCCCGATCGTGTAAAGCTTACCGTGTATGGCCAGACCAACGAACGTAGGCCCCTACTTTTGGCCTATGTGTCCTCCCCGGAAAATATAGCCAACTTGGAATCCATTCGCCAAGAGCACCTAAAAGATACCGAAGGAACAGGAAATCTTTCCAAAGCCATAGTTTGGCTAAGTTATAATGTGCACGGGAACGAAAGTGTTTCCACGGAAGCATCCATGCAGACCATTTATGAATTGTTGACCAACAAAAGTGCCTACTTGGAGAATACCGTGGTAATTATGGATCCCTGCATCAACCCAGATGGAAGGGATAGATACAGCAACTGGTACAATCAATATAAAAATACGCCCAACCAGGTGGACCCGAACAGCAAGGAACACCATGAAGGTTGGTGGAGCGGTCGGAGCAACCACTATATGTTCGACTTAAACCGCGATTGGGCCTGGCTGACACAGAAGGAAAGCCAACAGAGGCTTAAAGTCTATAATGAATGGTTGCCCCACGTTCATGTCGATTTTCATGAACAGGGCGTGAACAATCCGTATTATTTTGCCCCTGCTGCCGAACCATACCACGAAGTGATCACGGATTTCCAAAGAGAATTCCAGGTAACCCTGGGCCGTAACCATGCCAAATATTTTGATGCAAACGGCTGGTTTTACTTTACCAAAGAGGTTTTTGACCTGTTCTACCCCAGTTATGGGGACACCTATCCTGTTTATAATGGTGCCATCGGCATGACCTATGAACAAGGTGGAAGCGGAAGAGCCGGATTGGGCATCATTACGGCCATAGGCGATACACTTACCCTGAAGGACCGTATTGCCCATCATTTTACCACGGGCTTGTCCACAGTGGAAGTATCTTCCCAAAACGCAACTCGATTGAACGAGGAGTTCCGCAAATTTTATAAGAACCAGAATTTTAAATATAAAAGTTATGTCCTGAAGGGGGATGCAGATAAATTGAACGCGCTCAAATCCCTATTGGCAAAACATAAAATTACATACGGGGATCTATCAAATGGCACCTATAAAGGACACCATTATGCCACGGGTTCCAATGGAAGCATGTCTCTGAACAACAATGGAATGGTGGTTTCCACCAATCAACCGAAAGGCACTTTGGTTCAAGTACTTTTTGAACCCAACGCAAAGCTTTCCGATTCATTGACCTATGATATTACAGCTTGGTCCCTACCCTACGCCTATGGCCTCGATGCCATCGCAACCACTTCTTTGGTAACAGCCCAAGCCAGCCAAAGTGATGCAAAATCGACCAACATCGATAAGGGGAGTTATGCGTACTTGACCGATTGGAACAGTATGGAAGATGCCCGATTTTTGGCAGCCTTGCTCAAAGAAGGCATTCGTGTGCGCAAAGCGGACCGTCCCTTTGTCATAGATGGCAACTCCTTTGATCGCGGCACATTGATCATCACCAAAGGAGACAATGAACATAAACCGAACTTTGTGAACATGCTGCAATCCACTGCAAATACCTTCCAGAAAGAAATCACCCAGGTAAGTACTGGATTTGTGGATTCCGGAAAAGATTTTGGCTCTTCCTATGTTCAAATGATCGAGAAGCCAAAAGTAGCCGTACTGTCCGGTGAACCGACATCAACCCTTCGTTTTGGCGAAATATGGCATTTCTTTGAACAGCAACTGCATTACCCATTAACGGTAATTGACAGTGAGTATGCCAACCGAGTAGATTTGGATGAATACAATATTCTGGTATTGCCCGATGGATATTATGGCAATCATTTTAATGAGGACCAACTGTCCGAGTTAAAGGACTGGGTTCGAAATGGCGGCAAACTAATAGCCATGGGAGGTGCAATTGATGCAATTGATGGAGAAAAAGGATTCGGGATCCAAAAGAAAAAATTGGAAAACGATGAAGAAGAAGGCATCGAACCAAAACCCTATGAAGATTGGGAAAGGGAACGCATCAAAAGTGCTATAACCGGAGCCATTTTCAAAACCAAGGTAGACAACACCAATCCATTGGCTTACGGTTACGGGCAAAACTACTTCACTTTAAAATTGGGAAGCCGGGGCTATGATTATCTCAAAGGAGGCAATGCAGTTTACTTGGAGAAAAATGCGAAACCGTTTTCTGGTTTTGCCGGAAGTGAAGCCCAAAAACAAATTTCGGAATCCCTTATTTTCGGAACCGAAAATGTGGGACGTGGACAGGTCATTTACATGGTCGACAATCCATTGTTCAGGGGCTTTTGGGAAAACGGCAAATTGTTTTTCGCCAATGCGTTGTTCATGGTGGAATAAGCTTGTTTTATATTGATTTATAATATTTTAGCTGATTGATTTAAAATAGGAACAATCAAAAGGCCAAATCTAAAATTTCGTATCTTTAATAGCACTTTTGAAAAAAAATACGCTATGCAATTCGATACACAATCTTTAAGCAAGAGGCAAACTTTCCTCTTTACCATTTATGCTGTTTTGGCACTGATGGCTTTTACCCCCGTTAAAACCTACGCATTTCAAGATGCTCAGGCTGGAACAGAGTTCAATGAGTACAGTGGTGAAGTGGTGGATGGCTCCACCAACAAATCATTGGTATTCGCCACGCTTACCATTGAGGGTACCAACATCAGCACCATTACCAACACGGAAGGGAATTTCTCGATCAAGGTACCCAAGGAAATGACCGATGGAAATATCATCGTTTCTTTTTTGGGCTACAAGACCAAATCGGTGGCCATTTCAACCTTAGAGCGCGAGAAAAACAAAATTGAACTTGAAGTTTCGGTTACCCAACTTTCCGAAATAAACATCAATGCACCAAAGGATGCCAAGGCATTGGTAAAGGAAACCATAAACCGAAGGGACGAAAATTATTTTTCCGACCCGACCTTAATGACCGCCTTCTACCGTGAGACCATTAAAAAAAGGAGACGGAACGTATCCCTTTCCGAAGCGGTGGTCAATATTTACAAAGCGCCCTATAAAGCTTCCAAGGACGATGCCGTTGAACTGTACAAAGCCAGAAAAAGTACGGATTACAATAAATTGGATACCGTGGCGCTCAAGCTTCAGGGAGGACCGTACAATACGCTTTATGTGGATATCATGAAATATCCCGAATATATTTTTTCCAATGAATCGATCAATGATTACAAGTTCACTTTTGATCGTTCCACTCGGATAAACGACCGTTTGATCTACGTCATCAAATTCGACCAACACAAGGAAATTTTGGAGCCATTATATCGTGGGGAGCTTTATATCGATGTAGAGAACAAGATTTTGACCAGTGCCATTTTTTCTCTGAACATTACCGATAAGGAATTGGCCGCCAAACTTTTTGTTAGAAAAAAACCGGCCAAGGTGGATGTTTGGCCCGAGGAAGTCTCTTATCGGGTGGATTACCGGGAAAAGGATGGCAAGTGGTTTTATGGATACAGCAGCGTAAGCATGGAATTTAAGGTGGATTGGGCCGACAAATGGTTCAATTCCGTGTACAGCACCACAGCGGAAATGGCCATTACCGATTGGGAGACCAATTTGGGTGGCGAATTACCAAAGAATAGGGAACGAATCAAAAAATCAATCATCCTGAACGATGAGGCCTCAGGATTTTCCGATCCTGATTTTTGGGGGGAATACAACATTATAGAACCCGAAAAAACGATTGAGTCTGCCATTCGAAAAATTCAAAGGCAACTTCGTCGCGAAGAGCGGAACAGTGACTGATGACTTCATTTTCCTTTTCGGGAATTTATCTTGATATTTAAGTCCGATTAACACTAAAATGCCCCGTTGCATGAAAGAAAAAAGAAGGACTTTTATCAAATCAGTGGCTGCCCTTGGCACAGCATCCTTAATTCCAGGAACATCCTTGGCATATACCTTACCATTGCCCAAGACTCCTTTGATCAAACCAAAACGATTGAAAAAAGGGGACACCATTGGCTTGGTGGCACCCGGCTATGCCATAAAGCCAGAAGTGCTGGAAAAGGCTAAGGAAACACTGCACCAAATGGGCTTCAAGACGTATCACACCGACCGCATTGTTGGCAATTACGGGTATTTCAGCAATACGGATGAGGAACGGGCCAAGGATGTAAACGAAATGTTCGCCAATCCAAACATCAATGCCATTCTTTGTGCCCGCGGCGGATATGGCTGTACCCGAATTCTCGACCGACTGGACTATGAAACTATTGCGGAAAATCCCAAAATACTTATCGGTTTCAGCGACATTACGGCCCTTATACAAGCACTCTACAAAGCAACCGGATTGGTCTGTTTCCATGGCCCCGTAGGCAGCACTATCGATGATGCCTACAGCCAGAAATACTTTAAAAAAGTATTGATGAAAGGAAAGGAAAACTTGAAAATCAAGAATGCAAAACTGGCCGATGCTGCAATGTTAGGCAATACCGAATATGACCGATACACCATAACCTCCGGAACCTCTTTGGGTGAATTGGTCGGTGGCAGCCTTACCTTGGTAAATGCCTTGGTTGGCACTCCCTACGAAATTGATTTTACCGATAAATTGGTTTTTTTGGAAGATGTGGAAGAAGCACCTTACCGTATTGATCGTATGTTGACCCAATTGATAGAGGGACCCACCTTTAAAAAGGCAAAAGGCATTTTGTTCGGGGTATGCAAGGGATGCGACCGAGAGAAAAAACCAAGCAATTTCACCTTAAAAGAGGTCATCATGGATCGTATAGCCCCATTGGGCATACCCGCTGCCTATGGACTAAGCTTTGGGCATGTTCCCAACAATTTCACCTTACCCGTGGGAATCCAAGCCATATTCAATGCCGACAAATTGACCTTGGAACTCTTGGAGCCAGCTGTAAGCTAGATTTTATCTTTCAAATTCCCGAAGGGTGTTGATAATGATGCCCACACAATCCATCAATTGTTCACGGGTCATCACCAAAGGCGGGGCGAATCGAATGATGTTGCCATGGGTCGGTTTGGCCAATAGTCCATTTTCCTTCAGTGCCATGCAAATATCCCATGCCGTGGAACTGTCTTCTGTATCGTTGATCACAATGGCATTGAGCAAACCTCTCCCCCTAACTTTCTCGACTAGATCACATGTCGGAATAAATTTGTTCAATTCTTCCCGAAACAGATTCCCCAAGACATCCGCATTTTCAGCCAATTTCTCTTCTTGAACCACCTCGAGGGCGGCAATGGCCACTGCTGCTGCAACAGGATTCCCTCCAAACGTACTACCATGGCTACCTGGCGTAATTACCTCCATGATCTCATCGTTAGCCAATACTGCGGATACTGGGTAAACACCTCCGGAGAGAGCCTTCCCCAGAATCAGGATATCGGGTTTTACTTCTGGCGTACCACTACAATTTTTATTTTCACAAGAGCAGTTACCACATGTGGCCAACAATCTACCTGTTCTAGCAATACCGGTCTGTACTTCATCGGCAATAAAAAGTACATTGTATTTTTCGCATAGTGCTTTCGCTTTCTTCAAATAGCCTTCCGATGGCACATAAACCCCAGCTTCGCCCTGAATGGGCTCCACCAAAAAGCCGGCTACATTGGGATTGCTTTGCAAGGCGTTCTCCAAAGCCACCAAATTATCATATTCAATCTTGATGAAACCTTCAGTATAGGGCCCATAATCTTCACGAGCCACGGGATCGTTGGAAAACGATATGATGGTCGTGGTTCGCCCATGAAAATTGTTCTCGCAAACAATCACTTGGGCCTGATTTTCTGGAATTCCCTTTTTTTGGTAGGCCCATCTCCTGCATATTTTCAAAGCGGTCTCCACGGCTTCCGCACCGGTATTCATGGGCAACAACTTGTCAAAACCAAAGGTTGATGTCGCAAATTGCTCGTACTTGCCCAACATGTCGTTGTAAAAAGCTCTCGACGTTAAGGTCAAGGTCTTGGCCTGGTCCATCATCGCCCCAATGATCTTGGGGTGGCAATGCCCTTGGTTTACCGCGGAATAGGCCGAAAGGAAATCATAGTATTTTTTACCTTCCACATCCCAAACATATACGCCTTCTCCCCTACTCAGTACTACGGGAAGCGGATGGTAGTTGTGGGCTCCAAATTTGTTTTCCAGATCTATCGCTTGCTGCGATGTTAAATGCTCTAAAACAGCCATTTCAATAATTTTAAATTTATAAAACAACCATTCCTACAGTACCTTTATTCTTTCGAAGTCTCGAAAAAGCAGCGTGGGAGAGAAATCATCCCTGAAGAGCCTGCAAATTACAAATAATTGTGGAAAAGCATAGCTTGGAAATATGGATTGCCCACATTATTCAATTGTTGGTTTAAGGGCAATTTAAGAACCATCCCCATGCCAAATTCCAAAAAGAAGTTACTTTTGCGCCATGCGTAGAAAGAACAAGCGACAAACGTTTGAAAACGTTCAGGTAATCGATGCCGGCGCTAAGGGTAAAACGGTGGGTAAGGCCCCTGATGGCAGGGTCATTTTCCTTTCCAATGCCGTTCCCGGCGATGTGGTAGATGTTATGACCACGAAAAAAAGAAAGGCCTATTTTGAAGGTGTGGCCACCCATTTCCACGAACTATCGGATAAGCGAACAGAGCCAGTTTGTCAGCATTTTGGCGTTTGCGGCGGCTGTAAATGGCAACACATGGGCTATGAACACCAACTTTTCTTTAAGCAAAAGGAGGTGGAAAACAATCTTAAACGCATAGGACACCTCGATTTACCAAAAATAAGTCCGATCCTGGGATCTAAAAAGCAATATTTCTACCGCAACAAAATGGAATTCTCCTTTTCCAACAGTAGGTGGCTGACGCAAAAAGAAATTGCCTCACAAACGGATTTTGAGGACCGGAATGCCCTTGGTTTCCATATTCCCGGAATGTGGGACAAAATCCTGGACATAAAAAAATGCCATTTACAAGAAGACCCTTCCAATGCCATACGTTTGGAGGTAAAACAATTCGCCACAGCAAACAAGCTCGCCTTTTTTGACCCAAGAAAACAGGAAGGATTGTTGCGTACCTTAATGATTCGCACTGCATCCACAGGGGAAATCATGGTGCTTCTTCAATTTTTTGAGGACAACAAAACGGAAAAGGAAATGGTATTGAACCACTTGAAAGAAAAGTTTCCTCAAATTACGGCTCTTCTTTATGTGATTAATAGCAAACCCAACGATACGATCTATGATCAAGAAGTAATCTGTTATGCAGGACGCGACCACATTTTTGAGGAAATGGAGGGACTGCAGTTTAAAATCAACGCTAAATCCTTTTATCAGACCAATTCCGAACAAGCCATTGAGTTGTACAATGTAACTCGTGAGTTTGCAAATCTTAGTGGTGATGAACTAGTTTATGACCTTTATACCGGAACAGGGACCATTGCCCAATTCATCGCCAAGAACGCCAAAAAAGTAATCGGCGTGGAATCGGTACCGGAAGCCATAGCCGATGCCAAGGCCAATGCCGAACACAACCATATTTCCAACGTGGAATTTTTTGTCGGCGACATGAAAAATGTCTTCAATGACGAATTCATTGCACAACATGGGCAACCCGATGTGATCATTACCGACCCGCCTCGGGATGGGATGCACAAACAAGTAGTGGAACAACTGCTGCAAGTGGCACCGCCGAAAATTGTATATGTAAGTTGCAACAGTGCAACCCAAGCCAGGGACCTATCCCTGATGAAGGAAATGTACAAGGTGACCAAGGTACAGCCCGTTGATATGTTTCCACAGACACACCACGTTGAAAATGTTGTACTTTTGGAAAAAAGGGTATAATCAAAATTAAAAGCATCGCCCCTGCATGAAGAAACTGATTCCCGTTTTATTATTATCGATCCTACTTGTTTATTTTTCCTCCTGCGAAAAGGATGATATCTGTGTTGATGGGGACACCCCGAATTTGGTCATTGGTTTTTTTGATAGTGCAGATACCAGCTTGGCCAAGGTCGTACCCTCTTTGCGGATCAAGGAAATTCAATTGGATACCGTGATCAACACCATTACCGACCGCTCCAGTAATTTGGACTCGATCGGTGTTCCGTTACGAACGAATACAGCCAGCACCTCTTTTGCTTTCATAACCGATTCTGCCGATGATGCCGATACCGGGTTGGAAACAGGGAATATTGATACACTGACCATTACATATACCCCTAGAGAAGCATTTATATCCAGGGCATGTGGGTTTGTGATGAATTTTGATGATCTGGGCATCATTCTGCCCGAAAGTGCCAATAATTGGATCCAGGATATATCCATAGTTCAGGAATCCATAGAAAATTCAAACACCATCCATGTCAAAATATTTTTCTAGACTGATTTTCCTCTTTTTACCGATCATGGCCATTTGCCAAAATGAACCCATTGATCTACAGCCAAAGGACACGGTGAAGTATACGGACAAGTATGGTATTCGCGTGGGTGTCGATATCAGTAAGTTGGTTTTGACCTTTGTGGATGAGGACTATACTGGTCTCGAATTGGTTGGGGATTATCGCTTGACCAATAAAATGTATCTGGCAGCAGAAATAGGTAATGAAACCAAGGCCCAACGTGAAAATCTAAACAATACCCTGCTCTACGATTTTGAGACGACCGGAAGTTACATAAAGGCCGGTGTGGATTTGAACACCTACCAGAATTGGTTTGGCATGAACAATTTGATCACCATAGGTGGCCGGTATGCTGTTTCCAGTTTTAACCATACCTTAAATGATTATTCCATATTTGATAGTAATCGGTTGTACAGCGACGACTTTTTACCCGGTGCCCAACCTGGGCAAAAGTTTGAAGGTCTCAATGCATCTTGGTTGGAATTTGTTTTGGGCGTAAAAGCCGAGTTGTTTGCCAATATTTTTGTGGGCATGAGTGCCCGACTCGGATTTTTGGTCACGAACAAGGAAGATGATCGATTTAAGAACCTTTGGATCCCCGGTTTTAACAAAGTTACCGATGGCAGTAATTTTGGGGTGAGTTACAACTATTCCATTTCCTATTTGATACCGTTGTATAAAAAATCCAAAAAGATCGAACCTGAAAAGCAGGAATAACATGGGAAACACATTGATCAACTACATTGAGTTTCAGGCCAACGATCTTGGAGAAATAAAGCAGTTCTATTCTGCGGCTTTTGGATGGAACTTTACCGATTATGGGCCAACCTATGTTGCTTTTTCCGATAGTGGCCTAGAAGGTGGTTTTGCTTTAACGGAACAAGAAATAGTCAATGGCGTGTTGATCGTGCTTTACCACAAAAATCTGGAAGAAATCAAAGAAAAAGTCGTGCAATTGGGAGGGGTGTTGACCAAGGACATCTTTTCTTTTCCAGGAGGAAGAAGATTTCATTTCAAAGACCCCTCCGGAAATGAACTTGCCATTTGGTCTGAAGACCCATCAAACTAAAAAAGCCTGCTTAAAACAGGCCTTTTCCGTTGCAATTGAATTGAGTTAGTTAGTTTGTGTTTTAAACACTACCCAAAGCTAAACATTTAATCGATCTATCCAAATTTGCGGCCCATAAATCTACCTGTCAGAACACACCTGACACCCACCTAGGATTGGTGCTTTTGTTTTTTACTACCCTCGTACATTTCGTACTCCACCAATCTTGCTTCCAATTTACCATTGAAGGCCTTAATTTTTTTGGAAGGTCGCAAACCGACATGTTTTAGCGCCTCCAAATTTGAGGTGATCATCCAAGCGTTGGTACCTGGATACGACTGTTTCAAAGTATCTCCTATTTTGGCGTAGAATTCATCCACTTCAATAGGCAATCGTTCCCCGTACGGCGGATTGAACATCATAAAAAGCTTCCCATCGACCGGTTTTTCAGTATAAAAGAAATCCTTCCGTTCTATGGAAATATAGGCTGATAAATTAGCATTTTCAACATTTTCCTGGGACTTTCTAACCGCAGAAGGTGCCTTATCATAACCTATAATCTTGTGATGAAACTCCCTGGTTTTCTTTAAGCTCGCGTCCACAATTTTTTGATGGAGTTCGGCATCATAATCCTTCCAATGCATAAAGGCATACGATTCCCGGTTGATGTTTGGCGGTATGTTACAGGCAATCATTGCGGCTTCCACCAAAAAGGTTCCACTGCCACACATGGGGTCCAAAAAATCAGTGTTTCCATCCCAACCGCCATGCAGCAAAAGACCTGCAGCCAACACTTCGTTGATGGGAGCAATATTGGTCAAAATTCGATAACCTCGCTGGTGCAACGAACTACCGGAACTATCCAAAGAAACGGTGCAAGTATTCTTAAAAATATGAATATTGATACGTACATCGGGGTCCTGTGTGCGAACATCTGGCCTTTGTCGCACAACAGCCCTAAACTTGTCTACAATGGCATCCTTGGCCTTCAACGACACGAACATGGAATTGGAGAACACATCGGAGCTCATAGTGGTATCGATGGCAAACGTTTTATCTTGATCAAAAATTTCCGGCCAATCCAATTCGTACACATTCCGGTAGAGATCCTTCTCATTGGTCACCCTGAATGTCTTTATTGGTTTGAGCACTTTCAGAGCGGTTCGTAGACAAAGGTTTGCCTTGTACATGAATCCCAAATCCCCTTCAAAGGTTACGTTCCTCACCCCCTCTTGTACGTGTCCGGCCCCCAAGTCCCTAAGTTCTTTGGCCAAAAGGGGTTCAAAACCAAAAAGGGTCTTGGCCATCATTTTATAATTTCCTGCCATTACTTCATTACATCTTTCCGCAAAAATAGGCTATTTTTGCACCTTCAACTCCATCTATGGATTTTCCTGCATATATCGTGTATTTAGTGCCCATTTTAGCTGTTTGGGCCGGTTTTGCCTTTGTGTGGCTCACCAAACCAAAGGATACGGATAACATTAAACTTTTACTGGCATTCAGCGGAGCTTTTTTGCTTTCCATTACTTTTTTTGAATTATTGCCCGAAGTGTATGAAGGCCATGACCCCAAACAGATCGCCTTATTCATTTTAGGTGGTATTTTGCTCCAAGTTTTTTTGGAATTTTTCTCCAAGGGGGCGGAACATGGGCATATGCATGTCCATCTCAAAGAAAATCACTTTCCCACCTTGTTGTTCTTAAGCCTTTGCTTGCATGCATTGGTTGAGGGTGTACCCATTCACGGCAACAATCCTATTTTGTATGGTATTGTGATCCATAAGATTCCCATTGCCATCATATTGGGCACCTTCTTGGTCAATTCAAATATGAAAATAAGTCAAACACTGCTTTTCATCGCCCTCTTTTCTTTAATGACCCCTTTGGGCAGTTATTTATCCACATCACCGTGTATTGCCTCTTATGGCCATTTATTTACGGCTATTGCGATTGGTGTTTTTTTTCATATTTCCACCATTATTTTGTTCGAAAGTGCTCAAGGACATGCCTTTAACCTACGCAAATTATTGGTGATCATATTGGGTGTGGGCATTGCGTATTTCTTTTAACATTTATTTTCTGTTTCTCCATCAAGTCAACGGATTGTCGAAAATTCCGACTTTTTTCACATCTTTTTTTGAGAGAAATGTAAAATCCACTAGATTTACAATCCATACTAAACCTCTTTATGAAAAAATACTTACCCTACCCATTCCTACTTACACTATTACTTGCTGTATTTTCCTGTTCTTCCGATTCCGACCAGTCTGCCCCTCCGGAGCCGGATGTCATTGCTCCCAGCGTATCAATCAATATAGCGGGTAGCACAAGTTCAGGAAGTGGTGAAACTCCGGTGTACAGCAATCAAATAACTGTGGAAATAAATGCCCAGGATGCAGGTGGCGTAGCAAAGGTGGAAGCCTTCATCAACGATCAAAAGGTAGGTGAGGATACAACGGCACCTTTCCAAATTACCATCGACCTTTCTAGCTATGCTTCCAAAATACCGAGCACAGGTAAATTTCAGGATTATACCCTAAAAATTGTGGCTACCGACACTTCGGGTAACCAAAGTTCCACCGAAAAGCTTATTCACATTGATAATGAATTGCCAGCCATTTCCAATGTTTCCCTTCAAAATGGAGCCATCATCAATGGAGGTACCAATATTGTGTCTTTTGAAGTGAGCGACAATGAAGGACTTTCAACTGTAGATGTATACTTGAACAATATCCTTCTTCAACAAATTGCTGATGAGAACTATGAAGTAAATCTTAATACATTGAATCTAACTGACGGTAATGGCAAATTCCGAATAGAAGCCATTGATTTAGCTGGCAATAAAGCTCTTTTGGAGGTGCAATTTATTTCGGACAATACAGGACCTGTTATTACTTTGGAATCTTTGGGAAACAATCAAATTGTGGACGAATCTATAACTTTGTCTCCTGAAGTATTGGATGAATTCTCGGATGTTGACAGTGTAGAAATAATGATAGGGGAAGATTCCCAAATAATTTTTGATGGATCAGGATCGTATGAGTGGGTATTTGATCCAGAATTATTTGCAACTGGTTCCGCAACAATTTTTATAAAATCAACCGACTCTCTTGGAAATGAGTCCATTGCCGAATTTCCAATTCAAATTTATCGAAGGTTAATCGTAATTAATGTGCCACAAGATAGGTTAGATAGTGGTATGAAGTTAGGTATTGTCTTTGTTTCAAAAATGGATGGCAGCTTAATAGATTGGAAAGAATTTGCACGTGATAGCCAACAAATTATTCTTAGATCACCTGAAGAATTTGATTTTGGGATGGAGTTTATGCTCACCTTTTATCTGGAAGAAAACCCATCAAGCAACGCAGCCTATATTTCCACACATCAAAACTTGACGAGGACCAATCCAGGGACCCTTAATTTAGCAGCCCCAAAGTATTTTGATCCAAGCCAGAGTACAAGCAATCAAATCCCGATAACAAACTTCCTATCGAGCGATGTGGTTTATGGAAGTGGCGGAAACTCTCCTTGGAGCAATACCAAGTTCGATACTAGATCATCTGCATATTTTGGTGCATTGTACTTTAATGAAGGTTATTTTTCTTTGGGTACAGGTGATTTGGGTAGCCCAACCCCTTTTAATGAATACTATCTGTATATGAACAATGCAGGGATATACAGATATCAAATTTTAAACAATCCGATTGATTCGGGATACATTTTGGATAAAGACGGGTTTAGCATGGTAAACGTGGAAAGGAAATCTTTTTCAGTAGCCAATTCATCGCAGACCTATCCTCCATCCTATTTGGAAATTTTTGGAGCTACCACTTTGGATGATGATAATTTGAACAATTATCATCAAATATATCATGCCAACCAAAACGATTTTATAAGCAACCCTGGTTTCTATTATGATTTGAACAACACATTTGCCTCATATAAACATGTTCTGGCATGGGACAACTACTATACACAAAGGAGGGGAATTCCATTGGACAATTATGAAATTCCTTCATGGAATTTAGAATATCAGGCAAATGGCAACACTGTTTCCTTAACTGCCGACCAAAGCGAACCAATTCTTGGTCGAATATTCTGTGCCGATACAGATTTCCAAGTGCATCCTACATACTACTGGAGTATAGCGTTTGATAGTAGAAAAGTTGTTGATGTTATAATTCCTGACTTGCCACAGTTTATAAACCAAACGGTGAGTGAAGCCCAAAATAATAATAGTATAATTATCAAAGGAGCTGCCTTGTATTCTTACCAAAACATCTTGAACTACAATGATTATGTTGACAAGGTGATTAAGAATGATAAGGATATTTTAGATGTGACAGACTGGTATCAATCTCTTAAAAAATCTTACGACTCAGAAATTTGGTATGGAACCAATTCGGACTTTCCTTTTAACAACTATTAGATGTAGGTATATATGAGCCACCAGTGGCTAATTGCGCCACCTAACACAAAAAAATGCCATATAAGATGATTATATGGTATTTTTTTTATGGCATAGAACAAGATGCCAATGGTATAAAATGCGCCACCCAGGGACAGGTAAAACAATCCAGTTGTTGACATATGCTGAGTAAGATAAGGTAGATCAATGACGATCAACCAACCCATTACCCCATATAATACCAATGAAAAGGCTTCAAACCTACCTGTAAAAAAGATCTTAAGTATAGTACCGAACAAAGCAATGCCCCATACCAAATAAAACAGTAACCATCCCTTTGATGGCAATAGCAGGGTAAGACTTACGGGGGTATAGGTTCCTGCAATCAAGTAATAGATACTGATATGATCTGCTATTCGTAGTTTTTTCTTGATTTTGGGATTTTGTACCGCATGATAAACGGTGGAGGCGGTAAACAGTACTACCACAGATATGGAATAAACCACTAAACTTCTGCGTAGGTAGGGAATATGGTCCACTTCTTTTTGAAGCAGTAAATAACCACCAATTATTGCCAAGACAATACCTAAGGCATGGGAATAGGCATTCCATTTTTCTTCAATTAGAACAAGATCTTGTTTTGGGGCCAAGAATATAGAATTAAATAATTTTCTATAAAGATAATCACTGGTCACAACAACATTGTTCACATATGCGTATAAAAAAACCCCTTTACGATTGTAAAGGGGTTTCAAGGAAGGCGGCGACCTACTCTCCCACCTGGTGTGGCAGTACCATCGGCGCAAACGGGCTTAACTTCCCTGTTCGGAATGGAAAGGGGTGGGCC